>Ga0308165_1000006_pt1 | contig 819741 bp, 699 predicted proteins | sample PhyWR2_FD_201032 | JGI IMG/M metagenome (GOLD analysis project Ga0308165, IMG submission 201032) | Phyllosphere microbial communities from UC Gill Tract Community Farm, Albany, California, United States - DLSLW.R2 | ecosystem: Host-associated > Plants > Phyllosphere > Unclassified | place... | reverse complement strand
ACTCTCATATTCCTCTACAACTAAACGCTTGAAACTCTCACTGTAAATCCGATATGGACGTTGCAGTGTCTTTAATTTATTACTGACCATATTTTAAGATTTGGTCAACCTTTTTTAGGACTCCACAAAATCTTAAAAAGCCTTCTAAATCATTTTAGGAGGCTTTTTTTTGTTTGAAAAATTATAATAAGCTGTTAATTAGTGTTTTAGATTATTTAGGTGTCGTTTTTTCTGTTAGAAAAGTTTGTGATGTGGAAAAAAACCACTTTTAAGGCTGTTTTTTTATTTGGTTAAAAGTTTTTTTTGTAAAGTAAACCCTCTAAATTAGAGTGAGATAATAAAACCCCAACCTCAAAAAAATTATAGGAGTACTTACAATGAAAAAATTCGAAGAAGTTAAAAGTTTAGTTGCAGCTTTAGAAGCTGATGCAGACAAGTTTTATAATAAGGGTAACAGTGCTGCTGGAACCAGAATCCGAAAAGGAATGCAAGACTTGAAAAACCTTGCCCAAGCTATCCGTCTGGAAGTTCAGGATACAAAAAATAAAGCTTAAAAGAACCACGATATTTGCACACGCGGCCATTGGAAACATTTCCAATGGCCGTTTCTTTTTAGATCACTTTAGTGATACCCATTTAAAAATTATTTTCCTTTCTCAAATTTCTATAACATTTCAATTGATTAAGGGAATCTTAAGTTTTCACAACGCAATCGTTTGATTAGGATTTCAAATGTGATGTACTTCTATCCTCACAAATTGCAAGCAATTAGATATATAAGACAGTCTTTAACAAATAAGATTGAGTTTTTTCTAAAGAATGACCTTATTCTTTAGTTTATGCTGTCTTTTTTTACACCTGTAAGCAAAATTTACAACAAATTAAATGCTTTAGTGACTGGTTATTAAAGTTATTATAGTTTAAGCTTCGTGTTTGGTTATGAAAACAAACGTTTGCGTGTTGTTTATCAGTGATTTACAGTGTCTTTGAATTGGAGTTTTTTAGTTTTACCATCATCAACATTCTAAACAAAACTAATTATGAGAGAAATTTACAGAAGGAAGGCGCTGTTAACCATTGTCTTTACCATTGTAACCGTTGTCTGTTTTGCCCAATCGGTAATTACAGGAACAGTTAAAGATAGCTCAGGGCAGCCCTTACCAGGAGTGAGCATTAAAGTTAAAGGAAGCACATCAGGTACCACTACGAACAACTCCGGTAATTTCAGTATAAAAGCTACTCAACAAATCACACTTATTTTTACATTTATAGGCTATCAGACTAAGGAAGTCGCCCTGGCGGGGCGGAGTCAGATTTCAGTTATCCTGAGTGATGCATCGTCTAATAACTTAAATGATGTGGTTGTTGTAGGCTATGGAACACAGAAAAAGGTAAATCTGTCTGGCTCGGTAAATACTGTAAATACAAAGACTCTGATAAATCGTCCGGTAACTTCTTTAACAAATGCACTACAAGGTGCGGTACCGGGAATGGCTGTAAAATCAAGTCCGGGTGATGTTGGGGCTGATCTTGGATCTATTAATATTCGGGGGCGTGGTAATCTGGGTACATCAGAACCATTGTATGTTGTGGACGGTGTTATCGTTCCGGCTGGAGATTTTGCCCGCATTAATAGTAATGATGTGGCAAATATTTCCATCTTAAAGGATGCTTCTGCTTCCTCAATTTACGGATCGCGTGCAGCATACGGCGTTATTCTGGTCACAACAAAACGTGGCGGGGGTACAATGAGAATTAGTTATAATGCATACTACGCGAACCAGTCGGCAACCTACCTCCCTGATTTTGTCGGCGCATATGATTATGCAACGCTTCGCAATGAGGCCAACACCAATGCAGGTAGGTCTGCTGCATACTCAGCAAGTGCAATGGAAAAAATTTTAAATCAGACAGACCCAGATAATTACCCTGACAATGACTGGTTTGCCTTAACGCTTCGGGAAAATGCGCCAATGATGGAACATCAACTGAATATTTCCGGAGGAGAAAAAACGAAATATTATCTTGGAGGCGCATATTTCACACAAAATTCGCTCATTCCAGGAAAAGATCTCAAAAGATATTCTTTGAGGGCCAATACAGAAACGCAAATTTCTGAGAAATTAAAAGTGAGCAGCAACCTTTCATTTATTCGTGATGGTTTTGACAACGAAAACGGCACAATTAATTTCACAACTTTATCAAGAGAAACACCTTTGCTGGTGGCTCAGCAAAGCAATGGAGAATGGGGGAGTGTAAACGGAGGCTTAATTGATGCAACACTCGCGCGAGACAATACACTCAGGCAACTTGCTCAAGGTGGGAGAAACAATTACAATACAAATCGTTTTATCGGAAATTTAAACGGAACTTATACACCAATAAAAGGCCTTGAAATTGGTGGAGTGTTTTCCTACAATTTCTATAATCTGGTGAACAGTGCTTTTATTAATCGTATGGATCCGATTAACAATTTTTTCACTGGTGCGCCAATTACAAGCACTGCGGTAAATGTAAATCAGCTTACTGAAAACTGGCAGAATACCAGCAGACTTCTCGCTCAGGCGACAGCAAGTTATGAGAAGACTATCGGTAAACATTATTTTAAAGGATTAGCGGGGTTAAGTTATGAGAATTACAATGACCGGGTAATTCAGGTCATTCGAAAAGATTTTGTCAATAACGACCTGAATGCCATCAATGGAGGATCAACACTTCCTGAAAATACGACATCTACGGGAGCCATTCAGCAACGTGCATTCCAATCTGTTTTCGCAAGGTTAAATTATGCTTACAATGATAGATACTTGCTTGAACTTAGTCTTCGTCAGGACGCCTCTTCACAATTTGCTCCAGGCCATAGAAACGGTTTCTATCCGGCAGCATCTGCCGCATGGCGTATTTCTCAGGAAAATTTTATGAAGGATATCAGTGCCATCAATGAATTGAAAATAAGGGCTTCCTATGGCAAACTCGGCAATACAAACAATGTAGGTAATTACGATTTTTATGATGGACTAACCTCTGGTACAACTGTGATTCTGGACCAGGGTCAGCAATATGGCGTATATCCGGGAAAGCTGGCCAATAGTCTTTTGACGTGGGAAAAGGTAGATATGTATAATGCTGGTCTGGATGCAACACTATTTAAAGCATTCAATATTCAATTGGATGTATTTACTAAGTTGACAAAAGATATTTTGCTCACAGATACCAGTGTGCCTTCTGAGGCCGGCCTATCCACAACTCAGGCTCCTTCGCGAAATATCGGGCAGGTTAGAAACTCTGGTTTTGAACTTTCGCTTTCTTACAACGGAAGAAGCAATGAATTCCAATATTCACTTAGCGGAAATGTGAGTAAAGTATGGAACAAGGTTGTTGAGCTTGGTGGATTAAAAGAAACTCCGGCGAGCGGTTATTACATTAACCGGGTAGGAGAGGCAATAGGCTCATTTTATATGTATCAATCAGACGGAATATTTACCTCAAATGCACAGGTTGCGCAAAGTGCCTTTCAGTCTAACGCTACAAAAGCCGGGGATATAAAATATGTGGATCAAAATGGGGATGGAAAGATAGACGGAGATGATCGCATTATTGCAGGTAACGATGTGCCTTACTTCATTTATGGATTAAATTTTACTGCCAATTATAAAAACTTCGATTTTTCAGTAATTGGACAAGGCGTAAACGGAGTACAGGTTTATCTTGAAAATGAAGCATCGCAAGCGTTCTTTAATGGTGCCGGAGCCAAAGGATATGTGTTGGATAGATGGACTGCTACGAACCCGGATGCAAATGCAGCTTATCCGCGAGTACTTAATTCTGCAGACAATGCACAAAATTTGGTTTTATCTGATTTTTGGTTATTCAATGCAGATTACTTTCGGATAAAGAGCTTAACGCTGGGGTATACCTTACCTAAAACTGTTCTGGATAAATTAAAAATTAACCAATTGAGGTTTTATCTCTCAAGTAATAATCCTTTTACCTTCAGAGGTGATAAACGACTCAAAGATTTTGATCCGGAGTCAGCATCCTCGCGTGCAACTTATCCTGCCTTAAAATCCTATTCTGTGGGCGTAAACTTAACTTTTTAATTCATGAAAAAAATTATATACATCATAACCCTGGTTTCAGTAATTGCAATTGGGTGCAAAAAATCTTCATTAGATTATGTTCCGCAGGATCAGTTGTCCAGCACTTCATTTTGGAAAAGCGCTAACGATGCTAAATTAGCGCTTAATGGATGTTACGGGTATCTGTCAAATTCCTTTAATAATGCTTACGAAGACGCTGCTGCCGACAATGCCTACGCACAGTATTCCTGGGAAAGCAATTCTCCGTCAGTTTCTGCAGGGAATATCAATGCAACAATTGATCAGGGTTATGGGAGTCGATACACCTATATTCGCCGTTACAACTATTTTCTGGATAACGTAAGTAAAGCGCCACTATCGGCAGAAGTGTTGCGCAGGTATGTCGCTGAGGCAAAGGTTTTGCGGGCAATAACTTACTATGATCTCGCCAGAACTTTTGGTGCGGTTCCCTTATTGAAAAATTCTTATACAGATCCATCTGAGACAGCTATTGCACCAACTGCCGAAACAGAAGTCATTGCCTTTGCGATTTCCGAAATACAGGCGGCAATTCCAGATTTAAATACTTCGATTGTTCAGGATGGAAGGATTTCGGCAGGTGCCGCCTGGGCATTTCTTACCAGAATACAGCTTCAGTATAAAAAAAATGCAGATGCAATAGCCAGTGCTCAAAAAGTTATGGGCATGGGTTATCAATTGTTTCGAAAAACCACGCTTACTGCAGAAGACATTGCCGACGATTTTTCTACGTATGTAACGTTCGCGGACGCGGCTGCTAAAGATAAATTTTATAAAGGTCTGGCGAGTTACGAACAACAATTTTGGGCAGCAAATGAAACTGCAAGCAAGGAAATTATTTTAGCATCACAGAATATTTCAAACTCTTCATATGTGTATGGTAACGGTTTACGTACGTTACTTCCTCCAAGTGATTTGGGCGGATGGAGTTCTATAACGCCTACTCAGGAATTGGTAAATGCCTATTGGGATAGGAACGGCAATGTATTTGAAGCGCCCTTGGCAAGTGTAAGAGCAACTAATTACAATAATGGAATACCCAACGCAGCTTATGCCGATGAATTTAAGAACCGAGACACACGATTATACGCATCAATTTTATTTCCCCAGGTTCCCTGGACACGGATTAGTGCCGGATATCGTTTTGCTTGGGGGAAAGGCGGAGGCAATAATAGTGTTACCGGCTATAATTTCAAAAAGCTGGTAGACCCGGCACCGGAGAGCGCACAAAATGAATGGGATGGTGCTCAGGATTTTCCGATTATTAGATACGCTGAAATTCTTTTGAGTTATGCTGAAGCTAAAAATGAACTCAGTGGTCCGGATGCTTCGGTTTATAATGCCATAGATGATATCCGGGATCGTGCCGGAATGCCGGTTGTGAACAGAACCAGTTTTGCTACCCAATCTCAACTCCGGGAATTAATCCGGAATGAACGCAGAATTGAACTGGCAGGAGAAGGACAGCGATATTCCGATATCCGCCGTTGGACAATTGGTCAGGATGTGATGAAAACAACTTACGACATTACCAATGGCGTAGTGCAGGCCCGCGTATGGCAGCCAATTTTTATGCTTATGCCATATCCACAAACCGCTGTAGATCGAAATGCAAACCTCAAAACCGCTCAATCGGCAAAAGGGTATTAAATTTTCTTATTTGTGAAGCTCTGAAAAAGTTCGGCCGTCAGGGCTTCATACATTTGTCAAGCAATAAAAAAGCAGATTACGTTTTGTAATCTGCTTTAGCCTTTAGCCAGTTCTGACCAAATAAAAATTCGATCTAAGAGACAGGTTGCCCAATTTTTTCGATCTCTCTAATAAGTGCTTGTTCTAAATTTTGCGAAGCTTTTATTAACGGAAGGCGAACGGTATCGCCACAAACACCTAAATGCTTCAGCGCTGCTTTAATTCCAGCAGGATTTCCTTCAGCAAATGCCAACCTGGTAAATTCAATTAAACCAAGATGTGCAGGAAGTGCTCCTTTAAAATCGCCAGCCAAACATTGCCTTACCATATCAGAAAAAATTCGAGGTAAAGCATTTGCTACCACTGAAATAATTCCTGAAGCGCCAAGTGAAATCATTGGAAGTGTTATCGGGTCATCGCCGGAAATCAGTAAGAAATTCTCGGGTTTATCGCGCATAATCTGATTAAACTGATCGAAATTTCCTGATGCCTCTTTTGTGGCAATAATGTTTTTGAAGTCATGCGCCAATCTGCAAGTTGTTTCCGGCGTCATGTTGCTCATTGTACGGCCAGGTACGTTATATAAAATCAAATCTAAAGGAGAAACTTCAGCCAAATACTTGTAATGCTGATAAATTCCTTCTTGAGTTGGTTTATTGTAATACGGGCTTACAGAAAGAATTGCACTGTATCCTTCTGCATCGAAAGTTTTAATATCATTCGCAACAGAGATTGTATTATTTCCTCCAATTCCGGCAACCAGTGGCAATCTATTATCGTTAATTTCAGCAGTATATGCCCACACCTTCTTCTTCTCGTCCTTAGTCATCGTAGCGGTTTCGCCGGTTGTACCTAAGGAGACGAGGTAATCTATCCCTCCGTCGATCAAATGATTAATCAGGTTTTTTAAACCATCATAATCAACAGATCCATCTGTGTTAAAAGGTGTAACCAATGCTACACCAGTACCCTGAAATTTGTTCATTTTTTACTTATAATTATTGAATTTTAATAGAACCTAATAAATAGCAGGTTTAGCTGGCATAGGCTCTAATAAAATTTATCTTTCATTTACTTCACCATTTCTAAAAGCTCGGCATCGCTGATTATCGGGATGTTCAGTTTGGTTGCTTTCTCCAGTTTTGAAGGTCCCATATTGTCTCCGGCCACCAGGAAATTTAGTTTACCAGAAATGCCACTCAGTATCTTGCCGCCATTTGCCTCAATGATGTCTTTCAACTCATCACGAGTGTAGTTTTCAAAAACCCCCGAAATTACGAATGTTTTTCCAATTAACTGCTCACTGGCCAGCTCAATTATCTTTTCTTCAATTTCAAAACGTAAACCAGCAGTTTTTAGTAATTCTACCTGGTGTAAATGCTCTTTTTTTGAAAAATATTCAACAATGCTCTCAGCAATACGCTGACCAATTTCATCTATTGCAATGAGTTCTTCGACAGTTGATTTGCTCAAAACGTCTATATTCTTAACTCCGGAGGCCAGTTTTTTAGCTACGGTTTCCCCAACATAGCGGATTCCTAGACCAAACAGAACTTTCTCAAAAGGCATTTCTTTCGATTTTTCTATTCCAGCCAGCATATTATCTATAGACTTTTGCCCAAAACGTTCTATGTTCTTCAGCTCCTCATATTTCTCTTTCAACGTATACAAATCACTGATGTGATTGATGAGATTTTTACGGTAAAATGTTTCTATGGTTTCATCGCCCAGACCGTCGATATTCATGGCTTTTCTCGAAATGAAATGCTGTATTTTTCCCACAATTTGTGGCGGGCAACCTTCGTCATTCGGGCAATAATGTACCGCTTCGCCTTCTTTTCTAATCAGTTCAGTTCCGCATTCCGGGCAATTGCTCAGGTAATGAATTTTTGATGATCCATTTATCCGTTCATCAAGGTTTACCTTTATAATTTTTGGAATAATTTCACCACCTTTTTCTACAAATACGGTATCACCTTCGTGTAGATCTAATCGTTCAATTTCATTTGCATTGTGCAAGGTTGCCCGTTTTACGGTTGTTCCTGCAAGTAAAACCGGTTTCAAATTGGCCACGGGTGTCACTGCACCAGTTCGTCCGACCTGATAGGTAACTTTTTCCAGAACAGTTTGAACTTCTGCCGCTTTGTATTTATAAGAAATAGCCCAGCGGGGAGATTTCGCCGTAAAGCCAAGTTCCTGTTGCTGTGCGTAACTGTTCACTTTAATTACAATTCCATCAATATCATAACTTAGTTTAAAACGATCCTCTTCCCACTGGTGAATAAAATCTAAAACCGCATCAATATTGCCAGCCAGTTTGGTATGTTCACAAACGTGAAAACCCCAGCTTTTTACAGCCTCAAGACTTTCCCAATGGCTTTTGTATTCGTTTTTATCTGTGTAAAGAAAATATATAAAGCCATCTAATGGGCGTTTTGCAACTTCTTTGCTGTCCTGCATTTTGATGGTTCCCGAAGCAAAATTTCTAGGGTTTGCGTAAGGAATTTCGCCAAGCTCTTCTCTAGATGCATTTAAACGCAGAAAGGCGGCTTTATGCATAAAAATCTCGCCACGAATTTCGAAATGTTCGGGGGCATCTTTGGCTTTTATCTGATGAGGAATAGTATGTATGGTTTTTACATTGCTGGTCACATCATCGCCTTTTGTACCATCGCCGCGCGTCACAGCGCGGAGTAATTTTCCATTTTCGTACGTAAGACTGATTGATAAACCATCAAATTTCAACTCACAAACGTATTCAAAATTATCTCCGATCGCTTTGCGAATCCGTTCATCAAAATCACGCAAGTCTTGCTCATTATAGGTGTTGCCTAAAGAGAGCATAGGGTATTTGTGATTAACGGTGATGAAATTTTTGGTAATGTCTCCGCCTACGCGTTGTGTTGGCGAATTTGGATCTGCAAATTCTGGATTGTCTTTTTCCAGCTCCGTTAGCTTTTTGAGTTTTTTATCAAACTCATAGTCGCCTATGGTTGGCATTGCCAGCACATAATAATTGTAATTGTGCTGGTTCAGCTCAGCAACCAGTGCATCCATTTCCTCTTGTATCGCAAGTTTTGACATAGCACAAAGATAAAAAAGGAAAGCGATTAATATTTAAGTTGTAAAAGTTGAATGTCTACCTTTTTGGTAAGAAGTCTCATATGCTCAACAAAAGGAACCACGAAACTGTCATTTAACCAACTAATCGATTCTGTATTTGCGTAATAAGAATTTTTGATGTCTTTTTTTGAAAGGAGACTAATTTTGCTGATTTCTCCAGTTTGAATGTGCATTTCAGCATACATAGTTGCGACAGACATCATCCCGTCTTTTTGATTTGCAAGTATATGCAGTATATTGTCTTTTAAATGGAAAGATACTTCAGATCCTTCTTTCATTGGCGTACTTACATAATCTCGCGGTAAAAACTGATGATACAGGGGTTTCAAATTGGCATCATAAACATTCATTAACACAGATCCTTCAGAAGCTGAAGCACCCTGCATACCGAATTGTGTTGATTTTGGAGAGATAGTAACCAATAGTTTATCGTTAAATTCTTCCATGTGGCCGATATTCATACTTTTGGAATCTGAGAACGTTAGATTGTCAAATTTTTTATTAGCAGGAACAAAAGATTTTTGAAGTTCATTGATATGCTGCTTGTTAAATATTTCCTTATTAGAACTGTAAGTTCCATTTGAGAAATCGACTCTCGCGATCAAACTTGAACGTTCTTTGTTTAAATCTTTATAGCAAATGCCAATATAGTTGACTAATGGATTTTTACTGTTTGCATAACTTATGGACGATATATCATTCTGATTAATGGCATCAATGGGAATTGAAATTGTTTTCAGCGGAACCGGCGAGTTACTTTGGTAAGTGGCAACATTAAGTTTGCTCTTAGAAGCATCGGCAGCGGTTATAATAAAGCTACCATCTTTACTGCAGAAAGCGTTCCAAATATCGCCATCAGGCATATCAGGTTCTATCTTCTGAATTTGATCCAATTGATTGTTAAAATCAATCATATGATAGCTTTGCGATTCATTATAATCTTTATCCATTTTTAGCATAGATAAAAACCCAATAATGGGTAATCCGATATGTACTTTACGTTTCAAGCCAGTTAAACGGATAGCCATTTTAAAGTAAGAACCATCCTCTGCCATAAAAAAGTCTGGCGCTTCTACAAAATCGCTGTTGCCTTGATAGATTACTTTTTGGGAGATGACTTTTCCGGTTTTTTCCTCCAGAATAAATGCTTTAAACTCATTGGTAAAGCTTTTGAAGTAGTTTCGGTCGGTTGATGCAATGACGAGTATGTTCTTGTTAAATTTACCTATAGCCATTGGAAAGCCAGTAAGTTCTGTAAGCCACTTTTGTGTAAAAGTATTGCTAAGTGCAACTACACCAAAATCAGCTTTGTCCACATCAACAATCATTGCAACGGTATTTCCGGAGAGGTCGGTTTTCGTTCCGTATTTGCTGTCGTAAGATGATCTCATGTTCCACTCTGGTTTTTTTAGAACATTGATTTGTGTTTGAGCCGACACGCTCAAATGAAATAGAATAAAGAATAGAGATAGCGTTAATTTTGTCTTCATGAATTTTGGATTTTTCACCGAAGATATCAAAAAGTTTAATCCATTTTTGCATCAATTTCACCAAAAATTTCCATAAAATCTTTCTCTAAAACTTCCTTAAAAATAACCAGCTGAAAGGTGAGCTCCTGCATTTGAAATTCGCTCAGTGTTTCTGGCCATAACCGCATGCAAATGCGGTTTAAAGCATAACTTACGTTTTCTACTTTCTGATAACTTAACAGATATTTACTGCTGATAAATTTTTCCAGAAAATCGATGAAAATTTGGCTTTCTTCCATTTTGCAATGATCCAGAAACAATCTTAAATCGGCTTGACGCACATTTTTCAGGTGTTCGTAAAAATCAGGAACCTGGATCAGGTTGTGTTCAATCAGTAAATGATCTAAAAGCAATTCCAAACCAATATGAGCCAGAAAAGATGGGCGAATAGCCGTGTTTTCGACCACAGGTTTTATCAATGTCTTTAAAACTGTAGTTTTCTCCAGGAAAAAGTCAGAAGAATGAAAATAAAGATCCACTTCCAAATGTCTTTTCCATCCCTTAAGTAAGGCAGCCTGATTTTCATCGCTTACAAAAAGGGATTCATTTTTTTGAGGATATAAGTTTGCACTTTTAACGGCATTCTTAATTAGATCTGGTAAAACCGTTCCCATAACAATATTAGGATCGGTCGTTAATCTATCGAAATAAAAATGGGAAAGAAAGTTCATATCCGCAAGATAGCTTTTTTCGTGTATTGACACTCAGAAATCTATAGCTTAATACGGATTAACCTGATGAAAATTTTATCTTTGCGCACAAATAATCGAAAATACGAATGACCAATTTTGTTGAAGAGTTAAGGTGGCGCGGTATGCTACATGACATTATGCCGAATACAGAGGAAAAGTTAAATGAAGGTATGACCTCTGGTTATATCGGTTTTGACCCAACCGCAGATTCATTGCATGTGGGGCATTTAACGCAGATTATGACTTTGATTCACTTCCAGAATGCTGGCCATAAACCTTTTGCTTTGGTTGGTGGAGCAACAGGAATGGTAGGCGATCCTTCAGGTAAATCTGATGAGCGAAATCTTCAAACACCGGAAATGGTTGAGCATAACCTGAATGGAATGAAAGTTCAGCTGGCCAAATTTTTGAAATTTGAAGATGCCGGTAATGGCGCCGTAATGGTGAACAATGCAGACTGGTTTAAAGAAATGAATCTCTTTACTTTTATCCGCGATGTTGGTAAACACATTACAGTGAACTATATGATGGCAAAAGACAGTGTTAAAAGACGTTTGGAAGGCGATTCCGGACTTTCTTTTACTGAATTTTGTTATCAGCTTATTCAGGGATATGATTTTTATTACCTGTGGAAAAACCGCAACTGCCTGGTTCAAATGGGCGGATCTGATCAATGGGGTAATATTGTTACCGGAACGGAGTTGATTAGAAGAAAAGATGCCGGTACCGCATACGCAATTACTACGCAACTGATTAAAAAGGCAGATGGAACCAAATTCGGTAAAACCGAAAGTGGAGCGGTCTGGCTTGATCCGGAGAAAACTTCTCCATATAAATACTACCAGTTTTGGTTAAATGCATCTGATGACGATGTGAAAAAATGGATCAGAATTTTTACTTTGAAAACCCAGTCAGAAATTGAGGCCTTAGAAGTTGAACATGATGCTGCACCGCATTTACGTATTTTGCAAAAAGCATTAGCAGAAGACATTACGATTAAGACGCATTCTGTTGAAGCTTTAGAAACAGCAATCAAAACTTCTGAATTTCTTTTTGGAAATGGTACTTTAGAATTTCTTAAAAGTTTATCTGCTGTACAGGTTTTGGAAATGTTTGAAGGTATTCCGCAGTTTAAAATCTCGAAAACAGAGCTTGCTGCCGGAATTGATGTTGCCACTTTATTGGTAGAAAAAGCGAACGTATTCCCTTCAAAAGGCGAAACTAAAAAACTGATTCAAGGTGGTGGAGTTTCCATAAACAAAGAGAAAGTTGCAGATACAGCTCAGCTTTTCAACAATCAAAACTTAATTAACGATCAGTTTATTGTTGTGCAAAAAGGAAAGAAAAATTACTTCCTGCTTATTGCTGAGTAGTTTTCATAATATTTATTGTAAACGGCCCGTTTTTTTTCGGGCCGTTTTTGTTTTAGAAAATTACTTTTTCAAAAGGATTACTGAAAACGAAACCGGTTTTAAACAATTCAATTTCTTTGTCAGACAACAGACAAGTTTGTAGAGCATTTTGCAATTCCTTAGTATCCATTTCCTGACCTATAAACACCAGTTCATTTATCCGGTCGCCAAAGTCATTGTCCCAATTTTCATGAATTTCTCCGCGGTTTTCCTGGTAATCTGTATAAGATTCGCGTTCTTCAACATTCATGCTTGCCCACCAAACACCTGCCGGGTCAATTCTCAATGAGCCGCCAGCCTGAGAAAAATTAATAGCCTGATCTGGAATTGCGGCCAGATAAAAAATTCCTTTAGAACGGATGATGTTGGGTGGAAAGTGCTGGTTTAGATATGCCCAAAGTCTTTCCGGGTGGAAGGGCTTTTTGGATCGGAATATCGTAGAACTGATCCCATATTCTTCTGTTTCTGGAGTGTGCGTTTCTTCCAGTTCTTTTTTCCAGCCCGCACCTTCAGCAGCATTTTCGAAATTGAAAAGTTTCGTATTTAAAATCTTTTCCGGTTCGATATTTCCAAACTGACTATCGTAAATTTTCGCCCTAGGATTTAGTTTCCGGATTAAGGCAGAAAGTACTTGCAAATCCATTTCACTAATTAAATCTGTTTTATTGAGTAAAATAACGTCTGCAAATTCGATTTGATCGGTTAGTAAATTCACAACGGTACGGCGGTCAGATTCATCTTCCACCAAATTTCGCTGCGCAAGGTGATCTGCTGAGCCAAAATCTTTGTAAAAGTTATAGGCATCTACAACGGTAACCATCGTATCAATATAGCTAAACCTGCTTAGATCTATACCGGATTGTTCATCTTTAAAACTGAAAGTCTGCGCAACCGGAATGGGTTCAGAAATGCCGGTACTTTCAATAAGCAGGTAATCAAACCTGTTCTCCATAGCCAGTTTTTCTACCTCGATCATCAAATCTTCGCGGAGCGTGCAACAAATGCAACCGTTGCTCATTTCAACAAGTTTTTCCTCGGTTTTTGATAAACTGTTTTGTCGGTTAACCAAAGCTGCATCGATATTAATCTCACTCATATCGTTTACAATCACCGCAACTTTCAGATCATTTTTATTCGCCAGAATGGCATTAAGCAGTGTAGTTTTTCCACTGCCCAAAAAACCGCTCAAAACGGTTACCGGTAATTTTTTTATCATGTTAATGCAATTATGTTGCAAATATATTTCTAATATTTACAAATGCAACAATATTGCTTTTATATTTGTGAACTTAATATTTAGAGATGAAAACAGCAATGAGCAGAATAAATTTAGATCGGTTAGGCATTACAGCATCAACACTTTGCGCAATTCATTGCGCCGCTTTACCATTTGTACTTACAATGCTGCCACTGTGGGGACTTGAATTTTTAGGCAATAAAGCAACGGAAGTTGGAATGATTTTACTCTCGTTATTTCTCGGTGTTTGGAGCTTAGGCCGCGCATACCGGAGTGGGCATAAGCGTATTTTACCCGTATTGCTGCTCATAACCGGGTTTTCATGCATTGGTTTGGGGCATTTTTCAGGTATTGAAATACTAGAACCAATATTGATCCCTCTGGGCGGATTTACCATTGCTGCAGCACATTTTGTAAATCTTAAACTTCTTAATACTTGCGTAGTTAAACACAAACATTAATCTGGCATAAGAATGGAAAAACTTCATAAAATTTTATTTGCTGTAGTGTTGGCTTTTACCTCAATGCTGAGTCCGGCATGTAAACATAGCACCGATGACGGGATTGAGCTCTATAGACGCTACGCCATCAAACACCTGGTTTCAAAACCATCAGCATCTCTTAAAACCGAATCGACTCATGATTAGAATACAATCTTTAATGCACTGTTATGATAGACAAAAGCTAATGGATTTTGCAGATTGGGAAATTGCAGATATGGAACATTGGTTGTTGCTTGGCGCATCTGGAAGCGGAAAAAGTACACTTTTAAACATCGTTTCCGGATTGTTGTCGCCAACGAAAGGGCAAGTAAATGTTGATGGAACAGATTTATATTCACTCTCTGCCCGCAACAGAGACCGGTTTCGGGGGGCGCACATCGGAATTGTATTTCAACGCCCACACCTAATCCGCTCGTTAAATGTGATGGAGAATCTTGAATTGGCATCTTTAATGGCCGGCTTGCCGAATGACCGAAACCACAATTGGAATTTGCTGGAAGCATTAGGCATCCGCGAGGAGGCCAATAAATATCCTGATGCGCTTAGCCAGGGTCAGCTTCAACGTGTCTCTGTTGCACGTGCACTAGTAAACCGGCCGGATGTGCTGATTGCAGATGAACCTACATCAAGTTTGGATGACAGCAACGCCCTTCAGGTTGTAGAAATGTTAACTGCACAGGCCAAAAACAATGGCGCAGCGCTGGTAATCGCTACGCACGATAAGCGAATTTCCCCTTTCATTCCAAATACCTATACCTTATGAGCACGTTATTTGAAATTTGCATTAAAAACTTATCCAAAAATAAACTCACCACGTGTTTAAATACTTTACTGGTTGCTTTTGGCATGGGTATCTTATCGGTGCTATTGCTCGGTTCCCAGCAAATTTCAGGAAAATTGGAAGCGAATGCGAAAGATATCGATTTGGTTGTAGGGGCAAAGGGAAGTCCGTTGCAACTCATTTTGAGCAGCATTTATCATATAGATTTTCCTACCGGAAATATTTCGGCTGCAGATGCCGAAAAAATTATGCGGAATCCATTGGTAAAGCGCGCAGTTCCCCTGGCATTAGGTGATAACTATAACGGATTTAGGATTGTAGGTACCGATACTTCTTTTATTCATTTGTACGGATTGGAAATCAATCAAGGCAGTTTTTGGAAAAAAGATCTTGAAGTTACACTCGGCAATGCTGTGGCGGTAGAATCCGGACTTAAAATTGGCGATTCATTTTTCGGTGCACACGGTTTAACCGGAAACGATGATATACACAAACAGCATGCATACCGCGTAACCGGAATTTTAAAAGCCCAAGGAAATGTAACTGATAATTTAGTGCTAACCAATATTGGCAGCGTGTACAAAATGCATGAGAAGACAGAAAGTGCTGAACACCATCACCATACAGAAAGCGAAGAACACAAAGAGATTAACAACCGCGAAATTACCTCGCTACTTATTCAATACCGATCGCCAATGTCCGTCATTTTGTTTCCCAGAATGGTTAATAAAAATACGGCTATGCAGGCTGCTTCTCCAGCTATGGAAAGTGCCCGTTTATTCTCCCTAATTGGCGTCGGTATAGATACATTGAAATGGTTCGCTGTTTTAATTATGGCCATTTCCAGCTTCAGTATTTTTGTAAGTCTGTTCAATTCTATGAAAGAAAGAAAATATGATTTGGCCGTGATGAGGTGTTTAGGTGCCTCAAAAAGTAAACTGTTTATTATGGTGTTGATTGAAGGGCTTTTAATCACTTTTATCGGGACCATAGTTGGCCTGGTTATCGGGCATTGTGCGCTTTCACTGATCGGTTTTTATCAAGAATCGTCTCAGGCCAGATTAAGTGGTTTATATTTCGATAAGGGTGAAATGTATCTGTTGGTTTCGGGTTTAGCAATCGGTGTCGTTTCATCACTTATTCCAGCATTCCAGAGTTATCAGGTAGACATAGCCAAAACGTTAAGTAAAAACAATTAACATGGTAAAAACATTTCTGCTGCTGGTATTTATGTTAAGTTTTCAATGCAGTTTTGCACAAATTGTTCATACTGATTTGCGTACGCCCACCTGGAATTTAATTGGTTTGCGCTACGATGCAGAACTTTCTCCCGGGAAGTGGGGAAGTGTGTTCCCAGCAAAGCTGAAAGCGCTAAACAAAAGGCAAATCACTTTACCCGGATATATGATTCCGACAAAAGTAGGCGAAAAATTTTCTGAGTTTTTACTTTCTATTGTTCCCATCGCGTCATGCCCATATTGTGGCTCGGGAGATATACCCTCTATGATTGAAGTTAAAATGACCAGACCCATCGCTATAACCGATAAACCGGTTAAGATTACCGGAGTTTTTGAGATCAATACTTCAGGTGATGACCGAAGCGAATTTTTCCTCGTAAATGCAAAGCTTGCTCATGAATAAACTTCTTATACTCACAATCTGCTCTCTTTTATTTTTTTCTACGCTGAAAGCGCAGCCGCAAGTACATACAGACTTACGTACACCAAATTGGGCTCTGATTGGTCTTCGGCAAGAAAAGCAAATAAAACCTCTGGTTTGGAAAGTGATTTTCCCGGCAGAACTTAGAATACTGAATAATCAGACCATTGAACTTCCCGGCTATATTATTCCAACAAAAGTGGGAAATAGCTTCACGCAATTTATGCTATCCATAGTGCCAATAGAATCCTGTCCTTTCTGTGGTTCCGGAGATATTCCTTCTATGGTTGAAGTAAAAGCCTCAAAAGCCATAACCTGGAGTGATAAGCCGATCCGCATACGCGGAAAATTTATGATTAACGATTCGGGCGATGGACGCTCTGAGTTTTTCTTACTTAATGCCGTTCCGCTATGAAAACATTAATCACATCTTTACTCGTCCTGATTTGTTATTCAGGCTTTGCCCAAACACAAAAACACAATCCAAATGATCAACTCAGATCACTCAACTGGGATGTAATTGGATCTGTTCAGTTTGAACTTACGGAGAAAAACCAATTGTTGCCTATGTTTTCTGAATCAATAAAAAGATTTGACAACAAACCTTTTGAACTTAAAGGTTATCTCATCCCATTGAAAAGCGGCCAGAAACAACAAAAATTCTTATTGGCTACATTGCCGATTAACCAATGTTTTTTCTGCGGACAAAACGGCGTACCAGTAATGATTATGGTAGAAATGGACAGCCCAATTGCATATAGTGACAAACCTATTCAAGTACGGGGCATATTGAAACTGGAAAGTAAAGATGCAAGTTACGCGCCGCCAATCACCATCAAAAATGCCAAACTCAGTATTTAAATGTGTATTTTTGCAGGGTTATGGAAAATACGGAAAGGTTTGAAGAATTATTGGTTAAAAACGGATTGAAGCGAACTGCGGCACGTTTGCAAGTGCTTGAAATTTTGAATAGCCGTGATTCTGCAACTTCCCAGCCCTATCTGGAGCAGGTGATGGGTAAAGATGCAGACCGCGTTACCTTGTACCGCGTTTTACAGGCATTTGAGGAAAAAGGAATTATCCATAAGGTATTGGACAGTCATGGTACAGCCAATTACGCGATCTGTTCACACGGATGCACGGAACATAAGCACCAGGATGAACATGTTCACTTTGATTGCGAAAACTGCCACAAAATTTATTGTTTAGATAATGTACAAATACCTCAACCCAACGTTCCTGACGGGTTTAAAGTGGAGAAATTAAACTTAATTGCAAGAGGAATTTGCGCCCAATGCGCACAGAAAGCAAGTTGATTGTTACTGAACCAGCAGGTTGCAACCTCTAATATCGGCATTGTCAAATCTACCCAGTACTTCAAAATTCCCTTTGGAATCCATTCTTCCAAGATCTTGAGTAGCAATAAAGCTGCACGAGTTCACATTGGCTAAATCAATTACGTTTATACCGCCGGTTCGCCCTGTTTGAATTAATGACAGTGGATCATTGGTATCGCGAATGTAAACACGCATCCAAGCCGGACATTGAAACAGACCTTCGCCCAGAGAATAGGCTTGAGAAAGCAGCTCGGTCATTCCATATTCGCTGTGAATAGAATCAATACCGAATCCTTTCGTAAGCTGGCTGTGCAACTCCTCTCGTACCATTTCTTTACGCCTGCCCTTCATTCCGCCGGTTTCCATCACAATGAGTCCAGGAAAATCAATATCATATTTCTCAATAAAATCGAGCAAAGCATACGTTACGCCAATTAATACAGTAGGCTGCTTTGCCGCCTTGAGTTTCATCAGCGTTTCCATCAATTCATCGTGGTTATATAAGAAATAGCCGCTTTGAGAATGATTGCTTTTTTCAATCAGATCATTCACCATATAAATGAGAGAAGAACCCGCACGTTGTTGATAGGAGGGCAGTAAGGCTAAAAAGCAATACTCCTCAACTTTCCCATAGAAATGCTCAAAGGCTTTAAGATAGCTTTGTTCGTAAAGATGTACATCTGTTACATGATGGCTGCTTTGTACCATTCCGGTTGTGCCAGAACTGCTAAATGTAATTTCAATCGGATGATTATTGCTGAGTATGGAATGATTTTTAAAGAAAGCAATTGGTAAAAAAGGTATCTGTTTTACCTCATTAATTTCTCCGGGATGTATCCTCAAATGGTGTATGTAATCTTTATAGACAGCACAATTTGCCGCCTGATGTCTAAAGATTGACAAAGCTGCCTGATCAAAACCATGCTCAGTATGGATAGAAAATAATTCTTCGCTTATTGTATTCACGATTCAAAAATACAAAGGCTTATGCTATTTTTTCGTCAGTTTTTTTGTTTAGCATTGCCATCCTGAAATGATATCCGCAAAAACCACTGATTCCGGCAACCAAACCTGCAACAATTCCACTTATGATTAATAGAACCCACCAAATCTTAATGCCTGTCATTACAGCAACCCTCGCGGCAAGTATATTGTCATTAGGCAAACTTTTAAACAAGGCATAGCCGATCCATAATAGTGCAATGGCCATAAATGAATGCCAAAAAGCGATTTTTCCACTTTTGCTGATAATGCCACAAGTAGCAAATGAAACCACAACAATTACCCACCAGGGGGCAACCAGCTGAAGCAGAAAACAAATAATTAATATTGCTATAAATACCATTTTATTATTTTGAAATTTTTAAACGAGAGATAATTTTGCCCGAAGTATCGGTAGCGTTTTGCATAAGAAACAAATCGTAGAGTTGGCCCTTTGCCCAGGTATCGAGCATATTGTCATAAAACTTGCTTCCCGGATTTCCCGATTGTCCTCCCGGGTACACACCGTGGCCTTTGGGTGTTTTACCCAATTCGATGACCATTCTCCACGATGGGCCATTGGTTTCACCTAAAGCATTGATGGTACTTTTTGCTCCTCCAATCATAAGCACTTTAGAACCAAAACCCGGAATTTTTGCCAAGTGCGGTACATTAGTTTGTTTTACATTTGCCCAGGCCCACTCTTTATTTATCGGTCCGAACCGGCGTTCCAGACTGTCACAGCTAAATTTAAACGCTTCATTTACCAGGTCTGCAAGGGTTTCTTTTTTTCTTGTGTTGATGTTATCGTACCAGCGAGCGTTAGGTTCTTTCAAAATCATTTCTACAGTTCTGTCTCTTGATGGATAGCGCATCGGAATTCCTTTCACCGTAAATTCATCGTCCCAGATATCAAAGCTTAGTCGTTTTGTCCAGATTTCAAAAATACTTGCTGCAATTTCACCTGCATCGTAACGTTTATTCCATTTTGCGGTAATAGACATTGCCTCTTTTTGGGTTGCATTTAACTGTTCCGGATCTAGAAGTGGCATCAGTGCCGGCAGAATATTTTGCGCTAAAATGCTGTAATTGTCTGTTTGCATTAAGCGGATGCTGTCTGCAGTAGCTTTATTCATAACAGCTAAACGATCATTGATCCGCTTTCCACGCTCATATGGAGAAAATTCCCAGTTGATGTAATAGGGATAACCTGGATCTGTAGAAGACTGGTTTGCTGAACTTACAAATCCTCTGCTTGGATTTTTAACCGTTGGATTCTGGTTATTCGGAATCCATCCCTGCCAGTCATAAGCCGGATCGGTACCATCAAGAATAAATTTTCCCTGGTCTTTCCACTTGAGAGGGAATTTGCCATTTGGCGTTATCGCGATATCATTATCGACACTGGCAAATGCAAAATTTTGTGCTGGGGCAGTATAAAAACCCAAAGCTTTGCGGTAATCGTCGTAATTTTTTCCACGGTTTAACAAATAAAAAGTTTTCAGCTCATTTGATTTTTCATGTGCAATCCACCGTAAAGCATCGCCTACAGGTACATTTCCTGCCCTTGAATATTTCGGTTGTTGAAAGTATACAACCGGGCCGTGGTGCGTGTAAACAACAGTATCCATTTCCGATTTTTCGCCGCGGATTTTAATTTCTTCATTCCGCTTAACGGTTGCATTCCACTTTTCTTTATACCAGTAACTATTATGGGTAGAATCTTTAAATTTAATCTGGTAGAAATCCAGTACATCTGCTGCTACGTTGGTTACGCCCCAGGCAATTTTATCATTAAACCCTACTACAATTCCAGGTGCACCTGGGAGCGATACACCATAGGCATTAATTCCGGGGGCATGGAGCTGAATTTGGTACCAGATAGATGGTAAAGTAAGGTCTAGATGTGGGTCATTGGCCAGAATTGGATATCCCGATGCTGTTTTACTACCAGAAAGTGCCCAGTTGTTGCTGCCAATACCTTCTTCTTTTTTTTTCGTTTTCACAGTGCCGGTTGTAGCATCGGTGAAACTTTGCGGTGTTGCCGGAATTTTTAATGGATTAAAATCCCATTTTGTTCCTACCGGGATAATCGGATCTTCCCTGAAAGGATAATCCGGGAAAAGGTTTTTAGTAATTTCCGGGCCGAATTTTTTTAGAATATTGGTCATATAAAATTCATCAGAACCCATGGCCAAAACTGCAGACATTTGTTTAAGCAAAAGCGCGCACTTTATTGGTGTCCAGTTTTCAGGTTTAAAATCCAGAATTTTATATTCCAGAGGATAACTGGCCGGTGATAAAGTTTTGATATAAGCATTAATTCCGTCTGTATATGCCTGAATCATTTCCCGCGATTGCGGATCAGCCATCATACCTTCCAATGATTTCTCTGCACCATAAACCATTCCCATTCTACGTTGGTAACGGTCTACTTCAATGGCTTTTTTGCCTACTACTTCACTAATTCTTCCGGCTGCAAAACGTGTTTGAAAATCCATTTGCCATAGTCTGTGCATGGCCGTAACATACCCTTGAGCCAGATACAAATCATAATCGTTCTGTGCAAAAATATGGGGGATCATTCGGTCATCGAAAACAATTTCAATTTTATCCTTTGCGCCTTTAATCTTCACTTTGTGATTAAACATAAAATGATTGTTCTCGGCATTTTGCCAAAAGCCACGAAAAGGATTCAGGAATTTTAATAGCGGAGGTGTGTCTCCAATTTTGGTATTAAACAGAAAAGCAATTGCTATGGGTATAATTATGCAGAAAAGCGCTTTGATTTTATTCATTTTAGGTAGCTAAAAGTTCAACATCAGATTGTTAAGATATTGTTATTAAATATGCAAAGTACGATAAACTAAATGGCGGTCAAAATTACAAAATTGATTTATACTTATTGCTTCCCGCAAATTTGTTTAATTCATAAAAACAAATTAAGTTTATATAACTAATTAATCGCTAACCGAATAACCAAATAACTAAACTTATGAGCAGGAAGGGTTCACACATCTTTTATTTGATGTTGATTTTCGCTGTGCTGCATGCTGCAGTGGCCAAATCGCAAACAAATATTATCCAGGGAACTGTTAAAGACAGTCAGTCAAAAGAGCCTTTAAGCGGTGTAACTGTTCTACTTAAAGGGCAAAGCGGCGGCACCACAAGTGATGCACAAGGAAAATTTACCCTGAATACCGCTGCAACCTTCCCAATAATACTTCAGTTTTCTTATGTAGGTTATGCCAAACAAGAACGACAGGTAAATTCCAGAACAGAAAATATTAACATTGAAATGCAGGCTGAAGTGGTTCTTGGTGGCGATGTGGTGGTTTCGGCCTCGCGTACACCAGAGCGAATACTAGAATCTCCGGTGTCTATAGAACGTATGAGTGCGGCTTCGATCCGCGAAATTGCAGCGCCCTCATTTTATGATGCGTTAAACAATATGAAAGGGGTAGAAAGCAGTATGCAAAGCTTAACTTTCAAATCTATTAATACCCGCGGATTCAATTCTAATGGAAATACACGTTTTAACCAATATATAGATGGAATGGATAACCAGGCGCCGGGTCTTAATTTTTCTGTTGGTAATATTGTGGGAATCACCGAGCTTGATGTAGATAATGTGGAATTGTTGCCTGGCGCATCTTCTGCACTTTATGGTGCCGGTGGGATAAACGGAACGCTACTCATGACTTCTAAAGATCCATTTCGTTATCCGGGTGCAAGTTTTCAATACAAGACAGGTGTAAACCATGTGAATGACGACAACAGCAGTGTGCAGCAATTCAATCAGCTCGATGTTCGCGTGGCCAAATCCTGGAACAATAAATTTGGTGCCAAAGCGGCATTCTCTTATTTACAGGCCAAAGATTGGTTTGCCGGGAACTATTCCAATTTTGACCGGATTTCGAATAGTCCAAAAGCCGGCGACCGCAATTCCGATCCGGGTTATGATGGCGTAAATGTATACGGAGATGAGGTGAATTCCAACTTACTTGGTGCAGCGCGTTCTGTTCAGGCGGCATTTCAGGCCTCTTCACCAGCGGGCTTTACCGCATTTAATAATTTTATAAATGCGGGACTTACCTATCCTCAAATTGTATCGATGGTCAGTTCAAATCCGGCTTATGCAGCGCTGCGCCCGGCTTTGCCTTATCTTGGGGTAATGTATAGTCTAAATAAACAAACTACGCCAAGCCAAACCGTTTCGCGTACCGGTTATAACGAATCCGATCTGGTAGATTATGACACCAAATCTATGAAAGCATCAGGTGCCTTGTACTACAATATTACGCCCACAATTCAGGCAACCTTACAGGCAAACTGGGGAACGGGAACCTCGGTATATACCGGATCAGACCGTTATTCTCTACGCAATTTCAATATCGGCCAGTACAAAGCTGAAATTAAAGGACAAGATTTCTTTCTTCGCGCATACACCACTCAGGAGCGTTCCGGAGATTCATACATCGCTTCCATTTTAGGTAGTTATATAAATGAAAAGTCTTCTCCGACAGCAGGACAATGGTTTCCAACCTATACACTGGCCTATTCAGCGGCGCGCGCACAGGGCGCAGGAGATGTTGCAGCGCATGCGGCAGCAAGGGCTGCGGCTGATGCAGGCCGTGCACAACCCGGAACACCTGCTTTTGAAACCTTAAAACAACAAATTCAAAATACCACCATTAGTGCAACTGATCCATCAAAGGGAATTTATGGAGCGAAATTCGACGACCGAACCAATTTATACCATTATGAGGGAATGTACAATTTCTCTAATCTATTGAATAATGCGGTAGAGTTACAGGTTGGTGCATCATCCAGACTTTACCAGCTGCGATCTGGCGGAACTATTTTTGACGACTTAAACCGCGAAATTAACATTAATGAATATGGTGCATTTGCACAACTGGGCAGAAAATTCGGACAAATATTTAAACTCACTGTAGCTGGCCGTTACGATAAAAGTACCAACTTTGAAGGCCGTTTTACACCACGTGTAACGGGTGTGTTTACGGTTGCACCCAATAATAATATTCGACTTTCCTTTCAAACCGGATACCGGAATCCGACTACTCAAAACCAATATATTGATCTTTCTGTTGGGGGTGGAGTACAGCGTTTAATAGGTGGCTTACCAGAGTTCTTAACCAAATATAATTTAAATGTGGAAGCACAGAAAGGATTTACTGAAAGCAGTTACCGCGCTTATGTGGCCTCGGTAATTGCCGGCGCGCCAAACGCTTCTTTGCTTCAAAAATATACTTTTGATGCAAGAGGTGTTCGTCCTGAAAGCGTTAAAGCATATGAAATTGGATATAAAGGCTTGCTTGGGCCAAAATTTTTGATTGATGCATACGCTTATTACAACGAGTACAGAGATTTTATTACTGCGGTTAACGTATATCAGAATGTAAACGGAAGTTTTGTGAAATATGGCGTTCCGGTTAATGCAGCGGGCAAAGTGACCTCATATGGTGCGGCCCTAGGTTTGGATTATCTGATTGGAAAATACAACCTTTCCGGAAATGTTTCCTACAATCAGATCGGCGATTTGCCCGACAATTACATCAATGATTTTAATACGCCAAAGGTTCGGTACAATTTAGGTCTGGGTGATAAAGAAATCATTAAAAACTTCGGTTTTAACGTAGCTTACCGCTGGCAGGATAGTTTCTACTGGAATTCTTCTTTCGCAGCAGGCAATGTTCCGGCGTATAGTTCTTTAGATGCACAAGTAAGTTTAAGAATCCCTTCGGTTATGTCTGTTGTTAAACTAGGCGGATCAAATGTGCTCAACAAATACTACATTACTTCTTATGGAAATCCGGCAGCCGGTGCCATTTACTATCTGGCTTTTACCTTCAATCCATAAAGGTTTTTCTTAAAAATACCTCCCGGTTGCACCAAAATGCAGCCGGGTTTTTTTATGATTTAATTTATTTCCTTTTATAAAATATTTGTAATATAGTGCTTTCTAATTGACCTCAACATTTATAAAGAGCTGTTAAAATTTTGAACACTTAAGGATGGAAGCGCAAAACGATATGCCTGACGATACAAAAGACCTGATCGAGAAGGAACAAGAAATTCAACATTTAAACAATCCGGTAGATATTTCGGTAAAACCCATTGTAAAACAATACCTGGGTTCTGTTAAACGGGTAAAGAAAGAGGGCAACCGGTTTTACTTTTCTGATGGAGATGCACGCGTAGAAATCAGGGTAGTAAGCGATGAAATTATTCGCGTTCGCCTGGCTCCGCATGGTGTTTTTCTCGATGAATTTTCATACGCCGTTCCAGAAGTGGACCAAAAAGTATCGGTTTTTAAAATGACAGAACAGGAAGAAACCTATTCTATTTCAACCAACTCGGTAACATGTAAAATCGATAAAGCTACTTTTCATATTTCTTTTCATGACAATGTAACCAACCTGCTGATGGTTGACGAGGCCAACTCCATGCATTGGGAAGAAAATGTGGATTTTGGCGGTTACTACATTTACGCAACAAAAAAATGTCATCCTGAAGAGAACTTCTTTGGTTTGGGCGATAAATCTGGCAATTTCAATCTTCGGGGCCGACGTTTTGAAAACTGGAATACCGACGCCTACTCATTTGGGTGGAACCAAGATCCATTATACCGAACCATTCCATTTTATATCGGTTTACATAACCAGGCGGCTTACGGTATATTTTTCGACAATACTTTCAAATCATATTTTGATTTTGGCGGCGAAGATGTAGGCAAAACCAGTTTTTGGGCCGATGGTGGAGAGTTGCAATATTACTATATCCACGGTCCGCATATGATGGACGTAGTGAAACGTTACGCCAGCCTAACTGGTACGCACCCTATGCCACCGAAATGGACTTTGGGTTATCAGCAATGCCGTTGGAGTTACTATCCGGAAACTAAAGTAAAGGAAATTGCACGTCAGTTTCGGGAGAGAAAAATCCCTTGCGATGCGATTTATCTCGACATAGATTACATGGATGGTTACCGCTGCTTTACCTGGAACAAAAAATATTTCCCTGATCCGAGAAGGATGATTCGCGAACTCGCGGATGATGGCTTTAAGACAGTTGTGATGATTGATCCAGGGATTAAAGTAGACGACGATTATTGGGTCTTTAAAGAAGGAAAAGAAAAACGTTTTTTTTGCCGCCGAAGCGATGATTATTATATGGAAGGGCATGTATGGCCCGGAAGATGCCAGTTTCCCGATTTTACCAATCCAAAGGTGCGAACCTGGTGGGGCAATTTATACAAAGAATTGGTAGATATGGGCGTTGCAGGCTTCTGGAATGATATGAATGAACCTGCAGTTTTCGGCTCTGGTACTTTTCCAAATGATGTACGCCACAATTACGACGGATATCGGGGTTCTCACCGCAAGGCTCATAATGTTTATGGCATGCAGATGGTTCGTTCAACCTATGAAGGGTTGAAAAAGCTTATGCGCAATAAAAGACCTTTCACCATTACACGCGCCGGTTATTCCGGAATGCAACGTTTTGCAAGTGTTTGGACCGGTGACAATATTGCCACATGGGAACACCTGAAAATTGGAAATATTCAGTGTCAGCGCCTGTCTGTATCAGGAGTGCCGTTTTGCGGAACCGATATTGGGGGTTTCAGCGGAGAACCAGATGGTGAATTGTTTACCAGATGGATTCAGTTGGGTACCTTTTCACCATTTATGCGGGCGCACTCTGCAGGAGATACGGCAGAGCGTGAGCCCTGGAGTTTCGGTACTTTTTTTGAAGATATTAACCGTAAATTTATAGAATTACGTTATCGGCTGCTGCCATATTTTTATTCCGTATTCTGGGAACATCATCGTTATGGTTTTCCTATATTACGACCTTTGGTGATGCTGGAACAGGAAAATCTGAGCAATCATTTCCGCCAGGATGAATTTACCTATGGCGATAAATTATTGATTTGCCCGGTTTTGGAACAAGGTGCAATTTCGCGCAGGGTTTACCTCCCGAAAGGTACATGGTACAATTACTGGACAAACGAAATGCTTGAGGGCGAAAATGAATATACTGTTGAAGCGAAAATTGACAGTATGCCGATTTTTGTTCGTGCGGGATCAGTTATCCCGGAATATCCGGTAATGCAATATGTAGATGAAAAATCTATAACCGAAGTGGTTTTAAATATCTACAATAGTGATTATGAAGTGAATTCATTCCTATATGAAGATCATGGCGATACCTTTGCATATGAGCAGGAAATTTATCTGGAGAAAAAGTTTATTGTAAAAGGAGATAGCCAATCCTTGAAAATAAATCAGGCAAGTGAAGGTTTGTATACACCAAATTATGAATTGTATCACTGTAAGGTAAATGGAGTGGCCTTTCAAGTTAAAAAGGTTGTTGTAGATGGCCGTGAAGTTTCGGATTTCACCAATGACGAAAACGGTTGCCTGCATTTCAAATGCAATAAAAACTTTTCAGAGATTTTAATTTTAAGTCTCTAAATCTTTTAACCCCAAATACTGTTTAGTACTTGGGGTTAAATATATCTAACCAAAACTACATGCCAGCACCTAAGAAAGTTCCTTCACCAAAAAAAATCAGCAGCAAAAACACAGACAATTATAAACCGGTTTGGGTTTACAGTTTATTTACAGACTATGATATTGACCTGTTTTCTGTAGGTAAACATTTTCGTTTATACGAAAAAATGGGTTCACATATTTTGGAGGTTGATCAGGTAAAAGGGGTTTATTTTTCGGTTTGGGCGCCAAATGCTCAGCAGGTTAGCGTCGTTGCAAACTTCAATAACTGGGATGCATTGTCACATCATTTGTATAAAAGGTTAGATAAATCTGGTATATGGGAAGGTTTTATTCCCGAAATCGGAAAAGGTGAGGTATATAAGTATTCTGTTTTGGGCTTCGATGGCTCGGTTCATCAGAAAGGTGATCCTTACGCGCGCAGATGGGAACATCCCCCACAAACTGCTTCTATAGTTTGGGAAACCGATTACAAATGGAAAGACAAAAAGTGGCCGAATACGCGTGCGCAGATCAATGCACTAGATCAACCAATCTCAGTTTATGAAATCCACTTGGGTTCCTGGCAACGAGACCCTTCAGACCCGGATCGCGTACTTACTGCAAGAGAAGTCGCAAAAACGCTAATTCCTTATGTAAAAGAAATGGGTTTTACACATGTAGAACTGATGCCCGTTATGGAATTCCCGTTTTTTCCCAGCTGGGGATATCAGATTACAGGATATTTTGCAGCAAGTTCCAGATATGGTTCTCCGGAAGACCTGATGTTTCTAATTGATGAATTGCATAAAGCCGGCATTGCCGTAATTTTGGATTGGGTACCATCACATTTTCCTGGTGACAGGCATGGCTTGTATGAGTTTGATGGCACGCATCTTTACGAGCATGCAGATATGAGGAAAGGTTTTCATCCCGATTGGAAATCTTATATTTTTAATTATGATCGTAATGAAGTTCGTTCGTTTCTAATTAGTAATGCTATTTTCTGGTTAGATCAGTACCATGCAGATGGATTACGCGTAGACGCTGTGGCCTCTATGCTTTATTTTAATTTCTCGAGAGAAGATAAAGATGCCGCGACCAATGAATATGGTGGAAGTGAAAATCTTGGCGCTATTCAGTTTCTTCAAGATTTAAACATTGCAGTTTATGGCAGTTTTGAAGGTGTGCAAACCATTGCCGAAGAAAGCAGCACATATCATGGCGTTACCCATCCTGTACATAGCGGTGGTTTGGGTTTTGGTATGAAGTGGATGATGGGCTGGATGAACGATACTGAGAAATATTTTAGGATAGAACCTCTGGGAAGAAAACATCACCAAAATCTGCTTAGTTTCAGTATGACCTATGCATTTACTGAAAATTTTATGTTGCCCTTCTCTCATGATGAGGTGGTACATGGTAAATCGCCAATGATTTATAAAATGCCGGGTGATGAATGGCAGAAGTTTGCAAACCTTCGTGCTTTGTACGCTTATATGTTTACACATCCTGGTGCTAAGCTGCTCTTTATGGGCAATGAATTTGGTGCAACGAATGAATGGAATTTTACACAATCGCTAGATTGGCATTTGCTGCAGTATCCACCACATAAAGGCATGCAGGAAACTGTAAAGGCGTTGAATTTCTTATTGCGTAAAGAACCCGCACTTTATCATTTCAACTTTAGTTATGAAGGTTTTGAATGGCTTGATGCAGACAATGCCGATGAATCTGTGTTTGTATTTATGCGTAAAGGCCCAGAAGCAAAAGACACCCTGATTATAGCGTTAAATTTCACGCCTGTTTTAAGAAACAATTATCAGATAGGCGTTCCATTTGATGGTAAATGGGAAGAAATTTTTAATACGGATGCTCCGGAATTTTTCGGTAGCGGGTGTTTGAATGCTGGAAATATTTTGGCCGGCAATAATGGCTATAACCGCCAACGTTATTCTATAAGTATAAACCTTCCTCCATTAGGCGTTACTATTCTTAAGCGACAATAACTGATCGCAATTGGTCATCAATACGTTATCGTTCATTTTTAAAAAGTGAATAAAATGAACGTGTGTGAAATCCAAGCTCTTCTTTTTTACGTAAGATCACAAATAAACCCCTAAGTTGTGCTCTCCCAAACAAATTGAAGAGGTTTTTTTGTCTATTTCTATTAGGATGTTTTCTATTCCTGGGTGGTCATTTGTACGCGCAAACATGTACGAATACTTCTCGCTTATACGCCAATTTCCAAGTGTGGACGGGCAGTTCTACTGGACTTGCTTCGGCAGGGAAAGTTGTAGATGAACTAAAGGCAATAGATTCAGATCCTTCAACATATTCCACGCTTTCCGCCAACGCACTTATTGGAACGTCTGAAGTCATTCAGTATTTGGAATTTACTACAGATGGGATACATGCAAACAAAATTTCGCTTGCTGCTAATAAAATTACCAAATTAAAAATCTCCCTTCCGGCAGCTTTTATCGGCATAAGTGGTACTCTGGAAGTTGGAACATTTACCGGATTAAATCCCACTACAAAATCTGCTGTACGTGTTCCAACTTATAACGGTCCAATTGCCGGTGTTTTGAGTGGTGACGGAGCAATAGAAATTGATGTAACTTCTACTGCAATGTATAATGGTGTATATGTGCGTCTCAACGCAACACCACTTGCTTCGGTTGGTATTTCAACGCGGGTTTTCGCTGCGTACACTACCGAAGTCACAACTGCAAATCTAGATTGTGATAAAGGAATTGATGTACTCACCGGCGTAAATGGTGCAAGTCTCTTAAATGGGACGGCAGTAGTCAGTAATCCTTATGCAGCAATAGACACAGACCCGGTATATTCTACTTATGCCACATTAAATACAGGTTTGCAGGCAATAAATGAAGTGTTCTTAACCGCCATTTTTGCCAAGGCATCACAACCAATGGATTCTGTAAAAATTGTCTATGACGGCGGTGGAGGACTGAGTCTGCTTAGTGGTTTCAGCATTCAGCCTTATCTTGAAAATAACGCTGTTGGCGGTGCATTTAGTACAAATAATGTCACGGTTAAAGCCATTTCAGGTTCTGTAAACAAATTTGAAATCTCATTTCCGGTAGGTGCATCTTTTGATCGTGTGAAAATATCCTGGGGCGGTTTACTTGCTGTAGGTACCGAGCTGCATATTTATAATGTAACTAAAGTAATTCCGAAGCCTCAACCCTTAATAAATGGCGAGGCTACAGATACCAAAGATATTTGCTTTAGCAAACCCAATATTCTCTCTGTTGCTAACCAGCAATCTTGTACAACTTACAACTGGTATACCAGTTTGAACGCGACAACTCCAGTTAATACCGGACCAAGTTATGATCCGGGTGAGTTGAGTGTTGGTCAGCATATTTATTATGTTGAATCTCGGCGAGAAAATTGCCTGTCGTCCGTTTCTGAGAGGGTAAAAATAATTTTAAATATCAATCCTTTGCCAACGGTATCGGTAACAGATGCCAGTACCTGTGCCGGAACTGCTGCACAATTGTCTGTAAACAATCCGCAAAGCGGAATTTCTTATTTATGGTACGATGCATTAACTGGTGGCAATCTTTTGTTTACCGGCAATACATTTACTACAGTAATTTTAAACGCAGATAAAACCTACTATGTAGAATCTGTGAACCAAACTACAGGTTGCGTAAGTGCAGCGCGGCAACCTTTAAAGGTTTTGGTTAAGCCATACGCAACAATCGGTGTTACTTCTGGCGCAGGGCAGGTTTGTATTGGCGAAAGCACAGCATTATCCAATACCGTTTCCGGCGGTTATTGGACGTCTTCAGATGCTGGTATCGCAACGGTTGATGCCGCTGGTTTGGTTACCGGAAAGGCCGCAGGAAATGTTTCAATTTTGTATACCATTAATGCAACTGCTACAACCTGTGCCAATTCTGTTGCTTTTCCTGTTCAGGTAAATGCGCTGCCAGATCTTACTTTAGGCACTGTACCAGAAATATGTTCAGGGTTTAATATGAGCGCATTAACCTATTCTAATGCGGTTAACAATCCGATAAGTTATAGCATCATCTGGGCAGACGCAACCTTTAGTTCAATTACAGATGCAACACTTCCGGCAGGAAATATTCCATTCACTTTACCCGCCAATATTGCTGCGGGGAGTTACTCCGGAATGTTGACGATCAAAAATGCAAATGGATGCACACGCACCATGCCTTTCACAATACACATTATTGAAAAACCGGCAGCGCCGCATGTGCTCCTCAATACCAATTCACAATATTAATTAAACAAAAAACATAGAAACAATTTTAAATCCAGTCCCCCATGACACGTATCATCACAAAAACACTCGTAGTGGCTACACTAATTCTTTTTTGTAGTCTCTTGCATGCAAATGCACAGGTATCGCCCGCAGCCGCAGGTACAAATTTATTTTGTCAGGATGCCGATTTAATTCTCCCGCCAGCTGCTTTAGGTCAGGAATGGATTGTACGTTATAGTGTAACATCTACTACTATGCCTTCAACACCGGTAACTTTATCCGGAGGAACAAAAATTTTAGCTGCAGATTTAAAAACCGGTTATTATTATCTGAGTTCTAAAGCCACAACTGCAGGTGCCTGTGAATCTGATATGCAAGAAATTCCGGTATATGTTTTAAAACCCCTGGTAGTCAATTTTACAGCTGCAGATTTTTGTGTGGAGAGTCCGCAAACGCAGAAAGGTTCAGTTACAAATCCTGAAGATCCAACTATAACTTCCCTGGCTTACCAATGGTACACGGTTACTGGCGGAAGTGAAACTGCAATTGCCGGAGAAAATAGGAAAGATTATACGCCAGCAACGCCTACGGTAGGTACTAAAACTTACAGATTAAAAGTAGGGTACGTAATTAATGGAAATAAATATTGCCCGCAAACTGCAGATCATGATGTGACTGTTTCAGCAAAACCATCAAAACCAACCATTACGCCGGCGCAAATTACAGGTACAGCAGGCGCAGTCACATTTTAATTAAATAAAATCCGGTAGTATTAATATATGAGCAGTAGGTTTCGGACCTTCTTGTTTTTGCCATTCCTTTGGTTTTTTATCGCCAAAAGTTATGGGCAAGGTGCCTCCAATGCACGCCAGCTAGTAACGGTTACGAAAGGATCGTCTGTGGTTCTGCGTGCCAACTCGGCGGGTGCAAGTTCATATATCTGGTTTAAAGATGGTGTTTTGGTTCCAAACCAGAATAAACAATCGCTTATTACGGCTACAGCCGGGATTTATAAAGTAGCTTCAATTAATGCTGGAGGATGTACTTCCGATTTATCAGATGAAATTGAAGTGGTTGTACAGAGCAGGCTTTCTGCGGATGTTGCAATAACCAAACGGTCTGAACAGCGTCAGGTTTACAGTAATCAGGTTTTTGAATATTATTTGGATGTGCGCAATAATGGAGTTGATGATGCCTCCCTTGTTCATATTCTAGATATTCTGCCAGAGAACCTGCAGTTTGAAAGTCTGGCTGAACCAACAATGGGACTAGCACTTTATGATCCTGCTACCAAAACCATAAAATGGGATATTGAATCTTTACGCAATGCGGAGTTCGCCGAATTGGTTATCCGTGTACGCAGCAAACAAACGGGAATGGTGAGCAATACAGCAACTGTTTCTGCACATGAATACGATCCAAATTTAAAAAACAATACCTCTACAGATCAAAAAGAAATTGCTGGTTTACATGTGCCAAATGTGTTTACGCCAAATGGGGACGGCAAGAACGACACATTTCATATTGAAAACCTCGATGCATTTGATCAAAATCAATTGACCATCATTAACCGCTGGGGCAGTACAGTTTATCAGTCTAATAAATATCTGAATGACTGGACTGCTAACGGTTTGAGTGATGGTACTTATTTCTATATCGTTAAAGTCCGCAATGGTTCAGGAGATTGGCTGGAGTATAAGGGCTACATTACAATTATCAGATAATGTTAAAAAATCATACACGCTCCAAAAAAGTATGTTTTACTGCATTGTTTTCTCTGTTGCATATCTGTTGTTTTGCGCAGCAGAATGCACAGTTTGCACAATATGTTTTCAATGGAATGTATATTAATCCTGGTTATACGGGTTATAAAGAAGAATTGTACATGCAGGCCTTTGTTCGCTCGCAGTGGACAGGGGTAAAGGGTGCGCCACAAACGCTCTCTATTTCTGCCGATGAAGCAGTTAATGATGAAAGCCTGGGGATAGGCGTAATCATGACCAAAGATAAAATCGGTGCGCAAAGCACTTTGAATGGCTCTTTAAATATGGCCTATCGAATTAAACTGGATCGTACCGAAACTAATATTCTGGCTTTTGGATTAGGTGTTGGTGTTATTCAGGTTGGAGTGAATGGGAATTTACTTGATCCGATTGATCAGGGTGATACTAGAATTCCTACCGGGGCAGTGAGTCAGATCAGTCCGGATATCCGCGCGGGAATACACTATTCCAATGAGAAGTTCTTTATTGGTTTTTCGGCAGATAATTTGCTTTCCCGTACACTTTCGGTATTTGATTCATATAGCGCACTCACGTATAAAGTACAGCCACATTTTTATTTATCCTCTGGTTTGGCATTACCTTTAAATTACGATTGCGTATTCCGTCCGACTTTTTTAATTAAAGATGACCTTAATGGACCAACTTCACTGGATTTGAACGCATTTTTATTATTTAAAGAACGATTTTGGATCGGTGCAGCTTATCGTACTTCCTTAAAGCTTTATCCGAAACCTCAATTGCAGAGCGACCTACGTCAGCGCGCAGCATTGGGATTAATTACCGAATTGTTTGTAAGACAGAATTTACGTTTGGGTTATGCTTATGATTATAGTTTAAACAAACTCGGAAATTACGAATATGGCTCCCACGAAATCTCGGTAGGTTATTATTTGGTAACTAAGAAAAGCCGTAGGCCAAAATGTTATTTCTAGTCTTCTTTAATTGATCGGCATCCGCTCTGCGGAATTGAAAATTTATGCAATAGGTTCAATAGCAAATTGAATTAATTTTTTTGCTTTCTTTGATAATACTGTAGTATTTGCTATACTTAAACCGTATTTGCTATCCCTTAATGTTATGTCTGAGCTCGAAGAAAACCTCCTTATAGAATCTGTTTTGACTTATTTCAGAAATCTCACCCCACTTTCTGAAGGTTTCGTGAGCGAAATTGAAAAAGGTGCACTCTTTCTTGAGGTCAAAAAAAATAAATACATACTTTCCCCACTAGAATATAATAGCAACGTTTTTTTTATAGCGAAGGGTTTGGCCCGCGGCTTTGTAAAATTTCAGGATAAGGAACTGACAACATGGATTAGCCTGGGTAGCGAATTTATTGGAGCAATTCAAAATCCGTATGATAATCTGACGAGTCCATCAATAGAATATATTCAGGCCCTTGAAGATGCTCAGCTTGTTGCTATACCGCAAACTTTAATTTATCATTTGTATGAGGTTTACCCGGAAACGAATGTAATTGGCCGGAAAATTCTTAATATGCAGCATCACCAGGCTTCTGAGCGCGCCATACTAGCCCGGCTACCAACAGCAGAAAACCGTTATGAACGATTTATGGAAACCCATGCGCACGTTTTTGCCAAAGTGCCTTTAAGGTGTATTGCAAGTTACCTTGGTATGAGGTTGGAAACTTTAAGTAGAATTCGCAATCGAGCCGATAAAATTAGGGTTTAGGAATTAATTTCAACATAATGATGCGTTCTTATTGAAAATCAAAACCCTTAGATCTGCTTTCCATGAGTACAAATAATAAAATATAAAATTGATTTATGTCGAGTTGTAAATATTTATCGTAACAAATAATAATTTGTAAAGCCGGTTAAAAAAACTGAAGCAATTCACAGTTTATTTTTAAAACATATACTGCAATTGGTGAGGCCCCTCTGTTTAATCAGTTCATCGTTGGGCCGGCTACAATAATTATGGTCCCAATTGTAATTACAACGATACTTGCGGCAATACCTCCGCCAACTAATGCGTAGTGCCAAGGTGTACGTCTACGTTTATTTCTCTTGAAAGCTGCCTTACGATAGGTCTGAACATAAGTCGAATCGTTCACTAATGCACGGTTATTATCATTGGTTTTGCCTGGTTTGAAATAATCAGAGCTAAGCGGTAATTTTCTTTTATATCTTCTCCAGACGGTGTCGTCTAAGCGAAATTCTTTTGCATCTCTGCGTGCAGTTTTGCGTATGCTATCTAGCTTCAGGGTAGACTGGCTTAGGGCTATGGTAGATTGCATAGTGTATAGGAAAAACCATACACATATCGTTTTTAGTATTTGCGGAGTCATTTAGATGGAGGAATAATTAATACTGAAGTAAAGGTACAGAATTATTCTTGTGCAGATTGTCTAGAATATATGCCTAAACTACGTCCCGATTTTTCGCTTGATCCTGAATTACTCATTTACAAATCTTTTATCTGACAATCAGAAAGGTCTATAAATAAGAAAAGAGACATTCCATCCAGACATGTCTCTTTTTTCTAACCAAATATAAACCTGTTATGAGCCAGGCTTTGTCTTTAATCTCCGTTTAAAACTAAATTCAATTGGAGATGATTTATCTTTTTTATATGATAAACTTTGTTTCGTTTATCATGATACAAATATAGGAAAACTTTTGATAGTGTAAAAAATACACTAAGAAAAAACCTACTTTTTTTATGTCATTTTTTTTTGACTGTTGGGGTTAAAACTGAAGTCGCTTCTTATAACCGTCAATGTGACAAATATAGAGTAATATATCTATCATTAATTGTTAAATATTGTCAAAAAATTATATAATATATTCAAATCGTATCAAAATGTAATCCGCCGGATGTAAAGTCTTGTTAAAATAGTTTTTGGCGATGATTTAATCGTGTGTTTACGGTATATTAACAAATAAAATATTGTTATATGTGATTATTGCTGTTGATACTTTTGTGTTTTGTATGGAAAATGATTTTTGCATACAAAAAAAGGCTCCATAATGGAGCCTTTTTTTGTAAAATAGCTTAATGGTAAGCGATTTTATTAAAGTGTTGCGTAATATTCTACGAATTTGGCAAGTGCAGATGAATATCCCCACTCGTTATCGTACCAAGAAACAACCTTCACGAAATTATCATTTAAAGAGATACCAGCACCAGCATCAAAGATTGACGCATGGTCATTACCGATAAAATCAGTAGAAACAACTTCATCTTCTGTATACGCAAGAACACCTTTCAAAGGACCTTCCAAAGAAGCTGCTTTCATTGCTGCCTTGATTTGCTCATAAGTTGCTGGTTTTTCTAAACGTGCAGTTAAATCAACTACAGAAACGTCTGCAACAGGAACGCGGAATGACATACCAGTTAATTTACCTTTTAATTCTGGAAGTACCATACCAACAGCTTTAGCTGCACCAGTTGATGAAGGAATGATGTTAGAGAAACCACCACGTCCGCCTCTCCAGTCTTTAGCTGAAGGACCATCTACAGTTTTTTGTGTAGCAGTTACCGCGTGGATTGTGCTCATTAAACCTTCTACAATACCGAAGTTATCGTTTAATACTTTAGCAATTGGCGCTAAACAGTTTGTAGTACAAGATGCGTTAGAAACAATTGTCTGATCTGCAGTTAATTTATCGTGGTTAACACCCATTACATATGTAGGGATGTCAGCATCTTTAGCAGGAGCAGAGAATACAACTTTTTTAGCACCAGCTGCAAGGTGTTTCTCAGCATCTGCACGAGTTAAGAATAAACCAGTTGATTCGATTACAACTTCAACACCAACGGCATCCCATTTCAAATCAGCAGGGTTTCTTTCTGCAGTTACACGAATAGTTTTACCATTTACAACTAAGTTGCCGTCAACAACTTCGATCGTACCGTCGAACTGGCCATGAACTGTATCATATTTCAACATATAAGCCATGTAGTCTGGCTCAATTAAATCATTGATGGCTACGATGTCTAATCCTCTTTTTAAGGCAGCTCTAAAAACAAGTCTACCGATACGGCCAAAGCCGTTTATTCCAATTTTGCTCATTGTTTTTTGTTAATTAATGTAATGTTTTAATAAATTAAGTATTGGTTCTTTGATAATTGTTTTAATATTTAGGTTGTGCCTACGGGCAACTATTTTAACCTGGCTTTCCAGTTCTGCAGCTACTTTTCCGACCAGGTGAAAATCCTGATTTGGATGTCGCGCTACAATTGGAAGTACGTACAGTTGAAAGTAATCTTCAAATCCGGTATCAATCAATTTTGCAACAAACGGATGAGCAGCATTCTGGGTTATAAAATCAAAAAATGATGTCAGGAAAATATTAGCCTGAGGCTTATTATAGATCCGTTCCAAAATTTGAGGCCGGTCTAAATTGTACAAGCGGTTAAATTTATCTTCCAGTTCCAGAGGTAATTTTTTTCCAAGCAGGTTTTTTAATACCATTTTTCCAAAATAATTTGAAGAACCTTCATCGCCCAGAATATATCCAAGGCCATAATTGTTCGCTGCGGGTTTTTTCCCATCGAAGTATGTGCAATTTGCACCGCTTCCCAGCATTCCTACAATTCCCGGGTTGTTGTTACACGCTGCCTTTGCAGCGCCGAAAATATCATTTTCTACTGTTATTTTACTGAATTTAAAGAACGATGAAAGCGTAGCGGCAAGTTCGGATTTTCTTTCCGAAGATGATGCACCAGCGGCAAAAAAGTATATTCTTTTGATATTCTCCGCATTGTTGACAAGAACGGTTTTTTTATTTAAAATCTGCAAAATGGTTTTAGAATCAACAAAGCAGGGATTTATTCCGGCTGTGTTGCAATGTGCCACTACGACGCCATTTTGTGCTAATTTCCAAAATGCTGTTTTTGACCCGCTATATACAACTGCTATCATATTTAAATGGAAAGTACTTCAGTCATTTCTATCAGATCTGCTTCGAGTTTAAACGTATGTGAAGCTAATGCTTCCTTGATACTGGTTAGCCTTATGTCGTTTCCTTTAAGTCCTACCATCATTTCTGTTTCGCCGGCAATAAGTGCATTTACGGCTGCGTATCCAAGTCTGCTACCTAAAATCCGGTCAAAGCTGCTTGGGCTGCCCCCACGTTGTAAATGTCCAAGTATGGTTACTTTCGTGTCGTAATGGTCAAACGCTTCTTTTACCCGGTTTGCAATATCATATGCACCTCCTTGTTTGTGTCCCTCAGCAACAATAACAATACTTGATGATTTTTTTGTGGCTGCACCAAGTGCCAGTTTCTCAATTAATTCATTCACACTGGTTTCGCGTTCTGGCAATAGTACCGCTTCAGCGCCACAAGCAATTGAACTTCTTAAGGCAATACATCCGGAATCCCGGCCCATCACTTCGATGAAAAATAAGCGGTCATGCGCATCTGCAGTATCACGAATTTTATCTATAGCTTCAATTACTGTGTTGATCGCAGTATCATATCCAAGGGTGAAATCAGATCCTGAAAGATCATTGTCAATTGTACCCGGAATTCCGATTACTTTAACGCCGAAGTTTTCGGAGAAACGTTTTGCTCCGGTAAAGGTTCCATCTCCTCCAATTACAACCAATCCATCTATGTCGTTTTTCTTCAGATTTTCGTAAGCAAGTTGCTGTCCTTCATCGGTTTTGAACTCCAGGCAGCGTGCAGTTTTTAAAATTGTTCCGCCTAAGTGTAAAATATTGCTTACCGAACGGGCATCCATCGGTTTTATGTTGTCACTTATCAAACCCTGATACCCTTGCATAACACCAAACATGTTGATGCCATGGTATATTCCTGTACGAACAACTGCTCGTATCGCCGCATTCATTCCCGGAGCATCACCTCCAGAAGTCAATACGGCTATGTTTTTAATATTTGGCTCCATCTTTATTATACGAATATAGTGTGTAATTTCTACACTAAGTAATTTTTTTTATTTTTTTTACTTAATGTTGAAAGTCATACCTTTATCCGTTAAAATAACTAAATTTTACCTTGGAACAAATTTTACCTCATTTAGATTCAGTATTCTCAATAGATTGTGTTTTGTTTGGATTTGATGGGAAGGAACTCAAAATCCTGCTCATTGAAAGGAATGAAGAACCATTTAAAGATTGGTGGGCTTTGCCCGGTAATATTGTCGGCCTCGACGAAAGTTTAGATCAATCAGCCTCTCGCATTTTATATGAATTAACAGGTTTACGCGGTATTTTCATGGAGCAATATTATGCATTTGGCGATCCAAACCGTCACCCGCAGGGTAGGGTAATTACGCTGGCATATTATGCTTTGATTCGTTTAGGGGGAGATAAAGATTTGCGCCCCGTGAGTACCTATGCAAAACGCGCAAAATGGTTGCCAATTTCTGACTTGCCCAAGCTTGCTTTTGATCACCAGAAGATCTATGACAAAGGCCTTGAAAAAATTAAACGCAGAATTAAACACCAACCCATCGCCTTTGAACTTTTACCAGAGAAATTTACCCTAACCCAACTTCAGCATATTTATGAGCTTATTCTGGGCAAAAAACTTGATAAGCGTAATTTCAGGAAGAAAATTGTGAGTTTTGGAGTACTTAAGGAACTGGATGAAAAACAAAAAGGTGTTTCTTATCGTGCAGCAACACTTTACCGCTTTGATAAACGGAAATATGCCAAGTTGTTCGGAAAAGAAATTTCATTTTAGCGGAGTGATAAAGCGCCTAAGCCAAAAGACTTCGTACTAAAAATTGCCAATTCAAAAACTACGGGTACAACACCATTTCTACCCTACAAAAAAACCGATTTGAAAAGTTCAAATCGGTTTTTCTATTTTGTGATCAATCTTTAAAATGATGCTGTATTTAGGATTGGTGCTTTGAATTTCAGTCTTTTATTTTCTATTCACAGCAGCAAAAAACTATTTTGCCATTTCAAGGTGATATTGTACCAGATCGTCTATAGGTGAGCGGATAATTTTTCCAACACCCATTTCATAACGGTCGGCTACTATGCTTAAAATATCGCGGAAACTGTATCCTACAGAGCCTACGCAATTTAATTTATGGTCTTTGTAGTTTGGATAGTGAATAACCAGATTTTCAAAGAAAGCAGTAAAAGCATAATCAACTGTACTGAAGGTGTAATCTTCGTAGTTATCTTTAAAATCGTACAAAAATTTACTAAAACTTGCGCAGAAACGGTTCGGGAGCGGTTTGTTGTAAATGTTGTCAAAAATATCTTCGTTGGTTAAGGCGTAATTGTCGTAAAAAGCTTCACGTAAACCTTTTGGCATGTAGCCTTTCATGTAATCACTCAGGATGCGTTTACCGATATACGATCCGCTACCTTCATCACCGAGGAAGTACCCTAATGAATCGATATTCAAGGTAATGTCCGTTCCGTCATACAAACAAGAATTTGTACCTGTACCTAATATTGCAGCGAAACCCGGAGCATTTCCCAGCAAAGCTCTGCAGGATGCCAGTAAGTCATGGCCTACAAAAACTTCAGCATTTGCAAATACTTGTTTCATGGCATCAGCCACAACCTTCACATTTGCGGGTGTAGAACATCCGGCGCCGTAATAATAAACGCCTGTTAATTTTTCTCTCTCCAAGTGGTCTGGAAGAGTTTCGTTCAAAGACTTGACAATGTATTCGGTTTTTGAAAAATACGGATTGTAACCTTCGGTGTTAAAGTAAATTTTTCTGCCGGCCTCATTAATCAGACACCAATTTGTTTTGGTAGATCCACCGTCTGCAATTACTATCATTTTATTTATTTTTGGTTTTAGCACGATAAAAGTATAAAAACTCTTATATTTTGTATCCTTTTTTTTAATAATTTTTTAACAATTTGTTGTTGCCGGAAACGGGGTGTGTAAAAAATACACTATATACGCCCTCAAATCGGCTAAAATCCTTAAAATTATACCCAAAAAGGCATTGGTCTTTTTTTTAACCGTCAGCAATTTTTTACACGAATTTAAACACATGACTAAGAATTTTTTAGATTTCAGAAGTGATACGGTAACCCGGCCGGGTTCGGAAATGTTAGAAGCCATGATGAGCGCAAAAGTTGGGGACGATGTTTTTGGTGAGGATGAAACCGTCCGCAAACTGGAATCTAAACTGGCCGGAATTTTTAATATGGAGGAAGGGTTATTTTGTCCGTCTGGTACGATGACCAATCAGGTTGCCATAAAGTGTTTCACCAAGCCGATGGAGGAAATTATCTGCGATCAAACCGCACACGTTTACCGTTATGAAGTTGGAGGCATTGCCTACCATTCTGCGGCATCTGTTCGTTTGCTCCATGGCGATCGCGGAATTTTAACACCGGATCTTATTGAACCTGAAATAAATGAAGACAATATTCATTATCCGGATACCAGTTTGGTTATACTCGAAAATACAGTTAATAAAGGCGGTGGAAGTTGTTATACTTTAGACCAGATTGCACCGATACACCATTTGTGTAATATTAAAGGCCTTAAATTGCACTTAGATGGTGCGCGTATTTTCAATGCACTTGCAGCAACTGGAGATAAGCCTCATGACTACGGTAAATATTTTGATGGAATTTCTGTTTGCTTGTCTAAAGGTTTAGGTGCACCGGTTGGTTCTGTACTTTTGGGTGATAAAGACATGATTAAAAAGGCCAGAAAAATCAGGAAAGCTTTTGGTGGTGGCATGCGCCAGGCGGGTTTTCTCGCCGCCGCCGGCATTTATGCGCTGGATCATAATGTAGAAAGACTAAAGCACGATCATTTACACGCAGCTGCACTGGCCGAAACTTTATTAAAAAGCAGGCTCGTAAAATCTGTGATGCCTGTAGAAACTAATATTGTCATTTTTGAAGTTGAAGAAAAACAAGCCGAAAAAATTGCTGGGCAATTAAAAGACAAGGGTCTGTTATGCAATACAACCAGTCCTTCTCACATTCGTTTAGTTACGCATTTAGATCTTCCTTCAGAAAAAATTGATCAGGCTATAGAGATTCTTTCACACCTTTAAGTTGTGCACAATTTGAAGTTGGCAAGCACCGCGAAAAACGTTAATTTGTAGCCATCTAACCGATACAGAAACATCAATCATGTCAGAAACTATACAATCCCCGAAACTGTTTTCTAAAATTCTCGTGGCAAACCGTGGGGAAATCGCTTTGCGTATCATGCGTTCAGCAAAAGAAATGGGCATTAAAACAGTAGCTGTTTATTCTGAGGCCGATCGAGCTGCGCTTCATGTGCGTTATGCAGACGAAGCTGTGTGTATTGGCCCTGCGCCGTCAAATCAGAGTTATTTGGTGGGTGAAAAAATTATTCAGGCTTGCAAACTTACCGGCGCAGAAGCCATTCATCCCGGTTACGGTTTCCTTTCAGAAAATGCAGAGTTTGCCCGTTTGGTAGAAGCAGAAGGATTGATTCTTATTGGACCATCGGCCCATGCAATGGAAATTATGGGCAATAAACTTTCTGCCAAAGCGGCTGCGCTGAAATACAATATTCCAATGGTTCCGGGAACGGAAGAAGCCATTACCGATGTTGCCGATGCAAAGCAAAGAGCAATTGAAGTTGGTTTTCCGATACTAATTAAAGCTGCTGCAGGTGGTGGTGGAAAAGGAATGCGCATTGTAGAAGCTGCCGGAGAGTTTGAGGAGCAGATGAAACTTGCCGTAAGTGAAGCCACATCAGCCTTTGGCGATGGATCTGTATTTATTGAGCGCTATGTAAGTTCACCCAGACACATAGAGATTCAGATTCTGGGTGATATGCATGGAAATATCGTTCATCTTTTTGAACGGGAATGTTCTGTGCAAAGACGGCATCAAAAAGTAGTGGAAGAAGCACCATCTTCGGTTTTAACGCCAGAAATCAGAGAACGTATGGGGAAATGCGCAGTAGATGTTGCCCGTTCTGTAAATTACACCGGCGCGGGAACAGTAGAATTTATCCTCGATAACAATCTAGATTTTTTCTTTCTGGAGATGAACACGCGCCTGCAGGTAGAACATCCGGTAAGCGAATTGATTACGGGAACAGATCTGGTAAAAGAGCAAATAAGTATTGCCGCTGGAAGGGTATTAAGTTTTACGCAGCAGGAATTGGAAATTAAAGGCCATGCCATAGAACTTCGCGTTTACGCAGAAGATCCGGCAAATAATTTTCTTCCGGATATTGGCACATTAAAAACTTACGTAACGCCAAAAGGTGTTGGCGTACGTGTAGATGACGGTTTTGAGCAAGGTATGGAAATTCCGATTTATTATGATCCGATGATTGCCAAGCTCATTACTTATGGAAAAGACAGAGACGAAGCCATAGAAAGAATGTTGCGCGCAATTGAGGAATATGAGATTACCGGGATAGAAACTACTTTGGGTTTTGGTAGTTTTGTAATGCAACACGCAGCCTTCAGAAGCGGAAACTTTGATACACATTTTGTTGGAAAGTATTTTACACCCGATAAGTTGAAAAAAGCAGATGAAAATGAAGCCTTAATTGCTGCCGTTTTTGCAGCAAAGCTGTTTAGTAAACCTGCAGATTTACCGGTTGAGGCAAAAAGCAAAACTGGAAGATCTGAATGGCGAACAAACCGATTGAAATATGAGTAGAACCTGTTCTTCTAAATCGCCAAACAAGCATTTGAAGAATATATAATAGCACCAGAAATAAAATGTTTACCGGAATTATAGAAACCCTTGGCGAAGTAACAGCCATTAAAACTGACCACAGCAATGTACATTATACCATTGCATCTGCCATTAGTCATGAACTAAAAATTGACCAGAGCGTTGCTCACAACGGTGTGTGTTTAACCGTTGTATCTCTAAATGACGGATCGCACACGGTAACAGCTATTGATGAAACGCTGCAAAAAAGCAATCTCGGCAGTTTAAAAGTTGGTAGCAGAGTAAATCTTGAACGTTGTATGCAAATGAACGCCCGCTTAGATGGCCATATTGTACAAGGCCATGTAGACCAAACGGCAATATGTATAAAACGCGAAGAACTTGACGGAAGCTGGGAATATCGTTTTAAATACGATGCCTCTGCCGGAAATGTTACGGTAGAAAAAGGATCGACTTGTGTTAATGGAATTAGTTTAACCGTTGTACACTCGCAAGCAGATGAATTTTCGGTTTTCATTATTCCCTACACTTTTGAACATACCAATTTACAGGAAGTTCAGGTGGGTGATACTGTGAATCTGGAATTTGATATTATCGGAAAATATGTAGCACGCTTAATGGTGAAATAAGTTTTTGAAATCATTGTTAAAAGCCTGTTCAGCAAATTTTGCTGGACAGGCTTTTTTGTTTTCGAGATTTTTTGCTGCAAAGTAATTCATTATGTATTTTGATAGAAACCGGAAATCAGTTTTCCAATTTTAGAACAGATTACCAGGCGAAAGGTAAAATCTCATATCATGCAATTTCTCAAGCAGCATGCAGGACAGTACAGGACAGTTTGCTAAAGAATATTTTTGAACATCGTATAAGCAACCAAATTTGGAGAAATCCTTTCCTATGAAAAAAATCCCATTTATCTTCATCGCTGTATTATTGTTTCAGAGCGTACAAGTATTCGCGCAGCGTCTCTCGCTCAAAGATCTGAAAGTAGAATACAGTCGAAACCCCACATCTGTTGATGCTGTACCGAGGTTTAGCTGGAAGATGGTTTCGGCCATAAAAAATACAACGCAAACGCAATATCAAATCAGATTGTCAAAAACGCCAAATTTCAAAAGTATAATCTGGCAAACTGAACAGAGAACAGAAAATTCTTTATTTAACCGGTACACGGGAGATAAACTTTCATCGAAAACAACTTACTACTGGCAGTTGCGTGTAAAAGACAATCACGGAAATAATTCTTCCTGGTCTGATGTGCAACAATTTCAAACAGGATTGGAAGATAAAGACTGGACAGCCAAATGGATTTCAGTTGAGGGGCCAGATTCCAGTTTGGCCAGTCCGATGATGCGGAAAACCTTTAATCTTACTAAAAAAGTAAAATCAGCTACAGCCTACATAACGGCGAAAGGATTGTATGAGGCGTCAATAAACGGAAAGAAACTTGGAGACCATTATTTTGCGCCCGGATGGACCAGCTACAAAGACCACATTCAGTATCAGGTTTATCCGATCGATGTAAAAACACTTGGAACAAAAAACGCAATAGGCGTAACACTTGCCGATGGTTGGTACAAAGGCCGAATTGGATTTACCAATCAGAGTCGTTTTTACGGAGATCGGCGCGCATTATTGATGCAGTTGGAAATAGAATATGCTGATGGGAGTCATGAAGTCATTCAAACCGATCAAAGTTGGAAAAGTAGTTACGGGCCAATCCGTTCATCAAGCATTTACGATGGAGAAACTTACGATGCGCGTTTGGAAAAAACAGGATGGAACACGGCAAGTTTTGTGGAATCAGAGACCTGGAAACCTGTCGCTATTGCAGAAAAGGGAACTGAAAAGTTGGTTGGAATGCAAGGGCCAGGCGTTGGTAAACACGAAGAATTTAAGGCCCTGAGAATATTTAAAACTCCATTGGGCGAAACTGTGGTAGATTTTGGGCAGAATTTAGTCGGCTGGGTGATCTTGCGGGCAAAAGGTAAATCCGGAACCAAAATTGTACTTCGCCATGCGGAAGTTTTGGATAAAGCAGGAAATTTTTATACCACCAATCTGCGTTCTGCCAAGCAGCAAAATACCTACATTCTGAAAGGAGAAAATGAAGAAGTTTTTGAACCTCATTTTAGTTTTCAAGGTTTCCGTTATGTGCAGATTGAAGGATATCCAGGTACTTTAACTGCAGAAAATTTAAGCGCTGTAGCCTTATATTCGGATATGGAAAATACAGGAACATTTACAAGTTCTAATCCTTTACTTAATCAGCTCCAGCACAATATACAATGGGGGCAAAAGGGAAATTTTGTAGATGTACCAACAGATTGCCCGCAACGTGATGAACGTTTAGGCTGGACAGGCGATGCGCAGGCTTTTGCATCTACAGCGGCATACAATATGAACGTTTCGGGTTTTTTTGCCAAATGGCTTGCAGATGTACGCGCCGATCAGCAAAGTAATGGTTCTGTACCTTTTGTTGTTCCAAATGTTTTGGGGGTAAATGATGCCGGCTCTGCAGGCTGGGCAGATGTGGCAACCATTTTGCCCTGGGATATGTATGTGGCTTACGGCGATAAGGGAATTCTGGATATTCAATATCCAAGTATGAAAAAGTGGGTAGATTTTATCCATTCTAAATCTCGCGAAAACCTTTGGAATACCGGCTCACACTTTGGCGACTGGCTTTTTTATCGCCCGAATGATGATAATGATGGACGCGCAGCCGTTACCGACAAATACATGATTGCCCAAACTTTTTACGCGCATTCTACTCAGTTACTTATTAAAGCGGCAAATGTTTTAGGTAAAAAAGAAGATGCTGAGAAATATTCATTATTGCTAGACAGTATAAAATCAGCTTATGTGCAAGAGTATATGACACCTAACGGAAAGCTGGTTTCTAATACACAAACGGCTTATGTTTTGGCTTTGCAGTTTGATATGCTGCCAGAAAAGCTGCGGGCGCAGGCGGCAGATCGTTTGGTGCAAAATATCAGAGATTACGGAAACCACCTTACTACGGGCTTTTTAGGTACGCCTTATCTTTGCCATGTATTGAGCAGATTTGGCCATGCAGATGTTGCTTACGATCTTTTGTTGCAGGAAACTTATCCATCTTGGCTGTATCCTGTAAAAATGGGCGCAACAACCATTTGGGAACGGTGGGATGGACAGAAACCCGATGGCAGTTTTCAAACGGCAGATATGAATTCGTTCAATCATTATGCATATGGAGCAATTGGAGATTGGATGTATAAAAATATTGCAGGCATACAACCACTTGAAGATTCACCGGGGTACAAGCAATTTAGGATTGCGCCAAATCCCGGAGGTAAGCTAACTTCTGCAACAGCAACATTGGAAAGCATGTACGGAACCATAAAATCTTCATGGACACTTAAAGATGGCCAATTTATGCTCGATGTGCAGATACCGCCAAATTCATCGGCTACCCTTGTATTGCCCAAATCCGGTAAAACCGAAAAAATAGGTTCAGGAGCTTACCATTTTGAATATCGCTATTAACTTTTTATAATTGTAGTATAAAAACCCTTCCAGAGCATTGCTTTAGAAGGGTTTTCAATTTATAATTATGTACAGTAAAGAAGAAGCCGCACATTTGCGCCAACAGTTTTGGATTAGTTTTGGGCAGTATATGAAGCCGGTGCCATCGGCTAATGGATTGCCAGTAAATTGGATCAACTATAAAACAGGCGTTAAAAACATCTTCTTTAAAATGGATATAGATAACAAAAAGGCCATTCTTTTTATAGAACTCAGTCATACAGATCAAGGTATCCGGCACTTGATTTTCGATCAGTTTCTACAGTTCAAAACGATGTTACACAACAGTCTGAATGAAGAATGGGATTGGAGCCGCGATACCACAGATGCTTACGGAAAAACCATCAGCCAGATTTCCATTACTTTAACGCAAGTAAACATTTTTAACCAACAGCACTGGCCTCAGCTCATTTCTTTTTTCAAGCCACGCATGATTGCGCTGGATGATTTCTGGGATAACGTTAAACCGGTATTTGAAGATCTGGTTTAGTGTGGTAAATTGATTTGCGCAAGCCGGTTGGTTACAAATTTTATTTCATCTTTATTGTCTTTAGGGTCTGGTTTGCTTTTTAAATAGAGATTGTAATAACTCTGCGCTTTTTTCTCCTGTTTTAGTTTTGTGTCATAATAAATCGCAAGGCGATAATATAATGATGGATTTTGTTTAAACTGAAGTCCTTTTTTATAAGCGGCTAAGGCCTGAGGCAGTTTTTCACGTTCTTCGTAAACCAAACCGAGTAATCCGTAATAACTTGATGTATTGGTAGAAATTCCGGCATCTATTGTTTTTAAGGCATATTCTGTCGCTTTCTGTTGGTTTTTAAGTGCGCGGTAACTCAATGCGGTATAATACAATGTCATTTCGTTTTCGAGGTGCATGGGCTCTAGACTGTTGAAGCGGTCTACTGCATTTTTATAATCTTTGGTAAAATAATAGGCTTTCGCCACATCTTTAATCACGCTTGCATCCGGAAGTTCCTTCAGTAACCTTTCTCCGGAACGAATGACCTCATCATATTTTTTCAAATTGTTGGCAATGGGCAGTTTTTCGCGTTGCAGCATTAGGTTATCACTGTCTGCCTGTAAGGCAATATTTAATACATCATATGCTTTTTGATATTGCTGATAGGCTGAATATTGATCGGCAAGATCTGCAGCAACATCGCCTTCTGCAGGATTAATCGTATTTGCTTTAATTAAGTAAATCAGTTTCAAAGAATCCTGACTCTTGCCATAAAGGTTGGCCATAATTTTATATACATTAAAATTGTTGCTGTCTATTTTCACAATTTCGCTATAATAGAATTTCGCTTTCTCTACATTTCCACGGCGATTGTGAATGCTGCCCAAACTAAAAAGAACAGGCAGGTTTTGCGGTTGCAGTTGGTAGGCTTTTGCATAATATTTTTCCGCTTCGGCATTTTTGCCTGCCATTAAATAACAATAGCCAATTTGAGTAAGCAATTTAAAATCGGCAACATCTGCACCAGCCGTTTGTATCAAATAATCTGCTGCCAGATCATAGTGTTGGCTTTGATAGAAGTCGAACAATTTTTCTTTATCCAGCGCAGCTGAATCCTGACTATAACCATTAAAATACATCAACATCAGGGCGATCAAAACAGATACATTTTTCATAGTAAAATTTTTAAACTAATTTATTAGTTATTATTTACATTTCAAAATGCTTTGTGAAAGTATGTTCCGTTTTCAAACAAAATGTTCTCGCCGGGGTTTATTGACTATACGTTTAACTTTAAAAATAAGAACCTATGAATACTTTAAAGAAGTTTGAATTGATGGAAAAGATAGTGCGAGAACTGGAAGATTTACAAAATTCGCAACAGGCACTCATTCAGAAAATCGGTAAAATTGAAGTTGACAATATTGAGCTCGGCGATACCAGACTGGAGAAAGATTTACCTGATATCCATCAGAATTTAGCAGATAACTTAGATACAATCTCAGGAATTTTGGATTACTTTGCGGGGAAAACGCAGAATTTTGGCGACAAAAATAATGTAGATGCCCTGAAAGCTCAGGAAGCCATCAACAATGCGGGATAAATTAAATTAAAATCTATGAAAATCTTTAGCCTTACCGTTGCCCTGTTAATTACAGGCTTATTTGCACATGCTCAACTTTTACCAACCTTTCAAATGGGTGTAAAAGCAGGAGCTAACTTCTCTAAATTTGATAGCGAGAATACCTTTAGTAGCGACAATCGCGCCGGTTTTTACGGCGGTTTGTGGGCGCGTATTGGTGGTGCCGGAATTCATTTTCAGCCAGAACTCTACATATCTGGAAAAAAGACAAATTTAGTAAGTGATGCAACGGGAGAGGTAAATAAAGTAAGTTTTACAAGCTTGGATGTACCATTGCTGGTTGGAACCAAATTTGGCGCAGCAGGGGTTGGTTTACGTTTAAATACCGGTCCAATGATTTCATTCATTTTGGATGAAAACCAAAGCTTTAATCAAGCTGCGGGAAATGTTTTTCGTGCCGATTTCAAGAATCAGGCTATTGCGTGGCAATTCGGAGCAGGTTTAGATCTGCAACGTTTAAGTGTAGATGCACGTTATGAACTTGGATTGAGTAAAATTAACAAAGCTGGTTATCCGGGTACAAAACTTAGTTTATTTACAGTTGGCTTAGGCTATCGGATTTTTTAACATCCACACATAAAAAAAAAGAGGATTGTTCACACAGAACAATCCTCTTTTTTTTTGCCTTTTTATCCAAATGATCGCAAAGGCAGGGAAAATCATGGCCGATAATTTTAGTTTACGCCTTTAAATTATTATACTGCATTAAATTCGAAACGGATCGAATAAAATAATTGTATGTCCCTGAATAATCATCCCGATCAAGAAAAAAGTCTGCAAACCTGGCTTTCCTTTAAAACCGGAGATTGGGGCGCCTATGAGGAATTGTACAATACACATTTCAAAATACTAAACAATTACGGTTACAAATTTACCCGAGATGCGAAACTGATTGAAGATTCCGTGCACGATTTGTTCGTAGAACTTTGGTCTAAACGCAGCAGATTAAGCGATCCGGTTTCCGTTAAGAATTACCTTTACCGAGCTTTGCGCAACCATATTTTTCGTAAAATGGAAAAGCAACAACGCTTCGTGCCTGTAGAAGATGACGCTCAGTTTCCCTTTAATTTTGAAGTTTCTTTAGATACGCGTTTCATAGAAAATGAAACACAGAAAGCCTTGCAGGCAAAAGTGCAACGTTATGTTAATGAACTTCCGGCAAGGCAACAGGAAATTATTTTCCTCCGATTTTACGAGGGATTAGATTATGAAGAAATTGCAGAAGTGATGGGATTAAATAAAACTTCTGCATATAAACTGTTGTATAAAGCAATTGATAAGCTTCAGCATAATGTTAAGATGAGTGAATTGCTGATGATATTGTGCCTTTTTTCCCTTAGAAAGGGTGTTTTCGAAATAAATTAATTTTTTTTTGATTTGGAGGGATAATTTCGGGGTGTTCATGTATATAGAGAATATAACAAAGCCAATATATTGTGATGGGACCTGAAAAATATCTGCGTTTTACCATAGAAGATTATCTCTGCGACGATGATTTCCTGCGATTTGCAGTAAATCCTGAAGAAGCAGATCAATCTTTCTGGCAAAATTTTATCCGCAGTTATCCTTCAGAAGAAAAAAAAGTAAACCTGGCACTTGAGCTTATTCAACTCTATCGTCAACAAAATACGCATCATAACGGAACTTCGCAGTCGGCAGTATTCTCATCCATCACCAAATCTATTCGCGAGAAAGAAAAGAAATCTGTTTTTAAATTTACCCGTTCAACTTTTTACCGCATTGCCGCATGTTTGGTTTTAGCCGCAATGAGTATTTTCTTATACCGCTATTTCTATCCAAATATTACGCAAACTACGGCATATGCAGAAGTGAAGGTTTTTGTGCTGCCCGATGGATCTCAGGTTACGCTAAACGGAAATTCTAAAATGCATTATGCACGCAATTTTAAAGAAGGCAAAAGAGAAGTTTGGATTGAAGGAGAAGCGCTTTTTGAAGTTAAACACCTTAATACAAATCCGCAGAATATTAAGCCAGGCGAAAAATTTACTGTGCATTGTGATGATTTGGATGTAACGGTTTTAGGTACCACTTTTAACGTGAAAAACCGACGGGAAAAAACCGATGTAGGCTTATTAAGCGGAAAAGTTGTAGTGCGTTATAACCAGCAAAACCATGCGAAACCAGCAGAAATTGTTCTCGCACCGGGCGATTATTTGCGCCAAACCAGTAATGCCAAACCCAGACTCCAGAAACTTGCAGATCCGTCTAAACTTACCGTTTGGGTAAAACATCAATTATCTTTTCAAGATGCAACCCTCGATGAGATGGTGCAGGTACTGGAAGATGACCTGGGATACAAAGTAAATGTTGAAGCAGATTCTATCCGAACCAATAGAATTGAAGGCGATATTAATGTTGCCAATGTGAAAGATCTACTGCGCATTATCTCTACCACCCAACATGTAACCATACAACAAAACGATAAAACCATAACAATAAAACCTTAAATAACCAAGCATACCACATTAACTAAACAACAATCAACCCATAACCACCTAAACTTTATTATGAGAATACTTTACCTGAATAGGGTAGCAAAGTTATGCTGCCTTACCCTGCTGTTCTGTGCCTGTACTTTTTGGGGGCATGCACAGCTTATGGCTAGAAATATTGCCCGCTCCAGAAGCTCCAGTGAACAGGTTGCTGCAGAAAATAAGCTTGAGCTGAAAACAGCGGTAGAAATTATCAAGAAAAAATTCGACATTAAAATTGCCTATAAAGAGGGGATTTTAGACCATAAAATTGCGGCAAACAGTGCTACCGATTTATTGGCAATTTCTGACGTGAACCTTGCGCTTAAACAGGCGCTTTCTGGTACTCAACTTAATTTTAGCCGGATCAACGAAGGGCAGTTTATCATTACCGATCAAAGTGCAAACAACCAGAGTGCAGACGTTATTCGTGGTACTGTTTTTTCCGATAGCGATAAACTACCGCTAATTGGTGCAACTGTTTATATCAAAGGAACTAAAATTGGCGCATCTACAGATGCAAAAGGGCAATTCAGTTTAACTGTTCCCGATGGAATGAAAGGCCAAACCATCATACTTTCTGTAGCTTCTGTTGGTTATGAGGCGCTGGATTTTTCTGTAACCGATTTAAAAGAACCTATCAGCATCACTTTAAAAGAAAGCAGCGCTAAATTAAACGACGTTGTGGTTACCGCTTTGGGTATTAAAAGAGATACCAAAGCGCTGGGATATTCGGTAACAGAAGTTAAAGGATCTGAATTTACACAAGCCAGAGAAAACAATATTGCAAATGCTTTGAGTGGTAAAGTAGCTGGTGTTAACGCAACTGGCCTTTCTACCGGTCCGGGTGGTTCAAGTCGCGTAATTATTCGTGGTAACGGATCATTTAACGGAAACAACCAACCGCTTTATGTGGTAAACGGAATGCCTATTGATAACAGCGTACCGGGCGGCGCAGCTACAACCAACGGACTTGGAAACAACGTGGATCGCGGCGACGGTATCGGAAGTATTAATCCTGATGATATTGAGTCTATTACCGTTTTAAAAGGCGGAACAGCTGCGGCTTTGTATGGTTCAAGAGCAAGTAATGGTGTTATTTTAATTACTACAAAAAAAGGTCGTAAACAAAAAGGTGTAGGTATTGAATACAATTCCACTTATACCATTGAACAGGCCATTAATGATAACGATTACCAGTACGAATACGGACAAGGCTTGAATGGTGTAAAACCAATGACCAAAAATGATGCAATTGCAACAGGCCGACTTTCTTTTGGTGCACGTATTGATGGTTCTGATTATGTAGCAGCAGATGGTTTGGTTCATCCGTATTCTGCCCAGAAAGACAATATCAAAAATTTCTATTCTACCGGAACCAATTTTACCAATACATTGGCTTTCGCCGGCGGAAATGATGGAATCGTTTATCGTCTTTCACTTGCCGATCTGGATAGTAAAGGAATTATTTCCAGCACACGTTTTAAACGTCAAACGGCCAATTTGAATATCAACGCAAAAATAAACGATAAAATTACTGTAGAAGGATTGGCACAATACAACCTGGAACGTGGTTTTAACCGTACACTTGCTGGTGACGCTTTGGGTAACCCAAACTGGACACCTTATGAAGTGGCCAATACTGTCGATGTGCGTTGGCTGGCTCCCGGATTCGATTCTGCAGGAAATCAAACGCCATGGAATGATGCCGGTATTGCAACAAATGGTTATTTCGTGATGAATAAATATCAGCAAAATGATACCAAAAACCGTTTTATTGGTCAAGGTTCCATCACATACAATGTTGTAAAAAACTTCACATTGAAAGGGGTTATCAGTCGTGATTTCTACAATTACAATTACACCAATATTTTGCCAACCGGCGATATTTATATCCCGAACGGACAATATACCGGCCTTAAATCTGATGTTTCAGAAACAAATGCATTAATAACCGGTAATTACCGAACAAAAATTACCGACAAAATTGGTATTTCTGTTTTAGGCGGTGCTAACAGCAGACGTTTTGAAAATAAACAACTAGACCTTACCGGATTATCTTTTGTTATCCCATATTTCTACAGTTATAAAAACCTGGCTACTGCGAGTACTATACCAACCTATCAACGCATTCGTACCAATTCATTCTTCGGTTCAGCAGATGTAGACATCAACAGTTATTTGTTCTTAACTTATACTGCACGGAACGATTGGTTCTCGACTTTAAGTCCGCAAAATAACAGCATACTTTATCAAAGTGTTGGCGGTAGTTTCGTCGTTTCAGATGCTTTTAAGCTTCCTTCTTCGATTGATATTTTGCGTGTTCGTGCGTCATGGGCAGAAGTTGGCGGAGGTGCAGCAGATCCTTATCGCATCAATCTGACATATACAAACGTTCCAAGTTCTGGTTTGCCTTTGCAAAATGTAACCAGTAACGATATTACAAACCAGAATTTAAAACCGTACACTTCTACAACTTACGAGGCCGGTATGGAACTTAAAATGTTTAAAGGTAAACTCGGATTGGATTTAACCGTTTACAGTAGAAAAACAACCAATGATATTTTAAACGCTGCAATTTCATCAACTTCTGGTTACAACAATGCCGTATTAAATGTTGGCGAACTAAGCAATAAAGGTATTGAAGCTTTATTAACCGGAACGGCCATTTCTTCAGAAAAATTCGGCTGGAACATCAGTTACAATTTAGCGTACAACAAAAGTAAAGTGATAAAATTGGTAGACGGTACCAACACTTTTCAGGTTGCAACTTCTGTAGGAAACTGGGGATATATCAACCAAACTGTTGGCAGTTCTTATGGAACAATTGTTGGAACACGGATTTTGAGAAACCAAGCCGGGCAAATTGTATACAATTCTACCACGAAACGACCTGTGGCAACAGGTTTACAAGAACTTGGAGACGGCGTCGCACCAATAACGATGGGCTTAAACCAGGATTTCCGTTTCGGCCGCTTTACATTGGGTATTTTGGTTGATGGTAAATTTGGCAATAAAGTATTTTCTATCAAAGAAGTGTATGCAACGCGCTTGGGCTTAATGAAGTCTACACTTCCTGGTCGAGAAAGCGGATTGGTACTCAACGGAGTAGATCAGGCGGGAAATCCATATACGGCAACAGTTCCGGTGGCAGATTTACGCGCCTATTATAACGACTTGAGAAATTACTCAGAGTTATTTGTTCACGATGGTGCATTTATCAAACTTCGTCAGGCAATTTTCTCTTACAACATTCCGGTAGAGAAAATGAAACTAGCCAAAATCCAGTCTGCAAGCATTTCGTTTGTAGCCAGAAACATCCTTACCTTTTATAAGCAAACGGATAATTTCGATCCAGAATCCAGCTATACAAATGGCAATGCACAAGGCTTTGAATCAATTGGTTTGCCGCGCACGCGTACTTTTGGTTTGAATCTGATGGTTAAATTTTAAGCATTTATAGCATGAAAAATTACATTCAAAAATATAGCATCGTTTTCAGCGTCTTTTTAACGATGAGCATTTTTTCTTCCTGTACTAAAAACTTCGAAGAAATCAATACCGATCCCGAAGCATCAGCAACTGTAGAGCCTGCTTATGTATTTACTAAAGCACTTTATGACGGTGCAAAGAACAATCTCAATCTTTTGCTGGGCACTATGCAATATACCACCAGTTATAACGATGTTGCAGGGTTTGGTTCCAAATATGTATCCAGCCAAAGCCAACAATCGGCAGCGGTTTTCAGTGCAGCATATTACCAGGAAATCAATGAACTTCAGTTGGTTATTAATGCTGTTTCTGCAGATCCTACAAAAATTAATTTGCTGTCTACAGCCAGAATTTGGAAAGCATACTGTTACAGCAGAATTACGGATCTCTATGGCGATGTGCCTTACAGTCAGGCGGTGAAAGGTTTTACAGATGCCAATTACAAACCTACTTATGATGCGCAACAAGCCATTTATGCAGATTTGCTTAAAGAACTTGAACAGGCTGCATTGGCACTTGATGCAACCAAACCTACTTTTGGCGCGGCAGATTTAATTTACGGCGGAAATACAGTGAAGTGGAAGAAATTTGCCTATTCATTGATGCTTAGATTGGGTATGCGTATGACCAAAGTAAATGCTACGCTGGCAGAAACCTGGGTTAAAAAAGCAATTGCTGGCGGCGTAATTACCGAGGATGCCGATATTGCCAAAATCAATTACCTCAACGCCGGACAAGACATCAACAAAAATCCGATTGCGCTAAACCTATACAACAGCGATTATATCAAAGCGGATGGAAACAGCAATACCGAAGGTGGTAAATACCAAAATACATTCATCACTTACATGAAAAACAATAAAGATCCGCGTTTGGCTGTACTTTCTGTGGTGTATGTGAATGGTGCGCCAGATACAACTGCGGCAGTTCAAAAGGGAATGCCGGCCACACTGAGTGCAAAACCTTCAGATTTTGTAACCTATTCAGAGCCGAATCCAAAAACAGTTTTATTGCTTTCTGGAGCGAAGTTGATTTTCACCACTGCAGAAACCAGTTTCCTTTTGGCAGAAGCCACATTGCGCGGCTGGAATACCACAAGCGCAACGACACTTTATGAAAATGGAATCCGCGCTGCGATGAAACAATGGGCAATTATTGCGCCCGGAGATGGCGCAATCAGCGATTTACAGATTAGTACTTATATCAAATATCATCCTCTAAATACCGCCGGAAGCCAAAGCGCGCAGCTTCAACAGATTTATACCGAATTTTGGCTGGCCGCATTTCCGGATGCACAGGAAGCATTTTCAAGCTACCGCAGAACCGGCTTTCCAGCGTTGGTACCGGTTGTATATCCTGGAAATGCCACTGGCGGACAAATTTTCCGTCGCATGTTGTATCCGCTTTCTGAGCAAAACCTAAACCGCGATGCATACAATGCTGCGGTTGCCCGTCAAGGTGCAGATGAATTTCTGACGCGTATCTGGTGGGATAAATTATAAAATCGATTAAAGAATCCCGCAGGGCGAAAAATTCAGGCGGGATTCATATTCAGAATACATGATTAAAAAGATACTATTACTGAGCATTTTGTGCATTGCGCTGAATGTACAGGCTCAACGCAATGACGTGGTTGAAGATGAAACTTCCAGCAGTTACAACCTGAATAAACCTTTCCGCGAGGAATGGCTTAAAGATACCGGCGCCGGATTATTTATCCATTTTAATGTCGATGCCCAGTTGGGTATTGTAATTAGCCATGCATTGGTTGGTGCATCTGATGATTTTACTAAACGTTATTTTGAAGATCTGCCAAAAACGTTTAATCCGGCATCATTTAATCCGCGCGCAATTGCACAGCTTGCAAAAATGGCAGGGATGAAATACATCGTTTTTACCACAAAACACCACGCCGGATTTTGCTTCTGGGATACCAAAACCACAGATTTCAACATCACGAAAACACCTTATAAAAAAGATTTACTTAAAGAATTTGTAGACGCAACGCGAGAAGAAGGCCTGGATGTTGGCTTTTATTTTTCGCCTGAAGATTTCAATTTCCTGTATACCCATAATATTCCAATAAGTCGGAATAATGTGCCTTTGAGTACGGAACTTAAAAAAGAATATGCCGAATACAACCGCAAACAAACCGAAGAACTGATGACCAAATACGGTAAAATTGATGTTCTTTTTATTGATGGCGATCCGAAAGAAACTGTTAAAGAAACTGCATGGAAACTTCAGCCAGAAATACTGATTACACGCGGAGCAATTCTTACACCAGAGCAAACTTTACCTGGTACAAAAGTTACGCAACCTTGGCTTTCGCCCATTACTATGGGAACGGCCTGGCAATATCAACCAACAAATGACCGCTATAAAAGCGGAGGTCAATTGATTGATCTTTTAATAGAAGCCCGCGCCAAAGGTGGATCACTTTTACTTAATGTTGGGCCAAAGGCCGATGGAAGTCTGCCCGATGAACAGGAAAATCGCCTGCGCGAAATGGCAGCCTGGTATTTTATCAACCATGAAAGTATGGACAAGGTGAGGAGCTGGGTTGTGAGTAAAGAGAAAAATATTTATTTCACTTTTAAAGCACCTTCTACACTTTATGCCATTGTAATGGATGCCAAAAACTGGAATGAAGCCGAGCGGAAAAATTTTCTGCTTCATTCTGTTAAATCAACCAAGCAAACCAAAGTGAGCGTACTGGGCCAGAACAGCCAGATTATTGAATACAAACCAGATTTAGATGTATCTTCTACATTTCGTCAGTTGGAAAACGGCCTTGAAATTTCGGCGGTAAAAGCGCAGCGGATTTACGATGACCACAAATGGCCAAATCCGGTAGTGATAAAACTGGAAAATATAGAACCTGTTTTTGCAGATGCAGCAATGGTGCAAACCGGTAACTTTAAGGTTACAGATAAAGGATTGCTTTTGAGTGGTAAAATCCTAAATTACCAATCGGTTAAACCTAAACTGGCCGGTTTTCAATATCGCCCATATCGCGGTCAGGTAGAAACATTATATGCCGATGCCTGGAAAAATTCGCAAACTGTTGCCATAAAACAGGATGGAACTTTCGAGGTATTGATTAACAATTTAAAAGACAAAGGCGCATTAGAATACAAAGGTTTTGCGTTGCAACAAGGTGTAGAAGTAGAAGGAGAGAACAAGGTTTTCAATCCGCAGAATAAATAAAATATGCAGGTTAAGTTTTTAAAGGTTTTTGTTTTGTTACTCTTGCTAGCAGGTTTCGGCAAGGTTGCCTTCGCACAGCAAAATACTTTTTCCATCATTCCAAAACCTTTAAAAACGGAAATGAGAAGCGGAAGTTTTGAGGTAACTGCACAAACGCTTATCATTTCTGGCACATCAATAGATTCTGCAGAAACAAATCTTTTCTCCGCATCTGTTAAAGAACTTACCGGGCTAAATCTTCAGGTAGAAAATAGCGGACAGATTAAACAAAACAGCATTACTTTAACTATAGATACTCAAAAAATTACCAAACCGGAAGCTTATGCGTTATCGGTTAGCGGTAAACAAATATCGCTTATTGCAGCAGATCATGCTGGCTTATTTTATGGTTTTCAAACGCTTTTACAACTGATTAAGGTTGAAAATGGTAAAATCTTTATCCCGAATTGTATTATTGAAGATGCACCTCGGTTTGCTTATCGCGGTATGCATCTGGATGTTGGTCGCCATTTTTTCAGCATAAATACACTAAAAAAATGGCTTGATGTTTTGGCGTTTTATAAAATCAACACTTTCCATTGGCACTTAACAGATGATCAGGGCTGGCGCATTGAGGTAAAGAAATTTCCGGAATTGCAACGCATATCTGCATTTAGAAATGAAACGCTTATTGGCCACAAACGCGCAGAACCACATTTTTTTGATGGTAAACCTTATGGCGGTTTTTATACACAGGCAGAAGTAAAAGAATTGGTGCGCTATGCACAATCTAAATTTATTACGGTTATTCCCGAAATAGAAATGCCCGGCCATGCGCAAGCAGTTCTGGCCGCTTATCCAAATTTGGGTTGTACGGGTGGGCCTTATCAAACGGCAACGTATTGGGGTGTTTTTGACGATGTTTTCTGCGCAGGGAATGAACAGACTTTTTCTTTTTTAGAAGATGTTCTGGATGAAGTAATGCCGCTTTTCCCTTCAAAATATATTCACATTGGCGGCGATGAATGTCCGAAAACAAAATGGGCAAAATGCCCGAAATGCCAGAAAAGCATAGCGGATGAACAGCTTAAAGACGAACACGGTTTGCAATCGTATTTTATTGGTCGGATAGAGAAATATGTAGAGGGAAAAGGGAAAAAAATTATAGGCTGGGATGAAATTTTAGAAGGAGGAATTTCTCCGGGAGCAACAGTAATGAGTTGGAGGGGAGAAGAAGGCGGAATTGCTGCGGCGAAACTTCACCACGATGTGATCATGACACCAGAGAAATTTCTTTATCTCGATTATTACCAATCGCTTTATCGCGGAGAACAAATTGCCGCTGGCGGATACACACCGTTGCAAAAAGTCTACAATTACAATCCACTTCCATTTGCACTTAGCACAAACGAACAGAAATACATTAAAGGTGTGCAGGCGAATGTATGGACAGAATATCTTTCTGATGCCAACAAAGCTGAATACATGATCTTTCCCCGAATTATTGCTTTGGCTGAAATTGCATGGACCAGCGACAGCTCAAAGAATTATTCCGATTTTTTACGTCGTTTGCGCCTTCATCAGAAGTTTCTTAAAGGCCTGAATGCGGCAAACCATTACGATGATATCCGCTTAGAATCTGCTTCATCGGCAGGGATTACACTAAAAACCGATCGGCCAAACAGCCAGATTCGGTACACCTTAAATGGAACTTTACCTAATGCAAAAAGTAATCTATACTCTGTGCCGATTCTGCCGGCAAAATCAAGCAATATAAAAGCACAAATATTTGAAAACGTTAAGCCTTTTGGCCCAGTGTATGAACAACGTTTCGTTCGCGGTCTGGCTTTTGGTAAAAAGGTAGAACTTAAAAACAATCCTTCGGGTAATTACAATCCGGTAGCCGCACAATTGGTAAATGGGATAGAAGGAACTGCGTTTTACAATACCGGCGAATGGTTTGGCTTTAGTGGCGATGATTTTGAGGCCACAATTGATTTAAACCAAACACAAGAAATTTCCGGATTCAGTATCGGCATTTTACAATACCACTGGCAAAAAATGTGGGCACCGAAACAAGTTGTTTTTGAATATTCTATAGATGGGAAAAGTTTTATAAAAGCATTTGAAACAACAGGATTTCCGAAAGAAGGACTGAACAGGATAGAAGCAAATTTTCCTAAAGTTAAAGCGCGTTACATTAAAGTACAAGCCGCCAATCAGGGCATTATCCCGGAAGGATTTTATGGCGCCGGTGGCAAGGCCTGGTTATTAGTTGATGAATTAACAATAAAATAAATGACTGTACTGATTGTTTTTTTGAGCATTGCACTGTTGATTCTGCTGATTTCAGTTTGTAAGATTAACGCATTTCTCTCTTTTCTGGCAGTTTCTTTATTTGCTGGCTTAAGTTTGGGTTTGCCTTTAAACGGCATTGTTACTGCCGTTGAAAAAGGAATGGGCGATGTTTTCGGCTCTTTGGTCATTATTATCGTAGCTGGCGCAATGCTCGGTAAATTGGTGGCAGAAAGCGGTGCTGCACAAAAAATTGCATCGGTAATGATGCAGGTATTTGGCGCAAAATACATTCAATGGGCAATGGTCTTAACCGGTTTCATTATCGGCATTCCCTTATATTATGGAATTGGATTTGTATTGATGGTGCCCTTAATTTTTTCTGTGGTGTACCGTTACAAACTCCCGGCAATTTACATCGGTTTGCCTATGCTGGCCGCACTTTCTGTAACGCACGGTTTTTTACCGCCGCATCCATCGCCTTCGGCACTTGTTATACAATTTAATGCCGATATGGGACTTACACTTTTCTATGGTTTGGTCGTTTCCATTCCGGCAATTTTAATCGGCGGACCGCTTTTCTCGCGCACACTTAAAAACATCCAAGCACAGCCACTCGCTTCTTTTGTATCTGCAGAATTACCAGAAAGCGAATTGCCCAATACCTTCAAAAGTTTTTTTACGGCATTGTTGCCCGTAATTCTTCTGGCGCTGGCCGCAATATTACCGCTGCTCTTGCCCAAAGATTCGGCCATGCTGCCTTTGCTCGGTTTGGTGGGCAATCCATCATTTGTTATGCTGCTTGTACTGGTTCTGGCCACCTATCTGCTTGGACTTTCTCAAGGTAAAAAAATGGTGCAGATTATGGAAATTTACGCGGGTTCTATTAAAGATATTGCCATGATTTTGCTCATCATTAGCGGATCTGGCGCATTAAAACAAGTACTTACACAAAGTGGTGTGAGCAATGAAATTGCTGTTTATCTGCAACATTTAGCCCTCGAACCTTTATTTTTAGCCTGGCTAATTGCAGCGATAATCCGTTTTTGTGTAGGCTCAGCAACTGTCGCCGGACTCACTACCGCGGGCATAATAATTCCGCTAATGCTGTCTACGCATACCAATCCAAACCTTATGGTGCTGGCTGTAGGCGCAGGTAGCCTGATGTTCTCTCATGTAAACGATGCGGGTTTTTGGATGTTTAAAGAGTATTTTAACATCAGTTTAAAAGACACTTTTCGTTCATGGGCATTAATGGAATCTATTGTAGGCTTAGTTGGCCTTATAGGGATCTTAATTTTAAAAACAATTATATAAAAAACATAAAATGGACAATTTAACAGCAGACGAACGTTTCGAAAAATTAGGTTTGAATTTACCACCAGCACCAGCTCCGCTGGGCGTTTACAAACCTTATCTGATTGACGGGAAATATTTATATCTAAGCGGTCACGGACCAGTACAGGATGATAAAAGTCTGATTATTGGCCGTATTGGTGCTGATATGAACCAGGATGAAGGTAAACTCGCTGCAAGACAAGTGGGATTAACCATGCTTTCTACCATCAAAACAAATTTGGGTAGCCTGAATAAAGTTAAAAGGGTAATAAAGGTTTTGGGTATGGTAAATTGTACGCCTGATTTTGAAAAACATCCGTTTATTATCAACGGTTGTAGCGAGTTGTTTGCGCAGGTTTGGGGCGAAGAAAATGGTATTGGTGTTAGAAGCGCGGTTGGTTTCGGTTCATTGCCAGATAATATTCCTGTAGAAATTGAAGCTTTGCTAGAATTGTACTAGACCTTTTAATTCATCTGCAAACCTGAAACATTTTCGGGTTTGCACAATAAATAAAAAAATGCAGTGGTATACCATTCCAGATATAGACAAAATTGATTCGCCGGGATTGGTGTTTTATGTCGATCGAATGATCGCCAATATCCAATTACTTAAGGCAATGTTGCCAGATTTGAAACGTTTGCGGCCTCATGTAAAAACACATAAGTGTTTAGAGGTTTCCAGATTAATGATTGCGCAAGGCATTACACATTTCAAATGCGCAACAATTGCCGAGGCAGAAATGTTAGGTGAGTCTGCAGCAGAAGATGTTCTGCTGGCTTATCAGCCCGTTGGTCCAAATCTGCTACGTTTTGCTCAATTACAGGGAAAATATCCGCAAACGCGGTTCAGCTGTCTTGTTGATAATGCCTTCAGTGCTGGAGAACTGGCTGATGTTGCGACGGATTACAGTATAGAATTTCACGTGTATATTGATGTAAATGTTGGCATGAACCGTACCGGAATTATTCCGGCGAAAGTGTCAGAACTTGCCACAATGATTTCTGAAACTGACAGGCTAAAATTGCTGGGTTTACATGCATATGATGGACATATTCATGATGAAGATTTCGCGCAGCGGGAAGAACAAGTAAAGCCAATAATTGCCAGTTTAACTGATTTGCAAACTACGCTTCAAAATGAACTAAATCAGCAGATAACTGTAATCGCTGGCGGCACGCCAACTTTCCCGATGTATGCTGCAACTACAGATTTTATGTGTAGTCCGGGTACTTTTATCCTTTGGGATCAAGGTTACCAAAATGCATTTAAAGAACAGGGATTTTTACCTGCAGCTTTGATCGTTTCCCGGATTATTTCCTTACCAGAAAAAAACGTTATCTGTACCGATCTTGGCCATAAAGCTGTTGCTGCGGAAAACATCCTAAGCAAACGCGTTTCTTTTTTAAATGCGCCAGAACTTCTTCCGTTAGGGCAAAGCGAAGAACATTTAACCTTACAGGCAAAGGAAAATCATTCGTATAAAGTTGGCGACGTATTGTATGGAATCCCTTTTCACGTATGTCCAACCGTTGCTCTGCATGAGTTTGCTTATGCTATTCAACCCGAAACAGATATTGAAATTTGGCCAATTATCGCCAGAAAAAGAAAAATTACGATTTAAAAATCACAATATGTTCGTTATAGATGCCCATCTGGATTTAAGTATGAATGCACTGGAGTGGAACCGCGATTTGACCCGGCCATTGCAGGAAATTAATAGTCGCGAGCAAGGTTTGCTGGATAAACCAGACCGCGCAAAAGCAACGGTTTCACTTCCTGAATTAAGAAAAGGAAATATTGGATTGGTTGTTGCAACGCAGATTGCGCGCTATGTTGCGCCAGGTAATCACCTTCCGGGATGGCATTCGCCAGAGCAAGCCTGGGCGCAAACTCAAGGTCAACTTGCCTGGTACCAGGCGATGGAAAATGCTGGTGAAATGAATCAAATCCGCGATTTAGCAGGTTTGGAAAAGCATTTGAAAAATTGGAATATCAATACTTCTGATCGTAAACCCATTGGTTATATTTTAAGTTTAGAAGGCGCAGATTCTTTAGTGTCTGTTGATTATGTAGAACGCGCTTACAAAAGCGGTTTGCGCGCAATTGGTCCTGCACATTACGGCCCCGGCAGATATGCACAAGGCACCGATGCAACAGGCAAAATGGGACCTGATGGTTACCGTTTGCTGGCAGAAATGGAAAGACTTAATATTATTTTAGATGCAACACATTTGTGTGATGATAGCTTCTGGGATGCGCTCGACCATTTTAATGGAAACATCTGGGCATCGCATAACAATTGCCGAGCGCTGGTTAACCACAACAGGCAATACAGTGATGAGCAAATCAAAGAACTGATTAATCGCGGCGCTGTAATTGGTGCAGCTTTGGATGCCTGGATGATGGTTCCGGATTGGAAACGAGGAATTTCTGATCCCAAATCAATGAACTGTAATTTGGAAGTGATGATTGATCACATCGATCACATTTGCCAGCTTGCAGGTAATGCGCTGCATGTTGGTATCGGATCAGATCTTGATGGCGCTTTCGGTAGAGAGCAATGTCCTTATGATTTGGAAACCATTGCCGATCTGGATAAAGTGCCACTTTTGTTTCAAAAACGTGGATATACACTAAACGACATGGAAAATCTAATGCATGGAAATTGGCTGCGCTTTTTGCGCAAAGCCTGGACTTAAATTAATGATGAAAAAACTATACTACTTAACCACCATAATTTGCTGCACCGCCAGTTTTGGCTTTGCTCAAGAAAATCTTAAAAACGCTACGTATAAAAATGCTAAAGCACTGGTAGAAAGTCGCGTAAAAGATCTGCTTTCCAGAATGACCGTTGCTGAAAAAGTAGGACAGGTTTCAACTTTTTTAGGTTGGGAGATGTACGAAAAACAGGGAAACTCGGTTCAGGTAAGTCAGGCTTTTAAAATTTTAGAGCAAGAACAATTTGCCGGAATGCTTTGGGCAACGCTACGCGCAGATCCGTGGACAAAGAAAACTTTAGCAAACGGATTAAATCCTATGTTGGCAGCAAAAGCAACAAATGCACTTCAAAAATATGCAGTGGAAAATACGCGATTGGGTATACCGCTGTTTTTGGCAGAAGAATGTCCGCATGGACATATGGCTATCGGAACTACGGTTTTCCCGACATCAATAGGGCAGGCGAGTACCTGGAATCCACAACTGGTACAAAAAATGGCTTCAGCAATTGCTGAAGAAACCCGTGTACAAGGTGGCCAGATTGGCTACGGCCCGGTTTTGGATTTGGCCAGAGAACCACGATGGTCAAGAGTGGAAGAAACTTATGGCGAGGATCCTTTCTTAACATCCAAAATGGGTGTAGCCATGGTAAAAGGGATGCAGGGCGATAAATTAACTGATGATGGTAAAGTGATTGCCACCTTAAAACATTTTATGGCTTATGGTGCGCCAGAAGGTGGTCATAATGGTGGAAGTATTTCTGTTGGCGAGCGCAGCTTAAACCAGTATTATTATCCGCCTTTTAAAGCGGCGGTACAAGCCGGCGTGCTTTCAGTTATGACGGCTTATAATTCTATAGACGGCATTCCTTGCAGCTCCAATCCTTTTTTACTTAAAGATTTATTGATTGATCAATGGAAGTTTAAAGGCTTTTCTGTTTCTGATTTGGGTAGCATCTCAGGTTTGGTAAACAGTCATCATGTAGCAGAAGATGCTGAGCATGCTGCTGCTTTGGCTATAAACGCAGGTTTAGATGCCGATTTAAGTGGATACGGATATGGAAAAGCATTGATTAAAGCGGTAAATGATAAACTGGTTAGTCAGGCCGTTTTAGATACCGCGGTTAGCCGGGTTTTGAGACTGAAATTCGCAATGGGACTTTTTGAAAATCCGTATGTAGATGCAACAAAAGCTTCCAAGCAAGTGCGCAATGCCGAAAAAGTAAAGCTCAGCGCAGATGTAGCCAGAGAATCAATTGTACTTTTAAAAAACAACAACAATATTTTGCCGTTAAGCAAAAGCTTAAAAAAACTTGCTGTGATCGGTCCGAATGCTGCAGAAATGTACAACCAACTTGGCGATTATACGGCTCCGCAAAGTGAAGATAATGTGATTACGGTATTAAAAGGTATTCAGAATAAGTTGGGCAAAAGTGTCGACGTGAAATATGTTAAAGGCTGTTCAATCAGAGATACTTCTGAAAGTAAAATTGCTGAGGCCGTTGCGCTTGCAAAACAATCTGACGCTACGGTTGTGGTACTTGGTGGCTCTAGTGCCCGCGATTTTAGAACCGCTTATGAATCATCGGGCGCAGCCAGCATCAGTAAAACCGCGGGCAAAGTTAGCGATATGGAAAGTGGTGAAGGTTTTGATCGGTCTACTTTGGATTTAATGGGCGATCAGCTTAAACTTCTGAAGGCACTTAAAGCAACAGGAAAACCTGTAATATTGGTTTTGATTATGGGTCGTCCGCTTAATCTGAATTACGCAAAAGACAATATAGATGGTATAATTAATGCATGGTATCCCGGTCAGGAAGGCGGAACAGCCATTGCCGATGTCTTGTTCGGAGATTACAATCCTGCGGGCAGACTGCCGGTTTCGTTCCCAAAATCTGTCGGACAATTGCCTGTATATTATAATGCCACGCGTCCGGCCAGACGAGATTATGTAGAAGGCGATAGCAAACCGCTTTATAGTTTTGGCTATGGTTTAAGTTACACGCAATTTGAATACAGCAACTTAAATGTGGCCAATGCGCGTGACGGAATCCAGGTAACGTTCGACGTAAAAAATACCGGAAATCTTTCTGGCGATGAAGTTCCGCAATTGTACATTGCACATAAAAATTCAAGCATTGTGCTTCCGGTTCAGGAACTTAAAGCTTTTCAAAGGCTGAACATTAAATCGGGTGAAAATAAACATGTTGTTTTTACAGTAAGCAACGCAGATCTAATGATTTTCGATACCAGCAGAAACTGGTCGCTTGAAAAAGGAACCTATCAAATTATGGTTGGTCCATCAAGTGATTCAATTAAACTAAACGGAAATATTAACCTGTAAATAACTTTTATCTCTTTGGCGATTGATTGGGCTTTTCCTGTGTCAATCGCTTTTTTTATTGCCACATTTTTGATTGATTCGGCCATAACTACACTTATCGCATTGTTCAAACGTTAGTAGCTTATATCGTTCTTATTAGAAATTCTAACTGCCGGATAAAAGCAATTGGTACAGATATTTCTAAAAAGAACTTAATAAAATAATCATTCAGGAAATAAACAATATGAATACTTTATCAGAACCTAAATTGGTCGCAACGCTTTCTTCCTTACACGAAAAGGCAAACGAACAATCCAAACCAGGCGTTGTAATTGCAGACAATTCAGCTCGATTTATGGCCGTTTCACCTGCGCAAGGCGAGTTTCTGTATTGGTTAGCTACGCTAAAAAACGCCCGGAATATTGTAGAATTTGGTTGCTCTTTTGGTGTGTCTACCATTTATCTCGCGGCAGCGGCGAAAGACAATGGCGGTTTGGTAACCACAACAGAAATGGAAAGTGCAAAATGGGCACCAGCGTTAAATAATATCAATGAAGCAGGTTTAACAGATTATGTAAAATTATTGAAGGGCGATGCGCTGGAAACACTAAAAGCCATTGATCAACCAATTGATTTTTTATTTTTAGATGGCGCAAAACAACTTTATCTTCCGGTATTTGAATTGTTAGAACCCAATTTCCATAGCGAAACAATAATTTTTCTGGACAATACAGATAAGCCTGATACAATACCATGCATAGATTACATCAAATCTAAAGCGGATAAATTCGTCTCAGCTGAACTTTTTGAGGGAAGATCTATTGTTGTTTATGTTCGATAAATCGAAAGCATAAAAATAAAATTATTTAGGAAAGTGATTTTTGTATTCAATCCAATTCCACTTCGGTCAATTCATACGCAAAAGAGCCGTTTTTAGGAACTATCGGCGTGCAACGTTGCACACTCAATGCTTTAATAAATGAAGCGCCGAAGTAGAATATTAACGAAGAATAGAATACAAAAAGCATAATCACAATGATAGACCCCGCAGATCCGTAAATATTGCTGATGTTGCTTAATGGCAATAAAATTCTCAACAGATATTTTCCGATAGTGAATAGGCAGCCGGTTAATAAACCGCCGGAAATAGCAACGCGCCAGGTTGGTCTTCCATTTGTTAAATACCTGAAAAGTATTGTAAACCAGGTAGTAACAATAATGACAAATACCAATTGGTTCAAAATTGAGCTCAGTATCAAACTAAAAGACGGTGAACTGTTTTTTAAATAACTGCCTATGTAAGCCTGGGCACTATCGGCCAGTATACCGATAAAAAACAAAATTCCGGCCAATACAATTATGGTAACTGAAATGCCGCGCGAACGCAAAGTACCCACAATGCCTTTTTTGTTTTTCTGTCCGATATTCCAGATTTGCTCTAAAGAATTTTTGATCACATTAAAAAGTGTGGTGGCTACAAATAGAAAAAAAACGAAACTCAACAGCGTTACATACCAGGCCTGGTCTATACGTCGGATATTTTTGAGCGTACTTCTGATTTGTTCAATGCTGTCGCTGTCTAGTAAGCTAGATAACCGTCCGAATAAATTTGTAATAAAAGTTCTTCTGTCGGTAAACATTCCGAAAAGCCAGATTAGAATCAATAAAATTGGAGGAAGCGCAAAATTTGTAAAAAAAGCTGTGGCACCAGCCAAGCGAAGCGGATCATTTTTCTGAAAAAGAATAAATGCTTTTCTTCCGGTTATAAAAAAGAATTTGAGGTCTTTGAAGATTGATCTTGCCATCTGGTGACTTAAAATCAGAACTGGTTTTGTGAACCAATAATGTCTGACAGGTGTTTAATTCAATTTATTGAACACTAAAAGTGTTTGCTCTCCGTGCATAAGGTAAAGCTTTCCATCATTAATTTTAGCCTTATTAACCTGATTGATAGCATGCAGATAAGCGCGCTCTGCGGCATCAGTTTCCTGGCAAAACATCTTCGTACCAAAAATATTTTTCAATGAAAGGTTCTTACCAGATATTTCGGCCTGGCCGCCAAAGTTGTTGCAGAATGATTTTCCGCTTATGCGTAAACTATCGCTAAAATTAAGAGTCGCCTGTCCGTTTGCCGGTAAGGTTAAACCTGGCAATTGTGTAAGCTGCCACTTCGTATTTTGCAGGCCATCTGCCGAAAATTTGTTGCTGCATGCACTAAATAAGATAATCAATAAACCAAAAAGTATAAAATTTTTCATTGTTAGTTAAGAAGTTGGTATAGTTAAGCTTGTATGTTGCAAAAATTAATCCAAATGCATTGCCGCAAGTAAAATAACTGCACGCAAAGTATACCTATAATGCGAAACTTAATTCTTTTTCTTCAAAAACTCCGTTTTAAGCACGAGTACAGTGCCATTAACTTTTCCTTCTATTGCTTTAGGATCATCTGTTAAGCGGATATTTTTTACTGCGGTACCTTGTTTAATATCCGCTGCCATTCCTTTTACTTTCAAAGTTTTAATTACCGTTACTGCGTCTCCTTCATTTAAAATATTGCCGTTACTGTCTTTTGTTTCCATGTTTTGTTGGTTTATGCGGCGAAATTAAAATTTATAATCGGAATTGACCAGTTTGTTTTCAACCTTTAACCAATGATGTGGTCGGCCATTATAGTCAAAAATGCATAACTTTCTGAGCCCTACCTTTTCTAAAATATGAATTGAGCTGAGGTTTTCTACATCGGCAATGCCGAAAATTTCCGGATACGACAATACGTTAAATCCATAGTCCAGCGCTGCAAAAGCTGCTTCACTGGCATAACCTTTCCCCCATGCACGTTCAAGAAAACGATAACCGAGATCGGGATAATTGCTGTGTCCGTTGGTTAAATCTGTAATCCATTTGAAACCAGACCAGCCTATAAATTGATTTGTTTCTTTTTCAATAACCGCCCATCTGCCAATACCATAATCAGTATACTGCTGACGTATAAACCGGATGTTTTCAATGCTTTCATCAATACACTTTACAGGTTTCATACCCAAATATTTTTGAACCAGTGGGTTGGAATCCATCTCAAACATACCCGGTGCATCTTTAAGTTCAAGTTCGCGGATCAAAAGCCGTGGAGTTTCTATGCTGATATTCATTGGGGTTAATTTACAAAAGTTTGAATTAAACAAACCTTAAATGAAAACTTCTTAAAACATGAATTGAATACTTTTAGAGATGAATTTACTGTAACAAATCGGTGTACCGAAGCTTAAAACTATTGTAAGCCAGGTATAAGTTTAAAACTAAGATCGTAAATTAGGCAAAAAATAATTACACCGAAACATGAGAAATCTACTCTTAGCCGCCTTTATTTCCGTTAGCCTTTTTGCCTGTACCAAAAGTAAAGAAAGTAAAACCCTTTCGCCCAGACCACTAGGCAAGGGAGAATTTTTTGACGAGTCTACAGGTTCAAAAACAGCCATTTTATCTATTTTAAAAACTGATTCTGGTAAAACTGCAGATGCTGACCGATTTGCCATCGCTTTTAAAGACACCGTACTTTCGGTAGAAAATGCACAGAAAATCGCAAACTCTAAATTCATTAAGGCACGTTATATTAATTCACAAAAAACAGCAATACTTGCTCAGGTAGATGATCAAATGGGTACACTTTCTCCGCTCTATATTTTTAATCTCAAAAATGGATCGGTTGAAGCAGTGAACATCAACAGAATATCTAACGGCAAAAATGACCGGAAGTTCACTAAAGGAATTGAAGATCTTACGGTAACCTATCTATTGGTTAATAATGATTATGTGATTAATGTAGTGAACGGGAAAGTATATACGCTTACGCGGGAAAATGATGCCGAGCGTATTCAAGGTAAGTTTTTTATGTATTCAAGTGATAAAACTACACTTTTGTTTGTGACGGATAAAGCTTTTTACCAAACGAATTACCGCACAGGAGAATCATCTGTATTGGCAGTTCCGGCAAAAGTTTTACAAGCGACGGATTTGAACAGCGAAATCCAAAGTAATTACGTGTGGTCTAAAAATGCAAAAGGAACAGAATTTCTGAAAAAAGGTGCAGATGACGACCGCATTGTAGACATTAGCGAATTTAAGCAATAACGTTAAACCATAGTCCGGAAGGTAAGGTTAATCCTCGGTCTGGTAACCTTTTTAGTAGGAGGAAGGCGATGCAGCCAGTTTTGCTGGGTTTCGCCCTCCATCATAAGTAAACTGCCATGTTCCAGAAAGGTAGAAATGGTGATTTTAGTTTGCTTGTGTTTAAATAGAAATTTTCTTTCGGCGCCGAAGCTTAATGAAGCTACGGCGCCTTTTTTCATTAGCGATTTCTCATCATCGCTATGATAGGCCATTCCTTCATCGCCATTGTGGTACAAATTAAGCAGACAGGAATTAAAATTTTTTCCGGAGTGCTGCTCGCAAATCTGCTTTAATTGTAGCAATTCCTCTGTCCACAAATGTGCAGATTTAGAAGCGTTTGAATACGTATACTCGTAGGGTTGATCTCCGTACCACGCAACTTTACGTTTTGTAATGATGTGTTTACCCATAATAAAGGCCTCATCATTTTGCCACGCAACGCCTTCTAGCAGGTGGGTGTAATAGTGGTCTGCTTCAACAGCAGACATAATTTTTCCGTAATAATATACTTCGCCACCTTCTGGCAAAAGGTTCATGCTGCGCGGATTGCTGTTAAATAAATCCATTTTGATTTTAATTATTGTGGCTGAATTGTAATCCGGCTAAACTTATCACGTATTTCATTCAAATCTTCTGCCTCAACATTTTTCATCGGAATGCTAACGTTGGTCGTCATAGAATCTACGTCGCCACCTTTGTCTTTATAGGTTTGTACAATGATGTCGTCACTTTTGGTGCGAATACACAATTTCCCCGAAACACTGGTGCCAAAATAATCCAGATCTTTAATTTTCGAAATCTTAAATGCGAAATACTCTGTTTTTCCGTTAATAAAATATCGCTTATAGCGGCAAAAGCCATTGTTGGTAATATTAAGTTCGAAACTCTTAATCAGCTTACGTTCCTGATCCATATCGTAATGGTCAGCGAAGGTTTTTTGCAGAAAATTGATATATTGCTCGTTATTGTCTGGATCTGAAAAAGCGCATAGAAATAGGCTCACACCTATAATCCATGTAGTTTTCAAGCGTAGTGTAAACTTTTTCATGTGGATGACATTTAAAACAAAGCAAAGTAATTAAATTGATAAATTTGTGCCATGAGTTTTTCTCCACAATCTAGGGTTTGGATCTACCAAAGCGACCGTAAGTTTTCGCAAAGCGAAGAAACAGCTATATTAAATAAGCTTGAAGGGTTTACTACTCAATGGAAAGCACATGGAAATGAGTTGCTTGCTTCAGCAGAAATTCGTTACGGTTTCTTTATCATTTTAACCGTTGATGAAACTCAGGCCAATGTTACAGGTTGTTCAATTGACAGTTCTGTTAGGATTATTAAGGAAATTGAGCAAGAGTATAATGTAGATCTTTTCAACCGTTTTAACTTAGCTTATCGTGTAAATAATGAAGTTGTGGTAAACAGTAAGGAAGATTTTGAGACGCTGGTTAACATTAAACAAATTACACCCGATACAATTGTTTTTAACAATATGGTGCAAACTTTGGCAGAATTGGAAAGCAAATGGGAAGTTGCATTTCGAGACAGCTGGCATTCTACTGTTTTCCCATTGTATTAAAACCTAATACTTCATTTTCAAGTTTTCTCCTGCTCTAATCAGACGATTTATTTTCTGCATGCTCAAACAAAAACATGCAGAAAACCATTTATATTGCTATAAATATACCAATCAAAATTTATGGCGCGTTGGATTAAGATATCTCTGGGCATTTTAGCTACTCTTTTTGGCTTATTAATTATTATCTGGGTAGGCGGATCGTTATACATCAGCCGCAATAAGAAAGAAGTTTTGGACAAGGTTTTGCTCGCGCTGAACAATAACCTGAATGGTAAAGCTGAAATCGGCCGGATGGAACCTTCTCTGCTCAAAGCATTTCCGGGCATTTCCGTGTCGTTAAAAGAAGTTTCATTAAAGGATAGTCTGTATGCACAACACAAGCACGATCTACTTAAAGCTGGCGATATTGATGTAGCGCTTAACGTTTTCTACCTTATTTTTGGTACCACACGCATTAACCGAATTACAGTGAATAATGCAAGCGTATACCTCTACACCGATTCTACAGGTTACAGCAACACCAGTATATTTAAAACCAATAAGCCTAAACCTGCACCAGAGAAAGGAAAGGAATCTGGAAGTGCACCAGAAATTAAGCGCATCAATATGAACAATGTTCAGCTGGTTGTAGACAATCAGCAACGTTTTAAGCGTTTTGAGTTCGATGTGAAAAATCTTCAGGGCAAAATTGACTATCCTTTTGGCGGTTGGGAAGGCGAAGTTAAGATTAATACACTCATTAAAAGTTTTGCTTTTAATACCCGAAGAGGGAGCTTTTTAAAAGACAAAAATCTTAGTGGCACACTAAAGTTCAATTACAATAACGCATCCAAAATTGTAACAGTAAGTAAGGAGAAATTAAATATTGGAGGCGATACTTACCTTATCGGTGCACAAATTAACACCGGCGGTAATTCTGGCTCTTTCGCAATAGATATTGATGTACCGAAAGTGCAATACAGTCATGTTGCAGGTTTACTGGCGCCTAACATTTCATCGAAATTACTGCGCTTCAAGATTGATAATCCAATAGCCATAAAAGGAAAAATTGTGGACGATGGAAAGGGTGGAGCGCACTCAGATCCATCGATAAATGTAGCCGTTACCGTACGGAACAATACGGTAACCATCCCTTCCGGGCAGCTCAAGAACTGCGATTTCGACGGATCATTTACCAATCAGGATACTTTAGGTCGGCCAATTGGCGATGAAAATACGATTATCAAATTCAAAAATTTAAAAGCCAATTATTATAATGCACCCATTCGTTGTGATAGTTTTATGGTAACTAACCTCGCCCGGCCAATTGCAACGGGTTTGGTTACTGCGGTTTTTCCGCTCGATAATCTCAATACTTCCATTGGTGGCGAGGCATTTAATTTCAAATCCGGCAATGCCGATTTAAAACTTTATTGCCAGGCTGACATTGATAATTTCCAGTTTTCGAAGCCGCGTTTAAAAGGCAGTATCAAAGTTACCAATGCCGATATCACCTATTTACCAAATAATATTCATTTGGAAAACAGCGCGCTGGATTTAAACTTTGACGATAGGGATTTAAGGATTACTAAAGGTCATTTTCAATTGGGAAAAAGTTCTTTGGATATGGATTTATATGTAAAGAATTTTCTGAATTTCTATTATACTGATCCGGAATTGATTAATGCCAAGCTGGAATTGTATAGTCCGTATCTTCAATTGGGCGAGCTAATGCCGCTTTTAAATGAACGTAAACAAGCCAAAAATGTAAGACGTAAACCTGGCAATTCTGTTAAGGAGATTTCTACGCAAATGAAAACAGTAATTGACGCTGCACGTGTACAGATGTTGTTGAAAGTAGACCGTGCTGTGTACAATAAGTTTCAGGCAAGAAACCTGGTGGCCAATATCGGGCTGGCACAGGATGGTATTCATTTGGATAAAATAGCATTAAATCATGCCGGAGGAACACTTTCTTTGAATGGCCTGATTAAACAAGCTGGAAAATCCAATAATTTTAACATCAATGCAACGGTGAATAATGTGAATATCAAAGATTTCTTCTACGCTTTTGACAACTTCGGTCAAAAATCTATTACCAGTAAAAATTTAACAGGTTTTCTTTCTTCAACAAGTAACCTTACGGGAAGTGTAAGTCAGGCAGGTAAAATGCAGCCTCGCTCAATGCGTGGAAAGGTAAATTTCACCTTACGCAAAGCAGCGCTGGTGAAATTTCAGCCAATGGAAGTGGTGCAGAAATATGCATTTGCAAATCGAGATCTATCCAACATACAACTTGATAATCTGAATGGAACCTTAGTGATAAAAGGCGATAAAGTAGATATTTTACCACTTAAGGTAAACTCTAGCGCACTTAACTTTGATGTTCAGGGAACTTATGGCATCAATACCGGTACCGATATTGCAATGGATATTCCATTACGTAACCCTGAGAAAGACAAAGGGAAAAGTGCGCGTGAAAAAGCTGCAGATCGGATGAAAGGTGTTGTACTTCATTTGAAAGCAGTTGATGACGGAAAAGGTGGCGTAAAAATCAGATGGAATAAAGACCACGGAATTTTTTAACCTAAAAATCGAGCGGGCCTAAACGGTTCATGTTTTTAAGAATTAAATATTGTCGGTGACGGATATAAGGTGTTGCGTTTTTTGGCGTCCAACGGCGAGGATTAGGAAAACACGATGCAATTAATGCCGCTTGCCTTTTGGTGAGTTTAGTGCAAGATTTTCCGTAATATTCCTGTGAAGCAGCTTCAGCACCGTAAATGCCATCGCCCATTTCAATTACATTCAGGTATACCTCTAAAATCCGTTCTTTGCTCCAGAAAATTTCAATTAATAAGGTAAAATAAGCTTCGAAGCCTTTTCTGATCCAGGAACGTCCGGGCCATAAAAAGACATTTTTAGCGGTTTGTTGAGAGATGGTACTTCCTCCTTTAACTTTTTTCTTATTCTTGGCATTTGCGGCGAAAGCTTTTTCAATAGCCTTAAAGTCAAACCCAATATGCTTAAGAAATAACTGGTCTTCTGCAGAAACTGCTGCGCGTTTCATATTATTCGAAATGTCATCGAATTTAACCCATTTCTTTTCGGTTTTGAAAGATTTTCCATCCGCCTTGCGCTCAATATTTCTTAAAACCATAAGCATAGTAATGGGCGGGTTAATAAACCGCAGAGCGATAACCCAGAGTACCGAAACCAACAAAAAATACAGAAACACTTTAGATGTTATATCAATGATTTTTTGAAGAAGTGGATTTCTGGCTTTTTTGGTCTTTGTAGAACGTTTTTTGGTCATGATGCAAAGGTAGCAAAAAAGGATATTCGTGGGAAAGCTTATTACTGCCCGCATATATCGCACAGGAGCTTTTTTTAGTTAGCGAGTACCACGAGATCCATAGGGTTTATCGTAACGGATTTAAGCATCTTTTTTGAAAAAACGTCCTTATACTTACCGTCCTTCAATATTGCACTTTTATATTGTATAGGCCTGTCTGAGCGGTTTACAAGCACAAGGACTTCCTCGTTATTGTATTTACGCCTAAAAACGTAGAACCTTTGCATATCATTTTTTTCAATTGTAGTATAGTCTCCAAGTTGCAAGGATTTATACTTTTTGCGCAACCCAATAAATTTTTGGTACCAGGCAAACAGTCCCTTATTAAATGCAACACTATCAGCCTCATGTTTAGTCTGGTTCGGATTATAGACTTCTGGGTCATATTTTTTGCCTTCCCAAATCATGGGCTTGCGGCAGTCTGGATCATTGCCGCCCCAGATTCCGGCCTCATCGCCATAAAAAATCATAGGAGAACCTAAATATAGCATCTGAAAAGCAGCAATTAGTTTTTGCTTCTGTATCTGGCTGGCTGTTGGTTTGCGCGCATTATAGTCCTTATTGTTACTTTTCTGGCTCCAGTTAAAATAATTCCCCCAATCGCCAAATTTCATGCCGTCAGGATTTGCAACCGCACTGGCCAGGCGGGTGGCATCATGGCTGTTCATCAGATTCTGCATATTTAACGCAACATCATTTCCGAAAGCCTCACGCAGTTCTTTCAAACGGGCATCGAAAGCCGTTACCGAAGACCCGGTTTTGTTCTGGATAAAAAAATCGTGCATAATGAACGCAAAATTGTAATTCATGGTTGCGTCAAACTCATCACCCTCGAGATAAGGCCTTGTTTGCGCTATAGGATAGACCAACTCTGCAGTCATGTAAGCGGTTGGGTTGATACTGCGTACCCATTTTCTCCAGTCTTTCCAAAAGGGATGTCCCACGTCATATGCCACATCCAGCCGCCATCCATCAATTCCGTCTTTTATGCCCTTATCCATAGGATTCATCCATCGCTTAGTGGCATTAAAAATATATTGTTTGGGGCCGGCCACGATGCCATGATCATCTTCCCTAAATTCTGGCAATGTCTTAACGCCAAACCATCCACTATAATCAAAAGTAGTACCCTTGGCAACATCGTTCCAGCTTTTTACCGAAAACCAATCCGCGTATGGGGAAGCCTGCTGGTTTTTCATTACATCGCGGAAGGCAAAACTTTTTACGCCAATGTGGTTAAAAACACCGTCAAAAATAATGCGCATATTGCGGGTATGAACTTCTTTAATAAGCTTTAACGCCAGAAGATCGGCCTTTGTCCAGACCCAGGTTTTTACATCCAGTGGGTTTTCCTTTTCCATTAAGGCTTTATCGCCCTTAGGATCGGGCCCAAAAGTTGGATCTACGTGGTGGTAACACAGAGCGTCATATTTATGAGAGGATGGAGACCAAAAAATAGGAGTCATGTAAATGGCATCAATCCCTAGAGACTTAATGTAATCCAGTTTATCAATAACGCCTTGTAAGTCTCCGCCATAACGTCTACGTTGCAGGTTGTAGTAAATATCCTTACCATTTTGTTGCTCGTAAGGTTGCAACTCATACCAGTCGCTCGTCCAGGGATGGATTTGAAAAGGGGATGTGGTATCAAATGGGTAAGCTCCGTCCTGGTCTTCTGCCTTGGGATCATTTGTAGGATCGCCATTGTTAAAGCGTTCTGGAAAAATCTGGTACCACACAATTCCCTTGCTCCATTCGGGCGTAAAACGCTTCTGGGCGAAAGTAGTAATAGAAATTAATAATAGTCCACCCAGCAAGGATGATCTGAGTATATGCGTCATAAACATTATTTGTATATTGAATGATTTATCTGAAGGTAAATTCATCGAGAGCGCAATAATAAGGAAAACTTTGAAAACAAAACCAGTGTTTGAACTTCCCACAGTTCATTATACGACGTTTTTGATATTGGCATAAAACAATTCTTCGTAAGGGTTAATAGATTTTCTTATGGTTTCCAAAAACTATGCGGCGCTACGTGATGTTAACAATTAAGAATAATTCTTAATCTTATGAACAACGGACAGCATAAAAATCAAATACCGAACATGGGTTTACCAGGCGACAATACTGAAAAAAATCCTGACGATTGGACAACTGGTGGTGAGCCGATGACAGGGGCGCAAAGCTCCTACCTTAAGACACTATCTGATGAGGCAGGTGAGGAATTCAAAGAAGGCTTGACCAAATCAGAGGCGTCTAAACGTATTGACGAGCTACAACATAAGACAGGCCGGGGTTTAGAAAACAATCGGTAGGATACAAAGCCGGATAGTTAGCGCTAATCCGGCTTTCTATTTCATGACTAATTAAGTGCGCCCAGACTAACCATTGCGGAACGCCTCAAGATCTCCTATTAAATGTTTTGCTAACATCATATTCATAATCTTTCAAGACTTTTTAGCCACAGCAAAAGTCTTTTAATGATTTTTCTAAGTGCGTTTTGATATAAAATTTCTGCGCAATCTGTGATCCTGATTTTCGGATTTTTTATTGCATATCACTCAGACAAAGTGATCAAAGTATCAAAGCTGATCTTTATTTTTACGCGTAAATTAATTAAACATCTTCCTCACTTATACGTTAGATAAAATAAAAGAATATGAAAAAAGTTGCCCTTGTTACAGGTGGAAATAAAGGAATAGGATACGGCATTGCCCAGGTTTTATTAAACAACGGATATTCTGTTGCCATTACCAGCAGAAGTCTAGACAGTGCCCAACATGCTGCCGCGAAACTTGGCTCAACAGACGACGTTCTCGCTTTGGAAGTAGATGTGCGTGATTTCGAAGCACAAAAAACGGCTGTAGAGGCTATAGTGAAAAAATGGGGCAGGTTAGATGTGCTTATTGCAAATGCAGGTGTAGGTGGTTTCGCCTCTATTGATGAAATGGAACCTGAGATGTGGCACAACATTATCGACACCAATCTAACCGGCGTTTTTTACAGTATAAAATCTGCTTTAGCACAAATTAAAGAAAACAAAGGCGCTATTATCACCATTTCAAGTCTGGCCGGCACAAATTTCTTTGCTGGTGGCTCTGCATATAATGCAAGTAAATTTGGTTTAACAGGGTTCACACAATCAGTTATGCTTGATCTGCGCGAGCAGGGCATTCGCGTGAGTACAATTATGCCAGGTTCCGTAGCTTCACATTTTAATGACCACGAGCCAGATGCCGAAAAAGATTCGTGGAAGATACAACCCGAAGATATGGGGCAAATTGTTGTAGATTTATTGGCTATGCCACCCAGAACTTTGCCAAGTAAAATTGAAGTTCGCCCAACTAAAACTAAGGCTTAAGCCAAGCTAATTTACCGAGAGCAATGGAAAAAATAAATTGGGGAATTATTGGTTGCGGAGATGTGACTGAAGTGAAAAGCGGTCCGGCATTTAACAAAGTTGAACATTCATACTTGCTTGCAGTAATGCGAAGGGATGAAGAGAAAGCTGCAGATTATGCGAAACGTCATGGCATAAATCGTTATTATACGGTTGCAAATGAATTGATACAGGATCAGGAAGTTCAGGCGGTTTATATCGCTACTCCGCCAGCTTCTCATGAAGAATACGCTGTAGCTTCATTAGCAGCGGGAAAACCAGTGTATGTAGAAAAACCAATGGCATTGAATGCGGAAGGGGCAAGGCGGATGCTCTCCGCATCCCAAAAATCAGGAACAAAACTTACTGTAGCGCATTACCGAAGGTTTCAGCCAAAATACCTTTACATCAAACAAAGTTTGGAAGAGCAAAAAATAGGGCAGGTGTTGTTCGTTAATCTGCGTTTTTTTCAGCCGGTTTCATCTGAGTTGGTTGCCAATAGCGAAACCAACTGGCGGTTAAATCGGGAGATTTCTGGTGGTGGATTGTTTCATGATTTGGCACCACATCAGCTCGATCTGTTGATCTATTTTTTTGGTTACCCAAAATCGGTAAGAGGCAATGCGCTTAATCAGCGTAAAATAAATGCAGTTGATGATTTGGTTGCCGGCACATTGATTTTTGAGCAGGATATTTTGTTTAACGGGCTTTGGAGTTTTGGTGTGGATGAAAAAGACAGTGCTGATTTAATTGAAATTTACGGTAGCAAAGGAAAAATGACCTTTTCTGCTTTCGGTTATGATTTCAAGATGAATGTTGAAGGAGAAAGTACAGAAAAAACTTTTGATAATATTCCGCATGTAGAGCAGCCAATGATTGAAGAAGTCAACCGATACTTTCGTGGCGAACGGTTAGAAAATCCATGCAGTGCAGAAGATGCAATTGAGGTGATGAAGATTATGGATGTATTTACGTCCATATAAAAAAATAAAGGCATAAAAAAAGTCCGTTTTGATATCAAAACGGACTTTTTTATTTTATTTAAGAAGTGCTTATTCAGCAACAACTTCGAAAGGAACCTGAACTTTCACTTCTTTGTGTAAGTTTAAGTTAGCAACATATTCGCCAACGAATTTAGGTTCAGTTTCGAAAGTGATCCGACGACGGTCAACATCAAAGCCTTGAGCTTTCAATGCTTCAGCAATCTGGATGGTGTTAACCGCTCCGAAGATTTTACCGCTTTCGCCAGCTTTAGCACCGATAGTCAATTTAACATCAGTTAAACGAGCAGCAACGCCTTCAGCATCTTTCTTAATTTTATCTTGTTTAAAAGCAGCTTGCTTTAAGTTTTCAGCCAATACTTTCTTTGCAGAAATAGTAGCCAAAGCTGCGAATCCTTGAGGGATTAAATAGTTACGGCCATAACCTGGCTTTACAGTAACTACATCATCTTTCTCACCAAGGCCTTTAATATCTTGTTTTAAAATAATTTCCATATCAGCAGCCTCCTATTTTAATTGGTCAGTAACAAATGGTAACAAACCAATGTGACGGGCGCGTTTTACCGCTTGAGCCACTTTACGTTGGAATTTCAAAGAAGTACCGGTTAAACGGCGTGGTAAAAGTTTACCTTGTTCGTTGATGAATTTCAACAAGAAGTTTGCATCCTTGTAATCAATGTATTTAATGCCATTTTTCTTGAAACGGCAATATTTTTTACGGTTATCCTCTACTTTAGGGGCAGTTACGTATTGAATTTGTTCTCTAGCCATTACGCAGCAACCTCCTTAGTTTTTTTGTTAAATGCACCGCTACGCTTTTTCTCATTGTAAGCAACAGCATGTTTATCTAACCTAACAGTTAAAAAACGTAAAACGCGCTCATCGCGTTTTAATTCAAGCTCTAATTTTGCTATCACCTCTCCTGAAGATTTGTATTCAGTTAAGCTGAAAAATCCGTTTGTTTTTTTAGCAATCGGATACGCTAATTTTCTCAAACCCCAATTATCTTCTTGGATAATTTCGGCTCCGCTCTCAGTAATGATGCTTGTAAATTTAGCTAATGCTTCTTTAGCTGCATCTTCTGACAACAACGGGGTTAGAACGATCACAGTTTCGTACTGATTCATTGTTATTTAATTGTTTTAATTATTTAATTCCGAGTTAAATCGGGCTGCAAATGTAGTAATATATTTCTTAAAATCAAATGATTAATTGGAAAAAGATGTGGGTTTAAGATACAAGTAATCTATTTTGAGATTAGAACCCATTTTCTGCTTATGCTCTGTATCATTCAACACTCAGTATTCAACTTTTAAACACGTCATTAAATTCCCGACTTCGGCCTGCAATTTCCAGACTCTCTTTCAACAAAAAAGGAGATCATCTTTCAATGATCTCCCACTATCAATTAGCTATAAGGATATTCTACCGTAAAGAAATGGTTTTAACGTAACGTTGTTTTGCTACTTTAACGATGAAAGTTAAAGATTCAGCATCGGTTTGACTTACATTAAATTTTTTAGTGAATTTAGATTTGTTTTTGAATACATCTGTGTACATGCCGTCGTTGTATTCGTTGTATATCTGAACTTCAATCGGGTCCTGATTTTCATTTTCAACTTCCAGTACAATTTCGTTACCAACTCTCTTCAAAACAGGTTTAAAAGTTTCTTTAACAGAAGGATCAGAAACAACGGTCTCGCCGTCTTTAATCGCCACTTTATATTCAGTAAGTGTACTGTCAGATTCTAGTTTCAAGAAGTAATTTCCATCAGGAAGTGCATTTAAATCATACACTCTGCTGGTTGCAGCATCTGCATGAATTTGTTCCTGAAAAACAACTTCATTATCACTCGCTACTAAAGATAAATTTACATCATTCGCTTTATCGATAGAAAAACGGATGAACTTCTCTTTTTCTCCTTTAACTTTTAATTTTAAATCGCCATCGTTAGCGAATGCACTTGCAGTACTTAGGAGTAATGCTGCAGCGATTCCGATTTTTAAGAACTTTTTCATAACCAAATATTGATGAGTTTTACTATTTTATTTAACCACTACTAAATTACAGCAATGCAGTAGGCCCGGCTACTACCATATTTTCATATATCTATGCTATTTTAACCTCAATTGACCGATTTTTGGAATAATAGCATAGTAGAGTATATTTTTGTTAATTTGCTGCACAATAATTTTGAAGATTATGAAGCCTGGTTTTGAATTAATTGAACCTTCTTTCGGCAGCTCTTTCCGCTACTCCAAATACGTGGAAAATGCAAATGATATGGCCCACCTCTGGCATTATCATCCAGAAATTGAAATGGTATTCGTAAACGGAGGTGCAGGTAAAAGACAAATCGGGAGCCACCTGTCTTATTATACGGATGGCGATTTGATTCTAATTGGCAGCAATCTGCCGCATTGCGGATTTACAGATACCAAAACCGGAAACAAAAATGAAACCGTTATTCAGATGAAACCCGGTTTTCTGGGCGATGATTTTCTTAACCTTCAGGAAACAAAAGGCATTCAGGAACTTTTTGATAAAGCAAAAGGTGGTATTGCCTTCGGCAATGAAAGTAAGGCCCTTGTTGGCGATAAAATTGAACAAATGGACGATCAGGAACCTTTTGAACGACTGCTCTCCTTACTTTCTGTTTTAAAAACTTTAGAAAAATCTGAAGATTTCCGCATTTTAAATGCCGCCGGTTTTGCGATGGAAATGCAGGTGCAAGACAACGACCGTATAAATATGGTATTTAATTATGTGAAAGACCACTTTCAAGATCATATAGATTTGCCGACAATTGCGCAAATGTCTAGCATGACCGTTCCATCATTTTGCCGTTATTTTAAGAAAATAACCAAAAAAACCTTTACCGGTTTCGTGAATGAATACCGCGTGGTGCACGCTTCAAAATTATTGGCAGAAAAGAAAACAAGTATCGCGAATATCGCTTTTGAAAGTGGTTTTAACAATTTTAGTCACTTTAATAAACTCTTTAAAGAATTTACCGGGAAAAGTGCGTCTGAATACCGAAACGAACTAAAATCTATAATTGATTAACGGTAAATGCGGTATAAAGTTTAACGAAACAATTCTGCTACACGAAGTTAATTGCGTACAGAGATGCAGATATTAGCCAATGATTTTTGTGCGCGTATTAAATTTTCTAACCGAACAGACAGTACAGGACAGATCAGCCCTTTGCAATTGTTTATTTTGAGTAAAGCGATAAATAATATCGCAAAATGAATTTTAGTAATAATTTAATAAAACGTTTTATAATATTGTAAACGCAGAAAGTTTACTTGCCATTTTCAAGGAAAGCCGAAAGCGTTATCTCCGCTAAAAATATGAACAACATCTCTACTAAACCATTTAAAATTCCATTTTTGACTTTACTTTTTGTAGTTGCAATAAACTTCGTTTACGCTGCCGGAATTACAGAAATGCAATGCGAACATCTGGTGCGCCCGCTGGGAATTGATAATCCGAATCCGCGTTTAAGCTGGATGATGCAAGATTCTCGCCGCGGAGCAGCACAAACCGCCTATCGCTTGCTTATCGGCACAGATTCTGTACAGCTTTTAAATGAAACCAATATTCATTTTGATTCTGGTAAAAAAACAAGTTCCGAATCTCTAATTGTTTTTATTGGAAAACCTTTAATGCCTTTTACTAAATATTTCTGGCGTATTCAGGTTTGGGATCAGGAAGGAAAACCTTTACCTGCAAGAATTTCAAGTTTTGAAACTGGAATGATGGATGTTTCCAGTTGGAGCGGAACCTGGATTAGTGACGGAAACGATATCAATAAAAGACCTGCCCCATATTTCAGAAAAGTTTTTTCGCCTGCAAAATCAGTCAAATCTGCCCGGGCATATGTTGTTGCTGCAGGTTTGTATGAACTTTATTTGAACGGTAACAAAGTTGGCAACCATCGCCTCGATCCAATGTATACCCGTTTTGATCGCCGGAATTTATATGTAACCTACGATGTAACTGCCCAAATTCAGCAAGGAAAAAATGCAGTTGGTATTGTTTTAGGGAATGGTTGGTACAATCATCAGGCGTTGGCGGTTTGGAATTTCGATCGCGCGCCCTGGCGGGCAAGACCGGCTTTTTGCATGGATTTACGTATCACCTATACAGATGGTACCACAGAAATTATCAAAACCGGCGATGGATGGAAAACCAGTTCCGGGCCAATCATCTCTAACAATATTTATACGGCAGAACATTACGATGCGCGTTTGGAGCAGAAAGGTTGGAATACCGCCGCATTTGACGATAGTAAGTGGAAAGATGTATCGCTACGCGCCGCGCCTTCAAGAAACATTGTTTCGCAAACCATGTATCCAATCCGTAATGTTGAAGAACTAAAAGCGCAAAATCTCCGGAAATTTAATGATACGACGTATTTGTTCGACTTTGGGCGAAATATTGCTGGTGTTAGCAAAATCAGAATATCCGGAGAGAAGGGTACAATTATCAAACTAAAACATACCGAACGCCTATATGCAAACGGTCGCGCAGACTTATCCAATATCGATGTTTATTATCGCCCGAAGGATGATTCTGATCCTTTTCAGACGGATATTTTTATCTTAAATGGAACGGGTGAAGAAGAATTTATGCCGTTATTTAATTATAAAGGTTTTAGATACGTTGAAGTGACCGCATCAAAACCGTTAAATTTTGAAAAGAATAGTTTAACAGCCTATTTTATGCATAGCGATGTTCCGGCAACGGGCGAAATATCTTCTTCAAGCCCATTAATCAACAAAATCTGGTGGGCCACAAACAATTCTTATCTCTCCAATTTATTCGGTTTCCCTACAGATTGCCCGCAACGCGAAAAAAATGGCTGGACTGGCGATGGTCATTTTGCTGTTGAAACGGGCCTTTACAATTTTGATGCTTTAACAGTTTATGAAAAATGGATGGGCGATCACCGCGATGAGCAACAGCCTAATGGCGTTTTACCAGATATTATTCCAACTGGCGGATGGGGTTACGGAACTGCAAATGGAACAGACTGGACCAGCACAATAGCTATAATTCCCTGGAATCTATATCTGTTCTATGGCGATTCGAAGGCGCTTTCAGACAACTATAACAATATAAAACAGTATGTGAATTATGTGAACAGCATAAGTAAAGACGGATTAACCACATTTGGTAGGGGAGACTGGGTGCCGGTAAAATCTTCATCTAATCTGGAATATACATCATCCGTTTACTTCTATGTAGATGCAACAATCTTAGCCAAAGCAGCCAAATTATTTGATCGGCAAAATGATTATTTGGTATATAGTACACTGGCCGAAAAAATTAAAAACGCGATTAATGCCAAATTTTTTAATTCAGCAACGGCCATTTATGGTTCTGGCGTGCAAACAGAGTTGAGTATGGCATTACAATGGAAAGTTGTGCCTGAAAGTTACAGGTTGAAAGTTGCAGAAAATCTGGCCAAGCGTGTTGCCGCAGATGGTATGCATATTGATGTTGGCGTATTGGGCGCAAAAGCCGTTTTAAACGCATTAAGTGAGAACGGTCAATCTGAAACCGCCTATAAGCTTGCTGCGCAGGATACTTATCCGGGTTGGGGTTGGTGGATTGCAAATGGTGCGACTACTTTACACGAAAACTGGGATATGGATGCGAAGCGAGACATCTCTGATAATCACATGATGTTTGGTGAAATAGGTGGCTGGTTTTTTAAAGGAATTGGCGGAATTAAAATTGATGAGCAAAATCCTGGATTTAGAAACATCAACTTGCAGCCGCATTTTGTAGAGGGACTAGATTACTTTAACGCCAGTCATAAGGGGCCTTTTGGCCTGATTCGCTCATCTTGGAAGCGAAAAGGTAAAGGAGTTTTGTATAATGTAACGGTGCCTGCAAATTCATCGGCCAATGTAGAACTTCCTGTCAAGGTAGGTCAGAAGGTGTATTTGGATGGGAAATTGACCTCTGCGCAATCTGCAATTTCTGCAGGTGAATACATTTTTGAAGTGAAATAAGATGGATCAATATTTAAGAATATCAATCCATTATTAGCAGAAGGCAGTTTGATGTGTCGCCTCAGAAAAATATTTAGCTGTAAACCAGTACGTTTAATTTTTATTTTAAAATATCTTTTGAACAATTAAATAATTTTATACCTTTGCACTTCCTTAAACAAAAGGAATGATTCCGTAGCTCAGCTGGTAGAGCATTACACTTTTAATGTAGTGGTCCTGGGTTCGAATCCCAGCGGGATCACAAAAAGCCTCACAGAAATGTGAGGCTTTTTTCGTTAGAAATACTTCGATTTTCAAGAATCTATATAGATTTGATTTATAGAAAAATTTAAAGAAAAATATCCAAACTTTAAACTATTTTTCGCTGGTCCGTTCGTGCACTTTTATCGTTAGCATTAACGATGAAGATGGATGAAAAAAGGAAAAATTATACAGGCGGTGCACAACTGGAAAATATCTTTAACAGAAGAAGGTTTAATTAAAATCTACCTCGATGCATCAAGCCCAGAGATTTTGAAGACGATTGTCAAACACCTCAGCAAATACCCCAGTGTAGAAAAGGTGGAGATGGATTTGATGTCTTAGTTTTTATGTAAAATAGATTCAAATTAAATTTATGGCATTACATTTTTTTTCAAAAGATCCGGGGATAAAGAACCTTTATGACGAAAAGGCATTGATACCATTCAGTGATCATTTTTATGATTTTATGGACCGTAAAATAGTTGTACTAGTAAAACAGTCAACAGGTTTGTCTCCTTCTCCACAATTTTCAATGACTTTAAGGTTTATGGAACCAGAAACTAAACTATACATATCGGGTCAAATATCCTATCTAAATCTCAGATTTGGCATCGCAAGTACGGTTGGACATAATTTTAAATTTTGCTGGAAGTCCAAGAGTGGCAATATCGTCAGGATTAGTGATGAAGGTTTTGATGAAGCCGATTTGGACTGTTGGCTGGAAGGTATTACGCCAGAAAAATACTACGAAGACCTGTCGCTTTACGGCAACAAAAAGCCACCTTTTAAGTTAAAAAATCTTCCTTTTGAGTTAGATATTCGAGATTATGCCTACAGCATGGATGTTTTTGTGCAGTTAAAGGAGCAAACAGACCTAGAAGAAATTAGCCGTACGCTGGATGAGGTTATTGTGGTGTTTAATGAAAATGCCGATGCAATAGCAAGAGGGATGAAAAAAGGCAAAATTATACAGGCGGTGCACAACTGGAAAATATCTTTAACAGAAGAAGGTTTAATTAAAACCTACCTTGATGCATCAAGCCCAGAGATTTTGAAAGCGATTGTCAAACACCTCAGCAAATACCCAAGTGTAGAAAAGGTGGAGATGGATTTGATGTCTTAATTTTTCGTTAATAAGCCTCAGAATAATTCTGTTGGTAATACGAGTAAGTGATCAATAAGTTTAAACTCAACAAATCATCATTAACCTAAGTTCGCCATTATTTTCTACAGGCGCGCGGTGTACGCAAGGTAAAACCTGTTGCTCAGGATGATCTACAGCCAGTCGCCACAAATTGCCCAGGCCGAGATTTATTGGCCGAGCACCTGGTTTTGCCTGATAGTGTAAATCAAAAAAATATTCCTGTAAAAAGGATTCAAAATCAGCATCAGGGCCATTATGCAATTCTTTAAGTTTCTGGCGGATCTCTGGAATTAAAATTTTTTGCTCAACCTGATAATTCGGGATAATTTCGCTTGCAGCACCGTAATACGTACATAAAAAAGTATCGCTACCAATAGGAGAACGATCTACATGAAAAGAGTAGACATCAGTTGAAATGAAATCAAACTCTTCATCGCGCGCGTAGCTTTGAATTAAATTAAGTGTTGGCGATGCTCCAAATTCTGTCAATAACCGGAAATCAGTTGAGATTGTTTCTCTCGCTAAATTTCCCTTTTCAGATAATTTTAGTGCGAACAGATCTTGCATTGAAATTTCCGTCAGGTTTTCTTTGAGTTGAAGCTTTGAAACAATTTCAGCAAAATCACCCATCAGATTCCTTCGCCAGCAAACTGCATTCATCGCTTTGCTAAATTTGGTTTCCAACAATTCTGTGAAGGATGATACCTCTTCAATCTGGTTAATGTTTAAAAAATTTTTCTCCATCTTTTGATGTAAAATCGCTATGCGTTGGCAAAAGTAATCATCGCTTTGCGAATAATAACAAATGCATGTAATTCTTGAAACAATTGTAGGGAAATGGGCTCAGAAATGCCGTTTTTAATATTTTTATCCACATAAATTCTCTTTGTGAAAAAAAATATTTCTCATTTACAATTACTTAAGTTTATCTCTTTTGAACATGTTGTTTTCTGTGTTAGATTTGCCGGATGACGGTAACAGTACTGGCAATTTTAGAGACAGAATTTAAGCCACAACAATCGCTGGCAAGGGTAATGAATGATCGGTTACAACGCGCAGCAAGGGATTTACAAAATAGCCATTTTGCGCTCCTCAGTGAAGATGCGCAGAGCGAGGATGATCTTGTAGTATACATCAGCTACAATCCGAAATATAAAATCCGTTATCGCATCGTAAATGATGTTCCGGCAGATGTAGAATATTTTGTGGCCGAAACCTGTGGCCGTTTAGGCTATCTGCTTTGGAGAAGTTATTTGCCTGAAACCATTGCACAATAACAACTTTAATTGTTTTAGAGTAGGGGATAGTCTTTTTACTATTGGCTTAAACAAAAAAAAGCTACATACATTTATAAATGCATGTAGCTTTTTTTTGTTAAGCTTTATTTCGTTTAGAAATGATAACCAATACTTCCCGCGAAAGTTCGTGGTGCCATTGGCTCTAGCGTTGTCCAGCCTTTATAATATTCTTTGTCTGTCAGGTTATTCAGTTTTAAGCCGAAAGTATACTTTCCGGACGAGTAAGATGCAGAAGCATTTAAAATGGTATATGCGGGTAAAGTGAATACACCAACAGTTGCATCGTTTACAATGCTGTTTTTACCAGCATAGTTTCCACCGAAACCAAAGCCTAAACCTTTAGCTGCGCCTGAAGAAATTTTGTAGCTCACCCAAAGGTTAACCAAATCTTCCGGTCCTGCGCCAACTGGTCTTCTGCCTTCTGTGTTTGCAGTTGCGTTAGTCAGTTTACTTTTGTTTTTCGAGTAACCTGCAATGATGTCAAAACCATCTATCGGGCTTGCTGTAATTTGCGCTTCGAAACCTTTGCTGTATTGATCTCCACCTTGTGAATACTGGTTTAAACCTGTGCTCAATACAATGTTCGATACTTTAATGTCGTAATAACTTAATGAACCTGATAAGCGGCCTTCAAAAAGATCGGTTTTGATACCCGCTTCCATTTGGTTTGCATGTTCAGGGTCAAAAGTTGTAACAACATTAGCACCATTTACTTCCTGGTTTACCGGCGCAACATTTGTAAAACCATTCATGTAATTACCGAATACGGATAATTTATCTTTCAATACCTGATAAACTAAACCGAATTTTGGAGAAAAGGCAGTTTGTCCGTATTTATCATCGGCGCCAGTACTGAAGCCGCCATTTTGAAAACGATCTACGCGTAAGCTTGCCATTGCAGAAAGGGCAGGGGTAATGTTGAAAACGTCAGAAACATAAGCACTGTAAGTTTCCTGAGTACTTCTTGTGCTGCCACCATAACCCGCTTCAGCAATTGCAGCATCTGCAGCTTGTTTTGTTAAATTTTCTGTTGCGTCTACACGTGGGTTTACAGACCCGAATGCCGCATAATTTGAACTGTTGTTAATGGATGTAAGGTTATAATAATCTAAACCTGCAACCACACGGTTTCTCATGTTTCCGATTTTAAAATCGCCAATGAAATTCTGTTGAATGTCTGAAGTTTCTGTGGTAGAATTCTGATCGGTAATGTAACGGCCGAAAATACCATTTCCTCTCCCAGTTGTTGTGCTGATGCCTTCAAACAGATAACTATAATATCCTTTAGATTTTGCTGTTCCGCGAGATACAACGGTTTGAGAACGCCACTGATCAGAAATCTGGTAATTCATTTGTGCCTGTATAGTGGTTACAGGATTATTCATTGTTAAATCGTTACTGGTGTAAGATTTACGGTTGTCATAACCTAAAGCTTCTAAAGTTGTAGAGCCGAGCGGAGCACTTCTGTTGAAAAACAACATAGTTGGATTGGTTCCTTCAGATACTAAAAACTGAGCGTTGAATAAAAACGATAAACGATCATTTACCTGATAAGATAACGACGGTGCGAAGAACCTGGTTTTTTTGAAACCTGCATCCTGAAAGCTGCTTTCGTCATGATAAGCGGCATTCATTCTGAACAGAACTTTATGTTCTGCATCAAGCGGTGTATTTACATCTGCAGTAATCCGGTTTAAGCCATAGCTGCCAGCAGTATAATTTACATCTACAGATGTATTGTCGAAAGGTTGTTTAGTGACGGTATTAATTAAACCACCATAAGAGATTAAGCTACTGCCAAAAAGTGTTCCGGAAGGCCCTTTAAGCACCTCAATACGCTCAACATTCGAAACGTCTAAACTTCCGTTAGTTAATCCTGGTAAGCCGTTAACAAGTGTAGGCTGAACGGCAAATCCGCGAAGCGAGAAGTAACCTGCGCCATCACCACTTCTACCAGTAGATGACCAAAGCTTATCAATTCCCGGTGCATTTTTCAGTGCATCGTCAAAATTAGTGACCAATTGATCGGCCATTAATTCTTTACCAATCACGGCATAAACCTGTGGATTTTCAAGATTTTTTAAAGGCATTTTGGAAACAAAATTACTTTCTTTCGATGCATATTTATTGCGCTTCCCGGTACTGATTACAACTTCCTTCAGTTGCTGATTGGTTGCTTGTAATGACAGATTAATAGTCGCGGTTTCTCCTGCAACCACAGTTACCTGACTTGAACTAGGAATTAAACCAACCAGTTTGGCTGTGATGGTATAAGTTCCCACAGGAATATTTTTCATCATATAATTCCCGTCTTTATCGGCAGTGGTATTAGCAACCCCTTTAATCGATATTTCTACAGCTTCAGCAGATACCCCATCCGAGGTCTGCACGGTACCACTAATGTTTCCAGTGCTCTTCTGCGCAAATGTGGCAAAACTGAAGAACGTAGCGAGAAGCATTAGCAGGTAATTCTTGTAATTTTTTAACATGTTATTTGGAATGATTTTAAACTGCAAACATACAATTCGTCAGGCGCTTGAAATGTTAAATAGTTTATATTGGTTTTAAATAAGACAATTTACTGACAAAGACGCTCTGTAGCGTTTTAAATCGATAAAACAATGGTGATATTTCTTGGATAGAAAGCGTTTTTAGGTATAAATGGATGAGGTTAGCCTAAAATATTGAGGTTTTCGTTATGGTAATCCGTCGTATATTTTCGGTAATTCATCGATTTGTAACAAACTTATTCCCTGTGTTTCTAATGTGGTGATATACCGAAATTATTAATCTGTAAACCCTAAATAGATGCACGCCTCATTTCGCTTTTTTACCTTAATGGCTTTTTTTGTCATCGCTATATGTCCCGATCTTTTTGCGCAAACTTTTAAAGTAAATGCAGACAGCATTATAACAGCGGAGTTTAAGGACCCCGATGGTCCTGGCGGATTATTTATGGTTTCTAAAGGCGGTAAAATAGTTTATCAGAAATCCATTGGTAAGGCCAATCTGGAACTGGATGTAGCAATAAGCCCAGAAAGTGTATTTCAGCTTGGATCAATGACCAAACAATTTACCGCTGTGGCAATTTTAATGTTAGAAGAACAAGGCAAATTGCAGGTTAGCGATTTAGTATATAAATACATCTCAGATTATCCTGGTGGAAATAACATTACTCTTCATCATCTGCTTACCCATACTTCGGGGATAAAAGATTTTACAAAGATGAAAGCATTGCAAAGCATCGCACAAAAAGAAATGACGCCCCACGCAATGGTAGATTTTTTTAAAAATGAACCTGTAGACTTTTTGCCCGGAGAAAAATTCGATTATAATAATTCCGGTTATGTACTTTTAGGTTATATTATTGAATTGGTTTCAAAGGAATCTTATGAAGATTTTATTAACAATCATATCTTCAAAAAATTAAAAATGGATCAATCCAGATATGCCAGCGATCGCCAAATTGTTAAGCACCGCGCATACGGATATCATTTGAAACAAAATGGTTATGTGAATAAAACCGTTATCAATTTTAGTGTACCTTTCGCTTCAGGCTCTTTAATGTCTACTGTTGGCGATATGCTCAAATGGCAAAATGCACTCAATAAAAACCTGTTACTCAGTGCTGGTGAAACGAAAAAAGCTTTTACCGCTTACACACTCAATAATGGAGAATCTATCCATTACGGCTATGGCTGGCACATACGTGAGATTAATGGATTGCTTAGCCACGAACATGGGGGCAGTATTTTCGGATTTAAAACTATGGGCATATATGTTCCTGAAAAAGATATGTATGTAATTGGATTCAGTAACTGTGATTGCCATTCCCCAACAAAGATAACTGAGGAAATTGCAAGACTGTTTTTGAACTAGTTATAGCGTATTTTGAGGGTTAGCCATATTGTCATCATTGCGTACTTTCTCCGGATGACATTCCAATTTCTTCAGAAAAAATCCCAACTTAAAGTTCATTAAAAAAAATCTCCCTTAAATTTTAAATAATATGAACTCTAAACGTAAACAAAAATGCATGGGAGAAATGCTTTTGACATCAAAGCCGATGTTCTGATTATCGGTAGTGGACCCGCAGGATCTACAGCGGCTGCTTTGCTTAGCAGTTATGGAATTTCAAACATAGTTGTTAACAATTACAACTGGCTTGCCAATACACCAAGGGCACACATTACGAATCAACGGTCGTTAGAAATTTTTCGCGACCTTGGAATTGAACATGAAGTGAAGGCATTGGCGGTACAGCAAGAATGGATGGGGAATAATGTTTTTTGTACCAGTTTAGCAGGAGAAGAAATTGGGAGGTTGAAATCATGGGGAACGCATCCGTTGCGACTTGCAGATTATACATTGGCCAGCCCAACTTCAATTTGCGATATTCCGCAGACACTGCTTGAACCGATTATTATGGCCAAAGCCGCTCGTGGTGGCAGTCAATACCGTTTCAATACAGAATATCTCAGTCATGCGCAAGATGCCGAAGGCGTAACAGCAACTGTTTTAGACAAAACCTCTGGCGCAACTTATCAGATCAGGGCTGCCTATATGATCGGTGCCGACGGAGCCAATAGTAGGGTCGCTAAAAATCTAAACTTACCATTTGAAGGCAAAATGGGTATTGGGGGCAATATTAACATTGTTTGCAATATGGATTTAAGTCAATATGTGGCACACCGGCCTAGTACGCTTTATTGGGTTTTACAACCTGGAAGTAATATTGGAGGTATTGGTATGGGTTTAGTACGTATGGTTAGGCCATGGCATAAATGGTTAATTGTATGGGGTTATGATATTGCACAGGAAGCGCCGAAAGTTACCGATGAAATGGCTAAACAAATTGTGCGAAACCTGATTGGCAATCCCGATCTCGACGTGGAAATTGAATCGGCATCTGCCTGGACAACCAATCAGTGTTATGCAACAACGCTTTATGACGGACGTGTATTTTGTGCTGGCGACGCCGTTCACCGTCACCCACCTTCAAACGGACTAGGTTCCAATACTTCTGTACAAGATGCCTTTAATCTCTGTTGGAAATTGGCCTTAGTATTAAAAGGCAAGGCCCACTCTGCTCTATTGCATACCTACCAGGAAGAACGTGCCCCGGTTGCAAAACAAATCGTAAACCGGGCAAATAAAAGTATAACAGATACGGCGCCAATTTTTGATGCACTGGGTTTAAATGAGTCTTTCGATACCGGGCAGATGCAGCAGAATATGGAGCGGCGTAAAGAAGCCTCTGCAGAAGCGGAAGAACAACGGGAGAAACTTAGGCAAGCAATTGCATACAAATCTTATGAATTTAACTGCCATGGGGTAGAGTTAAATCAGCGCTATAAATCTGAAGCAGTGATAGCGGATGAAACACCCGAACCGGTATATATTCGCGATGAGGAATTGTATTATCAGGCAACATCGAGGCCTGGCGCACATTTGCCACACGTATGGATTGGTAAAAACGGGCATCAGCTATCTGTTCTTGATGTTTGCGGAAAGGGAAAATTTACGCTTCTTACAGGAATTGGTGGCGAGCAATGGATGCATGAGGCAATACAGGTAGCAGAAAAAGCCGGCATGCCCATAACAATTGTGCAGATTGGTGCCGGACGCATCTATACAGATATTTATGGAGATTGGGCAAAGGCGCGAGAAATTCGCGATTCAGGATGCTTATTGGTTCGGCCAGATTTTCACATCGCGTTCAGGGCACAAAGTAGTGATGAATATAGCCCTGGTATACTTGAGAATGCATTACTGGCTATCCTCGGATGGAAATAATTTCTAATTGTCCCTATTCATTTTTAAAAATCCCTTTTACTTAAAAGACAGTGAAATGGCCATCAATATAGGTGAAGAAAACCTAACAAGAATTGTATTGGAGCGTAACCAATGTAAAAACGAACGCAGTCAGGAAATTATGGATAAACTGATCCAACATCTCCATGCCTTTATAAAAGACCTCGAACCAACAGAGGCAGAGTGGTGGAAAGCCATACATTTCCTAACCAGAACAGGGCAGAAGTGCGATGATAAGCGACAGGAATTTATTCTTCTCTCTGATGTGCTCGGTGTTTCCATGCTGGTGGATGCGATTAACCACCGCAATGGAACCGGTGTAACAGAAAGTACGGTTACCGGCCCTTTTCATGCACGTTCAGATGCATTTCCAAATGGCGAAAATATTGCTAAAGGTGAAGAAGCAAATCGGGGAGAAGCTATGGTAGTTCATGGTCAGATTACAGATCAAGACGGTTTGCCAGTTTCAGGTGCACATGTAGACGTATGGCAGTGCGACGATGTAGGATATTACGATATTCAGGATGTAAATCAGCCTGAAGTAAATCTTCGCGGGGTATTTGAAACAAATGAAAAAGGGGAATTTTGGTTCCGCTCTATCAAACCGTCGGCGTACCCAATTCCGTATGACGGGCCAGTTGGTGATTTGCTCAAATATACACAACGTTCACCCATGCGCCCAGCGCACATTCATTTCTGGATTAAAGCAAATGGATTTCAGGACCTGGTTACCCATATTTTCGTTGAAGGAGATCCTTATATAGATAGTGATGCGGTTTTCGGTGTTAAAGAGTCGCTTATATTGCCCTTTGTACTTAATCACAATCCCGCAGATGCGTTAAAATGGAATACCGTAACCCCATTTTATGAAGTGCATTACGATTTTAAGCTACCTGTACAGAAATAATACCCTACATTCTAATCTTAAAAAAACATGGTTTTTGATTATCAGTCTTTTGGTAACTCCGTATATTTTGGTTCTGGTAAATTAAGCCTGTTGCCACAATTACTTGCCCATTATCAACGTATTTTAATTATCGCTTCTGCGAGACACAAAACCTTTACAGATACATTAGTAAACGCGCTGAATAACCAGGAAGTTTACCTTTTCAACTCCGTAGTACAGCATGTTCCGGAAGATCTCGTTGATCGTGCAAATGTTGTTGTGCGTACATTTATACCTGAAGTTATTGTCGCCTTTGGCGGCGGTTCCGCTATTGGCCTGGCAAAGGCATTGGTGCTGCGAAACCCCTTACCAATAGTCGCAGTGCCCACTACTTATTCGGGTTCAGAACAAACTAACATCTATGGCATAACCACAGATGAAGGAAAAACAACCGGACGAAATGATGTTGTTTTACCGAAGGTTGTAATTTATGATCCGGAGCTTACCCTGCAAATGCCGTTGCCTCTGGCCGTAAAAAGTACAATGAATGCTATGGCACATTTGGTTGAGGCCATTTATTCGCCAACACATAATCCGGTTACCCAACAATTGGCAATATCGGGAATTCGGCAACTACGTGAAGCTTTGGAAGAACTGAACGGGACCAATCAATTAAATGCGACAATAAACACTAAAATGTTAATGGGCGCATATTTAGGTGGAAAATCGCTCTGCGAAGTTGCAATGTCTTTGCACCATAAAATGGCACACGTTTTAGGCGGAAGCTTTCAGCTGGACCACGCCACTGTTCACACCATTTTGCTGCCACATGTTCTCAGCTACCAATGGAAATATTTAAGTAAAGAAACCAGAACACTTTTTGTGCAGGTTTTTGAAAATGATTATCCGCCGCTGGCATTAAAGTGGCTGGCGAAAAAGACCTGGGTAGAAACCGATTTGCAAAGCATAGGGTTTAGGGAAACAGATATTGAGCGTGCCGCTGGGATGATGATTTCTAACCCTTATCCGAATCCGGCACCAATAACAAAATCAGGCCTGATTGCCTTATTGGAAAGTGCATATTCCGGAGCACTGTAAAAACTACATACCCATCAAAACAGAAAGCCGGCTTAAAACAAACCGGCTTTCTGTTAACGGGCATTTGCCAATTACCCTTTTATAAAGGCTAGAATGTCTTTTGCTATTGTTTCATATTCTGTTACCGGCATTCCGTGAGGGAAACCCGGATAAGAAATCAATTTCCCATCTTTTAACAAAGCAGCAGCTTTTGGCGCTTGCTGATAGGGAACAATCTGGTCGTCTTCACCGTGCATCACCAATACCGGTACGTTTGCGTTTTTAAGGTCTTCAGTTAAATCTGTTTCAGAAAAAGCCTTAATCCCTTCGTAGTGCGCTTTTACCGAACCCATCATTCCTTGTCTCCACCAATTGTGTTTTATGGCTTCAGATACTTTAGCACCTTCGCGGTTGTATCCGTAAAAAGCGGTTGGAAAATCCCAGAAATAGTTTGAACGATCAAATCCTGTTCCCTGGCGGATTTCATCAAAAACTGAAAGTGGAACGCCATCAGGATTATTTTCATTTTGAATCATGATTGGTGTTACTGCACTGATCAGAACTGCTTTTGCCACGCGTCCCTGTCCGTGTTGTGCTACATAACGAATGGCCTCACCGCCACCTGTAGAATGGCCGATGTGAATGGCATTTTTTAAATCCAGCGCCTCGGTAAGTTCAGCAACATCTGCTGCATAAGTATCGATGTTGTGGCCTTCATTGGCCTGGCCCGAACGTCCGTGGCCGCGGCGATCATGGGCAATAACACGATATCCTTCTTTAAGGAAAAACATCATGATAGAATCCCAGTCATCACTGGATAAAGGCCAGCCATGGTGAAAAACAATCGGTTGTCCGGTTCCCCAGTCTTTGTAATAAATATCTGTTCCGTCTTTAACTTTAATCGTACTCATAGTGGTAAATTTTATAGGTTTCTAAATTTTATAATTGCTCTATATCAAGGTTTGTAGGTGACAATACAAGTTATTGTTTTTTTCAATCCCGATTTTCATCAAGGTGTTTACAAAATACAGGCCTTTATTTAAGTTGCTGTAATATAGGTGTTTGTTCATAGATGTATGTGTTTTGTTTGTCGATATATCGTGGATTTACGGTAAGATATCGGTTATACCACCTCTAAAACATGACAACCATCATCTAATTCTGTGCGGCATATCCTGTTTGCCCGCATTTCTGATGTCTAGTTTTGTATAAAAAGACAAATCATCATGCAGCATACTTTTCACATCCCTGTTTTAGGCCTGGGTTATTCTATAGATACACCGCTAAAAATAGCCCGTTACGGCATCAGTTCTGTCGTTTCTATCGTAGACGATGAACTTACAGAGCGCATGAGAAAATTTCATGCTGAAAGCAATGGGAAAATTTTTAAGGCTATTTCAAAATCCGAAAATGATTACCGAGCCAGAAGGATTACCTCTTATCTGGATTTGTTGGAAGATCTGGTTGCTGAACAATTTAAAGATCTTTGTGCTCAGGAGTTTACAACCGGAAATGATATTGTTCAATATTTTGAGCTACTGCCAGATAGTGCTGTTTTAAAGCAAGACTACGCGCTCATGAAATTATATCCGGCAGGGGAAACCAAAAAAGTGGCGCAGGATTTTCTGCGAAAGATGATGGCAAGGGGAGCTATAGATGTTAACATTATGGCAAAGGTAGATAAGATGAATTATACCAACGGAAATTATTTGGGTGATGAAAATACCGACGCACTTGCCGCATTAAGGGGATTTGCACAAAGCAAGCTAAATTCTTCGGTAGTGCTTTCTGCCGGAATGAATCCTAAATTATACAGTTACCTGGAGAATTTTCAGGATTTTTTCCCCTCAGAAATGGGACCATCTATAAAGAAAATCATTCTTAAAGTAAGCGATTTTCGCTCTGCGCTGATACAGGCTAAATTTCTGGCCAAAAAAGGATTGTGGGTTTCGGAGTTTAGGATTGAATCTGGATTGAATTGCGGCGGACATGCTTTTGCCACTGAAGGGTATTTACTCGGACCAATACTGGAAGAATTTAAACAAAAACGTACCGCAATGCGCGCAGAACTTTTTGAGATGTACGCGCGGGCACTGCATCAGAAAGACATTAATATTCAAGTTTGCCCATCGCAACGTTTAACGGTTCAGGGTGGCATCGGTACAGCAAAAGAGCATGATTTTTTAATTCGGCATTATGGTTTGGATGCCACAGGTTGGGGCAGTCCGTTTTTACTCGTTCCGGAAGCCACAAACGTAGATCTGCTTACTCTGGAAAAGCTCTCTAAAGCAGATGAAAGGGACTTTTATCTAAGCAATTCTTCTCCGCTAGGTATCCGATTCAATAATTTCAAGGGAAGTTCAATAGAAGAGCAGCGCCTGGAACGCATTGCACAAGGAAGACCGGGAAGTCCGTGCAAGAAAAAATTTCTGTGTAACAATACTGAATTTAGCCAGGAGCCAATTTGTACTGCCTCTAGGGAATACCAGCATTTGAAAATCAACCAGCTTCAGGAAATGAACTTGGAGCAAATTGAGCTTAACAAGCAAATCCACCTGGTTACAGAAAAAGTGTGTTTGTGTGAAGGTCTTTGTGCTTCAACTTACCTTAAGTATGAAATAACCAAACCTCGCGAAAATACAGCCGTTGCAATATGTCCAGGGCCGAATTTGGCCTACTTTAACCGGACATACAAACTTCATGAGATGGTTGATCATATTTATGGAAAAGTAAACGTATTGGCGAATTGCATCAGGCCGCATATGTTTTTTAAGGAACTGGATTTATATATTAATTACCTTGCAGAGGAATTAAAACATGTAGTGGAACAGAAGAAAGGTCGTTTAGATAGTTTTCAGCAGAAACTGACGGAAGGCATCACCTATTACCAGAATTTGTTTAGCAATTTTATTTCAGAAACGCAGGACGAAATGCAGCAAGGGCTTATTCAGCTGGAGAAACTTCAAGCAAAACTTTCTACCTTGACCTAACTTTGCCGTATAGCCGAAAGGCTTGTGTAATGTTTTTCCTGGTATCATATAAAATGGCGGATGTGATTTTAAACAACTTCAATCCTTTGCATTTGGATGTACAGCGCATCGTTAAAATTATTATCCCTATTTTCAAACTTTTTATCAGAAAAAGGTACTGAATATGAACGTTAGTTATCCCACATCCCTTTCGGTGACAGCTATTTTTTGCTTGCTGTTTTCCATTTCATCATTTGCACAGCACAGTCCGGAGAAGCAGTACAGACAAAATCCTTTACTAATGGATACGACTTCCAAACTATTCAGACAAGCTTACAGTAAAAAGGCACAGCCCGGAGCGCCCAATATTGTAGTCGTGATGTTAGATGATGTAGGTTACAGTACAGCCGCCAGTTTCGGCGGTATTGCACAAACACCAACTTTTGATCGTTTGGCAAAAAAAGGGCTTAAATACACAAATTTTCATACAACAGCTTTGTGTGCACCCTCTCGCGCGGCATTACTTACCGGGCGCAATCATCACAATGTGCATATGGGGCATTTTACCGAAACCGCTTTTGATGCGCCAGGTTATGATGCATATATGCCGTTTGAAAAAGCAACAATTGCAGAAGTGCTGCGCGAAAACGGATACAATACTTTTGCTGTGGGTAAATGGCACCTTACACCTGTTTTAGAACGTTCTGCTGCGGGGCCTTTTAACCGTTGGCCAACCGGCCGTGGTTTCGATCGGTTTTATGGTTTTCATGAGTCGGCAACAGACCAGTATTATCCGGTATTGTGGGAAGGCATTTCTAAAGCACCTATAGATACTGCGCTGGGCAAACACCTGAACACTTATCTTTCAGATCAGGCTATCGCTTATATTGGCGATCAGAAAAAAGCAGATCCTAAAAAGCCATTTTTTCTGTATTTAACTCCGGGAGCAGTGCATTCGCCCATGCAGGTAGATAAACAGTGGATTGATAAATATAAAGGCCGATTTGATTCGGGCTGGGATGTTTACCGGGCAGAAACACTAAAAAGACAGAAAGCACTTGGCGTTGTGCCGCAAAATACAACTTTGCCTGCACGCAACGAGAAAATTGCAGCTTGGAACAGTTTGCCACAGGCAGAAAAACAAGTTGCCGCGCGCGCAATGGAAGCACATGCCGGTTTTTTAAATCAGACCGATTACGAAGTCGGCCGAATACTTGATTTTATCGGGCAGATTGGCCAGATGGAAAATACTGTGGTTATGGTCATTATTGGCGATAATGGCGCAACGAAATATACAGAAGACATTCCGGGCGAACCTCTTGGTTTGGAGAAACTGAGCAGAACTGAATGTGCTGAAGCTGCCTTGAAAAACATAGACCGAATAGGCAGAAAGGATTTCAAAGGAGACATTCCTCTTGGCTGGACACAGGCGAGCAATACGCCATTCAAATATTGGAAAGCCGATGCAAATTCTGAAGGAGGAACACACAACCCAATGATTTTTTATGCACCGAAGATGATTCAGGAACCTGGATTGCGAGATCAATACGTTCATTTGATTGATCTGTGGCCAACTATAGTAGAACTTACACATGCAGATGTACCCAAGGCAATTAACGGTTATCCGCAATCGCCAATTGATGGTGTTAGTTTTGCATATTCTATTGCTCAACCCGATGCAGAAAGCAAACATCGCCAGCAATATTATGAAACCGGCGCATCTCGCGCGATGTACAAAGACGGTTGGAAAGCGGCAACGTTACATACTCCCGGACAATCTTATCTGAATGATATCTGGCATCTGTATAACATGCAGGAAGATTTTAACGAGCAGAAAGACCTGTCGGCAAAGTATCCACAGAAACTTGCCGAGCTGCGTGCACTTTTTGAAGAAGAAGCCAAAAAAAATAATGTTTATCCTTTGCATGAATCCTGGTTCCCGAAAGATGAACATTTAAGAATCAGCGACAGCAGACAAAACAAATAACATTATATTTATGAAGGGAAATTCTAATCGGATTTCCCTTTTTCTTAAAGAGATTTACGCAAGTTTAAATAAAACGGAACCGGTATTTTCTCGTTCTGATTGTTTAAAATACAATTTGCAGCTGCAGTGCCCAACATCGCGAAATCTGTTGATATGGTGGTAATTCCGTTTAGAATAATCCTTTTTAATGGCGTTTCATTATAAGAAATTACGCCTACATCTTTTCCAACTTCTAAGCCAAGCGCAATAATTTTTTCAATTAGCGTTACCAGGTCATCTTCCATTAAGCTAATATATACTTCGCCAATGGCAATAGTCTGTTCTGTTGTTTTGTGCACAACTTCATGGTTAAAGGCATATTGCTGGCAGAAACGGTAAAAACCGTTCAGAATTTCTTTCGGGAAATAGCTGTGTTGGGGAAAAATAATTTTTAGTGTATGGTATTTGGAAAGTGGTTCAAGTGCCTGTTCAAGTGCATTATAAATGTCCTGATCAAAGTTTTCATAAACTGCGGCATATGCACCTGGTATTTCGGGAAGTAATTTATCGAGGATAACGAGTTTCTCTCGCGGGATGGAATTGATAAGTTCTTGTGCACGATCTTCGCCTTCATTAAAATGCGGGATGATTACATAATGTGTGTAATCGTCTTTTTTACTGTTTAACAGGTTCTTAAATATAGAAAAATCATTATTGTATACATACAGATCAATTGCTGCCTGATCGCCTATGGCTTTGGTAAAAGAATCATAAATGATTTTTTTATGGGTACTGAGTTTATTGAACAACAAACAGATTTTCAATTTTCTGGAAAAATCAGAATTAATAATAAAATATCCTTTTCCGGGAATCGACTCTACAACGCCCATTTTTCTTAAATGGCGGTACCCTTTTTCTGCTGTATCTCTTGAAATTTCAAATGTAAAACTCAGCTCATTTATGGAAGGTAACATGAAACCTTTTTGCATTTTTCCAATTTCAATCGCGTACAAAATAGCATTGATGAGCTGTTTGTATTTTGGTGTTGCAGAATATTCATCAATAGAAATGTAATCGATTAGTTCTTCGGGTTTCATAACCAAAGATAGCAATTGCTCTTAGTAAAGAGAGCAGAAGGTTTGTACAATGTTAGTCACGAAAACACAGAGAACACGGAGAAAATTTATGGGATTCGTTTTGCAGCTTCCTGCTCCACGCTCTTCGCGTTCACCTTTCTGCCTTTCACCTTTCCGCTTTTGGCTTTTCGCTCCACGCTCTTCGCCACCGGCTCCATGACAGTACATGACAGTTCATTTTTAAGCAATTTCTACATTAGGAAACCAAATATAAAACCAGATATGCAAGCACTTTTCGGCGTCATCTTTCACTTTATCGGCGGTTTCGCTTCCGGTAGCTTTTACATTCCATATAAAAAAGTTAAAGGATGGGCGTGGGAGAGTTACTGGATAGTTGGCGGACTGTTTTCCTGGTTAATCGTACCACCATTGGCGGCTTATTTGACCATGCCAAACTTTATGGATATTATTTCGTCTACTCCAGGCCATATTCTTTTAATTACTTACTTTTTCGGCATTTGTTGGGGTATTGGCGGTTTAACTTACGGTTTGGGTGTGCGCTATTTAGGCGTTTCGTTGGGCAGTTCAATAATTTTGGGTATCAGTATGGTACTTGGTTCCATTCTGCCATCTATTTATTTTGATGTTTTTCCGCAGGAAGGAAAAGATACATTCACTATGTTTTTACAAACCGATTGGGGAAGAATGGTACTCACCGGTTTGCTGGTTTGTATTGTCGGGATTGTGATTTGCGGCAAAGCCGGAACAATGAAGGAACGCGAAATGAAAAAAGATATTTCCGATCCTCACGGAATTCAAATAAAAACCGAATATAAATTTGGATTGGGCATAATTGTGGGCTGTATTTCTGGTGTGCTCAGTGCATGTTTCAATTTTGGATTGGAAGCCGGAAAACCTATGGCAGATGCCGCAAATACCATCTGGAAAGCGGCAAATCCATCAGAAACCGGAAACTTCCTTTTTCAGAACAATGTTACCTACGTTGTAGTGCTTTGGGGCGGACTTACCGTAAACTTTATCTGGTGCATGATTTTAAATGCAAAAAATAAAACTTTCTCCAACTATACAGATCAAAAAACGCCACTGTTAAAAAATTACATTTTCTCTGCGCTGGCCGGAACAACCTGGTTTCTTCAATTTTTCTTTTACGGAATGGGCGAAAGCAAAATGGGCAACGGCGCCAGCTCATGGATTTTGCACATGGCTTTTATTATTCTGGTGGCCAACCTTTGGGGTTTGGTACTCAAAGAATGGAAAGGCGTTTCCAAAAAAACAAGCATCACCATTGTGGTGGGCATTTTAACCATAATCGCTTCGGTTCTCATTGTTGGTTATGGCAATTCACTTAAAGATTAAACATTAAAATAAAATATAAAAATGTCAGTAGAGACCAAAAGTTATAAATACGTGAGTTATTTATGGGATGAGCAGGAAGCTGCAAAACTACAGGGAGATGAAGTTGCACTGCTTATTTACCGCTCAAATCTATTAGGCGCAGATTTACGCCTTACCAATTATGGCGGAGGAAATACCTCATGCAAATTATTGGAAAAAGATCCTTTAACGGGAAATGAAACTGAAGTAATGTGGGTTAAAGGTTCTGGTGGCGATTTGGGTACGCTTAAAAAAAGTGGCTTGGCGGCACTTTATGTAGATCGTTTACGTAGTCTGCAAAATATTTACCGCGGTGTAGAACACGAAGATGAAATGGTAGAATTGTTTAACCATTGCATTTTTGATTTAAGTTCTAAAGCGCCATCTATTGATACGCCACTTCATGGCTTTTTGCCTTTTGCACATATAGATCATTTACATCCTGACGCGGCAATTGCTATTGCTGCAGCTAAAAACGGAAAACAAATTACTCAAGAATTGTTCGGCGGGACAATTGGCTGGGTAGAGTGGAAAAAGCCTGGCTTTGAGCTTGGACTTACACTTAAAAAATGTCTGGATGAAAATCCGGGCATCCGCGGTATTATGCTCGGTTCGCATGGTTTGTTTACCTGGGGAAATACAGCCTATGAAAGTTATGTAAATACACTTGATGTAATTGAAATTTGTTCGGAATACCTTAATGAAAATTATGGTAAGAAGGCGCCTGTTTTCGGCGGACAAAAATTAGAAAGCGCCGAAGCGGAAAACAGAAAATTACAAGCTGCTGCAATTGCACCGGTTTTACGCGGATTGTGTTCATCAAAACAACACATGATTGGTCATTTTACAGATGATACACGCGTATTGGAATTTATCAACTCAAATGATCTTTCGCGCCTTGCACCAATGGGAACAAGTTGTCCCGATCACTTTTTACGCACCAAAATTAGTCCGTTGGTTCTGGATTTATCCACAAGCGAAGATTTATCTAACCCAGATGAGTTGAAAGCAAAATTGCAACCAGCTTTTGAAGCCTACCGCAAAATGTATGAAGACTATTATCAAACCTGTAAACACGATAGCAGTCCGGCTATTCGCGACAGCAATCCAGTTGTAATTTTATATCCGGGTATCGGGATGTTTACTTTTTCTAAAGATAAACAGACGGCACGTGTAGCTGCAGAGTTTTACATCAACGCCATCAACGTGATGAAAGGCGCAGAAGCAATTTCTGAGTATACTTCTCTTCCACACCAGGAAGCATTTAATATCGAGTATTGGTTGCTTGAAGAAGCAAAACTTCAACGTATGCCTAAACCAAAACCTTTAACAGGCAAAATTGCATTGATTACAGGAAGTGCAGGCGGAATAGGTAAAGCTATTGCCAAAAAGTTTGTTGCAGAAGGTGCAGTAGTAGTTTTAAATGACATGAATGCTGAGCGTTTGGATGCTGCGGGTGAGGAGTTTCGCGCACAGTTTGGCAAAGATGCTTACACAACAGCAATATTGGATGTAACCAGTGCCGAAGGGATAAAATCTGCCTTTGATGCGGCAGCAATTGCTTTTGGCGGCGTTGATATCGTAATCAATAACGCAGGTTTATCAATTTCTAAAACCATTGCAGGCCACACCGAAAAAGATTGGGATTTATTGTACGATGTTTTAGTGAAAGGCCAGTTTTTTATTACGCAGGCTGCAACTTTTGTGATGCAAAAGCAAGGTATTGGCGGAGATATCATTAATATTGTGAGTAAGAATGCGCTGGTAAGCGGACCAAATAATGCAGGTTATGGAAGCGCGAAATCTGCACAGCTTCATTTAAGCAGATTAAATGCAGCAGAACTTGGTGCAGATAATATTCGCGTAAATGTTGTAAATCCGGATGCGGTAATCAGCGATAGCAATATCTGGGCTGGCGGATGGGCAGAAGGCCGCGCTAAAGCTTATGGAATTACGGTCGCAGAATTGCCGGCTTATTATGCAAAACGTACTTTATTGAACCAGATTATCCTTCCGGATGATATTGCAAATGCATGTTTTGCTTTTGTTGGCGGTTTGCTCAACAAATCAACCGGAAATGTACTGAATGTAGATGGTGGCGTTGCCATGGCCTTCGTTCGATAATATTATCTATGGCAAACCTTCTTCAATAATGAGCAAGGTTTGCCATTTAAATTTTACCTAAACCAACATCCTGCAGGTTTGTAAGATGTACAACCAAATATATTCATGAATATTGAGCAGAACCAGATTCAACAACACAACAATACTTTACTCAATGCGCAACAACGCAAATTGGCTTTCTTAAAAGAAGATTGGCCAAACGTAGATTTTGAAAGCGTAATTCAAAAACTGGTAGATTTTCAGATAGCTATTCCAAGCTGGGCTTTGGGTACTGGCGGAACACGCTTTGGTCGTTTTGCCATTTCTGGCGGAGAGCCACGCACCATAGAAGAAAAAATTGAAGATGTAGGTTTATTACATGCATTGAATGGTGCAAGTGGTGCGATTTCGCTCCACATTCCGTGGGATATCCCTCAAAATGCAGAGGAGTTAAAAAAACTCGCTTCCGGTTACGGATTGGCATTTGATGCGATGAATTCAAATACTTTTCAAGATCAACCCGGCAGCGCACAGAGTTATAAATTTGGTTCTTTACAACACGTAGATAAAGCGGTTCGCAAGCAAGCAATCGAACACAATATTGAAGTGATAAAACAAGGTGTTTCATTAGGTTCAAAGGCATTGACGGTTTGGCTGGCTGATGGTTCTTGTTTTCCCGGGCAACTGAATTTCCGTAAAGCCTTTGAAAATACTTTAGAGAGCTTACAGGAAATTTATTCGGCATTGCCTGCAGATTGGAAAATTTTTGTAGAATACAAAGCATTTGAACCCAATTTCTATTCCACTACAGTTGGCGATTGGGGTCAGTCCTTGTTATTCGCCAATAAATTAGGCGAAAAAGCTTATACGCTGGTAGATTTAGGGCACCATTTACCCAATGCAAATATCGAACAGATTGTTTCGCTTTTACTTATGGAAGGTAAACTAGGCGGTTTCCATTTTAACGATTCCAAATACGGCGATGACGACTTGACTGCCGGAAGTATAAAACCTTATCAGTTATTTTTAATTTTCAATGAGCTTGTTGGCGGAATGGATGCAAAAGGCATGAACCACGCGCGCGATTTGGGCTGGATGATTGATGCTTCACACAATGTGAAAGATCCGTTAGAAGATTTACTGCAATCCGTTGAGGCCATTATGATTGCTTACGCGCAGGCTTTATTAGTAGATAGAAAAGCGCTGGAAAATGCGCAACAAAATAACGATGTTGCGGCTGCACAGGAAATTCTCCAACATACTTTCAGAAGCGATTTACGTCCTTTAGTAGCCGAAGCCAGACTTCGTGCCGGTGCGGCCATCTCACCAATACAACTTTACCGATCAATTGATGTGCGTAAAAATTTAATTGACGCACGCGGCAAAGCAACCGTAGCCACAGGATTGTAAAGGAGGAAAAAAATGCAAAAAGCAGTAGCTGCGATATTTGATGTTGGCAAAACCAATAAAAAATTATTCTTAATTGATGAACAGTACAATATTGTTTATGAACGATCTGCACGTTTTGTAGAAACCAAAGATGAAGACGGCGAACCTTGTGAAAACCTTGCAAGCCTGCGCTCATCGGTTTTTGATTCGCTTCATCAGGTTTTAGAACTGAAACAGTATGATATTCGCGCCATAAATTTTTCTACTTACGGTGCAAGTTTTGTGTATCTGGATGAAAACGGAACGCCGCTTACACCTTTGTATAATTATTTGAAAGACTATCCAGAAGAACTCAAAAAAGAATTTTATGCCAAATACGGGGGCGAAGGAACGGTTTCTGTAGAAACGGCTTCACCAGTGTTGGGCAGTTTGAATTCCGGAATGCAACTGTATCGCCTTAAAAAGGAAAGACCAGAGATTTTTGCAAAAGTAAAGTACGCACTTCACTTGCCTCAATACTTGAGTTATCTGATTTCTGGTAAAGCCGTTGCAGATATTACCAGTATTGGTTGCCATACGCTACTTTGGGATTTTGCTCGCAATGATTACCATAAATGGGTTTCTAAAGAAGGGATTCTGGAGAAATTAGGCACTTTTACACCCGCAGATTCTAGCTCGAAAATTGAATTTGAAGGTCATGAGATTAAAGTAGGAGTGGGTTTGCACGATAGTTCCGCAGCGCTCATTCCTTATCTGGCAAATTTCGCTAATCCTTTTGTATTGCTTTCTACCGGAACGTGGTGCATCAGTTTAAACCCCTTTAATCAGGAGATTTTAACTGAAGAAGAACTTAAGCAGGATTGTCTTTGTTATATGCATTTTAAGGGAAAAGCCGTGAAAGCCTCCCGGATTTTCGCAGGTTACGAACATGAAGTGCAGTTAAAAAGAATTGCTGAGCATTTTAGTCGCGCAGCGTACCTGTTCAAGCATCTGAAATTTAATGCCTCGATGATTCTTAAACTCGCCAATAAAATTCCGGAAAATCAATGGCCGCAAGACGTTTTTTCTGAAAAATCTTTATTTGGTAACCGCGATCTCAATTTATTTCAAACCGCAGAAGAAGCATATCACCAATTGATATTCGACCTGGTCAAACAGCAAATCTACTCGCTTAAACTGGTTTTAAATGAAGGTGTAAGACGAATTTTTGTTGACGGAGGATTTGGTAGAAATGAAATTTATATGCATATATTAGCAATCTCCATCCCCGATATAGAAGTTTATGCTTCATCTGTTTCGCAGGCAACCGCAATTGGAACCGCACTGGCGATAAATGATGCCTGGAATGACAATCCCGCTCCAAGTGATATCATACAGTTGAAATATTATTCGGCTATTCAACGTAGTATGTAAATTAAAAAACTGATATAAATATGAGCTGGACCTATAATGCCGATTTTCCATCGGTAGATGATTTAAGAAACAAAGCCAAAAGTAAAGTTCCCCGTTTTGCCTTCGAATACCTGGATGGAGGATGTAATGAAGATGTAAATCTGTTTCGCAATACGGATGACATCCGTGCACTGGAACTTTTACCTTTCTACATCCGCGATTTTAAAGAAGCTAACCTTAAAACCGAATTATTCGGTCATACCTACGATGCGCCTTTTGGTATTGCACCTGTTGGTCTTCAAGGCTTAATTTGGCCAAATGCGCCGGAGATTTTAGCCAAAGCCGCTTTTGCACATAATATTCCTTTTGTACTCAGTACAGTAAGTACGTCTCCAATAGAAAGGATTATGAGTATTACTGAAGGAAATGCTTGGTACCAGTTGTATCATCCTGCAGAGAAAGAAATTAAAGATGATATCTTGGACAGGGCGGAGGCTTCGGGTTGCAAGGTTCTGATCATTCTTTGCGATACGCCAACCTTTGGGTTCCGTCCGCGTGATATACGTAATGGTTTGGCAATGCCGCCAAAAATGTCAGTCAGAAATATGATGCAAATTGTGGGGCGTCCGGAATGGGCGCTGCGTACATTGCTGCATGGTCAACCTGCTTTTGAAACCATGAAAAAGTATATGCCAAAAGGTTTAAATATGAAACAACTAGGCTTGTACATGAATAAGACTTTTTCAGGGCGATTAAATGCAGATAGAATTTCTGCAATTCGCGATAAATGGAAAGGCAAATTGGTGATTAAAGGTGTAGCTACAGAACAAGACGCGCAATTGGCCGTAAGTTTGGGCTTAGACGGTATGATTGTGTCTAACCACGGCGGCCGTCAGCTTGATGCGGGGCAATCTTCAATTAAACCGCTGATTGATCTTGCACCAAAATTCAGAGACAAATTAACCGTAATGATGGACAGTGGTATTCGCACAGGTCCGGATATTGCCAGAACAATTTCTGCCGGAGCAGATTTTACTTTTCTAGGCCGAACATTTATGTATGGCGTTGGCGCTTTGGGCGCACAAGGTGGAAATCATACTATCGGAATGCTTAAAACCCAATTGAAACAAGTAATGGATCAGGTGGGCTGCGAAAAAGTAGGGGATTTGCATCAGCATTTAACCTAGTTGTAATTGATCTATCGGATACGCAGATGTTATCTGATAGATCACTCATTTTGGCTTGTATTTACTTGGTTTTGGCTACTTTTTTTTCACGTTCTTGCTGCACTTTTGTTGAGTAACATTTAAACATTAAGTATGAAAAGCATAGAAAAAATAAATCTGGGTAGCCAAGGATTACAAGTGCCAAAACAAGGTTTGGGTTGTATGGGTATGAGCCAGATTGCCGGAACCGATATTTATGGCAAATCTAACGAAGAAGAAGCCATTGCCACCATTCACCGCTCGGTTGAACTTGGTTATAATTTTTTAGATACGGCAGATTTGTATGGTCCGCTAATTAATGAAAGATTAGTGGCCAAAGCAATTAAAGGCAATCGTGAAAAATATACCATTGCTACTAAATTCGGCTTTGAAATTGACGATAACGAGCAAATGACCTGGAAAATTAATGGCAGGCCAGAATATGTGCGTAAAGCGGTAGAACGTTCTCTTAAAAATCTTGGTACAGACTATATAGATTTGTATTACTTGCATCGAAAAGATCCTGAAACACCAATCGAAGATACGGTTGGCGCAATGGCCGATTTGGTAAAAGAAGGCAAAGTGAAGTATCTTGGACTTTCAGAAGTATCTGCCGCAACGTTGAAAAAAGCACACCAGGTACATCCAATTTCAGCCGTGCAAACCGAATATTCTCTTTTTGAACGTACCGTTGAAGAAAATGGTTTTTTACAATTAATGCACGATATGGGTATCGGATTTGTTTCCTATTCGCCATTAAGCCGTGGTTTTCTAAACGGCGAAATTAAGAGTGAAGCCGATTTTCCTGCTGATGATTTCCGCAGAAGCATACCGCGTTTTCAGGGCGAAAATTTCAGGAAAAACCTTTTGCTGATAGAAGAAATTCAGAAAATCGCGAAGCTTAAAGATATCAGTGCAGCTCAACTGGCTATCGCTTGGGTAATTGCTAAAGGCACAATTCCAATTCCCGGAACTAAACGTGTTAAATACATTGAAGAAAATATTGCCGCTTCTGATGTGACGTTAACCGAACAAGAAATGGAGCTCTTAGAAAGTATTGTACCTCTCGGTCTTTCTACAGGCGATCGCTATGATGAAGTAAGCTTAACTATGATCGATAAGTAATCCAAAATTTCAATTGCCGCCGCAAACAGTTGTGGCGGCAATTGTTTATTTTTATCCGACATGAAAAAACATACACTCCCTTCTGTTGTCAATTCCATTTCAGAATTGTTGCGGATTTTTGAATTGCCTAAGCCACATCATCCACAAATCTGTTTGCTTCAACACGCCGGGATTCCGCCGATCCCGAAAGATCTTTGGAAAGGTTCAATTGTCAATTTCTATGTGATTTCGGCAAAAAAAGACTTCAAAGGCAAAATGCGCTACGGAAAAAATTACTATGATTTTGATGAAGGAACATTAACTTTTGTTGCGCCCGGACAAGTAATTGCCACAGAAGATGAAGGCGAAACCGATTGTAATGGCTGGACACTGTTTTTTCATCCAGATCTGATCCGCAATTATCCCTTAGGGAAGAAAATAAAGGATTATGGATTTTTCTCTTATGCAGTTAACGAGGCACTACATTTATCCGAACAGGAGGAAGCGATCCTAGAATCCTTACTGTCTAATATAGAATTGGAATACAACACTTCTATAGATCTTTTTAGTCAGGATGTGTTGGTTTCACATCTGGATTTACTGCTCAACTATGCAAACCGTTTTTACCACAGGCAATTTTTGACCAGAAAAACTGCGCATAGCGATTTGCTAACTAAACTGGAAGATTTGCTGGAAAGTTATTTCAGTTCAGATCAGCCAGGTAAAATTGGCTTGCCATCAGTTGCCTATCTTTCAGAACAATTGAATGTTTCGTCCAATTACCTTAGTGATATGCTGCGGACTTTGACCGGATTAAATACACAGCAACATATTCACCATAAACTCATCGAAAAAGCAAAAGATGCACTAAGTTCTACTTCGCTTACCGTGAATGAAATTGCATACGGTTTGGGTTTTGAACATCCGCAATCGTTCAGTAAGCTTTTTAAAAGTAAAATGAACGTAACGCCGTTAAAATTTCGAAGCTCTATTCAAAGGCCACAAAAAACATTTGAATAGATAAACCAAGTTGCAAGCATATTAACTTTCGAAAATTCTAGTATTAAGGAATAAGTATCTATGAAAGAAAGATTAATATTGCCTTACTTTTACCCGGTAGCTTCCATTGTAGAATTCCTTCATTTTTAGCACTTCTTTTGAGAAGTTACTAAGCCAGAATTGTGCATAGCTGCCCGGAGCGTAATCGATTTTTACTAACCAGCATTTTACAGAAATATCGCTATTGAGTTGAAGTTTTTCCTGTCCAACTACTTCATAGCGATGGTAACTTGCCATTTTTTCATTTGGATCGAAAAATGCAATGTCAAATTTCTGACCAGTGTATCTAATCGGCAGTAGTGGTAATAATTCCAGATCTTCTTCCCAACTAATTACCGGAAGATCCAACTTTGTTTTTCCCTTTTTTTTTGCCAGGTTGTTTTTGATTGTATCTGATGGAATCATAAATCCATCGTGATAGTCAAATGCATAAACGCCCCGACTTTTATAGTCTGCATAGTGATAGATCGGAGAAAGTGTTTTCGCATCACAAATGCTGACAATATGTGCAAAAAGAGAATCGTTATGGAGCCATTTCCAGTCAAATTCTACAACATTGGTTGAATTTCTTTTGGAGAACCTAATTATGCGTTCCCAAATATCACCAACATTTCTTTTATTTTCTACTGAGTCGGTCGTATAAACCAGATAAGTTGATTTTGAAGGCTTAAGTTTAGATACCAGCAAAGTTTTATTTGCTGCATTAATGGTATCAATTTGAGCATGGACAAAATTCATAAATAAGCTAGATAGGGCAAGGAGTAAATAGGTTTTTCTCATTGTAAAGGATTTAAACGTATGTTTTAAAATGGATATCTTTTGAGCTTCAGGAGCTTGACCACAAATTAGATAACTGATGAATGTGTCGGTTACACTGAAAAATGTTAAATATGAAACTTTAACTTTTCAACATTACATTTTTTGAACCCTACAACAGGTAAAAAATTCCTATTTTCGTGCCGATGGAAAATTTTATTGTTTCTGCCCGTAAATATCGTCCCGCTACGTTTGAAACCGTTGTTGGGCAACAGCATATTACAGGTACGCTAAAAAATGCCATCAAAAATAATCAGCTTGCTCAGGCATTTTTATTTTGCGGTCCGCGTGGCGTTGGGAAAACAACCTGTGCACGGATACTTGCAAAAACCATTAACTGCACCAATCCTACAGCAGATATGGAAGCCTGCGGACAGTGTGAAAATTGCCAGTCTTTTCAAAATGGCCATTCTTTTAATGTTCATGAGCTAGATGCTGCATCTAACAATTCTGTTGATGATATCAGAAGTTTAATTGAACAGGTTCGGATACCGCCACAAGCAGGAAAGTTTAAAATTTACATTATTGATGAGGTTCACATGCTTTCTCAAAGTGCATTTAATGCATTTCTGAAAACGCTTGAAGAACCGCCTTCTTATGCAATTTTCATTCTTGCAACCACTGAAAAACATAAAATTCTGCCAACGATTTTATCCAGATGTCAGATTTTTGATTTCAACAGAATCCAGGTTGATGACATTTCCAGTCATCTTGCCACAATTGCGCAGCGCGAAAGCATTGCTTTTGAAACTGACGGTTTACACATCATTGCCCAAAAAGCAGATGGTGGTTTGCGCGATGCGCTTTCCATGTTCGATCAGATTGCCAGTTACGCCAATAAAAATATCACTTATAAAGCTGTAATCGATAACCTGAATATTCTGGATTACGATTACTTTTTTAAATTAACCAGCTTTCTTACAGCCGGAGATGTAAGTCAGACTTTACTCTTGTTTGATGAAATCCTGAACAACGGTTTTGATGGCAATAACTTTATAAATGGTCTGTCTACACACTTCCGTAACCTTTTGGTAGGAAAAGATGGCGCCACAATTAAGTTGCTTGAGGTAAGTGAAAATATTAAACAAAAATACCTGGAGCAATGCAGGCAAACAGAACTCTCTTTTCTGTTAACGGCTTTAAATCTGGCAAATAACTGCGATTTGAATTATAAAAATTCAAAAAACCAACGTTTGCAGGTTGAGCTTGCTTTGATTAAAATGTGTCATATACGGTCGGTCGTCAATCTCGCCCAGCAACCTTTAAACACCAATAACAAAGCAACTGACCAAGATCAGGATAAAAAAAAAACTAATGTCGTAGCGGAAAATCCGCAAAATCAAAACTCAGTTTCTAAACCTTTACCGGTAGAAATTCCTGCAGTTGCAACTCCGGTAGCGGCTGTTACAGCTCCCGCGGCTAAACCTGTTGAAGAAAGAAAAGCGACAAGCATGCCTTCGGCAACTTCAATCAGCATTAATATTCCTAAATCGAAAGCTGCGAGTACGTTAATTCCATCACTTAATGATTTGGAACGCGTGGCCAATGGCGATGCCGATAATGAACCCAAAGTGGTAACAGGTGAAGCGCGCGAACAATTTACGTACGACCGCTTGCTTGAAGTTTGGAGCGCATTTACACAGAAACTTAAAGCAAATGATAAGATCAATCTCTTTACGATTCTGAATAATTTTGCACCAACGCTTTTAAAACCTGAGGTGATTGAAATCTCGGTAGAAAGTAAAACGCAAGAACAATTGGTTCAGCAGGAATCTGTAGAGCTCATGAACTTTCTGCGTTTCGAACTTAGAAATTTTGGCGTAGAGGTAGTTTATAAAATCATGGAACGTAAAATTGAAAACAGGCTTTACGGGAACCGCGAGAAATACGATTATCTGGTGAATAAAAATCCAAAATTGGAAGAATTGAGGAAAAGATTTAATTTGGATATTAATCCATAGTTGATGACTCAGAAATAACTTCCCGCTTATAAAAAAAGCAGGATAACGCTTTCAGTTGCATCATCCTGCTTTCCATTTATGATTGTTTTTGCCAATGCCGTCATCCCGACGGTATAAACTGACTATTTTTCGGGTGCATCATTTTTCGGATAACCTTCTTCATCAAGGTCATCTCGGTTGTCTTCTGGTGTGCGGGCCAGAAATTCATCTTCAGCATTTATTTTAACACTTTCGCCGTTATCTACATGCATACCAAGCTCTTCAAGCTCGTCACTGGCAATATCTTCATCTTTCGCATATTCATCACCTACGTAAGGATTTGCTTCATCATACGTAGAATCATCGTCTTTAGCACCAGCAGCCACAGTTTCATAACCCATTGGGTGGTCATAATCTTTGTCGCGGCCTTTTACGTCCAATTCATAACTGTCTTTTGTTTCATCGTAAGACAAGTTTTCACTATTTACATCTGTGCTTTCGGTAGTACTGTTTAATTTATCTTTTGCGTTATTTGCCATGGTCGTAATCTCCTTAATTTATGTGAATGAATAACAAACCGCAGGGTATTTGGTTTTTTACCTTACACAATTATGTTTGATTAATGGAATGTTTTGGAGTTTCAACTGCAATTTTTCGGCTAAAAGGCACAATGGATAATCAAAAGCCAAATTTATAAGATATAAAAAAAGCGTCTTTAAAAATGAATTTAAAGACGCTTTGATATATACTTTGACTTATGTTATAAACTTGCCAACGCAGTATTTAATGTTGTACTTGGGCGCATTGCTTTGCTCGCCAATTCATCGTTCGGGTTGTAATAACCACCAACGTTTTGAGGCTGACCTTGAGCTGCAATTAATTCTTCATTAATCTTCGCTTCATTTTCTTGCAATGCTTTAGCTAATGGAGCAAAACGCGTCTGCAAGTCAGCATCTTTTGTTTGTGTTGCCAAAGCTTCAGCCCAATATAACGCCAGATAGAAATGTGAACCACGGTTATCTATAGTTCCTAATTTTCTGCCTGGAGATTTATCTGTAGCTAAAAACTTTGCATTTGCTTCATCCAATGCATCAGCAAGAATCTGTGCTTTTGCATTGTTTTGAGTTTGCGATAAATGCTCTAAAGAAGCTTGCAACGCTAAAAACTCACCTAATGAATCCCAACGTAAGTAACCTTCGTGGATAAATTGTTCGATGTGTTTAGGAGCAGAACCTCCGGCGCCAGTTTCAAATAGACCGCCACCATTCATCAGAGGAACAATAGAAAGCATTTTTGCTGAAGTACCCAATTCTAAAATCGGGAATAAATCTGTCAGGTAATCACGTAATACGTTTCCGGTTACAGAAATGGTGTCTTCGCCTTTGCGAATGCGCTCCAACGTGAATTTTGTTGCTTCAATAGGTGCCAAAATACGAATATCCAATCCTCCAGTATCGTGGTCTTTCAAATACGTGTTTACTTTAGCAATGATTTCACGATCGTGTGCACGATTTTCGTCTAACCAGAAAACTGCAGGAGTTTCAGATAAACGTGCGCGGTTTACGGCAAGTTTTACCCAATCCTGAATTGGAGCATCTTTAGTTTGGCACATACGGAAAATATCGCCTTCTTCTACTTTCTGATCGAAAAATACTTTGCCTTCAGCATCTGTTACGCGGATTACGCCGCTTGCAGTTGCCTGGAAAGTTTTATCGTGAGATCCGTATTCTTCAGCTTTTTGCGCCATTAAACCTACGTTAGGTACAGAACCCATCGTGGTTACATTAAAAGCGCCATGTGTTTTACAATCTTCAATTGTTGCAGTGTATACACCAGCATAATTGCGGTCAGGGATTAAAGCAATCGTGTCTTCAGGTTTTCCTTCTTTATTCCACATTTGTCCGGAAGTACGGATCATTGCAGGCATAGATGCATCTACAATCACATCAGAAGGTACATGTAGGTTGGTAATGCCTTTATCAGAATTTACCATAGCCAAAGCCGGTCCGTTTGCAATTGCAGCATCAATAGCGGCTTTTACTTCAGCTTCTTGTGCATTTCCAGCAATTTTAGCATAAACGTCGCCCAAACCATTGCGTGTGTCTACACCCAATTCTTTAAATAACGCTGCATATTTTTCAAAAACATCTGCAAAGTAAACTTCTACAATTGCACCGAAAATGATTGGGTCAGAAACCTTCATCATTGTGGCTTTTAAGTGTGCAGACAATAATACTCCGGCAGCTTTTGTTTCTGCAATTTCTTTTGCAACAAATGCTTTCAATGCTGAAAGACTCATTGCAGAACTGTCAATAACCTCACCTGCTTTTAATGGAGAAAGACCTTTTAATTCTGTAACCGCTCCGTTTGCATCCACAAATTCAATTTTGAACTGCGTTGCACTTTCTACGGTAGTAGATTTTTCCGAACCATAGAAATCGCCTTCAGTCATGCTTGCTACTTTGGTTTTAGAATCTGCAGACCATTTTCCCATTGAATGTGGGTTTTGTTTTGCATAATTTTTAACCGCTTTAGGTGCTCTACGGTCAGAGTTTCCTTCGCGTAAAACTGGGTTTACAGCAGAACCCAATACTTTTGCGTATTTAAGTTTTATAGATTTTTCTTCATCGCTTTGCGCATCTTCCGGATAATTCGGGATCGCAAAACCCTGAGATTGCAATTCTTTAATTGCACCTTTTAATTGAGGAATTGATGCTGAAATATTAGGTAATTTGATGATGTTTGCCTCTGGCGTTGTAGCCAAATCGCCAAGTTCGCTAAGCGCATCAGCAATTTTTTGATCGTCTTTCAGGTATTCCGGAAAAATAGCCAGAATCCTTCCTGCTAAAGAAATATCTCTTAATTCTACATCAATTCCTGCTGAAGCAGTGAAAGCCTGAACAATAGGTAATAAAGAATAAGTGGCCAGCATTGGCGCCTCATCGGTTTTGGTGTAGATAATTTTCGAAGTGTTTGACATGTTATACTGATTTTTCTTTTTATGTGAAACGTAATGTACAGCCTAAGGTTTTAGGTGCCATTTTTTAAAATCGCCTAAAGATAAAAGAAACAGATGAATTAAGGAACATTCTATTGTTTAATTATAGTGCATCATTTTGTTGCAAAGCTATAGATAGACAGCTGTTAATTTTTCGTTATTTTTAGACGTTTAATCGGTGGCAATTTCTCTTTTCAATCTTTAAAATTAATTCATGAATCTAAAATCATTACTTTTTTGTTTTGTGGTGTCGGTATCTTTTTATGCCTGTTCTCCTAAAATGTATACTGAAAAACCTTACGCAGCCGGAAGTCTGAGTGCTGGCCAAATGGATTCATTACGTAGTTACCTTGCTCAAAACGAACGAGTAAAATTAAAAGACACGATTTTTATTAAATACGATTTTAATAATGATGCCTGCTGGAACGATTTGGAGGGGCAAAATCCGGAGTTTATCAATAATGTAAGGTGGACTTTTCAAAAAAATATTCAGGAGAAAGCTGCTGCCAGACCTGGAATTGCCATTTATCAATATGCCGAACCCGGCGATAATTTCAGCGCTTTAAAAACTAAAGGGTTGGAAATCGAAACCGATTCTGGCTTTCTAAGAAAAATGTTATTCAAAGAAAAAGTTCAATGCGGCACAACGGCAATCATTTTGCCAAGCTCAAAATTTTTACTGGTGAAATCAGATTCTCATTTTGCAGCACTTTTACTTAATGCAAAAGAAATTGAAAGTCGTTTAATTGAAAATTTGGTAAACTAGTACATAACTTAAGCTTCATTTCTTCTGGACATGTTTTTCTTCCATCCATCTTCTTCTTTTTAAGATGTTACAAACATCCCAAACAGTTTGCTGTTGTCTTCATAATCGTTCACTAAAAAACTAATCATGAGAATAACATACTTATCGCTGGCGGCAGTAATTGTTGCCGGATTAACGGCTTGTAATGGCAATTCAGACAAAAGTACTTCAGCAAATTCAGATACAGTAAGTACAGAAACACAGGATCTGCAGTTGCCTGCGCCAGATGAAAAATCTGCAAAAAACAAATTCAGTAAAGTGATTGGTTGGCCCGCAGATAAAATGCCAATTGCACCTGAAGGGTTTGTTGTAAGCCGTTTTGCCTCAGATATTAAGAGTCCGAGAAACACTTATGTTGCACCAAATGGGGATGTATTGGTAGTTTTGTCCAATTCTGAGCGAGATGCAAAAGATAAAGCCGCAAATCTGATTTCTGGAAAAGCAAAATCAGAGGTTCCGGGCAAAAGTGCAAATACGATTTTACTATATCGCGATTTAAATAAGGATGGGAAACCCGATGAAACCTATACTTTCCTATCGGGATTGAACCAACCTTATGGCATGCTGATTATTGGCAACTCATTCTATGTAGCCAATACAGATGGTTTATGGCAATATCCTTATAAATCTGGTGATACCAAAATTACCGGAACAGGGAAACAAATCGTGAGTTTGCCGGCTGGTGGTTACAATAACCATTGGACGCGTAACTTAATTACCAATGCAAATAAGAGTAAAATTTACATTACTGTTGGCTCTGGAAGTAATGTTGGAGAGAATGGAATGGAAAACGAAATGCGTCGTGCAAATATTTTAGAAGTAAACCCTGACGGAACCGGTGAAAAAATATACGCGAGTGGTTTGAGAAATCCGGTCGGCGTAGATTGGGCACCTGGAACAAATATGCTTTGGACTGCGGTAAATGAACGCGATGGTTTGGGCGACGAGCTGGTGCCTGATTACATTACCAGCGTAAAACCTGGTGCTTTTTACGGTTGGCCATATTCTTATTACGGACAGCACGAAGATCCGCGGATGAAAGGGCAGAAGCCAGATTTGGTAAAATCTGCAATTGTGCCTGATGTTCCTGTGGGAGCACATACCGCGTCTTTAGGATTGGCTTTTTATAAAGCAGAAAAATTTCCGGCAAAATATCAGGGCGGTGCATTTATTGGTCAGCATGGATCATGGAATCGTTCTAGTCTTTCCGGATATAAAGTTGCTTTTGTTCCATTTAAAGAAGGAAAACCTTCTGGAAAGCCTGAAGATTTTTTAACTGGTTTTATTGCCAACGAAGAAAAAGCCGAAGTGTATGGCAGACCGGTTGGCGTAACATTAACACCAGATGGCGCTTTATTGGTTGCAGATGATGTTAGTGGCGTCATTTGGAGAGTCGCCGCAAAATAGTTTTGATATTACTCAGGTTTAAATGAGGATGATCTGCTTGATCTTTCTGTTTAAACCTGGGTTTTTTATTAACCAAACAATTTGAAAACAGTATTTACCTTAATTTTTCTTGCTCTTTGTGCAGGTGTACAGGCACAGGAAACATCAACAGATTCTATAAAGCGCCTTAACGAGGTAACCATTAAAGGTTATTACAACAAGCAAACTTTACTCAGATCTGTATCAGCAGTTGCCCTGATTGATCGTACTGTTATGCAAAATCAGCAGAACTCCTCAATGGTCAGTACTTTCAATACCGTTTCCGGTTTAAGGATGGAAGAGCGTTCACCGGGAAGTTATCGTCTTTCTTTGCGGGGAAGTTTGCTCAGATCACCATTTGGGATTCGCAACATCAAAATTTATGTAAATGATTTTCCACTGACCGATGCAAGCGGAAATACCTATTTAAATGCCTTGGATCCATCTGTTTTAACTTCTGTAGAAGTGTACAAAGGACCAGAAGCAAGCATTTATGGCGCAAATACCGGAGGAACGGTTTTGCTGAATACAGAGGAGCCAACGGGTAACGAAACGGCGGTGTCCCTTACAGGCGGTTCATTTGGTTTATTTCATCAAACGGCAAAATTACAAAGACAATTTAAAAATTATTCCTTCTCGGTATCTCAGGGTTTTCAGCGAAGCGATGGCTACCGCGAAAACAGTTCGATGCAACGCAAGTTTATCCAGACATTTCATAAATGGAATTACAACCGTTCTGGGGAATTAAATCTGTACGCATTTTACAGTGATCTGGATTACCAGACACCGGGCGGACTAACACAGCAGCAATATGATGAGAATCCGAAATGGGCACGTCCATCAACGGCAACAATTCCAGGTGCAGTTGCGCAGCAAGCCGCTATATATAACAAAACCTTTTTTGCAGGACTTTCCAACAGCTATCAGATTTCACCAAAATTGAAGCATGTGGTTGCGTTGTTTACCACCTACACAGATTTTAAAAACCCATTCATCACCAATTATGAAAACAGATACGAAAGTTCTTTGGGCTTACGCACATTTTTAGAATTTTCTACACGCAGTAATGCCATTGCATATGATGTGCAGGCGGGTTTTGAAGGCGGAAGTACCAGAACCCAAGTCAAAAATTACGGCAATAATTTCGGAACGATGGGAAGTATGCAAGCCGATGATAATCTTAAAGCCTTTCAGAATCTGGCATTTGTTCGGGTAAATATTGATGTAATGGAGAAACTTTTACTGGAAATGGGTTCGAGCGTTAATTTTTTCAATTATAACTACCAACGTTTTTTCCCTGTAATCAATGCGCAACAAAACCGACGGTTTGATGCGCAGTTTATGCCAAAAATTGCAACATCGTATTTATTTACCAAGGAACTTGCCATTCGGGCCTCAGTAAGCAAAGGATATTCGCCACCAACAATTGCTGAAGTTCGCTCGTCAGATCAAGTAATTAACAATAACCTTCAGGCAGAATATGGATGGAATTATGAATTTGGGTTAAGATTTAACAGCGCTAATAATCGGTTTTATGCAAATCTCAATGCTTTTGATTATCGGCTTAAAGACGCTATTGTAAGAAGATTAAATGATGGCGGAGCCGAGTATTTTTTAAATGCTGGCGGAACAAAACAAAAAGGCCTAGAGCTGGAAACAGCCATTTGGATTATCAGGCAGAAAAATCAATTTCTCCACGGACTTCGCTTGCGCAGCAGTTATAGTTACAGCAATTTTAAGTTTGATAATTTTACATCCGCAAACCTTTCGTATAATGGAAATAAACTTACAGGTGTGCCAAAATATGTTGCCGTAAGCAGCCTCGAATTTATTTTCCCTGAAGAAATTTATTTCTTTGCCCAGCATAATTTTACGTCTTCAATTCCCCTTAACGATGCCGGAACAGTTCTGGCTAAGCGCTATCATTTGATTGAGCTAAAAGCCGGCGTAAGAACGCTTGCACTTGGAAAAACCAAAGTGGATATTTTTGCAGGCATAAATAACTTATTAGACACCAAGTATAGCTTAGGTAATGATTTAAATGCCGTTGGTGGCAGATATTTTAATGCTTCCGCAGGTATTAATTTCTATTCGGGACTTGCTGTTCAGTTTTAGAAATAAGAATTTTAAATAAAACAAGTGCCTTCGGGGTTAACGAAGGCACTTGTTATTTATAATACGTCCCACCAAAGCCGTGTTGCGCCATTATCTGGTCCTGATAAGTTGCTAACTGCCTGGGTTACCGCTGCGCGGTTATTATTATATTCTGTATCGGCAAAAGGCAATCTTCGAATACCGGGCACCGATGGGATAACTCCGTTGCTATAATTGACTACTATTGGAAATAATTTTGGAAAACCGGTTCTCCGCTGTTCTGCCCAGGCTTCTGCACCATCTGGAAACATTGCAATCCATTTCTGTGTAAGAATACGTTCCATTTTATCAGTTTCAGGCGCGCCTTCGTCCCAACGGATGGTTATCGTACTTAAAATAGGATCACCTTCCAATACATCATTTGCTCCCGGATCTGCAACGCCTGCAGCCGTGGCAGATTTTGGATCGATGTAAGGCGCAGGTCTGCTGGTATTATCGGCAATGTATGCTGCTGCCGATGCCGACAAGTTATATTGATCAAATGACAAACGGATTCCGGTCTCGTAATTGGTTTGTGCAGAACCTGCACCATTCCAGTTTTTAAGTGCGGCTTCCGATTTTAGAAACCAGGCTTCTGGCGCTTTCAACAATTGCGCAGTGCTGCCTAAAGAAGTTAATCTTGAATAATTTTCATATCTGCTTTTTACATCCATTTGAATCCCTTGTCTGATGCCTTTATATTGCCCAAGAACTGCCGCATCTGTAGCAGGAACAAAATAACTTGCAATTCTGGGGTCGTTATATCCGGTTAAAAAAGATTCCATAGATGCCCCCATACCTACATCGAGCCACGAATTATTTATGGTATTAATTGGATTGTCTGCCTGGAGATTAATGATAAAACTTTCTGCATTTGTTTCAATAAGACCGCCGTTTGCCGTATTAAGTGCAAATTCGGCTTGGGTTCTGGCTAAAGTTGGGTTAACATTTGAAATTCTCATGGCGAGACGCAGACGAAGTGTGTTTGCGAATTTTACCCATTTTGAAATGTCTCCTGTATACACGAGATCGGCACGTGTCATAATAGACGAAACCGCCGTTCCAATCAATGGATTGAGGATGTTTACAGCGCTATCCAGATCTGCAAAAAAGCCATTATACGCCTGCTCTTGGCTATCGTAAGAAACACCATTATCTGCATTAGGGCTATTGTAACGTGCATAAATAATCGGACCATATAAATCACTTATGCGGTGCATGGTTTCTACTTTAAGAATTTTTGCCATCGCAAAAACCGATGATAAGGCTGTATTTGTTCGGGTAGAGGTTTCGATTCTGTACAGCGGGTTCATTACTTCAGTATAGGCACGTTCCCATGCTCCACGATTCCAGCTGGGTTGTAACGCATAAGTTGTATTGTTTTGATTGCTGCTAAATGGATTCGCACTGCCCATATATCCGGAAAAAATATCGGCGTTTAAATTTTGCGCAATCTGATAGACATCTGGGGTATTTAGAACGTTCACTATCCCGCGTTGTGCCTGCTGAAGCTGTAAAACCTGCAACGTTCCATCTGCAAGACCTTGTTCATCCGTAATGCCAACCGAATTTGTATTTAGTTGTTCAAAATTCTTAGTACACGCAGACAGTACGATTAGCACAAAGCTCATCACTGTTAAAGACTTATATACATGTAATTTTTTCATATTTTGATTGAGTTAACAATGATTAGAAAGTACATTTTAGGTTTATTCCATAGCTACGGGTAGACGGTAAACCAAAAACGTCTACGCCCTGTCCAGATCCATTTGTTGCAGTAGACATGCTCAGTTCCGGATCGTATGGAGCGTCTTTCATAAAGAAAAATAAATTCCGGCCAACTAAACCAACTGTAACGTTACTAATGGATTTCGTTTTAAGAGGCAGTTTGTATGTTAGCGAGAGCTCTCTGAGCCGAATATTGGTTGCGCTGTAAATCATACCTTCATTGATGCCATCTCTGTTGCCCACGCCCTGATAATACGCCTGTGCAGGTATTAATCCCGAATATGGTGTTCCATCTGCGAGTACAGCTGCAACGGCAACGCCGCCATTATCGCGTGCTGTTGCCGATTCCTGGCTTACACCGTAACTATTCAGGTAAGCCTGCGTCATGCTCATGACCTGGCCACCGAAACGACCATCAATCAGAACACCTATGTTAAAATTTTTGATTCTGATGTTGTTATTCCAACCCACCATAGCTTTTGGATTGGTATTTCCGAGGTATCCTGTTGTGGAAGATGCTTGCGGCGTACCGTCTGCAGAAACGATTAGAGCACCAGATTCATCTCGCAGGAAAGTTCTGCCCCATAAATCGCCGAAAGAACCACCAGAACGGATAACATTATATGCACTGGTTGAGCCAGCGGTACCTGATGCTGTGTAACTACTAATATAATAAACGGCATCGTCACTGAGTATTCCCGGTGCAAGTTCCAGAATTTTATTTCTGTTGGCGGTAAAGTTTAAAGCAGTGTTCCAGTTTACCGTACCGTTTTTAATGATATCATAACCTAATGATATTTCGACGCCTCTGTTCCTAATATTACCGGCATTAAAAAAGGCCGTAGAATTTAATAAACCCACAGGTACATCAATTTGGAAATATTGATCGATTGTGTTGCTATTGTACCAGGTGAAATCTGCGGTAAGCCTGTTGTCTAAAAATCTTAGTTCGGCACCCACTTCAAATGAACGAGTAGTTTCCGGGCGCAAAGGAATATTCAGATATGGGCCGGCAACCGTTGGCGTTAATGTTCCACTAGATAAGGCGCTCAGTGTATAAGTTGCATATGGATCCAGGTCATTTCCTACATTAGCATAAGACCCCCTGATTTTCGCAAAATTTACGCCTGGTATTTTAAAAAAATCTGTCAGAATTGCATTCAAACCCGCTGACCAATAAAAATACCCCGATTTTGCGCTGGGGGTGAAGGCGAGTGTAGAACTCCAGTCGTTCCTTGCGGTAAGATCGAGGAAGAGTTTATCCTGATATCCAAAATTGGTTGAAGCAAAAATTGATTGAACCTGTCTTCTTGCCGGGGAATTATCGGTAAGTGTAAATCCGGTAGATGGATCTACCTGGAGGATATTACTCAATTGAAATACATTAGGAACCCGGAGATACGAAGCGTCAGCTGCAAAACCGTCAGTTTTTCGATCATCAATTGATCCGCCAGCCGTAAAATTCAGCTTAAAGTCTTCGTTTAACGTTTTACTTCCTGTAAGCAAAAGATCACCATAAAGCGTTGTATTCTGAGATTGTTCCATTTGGTACCGGCCGTTATCATACAACGCAGGACTTAAACTCAGATCTTGCCGGCCAGACAACGTAGATTGTGTTGTGGCGTAAATTTCTCTGCCGTAATCGTTCCAGCTTTTTGTCATAGTTCCTCTAGCACTAAGCCGAAGCCAATCGTTAATCTCGTAGCTTAATTTAATCTGGCCGAGTAAATTTTGTACGTCTTGTTGTGTTTGATTTCGGTTTAAAACCCAGTATGGATTCTGTTGAACATCTGTTCCGGTTAATCCAGCATCTGCATTAATGTTCCACCAGTTTTGCCGCATCATATTTCTGCTTGGCATGTAAACTTCAAAATTGTCTTGATATTGCTGGAAGTCCAGGCCTCTTGGAAAGAGATACAAACCGCTGAGGGCACTAAAATACGTTCCGCTTGTTGGCCTGTTCTGGATGCTCTGATTGCTATACATTAAACTCCCGTCAAAAGTTAGTTTATCAAAAAAGCGCGTCGTATTTCTAAAAGACAAGCTATTTTGTTTAAACGTATTGGTAGGTAAAATACCACGGTTATCGGTATTGGCATAGGAGAAATAGTTCTGCACTTTTTCGGTTCCACCACTTAATGAGATTGAATTGATCCAGGTTGTGCCTGTCTGATAAAATTCGTCAACCTGATTTACGGATGATCCTGCAGGCCCCCAGCTTTGATCATTTCCAGCATTAGTCTGTAAGTATGACGTTTGAATTTTAGGCAGATATGCTGCTTTATCTATCATAAAGTTGCTGGAGAAATCTATTTTAGTGCCACCAGCTTTTCCCTTTTTGGTCACAATTTGGATTGCGCCGTTTGCGGCCTGACTTCCATAAAGTGCTGATGCACCGGCTCCTTTCAAAACCGTGATTGATTCAATGTCGTCTGGATTTAATGTACTTAGGAAATCACCCCGATCGGTTTCACCACCAAATGAATTGACGGCACCGCTTCCAGACGTATTGGTGATGGGTAAACCGTCCAGCACATACAGGGGTTGGTTGTTTCGGGTAGATTTGTCGCCCCTGATGGTTATCCGAACTGATCCGCCCATGCCAGACGAACTTTTGTTAATTTGTAAACCGGCAACCTTTCCGGTTAAACTATTCATTGGATTCGGATCTTTTGCTTTAGTCAATTCTTCACCCTTAACATTCTGTGCACTATATGTCAGACTTTTGGTTTGACGTTCAATACCCAGCGCAGTGACCGTTACTTCTTCGAGGTTTTGGTTATCACCTTTCAAAATAATTTTAAGATTTTTTTCTTCCGTTAGCGTAACTTCTCGCGTTTGATAGCCAATGAAAGAAAAAACAAGTACATTTCCTGGTTCGGCATCAATGGTAAATTGACCATTGGCATCTGTCTGTGTTTTTTTTGTAGTATTCTTCAATACAACTGTTACGCCAGGAAGGTTAAGTCCATCTTCGTCCTGTACCACACCTTTAAATTGAACAAAGGCTTTTAAGATGGAAATTTTGGTAATGGGGTGTTCGTTTTTTTTACTGAAACTTTTCGAAAACAGATTGTGGGTGGTACATATCAGTAGCCCCAAAAGCAATAATGGTTTTTGCATACGCTTTGAATAAATTGGTTAAGAAAACGTATGGGATTACAACATCAATCTATTCTCCAAAGAGAGTAGGTACAGATAGGGACTCGTACTTAGAACGATTTGTATACCTTAAAGGTAACATTTAAGAATTATAATTCATCTTGTATTTCTTTTGTTACAAAATGTATTGTAGCTGTTTGTGAAATTTAAGTGTATTTCAAAATTTGTATTTGCTGTTTGATTGCATGTTTATCTTATTTTAAGCAATAATCTTTATGAGAATTTCGACTTAGCTGTTACCGGCAAAGTTAAAATTCTGAGATATCAGATTTTAGTTTAAGAACGGTTTTAAACTAATGTGCTCGAATCCTTAAAATAAATCTCATTAACCAGGATATCCAAAGTATATCTTTTTGTGCCATCTTTGGCTACATAATTTCCTGTTTGTAACTTCCCTTCAATGGTTAGCTGAGTGCCTTTTTTAATATTTGTTTCGGCAAAATCAGCTTTAGCATTCCAAAAAACAAGATTAAACCATTGGGTTTTTTTAACTTCTTCTCCTGACGTATTTCTATAATTCTCGTGAACTGCAAGGTTTACTTTCGCAAGTTTTTGATTTTCAGACAAAATTTTTACCTCAGCATCTGTTCCTGCAAATCCACTTAGAATTACTTTGTTTGTTGCACTTTCCATAACTTATTTGATTTTAATAGTTTTTCATCTGCCACCCTGGCAATTGATGCAACAAAATTTGGAATCATAAATGCACTTATCCGTATGATAATTACTTATACCAGTTTATAAGCATTTATAAACGTTTGCAAACGGCTACTTATCCATAACCTTGTTCCGAATTTTTTATATATTTAGGCATCATCCCATAATTTTAAAATCTGATTATTATTATGGAACGTTTATGCCTGGATTGTTTAAAGCCGCTTTACGGGCGCGCTGATAAGAAATATTGTGATGATGCTTGCCGCAATAACTACAATAACCGCCAAAAAATAGAAGATTCAACTGTTTTGAAACAGATCAATGCATGTTTGAAAAAAAATCGGTTAATTTTGAGCCGCCTGGTACCAGAAGATAAGAAAAGGGTTTCTAAAGAAAAGCTACAGGCGGCGGGTTTTCAGTTCGATTTCCACACACATGTTTATGTAGCTCAAAACGGGAATGCCTACACTTTCTGTTATGAGTATGGCTATCTGCAATTGGCCAGTGGCGAATTTTTACTGGTCAAAAGAGATGATAAAAAAATGGAGCGAGAGCTGGGCTAAACTATCTATAAAAATGTTGTAGTGGATTTTTTAACCCACTACAAACCGTTTGCTCTTGCTGTAATTTCGGCAATATCCAGAACTTTTACATCCTGTTCTTTATCTTTAAGTTTAACGCCATCACTCAGCATTGTCATACAAAATGGACATCCGGCAGCGATGATCTGTGGACTGGTTTGCAAAGCCTCGTCAATACGTTCCACATTAATATCTTTGTTTCCTTTTTCAGGTTCTTTAAACATCTGTGCACCTCCGGCGCCACAACAAAGTCCATTGCTTTTACAGCGTTTCATTTCCACCAAATCAGCATCCAAAACCTCGAGTGCTTTTCTTGGCGCTTCATAAACGCCGTTTCCGCGACCGAGATAGCAGGGATCGTGAAAGGTGATTTTTTTTCCTTTAAAGCTCTCGCCACCTTCAGCTTTTAATTTTCCCTCGTCAATTAAACCTTGAATAAGTTGGGTGTGGTGAATAACCTCATAAGAGCCCCCCAAACCCGGGTATTCATTTTTTATTGTATTGAAACAATGCGGACAGCCAGTAACAATTTTCTTAATGTTGTATGCGTTCAGAATTTCAATATTGGTCATGGCCTGCATCTGGAAAAGAAATTCATTTCCAGCTCTTTTTGCCGGATCGCCGGTACAACTTTCTTCGGTGCCAAGAACGGCATATTTAATGCCTACATGGTGTAATATTTTACAAATATCTCTGGTTATTTTTTGAGCGCGCTCGTCATAACTGCCGGCACAACCCACCCAAAAAAGGATTTCTGGTTCTTCTCCTGCGGCCATCAATTCGGCCATTGTAGGTACTTTAAATTCCATATTGGTATTTAATATCAAGTATTCAGTATCAGTAACAAGTGTCAATTATCCATTATCGCGCAGCAAATTCCCAATAATGCCGATGATCCTAGATTTATAAAGACCTTTAGTTTAATCAATTTTAGTTTTTAGTTGCCTTCGGCCCAGTTAAAACGATCGGCCGGAGAGTATTTCCACGGAGCCTGGTTGTTTTCGATATTGCCCATCATGGCATTTATGCTGGATGGCGCCTGCGATTCTTCCATCACAGCAAAACGACGCAATTCCATTATAATTTGAAGCGGATCAATATTCACCGGACAAGCCTGAACACAGGCATTACAACTTGTACAGGCCCAGATTTCTTCTCTGCTGATGTAATTGTCAAGCAACGATTTTCCATCCTGATGTTCTGGTCCATGTTTGTCAATGTTTTTTCCAACTTCAGTAACTCGATCACGGGTATCCATCATTATTTTTCTCGGTGATAACAACTTGCCTGTTAAGTTTGCCGGACAAACAGAAGTACATCTGCCACATTCGGTGCAAGTATAGGCATTCATCAGGTTTACCCAAGTCAGGTCTGTCACATCTTTTGCACCAAATTTTCCCGGTTCGGTCTCTGCCGGAACAAATGATGGATCAAGCATTGCTTTAACCTCATTGGTAACCGATGCCATATTGGTAAATTCTCCTTTTGGTTCCAGGTTTGAAAAGTACGTGTTTGGAAAGGCAAAAAGTATGTGGAAATGTTTAGAATAGGGGAGGTAATTTAAAAATGCCAGGATACCGATAATGTGGAACCACCAACAGCCACGCTCAATTGCAATTAAAGCATTTTCTGAAGATGGGAGAAGATCCATTAACCATTGACTTACCGGGAAAGCGCCTGCCTGCACATAATGCCCTGCTCCTAAAGCTTGTAATTTGGCATCGGCAGCATTCATAAGAAGGAATGCGCTCATCAATAAAACTTCTGTAATTAAAATATAATTGGCGTCAGATTTAGGCCATTTGGTCATTTCAACCCCACTAAAGCGTTTGATTTTTAAAATATTTCTGCGGACAAGGAAAATTGCGCAGGAAAGCCAAACTGTAAAAGCCAGAATTTCAAAAGAACCAATCAAAAAATTATATAAACCACCCAATCCATGGAAGACACGGTGGGTACCAAATATTCCATCGATCATAATTTCCATTACTTCGATATTAATAATCACAAATCCAACGTAAACGAAGAAGTGAAGAAAGGCCGGTATGGGGCGTACAACCATTTTCGATTGACCAAAAGCTACTCGTAACATGGTCATCAGACGTTTTTTAGGCTGATCACTCCGGTTTGCGGATTTTCCCAAACGGATGTTGCGGATAATTTTCCGCATGTTCACCGTAAACAGCCCCACAGCTGCCAGGGTTAAGGCTATGAAAAGGATTTGAGATACCATTTAGTATTCTGATTTAGCGCTAAATTAGAATATTAATTTTAATAAAATACTATGCATGCATAAAAAAAATCGTTCAAATGTTTGTTTGTAATGATTCTAAGCTAGCTTTTTGAAAATTAATTCGCTGATAATCAATGCTCATATTTCTAATTGAAAAAAAAGTTTTGCATTTAAAAAAAGAACACTACATTTGCAATCCCAAACGGGAGGTGCCATAGCTCAGTCGGTAGAGCAAAGGACTGAAAATCCTTGTGTCCCTGGTTCGAATCCAGGTGGCACCACATCAAAAAGACAGTTTCAATAATCTGAAGCTGTCTTTTTTTTATTCCAAATTTTCGGGACGAATGTCACTCTGGCCAATCCAGATTATACCTCTTTTTGCTTTTTCCCATCCATTATTTTTAAATCCGCACTTTCCTGAGCGACGAAATTTTCTATCAAATAACTCAAAAATAAATTAAGATTTTCTGGGGGTTTGTCTCTCGGTTTAAATATTTGACTTTAAACTCTTTAAGTTTTACGTCAGTTCAGGTTTAGTTTTATTCTGTATATTTATTTGGACTTGTTCTAAATAGCGCTATATTTGCACAAAAAAAAGCCACACGGTTTCGGACCCGTGTGGCATAAACCGGAACTCCAGTTCAACCTTTAATCGCTATTAAAAGTCATGCAAATTAAGAAATTTTTGCTATTGGGCATACTATGTGCCTGTGTAATTTTTGCATCTGCTCAAAACCGCTTTTCAACAGTAAGCGGACAGATTCACGACACTCAGGGACGCCCCGTGCCGGGCGTTTCAATTAAAATCCAGAAGAACAATCAGGCTACAATATCTGATGAACGTGGGCAGTTTAAAATTTTAAATGTTCCTGCCGGAAATCATACCCTACACGTTAGTGCTATAGGCTTTAAATCACAGAAAAAGGATTTTACCATTTCTGAAGCTACGGAATTACAATTGAACTTCTCGCTTTCGGAATCTGAAGAACAAATGGAAACGGTAAATGTGATTGGGCGCACGGCTTCTCAGGAAGTCAATCGGCAGGCTTTCAATGTAACTGCAGTTGATGCTAAGAAATTGTACAATACTACCCTTGATATATCTGGTGCGCTAGATAGAGTTGCTGGTGTTCGTGTAAGGGAATCTGGAGGGGTTGGTTCAAATTTTAATCTTTCGCTCAATGGATTCTCCGGAAACCATATTCGTTACTTTATTGATGGTATTCCGATGGATAATTTCGGAACTTCTTTCCAGATCAATAATATTCCCATCAACATTGCAGATCGTATTGAGGTGTATAAAGGTGTGGTGCCAATGTGGCTTGGGTCTGATGCTCTGGGCGGTGCAATCAATATTGTTACTGGCGATCGATACAGAAATTACATTGACGCTTCATATTCTTATGGTTCGTTCAATACTCATCGTAGTGTTATTAATGCCGCGGCAACGAGCAAAAGTGGTTTTACTGTTCAGTTGAATGCTTTTCAAAATTATTCTGATAACGATTACAAGGTTACTGTTGAGGCATCTGATATTTATACGGGAGCATATTCTCCTGCAGCCAAATTGCGTCGCTTTCATGATAAATACCACAATGAAAGTGTTATCGCAAATGTTGGTGTTGTGGGTAAGAGTTATGCCGATAAATTATTGTTAGGCGTAACTGTTGGTCAGAATTATAAGGAAATCCAGACCGGCGCACGTATGGTATCGGTATTTGGCGGATGGCACAGACGAGGCAATATTCTGATGCCTTCACTAAAATATAAAAAAGAAAACTTGATTAAAGGTTTAGATGTAACCATCAACGCCAATTACAACCTGGGTACTGAACAAAATATTGATACAATGAATGTGCGATATGATTGGTACGGAAACAGTAAGCCCAATGGAAGCAATGGCGAGCGCGCTCGAAGCCTGTATAAGTACAAAAACAACAATGGATTGGCAACCGCCATGTTTAACTATAAACTGGGAGAACATCAATCTCTTGCGTTAAGCAATGTGTTTAGTACTTTCGATCGTAAAGGCAGCGACGCCTTAAACCCGACAAATGCCGAATACGAACGTCCGAAGAAAACCAATAAAAATGTACTCGGATTGGGTTACAATTACGATGTAAAAGACCGTTGGAGTGCTACCGTATTTGGGAAGTTTGTTAACCAGGCTACCGTAAATGGATCTGGAAGCTCAGCCGGACGCGACAATATGGATCGCTTAGGCTATGGAACAGCCCTTACTTTTTTTCTAAACCGCAATTTGCAATTAAAAGCGTCTTATGAGTTAACCAACCGAATGCCAGAAGCGATGGAGATTTTCGGAGACTTAGAAAACCAGGAAGGTAATGCGAATCTGAAACCTGAAAAAAGTAATAATGCAAACCTGGGATTGAGCTACACTTTCGCCTTAAACCAAGACAATAACTTCGCAGTGAATGCCAACGCCATTTATAGGAATGCGAGCAATTTCATTTATAACAGGTTAAACCAAAACCAATCCAAACTGGTTGCAGATAACCGCGAAGGCGTACGTACGCTAGGTGGTGATGCAGAAATCCGTTACTCGTATAAAAACTGGCTAAGTATGGGTACAACTTTAACTTATCAATATATTCAGAATCAGCAGAAATACGAAATCAATCCCGTTACCGGACTGAAATATACGGAGGTCAGTATTGTGTACAAAGATCAAATGCCAAACATCCCTTACTTATATGGTAATGCAGATGTTTCGGTTTCCCTGCGGGATGTGGGCCAAAAAGGCAATCATCTGACTATAGGTTACAACTTATTATATGTTCATGCATTCTGGCTGTATTGGCCAAGCCAAGGTGGAAGAGCTTCTACTGATGGGAAATATATTGTTCCTCAACAGCTAAATCACGATGTAAATGTGGTTTATAGTTTGAAAAACGGTCGGTACAATATCGGTGTAGAGGCAAGAAACATAACAGATGCAAGATTGTATGACAATTTTAGTCTGCAAAAACCAGGAAGAGCCTTCTATCTGAACCTGAGATATTTTCTGAATTAATCAATACTAATTTTAATAATCATTAATATGAAAACCAATTTTACCCGGGCGTTTTTAGCCCTGGCGCTAGCGGCCGTAATCAGCTCATGTTCTAAAAACGATTCTGGAGAAACTACCCCAGAAAATCCCGGAAATTATATTCTCGCCGTTACGCCTGTTGCTTCAACCGGGGTAGCAGATTATTTGCTAACCGCGAGTAATTTAGAAAGCGGATCAATTTCTACAGTAGGTAATGGTGTAGAACAAGACGGAACATACCGTTATTATGTAACCTCCAACAACAAATTTTTCAGTTTGCTTTACGGCCAGGGAAATCCGGGTGCTGTAACAACCTATAATATATTGGGTGGGAAATTAAACAAACTTTCTAACTTCCAAACGGAAACTGTTCAGGCTTTTGCGCCGGTAAACGATGATCTTTTACTGGTGAAAATTCCCCGTAGCATCACCACTCCGTTAGCCAGCTGGTACCGCATTAATACCAACAGCCTACTAATTGCGGCAGAAGGAACAATTGATGTTCAAGCGCCATCAAATAACGGCGAATCGGCACATTTTAGCTGGTTGAAACAAGTGGGCAGTAAAGTGTATGCACCATATTTTTCTATTAAAGCATGCTGCGGTGAATCTTTCGGGACCAACTATCCAAACAACGCCTGGATTGCCGTATACTCTTATCCGGATATGAAACTGGAAAAAGTAATTAAAGATGATCGTACAAGTTTCATTGGTCGTTACTTCACTGATGGTTTAGGTCTGGTTGAAAATGGAGATGTTTATGCGTTTTCTTCTTCTGTAGCGGTAACCAATACCGTTTTAAGTTCTACTAAACCGTCTGCCATTACCAAAATTAAAGCGGGAACAACCGAATTTGATTTAACCTATTTTCTTGATTTTGAAACCCTATCTGGCGGTAATGTAATTACCAACTGGATGTATTTAGGCAACAATAATTTCCTGGTAAATGCCACATCAAAAGCTAGCAGAGGTGCTTATGTAGATGGTAAAACCATTGGTATTTTAAACGTTGTAGATAAAACCTTCAAAAAAGTAAGCGGTTTTCCGGTCGATTCAGAAATCAGTAACGTAACCACAACAAACTATACGCCTAAAGATGGCAATACAGGTTACATTGGGCTTAACCTGACTAACGGCACAAGTTACGTGTACAAAGTTGATGCAGCCACCGCAACAGCAACAAGAGGATTAAAAGTAGAAGGCGGATTGATCAGTGCCATTCAGCATCTTCAATAAACCTATTTAAACATTCAAAACATAACGCACAATGTCAGCAGCAATAAAAACCAATCCGGTAAAGAAAAAAAATAAAGATTCGATGTTTACACGAATCAATAAATGGCTCCATCTCTGGCTCGGGCTTATCTCTGGTGTCATTGTGCTTATTGTTTGCCTCACAGGATGTATTTGGGTTTTTAATGAAGAAATAACTGGTTTACTAGAGCCTGAAACTAAAATTTCCAGGCAAGATAAACCTGTAATATCACCATCGCAACTATCGGCCATTGCACATAAGTTGTATCCCGACAAAGTGGTTTCTTATGCGCAATATCAACAGGGTAGAGCAATTACTTTGAACCTGCGCGGTGTAAAAGAGCAGGGCAGACGCGGCGGCGGTACATCTCTTAAAATAAATCCATACAGCGGACAACTCATCAGTAAAACTGAACATAAAAAAGGCGAAGTCGATTTTTTTCGGTTTATACTTAACGGTCATCGGTTTTTATGGATGCCTTATGCCATTGGCAGGCCGATTGTAAATTACGGTACAATGGTTTTTGTTGTACTGCTTATCACCGGTTTAATCTGGTGGTACCCAAAAAAATGGAACAAATCTACAAGAGACAAAAGCTTCAAAATTAAATGGGGCGCTTCATTTAAGCGTGTAAATTTAGATTTGCACAACGTTCTGGGGTTCTATTCCTTAATTTTTTTATTATTCATTGCCTTAACCGGAATGGTTTATGGTATCAGCTGGTACAGTCAGGGATTGTATTGGGTAACTACAGGTGGCGAAAAACTTGGCGATTATCCAAGGTTCGAGTCTGATTCGCTCAACGTCGGGAGGTTTTATACTCCGGAAAAAGCTATGGATATTGCCTGGAAGAAAGTAGTTTCCAGACATCCGAAATCTGAAGGTTTCTATTATAATTTTCCGGATACGGCCAAAGCAAAAGCAACCATAAGTATTACCGTTTATCCCAATCGAGGGCAGTTTTACAACAACCAGAGCTACAATTTCGATCAGCATACTTTAAAAGAATTTAAACGCGAAGGTTTATACGGTATGGATTACCAAAAGGCATCTGCCGGAGGCAAATTACGTCGTATGAATTACGATATACATGTAGGCAGCATTTTGGGTTTCCCAGGAAAAGTAATGGCTTTTTTAGCTTCTTTAATTGGTGCAAGTTTACCGATAACGGGTTTTTTAATCTGGTATGGTCGCAAATTCAAAAAGAAAACGGCTAAAAAAGAGCCTGTTGTTAGTTCTGGTTCAGCAGGGAATGTTAAATTTAAACCCGGATTAAAAACGTTCAAAACCAAAGCAGAAGAAGTTGTAGACTAAAAACCATTATGGAAACGGCGCTAAAAATATTGCTGTATGTTCTTCTCAGCATCGGAGGATTGCTTCTTGTTGGATTATTGTATGAACAATACAGTCGTTGGCAAATGGAAAAACGATTGAAAGGAAAAGGAACTTTTGCGCAGGTAGGAAAGTATAAATTGCATTACACCAAAATGGGGCAAGGCGATTGTACAGTTGTTTTCCAATCTGGATTAGGTTCTGACGGTTCTATTTGGCGAGAAGTGCAGCAAGAAATTGCAATGAATGTAGTAACCATTTCTTATGATAGAAGCGGATTGTTCCGTAGCGAAAACGGAGATACAACTAAATCAAATGCTTCAATTTCCAATGAGTTGTATGCATTGCTGGAACAAACCAATTGCCCGAAACCTTATGTTTTAGTCGGCCACTCAATGGCTGGTATTTATCTAAGAAAATTTGCAGAAGATCATTCCGCAGATCTTGCCGGAATAGTTCTGGTTGAGCCGGCACATCCCCAGATGAAGAAAAAAGCATCGGCAGAGTTTCTCAGAGAGATCAAAGCTCCACCTGCGGGTTTTGTTAAATTCTTAATTAACACTGGTATTTACAGACTTGTATTTCGTTTTATCTCTCTTTCGCCCGAAGTGCCTCTGGGTCATCATTATCAGCTGCGCGAGCGCGATTATTTTTATAAATCTGTAGATGCACTTTTTCAGGAAGCTAAAAATGACGATCAGAATTTACTGGCAGCGGAAACATACAGCGATTTCGGCAGTTTGCCTTTGGCTGTAATTTCTGGAACTTCACCAATCCGTTCTGCAGGTTTTAAAAAAGAGTCTACTAAAATTGAATACCAGAATTTAATTGATAGCCTTCATCAAGATCTGTTAACACTTTCTGAAAACAGCACTTTAATAAAGACTGAAAAAAGCGGTCATATGGTGCCCATTTCCAATCCTGAAATTATTGTCAATTCAATACGGAAGATGATTAAATAACGAGATCGTAACAGATCAAGGACGCCCTAATGCACCACCGGGAATTGTGTAATTCTTAATGTAGAGCAACCGTAAGGAACTAAAGTAATCTCTGTTGGTTCTTTCTCTTGCCCTGGGTTAAAATTGTTTGGTAAAGGCCCGGCCATGTTGTTGTACAACTGCCATGATGGTATTTTTTTTCCTTTAACTTTAATGCTAAGCGGCGTATTTTCAAGATTCCAGGGATAACCACTTGTTTGATGTTCAGTTACTTCAAATGCCGTTTCTGGATGATTTATTGCAAAATCCATTAATCCATAATTCCAGTCTGTTGTTGGAAAAACTTCAAAATAATCTCCATAAAAATCTTTTCCCTTTACCTTTCTCCAATCTTCACCAATTTTAAGTGCGTAAACCAGCGGCCCACGTTCTACCGCTACACTGAGCTCTGCCCAGCGGCTGGTTTCAACGTGCATTGGGAAATTAAGCTCTACTACGTCGCCATTCTTCCAACTTCTGTTAATTTTAATAATATCTCCAGGTTTTAAAGCTTCTGTAAATTTAATCCCATTGATTTTCACTTGTGCTGCTTTGGTCCATTTTGGTATGCGCAAATGGAATGGGAATGTTATCTTTTTACTTGTACTTACCGTAAATTTTATATTGCTGTTAAAAGGATAATTGGTTTCTTCCTGGATGTTGATTTCTTGTCCGTTTAGCGTATGTGAAACGCTGCTCGGGCCATAAATCAAAGCAGCGAGGCCTTTGTCTTTTGTTGCATACCAAAGGTTTTGAACCAATTTTGGCCAGCCCTGGTGCATGTTGCTTGTACAGCATGTGTAACCTGTAAATACACCGAAACACAGGTCGGTACCGCTGTGTGCATTGTCTTCGATAAAATTCCGGTTTGCACGCGTAATGAGTACCTGATTGGCACTTTGGAAATACTGGCGTTGATTAAAATCATCAGTAGCTTGAGTGGGTAAAGCATTATATGCTATTTTTTCCAATCGATCTGCAAAATCTGTATCGCCTGAAATGGCTAGCATTGTTTCCAACGAAAACATCATTTCTACAACTGAGCAGAACTCAACACCTTGGGTTGGGTTGTTGCCATGCAGAGGCTCGTCGCCTCCATACATTCCCTGCGCCTGGCCATGAAATATGTCAAGATCGTTTAAAGCTTTTTTTACCGCTTTCAGATATATCGAATCGCGGTGCTGCTGGTAATAAACCACTGGCGTTTTTATGCCTTGTGCAAGATTAACCGTATGGAAACTCTGAAATTGGCCGAGGTTTAGTTTTGCAATCAGATTTTGGTCAAAAGGGAAGGTATTACCCGCGTTGTAAGGAAAAAGATGTTCTATTCCTTTTTGCTGCATACTGTAGGAATTTTGAAAAATCTGCGTAAAGGGATAGGTTTGTTTGTAAAGTAAATCGGCCAACTCTAACAGATACGTTTGTTTGGTAATGTTGTGCAACCAATATACCACCATCATATTATCCGCTCCGCGTTGATTGGCCCAAAATGACCATTTATCTAAAGGTTGTTTTGGCAGCTCTTTGAGCTGATATCGAAAATATTTGTCCAATACGGTAATTACGCGTTTATCTCCTGTGGCGCTAAAATACTGTTGTAAAATTTTGAGCATGACCATACGCGGCCACCAGTCTTCTGCAGGTTCTTTTTGTATGCCGTTTTCAGCTCTGGTATTTTTAACAGGCAAAGGCCCAATGTATCCGTCCTCACGTTGGTGTGTCAAAGTCCATTCTACCCAAGGTTTTACCTGTTTAATAAGTGTAGCATCATCCAGAATATAGGCGAGAGGAAGTAATCCATCAATCCAATACGGACCGCGTTCCCATGCGTCTCCATCACCTCCAAGCCATGCATTTCGTTTACCGGCAACGGTTGGATATACCTGATCTAAATTTCCGGTCAACCCGGTTTTCATCCTCATGAGTTGATCTCTTAACCATCCTTTTGGTTTAATTTTTCCTAATGGAAGCATTTGATAAGGTGCTTCCTGTAAAGTATTTGATTGGCTCTGTGCCGGAGAGCGATCTGCATACAGCAGGAACAGGCTCATGAGAAACAAACAGAATTTTTTCATAGGATGATTTGGTTTAGAATCCTAAAATACAAAAGTTAATGATTCTCCGGTATTTTAAATCGATTTAGTTTTTTAAGGTGCGTACCGCAGATTCTCTCCGGATCGGAAATAGATCAAATCATAACGTTTGTGACTAAACAGTGCGTTTAGTAGATAATTTTAAAATTTTTAATAAAAATAATTTACTGATTTCTTGACTCTTACGTTTTTTTATAAAGTTTAGGGTACTAAATGTTCGGTTTTGTATTGCATTTGAAGAAAACATTACTACATTTGCATTCCCAAACGGGAGGTGCCATAGCTCAGTCGGTAGAGCAAAGGACTGAAAATCCTTGTGTCCCTGGTTCGAATCCAGGTGGCACCACTTCAAAAAAGCTTCAGTTCGCTGAGGCTTTTTTTGTTTAAATACAACTGAACTCAACGGCTTTAGGAAGTGCTTTCGTCAGAACTTAAAAAGCAACATTTTAAAACTACCTTTTCTTCTATTTTCAATACTGCCAGTTGTTTGATTCCTGAAATCATACTATTTTGCAAAATTTTCTTTTGGCACGCAAGAGCATTTTTAAGTAATAAGATTGTTATCTAAATAAAAATGCCAAACATATCTTTATTTAGAATCAATCTTATTAAATTTGTGAAATATTGTCAGATCAATAAGACGGAACTATACATGTATTCTAAACTACAAATGTCAAAATGAAAAAGATATTCATTGCGATTCTAACCATCGCATCGCTCGCCGCACAAGCACAAAAAAACGTATTTCTTGAAGCACCTTTTTGGAAGGATAAACCAGATGTAACTGCTGTTAAGGCCGCAATTGAGCAGGGAAACAATCCATCTCAGATGAACCCGATGTCTTTTGATCCGGTTGTTATGGCCATCAATAATGAAGCACCGTCAGAATCTATTATTTATTTGCTTGGACAAAAGGGCAATGATTTAAATAAACTTACTCATGATAGTCGTACCTACGTTTTTTGGGCGGCATCCAGAGGTAATGTTCCTGTAATCGAATATTTGTTAAAAAATGGCGCGAAACTGGACGTTCAGGATAGCCATGGTTTTACACCTTTAACTTTTGCTGCAACATCCGGGCAACAAAATACAGCCATTTATGATCTGTTTATCAAAAACGGTGCAAAGCTGAAAACAGATTTAAATCATGATGGTGCAAATGCATTACTGATTGCTGTTCCAAGTGATCCGGAGCTAAAACTAACAGATTATTTCATTTCTAAAGGTCTAGATCTGAACAGTAAAGATGCAGCAGGAAACACAGCTGTAAACTATGCAGCTAAAGGCGGTAATATAGAACTGATTAAAAAACTGATTGCAAAAGGCGTTAAATATAACGACAATGCAATGATTCTTGCTGCACAGGGTACCAGAAGAGACGCCAACGGACTTGAGTTTTATAAATTTCTGGAGACTTTAAAAATTAAACCTACGGCAACAGGAAGCAATGGAGAAAACGTACTGGCCTACATTGTCAAAAGACCAAAACAAGAAGAAATTATTTCTTACTTCGTGTCAAAAGGTGTAGATGTAAATCAAACTGATAAAGATGGAAATACTGCCTTTATGGTTGCTGCCGGTGCCAACCGCGACCTTGCAACATTAGAATTGCTATCAAAAAACCTTAAAAATATTAATCAGGTAAACAAACAGGGCATTTCTGCTTTGGCAATGGCTGTACGCGGAAACTCTGCAGAGGCCGTTCAATTTTTATTGAGCAAAGGTGCAGATATTAATGTTGTAGATAAAAATGGAGAAAATCTTGCAGCGTATCTTGTTCAGGCTTACAATCCGCAAAGAGCTGCAGATTTTGAATCCAAGCTTAAATTGCTCAATGAAAAAGGATTTGATTTAAAGGCGATTCAGCAAAACGGAAATTCTATTTATCATTTGGCGCTAGCTAAAAATGACCTAACACTTTTAAAACGTCTTGAACCTTTGAAAGTTGATGTAAATATTCAAAACAAAGAAGGATATACCGCCTTACATAAAGCTGCAATGACGGCCAAAAAAACAGATATTCTTGAATATTTAGTTTCTTTAGGTGCCAAGAAAGATGTAAAAACGAACTTTGAAGAAACTCCTTACGATTTGGCAAAAGAAAATGAGTTTTTAACAAAAAATAATGTATCAGTAGATTTCTTAAAATAATATAATGAAGAGTTTTTTAAAATTAACACTATTGTTGCTCATCCTGGCTTTTTCAAAACCTTTAAGTGTTTCGGCACAGACAACAAAATACAAGTGTATGGTGCAGATGACCAATTATATGGGCGAAGGCGCATATATAGCACTTTCGTTAATTGATCCAAAAGGCGCTTATGAAAAAACGCTTTATGTAATGGGATCTGATAAAAAATGGTATCCGGATTTAAAAGAGTGGAATAAATTCTATAAAGCCAAACCCACAAACATTAGTGCAATTAGTGGTGCATCTGTAACCGGTGGCGACAGAAGTGTAGCGGTTCTTGAAATCGAATCAGCCAAAATTAACAAAGGTTACAAAATGCGTTTTGAAACAGCTGTTGAAGACCAGAAATACAATTTGAAAGATATTGAAGTTCCATTAACAACTGAAGGATTATCTGCAAAAACAGAAGGAACAGGATACATAAGATACGTTCGTTTCAGCGCCAATTAAAATTTTATCAATGACCATTTCGTTCTGGAGATACAGCCATTTAGCCTTGGCTGTATCTTCTTTTCTTTTTATAGCGCTCGCCTCCATCACCGGCGTAATTCTTTCTTTCAAACCGATATCGGAAAAAACACGTCCCTACAAGGCTGAACATTTTAATGAAATTAAATTGGCGCAGGTTCTACCTGCAGTTCAAAAGAATTATAGCGATATCAGTGAACTTACTGTTGATGTTAACCAGTTTGTACATGTTAATGGAACGGATTCTACTGATGCAAGCGGCAATTTTTATATCAATCCCATTACAGGCAAGGGTTTGGCTAAGGTTGAAAAAGAAAGTGAGTTTTTTCAGTGGATGACAACCTTGCATCGCTCTTTGTTTCTACATGAACTGGGCAGGTTGTTTGTTGGCATAACGGCATTTTTACTTTTCTTAATTTCCATTTCCGGTACGGTACTTATTATTCAGCGCCAGAGAAGTTTAAAACATTTCTTTTCAAAAATAGTGCGTGACAGTTTCGCTCAGTATTACCATGTTGTTCTGGGACGTTTACTGCTCATCCCAATTTTAATTATCACGCTCAGCGGAACTTATATGTCTCTGAGCAGATTTGGCCTCATAAAAGAAGAAAAAATTACACATAAAATAGACTTCGACGCGCTTAATACCACGCCTCAAAAAAAAATATCTGATTTCAATATTTTTAAAAATACTGCACTCGCCGATGTACAGTCTATTGAATTCCCTTTTTCTGAAGATGTTGAGGATTATTATACCCTAAAACTTAAAGATCGGGAACTTACTGTAAATCAAATTACCGGAGATATTCTCACCGAAAAAAAATACGCAATGTCTACTTTGCTGTCTAATCTGAGTATGGATCTTCATACCGGACAGACAAATATGATCTGGGCAATTGTTTTGGCACTCGCTTCTGTAAATATTTTATTTTTTATTTATTCGGGTTTTGCAATGACTTTGAAACGAAGAGCAAACCGTGTAAAAAACAAATATAAATCAGACCAGGCTGAGTATATTATTTTGGTCGGTTCTGAAAACGGAAGCACGTTCAGGTTCGCAAAAGCAATTCATCAGCAACTGCTCAAAGCAGGGAAAAAAGTTTTTCTTTCAGAATTAAATGCCTACAAGGATTATCCTAAGGCAAAGCAGATGCTCATTTTTACGGCAACTTATGGTATTGGAGAGGCGCCAACCAATAGCGCCAAATTTTTCGCTCTGCTGGAGAAATACCCGCAACAAAATGAGGTTGCCTTTTCTGTCGTTGCTTTTGGTTCTCATGCCTATCCCGATTTTTGCAAATTCGGGTATGAGGTCAATAACCTCCTTTCAAAACAAACCTGGGCAAAGCCATTAACCGAAATCCATACTATAAATGATCGATCGCCGCAAGATTTCAATCATTGGGCAAATGTTTGGTCACAGGCTGCAGATATCTCCATTTCGCTCTTATCTCAGCTGCTGGAAACAAAAGCTGTAAAAACCAATAAGTATTTGGTTACGGGTAAGATTGTTACAGGCGAAACAGAAAAATCTTTCCTGCTGAGCTTAAAACCTGTTCGAAGACGGAAGTTTTCTTCAGGAGATTTACTGGCCATTTATCCTGCAAATGATTACCGGGAACGTTTGTATTCTATTGGTAAAGTAAATGGCAACGTTCATTTGAGTGTTAAGCTTCATCAGGATGGATTGGGATCTGGATTTTTGTACAGTCTGAATGTCGGAGACAGTGTCTCGGCTGCGATTATGCGAAACGAACACTTTTACTTTCCCCAGAAATCCAAGCCGGTTATTCTCATTTCCAACGGAACCGGAATTGCTCCGTTTTTAGGTATGATTGATGAAAATACAGGTTTTGCAGAGTGCCATCTATATTGTGGCTTCAGGGCACAGTCTTCGGTTGCGCTTTATGAAGATCAGCTTAATGTGGCTTTGCAAAATAAAAGATTAACAAAACTTAATGTTGCGCTTTCGCGAGAAGGCGACAAAAAATATGTTAAAGATTTGTTGGAACGCGACAGTGATTTTGTAGTCCGAACGCTAGAAAATGGAGGCACGCTTATGTTGTGCGGCTCACTGAGTATGCAGAATGATGTAATGAAATGGCTCGATGCCCAAACGAAAATTAAACCCGGAAAAACTTTGAGCGATTATCAATCGCACGGGCAGATTTTGATGGATTGCTACTAAAACAGAAACAGGATACCCAAAGTATCCTGTTTCTGTTTACAAATTATTTTGCCAACGTTTCAATGTTTTTTCACTTAGATTTTTTGACCGGAAAACCTGTCCGTCATCGCTAAACATTAAGCAGCTAAACTCCGGAAAACGGTTAATCAATTCCAATCCTTTATCTTTACCCAAAATCATAATCGAAGTGCTAAATCCGTTGGCCTGTTCTGCACTCGGTCCAAATATCGTAACGCTGCACAAACCTGTAGCGGGATATCCTGTAACCGGATTGATGATATGCGAATAACGTTTGCCATTAAAAATCACAAATTTTTCATAACTACCAGACGTAGTTACGGCACTTTTTTGCAAAGGTACAACTGCGTAAAGGCTGTCTTTATGGAACGGATCGGTAATTCCAATAGTCCAATGGTTTCCTTTCGGGTGTTTTCCCCAGGTATTCATATCTCCAGATCCATTTACTATTCCGGCCTTAATGCCTCTGGCCAGCATCATCTCTTTAGATCTGTCGGCAGCATAGCCCTCGCCCAAAGCACCAAAACCAATTTTCATTCCTTTTCTTTTCAGAAAAATTGTCGATTGGATACTATCTAAAATGATATTTTTATAGCCTACTTTTTCAACAGATTTTGCTACGGTTTCCGAATCAGGCATTTCGGACATTGAGCCATCAAATTTCCATATTCTATCCATTGCAGCAAAGCTGATGTCAAATGCGCCGCCGGTTAGCTCAGAAAGTTTCAACGCACGTTTGGTGAGTTCGAAAACTTCTCTATCTACTTTTACGGCGCGTATTCCGGCCTGCCGGTTTATTTCTGAAACCTGAGAATCTGCTTTCCAATCTGAGATAAGTGCTTCAATCCGACTGATTTCATGGATCACGGTATCTATATTTTGTTCGGCTTTAAGGGAATCTTCTGCAACAATAGTAATGTCAAAGCGGCTACCCATCAGCAACGTGGTTCTGTGGCGCAATACCTGTGCATAGGTAGAAAAACTGAACAGAATAAAAGCGAGTATAAGTTTTGTTTTCACGTAATATCAAAAGTTTAGTGCAAGATAAATCTGCAGCAAAAGTATCAGAATTATTTTATTATTTGTAATTAATCTAAATAGTATATCTTTGTGGCAATCATTATTCAGGTATTGGAACCACAGATACATTATAGCAAATCCCGGCTTAATATTCGTATTGACCGCAGGTCTTTTGAGAAGGCCTATGATGTATATTGGGAAAAACTCTTCTCTATTTGTTACAATAATATTAAAGATGTGGAACCTGCAAAAGGGATGGTTCAGGATATTTTTCGCTCCCTTTGGGAGCGAAGAGCAGATGTACAAATCGATAATCTTGAGCATTACCTGGTCAGATCGGCAAAATTCAAAGTATTTGAATACATCAGAAATAAGGTTAACCGGCAAAAGCACAATGCTTTTCACGCTACCGAATGTTTATCGTCCAGTAACTGTACAGAAGAACAGGTTATTGTAAATGAGTTGAAAGCGCAGGTCAATCATTTGGTAGACACTTTGCCCTGTCAATGTAAAAGGGTGTATAAAATGAGTAGGGAGCAGGGTTTAACCAATCGGGAAATTGCTTCAGCTTTGCTGATTTCTGAACGGGCAGTAGAGTACCATATCACAAAAGCAATGGGCCGGCTGAAGCTGGCACTCGCAAATTATTAATTATAGACTTACGGGTATTCTTTGATTATGCTACTTAGAATGAAAACAATATTTTACTAAGTTTGTAGCAATTATTGTTTATCGAAAACCGATGGGGATTGATCAGGAACTTTTAGAGCGGTATCATATGGGCATTTGCACTGCAGCAGAACGCCGTAGGGTAGAAGATTGGCTAAACAATATGGATTTGGACGATTTGGGTTTAGATTTACCCGAGTTTGAAAAGTCTGAATTAAAGGAAAAAATGTGGCTGGAAATGGAGAGGGATTTCCTGAATGAGGATAAGCCTGCCAGTATTCATTCACCAGGATACTTTATGTGGAAAGGCGCCATTGCTGCTTCCCTGGTTATTGCCATTTTATCTGCATCACTTTACTTCATTCTTGGATTAAACCAGGAAGATCACAAGCTACTGTCATTAAACAACAGTTCGGCGGTTGCGCCAAAGTTTGTTGATTCCAAATCTTACAACGTAACCATCGGACCCAATACTTCTGCATGGATTGACAATGCAGAGGGCATTATTGATCTAACCGGAAGTTTGCTCATTTCCCCTAAAAAAGATGTAGACTGGATATTCGAAGGAACGCAGAAAAGGGTAACCTTAAAAAAGGGACAAACCTATATTGTATTAAAAAATTCTACAGATGCTCAGGGTATTATCGTAATTAGCGAAAGAAATTTACTCGATCTCCCACCGGTAATGCAAAAACAAATTGCCAGCCATTTTGATATTTAATGTTTTCAACTCAAATCTATAATTTGCGCCGCGGTTTTAAATGTCTGTTATTCATTTTGACAGCGTGTTTATTGTTTTCTTGCAGCAGTAAACCTACTGCTGAAGGAAAGTACAGCTTTTATATATTGGGTAAAAATGGGCGCGAATATATGCTGAGGGCTGCTGATTTAACCAAAGGAGAGATTGCGCCTGAACAGGGCGGAGTAATTGCCGGCACACACATGGATCGGGATATTATTGTAAAAGATGGTTTCATTTATCACCACAATAGCAAAACCTCTGTATTCTCAAAAGCGGTATTTGGTAGTAAATCATTAGTTGCAGGTACAGAACTTAAGCTGAGTGATTTCTCCGTTGAGAACTTTTTGTGGATATCCAGAGATACGCTTTTGCTGGTTGGGTTAAACCGCAATACATACATTCAGCCGAAATACGCAATAGTTGATACGGAAAATATGAAGTTGATTGCGGAAGGGAAAATGGGCATTCCAAAACCATCAGGAAAATACACTACCCTTTCTATTGGCGTATTGAAGCGCAAAGCAAATGAGCTTTTGCTCGGGTATACCTATCACATCACTTCCGGTATATCTGATTACATAACCAGCGATACGATGTACCTTTCGAAGGTGTCTTATCCGCAAATGCAGCTTCTCACTACCGATAAAGACACACGTTCTACTTATCCCGGAGGCATCAATACCATTCAATCCTATACTTTCAACGATGAAAATGGCGATTTATACTTTATGAGTTGTCCGGGTATTGCTTTGGGCAACCGGCCGGAAATTGCGACTGGAATTTTTAGGGTAAAAGCTGAAAGTGATGTTATAGACCCAGATTATTTTTTTAACATTTCTGCATCTAAAATTCAAAACCATGCTTATGGTTTGTGGTACCTTGGCAATGGTAAAGCTTTGATTCGCGCAGAGCGAAAAGATCTGTTTAAAGGTTTAGAAGATCATTACAGTACGGCGCATTTCGAATTTTACGTTTTAGACCTCCGCAGTCAAACTGTACAGAAGCTCAATCTTCCGTTGGATAAAGGAACACGCCGCGAGTGTGTGCTGGTTGAAAATGGTAAAGCTTTTATTGCAGTCAACTCTACGCAGCAGGGAAACTTTGTTTGGCAATATGACATCAAAACCGGAACGCTAACACAAGGACTGCAGCTTTCTGGCGATACAGATTACATTTTGAGAATGGATCGGCTGGAGAATTAGTTGCTGCGATGCTTTTTCAGGCTGGCTATTTCTCCGTTACTTAAAATTTTTTCATTTTTTTTCCTTTAGCACCTTCGGTATTCCGTTCGTTGCGCTACTTACTCGGTATGCACAATAATTAAACTAATGTCTAACGGAAAAAATCTATTCATCTTATTTTTCAGCGTGCTCACGCTCGGTGCTTATGCACAAAATCAATCCAGCATTTCAGGTTATGTAAATGACGGAAATGAAACCATTACCGGTGCTTCTGTAATTATCAAAGGAAGTAAAAATGGAGTAACCACAAATGCTTCAGGCTATTTTGAAATCGGCAAGCTTAGCGCAGGAAATTACACGCTGGTTATTTCCTATCTGGGTTTTGTTGCACAGAGCCGCACGGTTTCACTTAAAACCAATGAAAATCTAAAACTCAATTTTACTTTAAAAACCAATCAGCAACAACTTGGAGATGTTGCCGTACAGGGCAAAACCAAAACACAGGAAATTAAAGAATCCGGCTTCGCCGTAAATGCAATTGATACAAAGAAATTCGCAAATACCACAGCAGATCTGAATCAGATTTTAAATAGAAGTACAGGCGTACGCATTCGTGAACAAGGTGGTTTAGGCTCTGATTTTAAATTCTCCATAAACGGACTTTCTGGTAAACAGGTGAAGTTTTTCATAGACGGAATTCCGATGGATGTTATGGGAAGCGCCATGTCGCTCAATAATATTCCGGTAAATCTGGCCGATCGGCTCGAAGTTTTTAAAGGCGTGGTTCCGGTACAGCTTGGCGCAGATGCAATGGGCGGCGCAGTAAATGTGGTAACCAACCAAAAAGCCACAAATTATTTGGATGTAAGCCATAGTTACGGATCATTTAACACCAACAGATCTTCTTTATCAGGCCAGTATGTAGACCATAAAACCGGACTTATTGTAAAGGGAAGTGGTTTTTTTAATTCTTCAGATAACAACTATACCATGAAAGATGTAGATGTTGTTGTTGGCGGAACACGAATTGGCGATTATATTTCTGACCTAAACGGTGCCGAATTTCAAAAGGCAGATGTGAAACGTTTTCATGATAATTATCAATCTGCATCAGGTCAGGTAGAAGTGGGGTTAACCAATAAAAGCTGGGCAGATGTACTGTTTGTTGGTGTTGGCTATAACGAAGCCAAACAAGATCTTCAAACCGGATTTGATCAAAGCATTGTATACGGGCAAGTTACGCGTGCAAGTCAGGCAGTAAATGGAAGTTTGCGCTACAAAAAAGAGAACCTATTTACAAAAGGTTTAAGTTTAAGTGCCTTTGTAGCACGCTCGCGCGATAAGTACAAAACTGTAGACACTGTTTTGCGTAATTACAATTGGGATGGCAGTTATTTTGACAAAGGCTATTCTGAAATGGGCGGTGTAAAAGCAGTTGCACATATTATTCGTCCACGCACCTACGGAATGGCAAATATGAGTTATCTAATTAATGATCAGCATTCGCTTAACCTGAATTACACGATAGACCGACTTAACAATGAAAACTACAACGAGCTGTTAACCGATCATGACGATATGCCCGGAAAGCTCAACAAGCAGATTATAGGTTTAGCCTATCAACAAGATTTGCTAAATAAAAGATTGGTTAACACCCTTTTTGGAAAATATTACAGTTTAGGTTTAGACCGTCCAAAACTGATTAATCGCGTGTATACGCCAATGGATACAACGTTTTCGAACTTTGGTTATGGCGCGGCATCAAGATTTAAAATTACAGATGATCTGGGCTTAAAAGCATCTTATGAACACGCTTACAGACTACAGGAAGCCGAAGAAATGTTTGGCGATGGATTGAATTTGCAGGGAAACCCAGATTTAAAACCAGAAAGTAGTGATAACCTTAACCTCGGCGCATTTTACAGTTTAAGAATCGGGAAAAATAGTTTTTATATAGAAGCATCTGGTTTCTATCGCAATGCGAAAGATTTTATTTTCCCGGTTCCGGATGAACGTTCAAAATTGCTTAAAAACCAAAATCAATCCAGTGTACGCATTACCGGTTTTGAATCTGAAGTGCGCTACAGTTATTCAGATTTATTGTCGGTAAATCTGAATATGACCTATCAGAATGCCGTTAATACAACGAAAAACGGACAAACAGAATCCTACAATGTAGAAGGAACTTATCTCAATAAAATCCCAAATCAACCTTGGTTATTCGGAAACGGAGAGTTTACCATTGGTAAAAGTGATTTGTTGGGCAAAGATACCCGATTGCAATTCAACTGGTTTACGCAGTATGTAAACTGGTTTTACCTAACCTGGGAAGGAAAGGGAAACCCGAATGGGAAATCAGATATTCCAACTCAGCTGATTCACAATGCATCGGTTAGCTATTCAATGAAAAAAGGCACATATAACCTTTCGTTAGAATGTAGAAACCTAACCGATGAACTGGCTTTTGATAATTTCAGACTTCAGAAACCCGGACGTTCATTTTCGGTAAAATTCAGATATTTTCTTCAGTAATACATCATTTCCTAATTGATCATTCCTATTTAGATTCATCAAAATGAAAACAATATTTAAAACAATCGCCTCTATTTTCTTCATCAGCCTGATGGCTTTCTTCAGCGGATGCGAAAAACGCAACGTTGGCGAAATTGAAGAAGGTACAAAATACTCGGCCATTTTATGTGTAGGCAGTTGGCCAAATACCGCATATTATATTGCCGGCATTCAATCGTTAACCAGTGGAACGATAAGTCTGGCAAAAAACGGTGCAGAAATGACCGGAAAAGTTTACGCTCAGGATGTTATCCAGAAAGATGGTTTTTACTATCACTGCAATGCTAACAGCGGCCGTTTAGGCAAATATCATGTAGAAAATGGTGCTTTACTTATTGATAAAGAAATTCCATTTGCCTGGTTAAACTGGAGTTCCTATACCTGGGTAGACAACAATACCTTGATCATTTTTGGCGATGGAAAAGGCGAAGCACGTTATGCTGTAGTCAAAGTTGATAATATGACCATCAAAACCGGTAAACTGAACCTGAACGCTATCCCGGCAGGTTTTAGTTTGTACAATTTCGGTTTCGCACAGTATAGAGACGGAAAAGTGTTTTTAGGTTACGGTTTCGGATCTGACGATTGGTCTCAGTATCCGAATATGCCGGTTTATCAGCAGTCGCTTGTAGCGGTGATTGATTACAACACAATGGCGGTAGAAAAATCATTGCAAGATACGCGCACAACAGGATTGGGTGGATCGAACGTTTATGCACCATCATCTTTTCTGGATGAAAACGGCGATTTGTATTTTATCAGTGATCCGGTGAATGTGTACGATTATAAATCTCCGGCAGCAATGTACCGGATCAAAAATGGTTCTACAGAAATCGATCCAACATACTTTTTCAACTATTCTGCGGCCGCAAATAATGAAATGGCTCCGGCAATGTGGTACATCGGTAATGGAAAAGCAATTGTACGTTCAAGAATTGCAGGCCAGTCTATAGATGCCGATCACTATTTCTGCCTTATTGATGTTAAAAGCGGCGCATTTATCAAGAAACTCGATTTACCTACAGATAAAGGAGAACGTATGGTAAATGCTGTAATTGTGGAAGACGGAAAAGCATTTATTGCTGTTAATGCCGCAGACCGCGATTATATATGGCAGTATGATCCGGCCACAGATCAGCTCACAAAAGGTGTAGAATTTGTTGGCGGTATAGACTACATTTTACGAATAGAAAAATTAAGATAACCTTTCATCAACATCGATGACTTTTAAAAAAATTAATGCCTGGTTGCACCTTTGGCTCGGACTCGCGTCTGGAATAATTGTAGTTGTTTTGGGTTTAACGGGTTGTGTGTTGGTGTTTGAACACGAAATAAAAACACTAACCAATCCGCTTGTCAGAGTTGCTGCACCGGAGAATGGAAAGATTTTGCCTCCTTCCGTTTTATATCAATCGGTACAAAAAGCGCTTCCGGGAAAAGAAATAGAATCGGTTTGGTATTATGGTGAAAACCGAACGGCGAGGTTTCGTGCCCATGAAGTAGATTCTATTATTTACGTAAACCCCTACACGGCCAAAGTTGTTGGCATGGGAAAGGAAAAAGATGTATTTCAATTTTTTAAGGACGGCCATTATTACTTCTGGCTTCCTCAAAAAATTGGACATCAGGTAACAGGTTGGGGAACGCTCGTTTTCTTTTTGCTGCTAATCAGTGGAATGATTTTATGGTGGCCAAAGAAATGGAACAAACGTTCACGTGAGCAGAGTTTTAAAATTAAGTGGCGTGCAAAATTTAAACGTGTCAATTATGACTTGCACAATGTTTTAGGCTTTTACTCCATCCTGATTGCCATCTTACTTGCCTTTACCGGCCTGATGATGAGTTTCAGCTGGTTTAACAACAGTGTTTTCTGGATGGCTGGCGGAGTAAAAAAGGAGCGTATTGCTGCACTGTCTGATACCACAAAAAACCTTAAAGTAGATGTGCTTAAACAAGTAGACCACGCCTGGAGAAAAGGCGTATTCGAAATTGCTGAGCACAATCCTTTTGAAATTATAGTACATTTTCCGGAGAAAGCTTCAGAAGCCATCTATGTTTGTACAGATATGTACAAAGGTACCTGGCGGGATGTGTATCTCGATCAATATACGTTAAAGGAACTTCCAGCTTCTAATAAACGGCTGCGTAATGAAAATCTTTCTGCATGGATCAGACGATCTAATTATGGTCTGCATGTAGGAGAAATTGGTGGGTTAACCACCAAGATTATCTTCTTTGTTGTGAGTTTAATCTGTGCCAGTTTACCCATAACCGGTTTTTACATCTGGTGGGGCAAACAAAAGAAAAAGCCTAAACGAAAGAAGAATTTCAGACCCTCTTTAACTTAATTTTATATGAACAGACGAATTTTGACCGCAGGTAAATTACCTGTTGCGGGATTTCTATTGCCCTTTTTTGCAGTCCTTATTATCTCAATGTTAACGGTTAAACAGGCTTTCGCACAGGCGGAAACTACCGTGCATGGTCAGGTTATAATGGCCGATGGAGCACCATTGGAGTATGCAGCCGTTGCTTTACAGAACCCCGAAGGTAAAAACTTAAAAGGCGTACTTACAGATTCACTAGGGAAATTTGCTTTTACAAGCGTTCAATCTGGCCGCTACCAGGTGAAAATTTCAAGCATGGGATTCATCTATCAGCAAACGGCTGTTTTCAATATTTCTAATCAAACCAACCGGCACCATCTTGGCGTTTTTAAACTTATTGAAGACGCGCAAACCCTGGCTTCAGTAAGTGTTTCCGTAGAACGAAAAGTGATTGAACAGCGAATGGATAAAATGGTGATCAATGTTGAAAACAGTATTCTTGCTGAAGGAAATACGGCTTTGGAGTTGCTTGAACGTGCGCCAGGAGTGAAAGTTGCAGATGATGGGAAAATTTCGCTGAAAGGCCGTCCCGGCGTAAATGTCATGATTAATGGAAAACTGACTTTTTTATCGCCCGCAGAATTGAGTACAATGCTTAAAGGAACCAACTCTGCATCCATTTCAAAGATAGAAATTATGAGTAACCCGTCTTCAAAGTACGATGCTGCCGGCAATGCGGGTATGATTAACATTGTGATGAAGAAAAACCAGGTAAAAGGTTTCAATGGTAGTATATCGGCCAATGGCGGTTCCGGAAGGAAGGCCAGATACGGTTCTGGTTTTAGCCTGAATTACCGAAATGCAAAGATCAATTTGTTTAGCAGTTACAACTATGCTTTCCGCGGAGAAACAGAATATCTCGATTTTACGCGCCGTTTTTATGAGAATGGTCAAATTTCCGGCATTCCGAATCGGATTTCAAATCAGCACACCAAAACAAATGAACCTTTAAATACGCACAACTTCCGGATTGGTGCCGATTGGGATATTGATGATAAAAATGTTTTAGGTGTATTGCTTAACGGAAATGTGGGTAAATATCTGCACAACAGCCAAACGAGTAATTTGCTTCGGTCTAATTCTGGCGAATTGTTAACGGATCTTTTAACGCGAAATTACGATCAGCAAAGCTGGAAAAACTTAACCTATAACCTCAATTACCTGCATAAATTTGAGAAAACCGGCAGAACCCTTTCTGCTGATGCAGATTTTGCAGCGAACTCATTTACCTCAAATCTGAATCTCGATACGTATAGCGCAGCAACTAACTCCAGTCAGGCCGCAATTGCAACAAGCAGAAAAGGCTATGTGCCTGCAAAAACCGATGTGTATATTGTAAAAACAGATTATACAGATGTTATTGGCAAAAATCTGAAAGTAGAAACGGGTTTGAAAAGTGCCTTTATCCAATCGGATAACAATTTGGTTTACCAAAATTTAAATCAAGGGCAATGGGAATATGATGCGGCAAGCAGCAACTATTTTATTTATAAAGAACAAATTCATGCAGCTTATTTAAATCTAAACCAGGAATTTAAAACCTTTAGTGTACAATTGGGCTTGCGTGCAGAATATACCAATACCAAGGGCAACCAGGTTACCACCGGAACTACTTTTACCAGAGATTATTTGCAGTTGTTTCCTAATCTTATGTTAAATAAACCATTGGGCGAAAACCATCAGTTGCAGTTTGCCTACAGCCGTAGAGTGCAAAGACCAGATTATGGAGACTTAAACCCTTTCCGCGTATTCAGAGATCCGCTGTTATACTATGAAGGAAATCCCAACCTCCGGCCAGAGCTTACACAAAATTTCATGATTAACCACGTCTTCAAGAATAAATATACCATTGCCTTAAATTACAGTAAAACAAAAGATGTAATTACCTGGGTTACCGGCCAGATTGATAATATTAATACTACGTATGAAAGTCCGCAGAATTTAAAAAGCCTCATTAATTACGGACTGAGCTTTACTGCACAAACCAATTATTTTAAATGGTGGTCTGCAACTAATTTTGCCAATGTTTTCAAAAATGAATACAATGGCGATGGTGCAATCGGCAACTTTTCCAACGGGTTGTGGAGCTACAGCTTCAATTCCCAGAACTCTTTTAAAGCCAGTAAAGGTTTGAGTTTCGAACTTAATGGATATTATAATTCGAAATCCGTATACGGTATTTCTACCGAAAGCAGTTATTATGCAATTTCTGTAGCCGCCCAAAAAACAGTGTTAAAAGATAAAGGAAGTATTAAACTGCTTGCGAATGATATTTTTCAGGGCAGCCAGTTTCGGTATGCAACGCGCTATCAGAATATTGATATGAACAGCCATATCAATGTAGACAGCAGAAGATTAATCTTATCGTTTTCATATCGCTTTGGAAATCCTACGGGAGGGAAAGAACGTACAAGGCGAAGCCAGGACGAGCAGAACCGGGTAAAAGGCGGCGGATAAAGGCATTTTTCTCGATCTGAAGGCATTTCAACACTGTTGAAATGCCTCTTTTATTTTTCAACCACAGTTTCTGCGGATGAAATTTTCTGGCGATGTTCCAAACCCCATTGAACCAATGTTTCTGTTACTGGCAAAACGGTTTGCCCATAATCCGTAATTCGATAGATAACTTTTATGGGTTTGCTGTCTTGCACGGATCTGCATACCAGTAAGTTAGTTTCCAGTTCTTTAAGCTCTTTGCTCAGCATTTTTGCAGAGATAGAACCAATTTCTTTTAACAGCTTGCCGAAATGAATGGTTTGATGTGTTCTGTTCGCCAGGAAACGCAAAATCATCAGCTTCCATTTTCCGCCAAGCACATCTAAACTGTCGCGCATCGCCATCAATTCTTCACTGCAGGTTGCATTTCTCACCACTTCACCATCTGTTATTTTTGCCATACTTACCTCAAGGTTACCGGTTACCATTTGTTAACCCATAGCAAATATAAATGTTATGATGAATAGTTTTGAAACTCACTTATTTTAGATCATGAAAGCAATTGTACTGAAAGAAAATAATGCGCTTGTACTCGAAGAACTGGAAAAGCCTGAACCCAATATTGGGGAAATTCTGATCAGAATTCATTCTGTTGGATTTAATCCGATAGATTATCAGATGCGCGAAAATGAATTTGAACGCCGTTATTTAAAAAGCCGGGTTTTAGGCCGAGAGTTTTCAGGTACAATTGTTAAACTGGGTGCCAGCGCAAATAAATATCAGATTGGTGATGCTGTTTTTTGTAGCTGCGGCAGCATGGGCAGTAATGGCGCTTACGCAGAATTTATTGCTGTGCCAGAAGAAATTGTGGCCCTAAAACCATGCGGTTTGTCTTTTAGCCAGTCTGCGGGTCTGGCCTCTGCCGGACTTACTGCTTTGCAATGTTTTAGGCGTATGCCACCTTTGGCAGATCAAAGTATTTTTATTTCTGGTGCCTCCGGCGCTGTTGGCAGAATGTTGATTTCTATTTTGCTTGCGCATAATTTTCACAAATTAACGGCAATTGCCGGAAGTTTAAATAGTGTTGAATCGCTAAAAAATCTGGGGCTTAAAGCAAATCAGATTGTGAACTATCATTCGGAGAACAGGGAAAACGAATTGCTTTTTGAAAACAAAGGACAACATTTTGATATTGCTGTAGATTGTGTAGGTACAGAAATGGCAGAATTGAGTGCCGCGATACTCAAAATACAGGGAATTTATATGGATGTCACCAACTTTCATTCCCAGGACTCGAGAAATGCCTTGTTTTCTAAAGGGGCAACCGTGCACAACATTTCCAGTTTTTCTTATGCCGAGTGCAAACAGTATACCTATTTTGGAGAGGCTTTAGATACAATTAGCAGCTATGTAAATTCTGGAGCCATCGGCCCGGCAGAAGTTGAAATAATTGGTTCTTTAACTGCTCAAACGGTAGAGGAAGCACACCATAGATTAAAACACAATTTATCTTTTGGGAAAAAATTAATAATGACAATAATAGATGGAAAAAATTAAAACAATTCCCCGCAGGGTGGTTACTGGGTTGCGCAATGGCAAATCGGTTATTGATGAAGACAGACTGGTAGAAAATGTTTCGGAACACTTCCCCGGGTTAATTATATCTGATATCTGGAATACCAATTCCAGTCCGGCGAGTTTGGGCGCAGAAAATCCACTTGAAAATTCCGCTTTTCCAAATACACCTAAAAATGGAACCTATTTTCGCTATGTACACATTCCGCCTGATGAAGATTTGGGTGTAGAATGGGTACCTGGCGAACCGCATCCAATGATGCATCAAACCGATACTTTGGACTATATAATTATCTTAAGCGGCGAACTTTTTCTGATTGTTGATGAATGTGAAACGCTGCTAAAAGCCGGAGATATTGTGGTACAACGCGGAACGAATCATGCATGGAGCAACCGTTCTGGCAAGCCATGCATCCAGCTGGCCATATTATTGGATGCATCTTCCTCCGGGAAAAAAAAGTGATTCTACTACATCCCGTAAAGATGATTCTACGTAAATAATATTCAGAAAAATATTGGTTTGGAATCTGGATGTTTGATCACGAAAACAAATAGTTTTGAGCAGATTTAGTGTTTTTTTTATTTGAAAGCTCCCGGAAAAATTGAAGAAATATTCATTAATTTTATCGGGAGATTTAAGCCTTTTGCCGATACCTGTCATCCCAACACAATATATTGCGCTAATTTCAGTTATGTAATGCTGGCTGAACTGCATACGGATTTATACAGGGCCGTCTTATAAAAAATAATGTATCAAAAACATGGGAAAAATAAAATTCTACCAAATTATAATGCTGATCTGTATTACTTCAGGATTGTTCACTTCCTGTAAGAAAACCAGTATTACCGAGACGCCTACACCCACGCCAACTACAACAACCACAACTACGGCAAGTAGAACAGAGCTAACCAGAGACTCGATGTTTCTGTATGCTAAAGAATTGTATTACTGGAATACATCATTGCCCACTTACGAGGTTTTTAACCCAAGAAGTTACAGTTCTAATGAAACAGAGCTGTATGCATTAAGTCAGATTGCAATTAATGCAACAACAGGAAGACCTTACGAATATTTAGCCGGATCCTCAGAACCTAAGTATTCTTATCTGGATTACGTTACTACATCTACAGGTGCCACCGGCGCATTGAAAGCTGATTTAGACGGTACAGCACTCGATTTTGGTTTTTCTGCTGCATTTCGTAGCAATACGACGCTTTACGTTAGCTATGTATATCCAACCTCGCCAGCCGGGCAAGCGGGTTTAACCAGAGGTTGTTTAATTACATCGGTTAACGGGAGTACCAATATTAACAGCACCAGCAACTCATCAATAGATATGCTTAACGCAGCAATTTTTGGAACGTCAAATAGTTTAACACTTACATTTACTGATTTGAGTGGAACCTCCAAAACCGCAACACTCGTTAAAGCCAACTATACATTTAGCCCAATTTTATATACCAATATCTACACTGTGGGCACTAAAAAAGTTGGATACATGGTGTTCAATAGTTTCACAGATAACGTAAGTGCAGAATTGGGAACCCTCTTCAGCAGATTTGCTTCAGAAGGAATTACAGAATTAATTGTTGATTTAAGATCAAATGGCGGTGGTTATGTGTCCACAGCAACTGAGCTGTCAAACTATATTGTACCTGCATCACAAACGGGTAATACCATGTTTACCTATTTTTACAATAGCTATCTGCAAAATTTAACCACTACCCAAAGGCAAACATCTGTTTTGTCTCATCAGCCACTTCTAAGTTCATCTGGCGGTCTACAAACCTACACTTCAGGTGTAAATGGAAGATATGCCACATATGCAGATTTGAATTATTCTACCACAAGTGCAGACAATATTGAGAAATTTGCAAAGGTCGGAACATTAAATCTAAGCCGGGTATATTTTCTGGTTACAGGCTCTACAGCATCTGCAAGTGAATTGACAATCAATAACCTGAAACCGGTGATGGATGTAAAAGTGATAGGACAAACTACATATGGAAAACCCGTAGGATTTTTTCCAATCCGGATTAATGATTTTGATATGTATATCCCAGAATTTGAAACTAAAAATCAATTGAATGCCGGCGGTTATTATGCAGGAATGTCTCCAGACCAATCTGCAGTCCAGGACTTATCTAAAGATTTTGGCAATACACAAGAAACTTTGCTTAAATATGCTTTAAATTATGCAGAGCGAGGAACCTTCGTTCTTCCAACCTCAACAACTTCATCAACAGCTTCAAAGTCTACAACTGCTGCTAAACAGTTTTCTTCTGTTACGGAAGATCGAGACGCAAATCTAAAGTTAAACCTTGGCACTTTCAACGGAATGGTGGGGACGCCAAAACGAACGTTCTAAACCAACGTATTGAATTTAGATTCGATATGGGTTTTGGCCTGGCGCTGAAACTCTTCGGGCGTTTGCCCGGTTTGCTTTTTAAAAAACCTACTGAAATATGGCCTATCGGTGAAACTCAACTGATAGGCTATTTCTTTTATCGTATTCTCACTGTGGATAATTTGCCTTTTTGCTTCCAGTATAATCCTGTCGTGGATAATTTGCATCACCGTTTTATCCAATTTTTCTTTCAAGATCTGATTGAGTCTTTTTGCACTGATGCCCAATTCATCAGAATAGAAATCAATATGGCGCATTTCTTTAAAATTACTTTCCAGCAACATCAAAAATGCATACACTCTTTTTTGGTTAATGTCGTGCTCGGTAAACTAGTGTTCCTTAACCTGAATCAGCTTTAGCAAAAACACTTTTAAAAAGGCCTTTACCATTGTTATACTTTGCGACTGATATTCTTGCGCCATTAAACTGTAAATGCCCTGCAAAGCCGATGAGGAATTTGGATCTAACTTTAAACAGGAAAACTCTCCCTGAACGTTAAACATTTTAAAGAGGTCTAGAAAGAATTCTTTATCTCCTTCATCCAAAACATCTCTTTTAAAAGAAATTAGCTCTCCGTTTTTTCCGGCTTTATTAAGCTGATGTACGCGATATGGTGGAATCAGGTAAATCCAATCGCCTTTAATGTTTTGTCCGTCTTCTACCTGGTGAAGTGGATATTCGTCTTTCAACCATACAATTTCAAAAAAATCTTTTCTTCCCGGATCATTTAAATAACTCGGCGGACAGTTGGCCAGGTTACGGATATACATCAGGGATTTTTCGAGTACTGCAGTTGTTGGAGAATTCATGAAGTACAAAGATACCTAATCGGAAATTGTTGGATTGGATTATCGGATAATTGAGGAGGACAATTAGGAAATGCTTGTTTTTTATGGTTTAAAGATGACTTTTTGGGCTGAAAATTTCCCAATTGTCCAACATAATGTGTGAAATGTATAACGGGCAATCCACGCCAGCGCGCTACTTTAGCCCGAATAAAATTAAGGTTATGAACGCCGATATGCAACAAGAAACAATGGACAATCAACAATTAATCTGGGATCTTCAACTCAGTCTCGATTTAATTCTGGAAGAAAATCTCGCACTGGCGAAAAAAATAGACCTGGAAAGTTTGATTCCTTTTGTTGACTACATACAGCAAGCTGAACGGATTTTTATCATTTCTGCAGGGCGATCGGGTTTTGCGATGCGGGCAGCAGCCATGCGTTTAATGCATTTGGGTATGAACGTTTATTTTGTTGGAGAAACCACAACGCCAGCTATTAGGCCAGGTGATTTACTGATTGCGGCTTCCGGATCGGGAACTACGAGTACCATTGTTCGCGCAGCAGAAAAATCACGCGGGGCTGGAGCAACTGTTGTTGCATTAACAACTAATATTCAATCGCCATTGGCTGCACTTGCGGATTACAGCGTACGGATTCCGGCTGCAGAAAAGCAAGATCATGGCGGTTCAAACTCTAAACAATATGCGGGAAGTTTATTTGAACAGTTTTTATTGCTTTTAATGGATGCTGTTTTTCAATCGCTTTGGAAACTTGACGGAACACCTGCCGAAGAACTTTGGAAAAGACACGCAAACCTCGAATAAGAAGAATTTTAACAATTATATATATAAAATCATGGCAAAATTACAAGTAGCAATAGATTTACTAACCACTGAAGATGCATTGGCATTGGCTGCAAAAGTAGCACCTTATGTAGATATTATTGAATTGGGTACTCCATTAATTAAAAATGTAGGTTCTTCAGTAATCACAGCAATGAAAAATGCACACCCCGATAAATTGGTTTTCGCAGATTTGAAAACTGCTGATGCAGGTGAGCTTGAAGCAGACATCGCTTTCAAAGCTGGGGCAGATTTAGTTACGGTTATGGGCGCTGCCGGAAATGCAACAATTGTTGGTGCAGTTAAAGCTGCAAAAGCACACGGAAAAGGTGTTGTTGTAGATACAATTGGCTATCCGGACCGCGTAAAAAGAGCACAGGAAGTTACTGCATTAGGTGTAGAGTTTGTGGAATTGCACGCAGGTTTAGATGAGCAATGGACTGAAGGTTATTCTATCCAGGTTTTGATTGACGAAGCTGCAAGAGCTGGTGTTCCGGTTTCAATTGCTGGTGGTGTTAATTTAGAAAACGTGACTGCAGTAATTAAGGCTGGTGCACAAGTTGCAGTAGCTGGCGCGGCAATTTACGCTGCAGAAGATCCTGCGCAAGCTGCAAAAGCACTTCGCGAAGCGATAGATGCGGCATAATTATACAAGCATTTAAACAAAAATGGCTACCAGTTTTGGTAGCCATTTTTGCTATAGCAATATTTTACTGCTTATATCTTTATTAATTGTAATGTAACCCGGATATTTTACAGGCGTTTTGCCAAGCATAAATGTAGGTTTAATTTTAATCGTCAATAAGCCAAGTTTTTCATCTTTAGATGACGACCCTTTTTTTGCTGCCTTTAGAATATCATTAAAAATATTTGCATTGGAAATTAACCCGTAGATATTGCTGGTAAGCTGAACAGGAACATTTACCGTTTGCCCTTGGGCAATACTCACATTCTGGTTTACAATTCCCTCTGCCAAATCCGTATTGTTTACTAAAATTTTATATTCAAACTGGTTAATTGCAGCCAGTTGATTTGACGGATTGGAAATTTCCAGATTTACATTGGCACGCAAAGGAATATCTTTTCGCAACAAACCTAAAGCTACACCAGGCAAACTGGCCAAGTTAAAATTCTGTTGTTCAAGAATTTGTTTTACGTCTGCGCCAGCAACCGTTACTTGTTGCACACCTGTAATTTTGTAACTGCAATTTTCAAGTGCTTTAATTTGTTGGGCCTGTTTGTTAATTCCACAGCTCAATAAGCCTACAGTGAAAAGACAAAGCAATAGTTTCTGTTTCATTTTATTTTGTGTTGTTGGTGTTGTGTTATCAACAATAACGCCAAATTAATAAAACTATTTCAGTGTGCCCATTTAAGACTGTAAATTGCTGTTTAGGCGCTGGGCGTAATGGTTTCTATCTGATCGCGTTCATCATCGCCATCTTTTTTTTTATTATCGGCAGAATTAGCCACTTCAGGCGAATCAGTTTCTGCTTTTTCTTCGTTTTCTACGGATTTGGATTGAACAACTTCATCTTTTTCCACGTCTTCATTTGCGGCTTTTTCTTCAGTTTCCTGTTCCTTCTGCGGTTTTGTATCTCCATCCTGAAAAGCATTTTTTCGTTCTTCAATCGCATCTTCAGCGGTTGATGGGATTACTGTTTCAATCTCCATTTGTACATCTTCCGTTGGTTTTGGGTGTCCGTGTTCTGCGGTAGGTTCCTGATCTTTATTTTCCATATTCTTAACTTTTACTAAATAATAAACAATTACCATAGAATTTGTTTGTTTTTTTTCAATCTTAAGCTTGCATGTATAACTTAGCAGGAAAAATTATTCCATGTCCGTTACATATAGAAAATTAGAAGAAAGAGACAATGCTTCAACTGCTGAAATGATTAGATCAGTAATGCGGGAGTTTAAAACAGACCGGCCTGGAACGGTATATACAGATCCAACAACGGATCATTTATCAGAAGTGTTTAAGTTAGCGGGCTCGGAATATTGGATTGCCGAGCAAAATGGCGAAGTAGTTGGTGGCTGCGGAATTTTTCCTACCGATGGATTACCAGAAGGTTGTGTTGAATTGGTGAAATATTATGTTTCTGCTTCGGTTAGAGGAACTGGCGTAGGGAAAACGTTGATGCAGAAAAGCATTGAATCTGCACAGCATTACGGATACAATGAAATGTATCTGGAATCGCTTCCAGAATTGTCAAAAGCAATCGGTATTTATGAAAAAGCCGGATTTAAAATGTTAAACGCGCCACTTGGAAATTCAGGGCATTTTGCATGCACCATTTGGATGTTGCTGGTGCTTTAAAGATTTCGATCAATCGAAAATAAATTTTGAATGAATGAGCGAATGACTGAATTGTAAACGGATATGTGATTTTGAATAGGCGCTTTGCAAATTCTTCACTTGTTTATTTCATCAGTCATTCACTCTCTTCAAAATTCGTTGATCAATTAATTTCCAACCCGTCCTTCTTCTTCGCTTGTTCCGGTTCTTCTGTTTCTGGCGGTTTTGATTTTCATATTTCCGAACTTATAGGTAAAGTTGAGTGAGAATTTTCTGTTTTCCCATTCATTTTGCCAATAAGTATTAATGTTGTTGTATTGCAGTAAAGCTCTGAACTTGCCCGTAGCAAAAATATCATTTGCTCTAAAGGCAATAGTTGCATTTTTCTTCCAGAAAGTTTTCTTAGCACCCAGATTTAACGCGTAATTGGCCAGGTTGCGATACAATCCAGAAACCGATGGTGAATAGTAATATGCATACAAACTCAAAGAATATTGTTTTGGAAGTGTGAAGGTGTTGTCTGTACTTACAGACCAATTCCATTGTGATGCATTATAGCCGGTTCCTTGCACCGGCGAATACACTCTGTTGTATCCCGCAGAAAATTCTGTACTGTTATTCCACCATTTTACAACATCAAACGGACTGCCTGTTGCGAAATATAAGCTGGTTTCTGAATTTAGATTTTCTGGCCTGCTAATGCTTTCTTTAGTGACGTCATTTTGATAAATCACATTGGATTGAGATCCTTTTGTAGTGCCGTAACTAACCGTTAATACCCTGAAATTTTTTAAGGTATAATTAAATTCGAAATTATTGCCATAAGAGGGCTGAAGCAAAGGATTTCCCTGCAAAGCAGTATATGGATCGCTGTAAAAAGCAAAGGGGTTCAGGTCTCCATACGATGGACGGTTGATGCTCTTGCGGTAAGAAAGCGTAAATTGATTGCTTTCGCCAGCTTTATACAACATAGAAACATTTGGAAAAAGTTTCCAGTATTTGCGTTCTATTACGGTTGATGTACCAGAAGAAAAGCCATTGCCCAGTGTTTGTTCAGCTCTTAACCCAACTTTAAAATCCAAATTCTTAAAGCTTTGGGCAAGCGAAATATATCCGGCATTAATCTGCTCAGTATATGTAAAAGCATTTGTACGGCGCGGATCATTTATCCAGCCAGCAGTTTTTAAAGAGTCAAAACTTAAATCGTTCTGTGTATTAACCCAACTGCTTTTCCATCCGGTTTCCAGTTTTAGATTTTTATTAAAGGGATGAACATAATCAACCTTTAAAGCATAAATAGACGTTTTGCCCATGCCCATATTGCGCAAGTAAATAGGATTACCAATCAACTGATCAAATGCATTCAGGTAGGTGTTGGTGAAGGTTTCTGATCGATCCATATCGTAGCTTACATAATCGGCATCAAAACCCAGCTCTCTGCCTAAAGAATCTATTTTAAACCGGTAATTGAGGTTGATTGCATAATTTGAAGATTTGTTGTCTTGCGGATTAAACATGTTTACCGTGCCTTGTTTTATGCCTTGTGCATTATAATTTGGCGAGGTGCTGGTTACTTCAGTTTCGACAGGAGAAGTATAACCTTTAAACATTACACCGAAAGTATGTTTCGTGTTTAAGAAATAGTCGGCTCCTGCAGAATAATCGTAGCTTTTTGTAATCGGGTGCCAGTAATTTTCCTGATTGTATTGTTCGTCACCAATGCTTCGCTTTAAAGTTAATAAGTTATATGAATTGTAATGGCCAGCATTCAGGCGCACATAAGTACTCAGTTTGCCCACATTATAATTCAGGTTTGCACCGCCGTATATTTTTTCATATTTACCATAACCGCCACCGAAATTTACGTTGCCGTTGGTACCCTGCATACGATTTCGTTTAAGTTTTATGTTGATAAAACCACCGGTTCCGGCAGCATCAAAAGAGGCAGGCGGATTGGAAATCAATTCCAGTTTACTCAATACCGACCCGGGAAGAGATTTTAAATAAGTGGTTAATTCGGCACCGGTCATATAACTCATTTTTCCGTCAATCATTACTGTGATGCCGCTTTTACCTTTCATGATAATGTTATCGTCTTTGTCTAGTTTAATTCCGGGCGCCCGACTAATCACTTCCAGCGCATTGTCTCCGGCAGTGTTCATTTGTTCTACATTTACGATGGTACGATCTGATTTCTGATCGATAACCGGCATTTTTGAAACGATATTTACATCTTTCAGCAAGGTGGTTTGGTCAGTTAATATCAGGTTTGGTAGTTGTACCGATGCATTTTTAACTTCAAATACTGAAGTCTGATTTTTCTTGTACCCAACAATCAAAGCCTTTACTATATACATTCCTGGTTTTACAGTTTTGAATGTATACACGCCGTCTGCTTTTGTAACTTGTGTGGAAATTGTTGCGGAGTCTGGCAAATGAATTAGTGCAATAGAGGCATAATCGAGCGGTTTTTTATGTTCATCACTTACAAGGCCCGTTACGTTTTGGTTTTGAGCTTTTGCAAAGTAACAGAGCGAAACTAGAAGGATTGCGGCTAGATATTTCATGATTAAGGGCAGTTTAATTTTGATGGATTTAGTTTAATATATCTTTCAGTTCAATTACCTTGAACCGTTTTTCAGTTTCAATAAATTGTTTGATCATAGCAATGTGACCTGCGCCCAGAAGAATCACAATGCGCTTGTCTTTTGATTGGGTAATTTTCTGTACAATGGAATACATGTATAAATTCCTCCTAAACCATTCAGAAACCATGTAAGCGCCTGCAAAATCATTTACATTGCCGGCTTTGTTTAAAGTTTGGAGATAAAAGCCCGCATTTTCGTTTCTGGATTCCGAGGTGTTTAAGTCGAGCAGCAAATCTGTTAGTCCAAGTGTTTTAATTTTCTGGTTCTGGCGGTCGCCTATGCGTTTAAAAGAGTTGTTTATTTCCTCCATCAGCGCAGTTTGCCCAGCAGTTTCTATGGCTTTTTGCACAGAATCAAATGGCAAATCCATTGTGTAATCCATTGCATTAACGCTTTTTAAACCAGATTTTTTAGCACTTCTAAAAGCCAGTTGGAAAATTTCATCTTCGTTATAAGATGAGTATGACTTCTGCCCTTTAAATTTTTGATCGATATAATTCTGATAGTTGCCATCAATATAAGTTTGATACAAAGAGTCTAGCGCGTTTTGCTGATTGAATTTCCATTCTACGAAAAAACGATCGGGATTAAACTTTGCAATTTTTCCGGCGAGTGCATCCAGCTCTGTTTGTGGTTGTTTAGCCAATACATCAAATTTATTAGTTTTAACACCGTCGAATCCGGGATTATTGAAGTGGAAAGTTCCGATCAGAAGAACCTCTTGCTGCTGTGCAGAAGCATCGCTAAAAAGTAAAAGGGAGAATACTGTTAGGATAAAGAAATGTAGAATCGTTTTCATATTGTTTGGAATTAAATGACGATTCAAAAGTGCAGAAGTTGCTTTGGGCTTAAAATTTTATGATCCCAACACTTAAAATTATTATCCGAATGGGATTTTTTAACCACAGCGCTTTTCGTCCCTTGAATGTGCCTTTTGGGATAATTTTTTCCCCAGTTGGAATAAGAAAATAGGCAGTTTAAAAACCTTTATCTAGTTTTAGAGCATGAAAGCGCTGAAAATTATCTTTATACACATGGCTTGCTGGTTACTCGTATTGGGTTATCAATACGGAGGCCGGTTAATTAATGGAATGGATATCAATGAATCTGCCTTTAGCTTGTCTATGGATTTTTTGCATATCGTCGAATTTTATCTTTGTTATGCCTGGATTTATCCAAAATATTTAAAACGCAGCGAAGTGCCTAAGCTCATTGGCGGTATTCTGGCAGTTATGGTAATTTTTATCGCATCGCGCTATTTGCTGGAAGAGGTACTCTTTTTAAAGTGGTTTGGAATTCACAACTACTTTGAAGGAACTACTGCTCTGGATTATATTACCGATAACATTTATTGGAGCATTCCTTATATTGTTATGCCAGCAGCAATTTATGGCGTTCAGTTAAGTTTCGAAACCGAACGCACCAACCGAAAATTGAAAGATGAAGTAATTAAGGCAGAACTTTCTTTTTTAAAGTCGCAAATTAACCCTCACTTTTTATACAATACACTGAATTACGTGTATGCATTAGCTATCCCGGTTTCCGATAAACTGGCTAATGCAGTATTGCGCCTGTCTGATCTGATGCGCTATACGCTAAGTGAAAGTGCAGATGGTAAAGTGAGTTTGGATAAAGAAGTAGACTATCTGGAGAGTTATATAGAACTGTTCAGAATGCGTTTTGAACCTAATTTTTATGTAGAATTTGTGACTGAAGGCGTAGCCGGACAAAAAATTGCCGCGTTAATGTTAATTCCTTTTGTTGAAAATGCGTTTAAACACGGAGTGGCAAATGATGAAACCCGGCCGGTACGCATCAAGCTGAAAGTTCAGAATAATAGATTAAGTTTTGAAGTGAGCAATAAAATTAGTCATGCACAGAAAGACCGTTCAAGCGGTGTTGGCATGGTAAACATTTACCGCCGTTTAGATTTAATTTATCCGGATAAACATGATCTGATGATCGCCAATAACGGAAACACCTATAAATCAACTTTAATTCTAAATTTGTAATTCAAGAGCCGAAAACATAAAAGCTTTAGCTACCAAAACAAATAAAAATATCTCATAAGTTTGATTTTTCCCTAAACCCTAAATCCTAATGATCCGCTGCCTTGCTGTTGATGATGAATCCTATGCATCAGATATTATTGCCACATTTATAAAAAGAACACCTTTTTTAGAACTAATTGGTACCACAACAAATGCTTTCGAAGCACTTGCCATGGTTCAGGATGGGAAAATAGATTTGGTATTCCTTGACATCCAAATGCCAGAACTCACGGGAATCCAGTTTCTGAAAATATGCGGTGGCAAATGCAAAGTAATTCTTACAACCGCCTATCCGGAATATGCTTTGGATGGTTTTGATCTCGATGTTGTAGATTATTTACTAAAACCAGTTTCATATGAACGTTTTTATCAGGCTGTAATCAAAGCTCAGCAGATCATCGAACCTGTAGTTGCTGCTAAAACAGAAAGTTTGCCGGTAAACCAGGGCAATCATTCTGAATATATTTTTATAAAAGGCGATACAAAGAATAAGTTCCTTAAGGTAAATTATAATGATATTTTATACATAGAAGGATTGAAAAATTACGTTTCCGTCTATACTTCAGATCAGCGTATTATTACATATCAATCGCTGCGCGAACTGGAAACAGAACTTCCGCAACCGCCGTTTTACCGCGTCCACAAATCGTACATTATTTCTGTTGATAAAATCAGAATGGTAGACGGAAATACAGTGTACATTGGCGAACAAGCCATTCCGGTAGGCGATACCTACAAAGAATCGTTTTTTAAAACCATCCGGGAGCGGAGGTAGACGCATTATTTCTTTGTTTCTTTGAAGAAAAGTGCAGATTCGTATTTCTATCTTTGACTTCTAAAATCTTTTGATTTTATGAACATCTCCGGTAAACACAAAGATTTTTTTAAGTTTGTCGCTCAGAATAAAAATACTCATCATGCAAGAAACAAACGCATTAAACCAGGTTGCCGAATTTCATACAACGTTTAAACATCCAATTTTAGAAACACCTGTAATTCCATCGAAACAAAGAGCCAATTTGCGCGTTGCTTTGCTTGCCGAAGAATTGAAAGAATTGCAGGAAGCCATTGAAAACGATGATTTAGTTGAAGTTGCCGATGCACTTTGCGATTTGCAGTATGTTTTGGCCGGCGCTATTCATGAATTTGGTCTTGGGGCAAAGTTCAAAACCCTTTTTGACGAGGTTCACCGCTCCAATATGAGCAAAGCCTGCAAAACTGTAGAAGAAGCCGAAGCCACAATTCAGCATTACCTCAATAAAGACCAAACAGAATCGTATTATAAAGAAATTGACGGACTGTTTCTTGTTTTTCGCAAAGCGGATGATAAAACCTTAAAATCTATCAATTATTCGCCTGCTGATTTAAAATCTAATTTATAGTTATTGTTTATGCCAGATCAAAATCTTTCAGAAGAAAATCCGAATACCTATATCATTAAGGGTTTTAATCTGAAAGATTTAAATGCAATCTTTATTCTTAAACACCTCAGTACGCAAGTAGATACACACTTGCGCGGATATTTTAACCTTTTTCCTGAACAGATTGAAATCGATTATGCCGCATTTAGTCAGCCCGATGCTGACGAATATTTTCCGATCGTTCAGCTCTGGCAAAATCCGCAAGGGATAAAACTCTCCTGTAGATGTGCAGAACCCAAACATCGGCTTTGCAGTCATCAGGCTCAGGTTTTATACAATATTTTGAAGAGAGCGTCTCTGCGGATTTTTTTTGATGCACCACTTCGCAAACAGGAAATACTGCGGGAGGCTCAGAGTTTTGGCTTGGAAAATGAAAGCGAATTGGACGAATTATTTGTTGTTCAATATGTAGACGATGCCATCAAAATTAAACCAAAAATACCATTTCAACCTTTTGATAAAAAGGCTCAAGAAGAACTAAAAACCATTTTACTTCCGGAATTTAAGTCTAAAATTCCAGTAAAAACTACTCAAAGCGACAACAATAAAGTCATTGTGCTTACACCACACCGGTATTATAATCACCTTATTGTGGAGTTATTTGAGGCCGATAAAACCAAAAACAATAAGCTAAAAAATCCGTTGAAACGGCTAGATCCGGCAGATTTAATTTTCACAACAGAAAATGCAGATCTGGTAAAGTTTTTTAGCGCTGTGGCTGGTTTTCAGCAGAACTACGATGCTGAACTGTCTGAAAAAGAAATGAATGCCATTAAAGCCATTGTTAAAAATCCAATGCACTGGCCATTTTATCTGCACGATTCTAAGATATCGGCAAATATTCAGTCAAGTTCCGTATTACCGGTTTATATTCACATTCTGGATATTGACCTTTGCCTTTCGGTTAATCAAAAAGACGATTTCTACGAAATTACCGGGCGCATTTCTATTGGTGGAAAAACATATGAACTGGATAACCTCATGCTGAAATATCAATACTTTATTCAGCTTAAAGATCAGTTATATCTAATTCCGAGGTTAGACTTTCTGCGCGTAATCGGCTATTTTATAAAACAAAGCAACCGGCTGATTTTGCATAAATCCAAATATCCCGAATTTCAAAAAAGTATTCTCATACCACTTGAGGGCAACATTCGTGTAGATTATTCTTATCTAAAACCAGCCACCAAAAAGCAAATCGAAGAAAAAGGTTTCGACCTCGAAAATGAGAAACTCGTTTACCTGTCAGAATCAGAAGACTTTGTGCTCATTACGCCTGTAATGCGCTATGGAAATGTAGAGATTCCGGTGCTGTCTAAAAAGCAAATCCAGGCGCGAGATAAAATGGGGAATGTTTTTACCGTTCATCGGGATGAAAAGGCTGAGTTACAATTTATCGCTGAAATTCTCAGACAGCATGAATTTTTTTACGAACAGGAAAGCAATGATTCATTTTATCTCCATCGGAAAAGATTTCTTGAATCTGGTTGGTTTCTGGAAACATTTGAAACCTGGAGGAACAAAAACATACATATTTTGGGATTTAATCAGCTCAAAAACAATAAGCTGAATCCTTTTAAAGCCGAAATTAATATAGAAGTTTTAAGCGGAACAGATTGGTTTGAAACCAAAGCCCAAGTGAAATTTGGCAAGCAAAAGGTTGCGCTAAAGTACCTTCACAAATCCATCCGCAATAAAAGTAAATTTGTAACGCTGGATGATGGTACTCAAGGGATTTTGCCGGAAGAATGGCTGGTTAAGTTTACTCAGTATTTTAATGCAGGCGAAGTTGTTGAAGAACAGATTTTAACACCGAAAATTAGTTTTGCTACGCTTGACGAAATTTATGAAGATGCTTTATTGGATGGTAAAGTGCGCAATGAAATCATAAGTTATAAACAGAAGTTTGACGATACAAACGCGATAAAGGAAGTTTCTGTACCAGAAGCTTTACTCACAGAGTTGCGGCCATACCAACACGAAGGTTTAAACTGGTTAAACTTTTTAGATGATTTTAATTTCGGCGGATGTTTGGCAGATGACATGGGTTTGGGCAAAACTGTTCAGGTTCTCGCCTTTATGCTTTCTCAACGCGAGAAAGTTTCTTTCAATACCAACCTGGTCGTTGTTCCTGCTTCGTTGATTTTTAACTGGACAGATGAAATACAGAAATTTGCGCCATCGTTACGGGTGAAAGTCATTTATGGAAGCGATCGCAGCCGTGTTACTGAAGATTTTGATGCATACGATGTAATACTCACCTCGTATGGAATTTTGCTCTCTGATATTCATTTTCTGAAAGAATACCGATTTAATTATATTTTTCTGGATGAATCGCAAAACATTAAAAATCCAGAATCACAGCGCTACAAAGCGGCAAGAATGCTGCAGTCGCGTAATAAAATTGTCCTTTCAGGAACACCTATAGAGAACAATACCTTCGATTTATACGGGCAACTTTCTTTCGCCTGTTTGGGACTTTTTGGAAGTAAGCAGCAATTTGCCGATTTATATTCTACGCCAATCGATCAGTTTAAAGACAGTAAGCGTGCAGCAGAACTTCAACGGAAAATTAAACCTTTCATTTTAAGGCGCACGAAAGAGCGTGTAGCGAAAGAGCTTCCGGAGAAAACCGAAATTGTATTGTATTGTGAAATGGGAGAGGAGCAGCGCGAAGTTTACGAAGCCAATAAGAAGGAAATTCAGGATTATATTCTGAAAAAAACGGACGATGAATTGCCTAAAAGTGCAATGCATGTGCTTAAAGGCATTACAAGATTGCGCCAAATCTGCAATTCTGCAGCCTTACTGGCCGATGGAAAATCTTATGTTCAGTCATCATCCAAAATTGAAATCCTGATCGAACAAATTCAAAGTAAGGCCAGAAACCATAAAATTTTAGTTTTTTCGCAGTTTGTAAGCATGCTTGAGCTGGTTAAAAAACAACTCGAATTAAAAGATATAAAATATGCTTATTTAACCGGACAAACACGAAACCGTAAAGCAGCGGTAGATTATTTTCAGGAGAGTGATGATGTTCCGGTATTTTTAATTAGTCTGAAAGCTGGTGGAACCGGACTGAATTTAACTAAAGCAGATTACGTTTATCTGGTTGATCCCTGGTGGAATCCGGCAGTAGAAAACCAAGCCATAGATCGTGCTTATCGCATTGGACAAAAGAAAAATGTAATGGCCGTACGTTTAATTTGTCCCGACACAATTGAAGAAAAAATCATGAAATTGCAGGCAACAAAAAAAGATCTCGTTCGCGATGTAATTCAAACCGATGGTTCGTTTTTCAAAAAACTGAATAGGCAAGAGCTTTTAGGTTTGTTGAGTTAAATTTCAACTCTAAAGCGCGTTTTACAATTGCTTTTGGAACATGTAATCCAATAAATTAACATTTAAACTTTCTACAATTTTCCAGTTGGTTTTCTCTGGAATAAACACTGGTGTTGGCAAGTTACTTTCTTTAGCTGCTGCGGTGTAAAAATCCATTTTTGAAGGATGATTGGGATTGCAGGCATTATAGATTTGTCCAAATGCCGATTGTTCGATAATCGCTTTCGCAATTCCAATGGCATCAAGTTGGTGAATGAGGTTTACAGGAGCCAAACCATTGGGAATATTGGTTTTGCCAGCGAAGAACCGACCCGGATTTCTATTGGGACCAATTAATCCCGCAAAGCGGATAATAGATCCGTTTTCCGGGCAAAGCCGATAGAGAATTTCCTCTGCAGCAAGAATCATTTTGCCGGATTCTGTATCCGGATGCGTTTCAGTCTGCTCATGAACGGTTTCATTACTATCTCCATAAACACTGGTAGAGCTGATAAGGATAACCTGTTTACTCAATTTCGCACGTTGGAGAATAGAAGCAATTTTGGCCGGATAATCGCTCAATTCCTGACTATTTCGTTTCGGTGGAATGCAGATAAGCAGTACGTCCGAATCGAAAAACAGGTCATCTGATTGTTGCTGGTCAGCGGAAAAATTAATTAAAAAAGGATCAATCTGCTCCGCTTTTAACAGATTCAGTTTTTCCTCTGTCGTTGTAGAACCTTTAACGTCATATCCTGCTGCAACCAGTTCTTTAGCCAGCGCAAATCCAAACCAACCACATCCTAAAATGGAAATGGTTTTAGCCGTAAATTCAATCTTTGTTTTTAGCATTTCGGCTAAAGATAAAATTTCAACCTTAGCCAGGCAAATTTGTATTAATCTTGCTTTTTATAAAGCGTTTTTGCCATCTCTTGTATGCCATCGCGATAGGTTGTGGGCTTAAAATTGAATTTTTTTTCAAATTTATCTGAATTGAAAACATAATCGTTTTCGTATTGATAATACATTTCTACCGTACCTGCAACAACTTTTTTAAACAAGCCAACTAACCACAGCATCGTTTTATTTATGGCGCTGAATTTCGGTTTTACCTGATAAATTTCGGCTGCAAGTTCAATAAATTCTTTTCCGCTGAGCGGCTTTGCAGTAGGCAAATGCCAGATTTGATTATCCGAATCGGGAGTTGTAGCCAATAAATAAAGCGCTTTTCCGGTATCAGGAATGTAAGTGAAGCTGTGTAAGGTTTTCGGATTGCCAATCCATTGTGCCGATTGTTTTTTTGCGTAGTTGGATAAAACCATCATATCGAAGAAGCTATTGGTAGAATCTGTACCATAAAAATCTGCTGCCCGTGCAATTGTTGCATTGATGGTTCCGGCGGCAATTTCTTTCATTAACATACCTGCAATTTTAGCGCGAACCTCACCTTTTTTACTTGATGGATTATTCGGCGTGTCTTCTTTCATTTCGCCTTTTACTAAACCATACATATAAACATTATCGAAAAAGATGAGCCTGGCACCAGACGCTTTGGTTGCTGCAATTACATTTTGCATTATTACAGGCCATTGCTGCTGCCAGATTTGAGTATCGTATACCAAACCCGCGCACATGTAAATTACGTCAGATCCTTTTGTGGCTTCGATAATTTCGTCCTGTTTCAAAAGATCAGCTTTTAGCCAATTGACTTTAGGGTTGTTGTTATTTATTGCTCTGCGACTAACCAAACGAACATTTTCGTTGTTGGCTACAAGTTCTGCTGTTAATGCGTTTGCTGTTGGTCCGCCGGCGCCCAATATGGTGTGCATGTTTTTTCTGTTTTTGTAAGCACAAAGTTAATACCGGTAACGAGAAAGAAACGTTAACAAAAGATAAGGTTTATAACAAGAGTTGAGCGGTTTGTACTTAAACTTTTTGAAGAAGTGTCCGTTTGCGAATGCGCGATAATGAAACCGGAGTAATGCCTAAGAAATTTGCAATGTAATGCTGTGGAATTTTCTGGAAAATATTTTTCGCGGTTCTTTCCATATCCAGATAGCGTTCTTCTGCGGTTTGGGTAATAAATGCAGTTACCCGATCTTCATAACAACAGATGTAATGTTCGGCCATTAGACGGCCAAAACGCTCCATTTTGTAGGCCAGTTTTGGATGGTTTTGTAAAGCGACAATATTGTCTTTAGAAATTAGAATCAATTCGGTTTCTTCCAGTGCCTGGATATTATTAAGGCAAGGTTCGCCCGTTAAGAAACTTTTGTAAGAACTAACGAAATCGTGCTCAAAACTAAAGTAACCTGTAATTTCTACACCGTCTTTCAAGTAATAATATCGAACGCCGCCGCTTGCAATAAAACCCATATGCGTACAAACTTTCCCTTCTGTGGCAAAATATTCCTTTTTCTTTAAATCGGAGAATTGGATATGTGCACAGAAAATTTCCCATTCTGCAGCATCAAATTCAATGAATTTTAAAAGTGCATTTCTAAATCTGATAAGCTTTTCCTGGTTGTTCATTTATGCAATATAAACATTTGTTCACAAGCAAAAATTAAATATAACATTAGTTGTCTTTTTGACAACTAATGTTATATTTGTAACGGCAATACGTTTTTTTTGCTATTTCTCATCTTTATTTAAATTTCCCAGTTTCCATCCTGACGTATTCAAAATTTACGATGAGAATTATCTATTTGAAAAGGCTTGCTGACTTTGCCCATAAACATGCGGAAGCTAAAAAGAGCCTTTCGGTTTGGAAAAGTGTTGTCGAAAATGAAGTTTGGGAAACTCCTCAGGATATCTTGAAGGCATTTCCAACTGCAAAAATTATAAATGGTAGGAGGTCTCGCTTTAAAATAAATGGAAATAAATATAGAATTGTTATTGAAGTAGATTTCGATGATCGATTAGTGGAAATTAGGTTTGTAGGTACACATTCAGCCTACAATAAAATCGACGCAAAAAATATATAGTCTAAAAGACATCAAGTTATGAACACACAGAATCAATGGTTTTTATTGGAGAATGAGCACGATTATGAACTTGCATCAGCCCGATATGAAACAATTAAATATGCGCTAAAAGAGTCTGATGACTATAAGGAAAAAATGCTTTTGATTCATTTGATTCAGAAATATGAAGCAGATTATTGGGACTTGCCCGAAGTTGACCCGATAGAAACTATAAAAATAAGAATGGAAGAATTTGACTTGAAACCTTCTGATTTGGCCAAAGATTATGGAGATAAAGGCAATTTAAGTAAGGTATTTAATTATCAGCGCGGACTTACCCTTTCTATGATTAGACAATTCAGTGCAACCTTAAAAATCCCAATTGAGCTTCTTGTTAAAGAATATAAGCTTAAAGTATAAAAACTGACACAGGTTAACTTACTGCGCCAGTCTTTATTTTATTTTTCTGAAAACCGGGTTCCGGCTTTATAATACAGTTCTGCCAGAGATTTGTTGTAACTGGAAATCAGATCTTCTCTTTTCATTTTCATGTCAATCAGTTTGCTCTCGCGACTGTTGATAATAAAAAGTGTGCTTTCTCCGAGTTCAAATTTCTGAAGCTCGCCATTTAATAAAGTTTGCTGATTGCCGATACTTAAAACCTGCAGTTGCAATTGTTTGCTGTATGCCGATAAATCATTGTATTTAGTCATAATATCATTGCGGATATTTCTGCCAGTAAGCAATTGATCGTAACGCAATTCTGTTTGCTTCAGGCGTACTTCTTTCAACTTTGCACGTTCTGTTCGCAAAAACAATGGAATCGCAAACTCAAATCCAAATTTGTAATTGCTGAAGTTGAAATCATAGTAATCTGGCACATATTCGTTCAAATTCCGCCTGCTGGAAATTAATGTTCCCGTTACATTCAGTTTCGGTTTTAACATTTCTTTCCGATAGGATTCCTCTATATTTAATTGCTGGCCTTTGCTTTCCAGTTTACGCAGTTCAGGATGCTGATCTTGCGCCTGAACCATCAGCGAATTGAGCAAACCTGCATCTGGATTCAGATTTTTATCTTCTACAGAAACTGGAATTGCGCTGTCTGGCAATTCACTCGGTTGTTGGTTTTCATTCCAAAGGTGGTTGGAAAGCAGCAACTTGGTATTCTGAAATTCAATGCTGTATTTCTCCAGTTGAATTTTTCTTTCCTGAACAGTAATCGAAGCTTCGACGGAATCGATAGTAGGTTTATCGCCCAGTTCTGTTTGCAGCGCAATGGCGCGGAAACGTTTCTCTGCCAACTGAACACCTTCTCTAAGCAATTCGTACTGCCTGAAAGCATAATACCAGTTCCAATAATCTTTTACTGCGGTAAACCAAACCGAGTTAATTTCCTTCACGCGTTCTGCTTCTGCATAATTCTGCATTACTTTGGCTTGTCTCAAAGTATTTCTGCGTTCATCAATTATGAAACCCTGACCTAAAGGTATACTGATACCAACACCAGATAAACCTGCAGTAGACGTTCTGGTTTCGGGATTGGCATAGTTGCCAACATTGCGGTCGTAAGCCACTTTTAAATCTGCACCGGCAAGCCATAGAGGAACTTTTAGTTCACTGTTCCAGTTGTTGTAATAATCGGTATTGCCAAAATATTTGTTTCTGAATTCGGCTTTTAATGCCGGGTCAAATTTTCCTCTGGCTTTTGCAACCTGTGCTTTAGCCGTTTCGCTAAGCAGTTGTGCCTGTTTAACAACCGGATGATTGGCCATCAACAATTCTTCCAAATCCGTTAGGGTAAATGTTTTCTGCTGAAGATTTGAAGAAGAATTTTGGGCAAAAATAGGTTGTAGCGAAAGCAGGCTCAGTAAAAGGAAAACAATTTTCTTTCTCATCATAACACACTATTTTCCTTTTTCTGCTTTAGGTTCTCTTTCCAAATTTGGAGGGAAACCGTTTAATTTCCGCCAGATTTCATACCAAACCGGCACGCTTCTTAAAATTACGCGGCCATACACACCAGAACCTAATCGCAACTGCTCTGGCCAAGGCTCATCTTTCTCAGGCAATGGATTTGCCGGCCTAACGAGCAAACGGTATTTGCCATTCGCACTGCTTACTTTATCAATTACAGTTACCGTACCGGCAAAAGTACCGACTGCTACAGACGGCCAACCCGAAAATTGTACAGAAGGCCAACCTTCAAATTGTAACCGAACCGGACTTTCGCCTAGAATTAATGGAACATCCATGGCATCTACAAAAATTTCTGCCGCCATTAAAGGAGTTGCAGGCTGCAAGGTTGCAATAGATTCTCCTTCTTTAATATTTTCGCCAATACCGGCTTTCATGGTTTTTACCACAAAACCACTTTGCGGCGCACGAACAATATATAAACCGCGGCGCACATCAATATTGGCGATTTCATTTCTGAGTTTCGAAATATCGCCTTGTGCAGATGCTTTACTGGATAAAGCAGAACCCAAATCTGACTGTGCTTTTGCCAGTGACTCGTTATATTTTGCTCGGATATTATCCAGGTCAATTACTGAATTGATGAGCGACTGACGCGAATTGGTTAGCTTGTTTTGCGCACTTACTACTTTGGCTTCATCATCCTGAAGATTCAAACGACGGGTTTCAATATCTGTTAAAGAAAACAAACCGTTTTTATAACCTTCTTCATAACGTTTTAAACGCACCTTACTGGTTTCGTAAAAACTTTCAGTTGCAATAAGGTCTGCACTGTCTATTTTTACAACGTTTCTGGATTGAATCACTTTGTTTTGTGCCGAAGCCAATTGATAACGTAATCCGGAGGTTAATGCAGTAATTTGTGCATTTGTGGCCGTCATTTTCTGATCGGCAGCAGTTTCACTGCTTCGCTTTGCTGAAAGTTGTTCATCGAGTCTCACGGGCAATTCCGGATCAAAATACGATTGTGCAGTCTCAGAAATGACCAAAATGGTATCTCCTTTTTTAACTTCATCACCTTCTTTAACCGCCCAATGTTCAATACGCCCGCCAATCTGGTTTTGTACTGTTTGCGGCCGGTCTTCTGGTCTTAGCGCGGTAATTGTCCCCTTTCCGGGAATAGTTTGCCGCCATGGCAGAAATAGGATAATGACGAATAATATTCCGGCGATTGCCAAAATGCGACCCAGTAAAATAGAGCCTTTACTGCTTAATAATTGCGATTTTCCGGTTTGTGAAAGATTTTCCCAGTTCAGGGGTCTTCTCATCACTTTGTGTTTTTTACTAGCCATGGTTTTCTACCTCCTCATTCAATTCAAGGTCTGTAACAACAGCCAGTTTTTCACTTCCGGTTAACATATCAAAAATAGTATCTAAACTGGTCAGGAATTTTTCTATTGCATAACCAATTTGAACAATAACAACCTCTGCTGCAACGAACTGACCGAAAGTCATTTGGCGTTCCACAACAAAATAAGAGCCCAATAAAAGCATTGCACCAAATAAAAAGGTTCTGATGAGAACTGAAGCGGTGAAAAAGCGTTTCAGAATGGTAAAATGTTCGTTTCTGGATTGAAGGTATTTACCGGTAATACGATCGGTATCAGCAATTACCTTTAGCATCATTTCCTCATTGCCACGATATTCCTGGATGCGAGAAGCCACATCTTCTAAATAAGCAACAGTTTCATATTTGTGTTCTGATTCCTGTATACTGGTATCCATACCTCGCTTATAATACAACACCAAAACGAGTGCAACGGCAACGATCACAATTACGCCAAAGGCTAGAAATAACGGATGGTAAAAAGAAAGCAATACCACACTAAAACAAACCGTTACAATTGCTGCAATAATATCAATAAGGAGTTTAATCAAACCCTTCTGTATGGTAATGACATCGAAAAACCGGTTCACCAGTTCGGCAAGGTTTTCCCCTTCCAATTCCGAATCTTTGATTCTGGGCAGACGGTAGGCAAACTCTAATGAAGACTTTAGGAATATCTTTTGTTCAAGATACTCTACAAGGCTAAGTTGCCCTATGAGCATAATTCCGCCCAAAACAACACCAACAAGTACTGCTAGAATTAAGATATATGTTGAGCTGTACATTGCGCCGTTGCTCAGCAAATTAAAAATAGCTGTAATTCCAACGGGAACAGAAAGGCTTAAAATACCGATAATGCCGGCATATAAAAATATATAGTTTATGGTTTTGCGCTCTGGATGTAACATGGAGAGCAACCTGCGCAAAGGCGTAGGTGCAGAACCTGAGTTTGTTTTTTTCATTTAAATAAATTTCCGGGATATAAGTGATGATTTTGCGCACATAATGGCACATATTTCTTCAAAATCAGATGATGGCGTCCGGAGGAGGTGTAGGTACACTGCCGAAATGATCTATTCTGTAAAAAGTATTTTGATGGAACTTGCTAACAAATAGATTTAAGTCATTTGCCCAAACCATCCGGCTTTCCAGAATACTCAGATATTCACAAGATTTAAATTGCTTTTCGTACTGCTTTTTCTCTTCTTTCTCCGCTTTTTCAAGGTCGCTTTCAGACTTCATGCAGGAGCAATATTTTCCTACAAGAAAAGTAGAAACCGGCCCACCCATTTTCAGGGTAAACAAGGCAATCAGTAATATACCGACTACATTTCTTAAAGGGGAGTCTCTGAGGAATTTAAGCACTTTTACAAAGATAAGTTTGCGCAGTTATGCAGGCGTCAGCAAAATGTTATCACCGTGCAAAAAAAATGATAGAAATCTAATCTCGTTCTAATGTGAGCGCCGGATTTCCCGAAATATTTTTTGTGTACGTTCAATACATTGAGAAAATGAGACATAATTAATTTTGTTGTTTCATCCCTTGCCTACATTATAGCATGCCCGGCATCTGGGCTCATAACTTTCTTTTTCCCCCAGCAATACTGTAGACTCGTTGTTCACTGTTCTGTAACTATATAACGCCGGATTTCCGCAACAAACGCAAACCGCATTTACTTTGGTAACATGCTCTGCAATGGCCATGAGCTGAGGCATCGGACCGAAAGGCTTTCCTGTAAAATCCATATCTAAGCCTGCAACAATAACACGTATTCCTTTCATGGCCAGTTTATTGCATACATCTGGCAGCTCATTGTCAAAAAATTGAGCTTCATCAATGCCTACAACCTGGGTATTGGCACCAAGTAAAAGTATTGCAGATGCATTTTCCACCGGTGTAGAGGAAATGGAATTTAAATCGTGAGAGACTACAGCAGATTCGTGATAGCGCGTATCGGTTTTGGGTTTAAAAATTTCGACATTTAGTTTTGCAATCTGTGCTCTCTTTAATCTGCGGATAAGTTCTTCAGTTTTCCCAGAGAACATAGAACCGCATACTACTTCTATACTTCCTGAAAATTCGCCCCTTCTCCTAAAATTTTGTTCACTAAATAACATGTCCCTTGTTTGTTCCCGAGTTAATTCTAAATTATTTAAACCGAACAAATATGAGAATTATGTGTTATTTTTGGGCACTTAGTTACCAACATAAATCGATCTAAAATTCGTTTACACTTTATGATGAACCAGCAAGATATCTTCCGGAAAATAGGCAACATTCTCTCAGAATTAAATGAACAATATGAGTTTCTGGCTCAAAATCCAAAACAATTGAACGGTTTGGAACTCGAGTTGTTTCTTGCAAATGCCAGTTTCCTTTCAGATCATGTTCAGATTATAAAGAAGTTAAGTGAGCAACATCGTGAAGAACCTGCTAAACTCATTGCGCCGGAAACTGAACCTGTAAATATCCTTCCTATTTCGCACAATAATATTGAAGAAAAATCAGACCCTATTCAACTGGAAGAAATTGCTGAAGCAGAAGAAGAGGAAGAAAGGGTAGATGTACAAGCTGCGCAAGAAATTCAAGACGACGAAAAAGCTAAGGAAGAAGTTGCTGAAGAAGTATTAAACAAAGATTTCTTCAAACCCGATCAGGACGACTACACTTTTGAGTTCGATTTGGGTAACCATAGCGAACACGATCAGTTTGATTATGAGGCAAAACCAGTTGAAGAAATTTTTGACCGTAAGTTAAGTGAAGCTGAGGAAGAAATTTTAGCCCAAAAGAAACGCATTCACGAAAAGCAGGAAAACGAAGATGCTTTGGGTACGGCTCCGGTTTCTGAGGATGATGAAATAGGACCAGAGCCTTTTTTAATTCCTCATGAAACAGAAATGGCTATGATTGTGATGGAAGAAGAAACCGAGGAGCCCGCTGTAGAACCGGAAATACAGGTTGAGGCTACAAAGTCGATTAGTTTCGATGATGCAATTATATCTCCAAAAGTTGATGAACGCCCGGTTTTTACGCCGCAGGCGGTTCCGGTCAAACCTGTAGAACAACCCATCTCATCAAATCCGGCGCCTACATTAAATGATTTGCTGGCGAAAACAAATTCCAAACCACAAGAAGTAAAAGCACCAATTGCAGATCTTAAACAAGCAATAAACCTGAATGAAAAGCTATTGTTTATCCGCGAATTGTTTAACGGTTACAATCTGGCTTATTCAGAAGTGATTGATATTATTAATAAAATGGACAGTTTCGAAGCTGCAGATACTTTTTTACAGAAAAATTATGCGGCTAAGAACAATTGGGCTGAAAAACAAAATACAGTAGATCAGCTTTATGAACTGTTAAATAGAAGATTCAGTAGATCGCTTTAAATTTATTTTCTCGCAAAGCGATTCAACTGTTGCACGTGAAATAGTCAGGCTCTGTTTGTTTTTTTGAAAATTTTCCTCGGATTAGATAAAACCCATACGGTTAGAATCCAATTTCAGAAAGATGAATAAGAGTATGGTAAAACTCCACAGTGAAGACCCACCGTAACTGATTAATGGCAAAGGAATACCGATTACCGGAATAATACCAATTGTCATTCCGACATTAATAAATACGTGAAAAAACAGTATACAAGCTACGCTGTAGCCATATACACGTGAAAAAGTAGAACGCTGTCTTTCTGCCATATTTACCAGTCGCAGCAGCAGAAAAGTATATAAGCCAACAACCACTGCACAGCCAGCAAAACCCCATTCTTCACCTACAGTAGAGAAAATAAAATCGGTGCTTTGCTCCGGAACGTAACCATATTTGGTTTGTGTTCCCTGCAGCCACCCGCGGCCTGTAGCCTGCCCGGAACCAATGGCAATTTGAGATTGGATTACATTGTAACCGGCGCCTTTATTGTCGGTTTTAAGTCCGAGCATTAACTCAATACGTGTCCTTTGATGCGGCTGCAAAACCTTGTCGAAAGCAATACGTACCACAAAAAGATAGGCAATGGCAACGACGGTTACCAATACAGTAGTGATAATGAGTTTTTGCTTCCGTTTATTGGCGTAAATAAATAAGGCACCGATGGCAATAATAACAGTGATGAGTATGGATGTAGGCACAAGGAAATCTGCAATAAACAGCGCAATCATGCCGAGAAAAACCAATAGAAAATAGCCAGACAATCCTTCACGATATAATGGAAACATAAAGGCTAAGAATACCAATGCAGATCCGGTGTCGGGTTGCAGCATAATCAGCATTAAAGGCATTAGTACAATTAGTGCTGCAATGGCAATGGTTTTCAGATCTCTAAACTTTGGATTGAAGGTACTTACATATCGCGAAAGCAGAAGTGATGTTCCGAATTTTGCAAATTCTGAGGGCTGCAGCCGGAACGAACCCAAGGGAATCCAGGCTTGGTTTCCTCCAACATTACGCCCAACAAATAATACGACAATAAGAAGTAAAATGGTAACACCGTAAATAAAAGGTGCAAAAACATTAAATAAACGACCGTCAAACAATAAGATCGATAAGCCCAGAATTAAACCAGTAATCACATAAATCAGCTGTTTCCCGTAACTGCTGGTGAAGTCAAAACCAACGGCTTTATCCGGGTTGTATATGGATGCATAGATGTTTACAAAACCTACGGCACACAAGGCGATATAAATTAATACAGTAATCCAATCTACATTAAAAAAGAAGCGGTTTCCTTGTTGCTGTTGCATTACTGTTGAACGATTGGTTTGTTATTATTTAATGAATTAATTACGCTCGGTTTAACTGCAACTGTTTGCTTCAATATCGGCGCTTTCATTTTTACACTATCTTTTGCACGTTTTAATGAATCCGTTTTCTTAATCTGTAAGCTATCTACTTTAGACAGTTTGTTTTTTTTTGTTTTATCGATAATAGCCGGGAGCAAGTTGGTTTCTGCGAAACCTTTAACAGTATAGCCATTACCTCTTGGCTTAATCGTATCGGTGAGATATTTTTCTACAATAAAACTTGAAATTGGTGCAGCGTAACTTCCACCGAAACCGCCATTTTCTACAATTACAGCAATTGCTATTTTCGGATTGTCCATAGGGGCAAAGCCGATAAAAACAGAGTGGTTTTTTCCGTGCGGATTTTGAACTGTTCCGGTTTTTCCACACATTAAAATATTGTTGATCTGAGATTGCTTGGCCGTTCCCCATGGCGCATTTACCGCATCGCGCATACCTTCAATAACCGGGGTGAAGTATTTTGCATCTACGCCAACATAGTTTTTCTCTACATATTCTTTTTTTACAACTTTCTTATCGCCAATACCCTTAATTAAATGTGGTTTGATGTAATAACCGCGGTTAGCAATGGCTGCCATAACATTTGCCATTTGCAGTGGGGTAGATGTAATTTCTCCTTGCCCGATAGCCTGAGAAATTACAGTGGTATATCCCCAGCGTTTGCCATAAATCTTATCATAATGCTCTGCCGGATAAAAAATACCTTTCTTTTCAAATGGCATGTCTATGCCCAGTTCTTTCCCAAAACCCCACTTAGAGATTTGTTCATGCCAGTGTGCGTAGGTTTGACGTTGGTTTTTCATTCCATTCTTGGTAATGATGTTTTGGAAAACATGACAGAAATAGGTATTGCAACTTCTGGCAATACCACGCTGCATATTAATGGTTCCGTCAACGTGCTCGCATTTCACTTTGTGATTTCCGGCCATATAATAACCGGGGCAATTGAATGTAGTATTTGGGTCTATTGCACCATCTTGAAGAGCAACTAAGGCATCAACCGGTTTAAAAGATGAACCCGGCGAATATTGACCCGCAACAGGGCGAATCAATTGCGGCCTGTATGGATTGCCCAGCAATTTCATATAATTTTTACCCCAATCTTTTCCTACAAACTGGTTTGGATCTATACCCGGACTACTTATAAAAGCAAGAATTTCACCTGTAGCAGGTTCTATAGCAACGATTGCGCCGACTTTATTGCGCATGAGCTCTTCGCCGAGCTTTTGGATGCGAATGTCTAATGAGGAGATCAGTCGTTCTCCGGTAACTGCGTTGATGTCATATTTTCCATCGGCATAACTTCCCTGTGGTGCATTATGTACGTCATACAGTGTATTTATTACCCCTTTTTCGCCACGTAGATATTGCTCGTAAGAGAGCTCAAGCCCGCTTTTACCAATAAAATCACCTGGGCGGTAATAGCCTTCGGATTTTTCAATATCATCCGGACTTACTTCCTTAACATAACCAAATAATTGCCCGGCTACACTATCCGGATAATGTCTTATAGTTCTATCCTGAGTTCTGAAACCGGGAAACTTATACATAATTTCCTGCAGGCGGGCATAACTTTGAACAGAGATCTGACGTTCAAAAAAGGTTGCCTGGTAGGTCGATTTGAGTCGGGCTTTGCGCATTTTCTCACGTACATCATCATAAGAAATGTTCAGTGCTTTTGCCAACGCAAGTGTATCAAAAGGTTTGACCTCAGTTGGGGTTACCATTAAATCATAAACAGGTTCATTCTGAACAATCACCTTCATATTTCGGTCCAGAATTGCTCCTCGCGCGGGGTATTTGTAAATCCGCCTGAGCACATTACTTTCTGCAGAAAGAAAATACTTGTCGCTCACAATCTGGATGTAAAATAACTTTCCCAGTAAAATGAGTACAACAACAATAAATAAACCCTGGATGATGTATTTTCGGTTAAACAACTGATCCATTAACGCGCCCTTCTTCTAAAGAATATAAATTCTACCAATAAAATCAACAGTAAAGTGAAGATACAGCTTAAGCCGCATCTCATTAATGTATACGCAATTTCGGTTAATTTAAATGTTTCCAGAAAGAAAAGTACCAGGTGATGGGCCAGTACGCAAAGTAATGCATATAACGCAAACCATCTGAAACCCATATAACTTAAAGAAGGTTCGGGATCATCTATAGAATCACGGTTTAAGCTGATATTAATAAAGGATACACGCACAAACGCAAGCACAACACAGGCGGTTGCGTGTACACCTAGGGTATCGTAAAAAGCATCAAGTGTTAAACCTGTGCCAAATGCCAATAGAAAAAGCACAATATTTGGCATGCCAAATGGCAGTAATAATAAGAACAGGATGTAAATAAAAGGGGTGGAAAGATCATAAAAGCCCATATTTTTGAGCAAGAAAATTTGCACAAAAAGAAGGATGAACCAACGGATTACATTTACAATGATGATTCTACTGTTCATTTGCTTTTGCTACGCTTTCTAGGGTTTTTTGTTCTGGAGCCAATTTGTCTTTAATTACATAAACATATTGTAAGGTTCCAAAATCGGTAAAAAGATTTAATTCTGCAGATAAAAAGTTGTCATTGGTGACAACATTTGTTCGAGTGATTTTACCCACTAAAATTCCAGCCGGGAAGGAAGCAAACCCAGACGTAACCACAGTGTCGCCCACAAACATTTTAATATGATTGGGAACTTCTTTGATAAAGCCTTTTCTGATATCGAAATTGTTATCGCCCCAAACCAAAGATCCAAGAGCATGACTTTTCTTCAGCGTAACACTAACTTTTGTGTCTTTATGCAAAAGAGATTGTATGGTAGCTAAATGATCTGAAACATCACGAATAAATCCAACAACTCCTTTCTGAGGTGCAATTACAGCCATTCCTTCGGCAATACCATCTACTTTACCTTTATTAATAGTAATGATATTATTGCGCAGGGTAATTGAATTTTTGATCACCTTGGCAGCAAGGTAAGTATATTGCTGGTTGGTAAGTGTATCAATTACTTTAACATCTTTTGTTGTATCTACAGTAGTTAAGGCTAAAATACGTGTTTTAAGTTTGGCATTTTCTGCAGCTAAACTGTCATTTACCATACCCAGATTCAGATAGCGCTTAAAAACATTTAAACGCTCATATGCAGTACCTACAACTTGATTTGTAGAATTTAATGTAATGCTGCGCTGATAACCATTGTTTTTCACCGTCAGGTAAATCCCGATTATGAAAAAAATAATGAACAGGAAAAATGCGTTGTATCTGCTTATGAAAATCCAAAGGTTACGCATTGCTTTTGAGATTTAAGACGGGAGATTTGAGATATGAGATTCAGGCTTTTGTTCTCAAATCTCATATCTAGCCTCTCACATCTAATTTATTGCATTAAAAATTTATATCCGCCAATATTTTTCAGGGCGATTCCGGTACCGCGTACTACTGCACGCAATGGGTCTTCAGCAACGTGAACTGGCAATTTTGTTTTAGCAGCCACACGTTTATCTAAACCTCTGAGTAAAGCACCACCACCTGTTAAATAGATACCTGTCTGGTAAATATCTGCAGAAAGTTCGGGAGGGGTGATCTCCAAAGCCTTTAAAATAGCTTCCTCAATTTTAGAGATTGATTTATCTAAACAGTGTGCAATTTCTGTATAAGAAACGGTTATTTGTTTTGGAACGCCTGTCATCAAATCGCGGCCTTGAACGGCAAAATCGCCAGGTGCATCTTGTAATTCAGGTAAAGCAGCACCAACTTCAATTTTAATTTTTTCTGCTGTACGGTCACCAATCATTATGTTATGCTGACGGCGAATGTAGTTTACAATATCAGAGTCAAAATTGTCTCCCGCAACGCGGATAGATTGATCGCAAACAATACCCGATAAAGCAATAACTGCAATTTCTGTAGTACCACCACCAATATCGATAATCATATTACCCATCGGTTCTTCTACGTCAATTCCAATTCCGACAGCAGCAGCCATCGGTTCGTGAATCAGGTAAACTTCCTTTGCTCCCGCGATCTCTGCAGAATCGCGTACGGCACGTTTCTCCACCTCAGTAATACCTGAAGGAATACAAATTACCATACGTAAAGATGGAAACATCCAACCTTTACCACCGTTAAGCATACGAATCATTCCTTTAATCATTGCTTCTGCAGCATTGAAATCAGCAATAACACCATCTTTTAAGGGACGTACGGTTTTAATATTATCGTGGGTTTTACCCTCCATCTGCATTGCCTGGCGACCAATGGCAATAACTTTGTTTGTAGTCCGATCGAAAGCAACAATAGATGGTTCATCTACAACTACTTTATCGTTATGTATAATAAGGGTGTTCGCTGTGCCCAAATCTATGGCAACTTCTTGCGTAAACCAGTTGAATAATCCCATGTAAGGTGTATGTCTTTATGTTTTTTTAAACTATATATATCCTAAATGTAAAAATAGGTTTTTTATTGTCTCCAGTCCTATTTCTTCAATCAATAAATTGTTTTTCAGCCAATTAAATTTGCATTATGGCTCAGAGCGTAAAGTAAAATGCCGAAAGACTAAAGTTTCTTGTAATGCGCCTTTAGCTTTAAGCTTCCTGCTTTTAATGTTTAAAGTGTCTTACTCCGGTGGTTACCATTGCGATACCTTTTTCATTTGCTTTGGCAACAGAATCAGCATCTTTAATAGAACCTCCAGGTTGCAAAACTACCGAAATTCCGGCATCAGCAGCAATTTCTACACAATCCGGGAAAGGGAAAAAAGCATCAGAGGCCATTGCTGCACCTTGAACAGAAAAGCCAAATGAATTCGCTTTTTCTATTGCCTGTCTCAATGCATCAACACGTGAAGTTTGACCAACGCCGCTCGAGATTAAAACATCGTCCTTAACCAATACAATTGTGTTGGATTTGGTATGTTTAACAATTTTATTTGCGAAGAATAAATCCTTTAGTTGCTGTTCGCTTGGTGCTTTTTCCGTAACGGTAGTCATTTGCTCCGGACCTTCGATAATTAAATCTTTATCTTGTTCTATTACCCCGTTTAATAAGGTTTTAAATTGTTTTTTACTTAATTCTACCTCGTTACGTTGTAATATTACGCGGTTTTTCTTCTTGCTGAACAATTCTACTGCTTCTTTTTGATAAGAAGGTGCGATTAACACTTCGAAAAATAAATTGTTGATTTCTTCTGCTGTAGCCAGATCTACTTCTCTATTAGTGATTAACACGCCACCAAAAGCAGAAACCGGATCGCAAGCCAAGGCATCAGCCCAAGCTTGTTTCACTGTTGAACGTGACGCTACACCACAAGCATTAGTATGTTTTAAAATTGCGAAAGTAGGTTCTTCAAATTCATCAATAAGTGCTACAGCTGCATCAACGTCTACCAGATTGTTGTAAGACAATTCTTTTCCGTTTAATTTGGTGAACATAGCGTCCAGGTTTCCATAAAAAACTCCGCCTTGGTGAGGGTTTTCTCCGTAGCGAAGTGTTTTTGCTTCGGTTACACTTTGTTTGAATACATCAAGAGGCTCTTCCTGATTAAAGTAATTGAATATTGCGGTATCGTAATGAGAAGAGGTATGGAAAGCTTTTTTTGCAAATGCTTTGCGTTGTGCTAAAGTTGTTTCGCCATTTTGCTCTTCCAATTGAGTCTGTAAAGTTGGGTAATCATTTTTCGATGCAATAATAACTACATCGTTAAAATTTTTCGCAGCAGCACGGATGAGTGAAATTCCGCCGATATCAATTTTTTCAATGATTTCTTCAGCTGTTCCTCCACCTTTAACTGTTTCTTCGAATGGGTAAAGGTCTACAATCACAAGATCAATTTCCGGAATTTCATATTGAGAAATTTGTTCCTGGTCGCCCGCCAAAGATCTGCGGTTTAGAATTCCACCAAAAACCTTTGGGTGCAATGTTTTAACTCTTCCACCTAATATTGACGGGTAACCCGTTAAATCTTCAACGGCTGTAACCGGCAGGTTTAAATCTCTGATAAATTGCTCCGTACCACCTGTAGAAAATAGTTGTACACCCTGTTCGGCTAACAATTTTACCAATGGCGCTAAACCATCTTTATAATATACTGAAATTAAAGCGTTTTTGATTTTAATGGATTGACTCATTCTACTCGAAATTTTGAGCCGCAAAGGTAGTAAAACCCTACGGTTTATGAAAAGGAAACCTGCTCATAATGTATTTTTTTTATGAGAGCATATAATCTTCCTTTAAAAGCAGTTTTTATCTTTAAAAAATGGCTCGTTTTTGTTTTTGTAGTGAATAAAAGCCTATTTCTTTACTTTTTTCACCAGTGTTTCTACAATTCTTGGATAGTGAAGGTGTTCGAGTTGCTGGCCTTTAAATTTTACCATCTCAAGGCTGTCTCCTTTGTCAATCTTGTAGCGCGCCTGATAAATGTATTCGCCCTCGTCATAATGTTCATCTACATAATGAATAGTAATGCCGCCTTCAGGCTCGCCTGCAGCCAGTACAGCATTGTGTACAAAATCTCCATACATCCCTTTTCCTCCGTATTTTGGGAGTAAAGCAGGGTGTATGTTTACAATGCGGCCGGGATAAGCTGAAATAAGACTTTTGGGAATTAGCCATAGAAAGCCTGCCAGCACAATAAAATCTATATCGAGGTTTCTGAGTAGATCAATAACATCCTCTGTTTTATAAAATTCGTTCTTATCAAAGATGTGGGTAGGGATTTCGAAATTGTCTGCACGTTGCAGTACATAAGCATCAGGATTGTTGGTTAAAACCAAAGAAATTTCGATTTCATTACTCCTTTTGAAATGCTCCATCAGTTTTTGGGCGTTAGACCCAGAACCGGACGCAAAAATGGCTATTCGTTTTTTCACTCAGATTCGTTTTTCCCAAAAATAATATTTTAATGCTTTTATTCTAAGAAAAAACGATAATGTTGCTGTTTTGTGCAAAATTATATGTCGTAGTTGCTGCCAGCACCGAAAACAAATTTAATGCTTTTAAGCGATTGAAACCGAGCTTAAAATGTGTATTTTTGGATTTGATAAGCAAACGCTGCTATTAAAGAAAAAAAAGTTGAAAACTGTTTTGTTATTTTAAAACAATAACTCTATATTTGCAACCCGAATTATAGGAAACGATTAAAGAAAAAATAAAGGCTAATAAAAATGGCAAATCATAAATCTTCATTAAAAAGAATTAGAGCAAACGCAACAAAACGTTTACGTAACAGGTATCAGGCAAAAACTACTCGTACTTTTATTAAAAGGTTACGTGCAACTGAAGATAAAAATTCTGCTTCAGAATTATTGCCTAAAGTAATTTCTATGCTAGATCGTTTGGCTAAGAAAAATGTAATCCACAAAAATAAAGCGGCTAATAATAAATCAAAATTAACGAAATTCGTTAACGGTTTAAAATAAGCCAATTTTTTACGATATTAGAAGTGGCATCCCAACCAAAAGTTGGGATGCTTTTTTGTTTCGTAAAAAATGGAAAACTACAATCAAAAACTCGGAATTAAACTGTGGGCAGAAGAAGATCGGCCACGTGAAAAGATGCTTCTGCATGGCCGCCGCTACTTAACCGATGCAGAACTAATTGCCATTCTTATTGGCTCTGGTAATGCACAGGAAACCGCTGTAGATTTAAGCAAAAGAATTTTAGCTTTTCATGAAAACAGTCTTTTTAAACTTGGAAAGGCATCTATCGCAGATTTATCTAAATTTAAAGGAATAGGAGAGGCTAAGGCCATTTCCATTATTGCTGCATTAGAGTTAGGCTCCAGAAGACAGGAAGCAGATGCCGGTATAGCTCATAAAATTACCGCTTCTAAAGATGGGTACGATTATTTGAGAAATACGTTGCTCGACCTCGATCATGAGGAATTTTGGATTATTCTCCTCAGCAGATCCAATAATGTATTGGGTAAACAATTAATTAGTAGAGGAGGTCAATCAGGTACGGTAGTAGATGCGAAAATAATTTTTAAACTCGCTATTCAACAAAATGCAGCCAGTTTAATTCTGGCACACAATCATCCTTCCGGTAGTATTAAACCAAGTGAAGCCGACAATAAAATTACCCGGAATCTGGTTAGTGTAGGTAAAGTTCTTAATTTATTTGTAGCCGATCATATAATATTCGGTAGAAATGATTACTACAGTTATCGGGATCACGATCTAATATAAATAACGATATCTTTCCTGAAGCCGACGCTGCTTTTGAGTAGAATTGCGTATTATCGCATCTTATAAAGCGCTAGTCATTTGAATTCTAATTCACCATTTCCATTTACGTTCACCATTCTGGGTGAGCAGTATCATTATCATTATATTTTTGAAACGCTGGCTTTTATTGTCGGCATCAGGGTGTATTACTACCTGAAAAAGGGTATTGTTGATCCGATTTCAGATGACAACAGGCTTTGGATAATGCTTGGTGCAATGCTTGGCGCTTTATTGGGCTCCCGTATTATTGCCATTCTGGAAACGCCTGAAATTCTTCCTAAACTTACTTTTATGATCTTGTATCAAAGCAAAACAATTGTAGGGGGCTTATTGGGCGGACTTTTCGGAGTAGAGGCCATGAAAAAAATTATCAGGATAAATATCGCATCGGGAGATATTTATGTCGTACCCATTTTGGTGGCCTTAATCATAGGACGTATTGGTTGCTTTTCGATGGGAATAGACGAGCCAACATTTGGTATTCCAACGCATTTATTTTCTGGAATGAATCTTGGCGATGGCATAAGTCGGCATCCTATTATGTTGTATGAAATGTTGTTTTTGCTGGTATTATACGTGTTATTCAATATTCTAAAGAAAAAAAATATGATTAATGGAGACCGGTTTAAGCTATTTATGGTTTTGTATTTCCTTTTTCGCTTTTTAATTGAATTTCTAAAACCATACCATGCATTGTTTCTTAATTTGAGCAGTATTCAATGGTCGGCTCTCTTTATTTTTGTGTATTATTATAAATTCATTAACCGTACCTTCAAAAATATTTTAACCTCCAAAGTCTGATTATGGCCAATACCAGAGATTATATTTACTACGATTATACAAAAAGTCTTTGTCCGGAGTGTCTTATGCTTTGCGATGCGAAGATTGTATTTCAGGATAACAAGGTTTTTATGCTTAAGAATTGCCGGAAACACGGTGATAGTAAAGTAATGATTGCTGATGATGCCGAATATTATAAACAAATCCGAAATTATAATAAGCAATCAGAAATGCCTTTGAAGTTCAATACCAAAGTGCATTACGGTTGTCCTTATGATTGTGGTTTGTGTACAGATCATGAACAGCATTCCTGCTTAACCGTTGTAGAAGTCACAGACCGGTGTAACCTGGCTTGTCCAACTTGTTATGCAATGTCTTCTCCGCATTATGGCCGCCACCGTTCCTTAGAAGAAATTGAACGCATGCTTGATGTTGTTGTAGCGAATGAGGGCGAACCAGATGTTGTACAATTGTCTGGTGGAGAGCCAACTGTTCATCCTCAGTTTTTCGAAATTCTCGATCTTGCAAAGCGAAAACCTATTAAACATTTAATGGTTAATACGAATGGGATTCGCATTGCTAAAGATATTAAGTTTGCAGAAAAACTCGCCAGTTATATGCCCGATTTTGAAATTTATCTGCAGTTTGATAGTTTTGACCCCGAAGTTTTAACAAAAATGCGTGGCGAGGATTTGACGCAAGTGCGCAAAACAGCCCTGGCAAACCTTAATGCTTTTAATGTATCTACCACTTTGGTTGTAACTTTGCAAAAAGGGCTTAACGACCATGAAATTGGCGATATTCTTGATTTCGCGCTTAAGCAAAAATGCGTGCGTGGTGTAACATTTCAGCCCACACAGGTAGCCGGAAGAAATGATAATTACAGTGATCAGCAGGGTCGGATTACCCTAACGGAAGTTCGCCGGAAAATTTATGAGCAATCGCCAATATTTACGCCTGAAGACCTGATTCCGGTTCCATGCAATCCCGATGCCCTATGCATGGCATATGCGCTTAAAGTTGGAGAGGATGTTTTTCCGATGACTCACTTTATCAATCCCGAAGATTTACTTAATAATTCTAAGAATACAATCGTTTTTGAACATGATGAAAAATTGAAAGAACACATGCTTAATCTTTTTAGCACGGGTGTATCTGTAGATTGTGCAGAGGAAACTTTTGGTGAACTGATGTGCTGTTTGCCGAGAGTAAAATCAGACAGCTTAAGTTACGACAATCTTTTCAGGATCATCATCATGAATTTTATGGATCCACTTGATTTTGATGTGCGCGCGGTAAAGAAATCCTGCGTGCATATTGTTAGCGATAAGTATAAGATGGTTCCTTTCGAAACGATGAATATATTTTACCGCGACAATAAGATAGATGAGATCAGAGAAAAACTAAATGTGATTTGATATGCTAGTTATATTTTTGTTGTTATATGCTCTGGTTGCAGCGGTTCTTTTTATCGCTGGGTTAGTTGTGATTATTGTCAATTCCGGAAAAAAAGTTCCGGTAAAACCAGGGGTACAAATGTTGCTGGCATCAGTCATTATGGTGGTAATTGGTTTCGGAGCGTGTGCCGTCATTCTTTTCAATTCATAATTTGATGGGGCTATTTATACTTTACTGGGCAGCGGCAATTATTCTTCTTGTTGTCGGTATCATTAAAACAATCATTCTATCCGTAAAAAACCAGTCCGTAAAATCTGGCCTGTGGTTAATTATTTCTGCCATTATAATGCTGGTTATTGGTGCCGGTGCCTGTGCATTGATTTTATCCAACCTTAATCTTGGCGGGATGCATTAAGCTTTTTGTAGCAGCACATAGTAAAAGCCAATTGACGCATTTCTCAGCTTTTTGCTATAAATGTCATCTTTACATTAAACGTTTCGGCTAGAATATTATCTTTGCGTTTTATAAAATCCGAGTTGTAGCCAGGAGACAGGTTTTTCGGCTAAACTTAAACTTCATACACAGAAATGAAAATATCATATAACTGGCTAAAACAGTTTGTTCAAATAGACAAAACACCTCAGGAGCTTTCTTTGATTTTAACCAATGTTGGCCTGGAAGTAGAAAGTGTAGAAAAAGTTCAGCCCGTAATTGGCGGACTGGAAGGATTGATTCTTGGCGAAGTTTTAACCTGTATTCAGCATCCGAATGCAGATCGTTTAAGGATTACGACTGTAAATGTTGGAGGTGCTGAAAACCTACAGATTGTTTGTGGCGCACCGAATGTTGCGGCCGGACAAAAAGTTGTTGTTGCCACCGTTGGAACTACAGTATATCCGTTAGAAGGTGAACCTTTTAAAATTAAGGAATCTAAAATAAGAGGTGAAGTATCTCAGGGAATGATCTGCGCTGAAGACGAAATTGGGCTTGGCAAATCTCATGACGGAATTATGGTTTTGCCGGCAGAAAGCGAAGTAGGTCAATTGGCGAAAGATTATTTTCAGATGGAAGATGATTTCGTTTTTGAAATTGGTTTAACACCAAATCGTGCCGATGCTGCATCTCATTTGGGTGTTGCCAGAGATTTGGCTGCCTATTTCAGGTCTACTTATGAAATTCCTGATTTGTCTTCATTTAAAGTTGACAATGAAAATCTGGTTATTCCTGTAGAGGTTCAGGATGAGGAAGCTTGTCCGCGTTACAGCAGCCTAACCATATCAAATGTTACTGTAAAAGACTCGCCAGATTGGTTGAAAGATAAGCTAAAAGTTATCGGACTTCGTCCAATCAATAATATTGTAGATATCACAAATTATATATTACATGGCTTGGGTCAACCGCTACATGCGTTTGACGCAGATCGTATTTCCGGTGGAAAAGTTATTGTTACAAAAGTTGCCGAAGGTACACCTTTTGTAACTTTAGATGATGTTGAACGCAAGTTAAGTGCAGATGATTTGATGATTTGCAATGCAGAAACACCAATGTGTATTGCTGGTGTTTTTGGCGGGAAAAGCTCTGGCGTAAGTACAGAAACCAAAAACGTGTTTTTGGAGAGTGCTTACTTTAATTCGGTATCTGTTCGTAAAACATCTAAACGCCATGGCTTAAAAACCGATGCTTCTTTTCGCTACGAACGCGGTACAGATCCAGAAATCACAATAACCGCTTTAAAATATGCCGCAATATTGATTAAAGAACTTGCGGGTGGTGAAATTTCTTCATCCGTTGCTGATTTTTATCCTAAACACATCAAGCCTTTTGAATTTGAAGTAAGTTTTACCAATATCAATAAATTGATTGGAACAAATATTCCTTCAGCAGAAATTAAAAGCATTATTACTGCACTTGGCATTTCGGCAACTAAAACTTCAGAAGATACTTTATCGCTAAGAGTACCTTCTTACAAAGTTGATGTTACACGCGAATGTGACATTACCGAAGAGGTATTGAGAATTTATGGATACAACAATGTTGAAATTCCGAAAAAGGTAAATGCTTCGTTGTCTTACTCCAATCATCCGGATAAAGAAAATACACAAAATGTTGTTGCAGACATGCTCGCCTCAAATGGGTATGCAGAAATTTTGTGTAACTCATTAACCAAATCTGCCTATTCGAAAAACCTGGATGAAGCCGTCTTTATTTTAAATCCTTTAAGCAGCGATTTAAATGTGATGCGCCAGAACTTGCTAATGCCAGCATTGGAAAGTGTAACGTACAACCAGAACCGTAAAAATGCCGATGTGAAGTTTTATGAATTTGGTAAAACCTATCACTTAATCAATGAGAAATATATAGAACGCCCGCGTTTGTTATTGCTTATTTCTGGAGGAAGGAACGGCGAACAGTGGAATCAGTCATCGAAGTCGGTAAGTTTTTATAATCTGAAAGCCGCTGTAGATGCGGTTATTTCTCGTTTAGGTATCTCGAGCTATCAAACAGATGTTTTAAATGATGAAAACTTTGCCTACGGAATTAAATATTTTCGAGGAGATAAAACACTTGTGAATTTTGGTGCAGCAACCAAAGCCGATCGTAAGCTTGCAGACGTGAATGCCGAAGTTTTTTATGCAGATTTTGATTGGGCAACTTTGTTGGATGTGATTCGCAAAAATAAAATTGCTAATAAAGACGTGTCAAAATATCCTCAGGTACGCCGAGATTTGTCGTTGCTGATTGATCTGTCTGTTACTTTTGAAACCCTTAAGGCTATTGCATTTAAAACAGATAAAAAACTAATTAAAGATGTTGGCGTTTTTGACGTTTATGAAGGCGATAAATTGCCTGAAGGTAAAAAATCTTATGCTTTAAACTTTATTTTACAAGATGAGGAACAAACCTTGACAGACAAGCAGATCGATAATACTATGCAGAAGTTAATGGCGAACTTAACGCAACAAGCTGGCGCAGAAATTAGGAAATAAAATATAAATTCGTATTTTTAGAAATAAATTCATGACTTCTGTTGCAGATCAATTAGATAAAGTATTACAAAAAACAACCCGAATGATCGAGTTGTGTAATGCGTTACAGGAAGAAAATGATTTATTAAAGCTTGAAAATCAATCGTTAAAAGTTGCAGTGGATACGGCAAAGACCAAGAATGTAGACCTGGAAGAAAAAATCCGGGTTACAAAACTGGCCAAAAGCATTGAAGGGACAAGTGAGAAATCGCTTGATATTAAACAGAAAATTAACGATTTTGTGCGGGAGATTGATAAAAGTATCGCATTGCTTAAGAAATAAAGTGATGTGTAAAAATCTGAAACTAAGCTAAACAATGGGAGAAATCTCGATTAAAATAACCATTTCCGACCGCATTTACCCTTTAAAGGTAAACATGGAAGAGGAAGAAATTGTGAGACGGGCAGCAAAAATGATCAATGAACGCATAAAAGACTATCAGGAAAATTATGCGGTTAGAGATAAGCAGGATCTACTTTCAATGGCTGTTTTGCATTATGCAACCGCTGTTTTAAGAACAGAAAATAAGGTTCAAAACCAGGATACTGCTGTTGCCGATAAAGTCGAAGAGTTGGATGGTTTATTAAACGAGTTCTTCACTAAATAGAAAAGGGTACGTTCTTTTAAAGTGACGATTATAGTGATGAAAAATCAGTATGATAAGCACTTTATTATATTAGCACAAAAATATAGCCGCAGCTAGTTTTTGAGTTTCAAAATTTATAAAACTTAACACTTCAATATCTATAGGATTAAGAGGGCGGATTTCATTTGTTTATTCATCTGAAAATGGCTTAAATCCTAATTATGCTAAGTTGAGGTTTAAAATGATGAAACTTAAAAAAATTAGTTGCGGTTTTTTTTTACTTAAAAAACAAAATGGAAACAGTTGAAATATTAGGATACCTATTTGCCTTAATTGCAGGTTTGGCTATCGGGATAGTGGTGGGGAGATACCTACTTCGCAACCTGTTAAAACAACAGGAAATTGCCGCTCAAAACAAAGTGAAGAAGATTTTAAAAGATGCAGAAAACAATGCAGAAATTTTAAAAAAGAATAAACTTTTAGAAGCAAAAGAGAAATTTTTACAATTAAAAGCGGAGCATGAACAAGAGGTAAACTCCAAAAATAATACCATTAACCAGCGCGAAAATACCATTAAGCAAAAAGAGCAATCGGTAAATCAACGTACAGAGAACTTACAAAGAAAAGAGCAGGAAATTGATAAGGTAAAATCTAATCTTGAAAAACAGACCGATCTTGCTGTAAAAAAACAAGATGAAGTAGAAGTGTTAAAAAAACAACACTTAACTCAATTGGAAAGTATTGCAGGTCTTTCTGCCGAAGAAGCAAAAGAACAATTGGTTGAAAACCTGAAACAAGAAGCCCGTACACAGGCCATGATGCAGGTTAAAGATATTGTAGACGAAGCCAAATTAACTGCGAGTAAAGAAGCCAAGAAAGTCGTTATTCAAACTATTCAGCGTACAGCTACAGAGGCTGCCATCGAAAATTCTGTTTCTATCTTTCATATTGAAAGTGACGAAATTAAAGGTCGCGTAATTGGGCGTGAAGGCCGTAACATCCGCGCACTTGAAGCGGCAACTGGTATCGAAATTATTGTTGATGATACACCAGAGGCTATTATTTTATCCGGATTTGATCCGGTAAGACGCGAAATTGCCCGTTTGGCATTACACCGTCTGGTTACTGACGGCCGCATCCATCCGGCACGTATTGAAGAAATTGTAGCCAAAACCAAGAAACAAATTGAAGATGAAATTATAGAAATCGGTGAACGTACCGTAATCGATTTAGGTATCCACGGTCTCCATCCAGAACTTATCCGTATGGTTGGGCGTATGCGTTACCGTTCATCTTACGGACAAAATTTATTACATCACTCCAGAGAGGTGGCTAATTTCTGTGCAACTATGGCTGCAGAACTTGGATTAAATGCAAAATTGGCTAAACGTGCCGGGTTGCTGCATGATATTGGTAAAGTTCCGGATGATAATCCAGAATTGCCACACGCTATTTTGGGTATGCAACTTGCGGAAAAATATAAAGAACACCCGGAGGTTTGCAATGCAATTGGAGCCCACCACGATGAAATAGAAATGACATCGTTAATTTCTCCGATCGTTCAGGCTTGTGATGCCATTTCTGGCGCACGTCCGGGAGCACGAAGAGAAGTTGTAGAAAGTTATATCAAACGTCTGAAAGATTTAGAGGAACTTGCCCTGTCTTATCCGGGAGTAGAAAAAACATTTGCCATTCAGGCTGGTCGCGAGTTGCGCGTTGTTGTAGAAAGCGAACGAGTAACAGATGCACAGGCAGAATTGCTGGCAGCAGATATTTCTACACGTATCCAAACGGAAATGACGTATCCGGGTCAAATTAAAGTAACCGTAATCCGCGAAACGCGATCGGTTGCTTTTGCAAAATAGTAACAATTAATTATTAGGTTAAAGGCGATGATTTTATCATCGCTTTTTTTATGGCCAAAAAAAGACAGCGGCTATTGTTAAACCGAACACTAAATTTTTTCTTAATTTTACCACAAATGATTAAACCGAGTATAAAAACCTTAGAGGCTAAACGCCCGATTGATGTGTTGTTTGATAAATACGCAGAGAGCCATCAGAACCCAACCAACAAAATGGTACACTGGATCTGTGTTCCTTTAATTGTATTCAGCTTGTTGGGGTTAGTGTGGCAGATTCCATTTCCGCATATTGGTTTTTTAGGGGCTTATAATGGTTTTTTCAACTGGGCTTCTTTTGTACTGGCGTTTAGCTTATACTATTACTTTACCTTGTCGCCGGTTTTATTTTTTATGATGATTTGGGTTGTAGGTTTAATGAGTTACGCAATAGTTAAAATAGAACAATTGGTAGGATTAGGGAGTGGTTCAGCATATCTCATATATTCGGTTGTCTTTATTGCCGCCTGGGTTGGTCAATTCATTGGGCATAAAATTGAAGGGAAAAAACCAAGTTTTCTGGATGATGTTAAATTTCTGTTAATTGGTCCAATCTGGTTATTGCATTTTATATGTAAAAAGGCAGGTATTCAGTACTAAGCCGAAGCGGGCTAACATTATTTTAACTTTAAGCTAAGCAAATGTTAATTAACATCTAACTTAAAGCTAACATTGCCGTAATAGTTTTGTGGCGGAAACTAAAATAAGGCAACTTGAATATCATTACTAATCTAAAAAAGACAGTATTAACTTTACTGGTATCTTTTATAAGCGTAGCTGTTTACGCTCAAACGGGTAAAATTTCCGGTACTGTAACCGATAAGAAAACTGGCGAAACCCTGATTGGGGTTAGCATTAAGGTTAAAGGAACAACCAAAGGAGTTTCTACCGATGTTGATGGAAAATACATTCTTTCGGCTTTGGCAAATGGAAAGTATACTTTAGAGTTTTCTTACATCGGATATCAATCAAAAGAAGTCTCGGAAATTGAAGTAAAATCTCCGAATTTAACCAGTCTTAACGTAATTTTAAATGAAGCAGGCGGCCAAAACCTTGGCGAGGTTGTAGTAAAAGCGAGTTTCAAACAGGAATCTGTAAATTCACTTTATGCGCAACAGAAAAACAGCGCATTAATATCTGACGGCGTTTCTAGCGATCAGATAAAGAAATCACCTGATAGAAGTACTTCTGATGTCTTAAAACGTGTAAGTGGTGCAACCGTTCAGGACAATAAATTTGTTGTTATCCGTGGTCTAAGCGACCGTTATAATAATGCAATGCTAGATGGAGCTTCCTTACCGAGTACGGAGCCGAATCGTAAAGCATTTTCTTTCGACATTGTGCCTTCCAATCTGGTTGATAATTTGGTGATTAGTAAAACAGCTACTCCCGATCTTCCTGCTGATTTTACAGGAGGTGCAATTCAAATCGCTACAAAAGATATTCCTGATAATAATTTTATCAGTTTTGGTATTGGTACTGGGTATAATACCGAATCTACATTCAAAGAGTTCAAGAGTGGCGCTAGGAACTTTACAGATTATCTGGGTTTTGATAATGGTGATAGAGCATTGCCTTCCAGCTTTCCATCTCGCGCTAAATTTAATGCAGGCCTAACTTCGGCTGAACAAACTGCAGGTATGAAAGCATTGCCAAGAAATTGGAATGTATATAATAACACGGCTTTACCGACTCAAAATTACCAATTTACCTTGGGTAGGGTTAAAGATTTCAAAAACACCAACCGATTTGGTGCTCTATTTTCGTTAACGTACAGAAATTCTCAAACTATAAACAATGATGTTGTTCGGGATTATGTGAATATAGACTATCGCGACGATATTTACAGGTTTTCGACGAGCTTGGGTGCATTAGCAAATTTTGCATATACCTATGGAAAAAGCAAAATCACTTTTAAGAATATTTACAATAGAAACTATGACGATTCATATTTGAGTCGTAGTGGATTCAACTCTGATCGTAATCGTGATACCAGATATTTTGCTTTTGATTTATTGCAAAAATCTTTGTTCAAATCTACAATCGAGGGTAATCATGCGTTAGGTGAAAAGAACTCAAAACTAAATTGGTCGGTAAGTTATGCTAATATTCTAAATGATCAGCCAGATCAGAAGAAAGTTTCCTACCAAAGAAATCCGGCAGATATTGGAACAGATAATTATGCTTATGTTGCCAGTACCGGTACGTTGAGTAAAGAAAACTCTACTTTGTTTTCGAAGCTAAACGAGAATAACTTTAGCGGTGGCGTAAATTATACTCTACCTCTAAAGATGTTCGGTCAGTTGGCCAGTTTTAAAACCGGTTTAAGTTCTATTTACCGCGATAGAAAATTTGATGCTAGGTTTGTTGGTTTAAGAGCGAATACATCAGCTGAAAATGCAGATGAAATTTCTAAAAGACCATTGAGCACACTTTATGGTACGGATGCAATTAATAGTGGAGCTTATTTCTTAGATGATATTTCTGGCGACGCCGACTCTTATGATGCAAATTCAATAACTAATGCTGGTTACCTGATGTTGGATAACAAAATCGGAGAAAAATCCAGATTAGTATGGGGTGTGAGAGTAGAGCAATTTAACGTGAAGTTAGATGCAAGGGTACCAACTCCTCAAACTTCCGTTAATGACAATTATGTTGATTTTTTACCTTCAGCTAATTATACCTACAGCTTAACGCCAAAAATTAATCTCCGTGCATCTTACTATCGTACATTGGCACGACCTGAGTTTAGGGAATTATCGTCTACAGCTATTTATGACTACGAGTTACTCTCATTACAACAAGGTAATCCAAGTTTGAAGGAAGCTCAAATCGATAATGCGGATATCCGTTTCGAATTTTATCCACAGGCCGGACAGATTATATCAATCTCAGGCTTTTATAAAAAATTCCATAATGCTATTGAGTCTTTTAATCAGGATTCAGGATCAAGCAGAATTGTAACTTATATCAACACAGATCAGGTAAATGTTTATGGAGTAGAATTTGAATTTCGCAAGAGTCTTGACTTCATCTCAAATACAGACTTCTTAAAGAAAACTACTTTTTACACAAATCTTTCTTTAATAAAATCTAAAGTAGACATAAGCAATAGCGGATTAAATTTATTGCGTACGAGCAGACCTATGGTTGGACAGGCGCCATATATTATTAATGCTGGATTACAGCACAGTTTCTTAAATGATAAATTGAATTTCAATGCACTGTACAACCGAGTTGGCCGCAGAGTAATTGTAGCTGGTGGAGTTCTTCTTCCTGAAATATGGGATGTACCAAGAGATGTTATTGACTTACAGCTTGCATTGAAAATTATCAAGAACAAAGGCGAACTTAAATTTAATGCAGGTGATATTTTGAACCAACGTTTAACTCAATATTATGATAGAGACGGCGATAAGAAGTATTCACTAGGCTCAACTGACGAAACAATTAGCAGTTATAAACCCGGAGCGAATTACTCACTATCATTCTCTTACACTTTTTAAGTTAAAATAATTAGCAATAGGTTAAAGCGCGGTTAACACTGTCGTTATAATAGGTCGATAAATTTAAAAACAGAAAAAAACAAAATGAAAAAACAATTATTAATCTGCGCACTAAGCGTTTTAGGTTTGTTCGCAAGCTGTTCAAAGAGCAGTGACGATGGAGATGTTAATCCGCCAACGGATGGCAATACAGTGGAGATTACTGGCGATGTTAGCACGAGTGTTACCTGGACTGCAAGTAAAATCTATGTGCTGAAAGGTAATGTTTTTGTAACGAACAATGCTACATTAACTATTGAGCCAGGCACAATTATTAAGGGAGATAAAGCAACTAAAGGTTCTTTGGTAATTACCAGAGGATCAAAAATAAACGCGGCTGGTACTGCTGATAAACCAATTGTTTTCACATCTAGCGTTGCTGCTGGTGCGAGAAAAGAAGGTGATTGGGGTGGTTTAGTTATTCTAGGTAATGCAGAAAACAATGTTGGTGCTTCTGTAGCTATTGAAGGTATTTCTGATGCAACGGGTAAAGGAAATCATGGTGGTACTAACAATGCAGATAATTCTGGTGTTCTTAAATACATCCGTATTGAATATGCAGGTATTGCTTTAAGTCCTGATAACGAAATTAACGGATTAACTTTTGGTTCAGTAGGTTCTGGTACTACAGTAGATCACATCGAAGTTTACCGTTCTGGTGATGATGCATTCGAGTGGTTTGGTGGATCTGTTAACTGTTCATATTTGTTGGCTATTGATAGCTGGGATGATGATTTTGATACTGATAATGGTTTCTCAGGAAAAATTCAGTTCGGTTTAGCGCAACGCTTAGCAAATACGGCTGACGTTTCTGGTTCTAACGGTTTTGAATCTGATAACAACGCAACTGGTACAGCAGCTACTCCTCAAACTTCTGCAGTTTTCTCTAACATGACTATTTTAGGACCGGTTGGTTCAAACGGTTCAGGAAGTGTTACAGTTAATGCTAACTTCCAACATGGAGCTCAGATTCGTCGTAATTCTTCAATCAGCATTTTAAATTCAGTATTTGTTGGTTATACAGAAGGTATTTTCTATGATGACGCTTTGCCAGCTGGTGGTTCTGCAAATTCTTCAGCTAATTTAGTAGCTGGAAGATCTGTTTTCTCAAACAATCTGGTTTACAACAGCAATAGCAAATCAAATCAAATTAAAGCTTCTAATACAGCAACTTTGGCCATCATTACGCCTTTGTTAACAGCAAATAATGTTTTTGACGCAAGTGCAGTCGCTACTTCGATTTTTACTGATCCATATAAATATGCTGCTGACTTAGTAACCGGAACAAGAATTGGAACACCTAACTTCACTGTAGTTGCAAATTCTGCAGCAGCTTCAGGCGCAGCATTCACAAATGCAAAAGTATCAACAGGTTTTGTAAGCGTACCTTTCAAAGGAGCTTTCGGTTCAGAAAATTGGGCTGCTGGTTGGGCTCATTTCGATCCGCAAACTTTACCATACACTACTCCGGGTGCAGTAAAATAATTCTTATATATATTTTTTCTATCAAACCACAAAAGGCCGGAATTTATTCCGGCCTTTTGTTATTCATAAATATTTTTACTCAGCTTCTGCTGTTACTTTCTTTTTTGCAGTTGCCTTTTTTGTTATAGGTTTAACCTCAGGTGCAACAACAGATACTTCATCTTCTTTTACAAAACCCTCTAGCGAATCGTCTTTAGGTTGTATCGTGATTTTTTTTACCAGCTGTTTTGCAAATTTTTCGATAAGCTTATTGGCTTTCTTTACTTTTCCAAATTGATGAGCAATTGTTAGAAATTCGGCAGATAATTGAACTTCGATTTCTTTTCTGATTTGTTTATGGGCGGAAGTTTTGGATGACTTCTTCTTCTCTTTTTTCATTAGCGCTACGGAATAATTGTTCGCCAAAGATAGAATTTCGTAATATTAAATTAATATTATCATTGTGTTAACAAATAAAATAGTGGTTAACACAATTGGCACAAATTACACGAAACAGATTTTAGAATGCCATTGCTGCTTCTACTGCGCCACCCAAATCAAGTGTATTCTGCATCTCATCCAAATACTGTAGTAAATGTCGTTCTGCGTTTGAGAACGATGTGAAATGGGAAGATGGCACTTTTGCCTCAAGCTCGCTCGTACGTTTATAATAATGACTTAACTGAAAGATAAATGTGTTATCGTCATTCATTTGCGATAAAATGCGGGCTTTGATTGAATGCTGATGAATTTCAGCAAAATATTCTTTTACAACGATGAAGACGGTGGCAGCCATAGGGATAAGCTGTTTTTTAGCACAGCGAGGATAAAAGTAAAACAAATAAATTGTATTGCTTTCGCTTAACTTAACGATAACATTAAATTAAATGTAAATACATATTTAATTAACGTTTGGTTGGCTCGTATGCATAGACGATTTGATAAGGTACGTTTTTCAGTGTTGAAGACAGCTGCCCAATATTTAGTTTTTCTACTTGCGGAGTAGGTTCGCAAAACGAGTATTTTTTCCCGTTATACACGATAAAATTGCCTACAGCCTGATCAAAACCAACAGCCATAGTTAAGTGTGTGGGATATAAAACGGCAACCATTGGCAAGTTGTAAATTTCCTTTACCAGATAGAAAAACAAAGCAGCACGATCATCACAGTCGCTGTATTGATTTAACAGTGTTTCTTCCGGTGATAACCTTTTCTCCTTGCCGAAATTCTGTTCATCATCTTCATACAAAAAAGCATACCTGGTAAATCGCATCAAATAATCTACACCCTTTTTTTGGCTCATCCCAGCAGTATTTTTCTTTAAAACAGGAATTAAAGAACTATAGGTTTCCCGACTAACCGGAATATTAAAATACGTTTCAAAATCTACGCCGGGGTAATTGGCAAAAATGCTGCTTACATCTTTATTTACTTTTAGTTTAAAATGATAGGTGGTGTGTTTGTAATTAAATGCCAGATCGCGTTCAGAATAATTTGCAGGTTTAAAATCTGGCATGCGGTTAATTTTGTACGAGAAAGCATTGTCTGCGCCATCAATGTCAATTGATATAGGTACATATGCATCAGCCCGTTTAAAAAGCTTTCCGTAATCGTGATAATTTAAGCAGGTGTATTTTCTTCCATGAATTTCAAAATATGGAATATCGCTAATGTCTTCTTCATTTCTCACATAAAATATCACCTGGTTATCGCCTACAGCCAAACGTGCATCATAGCCAGTTTTGCAAAGCAGGTACCATTTGTATAATGTGTATCTGAAATAATTCTGGGCTTTCGGACTAATTTCTTCCGCTGTTTTACGAATGAGCTGGTAAAATATCCAATCGCTTAATTCATATTTAGTTTTATATGCTTTCAGATGTTCAATGATGTTACTTTGTGGAAGCGCGGAGATATCCGTATAAAATTTTAAAATTTCTGATTTTTCTGGGCGATTAGGAACGTTGATCTTTAAAGAACTGTCGGTTTTGAAGTTGAAAGTTCCGTCGTAAAAATCTATTGCATGTTGTTGTGCATGGCTCGCTCTATTGTTTAAAGAGATAAACAAACAGGTACAAAGTACCGTTTTTAAGAAATGCCCCGCTGTAATCATTCTGCTTATATTTGGTAGAATGAATTTACAATAAATTAACCTAAAATCAATAATATATTTACATGAACAAGCAGCCAATGAAGTTACGGAAAGTTAACATTGGAGATTTTTCCGACAGGTTTTTTAGGTTTAACAATAACGTTAAATTAATATCGATTTAACATCTCAAACCTACTTTTGTGGCATAAATATTTGGTTAGTATTTATAAAGTTTAGGTTAGTTGATAAAAAAACCCAGATGGATGTCTGGGTTTTTTATTTTTAAAGAAGTTGACTACAAATTTTTGCCTAATTTTTCAATCATCTCTGCCGGGATATTGTGTGTATCTACAACCAGAAATCCATCAAGGCAATCCGAGAATTTCGGATCTATATTAAATGAGATAATTTTAGCATTCAGCGTCATGTACTGGCGCAACAATACTGGAATTTTTATGTGTGTATTTTCAATGTCGCCAATAATGCTGTCCAGATCTTTGAAAGATTCGCTGCTTTCTACTAATGGATTTGTAGACATTGGCAAAAGATCTGCCTTGAATTTATTTCTTGGCTTCACATATTTAGCCATTTCATAATCGAAATGGTTTCTGGTAATGAAATCCACAATCAGTGCTTTGCTAAATTTGGAGAAATTATTACTGATGCTTACCGGCCCAAACATGTAACGATATTGAGGGTTGTCAATCAGGTATTTTAAAATTCCTTTCCAAAGCAAGAACAGTGGAAGTGGTTTTCCTTGATATTCTTTTCTGATCCAGGAACGGCCCAATTCTATACCTTGTCTTAACATTGGGTAAAACTGGTCTTTCATTTTAAATAATTCTGAGAGGTAAAAACCACGTCTGCCCAGGCTTTCTAAAATTTCATCTCCTTTTCCAATGCGATATGCGCCAACAATATTTTCCAGCTCTCTATCCCAAATAAATAAATGGTTATAGTAAATGTCGTAATTGTCAAGATCAATTTGTTTGTTTGTGCCTTCGCCTACTTCACGGAAGGTAATTTCTCTTAATCTGCCAATTTCGCGCAGAATATTAGGGATCTTTAGCGTTGGAACGATGTAAACTTCATAGTTTTTTTCTGTCCAGACTTTAAAATCTTCCAGTGTTTCTACTTCAGCTTTAATCAGGTTTCTAGATGTTTCCTCAATAATCGCTGCCGGACTCTTCCTGATTTTAAACAGTTTTAACGGATTGAAAAGTTTTTTATCAGTATCCAGACCAACACCTAATGAATAGGTTCTTGCGCGCAGATAATCCAGCAGTTTTGTGCTGCTCATCGCAGCAATTTCCCTTACGGTAATGGCTTTTCCAACACGCACTTTAATGGTGCGGCCACTTTTATTTAGAAATTCTGAAGGCAGTTTTGCAGTGCGTAAAGTTGGGTGAATAAAACTAAGAATGTTGAAGAATACGCCATTATTACCATGAAAATAAATGGGAACAACCGGAACTTTCGCTTTTGAAATCAATTTTCCAACCACCGGATGCCACATTCTATCTGTTACTTGCTGCGCATCAATTTTAAATGTAGATACTTCTCCTGCGGGAAAAATTCCGATAGGTGTACCGCTTCTTAATAAGTCAAAAGTAGTTTTTAAACCGCTGATGCTGGAGGAGTGCTGTACATTTTCAAATGGATTTACAGCAACAAAAAATTCATCCAGGTTTGGAATTTTTTTCAGAATAAAGTTAACCATAACCTTCGCATCCGGGCGTACAGTACAAAGAAGTTTAACCAGAGCCAAACCTTCAACTCCTCCATATGGATGGTTAGCTATTGCAATGAATGGACCGGTTTTAGGTATGGAGTTTAAATCGTCCTCGTCAAATTCAATTGAAACACCAATGGTTTCCAGTATTTTATCTACAAATTCTAAGCCTTTAAAATGTTGATTTTGAGCGAAAACATCATTAATGTCGTTCAATTTCATGATCTCCATCAGTAATCCTGCCAAACCCGGCACGCCCAGTTTATCAATCTTTGTGGCTTTAGCAAATTCTGAGGTGGTAATGATCTTCATAAAATAAAAATGTTAGGTGTTGATGGCAAAACGATGCAGTTTTGCAATCCCAAAAATAAGATTTATATTTAGAATAAGGTATGTTAAAATAGTATGAGAACTTGGCTCAATAAATCTTTCGGTTTTAGCAGGAGCCAGTATAACGGGCTGTTGATCCTTATTTTCCTGATTTTTATCTTAAAATGTACACCTTATCTATATGGATATTTTCGTCCTGTTCCTTTAAATAACCCCAATTTACTTGCGAGCTTGCAAAAGTTAGCGTTTTTGGAAAACCATCGCGAGCGCAATTTTAAGGTGTATGAAAAAACAGTTTCAAAAAAAAGGAAACTGTTTCATTTTAATCCGAATACTTTAGATCAAAATGGATGGGTGAAGTTGGGCCTGTCTGAAAAGCAGGCCATTGTAATAATTAATTACTTAAATAAAGGAGGTAATTTTCGTCGGCCTGAAGACCTTAAGAAAATGTATACGATTTCGCCGGATTTATATAAAGACTTGTATTCATATGTTGATATTCCTGATCAGGTAGTGAGCAGTCCCCGAGAGAAATCAATTCCTCATACCTTTGAAAAAAAAGCACCTATATACATTGAAATCAATGCGGCAGATTCTGCTGCTTTAGATCAGATGAGGGGAATTGGCGGTGCTTTTGCCAGCCGAATATTGAAGTATCGTAACCGGCTGGGTGGGTTTTATACAAAACGTCAACTCATGGAAGTATACGGTTTGGATTCTATAAAATTTGCTGAAATAAAAGATCAGTTCTATATAGATGCTTCAAAAATAGTCGGCATTAAAATTAACGAAGCTGAATTTGCTGATTGGAAAATGTTTCCATATTTAAACTATAAACAAATGAATGCGATTATTCAGTATCGCAAACAACATGGTCCGTACAAAGGTAAAAGTGATTTAGCAAAAGTGATTTTATTAAATGCTGTCCTTATCGAAAAAATATCTCCTTATCTTATTTTTTAATTCGCCGGCTTGTTTAGCTATTCAGATTTGCAATACAGACATATTGAACCAAATACCATTTTATTCTATCGCTGAGCAAATATTTGATGGTAATGATCTCGCAAATAATTGTTTATAATTGCTTTGAAGCAAAGAAATAAGCAATGGGTGTAACTTATAATTTTTCCGAATCTGAATTGCAACAAAGCGTTAAAGCAACGGTTCGTGAATTTGCGGAAAAGAGAATCCGTCCGAATGTGATGGATTGGGATGAAAGCCAGCATTTTCCGGTAGATGTTTTTAAAGAACTTGGAGCATTGGGTTTGATGGGGATTTTGGTTCCGGAAGAATTTGGAGGTTCTGGTTTAGGCTATCAGGAATATGTTGATGTTATTGTAGAAGTTGCCCGTGTCTGCGGATCTGTTGGTTTGTCTTTGGCAGCACATAATTCATTGTGCACAGGTCACATTCTTGCTTTCGCAAATGAAGAGCAAAAACAGAGGTGGTTGCCTAAATTGGCATCGGCCGAATGGATTGGTGCCTGGGGTTTAACTGAAGCCAATACCGGATCGGATGCTTTGCGTATGATGACTACCGCCATTGAAGACGGAGACGATTACATTATAAATGGTTCCAAAAACTGGATTACACATGGCAAGAGTGGAGATGTAGCAGTTGTTATGGTACGTACCGGAGAATCTGGCAGTTCTAAAGGCATTTCTGCTATCGTTGTGGAGCGCGATACACCGGGATTTTCTGCCGGTAAAAAGGAAAATAAACTTGGTATGCGTGCCTCAGAAACAACAGAAATGATTTTTGAGAATTGCCGCGTGCCTAAAGCAAATTTGCTGGGTAATGTAGGCGAAGGTTTTAAGCAAGCAATGAAGGTTTTAGACGGCGGGAGAATTTCTATCGCTGCACTTTCTTTAGGTATTGCGAAAGGCGCTTTTGATGCTGCAGTAAATTATTCCAAAGAGCGACATCAATTTGGAGCACCAATTTCTAGTTTTCAAGCTATTAGCTTTAAACTTGCTGATATGGCTACGGAGATTGAAGCTGCAGAACTGTTGATCAGGCAAGCTGCAGATTTAAAAAACAGGCATCAACCGGTAACCAAACAATCTGCTATGGCAAAATACTTTGCTTCAGAAGTCGCTGTGAAAGTTGCTACAGATGCAGTTCAGATTTTTGGAGGCTATGGCTATACAAAGGACTTTCCGGTAGAAAAATTTTATCGCGATAGCAAGTTGTGTACAATAGGAGAGGGAACGTCTGAAATTCAAAAAATTGTAATTGCACGCGAAATTCTAAGCTAAGCTGAGCAAGATAAAAAGAAACAACAAACCAAATATAGTATGAGCAAATCCGGATGGCCCAAAGGTCTCCGGATTTTTTTTATTTAACTGGTTTCTTTGGGCTTTATCAATTGAAGTTTAGAATTCTTTATTTTTTCTGGTAATTATTTATTGTTTTATAGTTGGTAAAATATGATTTATATCCTTTTTATCGGTTTTTGTTTGTCCTTTGTTGTTTTTGGTTTAATTATTTAAAAATAAAAACGTTAAAATTTATAAAACTTTCTTTTTTTATGATTTTTTTTCGTTTTTTTATCACGGTAACCTAAACTAAACTAAAAAAATAACCAAGTATTGCAAAAATTTTGAGGGATATTTTTATCTCATCGGATTTTATTGCAATACTTTTTTGTTTCCCGAGTTTTTAATCAGATCCGTGCGGATTTTTGTTTTATAGATGGGCTTTTTGGCTTGTTGGTCGATTATTAGGTTTTTATTGAAGAATACCCCTAAACTTTTAATAAATAATCGATTTAACTAAACCAAACAGCATGAAAGAAAAACTACTTGTCTTCCTTTTTGTCCTACTGAGCTTTTCAGCACAGGCCCAACAGAAGAAAATTTCAGGAAAAGTAACTGGAGCTAATGATGGATTGCCTTTACCGGGCGTTTCTATTATTGCACCCGGAACCAGAATTGTTGCCCAAACCGGAGCAGATGGTATGTATTCCATTTCCGTTCCAAACTCTACCAATAGCCTTATTTTTCGTTTTGTGGGCTATAAAAGTAAAACGATTTCCATTACCTCATCTACTGTGAATGCGTCTTTAAATGAGGAGATGAATGATTTGGATGACGTAGTAGTAACTGGTTATGGTACCGTAAAAAAGAGAGATCTTATCGGCTCTGTTGCCACAATAAAAGGAGATCAAGTGGCCAATAAACCTGTACAAAGTTTTGACCAGGCTTTGGGTGGTAAGGCTGCTGGTGTTCAGGTTTCAATTCCAAATGGGGTACTAAATAATCCGCCTGTTTTTCGTATCCGAGGCACAAATTCCATTTCCCTGAGTTCTTATCCGTTAATTATTATTGATGGCGTGGCCACTTTTACTGAAAATGTGAGCAATACTAATGCGGCAGCAAATCCTTTGGCTAGTATCAATCCGAATGATATTGAAACCATGGACATTTTAAAAGATGCGGCTGCAACTGCTATTTATGGAAGTAGGGCAGCCAATGGTGTGGTAATTATTACCACTAAGAAAGGTAAATCTGGTAGAGCTGTAGTCACATACGATGGCTGGGCCGGATTAACAAACGTACAACGTTTATCAAAAATATTAGATGCCTTCCAATATACAGACATTAAAAATGAAGGACTACGTAATGCCGGTACATTTAGTGCAACCAACCAATATGCATTAACAAATGGGCCAGATGGACAACCAATCAATACGAATTGGTACGATTATGCCTATCGCCAAGGTACGTCTTACAGCAATGCTTTAAGCGTGTCTGGCGGAAGTGAATCTACCAGGTATTACATGTCTATCAATCAAACTGCTCAGCAAGGTATTATTCAAAAGAATGATTACAAAAGAATTGGAGGTATTTTCAATATAGAACACAACATTAGCAAAACGCTCAGCGTTGGGGCTAAATTGCAGTACGCTTCGGAATCTAATCTTGCAGTAATCAGCTCCGGATCATTAAACGGACAAGCATTTTCTACTGCAGGATTGGGGCGTGTTGCATTGGTTAATGCACCAAACGTTTCCCCGTACTTAAATGATGGTTCTTACAATTTAAGTGGAAACAACCTGGGTTTAATGAATAATAAAGTTTCGCAGGTTGGTTTTTACAATCCGGTAGTGCAGATAGACCTTGATCGTTCAAATAATTATTTGAACCGGATTCAATCCAATGCATTTGTTCAGTATAAGCCAGTTTCGTGGGTTACATTGAGAAGTGTTTACGGAATAGATTATTTACTGGCCAATAATGATTCTTTTGCTAATCCAATTAACGGTGATGGTTTTGCCGGTGGCGGATCTGCCACATTAAGCAACAGCCAGAATAAACGTTGGGTTTGGACAACAACCGCACAATTTGATAAAACCTTCCATGAAGCCCATACTTTTTCGCTCTTGTTAGGAACAGAACAGCAAAAAACAACTTCCAGGTTTTTCAGTGCTACAAGAACAGGGCTCTCTGATAAAGCTTTCGATGATTTTACTGCCGGGTATACTCAATTTACAAATGATGGAACTTATGGCGAAAATTACCTCGTCTCTTTTTTTAGCAGACTTGCATATGATTTTAAGAAGAAATACATTATTAATGCAACATTGCGTAGGGATGAGTATTCTGCATTTGGTCCGGATAAAAAGGCCGGATATTTCTACAGCGTAGGTGCCGGTTATGAAATTGCACAAGAAGATTTCTGGAAAAATAACGGAATTGGAAAGGTCTTCAGTAGCTTCCGCTTAAGAGGAAGTTATGGCGAAGTAGGAAATTTTGCCGGATTGAATGATTATGCTTCGCTCTCTACTTATTCTGCCGGATTGTTTGGTGGAGCGCCAACTCTGGCATTTAACTTTGCCGGTAATAGAGAAATTGGGTGGGAAACCAGTAAAAAATTAGATGTTGGAATTAATTTTGGAATTCTTAAAGACAAAATTACTTTCGAAACCGCTTATTACAGTAACGATATTGACGGTTTAATTTATAATGTTCAGCAGGCGCCATCTGCAGGTTTGCCCAATAATCCTCAGGTAAATATCGGTTCTATGTATAACCGCGGTTTCGAGTTTGCTGTTAATGTGCAGGCAATTAATACAGGCAGTTTCAGGTGGAGCCCATCTTTTAACTTCACCTATAATAAAAATATGATTACTGCACTTACGCCAGATATTACACAATTTACTACCGCAACATCTTCTTTGGAAACCGCAAGTATTTCTAAAGTTGGTACATCGCTCGGGATGATTTATGTTGCTAGAACGGATGGTGTTGATCCGGCAACAGGCCGACGGATTTTTATTAATGCCGCAGGTCGCAGAGTGCTTTATGACCACAGCGCTGCAGTTGCCAACAGATGGAGATATGAAGATGGTACAATTGCGCCGGCAATCAGTTCGGTAGATCAAACCATCTATGGAAACTCTCAGCCAAAATTTTATGGAGGTTTTACAAATACATTCAACTATAAGAATTTTGATCTGGGCTTAACCTTTACCTATCAAGGCGGATTTTATATTTATAATGGTACTCATGCGTCTATTATGGATCAGCGTTTCTGGAATAACTCTACAGACATTTTAAACCGATGGACAACTCCTGGTCAGGTTACCTCTGTTCCTAGAGTTGTAGCAGGAGATAACATGTCTAACGGATCTGCAGTTCCACTAGATATAAATGTTTACAAAGGAGATTTTATTAAGTTGAGAGACATATCTATAGGTTATACACTTCCGGCTGACTTCTTATCGAAATTAAAAATTTCGAGCGCTCGGTTTTATGTTAGTGGACAAAACCTGATTATACTAACCAAATACAATGGAACAGATCCTGAGGTATCTTCCAACGGAGGATCTAATGGTGCCCAAGGTATAGAACGCAATTCTGTAGCGAGCGGTAGAGTAGTAACAGCAGGCGTGAATTTCAAATTTTAAGTAAATCAGAATGAAAAAGATAATTTTATACACATTTGCATTGATGATTGTTGTAGCTTCATCGTGCAGAAAGGAAGAAGATTTAAATCCGAAATCGTTGAGCGCTGTTGATTTTGAAGCCTCATTTGCAACTGCCGACAGAATAAAAGCGCAGGTGCTTGGTTTTTATGCAGGCTTAAAAGTAAACAATTTTTATGGTGGAAGATACATTGTGTACAATGAAGTCCGCGCCGATAATTACATCAATTTAACTACAAACGCGGTAACTGCTTATCAGGTTTGGAATTTTACTTCATCAAATAACTCCCAGGAAGTTACCGATCTTTGGTCTGCGGCATATACCGTAATTAATCGCTGTAATTTATTTATTGATGGAATGGCTGCCGGAGGAGCCGCTACTGTGGGTACAACGCTGGCTGCAAATTATGTTGCCGAAGCTAAAATGGTTCGTGCAATTGCATACTATAGTTTATTGCAGCTTTACGCGCGCCCTTATTGGGATGGAAATGGAAGTAAGCCAGGTTTGCCTTTACGTTTAACCGGAAACCAGAGTGCCGGAAATTATGATTTGGCAAGAAGTACGGTAGCACAGGTATATACCCAAATTATTTCAGATTTGAACGATGCAGAAACTGGATTACCATTAACGTATACCACGGCGTATGACAATACTGTTCGCGGACACCGGAATACAGCCATTGCATTGAAAACACGTGTGTATTTAAGTATGCAACGTTATGCCGATGTAATTACAGAAGCCAATAAAATTGTGAGCACAGCTGCACCATTTACAGCAACAACGGGTGTTGCAAATGCATTACAGGCAGATGTTGCCAATGTTTTTAAAGCACCATATACAACTACAGAATCTATAATGTCTGCGCCAATGAATGCCGGAACAGACGTGGCGACAGGGCAATCGGCATTGGGTTCTTACTTTTATTCGGTACGTGAGTTTAAGTTGAATGATGCGGGCATCATAGCCGATGCGGGTTGGAAGAGTACCGATGCCAGACGAAATCTAATCGGAACCGCTACAATCAGCAATGTGTCGAGTAAACTAATGGGTAAATTTCCAACACCTTCGCCATATATAGATTATGTGCCTGTTATTCGGTATGCAGAAGTGTTATTGAGTTTAGGAGAAGCCATTGCCAGAAATACAAATTCGGTAGATGCCAGAGCAGTTGCACTATTAAATGCTGTACGCCAGCGCTCAGATGCAAGCACCACTTTCACTGTTGCAGGTTTTGCAAATGCACAGGTATTGTTTGATGCATTTTTAAAAGAAAGAAATATTGAATTGTTGGGAGAGGGTTTAAGAAGTCCAGATTTATTGCGTCTTGGTCTCGACCTTCCGGCAAAAGGAACCGTATCTTCAGTTCCAGCATCCAGCAGATCATATATTTTTCCAATTTCGCAAGCAGAATTGTTGTACAATAGATTAATGACTGATAATTAGTCAAGTAGTATGAAAACAAAAACAACGCAGGTACCGGCTGCGTTGTTTTTGTTTTCATATTTCGTGTCTTAAATTTCTCTAACTAATCTGAAACCCCATGTAACACCTCTCATTTCTGAAGAAACGTAAGCATTTCTATAAGAAACCCGTACATTTGGACTTTGATAGTACCAAGCACCGCCTCTTGAGATTCCGAATCGAGTTCCTGTTGTGCGCGGTGAACCATCAGTGGGTGCGCCCACATAATTTCCTTGTGAATCATCATACCAACTGTCTAAAACCCATTCTCTTACATTTCCGGAAACATCAAATAATCCGAAATTGTTGGGAAGCAAAGAACCTACACTGGCCTGGTAAGGATTGTTGTCATTGCCCGGAAATGGCGCAAATGGGGTAGTTGCATTTGCATAAAAACCATTAGCAGCATAGCTTGATTGATCATAGACATTGGCATAGTTGGTCGCCAATGCGATGTCATTTCCCCATATATAAGGTGTTTGCGTTCCGCCTCTTGCGAAATACTCCCATTCTGACTCAGAGGGAAGACGATATTTTTTGCCTGTTTTTTGAGAAAGCCATTTGGTATAAGCAATTGCGTCTTCTTTAGTGATGCAAGATACCGGTGGATTTTCTGGAAATGGAAAACCAATGTTTTCATAATTTATGTTTTCTCTGAATAATTGACCGGTTGCATCTCCATTTGGAAGATAAGTTCTGCATCCAGGCAATACTTCGTGTCCGGTTTCCTGAACAAATTGCTTAAATGATGCTAGGGTAACTTCGTGAATGCCTACTGCAAAAGGTTTCGATAAGGTTAGCTGGTGACGCGGCAACTCCCAATGACGTCGATCAGCGGCCACATTGTAGGTCGTCAACTCTTCTTCGGTTGCCCCCATCATATAGCTTCCCGGGGGAACAACGGTCATAATCGGGCAGAAGGAATCCTGGCAATCCTTAAATGTTGTTCCTGCAGGAGTTGTTGAGGAAATTGATGTGTTGGTCAGATTCGCCAAAGACACTGCCGGGTTATTTTTGACATTGGCATTCAGGTTGGCGATGATGTAATTGATGCGGGCTTTCCATTCGAGGAGCGCAGATTGTATCATATCCTGTGTTAATAATCCGGGAGATGGAAAACTGGCATCACTGCAAGCTGCCATAATGTATTGCGCTTCTTCATCCAGATTGTCAAAACGCTGACTGAAATCTGCCTGTCTTGGAATTGCAACCGGATCACTTTCAATAACCAGGGTAAATTCTTGTTTAACATTTTGTAAATCCTCCAGCACTGTTTCATAAGTTGTGGCACAATCGCCAACCAGGTTTAAATCTGTAGCAAGTACACTTAAAGCCTCATTTAATGGAACTAAATTCTCAGCTAATAATTCATTTGGATTTAGCTTAGTCATCTCGGCTGGGTTTTTTGAGCAGCTGCTAAATAGCAGGCATCCTACGGCAAATAGGGCAACGTTGTGAAAATGTTTCATACTGTAAAAATTTTGGTTGATGTATAATGTAGTCTAAGTTCGGTAGTGCGTCTGTTTAATAAGATAGCTAATTGTTTTCTATATGTCACCAGGGTTATGCTTTACTGTATATTTACTATGTTTTATTGTTTTTTACTATTTCTTTCCTGTAAGGTTGACGTTTTACCGCATTTTTGATATTTGCTTTATTGCTGGCAATGGGCAAAAGTTTGAAAGGTAAAATGAAGAAAGGTCTTGATACCCTGTATTTGGATCTTTAATAATTTTTCGTAAAAAAGAATAAACTTCCGATAAATATTCTTATGTTTGCAATCCCAAAAGAGAGGAGGTATTTCAGCGTTATGATTATGATTAATATTAAAGACGGCGAATCATTAGATAAAGCCCTTAAACGTTTCAAGAAGAAATTCGAGAAAACTGGCGTTTTAAGAGAACTGCGTAGCCGTCAGGCTTACGAGAAAAAATCTGTAGCTCGTCGTACTGAAATTAAACATGCTGTTTATATTCAAAACATGAATCAAGATACAGCTATCTAAGTTGTTCTATATAGATTTTCAAAACCCTTCAAGTTTCCTTGAGGGGTTTTTGTTTATATGACATTTTCATTGATTTAACAATTTCTTTATACCAAAAGTATTCGTACCTTCATAATAATGGCAGAGTAAACGATACCCTATGTTGTTAAAAAGTTTCATCATTTATTTATCCCACGAGAAACGTTCGTCTCCGCATACCATAACTTCTTATCAGGCAGATTTGACGCAATTTTCTCTCTATGTCGATCGGGAATATGCATTTCCACTTACAGAGGTTAGGCATACACATTTGCGCAGTTATATGGTTTTTTTGCTTGAAAATGAAAACTCTCCTATAACTATAAACCGTAAAATATCCAGTTTAAAAAGTTTCTATAAGTTTTTACTTCGCGAAGGTAAAATCGAAGATAATCCTACAGCGCTAATCCGGGCCCCCAAAGTTCCAAAACGTTTACCGGTATTTGTTGATGCAACGAAAATGGATCATCTTTTAGATTCTGGAATGTACTTCAAAGACGATTTTAACGGATTAAGAGATCATTTGGTGATTGAATTGTTGTTTGGCGCCGGACTTCGCCTCGCAGAATTAACACAATTGCAAGAACACGATGTTGATTTCTATGCAAATACGCTTAAAGTTCTCGGCAAAAGAAATAAGCAGCGCATAGTTCCGATAAATAAACAGCTTATCAATCAGCTTGGTATCTATATCGAACAAAAAAAGTTACAAGAATTTAATAACAATTTGCCTATATTAATCGTTACCAATTCAGGAGCTGCAGCATATCCAAAATTGATTTACCGGATTGTTACCGGATATTTAAAGTATATATCTACGCAGGATAAAAAAAGTCCACACGTACTTCGCCATAGTTATGCAACGTCATTGCTAAACGCCGGCGCAGACTTAAATGCGATAAAAGAACTGTTGGGGCATTCCAGCCTGGCGGCCACTCAGGTGTATACACACAATTCAATCGAAAGATTAAAAACAATTTATAAACAAGCCCATCCAAAGGCGTAAAAAAAGGAGGAAAAATGAAAATCGGAGTTCAATCAATCCATTTCAATGCAGACAGTAAGTTGTTAGATTTTATACAGAAGAAAGCTAATAAACTGGATCAGTTTTTTGATCAGATCATTAGCGGCGAAGTGTATTTAAAGTTAGAGAATGTAGAACATGAAGCCAATAAAATTAGTGAGATTAAACTGATTGTACCTGGGGGAACATTATTTGCTAAAGAACAATGTAAATCATTTGAAGAAGCCACAGACCTGGCCATCGAATCACTTAGAAAACAAATCACTAAACATAAAGATAAGACGCGCGCAAAATTAAGCGAGCACAAAGCCATGTTAACCGAAAGTGAAGCTTCGGAATTTTAAGGCTGAAATAGAATATAATTAAAAAGGAGCGGTAGATTTTACCGCTCCTTTGTTTTTTTAACTAGTTTTCTAAACTTCATAAAACAGTTAGGCAAAAAAATATGTGCTTGGCATAGATAGTTGTCTTGATATTTATCTGATTTTATAGAACAGCAATTGGCACTTCTGTAAAAATTGAGGTTTTCTTTTCGTGTAAAATAAAAGAATAGCCAATAAAAACCGAACATTTATACCTTATATATGGCAGGTTATTTTTTTTTCTTGAGATATTTTGAAAAAAAAATGCTGGATTTTGCTTTGAACGGATGAAAATTTGAAGATTATCTCGCCAGCCTGTATAAAAAAATAAGAAAGATTAATCGGATTAAGTAGGGTATAGGTGTCTGTAAACCTAAAGAAGTCGAAAAAAAATGATTTTTTTTTGAGAAAAAATGCGTCATAGAAATATCTGATTATGAATAGCATATTTGCTAAAGTGTGGAAAAACCAAGCCAGCCGAAACGTTGGTTTGTTTATTTTTTTTTAAAATAATTTTGAAGTGAAATATAAGTGTGTATATTTGCATTCCCTTTCGGAAAGGGCGTTAAGCCAAACAAAAAAGGGTTGTTCTTTAAAAAGATAAATATTTTAAAAAAACACGTTGAGTGTATGAGAAATGAACTTTTTTCGTATACTTGCACAAAATTTAAAAGCCTCCTTAGCTCAGCTGGTAGAGCAACTGACTTGTAATCAGTAGGTCATTGGTTCGATTCCGATAGGAGGCTCTTTTATCTTAACGTGTGAACGATTAAGATAAAAATGGGGAGATACCAGAGCGGCCAAATGGGACAGACTGTAACTCTGTTGTCGTAAGACTTCGAAGGTTCGAATCCTTCTCTCCCCACCATATCTGATGATTGGATGAGTGAATAAGTAAGATGTGTGAATGTTAGCATTCTGTCATTCTAAAGTTAATCCTTCTATCATTACAGAAAGCGGAAGTAGCTCAGTTGGTAGAGCGATAGCCTTCCAAGCTATAGGTCGCGAGTTCGAACCTCGTCTTCCGCTCAAAAAAAGTTTATTAGTAAATTGGTTCAGCGGTTCATTCACTGATGAACTAGTAAGCAAATGAACAAATGAGCTTTTAGTAAAGCCGAAGTAGCTCAGCGGTAGAGCACTTCCTTGGTAAGGAAGAGGTCGTGGGTTCAAGTCCCATCTTTGGCTCTAAAGAAAACTTTGTTAATCTGTACAAACAGAAAAGACAAGGTTTTTTGTGTTACAAATTGTATCAAAACAATAAATAAAATAATAAAAAAGTTAACCTACTAATTAGTTATAAATAAAATGGCAAAAGAAAAATTTGACCGCAGTAAACCGCACTTAAACATCGGTACAATCGGTCACGTCGATCACGGTAAAACAACTTTAACAGCGGCTATTACAAAAGTTTTGGCTGATGCTGGTTTAACTGAGGCACGTTCATTCGATTCAATTGACTCTGCTCCAGAGGAAAAAGAAAGAGGTATCACTATCAATACAGCTCACGTTGAGTATTCAACTGCTAACCGTCACTATGCACACGTTGACTGTCCAGGTCACGCGGATTACGTGAAAAACATGGTTACTGGTGCTGCTCAGATGGACGGTGCAATTATCGTTGTTGCTGCTACTGATGGTCCAATGCCACAAACTCGTGAGCACATCTTATTGGCTCGTCAGGTTGGTGTTCCTTCATTAGTTGTATTCATGAACAAAGTGGATATGGTTGATGATCCTGAATTATTAGAACTAGTTGAAATGGAAGTTCGTGAATTGTTATCTTTCTACGAATTCCCAGGTGATGATATTCCAGTAATCCAAGGTTCTGCTTTGGGTGGATTAAATGGTGATGCTAAATGGGTTGGTAAAATCATGGAATTAATGGATGCTGTAGATAGCTACATTCCAATTCCTCCACGTTTAACTGATCTTCCATTCTTGATGCCAGTTGAGGACGTATTCTCAATCACTGGTCGTGGTACAGTAGCAACTGGCCGTATTGAGCGTGGTGTAATCAACTCTGGAGATCCAGTTGAGATCTTAGGTATGGGTGCTGAGAACTTGAAATCTACTGTAACAGGTGTTGAGATGTTCCGTAAAATCCTTGATTACGGTGAAGCTGGTGATAACGTAGGTTTGTTGTTACGTGGTATTGAGAAAACTGATATCCGTCGTGGTATGGTAATCTGTAAACCAGGTTCGGTAACTCCTCACACTGATTTCAAAGCTGAAATCTATGTATTGTCAAAAGCAGAAGGTGGTCGTCACACACCATTCTTTAACAAATACCGTCCTCAATTCTATTTCCGTACTACAGATGTAACTGGAGAGATCTCTCTAGCTGAAGGTACTGAGATGGTAATGCCAGGTGATAACGTTACAATCACTGTAAAGTTGATCAACGCAATCGCAATGGAAAAAGGTCTACGTTTCGCTATCCGTGAAGGTGGTAGAACAGTAGGTGCTGGTCAGGTAACTGAAATCTTAGCTTAATTTTAAGCTACAATAATAAAAAAGAGCTGGTTTTGGCTAGCTCTTTTTAAAATACACGGGAATAGTTCAACGGTAGAATAGAGGTCTCCAAAACCTTTGATCAGGGTTCGAATCCTTGTTCCCGTGCTTAATTAAGGATTGAGTATTTGAATGAGTGAATGATTGAATTTGAAAGATAGCTTTCAAATATTATCATTCGCTCATTTACTCATTCACACATTCAACAATTTTGATATGGCTAAAGTAGTTCAGTTTATAAAAGAATCATACGAGGAGATGACTCAAAAGGTTACATGGCCTACATGGGGAGAATTGCAAAGTTCTGCAGTTCTTGTGTTGGTTGCCTCATTAATTATTGCAATCGTCATTTTTGCAATGGACAAAGGATCTACCTTTGTTTTAGATACTTTTTATAAATCACTTTCTAATTAATAATTTCCTGTAATGAGCGATCTAAAGTGGTATGTAGTAAGAGCTGTTAGCGGTAAAGAGAAAAAGGTAAAACAATACATAGATGCAGAGATTAGCCGTTTAGGTTTTTCGCATTTGGTACCTCAGGTATTGATCCCGATGGAGAAATATTACCAAATGAGAGATGGTAAGAAAATTGCTAAAGAACGCAACTATTATCCTGGCTACGTACTTATCGAAGCAACTCTTGACGGAGAGCTTGAACACATTATTAAAGGGATCAATAGTGTTATTGGTTTCCTTGGTGATAAAGAAGGTAATCCAATTCCAATGCGCCAGGCAGAAGTTAACCGTATTTTAGGTAAGGTTGATGAGATGAGTGAGCAAGGCGAGATGATGAACGTTCCTTATTATGTTGGTGAAAACATCAAAGTAATGGATGGTCCTTTCAACGGTTTCTCTGGTATCATCGAAGAAGTAAATGAAGAGAAGAAAAAACTTAAGGTTATGGTTAAGATTTTCGGTAGAAAAACACCACTTGAGTTGAACTACATGCAAGTAGAAAAAGAGTAAAAATTTATTTTAAAAAATATTTGGGGACTGCAAGATTATTCATATCTTTGCAGTCCTTTTGGTTTTGTATAAGACCGCTGGAAAATAAAATGTTACATGCTTCCAAATTTAACATTGAGTTTTAAATAAACAAAAACACAAAATGGCAAAAGAAGTCAGTGCAATGATCAAATTACAGATCAAAGGCGGAGCGGCAAATCCATCGCCACCAGTAGGACCTGCATTAGGTGCTAAGGGTGTTAACATTATGGAGTTTTGCAAACAATACAACGCTCGTACCCAAGATAAAGCAGGTAAAGTATTGCCGGTTGTAATTACTGTTTATGCTGATAAGTCATTCGATTTCATCATCAAAACCCCTCCGGTGGCTATCCAGTTAAAGGATGCTACTAAATTACAGAGTGGTTCTGCTGAGCCTAACCGTAAGAAAGTTGGGTCGGTGACCTGGGACCAGATTAAAGTTATTGCAGAAGATAAAATGCCTGATTTAAATGCATTCACGATCGAATCTGCAATGAGTATGGTTGCTGGAACAGCACGCAGTATGGGAATCACCGTTTCTGGTGATGCACCCTGGAACAATTAATTAAAAACAGTTTACAACAGTGGCGAAATTAACTAAAAATCAAAAAAAGGCACATGCTAAGATAGAAGCTGGTAAAGCTTATACTTTACAGGCTGCTGCTGCTTTGGTAAAAGAAATCACTACTACTAAATTCGATGCTTCAGTTGATATTGATGTATCTTTAGGGGTAGATCCACGTAAAGCCAATCAAATGGTACGTGGGATTGCTACTTTACCACACGGAACAGGTAAAACTGTACGTGTTTTAGCTCTAGTAACTCCTGATAAGGAAGAAGAAGCGAAAGCAGCTGGTGCAGACTTCGTAGGTTTAGACGAGTATGTAGCTAAAATTGAAGGTGGTTGGACCGATGTAGACATTATTATCACTACACCAGCTTGTATGGCTAAGGTAGGTAAATTGGGACGTGTTTTAGGCCCAAGGAACTTAATGCCTAACCCAAAATCTGGAACAGTAACCAACGAAGTTGGCAAAGCTGTAACAGAAGTTAAGGCAGGTAAGATTGATTTTAAAGTAGACAAAACGGGTATCATACACACCTCGATAGGAAAGGTATCATTCCCAGCAGAGAAAATTTATGAAAATGCTATGGAGATTATCTCTGTAATTTCAAAATTAAAACCATCTGCTGCAAAAGGAACTTATTTTAAAAGCATTCACGTGTCTTCTACAATGAGTCCTGGGATTGCAATTGAAACAAAATCAGTAGCGGGGATCTAATCATGAACAGAGAAGAAAAAAACGAAGTAGTTTTAGAACTACAAGGACAAATGCAAGAGTTTGGCAATTTCTATATTGCTGATACATCTAGCCTTTCTGTTGAGCAGATCAATAACATCCGCCGCAAATGTTTTGAAGGTGATATCGTAATGAAGGTTGCTAAAAACTCTTTAATTCGCAAAGCGATTGAAGGTTTAGAAGGCGATGCTTCTGAGATATACGAAGCTTTAAAAGGTTCATCATCATTATTATTCTCAAAAACAGCTAATGCTCCGGCTAAGTTGATCAAATCTTTGAGAAAAACGTCTGATAAACCATTGCTTAAAGCAGCTTTTATAGATTCATCAGTATACGTTGGCGATGACCAATTAAATAACTTAGTAAGCTTAAAATCGAGAGAAGAGCTTATTGGCGATATTATTGGATTACTACAGTCACCAGCGAAAAATGTTGTTTCTGCGCTTAAATCAAGCGGAGGCAAAATTGCAGGAATTGTGAAAACTCTACAAGAGAGAGAAGGTTAACGGACACCTTAAGTTCGGAAAATTAAACAAAATTATTACACACGTAAATTTTAAAATCTTAATAAAATGGCAGATTTAAAAGCGTTTGCTGAGCAATTGGTAAACTTAACAGTAAAAGAAGTTAATGAATTAGCTCAAATCTTAAAAGATGAGTATGGTATTGAGCCTGCAGCTGCTGCTGTAGTTGCTGGTCCTGCTGCTGGTGGTGATGCACCTGCTGCTGCTGCAGAAAAAACTTCTTTTGATGTAATCTTGAAAGAAGCTGGTGGTCAGAAATTAGCAGTTGTTAAATTGGTTAAAGACTTAACTGGTTTAGGTTTGAAAGAAGCTAAAGATTTAGTTGATGGTGCACCTAAAGAATTAAAAGCTGGTGTTGCTAAAGACGAAGCAGAAGCTTTGAAAAAACAATTAGAAGAAGCTGGAGCAGTAGTTGAAATTAAGTAATCACTTAATTTAGCTTCGCTAAAAAAGTATCAGACACCGACTGAAAATGTCGGTGTCTTTACCTGTTTATAAACATCTCATTTTGTTTGGTTGATGAGATGCTTTAACCAAAGCCAAACAAATAGTTTATTCTTAAACTAAAAAACTTTTAGTCCATTGGCAAAGAAAGTCGAACAAAGAGTAAATTTTGCAACGAGTAAGCACATCATAGACTATCCAGATTTCTTGGATGTGCAATTGCAATCATTCAGAGAATTTTTCCAGATAGATACTACATCAGACGATCGCTCTAGCGAAGGTTTGTTCAAAGTGTTTGCCGAAAACTTCCCGATCACAGATTCGAGAAACATCTTCGTATTAGAGTTTCTTGATTATTTTGTTGATCCACCTCGTTATGATATACATGAGTGTATCGAACGTGGTTTAACCTATAATGTTCCATTAAAAGCAAAGCTTAAGCTTTCTTGTAATGATGAGGAACATGAGGATTTCGAAACCATCATCCAGGATGTGTATTTAGGTACTATTCCTTACATGACACCTAAAGGTACATTTGTAATCAACGGAGCAGAACGGGTTATCGTTTCTCAGTTGCACCGTTCTCCAGGTGTGTTTTTCGGCCAAAGCCGTCACACTAACGGAACCAAATTGTATTCTGCACGTGTTATCCCTTTTAAAGGTTCATGGATTGAGTTCGCTACAGACGTTAACAACGTAATGTATGCGTACATCGATCGTAAGAAGAAATTCCCGGTTACTACACTATTACGTGCTATTGGATACGATTCTGATAAGGACATTTTAGAATTATTTGACCTTGCTGATGAAGTAAAGGTAAGTAAATCTGGCCTTAAAAAATACATCGGACGTAAACTTGCGGCAAGGGTATTGAGAAAATGGGTAGAAGATTTTGTAGATGAAGATACTGGTGAGGTAGTTTCTATCGATCGTAATGAAGTGATTCTTGAAAGAGAAACCATTTTAGAAGACGAACACATTGACATGGTAATTGATGCAGGTGTTAAAACCATTATCTTATCTAAAGATGACGGTGCAAGCCAGGCAGATTATACCATTATTTATAATACATTACAAAAAGATACATCAAACTCTGAAAAAGAGGCTGTTGAAAACATCTATAGGGCTTTGCGTAACGCAGAACCACCTGATGAGGAAACTGCTCGTGGTATCATTGATCGTTTATTCTTCTCAGATAAACGTTACGATTTAGGAGATGTTGGTCGTTACCGCATCAACCGTAAATTGAAAATGGATACTCCGGATGATGTAAAAGTATTAACAAAAGCAGATATTATTGCTATTGTTAAATACCTTATCAAATTGATCAACTCTAAAGAAGAAGTGGATGATATCGATCACTTATCTAACCGTCGTGTACGTACGGTAGGTGAGCAATTGTACGCACAATTCGGTGTTGGTTTGGCCCGTATGGCTAGAACAATCCGTGAGCGTATGAACATTCGCGATAACGAGGTATTTACGCCAACTGATCTGATCAATGCGCGTACATTGTCTTCTGTTATCAACTCATTCTTTGGTACCAACCAATTGTCACAGTTTATGGATCAAACCAATCCTTTGGCAGAGATTACGCACAAACGTCGTCTTTCAGCTTTAGGTCCAGGTGGTTTATCTCGTGAACGTGCGGGTTTCGAGGTTCGTGACGTTCACTACACGCACTACGGTCGTTTGTGTACAATTGAAACTCCAGAGGGACCAAACATTGGTTTGATTTCATCACTTTGTGTACATGCAAAAATCAACAACCTTGGTTTCATCGAAACACCGTACAAGCGTGTAGAAGATGGTAAAGTTGTTGTAGATTCTGACGTTATTTATCTTTCTGCTGAAGATGAAGATGGTAAAACCATTGCTCAGGCAAATGCAGAATATGATGATCAGGGTAATTTTGCTACACCACGCGTTAAAGCACGTTATGAGGGTGACTTCCCGATTATCGAGCCTGAGAAATTAGACTTGATGGACGTTGCGCCTAACCAGATTACTTCAATCGCTGCTTCGTTAATTCCGTTCTTGGAACATGATGATGCGAACAGGGCTTTGATGGGATCTAACATGCAACGCCAGGCCGTACCTTTGTTACGTCCTGAAGCGCCAATTGTAGGAACAGGTTTAGAAGGCCGCGTTGCACGCGATTCAAGAACTTTGATCAATGCAGAAGGCGATGGTGTTGTAGAATATGTTGATGCAAATGAAATCACCATTAAATATGAGCGTAACGAAGACGATCGTTTAGTTTCATTTGAAGGCGATAGCAAAACTTACCGTTTAATCAAGTTCAAAAAAACCAACCAGAATACTTGTATCAACCTGAAACCAATCGTTAGAAAAGGTCAGAAAGTTACAAAAGGACAAGTGCTTTGCGAAGGTTATGCAACTGAAGATGGAGAATTGGCTTTAGGTAGAAACCTGAAAGTGGCATTTATGCCTTGGCAAGGTTTCAACTTTGAGGATGCGATTGTAATCAACGAGCGTATTGTTCGTGATGACGTTTTCACTTCATTGCATATTGAAGAATTCGAATTAGAAGTACGTGATACTAAACGTGGTGAAGAGGAATTGACACCAGATATTCCTAACGTTTCTGAAGAGGCTACTAAAGACCTTGATGAAAACGGTATTATCCGCGTTGGTGCTGAAGTTAAAGAAGGTGATATTTTAATTGGTAAGATTACTCCAAAAGGTGAGTCTGATCCTTCACCAGAAGAGAAATTACTACGCGCTATCTTTGGTGATAAAGCAGGTGATGTTAAAGATGCGTCTTTAAAAACCCCTCCTTCAATCCAAGGTGTTGTAATTGATACGAAACTTTTCAGCCGTGCGAAGAAAACTTCAAAGGCAGAAGAAAAATCTGCAATCGAGAAGCTAGATAAAAACTACAACAATGCTGTAGATAAATTGAAAGCAGAATTGGTAGACAAATTATTCACTATTGTAAATGGAAAAACATCTCAGGGTGTATTCAATATTTATAAAGAATTATTGGTTGCCAAAGGCGCTAAATTTACGCAGAAAATTTTAGCAGAGCTTAACTATGAACACATCAGCCCGAACAAATGGACTACTGATGACGACAAAAATGAGCTAATTAAAATGTTGCTTCACAATTACGGTATCCGTGTTAACGAAGAACTTGGTGCTTACAAACGTGATAAATTCGCGATTAGTGTAGGTGATGAGCTTCCATCGGGAATCGTACAAATGGCAAAAGTTTATGTTGCTAAAAAGCGTAAGTTAAAAGTAGGAGATAAGATGGCAGGACGCCACGGTAATAAAGGTATTGTTGCACGTATTGTACGTGATGAAGATATGCCTTTCTTATCAGATGGTAGTCCGGTTGATATTGTGTTGAACCCGCTAGGTGTACCTTCACGTATGAACCTTGGTCAGATTTACGAAACTGTATTGGCGTGGGCTGGTAAAGAATTGGGCGTTAAATTTGCAACACCAATTTTTGATGGTGCTACACACCATGAGGTTGAAGAGTGGATTGCTAAAGCTGGCGTTCCCGCTTCAGGTAAAACCTATTTATACAATGGTTTAACTGGTGAGCGTTTCGATCAAACAACGACTGTTGGTATCATCTATATGTTGAAACTTGGTCACATGGTTGATGATAAGATGCACGCCCGTTCAATCGGACCTTACTCATTAATTACACAACAACCGTTGGGTGGTAAAGCTCAGTTCGGTGGTCAGCGTTTTGGTGAGATGGAGGTTTGGGCATTGGAGGCATTTGGTGCAGCCAATATTCTTCAGGAGATCTTAACCGTTAAGTCGGATGATGTAATCGGAAGAGCCAAAACTTACGAAGCCATTGTTAAAGGTGAGAACCTTCCTACTCCAGGTGTACCAGAATCGTTCAACGTATTGGTACACGAGTTGCGCGGCTTAGGTTTAGATATTACATTAGATTAATTAAGGTAGAAGGATAATAGGTAGAAGGTTTAGGGTTTAAATACCCTACACCTTCCGCCTTCCACCTTTCGCCTTTAACCTTACATAAGTATGTCTTACAAAAAGGATAATAAATTAAAAAGCAATTTCACATCCATCACCATTGGTTTGTCTTCTCCAGAAATTATTTTGGAACGTTCAAGCGGTGAGGTGTTGAAACCAGAAACCATTAACTACCGTACTTACAAACCTGAACGTGATGGTTTGTTCTGCGAGCGTATTTTTGGTCCGGTTAAGGATTACGAATGTCATTGCGGTAAATACAAACGTATCCGTTATAAAGGTATTGTTTGTGACCGTTGTGGTGTTGAGGTAACTGAAAAGAAAGTACGTAGAGAGCGTATGGGACACATCAGTTTGGTGGTTCCTGTTGCGCACATCTGGTATTTCCGTTCTTTACCAAATAAAATCGGTTATTTATTAGGTTTACCTACTAAAAAATTAGATTTAATTATCTATTATGAACGCTATGTTGTGATTCAGGCCGGCTTAATGGCCGAAGAAGGAATCAATTACATGGATTTCTTAACAGAAGAAGAATATTTAGATATTTTAGATAAATTACCTAAAGAAAATCAATACTTAGACGATAAAGATCCTAATAAATTTGTAGCCAAAATGGGTGCAGAGGCGTTAGAAGATCTACTGAAACGTATTGATTTAGATACTTTATCTTATGATCTTCGTCACCAGGCAGCAAACGAAACTTCTCAGCAACGTAAAAATGAAGCGTTAAAACGTCTTCAGGTTGTAGAAGCTTTCCGTGGTGCAAATACCCGTATCGAAAATCGTCCGGAATGGATGATTGTTAAAATCGTTCCGGTTATTCCACCAGAATTGCGTCCGTTGGTTCCTTTGGAAGGTGGTCGTTTTGCGACTTCAGATTTGAATGATCTTTACCGTCGTGTAATTATCCGTAACAACCGTTTAAAACGTTTGATCGAGATTAAAGCACCAGAGGTAATTTTGCGTAACGAAAAACGTATGTTACAGGAAGCTGTAGATTCGTTATTCGATAACTCACGTAAAGTTAATGCGGTAAAAACTGAAGGTAACCGTGCGTTGAAATCACTTTCAGATATTCTGAAAGGTAAACAAGGTCGTTTCCGTCAAAACTTATTGGGTAAACGTGTGGATTATTCAGCACGTTCGGTAATTGTTGTAGGGCCAAGCCTAAAGTTACATGAGTGCGGTTTACCAAAAGATATGGCTGCTGAGTTGTACAAACCATTCATCATTCGTAAAATGATCGAAAGAGGTGTGGTTAAAACAGTAAAATCGGCTAAGAAAATTGTAGATAGAAAAGATCCTTTAGTTTGGGATATCCTTGAAAACGTGTTGAAAGGTCACCCGGTTCTTCTGAACAGGGCACCTACGCTTCACCGTTTGGGTATTCAGGCTTTCCAACCTAAATTGGTTGAAGGAAAAGCAATTCAACTACACCCTCTTGTTTGTACGGCCTTCAACGCGGATTTTGATGGTGACCAGATGGCTGTCCACTTACCTTTAGGTAATGCAGCAATTTTGGAAGCCCAAGTTTTGATGTTGGCTGCACACAACATCTTGAACCCTGCAAACGGTACGCCGATTACAGTACCTTCTCAGGATATGGTTTTGGGTCTTTATTATATTACTAAAGGCCGTAGAACAGATGAAACAAGAGTTGTAAAAGGACAAGATTCAAATTTCTATTCTCCGGAAGAAGTTATTATTGCTTATAATGAGAAAGAGCTGGATTTACATGCCTTTATCAAAGTAAGAGTTAATGTTAAGCAAAACGATGGTTCTATCGTGAATAAATTAACAGAAACTACAGTTGGTAGAGTATTGTTCAACCAAATGGTGCCAGAAGAAGTTGGTTATATCAATGAATTGTTAACTAAGAAATCGTTAAGAGATATTATCGGTGAGGTAGTTAAAATGACAGGTATGGCTCGTGCTTCTCAGTTCTTAGATGATATCAAGGAACTTGGTTTCAGAATGGCTTTCCAAGGAGGTTTATCGTTCAACTTACAAGACGTAAACATTCCGGTAGAAAAACATACATTATTAGAGCAGGCAGCTAACGAGGTTGAAGAAGTAAGAAACAACTATAACATGGGTTTCATTACAAACAACGAACGTTACAACCAAATTATCGATATCTGGACACGTATCAACAACAGATTGACCACTTTCGTTATGAATCAGCTTTCTAGCGATAACCAAGGTTTCAACTCTGTATATATGATGCTTGATTCTGGAGCCCGTGGTTCTAAAGAGCAGATTCGTCAGCTTTGCGGAATGAGGGGATTGATGGCAAAACCTCAGAAATCTGGTTCAGGTGGTGATATCATTGAAAATCCGATCTTATCAAACTTTAAAGAAGGTTTATCGGTATTAGAGTATTTCATCTCTACTCACGGTGCGCGTAAAGGTTTGGCGGATACGGCGTTAAAAACGGCAGATGCGGGTTACTTAACTCGTCGTTTGCATGATGTTGCTCAGGATATGATCGTTAATGATGTAGATTGTGGTACTTTAAGAGGTATGTACACTACAGCATTAAAAGATAATGAGGATATTGTTGAGCCATTATATGACAGAATTTTAGGTCGTACTTCACTACACGATGTTTACAATCCTTTGGATAATTCATTATTGGTAGGTGCGGGTGAAGATATCAACGAAGATGTAGCTAAACTAATTGAGGAATCTCCGTTAGAAGGCATCGAAATCCGTTCGGTATTAACTTGCGAGTCTAAACGTGGTGTTTGTGCATTATGTTATGGACGTAACCTTGCATCTGGTAAACGCGTTCAGCGTGGTGAGGCAGTTGGTGTAATTGCTGCACAATCAATCGGTGAGCCGGGTACACAGTTAACACTTCGTACTTTCCACGTGGGTGGTACTGCATCAAACATTGCTGCAGAATCTAACATCGTTGCGAAATTTGAAGGTGTAATCGAATTTGAAAATATCCGTACAGTAGATACAGAAACTGAAGATGGTAAAGTACAAGTTGTATTGGGCCGTTCAGGTGAGTTCAGAATTGTTGAGCCAGGTTCAGGTCGTGTGATCGTAACCAACAACATTCCTTACGGTGCATTTTTATTCGTTAAAGAAGGTGATAAAGTTGAAAAAGGCGATAAGATTTGTTCTTGGGATCCATATAACGCGGTTATCATTTCTGAATTTGCGGGTAAAGCGCAGTTTGATGCGATCATTGAAGGTGTTACCTTCCGTGAAGAATCTGACGAGCAGACTGGTCACCGTGAAAAAGTAATTATTGATACCCGTGATAAAACTAAAAACCCTTCTGTTCAGATTGTTGATAAGAAAGGCGAGTTTGTTAAAGGATACAACATTCCGGTAGGTGCTCACGTTTCGGTAGACGAAGGTGAAAAAATCCAGACTGGACAAATTATTGCTAAGATTCCTCGTGCTACAGGTAAAACCCGAGATATTACGGGTGGTTTGCCTCGTGTAACTGAGTTGTTTGAGGCACGTAATCCATCTAATCCAGCAGTAGTAACTGAAATTGATGGTGTTGTAACTTTAGGTGGTGTTAAACGTGGTAATCGCGAAATCACAATTGAATCTAAAGATGGTGAAGTTAAAAAATATCTTGTTCCATTGTCTAAACACATCCTTGTACAGGATAATGACTTTGTGAAAGCAGGTATGCCTTTATCAGATGGTTCAATCTCTCCTGCAGATATCCTGGCAATTAAAGGCCCGGCTGCAGTACAAGAGTACTTAGTAAATGGTATCCAAGAGGTTTACCGTTTGCAAGGTGTGAAAATCAATGATAAACACTTTGAGGTTATCGTTCACCAGATGATGCAGAAAGTACACATTGAAGATCCGGGAGATACTATTTTCTTAGAAAACAATGCTGTAGACCGTTGGGATTTTGCTGAAGAAAACGATGCAATTTTCGATAAGAAAGTAATTGTTGAAGCAGGTGATTCTACTGAGTTTAAACCAGGTCAAATTGTTTCATTACGTAGATTACGAGATGAAAATTCTCAGTTGAAACGTAAAGATTTAAAACAAATTGAAGTACGTGACGCCAGGCCAGCTACAGCAAGTTCTATCCTTCAGGGTATTACACGTGCATCATTAGGTACTAAATCGTTCATTTCTGCGGCTTCGTTCCAGGAAACAACGAAAGTATTGAATGAAGCGGCGATTGCTGGTAAACGTGATAATATGCTTGGTTTGAAAGAAAATGTGATCGTTGGTCACTTGATTCCTTCAGGTACAGGTGTTCGCGGATACGAAAGAATCATTGTTGGTTCTCAAGAAGAATACGATAAATTATTGGCTTCTAAACAAGAAGAAGTAGAAGCATAAAATAAAATCGAACATTTTTATAAAAGGGCTGTTTCATTTATTGAGACAGCCCTTTTTGTTTAGAAAAATTTGAACAGGAAGTTGCTAAATGCTACCTTTATTTCCATTCAAATTACCATAATAAAATCATTACATCATGGAAGAACAACAGAACGAAAACCAGTTAAACATAGAACTATCAGAAGAAATTGCAGAAGGTGTATTTTCCAATTTAGCCATAATTACCCACTCTAATACCGAATTCGTACTTGATTTTATTCGGGTGATGCCCGGTATTCCCAAAGCCAAAGTGAAATCCAGAATTATCTTAACACCAGAACATGCTAAGAGATTACTTTCCGCATTAGAAGACAATATTGAAAAATTTGAGGCCGTAAACGGGAGGATCAAGACTCAAAACGAATCGCCATATCCAATGGGATTTGGTGGTCCAACTGCCCAGGCTTAGGTTTTTTAAGACATAAAACTTTTGCATAAATAGTTGGATACTATGCACACATAATATATATTTGTTATATAACCATTTATAATATGAGAAAAATTTTATTGAGCGTTTTACTCTCTGCTCCATTATGGGTTTTAGGGCAGGGGTTCCAGGTAAATTTACAAGGGCAAAAGCAAAATGCTATGGCAGGTGCAGGTTCTGCATTGGCTTTAGATGAAGCTTCTGTTTTTTATAATCCTGGTGCAGTATCCTTCTTAGAGAAGAATTCCGTTTCAGCAGGTGTAAGCCCATTATTATTCAAATCAACATTTCAATTAACAGGTTCCAACGTTAATGAGAACGTAGAAAACAACATAGCTCCGCCATTCGAATTTTATGCCGTTTGGGGTCCTAAATCTAATAAATGGAAGTTGGGTTTGGGTGTGTATACGCCATTTGGCGGAATGGTTGATTGGGGTGAAAACTGGTCTGGCCGTTATGCCTTAACTTCACTTAACTTAAAAGCTATCTATTTCCAGCCAACATTAAGCGTTAAAATAACGGATGCAATAGGTATTGGTGCTGGTTTGGTTTATAACCACGGAGAAGTTAATCTTCAACGTGCATTACCAGTTAACTATCCTGATGGACGATCTGGCTTGGCAACACTAGATGGGACAGGTGACGGGTGGGGATGGAATGCTGGTATTTATATTAAAACACTTAGCAATATTTCATTCGCGGTAGTACACAAATCTAAAGTAAATACAAAATTGAATGGAGGTTCTGCAACATTTGACGTTCCAGAGTCTCTTAGGACTTCATTTCCTGCCGGAAACACATTCAATGCAGAATTACCACTTCCTTCAACCACTACTTTAGGTGTTGGTATTCCACTATCGTCCAAAACTCAACTTGCTTTCGATGCCAGCTGGGTACAATGGCGCGTTTATCAAGAGTTGGCCTTTGATTATGCAACTAATACTTCTGCCTTATTGGATACACGTTCTGAGCGCAACTATCGCGATGGTGCATCTGTAAAACTGGGTATCAACCATCAGGCGAGTGAAAAATTAGCATTGCGTGCAGGTATTGGTTATGCTTTTACACCAGTTCAAGATGGCTATGTTACACCAGAGGCACCTGATGCTGATCGTTATTTGCTTAGCGTAGGTTTGGGTTACGCCCCAACAAGACATTTTGAGTTAAACGCATCATTCTTATTTGAAGATGTTAAAGCACGTACTCAAAGAAATCTTGAAACCGGTTTAGACGGCACCTTTAAAACTTTGGTGTATGCACCAGGACTTTCATTAACTTATAAATGGTAGGAGATTTACAAATGAAAAAAATTATATTAAATAGTTTTGTTGCTGCTGCCGTATTATTCGTAGCATCATGTAAACCAGAAATTGATACAACTGCGGGAACTACAGCCGGTTCTGCTAACTTTAGCAAGTACATTGCAGTTGGTAACTCGCTTACAGCAGGCTTTGCAGATGGAGGATTGTATTTAGAAGGACAAAAAGTTGCTTACCCAAATCTAATTGCAGAAAAAATGGCTTCTGTTGGCGGAGGAAGTTTTACATCTCCGTTTTTTACAGATGCACAATCTGATGGTTCGGGTTACATAACTTTAACCGCATTGGTAAATGGTACACCTACCTTGGGCAGAAACTTGGGTAATGGTTGGAGAAATTCAAGCAATACTTTACTAACCAAATATACTACTGAAATTCAAAATCTCGGAATACCCGGCATGAGTGTTGCGTTGGCAACTGTGCCTGCTTATAGTGCCTTAAATCCATATTTTGAACGTGTATTGGCCGATGCCAGTGTTGGCACAACCTCATACGCTAGTTTTATTGGCGGTAGAAGTCATACGTTTTTCTCATTATGGTTGGGAAATAACGATGTTTTAGGTTATGCAACAAATGGTGGTGTTGTAACCGGAGCAACCAACAATCTAACAGATAAAACGGCCTTTGCTGCAGCTTATTCTAGTTTATTAACTGTATTGACAGCGAGCGGCCAAAAAGGCATTGTTGCCACAATACCTGATGTAACTACAATACCGTATTTTCATACGGTAACTACAGCAGCGTTAAAAGCTGGTGCAGCGGCAATTAATCCGGCATTGACGAATATTTATATTCAAACGGCTTCTGGTTCAAGAGCAGCAACTAATCAGGATTTATTTCGTCTTGATTTCTCTGCAGCTACACAATTTGCGCAAGGCATTGGTTTAACGCCAACTAATCCAATCGCAAGCAGCTGGGTTTTAGATAGCGAAGAAGTGGCTCGTGTTAAAGATTATGTAAACAGTTACAATGCATCCATCAAATCTTTAGCCGCAAGTAAAGATCTTGCCATCGCAGATACCTATACATATATGAATAGATTAAGTGCTCCGGGTGGATTGCCTATTCAGGGAATTAATCTGACCTCTGCATTTATATCCGGAGGCGCATTTTCTCTTGACGGAATACACTTAACTCCACGGGCAAATGCAGTAATTGCAAATTTCTTTATTGATGCGATTAACGCAAAATATGGTTCGGCAATTCCAACCATCGATATTACAAAGTATAGAGCAGTAAAATTTCCGAATTAATCGGGGATAGAAAAATAAATGAAAAAGAGACATCACTCGATGTCTCTTTTTTTATGCATTCAAATCTTCCCTAATTTTGGATACAATCACCTCTTGTTGTTCGGGTTCAAACCAGGTAATTTCTTCATCTCTTCTAAACCATGTGAGTTGCCGTTTCGCAAAACGTCTTGTATTTTGCTTAATTGCTGAAATGGCATCTTCAAAAGATATTTTTTTGTCGAGATAATCAAATATCTCACTGTATCCAACGGTATTTAAAGCATTGTAATGACGATAGGGTAGAAGCGATTCGACTTCTGCTATTAAGCCACATTCAATCATTTGATCTACACGTTTATTAATTCGATCATATAAGACAGCTCTATCTGTGTTCAATCCAATTTTAATAATGTTGAAAGGACGTTCCTTTTTAGTTGCAGATAACATAGATGAAAGCTTTTGTCCGGTAGAGAGAATGACTTCTAATCCACGGATCATTCTCTGCGGGTTATTCTGATCTACTTTTGCAAAGTATTCGGGATCAAGCTGTGTAAGTTCTTTTTGAATGGCCGATAGACCTTCTTTTTCAAACTTTTGGTTTAAAAATGCGCGGATATTCAAATCAATTTCCGGCATTTCATCCAACCCATTTAATAATGCATTTACATACAAACCAGAACCGCCAACCATAATGGCCACATCATGATCCAAGAAAATCTGGTCTAAAGTTTTTAGCGCTTCAACTTCAAAATCGCCAGTGCTAAACAATTGTGTAACGGAATGAGAGTTAATAAAATGATGCCTGGCTGCAGCAAGTTCACTTTCATCAGGCTTTGCCGTGCCTATAGCCATTTCTTTGAAAAACTGCCGGGAGTCTGATGAGATGATTTCTGTCTGAAATTCTTTAGCCAATTGTATAGCTAAAGCTGTTTTGCCAATTGCTGTTGGGCCAACAACAGAGATAAGTGTTTTTTTATGTGTTGGTGAGGTATTCAATGGTTGGTGTATTTAAAACAAAAGCTGTCTAAATTTTTCATTTGACAGCTTTTGCAACGTTTTATTTTCGATTAGTAATCTTCTTTGTGGTCTTCGTCATAATTGTCGTTATCCGAAAATTCATCTCCAAATTCATCGTCTTCCTCATTTTCCTCGTCATCTTCTCGTTCTTCCTTATTAATACCCATTTCACCCATTGCTTCCAGTTCATCGGTATCTTCAGGAACAAAATTCATTTCGTTTAGAAAATCAAATTCACTGGCCGATGCTGCTGCTCCGCGCGGATCAACGGCTTGCGGACTATTGCTTACCATGATTTTGGGTGCTTCACCGGCACTTTTAGCCAGAAATGGGTACTCAATACTTGGATCGGCATCCAACACAATTTTAATCAGTTCTACATGGAAATCATAAGGACGTTCAAAATTGTAAGTGTAATAAAATTTCTGATGCGGATCTTCAATAAAACCGCTTAGTTTGGATTTCTCCATCAACACCACACGGTCTTTTTTACGATCGCTTGGTAAGTAGGCTATTTCATCGCCTTTTAACCAGTTGTCTGTACTTACATAGAATGAAGAAGATTTTTCTGCATTATAACCTGTAGATTTATGGATTGCACGATGCAAATCTTCAAATGTTTGGTTTGATTTAATGTCGATCTCTCTCACAACATCGTCAAAATCTTCAAAAGTAATTCTAAATTTATAAATAGCCATTATTGTATCTTGGAACCGTAAAAGTAAAATTATTTTATTGCACCACAAAGTTGCTGTGGTAACAATCCTTTCGGTAATTAATTTTTATTAACAGGATTTAATCCCATTTGTTTTGCCTGATTGAGCATAAATTCAAACGCCTCGGTGTAGTTGTTGGCAATATCACCTTCAAGGATTGCTTCGCGAATCGCATTTTTTATTAATCCAACTTCTTTTCCAGCAGGTAGATCAAATGTTTCCATGATGTTAAGTCCGGTAATTGGAGGCTGCCAGTTGCGGATTTTATCTCGTTCTTCTACATCTTTCAGCTTCTGTTTAACAAGCTCGAAGTTGTTGCGATACTTTGTTTTTTTATATTCATTTTTGGTTGTCACATCTGCATTACAGAGTAGCATCAAGCTTTCTATTTCTTCGCCAGCATCAAATAATAAGCGTCTCACGGCAGAATCTGTAACGGTATCTTGTGCAAGAACAATTGGTCGTAAATGAAGCTGAACCAGTTTTTGTACATACTTCATTTTTTCATTTAGCGGAAGTTTTAGCTGTGCGAAAATTTTTGGAACCATTCTGGCGCCTTTATCTTCGTGACCGTGAAAAGTCCACCCATGGCCTTCTTCGAACCGTTTAGTAGCGGGTTTGGCAATGTCATGCAAAATGGCAGCCCATCTTAACCAAAGATCGTTTGTATCTGCACAAATGTTATCCAATACTTCTAATGTATGGTAAAAATTATCTTTATGGCCTTTCCCTTTTATGATGTCTACCCCATAAAGTTGCGCCATTTGAGGGAAAATAATTTCCAGTAAACCTGTATCAAAAAGGTGTTTAAATCCTATAGAAGGTTTTGGTGAAAGGATAATTTTATTAAGTTCGTCTGTGATACGTTCTTTTGAAACGATTGAAATTCTTTTTCTCTGTGCTTTTATTGCTATCAATGCGTTTTGATCGATGCTGAATCTTAGCTGCGATGCAAAGCGAATGGCACGCATCATACGTAAAGGATCGTCAGAAAACGTAATTTCCGGATCTAAAGGTGTACGGATAATTTTATTTTGTAAATCATCCAATCCATTAAAAGGATCAAGTAATTCACCAAAATTTTCTTTATTCAGGTTTATGGCCAATGCATTAATGGTAAAATCACGGCGAAGTTGGTCGTCTTCTAAAGTGCCGTCTTCAACAATTGGCTTGCGCGAGTCCGATCGGTAAGATTCCTTTCTGGCGCCAACAAATTCTACTTCAATATCCTGATATTTGATATTAGCGGTGCCGAAGTTTTTAAAAACGGCTACTTTGCTGTTTAGTTTTTTACCCACAGCTTCTGCATATTCAATGCCACTGCCCACCACAACAACATCGATATCTTTTGATGGGCGTTGAAGAAACAGATCGCGTACAAAACCACCAATTACAAAAGCTTTAAGTTCACTTTTGTCTGCAATGATCGATAAGGTTCTAAAAATAGGCGTTAAATCTCCAGGTTCGCTTTTTACGCCTGAGTTCTGAAAGATCGATTTTTTTAAAAAGGGAATGTCTTCCAAGGAAAAGTCCTTATCGCCATCACTTAATTTTTCCTGCATAATTGTGTGTACCTTTTACCGCACGAAATTAAGAAAAACATTTGGCGTTGCTGCCTTTAAAGCGAATAAAAGGGCATTTGGCTCGATTGTCTATCTTCTTAAAAATTCAAATTGACCACCAGAAGATATTTTCATAATGGTTGAAGGCGTTTTAGCTGTACGATTTTCCTGCTCAAAATCAACTACCAAATCTACAGCATCTAAAATGGCAGGATCAATATCATCGAAAAATTTAGGAGACGGCTCACCACTAAGGTTTGCAGAAGTAGATACAATCGGTTTTCTAAACCGTTGAATGAGCGGTGTGCAAAAATCATGTTTGACAATTCTGATGCCTACACTTCCGTCTGTATTGATTACATTGTTTGCGAGGTTTTTTGCACCAGAGAAAACGATGGTTAGTGGCTTTTCTGCATATTCAATCAAATCGTAAGCAACATCCGGAATTTCGGTTACGTAGCTTTGTAATTTACTGTCTGTATCTAACAAAACAATCAGGCTTTTTTCTGCCGGCCGATTTTTTATTTTCAATACCTTTTCTACCGCTTCCGGATTGGTTGCATCGCAGCCCAAACCCCAGATGGTATCTGTTGGATAAAGAATTACACCGCCCGCTTTCAGCACTTCCAAAGCTTTGTTTATTTCCTCTTTTAGCATAATGCAAAGGTAATTTTTAAATGGATATGTTAAATAATGTCAATACGATATAATTTAACATATCACCATGAAACAATCATCATTTTCATCCGTTATTTTCGCGTAAATATTACAAGAATTATACTTTAACGAAATCTTTTTTACAGTTTATATCGTTATATTTATTGAGGTTATTAAAAGACAAAACACATTAGAAATGAAAATATTCGCCAAACTAATAATGCTTCTAGCAGTTGTGGTAGCATTATCATCCTGCAGTTCTCTACGTACTGCTTCAGATTATGATAAAAATGTAGACTTCCGTGCGTATAAAAGTTATAGTTTTTATGATAAAGGCCTTGCCCGTCTCCGTCTAAATGATTTAGATAAGAGACGTTTAATGGCTGCTTTGGATGCAGAGATGACCGCAAAAGGTTTTGTTAAAGCAGAAGGGAAACCAGATTTTTTGGTTAACCTGGTTTTGGTGTCTCGTGAGCGTACAGAAGTTTATAACTATGGCCCGGGTTATTACGGCATGGGCTGGGGTTGGGGCTGGCGCGGAGGTTTTTGGGGCGGTGGCTTCAACAATGTAAACCAATTTACAGAAGGCACAATTATTATCGATTTTCTAGATCCTCAACAAAAGAAACTCGTTTGGCATGGTCTGGGTAGCGGTTTGAATATGGACAATTATAAAAAACGCGAAGAAAGATTCCAGACTGGTGTAAAAGAAATTTTAGCACAGTATCCGCCTAAATAATAAAATTTAAAGCTGCTGATAAATATCCATCAGTTGCTGATTAATCAAAGGGCTATTGAATTTTTGAGCAAATTCGTAGCCCTTTTTTTGCATCCTAACTTTAAGTTCTTCAGAAGATAGAATTTTATTAATCGATTGTGCAAGCGCGTCTGAATCTGTAGGAGAAACATAAAGGCTATCCGGGCCACCCGCTTCTTCTAGGCAAGAGCCCGTGGCTGCTACAACAGGTATACCAGAGTACAACGCTTCTATAATCGGGATTCCGAAGCCTTCGTAAAACGATGGGTAAACAAAAATACTCGCCAGTTGGTAAATTCCCGGTAAATCTCCAAAAGGAATATCTTTCAAAAAAACCACCCGATCTTGCAAGCCGAGTTTAATAATCTCTTGTTCAACTTCTTTAAAATAGGGCGTTTGTTTGCCAATGGCGATAAGTTTGTGTGTCGCAGGAACCTTGCTTAAAGCCTGAATTAAAAGTTTTAAGTTTTTGCGTTGTTCTATTGTACCAACATTTAGAATGAACTGCTCTGGCAATTGGTATCTTTCTTTAATTTCATTAAGTGTGTTCTGATCGAAAGCAGTTTTAAAGGAATCGTCACAGCTTTGATAAACTACATCAATCTTACTGGCATCTATGTCGAAAAAATCAATAATGTCAGACTTTGTTTTTTCGCTGATTGCGATAATTCTGTTGGCATTTTTACACGCATATTTCGCTTTAAAGCCGTAAAGCTTCCTGTCGATAAATTTGTAATATTCCGGATAACGTAGAAAAATTAAATCGTGAATGGTTACAACAGATTTAATTTTAGTGTGGTGAATGGCAAACGGAATTTCATGACTTAAACCATGATAAATCTGAACACCATCGCGAAGCAAATCTTTTATTATATTCAGGCTACGCCACAGAAACGAACCATTTTTTGGCAATTTGAGCGCTACCTTTTTAGTTTCTAAAAAAGCGTCAATTTGTTTAGCAGATTTTACCTTTGGCGTGTATACCAGATATTCATTTTCAGGGAATTGCAGAGCGAGCTGTTCAATTAAAGAACGACTATAATTCCCTAATCCTGTAAGGTTGTTTGCCGCACGCTTTCCATCGAAACCTATTTTGAGCCCAAAGCTCAAAGCCGAAAGCTCGGAACTCAATTGATCAGGTTCAGTACTTTCGGCTTTGTTCTTTTGTATTTTATTTTCAGCTTTCACCTATTCGATTTCAGCTTATACAGCTACATTATTTTCTCTCAAAGCATCGTTCAGAGAGGTTTTTTTATCTGTACTTTCTTTACGTTTGCCGATGATTAATGCACAAGGAACCTGATAATCGCCAGATGGGAATTTCTTTGTATAACTTCCTGGAATAACCACTGAACGTGCAGGTACAATTCCTTTGTATTCTACTGGCTCTGGGCCTGTAACATCGATAATTTTTGTTGATGCAGTTAATACAACGTTAGCACCCAATACCGCTTCGCGTTCTACTTTAACGCCTTCTACAACAATAGCTCTTGATCCTAAAAATGCATCATCTTCAATAATAACCGGAGCCGCTTGTACAGGTTCTAAAACACCGCCAATACCCACACCACCACTTAAATGAACACGTTTACCAATTTGTGCACAAGAACCAACAGTTGCCCAGGTATCTACCATTGTACCCTCATCTACATAAGCACCAATGTTTACGTAAGATGGCATCATGATTACACCTTTAGCCAAAAAAGATCCGTAACGTGCACTCGCCATAGGTACAACACGTACACCCGTTGCTTTATAGTCTGTTTTTAAATCCATTTTGTCGTGGTAAACAAAAGGGCCACTTTTAATTTCTTTCATCTCACGAATCGGGAAATACAAAATTACCGCTTTTTTAACCCACTCATTAATGCCCCAAGAGTTTAAAACAGGTTCGGCAACACGAATTTCGCCCTTGTCTAAACCTAAAATAACGGTTTCAATGGCTTCACAATAGTTGCTATACTTTAATAGGGTTCTGTCTTCCCAGGCGGCTTCAATTAATTTCTTTAAATCTGAATACATGATGTTTTTAAATTTTACGCAAAATAAATCAATTTTATCTGATTACCTGCCAAAGTTTGGTAAGAAATGCAATGCAATTGTGATAAATTATGCCGAAAATAAAAATATTGGTTGCAGACTTTAAAGATCACAACGTGTTGCGTATTTTTGAATGTTATGACAGAGCAGGAAAAACTTCGGATAGATAAATACTTGTGGGCGATAAGGCTTTTTAAGACACGCAGCATGGCAACTGAGGCGTGTAAAGCCGGGCGGGTAAAGTTAAATGGACAGAATCTTAAAGCCTCAGCAATTGTTAAAATTGGCGATGTTTATCAGGTTTCGAAAGGTATTGAGAAAAAAATAATTGAGGTAATAGATTTTTCTTACAACAGAACAGATTCGCCAACAGCACTTACAAAGTACAAAGATCTGACACCTGTTGAAGATACGCACAGTTTTAAAAGTGTTTTCCATGCACCAGTCTTAAAACGGGACCGCGGAAGCGGAAGACCAACAAAAAAAGAACGGCGTGAGACAGACGGTTTGATAGATGGTTTTTTTGAAGAGGAAGACATCAAACAGTAATCTATTCATTAGCCAGTTCCAAAAATATCATCTCTAAATGCATTTAGTTCTACTGATAGTCTAACTGTGCGGTTTTTTGCGTTTTTTATTTGTAAAAATGCAATAATTGCGGGTTTAAAATCTATATATTTACCAGAATGAACAAGTGAAGTGGGCTTTTTGCATTTTGATGCGTGTTTATTAATGGTAAATCCAATATAGATGAATAAATCTCTACAAAAACTCCATGATATCGGTAAGTCTGCTTCAAGAGTCATTATTGGGCTCATGTCTGGTACCTCTTTAGATGGATTAGATATTGCACTTTGTGAGTTTTCCGGTAATGGTATCCGCACTTCAGCTAAATTGTTGAATTTTAAAACAGTAGATTATGATCCTGATTTTAAAATTGAACTACGTAAAATTTCGTCACAACGTAGTGTAGACCTGCAAAGCGTAACGTTGATGAATGCATACATCGGCAACTACCATGCGGAGTTAATTTTAGCAGCTCTTGAAGAATGGAATGTTTTACCAGAAGATGTAGATCTGATTGCAAGTCATGGACAAACCATTTATCATGCACCAAAATCTATACATAAATTGCCAGGTTATCCGAATGCAACGCTTCAAATTGGAGATGCCGACCACATTGCCGTTAAAACTGGTATTATTACCTTGAGTGATTTCCGGCAGAAACATATTGCCGCCGGTGGAGAAGGTGCACCTTTGGCTGTTTACGGCGATTATTTGATTTTCTCCAGCCAAACTGAAAATCGCATTCTGCTAAATATCGGCGGAATCGCCAACTTTACGTATTTGCCGGCAGGTTTTAATTTCGATAAAATCTTCTCTACAGATATTGGTCCGGGAAATACGATAATGGACCAGTTTGTACAGAAAAATTATCCAGGACAATTTTTTGATCAAGGAGCAAAATTAGCCAAAAGCGGAAAAGTTAATGAACCACTACTTGAAGCACTTTTATCTGATTCGTTCTTTACACTCGATTTTCCAAAAACTACAGGCCCGGAATTGTTTAATCTCAGTTATTTAAACAAATCTTTAGAACGGTTGAATGTTTTTCCATCCAATGAGGATATCTTAGCCACGTTGGCAGAATTTACAGCAAAAACAATTGCCAGTGCCATTACAAAATCATTAAGAAACGAGGACTTTGTGGTATATATGAGTGGTGGAGGCATGCATAATCCGCTCGTTCGCCAGAAATTATCTGCGTATCTAAATTGCGAAATTAAGGATACGAATGCATTGGGCATCAATCCTGATGCAAAAGAAGCAGTTTTGTTTGCGCTCCTCGCTAATGAATGTGTCGCAGCAGAAGAATACAGCTACGCTAACCGACCAGAAATGCCGGCGGTGGCAATGGGTAAAATTAGTTTGCCCGGATAATAAGAATCAACCCTAACAACCATAAAACTTAAAATATGAATAAAAATCTACTAACCAGGCTGGTCAGGCCCAGTCTCCTGATCGCTCTTTTTTCTTTGGTATTGCTGGGAACAGCTTACGCGCAAAGTGGGCCATACCTAATCAAAGGAACCGTTAAAGATGCAAGAACCGGAGAAGCTCTGCCCGGTGTGAGTATAAAAATTGAAAATTCTACTATTGGCGGTGCTACAGATGGAAATGGCAATTTCCAGTTTTCTGCAAAATTAGGTGCTGGTAAATATCAATTGGGCTTCAGTTTTCTGGGTTACAGTCCGAAAAACCAGGTTTTAATTCTTGGAGATGAAAAAACAATTACCATAAATACTACAATAAACGAAGATTTGGTACGGCTGAATGAGGTTGTAGTAACAGGAAATTCAGTTGCTACGAGCCGTAAAACCTTAGGAAATGCAATCTCTACGGTAAGTTCAAAAGATCTGGCAAATAGTAATGCAACATCTATAGATCAGGCTTTGGCTGGTAAAGTTGCAGGTGCTCAGATTTCTCAAAATTCAGGCAATCCGGCAGGAGGCATCAGTATTCGTTTACGTGGTTCAAGTACCATTGTTGGCGGTGGCGATCCACTGTATATTGTAGATGGGGTAATTGTAAACAACAATTCAGCTGAATTGCTGGATTTGGGCGGATATGCACAAAACCGATTGGTAGACATCAATCCAAATGATATAGACCGCATTGAGATTATAAAAGGTGCAGCCGCTGCGGCAATTTATGGTTCTCGAGCAAGTAACGGGGTAGTACAGATTTTTACCAAAAAAGGTAAAGAAGGTAAGCCGGTAATTAATGCATCTACCAATTTCAAAGTGAGTGAAGTACGTAAAACTCTTGATGTTAATACCTATCCATTCCGTTTTAATAATACAACAGCAACCGATTTAACACAAACTGCCGTGCAACGCTACGACTATCAGGATGATATATTTCGTACGGCTTACGGCTCAGAAAACAACGTGTCGGTTTCTGGCGGAAGCAACGGAACTCAATACTACGTAAGCGGAAATTATTTGTTTAACCAAGGGATTATAGATAATTCTGATTTTAGTAGAGGCGGTGCAAAAGTACGTGTAGACCAAACCATAACCAATTGGTTAAAGGTTTCTGCAGGTGCAAATTACGTAATCAGCTCCAGCCACGAAATTCCGAATGGCGGTTTAAATGAAGCATATGGTGCATTAACCGGTTTTATTTTTGCCAATAACTACATCAATCCAAATCCGGTAAACGGTGTTTATCCTTCAACATCTCCTGTTGCCGTTCCTCGTACAAATCCATTGGAAGCAATTAATCGGTTTGATTTTCAACAACGAACCAGTCGTTTTATTGGTAACTTTCAAGCAACCGCAACACCTGTTAAAGGCTTGACAATTAATTATACGTTGGGTTATGATAATGCTACACAAATTGGAACAGGATATATCCCGGTAGGCAATACAACGCCTACTTACAATACCGGATATTCTAAACGTGCAGACCGTACAACTTTTATGGTCAATAACGATATTACAGCATCTTATCAAACAAAAATTACCGACTGGTTAGAATCAACTTCCGGTATTGGCGCTACGGCACAAAATGAAAAAGTTTATCAAACCGGTTTAACAGCCACGCAACTTGGATTGGTTGGCCAAACGGTAAACAATGGTGTGGTTATTGGAACAGAAGCACGTTCTACCATTAATGTTATGGGTGCTTATCTGCAACAAACTTTTGGTTTATGGGATAAACTCTATCTGACTGCAGCTTTGAGAAACGATGTTTCTTCAGTTTTTGGACGAGACAACCGTTCTCAGTTTTATAAAAAATTTAGCGGCAGTTATGTTTTATCTAACGAGAAGTTCTGGCAGGAATCTAAAATTAAAAATGTGATTTCCAGTCTGAAAATTCGTGCTTCTTACGGCGAATCCGGAAATTTAACTGCTTTAGGTGCATTCGATCAATATACCAATTATTTACCTGCAAATTCTGGCGGTTTGCCAAGTGTATATTCATCAACTTTGTTAGGAAATAGCTCTATTAAGCCAGAACGCCAGGAAGAATTTGAGGTGGGTACAGATATCAGTTTCTTTAATGAACGCCTTGGACTGGAATTTTCATACTACCGTAAAAACGTAAGTGACTTGCTGAATTTAGTGAACTTGACACCAAGTACAGGTTTCAGTAGCGAATACTTGAATATCGGTACAATGACCAATCGCGGTTTAGAAATTATGCTTAGAGGTGTTCCGGTACTTACCGATAAAGTAAAATGGAATGTTGTGGCTATTTATTCACGCAATAAAAACGTAGTAGATAATATTCCAGGCGGTGTGCTTTCTTTCGCCGGTGGTTTCAGTCAGGTCGCTGCAGTTAACGGATATCCAATTGGTGCTTTTTATTCTACATATTTTGCCCGCAATGCGGATGGATCTATAGTAACTGTAAATGGATTGCCACAACCTGCACGTGGTGCAAACGGCAGCAATTTGCGGAAAGTAATTGGCGATCCAAATCCAGACTGGACAGGATCATTAATTAACGAAGTTAGCATTGGCAAACACTTTTCTTTCCGTGCACAGGTAGATGCGTCTATTGGTGCCGATGTATTCAACTTTACGCGTCGCGTAGGAGATCGCGATTTGTATGGCGGATTAAAAGGTTATGAAGCAGAACTAAGAGGCGAAGTACCAAAAGGAACTTCTGCGGCTTTATTTTCTATTTTCGAAAACTGGATAGAAGATGGTTCCTACGTTAAACTGCGTGAGGTTTCTGCTTCTTATGATTTCAAACCTAAATTTTTAAAAAATGGCAGTATGAAATTTAGCGTTGCCGGAAGGAATTTATTTTCTATTGATAATTATAGTGGTTATGATCCAGAAATTAACTCGGCCGGACAAAGTACTGCTGTACGCGGATTCGACTTTGTTGAAGTTCCAATACCGAGACAAATTATTGTTGGATTGAGTATGACTTTTTAAAACCTTAAAGAAATCAAAAATGAAAAAGATATATAAACTGAAACTTACTTTACTGAGTCTGATTTTAATTTTAGGCGGCAGTTGTAAGTTAGATGTATTAAATCCCAATGCGCCAACAGAAGCAGATGTGCTTACAACGCGCGAAGGTATAATTGGGCTGAGCGTTGGTTTGCGTCAATATTACTCTACAAGTGGTATTGCTGCTTCTTATTTTTATCCGGCAGTAACTGCTAGAGAACTTAAAGGTACGGCAACATTTACCAATACTTTAGAACTGGAAGCTGGCGGTACAGCACTGCCAACGGCGAATGGAAATGTGCTTGCATTGTGGTCTAACATGCAGAAATTGATGAGCATGAGCGAAGATGTAATTAACAATGCAGGTAACATCAGCACAATTACCGGCGGAACTTTATCGGGCATACTTGCCCATGCAAAATTGTACAAAGCCATTGCATTAGGTACACTCGCTGTCTCGTTCGAGCAAAGCAATATCAATACCAGTAAAGCAGGTAATGCGCCGTTTTTTTCACGCCAGGCAGTTTTAACAGAAGCGATTCGGTTGTTAAATGAAGCTATTGCACAAATTAATGCCACGCCGGTATCCGCAGAATTCAATACTAATGTTTCCGGAACAAACTTTAATTTAAAAAATGCACTGTATGCATTTAATGCGCGTTATAATTTAATGGCTGGAAATTACGCTGCAGCCATTTCAAATGCTTCTGCCGTAGATTTAACCAGCAAAAGTGTATTTACATATAGTACCACAACCGTAAATCCAATCTGGAATACTGCAGTTACACTTCAGTATTATACGCCTCAGGCTAATCTTGGATTGCCTGCTGCTTTATTTGAAACTGGAGATAAACGTGAGGCTTTTTACATCAGCACCACAACGACAACAGTTGGTACGGTAACCACAACGACAAGAAAGCTTAATGCTTTTGCTACCAATCAAATTGGTGAAGTGCCAGTCTACATTCCCGATGAAATGAAACTGATCCGGGCAGAAGCCATTTTAAGAAATAATGGAACCCTTGCAGATGCCTTGGCGCTAATCAATGAGATCAGAACACAAACCAGTGGAGATGTTTTCGGTATTTATCCAGGTTTAGCGGCTTACAGTGGTACGGTTTCAAAAGATGCTCTGCTATTGGAAGTATACAAACAACGTTGTGCAGAATTGTATCTGAGCGGACAAAGGCTTGAGGATAGCCGGCGGTTCGGTCGTCCGGCACCGCCAGCAAACGTGACGGAGCGTAATAGAAATTTTTATCCGTACCCTGACCAGGAACGACTCACCAATCCAAATACTCCGGCAGATCCGGCAATATAATTTTCAGAGGATACCGAAAGGTATCCTCTCTTTATTTAATTTTTCTGATATGAATTTTCGTGCATCAGTAATTGTCATTTTTCTAATGTTCCAGTTCAGTTTTTTAATGTCTTCGGCACAAAAACATACCGAGAACTTAAAATATCTCCTTCAGGAAAAAAAGGAGTGGAATGCAATTGATTTTATACACAACGAAAATGGGAAAATCCCGCTTTTGGCACTCGAAGATGCACAGATAGCGAGTGTTAATCTTGGTTTTACCAACAACGCCATTTTTGATAGTTTAGCGAGTAAATACGCAGATTTGACGCGGTTGCCAAAAGTCTACAACCAAAATCAACAAGATTTAAACCTATTGAACGATGATTTAAAATTGTTCAATGTGATCATTCTTAAAACGTCTGAAGGAATTACAAAACAACTAACTCAATTTATATCTGAACTTGAGAAGCAAAAGCAAGTTATTGTGGTTCATGTTGGTGCCGGCAAAGGTTCTTTTGAAATAAACGGTTTCCAGTCTGTTTGCATCCAAACTATTTACGACACTCCGATTACGGCTTCACTTATACCGCAACTTATTTTTGGTGGTTTGGCAAAAGGGCAGCAGGCCACGCGTTTGCATTATACGGTTCCCGAATTTGTTGGCATAAACGAAACTGATCTGGATAGCATACCGATAATCATCCAGCAGGCAATTCTAAGTAAAGGTACGCCAGGTGCAGTAATCGCCGTGATAAAAGACGGAAACATGATTTACAACAAAGCATTTGGCTCACCAACTTACGATCGTTTACGCAAGACCGACATTGACGATATTTTCGACATGGCTTCGGTTACCAAACTCGCTGCCACAACGATGATGAGCATGAAGTTGTATGACGAAGGAAAACTTTCTGTAGATAGTCTGGTTACAAAATACATAGCCAGAACGCGGCAGATGCCGGAAAAACGCACATTGAAGGTAAAGGAAGTTTTGCTTCATCAGGCAGGCTTTTATCCTTACATAAAATTCTACGAGCAACTAAAAGCTGGCGATACTGATACAATATTTTCTGCGAAATACCCTACGCAACTGGCAGACAACTATTATCTGAAAGCCAATTACTATCAAGATGTAATGTGGCCAGAAATGCTGAGCGATAAATTATTAACCAGAGGGAAATACGTTTATAGCGATCTGAGTATGTATTATATGAAAGAAATTGTAGAGAAAGTTTCAGGGAAAACACTTGATCAATTTACGCTAGATAATTTTTACAAACCTTTGGGAATGAAAACTGCCGGTTTTCTGCCGCGGAAAAGATTTTTGAAAGAACAAATTATACCTACTACAGAAAATGACGGCTGGCTGCGGAAAATGCGTGTTCAGGGTTTTGTAAATGATCCGGGTGCAGCCATGTTAGGCGGCGTGAGCGGTCATGCGGGTTTCTTTGCAAGCGCAAATGATATGGCAATTCTTGGTCAAATGTGGTTAAATAATGGGAGTTACGGAGGTGAAAAGTATATAAAAGCAGAAACCATGAGTTATTTTACATCCAATCAATCAACAGTGAGCAGAAGAGGTTTGGGTTTCGATCGGAAAGATCCGGATTCTGGTAAAGCTTATCCTTCCAAATTGGCTTCAAATGAGGTTTTTGGCCACACGGGTTATACGGGTACGGCCATCTGGATTGATCCCAAGTACAATCTTGTTTATGTGTTTTTATCTAACCGCGTTTATCCGGATGATAAAAATAAAAGTTTAAATACCTTGAACATTCGGGGCAGGATTCAGGATGTTATTTATCGGGCAATATTGAAAGCAGAAAAGACTAAAAATTAAAGAACAGTTGTTACTTTGGCGTAATTTTGAAGCACATCATCTGATGGAGCCAAATCTGTGATCAGGTAACTGATTTCTTTCAAATCGCATACTTTCATTTTATGAATGGAATTGATTTTCTCTGAGATACTTACGAGCACTGTTTTTTGTGCCGATTTCATCATAGCTTTTTTGATTTGTACCACTTCCCAATCCGAATCCGAAATGCCATATTCTATTGAAAGTCCATTTGTTCCCATAAAACATAGGTCGGCACGGATATTTGCCAGCTCATTAATTACCTGCGCCCCAATGCTAATTTGAGCATTTTTTGAAAGTTGTCCGCCAATTAGATGGACATCCAGATTGGTATTCTCTGTTAGTTCGAGAGCCAGAAGCGGACTTACCGTAAATACTGTACACCTCAAAGTAGTGGGAATCATCCTGGCCAGTTCAATCATGGTTGTTCCTCCGCCAGTAAGAATGACCATTCCATTTTGAATCAGTTTTAGTGATTTTCTTGCAATTTCTTTTTTGGCCTCACGGGCATAAATTCCGTCATGCTGAAAAGGATAGTGAAATGATTTTGATATTGCGCCGCCGTGTACTTTAAGAATTTTTCCTTCTTCAGTAAGTTCATTCAGATCTCTGCGGACGGTATCTTCAGAAACATTCAATTCTGTACTAAGATCTGAAGACAATACTTTATTTTGAATATTTATCTGCTTGATAATAAAAGCTTGTCTTTCGTCTTTGAGCATAAATTATGGCGTTGTGGTTACCTTCAAATATATCTAAAAAAAAGACCACACCAGATTGAATTGCCAATATAAATGCAAGTTTTTAATTACATGTGATTAAAATAAGGAAGACGTATTTGCCGGATTAATTTGATTTGCTTTGCGGATGATTGATAAGAATGCGTTCAAACATTCTTAATCTATAACACATCATCGCTGTGGTACCAAGCTTTTCAATTAACTTATAATTTGCAACCGCTCCAACTGCCGCGCCAACAAAGGGGAGAAGTTGCGCGAGTTTTGCCAGATCAATATAATCCCGGTATTGCTGCTGAAAGGTAAGCCAGTCAAAATCATCAACGCTGTCTGGCAAAGCATGCGCATGTTGATCCCAGTTGCGAATTGCGTGAAAAACTTTTTGGCTTTCTTCTTTGCTTGAAAAAGTGAGTTGGAAAATGTTAAGAATAAAAAGGCGTTCGCGGTAATCCTTAACGTCATAGCCATACAAAGCTGCAATATCAAACAGTAGTTTTACTTTAATGCTTAATAGCAATGGGAAATCTGCAAGGCTCATTAAAAAACCACCTGCACCGGTTATTCCGCCTTCTGCGGCTCCGGTCTTTTTGTATGTCTCTATTTTCTTTTTTACGAGGGCTTCAGTATGCAATATTGTTAAACCATTCGCAGGTGCTGCAGTTGTATATTTTGACCCGAACAGTACGGCTTTGACCATTTGTTTAATCGCAATGGTAATGGCATCGTGAATTTTATCCGGAATGTATGCATTAATTTTTTTTTGAATTTTGTCTGTCGCCTTGCTGGCAATTGAAGGTTTTTTCAATAGTTGAAAAATCCAAAAATCTAACTCGCTTTTAATTTTTTCTTCGTAAGTCATACTGAATTTGTGACAATAATCATTCCTAAAAGTAAATACCTAAGACGCTAAAAATCAAATGACTATTGTATATTTAGTTTAAAAACTATAAATTTAGTTATTAAATCCTTGTCTTATGAAACAATTAAAGATTTTATCCATGTTGATTCTGCTCTGCTTAGGCAGTTATGCACAAAACTTCAACCTTCTGGCGGCTTCAGCAGTCACAAAGCAGCCAATTAAATTTCGGTATGTACCAAACGGTTTGCCAGTAAGTGAAACGGCGAAATTAAGCTGTAAAGCCTACATATTTTCATCGGGCTTAAGTCCAAAAATTGAAGAAGTAACGCTTTTGAGAGATGGAGAACAATACAATGGCGAAATTTTGACAACAGACAGCACCACTTTTGTCGCTTTTGGATTTTTTGCCGGAGGAAAAAAAGATGAAGAACCAAAAGGCTATTTAGTGCAGGTTGCTAAAAGTGGAGTTTTTCCTGCCGAGTCTTACGTTAATAGAGCCTATTTTGTTTCTTCAGGAATGGGCAACTATTATGTTGGTTTGAAGACAGATCACAATCAGGCAACTGCCGATTATGTGAAAGCTTTCGAGATTAAGCCTCAGTTAAGAGAAAAATATGAAGGGGATTATTACACCACATACTTTAAAGCGGATAAAGAGAAAGCTACTGTGGCCATAAAACAAAAACTTACTGCTTTAAAAACGGATAAGTCATTTTCAGAAACCTCGCTTACGCTCGCGATGAATTTATACTCCATCATCAAAAATAAAACTGCCTCCGATTCTTTAAAATTATTAATCATAGAAAAATATCCAAAAGGCAATATTTCTTTCAATACAGATTTGAATACTTTTTACGGATTAAAAGACCTCGCATTAGCGGAAAAAAAATATGATGAGATGGTTGCGAAATATGAGCTGAATCCGATGCAGAAAAACAACGAAAAACGTTCGAATTCTGTGAACCAGATTATGGCGGGGAAATTTAATAAAGCCGAAGACGTTGAGCGATTTGAATCTTATGTGTACAAAGTAAGTAGCAAGTTATCTAAAGCTTCGTTGTACAATGAATTTGTATGGAAACAGGTTGAGCATGCGCAAACAATATCTCCTGTTTTACCACCTCTATCGAAAAAATCATTAGACTATGTAGAAGAAGCAAAATCGGAAAATACTCCCGCTAACTACAGCAGCAAAGATGCTTACCTGAAAAGTTTAGATCAAACGTATGGGATGTATGCAGATACCTATGCTTTATCTTTATACCGCGCCGGAAACTTTAAAGATGCACTTGCATACCAAGAGAAATCAAAAGCTTCTGGCGTAGCTATTTCTGCAGATATGAAAGAGCGTTACATCACTTATCTGATAAAAAACGGCAATAGTGAAAAAGCATGGACAGCAGCCGAAGAATTTGTTAAAACCGGGAAAGCCTCTGACTCTACAAAATCAAATCTTAAAACCCTGTTTACAGGATTAAAGAAGACTGGAGATTTTGAAGATTATTATGCCGGGTTATTAAAAGTTGCTTATGAAAAAGATAAGGCTGTTTGGGCGAAAAGAATGATTAACGATGCCGCCCCAGATTTTTCATTGGTTAACCTAAAAGGCGAAACGGTACAACTCAGTGCTTTAAAAGGAAAAACTGTTATTCTGGATTATTGGGCAACCTGGTGCGGGCCTTGTGTTGCATCATTTCCTGGAATGCAATTGGCTATGCACAAGTATAAAGACAATCCGAACATCGTTTTTCTATTCTTAAATACTTTTCAACGGGAAAAAAACAGGGAAGAGGTTGTAAACGAGTTTCTGAAGAATGGAAAATATCCGTTTAACGTATTGTACGACACGAAAAATAAAGAAGATGAAACTGTTTTCGATGTTGCCAGTGCATATAATGTAACTGGAATTCCTACCAAATTCTTAATCGGGCCTGATGGTAATATCAAATTCAAGTTTGTTGGTTATTCTGGTTCAGATCAGTCTGTAGCGCGGGAATTGGAGATGATGATCAGTTTAGCAAACGAAACCACAGATTTGGCAAAATCCAGATAGAAAAAAATCGGCTGATCATTTTTGATCAGCCGATTTTTATTTTAATAATGTTTTTTGGTTTCGTTTTTTGTCCACAGGTTAAAAGCAGCAAGTGCATCTTCTCGCATCAATTGCTCTACCGGCAAATTTCTGTCTTGCTGCGGTAAATCCAGTTCATCGTAAATAAATTTATCGCTAAAGCCGATTGCATCTGCATCTACTTTGGTATTCGCATAATAGATTTTACCAATTCGGGCCCAGTAAATTGCACCGAGGCACATTGGGCAGGGTTCACAACTGGTATAAATAACACATCCGCTTAAATCGAAAGTATTTAATTCTGTACAGGCAAGTCTTATTGCCGAAACTTCTGCATGTGCCGTAGGATCATTTGTTGTAGTAACCAGGTTTGCAGATTTGGCTACCAGTTTGCCATCTTTTACCACGACAGCACCAAAGGGTCCGCCGGTGTTGTTGTTTACATTATTTATGGATAGCTCAATCGCCATGCGCATAAATTCTTCGTGATTGTTTTCCATAATAAAATCTATTGCACAAAAAAAATGCCCCGAATCGGGGCATTTGGAGAATTCTTAAAATCAGATTATTTTTTGCTGTATTCAGCGTTTAAACCTTTAATTACTTCGTTTGTAACGTCAAGGCTTTCATCTGCGAATAAAATTGCGCTGTTGCCTTTAGAATAAGTTAAAACCATTTTATATCCTTTTCCTTTAGCATATGTTTTTAAGTAATCTGCAACTTTATCATATAGCTTTTCGGTTTCTGTAGCCTGTTCATTTTGTAAAGCACCACCAGCATTTTGCTGATACGTTTGTAATTCCTGTTGTTTACGGCCCAAACGTTCTTCTGTAGCTTTACGTTGATCTGCAGATAATGTACCTGCATTTTTTTGGTATTCTGCTACCTCTCTTTGAAATGCCTGTCCTTTTGATTGAATATCACTTTGGGCATTTTTCGTTTTGCCTTCAAATTTAACTTTCAAGTCTTTATAATATTCATATTTGGTCAAAAGTGAATCTTGATTTACAAATACAATTTTTTCGCTGGCAGAAGCAGCAACAGCGGCACTATCTGTTTTTGTTGTCTCAGGTTTAGTTTCTTTGTTTTGGCATGCAGAAAAAGCTGTAATCAAGGCAGCAGATGCAAATAAACCAAAGGTTTTCAAATTTCTTCTTTCCATTATTGTCTAATAAATTTTAGCAAACTTATATAAAATTGATATTAATCGCAATTTTATAAAAATGTTAGAGATTTAGTCTTAAAATGAGCGCTTAGTGGCAATTGTGCTGACAATTTTGCATATTTTTTTAGTGCCAGGCTAAATATTCAAAGAACAATATGACTTTTTTTTCATAAGAAATTACGCCGTTTTTTCTGAAGATTTTGTGCTGGCTTGCGGGTTCATTAACAGGCATTTTACAGCGTTTTTATCGCTTAAAACTTATCCACATATTGGGCTATATGGCTAAAATTTCGTATTTTTGATACTTATAGTTTTATAATTATTTATGAGCGAAGAATTAGAAGATAAGTCGAATTATTCGGCCGATAATATTCAAGTTTTAGAAGGTTTAGAAGCGGTGCGTAAGCGCCCTTCAATGTATATAGGCGATACCGGCGTTAAAGGTTTGCACCATTTGGTTTATGAAGTTGTAGATAACTCTATTGATGAGGCACTTGCAGGTTATTGTACCGATATTCTGGTTACCATTCACGAGGGAAACTCGGTTACTGTGGAAGATAACGGTCGTGGTATCCCAACTGGAATCAATAAAAAGGAAGGTAAATCTGCCTTAGAGATTGTAATGACGGTTTTACACGCTGGTGGTAAATTTGATAAAGATACTTACAAAGTATCTGGTGGTTTGCACGGTGTAGGTGTGAGTTGCGTTAATGCACTTTCTACGCATGTTAAAACAGTTGTACATCGCGAAGGAAAAATCTTTACACAGGAATATGAGCGTGGTAAACCCATGTTCGATGTAAAAGAAATTGGTGTATCTGACCGTACAGGTACAATTCAGACTTTCCAGCCAGATGCAGAGATTTTTACACAAACACTCGAATACAAATACGATACTTTAGCAGGGCGTTTGCGCGAACTTGCATTCCTGAACAAGGGTATTAAATTGACTTTGACGGATGAACGGGAAAGCAACGAAGACGGCTCATTCCTTTCAGAAACTTTTCATTCTGATGGTGGCTTAAAAGAATTTGTTGCGTTTTTAGATGGAACACGTGCGTCATTTTTACCAGAGCCGGTTTATATCGAAGGAATTAAAAATGGTATTCCGGTTGAGTTGGCTTTCCAGTATAACGATAGTTATTCTGAGAATGTCCATTCTTACGTGAATAATATCAATACACATGAAGGCGGAACGCATATTGCAGGTTTCCGTCGTGGTTTAACACGTACGCTTAAAGCCTATGCAGATAAATCTGGTTTATTGAAAAACCTCAAAATGGAAATTACCGGTGATGACTTTAGAGAAGGTTTAACCGCCGTAGTTTCTGTAAAAGTGGCCGAACCTCAGTTCGAAGGACAAACCAAAACCAAACTGGGTAACAGTGAGGTTATGGGCGCAGTAGATGTTGCCGTAGGTGAAGCTCTAGGATATTATCTGGAGGAAAATCCTAAAGAAGCGAAACTAATCATCAATAAGGTGATTTTAGCCGCAACGGCACGTGCAGCAGCACGTAAAGCACGAGAAATGGTGCAGCGTAAAAGTGTAATGGGCGGTTCTGGATTACCAGGGAAATTAGCCGATTGCTCTGATAGCGATCCTGAAAAATGTGAGATTTTTCTTGTAGAGGGAGATTCTGCAGGTGGAACGGCTAAACAAGGCCGGGATCGTAACTACCAGGCTATTCTTCCCTTGAAAGGTAAAATCCTGAACGTGGAAAAAGCAATGGAGCATAAAATTTACGAGAACGACGAGATTAAAAATATGTTTACCGCAATTGGCGTAAGCATTGGTACTCCTGAAGATGATAAGGCATTAAACATGACCAAACTTCGCTACCATAAAATTGTAATCATGACCGATGCGGATATTGACGGTTCACACATTACAACATTGATTCTTACTTTCTTCTATCGTTACATGCGTTCTTTGGTTGAGGCCGGTTATGTTTACATCGCTTCTCCACCGTTGTACCAAGTTAAAAAAGGTAAAGACTTTGAATACTGCTGGAATGATGTTCAGCGTGATGCAGCAGTACAACGTTTAAAAGGTGCAGGTAAAGAAGATAGTGTTCATATTCAACGCTATAAAGGTTTGGGAGAGATGAATGCAGAGCAATTGTGGGATACCACTTTAAATCCGGCAACGCGTACACTTATGCAGGCAACCATCGAAAGTGCCGCAGAATGTGACCATACTTTCTCTATGTTAATGGGTGATGAAGTTGCGCCACGTAGAGAATTTATTGAACGTAATGCAAAATATGCCAAAATTGATGCTTAGAAAATAAGCCTCGCATCAAATAATTTTTAAGCCTCTTTAGCGTAAGCTAAAGAGGCCTTTTTTTTGTTAATTTGTACCTAAATTTCTTATGTATATAAGAATAATATTATATTTGAATATGGCGATAAATAATGAGTTGTTTAAAGGTACACTGCAAACCATAATATTAAGTTTGCTTGCGGAAAATGGGCAAATGTATGGCTATGAGATTACTCAAAAAGTCAAGTCTGTTACTCAAGGAGAATTGCTCTTAAAAGAAGGTGCATTGTATCCTGCATTACACAAGTTAGAGGCAGAAGGTTTATTGGAAACGTCAACGGAAATAGTAGATAATCGTCTTAGAAAATATTATTCATTATCTGAAAATGGCTCGAAAGAAGTAATTAATAAGTTGCAGGATGCTAAAGACTTTATTACTCAGCTGCAAATATTGTTAAACTTAAAACCAAGTTTGTAATGAAATTGACAGTCGCACAAAAAGAAGAAATAGGTGATAGCATATTGAAGTTTACCAGATTCAGAGAAACGTATAACGAAGTTTATGACCATATTTTGAACGCCTTTGAATATAGTGAAAGCAAATATTCAACAATTCGTCTAAATGAAATATTGAAGGACGATTTTGGGGGTGTCAATAATATCATTGAAAATGAGCTGCAATATGCTTTAGAAAGCAATAAAAGTTTTTCTAAAAACTATCGTCAGGAGATTGCTAACTTGTTTAAGTGGCCAAACCTTACAGGAACGCTTACCATTGTTACGCTTCTTTTCATTATTTCCCGATCAATCAAATCTGACGAATTTAACGTTAACCCCAGTTTGATTGGCCTTATGATATTAAATTTAGGCGTAATTTTATCCTTTTTTGTTAAAATATATATTATGGATCGTCACGAAAAACTGCCCTCCATTAAGGATGCTTTTTTGTTAAGAATCTCCAAACTTGGCATTGTCTTTTACAACTGTGTTTTTTTTCTTTTTTTAAATCAAGGCGCATTAATTGAATTTGGTTATCAGGCAAAAAGTATGTTTGCACTCTTTCTCTATTTTTTGACAACCATTTACGTTCGGTCCTTGATTCATTTTTACAAAAAACGAATCAAGGTTGTAACGCTCTGAAACCCATTGTTGAGTCAGAGAAAATTTAATTATTGAAACAGCTATATTGAATACAAACTTTAATACGGTTTTTCCAAGGCTGATCTTATGATATTGGTTTCAAGCTATTCCAATCAACATAAATATAAAGTACAAGTGTGAACAGACTGTAGAATAATAAATTTGTAGCGCCCTGAAATACAACTAGGATACTTAAACCAAAACATAGGAAAATAAATGTAAGCATAGATAGAAATAAAGCGCCTTTAAGCCAGATAGCTGGTCGTCTGAGCAAAAATTCCCCTCGTACAAAACTGATCAGCAATATGATTGGTACCGTCAGCTCTAAAATTCCTAAAAAATAAATAAATGGTTTTATTCCGCCAGGTAATTGAGCTAAAAAGCTGTCTTTAAACATCATTATATATTTACCTACAACGACGTCTCCATTTAAAATTTTTTGCCAGCCAGGAAACCCCATTGTATAGAAAACGCCAATGTAAATTGGTAATAGTTTTATTTTATCGTAAAAAGTATCTTTTGATGCCTTGTTTTCAACAGATTCAGTATAAGCCAATACAATATACAAGATTACAAGGTAAAAAAATAAACCTGCCGAAGCTGGGTGATTGGAAATAACACGCACAATATAACCATGAATGAGGACTGAAATGATTACAGAAAGCAATCCCCATTTTAAAAAAGTTTTTGGTTTATTGAGTTTAAATTCTCCAGTTAACAGAGAGTAAAAGAGGATCAGGACGGCTAAAAGCTGAAAGCCGCCAACACTATATAATAATACTTCAAAAAGTGAACTTACTATTGGTATTCCAGGTTTGAAACCATAAATATTGATGTAAGCAAGCTGCGTAACTGAGTCAGAGGAAATTAAATAAATGCCATTGACAAGGCTTACCAGGATTAATGCCAGATATATAGGAAGAAAAATTAGATGATTAAACGTATACTGCTGATGGTTTTTTAAATATTTCATTTTATGGTAGTTTTAAACCAAAGTTATACCTTAAACACGGCTTGAAAAAGGTGATTAGGCTGCTTATAATGGTAAAAAAACGAAATTTAAAATATTGAATTTCTAAATAAGATTGGTGTTAATCCGGATTTTGATTTGAAAAATTTAATGAAATTTGTGACCTCATCGAAGCCAAGTAAAAAAGCAATTTCTTTAACTGTGAGGTTGTTGTACGCCAGCATGCGTTTGGCTTCGAGCAAAATTCTGTCATTGATAATTTGCTTCGGCGTTTTACCAATGAGCTCTGCAGTAGAGTTTTGCAGACTCCGTATAGAAATATTCAGCAGTTGAGCATAAAAATTTACAGAATGCGTTTTTTTGAAATTTTTTTCAATGAGCTTTTTGAAATTGACAACGAGCTGTCTCGATTTTGCATTTCCACGAATCAGTTCAAAGCGGTTTCTTTCATGTCTCTCTGCTGTGAGTAAAATGTTGTGCAGATAGTTGTGTAAAAGCTCGCCCTGAAATTCATCTAGAGGTTTGTGGAGTTCTTTGGCAACTTCGTTAAAATACTCTTTTAGCCTTTCATAATCAGGCAAAACATTAATGTATGCTACTCCATGCTGACCATTAAATAATTGTGATTGTTGCAGGTATAACTGATCTCGGGTAGATTTATAATAAAATGATTCCGTAAAGATGATAGATAAGCCATCATAATTGCCACCAGGATCGAACGCATGAACCTGATCTTTTGAGACAAATAACATGTGCCCTTTTTCTATCGGTATTCTGTTAAAATCTACCATATACTGCCCGGATCCTTCTGTGAAAAGAAAGATCATATAAAAATCGGTTCTATGAGGTGAATATAAACGATGAGGAATTCTGCTTAACCGCTCCCTAATCGTGGTGGTATTAATTTCCTGATCTCTGTTAAAGGTAAACAAGAACGGATACCTTTGAATTTCTTCCCTTTTCTTTTTCAAAATAGTGTAAATATTAAGTTACTTTTTTTGAATGTATATCGAATACAACAGGGATGTGCTTAAATATAGGAATTAGTTTTATTTATCAATCAAAGACTTTTTATTTAATTGACAACTATCACAAATTGAATGGATTAACTTATGGTCGTAAAATTTATAGCTTACATGATTTTATAAATTATCTAATTTGGTTGCAGAATAAGCCAACTGAATTAAAGTATGTAATATGAGCCAACCTGCGCCGTTTCTGTCTGTGGTTTATCTTCATAAATTTTACTGTCATCCAGCATCTGGCAAAGATCTCTTTCTATGTTTCTACAAATTGTTGTAGTAGGAGTATCCGTAGGTCTGTTTTCAAAAGGATCTTGTAAATGAACAGCCATTTTTTCTACCAATAAAAAAAATGCGGCAATGGCGACAACCAGTGGAACCTCAATGTAACCGAAATATTCAATCAGTCCGAAGGGTAATAAAACGATAAACAAATGGATAGACATGTTAATGTATTTGCTATACGTTACCGGAAATACGGTGTTCTTAATCCGTTCACATCCACCCATATGGTTACAAAGAAAAGTAAGCGTTTTATCCATCTCTATTTGCTGGTACTTATTAATCCAACCTTCACTCAAAGCGCGTTTTAAATCCATTCCATGTAATTCCAAAATAGAGGTGGTTGTGTTTTTGCGTTTTTTTAGAAATTCCATTTCTTCGGGGTCCAGAAATCTTTCAAGCCCTTTAGTTGCGGAAAAGCCACGTAAGGCCTGGCTTACAGCGTAACACCATGCAATCTGCCTGGTAATGAAGCGTTTTTTAAACTGGTCAAGGTTTTCATTAGGATAAGGACTCTCAACAAAAGTTAAAATCTGGCGCGAAACAGATCTTGAGTCGTTTACAATTGCTCCCCAGAGAGTTCGTGCTTCCCACCATCTATCGTAGGCCTGGTTGGATCTGAACGCCAATAGGAGAGAAATTATCGTTCCTAACAAAGCAGGAACAGCCACGGGAATAGAAATTCTTGTGACGTGAAAATTCTGGTACAGAACAACAATACCAACAGAATAGCCGATAACAAATAACAGCTCATTTTTGATTTTGCCGAAAATATAGGTGAGTGGAATATTGTTTCTCAGTAGCATAATTCTGTAGTTTAGGGAAGAATTAAGAGTTTGAAGTTTCTAAAGTAGGATCTTTAATTTTTGTGCTCATCAGATTTTCGCCTTGTGGCAGGGCAGGAATGTCCAGATACATAATTTTTCGTCCTGAGCGTTCAATCAAAATCTTAGGATCGATGCTATATTTATTGATCGATTTAAAATTATAATCTACCGGATAAGCAATGTGCTCCACTTCAAAATTTTCTATGAAATTTTTGAACGCGGCTACAGTACTTCCGTAAAAGTATTCAATACCAATTGCTCCGATTTGAAGAGGATAGTTTTCTTTGTATTGGTTCAATATATTATAAAAATCATCGCTGATATTGTCATAATCTCGACTTCTTCTACTAAGCATTAACATATCTGTAATCGAATCAGACAATTTAAAGGCATGAAGAAAAATGATATTCAGTTGTGTGCCGGGTAGATTTTGAAGAAGCGCGTCAATAATTTTTGTGCTTTCTATATTGAAATCTGTAGGAACCAATATTGTTTTCATAACTTCTTGTTTTAATTTAAAACTGATTAATACAAGTTTAGCCTGATGATATTGCAGTAGAATAAGAGCTGGATTAAAATTAGATTAGAATTTATGCAATAGTTCTCTGGTTCCCTACCTCATCAATTCATTTGTTGATTTCGTCTACCGACTTGTATGTTCGCAAGAATATTGAACACTTAAATGATTCGCTGGTTTGATGTTTCAGGAGTTAGCAGTGCAGCAGAAAGTAACTTATAAATAAACCATGAACCAAATAGCAGTTTATCAGTGAAAAAATAAGCCAATTACGTTTTTACACGTTTAAAGGTGAAATCCTATTTCTTTAATTCATCCGTTCACGTTGTTTAATGGTTTACCAACCTTCATGTACAGTTAAATGTTGAATATATAATTTGGCTCTTAAATAAATAACGGTTTCTACTAATGAACCATTGAACTATTCAACAAGTGAACTAATAAACAAGTGAGCTAATGACCTACACGCAAGTAAACCAATTATCTTTTTTAAAGATTGACAGGTAAAATCACTTTGATTTCTGTGCCTATACCTTCCTGAGATTTTATGGCAATGCTTCCACGATGTAAGCGGATAATGTTTAGAGATAATGGTAAGCCTACGCCATAACCTTTATAGTCGTTTGTATTTGAAGCGCGGTAAAAGGGCTCAAATATATGCTGAACATCGGTTTCCGGAATACCAATTCCCTGATCAACGACTGTGGTATATAGTGTGTTGTTTTTACTTTCCAAAGAAATTGAAACGACTTTATGATCAGAATATTTACAAGCATTGCTTACGATATTGCTGAGGGCAAGTTTAATCAGGTTTTTATTCGCACGCAAAGTAAGCAATGATTCATCTTCAGGAAGTTGGCTAAAATCGATCTCGATCTTACTATTTGGATGCACCTGGTTTACAGATGCCTTAATTTCCCAAATCAGCTCATCCATCCTAACTTCCTCCCAAGGTTGGTTTTTTCCATTAAAGCCAGATTGCGCCAACCCAAGTAAACTGGTTAGGATATGTTCCAGTCGGTCTGACTCATTTTTGATTTTTGCAAGCGCCAGTTGCTTTGTTTCAAGAGCACTTTCAGATCTCATAGCCAATTCTACTTCGGCACTAATAATTGTTAATGGCGTTCTCAATTCATGAGAAGCATTGCTGATAAAGTTGTTTTGGGTCTCAAAAGCTGTTTCCAGCCGGTTTAGCATATTGTTAAACGTTTCAGCAAGCTGCGACATTTCATCACTTCCCTGTTTCACATCAAGGCGCATATGTAAATTTTCTGCCTTAATCCTTTTTACACTTCTGATTACATTGCGTAATGGCATTAGCATATAGTTGGAAAAACGCCAACCTACAACAAATGAAAGTAAAATGGAAAGGAAAAATCCTATAACGAGGATTTTTTGAAGGCTTTTAAGCTCCCTAAAACCGAATGGGTCATTTGCGGAAATAATTACAATATATCCCTTACTTTTTGACTTGAAAAATTTCCCGGCGTAAAAATGATTTTCTACTCTGTAACGGGCCATTCTTCCGGCATTAATTTGGTTAAAAAAAGATTTTGGAAGCTGGTCTGCCAGTTTGATTTGCTTGCCATTGCCAATAATGTACTCATTTTCTGATGGCAAACGTTCCAGATAACGATTACGCATTTCTGCATAAGCACTATTGTTTTCATCTTCGAAAAGCTTGAGCTGTGCAGTAATGTTTACTCTGGCTTCTAAACGTTTATAAAAATCTTCAAAAGCAAACTCATTTGCAAAATACCATACAAAACCACTCAATAAAGTAATTATGACAGCCGAAAGGATGGCAAACAATAAAGTGATTTTTTTGGCAATCTCCATTATTTTTCTCTCAAAACATAGCCCAGTCCCACTGCGGTGTGAATGAGTTTCTGCTCTGTATTTTTATCAATTTTTTTTCGCAGATAGTTAACATAAACATCCACCACATTGGTACCTAAATTGAAGTCTATGTCCCATACGCTTTCGAGAATGTCAATCCGGCTTAAAATTTTGGTTTTGTTTTTAGCCATGTATTCAAGAAGTCTGTATTCTGTAGCCGTAAGCGATACGTCAACATTATTTCGTTTTACGGTTTTCGCACTCACATTAACTTCCAAATCTGCAACTCTTATAATATTGTCCGAAGTCGCTGACCCTTTGTAACGTCGAATCAGCATTCTGATACGGGCAAAAAGTTCGGCAAATTTAAAAGGTTTAATGAGATAATCGTCTGCACCATTGTCTAATCCGCTTACTACATTTTCTGTAGTTCCCAGTGCTGTTAACATAATGATTGGGATGTGTGCTTTTTGCTCCTTCACAATTTTGCACAATTCGAGACCATTAATGCCAGGAAGCATAATGTCCATAATAATGAGATCGAAATTATTTTCGAGGGCCATGTTTTTTCCGATCAGGCCATCTGGCGCCACGCTCACAGTAAATCCTTCGTCGGTTAATCCTCTGGAAATTACAGAAACAACATTTGGTTCGTCTTCAACAAGCAGTAAATTCATCGGTTGCAATTAGTCTAAAAATGCCCAGATAACAAAATCTTATTGAATATACTTGGTTTTGATATCTTTTGTAGCATCGAAACTACGCAAAAAAGGCCATCAATCCGGGTTATTGATGGCCTTTTTATAATAAAAGTTATTTTCTATTTTCGGATTTCTCTTTTAGTGACATTAAGCCACTTTCAAAATCTTTGCCGATCATTTTATCCATGCTTACAAAAACACACATCCATTTGCTTAGAAGGTTGTTCTTTCCACTCATGGTCCAGGTAACTTTATTTAAACCCGATTGCGGGACAATTTCGAATTTTGTGTCGGCGAGGCTTTCAAAAGGTTTTACAAATTTCAACTCAATATCAACCATTTTATAGGGTAATGCCGATCGGATTTTCATGTACCCACTTCCAGTTTTATCACCTTCCCATTCATACAATTGTCCGGTCTGCGCTGCCGGACCGGAAATTTTTATTTTTGCAGATGGTTCCATTTTTGCCCATGGATTCCATAATGCAAATTCGTTAAAATTGGCAATGTTATTGTAAATGACAGTGTCTGTTGCCCGGATTTCTACCGTTCTGCTAACTGAATATGTTTTTGGCAGGAATAATCCGCCAATGATAATGATGACTGCCAGAACAGCAACAATGATCAATAGGGTTTTTAAGAATTTCATACTTGAGTTTATTTGGTTAATAAATTTAAGCAAAACCAAAGAAATACAAGCAGGGTTATAAAATATTGAATTTGGATTTTGGCGCGTTCAGTTTAAATGCCATCAAATCGGCTATAGATTGGGCTTTCTGTTTGATCAACTCTGCATTCGTTCCTTTGAAAAGTTCATCTACGGTTTCGAAAAAAATAGTTTTCCAGGTATCAAATTGTTTTGCCTGCATCTGAGTTTTTTCTTTCAAACTAAAATGAACCAACATTGGATTGCCTTTATAAGTCGCTTTTCCAAAAAGGATACTTTCCCAAAAATCATACATTTTTGGCAGGTGATGTTTCCAGTCTACCTGTGCCACATTTGTGAAAATTGGACCAATCAGGCTGTCTTTCTCAACCTTGGAGTAAAACAGATCTACTAAAGTGATAATGTTTGCCCGGCTTTTAATATCTGGTTTCATTTCTAATTTCTTTTAAACTCAATATGCCAAAACCTGTGAGGCACAGGAATTTGACTATTTCGACTATGATATATACAATATGAAGGATTGAGGGCGTAGGATTTGCCCCCTGTAAAACTGCTCTCGCACGTTCATCAAGATAAGGTAAAAGCCAAAAGGTATCTGCAATGCAGATGATCGCCAATGCAATAATCAAGACCAAACTCTGGCGCTTGAGTGTAGTTTTAAAATTGCAGATCAAAATGACGACCATTAACACAATTTCAATTTTATTTAGTGCCTGAAAAACCAATTGACCAATTCCCAAGCCTAACTTCACACTAATGCCAGGAGCCTGAAATTTTAAAGGTGCTTCTAAGAAACTAATTCCGGCAATTAATCCTGCCCAAAAAATGGCACAGAAGGCTGATATATATATCTTCATCCTTCGCAAATATCGATCAAAAGAAATGAAGTAAAATGAGTAAAGTCATTTAATTTTCTGCTGGTATAACTTAAGCGTTAGTTTTTCATAATGAATTGCTGCTTTATATTCCATCAGAATGTCCCCGCCAATAATTCCTGCTATTGGCGGATGTCCAAATTGTTTATAAGTTTCACTTACCGATTGAAGATCAAAAGCTACAGTTTCATAATCCTGAATTTCTAAACGCCCGATTTTTAGTGAAGGAATTGTTGCCTGAATAGTAGTTGTGGTTGTAAAAAGCGTTGCCGCATTAATTTCTTCAGAATGTTCTGTATGTGTGGGCAAATGTTGCTCAATGAGAGATTTGTCAAAAACACTTCTTGACGCACCCGTATCCAGAACTACAAAATGCTTGCGTTTGAAAAGTTTAATTTCCAGCAGAAGATGGTAACCATCGTCTTGAAGGCTAATTAATTTCAACGGAATAGTAATGATTTTTCTAATTATTGCCATTTGGGAAATATAAGCGAATATAGCAGAATCCGGGTTTTTTATTTCTTTTATCTTAATCCGCAAACTATTTAAACAGACGTGGGTTTACAGTGCATAGTTGCATATCCCAACGTAAATGTTAAAATTTGTTATTTAACAGGCATTTACATCCCCCAGCAGGCCTTTGTACCTATATTTACAGCTATAGATAATGGTGAAATTTAACAATGGGCGGATTTTATATAGTTTAGCCAATGTATTTAAGGTTAAAGCCTTAAAATATTTAACTCTTTTTACAATTTTATTCGTTTTTGTTTCCGAAGCTAACGAAGTCATGGCCCAACAGTATATTACAGGTGTAGTAAATGATGCGGTAGATCATATTCCATTGCCGGCTGTGACCGTCTCTATTTTAAATTCTACAGTCAAAACGCTTACGTCTACAAATGGAACGTTTCGGATTCTAATTCCAGAAAACGCAAGCCAGATTCAATTTTCTTTTGTGGGCTACAAAAAGCGGATAGTTGATTTGAAAGCCGTTAGCAACCCGCCATTAAAGATTGATTTACAACCTGAACATGAAACTTTGAATGATGTAAATGTTAATTCTAAAAAGCGCATGAAATACCGGAATAAAGACAATCCGGCAGTAGAATTGATTCAAAAGGTAATTGATAACAAACCCATTAATCAAGCTAAAAACTACAATTTTACAGAATATCAGAAATATGAAAAGATGGTATTTTCGCTTACAGATATTCCAAAAAAATTACTCGACAAGAAGTTTTTGAAGCAATATCGGTTTGTTTTCGATGCAAAAGACTCCACTAAAATCAAAGGAAAAAACTTGTATCCGCTTTATATGGATGAAAAAGTTTCCGATAACTTTTACAGTAAAGATGTAGGTAGAACAAAAACGATTATTAAAGCACATCAAAATGTAAACCTCAGTGCATTCGTAGATCAGAAAGGTCTGGATATTTACCTCACCAGAATGTATCAGGATATTGATATTTACAGCAACAACATATTTATTGTTACTAATCAGTTTTTAAGTCCAATTGCAGATAATGCCCGTAATTATTACAAATTTTTTATTACAGATACAGTTTCTAATGCTGGAAAGAAATTAATTGAATTGAGTTTTACACCAAGGGTGAAAGGTGATCTTCTTTTTGAAGGAAAACTGTTTATTACATTAGATGGGAAGTTTGCTGTGAAACGCACAGAGTTTGGGTTGAATAAGGATATCAACCTAAACTGGATTAGAAACTTAAATGTAAAGCAATATTTCGAACAGGATGAAACTGGTCATTTCTACCTGTTTAAAAGTAATATGATGGTCGATTTTGGGCTTTTTAAAAATGGAAAACTTGGTGTTTTCGGAGAACGGAACATCACGTTAAGCAATTTTAAAGTAAACCAGCCACGCCCGGCAGAAACCTACAAAAATCCAGATTCTGTTGTGGTTTTAGCCAATGCCAAACAACAAGAAAATCAATACTGGGCAGCAAATCGCGGCGACACGCTTTCACGATCTGAAAGTCAGGTTTACCACAATCTGGATAGTCTGCAAAATATGCCATCGTTCAAAAAAGCTACCAATACACTTAATTTGCTTGCAACTGGTTATAAAAAAATTGGTGCGGTAGAATTGGGGCCAGCAAGTACATTTGTAAGCTTTAGTTCTTTGGAAGGCTTACGCCTGAGGTTTGGCGGTAGAACTTTACCAGAGTTTAATAAAACATGGTATTTTCAGGGTTATGGCGCTTATGGTTTTACAGATCAGCGTTGGAAATATGAAGCACGCGCTACATATTCTTTAAATCATAAAAGTATTTATGCTTTTCCCAATCAATATATTAGTGCCAGTTTTCAGCGAGATACTAAAATACCAGGACAAGAGCTTGAGTTTTCACAAGAAAACAGTTTCTTGCTTTCTTTTAAACGTGGCGAAGACGACAAATGGTTGTATACTGATACCTATAATTTAACGTATCTACACGAATTTGAAAATCATTTTTCCTATCAATTGACACTTAAAAATTGGACACAAACGCCGGCGATGGCTTTGGTGTATAATGTTGTAACTAATGATGGTATAAAAACAGTGCCCGATTTAACATCGACAGAAGCCTCTTTATTGTTGCGTTGGGCGCCACATGAGCAATTTATTCAGGGGAAGTCTTACCGCACACCAATTACAAATAAATATCCTGTAATTAGTTTGGGTTTTAATTTTGGTTTAAAAGACGCGTTTAATGGTGCTTACGATTATCAAAAAATATACCTCGGTGTAAGTAAACGCTTTTATATGTCTACACTTGGTTTTACAGATATAATGATCCAGGGACGTTATACTTTTGGTAAAGTTCCTTTTCCGTTGCTAAGCACCGCGCCGGCCAATCAAACCTATTCCTATCAGTATTACGCCTTCAACCTGATGAATTTCAGCGAATTTGTTAGCGATCACTCTGTGAGTGTATTTTTCGACCATTCATTTTATGGTTTTTTCCTGAACAAAATTCCATTAATCCGAAAATTGAAATGGCGAGAATCTATATCGTTTAAGATGATTGCGGGCGGTCTGCGCCAGGAAAATAATCCGGCAGTACAATCAGATTTATATCAGTTTCCATTAAATGAAAGCGGTGTTCCTTATACGTACGCACTTCAAAAAACGCCCTACATGGAAGTTGGTGTTGGTATTAGTAATATTTTTAAAGTCATCCGGCTGGATGCCGTTCGGAGATTAAATTACCTGAACAATCCGGATGTTTCCAAATATGGAATCCGCGCATCTTTTGTATTCGATTTTTGATCCAAACAATCTTTAATTTTTCAGGGTTTCCTTTTTATGGAAAACAAACCTCTGGATCAAATCGATTACAAAGCCTTCGAAGGCAAATGGTATTCTTTATATTCTATTCCTACTTTGATGGACAGGAATTGGAAGCAGACAATAGAAACATATACACTCAAAGACGACGACCATTTCGACGTGCTTACCACTTATCATAAAGAAGGTAAAACCGAAGAAAAATCCATCACTTCGAAATTATTTTTTGACGATGAAAAAGCAGATGGCGATATGAAAGCTCAGTTTCTGTGGCCTTTTAAAATTGGTTATTGGATTATTGAACTGGCAGCTGATTACAGCTATGTAGTGGTTGGGCATCCAGATGAGAAATATCTGTTCATTATGGCTAAAGAGCCGAAAATCGATCCGGAATTATTGGTTACAATTATCGAAAATTGTAGGGAAAAAGGATATGAAGTAGAAAAGCTTGTAAGTCAGGAACACGCTTAGATTTCTTTTTTAACCGATCTGGTTTTTGAACCGGATCGGCTTATTCCTTTACATTTTTGTTGATAAAATACTGACAACTGCAAAGTTCAAAATTCCTATTTTTGAAGAACCGTTTATATTCTGAAACGGTTAATTCTTTACAGCAGCTTATGTACTTGATTTTTGATACGGAAACGACGGGTTTGCCTCGTAATTACAATGCACCAATTACCGATACCGATAATTGGCCGCGTTGTATACAAATTGCCTGGCAGCTCCACGATGAGATGGGAAGGATGATCGAACATCAGGATTATTTGGTTAAACCTGAAGGTTTTAATATTCCGTATGATGCAGAACGTATTCACGGAATTTCTACAGAACTCGCAGACGAGCAGGGGATAAGTCTTGCAGAAGCATTAGAGAAGTTTAATGCTGCGCTGGCAAAATCTAAATTTATTGTAGGCCAGAATGTTGGCTTCGATGTAAATATTATGGGCTGCGAATTTCATCGTTTTGGTGTAGCCAACAGCCTGGCAGATATGCCTGTTTTAGATACCTGTACAGAAGTTACAGCAAATCTTTTGCAATTGCCTGGCGGTAGAGGCGGACGCTTTAAGTTGCCTACACTTACTGAGTTGCATTCTTATCTTTTTGGTGTGCCATTCAGTGAAGCACATAACGCTACTGCCGATGTGGAGGCTACAACACGCTGCTTTTTAGAATTGATTAAAAGAGAAGTTTTCAAAAAAGAAGAACTTCTGGTAGATGTAGAGTATTTTCCGCGCTTTCGGGAAGTAAATCCGGATGCGATTGGAAGTTTCGGCATTCAGCACATCAATCTGAAATCGGCCTCTGATGAAATTCGCAAAAGAATACAAAAAACTGAAGGCGGAGGCGTTTCGAAACAAGAACTGGCCGAAAACCGTCAGGAACTTGCTGCAGCAACTTTTGTGCATTTACACAACCACACACAATTTTCTGTTCTTCAAAGTACTATTAGCGTTCCGGATTTGGTGAAGGCTGCGGCGGCACAAAAAATGCCCGCAGTAGCAATGACAGATCATGCAAATATGATGGGCGCATTTCATTTTGTGAACCATGTACTCAATCACAACAAAGCTGCCGAAGCAAAAAATGCAGCAGCAATAGAAGCTGGAGATCGCCCTACAGAAATTGTAATGAAACCAGTAGTCGGTTGCGAATTTTTTGTTTGCGAAAACCATTTGGATAAAACCAGACAAGATAATGGTTACCAAATGGTGCTATTGGCAAAAAACAAAAAAGGTTACCACAATTTGGCGAAAATGTCATCCATCGCCTATACAAAAGGATTTTACTATGTTCCCCGTATTGATAAAAATATAATTGAGCAATATAAGGAAGATATTATGGTATTGTCTGGAAACTTACAAGGTGAGGTGGCCAACAAATTGCTCAATATGGGCGAAAACCAGGCAGAAGAAGCACTGATTTGGTGGAAGGAAATGTTTGGTGATGATTTTTACATTGAGGTTATGCGCCACAATCAGGAAGATGAAAATCGTGTAAATACATCATTAATTAGTCTGGCCAAAAAACACCAGGTGAAATTAATCGCCACAAATAATACCTATTACATTAATAAAAAAGACGCAAACGCACACGATATTTTGCTTTGTGTTAAAGACGGTGAAAAGCAAGCTACGCCAATTGGCCGCGGCAGAGGTTACCGTTATGGCTTGCCCAACCAGGAATATTATTTTAAAAATGCTGAAGAAATGAAGTCGCTTTTTACGGATTTACCGGAAGCGATTTTAAATATTCAGGAAGTTATAGATAAAGTTGAAATTTATAAACTCGCACGCGAAGTACTTTTGCCTAAATTCGATATCCCTGAAGAATTTCAGGTAGAAGAAGATTTAGGTGACGGAGGAAAACGTGGAGAAAATAAATTTTTAGCCCATTTAACCTATAAAGGCGCAGAGCGAAGATATCCGGAAATTACTGACAGTATTCGCGAACGTTTGGATTTTGAACTCGCCACAATTGAGAAAACCGGTTATCCCGGTTATTTCCTAATTGTACAGGATTTTATAGCCGAAGCCAGAAATCTCGATGTATCTGTTGGTCCCGGCAGGGGATCTGCAGCCGGTTCTGCAGTTGCCTATTGTTTGGGAATCACCAATATTGATCCAATTAAGTACGATTTGCTTTTTGAGCGTTTTCTGAATCCGGACAGGGTTTCCATGCCCGATATCGATATCGATTTTGATGATGAAGGCCGGAGCCGCGTAATGGATTACGTAATTAATAAATACGGTTCCAATCAGGTTGCTCAAATCATCACCTACGGTACAATGGCAGCAAAATCGTCTATCCGTGATACTGCCCGCGTATTGGATCTGCCACTTTTTGAAGCCGATAAAATCGCGAAGCTTATTCCAAATATGAAGCTTGCGAAAATCTTCAACCTTGATGAAAAGAGCCTGAAGGATGCGCTAAGACCAGATGAGTATGAGCGTGTATTAGAACTTAAGGCTTTAGGCGGCGCAAAAGATTTGAGCGCAGAAACCATTCAACAGGCACAGGTTCTGGAAGGTTCTGTAAGAAATACCGGTATTCACGCCTGTGGAGTAATTATCACACCAGATGATATTACCAACTTCGTTCCGGTTTCTGTTGCCAAAGATTCTGATCTGTATGTAACGCAATTTGACAACTCTGTTGTAGAAAGTGCCGGATTGTTGAAGATGGACTTTTTGGGTTTAAAAACCCTGACGTTAATTAAAGACACGGTTAAACTGGTGAAAAAACGCCATAATATTGATTTAGATCCCGATAATATTCCTATTGATGATGTAATGACTTATGAGTTGTTCCAGCGTGGCGAAACCATCGGGATTTTCCAATATGAAAGTCCAGGTATGCAGAAGTATATGAAAGAGTTGAAACCAACAGTTTTTGACGATTTGATTGCGATGAATGCCTTGTACAGACCCGGACCAATGGAATATATACCGAGTTTCGTTCGCCGTAAAAACGGCGAAGAAGAAATTCAATATGATTTGGACGCCTGCGAAGAGTACCTGAAAGAAACCTACGGGATTACCGTTTACCAGGAACAGGTAATGCTTTTATCGCAAAAACTTGCCGGATTTACCAAAGGTGAGGCCGATGTTTTGCGTAAAGCCATGGGTAAAAAACAGAAGGAAGTTCTCGATAAAATGAAGCCGAAATTCGTAGCTCAGGCTGCAGAAAAAGGCCATGCGCCAGCAACCTTAGAGAAAATATGGAAAGATTGGGAAGCTTTTGCATCTTATGCATTTAACAAATCGCACTCTACCTGTTACGCGTGGATTGCTTATCAAACGGCTTATTTAAAAGCACACTATCCGGCAGAGTATATGGCTGCAGTATTATCCAATAATATGAGCGACATTAAACAAGTGGCATTTTTTATGGAAGAATGCCGCCAAATGGGTGTTGTAGTTCTTGGTCCGGATGTAAATGAATCTGATATCAAGTTTTCGGTAAATGCGAAAGGGGAGGTTCGATTTGGAATGTCGGCGGTTAAAGGCGTGGGTGAAAAGGCGGTAGAAAGTATTATAGAAGAACGCCTGGAGAAAGGTCCATATAAAGGCATTTATGATTTCGCAAAGCGATCCAATACGCGTACGGTCAACAAAAAAGCATACGAAAGCTTCGTATATAGTGGCGCATTCGATGCTTTCGGCAATCACCGTGCACAATATTTTTATATTGGCCCCAACGATAAAATGAATGGCATAGAAAAGATTATTAAATATGCCAATGATTTCCAGAACAATGAAAATACAGCACAGGCGTCTTTATTCGGCGGATCGAAAGCAGAATTAATTCTGGAGCCATCTTTGCCGGTTTCACCAGAATGGGCGTTGATTGATCGGTTAAAATATGAAAAAGATGCAATCGGGATTTTTCTTTCCGGGCATCCGTTAGATAATTACAAACTTGAATTGGATCGTTTCTGCACACACAATGTGAAGCAACTGAGCATTATCAATAAAGTACGTATGGGTGATACGAATGAAGATGTGCTTGCTGAGTTCGACAAACTCAAAAACCGCGAACTTTGCGTAGGCGGCTTAGTTGTTACAGCATCTCAAAGAATTACCAAAACCGGAAAACCTTTTGGAACTTTTGTTTTCGAAGATTATGATGATGCGAGCGAAATGGCTTTATTTGGGGAAGATTTCCTGAAATTTAAATCGTTTTTAACAGAAGGTTATTTCCTGCAAATAAGAGGGCGTGTTGGCGAACGTTTCGGAAAAGCCGGCGATTGGGAGTTTAAAATAACCGCGATAAACCTGATGTCTGAATTGCGCGATAAATTGGCCAAAAGCATAACCATTCAAGTCCCGATAGAAAGGGTTAATGAAGAACTGATGCGCGAAATTGAAGCCATTTTAGCAGACAATAAAGCCAATTCCGAACAACAAAACTGCCAACTTAATTTTGCCGTTTTTGATAGCGAAAAGCAGATTGTACTGGATTTGTCTTCTAAAAATTTAAAAATAAACCCCAACAATAAGTTTTTGGAACAATTGGTTGGATTGAATGTTGTAAACTACAAGCTTAATTAAACATTGTACCTTACCGTACAAACATTTAAGAGTTTTATGCACAGAATGTTTGCTGTGAAACGCAGTTGCCCGTTGCTCAAGATAATGTCAAATTGGCATTACAGTTTGCTTGGCATTACAATTGAATACATATATTTGAACATAAAAAATTAATTATGGCATTAGAAATCACAGATGCAAACTTCGAGGAAGTTGTGTTAAAATCAGATAAACCCGTGTTGGTAGATTTTTGGGCAGAATGGTGTGGCCCATGTCGCATGGTTGGTCCAGTTGTTGAAGAAATCGCAAAAGAATATGATGGTAAAGCTATTGTAGGAAAGGTAAATGTTGATAACAACCCACAGATTTCTATGCAGTTTGGTATTCGTAACATCCCGGCTTTGTTATATTTTAAAGACGGACAGGTTGTAGACAAACAAGTTGGTGCAGTTCCAAAATCTATTCTTGCAGATAAATTAAACAAGCAATTGGCTTAATTTTCGAAGCATCTAAAGGAAAGAAGCCTTAAGGCTTGTAACATATTTAAAACCCGAAAACAATTTTGTCTTTCGGGTTTTTTATTTGCATATAAATGTGTTTTTTTATTACAAACTAATCAAAACATGAGATCCCAAAAAAAGAATACCATAGTTTTATTTACCGCTGGTTTGCTGGTACTCGGCATTGCCCCGGCAAGTGTAAATGCACAGGTAGAAAAACAGCAACCTACTGCAGATTTTAAACCTGCTTTTAGCGGTCAAACCCGTGCACTAGCAGTAAAAACAAACACTCCTTTAGATATTTCTATTCTGAACAGTAAGCTGGAAAATCCCTGGGGAATTTCGCAAATGCCAGATGGTCGTTTCCTGATTACGCAGAAACAGGGAACAATGGTAATTCTTACAGCAGATGGTAAATCACAAAAAATAATTAAGGGACTTGCAGAGGTTGATCCTTCGGGGCAGGGAGGTTTGCTAGATGTAACGCTTGCACCAGATTTTGCTACAAGTAAAATGATATACTGGGCATATTCTGAGCCGCAGGCTAAAGGCGTTTTGCTGGCCATTGCGAAAGGAAAACTTTCCGCTAATGAAACCGCTATCGAAAATGCAAAAGTAATTTATCGGGCAACACCTGCATATTCTGGCAAGCTTCAGTACGGTTCACGCATTGTTTTCGATAAAAATGGAAATCTTTTTGTAAGTACGGGTGAGCGATCCGGAAATGATATCCGCATGCAAGCACAATATCTTAATTCTTCACTCGGTAAAATTTTGCATTTAACACCTGAAGGCAGAGCTGTTGCTAATGGTCCTTTTGCAGGAAAAGCTGACGCCCGCCCTGAAATTTACGCTTATGGTTTGAGAAATCCTGATGGTTTAGCAATAAACCCAGAAACGGGTGATTTATGGGAAGCAGAATTTGGACCAAGAGGTGGCGATGAAGTCAACATTATTAAACCAGGTAAAAATTATGGTTGGCCGGTAATTACATATGGAATTGAGTATAGTGGCAAAAAAGTAGGTGAGGGCATTCAGCAGAAAGAAGGTATGGAACAACCTGTTTATTATTGGAACCCAAGTATATCACCAGGTACCATTGCTTTTTACAACAGTGATAATATAGCCGAATGGAAAGGCAATTTATTTATTGGCGCTTTAAGCGGATCGCACATTATTCGCCTGGTCATAAAAGACAATAAAATTGTTGGCGAAGAACGTTTACTTGAAGGTAAAGGCGAACGTTTCAGAGATTTGATGGAAGGAAAAGACGGTGCTTTATATGCCGTTACAGATAATGGGAACTTATACCGTATAAGTAAGAAATAAATTTAAAAGCCCATTTAGAAAAAATAAAATGGGCTTTTAAATTTCATATGTCTTAATATTTAAGTTGTTTAGACATAGTTACTAAGGTTTGGAAAGTAATAAGTTAATCGGTTTTTTTCCTTAGTAAATGTTGATTAGTACTTTCCAAATTTATAGGTAATTCCAACACCCAGTGTTTCTTTTAACTGAAGTTTACCAATCTGGTTGTCGTCATAAAATAAATCTGCGGTAATCTGGGTGGAAATAAACCGGTTTATCTTCATATCAAGAATACCGGAATATGCCATAACCAAGTTTTGTGGCTCCTGCAGATAATTGCTGAATACACCAAAACGGTTATCCAGTAAAATGTTTTCCATTAGTTTCACTTTATATCTTCCGCCAACGTAAACACCTAACTGATAGAGAAAACTATTACCCGGATCAATACCAAATGCCTGGCTTAGAATTCCATCGCGATCCGAATCAAATACAGCCTGGTCATTTACGAATGTCATTCTAGACGTAACCGGATGAATGCTCAGCTGGAAATTATCGTTCGGTACATAATCAAATCCAAAGCCGACAGTTACATATGCAGGGGCAAGAAAGTTGGAGAGGTAACCTTGATTCGGATTCGAATAATCATAACCTTTACTAAATTGTGTTTTAATGTTCAAAGCAGCCGCTGTATACCACTTGCTGTCATTAATTTGATAGCCATATTTAGAGGTAAGGTCAATTACATCTTCCACTTTAGTGGTTTGACTTCCCTGTTCGGAACGTAAACCATATCCGAGTAAAAAACGGTTTTCCCAAAGGTTTTTGCCGCGTTTTAAGTTGAATTCATAATCTGCACGGGCAGTTAATGCAACTGAGTTTATACCTCCGGCAACCCAATTCGAAAATGCAGCCTGGTTAAGCAGTAATGTATTGGTTCCCCTGATGGTCCATCCTTCCTGCTTTTTTGCGGTATCGAGCCTGCCAACAAGTTTTCCGCTTTCGGTATTTACCTTACCATCACTTACTACTTGGCTAAAACTGTATACACTAATCAGGGACGATAATGTGAGTAGAAAAAGTTTTTTCATAATCTTGAAATATTCCTTAAAGTTGTAAAGCGAATATAGAAAAATATTTTTTATACATTTACTTATATGCAAAATGTGAATTATGAAGATGCACAAGGATATGGTAACCTGGAGCTTTTGGCCCGGCAGGTTGTAGAAGGGTTTATCACAGGATTGCACAAAAGTCCGTTTCATGGTTTTTCTGTAGAATTTGCGGAACATAGACAGTATAATGCCGGAGATAATGTAAAAAATATCGATTGGAAATTATTTGCTAAAACAGATAAATTATATAGCAAGCGCTTTGAAGAAGAAACGAATTTACGTGCCCAATTCGTGATCGATGTTTCCTCATCAATGTATTTTCCGGAAGGGACAAAAAATAAGCTGACCTTTGCTATCGAAGCAACAGCATCATTGATGTATTTGCTTAAAAAACAAAGAGATGCTTTTGGGTTGGGCTTATTTACAGATGAAATTTTGTTTAATTCGCAGGCAAAATCAACCAACGCACATCAGAAATTTTTGTTTAACCAACTTGATGATTTGTTGCAGAGACCCAAAATACTCAGCAAAACAAATCTGAGTGAAGCTCTTCATCAAATTGCAGAATTAATTCATAAAAGATCACTTGTTGTACTTTTTAGCGATTTATTAAGCAATGCTTTAGATCAGGAAAGTATCAATGAGTTTTTTGATGCACTGCTTCATTTAAAGTTTAACAAACATGAAGTTGTAATTTTCAATGTTGTAGATAAAGCTAAAGAGGTTAATTTTGAGTTTGAGAACAGACCATACCAATTTATAGATCTGGAAACCGGATCGAATATTAAAATACAGGCTAACCTAGTGAAAAACAATTATGTAGAAGCTATGGAAAGTTATCGCCAGCAAATTGAATTGCGCTGTGCACAATATAAAATTGATCTGATAGATGCTGATATCACCGAAGGATTTTATCCCGTTTTGCAAGCTTATTTACTCAAAAGACAAAAAATGGGCTAAGACTTTACTACCACTAAAATCTATTTTTTTTAAAGTACAAACAAGCACGTAGGCGCAACTGTTAAATAAAGGAATACAAAACAACTTTCACTATGTTAGAAAAAGGCAGTAAAGCACCTGATTTTGAATTGAATGCTACTCCCGATCAAAAAGTAAAACTTTCTGATTTTTTAGGTAAAAATGTTATCCTGGCTTTTTATCCGGCAGATTGGAGTCCGGTATGTGGCGATCAAATGGCTCTTTATAACGAGATGCTTAAGTTTTTTGCCAAATACGATGCACAGATTTTAGGCATTTCTGTAGATAGTGTATGGTGCCACAATGCCTTCGAAAAGGATAGAAACCTGCATTTTCCATTACTTGCAGATTTCGAACCAAAAGGACAGGTTTCCAAAAAATATGGTGTTTATGATGATGAAGTAGGAGAAAGTAAGCGCGCTCTTTTCGTTATTGATAAACAAGGAATTGTTGCCTGGAGCTACTTATCACCAACAGCAGTAAACCCAGGGGCAGACGGTATTTTAGATGCGCTAGAAACATTGGAGACTAAATAATGGCAAGTAAACTTACACCGGCGGTACATGATCAGGATCATGCCAGAGGAATAGCTTCTGCAAAAATTGAGATAGTAGAATTTGGCGATTATCAATGCTCTTATTGTGGAGATGCACATCCGATTTTGCAAGAAATTGAGGATACATTTGGAGATCAGATTCGTTTCGTCTTCAGGCACTTTCCTCTACAAAATGCACATCAATACGCTATTCCAGCCGCATTTGCCGCAGAAGCTGCCGGCTTGCAAAATAAATTCTGGGCGATGCACGACGCCTTGTTCAACAACCAACATCGCCTTTCAACAGAAATTTTCGATGAATTGGCAACAAGTATCGGAATAGATTTAGGACAATTTAATACAGATCGCGAATCAGAAGGTGTAAAAAATAAAGTTGAAACAGATTTTGAAAGTGGAATGAGAAGTGGAGTCAATGGCACTCCCTCATTCTATGTTAATGGCGAAAAGTTCGATGGCGGCGTTCAAGATCTGTATGCTATGTTAAAAGAAAGTGCAGAGTAAGAGCAATTGCCTTGAATATACACGTAAATGACTGTTTTAGCAGTCATTTTTTGTTTAGTGCAAAATTTATAAAAAAACCTCATGTATTTTGCAATACATGAGGTATCAGATAAGGGTAACCGGAAAACTAAAAAACTAATTATGAGTTTTTAGAATTAACAAAACTGAAATCGCTTCTGGTGTTTTGTTAATTCAAAGGTGCAGTTCATTTATGAAGTTTTAGTGAAGAAACGTTCATCGCAAAGCACATTTAGTCTATTCCTCTCAACATAAAAGTCAGATTCCTGTTTAAATTCTGTGAAATGGTCTGATCTTAAAAACAATCAGCAGCCGATTGATCTTTATATACGTGAACATCCCAAATTAATTCATTTCTAGATTAGAACATATGAGCAAAAATGTTTCAGAACAACTGGTAGATATGCTGGTTGAAGCTGGTGTAAAACGAATTTACGCCGTTACCGGTGATAGCCTAAATTACTTTAATGATGCCGTTCGTAAAAATGGCAAGATAAAATGGATACACGTGCGGAATGAGGAAGCAGGAGCGTTTGCTGCCGCTGCCGAAGCAGAGCTTGATGGAATTGCCTGTTGCGCGGGTAGTTGTGGGCCGGGGCATGTTCACCTTATAAATGGGTTGTATGATGCACATCGTTCACATGTGCCCGTAATTGCAATTGCATCTACCATTCCGACCAATGAATTTGGAACAGATTTTTTTCAGGAAACGAATACAATAAAATTATTTGATGATTGCAGCTATTACAATCAGGTTGCAACTACTGCACAGCAGGCTCCTCGTATGTTGCAAACTGCAATTCAGCATGCGGTACATAAAAAAGGTGTGGCCGTATTTGGTTTACCTGGAGATGTTGCCCAGCAAGAGGCTATCGAAAGCGAAACAGCCATGCAGCTTTTTCATAGCAAACCAGTTATCCGCCCCGCAGATATTGAACTTATGCATCTATCAGCATTGATAAATGATGAGAAAAAGATCATGATTTATTGTGGTATTGGCGCGGCGGAAGCACATGATGAAGTCGTACAACTTGCCGAAAAATTAAAAGCACCTGTTGGATTTTCTTTCAGAGGTAAAATGGGCATTCAGTACAATAACCCTTACGAGATTGGTATGACCGGATTGCTAGGCCAACCATCGGCATATCATGCAATGCACGAGGCGGATGTTGTTATTTTGTTGGGAACCGATTTTCCATATGTCAACTTTATGCCAACTAAAAATAAAATTGTTCAGATTGATGAGAGTCCGGAACGGCTTGGAAGGCGCGCTAAACTGACGATGGGCTTGTGCGGAAATATTGGTGATACCATTCGTGCAGTTCTCCCTTTTCTTGAAGAAAAAACGGATGCTCAGTTTCTGAAATCACAGTTGGATTTTTACGCCAAAGTAAAAGAGAATCAACAAGTATATGTGAAGGAGCAAGGTACAGAAGATAATATTCAGCCAGAATTCGTAGCAGAAACATTGAACAGACTAGCCGCAAAAGATGCAATTTTTACGGTAGATACCGGGATGTGCTGCGTTTGGGGTGCGCGTTTTATAGAAGGAACAGGGGAACGCAAAATGCTTGGTTCATTTAATCACGGTTCTATGGCTAATGCGATGCCAATGGCAATTGGTGCTGCACTGGCTCGGCCTATGCAGCAAGTTATTGCACTTTGTGGAGATGGTGGCCTTTCCATGTTGCTCGGAGATCTTGCAACTATAAAACAATACAATTTACCTGTAAAACTTATTGTTTTCAATAACAGATCATTAGGTATGGTGAAACTTGAAATGGAGGTTGATGGATTACCTGACAATGAAACCGATATGATCAATCCTGATTTTGCTTTGGTAGCACAGGCTATGGGCTTTAAAGGAATTACTATACATAGCCCTGCAGAAGTTGAAACGTCCATTGCTCATGCTTTGGCAGAAGACGGGCCGGTTTTATTAAATGTTATGACCAATCCTAATGCACTGGCTATGCCGCCAAAAATTGAATGGAAACAAATTAAAGGAATGACAGAATCTATGGCGAAGCTGATGTTGGGCGGTAAAATGACCGAGGTTTTTGATACAATAAAATCGAACTATAAACACCTGGGTGAAATTATTTAACCCTACTAAATACAAAAGCCTGCTATGCGCAGGCTTTTGTACAATATTTAATATTATAAATTTCCACGCAATGCTTGTTCGCGCTCTAATGACTCAAATAACGCTTTGAAGTTTCCTGCACCAAAACTTTGTGCTCCCCTGCGTTGAATAATTTCGTAGAAAAGTGTTGGCCGGTCTTCAACGGGTTTAGTAAAAATCTGCAGTAAATAACCTTCTTCATCACAGTCTACCAAAATTCCAAGCTCAGCAAGTAAAGCGATCTCTTCTTCTATCTCACCTACGCGCTCGGGCATCATTTCGTAGTATGCTTCAGGTGGGGGACTTAAAAACTCCACACCTCTGGCTTTTAAATCTTTTACTGTTTTCACAATATCTGCGGTAGCGAGTGCGATATGCTGTACACCTTCACCTTCATGAAATTCAAGATATTCCTCTACCTGAGATTTTTTCTTCCCTTCTGCAGGCTCATTTATTGGGAACTTAGAATATCCATTGCCGTTACTCATAACTTTACTCATCAATGCAGAGTATTCTGTATTAATTTGCTTGTCGTCAAAAGAAAGTATATTCACAAAACCCATCACTTTTTCGTACCACTGAACCGCTTCATTCATACGGTTCCAACCCACATTTCCAACACAATGGTCAATATATAATAAGCCTGCATCAGCTGGGTTGTATGCACTTTCCAACACTTCATATCCAGGCATAAATGCACCCGTATAATTTTTCCGTTCAATAAACATATGAACGGTTTCACCATAGGTATATATACCACTCATTCTTACCTCTCCAAACTTATCTGTTAATACTTTTGGCTCTAAATAAGTTGTGGCACCACGGCTCATGGTTTCTTCATAAGCTTTAAAGGCATCATCTACCCAAAGGGCCAACACCTTTACACCATCACCATGTTTTTTAACATGTTCCGAAATTAGACTCTCCGACCTTAACGCTGTAGTAAGGACAATTCTGATTTTGCCTTGTTGCAAAACATATGAAGCGCGGTCTCTTACTCCGGTTTCGGGACCGGCATATGCTAATGTCTGAAAGCCAAAAGCAGTTTTATAATAGTGAGCGGCTTGCTTCGCATTACCCACATAAAATTCGATGTAATCTGTGCCGTTAATTGGCAAAAAATCTTGTGCTTTCGCAATCTTCTCTGCGAATGTTAATGTTTCCATACTGTTGTCTTGTTAAATTTTTTTAAATGTTGGACCTCATTGCGAATATGATCTGACAGGGCGTGACTTTCATTTACTCAATATTAATTTGCCAGCTTTTATGGTAGTTTTCATCTTCAATATTCAATGCATCTTCTGTAAGCATTAGGGGTTTGAAAGGATCTATCATAACAGCAAGTTCATCGGTTTTTTCTTGCCCGATTGATTTTTCTACAGTTCCGGGATGTGGCCCGTGGGGGATACCTCCGGGATGGAGTGTAATTTGTCCCTTCACTACGCTTTTTCTACTCATAAAATCCCCATCTACGTAATACAAAACCTCATCGCTATCTACATTACTGTGGTTATAAGGTGCTGGAATTGAATCAGGATGGTAGTCATATTTACGAGGTACGAACGAACACACTACAAAATTGTGGCCTTCGAAAGTCTGGTGAACGGGAGGTGGCTGATGTAATCTGCCGGTAATTGGTTCAAAATCATGAATAGAAAATGCATAAGGGTAATGATATCCATCCCAGCCTACGTAATCAAAAGGATGGGTTCCATAAACATATGGATACATCAGTCCTTGTTTTTTGATCAGTACTTTGTAATCTCCATACTCATCAAAAGTTTTTAGATTTTCAGGCAGTCTCAGATCGCGTTCACAAAAAGGAGAATGTTCCAAAAACTGGCCATATTCATTTAGGTAGCGTTTAGGTGCGCGTATCGGGCTAAAACTCTCTACAATAAAAAGGCGGTTTTTTTCATCATCAAATTCCATTTGATAGATAGTTCCACGTGGTATGATCAGATAGTCTCCATAGGAAAACCTTATTTCACCGAAACCGGTTTTCAATTTTCCGGACCCTTCATGTATAAAGATCATTTCATCAGCCTGACTATTTTTATAAAAATAATCGGTCATTGATTTTTTCGGTGCCGCAAGCACAATGTGTAAATCATTGTTTACCAGTACTGCTTTACGGCTTTCAAGATAGTCATCCTCAGGTTGAATGTTGAAACCAATAAGACTGGTATGCTTCAGATGCCGTTCTACAGCAATTTTAGGTTCAACACTGTAGGCTTTTCCAAGTGTTTTAACAATGGTTGGCGGATGACAGTGATAAACAAGAGAATACAGGCTCGAAAAACCTTCGGTTGAAACCAGTTCTTCGGCATACAGATTGCCATCGGGTTTGCGAAAAACGGTATGTCGCTTAGCAGGAATTTGCCCCATTTTATGATATACAGGCATATTGATTTAAATTTGGTTAAAAAAATGTTGACGTGTGAAGATGTTCAATGCGAAAGCACTAAACACGAGTCGGGATGATGGGAATTTACAAAGAAAATTGAGCCATAATCAATTTGGACAGCATTTTGTAACGACGTGCAGCAATGGCGCCATTAACTAAATCGATATGTAATGCTTTTAAGATCATGTGTTTACTGGTAACCAAGGTAAGTAAATTATTCTTTAAAATGAAAATTAAAAAATAAAATAAAAATTTTTATTGTGTTCTGAATGACTAGATTTACCGAGTACTTTAACCAAATTCTTATGAAATTAGTATCCTACAAAACGGAAGATTTAGAGCATCTGGGCATTTTTATTGATGGTCACATTTACAATTTAAATAGTTGTGATAAGCTGATTCCTGATAATATGAAGGCTTTTCTCGAAGGCGGAACAGAATTGATGGAGCGAGCGAAAATGATTGATCAAAACTTAAAAGCGCGAACAATCGAAGCAAAAGAAGAAATTTTTTACGAAATACTGGCGCCGGTGCCTCACCCCACAAGCTGCCGCGATGGATACGCATTTAGGCAACATGTAGCTGCGGCGAGAAGAAATCGTAAAGTAGACATGATTCCTCAGTTTGATGAATATCCGATTTTTTATTTCACCAATCACAACGCAATACAGGGAACAGGCGAGATTGAATGTATGCCAGATCACTTTGAAAAACTTGATTTTGAACTGGAAATTGCCGCCGTTATTGGTAAAAAGGGCAGAAACATCAAAGCTGCAGATGCAGATGAATATATTGCAGGTTACACGATAATGAACGATATGAGCGCGAGAACCTTGCAAATGGAGGAAATGTTACTGAATTTAGGGCCTGCAAAAGGAAAAGATTTTTCCACTGTAATTGGCCCGTGGCTCGTTACACCCGATGAGCTGGAGCACTACAAGGTAGCACCTAAAAATGGCCATACCGGAAATTCTTATAATTTAACAATGACATGCAGGGTGAATGGGATTGAGGTTTCGCGAGGTAACGTCTCAGATATGGATTGGACATTTGCAGAGATTATTGAGCGTTGTGCTTATGGTGTAGATGTGCTTCCTGGTGATGTAATTGGTTCTGGTACCGTTGGTACTGGCTGTTTTCTTGAACTTAACGGAACAGGCTTGTTAAATGATCCAAACTATCGGGTACAGTGGTTGCAACCCAATGATGTTGTTGAAATGGAAATTACGGGTTTAGGTGCTCTGACGAATACAATTACTCAAGTTGAAACCGACTTCTCGATTCTCTCTTTGAAAAAATAAAAGATCCATTTTAAAAATTCAAGCTGACTTCTACACTATGCTCACTTTATCAACAGCCGATCTCTCTCCGTCACAGCTCCAAAATTATCTTCAATACGCTATTGCACCAAGGCCAATTTGTTTCGCATCTACGGTAGATGAAAACGGACAAATTAACCTGAGTCCATTTAGTTTTTTCAACATGTTTAGCAGCAATCCGCCCATTTGCATTTTTTCTCCCGCGAGGCGAGTGCGCGACAATACCATAAAGCATACGCTTGAGAATGTGTTACAGGTTAAAGAATGTGTAATTAATATTGTGAATTACGATATGGTTCAACAGATGAGTTTGGCCAGTACAGAATACGGAAAAGGCGTAAATGAATTTGATAAATCGGGTTTTACAATGCTGCCTTCACAACTGGTGAAACCACCACGAGTAGCTGAAGCGCCTGTTCAGTTTGAATGTATTGTAAATGACATTATGCCTCTCGGTGAAAAAAATGGTGCCGGAAACCTAATTTTTGCTGAGATTAAACTCATTCACATTCGTGAAGATATTCTCGATGATGACGGTAAAATTGATCAGGAAAAAATTGATTTAGTCGCCCGCCTTGGGGGCGATTGGTATTGCCGCGTTACGAAAGATAATTTGTTTAAGGTAGCAAAACCTTTAACCTCTTTAGGAATTGGCATTGATGCCTTGCCTGCACCTATACGCTTATCAAAAGTCTTAAGTGGCAATGATTTGGGGAAACTTGGAAATATGGAGCAAATGCCATCAGCTGAAGAAATCGATTTGATCGCAAATTATCCTGAAGTAAAGGAAATTTTAGACGCAACAATTGGTGATGTTACGAACCGGGAACGCGAACTGCATCAACTCGCGCAAATTTACCTTCAGAAGGATGATGTTCTATTTGCATTGAAAATCCTCTTGCTTTAAACATCTTTTATCTTTAAATGTTTATAAACCATGCAAGCAATTATCCAAGTAGATCAATACATCGCGAAGTCGGCAGAATTTTCAATTCCTATACTTGAACATTTGCGTCATCTTGTTCATCAGGCAGATGCCCGTATCGAAGAAACGATAAAATGGGGAATGCCTTTTTTTGAATTAAAAGGCACAGTATGCCATATGGCAGCATTCAAAAATCACTGTGCCTTTGGTTTTTGGAAAGGTTCTTTAATGCAGGATGATTTTGGAATTTTTAAGGAACGAAAAGATGCTATGGGATGGCTTGGTCAAATTCGTTCTTTTACTGATTTACCACCGGATGACGTGCTGATCGCATACATTCAAACTGCAATTAAATTAAACGAAGATGGAATAAAACTTCCATCAAAGACAAAGTCTCCCGATCAGAAAGAATTAATTGTTCCGGATTATTTTCTCGAAGCCCTTGAATCTGATGCTAAAGCAATGTATGTTTTCCAGAATTTCAGTTACTCTAATAAAAAAGATTATGTGCAATGGCTATTAGAAGCTAAAACTGAAGCCACGCGGATTAAACGCTTAAATACAGCTATAGAGTGGATTGGTGAAGGGAAAGTGAGAATGTGGAAGTATCAGAAGTAAAACTAAAGTAAACTCACGATTTTCATGAATCTGGTCCTGTAATAACCTTCCAGGCTGGTAATGGTTACGCCATGTGCTTTTCCAGAAGATGCATGAATAAATTTAATACCATCATCGTCAATAGAATATACAATGCCTACATGACCAATTCTCCGCACGCGGGAATTGCTTCCGGTAAAAATTAATATATCGCCAACTTTAGCATTTTCGAGATTTGTTTCTTTGCCAACCAAACTAAACTCTCTTGAAGAACGCGGAACTTTGAAACCGAAATTACTGAATACATAACTCACAAAACCTGAACAATCAAAACCCACTTTAGGATTGCTTGTTGCATAACGATAGGGAATACCCAACATGCTTTTTGCGAAATCAATAATACTTTCTGATTGAGGTATATTGGCTTTTTCTGCACCATCTACCGATTTTGGCAGTTTTGCCGTTAATACTTTAATCAGCTGCTGGTATTCTGAAGGTAATACCGTTTGTGCATTTACAATGCCTGCTGATGAAATGAAAAATAAAATTGATACTAAGATTTTCTTCATTGGTTTCAAATATAGAAGAAAAAACCTTAAAGTATTAAAATGTTGAAAATGAGTATTTTTTTTTTGGAGGGTTTAGCCCGTCATTGCAAACTAAAGAGGTGGGATTTTATGTGGGTGTGTAGAGCTATGTGTTTCCGTGGCAAAGCTGGAAAGGTTGCTTCATCATTGCTCGTCTAGATGATGAAGTGGAAGGGGTAAAAAATATTATTGCAAACTGAAGGTTTGGGGTTTGTGGTGAGGCTCAAAGCAGTAGTTTTAAAGGCTTTTTCCATATTTCCGTGGCAAAAAAAATAAACCTTTTCTCTCTGCTAAAAAAAAATCAGCTCAATTTAGTTGTAATCCCTTTAGCGGATTTTCAAAAAAAAATGAGCTGATTTAGTATTTAAATTCTCTCAGCAGAGATTTAGATTGTTGAAAAAGTAGTTTGCGCCGGAGCACCCAATACAGGAATCGGTTTCATTTGACCCTGAATTGCACCGATTAAACCAATAATCCAAATTACAAACAAAGCAATGTATACAATCCAGAATACGGTTGCTATGGTTGCTGAAAGTGTCAATGCAATTAAAACCCTAGCAACAATACTCAATGCAATATTGGTTAAGTGAAACATCAAAGTTTGTCTTAGTTGATAGCTACCCAATGCTGTTCTGTTGTCTTTGTGTAAAGCGAAGTAGGCAATTAACCAACCAATAATTGTGAAATAACTAACAATACCGGCTGTTTTACCGTCAGATGTGGTCGTGAAATTCTGTGTTTCCATGGAATGTGTTTTAGATGATTTAGATGTAAATTAAAATTACATTGCCATGAACAAAAACCATGCAAAAAATTATTAAGGAGTGGTTACTGCTACCGGTAATATTTTTCCGTTAAAAAATTTGTGGCCAGTTTTCGCAAAATCAGCAATGTATTTTCCCATTTCAAACGCCATAACCGGACTTTGATACCCGGGAAATGCCGCTTCCAACATTTCTGTTTGTGCGGAACCTAAGGCGAGGCAATTTACTTTGATGCCAGTTTCTGCAAGTTCGAAAGCTAAACATTCTGTTAAAGTATGCAGTGCAGCTTTACTTGCAGAGTACGCAGATAAGCCAGGGAATTTCACACTGCCCTGAAAACCACCCATGCTTCCTATGTTTACCACATGACTGCCGCTATGCAGAAGTGGCAAAACATTTTGAATCATTCTGAAATGTGAAATCACGTTACTTTGCAACATTTCGCCCAGATCAATCTCTGTTGTTTCCAAAAAAGGTTTATTAATCAGCGATCCGGCGTTATTGATGAGAATATCAACGGTGCCAAGTCGCTCCTGTAGAAAAGGAATCAATGCGGCATAATCATCATTTACAATGTCAAATTCTACGGGAAGCAACGTACAATCGGGGTTTATGCCGCGTGCAATTTCCAACAGTTTTCGCAGTTTATCTGCGGAACGTGCAATGGCAACAATTTTATTTTCTTTCTGAAGGCTAAATTCCAGAGCGGTTTCAAAACCTATTCCGCTGCTGGCGCCAGTAATTATTATGTTCATTTAAGGGTGTTTTAAAATGCTGAATGTTCCAAAGTCCGGAAAATTTTTTTATTAAAATCCGGTATTGACAACTACTGAAATCTGAGCATAAAACTCGATTTTCAATTTCAAAATTAATTAATAATAGTTTCTGATCAAAAAGGCAATGCAGTTGCTACAAGCCAAAATCTTGCCTTATGGGATGTTCAATAACATACAATCCATCGTTAATTAATTTTTTATGATCTGCTTCTTTTGTCGCTTTTATTTCCAGATAAATCCTTACTTCTTTTTCTAAAGCCGGATTCGTTTTTTTCAATATCAATAATTCCAGTACTTCCAAAGCACACAACCAATCTTGGCGATGTACCGTTCTAAGTTGCTCAAAAATAGCAGCGGCATCGTTAAAATCGTCGTCGCGTTCGCGTACTTCCCGAACGCGTTTGTACAATTGATGGAGCAACTGCGTTTTCTCATCATATACAATAGCGTGTGTTTTTTCTTCACTTATCAATGCAATTTCCTCATAGGCATCTTTATCGGCAGCGCCATTAAAAACGGAAACAATCTTTTCACCAACGGCCATATCATAAGTTCCCCATTCAGGAAGAAATAAGGTATTTCCTTGTGCATCAACAGCTGTACAATTTTCAAAAACAATTAGAATGATCTTATCAGCAGATTTTAGAATATTTGTGATGTTTCCTTTAACAGAAATTCCGTTGATAAATTTAAGTGTCGTCTGTTCGCCTATAATAATTCCGGATGCTTTAAGCTCCGTTTCATCGAAATTTTCTAAGGGTTTTTCAAATCCTTCAAGTTTTCCTACCGGAGATGAAAAACCATCTTTGTGATATGTTTTTCCGTGTCCTTCCAATTGTTTTCCGTCATAAGCAAGTGCAGTAGGGCCAGTGCTTTTTATAAAATTGACTGCATCATCGGGAGCCAGACCCATATCCGTAAATATTCCGCTCACCTGCAGTCCGGAACTGTATACTGCCGTTGCCACATTTTTGCAGGAAATGGCTTTGAGAATTCCTTCGGCTCCACCAACTCGGAATGCCATTGTATTGGCGAAATTTTCGAGAACATCAATTAAATTTTGAAACGTTGGCGTCACAAACAGCTGAGGTTGCGGTTTAGTAATGTCGTATTGGTAATGAATTGTGTCTATGGTATACCACAATTTTTCTACCTCTCTTGTCATGCACGAGGCGCTTTCCCCTATAGACGAAAGCAAACCGGCGCCATAAATTTTTGGATCTTCCAAGGTACCAATCAATCCATACTCCACCGTCCACCAATGTAAACGACCCAAAAGTGCCATTTCTGAGGGATCGCCCATATTTTCGCTTATGTATTTCAACTTCCGTTCGGCAAGCGCAATTTCCTGCTCATCTGTATCAGAAGATTCTTTCAGGATTGAGAGTTTTCTGATGGCTTCATACAACTCGAAATCTTTTTCAGAAAACATGGCTTTTGCACCGATAGATCCAAAATAACTCAGATAGTTGTTGTAATCGGTATCGGCAATGATTGGCGCGTGGCCCGCACTTTCATGAATAATATCTGGCGCAGGTGTATACTCGATATGGTTAATCTGGCGGATATCTGCAGCAATTACCAATACACGATAAGCCTGATATTCCATAAAGGCAGCTGGCGGAATAAATCCGTCAACCGTCACAGCTCCCCATCCAATTTTTCCCAGGTTGTCATTCATGGTTTGCAGATCTGGAATATATTCAATACTTAATCCTGCGCGCTCCAAACCCTTGATGTATGGATAGTAGGCTACATTTTTGAGATAACTGTAATTCTGACGCATAACGTAGCGCCAAATTGCCTGATCGATAGGCGTATATTTCTTGTAATTTTGGGCAACAATAAATTGTTTCAGGTGACGCGGTAATCTGGCTACCTGTTGATTGTTAAAATCGTTGAAGTGGCTCATGAATATTGTGAATATAAGTTGGTTGCTTGCTAAGTTATGATCTTGAGGAAGCAATACAAAATTGACGAGCGTTATTTTTACTGTAGGGTGTCTAAAAGACAATTGAAAGGATGTACATCCTGTTTATGAGTTTAGTGCTGATTTTTTTTTCCAATTTTTTTTACGCTAAACGTGAAATAATGCTGATAGATATAACTGAACAAGGCCATTAATACAGATACCGCAATTCTCGACAACATGGCAAGCGTTGGGTACTCTCTAAATAGTTCAAGCAGAAACTTCAATAAAACATAATTTGCCAGAATATTAATGAGTTGTAAATTCAGGAATCTGAAAAGCTGTACTCTCCCTTTAAGCTCACTATGTGTGAAAATTACGTATTTATTAAGCAAAAAACTGGTTGGAATGGCAACTGCATAATCGAAAAAAAGAGATGCCGTTTCTCGTTGAACCACAATGAAACCGAAATTTATTTCTTTGGTTTTAAACAGGAAGAAATATGCAAAATAATAGCTAAGTATCCCTAAAAGAAGCGTGCCTCCGCCAGTTGCCAGATAGCGAAAATTATGCAGAGATATGAACTTCTTAAATGGCGGGTGAAAAAAATCGATACAAGCTAAAATAAGTGGACGCATTTATTTCTGTAGATGTTGAGCGTGCAAAGTTAATTTTTTCTGTAAACTATCAGCTATTGTGATGCAAAAGCCGCAGTATACAAACATGGCTTTTGCATCATTACACACAATTTATTTTTTAGGGTCTGTATGTACCATACTTTCCATTGCTTTTTCCAGGTTCAGTTCCAGACCTTTGGCTATAGCCAAACCCAAACTCATGTCTGCCCGAAACCAATGGCAAAGCTGACGGTTTACAATATCTTCTTTCTTCGGACCTGTAATTCCGCCCATTGCGCCCACAATATTGGCCACCGTATTTTTCTTAGCCTGAGGATCCATTAAACGATAAAGATTTCCAGGTTGCGTATAATGATCATTTTCGCCCTCGGCATTCCTGTCGTAATGGTCTGCAACCAATGATTCCAGCGGCCATGCAGTCTGCTTATAGTGATGATCTGCTTCAATGTCGTCAAAACTATTAGGAAAATAATTTGGGTTGGAACCGCCATTTCCGTCTATGCGCATCATTCCATCCCGTTGATAGTTGCTCACCATAAAAGGGCATCGGTTTACCGGGATCTGTTCGTAATTTCCACCTAAACGATAGCGTTGCGCGTCGGGGTAAGATAAAATCCGGCCCTGCAACATTTTGTCAGGAGAATAATAAATTCCGTCTACCACATGTGCAGGTGCAAAAGCTGCTTGCTCTACATGGGCAAAATAGTTGTCTGGATTTTCATTGAGTTCCAGTTCGCCAACTTCAATCAAAGGATAATCACCATGCGGCCAAACTTTGGTCAAATCAAATGGATTTAAATGATAGTGTTTAGCTTGTTCAAAAGGCATAACCTGAACAGAAAGCGTCCATTTAGGGAAATCTCCTTTTTGTATAGATTCAAAAAGGTCTCTTTGCGCGTGATCAGCATCTTGTGCTTTCATATCCACAGCTTCATCATTGGTAAAATTCTTAATTCCCTGTTGGGTTTTAAAGTGGAACTTTACGTAAAAGCGTTCGCTTTGAGCATTATAAAAAGAAAAAGTGTGGCTGCCAAATCCGTCCATGTGGCGGTAAGAAAAAGGTGTTCCGCGGTCACTCATCAAAATTAAAACCTGGTGTAAACTTTCCGGGTTTAAACTCCAGAAATCCCACATCATTGTTGGACTTTTCGTGTTCGTTTGCGGATCGCGTTTTTGCGTGTGGATAAAATCGCCAAACTTTTTCGGGTCTTTAACAAAAAAAACCGGCGTATTATTTCCAACGAGATCCCAATTTCCATCTTCAGTATAAAACTTCAGTGCAAAACCACGCGGATCTCTTTCTGTATCAGCAGATCCTTTTTCTCCGCCAACAGTAGAAAAACGAAGAAAAATCTTTGTTTTTTTTCCAATTTCAGAAAAAAGTTTGGCCTTGGTATACTTCGTAATGTCTTGCGTAACTGTAAATGTGCCGTATGCTCCAGAACCTTTAGCATGTACAACACGTTCTGGAATGCGCTCTCTGTTAAAATGCGCCATCTTTTCATGAAGAATGAAATCTTGGATAAGAATAGGCCCGCGGGGACCAACAGTCATGCTGTCTTCGTTATTGGCATAAGGAATGCCAGAAGCACTGGTCAGTTTCTTTTTGTCGCTCATGGTTTGAACTTATGTTTTGTTAGCCGAAGAAATGAATGTTAAAACTCACTTAAACGATTAAATTTTTGTTTTTCTAAGGTCTTTAAATCTACGAAAATCTACTTGTTTTTGGAATAGTCAACCGGATCTGATACAAAATCGATTACAGCACACCAGGTATATGACGGATGTGGTTGAATACTTACCCCAACAATATTCATATTTCTTTTGTAGTCGATAATATTGAAACGATGTCCAAGTGAAGGTACTCCACAATCCAATAGTAAATGACAAACAATATCCAGGCTGTTAGAGAAACCGAAATCAATATTTTCACTCATTGATCTGTTTGGGAAATATTTTGCCAAACGAACATTAAAACGATCTCCGTTACTGCTTTCATGCGTGTCTAAATTGTTCCTGTCTAAATCAATTGCATGGTTTCTGCTCAAAGCAGTCAATTTATCGTTCGGATAAAACATTGGTAAGTTTTTAACTCCCTTTAAATGTTTCAGTAAGGACAAATAGTAAGGATTGTTACGCGTAATACGCAGTTCATTGTAATTGCTATACTGACGCATCTTTGCATTATAAGTATTAATGTAGTCTTCCAGAAAAGTGTAATAAAATTTTTCGCCATCCAGGCGGATGAGGTTCATATACATAATTACATTTTTCTCTTCGTTTGTGAGGAAAAGAGAGTTTACTGCGGTGTTTGCCTTCGCAAAATCTGCATTTGTCCATTTCTGTGCATGAACAAAGTTGAACCCAAAAAATAAGAATGTGAATAAAGCTAAAGTCTGTTTATGCATAGGGCGATTATGAAGCATAACGCCCAATTTTAACTTTTATTTTTTGACTTATGTGTCATATATGAAAAAAGCCGGAACTAAATATTTTCCGGCTTTTTTGGCTATCTGAAATTATAAAAACATGCCACCAGATGCTTCAATACGCTGGGCATTAATCCATCTTGCATCATCAGTACATAAAAAGGCTACAATACCGCCAATATCATCCGGTAAACCTACACGGCCTAAAGCAGTTTGCGCTGCAATGTGTGCATTAACCTGTTCGTTATCGCGTACCGTTCCGCCGCCAAAATCAGTTTCTATCGCACCCGGTGCAACAATATTTACACGAATACCTCTGGCACCAAGCTCTTTCGCCTGGTATTTTGTTAAGGTTTCCATTCCGCCCTTCATTGCTGCGTAAGCTGCATATCCCGGAAGTGAAAAACGCGCCAAACCGGTAGAAATGTTCACAATCGCTCCTCCGTCATTTAAAATGGTCAACGCTTTTTGAGTTAAAAAGAACGGTCCTTTAAACTGAATGTTTACCAAAGTATCAAACTGCTCTTCTGAAGTTTCAGCAAAGCCTGCGTAAATGCCAATTCCTGCATTGTTTATCAGGAAATCGAACTTATCTGCATTGAAAGTAGATTTTAGAACCGATTTTACATCTTCCAAAAAAGCTTCGAAAGTAGAAGCTTTAGAAACGTCCAATTGTAGCGCTGCTGCGTCTACACCTAAACTTTTAATTTCTGCTACGGTAGCTTCTGCTTCTTCTTTTTTGGATTGATAGGTTAAGATTACACCAATTCCTTTTTCGGCAATCTTTAGCGCAGCATTTTTTCCTAATCCGCGGCTACCGCCTGTAACCAGGGCAATTTTATTCTGTGTTCCCATTTTTCTTGTTTTTTGATATTCAAAGGTAAAGGCAATATCGAAAAAAAAATGGTGACAGGTTAAGATAAAATGGTGACTGTTTAAGTTTTATCTGGTGAGAACTTCCGGTTTTTGCACCAAACTTTGTAAATATGCTTCGCGGTATTGTTTAGGTGTTTGCTTTGCGAAGTGTTTGAAGAATTTAGTGAAATTGGAAGGGTCATAAGTAAGTATGCGTGCAATTTCGGCAATTGGCATATTGTTTTTCTCCAGCATATTGCGGGAGATATCCATCAATCTTTCTTCAAAAAAATAACATGGCGAGTGTCCGGTGGCAGATTTTATCGTGTTGCTTAAATGAGTTGGATGAACGTGTATGATCTCTGCAAAATCGCGTACTTCAAACATTTCTGTAGCCCGGCCAGAAACAATATCATCAAGATGTTTGTCCAATTCTTTAAGATAATCGGCTGCAATTTCATGTTGACGAGCGAAATATTTATTGGGAATTTTCATGTCTTTATGATTGATGTTTGCCACAAATATATTAGAACGGAGGGTTTGAATCGTTTGGGTTTTATCATTTTGCGCAAGCAAATCAAGGTTCAGTTTTTAGAGACCGATTTTATAAACTGGTATACGTTACACTAAATTTTCCTTCACTTATCGTTTTTGATGTTCCATTTCCGGCAATATCTGTTCCGATAAAAGAAAAAGTTCCGGTTACCCGGTTTTCATTTACTGTAGTAATTTTTACGGTCCCACTTTGCGCAACCCAAGATGAAGCCAAACTAGAGGTATTCTCCGAATACGTTAGATAAGCGCCTGTTGTAGATACAACGTAATCGCCAACGCCGTGATAAGCACTTAATGAAAGATTGAAAACCACGCCAGAACGTTCGCCAACAATTTGTAGAAGATTACCAGCTGAAGTGTATAATACAGCACTTGTTGCAGTACTTTCAAATGCATTACCGTCTACTTTAGCACTTACCGATTCTGGTAAAGGAACATCCCATTCGGGATGATAATTGATGGTTTTTTTACATGAACTGAAACCGATTAGTAAAATTGTACAGATAATTTGAATGGATTTCTTCATGGGTTTGAGTAGCTTTTACGTGTGATCTCCGTTATTTTCATCAATTGACAGCATGTATTTGAAAAAAAACTGCGGTAATTTTTTGCTAATATAATAATTCTTAGTGCTATAAGGTGAAAACTCGTGTATAGACTCTGAAGTTTGGTAGCAGTGTATTTTGCCTGAAACTTAACTATTAGTACCGCGTTTTTGCTTTTCGTTAGCTGTTTTGAGGTTCTAATGTTAAAATTAATCTATTTTAAACGTGTGTAGCATACGTACAAATTTCTCTCTCTGGTACCAATCGTTGTATACTAACTCTATTTGTTTCACTTCAAAAGTGCCGAAATCAAAATCTTTGTATTGATCAACCAATGATAGCAACTCTTCAATTTTTGAAAGCGGCTTTCTAAACCGAACGACCGTGGAATGTGCTGTTTGAATGGCATATCGTTTATCAATACTTTGCTGCAGCGTAGACGCTTTAAATACTTTTCTAAGTGCGTCTCTAATTTCATTTAATGTATCGGTCAGAAAACCTTGAATAAGAATGCATGATGTTGATGCTGTTAATCCTCTAAACTGAATGTTAAAGGCAGAAAATTGTTTCAAAACTCCATCAATTAGATTTACATAGTCTTCAACTACAATATTTCCCAGACTGAAGTCTTCATAACAGGAAATGATAGACATTAAAGTAACATGCAAATCTGAATTCTGATAGTAATATTGATTGGGCTCAATTGCTTTTAATTCTGATAAAAACCGCTGGATGTTGGTTTTTGTTGCGGCATCTGGCCGGATCACCAACGTGATTCCGAAACGACGGTCGGTAGAATCATCAATTAGCGGATCAATTTCATATTCGGCATTGCCGATTTTATTAATCGAGTCAGTGTACAGCTTATTATAATGTAAAGAGAGATTTCTTTCGCTGGTTTGCATGAGTGAATGGTTCGGTTATGAGCCTGCGAATATAGAAACAGGATGACGATGTATAAGTTTTAGTTGATTTTTTTCAAAAATCGAGCAACAATTTTCGATACTTTGCGTCATCACTGAATAGACGACGGAACCTAAACCACGCAAAATGAAATCAAAAAAATTACTCCTTTCCCTTTTTACGTTTGTTTTTCTATATGCTTTTTCTGCAGCTGGACAGAAGGATAATGCAGAGCTTAAAAAGATGTATGAACAAGATCAGAGTGGCCGGCAAGTAACGGAAATTAATTGGACGGAACTGAATAAAACTGATGCCGAGCGCCGTAACCGTGTAAATGAATTGCTGGAAAAACAAGAGGTAATTACGGGAAAAGATTATTACCATGCGGCGATGATTTTTCAGCACGGGAATGACACAATTGCTTCGGGAATGGCAGTAAAGCTCATGAAAATTGCTTTGAAAAAAGACTCTACAGTAAACCGATGGTTGCTTGCTGCGGCAATAGACCGAGATTTGATGCGAAAAAAGAAACCTCAGATTTACGGCACACAATTTATAAAAATGGGCAAAGAGGCGAAGTGGGAACTTTATACATTAGATTCGACTAAAGTTAGTGATGATGAACGTCGATATTATCGTGTCGAGACGTTGGCCGAACAGCGTGCGAAATTAGCCGGAATGAACCTTAAGCCAATTTCCGATCTCTATACGGATTTGAAAACAGTGAATAATGTTGTGGAGTTTATTCGTAAAGCGTCTGGGACAAAGCAACCGGCAGTATATAATTTGACAGAAACCTCCATAAATGATTTTGGTTATCAGTTGCTTAAAGATAGACAATCAGAAGACGCGTTGGCTGTTTTTAAACTCAATACCGAATTGTATCCCAATGGTTTCAATACTTTCGACAGTTATGGCGAATGTTTACTGAAACTAGGAAAGAAGACAGAAGCAATTGCAGCCTATCAAAAATCTGTAGATTTAAATCCGCAGAATGAAAATGGAATTCGGGCGTTATCTGAGTTAAAGGGAAAGCCATAAAACAGAAAAGACCTTACTTTGCAGCAAGGTCTTTTCTCGTTTTTTGAATATTTTACGCAAGCAAGTTTTTCCAGCTTACCGCTTTATTTACGATGTTTTGAAGATCGGCAATGGCAACACGTTCTTGTTCCATACTGTCGCGATGACGAATAGTAACTGTATTGTCTTCTAAACTTTGGTGATCTACAGTGATGCAAAAAGGTGTTCCAATTGCATCCTGACGGCGATAACGTTTTCCAATAGCATCTTTTTCTTCGTAAATACAATTGAAATCATATTTCAATGTATCCATAATTTCACGTGCTTTTTCTGGTAAACCATCTTTTTTAGTGAGCGGGAAAACCGCAACTTTATATGGAGCCAAAGCCGGATGCAAACGCAATAAGGTACGACTGTCTTGTTTTTCTTCTGTACTCAAATCTTGTTCTTCGAAAGCATTTATCATCGTAAGCAAGAACATTCTGTCTAAACCAATTGAAGTTTCAATTACATAAGGAACATAATTTCCGTAAGGTTTGCCTTCTTCATTCAGGTCGTTGTCAAAGTATTGCATTTTCTTGCCTGAAAATTCCTGATGTTGCGACAAATCGAAATCTGTGCGGCTGTGAATACCTTCAACTTCCTTAAAACCGAAAGGGAATTCAAATTCAATATCGGTTGCTGCATTTGCGTAGTGCGCCAGTTTTACGTGGTCGTGATAGCGGTATTTTTCTGACGAAGTACCCAAAGCCTGGTGCCATTTCAAACGTGCACCTTTCCAGTATTCAAACCATTTTTGATCTTCTCCAGGGCGTACAAAAAATTGCATTTCCATTTGTTCAAATTCGCGCATACGCATGATAAACTGGCGGGCAATGACTTCGTTACGGAAAGCTTTACCAATTTGTGCAATACCGAAAGGGATTTTCATTCTTCCGGATTTTTGAACATTCAGGAAATTCACAAAAATTCCTTGAGCTGTTTCCGGACGAAGATATACTTCATCGCTTCCTTCTGCCATTGCACCAAATTGTGTGCTGAACATCAGGTTAAACTGGCGAACATCTGTCCAGTTTGAAGTTTTGGAAATCGGGCAAATAACTTTATAATCTACAATTAAATCTTTCAGCTGTGCTAAGTTTTCTGATTTAAGGGCAAGGTTCATTTCCACTTCTAGTGCCAAACCTTTCTTCACAAATCTCCAGCTTGCTTCATTAATAAAAGCATATTTCTCCGGATCTAAAATCGACGTTTCATCTTTAAAACTCGGAATCCAACTGGCTTGACCTTCGTCGCTCAGACCTAATATTTCTTGCTGAAATTCTTCAAATTTGGCTTTATTTTCTGCACTGAATGTGGCCAGTTCAGAATACAACTCATCAATTTTATTTTCCAGCAACTGATCGGCGCGGTAACGTTTTTTGGAGTCTTTATTGTCGATCATCGGGTCGTTGAAACCATCAACGTGTCCACTGGCTTTCCAAACTTTCGGATGCATAAAAATTGCGGAATCAATACCTACAATATTTTCATGCATTTGTACCATTGCTTTCCACCAATAGGTTTTGATATTGTTTTTGAGTTCGGCACCCAATTGGCCGTAATCGTAAACGGCGCTTAAACCGTCGTATATTTCGCTGCTTTGAAATACGAAACCGTATTCTTTGGCATGTGATATTACATTTTTAAATTGTTCGTCGTTATTCTTTTGAGCCATAATGCAGCAAATATAATAAAAAGGTGGAGGGTTTAAAGTTGGAAAAATTAAGGTTTTTAATGGCGTTTAAAGTTTTGTTGCTCTAAGCATTTCGCGTTTTCCTGGTGCGCCAGGCAGTTTTTCTATCGTACAGCCATTTGCTTTTAAGGCTCTTTTTAGTTTGCCGGTAATGGCGTAGGTAACAAATGTTCCGCCAGGTTTAAGGAATGTAGAAACATGGGCAATAGTTTCATCGCTCCACATTTCTGGTTGGTGTTGTACAGAAAATGCATCGTAATAAATAATGTCGAATTTTTGATCACGGTTAAATTCTGCAAGTGTCATATGTGGAATTTCTAAATGGCATAATTCAGAAATTTTGGTTTTATGCGTTAAGGCTGTTTCATAAGCCGATATATAATCTTGCCATATCTGTTGAGGAACATATTCTGAATAACCAGTATTTTCAATAGTTTCTCTTTCTAACGGATATGCTTCAATACTTGTGTAATCAAGATTAATCTGGTTTGCTTGGCAAAAATCCATGCTGAATATAAAGTTAAGTCCGGTGCCAAAGCCAACTTCTAGAACCGATATTTTATCGTAACCTGACGATGCAAATTTTAATCCGGCGTCGATAAAAACATGTTTGCTTTCCTGCACCGCACCATGTTTACTGTGGTAATGTTCGCCAATAGTTTCATTATATAATGTGTTGGAGCCATCGGCGGTTTGGGTAATTGTATTCATTTTAATGGGTGCTTTTTGAAAAGCAAAGCTATATGAAGTGCAAAATTACTACTTTCGTTGTGAAGCTGAAAGCTAAAAAGCAAACGCCGAAAAACGCAAAGAGTAAGTTATAAAACCCAAATCCCAAAATGGACATAGAATCTTTCCGAGAATATTGTTTAAATCTGCCCGGTACCACAGAAGGTATGAAATGGGATCATTTGTGTTTTATGATTGAAGAGAAAATCTACGTCATTATCGCGATAGAAGAGGGAACACGTTTTTCTATTAAATGCAATCCAGACGATTTTGATGTCCTCACTTCTCGCTACGGCATTAAACAGGCTTTTCACCTTGCCAAAAGGCAATGGATTCAGGTAGAGAGTTTGGATGTTTTGATTGATGCAGAACTTAAAAGTTTGGTGGCGCAATCCCGGGCATTGGTTCTGGCAAAATTGCCAAAGAAAACCCAGGCCAAATATATTTAGACCAAATGGCGTAAAGCCAAAATATAACCTTTATGCATCCCTTCATGATATGGGATAAATTCAATTGCTTCTTCAATCGTTGTGATTTCTACGTGATAAGGCGTTTTAAATGTTTGGTAGGTTTTGAAAATTCCATGCTCGTAGTCTGAAAGCAATTGATCCAGACTGCTAATCATAACCGTTTTAATCTTTTCAAATTCCTCTGTCGTTATAAATTTTTCAGGTTTGGTACCACGAATGAACGGACTGAAATGGCGGTCTTCAATTACAATTGGTAAATCAGATAATATATAAAGCAAACGTTGTTGCGTTGCGGCAAGATGTGCAACATTCCAGATGATATTGTTGTTGAAACCTTCCGGAATTTTGTTGATTTGCTCAATGCTTAAATCAGCAATACTTTCTAAAAGCGCAATGCGCGTATTTTTTATGTTTTGTATAGTGTTTGAGATACTCATCATTTATTCGGGTTTGCTTTGTTGATTTAGTTCTTTCATCTTTTTTATATTGAAGTTGAACTGTTCTTCTACCGGAACCAGTTTTTTCGTTACTTTATTGATGTCTTTGCCTTCTGCGGTAAATAAATAGGGATAGAAATTGTACACTTTGTTACCGTCTAGTTTGGAAATGAATTTATCCCAGGTGTCCCAGCGTAAACCTTTATAGAACTTCGACAAATCGCTGTCGAAACAAAAAATCATAAATTCTCCATAACCTGCACCCAAAGGTTGCCAGGTAAGTGAATTTGGTTCCAGATAATATACGTTTTTCAAATCTTTTCCAAGGCCGCCAAAGTTGATGGCAAAGAAACCGCCAATAGCGTCATCAGCAATTAGTAAATATGGCGGGTTTTCCCCGTATTCTTGCAACGTTTTTCCTTTATTCCACTCGGGAACTGAGCGATTAAGTTTTTCACTTCCGGAACCTAAAATCCTGATCCAGCCATTATCTACCAAAATCCCACCCGTATTGTATACTACAGAACCTAAAGTAGAATAGGTATTGAGCTGGCTGTTGTATAATGCTTCTTTTGCTTTGGCAGAATCTACCGGCAGCACTTCAACTTTGTTTTTTGCAGAGTCAATCCATTTCTGAACCAATGGCCATGCCGGATCAGATTTGTTAATCAATTCTTCTACGCTTAACATTTTGTTTTGTGCAAAAGCAGACAAACTTGCGCTACACAAAAGAATGCAAAGAAGATTTTTAAAAAGGCTATTCATGAATTTCAATTTTTTCAAATATAGAATGATAAATTAAAGGAATTGCTAAAGTCTTGTAAACAAACATGCCCCGTTTTTTGGCGGGGCATGTTTGTTTTTTATTTAGAAGAGATTACCACATTCTAATCCTGTCTTCAGGTTTTTTGTATAATTTATCCCCGGGTTTTACATCGAAAGCTTCATACCACGCATCCATATTAACTGGTGCACCAATTGTGCGGTACGGGCCAGGTGAGTGCGGATCAGTTTTGATCAATTGTGCCGCAGTTTCCGGAAGGATATTTCCTCTCCAAACCTGCGCCCATGATAAAAAGAATCTTTGATCTGGTGTAAAACCATCAATTTTTTCATTGCTCTGGCCTTGTTTAGTCATTTTGAAAGCGGTGTATGCTGCATTTAATCCGCCTAAATCACCAATGTTTTCGCCCATTGTTAATTTTCCAATTACATGAATGGTATCTAAAACGGTATATCCGTCAAATTGCTCGCCTAAAGCCTTTGTTTTCTCTTCAAATTTTTTGCGGTCTTCTGCTGTCCACCAGTTTTTCAAGTTTCCGGCAGCATCATACTGACTTCCGCTATCGTCAAAACCATGACTCATTTCATGACCAATTACGGCACCAATACCACCGTAGTTAATTGCGTCGTCCGCATTTGGATCGAAGAAAGGAAACTGAAGAATTCCGGCAGGGAAAACAATTTCATTTAAAGTTGGGCTGTAATACGCATTTACCGTTGGAGGTGTCATGCCGAAACGAGAACGATCCAAAGGTTTACCCAATTGATCTACCATTTCTTTGTAACCCCAAACACTGGCATTGCGTAGATTTTGGAAATACGTTCCTTTGTTAACCACTAAACCATCGTAGTTTTTCCATTTTGCCGGATAACCTACTTTTGGCGTAAAGGCATGCAATTTTGCCAATGCTTTTTGTTTGGTTTCTGCACTCATCCATTCCAGACCATTGATACGGATTTCAAAGGCTTTACGCAGATTGGTAATCATTTCATTCATACGCGCCATAGCTTCTGGTTTGAAGTATTTTGCTACGTACAGTTGTCCAAGCAATTCACCTAAAGTTCCGTCTGTCAATTGAGACATGCGTTGCCAGCGTGGAGTTTGAACTTTTTGTCCGGTTTGTACCTGGCTAAAGGCAAAACTTGCTTTAACAAAAGGCGAGCTTAGGCTAGAAGCAGAACTTTTCAAAATATTCCATTCCAAATACGTTTTCCAATCGTTAACCGGAACAGATTTTAACATTCCATCTAAACTGGTGAAGAATTTTGGTGAAGAAACCAGAACCGTATCTTGGCCATTAATTTTAAATTTTGGTAAGTAAGCTGCCCAATTGATGTTTGGCGTAGATTTAGAAAAATCTGCAACAGTGAATTTATTGTATGTAGCTTGTGGATTACGCATCTCTACGCGAGACATTTGCGCTTCTGCTAAAGCCGTTTCAATTTTTAAAATTGTTTTAGCTTTCTCTTCTGCAACCTGTTGGGTATTTCCGGTTAATGTAAATAAAGTTACCATGTAGGTATTGTACGCATCGCGGATTTTTTTGCTGCGTTCGTCATCCTTTAAATAATAATCGCGATCGGGAAGTGATGTTCCGCCCTGACCAAGGTTAACCATATATTTGGTTACATTTTTACGATCCTGACCTACACCAATTCCAAACATTGCACCACCAATTCCATTGGTTCTCATGTAAGCCACCTGGTCTAATATGCCTTGAAGATCTTTAATTTGTTTTACCTTTTCCAGATCAGCTTTGATTGGTGTATAACCCAATTTCTCAATAGTTGCGCTATCCATTGCTGCGGTGTAAAAATCACCAACACGGCGTTTTACAGAACCTGCTGGCGCAGATTTATCTGCTGCGGCATCTTCTACCAATGTTCTTACAGCATTGATGTTAAAATCGCGAAGCTCATTGAAACTTCCCCAACGGGTTTCTTTTGCGGGTACCGGATTGCTTTTTACCCAATTGCCACTGGCATACTGGTAAAAATCGTCTCCCGGTTTTACCGAAAGATCCATGTTAGCCGGATCTATAAATTTTTTTGGTGCCTGAGCACTAGCTGAAAAGCCTGCCGCTACAATGCCTAGGGCTGCAAAGTATCTTTTCAAATTCTGGTATTTCATTCGCTTAATAAGTTAATTACGAAGCGAAATTTATGAAATCCTTATTAATACTTAGCTTTTATATTAGAAATATTACTTGTAAAACCAGTAATAAAGCTTGTCTAATCCCAGTTTCCTGAAGACATCGGCGGGTGAGAAAAATGTTTTAATCGATTTCATGTGATTCAAATCTTATGTAGTATTAACATTTTTTAACACTTTTTATTGCGCAGTGCGAAAAGTTTTTGTTATCGAGAATGATTCTAATACCGGATATTTTTTAACTAATTTTGATTATCTAAGAGTTAAAAATGAGTCATTCACATCAACACGATACCGCAGATAGCTGTTGTAGCAGCAAAACACATACACATGAAGAACACTCTGGCCATGACCACAGCCATGGAGATGACCATGACCATGATCATGGTGGCGATCCTTCAGCCATGAATGCTTATTTGCCGGCAATAGTCACATTAGTTATGCTGCTTATTGGCATCACCTTAGATAATTTGTTTCACCTGAAGGCATTTGAATTAATTCGTCCGTATTGGTATATTCTGGCCTATTTGCCGGTTGGCGTTCCTGTGCTGAGAGAAGTTTGGGAAACTTTTAAAGCGAAAGATTTCTTTACCGAATTTTCATTAATGTCTATCGCTACAATCGGAGCTTTTGCCATTGGTCAATATCCGGAAGGTGTAACCGTAATGCTGTTTTATACAATTGGTGAGCTTTTTCAGATGGCGGCTGTGAATCGAGCAAAAAGTAATATTACCGCTCTTTTAGATGTGCGAACAGATGTGGCATATGTAAAACAAAATGGCAAATATATTTCGGCTGCGCCTGAAGAAATTGAAATTGGAGCTTTTATACAAATTAAAGCCGGCGAAAAAGTTCCGCTTGATGGTGTTCTGGTATCTGATACAGGGAGTTTCAATACATCGGCTCTGACTGGAGAAAGCAAGCCGAAAACTATCCGTAAAGGTGAAACGGTTTTGGCTGGAATGCTCAACCTAGACCGTGTGATTGAAGTAGAAACAACCAAGTTGTTTTCTGACAGTGCCCTGTCCCGAATTTTGGAAATGGTCCAAAATGCCACAACCAGAAAAGCAAAAACGGAACTTTTTATCCGCAAATTTGCAAAAGTATACACACCAATTGTTTTTTTTCTGGCACTTGGGCTGTTGTTAATTCCCATTGCTATTTTAGGAGGAGATTATAATTTTAAAACCTGGTTGTACCGCTCGCTCGTATTTCTGGTGATTTCTTGTCCTTGTGCTTTGGTTATTTCAATTCCGCTGGGCTATTTTGGCGGTATTGGTGCCGCTTCCGCAAACGGAATATTGTTTAAGGGATCAAATTTTTTAGAGTTAATTACAAAATTAAATACTGTTGTGCTTGACAAAACCGGTACACTTACTAAAGGTGTTTTTAAGGTTCAAGAAATAGAAACGCTGATAGATCGAACAGAATTCATTGAATTGCTCGCAACTTTGGAATCAAAATCTACACATCCAATTGCGAAAGCAATTGTAGAATACAGCGGAAAATCTGTGCAACATGATGTAAACGATATTGAAGAAATAGCTGGAATGGGTTTAAAAGGGCACATCGACGGGCGTACAATTTTGGCAGGAAATCTAAAACTGATGTCGAAATTTAATATTGATGTTGACCAAAAGCTCAGCGCTGTTGAAGAAAGTATTGTTGTGCTGGCAATTGATGGAAAATATGCCGGATATGTGCTTATTGCAGATGAAATTAAGGAAGATGCCAAGCAAGCCGTTAAAGATTTGCATGAAAATGGTATTACACAAGTGGTGATGCTGAGTGGAGATAAGTCTGCAATTGTAAAGAAAGTTGCGGATACAATTGGAATTGACAGCTATTATGGTGATTTACTGCCAGAAGATAAGGTTGCCCGCTTCGAAGAAATTAAAAATCAACCGGGAAAAATTGTTGCTTTTGTTGGCGATGGGATTAATGATACACCCGTTTTGGCTTTAAGCGATATTGGAATTGCGATGGGCGCAATGGGAAGCGATGCGGCAATTGAAACTGCAGATGTTGTAATCCAAACCGATCAGCCTTCTAAAATTTCTACGGCAATTAAAATTGGTAAAGCGACTAAAAATGTTGTTTTACAAAATATATTTCTCGCCTTCGCAGTTAAAGCACTGGTATTGATTTTAGGTGCCGGCGGAATTGCAACAATGTGGGAAGCGGTATTTGCAGATGTCGGAGTTGCTTTATTGGCAATTTTAAATGCCGTAAGGATACAGAAAATGAGGTTTTAGTTTTGAGTTTAAAGTTTTTAGTAAAGCCGGTCATTGCGAACTGAAGCTTGGGTTTAGAAGCCGAGGTGAAGCAATCTGTTTAAATTATTTTTCGTGTATTCTGTGCTTCCGTGGGGAATCTTAGTGCCTTTATGGTTAATTTTTTCAGCTCACCGCCGCTGAGGCTCGTTCTTTTTGACAGCAAAAAAGAACGAAAAACTGCCGTCTGGTATTTTTTATGAAAGTCAGTGGTAAGGCTTTGCAAGTAGTTTCCAAAAAATACCTAGTCCGGTAAAAAATAGAAACGGAGAAACTGTGGTTAGGCTGTAGGAAATGCAAAGCATAATGTAGCTTTTTTTGCATAAACCATCCATTGCGAACCGAAGCGTGGGTTGTGTGTAACAGCATGAAGCAATCTTTTTTGAAATTAGCTTTTCTGTTAATATTTTGTCTTTTGCGTAAAATACTGTTAGCTAGTTGTTTGTGTAATTAATCTAGTCTGGAATTATTATATTTGATTATGCTTAAACCGAAACCTTATATTGATGTAGAAACCGAACCAGTTCAAAATCTTAGCGATGTAGATCTGTCTTTAACCTACAGTTATGCGCACTATTTAAACTGGCTTTTTGAAGATCGCGTAGAACTGATTAAGGGTAAAGTTTTCAAAATGAGCCCAGCGCCGTCGCGTTTGCATCAAAAAATTTCGGGACAACTCTTTAACTCGACTTTCAATTTTTTGAAAAACAAAGGGTGCGAGGTTTACACCGCTCCATTTGATGTTCGTTTTCCTCGTGCAAGTAAAGAAGATAAAGATATTTTTACGGTGCTTCAACCAGATATTTGCGTGGTTTGCGACCATTCCAAACTTGACGACCGAGGTTGTATCGGCGCACCGGATCTGGTTATAGAAATTCTATCTCCCGGCAATACCAAAACAGAATTGTTTTATAAATACGAAGTTTATGAAGAGTTCGGCGTTAAAGAATATTGGGTGGTAAGCCAGTCAGATCAAACCATATTAATTTATACCCTAAATCAGGAAGGTAAATTTCAGCCTTCTAAACTATTTGCCCTGGGCGAAAAAGTCTCTTCTTCTGTACTTGTAGGTTTTGAACTTGAACTTAATGATGTTTTTGCCCAATAATTGTGTTGAACTTTTATTTTTTGATTATGCCTAAACCGAAACCTTATATTGATGTCGAAAATGAACCAGTTCAAATTCTTAGCGATGTAGATCTGTCTTTAACGTACAGTTACGCGCACTACATGAAATGGCTTTTTGACGATCGTGTAGAACTAATTAAGGGCAAAGTTTTCAAAATGAGTCCGGCGCCGTCGCGTTTGCATCAGGAAATTTCTATCAATATATTGAATCCAATGGTTAATTTTTTGAAAGGCAAATCCTGCAAAGTTTATGCAGCACCTTTTGATGTTCGTTTCCCTCGCGGCAGCAAAAAAGATAAAGATATTTTTACGGTACTTCAGCCAGATATTTGTGTCGTTTGTGATGCATCAAAACTTGATGACCGAGGGTGCATAGGCGCGCCAGACTTGGTTATAGAAATTCTATCGCCGGGCAATACCAAAACAGAACTGTTTTATAAATATGAAGTTTATGAAGAATTTGGTGTTAAGGAATACTGGGTAGTAAGCCAATCCGATCAAACCATATTGATTTATACTTTAAATAAGCAAGGAAAATACCAGCCTTCTAAGTTATTTGCCCTGGGCGAAAAAGTCTCTTCTTCTGTACTTGTAGGTTTTGAACTTGAGCTCAATGATGTGTTCGATCAGCCTTCTAATTTCTGATGATTATTGCGAAATTCCTGCACTGCATCCAATAATGTTTTTCCGGTATTGGTTTTTAACCAGGCCATAAATGTGACATTCATTTTGAAGTTATCGCCAAAGCGTGCCTTAAAATGTCGCCCTAGGTTTTGCCTATTTTTACAATTTTTAGTGATCACACATTCATCAGATAAAGGATTACAATGCCAATCAAATTTCTCCATATCTGAAAATCTACATTTATTTTCACTATTGGTAACATCGTTGTTTTTTAATTTGACCTTGCTTTCTAAACCTGATTGAGTGAAAAGCCCGCAGTGCAACGAGGACTTGTAACGTAAAGCAGGACTGCCATTTAATTTGAAATACAGGCTTTGCTTTTCCACACTTTTAAACTTTAGATTTTGTGCCTAAAAATGTATTTTTGCCCTTCAATTTGACAACTGAATAATTTTTCATGAGTATATCCACCAAGTACAATCCTGCAGAAACAGAAGATAAATGGTATAGCTATTGGCTATCAAAAAAGTTTTTTCATTCCGAACCAGATGAGCGAGAGCCATATACCATTGTAATTCCTCCACCGAATGTTACTGGGGTGTTGCACATGGGGCACATGTTAAACAACACGATTCAGGATGTATTGATTCGCAAGGCACGTATGCAAGGGAAAAATGCTTGCTGGGTTCCGGGAACAGATCATGCTTCTATTGCTACCGAAGCGAAAGTTGTGGCGATGTTAAAGGAGCAGGGCATTGATAAAAAGGATCTTTCCAGAGAAGAATTTTTGAAATATGCCTGGGAGTGGAAAGAGAAATACGGGGGTATTATTTTAGAGCAGTTAAAGAAACTGGGTGCAAGTTGCGATTGGGACCGTACGCGTTTTACAATGGAGGAAGATCTTTCTGCTGCGGTTATAGATTCGTTTATTCACTTATATAAAAAGGGTTGGATTTACCGAGGTATCAGAATGATTAACTGGGATCCTGCCGGAAAAACTGCAGTTTCTGATGAGGAAGTTATTCGTAAAGAAGTTAATCAGAAGTTATATTATATCAAGTATCAAGTATCAGGTAACCAGAATCAAGACGAACCTGAGTATTTAACTGTGGCTACAACGCGCCCGGAAACCATTATGGCTGATGCGGCAATTTGTATAAACCCGAACGACGAACGTTTTGCTCATTTAAAAGGAAAACGCGTTTTCGTTCCCTTGGTGAACCATGAAATTCCGGTTATTGAAGATGAATATGTAGATATTGAATTTGGAACCGGATGTTTAAAAGTTACTCCGGCGCATGATTTGAACGATTATGAACTTGGCGTAAAACACAATTTGCCGGTTACAGATATTTTAAATGACGATGGAACGTTAAACGAACTGGCTGTTATTCTTGTTGGCGAAGATCGTTTTATTGCACGTAAAAAAATTGCTAAGATGCTGGATGAAGCCGGTCATCTGGAGAAAGTTGAAGATTACAAATCGCAGGTTGGTTTTTCTGAACGTACCGACGCAGCAATTGAGCCAAAATTATCTATGCAATGGTTTGTAAAGATGAAAGAAATGGCACAACCCGCGCTAGACGATGTTTTAAATGGCGAAGTTAACCTGATTCCGAATAAATTTGAAAATACCTACCGCCACTGGATGGAAAACGTTCGCGATTGGAACATTTCGCGCCAACTTTGGTGGGGACAACGCATTCCGGCTTGGTATGATGATAAGGGAAATTGGGTAGTTGCAAAAACCAAAGATGAGGCATTAGAAGAATTCTGGAAGAAAAAACACCTGGATGAAAACTGTACTGATGCCGAAAAAGCCGGTTTCAAACATCAGCTTGAACCATTTTTACGTCAGGATGAAGATGTAATGGACACTTGGTTTTCATCATGGTTGTGGCCAATTTCGGTTTTCGACGGATTTAAGAATCCGGATAACAAAGACATTAACTATTACTATCCAACCAATGATTTGGTTACCGCACCGGAGATTTTGTTTTTCTGGGTAGCACGAATGATCATGGCTGGCCACGAGTTTATGGGCAAAAAGCCATTTACGAATGTGTATTTAACCGGAATTGTACGCGATAAACTTGGGCGAAAAATGTCTAAATCTTTAGGCAATTCGCCAGATCCAATTGGTTTAATCGAAAAATATGGTGCTGATGCAGTTCGTGTAGGCATGCTAATGTCTTCTCCGGCAGGAAACGACCTGATGTTTGACGAAAGTTATTGTGAACAGGGCCGTAATTTCGCCAGCAAAATCTGGAATGCATTTCGTTTGGTAAAAGGGTGGGAAGTGGATGAAAGCCTGGAAAACCCAAATAAACAAGCAATTTCTTGGTTTGAGAACCGCTTTAGCGAGGCATTGATTGAGATTGAAGACAACTTCAAACAATATCGTTTGTCAGAAGCATTGATGACGACCTATAAATTGGTTTGGGACGATTTCTGTGCCTGGTACCTGGAAATGGTTAAACCAGCTTATCAACAGCCTATTGATGCAGAAAGTTATAAAGCAACTGTTGCCTTCTTCGAACAGATTATCAAATTATTGCATCCGAACATGCCTTTCTTAACTGAGGAATTATGGCACGATGATTTGTTTGGCAGTCGCAATGAAATGGATTGTTGTATTGTTGCGGAATATCCGCAAGCCGGAGTCATTGATCGCGCCTTGCTTAAAGATGCAGAAACGGTAAAAGTAGTTGTTGCGGAGATCCGAAACATCAGAAATCAGAAACAAATTTCGCCGAAAGAAGTATTGCCGCTATCTATTAAAGTAAATTCAGAACTTGAGTATTCAAAATGGTTAAATGTTATTTATAAACTGGCGAATGTTGCGGAGGCAGAATTTGTGAGCGATAAAGTAACAGGTGCAACAGCATTCATTGCCGGAAAAGATGAGTTTTTTGTTCCGCTGGAAATTACAGTTGATGCAAAAGAAGAGCGTGAACGTTTAACAACCGAATTGACGTATTTGCAAGGTTTTCTTAAATCTGTAGATGCTAAACTCAGCAACGAACGTTTCGTACAAAATGCTAAGCAAGAAATTGTAGATAACGAACGCAACAAAAAAGCAGATGCGGAAGTAAAAATTAAAATTATTGAAGACAGTTTAGCTGCTTTGAGCTAGATTTTTTATTCTTATTAAATAAAAAGAGCCTTTCAGATTAATTTCTGAAAGGCTTTTTTATTACCTCTCCCTACCAATGTTAGTGGTTTATGTACCGCTTGTACTTTCCCTCTTCTTGAAGAGAGGGATTTCTCGGACTGTGCTTTTGGCTGGATGTTCAAACGACTTACTTTCATTTCCCTCTCTTCAAGGAGAGGGAAACATAGAATTAAAAAGCACTTGTTGCTTTCACAGGGTGAGGTACCTCTCCCTATCAATGTTAGTGGTTTTTGTACCGTCTGTGCATTCCCTCTCCTTAAAGAGAGGGATTTCTCGGACTGTGCTTTTGCTAGATGTTCAAACGACTTACTTTCATTTCCCTCTCTTCAAGGAGAGGGACGCATAGAATTCCGATTTCCTTGTTGCTTTCACAGGGTGAGGTACCTCTCCCTATCAACGCCAGTGGTTTTTGTACCGTCTGTGCATTCCCTCTCCTTAAAGAGAGGGAATTTTGGGGCTGTGCTTTTGGCTAGATGTTCAAACGACTAAAGTTTCTTAGAGAAAAGGACTTATTGCCCACTGGTGCCAATTTGGGTTCAAACGACTTACTTTCATTTCCCTCTCTTCAAGGAGAGGGAAACATAGAATTCCGATTTCCTTGTTGCTTTCACAGGGTGAGGTACCTCTCCCTATCAACGCCAGTGGTTTTTGTACCGTCTGTGCATTCCCTCTCCTTGAAGAGAGGGTTTTATTGGATTGTGCTTTTGGCTAGAGGTTTAAACCACTTACGTTCATTTCCCTCTCTTCAAGGAGAGGGACGCATAAAATTCCGAATTCCTTGTTGCTTTCACAGGGTGAGGTATCTCTCCCCATTAATGTAAGTGGTTTTTGTATTGTCTGTACTTTCCCTCTCCTTAAAGAGAGGGATTTCTCGAGCTATGCTTTTGGCTAGATGTTCAAACCACTTACTTTCATTTCCCTTTCTTTAAGGAGAGGGATACATGGAATTAAAAAGTACTTGTTGCTTTCACAGGGTGAGGTTAATGAACGGTTGTAAAATCTTCAACATACAATTAACAATTATATTTTCCCTTCGCATCGAAACCCCGAAAAATTATTTCAAACGTTTTCCTTAATTCCTGCAACATTACATAAATACCATTTAAATCCTTCCCGTAAGGATGTGAGAACTTTAACCTCATTTTGATCTTGATAGTTTCAAAAATATTACTCGAAAAAATTCAGCGATTGTTTTTATAAACCCTATTTTGGTGTAGCTAAATAGTTTAACTAAGCTAATTAACTCATCATCTAACCAAATCCCTGTTATGGAGAATTCCAGAAGAACATTTATTAAGCAATCTGCTGTATTTGCCGCGGCAACGTATGCGGGTACGCTCGGCTTAAGTGCCAAAAGTTACAGCCGGATTTTAGGCGCCAATGATCGCGTACGCGTGGGCATTGTTGGCTTTTCCGATCGTTTTAAAGATACACTACTGCCTTGTTTCCTCAATCATTCCAAAGAATTGAATTTTGATGTTGTTGGGCTTTCAGATCTTTGGACATATCGCCGTGATTTAGGCATTGCGCACCTTAAAGAAAAATTCAATCACGATATTCAATCGTGTAGAAATAACGATGAATTGTATTCTATGAAAGATCTGGACGCTGTAATTATCAGTACCGCAGATTTTCAACATGCTTTGCATACCATAGAAGCTGTGAAAGCCAATTGCGATGCATATGTTGAAAAACCTTTTGCAGAAACTATGGACGATGCCAAGGCAGCACTGAAAGCAGTGAAAGCCACAGACAGAATTGTACAAATAGGATCGCAACGGCGCAGTGGCGAAAATTACCGCAATGCGGCGCAGTTTATACAAGGTGGAAAATTTGGTCCCATTACCGCTGTGGATTTGGTTTGGAATGTAAACCAACCCGGACGCTGGCGCAGACCAGAATTGGTTGCGAAATTAAAAGAAGAAGATATAGACTGGCAACGGTTTTTGTTAAACCGACCAAAAGAGGCGTTCGATCCTAGAAAATATTTAGAGTATCGCCTGTTTTGGCCATATTCATCGGGCATGCCAGGCCAATGGATGTCGCACCAGATCGATACCGTACATTGGTTTACCGGTTTAAAACATCCGCGAAGCGTAGTAGCCAACGGCGGGATTTATACCTGGAAAGATGGCCGCAGAAACTGGGATTCTATGGTTGCTGTATTTGATTACGGTCAGGCGAACTCAGAAGATGGTTTTCAGGTAACTTTCACATCTCGTATGCAAAACAGCGTTGGCGATGTTGGCGAAGTGTATTACGCCAATGGTGGCGAACTGAATCTGATTACCAATAAAGTTTCGCCAAAAGGCGGATTAAGACAACAGGAAGCAGCAGCAATGGGAATGAAAGCGAATTTATTGCCTGAATTTGATTTGAGTAAAACCGAAATCAAAGCCGCTACAGGTGCAAATATGGGTGGCGATGCATTAACTTCTGGTCACATGAGAAACTGGATGGAATGCGTGCGGAGCCGCAATACTCCAAATGCACCTGTAGAAGCTGGTTATTCGCACTCTATCGCCAACATCATGACGAATGCCGCAGTGAGAACAGGAGCTAAGGCAATATTTGACGAAGCCAAACAGGAGGTTGTGGCAAACGGCAAAGTTTTTAAATATTAATTTTCAATAAAAACATAATTGCGAGGAACGAAGTAATCTGGTTAGAAAGATTGCTTCGTTCCTCGCAATGAAGACAACACGAGAAAAAATGTTAAACATCAAAAAATATACAATTTTAGCGATTTCAGTCATCAGTTTATCTGCAGCTGCGCAAACATCGAAATCCCTTTTCGATGGGAAGACTTTAAATGGTTGGAAAACCGTTGCAGGAACTGCTCCGTATGCGGTAGAAAATGGAATGATTGTCGGAACTATGATTAAAGATGCACCAAATTCATTTCTCATTACCGAAAAGGAATATGGAGATTTTATATTAGACATAGACATTAAGCTGGAAGGGGAAACCACTAATTCTGGCGTGCAAACCAGAAGCCATTTAAAACCAGAAGCCAATAATGGCCGCGGTTTGGTTTTTGGTCGACAACTGGAAATAGACCCGACACCAAGAGCATGGACGGGCGGCGTGTATGATGAAGCGCGAAGATTATGGCTTTATCCGCTGGAATTAAATCCAGATGCTAAAACCACTTATAAAAAAGAGGAATTTAATCATTACCGCATTGAATGTATTGGCAATGAGATGAAAACCTGGGTAAATGGGAAACCGGCAGCGTATGTTATTGATACACTTGATAAAAGTGGGTTTATAGGTTTGCAAGTGCACGGAATAGGATCTAATCTTGAAAATGCTGGCAAAAAAGTATATTTCAAAAATATCCAGATCCAGACAGAAAACCTTAAATCGAAAGCCTTTCCAAAAGGTGTTTATACCGTGAACTTTCTGCCAAATACTTTATCTTCCTACGAAAAACAAAATGGCTACAGTTTGCTTTTTGATGGGCAAAGCAATGCCGGATGGATTGGTGCATACAAAAATACTTTCCCGGCTAAAGGCTGGAAAATTGAAAATGGAATTATAAGCGTCGAACCTTCAAACGGATCAGAATCTACCAATGGTGGAGATATTGTAACTAAAGAAGAGTTTTCTGCTTTTGATTTATCTTTTGAGTTTAAACTTACACCGGGCGCCAACAGCGGATTGAAATACTTTGTGACTTTAAGTGAAAACAATTCTGGTTCGGCAATAGGTTTAGAATACCAGGTTTTAGATGATGTCTTGCATCCTGATGCCAAACTTGGACGTGATGGTAACCGAACTCTAGCATCATTATACGATTTAATTACCGCGAAAAAAGAAGCCCGCTTTCTTCGTCCAATTGGAAGCTGGAACAATGCCCGCGTAATTGTGTATCCAGATAATAAAGTTGAACATTATTTAAATGGCGTAAAAGTACTCGAATACGAACGCGGATCGGAAGCATTCAGAAAACTCGTGTCGATAAGTAAATATAAAGACTGGAAAAATTTTGGAGAAGCCCCAAAAGGCCATATTCTACTTCAGGATCACGGCAATAAAGTAGATTTTAGAACGATAAAGATTAAGAAACTTTAATGGATCGCCGTTCATTTATAGAAACATCTTCTTTATTAGGCTTTGGTATGTTGCTGCCGGCATCATTATCGGCGCAGCTTGCCGAAGAAGACAATCGAATCATAAACATAGCAATGATTGGTTGCGGAGATCGAGGCAAAGGAGTCTTGTCTGTTCTCCGTTCCATGCCACAGAAATACAATATTGCCGCTTATTGTGATGTGCTGGATTTCCGTCTGAAAGAAACGCAGGCTTTTGTGCCTTCATCTGCAAAAGCTGTTAAAAACTATAAAAAAATATTAGACGATCAGCATATTGATGCAGTTTTTATCGCCACGCCGTTAAGTGTTCATTTCGGCATTGCCAAAGATGCTGTTCTTGCCAACAAACATGTGTATGTAGAGAAAACCATGACCTACAATGCCGCAGAAGCATTAGAACTTCGAAATTTGGTTTTGAATTATCCGAAGAAAGTTTTTCAGGTTGGGTATCAATATCGATATTCACCATTGTATTTCAAAGTGAAAGACATGATTCAGAATGGTTATCTCGGCAAAGTTTCGCAAGTAGATTGCCGTTGGGATCGTAATGGAAACTGGCGTAGGAAAGTGTCTGATCCGAAATTTGAACGACAGGTAAACTGGCGCATGTATAAAGAATATTCCGGCGGATTGGCCGCAGAATTGCTTTCGCATCAAATCGATTTTATCAACTGGGCTTTTGAAACTCATCCCGATGAAATTATAGGCACCGGCGGAATTGATGTTTTTAAAGATGGTAGAGAAACCTACGACAATATACAGGCTACACTGCGTTATAAAAATGCCGGAATGATTGGCAATTTCGGTGCAACTTGCGGAAATGCGCACGATGGGTATTTATTTAAAATTAAAGGAACAAAAGGTTCTGTTTCGCTACTGATGAATACCGGGATTTATTATCCCGAGCCACAAATCGTAAAAGAACTCGGTATTGTTGATGGCGTAAGTGGTGCATCTAAAATTGTTAGAAACGCGGACGGTGGAATTCCAATTCTGGATAAACCCACACAAGATGGAACAACCTACGCAATGGACGAATTTTATACTTCTATTGTTACCGGAAAAACACCTGCATCTAACATTCAAACGGGCACACAGGCCGCAATTTGTGTTTCCATGTGTAACGAAGCCATTTATACAGGCGAGAAACAAATTTGGGAAAAGAGGTTTGATTAGTTCATTGGGAAATCGGTTCATTTGTTAACAAGAGGAAGCAACCATCCGTTATTATTTTGGTTTTTACGCCCAATCTTCCAACTTTGTGTTGCTCTGTGAGAACTCTGCGTTTTCTGTGGTTATTTCCCAACTTTGTTAGTTCATTGGGAAATTGGTTCATTAGTTCATTTGTTAAAAAACCGTAGTAACTATTTGTTATTATTTTGGTTTTTACGCCCAATCTTCCAACTTCCAACTTTGTGTTGCTCTGTGAGAACTCTGCGTTTTCTGTGGTTATTTCCCAACTTTGTTAGTTCATTGGGAAATTGGTTCATTAGTTCATTTGTTAAACAACCGAAGTAACCATCTGTTATTATTTTGGTTTTTACGCCCAATCTTCCAACTTCCAACTTTGTGTTGCTCTGTGAGAACTCTGTGTTTTCTGTGGTTATTTATACCAATACCTTTGACTTTCGGTTTCCCCACTAAAACTATAACTCAACATAATCAGGTATTTCAGGAGAAAATTTGAAACTCGCATTTTCAAGATCCATTTTTGCATAAACGTGCTGTAAACCATTGGTGAGTACAATCCATTTAGCTTGGTGGATAGAATTGTAACGTATTGCCTGATCAAAAACCGATTGTGTAATTTTCACTTTTGGCGCCTTACATTCAATCAGCATGAGCTTTTCTCCGGCAGTATTGTAAATCAGAATGTCGCTTCTTTTTTGAAGCTGATTTAAAACCAGTCCACCTTCGATCTGAATTAGTGTGCGTGGAAATTTTTTCTCCGTAATCAGTCTTTGAATAAAATGTTGGCGCACCCATTCTTCGGGTGTTAAAACCAGGTGTTTTTTGCGCAATTCATCGAAGATAAATACCACATCATCTTTTTGGGTAAGTTTAAAAGGGTAGGGAGGAAGGTTCAGTGGCGTTGGTTTAAACATAATATTGGATGGATTGCCCGCTAATAATCGGCTTCAAAGTTAATATTTGTGTATAAACAAATGGCAAAAATATAAAATGCTATTGCACTAAATCGTAATTTTACGGCTCATGACTGCTGCCGAAATTATCAAGGACATTAAAGCCCGAAAGTTCAAACCTGTGTATCTTCTGCATGGAGAAGAATCTTATTACATAGATCAGGTTGTCGATTATATCGAAGATAAATTATTGAACGATGCTGAAAAAGGCTTTAATCAAACGGTTTTGTATGGGAAAGATACCGATATGACGACCATTTTGGGCGCGGCCAAACGTTACCCAATGATGTCAGACTATCAGGTTGTGATTGTGAAAGAAGCGCAAGACTTAAAATGGGGAAAAGAAGATTCTACGAAAGAAGGCGAATTTATTCTCAACTATTTTGAAAAGCCGTTACCAAGTACAATTTTGGTTTTAGCTTTCAAATACGCCAATTTCGATAAACGGAAAAAGATTTACAAAGCCATTTCAAAAAGCGGTTTAATTTTTCAGTCTGATGCCGTTCGCGATTATAAAATTGTGGCGTGGATTGAAGATTTCATCAAGCAAAAAGGCTATAAAGTAGATCAGCAAGCTTCGGCATTGATGTCAGAATATCTCGGCACAGATTTATCGAAAATTGCCAATGAAATTGAGAAACTGATGCTCAATGTTCCTAAAGATCAGGTAATCAATACAGATCACGTTCAGAAAAACATCGGTATCAGTAAAGAATATAATGTATTTGAATTGCAAAAAGCACTCGCCATTCGCGATGTTTTAAAATGCAATCGCATTATTAATTATTTTGCCAGTAACCCAAAAGCCAATCCAATGGTAATGGTTTTGGCCAACCTCGGCGGATATTTTACCAAACTACTCAAGTACCATTATATTCCGAACAAGGCAGATGCAGCTTCAGCCTTAGGCGTGCCTCCATTTTTTATTAAAGATTACGAAACGGCTGCCAGAAATTACAATACCGGAAAAGTATTTCAGGTGGTGAGTTTGCTGCGCGAGTACGATTTAAAAAGTAAAGGTTTAGACAGCAGCGGAAACGTAGATGATGGTGAATTGCTCAAAGAACTGGTGTTTAAAATTATTCACTAATATCTAATGCTTAGTAATCAGTGTAGCGGACTGTGTTGGTTTGAAAACCCTTGAAATGGTGAAAACACGTAATAAAAAGGTTAAATAAGCCATTGTAACTTAAAAGTTATTTCTCCGTTCTGGAATATCGGAATGTCGCGTTATATATTTACGCTTCAAATCAATTAACTTATTATGAAAAAAGAGATAATCAGCATGCTTCTGGCTGTTGGTGCAATAACTATGGCACAGGCTCAAGGCCGGCCAGGCGGCCCGCCTGCGGCATCCGATTCTACACGAAGAACACCGGGAGCAGCTTTGGGGTCGGGCATTCGTGCACAGCCCAAACCTTATGACCAAGTGATTACAGGAAAAGCAATCAGCCGTAAAGGGATGATTACCACGCATAAAATTGAAGACAAATACTATTTCGAAATTGCCGATTCTACACTAGGAAGAGATATTCTGGTTGTAAGCAGAATATCTAAGTCTGGCGCAGAAGTGCGCGCAGCACAAGGTTATGCAGGCGATCAGATTGGAAGTGCAGTAATCCGTTTCGAAAAAGGTCCGAATAACCGGATTTTTATGCGTAAAATCAGTTACCGTACATACGGTCCGGATAGCACAACGTCAATGTATCAGTCGTTAAAAAATTCTAATATTCAGGCAATTGCAGCCTCATTCAATATTGCTGCCTTTGCGCCTGATAAAAAAGGAAGTGTAATTGATATTACAGATTATATCAACAGCGATAATGACATCTTTTACTTTAGTTCGCCAGCGGCAAAAACCCGTTTCCGTTTGGGCGGCCAGCAGACAGACAGAAGTTATATTCAAGGCATTCGCAGTTTTTCTAAAAATGTGGAGATCAGCACCGTTAAAACCTATAGTTTAACCGCCGGAGCAACGGGCGGAGGTGCGGCACCTGGTGGTGGTGGCCGTGATGCAAGTACGGGTTCAGCTACCATTGAACTGAATACTTCTTTAGTCATTTTACCAAAAGTGCCTATGAAAGCGCGTTATTTTGATCCGCGTGTAGGTTATTTCGCCGTAGGTTATACAGATTTTGACTTGAATCCTCAGGGTGTAAAAGAAATTCAGCTGATCAAAAGATGGCGCCTTGAACCTAAGCCTGCAGATTTGGCGAAATATAAACGTGGTGAATTGGTGGAACCTGCAAAACCAATTGTATTTTACATTGATCCGGCAACGCCGAAAAAGTGGATTCCATATCTGAAAGCCGGCGTAGATGATTGGGCAAAAGCTTTTGAAAAAGCAGGTTTCAAAAATGCGGTTATGGCTAAAGAAGCGCCGAGTTACGCTCAGGATTCTACCTGGAGTATTGATGATGCGAGTCATTCTGCAATTGTGTATAAACCTTCTGAAATTGCAAACGCAAGTGGTCCGAGTATTTCAGATCCGCGTAGTGGCGAGATTATGGAAAGCCACATCAACTGGTTTCATAACGTTCAAAAACTGGTGCACGATTGGTATATGATTCAAACTGCTGCAGTGGATCCACGCGCACGAAAAATGACTTTCAGCGATGAATTAATGGGCGATTTAATTCGTTTTGTTTCTTCACACGAAGTGGGACATACTTTGGGTTTACGCCACAACTATGGTTCAAGTTCTACCGTACCAACAGAATTGCTGCGCGATAAGAAATTTGTTGAAGCTAATGGACATACGCCGTCGATAATGGATTATGCGCGCTTTAACTATGTGGCACAGCCAGAAGACAACATCTCCTCAAAAGGCTTGTATCCGCGTATTGGAGATTACGATAAATGGGCGATTGAATGGGGATATAAATATTTTCCGGATACAAAAACACCTCAGCAGGAAGTTCCGATTTTAAATAAAATGACCATCGAATCTGCAAAAAACCGAAGATTATGGTTCGGAACAGAAACCAATCCGGACGATCCGCACTCCCAAAACGAAGACCTTTCTGACAATGCGATGTTGGCCAGTACATATGGAATCAAAAATCTAAAAGTGATTTTAAAAGGATTGCCAGAATGGACAAAAGAACCTGCTGATGGTTATGACAACTTGGAAAACATGTATGGACAGTTAACTGCACAATTTGGGCGTTATATGGGGCACGTAGCGAAAAACATTGGTGGTATTTACGAGAATCCGAAAACAGTTGAACAAGCAGGTTTTGTGTATGAACGCACACCAGCGTCAACGCAAAAAGAAGCAATGGCTTTTCTGGATGTTCAGCTGTTTAAAACTCCAATGTGGTTGATTAATAAGCCAATTCTGGATAATATCAGTCAGGATGGGCTGATCGTTGTGGGGAAATTACAATCGACAACCCTAAACCGTTTGCTGAGCAACAGTACTTTAGGCAAATTAATTTCTGCCGAAGCGATTGATGGTTCTACGGCTTATAAAATTACCGATTTGTTTGACGATTTGAATGCATCACTTTTCTCTGAACTGAAAACAAATCAGCTAATTGATGTTTACAGACGCAATCTGCAAAAAATGTACGTTGATAAATTAATCTCTATTTTGAAACCTGCTCCGGTAATTACGCCGGTTGCAATGGCTGCTGTAAGAAGACCAGGAAATGAAAGGGATGCAATAAACCTGAATCAATCTGATGTGATTTCAGTTGTAAAAGGCGAGCTGAAAACCCTAGATGCACGCATTAAAAGTAATACAAATGCTGCATCAGCTTTAACACAATATCATTTACAAGATCTTTCAGACCGGATTGAAACGGCCCTGGATATTAAGAAATAATTGGCATCTTGAATTTATAAAAAAGGCAGCTCCATAAAAAGGCTGCCTTTTTTGTTTAGCAAGGAAGTTAAGGTATAAACATTTGCATTCACTTCTGTCTACATAGGTTTTGTTTCCATTGCTATTTAAATAGTAACAACCGCCTCTACTGCCGCGATAAAGTTGTTGTCCGCAGGTGTGTTTGCCGCAAGGCGAAAAAGTGTCTGAGTCTGAGTTGGTGTCATTTTTACTGCAGGATAAAATGATTAAACAAATACTGAAGGCGTACATTAGATTTTTCATGTCGCATAAGTATTCGGCAGGAGGAGTAAGATTTACGGTTTCCCGGAGTGAGATTATGATATTTTGACGAATAAAGGGGCTTTTATATATTTTCTAATCCGATCGGTTTTCTTAGTTTTGAGCATTAAACAAAGCAATAACATGAATCATTGGTTAGTAAAATCAGAACCTTTTAAATACAGTTGGGAAAAATTTAATGAAGATGGCCGTACATTTTGGGATGGCGTGCGCAATTATCAGGCGCGTAACAATCTGAAAGCAATGAAAGAAGGCGATTTAGTACTTTTTTACCACAGTAATGAAGGTAAAAACGTTGTTGGTATTGCAAAAGTTGTGAAAGAGTTTTATCAAGATCCAACAACAGATGATACCAATTGGGTTGTAGTAGATTTATCGCCGGTTGAAAGTTTGAAAAACCCGGTTTCTTTAGAACAGATAAAAACCGAAGAAAGCCTGCAAGACATTTCATTGGTGCGCCAAGGCCGTCTTTCGGTAATGCCTTTGAAAGCAGAAGAATTTGATAAAATTTTAGAAATGGGCAGTTAAATGTCATTTCTATTTTTGCCACGGAAACACAGAAAAAACGGAATCGCAGTAAGGAACCACGACAACTAGCCCCGACTAATCGGGGAAGCGATCTTACTCAAATAACTTTTCCCTAAATTCCGTATTTCTGTTACAAATTGTTTTAGGCTGATTGCTTCACGCCACTATATACTTTCTGCCCTTCAGTTCGCAATTACGACTTCTTGGTTTTGTCATTGCGAGGAGGCACACCGGAGCAATCTTTTTAATTAAGGTATCACATAGCAGACCAGTATAATAATAAATCGTTAAAATTTTATTTGTCATAACGATTTACAGGACAGTCATTTAACGCTCATTGGGGTGTAAACGAAAAAATATTTCAAACAGATTTCAACTTTTTTAGGTTTGTCATTTGAATGTATCGAAATTTTTTTTGATATTGAGAGACCTAATCGAGTTGTATGAGAGTGATTTATTTGTCTTTAGTGTTTTGCTTTGCAGCATTAATGGCCCGTGCGCAAGAAGTGAAACCTTATTTCGCTATATTAAAAACCAATTCCGGAAAATTTAAGGGAATTCTATATCGGGTTGATTCAGAAAAGATAATTCTAAAAAACGATACTGGTTTCAACCAGCTTAGTATAAATGAGATTCAGAATGTGCAGATCCGAACTGTAAAAAAAGGCTATAAAGGTTTGTCTTTATCGAAATCGGGTTCTGAAGGTGGCCCATACAGCTTAAATGCCCAAGGTAAAATGGTCGACAAATGGGGCAAAGAAGCACCTAGTTTACAAGATGAGTTTGCCGCATCAGTTGCTTCGGTTGTCGTATCAGGCTTAGCCAATGTTGTATCTATGCCCTTGCACGCCATCAATCCAAATCTTGCAACATTCGATTTGGAGAAAGATAAAAGCAAGATGCACGAACTTACGGCATATTCCATTTACTACCAGGCAAATCTGGAAACGGCTCGCGAATTAAATGACATCAAAACTCTCACAAGCGCAGTTAAGCCACAATTTCATTAGGCTCACGTTTACTAAACATTAAACCCAAAGTCATTACAACACTCGTTCCCAATACAACCAAAAACAGGAATGAAGTTCCAACCTGCGGAATTTTCAATGATTCTGGAAGATTAAAGTATAGCAATATGCTGATCAAGCCTCTCGGTGCAATATAAAGAATAGGCACCTGACTTCCTTTTTTGAAAACCTTCAGACAGAAGAAACGAATCGCATAAATGGTTGCCAGAATAAAAAAACCATTCGCCAATACAGCTGTATTATTCAGTTCAGAAATATTCATTGTAAAGCCAAAAATAACGAAGAAAAATGTGCGCAAAATAAAAGCACTCTCGGCAGACAATTGGTACAGTTGAGATAAATCGTTATTCAGGTTTTTATAAAGAAAAATACCCCTGAACCAGGCATGTTGTATGGTATCTGCATTATTCAGAAATAACCCAGTACTCAGAATTAAAACGAGTGAAGATAAATGGTGAGATTGCCCGATTGCGTAAACCAAAATCAGAATCGAGATTATTAAGAAGAACTTGATGTGATGCACCAATTTACCCATAATGTAGAGCAAAACAACGCAGGCAATTGCAGAAAGCAAAATAATCAGAAAAGTGCTTAGTCCGAGGCCTATAAATGAAGAAGTAGAAACAGATGGGTTGCTGATTACAAAGTTGAATATGATAATGCCCAAAATGTCTGAGAAAGAAGATTCATAAATGACAAACTCTTTGTCTTTATTCCCCAAAGCTGCGGCAGAAGGAATGGCAATCGCCGAACTGATTACACTAAACGGTACTGCGTTGGCAATACAAGTGTACAGATCTTTATGTGTGATCTGATAAATAATCAGTGTAATTATGGTAACAGTAATCAATAAAATGGTAAATGCCGAGAGAAAAGCACTTTTGATCACTTTGTTTTTGTATTTATCATACTTTAGTTCCAGAGAACCTTCAAAAACAATCAAAATTAAACCAACTGTGCCTAATGTGGGCAAAATAGTTAAAAAGTTAAAAGTTTTAATCTGAAGGTAATCTACCAGAAAACGTAGGCCAATGCCGAGCATAAGTAGCAATAAAACGGAAGGTATTTTTGTTTTATTGGCCACTAAATCAAACAGATAGGAGAAAATTACCAATCCGCTTAAAATAATAAGGATCGTATAGGTCGTCATATTTTAAACAAGTGTTAAGTCGCTAAAGTAAGACAATCAAATTAAGAAAATGTGTTTTTTAACTAAAATTAGGCTTTAAAGAAGAGTGCTTTTAGTTCGCTGGCGTCATCAGGATCCATTTTTCCGCCTAAAACTAAACGCAATTGGCGGCGGCGTAACGCACCTTTAAAAAGTTCAATTTCATCATCGGTTTCCGGTACAACTTCTGCAACGGGGATGGTCCTTGCACTTTGATCAACTGCTACAAAAGTATAATACGCTTCGTTACTTTTCTGGCGTGCACCACTGGGAATATTTTCAGACCAAACATCAAGTCTAACTTCAACAGACGTATTAAATGCACGTGTAACTTTAGCTTCGATGGTAATTACATCGCCCAATTTAATGGGTTGTTTAAAAGAAACGTTATCAACAGAAGCAGTTACCACAATTCGGTTACAATGTTTTTGAGCAGAAATTGCCGCTGCAATATCCATCCAGTGCAACAACCGTCCACCCATCAAATTATTCAACGTGTTGGTATCGTTTGGCAGCACCAATTCATTCATCACTGTAAAACTTTCTCTTGCAAATTTCTTTTTTAAGCTCATAATTGAGCGCAAAAGTACACAAAACCGATTTAATATTTTTAGAAAAGCAGGTCGATAAATTGAGATAAAGTCAATTTTTTACTCGATTGTCTGAATAAAAAGGCTTTTCAGTTGGCTTTTCCGAAACAAATTTTTTCCAAACATGTTATCCATGCAAAATTCAACTCAATGCAGAACCTAACTCTTATTCAATACTTTCATTGGTATTATAACGAAGAACAAAATTTGTGGCAAAAAATAGCCAAAGAAGCAGAAAATTTAAAGAATATTGGTGTAACCTCTGTTTGGATGCCGCCGGCGTACAAGGCCAGTAACGGCGGTTATTCTGTCGGTTATGATGTGTATGATCTTTTTGATCTGGGCGAATTCGACCAGAAAGGAAGTGTAAATACAAAATATGGATCTAAGGACGAATATTTGCAGGCCATAAACGCATTACATGAACAGGGAATTGAAGTTGTTGCCGATGTTGTTTTTAATCATAAAGCCGGGGGCGATGAATTGGAACGTGTACAGGTTAGACGGGTTAATGAAGAAAATCGCAACGAATTTACCAGTGATGTTTTTGAAATTGATGCCTGGACGAAGTTCACCTTTCCGAATAGAAAAGGGAAATACTCTGGCTTTATCTGGAACCAGGAATGTTTTAGCGGGGTAGATTGGGCAGAAGATTTGCAGGAAACTGCTATTTTCTCCATTCAGAACCATGCAGGCGAAGGTTTTGAAGAAGTTCCATCTACTGAAAATGGCAACTATGATTACCTGATGTTTAACGACATTGATTTCAGAAATCGATATGTTATTGAAGAATTAAAATACTGGGGCGAGTGGATTGTAGACACTGCAGGTGTAGATGGTTTTCGTTTAGATGCCGTAAAACATATCAATCCGCATTTTATTATTGAATGGATTGATCATTTGAACACCAAATTCAATCGTAAATTTTTTGTTGTAGCCGAAAACTGGGATGTGATTAACACTACCGAACAGGAAGATTATATTAAGCTTACAGAAGGTAGAACACAGATTTTTGATTCGTTATTGCACCATAACTTTTTTATGGCGAGTAGGGAAGAAGGATATGATATGCAAACCATATTCGACAATACTTTGGTTCAGATTCATCCGGAGTTGGCTGTCACTTTTGTAGACAATCATGATACGCAACCTTTACAGGCATTGGAGGCTTATGTAGAATTTTGGTTCAGGCCTTTGGCTTATGCTATTATTTTACTGCGCGAACAAGGGATTCCATGTTTGTTTTTCCCTGATTTACATGGCGGTATTTATGACGATAAAACTGCCGATGGCGAAGATGCACATATTGAATTGGCTATTTTACCAGAAATGACTGAATTAACCAAAATTCGCCGCGATTTAGCTTACGGCTTGCAACGCGAATATTTTGATCATGGAAGTTGTGTAGGTTGGACACGTGAAGGGGATGAAGAACATGAAAACAGCGGACTTGCCGTAATCCTAAGCAATGGCGATGAAGGTTTCAAAACCATGGAAGTTGGTCAACAACATGCTGGTAAAACCTTCGTAGATGCTTTAGGTCATCATGATGAAGGAATTGTTATCGGTGAAAATGGTTTCGCAGAATTTCACTGTCAGAGTAAAAGCGTTTCCGTATGGATTGTTCAGTCTTAATTACTGGCTGGTAATTCTATTACTCAAATTGCTAAAACCAACCAAAGTTTCCCAGCGCATTCCTGGCTTTTTGTAATACACAAAGATCTGGTAAGAATTTTCGGTCTGGAAAAAAGAACCTTCGAAATCATTGGTTTCGGAGGTTTTTGCCGTTTTATCAAACCAAGTATATTCATAATCGTAAAGGCCTTGTTTTAGCATCAGGTTGCAATAGAATTGTTTTTTGGCAGGATCATAAATCATTTTATTTTGATCTGTTAATGCATAATTATTAAACCTGCCAATCACGTAAGCATCGCCATTATCGCTGGGTGGCGTTGCATTCAAGGTAAACAAAACGCCCATATATTCGGCTTCTGTGCTATTGTCTCTTCCATCTGTATTGCGTACATAAAAATTACCGCCTTCATCAACTTCATTAGAGTAATTTGCAGTATTTCTGGAAGCATCAGGAAAAAGAAATACATCAACAGATTTGCTGTCGCGATAAATTTCTCTAACATTTGCGCCTTTGCTTCTGATACTGCGCGTGTCAAACCGTCTGAATTCATTCCCACCGTAAAAAGTATTGGTGGCGACATCATTGTAAATGAGTTGTCCGGGTTTTACAAATGCGGGTTTAGTATTGATTTGAGCAGTATTTGGGTTGAAATTTTGCATCACAATTGCTTTAATATCCTGATAAGGATTTGCTATTGCCATTTGATAGTTAATAATAAAATTGATTTTTTGCCTGGCATTTTTTCCCTCAACCTGAATTGGATTTCCCACTTCTCCGCCAACACCAACCTGGCTTTCCAGAACATAAAACCGTTGTGAAACTGCAGGTTTGTTTTTATCTCCATCGAGGTAAATTTTTAAAATGTAGTTTCCGGAGATTTTTGGTGCAACCTGGCTGTTTGGTAGAACCAATTCGTAATGCGTGTATTTGCGGGCGGTGTTTGAAGAATATTTGTACGTGTTAAGCCGATCTTCACCAAAACCTTCAAGATAGTCGAGGTTTAGAATTTTGGAAGTTTGCCAGTCTGAAGTGCAATGTTCAATTGTATACCAATAGTTCTGCGTACCGCCTAAAAGATCGTCAAATGAGAAAGTAATTGTTTCGCCAGAGCGTAAAGTAATTAGTGGAATACTCTGTTCTTTATTGGTGTTGTAACAGAGTGCCGTTTTAATGTTTGGAAGATAGATTCGGTTATCATTGGTAAAGCTATTACTTTGTGCAAAGCTTTGAGTAAAACAAAAAAGAAAAAGGATGATGAGTATCTTTTGCATGGTTATAAAAGTAAAACTTTAAGCCGAAGACGCAAAATGGGTTGAGGAAGGAGACTGCTTCGTCCTCTCGAAACGTTTACATCATCGTCGTTGCGAACAGAAGAGTTGGAAGTTATTTTGTAGGGTGAAGCAATCTTTTCAGGGAATAAGGCGGGCAGATAGCAGTTTCTCTTAGTAACAATGACTTCAGTGCCTTCCATGTTTCAGAGGCAACTTTTTTAGTTTAGAAAGAATGCATTGTGGCTATAATTCGCATTGTTTTTGCCCCGGAAACACAGAATTAGGGAAACTTTCTGGATGATTACTAATCGCTCAAATCGTATTTTCGAGGCACGATGCAATCCTACTACTTGTATTATTTTAAACCAATAGCTTTAAGATTGCTTCGTGCCTCGCAATGACGGGGCGTCTAGTTCGGTGTGATTGCCCAAAAAAATCTTTTTTATCCGCCCATTTCCATGATCTCCGCTGCAAGCGTCTCCCACTTACTCTGAAGGATATCCAATTCTGATTTCGTGTTCTGGTAGCGTGTGTTCGTTTCGGCAAGTTTCTCTGCTTTGCTGTAAACAGATTCATCTGCAAGTTCTGCTTCAATCGTCTTTACATTTTCTTCCAAATCCGCTATATGTTTTTCCGTTTTCTGCAATTCGTCATTCAGTTTTTTTAACTGATTTGCGGTATTTGGCGCAACAGGTTTAGGCGCAGGCTTTTCCTTTTCAGGCATTTTAACCGGAATCGGTTTAGAGATCGGAACTACACGTTTACTATTCCATTCTTCATATTCGGCATATGTACCCGGATATTGTTTAATTTTCTCTTCCTCAATAAACCAGATTTTATTGGCAACGTTATCCAGAAAATACCTGTCGTGAGAAACCGAAATAAAGGTTCCTTCAAATTGTTGTAAGGCCTGAATTAAAATATTTACCGATTGGATGTCCAGGTGATTGGTAGGCTCATCCAAAATCAGGAAATTGGAATCAGTGGTTAATGATTTCGCCAGTGCTACACGAGATTTTTCTCCTCCTGAAAGTACTTTAATTTTTTTGAATACATCATCACCGGTAAATAGGAAACAACCTAAAATTCCTCTAATTTCTGTATCGGTGTGTTTTGGGGCAAAAGCCTGAAGTTCTTCCAGAATGGAATTTTCGAGATGCAAAGACTCCAGCTGGTGCTGAGCAAAAAATGTTGTGGTCACATTGTGGCCGGTTTCGCAGAAGCCATCAAAGCCTTCTGCACCTGCAATAATCCGCAGTAGAGTAGATTTACCTTTACCATTGGCACCAATTAAAGCAATTTTATCGCCTTTTTCAATTACCGCTTCGGCATCATCCAAAATATGAACATTTGGGTAACGTTTGGTTGCATGTTCAATACGCACAACGTGACGGCCTGATGGCTTGGTGAATTTAAAGCTGAAGTTTACCGTTGGATTATCATCATCTACATCGTCTACACGTTCCATTTTATCCAAAGCTTTCATTCTCGATTGAGCCATTTTAGCTTTACTCGCTTTAGCTTTAAAACGTTCAATTAAACGTTCTTCCTGCTTAATTTTAGCTTGTTGGTTTTTAAATTCACCCTTCTGAATCTCAGATCTGAGTGATTTTTCTTCAACATAGAAGCTGTAATTTCCAGCATAGATATTTAATTTTCCTTTGCGCGATTCTACAGTTCTGTTCACAATTTTATCTAAGAAATACCTATCGTGAGAAACAATTACGATTGCACCTTCGAAACTTGCCAAATAGGTTTCCAGCCATTTAATGGACGGTAAATCCATGTGGTTGGTTGGCTCATCGAGCAAAAGGATGTCTGGTGTTTGTAAAAGGATTTTGGCCAGCATAACCCGCATACGCCAACCTCCCGAGAAAGTATTTAAAGCGCGTTGCTGATCTGAGGTACTGAAGCCCAAACCCGCCAGAATTTCATTGGCGCGGTATTCAATATTGTACCCATCAAGCGCTTCAAACTCCTGTTGCTTATCACTCAGTTTATATAAAACCTCTTCACTATAATCAGTTTCTATTTTCTTTAGTAGTTCCTCAATTTCGTCATGAAGCCTGTTTTGACGTTCAAAGGCCTCCATCGCGACATGCAAAATACTGTTGTGAGATTCGTAAGAAAGCAAATCCTGGTTAAGATAACCGATTTTCAAATCTTTAGACATGGAAATGGTGCCCGAACTTGGGGCATATTCACCAACAATCAATTTTAGAAGTGTAGATTTTCCGGTACCATTTGCACCAATTAAACCAGCGCGATCGCCGGGTTTAATGTGCCAGTTTGCATCCTCATATAAAGCCCTTGAGCCAATAAGAAAAGTTAAATTATTTATTGAAATCATTTCGGCTGCAAAAGTACGAAAATTAAAGGTTTTTTAGCGTGCTAAATCAGATGTGTAAAATCTGCTTATTTCAATGGTTAATGCCTCAGAATTTCAACTCAAAAGTTACCAGGTCCTATTTCTCAGGTTCTTCGGTTTCTTCCAGTTTGCCATCTTTATTCTTTTTAAGCTTAACAATGGGATTTTCCTGGGTTCCGGTAACACTGAGCGGAATGCCAAATATGCCAAAGGGAGGAAGGCCAAGCCGACCACTTAAGTTGAGTTTTCCATCTAAACTTACCTGGCCTTCAAACCTGGGCCTGAAACCAGCAATGCGCATTTTGGTTTGTTCTATGGTGAGGATATTATTTTTGATAGTCGATTTTATTTGAACGTCCTTCAGTTTCGGATTGGTTAAACTGTCTCGTTTGGTTTCTGTACTCACCGCGTTCATCATTTTGAAACCGAATAAACTCACAGTTTTTAAGGTAAGTGTTCCGCCACCCGTTACACTCGGTAAAACCGGAAACATATTAGCATTCAGTTTGCCTGATAATTGATAGTCAAGTCCCACAACTCCTTTCACTTTCGACGCAGATGTTGCCATTTCTCTAAAGAGTTTAATCTCTTTGTAGGCCCGTGCAATGTCAAAATTTTTGGCTACAATACGGAAGTCGAACAAACCGGATTTGGTGCCAGTATTTTTGTACATTGCATCCATGCTCAATTGAGCTCCGGCAAGTTCAAATCCTGTTTCAGTAATGTTTAAGCTTCCATTGTTAATTTGCATTTTACCTTTGGCCTCTTTTACGGTTAGCCCATTGTAGCGGATTTGTTTTGCATCTGCCGAAAAATTAATATTGAGATTGGTTGGGATAATGATAACGCCTGCAGAAACAGACGCATTTGAAGGCGAAGTATTTGCATAAACCATAAATTCGTCGACGTTGATGTTATTACTCCGGAGATTGAAATCTCCTTGCAAACTACTCTTTTCGTCTAAAACGTAATTGATTACATTGCTTAAGTTTCCACTTAAATTGAAATCTGACTGCCCATAACTGGCTAGAAAACGGTCAAACTTCATTTTATCCTGAAAGAAAGAAAATCTTCCATCTTTAATTAGAAAATCTTTCGGGAAAAGATCAGATTGCAGATTGAGAGACTTTACATTCATACTGCCGCTATTTTTTAGATTGGCATATTTGCCGGCCATTGCATCGCTTTGCAAACCTTTAAGAGATAGATTTGTCGTAACAATGCCTTTTACCTGGTAGCCTTTGATGGCAAATAGTTTGTATATACTACCAATATTTACTGCGCCTTTTGACCGGATATCATAAGCAACATTTTCAAAATTATTAACTTTTGCTCGAAGACTAAATGCCTGGCCGCCCATTGAAAAAGAAACCGGGCTAATATTCATCTTCGTATTTTTTAACGTTCCATCAGTATTTAAAAGATTCGCATCAATCTCTATGTTTTCCAATGCATGGACAAATGATGAGGTTTTAATTCTTCCGGAAGTTAGTTTTACAATTGCCCTTGTAGTTGGAAAACGCTTTCGCTGTTTGCTGTATATACCTTTCGTTTGCAGGTTAATATTCATTTTTCCGGCAAGTTCTATTCCTTTTAAAGGGTATAGTTTTTTTATGTCTGCAAAATCTACATCGGCTTTCAGCAAAACATCAACAGGACTTTTTGCATTACGGTCTATTTTGGCAAAGCCCGAAATAAAGTTATCTAAGGCTGCGATGTCAATATCCTGAATAAGTACCGTGGTGTTTTTGATTTGTGAATCTTTATTTTCGGCATTCAGTTTGAAATTTATTTTGTGAATAGGAACCGGCATATCCGGATGTTGGAAGTATCCGTTTTTTAATTCTAACTGTGCGGCAAATTTTGGTATAGTCGCAATTACAGTGTCTGTTTTTCTTATGCCGGAATGTACAATTTTTGTTGTATATTTTCCATCTGCCTGTAGCCGCATGGCCAGCCTTCCTCTCAATTTCAGGCCGTCCATGTTCAGCACCTTCATCCACTTTTCAAGATCAATATCAGAACGCGTTTTGGTATAAATGTTTGGTATGGTTAAACCATTGAAACGGGTTACAGAGGCGAGGTAATCTTTTCCAATTGTAAAGTATAAACTATCCAGATTGAAAGATAAGCTATCTGGATTTAAACTTGGAAGTTTAGTTTTCAGGTTGATGTATAAATTGCGTAAAGGTTCTGGCGTTTTTGGATTTGAAATACTTCCATCTCGCACTTTAAGATTAAAAGACAATGTTGGCATGATATGAGCTGAAGCCACGTATTTACCAATTAATGAAGCATTTATTTCGGCATATCCTGCAATTTTTGTGTTTTTAAATTGTGTTGCAACTGCCGGAGGCATAGCACTGAAAATGTTTTCCAGGTCTGTTTCTTTTGCATTGGTTCTGAAATCTAAAACATATCCATCTTTAATAAAAGAAAAACGCCCGATAAAGCGAATAGGGAGAGAGTTGATTTTTAGATCATTTTCATCGAATGATAGATCAAGCGAATTGGTGTTGACTTTTGTGAGCAGGTTTGCGTTCAGTTTTTTATTTAAGAGATAAGGCGTTCCGGCATAAAAAACATCCATTTCATCAATTGTAATTTTACTTTTGAGGTCAAATATGGAATTGCTAAGGTTTCCTTCTCCGGTATAATTCAAGGTGCGTGCTTTTATCACCATCGGGATGGATCGGTCGGCGTATGTTAAGTTAGAATTTCTAATAAAAATACGATCAATTTTGATCGCTGTAGTAGTTGTGTCAGTACCTTTTTCTGCTGTGCTTTGGAAAACATTATAGTTGGCATGGCCTTTCTCATCTGTTAAGATATTGATTTTGGCTTCATCCAGATAAAATTTATCTACTTTAATATTTGCAGATAATAAAGAGAAAATGTTTATTCCGAGTGCAATGCGATGTGCATAAAGCAAAGTATCTTGCTGAAAAGGTGCTGAACCTTTCAGTAAAAATTCATTTAAGTTTAAGGTTAGGGAAGGGAAGTGATTAAAAAAGGAAATATTGGTGTTTTCAAAACGGACTTCTCCTTTTATATTTTTATTGACTGCCTTTGTAATTTCAGTGGTCAGCGTTTGTGGAATCAGGTAAGGAATTAGAATCAGTAAAGCAAAGAAAGTGGCTAAGATAACCCCGAGAATTTTAAACGTTTTTTTCAAATTTTAGGCTTTTAATTTTTTTTTTGCAAAGATAAAGCTTAAAACCCGTAGGAATATTAATTTAACATTTTTTTGAAACGAAATTTTTTTATGCCTAACTTTGTACTGTATTAAAAATAACTACAGTATGAATAACAATCGGTTCCCGATTTCTCTGCATGTTCTCGTTTTATTGGCGAGAAATAACGGGCGTTTGGTGAGTTCTGATTATCTGGCGGGCAGTATTAATGTTAATCCGGTTGTGGTTAGAAAAGAGATCAGCAATTTGCGCAAACATGGTTTTGTAGAGAGCAAAGAAGGAAAGGGCGGTGGTACAATGCTGGCTAAGTCTGCAAATCAGATTTTTCTCGGTGATATTTATAAAGCTGTTCGCCAAAATGCAATTCTCGGACAAAACAAAAACGATCCGAACCCGAAATGTCCTGTAGGAAGGCAAATCAATCAAAATCTTGATAACCTGTATGCTGACGCTGAAAAAGCTTTGATTGATCAATTGTCTACACAAACACTTGAAAATTTTTGTAAAAAATTTAGTTAATAAAAATAATAATGATAACTGTAATATAAATTGTTACAATAATAACCTGCTTATGAAACGATTCTTTTTTTTTAATGTTCTTTTATGGATAGCCATTAATGGATTACATGCACAAACGGTTCGTACTTTTGATGCATTTCCATTAATATTAACCGTTATTAATGCACCAGATGCTGGTTTTGGTGTGAACTCTATTTTGATAACAGGTAAAACAGACGCGATTCTGGTTAATGCGCAGTTTACCAAGAGCAATGCGCTGAAGGTTGTAGAGGTGCTGAAAGCGAGCGGCAAAAAACTAAAACAGATTTATATAAGCTATGAAGATCCGGATTATTATTTTGGTTTGGCCTGGATAAAAAGTGCTTATCCCGATGTTCTGGTGACTGCGAAATCTTCGATTATTGAACATATTAAAGCCACTCAGCAAAGTAAATTAGATACTTGGGGTGCTATATTTAAAGATCAGATGCCAACAAACGTCATTCTACCGCAAGTGCAAAAAAGTGATACGCTGTGGGTAGAAAACACCCCAATGATTATTGAAAATGGAACTGCTGAAACGAAGAAAGGTACTTATATCTGGATTCCGTCTAGCCGTGTTTTGTTTGGCGGAAATGCAATTGTTGGAAATAAACACGTATTCACAGCAGATGATCAGACGAAGGCAAAGAGAGAAAAACGGATTTCGATTTTAGAAAATATGCTTCAGCTAAAACCAAATATTGTGATTCCCGGGCATATGAAAGCTAATGCGGCCTGCGATACCTCTGCAATTTTGTTTACCCAACAATACCTTCGCGATTTTGATACAGAGCTGGCGAAGCACAAAAATTCTGTTGATTTAATTAAGGCTATGGAAGCCAGATATCCGAATCTTGAAGGAAAAACCAGTCTGGAGTTGGGGGCAAAAGTGAATACCGGCGAAATGAAATGGTAGAAAAAGAATTACTCATTAAAAATAATAGAAAATAAAAATTATGAAAGTAGCATTAATTGGTGCAACCGGCTTTGTAGGAAAAGCTCTTTTAACAGAATTATTGGAACGTGGGCATGAGGTGCTTGCCATTGCACGTAATACAGATGCAATTGAAACCCTAAGCGAAAATTTAACAAAGAAATCTGTAGATGTATTAGATGTAGACAAGCTGGCTGCTGTTTTAGTGGGTGCTGATGCTGTGGTAAGTGCGTTTAATGCCGGCTGGACAAACCCAAACATATATGAAGATATTATTAAAGGTGCGGAAGCCATTCAAGCTGCTGTGAAGAAATCTGGAGTAGAACGTTATATTTTTATTGGCGGCGCCGGAACCTTACAAATTGACGGACAACAACTGGTAGACGGGCCAAACTTTCCAGCAGAAATTAAACCGGGAGCATCTGCCGTACGTGATTATTTCAACATTCTGAAAAAAGAAACCGGGTTTAACTGGTTGTTTTTTTCTCCTGCAATGGAAATGCATCAAGGCATCACCATCGGTAAAACAGGGAAATATCGCCTCGGTAAAACGAGCCCGGTTTTTAATGAAGATGGCAGATCTGTTTTATCAGTCGAAGACTTGTCTCTTGTAATTGTAGATGAACTTGAAAACAATGTTCATTACCAGGAACAATTTACAGCGGCATATTAAAAGTGTAAGTAAGGCGGGAAGAGCAGTGTAGGCCAATAAATAAGATGTAAGACGGATGGTGTATTAATTATCTATCTTACATCTCCCGCTCTACATTTTTTCCAGATTTTCTTTATCTTCGTGCCATGTATCGAATAATTAAGCCAATATTTTTCAAATTTGATCCTGAAAACGTTCACTATTTCGTTGTTAAGAGATTAAAATGGTTTAATGATAAATTTCCACTAGGCAAAACCATTATACGAAGCAGTTTTGATGTTCACATCAAGGGATTAGAACGCGAAGTATTCGGAATTAAGTTCCGAAATCCTGTAGGTCTTGCTGCGGGTTTTGATAAAAATGGCGAGTACGTAGAAGCCTTAAGTAACCTCGGATTTGGTTTTATAGAAGTGGGAACGGTTACCCCAATGCCGCAACCTGGAAACGATAAGCCAAGAATGTTCCGCTTGCCAAATGACGAAGCCCTGATTAACAGAATGGGTTTCAACAATAAAGGCGTAGATGTTATGGCAGAACGGTTACGGATTTTGAAAGATAAACATCCTGATATTGTTGTTGGTGGCAACATAGGCAAAAACAAAGCCACTCCAAATGAAAATGCAGTAGACGATTACATCAAATGTTTTGATCGCCTTTTTGGGGTAGTAGATTATTTTGTGGTCAATGTAAGTTCACCAAATACCCCTGGTTTGCGTGAACTTCAAGAAAAAGAACCTTTGAAAAAAATCCTGAATACCTTGCAGGAACGTAATTTAAAAAATGCAGTGAATCGGCCCATCTTACTTAAAATTGCACCTGATTTGACAGATGCACAGTTAGATGATATTATTGAAATTGTTGCCGAAACTAAAATTGCTGGCATTATTGCAACCAATACAACCATCAGTCGTGATAATCTGAACACCGAAAAAATATTAACCGGAGAAACCGGCGGATTAAGCGGTAAACCCGTTAAAGAACGCTCTACAGAAGTGATCCGTTATCTTTCAGAAAAGTCAAATAAAGCTTTCCCAATTATTGGAGTTGGCGGTATTCACTCGGCAAAAGATGCACAAGAAAAATTAGACGCTGGTGCTTCTCTTGTACAATTGTATACAGGTTTTATTTATGAAGGACCAGGGTTAATTAAAAGTATTTGTAAGGCACTCGTTTCTGCACGTTAGGGTTTTTTGAGTGTAAAGCTTTTGCCCGATTGATTTAAAATCATCGTTTTCTCGTTTGGTCTGAATTCAAGAACAATACCTGCAGCCGAAAACTCAAAACGATCTTTCGCGGTAGCGTCCATTTGTATTTCCGTTTGTCCGGTTGCCTGGGTAAATAATCTATTGTCTTTTTTACTAACAGTAATTTTAAAAGGAAAATTTTCTGCGGCATATACCCCAAGATAAGGTTCGAGATCTTCAGGTTTTAAATCAATCGTCTTGAAGTTCGGTATGGATATCGGGTTGCCGTAAACAGCATCTAATCCAGAAAGCATAAGTTTCATGTTTGAAAATTCGTTTCCGTTAGATAATACCGCAATAGAGATTTTGTTTGTTGGGAAGTAACCTAAAATGGACGAAAATCCATCAATACCACCGGTATGTCCAAAACCCAATTTATCATGGTAATAAAAAGACTTAATTCCTAAGCCATATCCATCAGTCATCGTTTCCATTTGTTTCAGACTGGCAGCAGAAACAATTTTATTTTCGATTAGCGCGAACATAAACGTGTTTAAATCCATCACAGTTGAAACTATTGCACCAGCGCCAAGTGGGATAGACATGTCGGTTTCTGGTTCCTTTTTCCATCCTTTATCAAACCCATAAGAATTGGCTTCATTGGCGTTCAAATTAATTTTGGTGCCAACGTAGGTATTTCCAAGCTTTAAGGGTTTAATAATTTTTGCATTTAGAAGCTCTGAGAAAGATTTTTTATATACGGTTTCCAGAATGAAAGTAAGTAATATATAATTTGAGTTGCTGTAAGCGTATTTCGTGCCGGGTTCAAAGTCGCTTCCTGCATCGGCAATAATTTTAACCAATTCTTCACGGCTCTTTTTCTGCGTATTCCATTGCATAAAATCGGGTAAACTGGTTAAATTGTGTATGCCGCTTCTATGGCTTAATAAATTGGCTATGGTTATTTTTTCGTTGTTTTTAACCAATGGAAAAAATGTGTTTAGGGCCTGGTTTAAGTTGATTTTATGTTCTTCAATCGCTTTCATCACCAATGTGGCTGTGAAAATTTTTGAAATAGACCCGATCCGGTATTTTGATTCTATTGAAGCAATTTGCTGGGTTTCGATATCGCGAAACCCAATTGCCCGACTAAAAACACTTTTTCCGTTTACGGCGATTGCAAAAGTACCCATAAACTTATCGTTACTTTTTAAAACAGTGAAAAGACTATCTAAGCCTTTAATATTTAGCTGTTGAGCAAAAGAAAAATATGGAAGAATAAGGAGTAGAGCGATAAGAAAGCGATTTTTCATATGGGAGTTGTAATTTTTTGAAGATAACCAAAAGAATCCAGATAACTATACGCATTTGTAGAGTTGGTCTCATGATGAAGCAAAGATACTTTAGCTTTTGAAACAGAATCCGGAAGAGATTGCCACAGAAAAATCTTATAACCTAATTGCGATGCGATTTTTAATAAATCCAATTTTGTCCTCCAGTTAGGACAAGCAGGAGAAGGAATTTTTGGCGCATAAAAAAAGCATCCTTTGATCAGAAGGATGCTTTAAATCTTTATAGAAGAATGCTAAACTATTTTGCCAATGCAGCTAAAACAGCATTGTTTTTAGCCAATTGATCATTTTTAGGTTGAGCTGAACGACTTCCCAATTCAATGTTGGTTGCTCTTTTCAAGAAATCAACATCTTGTTTTGCAAAGTTTTTATTTCTTCTGTCTTTTCTTTTTAATCTGGTAACTGCCATGGTATTAACCTTTTATTATTTTATTTGTACAAATGGAGGTCGAGAGCGGATTCGAACCGCTGTAGAAGGTTTTGCAGACCTCTGCCTAGCCACTCGGCCACTCGACCTTAAATTCAAGGCTGCAAAAATAGTGATTTATAGTTACTACGCAAATAAAATTTAAATAAATATCAATTTACTTTTTCTGCCTGGTTAGTTCTGAGCAAAATATTGCGGTACTAACAGCAACATTAAGAGATTCTGCTTCCCCAATTCTAGGAATTGTAACCGGTTGATTTACTTTAACTAACAATTCTTTGGAAATCCCTTTTCCTTCGTTTCCAAGTATAATTAACCCTTCATTTCCCCAGTCTGTTTTATATATAGATTTTCCATCGAGCAAGGCGCAGAAAATGGGAATTTTTACTTCGTCGATTAGTTTTTCCAGATTTTGATAGAAAATCTCTACCCTCGCCAGTGACCCCATTGTGGCCTGCACCGTTTTAGGATTAAAAGCTTCTACAGTATCTTCAGAACAAATTATGTATTTAAATCCAAACCAATCTGCCGTGCGGATAATGGTTCCCAGGTTTCCCGGATCCTGTACGCCATCCAAAACCAAAGTGAACTGATTTCTTAAGTCTTTTGCCTGTATAACGTTCTTTTTTGGCGATGAAACCACAGCAAGAAAACCCTGAGGGGTTTGCAGCGTACTAATCTTATCCAATTCAGCGTTGTTTACTTCAAATAAGTTTATATTTGTTGGCAGTTTGGGTAACAAATGGGCGAACTCTTTGTTGTAAAATATGGTCTGAATCTGGTATTTTGAAACCAGAAATTCCTGAATGGATTTTATTCCTTCAACCAGGAATAAACCGTGTTCTTTGCGATATTTTTTTTGATGTAACGATTTAACAAAACTAATCTGAGATTTTGAAAGCATACCAATACCTTATTAATATTAAACTGAAAAACCCTGCAATATTACTATTTATTATTGTTTTAACGCAGGCCTGTTCATCCACTAAATACATTGCAGATTACCAGGCTATTGTTAAAAATGTAAGCATTGATAGTGTAGATTCGAAGTTTTCTGAAGAAGCATACAATTATGTTCAGAAAGACATTCGACCTGCATCAACTTTTAGTATTAATGTGCCACTCTACAATTTGTTTAACACACAGGATGGTCGTTACAAAACCAATAATATTAAGCCTTTTGGTACTCCACCTGCTATTTTAGACAGTACACTTGTAGAGATTTCCAGAACACAGATAGAAAAATTCTTAAATGGCAAAGGATATTTCCAGGCCAAAGTAGCATCAGATATTATTGTTAAAAATAAAAAAGCCGATATTCATTTCAAAGCTACGCCTGGGCCGGCCTATTTTATTGGCAGGTTAAAAGATTCCATTCCAAATGAAACCATAAAATCGATCTATTCTGGTAATAAACCGAGAGTTTCTCATTTACACGCCGGTATGCAATATGATTCTGATTCATTAACCTATGAGCGCGAGCAGATTTATCAGCTGATGAAAGAGAACGGTTACTTTTATTTTCTGCGGCCTTACATTAGTTTTGATGTTATTGGTGCCGATGCAAATTCTAAAGACCATAAAGTAGATGTTCGCTTAAATGTGGTAAACCCCGAAAAAGGTGCACATCGTCAGTACAATATTGGCAATACACACATTTTAATTGCGCCAAATCCTGATGGTTTTCCGGATTCTGTGCGCTATAAGTTGAGTAAGGATACGTTAAATGGAATTATTTATACCGATTTTTCCAAACGCTACAGAAGAAATCCAATAGTTCGTTATGATTTTCTTAAAGAAGGAGAACTTTTTGATATTCGCAACGAAAACCTGACCTACGATCGTTTATATCAGTTGAATATTTTCAAAAATGTGAAGATTGACTATTATAATAGAGACAGTACTTCTAACAAAGTAAATACGGTAATTCAGCTTACGCCGCAAAAGGTAATGAGCAATAGGATAGAAGGTGAAGTTCCTTTTAATGGCGGAACTGTTGGCTTCAATTTAAGTAATACCTATACGCATAATAATCTTTTTCGCGGAGCAGAACGTTTTGAACTTCAGGTGAAAGGTGGCTTACAATCCCGTATCGGAAATGGACAGTCGCCATTTAAAGACATTTATCAGCGAGATTTTTCTATTAGTGCAAGCATAAGCGTTCCCCGTTTACTGATTCCTTTTTACAACCCTACGCTGGGCGGTAATGGAATGCCACATACTACGTTCTCTTCCAGTTACATCTATGCACTTCAGAAAGATATTTTAACCCGCCGGATATTGATCAATTCTGTAACTTATGATTGGGTTGAAACGAAGTCTAAACTCCATTCCCTAACACCGCTGAACTTCGAATACCGATTCGGTAATCTGGAGACACAGAATATCGATTTTAATACTTTGTTCAACAATCAGTATTACGTTGATCTGCTTGGCCGTAAAGACATCACTTTCGGTTCTAAGTATACCTATTCTTTAAATGCAGATAAATTATTGCAACTGCGTAGTTTTGTCTATTTCCGTGGAAATATAGATATTGCCGGAAATAGTATTTGGGCAGTTTCCCGCCTTACTGGATCTAAACATAATCCGACCAATTTCCTTGATGCCGATTCTACATTGAGGGATTACGGACAAATTGCTGGCTTGCCTTACAACCAGTATGTGCGTCCGGAAATTGATATCCGTTGGTACAAACATCTTGGGGGCAACCGTCAGTTTGTTGCGCGGTTAAATAGTGGTATTGGCTATGCATATGGAAACTCTGTTTCCATCCCTTTTGAGAAAAAGTTTTTTGCAGGCGGTTCAAGTGGTATTCGCGCCTGGCAGGCACGAACGTTGGGACCTGGAAGTTACAACCGCGATGTACTGGCTTCTGATGCTGTTAGGCAGGCATTATTTGGACTCGATCAAATCGGCGACTTGCGTCTCGAAGCTAATCTGGAGTATCGCTATCTGATTACGCGCAAATTTTTTGGGGCATCTTTAAAAGGGGCTGCATTTGTTGATATGGGAAATGTATGGACACTGGCAAGAGATGCAGATGATGCGCAGGCAGAAATTAAAATGTTTAAATTTAGCAGGCTTGCACAACAAGCAGCAATTGGTGCCGGAATGGGTTTGCGTTATGATGTGCAGTATTTCGTTTTCCGTTTTGACATCGGCCTGAAAATAAAAGATCCGCAATTTAGCGGATCTGATCAGTGGGTTATTCAGAAATTTATTTCGGGTGGTAAATCCTTCCGCGATACATATAATGCAACTCACGGGCCAGATACCTATCGTTTCTTACAATATAATTTTGGTATTGGTATGCCTTTTTAATGATTCGGCTTTGCCTGAGAATTATATTTTATCAAATGAGATTTTTGAGTCCGTCGAAAACACTTTCAAAAAAAGTAGATAGGTTTAATCCGTTGCTGTGGTTAAAGTAAACGAAAATCAGGAAGATGATCACCACAAAAATAATCAGTTTACGAAAGGCAAAAGCTGTTATAATCAGTACCATAGGTATGATAAATAACCATAAGCTATTGATGCTGTAAGGGGTAAGATCAGAATCTTTCTTATAGACATAAACCAGCTTGCTGTGCGTGCCAAAGTCATTTTGGTGTTTTATGTAAACGAATGTCGATTTGTCAATTGGCAAGGGCAAAACGGCAATGCCATCATTAAATTTCAAAATTTGCGTAAAACCGCTTACGCTAAAAGTGTATACGCCACTAATATTCTCATTTGGTACGCCAAGAGAATCTGCAGCTATAATTGCAAGTTTATTATTTTTTAACAGGTTTTCTTTTACCAGAAAATTATTGATTGCTGCTTTCTGTGCGTGAGCGAAAAAATAGCCAAAGCACAAAAGAAATAGTAAAATTATCCTTTTCATTCTATAGAACGTTTGTTGTAAATTAAGAATCCAATGTGCAATAATACACCATTTCTTTTAATTGCATCATTGTATAAATTATAACTTAAACTTACAGGACCTAAAGGCGAATGATAAACCAAACCGGCAGTTCCGGCATAACGCAATTTTGTAATCGCTTTTGCATAGGCAACGTCTTGAGTGTTGCTCAATTCAAATTCTTTGTGCGGAAGGAACAAGTAGGCTTCTGCACGTATATCGAGGTTTTTTCGCAGTGAATAAATATTTTTAATTCCACCTGCAGCATACGTTGCAGCCCTAAAACGGTCTAAAAATAAAGAGCGGCTATCTTGAAGCGGGTAAAACGCAGGAGCAAATAAGAGTGTAGAGTAATAATTGTTAAATAGCGGTTGGTTTGAAATTACACCTTCAATCAAATAGCCAAAAGTATATTTATTTAAGTGAAGGAAGTAGTTTTCCTGTGTAAGTTTGATGGTCCCCCAGTGCCGTATCTGGCTTGATCCCTTTATCGAAGTATAACCAGGAGAATTTCTGAAAATGTTGCCAGGGTTGTAATTCTCACGGCCCGTAATATACCCTACGCTTAATGAAAAACTTTGTCCGCTAGATGCATATTGTTTTCTGTTGAGCGAATTCTTCTCAAAATTAACAGTTCCCTTATACCCATTAAAAATGGTTTGATCCAATACATCGCCAAGTGCAAAAGTATTATTTGGGCTGTAACGGTCATTGTTATTGATAAATGAAGAATGCAAAACTATTTTTGTATTATAGTTTAAAGGCATTCCGAGCATAAGGTCTATTTTCCGGTCAGACTGCTCGATGTACGTTGGCTGTGGGTTTTCTATAAAGATCTGGCTCGTATTGTAATAATTCCAGTGGTTATAAGTCAGTTCTGCTGCCAGAAACAATGGTAATTTGGTTGGATAGTCTACCCGCCCATTTACCTGCACAGATTCATAGAAACGGCCCGAATAAAAACTGGTGCCAAACGTGTAAGATTTACGGTTGAGATAGTTGTATTCGGCACCCAGAAATACGTTACTGATCGGGCGTGTTGAAATGTTTCCGCCGAGTGCAATTTTGAAACTTTTTTTAGGCTGAGCAACTACCTCAAAGGTATAACTGTCGGTTAACGGCTGATAGGTGATTTTGGGGTAAATGGCTTCAAAAGTCTGGTCTGCAACAAGTTTGTAATATCCTCTTTTGATATCAGCCAGATCAAAAGTCTTTTTATCGCTTTTGAATAAACGTTCTACATATTTTTTCTGTTGATCGTTTACGCCGCTCACAACAATGTTGCTGAATTTGAAATCGGGTTTTTTAGCGTTAAATTTTTTTCGCTTTGCGGCTAAGGTTGCAGAATCTGTTCTGTTTTGAATCAGCTCTTTAATACGCGGCATATCTGCCAACGTTGCTTCATAACCTTTGCGAATCAGTTCTTCAACCGGCGTAAAATTAGTTGCGCTGTAATCTCCAACATCTGGCTGGATATAAACACCATTTTTCCCAATCATTGTAGAATCGGTTTTAGACAAAAACATATAAACCAAAAAACGGTTCATTAACCTGTCGTCTATATTTTTTGGGTATTCGTTATACGTTTTGGAAGATACGTTTGTACCGATGATATAATCTGGCTTAAAATCTTTTTCCATAACATCTACCGGAAAATTGTTGTAAAGTCCACCGTCAAATACATATTTTCCATCCAATTTAATTGGCCTGTAAACAATTGGAACAGTCATCGTTGCCCGAACAGCCTCCGCAAGGTCACCTTTGGATACAGTAATGCTTGTTTGCGAAAGTACATCTGCAACCATACATCTGAAGGGTACAAATAAGTTGTTAAAATTGCCTTTAGATACGGCAGATGCCTGAGAAAATAGTTCTAAAAAAGCGAAGTTTAACGGAATATCGTTTATGATATTGGAGCGAAAGGAAAAGTGAAAACCTGTATCTAATGTAACTTTTGCATTCAGCATGGATGCGTTTGTAGCGTTTTTCTGAAAAAAGAAAGTATAGTCACTGGTGTAACGGCCGTTTACCCAATTCTGGAAATCGGTACTGGTTGCTATTTTTTCAATTTCTGACGGCGAATAACCGGCTGAATACATTGCGCCAACAATACCGCCCATAGAAGTGCCGGTAATATAATCGATAGGGATGTTGTTTTCTTCAAGTGCTTTTAGCGTACCGATATGAGCTAAACCTTTGGCACCGCCCCCGCTAAAAACCAAGCCTACCTTTTGCGCGCGGAGCTGGAAAGTACAGAGTACGAAAAATATCAGCAAGAATTTTTTAGGAGTTACCACTCTCTAAAAATAAGCTTTTCTTTTAAAAAAAAATCAGTTTAAAATGAAGATGTTATACGTTAAAACTGATGCGAAGCTAACCCAAATAAGGTAAGGAATAAATATGAAACCGGCCCATTTATTTATTTTATAAAAACGCAATCCGTTAATGATGATGAATAGCCAAAGCAGTAAGATCTCAAAAAGGGCAAAACCGAGTTCGTGCAGATAGAAAAATAAGAAAGACCAGGATAGATTTAAGATAAGCTGGATAAAATATATTGCAACGGTTCGGGGAAAGTGAACAATACGACTACGATTCATCCATACCAGATAGGCGGCGATGCCAATCAGGATATAGAGTGTAGTCCAAACCGGGGCAAACAACCAGTTAGGTGGATTAAAACTAGGCTTTGCCAGCGTTGGATACCAGGTTCTGACAGACTGAGCTGTTGCCCAGCCGCCAAGTGCGCCTACGCTTAACGTAATGGCAATGTTAATAATGAATGCGAGGGGATTAAATTTCATGCTGCTAAAGTATAGAATAAACCCATTAAAAGATTAATAGTTTGCAAGCATGCCGGAAAATTTCAAGATCAGATAACGAAGTTCTCAAATTAAAAATTCGACGCTTTTTTTCTTGAATAAAATTACGTTATATAAAAAAAAAAGCCCTTCAATGTAAATTGAAGGGCGATTTAATATAAAGATAGAACTATTTACTTACTGTAGCATTACTGATAATGCGTGGGGCTTTGGCCCAATTTCCGAAAGCTCTTTTTGCCGCTTCTTTAGCTGTTGCCAGTTCCACATCGCCAGCAATGGTTAAATAGGTATTTTCTGGTGTTATGTGATGATAAAAATCAACTACATCAGCAAGACTTAACGCAGAAATTGATTGCGCATTTACAGTCTGATCATAATCTGATTTATTGGACTTAATTTTTGCTAACAAACTTGTTTTAGCAGCTTCAAATACAGATTCGTCAATTTTAGGAGATCTGATGCTTTTAGACATTTCTGCTAAATCTGCGTCTAGATTGCTGTTTGTAGTATTCAATCTTCCACTTCGTGCTTTAAACTGAATGCCTTTTTCTCCATCTACAGATTCATTTAAAACTGCGATAAACAATTCAAGAACGCCATCTTTTTTAGCATCCAATGTACTTCCATCAATTGTAAAACTAGAATATGCTTTTGGCGACTGTCTGTTTTCAGAGACAATTACATTCATTCCGTTTTTTAGTTTAAAGGCAACAGGTTCTTTAAGGGATTGTGCCTTGGCAGTGTGGAGAGTGAGGAGCGTTAGAGATAGTAAAATTGTTTTAATGGTGTTCATTTTTGTGAATAAAATTTATGAATAATCTCTGTGTTAATTTTGTGAATACATAAAAAACCTGGTTTCAATACAATTGAGGAGGATCTTATACGGAACTATGCGGCTATATACGGGTATTTATACTGAATGGTTTTCTACAAAAGTAAATTTTATTCATTTTGTTCATTATGATTAATTCAGAATATTCTCAAATGGTTTTGACTTTGACAAAAAAGTGCTTTACAGGTTCTTTACAAGGTATCAAGCATCCATTTAAAGTATGCAAGTGTTTCAACGATTTGGCTGTGAATGAATGAAATCTGCAATTTTTTCGGTTGTGTTACCTGGTACACAATAAATCATTAAAACAAAAAACTGCAAATTACATTAAAATAGAGAGTTACTTGAAATTGAGTTCATTCCTAAATTACGCGCCTTATGAGTTCCGATTCTCCAATGCCTTTCCGGGAAAATGCCAGCATTCTCATCTTAGAACACACACAAAATGGACAGGATGTACTATCTGATTTTCTTCAGGAGGCAGACCTTAGCTATGCTTTTTTGAAAGATTTGGAGCAGCTGAGAGATGTTTTATCTACGGCAACGCCCAGTCTTATTTTATTTGATCTGGATGCGCCAGGTACTGATGCTACTGCTTTTGTTAATGTGTTGCGGATATACGGTAAACAGTCTATTCCCTTGGTTGGATTAACGGCAGGCGATATTGAAGACGTTCAGTATACTTGTTTTGAAGCCGGGGTAGACGCTATTTTATCTAAGCCTGTAAAAAAAGTGGAGCTTGCAGGAATAGTAACGATTTTTATGCCCGCATAAATTTAATGTATCAATACGGCTGCTGTTGCCGTAGTTTTATCTTCTGCTATAAATTTCTTGATTTCCTTTATCGTTTCTTCCGGTGCACTAATCTGCGGATAATGACCTGTAGCTTGCATTACTACCATGAAATTTTCCGGTGTGTGTTTCTGAATAAAATCTCCGGCAGAAAGAGGTACCATTATATCTTTACTACACTGCAGTGTTAAGCTGGGTACCCGAAGTTGTTTTAATTTTTCCCTGGTATCCGATTTAAATGTTGTCATTGCGAAAGCAAGAGCAATGCTTGGATCTGTTGCTTCAAAACATTCCTGTAAAAATTCAGCCATTTCTGGATCAAAGTTATCGCCCAAAACCGACGGAGAAATGGCTTTTGCCCAGTTAACGTAATCGGAAGCAATTTGCTTAAAAATGCCCTCAATGTCTTCACCTTCAAAACCACCAATATATTCGTTGTCATTTAAGTAACGCGGCGAAGGACCAATGAATATTAGTTTTTTAAAAACCTCTGGTTTCTGAATTGCGGCAATGGCTCCAATCATGCTGCTTACCGAGTGGCCAACAAAAATGATATCGGTCAGTTGCAGTGCATCTATAATATCGATCACGTCACAGGCATAACCTTCCAAAGTAGAGTACTTATGGTAGTCATACTGGCTGATATCGGAGTTTCCTGATCCTACGTAATCAAACAAAACCAATCTGTAATCTTTAATAAAAGCATCTGTAATAAATTTCCACGAGTTTTGTGCGCATCCGAAACCATGTGCGAAAACAATTACCTGGCTACCTTCGCCAATAATGTTAACGTTATTTCTAATAAGTTGAGGATTCATATCGCTGCAATTTAATTCTTGGGAAATTCGTTTGTTTGAAGGCGTCAATGTAGAAAATGTTGCGCTTTGCCACAAATAAATAAAAGAATGAACAGAAAATGAACTTAGTAAGGAGAAATTGTATTTTGTATTGTCTTAATCCAGACCGAGGTAATGATGAATGGAGGCTAGAATAGCGTCACTTGCATCGTCATTTTCACGTTTATCCAGGTTGTGCTGTGCTGAATTATATTTTTCAATAAATGTTGCTTTATTGTTGTTAAATTTCAGGTAGCCCTGTTCAAAATACCGTTCTTCTACTTCCATAGATGAATCCATAGATCTGAACCAAAGTTTAAGTAATTCTCCGGTTTTTTTATCCAGATACAACCAGTGAAATACATCAGCAATGTCGGCATCAGCAGCTAAATCGAGGCGTTTAATTTCAGTAATGGCCAGGTTAGGACTTTCAAAAAGATAAAGTATTTCGTAAATAGACGACATGGCCGCAAAAATATAAACTTCTTTTAAACCTTAACAAACGTTTTCTGAATTCATTTTCAACATTTATAGCCGCGTATATATGTTTTCAACATTGCAACCCGTATTCTAATGTTTTGCATGTGCAGATCTTTTAGAAACCTGTTTGCTTTCCCATTTTTTAAATCCAAACAGCTCAGGGTTTTTGCTCCGCGTGGCAATAAAGCCAAATGCTAAAAACAAGCCGAGAAGAATTAAACTGACAGACATACTCAAATTGCATTTTTTAGAATGGTAATCTTTCATTTTCGGGAGAATGGGATAGGTTATTGTGGGATGAATACATAAATAGCTTTGATTTTGTTTTAGATTTCAGTGTTTAATTTTTCAAACATTTAAAAATCAATGTGTTGTTTTTTAATAATATTTACCACCGGTATTTCGAATTGTTTACACATTGATAATATTGATTTAAAGCCAACATCTTCGGCGCATGATATTTTTGCGCAACTAATGGATAACGAAATCATACTGGGTATAAAAGCAGGCGATATGGTTGTGTACAACAATGCATACCACGATTTTCATAAACAGATTTATGGGTTTATTTTCTACAAAACCCAGTCTGATTTTGTTGCTTCTGAAGTGGTACAACTCTGTTTCATCCGCTTGTGGGAAAAAAGATCGGCACTAAAAGAAGACGTTACACTTGATATTCAGCTTTTTGGAATGGCGCGCCAGGTCATGATTGATGAGTTGCGGAAGGAAGCGACACGTTTTAAATACAACAATCAGTACGAGCAACATCCATTTACAGATAATCTGATGAAGATGATTGAAAGCCGCGATATGCTGCAGCATTTTGAGCGAGAGTTGGAGGCGATGCCACGCATGCGGAAAATGGTTTTTGATCTGAGCAGAAAAAACGGTCTTTCTTATGCTGAAATTGGCGATATTCTGGGTATTTCTACCAAAACTGTTGAAAGCCATATTGGTAAAGTACTGTCGCGCTTAAAACAGTATATGTACACCATTCTCCTTTAGTCATATTAAATAATTGTTAAGCCGTAAGGGCTGAACTGCTGGTGCACGTAATACCAGTATGAAAGCAAGAAAACCGGGAAAGGAAACACTCCGGAACGGGAAAAAAATTATTGGTAAGCACTTTACAGATGCAGAATGGGCAACGTTTAAAACGGGAGCAGAGAATGAACCCAGTGCAGAACGCAGCAGCCAAATGCAGCAATATATTCACGATAGGATAGCTGAGCTTGCAGATGGCAGACAACAACGTCGTTTAATACTTGCCCGCTTTAGTCCATACCTTTCTGCCGCTTGTATAGCGTTGGCTATTGGTATTGCCATTTGGTTTGGCTTTAACCATTCAGCGCAAGAACTAAGCAATCCATCGGCCATTAGCTTGCCAAAACCAAAAACGGCAAAGCAAGTAGATGCAATTTGGCAGGAAATTAATAATTCTTCTGCATCAATTCGCGAAGTCCAATTGCCAGATTTATCTGTTGTTTCTTTATATCCATCATCAAGTATAAAATTTAACCGAAAGTTTAATGGAAAGTTTCGGGATGTTTACCTAGACGGAAAGGCAAAATTCAAAGTTAGCCATAATCGCAAAAGACCATTTAGCGTTTTTGCAGGCGATTTAAAAACCACTGCATTAGGTACATCTTTTACCATAAATACAAATGCACCGCAAAAACGGGTTTCTGTAAAACTGCACACCGGTAAAATTGTGGTTAAGAACACCAATTACCCTCAACCTCCAACTTACATCTCAACCGTAGGTTCAGTATTAATCTACAATCCCGAAACGCGGATAGCTGCAGTTAACAAAATAAATAGACCACTCAAATCTGTGCAACAAGAGCTGATTAGAAAAGGCAACAGCATTGAAGTGCGGAACATCCCGCTGGGCAAAGTAATGGAATTGTTGAAAGAAAACTACCATGTACAGGTACAAGTACGCGATGCCGATATCGATCAGATTAGCTATACAGGTACAGTTAATATAGAAAAAGAAACGGTAGAGCAAGTGCTCCAAGTAATCTGCCTAATTAACAATTTAACATTCGATAAAGAGAATCCAGAACTATTCATTATTCAAAAATCAAACAAATAAAACCCATATCATTCCACACAAATTATGATGTATTCTACAACATTAAGAGCGCTAAAACGTATGCTGTGCTTCGGTGCAGTACTTTTGGCAGCACCTGCTTTTGCCCAGGAATCTCCTGTGAAGGGATTGGTGCAAGACCAATCCGGGCAGCCATTGCCTGGTGTTACGGTAAAGGCCGAGCACGAAGGCACAAAAAAATATACCGTAACTACAACTTCATCAAACGGGTTGTTCAGTTTTAAAACAATCGCAACCGGTGGTCCGTATCGCTTTATTTTTAGTTCCATTGGTTATGAAACCGATACTTTATCTGGGTATACTTTGCGCAGCGGACAAGAAATTGCCCTTAACATCAAGCTGAAAGAGCAATCTAATGCATTGCAAGAAGTTGTAATTGGTTATGGCAAAAGCAGAAGAAACGAAATTACCGGAAGCGTGAGTTCTGTACGTCCGGAAGATTTTAACCGTGGTGTGGTGAGTTCGCCAGGGCAGTTGTTGCAAGGTAAAGTTGCAGGTTTAAATATTACCAGAAGTGGTAATCCGACAGATAAGCCCGCGGTAATTTTGCGCGGTCCTTCTAGCTTTAGAGAAGGTGCACAAGAGCCTTTTTATGTAATTGACGGTGTACCAGGTGCTTCTATAGACTTGGTTGCACCAGATGATATCATCAGCATGGAAGTGCTTAAAGATGCATCATCTACCGCAATTTATGGTTCGCGTGCGGCAAATGGGGTAATTATGGTAAATACCAGAAATGCCGGAAAAGGAGATGGGCGACTTTCTTACAGTGCTTATGCCGCATCAGAAACGATTTCAAATTCTATAGAAATGGCTTCCGCGGATGAATTGCGTGGTTATTTATCAGCCAATGGCAAAACTTTAGATAAAATAAGCGACAACGGTGCCAGTACCAATTGGTTAGATGAAGTTACCCGTACAGGTATTTCACACAATCATAATTTGAGTTTTAATGGCGGTGGAGAAAACTCATCGTACGGTGCAAGTGTCAATTATTTTAACAACCAGGGGATAATTAAAACTTCTGGTATGGAGCGATTTATTGCACGTGCAAACATGGAGCAGCGCCTGTTGAACAACCGGTTGAAGCTAAATTTAAACCTGACCAACAGCAATACCACAAACGATAGAATTGCCAGTCAGGTGTACAATAACATGTTTACTTACTTACCAACTGTTGGTGTGCAGAATGCTGATGGAACTTTTTATGAAGATCCGACGCGTACAACAGGAACTGGTGGCTATTACAATCCGGTAGCTTTACTGCAAAACAACACTTTTCAGGGTAAAACCAATGTTTACCTTGTAAATGGAGGTGCTAAAGTGAATATTTTAAATGGCCTGGATTTCAATGCAATGGTATCTATGCAGAATGAGCAGATTAACGAAAACCTCTACAACAACAGGTATTCCATGCTTAAACAAGGATTTAACGGTTATGCAGAACGTTCGTCAGTTAAAAATACCCAGAAGGTTTTTGAAGGATATTTTAACTATGATAAAACCTTCGGCGATCATTCAATGAAGTTACTTGCTGGTTATTCGTGGCAAGAAAACCGGAATGGTGATGGATTTCAAACTTCCGGACAGAACTTTGTGTCTGACGATCTTTTATGGAACAACATTGGTTTAAGCAATGGCAATGGTACTACTGTTGTAAATTATGGCACGAACTACATTTCTACTTTACGTTTAATCTCCTTTTATGGCAGAGCGATTTATGATTTCAAAGGCAAATATATCCTTCAGGCTACTTTGCGCCGCGATGGATCATCCGCCTTTGGCGTAAATAACAGATGGGGAATGTTTCCGTCGGTTTCTGCCGGATGGAATATCGATCGTGAAGATTTTATGGAAAACGTATCTTTTGTAGATCAATTGAAACTGCGCGCAGGTTATGGTGTTTCTGGTAACTCTGTAGGTTTTGATGCATACACCGCCAGATTGGTTTATGGCGCGCAAGCCGGATCGTATTTCTACTCTAACGGAAAATGGCTTACGGCAATCGGTCCAACACAGAATGATAACCCAAATTTAAAGTGGGAGCGTACAGCTACAACAAATATTGGTTTAGATTTCAGTTTGTTTAAGAACAAATTATCCGGATCAATAGATGTGTACAGCAAAAAAACGACTGATCTGATTGCACCATATTCTGTATCTACAACGCAATATCCTTTTAACGTACTTACGGCAAACGTGGGTGCAATGTCTAACAAAGGTATCGAGTTCACTTTAAACACCACGCCAATAAAATCGAAAGATTTTAGCTGGAATACAGCGGTCAATTTATCGCACAATAAAAACGAAATCATTTCAATCTCTAACGATCTTTTTCAGGCCAGCGAGTTTTATACTGCAAACGTAGGCGGAAGAGGCCAGTCTGGTGCTTTGGGTTATCAGATTATCAGAGAAGGTTTGCCTTTAGGAACTTTTTATACGCTTAAATATGCCGGAAAAGATGCTGCCGGAAAATCTATGTTTTACGATAAAAACGGAAATGCATCTACCGCAAATACAGGTTTTGAAAATTTTGATGTAACCGGATCGGCACAGCCGAAACTTTTGTACGGTTGGAACAACACCTTCAGATACAAACAGTTTGATTTTAATTTCTTTATCCGCGGTGTATACGGAAACAAAATCCTGAATGCTACACTTGCCGATATGAATGCGCCAATTTATGCCCTTCAAACCAATATTGCCAAGGTTACTTTAACAGAATCAATTAATGATGATAAAGCTCAGTTTGTATCTGATCGTTACCTGGAAAGCGGTTCATATCTGCGCCTGGATAACGCAACTTTAGGTTATACTTTTAAACTGAAAGGCAATAAAAACCTGCGCATTTATGCTGCTGGGAACAATCTGTTCATCATCACTAAATACAAAGGTGTAGATCCGGAAATCAATATGGCCGGACAAACACCAGGTATTGATTATCGAAATTTTTACCCAAAAACACGCTCGGCAATTTTCGGGCTAAACTTTACGCTATAAACCTTAAAGCCAATTAAGATGAAAAAATATATAACGGTTGCCGCATTGGCTGCCCTAACTTTAGGAAGCTGCACAAAACTGGATGTACCTGTAGAATCTCAGTTAACCAGTGATAATTTTCCGGTTACGCCAGACGCTTTTGTAGCCGCTACGGGAACGGTTTACCAAAAATTTAATGCCAAATTTGGTGTAGATATCTGGAGAATGTACGAGTTGACGAGCGAAGAAGCTATTATTACCGCCAGAAATGGTGGTTACTACGACCAGGGAAGATATCAAACGTTGCACAAACACAATTGGGCAGCAGATCACCCAATTATTCAAAGCGCGTGGGAGTGGTGTTACGCAGGCGTTAGCGATTGTAACCGAGTATTGAATCTACTGGAGAAATCGGCAGATAGTCCAACCAAAACACAATTCATCAATGAAATCCGTACCATGCGTGCCTTGTATTATTTCTATGCAATGGATATGTTTGGTAATGTTCCGATTACTACATTCGGTACAGCAGAAAGCCCTAAACAATCTACACCTGCAGAAGTTTTTAGTTACATCGAGAAAGAGATTTTGGCTTCTGTTGATGCGCTTTCTGCACCTGCAACTGTTACAGATGCCTATTACGGTCGCCCTACAAAATGGATGGCCTATGCACTTCTTCAAAAAATGTACATCAATGCTGAGCATTATATTGGCAAGCCAATGTATGCAGAATCGATCATTTATGCAGATAAAATTATCAGCGGTTCATCAATGGCTTTAGTAAGCGATTACAACAGTTTGTTCGCTGTAAATAATGGGGCAAACTCTGAAACCATTTTTGCCGCCATTTATGATGCCAATTATTCTGGCGGTAATGCGATGACACGCTTTACTTTGCACAGTACTTTGCGTGCAAAATACAATTTGCCGTTTAGCCCGAGTAACGCACAATGTACATTGAAAGAATTTTACGACACGTTTAATTTAACTGGCGATGTACGCAATATCAACTGGCTTGTGGGTAAACAATTTTTAGCAAATGGTACAACGCCTATTCTAAACGGAACTGCACAATTGGATTTTACACCTGAAATTGTGCTAACCAATACAGAAACAATGGATGTTGGACCAGAAGTAAATGGTATCTCTCGCGGAATCCGTTCCGTCAAATTTTATCCAGATCCAAATACCAATAGCAGTACGCGTTTCCAAAACAATGATATGCCAATTTTTAGACTTGCAGACGTGTATTTAAGCAAAGCCGAAGCCTTGTTGCGTACCGGTGGATCTACCGCCGAGGCTGTGCGTTTGGTCAATCTGATCCGTACACGTGCCAAAGCACCACAAGTAACCAGCATTACTTTAGACGAAATTTTGGCAGAACGTGGCCGCGAATTGGCTTGGGAAGGTTGGAGAAGAAACGATTTAATTCGTTTTGGAAAATACCAGGGCAAATGGGGTTTTAAAAACGGAAATGAAGGTGCCAGTAAAGATATTTTTCCGATACCGGCAACAGAACTGGTGCTAAACAAAAACCTGAAACAAAATCCAAGCTACTAAATAATGAAGAGAAGAGATTTTGTAAAAAATACTGCCTTTACAGCAATTGGAGCGAGCATGCTTGCTCCATTGCAGTCTTTTGCAGAAGGTGCAGAAACGCATTTAGAAAGTGATGATCTTTCTGTACGCAGTGAACTTAAAGACGATTACCCGATTCATTTTGTTGCTATTGGCGATTGGGGCCGAAACGGCGCCGATCACCAGTTACATGTTGCTAAACAAATGGGAAAATGGACTACAGAAAATCCGAATGATTTTATTCTTTCTCTGGGCGATAATTTCTATCCGAAAGGCGTAACCAGCGAACATGATCCGTTGTGGCATTATTCTTTCGAAAACGTGTATACAGATTTTTCACTTCAGTGGGATTGGTATCCGATTCTAGGAAATCACGATTATATTTCAGATCCGGATGCGCAGGTACGCTACAGCAAAATCAGCCGGAGATGGAAAATGCCTTCGCGCTATTACTCTAAAGAAATTAATATTAAAGGAGAAGGAAAAGTACTGATGCTTTTTATTGATACCTGTCCGCTAATTCCAGAATTTCATGCCAGCGAGCAATATGCGCCTTTTGTAAAAGATCAGCATCCGGAAAAGCAATTGCAATGGATTGATGAAACGTTAAAAAACGCAGGTTCTGATGTACGCTGGAAAATGGTTGTTGGACATCACCCGATGTATACCGTTGGGCCGAGAATTAAAAACTACGATACGCTTGCCGTTCGTAAAGCTTTGTCTGATATTTTTGAAAGAAACAAAGTAGATGTTTATTTATCTGGCCACGATCATTCTATGCAGCATTTATTAACACCTGGCTACACGCAGCAATTTATTTCTGGCGCTGGCTCCGAAGTAACTCCTGTAACCTCCGGCATATCTTACAGTAAATTTGAAGCTTCAGAATATGGTTTTATGTATTTTTCTATTGATGCCAATCGGTTGAATAGTAAAATTATCGATTACACCGGAAAAGTAATTTATGAAACAACCTTGAAAAAGGCTTAGTTGCTTATTTTAAACCGTTGCTCAACAATTTTAAATTGAGCAACGGCTTTTTGAGTTACGTCCACCAGGTAAGCGGAAATTTAATTTCGTCTACAGAGCTGGCAATCATATCTGGCTTAAATGCATAATGCCCTAAAGTGTCTTTTGTGGCAATGCCCGATAATACCAGAATGGTTTTATAACCCATTTGTACGCCACCTTGAATATCGGTTTCCATTGTATCGCCAATCACGGTGGTTTCGCTGGTTTCCAATCCGAGAAATTTTCGCGCAGAGCGCATCATCACCGGACTTGGTTTTCCGGTTACGAAAGCTTTGCGTCCGGTTGCTTCTTCAATCATTGCTGTTGTTGCGGCAATGCCGAGATTATTCCATCCCGGTTTTTTCGGTGAAGGATCGCGGTTTGTGGTGATAAATTTTGCACCCGCAAGAATCATATCCACTGCCCGCTGAACCATTTCCAATGTAAAATTCCGCCCTTCGCCGAGAACTACAAACTCAGGGTCTGTATTTACCAACGTAATTCCATGTTCATGTAAACTGCTGATCAATCCGCCTTCGCCAAGAACATAAGCGGTTCCCTGCGGACTTTGATCAGATAGAAATTTTCCGGTAGCCATTGCGCTGGTATATACGTGGCTTTCGGCAACATTAATGCCCAGACCTTTCAGTTTCCGGATTACTTCCAGCGCCGTTCTTTGGCTGTTGTTGGTCATAAAAGTGAAGGGAATACCTTCATCCAACAGATGTTTTATAAATTTATCTGCGCCAAAAATCAGGGCTTCGCCGCTATAAATTACGCCATCCATATCAATTAACAATCCTTGTTTCATATTTTCGGGTGTATAGGTATTACAAACATAATGTTTTCCTATTTATTAGATGTTAATAGTGAGTATTGTAGAATATCGAAATTCCCTCTGTCACCTTTAAATAGGCATTTTGCGCGGAAGGTGTCAAAATTCATGATGAAGCATATAATCTGCGCTGGATTGTAGGATTTACCTTTTACAACTTTTTCAGCGTTTTTGGCCGGCACTAAGTTGTCGAAGGAGACTTTATTAACGTTTTAAATATTGCGATGTTGCAAATTAGGTTTTTAATCGATAATCATTTTGGCTTCTTTAAATAGGCATTTTGCGCGGAAGGTGTCGAAATTCTTGTGAAGCATTTAATCTGCGCTGGATTGTAGGATTTACCTTTTACAACTTTTCCAGCGTTTTTGGCCGGCACAAAGTTGTCACAGGAGGCTATTAAAGTTTTAAATATTGCGATGTTGCAAATTAGGTTTTTAATCGATAATCATTTTGGCATCTTTAAATAGGCATTTTGCGCGGAAGGTGTCAAACTTTATGATAAAGCCTATAATCTGCGCTGGATTGTAGGATTTACCTTTTACAACTTTTCCAGCGTTTTTGGCCGGCACAAAGTTGTCAAAGGAGGCTTTATTAACATTTTAATTATTGCGATGTTGCAAATTATTTTTTAATCGATAATCATTTTGGCATCTTTAAATAGGCATTTTGCGCGGAAGGTGTCGAAATTCTTGTGAAGCATTTAATCTGCGCTGGATTTTAGGATTTACCTCTTACAACTTTTCCAGCTTTTTTGGCCGGCACAAAGTTGTCACAGGAGGCTATTAAAGTTTTAAATATTGCGATGTTGCAAATTAGGTTTTTAATCGATAATCATTTTGGCATCTTTAAATAGGCATTTTGCGCGGAAGGTGTCAAAATTCACGATGAAGCATATAATCTGCGCTGGATTGTAGGATTTACCTTTTACAACTTTTTCAGCGTTTTTGGGCGGCACAAAGTTGTCGAAGGAGGCTTTATTAACGTTTTAAATATTGCGATGTTGCAAATTAGGTTTTTAATCGATAATCATTTTGACACCTTTAAATAGACATTTTGCGCGGAAGGTGTCGAAATTCTTGTGAAGCATTTAATCTGCGCTGGATTTTAGGATTCACCTTTTACAACTTTTTCGGCGTTTTTGGGGGGCACAAAGTTGTCAAAGGAGGCTTTATTAAAGTTTTAAATATTGCGATGTTGCAAATTAGGTTTTTAATCGATAATCATTTTGGCATCTTTAAATAGGCATTTTGCGCGGAAGGTGTCAAAATTCATGATGAAGCCTATAATCTGCGCTGGATTGTAGGATTTACCTTTTACAATTTTTCCAGCGTTTTTGGCCGGCACAAAGTTGTCAAAGGAGGCTTTATTAAAGTTTTAAATATTGCGATGTTGCAAATTAGGTTATTTTAAAATATGTTATTTATCCCACCAAACTCTTTCAGTAAGCACATCTCCGCCAGATAAACGTGCTACGGCTGCTTTATAATTTGCGGGGTTATTTAATATTTCTGTAGAAAGGTAAATCATCCTTCTTGGAATAGTTCCGTTAGTTACGTTTCCAGGGTAATTTACCGGTATCAGTTGCGGATAACCGCTACGTTTCCAGTTTAACCAAGCCTCAATAAAATTTAAATTTGTGCCCATAGTGATCCAATATTGAGTATTAATTTGTTTTAAACTTTCATCGGTACTGGTTTCATTTAGAGGGTTTTGAGTAATGAAAGAAGATAAAACACTTGCATCTACAGAAGCCGTAGCATCTATTTGCGAAAGTGATTGTAAAGAAGCCGATAGTGCATTTGTGTAATGTGTAGCTGCTGAACCACTTACGTTCCAGCCCCGTACTTTTGCTTCAGCGAGAAGAAATTCTGTTTCTGCATAAGTGGATACAAAAATTGGCCCACCAAGTTTAAGAAAAACAGCGGTACGGGGGCGCGAATATTTTCCTAGTGGTGCAAAATCAGTTCCGGTTCCTGTACCGCCTGGATAAGCAGCATAATTCCGGATATCGGTAGCTCCGCCAAGTAAATCGTAGCCATTGGGCAAACCGTTTTGAGCGCTCGCATTGGTATTTCCTGTTAGGTTTTGATCTGAGTTTTTATTAAGCCCATCTTGCGGAACTTCTGCAATTAACGGTAACCGCGGATCATTGTTCGCCTGTAACTGATCAATGAACGTTTTGCTCCATTTCACTTCCAAATAATCAGAATATGTTCTGAGTGCCAGCGATGTACCGTTTTGAGATTCAAAAGAAGAAGCATCTGTTTTAATAATCGCATTATCATCAATACTGGTAAATGTTTTACCAGCAGCTTTCTCAGCCCAGAGTTGTGCTTTTGCCGGATCTGCTTTGGTCAGTCGCATCGCTATGCGTAACATCAAAGAATACCCGTATTTCTTCCATTTTTCCAGGTCGCCCTGATAAAATAAATCTGCTGTTGGTTTTGGTTTGTTGGCATCTAAAGTATTAACAGCATTTTCGAGATCATTAAGCATATGATCGTAAATGCTTTCCTGGGTATCATATATTGGATATTTTATACCCTCAATTGCCTTAGCAGCCTGGGTGTAAGGTACATCGCCATAAGTATCTGTAATTCTTTGTAAAATTGTGATAAACATAATATCGCCAATGGCGATTAAATTGGTATAAGTGCTTGCATCTTTAGACCGTGCCAGACGTTGCATTTCCCTTAATGTTGAAGCCTGCTTATAACCCTCGTCAAAAATTCTTCCCTGATAGTCTGTAAAACTCCCTACATTAATGTATTTATCGCCATTGTTGTAATAGTTATAGGTTGAAGAAAAAATTTGCATCATAGTACTTTGGTACAGCAACTGATAATAGCCTAAATTGGCATATTTGAGTTGAGCAGAAGAGAGAAGCTCGTTCGGATCGTAGTTTTCGGCTGTTACTTTTGTTGGATCGGTGTTTATATCATCGAGCTGACTTTTGCTGCATGATAGACACAGGCAGCAGCAAAAAATGAAACTTACAACACACTTGAAAATGGTCTTACTCATTTGAATTTCAGGTTTAGGTTAAGTCCGAAGGTTCTGGTTGCCGGCAATGATGCACCTTCAATACCAGAATACGCCAGCGTTGATGAAAATTGAGATTCGGGATCGATATTTTTCGTGTATTTAAGTATTGTAAATACATTTCGGCAAATAAAATCGATACTCAAACTGCTAAATGGAGTTTTCCTTAAAAAAGAATCGGAAAAGGTATAACCGACACTTGCTTGCCTGAATTTGATGAAACTGCCATTTAATACAGAAAGTGCAGAAATATTGGTTGCCAACTCGGGATAATAGGTATAAGCTGGAACGTTCAAGGTATTAATTTGTCCGGATGTAGTAACGCCCTGCGCTACAATTCCGCTTTCACGTCCAACCAAAGTTGCTTGATTTAAACCTAAAACGTAGGAGTAATTTTCAGTTGCCGAAAGTATTTTATTGCCGAATCTGTAATCAATCAGAAAGGAGAAATTAAATTGTTTGAAGGTGAAGCTGTTGGTTAAACCCCCATAAATATTCGGCATTGTACTGCCCATAGCTATTAAATCTCCACGTAAAGGAATTCCATCTGATCCGATTACGATATTGCCCGAATCATCTCTGCGGTAATCATAAGCCATAATCTGAGTGATGGGTTTTCCCACAACCAATGCAGTATTTGCATTTAATGGCCGATAAGTTCCGGTAAGAGTGTAGCTTCGTGTTCCATCAATAGCAATCAGTTTGTTCTGCACATTGGTGAAATTAAAGTCAATCTGCCATTTATGGTCCTTTATCAAAATGGGTGTAAATCCAGCAGAAAATTCTATACCGCGGTTTTGGGTCTGTCCTAAATTTACATATGCCGAGGTAAAACCGCTGGTAATAGATTGGTTGGCATTTATGATTTCATTTTTTGTAGATCTGTTGAAATAGGTAAAATCGAAGTTAAGTTTGCTGTCCAGAAATTTAAGGTTGATGCCGGTCTCAAATTCATTTAATGTAAAGGGTTTCAGATTATAATTAGGAAGGGCTTGAAGAAAACTTCCTAAGGGGATGCCATTTATGCTGTTGTTAGAAGAATAGTATAGTTGTGTAGTGTAAGGAACAGCAGGCTCTCCGCTTGTGCGGGCAAAATCCATTCGTAATTTTCCGAAATTTAAACCCGGAATATGAATTAGATCTGTAAAAATAAAATTTCCGGATATGCCCGGTACGAAAATACCGCGGTTATTGGCCGGTAGAGTAGAATATACATCGTAGCGACCGGTAACCGATGCATTTAAGTATTTTCGGAAAGAAATGTCGGCAGTGTAATAGAGCGATTGTGTAACAATTTTAGAAATCTCGTTGGTGGTTGTTTTAGTAATCAGGTTTTCAGGAGTATATAAATAAGGAACCACAAATTGTGATCCTCTGATGCGTTTTGCATGTATTCTCTGCTCGCGATAATTTCCTCCAATGGAAAAATCCAGATCAAAATTATCATCTAAAGATTGATTTGCTGATGCCAGTATATCGCTGTTAAATTCCGATCTGGCAGAATCGTCATCAGCATTTATTCCACCTTGGCGGTTTACAGAAAAAGCCGTTCCGGTAGGTAAAATACTTACTAACTCATCTTTACTGCGGTCATATCCTGCACGGCCCTGCAAAGTAAGCCATTCGGTGGGTTTATATTTTAGGGCTGATGATGTGATGTATCTGTTGCGTTTTGCATAATCAGACTGTTTATTTAGTAAAAAATATGGATTTGTTTTGTATTCATCTGCGTTCCATCGGGTTTCATTGCCGGTTTCGGTATTATAGCCCGGAGCAAGTAAAGTCTGGTTTAAGCTTGTTGCCAGTGAGGCAATTCCGTAATTGGCATTTAATGGGCCATCGCTTAAATAGCTTTTATTCTTATTGTTTTCATAAATGTAATTCGCGGTAACGCTTACACTAATCTTTTTTCCGAGATCAAAAGCGCCATAGAAATTGAAGGTTTTGCGATTAAGATGTCCGTTTGAAATAATTGAAGCATAATCGAGATTGGAAGCAGAAAAGCGGTATATATTGTTTTTACTTCCGCCAACCAATGAAACCGTATTGGTAAATGAAAAGGCATCTTGATAAAAAGACTCAATATTATTGGTAACCGGAAGATATGGTGCTACAGAACCATCAATCTGAGGTGTTGGTTTCCCATCCATCTTTTCTCCCCAACTTAAAATTCCGGTGGAAACTGCGTTGTATGTATCAGAAGGGCGGCGGTTTTGCGCTCCCTGTCCGTAAATATATTGAAAATCGGTATTGTTAACAGGTTGTTCTATTGCAAGGTTGGTATTGTATTCAAACTGAGGCTTTTCATTTTCCTTTCCGGTTTTCAGGTTAATCAGAATGACCCCATTTGCGGCTCGCGCACCATATAAGGCAGATGCGGCAGATCCTTTAAGAATGGTAATGGTTTCAATATCGTCTACATTGATATTACTTATTCCATCTCCATAGTCTGCTCCGCCATATTCATTGGCACTTCCCCGCGAACTATTATCAATTGGAATACCATTTACGATGAATAAAGGCGTGGTTGCAGTCATGCTGGATACGCCCCTTAACAAAATACGTGCTGACGATGATGGACCACCATTTACGCTGCCAATATTCAATCCGGCAACCCGTCCCTGTAAACCAAGAATCATATTAGATTGCAGACTTTTACTAATGGATGACCCCTCAACAGAACTGAGTGCATAACCAATTTTCCGGTCGTCTTTTTCAATACCGAGTGCCGTAATGAACACTTCCTTTAGTATAACTGCGCTATCTGAAGGTTTATCAATATTAACGATTTCACGAATTACAATCAATTGATTTGGCAAAAGTGCATACGTATAATTGCTATTTTTGAGTATGCGTTTGAGTACCGTTGTAACCTCTTTGGATTTTACATTTATGCTGATTTTCTGCTGTGGTATTTTAGATTCACTAAATACAAAGTGATAATTGGTTTGCTGTTGAATGGCTTCTATAACCTGCTCAAAATTTTCTGATTTAACATTCAGCGTAACTTTAGATTGTGCATAGACACGAACGCTGAGCAAAATAAATAAGCATATAAATAGGGTTAGCGCTCGCTTCATATATACAACATACACGGACGCGCAATTTACTTATTTATAGATGTAAACCAGCGATCCTTGTATATTATAATTGAAATATTCAATAAGTTGCAATGCATGCAGTGCTTCGCCAATGTTTTCTTTTTTAAACTGGCCGGTAAACTTAACAGTTTTGACTGACGGATCTTTGAAAACTACCTGAACACCATACCAGCGTTCAAACAATTTTGAAATTGAGGAGAAATCTTTGTTTTTGAACATAAGCTCATCATGAATCCATGAGGTTTCAATAATGGCATTCGGATCATTAGATGTGTAATAAGTTAGCTTGTCCAGATTCGCTTCGTCACTATCATTTGCAAGTATAAACTTATCATTAGGTTTAAGGATGATTGGTGAAGATTTTCCGCTGTTTAATGTAATTTCGACGCGTCCGCGAATCAGTGTTGTTTCTGTAAAGTCATCATCCTCGTACGCTTTAACATCGAAAGCTGTACCAAGAACTTTCACCTGAATTTTATCTGTTTGGATAATAAAAGGATGTTTTGCATCTTTCTTTACGTCGAAAAAAGCTTCGCCAGATAAGATAACGGTTCTGGTATCGCCATGAAATTTCCTCGGATATTTTAAATGGCTACCGGCATTAATATGCACCTGAGTTCCATCTGCAAGCGTTAAGGTTTTTCGTTTACCAGGTAATGTTTCTGCCAGTTGCCAATCCGGCGTAGGTTTGAAAATTAAAGTTGTGATGTATTGACGGGAAACAAATAATGCCGAAAGAACAAGCAAAATTGCGGCGGCAACAGAAAATATACGAAAGAAGGAGCGTGGCTGATTTAATGTTTCACTGAACGATGCGGTATCACTTTGGGTTTGCCCAATTCTCAATTTTATCTTTTCAAAAACAACATCAATTCGTTCGTCAGATGGTTCTGCATGATTGAAATAATCATGCAGAGCATAATATTCCTTACTGTAGTGATCATTGGTACCAACAAGAACATCCAATTCATAATATTCCTGATCTGAAATTTCTCCCGATAATTGTTTGCTCAGCAATTCAGTAAACCTTTGATCTGACATTTAATTTATGTTGTTTGTTTGTATAATCCTTTTAACAAGGAAAATGCCTACAAATTATTAAAAAAAAGATATCATTCCCAAAAGAATAATTATGCCAATGAGTTTTTCTGCAAGCTGATCGTTATTTCCAACAAAGCTGTTAGGCTTTAAAATAACTCTGAGTTTTGCGATAGCGCGAAATAATTGTGTTTGCACGGTTCGCGGGCTGATTTCAAGAAGCTCTGCAACCTCTTTATATTTCATTCCGGATTCTTTGATCAGTCTGAAAATCAATTTGCATTGAGCAGGTAATGTTTCAATTGCGCCATTTAGCTGTTTGTGTAATTCCTTTTGTTCCAATAAACTTTCAGGTGTTTGGGTATATACCGGAAGTTGATCTCCTGAATCTACTAAATCGATAAACGTAAAGGAGGAATTTTTTTTGAGAAACTTAATGGTTTGATTTTTTACTGCAATAAAAAAGTAACTTTCTAAATTTTCGAGATGTGCACTGTTTTTTCGGTTTTCCCAGCAACGCACGAAAACTTCGGCAATAATGTCTTCAGAGCTTTCTTTATTTTTAGTGAACTGAATAGAGAATTTTAGCAAACGGGTATACAAATGCCGGTACAATGCTTCAAAAGATTGAACATCGTTTTCGATGCAAACCTTTGTCCACAAATACAGAAGATCCGGCTTTACTATTTTCATTTGGATAGTTTCGAGGTTTCAAATGTAAGAATTAAAAATATTCAAAAAAATGTCTGTGCGTGTAGGCACTTTTCAGAAAAATAGGATTCTTAGCTATGGTGTTCAATAATACCGAAATCAATTTCAGAACAAAAAGGCCAAAAAACCAAGTGTAAACCATCATTTTTTAATTTTTACAAATGCACTTATACTTAAAGCCGCTTGTTTCGTAAAAGGATTTACGTAAGAAAACCACGAAACATTTAATTTTTTTAATGCTATTATGACAAATAAGTACGTTCTAGGCGTAGATATCGGGGGTTCTCACATCACCGTTGCTGTACTGGATATGGAAAATCAGTCTATTTTAAAAGACTCTTTTACGCGTATTCGGGTAGATTCTCATGGTAAACCACAGCAAATTGTAGACGCCTGGAGTAAAACAATTGCTGAAGGTTATCAGAAAGTAGGTTTAACTGTCGACAAAATCGGACTTGCAATGCCCGGGCCTTTTGATTATCAAACTGGTGTTTCTTACATTTCCGGAAATGATAAATTTGAATCTCTTTACGGTTTAAATGTAAGGAATATGCTGGCCGAAGTATTGAATATCGAAAGTGACAATATTTTAATCGAAAACGATGCTGCTTGTTTCCTTGCCGGAGAGGTTTTTGCAGGCGCAGCAAAAGGATTTGGTAAAGTAATCGGTATAACGTTAGGGACAGGATTGGGGTCTGCAAGCTTCATCAACGGAGTTGCAAATGATGAAGATTTATGGCGCATGCCCTTCCTGGATGGCATTGCCGAAGATTACATTTCTACACGCTGGTTTTTAAAACGCTATTACGAACTATCCGGATTGAATGTAATCGATGTTAAGGAACTTGCCGCCTTATACAGTGAAAGCGGAACAGCCAAAAAAGTTTTCTCAGAGTTTTCTTCAAACCTGGCGGCTTTCCTGAAAATTTTCCTTCAGAAAACAAATGCAGAAGCCATTGTAATTGGTGGCAATATTGCCAACGCTTCTGATAAGTTTTTGCCCGCTTTGCTAAGGCATCTTAAAGCAGATGACATTCAGGTTCCGGTATTAATTTCTGTTTTAAATGAACATGCGGCCATTGCCGGTGCTGCGAGTTGCTGGCAGAAATAAAAAATAAATAAAAAAATGTAAGCGCTGTAGGCAATTTGATTTGCTTATGGCTCTTCATATTAAATAAGCCAAAACCATTTGGCAAACAACAACAAAAACAATTAACCAAATACGTATTAAAGTCTATTAAATGATTATGAAAAAATCTTTACGACTAACATGTTTATTGCTTTATGCATCAACAAGCATGTACGCAGCTGAAACTGTAAGGCACTTAGACAAGATGTCGTTTGCAGCTCATTTCCAAACACCAATTAAAGGTGTGGTAAAAGACGCAAGCGGTGTTACTGTGCCAGGAGTTACCGTTCTAGTAAAAGGCGGAACAGCAAAAGCTCAAACCAATGAAAACGGACAATATACCATTCAGGCCAAAGAAGGCGATGTTTTGGTGTTTTCTTTTGTTGGTTATAAAGCCAAAGAAGTTACCGTAGGTTCAACAGCTACTTTAGATGTAGTTTTAGATAGTGATTCACAAAATCTGGAAACCGTTGTGGTTACCGCTTTGGGGATCAAAAGATCTGAAAGATCTTTAACCTATAACACACAACAGGTTTCTGGTGATGAATTGAACAGAGTGAAAAGCCCGAATCTTGTGAACTCTTTAAATGGTAAAGTTGCAGGTATGACTGTTAGTCCGAGTTCATCGGGCGTAGGTGGTTCTGCGAAAGTAATTTTGCGTGGTAGCCGTTCTGTAAGTGGAAACAACCAGCCTTTATACGTAATTGATGGTGTTCCGATTAGCAATAACGGTAATGCAAACGGACAACAAAATAGTGTTTACGGTGGCGGGCAAGACGGTGGAGATGGTATCTCTAACTTAAATCCGGATGATATCGAAAGCATTAACGTGTTAGAAGGTGCATCTGCTGCGGCGCTTTATGGTAGCCAGGCACAGAATGGTGTAATTCTAATTACTACCAAACAAGGTAAAGCTGGTAAAACACAAATCAACTTTTCTTCAAGTGTAACTTTTGATAAAATTGCTTACAAACCAGAGTTTCAAAACAGCTATGGTGCAGCATCTTCAACTACAAGAGATAGCTGGGGTTCTGCAATAAGCAACACAACAGACAATCTTGATCAGTTTTATCAAACCGGTACAAATGCAACCAACTCCATCAATCTTTCTGGTGGTTCTGAGCTTGCACAGACCTATTTTTCTTATGCAAATACTTACGCAAGTGGTATTCAGCCAGGAAATAAGTTGAACAGAAACAACTTGAGTTTCCGCGAAACGGCTAAGTTTTTTGATAATAAATTAACTGTAGACGGAAACATCAACTACATCAATCAGAAAATCGAAAATAGTCCGTCTATTGGTTTGTACAACAATCCTTTGGTTGGTTTATATTTATTCCCTCGCGGAACGGATATTTCTACCTATAAAGAGAATTACCTGAACGCAGGAGCTGTAGGTGCTGCCCGTCAAAATTGGTTGGGTGGATCAGCAGATATCAATCAGAATCCTTGGTGGTTAGTTAACAAAAATCCAAATACATCTACACGTAACCGTTTCTTGTTCAGTGGAAACCTGAAATATGATTTTACCTCGTGGTTAAACCTTCAGGTACGTGGAAACATCGATCGTACAATTGATGATTTTGATAACAAACGTTACTCAGGTATCAACAATAACTTTAACTCTAACGGAAACGGATATTATCAGCAAAGCAACCAAACATATGTACAGAAATATGCAGATGCGATTTTGAATGTAACCGTACCGATGGAAGGATCTGATTTTAAAATTAACGGTTTAATTGGTGGCAGCATCAACGATCAGCAGACTTCTGGTACAACCATTGCCGGTGATCTTTCTGCGGTAGATTTATTTACTGCTGCAAATACGGTTGCAGCGACACCTGCAACTTACGCATCAAATGTATTGTCTAATGCAAAAGCCATTAATGCGAACCACAGTCAGCTTCAGGCACTTTTCGCCAATGCCAACTTATCTTATAAAGATTGGGCATTTTTAACATTGACTGGTAGAAACGATTGGTCGTCCAACCTTTCATACACGCCAAACGTGTCTTATTTCTACCCTTCAGTAGGTTTGTCATTAATTGCTTCGCAGATGTTTAAGTTGCCTAAAGCAATTACGTATGCAAAAGTGCGTGGTACATATGCAGAAGTGGGTAATACTGTGCCGCCGTATTTGACTTACGTTCAAAACACAATCAATGCAGATGGTTCTTTAAGCGTAAATACCAATCAGGCGTTTGCCGAATTGAAACCAGAACGTACGAAATCATTTGAGGTGGGTACAGATATGCGTTTCTTATCAAACAGAATTAATTTCAGTTTTACGTATTATAAAACCAACACCAGAAACCAATACATTCCGGTAGTTCCTCCAGCATCTGCATTGATTGCTATAGGATATTTAAATGCAGGAAATGTTCAGAATACAGGTTTCCAGTTTACTTTAGGTGCTGACGTAATTAAAAATGAAAACTTCACCTGGAATACTTCTGTTAACGGATCTGCCAATAAAAACAGAATAATTGACGTTGCAACATCGCAAGGTTTAACCAGTGTAGACTTAACCGGAAGTAGCGGTAACGCATACGTTTCCAGATTAACCAATGGCGGTTCTTATGGCGATATTTTCGGATACACACTTGCTAAAGACGCAAATGGCCGCGCAATATTGAGCGGCACAGGAACAGCTGCAGATCCTTACATGGTTACCAAAAGCACAGACTTTAGTTTAATTGGTAATTCAAATCCTAAATTCCAGGCGGGTTGGAGCAACAGTTTCAACTATAAAGATTTCACTTTCAGTTTCCTTGTTGATGGAAAATTTGGTGGCGAAGTATTGTCAATGACTCAGGCTTTGATGGATCAGGCAGGTGCATCATTGGTTAGTGGAAATGCAAGAGCACAAGGTGGTGTTGTGGTAAATGGTGTTAATGCGTCAGGTCAGGCCGTAACGGCTACAATTAATCCACAAGATTACTATTCGGTAGTTGGTGGTCGTAACGGTGTAACAGGCGAGTATGTATATAGCGCAACGGTAGTACGTTTAAGAGAAGCTGCATTGGGTTATACCTTGCCGCTTAAGGGTGCAATTAAAAGCATGAGATTCTCTGTAATTGGTAGAAACTTATTGTATTTCTACAAAAAAGCACCTTATGATCCGGAAGTAACCATGTCTACAGGTAATGGTTTGTCAGGTATTGATGTATTCAATCAGCCGGCAACACGTAGTTTCGGTTTCAACCTAAATGTTACATTTTAATTAAGCAGACAATATGAAATCTATATATCATAAATCTCAAGGAAAAATTAAGGGTTTGTCTTTGATTGTATTGGCTTCTGTTACAGCTTTAAATTTTGGCTGTACAAAGAATTTCGAAGAGTTCAATTCAAACGAAAACCAGCTTACGCCAGAGCAGAGTCTGGCTTTATTGCCATCGGCGATTGGACCCATCGAACAAGAAATATTCCACAATTATCAGGTTGCACAAAATTTAAGCTCTGATGTATTTAGTGGATACATGATGCCACCAACGCCTTTTGATGGTGGAATAAATAACATGAATTATTCTATGAATAACGGTTGGAATGAGACGGGTTTTAACAATCCATACACTTTCGTTATGGCTCCAATTACCAAAATCAGAACTCAACTTAATGCAGTAGCGCCAGAATCTTGGGGTATTGCATTGGTGGTACAAATTATGGGAATGAGCCGCGTAGCGGATAAATTTGGTCCGATGCCCTATACACAAGCAGGAAAATCTTTAGTTTCTACGCCTTATGATGATCAAAAAACGGTTTATAATGAGTTCTTTAAACAACTGGATACCGCAACAACAAATCTTCAAACCTTTATCGCTGCAAATCCAGGAAAAAAAGCGTTTTTCACAGGCGATTTAATTTACAGCGGAGACGCTGCAAAATGGTTAAAGCTGGCAAACTCTTTACGTTTGCGTTTGGCTATGCGTATTGTTAAAGCTGATCCTGCAACTGCGAAATTGCAGGCAGAAAAAGCAATGGCTGCAACCGGTGGTTTATTAACAACTGCTGCAGATAATGCTGCTGTAGCTCAATCTGGAACACGCAACAACGATTTATGGACAGTAACCGTTTCTTACGGAGACAATGCTTTAGGTGCTGCGTTACAAACCTATTTGGTTGGATACAACGATCCTCGTTTACCAAGATATGCGACGCCGGCAACTGATCCGCTTTTTTCTGGTCAGTACGTAGGTATTCGCGCTGGTGCAAATACAGCTGCAAATGGTTTGGCAAAAGCCGATTATTCTACGTATTCGAGCATCAACTCTACTTCTCCAAGTATTGAGCTTGCACCTTCCGGACAAAAAGCACCGCAGCCTTTAATGACTGCTGCCGAAGTTTGGTTTTTAAAAGCAGAAGCTGCTTTAAGAGGTTGGACAGGAGCAGGAAGTGCACAAACTAATTATGAAACTGGTATTACTACATCTATGTCTCAGTGGAACGTGACAATCGGAAGTTATCTTTCAAATTCAACGAGCGTTCCAACTGCTTATACAGATCCTAAAAACACAGCAAATAATGCTGCTGCGGTTAGTACAATTACGATTGCATGGGATAACGCAGCAACTAATGAAGTTAAATTAGAACGCATTATCACGCAGAAATGGTTGGCTATCTTTCCTGATGGAAATGAAGCCTGGGCAGAATACAGAAGAACAGGATATCCGAAATTGTTTACCGTTGCCAATAACAACAGTGGCGGAACAATTAGTACACAAACTCAAATCCGTCGTCTCCCTTATCCAGCTGCCGAATACAGCAATGGAAATAAAGACGAAGTTAGAAAAGCGGTAACTCTACTGGGTGGCGCTGATAACGGAGGAACCAGGTTGTGGTGGGACACTACAGCAGGAAACTTTTAGAAAGACAAGCAGGTAGAAATTATTCTACCTGCTTTTTTTTTATATATCTTTACCAAAAAACATCTAACCACTATTACTATGAAAAAAATTCTAATTTCGGGCGCACTGATGTTTGCCCTTACCGCCACCTTCTACGCGTGTAAAAAAAACAACACAGAAAATAGCGAGAATTTATCCGCTCAAAATAATTTAAAAGCTGCAAATCCTACCACTCCGTTTGTAACTGCTTACGTTGAAGTAAATAGTAATGACTTCGGCAATCCGGGCTGTTATACCTATGGAACAGCTGCCAATCAATTATTTGGAGTATCCGTTATTTTTGCTGCAAATATTAATTCCACAAACGGTGTTCCTACTTTGTATTTTAATCCTCAGGTGCAGGCAACGCTAAATTCTGGGAAAGTTGCGTATTTACAATCACTCGGTATTAAAGTCTTGCTAGATGTTTTGGGTAATCATCAAAATGCCGGCTGGGGATGTTTTACATCTTATGAAGCTGCTGATGCATTTGCTGTACAATGTGCAAATGCAGTTCAGCAATACGGTTTAGACGGCATTGACATAGACGATGAATATTCTGCCTGTAGTGCTAATGACGGCTCTCTTGTTCTGGCTGCCACCGCTTTACGCGCGAGGTTAGGCGCCACAAAACTGATCACAATGGCAGCATTTAACCAGGCAAACTATTTTACTTCAACGTATAACGGGCAAAAACTCGGTAATATTTTAGACTACGTTTTTGAACAAACGTATTTCTCTACCAATTATGCTGGTCGTTTACAGCCCTACATTAATGCAGGTGTTCCAAAAAGCAAGTTGGGTTTGGGAACAGATTTAGGCAATAACGACCAGGCGGCAGTTGCAGCTTACGTTAAGGCAAATGGATTGGCAAGTGCAATGGTCTATAATGTGGGCAAGAGTTCGCAAACCAAACTCTCATCAATTTCTACAACCTTATTTGGTTCATCAACTTCTGTAAAGGCAAATTGCCTTAAATAAGTTTTTTTGAAGTTTTTCAATTTTATTAAAAGTAGGAGTACATTATAATATCTGCCGGACTGTGTGAACCAATCCGGCAGACTTGTTTTTAAGCAGTCGGGTTTTAATAAATGTGATAGTACGCTTTTGGAGGCCAAGTTTTTTCTTGATTTATATGATGTCGTTGATAACGATATCCTCCGTATATATACCTGTTGTATTAAAATTATGGGAATTCAGCTTGCAAAATCTGAATTCAGGCACGGAATTGCCTTCATTGTTTTACATTTGTTCCCGTTGTTTATCTGCACCTAAACCCTACATGAATCTAGACAATCAATTTGGCACCGACAAATGGGATAATTTTGGCGGCTTTTCACCAGTAATTGCAGTATTCAAGCAATTTCATCCACTTACTAAAGAAATTGAAGAAGTTATTAATGCACAAACATTTCCGGTTGTTTTTGCAAAGAATAAACACATCGCCTCGCCTTTAAAGAGGAATCGTTACATCTTCCTAATTTTGCAAGGGGCAGTACATGGTTATGTGAAAATGGGGAATAAAAAAATTACCACTTGGATTACACTCGAGAATGACCTTGCCGGAACAATTCGTAATTTATGGACGGAGGAAGCCTCTGAAGAGTACATTGAATCTATTGAACCGGTAGTTGCTATTGCTATTCCACATAGTATGTCGCGCCACTTGTATGAAAATTTTGAAGTTGCCAATTATGTAGGTCGGAAAATGACAGAAATGTTTTACCGAAGTGCTTCAGAGCGTGCAATTATGGGCAGATTGCCCACTGCAAAAAAACGATACGAACGCTTTTTAACCAGTTACGGTCAATTGTTAAATCGGGTTCCATTAAAATTCATTGCGTCCTTTTTGGGTATGCGTTTAGAAACTTTGAGCAGAATACGCGCCGATATCGCGGCTAAATCCTAATCTACTTTTATAGCTAACGCTACTATCTGGTTTTTATGGCAAGCAGATGCACAAGCTTTTTACCATTGTATAGGGAGAGTGCTACATTAGAATTTCCGTAAAACCGCTCATCAATACTCTTGATCTGATAGCCCTCATTATTTTGCAACCGGTTCACAATTCCGAGCGTTAAACTGAGCTCCTGTTCAATACTGGAATTGAAAACACCTGGTAAGGCAATCAATTTTAACTTCCGAATAATTTTTCCTGCGCAATCCGTTTCCGGCATTTTCAAAAAGCGGTAATCGTTCCGGTAGGTGTAAAAACGATCCTGCATTATGCTATCTGGTTTTAAATAAATAGCAATCAAATTACTAAAACCTTTAATTTCCCGGTTTAGCATGGCTGGTAAAGGTTTGCTTTTCTTGAGCATTTCTAAAGGAATTGCAACAATTGAAACGGGAATTTTTCCTAAAGTTGATGCCATTCCATTAATTAAGTCATTAAACCAGATGGGACAGGAATAATCTATAAGCATATATTTATATGATTTGGTTAAACATGTTCATTCCTTGAATATTCCGTTGCAAGGGGATAGAAACAGTATTGTATTTTGTAATGCAATGATAAATAAAGCGGGCGCTTTACAGATGCAATTTCCACCTGAAAGGTGAAAAAATGCCGCCGAAGTAGACAATTTCTGTTCTGAAGTTGTTATTGTTAACCTGCATGATCTGTCTTTTTCTCAGGTACTTGCAAACATTCTAAAAGTACAGGTGTTAGCAAATAAAAAGACTCTTATGCCAGGAAAGAAAAATATGGGAGTTGAGCTCGAAGGTATTGCCTTGCTTTTGCAGCCGGAAATCTATCGGGATACAAATGAATTTGTATGTGTACTAAAAGCCGATCATAATAAAAGTGCTGTGGGTAGGGGAAAAACTGTTGTTGCGACCATAAACCACTGGAAAGAAATGCTGAGGGCACATCTGAAAAAATCAGGGACATATGATCCTTTAACCATTTTTATTAAAGCAACTTTTGGGGCTCCGGCACCGAATGCCCGCATTCGTAAGGATATTTTTGATTGGGAGAATCAATTTAATATTTCAGGTAGCACTTTTGTATGAGTATTTCAGCTGTTTTCTGGTTAGTATGCAGCCTGGTGGTCGCACGAAAAATATTTTCACACTGGAAGTTAAATAAGAAAAATCAATAATTTCTGATTCCTTCTTTACCAAATATCACGCTTATGCGTATGAATAGTGTCTATCACATACCGCATAACCGGGTTTTCCATATCTGGATTTTTAAGCTCAGCGCTTAGGCGATCGGTCCAATCCATTAGCGCATCCTCAGGACTTTCTCCATGACCAGTAATTCCTTTCTTAGGATCAGGTCCAAGCACGGCAAAATATTCCATTCCATCCTTGTATAGCAAAGGCTGAAATTCCTGTACATATTTCGGGAGGCGAAAACTACTGAAATCAAAACTGACCTTCCGCTCTTCATTTACATTCATCTGTTCCATAACGATCATATTAAAGTTTCTTTAGTTAAAGAACCCATAAAAATGAAACTTGTTTTTAATAAATGCCACAGAGAGTTGTTTATTGCTATAATTCACATAGGCTCACCTCATAACAGCGAAACCTGTTCAGCATAAACTAGGTGTTTAACTTAAAACGGTATCTCTAACCTGAACCCGGTCCCAATATTTTTCAAATTCTTTGGCACCTCTTAAATGGTCAGGATGCGTTTCATATATTTTGATAGCTTCGAGAGAATCAAAAGTTATGATTAAGTTGTAATTGAAAGTATTGTCTGTAACCGGCCTTGGTGTAGTTGCTGCGGCTTTTCCGAATTGCAAAGATTTTGCACCAGGAATTGTCTTCAGTAAATCGAAATACTTTAAAAACTCGCGTTCATCGTTGGCGCTGATTCCTTTTTTTAACCAGAAATAAACTGAGTGCACAATCAGGCCGGTAGTATTCGAACCGCCATTATCCGTTTTAGAAAAAGCAGCAGGAATTGCGGCAGCCATTAATGTTGTTGTTGCCCCAGCAGCGAGTAAGGTGTTTTTAATAAAAAATCTTCTTTCCATTTCCAAATGATTCAAAAGGAGTTTAAAAAAATATGCAATGTACAGCTGCAGCTATTGCTTCTTATTTAATTGTTGCAGGTGTTTTTACGAATCTATCAAAATTTAGATCGATTACATAAAAATAAATTTTTTAGCGGCAAGATACCAGAAACTGGCACAAAAGCAGATTCTTCACAAATTTCCTTTTCCGACATTTTTTGTTCGGATCCCGCTATCTAGGTAGACAAGAGCGCTGTATTTTTGACGCAATTTAAAAACATTCTAAATAAATTTAGTGAAAAAACAAATACTTCTACTGCTGTTAAATTTCTCGATTGTCGCAATTGGTGTTGCACAGAATCAAGGAAGCATTAAAGGGTCTGTAAGTTCGGCAAGTACCGATGCGATACCCGGATTATCTATATTTTTAAAAGGTACGCAATACAAAACAGAAACAGATAAAAATGGGGCGTTTAGCATCGTAGCTGCCGCTGGAACGTATGAACTCATAGTGTCTGGCGTTGGATATGAGCGTCGCCATGCACAGGTTACTATTGTTGCCGGACAAGTTCTGGTAAAGGATTTTACCATTAAGGAAGCGAGCCAGCAAAACCTTGGCGATGTAAAAATAACCGGAAAAACTGCGGTGAAAGAAATACGCGAATCGCCTTACAATGTTGTGGCACTCGATGCACGTGCTTTACACAATACCACTTTAGATTTGGCACATGCATTAAATCAGGTATCCGGAGTTAGAATACGAGAATCTGGGGGTGTAGGTTCAGATATGTCAATTACGCTAAATGGTTTTTCAGGGCCTCACGTTAAAGTATTTATGGATGGAATGCCGATGGAATCTTTCAGCTCTGCTTTCCAGTTAAATAATATTCCGGTTACAATTGCAGAACGAATAGAAGTATATAAAGGTGTTGTGCCGATACAATTTGGAACGGATGCACTTGGAGGCGTAATCAACATTGTGACCAATCAGGTGCCAAATTATTTAGACGCATCTTATTCAATCGGGTCTTTCAATACACATAAATCAAATATAAATTTTGGTATAACAACTAAGAAAGGTTTATCTGTTCAGGTAAATGCATTTCAAAACTATTCAGATAATAATTATCCGGTTTATGCCCGAATCCTTAATCTCGGCACCTCAAATTGGGAGAATTACCAAACGGTTAATCGCTTCAATGGCGCCTATAATAATGAAACAATTATGGCAAAAGTTGGTCTGGTGAAAAAATCTTGGGCGGATCGATTGATGGTTGGATTGATGCTGGGACAGGAACGTGCTGAAATTCAAAACTCGGCGGTGATGGATGTTGTTTTCGGTCTGCGTGAAAGGCGTGCAAATACTGTTGCGCCATCTATAGAATATGCAAAGAAAAATCTGTTTTTCGATGGACTAGATCTGAGCATAAATGCCAATTACAACCGCAACTATAATCAAAATATAGATACGGCGGCCAGACAATACAGTTGGACCGGAAATTACAGAACTACCGGAACAGTTGGAGAATCTGTAAGTACACTAGCAGAGTTTTTTAACAACAATACATCTGCAACCGGAAATCTGAATTATCGCTTGGGAGATTCCCATTTATTTACCTTAAACAATGTGCTTACCGGATATAGACGCACTACTACAGATGCCGCTGCTTTAGTTGCAAGTCCGGAAGAAACCAGCCTTACACGATCATTAAAAAATATTTTAGGTGTGTCTTACACCTATAAAAAAGACGATAAATTTAACCTGATTACTTTTGGTAAATTCTATTATCAAAAGATAAACGGGCAGGTTGATCAGAATCAAACTGCCGGAGCGGGTTCTGTATTTATTCCGGTTGATGCTGCAACCCGTAATTTAGGGTATGGACTTGCGGGAACTTATTTTCTGAATGATATTCAACTTAAAGCATCTTTCGAGAAAACCTATCGCTTGCCTACACAAACAGAACTATTTGGCGATCAGGTAACCGAGGTTGGAAATGCCGGTTTACGACCAGAGCGTTCATATAACGTCAATCTTGGTGCTTCTTATAACCACAAATTTAATCCAAACCATGCCGTTTACTTCGACGCAACCGTTTATTATCGAGATATAGCGGATTATATCCGGCGAACCGTAGCAAACGGAAGTATTCCAACCGGAAGTTATACAAATCATGGTTATGTAACTAATCTTGGAATTGATGCAGAGTTGCGTTACTACTATAAAAAATGGTTCATGTTTGGCATTACCGGAACTTATCAGGAAATGCTGGATAAAGAAATGTATTACCAGTCTAACTCCAGTCAGTTGAGCTTAACCTACGGAGACAGAATGCCCAATATTCCTTATTTATTTGGTTCGGCAGATGCGGCGTTCTATTTCCATAACGTGGGCGGAAAAGGTAATCGACTGACCCTTGGCTACACCTTAAATTACATCGCGGAGTTTACTTTACTTTCTTCTGGTTTGGGTGCTACCGGAAAAAGTTACGTTCCGGAACAATTGTATCATGATTTAAACCTAACCTATTCACTTAAAAACGGACGTTACAATATTGCAATTGAAGCGAGAGACATTACAGATGTAATGCTCTATGATAACTTCAGTTTGCAAAAGCCAGGACGAAGTTTTTCGCTTAAGCTGAGATACTTCATTTCAAAATTCAAGAACAAATAATCACACAAAAATTAAATACTATGAATATTATAAACAACGCAAAAAAGGGATGGCTTTTAACATTAACCTTGATTGCAGCACTGGCCAGCTGTAAAAAAAACAATACGGATACATCAGGTAATGTGAGTTCAGGATCTTATTTTATCGCCGCAAATGTGGGTACTGGAACATATTTGTTATTGGCTGAAAGTTTAGAATCTGGTTCAGTAACTACGGTTGGAAATGGTGTTGAGATTCCAAGAAGTTACACCAACTGGGTAACAAATGGAACAACTGCTGCAATTGGCTTAATCTATGCGCAGGGTGATCCGGGTATCGGAATATCTTACGGACTTAATTCTTCGGGCGCCCTGACACCTGTAGGCAATGAATTTCAAATAACATCACGTTTCACAACCTATGGCCCTTTTCAAAATTACATTTTAACAGCTGTTAGCGGACAAACCTTAACCAGCGGGGAAATCGGTTCAAGGTTTGACTTTATAGACTTAAACAATGCCAACAGTCTGACAGAAAAAACAATTGCGACAGAAAATTTCACCGGGCACGGGGGGATTGCGACATTTTCAGGCATCGTAGAATTTACCAATGGTGAATTTCTAACTAGTGTAGTAATGTCAGAACCTCAACCATCAACGGCAACTGGCGGAAGCAGCATAGGCGCGGTAACTTACCCCGATAGTGTTTGGGTTGCGGCCATGGATGCGAATCTTAGTGTAAAACGAATATATCGTGACAATCGTTTAAGTTACTCAGCAGGGCGTATGCGTTCACAGACTTATTCTCAGCTTTCAAAAGATGATGATGGAAATGTCTACGTATTTTCCGGTTCATTTGACGGTACAACGACTAAACCGGCCGGTGCGTTATTAATTCGTAGTGGAGCAACAGCTTTCGATCCGAATTTTTATTTCAATATTCAGGAAAAATCTGGCGGCTACAGATTCCGTAAGGTTTTCCATATCAGTCAGGATTATTTTTTGCTTGAGATGTACAATGATCTGGCTTATTCTTCAACATCTCCTGCTACACAATTTGCAATCGTTAAAATGTCTGATCTTAGCTTCAGATGGTTAACAAGTGGTTTCCCGGATAAGTCGCTAATTACCGGAACGGGTCTGCCTTTTTCTGAAAACGGTAAACTTTATTTGCCGGTAACCGCTACAAATGCTTCACCAACAATATATGCTATTGATCCGGTAGCCGGAACAGCCAAAGCTGGTTTGGTTATCGAAGCCGAAGGTGTATCTGCAGTTTCCAGATTAAGCTATTAATAAGCAGATATGAATTTTAAGCAAATCTCTTTTAAGATAATGAGCAAAATGCTCATTATCCTTTTTTTTGTTTCAATCGGCCACGCAGGAGCGCAAACTGTTTTTACTCATTCAAAAGGAACTACCTCGGTAGCTGATAATCCGAAAAGGGTTGTTGTTTTTGATATGGGCACTTTAGAAACTTACCATGAGCTAGGCATTCCGGTTGTTGGAGTTCCAAACAATATCCCTGAATATCTCGCAGATTACAGGTCAGAAAAATACGTTAAGGCTGGTTCGCTTAAAGAACCAAACCTGGCTGCCGTGCGAAAGTTGCAGCCTGATCTGATCATTATTTCAAGCAGGCAGGCCGCAGCTTACGATTCCTTATCGGCCATTGCACCAACAATTTTTGTTGGTATAGATGCCAATGAACCTTGGAAGAGTTTCGAGAAAAATGTTCGTCAGATTGCGAAGCTTCATGGAAAAGAAAAAGCCGCAGAAAAGAAACTGTTGGAACTAAATAAAATGGTTGCAAACGTGCGCAAGCTTTCGGCAACAGGTACCGAAAAAGTATTAACTGTATTGTATGTTAACAATCGTTTTGTTGCCAATGGAGAGCATTCCAGGTTTGGTTTTGCATATGATATACTCGGTTTAAAATCTGCCTATCAGGATACTTCTGCAACGCCAAAACCTGGCACACCTAGAGCTGCGCCAGCAGAAGGTAAATCAAAAGCACAAGAACCTTACATCGCTAAACTCAATCCAGATTATATTTTAATTATCGACAGAAATGCAGCAACCACACATGAAGCCTCTGGATTAAATAAAGTGGTAAACGACGATATTAAACAAAGCGCGGCATTCAAAAACAATAAAGTGTTTTTATTACATAGCGATGCCTGGTATCTTTCTGGAGGAGGTTTGCTTTCTACGAAACTGCAGATTACTGATATTGGTAAATACGTTTACGGATTGTTTAATTAAACCAAAAAATACATCGCCTCATTAAATTAAGGCAATATCCAGCAAGATATTGCCTCTTTTTTGTCCGTTTTAAACCTTTGATGTGGAGGCATGTGCTTTTTTTTTAGTTTCCCGATTTATTCAATAGGGCTAATTTTTGAAAAGGCTTTGTAAGGAATTGCGCGGATAATTTCAATTTCCCTGATCTAATCAGGTAACTGAACAACAGAACAATCAGCATAATTATTTTACAATGCCAGCAAAACGCTGATAAAAAACGGTCGGACTATTTTCATCTTTCGGTGCGTATTTCCCGGCAATTACCGGAATATAGATTACACGTCTTCTGCTTTCTTCGCCAATTACGCTAGATTGTGCTACTCGATGCCACAGGCGGCCATCGTGTATAGTCAGATCACCGGCTTCGGGCAAAATTGAAACCTCTTCTGAATCTGGCTGGTTATCGAGAAAGTATTTCTTACGAAATAACATCTGGTAAATACTTTGTTTATGTGTTCCCGGTATGATTTTCAGGCCTCCATTTTCGATTTTTTGGTCGCTTAAATGTATGCCAACATTGAGCATCGGGTTGAGTTTTCCGCCGTAAAAAATATCTCTCAGACCATCAGTATGCCAGCCCATTTTTGTGAATTTGCTCTCCGGGCCATTAATATAATGGTTAAGCACCATGCCATCTTTTTCTTCTGTTCCCAACCTTGCGCCGTTGCCCGCAAGTGTAAGTAATGCATTAAAGCGAGGGTCAAGTAGCAATCCGCTTAAAGTTTTGTGGTGCTGGTTAATAAATGCAAACCGTTGGACAATCTGTCTTCCATCCAGGTCTTTTCCATATTTAATTGGCACACCATTTACTTTTTTAACGTGTTTGTCAATCCAGTTGTGCTCTACCACTTTTGATGCTCGGATGATATCCGAAACGGTGTCTGCTTTGATAAAATTTTTGAAATGAATGAATCCGTTTGTTTTGAAAAAATCAATTTGTTCACGTGTTAATTGATCGGATAGGGTGAATGTTGGATACGCGGTAGCCATAAATAAGATTTTAAAGTTTAGGAAAAGAAGAATTGATTGAACTGAAAATTATGCGCAACAACAACACATTCGCATTGGCGAGTGGGTTTGTGTTGAAGAGAAATAAAACTGGGTCGTTTTATTATACATAATCTATAGATTTACTAGATATTTATAACAAACGTAATGTTTTTTTAACTTCTGAAGAAATTAATTTAGTTTTTTCTTAAAAATAATGTTAGACCCTGTAAATTTTGGAAATCATATTTTCTATGAAAGCCTTCGGTAAAAACCGGTTGGCATAGGCCCCAATGCGGTTTGTAAATCCCGGTATGATTTCCGATTTCCTTTTTAGCATACCATTTATAGCGGCTTCTGCCACAATATCTGGCTGCATATTAAACTTTGCCGCCATTTTACTAAGCGCATCCATGCCTGCGCGTTGTGCAAAACCCGTATCGGCAGGGCCGGGACATAGACAAGAAACCGATACAGAAGTTTTTTTCAATTCAAAACGAAGCGCGCGTGTAAAAGAAAGGACAAAAGCTTTGGTTGCAGAATAAACAGCCAAAGTTGGAACGGCCTGATAAGCGGCAGTGCTGGCTACATTCATAATATAAGATTGATCTGCTTTTTTTAAAACAGGAATCAATTCGTGGCTTAAATAGACAACTGTATCCATATTTAGGTGGCACATTTCAAGTTGTTCTTCTAGATTCAAATCGGCATATTCACCCCAAATTCCATAACCAGCATTATTAATCAGTACGCTTAGCGGCCAGTTGTTTTGTTTAATCCAATCAGCAGTTTGCTTTGCTCCATCAATTTTTGATAAATCTGCCGACAGCGTTTCGGCGCGTACACCATATTTCTCCTGTACATCTTTGGCCAGATCTTTAAGCTCTTGTTCAGATCTGGAAACCATATACAGATTAAATCCTCGCTTGGCGAGCGCCAGGGCCATAGATTTTCCAATGCCTTTAGATGCGCCTGTTATTAAAGCATATTGTGCTGCCGTATTTGCCATATTATTGTGTCTGGTATTGTCTGTAAATATCCAATATTATAAAAATATTCGGTTATAGATTCGATTACAAAAAAATTGCAAGCCATTATTGCGCGAAAATGCTTCTTTATCAGTGTATTGAGAATCTCTTTCAAAATTTTTTTTCAGGTCAGATTTAAAATAACTGAAAAGTCAAAGGCTAATTTATTCGTTTTGGCGAATGGTAAAAGCGTAATTTTTAAAATTTTATTTGGTTTAAGATACTAGTTAAAAACATGCTGCAAAACAAAAATTGGAACAGAATGGATATTTGCTTTAATTTGTCTACTAAATCTATAGATTTAATATAAATTAATCATGAACCCAAACTTACAAACTATTTCAGGCAAAATGCAGCACAACCTTTTGCAGCAGTATAATGCTTTCATTAAACCACAGGTAAATCTTAAGCGTTGCAATTGCCGAATGTGTAGTAGCATGTAGCTTTAATTGGGCCAAACAGGTCTATCCTTTTTTCAAATTTATCCTTTCTTAAGTGTCTTTTCCAAGGCACAATGGAAGTGTTTTGTCTCCGCATTCTAAACAAGAACAATGAAAAATCTCTATTTAAAAGGCGTTTATTGCTTGCTAGCCGTATTTTGGTCGGCGGTTGCAACAGCGCAAGTAAATCCGACCATAAAATCGCACCTTAATGGTGTCGTTTTAGATGCAGCAACCAGCTCGCCTTTGCCTGGTGCGGTAGTTAAAATTAAAGGTACTACGCATAGCGTCTCTACAGATTCTGATGGTAAATTCAGTTTTGTAACCGGCCAGTCTTTTCCTTACATATTACAGGTTAGTTTTATTGGTTATGATCAGAAAGAACTAACGGTAAATGGCAGTCCGGTTACGGTCCGTTTGCAAGAAGTTCAAAGTCAGTTGAATGATGTTGTGGTAACCGGTTACAGTACACAAGAGCGAAAATACATTGCCGGTTCCATTAGTAGCATTAGTGGTTCAGTGGTTCAAAATCAGCCTTCAGGCGGTTTCAATCAATTGCTCCAAGGTAAAACTACTGGTGTTCAGGTATCTTCAAACTCTGGTGTGCCCGGCGGTGGCATCACTTTCAGAGTTCGCGGTAACAATTCTATCAATGCTTCGGTTGATCCTTTATATATAATAGATGGAGTCTTTGTGAGCAATTCCGATCCGATAAGCGCTGGTTTGGGCAATCAACAGGCTTCAAATCCCATTGCCGATATCAATCCTTCAGATATTGAAGACATTCAGATTCTTAAAGATGCCAATGCTACTGCAATTTATGGATCGCTGGGTGCAAATGGTGTCGTTATCGTTACCACTAAACGTGGAAAAAGAAATACTAAGGCGAACATTTCGCTCAACACATTTCAAGGCTGGTCTACGGCTGTAAAAATTTTCGAAGTGGCAACCGGGCCGCAGGTGGCGCTTTTGACCAATGAATCCAGAATTAATACGGCCAGAGATAACGGGCTTGATCCATCAACTGTTGTTCTTCCATTTCCAAATCCGGATAGTCAGCCAACGTACGACCGCATCAGCGGATTGTTCAGAACTGCGCGAACTTCTAATTATGAAGTATCTACACAAGGTGGAACCGATAAAAGTACATATTACATTAGTTTGGGTTATATGGGGCAAGAATCTATTGTGAAACCGTCTGATTATACGCGTTATTCTGCTCGATTGAATTATGATACATATTTAACCGATAAACTGAAAGTGGGTACCAGCATCAATCTCACCCGATCAAAAAGAAATTTAAGCGGAAGCGATAATAACCCAACGGGAGTAATCAATTCTGCACTTTTTCCAAGGTCTTATCTGCCCATTTACAATGCAGACGGAACATACGCGCGCTACGGAAGTTTTGATAATCATTTGGCATTAATTGAAAATTTAGACAGCAAAGCGGTAGGTTGGAGAACCATTGGAAATATATTTGGAGAATATACCTTTATTCCGGGATTGAAATTACGCAGCAGCTGGAGTATAGATAACAGCAGCGAATACGATAACAGTTATTCGAGTACATTGATTAGTGCAGGAATTGCCACTAACGGTTCGGCCTCTAGCATTGAAAATAAAAATTTGGTCTTAACCAATGAGCAGGTACTTAGTTTTGTGAAATCTTTTGGCCCCGGAAAGAAACACAACTTAAATGCTTTAATTGGAAATACCATTAACACGGTTTTAAACGAAAGTACAAGTGCCAGTGGAACCGGTTTTGCAGCCAATAGCTTACGTTCAGTTTCTGTTGCGGCAACACGTTCCGGTTCGGCATCTCGTGCAGAATCCAAACTGCTGTCGTTTTTTAGCAAGGTAAGTTATACGTATGACGGGAAATATACAATTGACGGAAGCATCCGAGCAGATGGATCATCGAAATTTGGTGCAAATAACCGTTGGGGATATTTCCCTTCAGGAGGTGTAGCCTGGAGATTAAGTCAGGAAGAATTTATCAAAAAACTGAACTTTTTTGATGAGCTGAAGCTGCGTGCAAGTTTAGGTCTTTCTGGGAATCAGAATGGAATTGGCGCTTATGCTGCGCAAGGTTTATGGTCTTCCGGAGCCAATTATCTCGAACAACCTGGCATCGCGCCAACCCAACTTGCCAATCCGGATTTGACCTGGGAAACTACCCGTCAATTTAACGTAGGAACAGAGTTTTCGATCTTTAAAAATCGACTGAGTATAGTTGCAGATTATTACAATAAATACACGTATGATTTGCTTTTAAATGTTCCTGTGCCATACCGTTCTGGTTTCGCATCTTACCTCCAGAATTTCGGCGCAGTGCGGAATAAAGGTTTTGAACTGGGTATCAATTCCGTAAATATCGAAACAGATGCTTTTCAGTGGACAACAAATTTTAATATTTCATTCAATAAAAATAAGATTGAAAAGCTGGCTTCAGATATTAGTTTAGGCGCATCCGGCCGTAATATTTCTATCCTTCGCCAGGGATATTCTACCAATTCATTTCAATTGTACAAACAGTTATATGTAGATCCGCAAACCGGAAATGCAGTATATGACGATGTTAACGGCGATGGATTGGTAACCTCTGCAGATCGACAAATTGTAGGCAACGCATTGCCGAATTACAGCGGTGGTTTAACCAATAATTTCAGTTATAAAGGATTTGATTTAAACTTCTTTTTCTATTTCCAGCAGGGAAATAAGATTATGAACATGAACGATTTCTTTATGGTACATGGCGGTACTCAGGCCAATATTGGTTTTTTACCAAGACAGCTAGACAGATGGCAGAAAGCGGGAGATATTACAGATATTCCACGTTTAACCACATATAGCGGAAACCCGACTCAAAATGGTGGTGCAGCCAATAATTATGGTGGAAATGTTGCCAGTCTTTCTTCAAGATATCTGGAAGATGGATCGTTTATCCGTCTGAAAACGTTAACGCTGGGTTACACTTTCCCTAAGGATGTATTGCAGAAAATTGGTATTAGTAAATTTCGTGTTTATGCACAGGGAACAAATCTCTTAACTTTTACAAAATACGGAGGTTTAGATCCCGAAGTAAGCTCGCAATCCAACAATCAGAACACTGCAGGTTACGATTGGGCAACTGTTCCACAACCAAAAACCTTTCAGATTGGTGCTTCTGTAACCTTTTAATCTTAACAAAATGAAAACATCATACATCAAAACAACACTGCTATTATCTGTTGTGTTGCTTGCAACTTCCTGCAAAAAATATTTAGAAGAGGTGCCGAATAATGCGCTGCCTACAGAAAGTTCTATCACAGATGCGAGTACAGCACGCGCGGCAATTATTGGAACGTATGACCGCTTGCAAGGTTATTACGCATCAAGTTATCCTACGCTTGGAACCATAACAACCGACAATGTTATTTTTAACGGAACGCTGAGCGAATACCTTCAGCTAGATCAAAATGCCATTCCTACAGATAACGTAATTACGGTTTCGGCCTATCAGGGCATTTACAGAACCATAAATTCTGCCAACAGTGTAATTGCTTATGTACCGCACCTGAATGATCCGCAATTGACAGCAACTGAGCGAAATAAAATTTTAGGCGAGGCATATTTCATCCGCGCGCTGTCTTATTTTGACCTTGGTCGCGGATGGGGCGGTGTACAATTGCAGCTACAACCTACAAGTGATTTAAGCGTTTTGAAAGGGATTAAACGCAGTACTTTAGATCAGACTTACGATCAGGTACTAGCGGATCTAATTCAGGCCGAGCAGTTGCTACCGGAAGATGCGACCACCAGAAACCGGGCGCAGAAAAGTGCAGCCAGAGCATTGCGCGCACGTCTACACTTATATCGGAAACAATGGGCAGATGCCGAAAATTTCGCCACGCAGGTAATTGGCAATACAAAATACAGTTTGGTTAAACCTTTCAGAACCTTTTTTACCACGCCTTTTCAAACTGCAGAATCTGTTCTTGAGCTGGCGTATTCTGTAAATGACCGGAACAGTTACTGGAATTTGTGGTATCCAAGTTCTTCCGGCGGGCAATTTACATTGAAACCTTCAGATGCATTGGTGGCAAAGCTAAACAATCCCGCAATCGGTGGAACAAGAAATAGTCTTATTGCCGGCAGCGGCAGCACTGTTTATGGCGTTTTATACAACACCACCGCAACCAGTACAGATCCTTCTTATTTGATCCGAATTGCAGAATTGTATTTGATCCGAGCAGAAGCAAGGGCACAACAAAATAAACTCGCAGATGCCTTGACAGATTTAAATGCCGTGCGTGCACGTGCAGATGTTTCAGCAAGTACAGCATCTACCCAAGCGTCAATTATTCAGGCTATTGAAGATGAAAATGCAGTAGAATTTCCATTCGAGGCACACCGATGGTTTGATTTGGTGCGTACAGAACGCACAGGTTCCGTGTTGGGCATTGGCAACAGAAATTTCTGGCTTTTCCCAATTCCATATTCTGATGTACAATCAGATCCTGATGTTACTCAAAATCCCGGTTATTAAAATCCCGAAAACATGAAAATACAAATCAATAAAATCCAAATTCTACTGCTCTTTCTGATCAGCATTGCGCAGTATGTACACGCACAAAACGCATATTTTTTCCCGAAAGCAAATCAGCTTGATGCGAAAATTACAACGCCAGAGCAATTTTTAGGTTATTCAATCGGAACTTATTTTACGCGGCACGATCAGGTCGTGGCTTATCTCAGGCATTTGGAAAAACAGTCAGATCGCATCCATGTAGAAGAAATCGGAAAAACCTACGAGCAACGCGCACAGGTAATTGTTACTGCAACATCGCCAGCGAACTTCGCGAAGCTGGAACAAATCAGGCAGGCACATCTTGCCCAAACAGATCCAAATAAAGCTGTTCTCGGAAACGATGCGCCAATTGTCATTCATCTTGGTTATGGCGTGCATGGAAATGAAACTTCAAGTACGGAAACCAGCTTGCTTGCAGCATATTACCTTGCAGCGAGTAATGATGCTGAAACTTTGAAATGGCTTTCAGAATCGGTCATTTTTATCGATCCATCTTTAAATCCCGATGGCCGAGACCGCGCCGCCAACTGGCACAACGCGTATCATTCTTTTCCGCCCGTTGGCGATCCATTGGATAAAGAACATCAGGAAGCCTGGCCAAATGGGAGAACCAATCATTATTTTACAGATTTAAACCGCGATTGGCTCAATCTGGTACAAGTAGAAAGTAGAAACCGGATTGCTTTTTTTCATAAATGGTACCCGAATGTGCAAATAGATTTCCACGAACAGGGCACCAATGCAACATATTATTTCGAGCCTACACCGAAGAGCCATGAAAGTCCGATTATTCCACAATTTTTATATGAATATCAGGTTATTCTGGCCAAATATCACGCAAAAGCTTTGGATGATATCGGCTCATTCTATTTTACTAAAGAAAATTACGACAACCTTTCGCCAATTTACGGGTCTACTTATCCGAAATTCTTTGGTTCGGTGGCCGCAACTTTCGAGCAGGCGAGTTCGCGGGGGATTTTACAGGAATCTACAAATGGTCCGCTCACTTTTGCTTTTACCATTCGCAATCATTTGGCAACCAGTTTTTCTACCATACGCGGTGCAGTTGCAGAAAAAGCTGGTTTGTTTAAAGTGCAAAAAGATTTTTTCAAATATGCGCTGGATCAGGGACAGAAAAATGCGGCAAAAGGATTTGTTTTTGGCGATCAGAATGATGTAAATCTGACACAGAAATTTCTGGGTTTATTGTTAGATCATCATGTAGAAGTATATGAACTCAATGGAAACATCAATCAGAATGGGAAAAACTTTGAGAAAGGTAAATCTTATATTGTACCATCTGCGCAGCCTAATTTTTTGATTGTACATTCCATATTTGAAGAAAATGCTTTGAAAGACAGTATTTTTTATGACAACACCGGTTGGAGTATAATTCATGCTTACGGTTTAAAATATGCCAAATTAACAGCCGGTTTCGCAAAAGGAAAAAGGATTGAACAGGTGCCCTTACCAACGGGAAATTTACCTGGCGAAAAATCTGCTTATGCCTACATCATCAATTCCGGCGATTACAATTTCACCAAAGCATTATATCAGCTCCAGTTGAAAAATATCCTGGTAAAAACAGCATTTAAATCTTTCTCTGCAAACACATCAGCCGGAAAAAAAGCGTTTCTTCCCGGAACATTGGTTGTTCCGGTTGTGGGACAAACGCTTTCTGCAGACTCCTTATTTTCTGCCTTGCAGCAGGTTGCTAAAAATAGCAATACCGAAATTCAAAGTGTTGGCAGCGGTTTTAGTGCAGAAGGAATAGATTTGGGCAGCAGCAATATCAAAGCTGTTCGCAAACCAGAGGTTGCTCTTGCATTTGGTCAAGGTACAACTGCTTCAGAAGCGGGGCAGGTTTGGTTTCTATTGAATCAGCAATTAGATCTGCCGGTAACTAAATTGGATTTACAGAACTTTGCGCGTGCACCACTTAACCGGTACAATGTTTTGGTATTGCCTGGCGGAAATTACAGCAACTGGGATAAAACAACTGTAGACAAAATTAAAAGTTGGGTAAACGATGGCGGAACTTTAATTACTTTTCAAACTGCAACGGCATGGGCAGTACAACAAGGAATTGTTAAAGAAAAACTTGCTGAAACCGACATATTTGCAAGAAGGGGAGAAGCTGCTACGCCGCCGCGGGAAGGTAATTCTGAGGCCGATGCTAAAAAAGTTGCTGCGCAAAAAGAACCAAAGGCCGGAAGTGCCAGGCTAGATTTTGCCCGAAAGGAAGATGTAGAAGGTTCCAAGCGAATTAACGGAGCAATTTTCCAGGCAGATTTAGATATCTCTCATCCAATCGCTTTCGGTGTTACCTCTCGAACACTTTTTGTAAATAAGAATGGCCCAACATTACTTTTGCCAAGTGCAGATAAATATGCTACTGTGGCTCAATATACAGCCAAGCCTTTTATTAACGGATATTCTTCCAAAGCAAATGTTGAAAAAGTTGCCGGTTCCGCAGCTATTATTTCTGCGGCTACCGGAAGTGGAGAAGTTGTGCTTTTTGCAGATGATCCAACCTATCGGGGGTATTGGCTCGGTACAAACAGGTTGTTCCTCAATGCTATTTTCTTCGGCAACCTCTTAAACAATGGTTACAGATAATTTTTCTCCTTCTCTGGGCGGTCATTTTTGATCGCCCTTTTTGCTTAGCATAAAAATGCCCGAATTCTGCATACCAGGTTTCGCATTGGCAAATTCTCTCCACAAATGTTGAGTACATAAAAATGTTTTTTTTATTTCTTGATTAAAACCATCACAGCGCCCAATTTGTATGTTTTGTAATTGACAAATAGATTTTACCTATCGATTTATAGAATTAAATGATTGTGAATCCGCGTCACAATCTCCTACATTTATGCTGTTCTTGTCGAACACTAAAATAGCAATCGAGTATTCAATATATAATAACTAACAAAATGGAAAAAGACTTAAACGACATCAGTAAATGCCCATTTCATAACGGCACGATGAAACAAAATGTAGCTGGTGGCGGAACCAGAAATAACGACTGGTGGCCAAATCAACTCAAACTTAATATTCTTCGTCAGAATTCTTCTTTATCCAATCCAGATTCGGATTTTGACTATGCGGAAGCCTTCAATTCCCTTGATTTGGAAGCTGTTAAAAGCGATCTTCATGCGTTGATGACGGATTCTCAAGATTGGTGGCCTGCAGATTTTGGACACTATGGCGGGTTGTTCATCCGTATGGCATGGCATAGCGCCGGTACATACAGAGTTGGCGATGGTCGTGGTGGTGCCGGTGCCGGTTTACAACGTTTTGCACCATTAAATAGCTGGCCGGATAATGTAAGTTTGGATAAAGCACGTCGTTTACTTTGGCCAATAAAACAGAAATACGGACGTAAGATTTCGTGGGCAGATTTAATTATCTTAACCGGAAACATTGCGCTTGAATCTATGGGTTTTAAAACTTTCGGCTTTGCCGGAGGCCGGAATGATGCCTGGGAAGCAGATGAATCGGTATACTGGGGATCTGAAAAAACCTGGCTTGGTGGAGATTTACGTTATGCACACGGATCTGACGGCGCACATAAAGCGCACGGCGTTGTGGTGAGTGACGATGATGCCGATGGCGATGTTCATACCAGAAACCTCGAAAAACCATTAGCTTCCGTACAAATGGGCTTAATTTATGTTAACCCGGAAGGGCCAGATGGCAACCCTGATCCAATTTTGGCTGCTAAAGATATTCGGGACACTTTTGGCAGAATGGCAATGAATGATGAAGAAACCGTTGCTTTGATTGCTGGCGGACACACATTCGGAAAAACGCATGGTGCTGCGCCTGCAGATCATGTTGGTAAAGAACCAGAAGCAGCTGGCATCGAACAACAGGGGCTTGGATGGAGCAATAGTTTTGGTTCTGGAGCTGGCCCAGATGCAATTACCAGCGGACTTGAAGTTACCTGGACAACTACGCCAACGCAATGGAGCAATAACTTTTTTGAAAATTTGTTTGGCTTTGATTGGGAATTAACAAAAAGCTCCGCCGGTGCACATCAATGGGTTGCTAAAAATGCAGATGCGATTATTCCACATGCGTTTGATAGCAATAAAAAGCAATTGCCAACCATGTTGACAACTGATCTTTCTTTAAGATTTGATCCGGAATACGAAAAAATCTCAAGAAGATATCTTGAAAACCCAGATCAGTTTGCAGATGCATTCGCCAGAGCGTGGTATAAATTAACGCACCGTGATATGGGACCACGCGATTTGTATCTTGGTCCAGACGTTCCACAGGAAGAATTGTTGTGGCAAGACCCGATTCCGGCTGTAGACCATACTTTAGTTGATGAAAACGACATCGCTGCGCTAAAAAGCAAAATTTTGTCTACAGGTTTAACTGTGGCAGAATTGGTTTCTTCAGCATGGGCGTCTGCATCAACATTCCGCGGATCTGATAAACGTGGAGGTGCAAATGGTGCACGCGTTCGCTTGTTTCCACAGAAAGACTGGGCAGTTAATAATCCTGTGCAATTGCAAAAAGTTCTTGCAGCGTTAGAAACCATTCAAAATGAGTTTAATGCGGCACAAGTGGATGGTAAAAAAGTTTCCATCGCTGATTTAATTGTTCTTGCCGGAGCTGCTGCTGTAGAGAAAGCCGCCGGAGATGCGGGTTTTCCAACAGTGGTTCCATTCGCGCCAGGCAGAGCCGATGCTTTGCAGGAAAAAACAGATGTAGAATCATTCAGTTACCTGGAGCCGATTGCAGATGGTTTCCGCAATTACCGCAAGAAAGCATTTACAGTGCCTACAGAAGAATTATTAATTGATCGTGCGCATTTACTTGCTTTAACCGCACCAGAACTTACCGTATTAATTGGCGGATTACGTGTGTTAGATACAAACTTTGATGGTTCTAAACATGGTGTATTTACGGCAAAACCAGGTCAATTGAGCAACGACTTCTTCGTTAATCTATTAGATATGGGAACGGCATGGAAAGCATTTTCTGAAGATAAAGAAGTATATATTGGTAGCGACCGCTCTACCGGACAACCGAAATGGACAGCAACACGTGCAGATTTGGTATTCGGTTCTCATGCAGAACTTCGTGCAATTGCAGAATTGTATGCCGGAGCAGATGCGCAAGAGAAATTTGTAAAAGATTTCATCGCAGCCTGGAACAAAGTGATGAATGCAGATCGGTTCGATTTGAAATCGTAGTATCGGTTAAAAACAAAAGCCCGCTTAGATTTTAATTTTTAAGCGGGCTTTTTTGTGCTTAGTTTTTACACACGGCCCATAACCGGGTCTGAAATACTGCTTTTTCCAGTTTCCAATCTTCCGGCATAACGTTGCGCAAATGCGGGGCTGCCTTTTATCGTTACGGTAAAGTCGTACCATCCACCGCTTTTGCTAGATTGCAGAATGAGGTTTAATGGTTTGTCTGCTTTAACCATGACCGTTTGAACAGCATTGCCATAAGCATTGTCTGTTATAACGACTGTTTTTCCCGTTTTACTAAACAAAGTAATGCCAATATTGCCTGATGCATTTTTTACATTTAAAAATTCTGCAGATACTTTAACATTTAGTTTGCTGAGATTTTTTTCGTCTTGAAATGACCTGAAAAAACCGTTCGCGCCATAACATTCTAACATGTAATGCTCATTTTCGAAATCATTAGTGTTCCATTGGTAATCAATTTTATCGCCTGGTAACACACAAAAATTCCACTGGTTTAACTCAACAACCTCCGAAGTATTTTCTTTCTTTAAATTGTATTTTCCGCGTGCATAAACCTGAAATGCACCTGCTGCACTTTTATCGCCATAAATAGATGTTCCGGCAGCAAATTGTATAGAAAGCGATCCATCTGCATTCTGGGCAAAATTTACTTCATGTTGATAAGGAATGGCATTTGACGGTTTTGTTCCCGCTTCCTGCGCAGGATGAATTTCATTTAATTTTCCGCTTTCTATAGCTTTTTTCAAATTCCCGGCCGAAATTTCTTTAAAATTTCCCGGAAGTGGTTTGTACTGTGCTGCATAAATACCCTTGATAAAAGTGTTTCGGTCTAATGGTTTTAGATTCACAATTTTATCTTCGGCAGGCCTGAATGCCGATGTCAAATCGCCGCAAACGCTTCTGCGCCAATTGCTTATATTGGTTTCTTCTACCGTTTTTCCGGTTTTTACTTTGATGAAATGTTCCAGGAATTGTAAAGAAGATGTATGATCGAAAATTTCAGAGTTTACGTAACCGCCCTTTGTCCACGGCGATGCAATCACCATTGGTACACGGAATCCCAAACCAATTGGGCTTTCTCCTTTTTCAGGATTTTTCTGGTCAATTGCAGCAAATTCAGTTTCGGTATGTATTCCTGATGATGCTTTTCCTGTAAATGGTTTTTGCGTGTTTGGAGGAACAAATGGAGATTGATGATCGAAATAACCATCACTTTCATCGTAAGTCAATATAAAAATGGTTTTCTTCCAGATTTCTTCGTTCCTGGTTAAAATGTCCAGAACTTCAGAAATATACCAGGCGCCATGCCAGGGCGAACCCGGATGATCAGAAAAGCGACAAGGTGCAACCAGCCAGGAAACCATAGGTAAAGTGCCGTTGTTTACATCTTCCCGAAACTGGTGCAAAACATCACCTTTTGGTACGGTCATTTCTCGTTTTTTGCCTTCATCTTCGTAGTCAATCTTTTCGGTCTTGTGGTAATCAGAATCAGCAAGATTGGTCACAAAGGCTTTTTTATGGATATTTTTTTCAAAATCGCTTAATGCCTCGAAACCTTTTTTGTTATAGGTTTTCATGGCTTCGGTTACCTTGGCAAACGCATCTTTCTTTGCATTAAGTTGTTTGTCTTCCTCAGCAGTTTTTGGCGATTTGGCTTCAAGATGTTGTATTTCTGACGGAAGATTTGTGGCCTGTTTTTGCAACCATGCAAGGTGTGCCGGATGAAAACGAACGTTATATTGTTTGAAAAATTCAAGACTGTTGTCTGTAAAATTGGCCAGCCAGTCGTCTTCTTCGCCTTCTAAACCAACAGGTAAACTCAGTTCATTTTGGTAAACTTTCCACGGAATTTGTGCGGCTTCCAAACGTTCAGGAAATGTTTTCCAGCCAATGTTTTTATAATCGATTTGGCCGTTAAATACATGCGGCAATGATTTTGGATCGTGCGGATCTTCTTTGATTGCGCCAGACCAAAAAAACGTTCTGTTAGAACTGGTTCCGGTAAGTGACGAACAGAAATTCTGATCGCAAACGGTAAAAGCATCTGCAAAAGCATAATAAAAAGGAAGATCCTGACGGTCATAATATCCCATTGTTAATGGCATGCCTTCATATTCTTTACCTGGTTTTTTGGCTTCAAGCCAATTGTCCATTTTCCCTTCATTACGCGCAGAAACCATATCTGTCCAAGAATGTGGGAGCGAACCCATCCAGGTAGATTTTGTATTTTTTATATCGAGCCTGAAAGGCGCAAAAGTTTTTCCGGCTTTACTGCTTTGAAACCAAACCGGGTTTCCGTTAGGTAATTTTAAAGCTCTGGGATCATTAAATCCGCGAACGCCTTTTAAGGTTCCGTAAGCATGATCGAAAGATCGGTTTTCCTGCATTAGAAAAACGACATGTTCTGCATCTTTATAGGTACTTCCCGGTGCGGCATTAATACTCATCGCCTTGAGCAAACTTGGCGGAATAACATTAGCTACAGTAGCCAAACCTGCAAAAAGGCTGGTTTTTTTAAGAAAATCTCTTCTTGATTCCATAGTGCGATTTTAAACATAAAAGCGCGGCCGTCAAAACGGCCACGCGGTATAGAGCATTATTTTATCCACCAGGTTGGCTGGTTAATTAAGTCGTTATTTGCGCCAAATTGGCTGGTGATGGCCTTTTTTACCTGTTCTGCGTTGTTGTTGTATTCCGACTGCGGATAAATCCATCTGAAAGGAATACTAACACCTGCCGGCCTGCGAAACGCCGGATAACTCGTGCGCAGATTGCTGAAGAAGGCTGTCCACCCATTTTGAAAATACGTTTGCAGATATTTTTGCGTAGTAATCAACTCTATTTTTTGTTCTGTTGTTGTTGCTGCAGCGAAACTATTGATTGGAATTGCCAGATAGTTTACTGCTGCGGTTTCTGTAACATAGCTGGATAAGCTGGCTACATTACTTTCGTAGAATTTGAAGTTCGATTTTACGCCGTCATCATATAATGTTTTTGCATCGGCCGCAATCCAACCTCTAACACTTGCTTCGGCAAGGATTAATTGTTGTTCTGAAAAACCGATTAGTACGCGCGGCTCGTTTACCGGATCTGAATAATAACGTTCATGCACTTTAGATACACGGCCAGCAACGGCTTTAACGTTGGTTTCAGCATAAGGTGCTGCAGGATCGCCGCCTTCATAAGAACTGAAATCTGAAATGGCTTTTCCGGCTTCTTTACCCAATCTGGTTTGTGTGCAGAAAAGGAAGAGACGCGGATCTTGTCTTTCTTTCAATCGCTCAACAAAAGTCATGTCCATATACATTCCAGAACCAAAACTACTGGAGTTAAATTCTGGATAACGGTTGCCTTGCTGGTTTAGGAATACAAGTTTCGCACTTTCATCTTTGGCAAATAATAATTCTGTATTGTAAATGTTTGCAAATTGGCTCACAATATTCAGATCAGTTTCTGAAGTTCTTTTAGAGAGTGTAAGCAAAACTTTTAGGCGTAATGCATTAACAGCTTTACGCCAGTTCTGTACCGATCCGCCGAAAATGATATCGCCCAGTATGATACTGTTTTCCGATTTAAGAATAGTGTTTGCTTCGGCAAGTTCTGCCAGAATACCTTTAAAAACTTCTTTTTGCTGATCGTAAGCTGGTGTAAATATTGCCGTTTCACTTTCTGCTTTTAAAGCCTGGCTGTATGGAATATCGCCAAAAGTTAAAGTCAGGTTGTAAAAATAATACGCTCTGAAAAATTTAGATAGCGCATTATAAGCCTTTAAGTTCAGCTTTGTAGCTTCTTCATCCATTTTGGTTACGTTACGTAAATTGTCGTACGGATCAAAAGAAGATCGGTTCCATTTGTAGTATTGTTCCAGGTTTTCGCCATCGCTTTGCACCAGCATTTTATTGGCATAAAGAGGAGACGTTCCGCCGAAAGCCTGAAAAGCAGTCCATTCTATTCTGGTGAGTAGCAGTTGCGGGTGCGTTTGTTGTGGACGATTGGGGTCCACATTCAGTTCCTCAAGATCTTTCTGACAAGAAACCGTGAATAAACAAGTGGCCAAAAGGCATATATTGAATAACTTTTTCATTTGTTTTTTTAGCGATAAATGTTAAAATTTTAGGTTGATAGATGCGCCAAGATATCTGGCCGAAGGATCTTGTAAATCCGAATCGGTTCCGAAATCGGGATCCAGATATGGCATTTTTTTCCACATGGCCAGATTGTAACCGTAGATACTTATATCAAGCGCTTTAATTCTGCCCATTTTAACCAGTTTGGTTACATCATATCCAACCGATACGCGACGGAGTTTGATGAAAGACCGATCGAAAGTATTGGCAAATTTTTCGTTTTCGGCTTCGGTTACTCTTGCACGATAAGGATACTGTTGGCTCCAGGTTTGCCAGCTCACGGCTCTGGTATTTGGTGCGTAAGTACGCGTATCTGAAACCACATTTCCGCTAATGTCTCTGGTCAGGCTTCCGCCTGTAACCACAACGCCAGTTGGTACATATACAGGTTTTCCGGCTGTATATTCTGCATCTCTGAATTCTGTAGATGCCGGATGTTTACCGCCCCACCACATTTTTTCTATGGTTGTAGAATTCATAATTCCGCCCCAGGCACCATCAATATCAATATTGATCACAAAATCTTTGATTTTAAACCTGTTTTGGAAACCTACTCTCCACGTCGGGTCTATATTGCCCACTTTGCGTTGGTAAGGATCTTGAATAGGCAAACCGCTGTTTGCATCCAGAATCAATTGTCCGTCTGCACTTTTTTCCCACACGGTGGAATAATAACTATCGGCGCGATCGCCTACAGATAGATTTCCGAACTTGGCGTTGCCATTGTAGATTTCGGTAATTTTACGGATCGAAGACGACCAGTTCAGATTTAAATCCCAGCTAAAATTGCGGTTTGTAACTGGTTTAACGCCCAATACAACTTCGTATCCATTGGTTTTGTATTTGTTTCCGTTTACTTTTCTGGTAGAGAAACCAGAAGCCTGCGAAACGCTTAGATCAATGATCTGATTCTCATCCAGAATGTTGTAATATGTGAAATCTACACTCAGTTTATTTTTAAATAAACCTGTAGATAAACCCAGTTCGTATGAAGTAGATTTTTCCGGATTGATTAATGGATTAACCAAACCATTACCATAATTAACAGAGGGTGTGCTGCCATAAGTAATGTCTTTAGTATATACCGATTGGATGCTGTAAGGCGCCAAATCGTTTGATACCTGTGCCCATGATGCATTAACTTTTACGTAATCTATCGCCTTTGGCATTTTTAAATACTGAGAAACAATTGTGCTGATAGACGCCGAAGGATAGAAATAAGAGTTTGAAACTACCGGAAGCGTAGAAGACCAGTCGTTACGCGCGGTTACGTTTAAGTAAACTGCGTTAAATAAATCGAGGTTTGCAGAACCGTAAACACTTTGGATTTCTTTTTCCTGTAAATTATTTGATGCCTGAACCGGGCCTTGCGTATTGTTTAAGCTGTATACAAAGGGAACGATAATTCCATCTGTACTTTGGTATTGCTGACGGTAACTTCTGGCAAATTTAGAAGCACCTCCATTAACGGTGAAAGCAATTTTGTCTGAAAGATTTTTAGTGTATGTTGCTAAAAAATCGGCATCGAAATTGGTTTGGTTGCTGTTCCAGTTTTTATAATCTCCGTTTCTTGAATCGCCGTAGTTCATGTAAGATTTCGGGCTTTGCATATCTTCAAAAAGACTGCTGTTCCGCAAATTTGCGCGTGCCTGTAAAGTTAAACCCGGCGTTACTGTCCACGCTAAACGCATTAAACCATCAACAGTATTTTTATTGTGGATCTGGTTCAGCTCATAAGCCGCGAAATATGGATTGTTGTACCAGGCGTAGTTGTAGTTTGCCTGGCGATAACCTTCATAACCCGGAACATACATATGATCTTTTAAATCCTGTCCGTTTACATCATCGCCCATCCAAATCAGAATGGTGTACATGTGGTTTTTTGGTCCGTATCCGTAACGTGGAAAATTAGGAGAGTATACTTTGTTGTAAGATAAGCTGGCTTCTGCAACCAGGTTTTTAGTGAGGTTGTAGGTTCCGCTAAAATTTAAACCACCTGTAGAAAGTGAGGTGTTTGGCACTTGTCCTTTTTGGTAAGCTTGCTTGGCAGAAAAATAAAGTTGGGCTTTTTCGCTTTTATAAGCCAAAGAGAGATGGTTGTCTGTAACAATTCCTGTGCTTAGAAAATCGTTCAGATTGTCGTGACGTACCCAATCTGTAGGCACTCGTTCATAGCGCGCTTTATCGTCATAAATGGTTCCGCTTACGTCGCCCCACCACGGAATTACATTTCCGGTTTGTTTATCCCGAATCGGGCTGTTCCACTGTCTTACTTTAATTCCGGTTCCAAATTTTGGTCCCCAGATCATATCTCCGTCAGAGATTCCGCCATCGGCACCGTCCCAAAATTCATATTTCCCTTCAGAACCGTTTCCATATTCTGTTTGTGTTTCTGGAAAAGCAGTAAAACCAGCTGTAACCATATTATTTGTACCCACGTTTACTTCTAAACCGTCTGTTTTGGCGCGTTTTGTGGTGATGACAATTGCACCATTTTTTCCTCTTGATCCATAAAGTGCGGATGCGGTTACGCCTTTAAGTACGTTGATGTTTTCAATATCGGAAGAGGAAACATCATATAAATTGCTTTCAATCGGAATACCGTCAATTACAATTAGCGGTTCTTTTCCGCGTAAGCTGATTTGTGGTGCCTGAAAAATTCCTGTCGGACTGTTAACAGTTAAACCTGCAACCTGACCTATAAGGGCATTACCAAAATTCATGGTTTTGGCTTTATCCAATACTTCTGTATTTACTTCTTGTGTTGCATAACCCAGTTTTCGTTTCTGCTGTTTAATCCCGATTGCAGTAACTACTACTTCGTTTAATGTAGCTTCTTCAACCTGCAAAACAATATCTATAGCGGTTTTTTCGCCAATTGAAATTTCCTGGCTTTTATAGCCCACCAGCGATACCACCAGAATATCATTGGTTTCTGCCTTAAGCGTAAATTTACCATCACCATTGGTAGAAATACCGCGTCTGCTGCCTTTAAGCATAATGGTTACACCCGGCAATGATTTGCCTTCGGCATCTTTAACGGTACCCGTGATGGTGATTTCTGCCCGCAAATGTAATTTTGAGATCTCAGTACGTGCAAGCATTGATGCCTGCACGCTGCCCACAAATGGACTAAACAGCAGTAGAATGCCGCCGAACGTTGTTTTGAAATTCATAATGATTAGTTTGTTTCCGTTTTTCTGGAGGATAAATGAACCAGATTGTATGCCGCAATTTTAAACTAAGCGTATGAAGTTTAGACCGTGTTTATATTAAGGAATATATGCCTGAAAGTGCTGGATGTATTATTAAATCGTTAAATCGACACTGAAGATGCGAGGTTTACCTCTTCATAGGGGAAAAAGAGATTACTTGTTTTTACCATAATAGATTAAATGTTCCCTACCCTTCGCAATACGGTTTTTAATTTATAGATCAATTGTTTAGTTTTATGTTGCAAAAGGAGAAAAATGCATTTTCTCTTACCTAAAACGAAAAAAAACGATTATGAAAAAATTACTGTATGCAATTCCGGCATTTTTATTCTTAGCTGCCTGTGGCGGTTCGTCTAGCGATAAAGCGGCTACTGGCGACCAACAGGAAGCTGCTGCACAAACCGGTTCGGCTTTAACCATTGATACAACTGCAACAACTGTAAGCTGGAAAGCTGCACACAAAGGTGGTATGGCACCAAGATGGGGCGTAATTAAAGTGACATCGGGATCATTATCTGTAGACAAAGATTCTTTAACTGGTGGCGAGTTTGTGGTAAATATGGCTTCGCTAAAAGTAGATTCTGCATCTGTAACAGAAAAGGATAAAAAAGCAACAGATCTTGAAGGGCATTTAAAAAGCGCTGATTTTTTTGATGTTGCAAAATATCCTACGGCAAAATTTGTAATCACAAAGGTGGAAGAATACGATGCAGCAAAACAAAAAAGTTTGCTGGATGGAGCAAATCGGTTAATCAGTGGAAATCTGACATTGAGAGACAGTACTGTAAATATTACCTTCCCGGCAAAAGTTGAAATTTCAGAAACGGGAGTAACTGCTGCAGCGAAATTCACCATTGACAGAAGTGCATGGGGCATTAGCTACAAAACCGAAGGTAGCCCTGAGAACTGGGTAATTGCTAAAGATGTAGAGATTGGTTTAAACCTTAAAGCCGATAAAAAATAAGAATTGTTTTATAGAAAAGTAGGGGCGAGCTGAGGTTCACCATGGTTAATTTTTAAAATCTCGTCATTAAATTCTATAAAAAAACCAAATCTCTTTGATAAGGGATTTGGTTTTTTTATAGATAGATTGCTTCACTCCAATACAAATTCCTTTCTTGCAATTCGCAATACTGATTTTGAGCCACTTGGTTATTGTCAAGTTATTTACGGCATATCTCCGGATTCCCGGACTTTCCCAACTTTTTCAATCCAATAAATAACTTTTCTTTTTCTCCTGAGCGGGAATTGGCCTGCCGGAAATTTCCAACAGTGTTTCTTCAATCATATTGGCCATAGTATTGAGTGCCAAATCATTTGGTTCTATCCCAAATGGATCTTCAATTTCATCGGCCACTGCCTCCAATGCCACAAATGTATAAGCGATAAATGTTACGATAAAAGGCGTCATCCAGGCCAAACCGTCTACAAAACCAAAAGGAAGTAAAAAACAATAAATATATACGGTTCTGTGCAGTAAAACACGGTACGTGTAAGGGATTGGCGTTGAAGCAATGCGTTCGCAACCACCAACAATATCACTCAGCTTATTGTATCCATCTTCAAAAGACATTTGTATAATGGAATCTATTTTACCTTCTTGCTGCATTTTCGCTGTAGCTTCTGACAGAAGGCTATTCAAAACAACAGGTTTAAATTTTGCGGCAATTACTTTTTCTGCTTGCGCGTTGTTTAAGCGTTGGCGCAAATCTGCCGTTGCATCTGTAAATCTCAATTGGTGTTTTAATGCATATACAAAGCAGATCAGAAGATCTGTAAATTCGACGGCCAGTTTCCCGAGAAATCTTATTTGGTGCCAGGCTGCACACTTTTCGCGCTAACGAACGCGTATCATTCAAAGCTGCGCCCCACAATTTACGGCCTTCCCAAAAACGGTCATAACTTACCGTATTTCTAAAACCTAGAAAAAGCGCAAGCGCAATACCGAAGATGGTGAGCGGTGGCGGTGCAAGCGGAACCTTAATTTCAAAAAAACTTCCTTTCAGGTAAACTACTACACACGAAAGCCCGAAAAGAAGCAACAATCTGGGTAGCACTTTTGGAAGTACAGAGCCATTCCAAACAAATAACATCCTGAACCAATGTAGCGGTTTTCTGTTGATCATAAGGTAAAAATACGGCTAAAATTTAGTCGAAGGAAATCAAAAAATAAACCTGGCAATTTGCTTATTGGATATCAGCTTCCTTTAAATCGTTAAATTTTTCGGGAACGTAGGTGCTTGGCCATTTAATTAACACTACAGGATAATGGGCACGCCGAACTGCTTAAGCAGAACAGGTTTACTCCTTTAAATAACTTATTAATTAAAATGATAAAAATTAAGACACTTTTGCAAATCATTCTATTCGTGTTTGGATTACAAAACGCGAGTGCACAGTTGACAAACTCTACGCCAGAGTTTATTGACTACAGTAAAACCGAAGACAGCCTGCTGCTAAGAGTTATCCGCAGTCAGAAAACAATATCTTTCGGAAGCTCCAATATTCTTCGGAAGAATTCTGCCGTTGTAAAGGAAAATACACTGGTAAATTTTAAATCGGCCAAGCCAGGTACAAAAGAAAAAACTGCTGAAGATATTGCTGTAGAACGTAAGGAATCGGTTATAATGATTGCACGTTTAGATAAAGCAAACAACGCTAAAGGAGCAAAGGTGCAGGTTATTGCCACCGGTATTGTTTTAAGTGAAGACGGGGTTTGTGCAACGAATTACCATGTAATGAGACCATTTTTAGATGAAAAAATGAAGCCAAATAATACAGATAGCTTAATGTTTATTGCTAATTCCAAGGGAGAAGTGTGCCCCATCAGGGAGATACTTTCTTACAATATAGATGGAGACATAGCGATATTCAAAATAGATCCGTTAAACACCCGGATGAAAGCAATTCCCCTTGGTAAAGACGCCTATGTTGGAGCAAAAGTTTATGCTTTCACACACCCCGACGGATATTTCTATTACTTTTCAACAGGGAATGTAGCCCGAAATACAGCTATAAATACCAAAGGCGTTTTTGGCAATAGAATGGATATCACTGCAGATTATGCCAAAGGTTCAAGTGGTGGCCCGATTATCGATAAATTTGGTAATCTGGTAGGGATGGTTTCCACCACAAATTCTATTTACTATAGAGAAAACCAGTATACCAATCAACAAACCAACTTACAAATGGTAGTAAAATCTACTATTCCTGTTCAAACTTTCAGGCGGCTCATAGGTTCCAATACAAATTCTTTAAAATAAACACTTATTTCTTAGAAAAATCAGTTTTTTAGTATTGATAGGAAGCTATTCGTATTCGTTGCATCACTTTAAATAATACTCTGTATATTTGAGCTACGCAATCAAGTAGTCAAAAACACATCCCCCAGATTATTTTTAAAACCGAATGAATCAGCAGTTTATTGCTGTACTCATTTATTTATACATCCCAAAAATTTTTACCTAAAGGTATTTGCCTGTTTGTTAAGGGATGCAAAAAATTGAGAGAAATTCATATTCGGAATTAATGGCTGAAGTTTCAAAAGGAAACCAGGAAGCATTTGCGCGTTTGTATGATCTTTTTTATCCAGCGCTCGTTAAGCATGTATCGTCTAAAATCGGTGATGAGTCAGACGCCCAGGATATTCTTCACGATTTATTTTTAAGCCTGTGGAACCGCCGGGAAAAAATAGGTGAAATTCAGCTATTACCAGCATATCTATATTCTTCTTGCAGATACCTTATTATCAATTACTACAAGAAGCTTGCTTTAAGTGGAAAATCAGAAGATGTTTCTGGGCTCGAACTTGAAATGGACGAGGAATCAATTGAGGATCGCCTGTATTACCGATATCTGCTGGATCTGGTGAATAAGGAAGTTGACCGTTTGCCCGAGAAATGCCGGGTGATTTTTAAGATGAGCCGTGAAAATTACATGTCTAATAAAGAAATTGCTGATTATTTGGGTATAACGGAGTCTACGGTTCAAAATCAGATCGGAAAAGCATTGCAAAGGATAAAGAAGGCAGCGAAATTGGCGCAACACCTTATTTTATACTTAAATATTTGTTGCTGATTGACAGATTTAAACCTTAAAATCATTAAAAATAAAAAAAAAACAAATTCGCGTAGGTGCTGCGCCCTTTTCTATTGACTTATAGATGTTGTCGCCTTGTAATGACAGCAAATGACTATGAAGTTGGAAAAAGATTTACTGGAAATTATCGAGAAATATTTAAAGGGTACAGAATCGGATGTAGAACGGGAGAAATTATTTCTTTGGTATGATGCACTGGGTAACGGAAATACAGCGGATGATTCAGAAAAACTTAGCCGGATGTATTACACCGCTAAAAACCGTTTGCTTGCCCAGGTGGGAAAAGAGGATAAAACCTCTTCTGTCAGATGGAAGGTTTGGTATACAATTGCAGCAGCGATTACTGTCATAGGAAGTAGTATAGCTATATTTTCTTATCTGAAACGATCAGAAACAACAATCGTACAGAGTACTGAAATGGCGAGGATTACCCCGCTGAATGGCAAAGCGAAACTTTCTCTTTCAAACGGAGATGAGGTATCATTAGATACACTCAATACGGATCACTCGATGAATTTTGGCTCTGCCTCAATCCAAAAAAAGGGCATTGGCACACTTATTTTCAATTCAAATGGTGATCTGAACAAACACGAAGCAATTGCAACACTCGCAACGGCCAATGGATCGCAGTATAATCTCACATTGTCTGATGGAACCAAGGTTTGGCTAAATTCAAACTCTACGCTTAAATTTCCGGAAAACTTTGGCTCTGGTGAACGATTGGTAAGCCTGGATGGAGAAGCCTATTTTGAAGTGAGCAAAAAAACAGACCACCGTAAGTTTATTGTTAAAACTAAAGGTCAGGCCATTACTGTTTTGGGAACCAAATTTAATGTAAATGGCCATTTTGCGCACCAAGAGGTTAAAACTACGCTACTGGAAGGACGTGTGGCAGTTAAACCTCAAAACATCAAGCTAAAAACTCAGGTGCTCTTACCAAACCAGCAAGCCATATTAGGCAATGGATATTTACATGTACTGAAAGTCGATGCTTCGCAAATTGTTTCATGGAAATCGGGATATTTCTCGTTTGACAATAGTTCGGTAGAGGAATTGGCAAGCAAAATAGGGGCATGGTATGGCATACCTATTGAATACAATTCAACCGCGCACACCTCAAGGTATACAGGCAAAATCCCCAAAAATATAAGCCTCGGGCAATTGCAGAAGCTGTTAAGCTACCAGGAAATAAAGCTAAAGTTATACAAAGACAATAGTGGAGAAATGAAAATCATTTTAAACTGAACTTTCCCTGAACGCAAGTAAATATCTTCAGAACATATATAGAATTTTCTCTCTCAATATTGCCACATCCCGCGCAAACAACCTAAACCTAACAAACCAAACCATTTGATGAAAATTTACTCCTTGTATTTTTATCGAAAGCGAAATGATCAACGTCTTAAAAAAAGACACGAATCATCCGGAATGCTTTCATTTAATCTATTGTCTCTTCTTTTAAGCCGGTTAAAGAATAGACCATTTGCCAGAATTCATAATTCATTGGCATTAATTGGTGTTTTTTTTCTATTTGCACCAACTGGCGTTTCTGCACAACAGGTTACAATTAAAAGAGATAAAGTTCCCCTTGAGCGGATTTTAAAAGATTTTGAAGACCAGACCGATTATGTTTTTTTCTATAAAAAAAATGAAATTGAAGTTTACAAATCAGTTAGTCTTGATGTTAGCGCATTGCCAACATCAGATGCACTTCAAAAATTATTTACTGGCTTAGATCTTGATTTTGAGGTTTTTGATAAAACCATTGCAATCAAAAGAAAAGCCAAACCTAAAGTTGCTCCCAAAGTCACCACACATAGTGGTCGCAAAATCAGCGGAATGGTTGTTGACGAAAACGAATTGGCTATAAAAGGAGCAAAAGTTAAAGAAGTCAGCTGGAAGTCCTGGGTTGTCACAGACTCAGCAGGTCGTTTTCAACTCCCTGTTGCAGAAAAAGGTACACTTGAAATTGAAGTAGATGGTTTTGCGCATCAGATTGTTCATTATAGCGATACTACCGAAAAGTACATTGTAATGAAGAAAGGGAAGGACTTGTCTATTGAACTGGATGATGTTTCCATTAAATATGATCAGGTTAAAAAGAACCCTACACAATTTGTAGATCTGAATAACCGGAGTTATATGAATTTGTCTCAGGTATTGCAGGGAACTATACCTGGATTAAGCCTGCAAACAGTGAATACAAATTCTGTAAACATAACCAGTATAGAAGTATATCAAAGGGCATCCGGGCGATATATTAGAATGTCTGAAGAAGAATTTAGAGTATTACTGGGATCAGCAGCCCAACGGATAATTGACGATATTTTATCTGGAAAAGAGCAAGGTGTTGCTTATCGAATAAATACGTCAACCTCAGTCACCAACACACTCGTACCGCAGATCAGGGGTGCAAATAATTTTATTGCTCAAAACTCGAGCATGCTTGTGGTGATTGACGGATTTCCTCAGGAGGGTTTTCCGGCGGACTATCCAATGATGAATGTAGAGTCTATTGAAGTCATCAAGGACCCTAAAGAATTGATAAAATGGGGAGCATCTGCTGCCGGAGGGGCAATAATGATTAAAACAAAAGGCGCTAAAAAAGGACGTATTAGCGTAGGTTACTCCAGCAATTTTTACTATTCCGCTGCTCCAAGTTTTGATCGGGAAAAACTACAGCTTGCTTCTCCCGCCGAGTACCTAAGGTACGTTAGGGAGATGGATTCAGTATACCAGAGAGGATATACCGCTAATTCACTCAATCTTGGACCGGCACAAGAGTATCTGAGTCAAAGGAAGCTCAATCTAATCACTCAAGCTCAATTTAATCAAAAATGGGATTCTCTTAGTCGGTTAGATAATCAGGAACAATTGGCAATGCTGAGACAGGATCGCTTTGGGCAAAGTCACAATCTAACGCTAAGCGGAGGAAGCGATATATACAGATTTACCCTGTTGGGAAATTATGTGAATGACCGAACAAATGTTTTGAATAATAAGACACAGTCGATTGCAATCAATCTGAATAATGATTTTTCTTTTTTTAAAAAGAAGTTACAAATCAAATGGCTGGTTAATTTTTCGAACGATCGAACCACACAGGGCTTTGCCTTCGACCCGGCAACAACAACTCTCGCCCCCTATCAGATGCTTTTGGATGCAAATGGAAATTATGTTTATGATTATTCTTCTGCACTATCTGAAAGCGCTAACAATACTATAATGGGGTATGGATACAAAAATTATGGTGTAAACCTGTTAGAGGATGCTTTGGTTAACCAAAATACCTCGTTGAGCAATACTAAAAAAACCAGCTTAAATGCCACCTGGAATTTATTGCCTGGGCTAAATTGGGGAACATCACTATATTACACCAGCAGGAAAATCGATAGCGATGTTCTTTATGGTCAGGAATCTAGTTATGTACGCCAGTTGGTAGATCAATATGGCGAGCTTAATGGAAATAGTGTCAATTTCTATGTGCCCTATGGGGATATTTTGCAGCAGAATGGCACAAATTATCAGCAATATAATGTTCGCACTAGTTTAAGTTACACAAAACAATTGGGTAAACATGGGATCTCCTTAGGTATTGGTGCCGGGGCTGCAAGCACATTATCTAGCAGACCAGCAAGTTCAACATTGTATGGATACAATTCTACTACAGAAACGGCAACGCCTATTTATTTGCCCACCCCAACAGTTAACGCATCAATCACAAATTTTTATAGTTTGCTGCCAGGTAATGTAGCTAGTATTAGCCCTTATACGCTAACCGTACCGGTAAACGGAGATACTACATTAAGCAGAAATATCAATGCCAATGCATCATTGGGATACAAATTTTCGGAATATTTTACAGCAAATGCGGTATACAATCGGGTTTTAAGTCCTGTTGCCGGGCAAGATCCTCCATACTCTGTAATGGAGAACCTAAATGGAGATATCACTGCTAAAATAATTAAAAATGCGGGCAAAATAATTAGTGGAATATATGTTTCAGCAGGAATAAATAAAATGAAAATGCCCGATATGCCGGTTCAATATTACAACCTAAGATATCAACAGGCCAACTACAATAACTATGCAATTTGGGTTACAGGTCTTAATCCTACGCAGCAGCAAGGGCAAACGTCAACGAATATTTACCAACGCTTAACTATGTCTGTGTTAGACAGCACGATTAAAATCAATGCAGCATATAATCAGATGGAGACATCGGCTACACTTCAAACAAACCAGAGTGTAAATAATGGAAGAAAAACTAATTTTATCAGTGCTGGAATTGAAATGAGTTTCAGAAAACATCTATTGAACTTTAAAATGGATTACTCCAAATCTCCTGAAGGATTAGATCAGCTAAATGGTTCTTTAAGATATGATATTTCGAAAGAACGATACTTTTATTCTAATACCATCAGCGGCTTAGAATTCTCTGCCACATTACAGAATATTAGTCCATACCAGGGACTTGGACTGATGATGGGAACAAATATTTCCAGCAGTGGCTCTTTTAGCCAGGCGAATGTAAGTAATTTCAATTCACTTCCTCCCAATAATACAAATTTTGAAGTTCGGGGTCGGATAGCTATGTCTCAAGATCGTTATAATTTAGATATTCGTTACTATAACCAGACCTCTGCAGGATTAAACAATTATGTAGCCGTAGCTGCAGACCCAGCAACTGGTGTTGGCACTCAGACGAGTTATAGCAATATCACAAATAAAGGGATAGAATTTTTTCTAAAAACAGATGTCTACAGGAATACAAATTTCAGTTATAGTGTAACCCTTAACGGCGCGTATAATAGAAATGTAGCGTCAAATGTTCCTTCAACTGGCTTTGTGCCTACTTTAGCCAACTCTACAACCGCTAGAAATGGTTATGATATTAGTGGTGTTTGGACATTACCGTGGGCAGGACTCAGTGCTACCGGAGAACCGCAATACTACGACGCGTTAGGCAATCTTTCTTCGGATTTTGACAGCGCGGCAGTTGCTTCGTCACTTGTTTATGCGGGCGTTACCAAAGCACCATGGACAGGAGGATTAATTCACGAACTGAGATATAAAGCATTTTTCCTTCGTGCATCCATTGTCTTCAACCTTGGCTACCTGATGCGGTATTATATTCCTTATATCAATGGATCGACAGAAACCAGTGCGTTAATTGCCGACCGATGGAGGCAGCCGGGCGATGAGCAATTCACGGATGTTGCCGCCCCGTATATGGAAGAATCTAATAGTTACCGTCAATTTGTTGCTCAGTATTCCAGCAACAGTCTCTTGTCTGCAGACAATATTCGGCTACAAGAAATCATGGTGGGCGTAAATGTACCCACTAAATTGGCAAAAAAATATGGCTTAGGTTCTTTAACCCTGACGTGTTCGGTTCAAAATATTTTTACTTGGACGAAAAATGAATACAATATAGATCCGGTAACAGTAGGCATGAACGGCCGCGCAGGGCTAAGTATGCCAAGACAGTATTCGATGGGTTTAAGTTTAAATTTTTAATGTTAGAGCTATGAAAATCAATAAAGTATATACGTGTTTGTTATTAAGTATAACAGTTGTTCTTTTAAGTGGATGTAAGAAATTTCTTGATATCACAGGTCAGACATCTAATGTTAATCCAACTACTGTTAAAGACTTTCAGGAAATATTGAATAGCGATTCACTTGCTCGCTGTCAGTATTTTTTACTTGACGTAATGAGTGATGACGTACAACTTACAGATAACCAACGGACGTTACTAAGTACATTTTATAACCGTGCTTATTTGTATGGAAGTCAGGTATGGAATGCTGCCGAGAATGACATAATTTATAATACCACTTATGCCAGGATTTTACAAATGAATATCATTTTAAGCAATATAGATGACGCACCAAATGATGAAAGCAACACAATAGAGAATAAAAGTAACGTAATTTCTCAGGCATTGATTCATAGGGCTTTCTTTTATCTTCAATTGGTAAACGCCTATGGTCCTAGTTATGATAGCGCAACCGCTACTACTGATTTAGGTGTTCCACTTACCTTGTCTCCAGATATATCTGCATTGTTAGCGAGGGCAAGTGTTGAAGATGTATACAATCAGATTCTAACAGATTTACAGCGTGCAGTCGAAAACCCTTATCTACCAAGTAAGGGATCAGATGTAATCCATCCTGGAAAAGCAGCTGGTTTTGCGCTGTTAGCTCGTACTTATTTATATAAAGGCGATTATACAAATGCAGAAAGGTATGCAGATTCTACCCTGGCACGGGTAAATACTTTACAAAATTATACCAGTTCAAGTTATGTAGCTCCAGTTCAATCGATAGATTTATCCAGGAATCCGGAAATCTTGATGGGTAAAATAACTGCCGATGCTGGCTTTTACCTATACTATGCGACTTCCTTCAGACCCAGTCCCAGTTTAACAAGCATTTTTCAGACGACAGACGCCCGATTTACCAAACGGTTTACATTTAACGCATATAATTTGTCGACTGCAATATCAGGGACTTATGTATTTGACAATAGCGTTGGTATTGCAGAAACCATGTTGATTAAGGCCGAATGTAGGGCTAGGGCTGGCGCTTTCTCGGAGGCTGGAAACCTATTAAATAATTTAAGAATCACCAGAATGTCTACTCTTGACGCCCGCACTTATACCGCTCAAAATATATTGAGCTATGTGTTTAGTGAAAGACGAAGGGAATTGTTCTGCCACGGAGGATTGAGGCTTTTTGATATTAAGCGATTAAACAAGACCAGCGATTATCAGGTGTCTATAGAACGCCGAAGTGTTACAGGCAATACCCTTTTAACCACTATACTACCTGGCTCTGCGGGTTATTTAGTCCCATTTGCATCTATAGTACTCGCAGCCAATCCGAATATCATCCAAAACCCAAGGCCATAACATCTAATTTTAAGCGTATGAAATCCTTAAGTTTTTATAAATATAAAGCAAATTTAAAGCTTCAAAACAAATATATTTTTACGATTTGTCTTCTATTTTGTGTAATGCTTTTGAACTGTAAAAAAAATAATCTTTCTGAATTAGATAAAGCAGCTGCTAGGCTTTCCGGCAGCAGCATGGTGTCTTATGTAGAAGCAGGTTCGATGATGTCATTAAATGGTACAAACTACAATTACGTCACCAGCTATATTGGTGTACCCGTCACCTTGAAAGCTGCCGTAAACACTAATGACACGATTTTTGCCAGCGTTGACACGACTTTGGTATCGGTTTACAATCAAGTGTATCAGGAAAATAATCCGATCATTCCTAATGGTGCATTTTCAATAGGTCACGACGGCATTTTTCCGGTCGCTGCAGGTGCTGCAAAATCAAATGATTCTTTGTACGTAACCCTCCGCGATGCCTCCAGGTTAAGAAACAATACGACATACCTGATTCCGATATCGCTCGCCAGTAAAAATGGTTCTGAGCTGACTTACTCCCTGTTTTTTATTAAAATGAAAGTTATGATCGGTCAGATAACATCAAGAATGGATATGGCCAACAGGTGGGGAACTGGTCCTGCGCCGTATTGGAGAAACGGAAGTCTTTTTATCACCTACACATTTACTACGGGAACAAATGGAACCGTGGTGGGACCAGACTCTGTACGAATTTCTGTTGCCTTAAATTCTGCATTTAATCCTTCAAATCTTTCGGCTTATGCTCGGATTGCTGTAGATGATTCTACGATTAATGCCTACAGCAGAAAAGTTGGTACCACATACAGGGCATTACCTGCTGATACTTATGAACTTCGGAGATCTGTGGTTAGGATTGCAGCTGGAAGTGCAAAAAGTACCGATAGTTTGTCCATTATACTAAAAAATAAACAAAATATTTTAAGGAGTACGTGGTATCTGGTGGGAGTGAAATTGCGAAGCGCCTCCAATGATGGCCTTGGCGCACCACCTGTACCCACCGATTCTGCAACAGCCTTTGTTAGCATCTTCAGAAATTGATATACATCAGATCATAAAATACGGCTTATCAATAGATTATTTAACCACAATCAGAACCATGAAATTAATATTTTTAATGATTTTAAACACTTTGTTAGGTATTGGCGCTTTGAACTTCAAGCTCAACAGCTGCATGTATTAATATTTAAACCAACGCTTTGCAATTAAGCAACATTTTTTAACTAACGATAAATACCCCCTTATTCAAAACAATTGTAAATCAGATATATGAAAAAAATAATTTTGACTTTTTGTGGCTTTATAGCCAGCATTGTTGTAACGGCACAACAAAATTTTACCATTGAAGGAACGCTCGCTTCTGCACCTGATAAAAAAATGATTGTTAATCTGTACTACAATGCAGCTGATGGACGATTTATTAAAGATACGAGTGCCATTATAAACGGACATTTTAGCTTCAAAGGTGAGATTGCAAAGCCCAGACAAGCTTTTTTTGCCTTTACAGAAAATTCTTCGGAGTTAGCTAATTCTTTTACAAAATCGATACAAGAAAACACGAGAAGTAATTGGTTAAAACAGATTGGCTTTATTATAGAACCCGGAAATATTAAAGCCCGATTGGATCCTGAGCATGAAATTTTGCCGAATATTATCGGTACGCCTAATAATGAGGCATATCAAGAATTCAGGCCGGTAATCGATAATTATGCCAAATTGATTTTTGAATTGGAAGAAAAAAATACGGCTGCTGGAAAGGATGCGGCTAAAACAGCTGGAATATTGAAGCAATATGAACAAATGGAGTTAGATCGGATTCGAGATTTGGGGAGCTTAATTAAAAAATATCCAAATGCGCTAATTAGTTTAAATTATCTCACCCGTTGGGTAAACCCTGCACAAGATCTTAAAGCCGCATCAGATTATTTCAATGTTCTTTCACCAGGATTAAAAGAATCCTTTCAAGGTAGAAGATTTTCAGAGCAAATTAAAAAGGCAAAGCAAAGTGAAATTGGAGAAATTGCACCAGATTTTAGTATGAAAGACACTGAGGGGAAATTAAATAAATTAAGTGATTATAGAGGGAAGTATGTTTTATTAGATTTTTGGGCAAGTTGGTGTATACCATGCAGAAAAGATATTCCTAATCTAATTAAAACCTATGATCAATTTAAAGGAGATAAATTTGAAATTGTTGCTGTTTCTTTAGATGGAGGAAATCCAGATTCAGAGCAATTGTGGTTAAATGCAATTAAACAAGATAAAAGCAATGCCTGGGTACAATTGTCAGATTTAAGTGGTTTTGATAGTATGGTGGCAGAAGCGTATTCCGTAAAAGCCATTCCAATGAATTTTTTACTAGATCCATCAGGCAAAATCATCGCTAAAAATTTGCATGGAAAGGATTTGGACAATGCACTAAAGGCAGTATTATAACCTGAAAAGTATAAAATATGAAAAATAAAAGATTTACCATTCTAGTCGGTTTTGGAATCGTTTTTTTTACATCAATTGTCGACGCGCAAGACGTTCAGTACTTTAAGCTTACAGTAACAGTTATCAACAACAAACCTACTAACAAAGCTTTCCTCTATTATAAAAGCGATTCAACAAACCCAGTAAAAATAGATTCAGCAGAGCTGAAAAATGGAAGCTATCAGTTTTCTGGAGAATCAGTTTATGGACAAAAAGCCTTTGTGTATGTAGAAGAGGGAAATAAAGGTTTCAAAAAAAGAATTAAGTATATGAATGGAGTTCCGGTTTTTCTGGAACGGGGGAATATTGATTTGGTGATCGATAAAAAGCAACCTGATTTTACAGTAAAGGGTTCTTCTATTAATGATGAATATCGAGAGTATTTAAACATTATAAAATCCTTTAAGCCTCATGATGATTCACTTAAAGTTCAATACAGACAAGCTTATGAAGCGAAAAATACTGCAGATTTGAACCTGATTTCCGCAAAGCAACGAGCATCTAAACAGCGACAAGAGACGGAATTAGAGGATTTTTTTTACAAACATCCGCGTTCTATGGTTGCATTAGATTGGTTAAAGGGAAGCCTTAATATTCCACGCAATAAAGAAAAGGCGGTTAAAATGTTTGAGACGATGAATGATTATGTAAAAAAAACAGTTATGGGGCGTGAATATGCCGCCTTATTAGATACTACTCAGTCAGTTGCTGTAGGAGCTAGGGCACCTATTTTCACCGCTAAAAATTTAGAAGGTAAGGAATTGTCTTTAGATGCTTTTAAAGGTAAATATGTGTTGCTCGATTTTTGGGCTTCTTGGTGCGGACCTTGCAGAAAAGAAAACCCTAATTTGATTAAAACATATAATAATCTGAAAGATCAAAACTTTACCATTATTGGCTTTTCAATTGATGGATCACACTTTGCTTGGCAAAATGCAGTCACAAATGATCGTCTACCCTGGACACAATTATCAGACGTTGTTGCAGGTGAAAGTGCTGTGGCCGATCAATATGGTGTTACTACCATTCCAAGTAATTTTCTGATTGATCCTTCCGGAAAAATTGTTGCAACTGACTTAAGGGGAGAGGGGCTGCAATCAGAACTTGAAAAGTGGATTAATTCAGGTACTAAAGATTCTGCAGCAGTTAAATAATTCAAGCAGCATGAACTTTACCTTTCGTTAAATAAAAAATCTTCAATTTTGCTTTATGAAGTCGGTTTGTTTGTGAATAAACCTACCGACTTCATAAAGCATTTTTTATCTTAAATCTATTTTTTGGCTGGTAAAATTTTCCTCCAAACCAAGGATCACCATATTCGCATGCGCTTCCCGCAGGAAAAAATATTATTCAGGTTTTATATTTCACCTGTTGGTGAATTATCTATATTTTGCGCTGGAAACAGGCAAAAGAATGACGGACTATTATAAAACAAAGCACTCGGAATTACGACAGTTTATTGAAGGTTATTATTTCATCAAAACCGACGAAAATACTAAACCGCTTAACTATTATACTTTTCCGAATAACTTTTTTATTGTTTCACTCAATCTGGGCGCAGAATTTGACATCTCAGAAACCCGTTTTTTAATCCGCAATTCACCGTATCCAACCTTCTCATCAAACTTTGTGTCCCGCTATATTAAACCAATTGAGATCATATTTGAAGGTATGATCAATGAATTGACAATCTATTTCAAACCGCTGGGAATCCATCATTTTGTGAGCAATAGTGATGCGTATCTTAAACAAAAAAGTTCGTTAAATTTTAATCCGTTTGACGATTTTCACCCTGTAATGAAAACTATTCTGCAAATGAAAGACCGTACATTACAATGTGAAGCTCTGGAACATTACTGGCTTTCCAAATTGCTTAAACCGGAAATGTCTACCATAGAACAGGTTTTAAAAGACGTTGAAGCCGATTTAAAAATTGATGATATCGCCACCAAATACAACTTCTCAAGGCAATATCTAACTAAAATTTTTACCAGAGCATTAGGGAAATCTCCTTCAGAATATCGAAAAATTCATCGGTTTAGAAAAGCAATATTCAAGCAGAAAGCGTTGAAAAGTTTAACAGAACTGTCGTATGAGACGATGTTTTACGATCAATCTCATCTCATTAAAGATTTTAAAGAACTTACCAACGTAAAACCGAATACCTTTTTTAAAGAAGTTGATACCCAAAAAGATTGCATCTGGCTTTTTATTTAGGTTTACATTTTTACAATTTTTGCGGCGAGCCAACCAATAGTTTTGTAGGAAAAATATATACTTATGAAAAAATTGCTCTTAGCCATTCTTATTTTATTTACAAATCAGCTTTATGCACAACAAAGGGATTGCTCCTGTAGTGACGCACTTGATAAACTGATTGCAAAAGTAGAATTGGAGTATCCCGGTTTTGCAGACAAAACTCAGCCTAAAGCAGAATACAATAGTTTTCTTAAAAACCTAAAAAAAGAGGCTTTATTGGTCGATAACCGAAAATGTGAAAACGTATTAAAACAGTATACAGCGTTTTTCAAAGATCCGCATTTATGGGTTGGAACTAAAGAATCATCGGTCAATACCCCAAAAAGTGCAACAAAAAGTTCAACTGCAATTAATCAGGCAGAGTTTGAAAAGTCGATTTCAAAAAGTAAAGATTCTTTGGAAGGAGTTTGGTCTACAGATGGTTACCGTATTGGCGTAAAAAAAGTAAATGAAAATGAATATCGGGGATTTATTATTGAAGCACAAGCCAGCGTTTGGAAGCCCGGAGATTTAAAATTTGTAGCCAATACCGATGGGCAATTTGAATACATCGTAATGGATAAATCGGTAAAAAAAGGACATTATGTCTCTTTTGGTCAATCTATTTTGCATTTTGATGAAATCGGTGTAACGCTGGTTAAACAATTTCCTAAATCCAGTATGTCGGAACTAGAGATTGCCCAAAAACTGAAAGAGTTGCAAGGTTTTTATTTTAGAAATATCACGTCCAAAACCGCATATTTAAAACTTCCTAGTTTTGAATATGCTTATGTGGATGAGATCAACAAGCTTATTGATGAAAATAGCCAGGCATTAGAAAATACTGAGAATCTCATTATAGATGTTCGTGGAAATCCGGGCGGAACAACTGATGCCTTTGAGAAACTTTTGCCATATATATCAGGGAAATCGATCAGGCATACCACGGCAGAGTTTCTGGCCACAGAAACCTATATTCAGAATCTGGAACGCTACAAAAATGGATTAAAAACAGACAGTGCTAAAGCAAATACAGACCGCAATATCCGTAGACTTAAAGAAAATTTGGGCAAATTTGTCAATTACACAGCAACTGGTGCACCGGTTTATATTCAGGAGATTAAAACGGCCGTAAGATCACCTAAAAACGTGGTTGTACTGGCAAATAAGGCGTCTGGAAGTTCTGCAGAATATTTTCTCTTTATTGCTAAACAGAGCAAAAAGGTTAAAATTATGGGAATTCCAAGCTATGGCGCGCTTGATTATGGAAATGCGTATCTGGTTGATTTTGGTTGTCCAACCTACCAGGTTTTTATGCCAACTTATCGCGCAATGCGGTTGCCAGAATATCCGATAGATAACATCGGCATTCAGCCAGATATGTATATTGATAAATCCGTAAAAGATTGGATCGGCTTTGCTGTAGATTATCTCGAGAAAGAATAAAGTCCTGAATATTTTGAACCGATACAAAGTTGTAAAACTGCAAATGATCAATCGGTTAAATCGATAAAATCCTGCGAGCTGGATTAAAATCTGGCTCGCTTTTAATAAAACCGCTTAACAAAATATTGATGTACACTTAACACCAAATCAAAGTACTTTCTTCTTGTTTTCCCGACTTGTTGATGATTGAACCCTTCATCAACTTAGAAAACAACCATGAAAAAAAACGTACAAAAACCAATGTACCGCAGTATGAATCTGCGAAAAAACCTCGCCGTTTTTGGCATTTCGGCACTCACAGTTTTTGCAGCCTGTAAGAAAACAGAACTGTCAAAAACAGAGAAAGGCCTAACTACTCAAAATGCACTTATGGCTGCAAATGCAGCAGAACAACCGGTTATAAAAGCTTTGTCTTTTAATGTGCGCCACAACGATGCTGCCGATCCGCAAAGTATTACACAACGTCGCGATCTGATTAAACAGATTATTATAGACAATAGTCCGGATGTTTTTGGTTTACAAGAATTTTCTGACGATAGTTTTGAAACCTGGTTTCGCGGCCAAATGCCTGCATTGGGTTATGGAGAATATTACGATACATCGATTACCGGAACACCAAAAGCGATATTTTTTAAAACCAGCAGATTTGAAAAACAAAACCAGGGAACTACCAAAATTGGCCCAGTAAATACGGCTACATGGGTTATTCTACGCGATAAAACAAATTCATTAAGGTATTTCATCAGCAATAGCCACTGGCAATTTGACTCGCAAGCGGTACGGATAGATAATGCAAATGCGTTGGTTTCTTCCATCAACCAGAACAACAGCGAAAATCTTCCTGAGATTGTTTTCGGCGACTTTAATGCAAAACCCGGAACTACAGAAATTGGAATTTTAAAAAGCGGTTTAGACGTTGTAGATGCACTTGGCGACAGTGATGGTGAAGCAACTTTTCACGGGTGGACAGCAACCGGAAGCAGTAAGCTAGATTGGATGATGAGCAACAGAAGTTTGGCATACACCAGTTCTGCGGTAATCAAAACAAGCTACAGCGGCAATTGGCCATCAGATCATTGGCCAGTTATGGCCACTTTTACGCCCGCCGTTTTTGGTGGTGCAAGAGCAGACAACAATGGTTTGAGCGCAAGCGCAGCAACAAATTTCTACTTTGCCGATGTAAATGGCGATGGAAAAGAAGATAAAATTTACTGGCGTTCTACTTTTGACAGCGGCATTCCACAAGTATTTTTATCCAATGGAGATGGCACTTTTGCATCGCCAGCGATAAAACACATCGCCGGTGCATCAGCTTCAGCAAATACTAAATATTATTATGCCGATGTAAATGGAGATGGCAAAGCCGATGAAATTGTATGGAATCCCGGAGAAAATTCTGGTAAAACAAGAGTTTATCTGGCCACATCTAACGGAAATTTCAGTGCAAATGCAATTCAGAATCCTGAAGGTACAAGTCAGGGTGCTACAACAGTTTTCAGCTTTGCTGATGTAAACGGCGATGGCAAAGCCGATAAAATTTATTGGAATGCCACTTTTGATTCTGGTAAAACCCGCGTTTATCTGGCTACAAGTGGTGGCAACTTTAGCGCATCTGTAGTTGCCGGAACAGAAGGCGCAAGCACTACCGGCGGTACAGTATTTTATTATGAAGATGTAAATGGAGATGGCCGTGCAGATAAAATTTCTTGGCATCCAGATGCGAACGACGGCAAAACGATGGTATATCTTTCTGATGGTGATGGCACTTTTACGGCCTCTGCATCATTCAGCAATTCTGCAACCAGCGGATTAAGCAATACGCGGTTTTATTTTGCCGATGTAAATGGCGACGGCAAAGCCGATAAAATTTATTGGAATCCAGACAATTATCTGGGTAAAATTAAAGTGTATTTTGCAACTGCATCTAATACATTTAGTGGTCCGTACTATTCTTTAAGAGGAACATCACAAAGTGAAAACACCGATTTTTTCTTTGCAGATCTGAACGGTGATGGTAAAGCCGATCAGGTTAGATGGAATTATGCGGAGAATGATGGCGCACTTCGCAATTATTTTGCGCAATAAAAGCCGGGCATAAAAATCTGTATACGCATCACTGCTTTTGCCGGAAAACGGAAAAGCAGTGATGCGTTTTTCCATTTTTGGCCATTCGCTTAAGTACCATAAGCTTAAAGTTAACTTAACATTGCCTTTTTTAGATTTGTTGTTGTACATGATCCCACAAAACGATTTATTGCTATCCCGTATAAAAGCCGACGATGAAGACGCTTTTAGTTTGCTTTTTGATCGCTATTGGGAAAATTTATATAGTATTGCCTGGGCCCGGGTAAATGATGCAGATGTTGCGCAAGATATTGTACAGGAGCTTTTTATTAAACTTTGGCAACGCCGTAAAACATTGCAAATTCATACTTCTTTAGATCATTATTTACAACGCGCAGTTAAATTTAGTGTCATTAGTCACTTTCGTTCCAGGTTTAAAGAAGACTTACAGTTGCAGGATGCGGCCACAAGAATGGAAATTCTGCATGACGCGACCAGCGATCTGGAAGATTATTTTAAACTGGAGCAAATTATAGAAGAAACAGTTGCAAAAATGCCAGAATTGCTGCAAAAAGTGTATACAATGCGCAACGAAAGCAGATCTATAAAAGAAATTGCCCAAGATTTAGGTATTGCCGAACAAACCGTTAAAAATTATACTGCAGAGGTACTTCGCCGCCTGCGTTTAATTATCAAAGAAAAATATCCGGAAAAATATGCGGCATACATGTCTATCATTCTGGTTGTGCTTAACAAATAGTTAATCAACATTTAACTTAAATTAAAAGTACTTTCTGCCTTTCCTGCCGACTTACAGTCAGAACATGGAAAGAATTAAAATATTTAAAAGATCGCTCAAAAAATTTCTGCGCAGCAAAGCTGATCGGAAAAACAATGCAATTGTAGAAGGTTGGTATAAATCTTATCGTCCTTTAGAAAATTATGCGTTTACAGATCAGGATAAATCTAAGATCGAAAATCGGCTTAGAGCATCAATTTTCAGTCATTTACATCATCAGAAAAGTTATCGTTTACATTGGCGTTTAGCGGCTGCGGCAGTTATTCTGGTATCTGCTTTAAGTTTGTTTTTCTTCAGTCAGCAGCAAAAAACAACAGAAAATACCGCTTATCTAAGTTCAAATACCAAGACAGGTGTTTTAAAATATCTGTTACTGTCAGATAGTACGCAGGTTTGGCTCAATTCATCATCGGCATTTAAATACCCGGTTTCTTTCCCGAAAGGAAAAAGAGAAGTGTATTTGCCAGAAGGCGAAGCATTTTTTCATGTTAAACGAGATACGAGCCGGCCGTTTACGGTTCATGTTGGCCACCTTGATGTACGTGTGCTCGGAACATCGTTTAATATCAGCAATTACCGTAGCCTTCACCACCAAACCATTATTGTAAATGCGGGGAAAGTGCGGGTAAGTATGGGTAAGAAAATACTTGCCGAACTGGAAAAAGGTAAACAGATTGTTTACGATCGCGAAAGCGGAAGTTATAGCGTTGGAAATGCAAACGGCCAACTTTGGATGGCCTGGAAAGATGGGAAAACCGTTTTAAAAGATGCCGCTTTTGAAGAACTGGCGCTGGTAATGAAAAACTGGTATGGCATTGAATTGAAAAGCAACCTTGCAGAAATTAAAGGTTACAGTTACAGTTTAACCATACAACGTAATATTTCGATAGAAGAAAACCTGGGCATGATTTGCAAAATGCAGCATACCCGCTACAGAAAGGAGGGGAACGTGATCGAACTGTACTAACCCCAAACTAATCATTAACAACTTAAAATATACTATTACAAAACTATATACAATGAATATCAAACATTCGATATGGAGGCAGTTTATGAGAACAACCTTAGTACTTTCCATATTACTTTCCAGTTTGTTAACGGTTTGTGCAGCACCTTTAAACGCACAATCGTTAAACGATAAAATTAATATCCAGTTTGGCAAAAGCAACCTGCGCGATGCCATAAATAAACTGCAGCAGGTGAGCGGCCTGAACTTTGCGTACGATAACAATTACCTTGCGCTGGATAAAACTAAGGTAGATGCCAAAGGTTATGTAAACCAAACGGTAGCTTTTGTTTTATCAGATCTTCTTCAACCCAATGGGATCGCTTTTAAACAACAGGCAGCAAATATTGTATTGTTTAAAAAAGTAAACGGCACAATAAAAGGTGTTGTAAAAGACGAAGAAGGGCAAACTTTGCCCGGAGCAACTATTCGTGTTGTTGGAACCGGAATGGTAACCACAAGTAATAACGATGGCTATTTTGAATTGCGCGTTCAAGAAGGAAACTACAACATTGAAGTAAGCTTTGTAGGTTACCAGAGTGAGCGTTTGCAAAATGTTAAAGTAAGTAGCGAGCAAGCATTTGTGGCTAATTTTACGTTGCGTGCCGGCAATCTGTTGAAAGAAGTAAATATTAGTTACGGAACGCAGAAAGCAAAAGAGGTGAGTAGTGCGATAAGTGAAATTAGCGCCAGCGAATTTAAAGACATGCCGATTATTCAGTTTTCTCAAGGTTTACAAGGTAAAGCTGCTGGTGTTCAGGTTGCTTTAAGCAGTGGCCAACCAGGAAGAGGAATTGAGTTTCGTATCCGCGGTGCGGCGTCTTTATACTCCAGCAATCAACCTTTGGTTGTTGTAGATGGATTGCCGGTAACCGGAAGTATCAACAACATCAATCCAGATGAAATTGAGTCTTTTTCGGTTTTAAAAGATGCATCAGCAAGTGCACTTTATGGTTCAAGAGCTGCAAACGGCGTAATTTTGATTACGACCAAACACGCAAAGGCGGGAGAATCGCAAATCGAATTTCATAGCAATTTTGGACTTCAGAAAATTCCTATGCGCAATGTTCCGGATGTGATGACCGCGCGCGAATGGGTAGATTTTCAAAATGAATATTACCAGGATCGGGTTAAATATGAAAATTTTACTGGCCAGTTAGATCCCATCTATAAAAACCCGTCAGATTATGGCGAAGGTACCAACTGGTTTAACGTATTAACCAGAACGGCACCAATACAGAGCTACGATTTGACTGTAAAATCGGCAAAAGAGAAATCATCAACTACGGCAATCGCGGGTTATCAGGAACAACAAGGTGTATTGATTAATACATCTACAAAATTGTTCTCATTCAGGATTAATCAAGATATGCGCTTGGCGAATGATAAAATCAGAATTGGTTTTAATATTGCGCCAAGTTATCGTTTGGACCACAACAACCGTTTAGGAACTGACGGAGTTGGCGGAATGTTTGAGCGTATTTTTGAAGCCAGTCCGCTGTACGATCCAATAAATCCGGATGGTTCTTACACCAAATATGTTGCATCGCCGCCAATGGTATTGTATTTCAATCCATATGCACAGTTTATGCTGGCAAAAGACGATTATAAAACGACACGTATTCTTGGAAACGGGTATTTCGATTATGAATTTTTGAAGGGATTAACCCTTAAAACCAATGTTGGTGTAGACAAAGGTGCCGAAACCAGAAGCCAGTTTACAAATTCCTTAATGACCAGTAATGATGTTGCTACCGGTGTGGCCAGCAGTATTGATAATGTATCGTGGACGGCAGAAGCCAATCTGAACTACAAAAAAAGCTTTAAAGGTGGCCATCAGCTTGATGTGTTGGGCGGATATTCTGCACAACGTTTTGAGCAGTTTAGCAGTTCCGTTACCGGAACAGGTTTCCCAAGTAATGACGTACCTTATATAAGTGCTGCGACTGTAATTAGCAACGGATCTAGCAACACAACTGATTACACCTTGCTGTCTATTTTGGCCAGGATCAATTATACTTACAAAGGCCGCTATTTATTGTCTGCCGCAATGCGGAGAGATGGATCATCAAGATTCGGCTCAAATCAGCAATACGGAAATTTCCCTTCGGTATCTGCAGGTTGGGTTGTAAGCGATGAAGCGTTTATGAAAAATATGAAGTGGTTGGATTTGTTTAAAGTAAGAACCAGTTATGGTATTACAGGGAATAACTTTTTCGCCAATTATGCATCAATTTCTACACTTGGCGAAGCCAATTATGTATTAGATGGAGCGCTTGTACCCGGAACCAGTACTGCATCTTTAGGAAATGCAGATCTGGCTTGGGAACGCGTAAAACAGTTTGATGTTGGTTTTGATTTCTCTATTCTTAAAAATAGAATTTCCTTTACTTATGATTACTACCACAAAATTACGGATGGATTAATTCAAGATAGAAGAATCCCGCGTGCTTCTGGTTTTACAACCATCAAATACAATGTTGGTAAGTTTACCATGTGGGGCCACGAGTTTACGTTAAATACTGTAAACACAACCGGCCAATTAAAATGGAATACCAATATCAATGTTTCTATAGATCGGAACATCATCAACTCATTGGTAAGCCCAGGTTTTATCCGTAGAAACAATACCGTAAGTTCAGATTATTTCCGCCAGCAAGAAGGTCATCATTTAGGTGAGTTTTATGGTTTCGTTTATGAAGGATTGTATAAAGATGCAGCAGATCTGGCTTCATCTGCCAAATACAAAAACACATCAGATATTGGTACGATAAAAGTGAAAGACTTAAACGGTGATGGTGTAATTGATGACGTGAACGACCGGACATTTATCGGCGATCCGACACCAGATTTTACCTTCGGGATGACGAATAGTCTGGCATATAAAAATTGGGATTTCTCTGTAACCTTTGCGGGTTCTGTTGGAGGCAAAATCCTAAATGCGGCACGCTGGGCTTACCGCACCAATATGGACGGTGCCAGAATGTTAACTTCTGATGTTAAAGACCGTTGGCGCTCAATTGAAAATCCAGGCTCTGGTCTTTATCCGCGTACCAAAACCGGAACCACAGCAATGGGCAGACAAGTAAACACACAATGGGTAGAAGATGGAACATACTTTACGGCCAAAAATATTACGCTTGGTTATACCTTAAATCTCAAAAACAACTACATTATGCGCAACCTGCGCGTGTATGGTTCTGTGCAACAAGCATTCGTTTTAAGTCCGTATTCTGGTATGAACCCGGAAATTAATTTCGCCGGTTTAGATCCTACACTCGGTATTGGTATTGATGAAAATGCCTATCCAATTCCACGTACTTTTTCTTTGGGTATAACCGCAACATTCAAATAAGCAACATGAAAAAAATAGCAACACTTTTAGTTATCGGGCTGCTGGCAAGCTCATGTAAAAAGAGTTTTTTGGAACTTACACCGCAAGATCAATATTCGCCGGGTAATTTTTTCCAAACGGAATCTCAGTTTAGACAAGCGGTAAATGCCGCTTATACGCCACTTCGCGATCTTCTGGTAAATGATTATTTTACCGCAGAAAGCCGATCAGACAATACACATTACGATTACAATTCTACACAACGCGGAACAGCTTATCTGCAACGCGAAACCATATCTGATTTTACAGATGACCCAACAAATGCCTATACTAATGCTGTCTACTATCATTTGTACAGCAGCATTGCTAAAGCAAATGTGGTTATAGAACGTTTGCCGCAGGCAACCTTTGCAGAACCAGTTAAACTGGCGTTGGATGGCGAAGCGAAATTTTTACGCGCATGGAATTATTTCCGCCTGGTGCGTTATTTTGGTGGCGTTCCTTTATACTTAAACGAAGTGAAAACGGCCGATGCCGCATTTGTTAACCGTGCCACAACAGATCAGGTGTATGCACAGATTATTGCAGATGCACAGGATGCCATCCGTGAGTTGGCGGCTCCGGCAAAATTTCCACAAAGCGGGACCGCAACCAAAGGTGCAGCAACAATGCTTTTGGCAGAAGTTTACATCACCCAAAAGAAATGGGCAGAAGCAGAAACTTTATTAAATACACTGCCGGCAATGGGTTATCAGTTGTTGGCCAATTATGCCGATGTTTTCTCAACAGCCAATAAAAACAGTCGCGAGTCTATTTTTGAAGTGCAATATCTGGAAGGTTTACAAGGCGGGCAACAAAGCAATTTCATTTATCTGTTTTTGCCCAGAACTACAAACACATCATTAATTACCGGAGTTGTAACAAACAACACAGGAACCGGCGGCTGGAATACGCCAACAACAGACGTAATGAATACATATGATGCAAATGACAAACGTAAAGATGCATCAATCGGCATTGCCGAGGGTAGTTATAACAGCAGCCGTGTATTTACAATTTCTGCAAAAAAGAGTGTCGTAAATTATACGCCTGCAACAGGTAAAGTTGGTGTTCCGTATATTAAAAAATATTTGAATCCGCACAGCAATCCAAACAATACCAATGACAATTGGCCAATTTATCGCTATGCAGATGCTTTATTGTTGCTTGCAGAAGCGCAGAATGAGCAAGGCAAAACCGCAGATGCATTGTTAAACTTAAATAAAGTACGCACCCGCGCAGGTTTAACCGCTTTAACCTCAATTCCGGAAACCGAATTGCGGAATGTAATTTTACATGAAAGACGAGTTGAACTTGCTTTCGAAAACCACCGCTGGTTTGATTTGGTACGTACCGGAAATGCAATTAATGTAATGAATGCATATGGCGTAAAACTTAAAGCTGCAAATAGCTATCTTGGAAGTGACACATACAATGTAACGCAAAACAAATTGTTATACCCAATTCCTCAGGCTGAATGCGAAATCTATCCTGAATTGACGCAAAATCCAGGTTACTTTTAATTTTTAAATGATGAATACACGCAAAAACAAAATGTTGATGAACAGATGGATCAGTGCAATGTTGCTCGCGGTGTTTTTATTAAACACCAGTGCAATTCCGGTTTTGCTCCGACCAGACACAAATGACGAAGAATTTTCTATCGCGATATTGCCAGATACACAATATTATACCTCAGAGAAAAATGGCGGTAAAAATGAAATGTTTCTTGCCCAAACCAAATGGATTTCAGATCATGCGAAGCAGGAAAAGATAAAGTATGTTGTTCATTTGGGCGATATTTCTGATGATGGAGAAAAATTTCCGGTACAATGGGAAAATGCATGGGCGGCAATGTCACTTCTGGAAAAACCACAGAAAGATTATCCTCAGGGCATTCCATATGGAATGGCAGTTGGCAATCATGACCAAACCAGGAGCCAGTTTCCTTTAAGCGGAAAAACCGATCAATACAATAAGTATTTCGGTATTACGCACTTTAAAGATCGCAAATGGTATGGAGGGCATTATGGCGACAATAACGATAGTCATTACGATTTGTTTGAAGCTGGTGGCTTAAAATTGATCGTTGTTTTTTTGGAATACGATGCATATGATGAAGATATTGAACCCTTAAACAAGTGGGCATCAAAAATTTTAGATCAATATGCAGATCGGAAAGCGATTTTGGTGAGCCATTCTTTTATTCATTTCAACGCCAAAACAGGAACAAATGAAAAAGGCTTTCCCAAATTTTCTAAACAGGGGCAAAGACGATTTGATGCATTAAAAAGCCACCCCAACGTATTCATGACTTTATCTGGCCATGTTGGCGATAATGGCGAAGGTTACAGACAAGATGGTTATGCAGGTAATGTGATTAAATCTTTTTTATCTGATTACCAAAGTCGCCCGCAAGGCGGCCATGGATTGATGCGGTTGATGACTTTTTCAAAATCTAAAGATCTTATCCGTGTGCGTACGTTTTCTCCTTTTACCGGAGAAGAAGAAAAAGATGCGGACAGTGAATTTACTTTGCCACTTTTTCACCACACTACAGTTGCCCGTCAGTTAGATTTTGACAACGATGGACGTACAGAAATGTGTTCTTTTAAAGACGGAAAATGGAGTGTTAACGGCAAAAACACCAAATTTGGACAAGCCGGAGATATTGCCGCACCAGCTGATTATAATGGCGATGGAAAAACTGAAATGGCTGTTTTCAGGCCCTCTTCCGGTAAATTTATTTTTCAGAATGGAGAAGAAGTAGTGATGGGAAAAACAGGCGATATACCGGTGTGCGGAGATTGGGATGGCGACGGCTTTGCAGATGTAGCCGTGTATCGACCTGCAAATTTAACCTGGTACATTAAAGGCATGGACAGTATTCGTTTCGGTAATAAAAATGGTATTCCGGTACCAGCAGATTATGATGGAGACGGAATTTTGGAGGTTTGCTTTTTTCGGACAGACAACTCGCTTTGGCAAAGTAGTTTGGGCAATATCCCGATTCAGGTGAAACATACGCCTGGTGATATTCCCGTTCCGGGCGATTACAATGGAGATGGCAAGGCCGATATTGCAGTATACCGTCCGGCAACTCAAGAATGGTTAATTGGCTTTGATACAGTGATCAAATTTGGTGAACCTGGCGATTTTCCCGTTCTGGGAAATTACCTCAATGATGGGAAAACATATCCTGCGGTATATCGTAAAGGAAAAATTCACCTTCAAAACGGCAAAATTATAGATGCGCCAGCCAATATCAATGCGCTGGTTAACATTTCCTTCGCTTTGCGTTCCCACTTCTTGATGAAATAGCACGATTGAGATAAATAGGCCGGGTTTCCGCAATGGAAACCTGGCTTTTTTGTTTTAAATTGATGCACTGAAATTGTCTCTGCAACTGGCATTTCATCTCTACGCAGGTTTGCCGAAAGTAAGATTACAGGCCATTAATTTTAAGCTGAGCTTTTTCATTCTCTGGTTATAATCCAAAGTCTTTCTTTTATCTTTGCCGTTCATTTAATATTTCCATTTCGTGATTAATGTAAACAACATATCCGTTTCTTTTGGCGGAACCACGCTTTTCAGCGATGTCACTTTTTCAATCAATGAGAACGATAAAATCGCACTCATGGGAAAAAATGGCGCCGGAAAATCGACCATTTTAAAAATTATTGCAGGCGCTGCCAAACCTACTTCTGGTAATGTCACCGGTCCGAAAGAAGCAGTTATTGCTTATTTGCCTCAGCATTTACTTACCCAGGATAACCTTACCGTTTTTGAAGAGACGATGAAGGCTTTTGAAGAAGTAAACCAGATGCAAAAGGAACTTGATGAGTTGAATGAGCAACTTACCATCCGTACAGATTACGATAGCGACGATTATATGAAATTAATTGAGCGCGTTTCTGAACTGAGCGAAAAATTCTATTCTATAGAAGAAGTAAATTATGATGCAGAAGTAGAGAAAGTATTAAAAGGTTTGGGTTTCGATCGTAAAGATTTTACCAGGCAAACTTCAGAATTTTCTGGCGGATGGCGCATGCGGATTGAACTGGCTAAAATTTTACTGAAAAAGCCCGATTTGATTTTACTGGATGAGCCAACCAACCACATGGATATAGAAAGTATTCAATGGCTGGAAGATTTTCTGGTTAATTCTGCAAAAGCGGTAATGGTGATTTCTCACGATAGAACTTTTGTCGATAATATTACCAACCGAACTATAGAGGTTACTATGGGTCGGATTTATGATTACAAAGCCAAATACACACATTACCTTCAGTTGCGTGCAGACAGACGCGTGCACCAGTTGAAAGCTTATGAAGAACAACAGCGCTTTATTGCCGATAACCAGGAGTTTATAGACCGTTTTAGAGGAACTTACTCTAAAACTTTGCAAGTACAATCGCGCGTAAAAATGCTCGAAAAATTAGAAGTTATTGAGATTGATGAAGTTGATACTTCGGCTTTACGTTTAAAATTTCCACCTTCGCCGCGTTCAGGTCAGTATCCGGTTATGGTAGAAGAACTGACTAAAACCTACGGAGAACATGTTGTTTTTGAAAAAGCTTCTATGGTTATTGAACGTGGTGAAAAAGTTGCTTTTGTAGGTAAAAACGGAGAAGGAAAATCGACCATGATTAAAGCCATTATGGGCGAAATTGATTTTGACGGAAGTTTGAAAGTAGGGCACAATGCGAAAATCGGCTATTTCGCCCAAAATCAGGCTGCTTTGCTTGATGAAAACCTGACTGTTTTCGAAACCATAGATCAGATTCCTTTAACGGATGGAACCATCAAAGTAAAAGATCTTTTAGGTGCATTTATGTTTAGCGGTGATGACACCACAAAAAAAGTAAAAGTGCTTTCTGGTGGTGAAAAAACACGTTTAGCCATGATTAAATTGCTTCTTGAACCGGTTAACGTGCTGATTCTGGATGAGCCAACCAATCACTTGGACATGAAAACAAAAGACATCATTAAAGATGCGCTTAAAGATTTTGATGGAACGCTAATTTTGGTTTCTCACGATCGTGATTTCTTATACGGACTAGCCAGCAAAGTTTTTGAATTTGGAAACAAACGTGTACGCGAACATTTTGAAGACATAAAAGGTTTCTTAGCTTATAAAAAGATGAACAGCTTAAAGGAGATTGAGCAAGGATAATTTTCATAGAAATCCCTAAAAGTAAAGCCGTATTCTTGTTAAGAAATACGGCTTTTTGGCTAAATAATTGGCTTATTCCTTTAAAGCGTTTATAATGCCTTCAGAATACGTCATGCTCCTGGAAATTTCCCCATTTTCATCGAGATCAGCATAATTGCCATCCATGATAAAATTCATCATTCCGGTTCCCGGCGAGTTAGTTTTTAGCCATTCGGCAATTGCAATTTCTTCTCCACTTGGAGTTGCTTGTCCGGGATTAATTGCTGGGCCGCCGCCTACGCCAATGAGTACTCTTGAGGGATCTCCCATTGCAGAGGCGTACGGGCTAAGTGTATTGGCTACAGTTTGTGATGTATTCCAGTAGCTCATAGTACTCACATAATCCAAATACTGCCTGGCGTTGCCGATGTGTTGCGTATTTCTGCTGCTGTAATCTACAACGGTTAGTATTTTGTTGTTGTTTGCTGTTCGCCCAAAGTAGGCGCCTAGTGAAGGTAGTAAATATGAAGAGGTAGAATAGCCTTCGAGATCTATTTCTACACCGTCAAGCCCCCATTGCTGTACGAATTCGTAACAAGCTAAAGCAAAGGCATCAGCATCAGCCTGACTGGTAACATTTGGGGTGAAAATTGAAAATACAACGGCAATTCCTCGTGCTTGGATGGCCCTGATACCTTCCAGGATATCTGCAGGAATTTCTTCTACCTGCACCGGAGCGGCATACGTACTTGCAAATCTGTTGGTAATTGTCCATTCACCGGTTTGGGTATTTTTATTCTTATCGAAAACAAAAAGATGAACAACATTGGTACCTTCCGGAACGTCTTCTGCACGGACCAATCCGAAGTTCGCCATCTGATATTCCGGCAGTAATCCCCAATATTCTACAAATAAAGGAAAAGTAAGTGCGAGGTCTACATTTACGGCTGTGGCTGAATTGAGTTTTAGTATTGTTCCTTCGGGATTTGTGTTTTCACGTTTACAGGAGACCAATGAAAAGAACAATAGGCTTGCAATTGCCCAAAAGCGATTTGTGAGAGATTTTGATTTGTTTTTCATAGTTGATGTTTTAAATTGATAATAGATTCATGGATTAAAATTTTTCAAAGTCGGCTACTTATTCCTAAAGTGTGTACTTCCGAAATACAGGTTTTTCTGTCGCTTGAATAATTTTGGGATGTATAATATAACTGCAGCTCAGAATGACGACTGTCTTTCCACTATAGGATTTCGATATTATACAGGGATCTTGTTTAAAAATTTCCCGTTAGCATACTCAATAACTTTTGGGATCATACGCAGTTCTCAGGTCCGCTTACGGATAATGAAAACAATATTCTTCGTTAACATTTTAACTTCAGAATCGGATTAAAAACATGTTTTCAGATTTGCGTAACAAGATAAAACTACAAAGAAAGACTCGTAATCTTTATTGTAAAACGTTAAATGTTGAAATTCTAAAACTATTTATGTAATCGATCGATTGGCGTTATTCTATTGATTTCGTACACTCTTTTGCTGCTCGCAAGCATAGTGAAGTTTTACGTTTGACATTTCTTTTAAGTGTTTTTCTGTCTATCAATGTCTAGCAAAAAAAGCACATTAGAATTAAAGGATTAAGGCATGAACTAAAAAACAAAAACCTCCGTAATCGGAACCTTAGCCCGTAATCTACGGCACTATAAATATGAATACAGAAATGTAAATGCTTAATGACCAGTATAGAAAAGTGTGGTAAACAATATTCATCAAACAATTTAGGTTTGTAGTTGCAGAGATGGCATTGTATTTTCTATATTTGCAGCCTCTGCTCCCGTAGTTCAATGGATAGAATTATGGTTTCCGGTACCATCGATATGAGTTCGAATCTCGTCGGGAGCACATTACGAGGCAAATTAGTTTTACAGCTGTTTGCCTCGTTTTTTGTTTGTACTCTTTTTTGTTATGGTGTTGCACACGCTCATCTCCACCTGAAAATCCATCAGCTGCTAAATCAATTTCCCAATCAGGTTAACTCACTGCGTCAAAAACATTAACATTTATACACAATCTTGCTTTTCCGCCTCAAAATTGGCATTTCTAAAAATAAAAACGCACCTTTGCCAACCAGTAAAATAACGGTTTAGGCATGTAAAAAAAGTTGTGGTTATGGAAGAAAAAGTTGTAGACGAGGTATTGGAATTGTTAGAAAACGGCAATGATAAAGCATTAAAAACATATCTCGATCAGCTGAATATCTCTGATGTTGAAGAGCTGATTGATGAACTTCCACAGCATGCCGCAAAATTTATTGAAACCATTTCGCTTAACCGTGCAATAAACGTTTTCCGCATTCTCGATTTCCCAACGCAAGAGCGGATCATCAAAAAACTTTCGGGCAATAAGCTCAACCAAATTATTAAAGATTTACCACCAGATGATCGTACGGCACTTTTTAGCGAGTTAAAAGGCGATGTGGTAAAGAAAATGATTACCCTTTTACCCGCAGAAGAACGTAAAGAATCGCTAGCATTGTTGGGGTACAAGGAAGACAGTATTGGCCGTTTAATGACGCCAGATTATGTTGCGGTAAAACCAGACTGGACAGTAAGTCGGGTTCTCGGGCACATACGCCGTTATGGTAAAAATTCAGAAACCATTGATGTTGTTTATGTAATTGATAAAGATGGCGTATTGCTGGATGATATCCGGATCCGGGAAATTCTCCTCGCCGATCCGGAATCTGTAATCGGCGATTTAACCGATACGCGTTTTATAGCCCTTAAGGCAAATGATCCGCAAGAAGATGCCATCAACATTTTCAGAATGAACAATCGTGTTGCACTGCCCGTAGTAGACGAAAGTAATATTCTTCTTGGCATTGTAACAGTTGATGATATTCTTTGGATTGCAAACGAAGAATATACAGAAGATATGCACAAAATTGGGGGTACAGAAGCGCTGGACGAACCTTATCTCGATATTCCCATTTTAAAACTGGTTAAAAAACGCGCGGGCTGGCTTATCGTACTTTTCCTTGGCGAGATGCTTACCGCCACAGCCATGCAGCATTTTGAAGTAGAACTGGAAAAAGCCGTGGTACTGTCGCTTTTTATTCCATTAATTATGAGTAGCGGAGGCAATAGCGGTTCGCAGGCATCAACATTAATTATTCAGGCCATGGCATTGGGCGAAGTTACGCTTGCAGAATGGTGGCGTGTTATGCGCCGCGAATTGGTTTCTGGTACTTTTCTGGGCGTTATTCTCGGTACAATTGGTTTTATTCGTATTGTGGCTTGGCAAAACCTGCATTTCTACAACTATGGGGAACATTGGTTTTTAATTGCTGCAACTATATTTTTTACCTTAATTGGTATAGTACTTTGGGGAAGTTTAATCGGTTCCATGATGCCAATTATTATGAAAAGACTAAAGCTCGATCCCGCAACTTCATCCGCACCATTTGTAGCCACAATGGTAGATGTAACCGGGATTGTAATTTATTTCTCTGTTGCCGTTCTCATACTCAAAGGCGTTTTACTTTAATTTAATCGAATGGATAAGCCACAAAAAATCACCACTTTATTTACCGATATCGGCGGCGTTTTGCTTACAAATGGTTGGGACAGAAAGGCGAGGGCAGAAGCAGCAAAATTATTTAATCTCGAAGCAGCAGAGCTGGAAGAAAGACATCACCTTACTTTTGATACTTATGAAGTAGGAAAAATTACTTTAGATGAATATCTGGATCGCCTGGCTTTCTACGAGCCACGAAACTATAGCAAAGATGACTTCAAAGAATTTATGTTCAGTAAATCACTCCCGTATAACGATATGATTCAGCTGGTATGCGGTTTAAAGAAAAAATACAATCTGAAAGTAGCCGTAATCAGTAATGAAGGACGTGAGTTGAATCAGTACCGAATTAATACCTATAAATTGAATGAGTTTATCGATTTCTTTATATCGTCTAGCTTTGTTCATTTTCGTAAACCCGATGCCGATATTTTTAAAGTAGCAATAGACATTTCGCAAAGCGATGTGGCTACAAGTATATTTATTGATGACCGTGAACTTTTTGTTCAGATTGCAGAAGGTTTGGGGCTGCGTGGCATTTGCCACACAACGTATGAAGATACACGCACACAACTTGCTGCTTACGGACTGGAATTGTAACATTCAAAACAATCAATGGCTGCGTAAAGCGGCCATAATTTCTTTTTCCTATTTTTGACCCATGAAATTTTCATTTATCGCGGTTTTCGCCCTTGCATTAACTTTAATTTCTTGCCGCCCCGACGAAAAAACGCATCGCTATATTCAATTTAAAACTACCGAAGATTTATATCAGTTTTTAAATTGGAAATCTGAAAGCCGTTTTCCGCTTTTTAGTGCACATCGTGGCGGCCCAATGGCTGGTTTCCCAGAAAATTGTATCGAAACTTTTGACAATGCAACAAAATATCAACCCTCAGTAATCGAATTTGATGTTGCGTTAAGCAAAGATTCTGTCTTGGTTATCATGCATGACGATAAGCTAGACAGAACATCTACCGGAAAAGGAAATATTGGCAATTACACTTATCAGGAACTTCAGCAGTTTAATCTGAAAGACAATGACGGGGAGGAAACTGATTTTAAAATTCCGACTTTAGATAGCGTATTAAGCTGGGCAAAAGGCAAAGTATTGTTAACTATAGATCTGAAAAAAGGCGTTCCATACGCATTGATTATTGATAAAGTTCGTCAGTATAAAGCAGAAAATTGTTCAATCATTATTACCTACAATGCAAATCAGGCGCAAGAAGTACACAAATTGGCTCCAGAGCTGATGATTTCTGCATCTGTACAGAAAAAGGAAGAACTAGAACGCTTAAATGCGCTCGGTATTCCAAATAACAGAATTGTTGCCTTTGTTGGCGTAAGTGCTCCAGAGAAGTCTTTCTATAAATTTTTGCATAGTAAAGGAATTACAACAATTCTGGGCACAATGGGCAATATAGACAGAAGTGCGAAAGCCAGTCCGGCTAAAAAAGTGTATTACCATCTGGTAAATAACGGAGCGGATATCTTGTCTGGAGATAATTTACAACAAGCCGCAGAAAACCTCGATCAGTTTAGGTACAACAAAAAAATAACTGCTGCTTTTGTAACAGAGGTTAAACAATAAGTTTTAAAAGAAGGATCAAATGAGTGTTTCGGTCAAAAACCTGTCTAAACATTATCAGCAGCAAAAAGCGGTAGATTCGATTTCGTTTGAAGCGAAATCGGGAAGGATTTTGGGCTTTTTAGGTCCGAACGGAGCCGGAAAATCCACTACTATGCGTATGCTTACCGGATACATTGATCCAACATCCGGAACGGCAGAAATTCTAAGTAAAGATGTAGTAAAAGATGCGTTGCAAGCGAAAAGGCTTATTGGTTATCTTCCAGAAAATACACCTCTTTATACAGAAATGTATATTAAAGAATATTTGCAGTTTACCGGTGAAACCTATGGACTGAAAAACTTAGCACAGCGTATAGAGGAAGTAGTAATAATGGTGGGCTTAACGCCAGAACAACATAAAAAAATCGGCATGCTTTCTAAAGGTTACCGGCAACGTGTTGGTTTAGCGCAGGCAATATTGCACGATCCGCAGGTATTGATCCTTGACGAACCTACTTCGGGTTTAGATCCAAACCAACTGGTTGATATCCGCGCGTTAATTAAAGCGTTGGGCAAAGATAAAACCGTTATTATTTCTACGCACATTATGCAAGAAGTAGAAGCCCTTTGCGATGATATTGTCATTCTCAGCAAAGGGAAGATTGTAGCAAATAATACCTTAGACGGGATTAAAAAAGCACATAACGCGCAAAACCTCGAAGATATTTTTAGAAAACTAACTGTTTAATATGTTCAGATTCTCCGTTGCATGGTTGTTCATGTCTGTTTTGTTTTTTTCCACATTTGTTGCTAAAGCACAAAACCGTTCTAATATTTCTATTGCTTCAGAAATTGGCTTGCCTTCTGGTAATTTTGCAAATTTGAGCAATATTGGTTTGGGCGCGAGTTTAAAACTTGATATGCCCGTAGCTGAAAAATTGGCAATCACTGTGAATGGAGGTTTCATGAATTTTTTCGGCCGGCATAACCAGTTACTTAACGTAGCTGATCTCACTTATATTCCGCTAAAAGGCGGTGTGAAATATTTTTTTTCTGAAGGATTTTATGCCGAAGGCCAATTTGGTGCCGCATTTCCGTTAAACGACGGACAAAGAACGGTTATCGCCTGGTCGCCTGGGTTTGGGAATTTCTTTAAACTCCGCAACAACAACCGTTTAGATTTAGGTATACGTTATGAAGGTTGGAGTGGTAAAAACGATCCGGCACTTGCCAGTCTTCGTACCAACAACACTCGTGGCTTCGCCGCATTGCGGTTTGGTTATGTGTTTGGTTTGTAATAGATTAACATCTTTTAACCTTTGTGTAAAAACCTGTTAAAAGCTGTTAAAAATAGGTTGCTAATTTTGTTGTTTCAAGTAAGTTGATGAATTTTAGTCTAACAATCATTAACAGCTTAATATCATGGACAAAAAATTATCGCTTTGCGTGGCTTGGTGTATTCTGCATCTTGTTTACCTCAATAATATTTCCTTTTCCGGTGTTGCTTTTTTCAAAGATTTAAGTGTACTGCACTTCGATATTTTTCCTGTAAAATTTGAAGTTTTGCAGCAGCTTTGGCAAATGGCGAAGGAATTTCTGAGCCTCATTTCTGCGTTTTTCTAACCCCAAAAATCTATTGTTTTAGATTGTGTATACAGATATTCGTATCTAAGTATAACGTTTATTCTCTCTTTGCCGGCCTGCCAGTGTAGATTTCTGTTGGGCCGGTTTTTTCATTAAAAGCCTGTTTACTTTGCAGGATTAATTGAGTAACTTCGGCATTTTGATTGCCCATGTACGCAGTTTTTAAACGCGAATTATTCAGTTTTTTTCATTCTATGGTTGCGTATATAACCATAGGAATATTTCTTTTGGTATCGGGTTTGTTGCTCTGGTTCTTTCCGGATACATCAATTTTGGATTACGGTTATGCCGAACTGAGTGGTTTTTTTAGCCTTGTTCCATATCTCTTTATGTTTCTCATCCCGGCCATAACTATGCGTTCTTTCGCCGAAGAAAGACGAGAAGGAACTTACGAATTGTTGATTACACGCCCCGTAACCGTTTGGCAAATTATCGTCGCTAAATATTTTGCAAGTTTGGTTTTGGTGCTTTTGGCACTTATTCCAACGCTTGTTTATTATTATTCTTTATCAAAACTGGGTTTCCCGGAAGGTAATATAGATTCTGGAGCGGTTATAGGCTCATATATAGGTTTGTCCTTGCTTGGAGCAGCCTTCACTGCAATCGGTATTTTTTCTTCAGCACTCACAAAAAATCAGGTTATTGCTTTTGTAATTTGTGCAGGTTTATGTGCTTTTGCTTATTTAGGTTTTGATTACAGCAGTCAGTTGCTCAGATTTCAAAATATTGATGCCACAATTATGTCGCTAGGCATTAATGAACATTATACGTCAATCAGTCGCGGTATTTTGGATACCCGCGATTTGATTTATTTTATCAGCTTTGCTATTCTGTTTTTATTGCTCACAAAAATATCGATAGGAGGAAAGCGCTCATGATGCAAAAAAAATGGCTCCAATCATTGTTAATTGTTGTTGCAATAATCTTGCTCAATATTATCGGTTCATTCTATTTTCACCGTTTTGATTTTACAGCAGATAAGCGTTTTACCTTAAATGCTAAAACCGTTCAATTGCTTAAATCAAATAAAGCACCCGTTTTAGTTACTGTTTTTCTCGATGGCGATTTGCCGGCTGCATTTAAACGATTAAGAGGCGGCGTTAAAGACTTGCTGAACGATTACAGTGCCTATTCCAGTGCCGATTTTAACGTGGTTTTTGTAGATCCACTGGCCGGAAGAAGTCAGGCAGAGCAGGATACGATTATCAATAATTTGTATCAAAACGGAATAGAAGCTACTAATTTGAGTGTAAAAACGGAATCAGGACTTACACAGAAACTGGTTTTCCCGATGGCGATGATTGAGAGTGATGGTAAACAAATTCCGGTAAAGTTATTTTCCAATCTTGATGCCGGCGGTAATTACGAAGACAATATCAATCGATCAATCGAAAACCTCGAATATACTTTTACCAGCAGCATAAAGAAAGTAATTACGGGCAACAATCCCAGAATTGGCTTTACTGAAGCCAATGGCGAACTTTCTGATTCAGAACTTGCAGATGCCATTCATACGCTTTCTAATAGTTATGAAGTAGGTCGCGTAGATTTGAATACGATTGACAAAGATGGGCTTGACAAATTGAAAATGTTGGTTGTGGCCAAGCCTCGCAAACGTTTTACGGAGACCGAAAAATATAAGATAAATTATTTTGTGATGAATGGCGGTACTGTGCTTTGGAGCATAGATCAGGTAAAAGCAGAGCTGGATAGTTTACGCGGTAAAGCCGGGCAATTGGTTACGGCCAACGATTTAAACCTTGACGATATGTTGTTTATGTATGGAGCGCGCATCAATTACAATGTAGTTGCGGATCCTGCAAATTGCGCGGAAATTCCCGTTGCAACCGGAATGGTTGGCGGCCAAAATCAAATGCAATTGGTGCCTTGGGTATATTATCCTATTTTGTTGCCAGATACAGCGGTTTCTGTAGTGAAAAAAATTGACGGTGTAAAAGCCGAATTTGCCAGTACTGTTGATACAATTGGTGCTAAAAACGTTAAAAAATCTTACATTTTAAATACTTCATTCTTTAACCGGACTTTTGAAGTACCTAAAGTTTTTAGCCTGCAAATGATTGCAGAACAGCCAAATCCTGCAGAATTCAGGAATCCGCCTCAGCATATTGGAGCACTTTTAGAAGGCAGTTTTCCTTCTGTTTTTTTGGGCAGACCGCTGCCTGATGGAATTGCTGCGCCGTACACCAATGTGGTAAACAGTAAACCGAGTAAGATGATTGTAATTGGCGATGGAGATATTTTTAAAAACCAGGTTTTAGAAAAAGATGGCTCACCTTTACCTCTAGGTTTTGACCGGTATTCGCAGCGAACATTTGGCAATAAGGCATTACTGCTTAATATTGTGGATTATTTTACAGACAGCGATAATCTGATTGACCTGAGAAACAAAGAAGTGAAGATCAGATTGCTGGATAAAGCCAAATTGAAACTTGAAAAAACAAAATGGCAAATGATTAATATTGCTGCACCCTTGCTATTGTTGATTTTCTTTGCGATTTTTCAACATTATTACCGTAAGTACAGGTACGCTAAATAATTTTTATATTTTTGAAGAAGACTTAATGATATCATGAGATTTATTGTATCCACATCAACTTTATTAAAACACTTACAAACGGTAAATGGTGCCTCAAGCAGCAGTACCGTTTTGCCTATATTAGAGAATTTTTTATTCGAAATTAAAGACGGAAACTTAACAATCTCCGCTACAGATTTACAAACCAGTATGACTACTGCTTTGCCTGTAGAATCTAAAGAAGAAGGTAAAGTAGCTGTTCCATCCAAAATTTTGTTGGATACATTGAAAACCTTACCAGATCAGCCGATTGCTTTTAACATCGATGATGCAACTTTTGCAATCGAAATTAGTGCTGGCGATGGTAAGTATAAACTAAGCGGAGAAAACGGAGACGATTTTCCAAAAATTCCGGTTGTAGAAAATGCATCTTCGGTTAATTTGCCGGCATCTGTATTGACTGAGGCAATTACCAAAACCATTTTCGCAGTAAGTAATGATGAACTTCGTCCGGCAATGACAGGTGTATTTTGTCAGTTATCGCCTCAACACATTACTTTCGTTGCTACAGATGCGCATAAATTGGTTCGTTATCGCCGTATGGATAGCAAAGCTGATAAAGCAGCGTCATTCATTTTGCCTAAAAAAGCACTTACTTTATTGAAAGCTGCCTTGCCTTCTACAGATATTAACGTTTCGGTAGATTATAATGCTACAAGCGCTTTCTTTAAGTTCGAAAATATTAATTTGGTGTGTCGTTTAATAGATGAACGTTATCCTGATTATGAGGCGGTTATTCCTCAAAACAATCCAAATAAATTAATTATCGACAGAAGTTTGTTTTTGAATACCTTGCGTAGGGTAGTTATTTTTGCAAATAAAACTACGCACCAGGTAAGGTTAAAAATTAATGGAAGTGAATTGAATATTTCTTCTGAAGATCTTGATTTTGCAAACGAAGCACATGAACGCTTAAGTTGCCAGTATGACGGTGAGGATTTGGAAATAGGCTTTAACGCCCGTTTCTTGATCGAAATGCTAAACAATTTAAGCGGCGAAGAAGTAACACTTGAATTGTCTACTCCAAATAGAGCAGGTTTACTTATCCCGCAAACCAATGATGAGAATGAGGATGTTTTAATGTTGGTTATGCCAGTAATGCTAAACAATAGCTACTAATTTGCTGCTAAAGCTTAAGTATACAAAGAAATGGCTTGGTTTTTGACCAAGCCATTTTTGTTTACAACCAAATAAATCATCCCATGAATCAACGCTACCTGATTTTTAGTTTTCTGTTTATCTCTATAAGTTTTCTGGCTTGCAAAAAAGACAGTATGGAAGAAGCTGCTAAAGGCGAAGCTAAAATTAAGCTCGTTAATGCCGCAGAAACAGAATCTCCACAAAAGATTATGATCAATGGCGAAACTGCGACTTCAAACCTCGGTTTCGGGCAAACAACAGACTATATTAAAACGAATTCGGGGCTCAAGGCCATCTCTTATATCGGTACTATTTCTGGTATTTCTATTGATACATCGCTAAATTACACTTCATCTATTACCTACACCACTTTTTTGGTTATGGATAGAAATGCTAAAAGAGAAATTCTGAATTTTGAAGATAACCTCAGTAATTCAGAGCCTACAAAAGCGAAAGTTCGGGTATTAAATTTAAGTCCGAATTTTCCAACAGGAATTAATATAAGTGTACAATCCGGAACTTTATTCGTAAGTGCGTTGATGTATAAAGGGGTGTCAAATTATTTTTCAGTAGATGCCGGAAATAATCTTCGGTTCAATGTAGTTGGTTCTGGAATCACAAAGACGGCTACTGCGTTAGAAGCAGGGAAAATTTATACCATTTGGTTTAGTGGAACAACATCTGCAAATGTTGAAGCGCACGTAATCGCTGATAATTAATTTAAATGCTGTAAAATGCATCTGCAATATTTTCGTTATTATTGCAGTGACGATTTGGTATGAAAAAATTCTTTATTTTTCCGAAACTTTTACTTTTTTGTATTCCCTTTGTTCTGCTGGCATCGTGTATAAAAAATGACAACGGCATCGATGGAGATGCAAAAGTTATGTTTCACAATATGGTGCCAACAGGCGTTGCACAAGATTTCTATTTTAATGGTGTAAAATATGGTTCTGCTGTCGCTTTTGGTAGCAGTAGTTCTTACGTAACCTTACCCATCGCCGATAGTCAGAACGGAACAATTTTCAATATTTTATCTAAAAGAACTTTAACGGCTATTGTAACAGATAGTCTTACCCAAACTTTGCGCTTGGGTAAGAAGTACTCATTGTTTTATGCTAAAACCTCAGCTACAGACTCTGTGTTAAGATTTTTTGAAGATGATGTTCGCACAACGGATACTACCCAGGCAAAAGTAATTTTTCGTAATTTCGGGTATAATTTCTCCAATCGGATTTGGATCAGGAATGAAGGCAATACATTGAACGATACTCTGTCCAATGGCGAGAGTACCGGATACATCAGTCTGCCAATTAACAATACTTCAAAACTTTATATTAATAATCTGGATTCTCTAAGTAAAGTGGATACACTTACTGCGAGTACATTTGCAAAAGGAAAAATTTATACCATATTAATCTACGGATCTGCCACCGGCGTTTTGCAAAAACGCGTGGTAACCAATAATATTCAATAATTAACGTGTAATACATTCTGTATTGCTGTCCCCAAAAATCAAAACACTTGGAACTACTACATCAACTCTGGGATTTTATTATCCACATCGACGTTCACCTGGCAGAAATCGTACGCGATTATCAAACCTGGACTTATCTTATTTTATTCTTAATTATTTTTGCAGAAACGGGCTTTGTTGTTACACCGTTTTTACCAGGCGATTCACTTCTTTTCGCAATGGGGGCACTTATTGCAGGAGGAAATACCGGATTAAACATTTGGTTTATGCTGCTCATTTTAATTATTGCCGCAGTTGTGGGCAACACACTCAATTATAAACTTGGTAGCGTACTCGGCGCTGGAGTGTTTAAAGAGAGCAATAGGATACTGAAACTTAAATATTACCATCAATCGCACGAGTTTTTTGAAAAGCATGGTGGTAAGGCGATTATGCTAAGCCGCTTTTTACCTATTTTCAGAACCATTGCACCTTTTGTAGCTGGAATTGCGAAGATGCCATTTGGCAGATTTACCTATTTTAATATTATTGGCGGTGTGAGCTGGATTGTTGCTTTGCTTCTGGGTGGTTACTTACTTGGACAAATTCCAATCATCAAAAATAATTTTGAAATTGTAATTGTAACCATTGCAGTTGTTACGTTTGTACCTGCCGTTTGGGCAGCTGTAAAAAGTAAATTACAGCCTAAGAAAATTGAAAAAATTATCGAAGGAGAAGAAGCTTAAAAATCAGGCTGATGGAAACATCAGCCTTTTTTTTATATTTCACGTCCAATAATTTTTCCGTTCTCAACATGTTGATCAAGCTTTGCTTCATTGTCTGTTGTTTCTATTCTTTTCATGTTTCTTAAATCGGGCTGGCCGGCATCAATCCAAGCCGAGTACCAGAAACATCCAATGCTCAGAATTGTAGCCCGCATTTGTCTTTCGACCATATTGTCCATTATTTTTTCATACGCTTTTGAATAGTCTTCAGCATACTGCTTTAGCACAATATTCCCACGCCTGGAAAAACTGTATTTTTTATCCGTAGGAAATGTTGCAGAAAGTTTTTTTTCAAAAGTGAGCACTGTATCTACCAAACCATGTGTATGTTTTACGATTTTCCAGGCCTCTGTTAAAGGATTTTCGATATATGCTGCGCGGCCTACGAAGAAATTATAATTACCTGCAAATAATTCCGGTAACCTGCTTTCCCAAAAAGCATGGATTCCGGTTTGATTACTGAGCTGACCATTGTGGTTTGCTGATGTGTGTAGCGGTACATGTGCATCTGCGATGTAATGACCGAGGTCTGCAGAATGTTTGAGAATTTTCAAAGAGTCGTTATTTTTGAATGCATATACCAGATAATTGTAGGTTTTCTGTATATGCCAGGGTAGTATGCCGTTTTTATTTAGTTTCTCTAATCCATATTTTCGAACTGCATATTCCCATTTTATTGGAATACTATCTATATTGGGTTCGTAATTTTCTACATCTAAATAATGTCGTGGCGCCTCCAGAGTATCAATATATCGCCGTTTATCCGGATCAATAGAATGTTCTGTAAGATACTTTATGTTGTTTTTGTAAAAACGTATCATCGTTTGTGGAAGCGTAAATACGGCTAGGTTGTTCATCTTTTTATGCGCAAAAAAGCCCCATGAAGTATTTAAGAATAAAGGGATGATTAACGTCAGGTTTATCGTTAATCTTTTCATGATGTAAGATAACGAATCGCGCAATCAATAAAAAGACATAAAAGTTCTAGTTTTTTTACGACATAGGTCTATCCAAACCACGGCTTACCTGTTTGGATAGACCAGATTTATTCGTGTTATTTTGATAATGCTTTGCGCACCTGAGGTGCAATCTTCTCTCCGAATATTTCAATTGATTTCATCATTGCCGCATGTGATGGTCCGCCAACGTCCATGTGTGCAGAGAAGCGGGTCAACCCGAACATTTCCTGCATAGCAAGAATTTTCTCAGCAGTTTCATTTGCGTCGCCAATAATTAATGCGCCGCTTTTGCTTCTGCCACCGTCAAACTGGCTCCGTTGGTATGGTGCCCATCCGCGTGAACGACCAATGCGATTCATCTGCGCGGAGTATAAAGGATAGTAGTAATCTGCAATTTCCTGGCTGTTATCGCCAAATAAAGAATGCATATGAACACCAACCTGGAATTTAGACATATCGTGACCATAAGCCTGATAAACCCTTTCGTAATAGTCGAATAATGGTTTAAATTGTTCTGGTTGACCACCAATAATGGCAAACATTACTGGTAAACCAAGTCGGCCCGCGCGCTCTACAGATTCCGGTGTTCCACCCACAGCTACCCAGATTTTTAAATTATCATTAACTGCCCGTGGTAAAATTTCCTGATTTACCAATTCTGGTCTGAATTGACCTTTCCAACTTATTTTCGGCTCTTTATTAATTTTTAATAGCAGTTCTAGCTTTTCTTCATACAGTGCGTCGTAATCTTTCAAGCTGAAACCGAAGAGCGGAAACGATTCAATGAAACTACCTCTTCCGGCCATTAATTCGGCTCTGCCATTGGAAATTAAATCGATTGTAGAAAAATTTTGATATAATTTTACGGGATCTGAGGAGCTTAATACTGAAACCGCACTGCCCAGTTTAATAGTTTTTGTAACTGTTGAAGCAGCTGCGAGAATAATCTCAGGACTCGAAACGGCATAATCCGGACGGTGGTGTTCGCCTATGCCGTAGAAGTCCAAACCGACTTCATCCATCAGTTTGATTTCTTCTATTATTTCCTGAAGTCTTTGTTGTGCAGGTTGTATTTCGCCTTTTGCATCAATCTGCAAATCGCCAAACATTCCGATACCTAATTCCATATTATTAAAGTTTGTACGGCGAAGGTAATGGATTAGGCAGTATTGATTTTTGATGTATGGTAAGAAAGCGAAATAACTGGCCTAAAATCCGAAATCCCATCAATATCAATGAGAAAGAAGCTAAGCGTTTGACTGCTTAGGCATTTGTAGTTTTTTAATTGTATAACATAGATAAGACCAATTATTTGATTTTATCTATGTTAAATTTAAGATTCTCGGACGTCTGAATTTCCGCCTTCGAACTTATTCTATCTTTTTTCCCTTCATTGCAGTTGAAATTGCTGCATCCATAACGCGTTCTGCAAACGGGCGGGTAAATTCATTCAGTTCATCGGCTTTTTTCAAAATTGTATCTTTCTCTTGCGCTGACAATGCTGTGCGTAAGGCTTCTATGTGAACTCTTGTCTGATCAATTTCTTCGGCGGTTAGATGTTCTGAGTGCTTTTCAATGAAACGCTCTGCGGTATATAACAATTGCTCGCCTTCGCCGCGTGCCTCAATTAACATACGCTGCTCTACATCACTTTGTGCATGTGTTATGGAATCAATCAGCATTTTTTCTACAGTATCATCGCTCAAACCATAGCTTGGCGTAATTTCGATTTCCTGCTTTACGCCAGATCGCAATTCAATGGCCTGAACAGTTAAGATTCCATCTGCGTTGAGCAAAAAGTTGATGTCAACTTTAGGTAATCCTGCTGGCATTGCCGGAATTCCTCTTAAATCAAATTCGGCCAGCTTACGGTTTTCCTTTACCAGATCGCGTTCGCCCTGGTATACAGAAATTTTCATATTAACCTGTCCGTCAATTGATGTTGTATATTGCCTTCCTGCTTTAGTTGGTACTTTACTATTCCTGGCGATAATAACATCCATTAAGCCACCCATAGTTTCAATTCCTAAAGACAATGGTGTAACATCGAGTAATAAAATGTCGGAACGATTTCCGGCTAAAACATCAGCCTGAATGGCGGCCCCTAAAGCAACAACTTCGTCGGGATTAATATTATCCTGCGGTTTTTTACCAAAAAAATCTTCAACTTGCTGTTTTACAAAAGGAGTACGTGTAGAGCCACCAACCAGAATAACTTCATCAATATCTGCTGCCGTTAAATTTGCATCCTGAAGTGCATTTTTACAAGCGGTTATGGTTTCGGCAACCTTACTTGCTATAAGTTCTTCAAACGTCTGCTTGTCTAGTGTACACCAGATGTCGCCAATTTGTTCATTGTATAAATTTTGAGTTGATAAAGCTTTTTTTGCAGCTTCAGCCTGTAAACGTAAAGTTTGCATCAAAACGTGGTTTTTAGCAACCTCAGAGTATTGTAATTTATTTTTATCAATCCAGTAATTTAGAATGGCCCGATCAAAGTCATCACCGCCAAGATACGTATTACCGTTTGTTGAAAGCACTTCGAAAATCCCATTTTGAATCTGAAGGATAGATACATCAAATGTTCCGCCGCCAAGATCATAAACTGCAATTGTTCGTTGTTCAGATGGATCTAAACCAATCCCGTAAGCCAGACTGGCTGCAGTTGGTTCATTTACAATGCGCATAACATCTAAACCAGCAAGTTTTCCTGCATCACGTGTGGCCTGTCGCTGGCTGTCGTTAAAATATGCCGGAACAGTAATTACTGCCCGGTTTACAGGAGTTTTTAAAGCATGCTCAGCTCTGGCTTTAAGCTCTTTCAAAATTTCCGCAGAAAGTTCTATCGGGGTGTAAAACCGATTTCCCGCCTGGATTTTCACCAATGCATCGGTATCATCATCAATAACTTTATAGGAAAAAATATCTTTGTGTTCGGCAACATCTTTATAAGAACGGCCCAGTAAACGTTTCACAGAAAAAATTGTATTTGCCGGATCGGTAGTCAAAAATTCTTTCGCCTCATTTCCAACAATGGCTTCGTTTTGAGCGTTAAAATAAACCACAGAAGGTACTAAAATGCCTTTTCCGGAATCGTTAATTACTTGGGGATCTTTTTCCGGATTGATAAAAGCAACCAGACTATTGGTTGTTCCTAAATCTATCCCAACTATTATTTCTTCTTGCTGTAACGAACCTGTAGCCAGATTGATTGATATTTTTGCCATGTGGCGAATTTACACACTTTGTGCTGTAAAATTGTTGAAATTTAGTCAATAGTTATGCTCGTGAGGAAGGTCTGTCTTTCGTTGGAGGGCCTTCGTTTAATTTTGTTTTTTCGATTAAAAAAGGTATTATATTTTGTTTTTAATCTTGTTGTTTGCATAAAAACATTTTTTATTGCCTTTGTAGTTGTGTTTTGTGTTTTCTTTTTGGTCATTTTTGATTTATTAATTAAAAGATTATGAAAAAACAACTATTTTTTATTTCTATTTTAACTTTATGTATTCCATTTTTGGTTTTTTCTCAAAATATAACAGTCGGTAGGGTGGTTACGGTAAAAAACGAGCCATTGATTGGTGTTTCCGTGAAGATAAAGGGTTTGGTTGGTGGAGCTGTGACTGATAACGACGGTAAATTCCGTATTTCGGCAGCAGAAAATACTATTCTTGTAATCAGTGCAGTAGGCTACATCACGAAAGAGGTTAAAGCTGGCTTAGATGAAATGCTTATTTCACTTGAAGATAATCCTGAAAATCTGGAGGAACTTGTTGTAGTGGGAACGAGGGGAAAGGCCAGGTCTGCATTGCTTACGCCTGTACCGGTAGATGTGATTAAAATGAGCGACGTACGTATGGCTTCCGGAAAAATGGATTTAACATCAATTTTAAATTCCACTTCACCATCTTTCAATTTCAGTAAGCAGAGCGGGTCTGATGGAGCAGACCAGGTTGATCTTGCGACACTAAGAGGTTTGGGGCCAGATCAAACCCTTGTATTGATTAACGGGAAAAGGAGGCACCAAACAGCTTTTGTTGCTGTAGTGGGTTCAAGAGGGCGTGGAAACTCCGGAACAGATCTAAATGCTATTCCAGAGTCTTCAATAGATCGTGTCGAAATTCTGCGCGATGGTGCCTCTGCGCAATACGGCTCTGACGCTATTGCGGGCGTAATTAATGTTATCTTGAAAAACGAAGTTGGAAAATTGAATATTAATGCTGGTTACTCCGGTTATTTCGATCCAAAATACAATGCGTCTTATGCGCCAGAACTCGGTCAGTACAGGCAAGGTACCGCAATTGACGGAAATGCTTTTTCACTCGGTGCAAATTATGGTATTGCTCTGGGCAAAAACAAAGGATTTATTACTTTATCGGGTAATTTCCTTACCAATGGAAAAACATTCAGGCAAAATCTTAATACAGATTTAAGCAGTGCTGATGGTTTACCTGTAAATGCTGTGAGGAGATCTGCCGGGGATGGATCAGTTACATCAGGCGGTTTTATGTACAATATGGAGTTGCCGATCGCAAAAACCAATACGATAATTTATTCCTTTGGCGGCTTTAATGCGAAGGCATCAGAAGCATATGCATATAGCCGGAATTTATCTGCCCGGCCAGATCGATTTCCCGAAGGTGTAACAACCGGAAATCCTATTTTGCAGACTACAACAGATGGAGAAGTTTATTTCGATCCATTAATTCAAACAAAAATCCAGGATTTGTCTTTCGCAGTTGGTATCAAAGGCATATGGGGAGAAGGTTGGAAATGGGATTTCAGCAATACCCTTGGACGAAACAATTTCCATTTCTACGGAGATCAGACATTTAATGCTTCTTTGGGTGCATTTCAAACCAGTTTTGATGATGGTGGATTCTCGTTTCTACAAAATACTGCAAACTTTAATTTAAGTAAGGCAATACCTTCTGTCGCATCTGGCCTAAACCTGGCTTTTGGATTGGAACATCGATATGAAAATTATCAGATTTATGCAGGCGAACCCGCTTCTTACCTAAATTACGACCCAGACAAAGCCTCAGGTTCACAGGGTTTTCCGGGTTATCAACCTGCCGATGAAGTAAACGCAGGCCGTTCAAATTTTGCTGCTTATGCAGATGCCGAACTGGATGTAACAGATAAATGGTTAATTGGTGTGGCAGTACGTGGTGAAAATTACAGCGATTTTGGTTTTACCAGCAATTACAAACTCGCCACACGTTATAAACTTGCGCATAATTTTAATGTCCGTGGTTCCATCAGTACAGGTTTCCGCGCGCCTTCTTTGCAACAAATTAATTATAGCAATTCGTTCACAAATGTACAAGGTGGCAATGTGTTTGAAGTTAAAATTGCGCCAAATTACAGCCCAATAACTGCAGCAGCAGGTATCCCGGAACTTAAACAGGAAAAATCGGTCAATGCAAGTTTGGGTATAACCTGGAAACCGTTCTCAAATGTTAATATCACATTAGATGGCTACAGAATCAATATTAAAGATCGGGTTGTATTATCTGGCCAGTTTGACTCGAGTATTCCTGCGTTAACATCGATTCTTGAGGAACTTAACGTTTCACAAGCTCAGTTTTTTGCTAATGCGGTAAATACTACCAACTATGGTTTAGACCTGGTTATTGATTATACCAAGCATTTTAATACCAACCAGACCTTTAAAGTTTTGTTTACGGGAAATCTAAACCGACTTAATATAGATCAGATTAATATACCTGGTGCGCTGAGTGGTTCGTATGAAAGTCAGCAGGCTTTTTTCAGCGACCGTGAGCAGGCTTATCTCAAGGCGTCTGCACCACCAGTAAAATTGGGTTTAAACCTCGATTATAGTTTTTCAAAATGGATGGTGGGTACGCACTTCCTGTATTATGGCAAAATTTCCCTTTTAGGTTATGGATATGCCAATACTTACCCGCCTTTAGTTGCTTTGGATAATGATCCAAATACACTGGTCTTAGAGCAATTCAATTATTCAGGAAAAGTTGTTAGCGACGTGTATGGATCATATAAATTTTCAAAAAACTTTAGCATTTTTTTCGGTGTAGATAATGTATTTAATGTACATCCGGATTTAGGTTATGTAGATGGTGCAAAACAATCTGCTTATGATACTGAAACCGGAGGTGCCTGGGATGCTGTTCAAATGGGATTTAACGGGCGCAGGTTATTTACCAAAGTGGCCTTTAGCTTTTAATTGCAAAATAAGAGCAGTGCTGAAAAACTGCTCTTACTTTTTGTTTTTATTTTTTTCTTCGATCCAAAGCGACATATATTTTGTGCTTTGAAACATTTGATGACTCAAAATCTGACCAATAAAATTCTGTTGTCTGTGCTTGCTTAATCTGCCTTCAGTTTTTAAAACTTCAGCAATAAAATCAATTGCGTAACGGTCTATCCGATAACGCTGATTAATAATATGAATTCCATTTTTTTGAGCTTCCTGCCAGTCTTTGGTTGTTGAATACAGTTGCGCCGCGGCTGCTGTAAACTGCTCTGGATCATCTTGAATTTGCCCATTCCAGGGTAACTTTCCTTTCATGGCTTCTGCACCAATTTGTGTGGTAACAGATGGTGTTCCACTTTGCATTGCATCAATAAATTTTCCTTTTACACCGGCACCAAACTGAATTGGAGCAAGCAAAATTCGATGGTGGCCAATTGTATAGCGCGCATCTTCAGCACGGCCATGAACAAAAAAACGTTCTTCTTTATTTTGCAGTTGAAAAACCTTCTGACTAGGATATGAACCATATATGTTCAAGTTTACACCCGGAAGCTTTTTACGAAGTTCGGGCCAGATTTGTGTTTTTAAAACCTGTACAGTATTCCAGTTCGGTTCATGAAGAAAGTTGCCAATGAATATAAAGTCTTTACGCTTTTCAAAAGGCAACCAGTTTTTAACGATATCTTCAGTTATTGAAGTTTCCAGAAAAGGAAGGTAATAAATTAACGAAGCATCTATTTTAAAGTCTTTTTTCAGAATCTCCATTTCCGATTCAGAAATGATTAATGACAGATCACAGCGTAAGATTGACGCAATTTCGCGTTTTGCAAGGTCTGAGAACAGATTTGTTTCCAACCTCTTTTTTGAACTTTCTTGCCGCGCCTGGCGAAGTAAATGCAGATCCTCTGTATCAAGTATGCACATGGCTTCGGGACATTCCTGCCTGATTCGCCAGCCATATTGTTCTTCAATCATAAACCGATCAAAGAGCACATAGTTGGGTTTGTGCTGATGTATAAAAACGTCGAAGCTACTGTCATTTAACACAATGGCTTGTTCTTTAACGCCAAGTTCTTCCAAATTAAAACTAAAATCACTTTTAGATGCGGCGCAGGCAAAAATGATTTCAAATTCATAAGCTAAAAATAATTTAATGAGTTGTACCATCCTCGTTCCCGCCGCAGATGAAGTTGGTTCGGGCCAAACCAGGCCAATAATTAATAACTTTTGCTTGCTCATGATTGAAATTTCTGCAAAATAAGTGCTTTGCATGCAAAATCAAACGTTAATTTGTCAAAATTGCTTAGGAGCTAAAGGATTACCAGAGACTTCTGAAATTGCTGATGCTTTTAAGGAATCCTTGCAATTATTTTTTAATTTTGCAACAAGTTAAAACATCATGTTAGGATTAAAATTATTGACGGACCCGCGTTGGGCGAATATTGCTGAATCAAATTTGGAGGAAATTTTATCCGATCATGCATGGTGCGAACAAAAAGCAGCAAGTAACGCGATTACGCTGATTACGCAGAATTCAGAACATCAGGATTTGGTAGACGAGCTAACTGCAATTGCTATTGAAGAGATGCAGCATTTTCAAATGGTAATTGACATCATCAAAGCACGTGGATATACCTTAACACGAGAACGTAAAGATGACTATGTTGGTCGACTGGTGAAATTCAGTAAAAAAGATGGTAGCCGCAATACGGCCTTTATTGACAGACTTTTGTTTGCTGCTATGATAGAAGCGCGCAGTTGCGAGCGTTTCCGTGTGTTATCACAAAATATTCAGGATGAAGAACTGTCTAAATTCTACCACGAATTGATGGTTTCTGAAGCAACACATTACACCACTTTCCTGAATTTTGCCCGCAAATATAGTGTAGATGTTGATGTGGATAAACGGTGGAAGGAATGGTTGGAATTTGAAGGCGAGCTGATTAAAAGTTTCGGAACTAAGGAAGCTATTCATGGTTAGCCTGAAGTCAAATGTCCGAAAGTTGGAGGCAGTATCAAACTTAGGCTTCGTATTAATTCTTTAGTTGAAGATAGGCAAGTAAAGGCGAACTAATCTGACTAGTTTTTTGTTCAGGTTTTGAGATAGTTGCTTTTACGCTCCGGCCTCAGAGTTCTGACTTATGCATATTCCACAGCCAGATTACGATATCCTGATAACTGTCGATACCCTTTTTTTGATTGTTTAACTTCAGAAAACGATCAAAAGTTGCATCCATATAACCGAACATTTGTCCGTTGTATTTTCTCCAGAATTCTTTTTCAATTTTAAAATCTGCAATTACTGCAGGATCTAGTTTGTCATAAAGTTTTTGGTAATCTGCTGGCGATTTCATCCTTACTTCAAATAAAATATACCTCAGCATTTCATAATTTGCAGAGTATTGGTAATGTAAATCCGAACTGTTTACCGCCGTTAAATAACCCAGTAAATTTGCTTCATCTTCATAAGCAATGCCCAGTTGATGAGCAATTTCGTGGCAACTCACATAGGGTTTCACAAATTCTGGTAATAACATATTCATATTTGCTTCGCCAGAAAGTGGCGCATAATATCCTTCAATGCCTATTTTGCTGATCACAAAGGAACTGAGTACAGATTTTAAACAAGGGTTTTGGTATCTAAATAACTGATTTTTCTTTGCCATAAATTGATAGGCATTTGCTGATATTTTCTGCAGTTCTGTTATTGTGTATTTCGGGAACGTAGGTTGCGCAATTTTCAAAATATTGGTTTTGCGCACAAAATAATCCGCTAAAGAAACCAGCTCTTTCACGTTGTATTTCTCATCTGCAATTGACAGTTCCTGATTTACCATCGGGCGGCTGTAATTCAATCCCCAGACCATTTTGAAAATGATGTACAATATCAATATAAAGTTGAAAACTTGTACAGGAATCCTAAATCGGTGATTTCTGTTTAGTTTTTTCTGTCGAAGCTTTCCTGCAAAAATGATGATTTTATACAACACAAAAGTAATTAAGGCGATGTAGATAAAATCTCCGATTGCAAAAGGAAAAAGCGAGGAAACATACCGGAGTGCTGATGAGATGTAAGGATAAACGCCGAGCGCATAATACCGCTGAACAATTATAGGAAAAAAGCCAAAAGTGAATATCGACAAGCTTAAAATCAAATATATTGAACTTTTGATAAGAAAATTACGAATTCCCATTTGGGTAGATTATTGGCTAGGTGACAAAAATTATCCCAAATATAATTAAATTAGTGTTTCTCAGAGCTGTGATATATTATTAATTGCAGGCTGTTGTTAATGAAAAATCAATGCGCGATTCGCGAAAAAAAATAGAGAATAATTGCGTTAAATAAATTATAGTCTTTGGAAATTTTCAATTTTAAATTACTTTTTGGGGACTTCTCTGTATATAGGTGACTTTGGATCAAAATTATAAAAAAATACCACCGAATCTGAGGATGTAAAAGACATAAACCGTTTGTAACTATCTGTTTTTATGAATTCATTATAGGCACCAGGAGATGACTTTTTCAAATTTTCGAGATAAGAGTTTCTAACAGATTTTGCTTCGAATGGATCCACAATCCAGTTAACAGCTGAGACTAAATAGGAAAATAAAATTGCAAATAAAAATAGTCCTGCCGTTAGTCGGATAATGATTAAACACCAAGCTCTTACATAGTTCATTTCCGTTTTGTTACGATAGATCATAATATTATTAATTTAATTATTTCTAAAATGGTTGATTTTTAATCACATAATTCGAGTATATGATACTTGGGCAGATTCGGAATAATAATTATAACTAATCGTACACCAATAAATAAATGATATTGGAAAACCATCTGGAGTTATACTCTGCTTAATTTTTAGTTTTATATTGATTGTATTTTGGGCATGAATTATACTACTAACACTCATCGGTTCAGCCAATGTATAATCTATTCCTAATGAGGCCGAAATAAAGTTAAAGTTGGAAATTGTAGTAGGATGATCTCTATAATATTTAAATGAAAACATAAAGCTGGATAGCGGTCTTTGTATATGGCGACTATCTGTAATATCTACCTTGTGCAATGTATCAGGAGGGAAAGGTGCCTGTACATTCACACTAATGTTAGTGCTTGTGGCTTTTGATAACTCATAGTCACTCTCACTATATAAGCCCGATGTTTGCGTGTAATTTATGAAAAATTCTGAAGCAGCCTGAAATTCTTGTATAAGTTGTAAGAAAATATCAAATTGGGAACTTTTTTGGCCTACATAAACGCCATTCTGGATGGTCAGGTTCTTTCCGCCGCCTTTAATAATATAAGCTAGCTTATAATAGCTCCCGAAGTTACTAAAGACCTCTACATCACCCTCTTCAATACCAAAGTTTTGATGATCGATATAGTCTTTACCAGCGATTGAAAAACGCATATTGGTACTTAAAAATTCATTAATACCATATACTGTATACAATTCCACAAAAACTGTTAATGGTTCATTAGTTCCAGGAAATGTAAGTATTGGATGATCCCATTGATATTGTATTTCTGGAAACATGCTAAATAAATTCAAGAAGGAGTTTTCTTGTTCTGTATTGGCTAAGGAATTAGGATTGATTTTAAGGCTATTAGTTATAAGTGTTTCGTTTTGGATCGTCTCTTTTTTACAAGAATTAAAAATTACAAAAGTAAAGAGTAAAAGCGTTATTCTTTTCATTATTAAGTTTTTAAATCATTGATATTTAATGTTGTAGGTTTTTATAAAGTTAGTTAAACGAACTATATATCTGTTTTTAATCGTGATTTTTATGTAAACAACAGAGACTAATCAAAATAGGTGATGAACCGTCTGGTAAAGTGTGGGAGGAAAATAGATAAGTAATTCCTGGATTGTGCGCAACGTATCAAGCATTTAATGAATAAATTTAAGCTCCATTGTTGTTACAGAAATTTTATTGGCTAAATGTAAAAGCGATAGTTAAATACATAACAATATATTTTATGTAATAATATGTGAACAAAGCGTCAAACATTCGATTGTGTAGAAGTGCTTTTGATTCAGGGTATGGAAACGGAGGTTGTTCGCCATTGCTATAGCGGCGATAAATAAATGTGCTTTATCTATTGATTTTCTTTTTTGCTTAGGATCTTTTAGGATAGAACTGGCCACAAGTGCAGCTTTGCCATCAAAAGGGAGAATCTGGAAGTGAATTAATAAGCAGTTCCAGAAATCCAGTTGAGCGCCTTGTGCGCCTACAAAGATTTCAAATTCTGTAACGCTGCAAATGCTCAACTGATCAAATTCCTGAACTAAAGTAAATAAATGAGTTTTGGACTTGTCTTTTTTTTGAAATAATCAATTAAAATAGAGGTATCAACCATTACTGTTTGGTTCTCCATTGATTTATTGATGTTCTATTTTTAGAAATTTGCTCTAGCTGTTCTTCATTAAAGACCGGCCTGTACTGTTGCTCATAATCAGTTTTTTATATAAAATATACAATTGAATTTAGTTCTGTTTACAGAGGTGAAAAGACATCTGTTTTTGTATTTTATCTTTCGAAAGTTAACCTTTTGCCTAGTTGATCGGTTGTAAATCTGCCTTTCACATAAGCTAAATTTCCGGAAACGAAAGTGTGTGTAATGCTGGCCTGAAAGGTATCGCCATCAAACGGACTCCATCCACATTTGTAAAAATTATTCAGTTTAGTTACCGTCCATGAATCTTTCAAATCAACCAAAACCAAATCTGCCCAATATCCTTCGCGAATAAAACCTCTTTTCTCTATGTTGAAACAAATGGCCAGATTATGTGCTGTTTTCTCCACAATTTTCTCCAAAGATATTTTGCCTTGCAAATGCATTTCTAGCAAGGCTGGCAATGCATGCTGAACCAATGGGCCTCCTGAAGGTGCCTGAAGGTAAGCTTGTTGTTTTTCCTCTAAGGTGTGTGGCGCATGATCTGTCGCAATTACGTCAATGTTGTCGTTTAACACACCTCGAAGGATGCCATCCTGATCTGCGGCGGTTTTAACGGCCGGATTCCATTTTATGAAGTTTCCTTTATCTGCGTAATTGCTGTCGTTAAACCAAAGGTGATGCACGCAAGCTTCGGCAGTAATTCGTTTATCTTTCAAAGGAATTGTGTTGTCAAATAATGAAATTTCTTTCTCGGTCGAGATGTGTAGAATGTGCAATCTGGTATTGTATTTTTTTGCCAGATCTACCGCAAGTGAAGAAGAGATGTAACAAGCTTCTGCACTTCTGATAAGCGGATGCATATTTATAGTGATATTCTCTCCGTATTTTTCTTTGTATTGTGCAAGATTGTGTCTTATGGTGGCTTCATCTTCACAATGTGTAGCCACTAAAATTGGTGCCTGGCTAAAAATATTTTCCAGTGTTTTTTCATTGTCGACCAACATATTTCCGGTAGATGACCCCATAAATACCTTAATTCCACAAACATTTTTCGGATCGGTTTTTAAAACTTCATCAATATTATCGTTGCTGGCACCCATATAAAATGAGTAATTTGCAAGTGAAGTTTCTGCGGCAATATTGTATTTGTCTTGTAGTAAGGTTTGTGTTAAAGTATTTGGAACGGTGTTGGGCATTTCCATAAATGAGGTAATTCCGCCAGCAACTGCGGCCATACTTTCGGTAAAAATATCTGCTTTATGGGTAAGACCTGGCTCACGGAAATGAACCTGATCATCTATCATACCTGGAAGGAGATATTTTCCTTCGGCATTAATTTCTTCGACATTTTCTGCGGAAAGGTTCTCGCCGATTTTTTCGATAAAACCATCTTTTATTAATACATCGGCAACTATTTTCCGGCCTTCATTAACGATTGTGGCCGCTTTGATCAGGTAAGAGTTCATGGACTCAAAGGTAGTAAATTAGTATTGAGTAAGAGGTATTGAGTTATAAGTATCAAATACTAAGCATCAAGACGCGTATCAAGGATTAAGTCTTGAGACTGGATAGAGTAGAGCAGGTAAAGATCGATGATGCATCGATATCGTAAGTTGGGACTTTCAGCTTTCTCCCTTAACCTTTCATCCTCAAACCCTCAACCTTAATCACTATCTTTGCAGGCTATGGCGAAATCATTCGAAGAGTTTAAATTAAATCGGCAGATTTTAAATGCAGTTGCAGATGCTGGTTACACGGTGGCAACCCCAATCCAGGAAAAAGCGATTGCGCCCATATTATCGGGGCAAGATATTTTCGGCATTGCCGAAACTGGTACAGGTAAAACTGCGGCTTTTGTTTTGCCTATTTTAATGCAACTGAAATATGCGCAAGGCGAACATCCAAGAGCTTTAATTCTTTCGCCAACACGAGAACTTGCCATGCAAATTGCTGAGCAGGTAAAACTATTTTCTGCATATACCGACCTTCGTTCTGTTGTTATTTTCGGCGGTCTTGGCCCTAAAACGCAAAAGGAAGAAATCTCTAAGGGCGTAGACATCTTAATTGCCACGCCCGGAAGATTTTTAGATTTATACCTTGCCGGCGATATCAATGTTCAGAGCCTTAAGTTTCTTGTATTGGATGAGGCAGATAAAATGATGGATATGGGTTTTATCGGTTCCATTCACCGTATACTGGAAGTTGTTCCACGTAAACGCCAGAATCTATTGTTTTCAGCAACGATGAGTGATCTTGTACAGAAAATTGCCGGCGATTTCCTTAAAAATCCAACCATTATTGAAGCTTCGCAGCAGGCTACACCGGCACAAAATGTGACGCAATCGCTGTATTATGTTCCCAATTTTAAGACGAAAATCAATTTGTTACAAACCTTATTAAAGGATGATGAAGCATTTAAGAGGTTAATCATTTTTTGCAAAACAAAGACTGTAGCCGATAATATTTTCAGTTTTATTGAACGCCGCTATGGTGCAGAACATGTACGTGTTATTCATGCCAATAAAGGGCAGAATACAAGAATTAATTCCATTAACAGTTTCAAAGAAGGCAACATTCGGGTATTGGTGGCAACAGATGTGGCAAGCAGGGGAATTGACGTAAGTGATGTTAGCCATGTGATTAATTTCGAAGTGCCCATTATTATTGAAGATTACGTTCACCGGATTGGAAGAACCGGGCGTGCATTTGCTAAAGGCGATGCAATTACTTTTGCCACCGAAGCCGAGAAGTATTATATCCGGAAAATTGAAAAACTCATTCGCCAGCAAATTCCTGTACATGAAATTCCGGCAGGTGTATTTATAGAAGAAACTCCTTACGAAGAGCGCCAGCATATTGCCAGAGAAATCGACAATCAAAAACGTAAAGAAGACCCGGATTTTAAAGGCGCATTTCACGAGAAGAAAAACGCGAAAGTGATTGATCAGAAAAATCGGGATAAGGCCAAAGCAAAAGCCGGAAAAGCAGTTAAATCTTTCAAAAAAGGAAAACGTTTCGATAAAAAGAAATCATGAAATCCAGAATTACCCCGTTAAATATCGTTACCTCTATAGCATTCGCACTTTTGGTGCTGAGTTTTTTTCAGCATCCGCAAAATTCTCAGCAATTCAATTTCGGTGGGTTTTACAAATTGATTTTGGGCTGCTTAATTTTGGTTACGTTTATTACAGATCTAATTTTCCGTTTTACGCTCAAAAACTTAAAACGCTTGTGGATGGTAGAACTTACATTTATCGTTACCACTGCAATCTTGATGGTAATTTTACAAAAATTGACTTAATCAATCCTTTAAATCGGATGTAAAATCAGCATCTTTGCAGGCTTGAAAATTAAAACAGAACATTCATTTTTATGAGAACAGCAGAAATAAAAGTTACCGTTGAATTAGACGACAACAATATGCCCGAAAATATTCTTTGGGAAAGTACAGATGCCAAAACAACAGACCAGGTTCCGGTAAAATCTATGATTCTGGCACTTTGGGATCACAACTATAAAAACTCTATGCGTATAGATCTTTGGACAAAAGATATGCCTGTAGATGAAATGAAACGCTTTTTCTATGAAACTCTTCAGACCATGGGCGACAGCTTTCTACGTGCAACCGGTGAAAAACTGATTGTAGAAGATCTTCGCGATTATTGCGCTCATTTTGCAGATAAAATGGGTATTGATATGGGCAAATAGTTTCCGCTGCATTTAACCTCTTTAACAGATATAATATGTTAATCATCAGTAAATTTAGAGCGTGGATTGGTGTTCTGCTCTGCTTTATTTCCGGCTTCTGTCCAATGCTTAAAGTTCCGATTAAAGGAAACTGGAATTTGTACCAGTCTGACGCCAGATTGTTTTTTATTACCTATGCTATTATTGCACTCGCTGTACTGGTCTTATTTGTTAGAAAACCGAGCGCGTTTCGCTTTATGAGTTTTGTAATGGGAATCTGGTATGTTATCAGTATTATCGCGGTGTATTTTACAGCGCACAACTATACAAAATATGGCATCGCCAATAAACTAATTGGTAAAGTGGTTCATTTCCAATGGGGATGGATTGTATTATTGGTTGGTGTTCTTTTTATGCTTTTCAGTGTGAAACGTGGCGAAAAACTTGTCGCTACAAGCGCAGAGGCCATATAATTGAAGTTTTTAGCTATCGGAAAGTTTCCAGCCTTTCCGATAGTCTACTTTCCTGAAGCATACTTCCGGAAATTAAGCCTTAGAATTTGATTCTGAAATAAAATGCTTCAATTAGTTATTTTTCCAACAGTCAGACCCCCAATCTGTTGCAAAAAACTACATCTTGTGTAGATGCAAGTCCTAATTTTCTACAATGTCTGATATAAATATTTACTCCTGTAGGTTTTAAGTATTCCAGTTTCGGTCGGTTTTTACCATTTTTAATTTATTGATTTTTTACTGCAGAAAATAGTTTTAACGCGGAACCATCAGGTTATTTCATAAAAAACCGTGTTTTTTTTTGATGCATTATTGAACTAGCGTGCAACTTCCTTTGCGTATAATTACCACCTCTTGGCTTAGTTTTTGTTTAGCAAATGAGGCAGTTACGCTGCAGATCATTTTACTAATCTTTAAATTTTAAACCTATGGCTTTCATAGCTAGATTAAATTTTTCAGGCCAAAAATACCGCTCCATTCCTACATCCCATTTCGGTAGTAAAGTTTTTAATGTGCCGGCAATGCCGAATCGTATTGGTCAGAATATATCACATACAATAAACCTGAACCAGTTAAAATTACCGTCAACAATTCGGGTTCTAAAAACAAATTCAAGCGATTAGTAAAACGATCATTTTGCCGAAAATACTGCCTCACCGGGAAAATTAATCCAACACGACTGGCAAATTTCAGCAACCGGATCAAACTTGTATAAACGTAAGGCGCTCTTGCATCTAATATCTGAAACCGCTTTTAATCGCTCAAATTTCACGCAATTCTTAGCGCATATAGCAGATATTCAATCTCGCCTGCATCTGTACAAGATTCAGAATAACCGTTTTTAACACAAAATAAAAGCGGAGCAAATACAAATCATCTACTATGGAACGAAAACTCATCACAGAAATTAATATTGAGAATAAAGCAATTACGCATATTGCTTCCTTTATGTTAAAACAGGTTTTTAATGGTCATCATTATTTCGAACTTCGTTTTAATAATGATAAAATGGGATTTCCGGGGCTCATCACGCTCGATGAAACTAAGAATTTTGTAGGTAAAACCTTAACTGCTTCTTTCGGCCATGCAAGCGATAAACTTCAGGAATTCTCTGGTTTAGTCACCAATGTTCAACTCAGCCAAAGTCACGGTTATCACGGATTGATTATTGTAAGTGGTTATAGTCCAACTATATTGATAGATCGTGGTGCAGATCTTGGATCTTACCTGGAAAAAAATCTAGACGAAATTGTAAAACTTGCAACTCAGGATACGCCAAGTAACGACCTGAATATCGTATCTAAAGCAACAAGAACACAGGCTTTAGATTATGTAATCCAGTATCAGGAAAGCGATTTTGAATTTCTAAACCGATTATCTGCCGAATACCACGAATGGTTTTTTTATGATGGCAAGCAACTGAATTTCGGCAAACCCGATGAACAGCGTCAGGTTTCTATGTTTTATGGACGAGATGTTCAGAATCTACAATATGGAATGGGGATTGCGCCAATTAAGAAAAAACGTTTCGCATATAATCCTAAACAGAATGAAATGTTGCAGAGCGAAAGTACAGGAAAAACAAACGGAACGCCAGATTTGGCGCATGCCGTAGAGGTATCCAATCTTATGTACAGCAAAACCTTCAACCAGCAATCCAGAATCCGGATTGATACCGATGCTGATATTCAAAGTTTGGTAGAGAATGAAGAAAAAGCCAACATCAGCGAATTGCTAAAACTTAAAGGCGATGGAGACAATGCAGAACTTGGAATTGGCAGCATTGCAGAAGTTACCATGAGCGTACGCGAAGAACTTGCTTTTAAAACGCAAAGCCTGGGGAAATTTCTGATCACTGAAATTACGCACCATATTGATGAAAATGGAAAATATCACAACCATTTTGAAGGTTTGGTGTCGTCTACAGAGCGTATTCTGGTAAATAGCGCAGAAAAACCAAATCCGGATATGCAACTTGCAGATGTGATTGATAATGACGATCCGCAAGGTCAGGGCCGTATTAAAGTTCAATTTAAATGGGCTTGTCAAACAAATGATGTTACCGAGTGGCTTCGTGTAGTTACACCAAATGCAGGTATTGGCGACCGCGGATCTAACCGTGGATTTTTTGCCGTTCCGGAAATTGGCGACCAGGTTATTGTAGGTTTTGAAGAAGGAAATATTGCCCGGCCGGTGGTTATGGGAAGTGTGTATAACCAAAGCAATGTAGACAGTACACCACAAATCCAAAATCATTTAAAAAGTCTAACCACAAGAAGTGGCCACTTAATAGAATTTGATGATAACGAAGGCACTCAAGGAATTAAGATTACAGATATTCACGCCAACATAATCCATATTGACACAAAAGGAAATAATATTACTATAACTGCACTGGAAAACATGACTTTAAATTGCAAAAATATGCAGATTAATGTGCAAGAAAATATGGGCGTACAAGTTGGCAAAGATCAATCTGTTAATGTTGGCGATAATCAAACGATTTCTGTGGGTAAAGACATTACCACCAGCGCAGGGAATAACTTTTCATTAACGGCAACCGGAGATATTCAGGAAAGTTCTGACAACCGTACCGAGATGGTTAGCAAAGATTTTTTACGTAAAGCAGAAACATCTAATGAGTTGGCCAGCCAGGTGAGCATTTTCAGTCAGGCAGAAAATATGACGCTGCAAAGCGGAAAAATTGTAGAAGTGAACAGTGCCGAAAAATCTAAAATGTTCTAAGTTATGGCAATTCTGAAAAATGCAACCAATATGACCATTAAGGTTGCGGGGACGTACACACTTGAGGTAGAAAAAAACCTGGAAAAACAGGCAGATAAGGTTAACGTAGAAGCTATCCATGATAATTTGGTTTTGGCCTGCAACAAAAGAATTGTAGGCAGGGGAGGCAAAGCATGAAATTACACAACGGTTTTAAAGTTTTTTTAATGATTATTTCTGCAACAATTATGAGTTGCAACGGGCAAAATATGGAAGATAAATTTGATTGGTCGGCTACATTATCTGCACCACAGGAATATCCGATAGAAGTATATAAGGGAGAGATTTCCGGAGAAGGCTACGGACAAACGCTGGCTCATTTCGGGCCGGTATCTGTTGGTTGGGGAAATCAAGGTGGCGCTATTGTTTCAGGACCGGATCAAAAAAATCTTCCGGATTATCTTGGCCTTACCTGGGTCTCTTTTGCTGAAAAAAAAGTGTATTCCGGTCAGTTTACATTGCCAAAAGAAAAGATAACCAAGCTTTTTAAAGAAGGTTTCGGAAATCCCGGAACGGAAAAAAAATCTACTTACAACACTTTTGTAATCGGCCTGGCACCAAAAGGCAATATTGTATTGTGGGTTGCAGGAGATGGTAACCAGGTAGAAGTAGCAAAATTTTCTGCTACCGAAACAAAAATAGATACCGCTTCATTGTCTGATGAAGATAAACACATGTTTACCGTTAAATATGTAGATTATGTAGTTTCAGATTCGATGATTGTAAAACCATCCGTTCAGGAAAAAATCAAGAGAAAAGGTTATCCGCCAGTTACACTTTTTACACAAACTTACGAGGAGAAGTACCATTGGGCACCAAAAATTATTCTTCCGGAAGGTTATAAACTAGCCGCCTGGGAAGTTCTGATGTGTAATGGAGAGAAGGAATATATGTTGAATGCCGAAAATGTGCAAAGTAAGAATGAACGCGCATTGCCGTATTTGCTCACTTTCGCCTATACCGACGAAGCTAAGAACAAATATGAATCGTTTGTGGTGCTTTCCGGCGATGAAAATTACCTGCCGGATTTGCTTAAAGATGGAGATGCGAAGAAAATTCCACTTGATTTTGAGGAGAATGAAATTCGTGCGTTGGCAAAAGATAAGCTGGATAAAAATCATCCCGCAGAGCTGGAAATACATGCCGATCCTCAAAAGAAAATATTAAAAATTGACTTTAAACAACAGGGAACAACCCTGCCGATTCATCAGTTTAAATATTTAATGAACAGTTATGGCAGCAAGTACAACTAGTGTTCAGTTTGGCCCGTATAATGGACGCCAGGAAGGTGACAAAGGCATAGAAATCATTAAGGGAATGTTTTTCGATGGCACCCGGAACAATAAAACCAATACCGAAGGGCGCATGGAATACAATAAAGCCAGGAAATCTACAGATCCGGCAGATGTTGCAAAAGCCAAGGCTTATGAAGAGAATGGCAAAGACGATGAAACGAGCAGTTACCAAAATACGTACAGCAATGTAGCACGAATTTGGGAAGGCTATAAAAACGATGGAAAAATTTACGTAGAAGGAATTGGTACTACAGATAATGGCGAAGATGATACCTTAGGATTTGCTTTAGGTACAGGAACAACTGGTATAAGAAGTAAGGTAGAAAAAGGTTGTGATTTACTGGTGTCCAAATTGCCAAAGGGACGCGTAATTTCCAAACTGACTTTAGATGTTTTCGGTTTTAGCCGTGGCGCTGCGGCAGCGCGTCATTTTGTTGCAGAAATTAGCAAAGGTGAAGAACGTAAAAATGGTGCGGTTACACCAGCAATGGGGCATTTTGGCGCGGCCTTGAAAAGTGCGGGTTTAACAGTAGAACGACTGGAGATACGTTTTCTGGGCGTCTTTGACACCGTTTCTTCTTATGAACCTGGTGCATCTTCAATGGCTTCATGGTCTGCATTGAATCACGATTTTACAAACGATGTTGAAGAATTAAAGCTCAACAATATTCAACGGGCAAAATGTGTTTTGCATCTCACTGCAGAAAATGAACATCGGGAGAATTTCGCTTTAACACATACCCACGTTGGTGTAGAAAAAACTTTGCCTGGTGTGCATTGCGATATTGGCGGAAGTTATACGCCAGGTATAGAAAAAAAGGATGAAATTTTAAACGGCTCCTCAGACAAGCTGACGAAAGAACGCGATCGTTTGGTGGCCGAAGGCTGGTTTAAGACAGAACAGCTCACCATTCACAGTTTTAGAAGGAAACTTTCCGGAGAGCGCAATTTAAAAAATACATACAGCTACATTCCACTTCATTTGATGATTGAATACGGTTTAAAATTCGACAGTCAAATACCGATTAATAAAGCGCTTTTGGAAACGCAGAAATATGTGATAACTGGCGATCCTTTACTGGTGCGCGCAAAAACCAAACTCAAGGCATTCGTTTTTGATAATGGAAAGCCATATACATTTAAGTGGTTTAAAGATATTCACGAAAAATACAAAGGATCTAAATTACCTGAACAACGGTACGCGGATTATACTAAAGAACTGGAAGAACAAAATGATTTGCGCAAGTTACGCAATGAATATATGCATTGGTCTGCCGAGTATGATTGGGTTGGAATGGACCCGACACCAGATCGCGTTAGGGTAACTTACTAAAAAGATGGCCATGAATTATAGAAGTCTTTTATTGGATGATTCTGCCGGCGATAGTGATGAGCAGTATAAAGCTGAAGAGAAATTTTTGGCTTCGCCTGAAAAACCAGCAACGGGAAGCCAAACTTTACGTTCGGGATTTACGCAGCGTGGTGCACAGAAGAATTATGGCTTTACTATTCTTTTTGAAGATAACGGACAGGCAAATGAAATTAAATATGAATTGTCTGTTACTTCTCTTGGTTTTAACGAATATTCGAGATGTGAATTTGAAATTGATCGTACATCGCCAGTTTATATCAACGAAGTTGAACCAGATTTGGTTGCAGATCAGCTGGCCTACCTGGCCGGAAAAGTTTTTTATCCGCTTCGTGTAGAAACGGACACAACAGGTGCTTTCCTTTCTGTGACAAATACCGATGAAATTCGAAAAAGATGGTCTGCATGCCGGGCAGAAATAGAAGCACGTTTTGAAGGCAATCATACTTCGAGGTATATCAGAGTTATGGAAGACAGGTTACGGAATGATGATTTCATACAATTAACTTTCAAGTCGGATTGGTTTATTTGTGTTTATTTCCAGGCCATCTACAAAAACTATCATCCGGCAAATGCCGAAACAATTTACATGCGCTTTCCCAATCAGGAAGCGTGGACGGATGGATACGAGACAAAACAAACGCTTCTACAGGGAACAAACCATTTCGGAGCCGTAGAACTTCATCACGAAGGAAATTTAGTAGCTGATGAAATGAATTTAGAAAGCGGAAAGTATCATGCAAAATATATTCTTGATCCGGTTTCGCACATCATTAGGATAATTGTTGCAGAATGGACACAAGTTGGGAAAGCAGATAAAAAAATAACGTTCAAACTGTTCAGTACTGATGAAAACAACCCAGTAAAAGAGTCGCGTAAACAAACAGAAATGACCAACCTGGTTTTTCTTGATGGAAGTGATTCAGAGGCAAAACGCCCGGGTTTTTGGGAAAAATGGTTTTAAATACTAATTAAAAATGTTATGGCAGAGAAACATATAGTTGTACAGGGCGCCACTTGCTTATGCAATTTTGGCACCAAGCCCGATAAGCTGAAGGTTTTGACCAATAGCAAAAATTACGCAAATGACGATCAGGGAAGCAAGAAACCGATCGCTACGGATAAAGATATTGGTTCAACTTTTGAAAGCAATACTTTTGGCAGCTGTGCAAAGAAAAACAATTCGCCATGTACCGCCGTGGTTACAAAATGGTCGGCATTTTATGAGAAAACAATTCTGGATAACGGCGGGAAGATCTTACTGGAAGATTCTAAAGCAACCTGCCCGATTGGCGGCACAGATTGCATTAAAATTATTCAGCACGGGCAAATTGCACAACCCGGGGAGCAGAATTTTAAGAATACCAATGACGATGTACAAAAAAGTCTGAATCCAATGGTTGCGCCAGCAGATTTGGAAGAAGAAAGTGAAATGGAAACCGGTGTAATAGACGGTTAATCTAAATACAACATAACGCAATGGCTAAAAAAGGTGTAAAGAAAATTATCTGGAACGGAAAGGGAAGTGTACATCCGGATAAATCGAGAGCAAATCATACCCTCGTTATTGAAGGTGGTACTACTGTAGAATTGGTTGTTGGAGAATGGTTTCCGGGAACAAGTGAAGCTGAAAAGAAAAAAGATATCACCTGGATCAGACAATCAGGAGATAAAAAAGTTGACTATTATAAAGCAAGTCAGCCGGTTTCAAAACCTTATCGTTTAAATATTTCCAAAGCGAATGCCGGAAGAGTAACTTATTACGTAGAAGCGAGTTTATCTGGCTTCAAAGATCTGAGCGATTTTACGGGCCTTTTCGTACGCGCTTATAGTCCGCCGAGGTTGGTAAGTTCCTACTGGCGTGAAGATATTGAAGGCAATAGCAAACAAATCCATAGCGGCAACCCAACTCAATATAATGTTCCGCTGCATTTACACCTGGAACTGGAAGGATTAAGCGGTTACAATTGCACCGTTCATATTTACAACCGCGAGTTTGAATTGTTTCGTAATGACGATCAGAAAATCGCTAAAACCTATACCCAGCAATGCCTGAATGGAATATTGGATATCCATATTCCGGCTTCAGATGTATTGCAATGGCGTAAAGAAATTGGTGCAGAAAAACCGATAGAACAATTTTATATCAAGCTTACAGTAGACGGTGCAAAGGGATACGTAAAAGATACCACGCCAAAAGGCGATATCAACCATGCAGTTCACCTCTTTATTAAAAACAGTTTTGGTAAACTGATTGCCAAAGTAGTGCCTTTGCCTAAAGGCAATAAAGTAATCACTGTGGGCGATGAAGATAAACAACCTATTAAATACGATCTTTGTACATTTAAGCAAATCAGTATTCACGACAGAGAAGTAACCAAGACGGTTTTTGACGAAAAATCTCCGGGTACATATAAACTGGCGGAACAAAAATTTTCTTTTAATCTTCCAATTTTTTACGATACTGATGCCTATGAAGTTCCCGGAAGCAGCAAAGAATTGTTGAACAATGTGATCAAATATCTTGGGAAAAACCAAAAAGTTCCGGTTTTGATAGAATCATACGCAGATATCCGGAATTCTGATGAATACAATATGGAACTTACACACAAGCGTGCCAATGCTATTCTCAGTTACTTTTACACCAATGGCGTAAAAAATAAACTTACCGCACAAGCTTATGGCGAAAGTAAAGCCAAGCAGTTTGATTACATCACGAATGAAGATCGGCCTATCCATAAAATTAACCGGAAAACTACGCTAACTTTTCGCGTGAATAACCTCGAAACCATTTATTACAACACCTTAACCCCAAATTATGAAGAACCGGTAGATTTTTCTGTATTTGTTAAAGGTTTCAAAACCGACGAATGTTTGTTTATTAAGGATGGTAAAAAACAGCACGACCATACTAAAATAAAAGCATTAGAACTGGTAGGTTCTAATGCTGCACAAAATAACGTAAGAGATATTACACTAAACGGAGAAGAAGGAAAACTGAAAATATTTTCTTCTCCCGGAGATATGTTTCCAACGGCGCTTGGCCTTAAACCAAATCGTTATGAATTGCGCATCAACTGTTGCAGTTATTTCCCGAATATTGATAAAACAACATTAGTGGTTAATGCTTTTACAGATGCGTTATGGATTTTACAGGCTACTTATGATTTTGATGGAGATTATCCGATTGTATACCGGGGCAAACCAGAAACCATCACTATTGTAAAAGGAATTAAACAACTGGAAGAACGTGCCCGCTATTACATCGATAAATACCTGGCGGTAATTAAATATTTCCCAATGGGAAGTGCCTACGCAATGGTACTCAATCTGGCTTTTGATTTTTTCATTTCAGAGGCTGATATGTATGGAATTGGCTACGCCAAGAAGTACAACTACAGCGGTGGTAAATTTAGTAAAGTCGAAAATTACACGGAAGCCAATCGCGATCTGGTCGAAAAAGGAATTCTTACATTGACCATCATTGTGATGATTGTGGAGTTGATTATCGCCGTGCTTACTATGGGAGAATCTGCAGCAACAAAACTTCCTAAATTAAAAAAAGCAGCCCGTTTGCTTAAAAAAGCACAGGAAGCAAAAGCGAAGGTAGAAGATCTGGGTTTTGAATTTATTTTCCCTAAAGTTGCTTTTACTTATGGCAGCTACCTGGAAAAATATAAAGATGGCATTATCCATTACATCACTGAATTTAATGTAAAAGCCGATCCGGTAATCGGAATTAGTTTTGCCAAAAGCTTAAGCCTTAAAAGTGTAATCCAAAAAGCTTTGCTTACGAATAAGAAAAATGAGCAGGGACAGGATGTAGCAACAGGCGACCTGGCAGACTTCAACCGCGCCATGAAAAATGAAGAAATCAATACCGATGATCAGCTGAACGGTAACTTAGGCAAACAGGCACGCAATATGGGGCGTGGACAAGTGAAAAGCGAAATTGGTAAAGGACTACAGACATTACTTGATCGTGCCGGTTATGATGCCAGTATAAATATCGAATTTAAAGGAAGCATTAGCCAGGAATATAAAATTAAAATTTCTGCACCTGCACCACATGAGCAATATGCGGGTAAAGTGACTATTAAAAACACATTAGCACAGGGATTAAGTAATAGTGCCGGAAAAGCGATAGGTACCAGTACGATTAAAATGTCAGCCAAATTGATGGTGAAAGGACGCATCCGCGTGATTGGCGTACTGCCAATATCTCCTTTTATTGCCGATACTTTTTTCAAAAATACAAGTACGCAGATTGATACCAAACTTTCTGCAGAACTTCAATCGCACCTGGTACATACCAGAACTTACGGCGCAGATAAAGAGCAGGGATTGTACTATGAAGATAAAATTTATTTTTCGGGAATTAAGGGAAGCGTAAACCTCGGCGTTACCGCTTCCAAAAAAGACGACGCCTCCTTTGATGAGGACAATAAATACGATCTTGTGGATACAAAATTCCATCTTTTTGATGAACACACCTTTACCGTGGCCAAAATAAATCTGATTTAAAATACCCAATGAAAAGCAAATCCATTCTACTTATTGCATTATTGGCACTTGCGGCTTGCAATACAAAAAACAAAGACATGAATACAGTTCCCATTACAGACTCCAATACCGAAACCATTACTGCGGCAAATACCGTAGCACAACAGGTAAAAGCCATCAAACATTATGCTGATGAGCCTCTGTATTATATTTTTGTTAACCAAAATCAGTGCTTCTTTCAGATTTTGATAAATGATGTTCCGGTTTTCCGATATTTTCAGGATGGCCAGATTATGACGCCAATTATTCTCAATAACTACATTAACCATTCCGGAAAACAAACCATTACATATAAACTGTATCCGCAAACCAAGTTTGAAACCGGCGAAGGTTTAACCGAACTGACCAATTATACGAAGATGAAAATTGATCTTTATGTGCGTAATAATGCGGATGTAGACAATAGTTTTGAAAACCAGAAACCGATTTTAACACATCAATCGGCCACGAAGGAAGATGGCAAAACCTTCATTGCCGATGGTAAAGATTATTATGAATTTAGTTTCGATTTCGACGCTAAAGTACCCTATGAATTGCCGGATTGGAAGGAAAGCCAGGATTTGTCTAAAATGGATCAGGAGGTATTGCTGAAGAAAACGGAAGCAGCATATCAGTATTACTGGAACATTATCAATACCAAAAAACAAGATGATTATTTCAGATTGGGTTTTTCATCAAATAAAGCGCAGGTAATTTCTGAATATTTCGATGAGAAAATGATTGAAGATGGCCTACAGGATGAACTGAAAGACTTTACCGAACCAAGTTTCAAGTTGCAGCCGCTTGAGAACTATAAAATGAAATTGTACGGGAATGGAAGAATTGTTTGCCTGGAGCAAAATAGTGAAGATTTACGCCTGAAATATCGTTGGGCCATTTGGGGCAAATACAAAACCGCCGAAGGCGAAACGCGCGTGAGTTTCTCCAGATTGTATTTGCACATGCCAAAGGGCAAAGACACATTTGAAATTATTCGCTAAAAGTGAAAGGTAGGGAAGTACAAGATCTGAGTTTGCTAATTAGAAAGTTTTAAACGATTAACTTATTGCTGCAAACTCAGGTCTTCTGAACTCCGACTCAAATATGATGCTGACTGGTCAGTTTTTCTACCGGATAACCTTTAGTTTTACATCTGGCAACGATTTCCTCATATTCTTTTTTTGGGATGGATTTATTTCTGCTCATAATAAAGAGGAATTTGTGGTCTGGATGGCCAACTACAACGTACGAATAATCATCTGCGAGTTCAATAATCCAATAATCAACTTTAATGGGCCACACAAACTGCGCTTTTAATTCGCCATTTTTGACATCATCTGCCGGAAACATTTTAGACGATCTGGAATACACTTTTTCATCGCTTTGCTTCTTATATGTTGTCATTACATCATAATATCCATCAGCATTTAAAGTGTATTTTGTGGTGGTTTCGCGGCTACCTTTATCGAAAATAGTGGGAATAGAATATAAAGAATACCAGGTTCCGCAGTATTTCTTTAAATCAAGTCTATCAACAGGCGCATTCTTGTCTTTAGAAGCGAATGGAATAAGCAAAAGCAGAATAGAACAGATGAATTTCATAAGGCCATTGGATTTAATGGACTTACGAAAAGAATGTGTCAGGTGGATTTCATGATTATGCTTTTATTGCGCCAGAAATCAAGCCCTATAAGTTGTATTGGCGTTCATCTGCAATAAAATGATCTTCTGCATCGGCTTCCAGCGGAATATACAGGCGATGCCATTCTTCGCCTTCAAGAATCTCCCAAAAATGTCCTTCACCTTCAGTATCGGCTGCAATAAGTAAAATTCCGGGTTCAATATCAAAAGTATTTCCATTACTTACTTTGAAACGAAGTTTGCCTTTAAGCGTAACCACATATTGGCGGCGCGGTGCCGGATGTGCAACTTTCTGATATGCATCAATTTCTGTTTGAGCAAAGAAATACCTGGAATTCAGGTGTTGGCGTGCAGGAATTTTTCCGATTTCAAAATCGCACTTTCCGTTTTCAATATTAATCAACCGAATGGCTTTCAAATAGCTTTTTGCCTTTTCGCTTTGTTCTGTCATTATTAAGTTTTTAAGTTAAACCCAGGTTTTTATTTTGGTGTTTACGTTTGAAATGGGTTTGTTTTAAGTTCTGGTTTCCGGTAATAATGCTGATATTTCCATCTACTTCTAGCATGGCCAACTTCACATCTTTATAATGATCTACACCATGTTCGCGCATGGCTTCACTCAGTTCTTCGTTCGTAATGCCGAGCTTGCTGAGGAGATCGAAATCGAGTTTTCCGTTATGAATCAGGATTTGCGGTTTGTCAAAAATAAGCTCGCGCAGGCGCTTGTTCTTAAACAGAAATTTCTTGAGAATGTAATTCAATATGAATAAAACAGCCGCGGCAGCAATACCGCCCAATAAAGTGGTGTTGTTGCCAACCATCGCATTTTGTACTGCATTGCTGATGAGTAAAATGAGTACAACATCTGTAGTGTTAAGCTGCGAAAGCTCTTTTTTACCGGTCAAACGAATGGCAACGAGCATGAAAATATAAACGGCCGTACTACGTATGGCGATATCTAAAAATGCATTCATCAGTTAAAATTTAAGTTCGGTTTGTCCGGTATTGCTGAGTTCGCGCTCGTGATCCAACAGCCATTTTTTTCGCCATAAACCGCCTCCATAACCAACAAGTTTGCCATTGCTGCCAATAACGCGATGGCACGGTACAACAATGTTGAGCTTGTTTTTACCATTCGCACTGGCAATTGCCCGAATTGCTAAAGGTTTGTGTGCAGAAAATTTTGCGTATGAAGTGGTTTCACCAAATGGAATTGCACATAAATTGTCCCAAACTTCCAATTGAAATTCGGTACCTTTTTGTTGTATGGGAAAATCAAAAACCTGCAGTTTGCCTTCAAAATACAATTCCAGCTGTGCTGCAGCTTTCTTACTTAACATATCTGAATCTAAACCCTGTGCGGGATTTTCGTCGAAAAGAATGGCATTTATAAAATGACCATCAGATAGGATACTGATTTTCCCTACCGGAGATTCTATTACAGTTGCATATTGATTTTCCATGATTTCTAAGCTACAAAATCTGCCGTAAAACGCATTTATCGGCATCATTTATCCCTGCAATATTACAACAATACAACAATTTTATCTTACAATATTTATCAAGAAAAGTATCTTTGCGCATATGCAGCTGGCCCGGGAAGTTAAGTATTTAATCCAAAAGGAAATTGTTTTGGAATGGCGTTCCAAATACACCATCAATGGCGTATTGCTTTATGTGGTTTCTACCATTTTTACATGCTACCTTTCATTTGTGAGTTTGAGTGATAAACTGGCCTGGAATGCTTTGTTTTGGGTTATCTTACTTTTCGCTTCGATAAATGGCGTTTCTAAAAGTTTTCTGCAGGAAACAAAAGGACAGCAATTGTACAGTTATATTCTGGCAAGCCCCGCTGCGGTACTTATCTCTAAAACTGTTTACAATACCTTGCTGATGCTTCTGCTCACCACAATTGCATTAGGGTTTTACACATTGGTATTTGATACGTTTACACCGCCGGATTTGCTTTTGTATTATGTTGCGGTAATTCTGGGGAGCATCAGTTTTTCTACCGTGTTTACTATGGTTTCTGCAATCGCAAGTAAAGCCGGAAATGGCGGAATGCTTATGGCTATTCTGAGTTTTCCGATTATCATTCCTGTATTGATTTTGCTCATTAAACTTGCCAAAAATGCCGTTGATGGTTTGCCTTGGGAAAATAGCTATGACGAAATCGGAATGTTGCTTATTGTGAATGTGCTTACAGTAGCCACCTCTTTGTTGCTATTTCCTTATTTGTGGCGAGATTAAGAACTTCTCGTTAGCATTCTCCGGTTACTTGCGCTCGATTATAACGAATGTATAGATCGCTTTGCGATTGCATCGCACCTAAGAAATTTAGATTTCACGTGCATCTCTTGCGCTCGTTTATAACAACTACAAGAAATGATTTAAATCAGGAAGTTAGTGTTTAATCTCTAGATTTAGCTGTCTTCCTTCTTCAAGTGCTTTTTTATCTAAAGATATACCGATTCCCAACCCAATGGCAATGCCAATAGGAAAACCTACACCCAACATGCCCATATTTCCAATGCTCATTGCTATTGCTACGCCAATTGGAAGTCCAAATGCAGTCATTCCAAAAAGCATCCACAAATTCCGATGGTAATTTTGTGGTGTAATTTTGAGTTCTTTATCAAGCAGTTTCAGTATTGCAGTTTGTTTTAGTTTTAGCAGTTTTTTGAAATCATTTCCCGATAGGGTAGAAGTGTTAATGGATTCAACTTCTGTATTAATGTCTTCGCCAACTTTTGCAGATAAAGATTTATGATTGATCTCGGTTATTAAGGTTACAACTTGAGTATATAATGCAGCAAGTTTAACATCGGTATCGAGTTCCGGTCTGTTTTTGAGGGTGTTAATTTTCATAGTGTAAATTTTAGCGTTTTGTTTACCTCGCGATATACGTGAATAAAAAATCCAACCAAACGTTAAAGAGTGCGCATCGCGATGAGATTAGTTTCCGCAAGATATAGATTTTCAATTAAAACAAAGCTGTTTAAGACCAATCAAAAAGCGATTTACTTCGCATGGTGTAATAGAAATAAATAACAGTTTATTAACTTTGTCGGGATAATGGGAATTTCAATCTGAAACCATATGCTGCATTCAGATGTTAAAGTTCACTCATCAAAAAACTCAACAACACAATCTGTATGAAGAAAACCTGGTGGAAAATACTTGGATCAATATTGGTCATTTATACTGCAGTTGCAGGATTATTGATGGGTGTGCCACGTTTACCAATTTTAAATGAAGGCATTCGTAACCTGTATTTCCATGTTCCAATGTGGTTTGCAATGATTGTATTGTTCTCCATTTCTGTTTTTTACAGCATTAAATCTTTAAGTTCTAAAAGTGAAATTGACGATATAAAAGCCGTGGAAAGTATTAATGCCGGAATTATTTTTGGTTTGCTAGGTTTAGTTACCGGCGCACTTTGGGCAAAGTACACATGGGGCGAGTTTTGGAGTTTCGATCCTAAACAGAATTTTGCCGCGATTTCCATTTTACTGTATTTCGCTTATCTAATTCTACGCAATGCGATAGATGAAGAACAAAAACGAGCTAAAATCTCTGCGATCTACAATATTTTTGCTTTCCCGATGATGGTGGTTTTACTCTTTGTTTTACCAAGATTACAAGACTCTTTGCATCCGGGCAATGGTGGAAATCCGGGGTTTAACAGTTATGATTTGGATAGCCGCATGCGTATGGTCTTTTATCCGGCCTGTATCGGATGGATTTTAATTGGGTATTGGATTTACACCATCCGCTTCCGTATTCGTTCTATAGAAAATAAAAAACAACACAACTAAAATGAAAAAAATATTCTTATCCTTCGTATTATCCATCTTTGCTATTCAGTTATTCGCACAAGATAATGGCGTAGAAATGGCAGATACTTTGCGCAGCAACGGAAAAATTTATGTTGTGGTGCTTTGCATTGTGATCATCTTGGTTGGGTTGCTTGCTTATCTTTTCTCTATTGATAAAAGATTGAAGAAAATCGAAAAAGATCTTTAGAAAATTCCATAATCAAATCAAAACTTTCGTTTTGTTTTTGAAATTAGTACTTAATGAAGGGTGTGCTTCTGTGATAACGGACACACCCTTTCTTTGTTTTTGATCCTTTTCTGCCATTTTTTGACCTTTTTCAGAATTAAGTGATTAAGCATTTTTATGTCATTTAAATTTTTTTATTTTTTTTTCGATCTCTAAAACGAAGCAAAATGAAAGTTAAATCTTCAAAAGTTAGAAATGGTAATGGGTTCATAATTATGCTTTAAACGGTTTAAAGCTAATTTTAAGAGAATATGCTGTTACCTTGAGGTGTTATATAAGATCAAAATACAGGCTAGTGTGTGCCATACACTAAGTATTTTTTCATTTGGAGATATGCATTTATTTTAGGCAATTTTGCGCCATACTTAATTCATAAAAGATAAAAATGGCTAATCTAGCAGATGAGACCAAGTTTTTTGCAGATGTATGTAAAAACTTCGACAGTGCGGCTCAATTTACCAATCATCCCGAAGGATTGTTAAATCAAATTAAAGCATGCAATAGTGTGTATCGTTTTCAATTTCCTATCCGTCGTGGAAATGGTTATGAAGTGATTGATGCATGGCGTGTTGAGCATTCGCACCATATGAGCCCAACCAAAGGTGGTATCCGTTACAGTGATATGGTAAATGAGGATGAAGTGATGGCGCTGGCGGCTTTAATGACGTATAAATGTGCAATTGTGAACGTTCCGTTTGGTGGCGCTAAAGGCGGTATTAAAATCAATACCAAAAATTATAGTGTAGCGGAACTGGAAACCATTACACGTAGGTATACGACAGAATTGATCAAGAAGAATTTTATCGGTCCGGGTATCGATGTTCCAGCTCCGGATTATGGATCTGGTGAACGCGAAATGAGCTGGATTGCCGATACGTATATGACTATGAATCCAGGTCAGCTGGATGCATTAGGTTGTGTTACTGGAAAACCAATTGCATTACACGGAATCCGCGGACGTAAAGAGGCTACCGGAAGAGGTGTTGCTTACGCTGTACGCGAGTGTGTAAACGTTCCGGAAGATATGCATAAAATTGGCTTAACCGCCGGTTTGGATGGCAAACGTGTAATTGTTCAGGGATTGGGTAACGTGGGTTACCATTCTGCTAAATTCCTGGCAGAATTTGGTGCAACAATTGTTGGCCTTTGCGAATTTGAAGGCGCAATTTACAATGCTAACGGACTGAATGTTGACGAGGTTTTTGCACACCGCAAAAATACGGGCTCAATATTAGGTTTCCCCGGAGCAAAAGAGTTTAAAAATTCTATGGAAGGTTTGGAGCAAGAGTGCGACATCCTCGTTCCGGCAGCATTAGAAAATCAGTTTACTGAAGCCAATATCCGCAATATTAAAGCTAAAATTATTGCCGAAGGTGCAAACGGCCCAACTACTCCAGAAGCTGAAGCCATCTTTACAGAAATGGGCGGAATTATTATTCCAGATATGTATTGTAATGCAGGTGGTGTAACTGTTTCGTACTTTGAATGGTTGAAAAATCTTTCACACGTTGCTTTCGGACGTATGGAAAATCGTTATGCAGCAAATTCAAATGCAAACCTGATCAATACTTTAGAGAACCTGACTGGAAAAACAATTCTTCCTGAGCATCGTCTGATGATTGTTAAAGGCGCTTCAGAAATTGAACTTGTAAACTCTGGATTAGAAGATACCATGATTCATTCTTACCACGAAATTCGTGAAACCTTAATGAATAAACCAGGTACTCAAACGCTTAGAACAGCCGCTTTCGTTAATTCGATTGATAAAATAGCAGTTTCATATATGAACCTGGGTGTTTGGCCTTAATCGCAAGTTTACTCACAAAAAAAACAGCCCCGGAGATTTTTTTCCCGGGGCTGTTTTCGTATTTGCCAATTGTTTTATGGCAACTTTGTTTTCAAATTCAGATTCATCTTATCTGTCTTTTTTAGGATGTTTAGCAACAGCAGAATGCTGTTCAGGTTTTCGTTTTTGAACCTGACAGCCCCATCAATCGCTATTTTTCCTTTGGAGAAGCTCCTTCCGCTCGCCACAATCTTTTTAATCTGTAGCTGTTTGGCGGTTTCAGGCAAGAAATCTGTATGTTCTAAAAGCCACTCAACATCTAAATCGGCTTCAAAGAAATTGTCTGAAGGCAATTTTTGCAGATAGCGACCGTCGAAAGTTTTTGAACCACTAATCTGAATGTTGTTGTTTAATCCAGTTAAATAAGCATTAGATAAAGGTATTGTTTCAGTATCAAACTTGCCGGTTTGTACATCAATTCGGTTTGAATCTAAAAGCGATTTTCGCAATGCGGAAAAATTTCCCTTCATATTGATCATGACTTGCGGAACCTGTACTTTTTTCAACGTCTTTGTTTCAGTCTGTTGAAAATCATCGTTATACGTATAGGTGATTACGGTATCTGTTCTGCTGGTTGTTCCAAGCCATTGAAAATCGATATATCCCGAATAAGATTTTTTCAAAGTACTAAAAAGCGAGAATTTGGCCTGTTTGGAAACACTTTGTGCTGGTTTTAAATCAGCATTTATCCACATGGTTAAAGGAATATCTGGAGCAAAAGTATTGTGTTCGGGCTTTGCAGCGGGCACAATTTCATCACTAAGCAATTCATCCTTAAAAGATATTGCGCCATCTCTAAAATTCAAGGCCAAAATATTTTCCTCAGATGCAACTGTGAGGTGGTTTCTGTGCGAATTGATTTCTTCGAATTTACTTCCGGTCACGGACACTTGGTTTTTATTGCTGAAAAAATCCTTTAAAACTGAAAGGTTCGATAGCTTATCGGAATGATAAGAAATGGCAACATGCTGGGCATCAAAAACCAGATCGATACCTAGAAGTGAAGATTGTGCAATATGAAGACCCTTTTCTTGAGTTTTTTGAACGATGAAATTATAATGTGTCGAAATGAATTTTTTAAAGTTCAGGCTGTCTCCAATCTTCAAACGTGTGTAAAATCCATTTTTTATTTTATACAAATATAGGTTTGCAGGTATCTTTAAACCGGTTTTCGCTATAGCAATCTGGTTGTTGAAATTTCCTTTTTGAAGGTTACGGTATTGCTGCGGGTGTTTAAGGCAGCTCCAGATAACCGATGCAAATAAACCATCTACATCTACTTTAATAATTGCTTCTGTTGCTCGCGGCATGGTGTTTTGCTCTGCCTTAATTTGCCTGAATTTAAAATATCCCCAAAAAGCAACGGCCAGCAACCCAAAGATTGCCAGCAGTGATATTAGAATTTTTTTGAGCATAAGTTACTTAATTGCATTCTCAATGAGCGAAAACAGATATTTTAAAGCATTTTCTTGTCCATTAGGAATTTCTGCGCTAATGTCTGCAGAAACTATATTCCCTTTTATGGGGTTAGATTTCATGTAAACATTTCCCATTTTAGACAAAGTTTCGTTGAATTTTGCAGCAGTTTCTTTTCCGCCAAGTTCTTCCTCTGGTACCTTTCCAACCAGATTTTTAGTGTTAAACAAAAAGCTAAAATTGTTAGACATGAGTTTTTTATGTGCATTGCTAATTTTTGGATGGTATTCATTTTTGCTAATCGCCTGCATATCTGTTTCAGAATTGCCAAAGAAGACCAAACCATCTTTAATGGTGAAATATATATCAACCGGACTTTTTTTCTCAATAATGCGATATACATCACCATTCAGAGAAACTTTGTGTTTGTTCATGCCATATTTGATCACTTTATTAATCAGGCGTGTATCCTCAGAAGAGAAAATAAAAAGAAAATCAGGGAGGGTTTCTTTTTTTGTTTTGGTTACTTCTTTCTGGTTGTAGTCGTCATCGTAATCATAAGTTGTGTAAGTTACATCCTTTGAATTTAAGCCGTTAATTACGAACAGCGCATCACCTTTAACAACTTTGCTTACTGCCTCTTCATCCAATAGAAGTGAGAAGAAATCTGAAGCCAGGTCCATTTCCTCATCCATATTTGCGCCTAAGAATGATCCGTAACTTTGTTTCAAAAACTTTGGAAACTCTTCAAGATATGCTTTAGAATCAATTGCATAGCTCATAAAACCAATTGCTTTTTCGCTATCTATGTATTTGGTGAGTTTTTTATTAATTTTCTTTTTGGTGATTTTCCTATAAGCTTCTGCCTGGTTTTTAGATATTTCCAATCCGGTAGAAATTCTGAAGCTTGTTTTATCCATAAAGAGTTTCGCATTGAGGCTTCCATAACCATTCATCACATTTGCGCGGCCATATTTGCCTAAATCTGAAGCAAAAGTACCATATGCAGATTCCAGGCTGGATATCCACAGTGAAGCGATCGATTCCTGATCTAAACTGGCTTTGTATGAAGGATTACTTTCTATCGATTCGTAACTGCTGTTTAGAATTTTCTCGGCCTGTGCTTTCAGCCAGGTTATTGCGAGTGCTTTCTTTTTTGCGTCCTGTTCTGCACGCTCTTTTTCGTAATCGTCGTAGCGTTGATTAAAATCAGTTGGTGCTGCAACAGCTTCAACTGGGATATTTTCTATTTCTTCCGCTGGTTGTGGCAATTTTTTAGCTTTTTTGGTTTTGCTGGTCGTCCTTTTCTTTTTGGTTTTTGGAATATTCGTCTTGTTCTTTGGAGCCTTCGGCGCCTCAACAGTTTCTATTGGTGCAGCGGGAACATCTATCCATGAAGAATCCACACTTACGCTGTCAACAGCCACAGCAGCTTCATCATAGGGTTCAATAAAGCGGGTTTCTTTTATTTCATACTTTGCCGCTTTCACCGAATCTGAAAAAAAGTAAGGCTTTATAGTTCCCATAACGCCATAGAGGATACCTTTGTTCCACATAAGCAAACCAGAGCTATCTGGCAGAACAAAAGTCTTTAATTCGCCTTGATGCTGTATTTGGTGGTTGTTGCTGCCAATAATGTTTTCAAATTTTTGCGCGTCTTTAAGTGGGATTAGAAACTGATGATAGGTAATACTGTCATTCAGCTGATTAAAATAATACATGTTCTTTTGAAGGTCTATTCCAAAATCTTCTATGCTGTTCAGGTTTTTATTGATCGATTCTGATGTTCCTGATAAAAGTTTTTTACCGAGAATGGATTCGTCAAAATCTTTAACAAACATAAGTTTAAACACATTATCACCTTTAATTGTGGCGATAGTGAAGGCATTTGAGGGGATTTTTTTAGCAAGATCCTGAGCCTGAGCAGCACAAAGCGCACAGAAAAATAAGAGGGCAGTTAAAGTTTTTTTCATGGGATGATGATTATTTTGGCGCTTAAAGAATTAAACAGCCGATGTTATTTAGACAGTTGTATTTGATTGGAAACGTTTACTTTTCCATTGATTAAATCCATTACATTGCTTTTAAGCATGACCGCCGTACGCGATTTTGAAACATTTGACATTGGATTGGCAGCATTTGTTATGGCAACATCAAAACGATATATACTTGTGTAAGTTGCGTTGTTAAAAATGGCCTTGTCTTGGTTTTTGAGTTTGTTGTAGGCATTTTTAGCATCTGGCAAAGCCTTATACTGCCGACTAAAAATTCTGCCGGCTTTATCGTAACTGTAGGATGACGTGTTGCTGGCTTTAATTTTATGCTGGTTAAGGATATTTTTTGTGATGTTATTGATGTTAGACACATCTTTAAAAGCGAAACTAATTGTTGCAATATAGTTGGTAAAGTCGCTTGTGCTTTTCACATCACTTATTCCCGGCGATTTTTTTAAATAAGCCACCGCCTCTGCCAGTTCCTGTTGTATTTTTTGTTTGCTCGGAACAGCGTAACCATTAATACTGTCTAAGAGCATAACAGATTGTACTTTGGTTTTACTCTGGCTTAAGTTGATGGTTAAACGGACATTGCCGGTACCATCATTATGCAGGTTTATTTCTTCAACAATTTGAAAGCATGAAGTTAAGAGAGGAAAGACGATAAAGATTAGAAATCGCCCCCAGAACGTTTTAAGGTTCATCGTTTTTAAGTTTTAGATGCGTAAATGATTGGTTTATGTTAATAAAATTAAAGACAATACAAAGAATGGAAAATGTTAGCGAATTTGGTGCCAGTTTGGCTGCGTTAAAGCATTTCTTTGAAATTTGTAAATGGATATCTGAAAGCCCTTCAGATAATTGTCAATATAAAGACAAGAAAAATGTAAAAGAACGTTCGCTATGGCTATTTTTTTATCTTTGTTGCCAGCTTTTACAAGACTGTATATTATGAAAAAAAGTGCCATCATTGGACTCATTACCATTGCCATTTCTGTAGGTATTTTATTTAGCTTAAATGCAAATACCGATACTTATTCAAATTTTAAAGAAGCCACTTTATCAAACAAAGTGGAACACGTAATGGGTTATTGGGAAAAATCAAAAGGTACAGAATACGATGCAGTTAAAGATGCCAATAGATTTTCTTTCTATATGAAAGATGAAAAAGGCGAAGTCAAACAAGTGGTTTACAGCGGTACAAAACCCCAGGATTTTGAAAAATCTGAGAAACTCGTATTAATTGGGAAAATGGATGGAGATGTTTTTTATGCATCTAAAATTTTGATGAAGTGCCCGTCGAAATATAACGATAACCTTGTTGAAGTAAATAAGAACGGTAAGGTAGAGTCTACAGATCAAAACGGCAAGGTTAAACAATATAACTAATTTTAATGGATATTCAATTTGTAGGCGAAAACTTGCTTCCTGGTAAGTTCGGGCAGTTTTTTATTGTTTTGGCATTTAGTGCTTCTTTATTCTCAACAATAGCATATTTTTATGCCTCGCGCAATAAAGATCTTGCCGATAACTCCTGGAGAAACCTTGGTAGGATTGGTTTTCTCGTAAACCTTGCTTCTATAATTGGAATTGGCAGTATTTTGTTTTATCTGGTTCTGGGACACTACAACGAATACAATTACGTTTATTTTCACTCCTCAAAAGAACTTCCCGTGTATTATATCGTTTCCGCTTTTTGGGAAGGGCAGGAGGGAAGTTTCTGGCTTTGGGCTTTTTGGCAGTCTATTTTAGGCTTGTTGCTCATTTGGAAGGCAAAAACTTGGGAAAGCCCCGTAATGACTACTGTTGCTTTCTCGCAGGTGTTTTTAACTTCAATGCTTTTAGGGGTAGAAATATTTGGTGAAAGAATTGGAAGTTCGCCTTTTATTTTACTCCGTGATGCTGTAGATCTTAAATCAATGGCGCCAGTTGTTTTTGCAAACCCGGAAAATTTTAAAGATTATCTGAAATTTATTACCGACGGACGAGGATTAAATCCATTGTTGCAAAATTACTGGATGGTTATTCATCCACCAACCTTATTTTTAGGTTTTGCAAGTATGGTGGTTCCCTTCGCCTATGCGATTGCAGGTTTATGGCAAAGAAAATATAAAGAATGGGTTAAACCCGCAATGCCTTGGGCACTTTTTGCAGTAATGGTACTCGGAACAGGTATTATTATGGGTTCATTCTGGGCTTATGAAGCGCTGAATTTCGGCGGTTTCTGGGCTTGGGATCCGGTAGAAAATGCGTCACTTATTCCATGGCTTACCTTAATTGGTGCAGTACACGTACTCATTGCGTACAAAAATACCGGACATGCATATTTTACAGCAATTGCATTGGTATTCCTAAGTTTTCTGTTGGTGCTATATGCATCATTTTTAACGCGGAGCGGAATTTTGGGCGATACTTCGGTTCACTCCTTTACAGATATGGGGATGTTTGGACACCTTATATTGTATAACGTTGTGTTTGCAGTTTTGGCCATTGTATTGTTGGTATCAAGATGGAAAGAACTACCAATTACAACAAAAGATGAGGAAACTTATTCCCGTGAATTCTGGATGTTCATAGGTGCATTAGTGGTAACCGTAGCTTGTATTCAGGTAATATTTTCGACCTCAGTTCCTGTTTTCAACAAAGCATTTGGTACTAATTTTACACCGCCAATAGATGCTGTTAAATATTACAACCAATGGCAGGCACCATTTGCCGTTTTAATTACTTTAATTTCAGGCTTCTCTCAGTACTTAAAATACAAAAGAACAGATCCGCGTAAATTCTACAGCAGTTTGGTTTCAGCTGTTTTGTTTGCATTGGTTTTAACAGGTGGATTGGTGTATGTAACAGGAATTTATACCAATAGCATGTACATCTTAATTACATTTAGCTGTACATTCGCTATTTTATCAAATGCCAGCATTTTGTACCAGGCATTTGGCGGAAAGGCAAAACTTGCCGGCGCGGCAGTTGCACACATTGGTTTCGCATTTTTAATTCTCGGCGCTTTAATTTCTGCTGCTACAAATAAACCTTTGTCCATTAATGCAAATAATTTTATTCCTGTTAAAGATTTCGAGAAGACAGAAAAACCAGGTGAAAATATTATGCTCTATAAAAATGAGCCTAAGAAAATGGGTAAATACACAGTTACGTACACGGCAGATACCGCAATTGCACCAAACACCTATTATACCTTAAATTTTAAAGTTGTTGATGAGCAGACCGGAAAAGTAAAGGAAGATTTTAATCTTCATCCACACGTTCAGGATAACGCAAAAATGGGTTTGATTGCTTCACCTGATACTAAGCATTATTTAACTTATGATGTGTATACGCACATTACCAGCGCAGCCATAAAACAAAGCAGCCATGGTGATCATGATGGCGAAGCCGATGATGAAAATTATAAGGCACCACGTATATTGAAAGTTGCTGAAGGCGATACCGTTCATACATCAAGTGGTATCGTAACCATTAAAGCTTTAAACAACAAACCTACAGCCAAAGATCTGGCTTTAAGTGCAGGAGATTATGCAGTAGGTTTACCAATTGAAGTGAATGCTGCAGGTAAAGTTTACAATACAGAACCTATATTTTTAATTAAGGGAAACAACACATTTGATTTTGCGCGGAGGATTGATGAGCTGGATTTGAAATTCCGTTTCTCTAAAGTACTTCCGGATGAACGAAAAGTTGAACTTCAAATTTTTGAAAAACCACAACAAGCAAAGTCCTGGGTAGTTTTTAAAGCCATAGAATTTCCTTTTATCAATTTATATTGGGCCGGAACTATTGTGATGGTTGTTGGCTTTTTGTTATCCATTTTTAGGCGAAGAAAAGAAGCCAAAATCGCATAAAGATGAACATTGTACTACTGGGTTCAGGAAATGTGGCAACACAGTTAGGCCGTGCACTGGTTACGCAGGGCGAAACAGTTATACAGGTGTATAGCCAAAACCCGGAGCATGCCAAAACATTAGCAGACGAGTTACACGCCGAAGGTGTGAGCGAAATCGCCGGATTGGTTTTGAATGCCGATTTGTACATTATTGCAGTTAAAGATGATGCAATTGAAACTGTTGCTGCAGGCTTAATTCAGGTTGAAGGTTTAGTTGTACACACCTCTGGCGCAACAGATATTGGTGTTTTAAGAAAGTTCCTACCTCGAATAGGTGTTTTTTATCCACTGCAGACTTTTTCAAAGGCAAAGCATCTAACTTTTGAAGCAATTCCGGTTTGCATTGAAGCCAACCGCGAAGATGATCTCCAATTGCTGATTAAACTAGCGGGAAAACTTTCGAAGAGTGTACACTTGCTGAACGGAGAAAAAAGAAAGGTGTTGCATTTGGCAGCAGTTTTTGCCTGTAATTTTCCCAATCATTTATTTGCGTTGGCCAATCAGGTTTTATCGCAGAATGGATTAGATTTTAATATCATTAAGCCACTCATTGCAGAGACAACGGATAAGGTCATGGTTAATTTACCAAAAGATGTACAAACCGGCCCCGCTGTACGTAATGATGAGCAAACCATGAATACGCACTTAGCAATGTTAACAGACCTGCCTGATTTGCAGGAAATTTATCAAACTTTAAGCAACAGCATTAAAAAAACACATAAATAGTACAATTGCGGCTTTTGCTTATTACTTTTGCACCATAATTATGAGCATTTTTAAACTTAAAATAAATTTTGAAGAGGCAGATCACGAATCTGTAGAACTGCCTATCGCTGCCGGAGAATCTGTACTGGACGTTTGTCTGGATAACGGAATAGAGTTGCAACACAATTGCGGCGGTGTTTGCGGATGCAGTACTTGCCATGTATATGTAACCCAGGGAATGGACAACATTCAGGAAATCTCAGACAAAGAGGAAGATTTTATCGATAGAGCAGTGCGCCCTAAAATTACTTCCCGTTTGGGTTGCCAATGTGTAGTTATCAACGGCGATATCGAAGTAACTATCCCAGATCAGTCTGGCTTCATGGGACACTAGGAACTATTAGCATCGTACTTTCCCATCCAAACACGTACAATAACATAAACAAACAAAACATGAACAACGATAAATTCGCTTTACCTTTTTACTGGAATGATTATGAAGACATCGCTATGTCTTTATACGAGAAATTTGGTGATGATTTTTCTGAAACCAAAATCTACCGCATTCGCTTTACCGATTTATTAGAATGGGTGCTGGAATTGCCAAATTTCAAAGGAACACGCGAAGAAAGCAGCGAAGGGCATCTTGAACAAATTCAATCTGCCTGGGTATACGAGTGGAGAGACAATCAATAATTATATCAACTAAAAAGAAACAATATCACTACGTAAAATTCGATCGTATATCATGTCTGTTGAAAATTCAAAGTCGCCTTCGGACGAAGTAGAAATTATGTTTCTTCAAAAGTTAAAAGAAATTACCACATTCGTTTTTGATGTTGACGGTGTTTTAACTGATGGTTCTGTTCAGGTAACAGACAACGGACAGTCTCTACGCACTTTCAACATTAAAGATGGATATGCCATGCAATTGGCAGTAAAAAAAGGCTATAACTTGTGTATCATCTCTGGCGGAGATGGAATTGCAATGGCCAGGCGTTTCCATAATCTGGGTATCAAAGATGTATTTCTGGCCGCTGGCGATAAAGTAGCGCTGTTTAATAATTATATTCAGGATAAGAAAATCAATGCCAGTACAGTTTTGTATATGGGCGACGATATTCCTGATTTTAAAGTCATGCAATTGGTTGGTTTGGCTACTTGTCCGGCTGATGCTGTGAATGAAATTAAAAGCATTTCTCATTTTATTTCTCCGTACTGTGGTGGTAAAACCGCTGTGAGAGATATCATCGAAAAGGTAATGAAAGTTCAGGGCAAATGGTTTGATGAACAACCTAATGCCGCCGATTCCGGTAAATAATAAATACTGTTTCAAAATTTCAATATCCCTTTGCGATATTCCTGATTGACTAATTTTTCAGCTTAAAATTTTATGTTTCACTTTTGGTATACACGCATATAAATCTTAAATTTACTTATCAATTTAATCAATCGATTGATTAAATTATAGATCATCCTAAAGTATAGAATATATGAGCACTTATTTAGTACCTGTTGATTTTTCCCGTTCGGCAGATCACGCCGCCCAATACGCCGCCCGACTAAGCTGGGCAATGAAAAATGCCAAAATTATCCTTTTAAATTCCTATTACGTTTCTGAGTATGAAAGTATTTTACCAACACCAGATTTAATTGTTACAACAGAAGAACATGTTGCCGATGAGATTATCCGCAGGCGCGAAGCATTACTGGCACTTAAAACGAAATTATTAGAAATTAATCCGGAAGCGGAGATTGAAGTTTCGCTTACGCGCGAAACAATTTTACGTTCTATCATTGATCGTGTAAACCATGAGCCTGTAGATTTGATCATTATCGGTAGCAATGGTAAAAAAGCTAAAGATGAAACAGAGATCGGTTCAAACGCAATTAAAATTTCAAAAGCAAGTCCCGTTCCAGTTCTTGTTGTACCGCCAAAGGCAGAATATCAATCTATCCGTAAAGTGATTTTGGCTTGCGATTTTAAAAAGGTAAAAGAAGTGATTCCTATGCATGCGCTTAAAAATATTTTGAGCAAACACCAGATAGAACTTTTGGTCTTAAACGTAAATGCAGGCGAGATTGATGTGAATGAAGAACATTTTTTGCATCAGATGTTAAAAGATTTTGCACCGAAATACCATTATACAGAACATCCAGATACGATTAAAGGCATTGTTAAATTTGCAAAAAGTGAAGAAGCACAGCTGCTGATTGCCTTGCCCAAAAAATACAGTTTTTTTGAAAGCCTGCTGCACGAAAGTGTTTCGCAGAAACTCACGATTAAATCGCACATTCCGGTTTTGCTGCTGAAAGATTAATTGTAACAATTAAGTTGCGTTTCTCGCTTAAACTTTTTCGCGTAAAGGCGCTCAAATCGTCTCAAACTTCAACAAAAAAACATGAAAAAATTAATGATGATTTGCGCGCTGTTATTCGCTGTAGTAACATTTGCCAATGCACAACAAGGTGGCGGCCGTATGGGCGGAACACCAGAAGAACGCACCAAAAAAATGGTTGAAACCTTAACTGAAAAGTTAAAACTTACTGACGATCAAAAAACTAAAGTAAGCGCAATTTACACCGAACAGGCTACCGCAATGACCAAAATACGCGAAGAAGCCAATGGCGATAGAGATGCAATGCGCGAGAAATCTATGAAACTGAGAAAAGATACAGATGAAAAAGTAAATGCTGTATTAACAGACGATCAAAAAACTGCTTACAAAGCTTGGCAGGAAGAGCAACGCGCAGCGATGCAAAACCGTCAGGGTGGAGGTCAGTAATTGATATCAAAAAATAAAAATAATGAAAGCGGCTTTTGGTCGCTTTTGTTATTTTAGCAGAAAAAAAATATGTCAGTATCATTCCCTCCGTTAATACTCGCCTCAAAATCTCCAAGAAGACAAGAACTGCTTAAACTTTTAGGTTTTGATTTTTCTATTGAGCTTAAAGATGTTGATGAAAGTTTCCCGGAAGGATTAACACCACCAGAAATTGCAGTATACATTTCAGAAAAAAAAGCCAAAGCATTTTCTTCTGATACCAAAACAGTAATTACAGCAGATACAATTGTGGCTTTGGACGGAGAAATACTTGGGAAGCCGATTAATCGCGAGCATGCACAGGAAATGCTCAGGAAACTATCGGGCAGTACACACGAAGTTTTTACCGGTGTAACGTTGGTGAAAGGAAGTATTGTGCGATCATTTTACGATTGTACTGAAGTAACTTGCAGAACGGTTAGTGAAAATGAGATTGACTTTTATATAGATAACTTCAAACCTTTTGATAAAGCCGGGAGTTACGGTATTCAGGATTGGTGGGGTTTGGTAGTAGTTCAGCAAATTCGTGGGTCATATACGAATGTTATGGGTTTGCCGACAGAAAAGCTTTATCAGGAGCTTTTGTTGTTATTTGACAACCTTGATGGGGATGCTCAAGGTTCGTCTTTTTGAGTCTTTAGTTAAATTCCTGCTGATATTTTAGCGGGCTTTTTCCAGTGATTTTCTTAAAGCATTTATGGAAGCTGGCAAAATTGTAGAAACCACTTTCATAACAGATCTCTTTTACACTCATTTGATTTTCAATTAACAATTTACATGCCTGACCTATTCTGATTTCATTTGTAAACTCTGTATAGGTTTTACGGCTACGCGATTTGAAAAATTTGCAAAAGGAATTTGGGCTCATCTTTGCTATATCTGAAATTTCGCGCAGATCAATTTTTTTCTTGAAATTAGAAATTGTGTAGTTGTAAATGGCCTGTATACGGTCTCGTTCATCATCCTGAAAATTGTACTGAAAACCTAGTGATACCAGGTAATTGACTTCTTTACAATGTGCAATTTCAGATAAAGCCTCCAGCAATAACATAATTCTTTTTGTACCATTTGTTTCTACAGTTTTAACAATTAGCTTAGCGAGAGTTTCTCGGGCGTCTCCAGTAATTTGCATCCCTTGTTTTGACTGCTCAATTACCTTTTTGATCTCAATGTTTTCTGGCAGATTTAAAAACTCTGCGCCCCAGAATTGCTCCTCAAAATGTATAACATAAATGTCTGCAGCAGACTCATCCGCCGATTCGAAGTACTCCTGGTCAAAGCGCCAATAATGAGGCAGATTGCTGCCAACCAGTACAACATCTCCGTCGGCAAAATTTTTAATACTGTCTCCGATAAATTGGGAGCCTTTCCCTTTTTTAAAATAAATGAGTTCCAGTGCGGAATGATAATGCCAGCGGTTGTTCACGTCTGGCATCAGGTCTCTTCGTGCGCTAAATGACTGCGCAGAAGTGGGCGATACTTTTAACAAGTGCGGTTTCATGATAATGGAATATTTGGTTAAAAATTTAGTACAATTTGCAATTAAGATCGCAAAAACTGTAAATATTTACAATATAGCTTAATAATTAGATAATTTCATAAAATTTTGAATGTCTAATTAAACTGTTATTTGTAAAACTCAAACCGCTAACCGAACTAATTTTTATGAGCACTGCATTACAATTTTTCATTTACGAATCTGTTTTATCTTACGGATTTCAGCCACCAAAGCTGAAAAATAACGGTTTTTATATCTTGAAATAATTGGTTTCAAACCTGTTTCCATCCGGAACTAACTGCCTCAATCCGGATTAAAATTCGACTACAAATACACATAAATAACAATGAGCCACAACAGCACTGATAATTTTGAACCATCAGCATCGGGTAAAGGATATCTTTTTCCTCTAATCCTGGTTACGAGCCTTTTTTTCTTTTGGGGATTTGTGCACAACCTAGATCCGGTTTTAATTCCACACTTACGAAAAGCATTTAAGCTGAACGACTTCCAATCTTCATTTGTAGATTTTTCTATTTTCATCGCTTATTTTGCCATGGCTCTGCCTGCTGGTTATGTAATGAAAAGATGGGGATATAAGAGTGGTATCTTGCTTGGATTAATTTTATTTGCCATTGGTTCTTTTCTGTTTATTCCCGCTGCAGATACTAAGGCTTACACATATTTTTTGGGTGCTTTGTTTGTTATCGCATGCGGTCTTGCATTTTTGGAAACTGCTGCAAATCCATACGTCACCATACTTGGTCCGGCAGAATCTGCAACACAGCGCTTAAATTTTTCTCAATCTTTTAATGGTCTGGCCGCATTTTTGGCACCAGTCATTGGCTCAAAATTTATTTTTACAGGATCAACGGAAACTGAAGCGCAGATCAAAGCAATGTCTGCATCGGCATATGATCAATACGTAACGGCAGAGGCAGCGAGCGTAAAGGGACCCTACACCTTTTTGGGTTTTGCGATTCTTTTGGTAATCATCCTGTTTTTATTTACTAAACTACCAGACATCAAAACGAAAGCAACGGCTCAAGATTCAAATATTTTTGCCGCGCTAAAATTCAGACAACTGCGTTGGGGCATAATTGCACAATTTTTTTATGTTGGTGCCCAGGTTTGTATCCTTAGTTTCTTTGTGCGTTTTGTAAGCGTATCAGCCGGATTAGAGCTAGAAGCAGCAGCCTGGTATTCGGGTGGCGCAGGTTTAGCTTTTATGCTTGGCCGTTTTGCAGGAACTTTTTTTATGCAATACCTTGCCCCCAATAAACTGCTCATGATTTATGCTGTCATTTGTGTTTGCCTTTCACTTCTGGCAATTTTCGGTGAGGGCTTAATTACTGTTTATGCATTAATCGGCATTGCTTTTTTTATGTCTATCATGTTTCCAACTATATTTTCACTCGGTATTGCAGGCCTTGGAGATGCAACTAAAATTGCCTCATCATTAATTGTAATGTCTATCGTAGGCGGCGCAGTTCTTCCCCTGGCTTTAGGTTATATTTCAGATGTTTCAGGTAGTATTCAATATGGTTATATCGTTCCTCTGCTTTGTTTTCTGGTGGTTTTCTATTTTGGAAAATCCGGATATAAACCCAATCAATTAAACGAAAAATGAATAAGGTTTTAAAAATAAATAAACAGGACAATGTTCTGGTTGCACTCACTAACCTGAATCAGGGCGAGTTGATTCATTTTGAAGGAGTGGATTACAAACTTCAGGATGATGTTCCGGCAAAACATAAGTTCTTTATGCAAGATATGCATCGCGGAACGGAGATTTTTATGTACGGTGTTTTGGTTGGCAAAACGCAGTACGATTTGCCTGCAGGTTCTGTTATGAATATAGAAAATACTAAGCACGCTGCAGAACCCTATGGCTACAGAACAGTAGATTACCAATGGAATGCGCCTGATGTGGATCAATTCAGACAAAAAACTTTTAAAGGTTACCATAGAAATAATGGCCAGGTAGGAACAGCAAATTATTGGTTATTTATTCCTACAGTATTTTGCGAAAACAGAAACCTCGATGTAATTAAAGATGCACTTTATGGTGCGCTCGGTTATTCTGTTGATGATAAATATAAACATTATGCCAACCAGTTGGCAGATGCACTAAAAAAAGGTGAAGATATTCATGAGGTTTCATTTGCTCCGGTTAAAGATCTGAAAGCAACACGTGTATTCAAAAATATCGATGGTATTAAATTTTTAAACCACAACGGTGGCTGTGGCGGAACACGCCAGGATTCTGATATTCTTAGTAACCTTCTCGCCGCATATGCAGACCATCCGAATGTGGCAGGGATTACTTTACTTAGTTTAGGCTGTCAACATTTGCAGGTGTCCAATTTCAGAAATGATCTGTATGCCCGAAACCCATTTTTCGACAAACCCTTACTCATTTTTGAACAACAGCAGGCACAAAGCGAAGAAGAACTTATTCAACAAGCCATTGCGCAAACTTTTGATGGACTAATAGAAATTAATAAGATTGAACGAACAGATGCTCCATTAAGTAAACTTTGTGTAGGCGTTAAATGTGGTGGGAGTGATGGATTTAGTGGTATATCTGCTAATCCAGCTGTTGGACATTGTGCAGATTTGCTGGTGGCATTGGGTGCAAAAGTATTATTGGCTGAATTTCCGGAATTGTGTGGTGTTGAACAGGAAATGATTGACCGATCGGTAGACAGGGAAACCGCAGAAAAATTTATCCGGTTGATGACCGAATACGATGCATTGGCACATAAAGTTGGATCTGGTTTTTTCATGAACCCATCGCCAGGCAATATTAAAGACGGGCTAATCACTGATGCAATAAAATCTGCGGGTGCAGCTAAAAAAGCGGGAAGTTCACCAATTGTGGATGTTCTGGATTATACAGAACCAGCTACGAAACCAGGTTTGAGCCTGGTGTGTACTCCAGGAAATGATGTAGAGGCTACAACGGGAAAAGCAGCTGCAGGCGCAACATTAATACTGTTCACAACAGGTTTGGGAACGCCTACCGGAAATCCGGTTTGTCCAACAATTAAAGTAGCCACCAATACCGCATTGGCACAACGAATGTCAGACATTATTGACATCGATACCGGTTCGGTAATTCGTGGTGAAAAAAATATTATGCAAATGGGTGAAGACATTCTCGACTATTGTATTAAAGTGGCCAGTGGCGATGAAATACCGAAGGCAGTTCAACTCAATCAAGATGATTTTATCCCTTGGAAAAGAGGAGTTAGTTTATAATTTTATACAGATATTATGTTTCAGTTAAATCATAAAAAAGCAGTGGTTACCGGTGGCGGAAGTGGCATTGGAAAAGCCATTGCAGTTACTTTCGCTCGTCAGGGAGCAGAAGTTCACATCATAGAATTAAGCGCAGCTCATGCACAAGATACTTTAAATGAAATTGCTGCCTTTAGTGGGAAAGCTTTTGTTTACGGATGTAATGTTGCCATTCATGACGATGTCAAAGTCATTTTTGAAAGCATTGGCGCAATTGATATTTTGGTAAACAGTGCGGGCATTGCTCATATCGGAAAGGTTGACAATACTAACGAAGCAGATTTCGATCGCGTTATGCAGGTAAACGTAAAAGGAGTATATAATTGTTTGCATGCTGCTATCCCGCAGTTGCGGAAAAAAAATGGTGGAGTAATTCTAAATATGGCATCCATAGCAGCTTTGGTTGGTATTCCCGATCGCTTTGCGTACAGTACAGCAAAAGGTGCCGTTAAGGCTATGACTATGAGCGTTGCAAAAGACTATATTGCTGAAAATATCCGGTGCAATTCCATTTCGCCCGCACGTGTGCATACGCCATTTGTAGATGGATTTCTGAAAAACAACTACCCGGATAATATTGATGAAATGTTTCAGAAATTATCTAAAACTCAACCCATCGGCCGAATGGCAAAACCAGAAGAAATTGCTGCATTGGCGCTTTACCTATGTAGCGATGAAGCTGCTTTTATTACTGGTTGCGATTACCCGATTGACGGCGGATTTACAACATTAAACAATTAGCGATAAATTAAAGTAGAACTTATATCATCCAATAAAAGTATATAAAAATGAAATTAATAAGATTTGGAGAAGATGGTCAGGAAAAACCTGGTGTTTTAATTGATGGCCATTACTATGATACATCTGCACTTGTAAACGATTACGATGAAGCATTTTTTGCCGGAAACGGTATTCAGGAACTGGCTGAAAAAATAAAAAATGCAAAGCTCCCACAAATAGATAATTCTGTTCGCCTGGCTGCTCCGCTTACACGTCCGTCAAAAATTGTATGCATCGGACTTAACTATAAAGACCATGCCGCAGAAACAAATGCTCCAATACCTAAAGAGCCAATTTTATTTTTCAAAGCAACTTCTGCCATTGTTGGCCCAAATGACGATTTAATTATTCCAAAAAACAGTGTGAAAACAGACTGGGAAGTAGAATTAGGAATTGTTATAGGAAAAAAAGCCAGCTATGTAGAAGAGGAAAATGCGCTTAACCACATTGCAGGATATGTGTTGCATAACGATTATAGCGAAAGGGCATTTCAGTTGGAACGTAACGGACAATGGGTTAAGGGGAAAAGCTGCGATACCTTTGCGCCAATAGGCCCCTTTATTGCTACGCCAGATGAAATTCAGGATGTACACAATTTACGATTGTGGTTGAAAGTAAACGATCAGACTCTTCAAGATGGCAATACCGCTAACTTAATCTTTAATGTTCCGTTTCTGATTCATTATGTGAGCCAGTTTATGACACTTCTACCGGGAGATATTATTACCACCGGAACACCTGCAGGCGTGGGTTTAGGTCAGAAACCTGAGCCGTGGTACCTGAAACCTGGTGATGTTGTAGAGCTTGGTATAGACGGCCTTGGTTCAAGTAAACAAAATGTAAAGGCTTACCTATGAGACGGTATTGTTTAGCGCTGGATCTAATTGATGATGCTGTACGCATTGCGGAATATGAAGAATATCACAAAGCAGTGTGGCCAGAAATTCTGGAGAGCATCCATACTGCAGGAGTAGATGTTTTGGAAATTTATCGTACATCTAACAGGCTTTTTATGATTATGGAAGTGAACGATCAATTTTCCTTCCAGGCAAAAGCGGAAGCAGACAACGCAAACCCAACTGTGCAGAAATGGGAAACGTTGATGTGGAAGTACCAACAGGCATTACCTACAGCTAAAAATGGCGAAAAGTGGATTTTAATGGATCGGATCTTTGCGCTATAGTACACGAAAGAATTAAACCCCCAAATTAACATGAAGCGACAACGTGGCAATAAAATTTTATTGCCTGTTGTACGCCTGATAAATAAGCAAGATGAACCTTCATTTAAAAGATAAAATTATTATTGTAAGCGGCGGAGCGAAAGGGATAGGAGAGGCTATCGTTAAATCATTGGCAACTGAAAATGCATTTCCCGTTATAATTGGGCGAAATGAAAATGACAATCAAAAACTCTGCGGTATTTTAGAAACCGAAGGGTTTAAAGCAGACTATGTAACTGCTGAACTTACCAATCCTGAGAATTGCAAAGATGTGATAGATATGGTAATGCAGAAATACGGGCGGATTGATGGATTGGTGAATAACGCAGGTGTTAACGATGGTGTTGGTCTCGAAAATGGCTCTTACGAAGGATTTATCGAATCGATGCATAAAAATCTGGTTCATTATTATTTATTGGCAAAGTATGCCTTGCCGGCTTTGAAAGCAAGTAAAGGTATAATTGTAAATATTGGAAGCAAGACCGCAGAAACTGGTCAGGGCGGAACTTCTGGTTACGCAGCCGCAAATGGCGGACGAAATGCGTTAACACGGGAATGGGCCGTAGAACTGCTACCTTATGGCATTCGTGTAAATGCAGTGATTGTTGCCGAGGCAATGACACCATTATACAAAACGTGGATCAATACATTTGATCATCCGGAGGAAAAGTTAAAATCCATCACTGAGAAAATTCCATTTGAAAAACGAATGACTTCAGTGCAGGAGATTGCAGACATGGTTGTGTTTTTGCTTTCAGAAAGATCGAGTCATACTACTGGTCAGCTCATTCATGTTGATGGCGGATATGTTCATTTGGATAGAGCGTTGTAAATCGGTCAGAGAGTAACTTACCACTTATTCTTCAGAAAGATCGTGATGCTTTTTATACAGCTAAGATTTCGGTGCTGCTACACACAGACACTTGCACTATAAAGTGTGCATCACACCCATTTTTAAATCATATGTTGAAAGTTTAATGGCTTTAATGGCAGAAATTTCCAGTACATAATTGGTGAGCAAGGCGGCCATTACAATCATATCTACTCTTAATGGGATTAAGCCGGGCATATTTTCCCTTTCCTGGTGCGTTGATGATAAGAATTTTGCGGCAAGCTGCTGATAAGATTGAAAATTAATCTGTGCAGATTTTATTGTCTTCGTGTCGAGATCCGGATGAAGTATACCTGCAAAAGTTTCAAACGCGCCTGCCGAGCCGATGAGCGTTTCTGGTTTGTATTTGTTACAAATGCTTTGCAAACCGGCCAGTGTTTCCTGTAAATGTTTTCTAATATTTCCTTCATCATTTACGCTTAATGGGTCGGAATGGAAATACTTTTGCATCAATCTGGCAGCACCAATATCGTAACTTTTTTTCCAGATTAAACCCTCATTGTTGCAGAGAATAAACTCTGTACTACCACCGCCTATATCCATAATTAAAGAATTTCCGGTAATCGATCCGCTCGCTTTTACGCCTTCAAAAATCAAAGCAGCCTCTTCATCGCCAGAAATAATATCAATGTGTATTCCGGTCTCCAGTTTTACCTGTTTTACAAAATGCTCTCCGTTACTGGCACTACGAATGGCCGATGTTCCTGTGGTTTTACATTGGTCAACATTGAATTTTTTCAGCGTCTCGCTAAACTCCTTCAATTGTTTAATTCCCCGTTCAAATGCAGCGTCAATAATAATATTGTCATTAAGTCTGCCTTCGCCAAGTCGCACCGGAGCATTTGTTTTATAAATAATCTCAATTTTTTCGTTCTCTTTTTCCGCAATGATGAGGTGAAAGGTATTTGTTCCGAGGTCGATGGCTGCGATACGCATAAAATTCTTTTTTCGTAAATATCGATAAAAAATAAACCACAAAGCAATTCATTATAGATAGAATTTCGATTTTAGTTGGGGGAGATTCAGCACATGCATTTCATTCTTTTGCTTAGAATATCAAAGAATTAACAGATACTTTATTGATAATCATTACATTTGGTTAAAACGCTTATGAAAAAGATATTCTTTCTACTTGCGGTTTTATTCATAGTGAATTTAGCCTGCAAGAAAAATGGAGACGGCAATACCTGTGCCTGCTCCCCGGTCACAGAACCTGCATTAACTCTGGTAATAAAAAATGCGCAGGGCGAAGATTTACTTAATCCTGCTACAAGTGGTGCATTATTAGAAAGTCAGGTTAAATTGTATACAAAAAGTAGCAATGGAGGAGAGCAGGTTTCGAAGATCTATATTCAGAAACCCGTGAATATGTCTCCGACAGAGAAGTTCGATTTTTACCAGATCACCTCTTACGAAATTGTGAACCTAGCGAAATCTGGTTCTCCATTTTATCTGAAATTGGGAAATGCAGAACCTTTACTGCTTACCTTAACTTTTAATGAAAGTACCAGAAAGGTAGAAGCTTTGGTAATCAATCAACAACCGGCTACAAAAGGTGAAGGACTCATCACTTCCTACATCGGAAGCTTTTTTTATATTGTTTCGTAAAATAGTTTAGAAAAAGAAAACGCTCCAATCGGAGCGTTTTCTTTTTAATGTTATTCAAAATATTCTTTCATTCTTTCGAAGAAGTTCTTCTCATTTTTTCCCGGTTGCGGTTTGAAATTCGGCGATTCGCGTAGTTTTTCCAAAACATTGCGTTCTTCACTGCTCAAAGCTTTCGGCGTCCAGATATTGATGTGAATAATTTCATCACCTCTGTGGTAAGAATTTACTTCAGGAAGTCCTTTGCCTTTTAAGCGCAATAACTTTCCACTTTGTGTACCTGGTTCAATTTTAATTTTTGCTTTTCCATCAATTGTAGGTACTTCAATGCTCATACCCAATGCTGCATCAACAAAACTTAAATGAAGATCATAAACAATATTATTGCCTTCGCGTTTCAAAGTTTCGTGCTGCACTTCCTCAATTAGAATGATTAAATCGCCGGGGATACCGCCATTAGGTGCTGCATTTCCTTTACCGCTCATGCTCAATTGCATACCTTCACTAACACCCGCAGGTATATTGATGGTAATGGTTTCTTCACCACGCACCACACCATCTCCATGGCAAACTGTACATTTAGAAGTAATCTGCTGTCCGCTTCCATTACAGGTTGGGCAAGTAGATGCAGTTTGCATCTGTCCCAAAATGGTATTGGTAACGCGGCGTACTTGTCCGCTACCACCGCAAGTATTACATGTGCTTACAGATGATTTATCTTTAGCACCGGAACCGTCGCAGGTTTTACAAACAATAAGTTTATTTACCTTAATTTTTTTCTCCGCACCGTGAGCAATCTCTTCAAGAGTAAGTTTTACCTTAATCCGAAGATTTGTGCCTTTAGCAACTCTTCGGCCTCCACGTTGCTGGCCTCCGCCTCCGCCGCCGAAAAAGCTTTCGAACGGATTGTGACCGCCAAAAATATCTCCAAAGTTGCTGAAGATATCGTCCATATTCATGTTTCCGCCACCGTATCCACCAGATGCGCTGCTGCCTACACCAGCATGCCCAAATTGGTCATAACGTTGCTTTTTCTCCGGACTGCTTAACACTTCGTAAGCTTCTGCAGCTTCCTTAAAATTATCTTCTGCAGTTTTATCTCCAGGATTTTTATCCGGGTGATACTTGATTGCCATTTTACGATAAGCTTTTTTTATCTCATCGGCAGAAGAACTTTTGCTAACGCCCAGTACGTCGTAATAATCTCTTTTACTCATCTTTATATTAAAATGATTGAATGACGAAACGATGAATTGAAAACTTGCAGTTCAAAACCACAAACTCATTCAAAATTCTATCTTCCAATAATTACATGTTATGCTCCAACTACAACTTTCGCAAAGCGGATTACATTGTCATTTAAAGTATAACCTTTTTCAACCTCGTCAATTACTTTTCCTTTAAGGTCTTCACTTGGTGCGGGGATGTTGGTAATGGCTTCGTGAAAATCAGTATCAAAATCTTTGTTAATGCTTTCCACTTCTTTCAAGCCTTTCTGGCCTAAAATATTTTTTATTTTATGGTGTACTAAATTTACACCTTCTTTTACAGGAGTAAGATCTGCAGCAGTTTCCATAGCTTTTAACGCACGGTCAAAATCATCAAGAACCGGTAACATAGACACAATTACATCTTTACCCGCAGTTTGCAACAATTCTACACGTTCTTTTTGAGTACGTCTTTTATAATTATCAAACTCAGCGTAAAGGCGTAAATATTTATCATTGAGCTGCTGAACTTCAGCCTGCAATTTTTCTTCTGCAGACAATTCAGGAGCCTGTTCTGTTTCATTGGGGATTGCATCAGTGTTTTCTACCTGATCAGCAGGGTTTTCCGATGGATTTTCAGTATTCATTATATTTTCTTCTTTATCGTGATTTTTCTTCTTATTAAACATAATTGGAGGCTGAATTTTTTGTTTTGATCTCAACTATTTTGCCATAAACGGAAATCAGCCAAGCTGTCAGAATAATCGTAAATCCATCTAACAGTTTGGCTGATTGACTGACGTTTGTCAGCTATAATTATACAATTTGTGCATCTGCATGCACCAGTCCGTTGTCGCATTTTATAATGCGCGAAGGGTTTTTTCTAATGATGTGGTAATCGTGTGTAGCCATTAAAACAGCAGTTCCATTCTGGCTGATTTGCTTCAGTAGAGTGACAATTTCTTCGGATGTTTCCGGATCAAGGTTTCCGGTAGGTTCATCTGCTAAAATAATTTCCGGATCATTTAACAAAGCCCGTGCAATTACAATACGTTGCTGTTCTCCACCTGAAATTTCATGCGGCATTTTTTTAATCTTAGAACGCAGTCCAACTTTGTCTAAAACGTCTTTAATCCGTTCATTAATGAGTTTTTCATCTTTCCACCCGGTTGCTTTTAATACAAATTCCAAGTTTTTTTCTATTGTTCTATCTGTAAGCAATTGAAAATCCTGAAATACAACACCCAGCTTACGGCGTAAAAAAGGTACCTGGTTTTCTCGCAGGTTTTTTAAATCGAAACCTGCAATATTGCCATTTCCGTTTCCGATGTGTAAATCGCCATATAAAATTTTCAATAAACTACTTTTTCCAGATCCGGTTGCACCAATGAGGAAGACAAATTCGCCTTGCTCTATATGTAGGTTTACGTTAGAAAGAACTAAGTTTTTTTGTTGAAAAACATCAACATTGCTTAAATGAATTACTGCGTTTCCTGCCATGTTATATTTCTAATTTAGCAATTTGCCCAAAAGGCAAATCTTTAACTACTTCCATAATGTAATCGAGTTTATCTCCGAGGCCTAGTTTATCCAGAGATTTGTCCGGACGGTCTACCCGGAAATAAGCCAAAAGTGTGAACTTATCGTCCCGAAGCTGAACATAGTCGGGAATTTTGGCTATGCCTTTTACTTTAATGATGTACATTCTGTTCAAAAATAGCATTTCAAAACGATAAGCTAAAACCTGCCTGGTTTTTTATATCAGGCAATATTATTCAGAAAATCAATTGTATTTACATTATCTGCATAATCCCAAAGTTTCGGGCGCTGACTTTGCCCAAATTCAAAAGTTGGCAATTGTAAGGAAGTTTTGGTTACAATACACTGAATATCATTCTGTTTGCTGTATAGTGTTTCAGCTAACATTTCTGTGTTTTCATATTCCTCGTAAAACAGAACGGCGAGGGGAGAAGCCATATTTTCGTCTTCTTTTAATAAAAGAAAACCATTGTCGAAATGTTTTGCCGCATTAACCAGGTATATTGATTTGTTGTAATCGTAGTTGTTCTGGTATTTGAAATGATTTATTATGGGTGAAAATACTTCCAATCCTTCGTACAAATGCGCAATATTATAATTTTTCGGGAAATAAATTTTGGAAACATTTCGGCATCCCAAACCAAAATAATCAAAAATATCATGCCCCAGTTTTTCTATCTCAGCTTTGCTTTCACTTCCATTTAAAACGGCTACACTGTTGCGGTTTTTGCGGATAATATTGGGTACTTTACTGAAATAATAATCGAAATATCTCGAAGAATTGTTGCTGCCAGTAGCGATCACGGCCTCAAAATCTTTCAATCTTTCTACATATTGAATGTGTGGATCGAAAGCGGGTTCTATATTAATGAGTTCATTTAAGACGGTTTTGATCAGCTTATCATCTGATGAAGAAAGTTTAATTAATGCAATATTTCCTGTAACCAACACGCATAAAACATCATGAAAACCAACCATTGGGATGTTTCCGGCAAGTATTAAACCAACCTTTTTTGGATTTGAGCTGAAGCGGATTTGTGTTGCCCAGGTATCGATATCCTGAGGATTTAACATCTCGCCAAAAGCCGATATAGATTTTTTTATATTTTCTGTTGTGAACCACGGATTGCTGTTTTCTGCACTGTAAAGTGTATTCCCTAGTATGTCAGTGGGGTTTGTAAGCAATTCTCCCAGCTTTTTGATTGCGATTATTACTTTTTCATGTGTTAGTGCCGACATATTTAGAATTATTATTAAGTGATTATATCTTATATTTGCATCGCAAAGGTAAACTAAGCAAAAGAATTAGACGAAAACATGGCAATTAAAATAACAGATGAGTGTATAAATTGTGGGGCCTGCGAACCGGAATGCCCAAATAATGCAATTTATGATGCCGGTACTGCATGGCGTTTTTCTGACGGAACTAATCTAGAGGGAGTTATCGATTTTGGTAATCAACAAATTGAGGCAGATTCTACTCAAGATGCGGTTTCTGATGAAGTATATTACATTGTATCGGATAAATGTACAGAGTGTAAAGGATTTCATGACGAACCACAGTGTGCTGCGGTTTGTCCGGTAGATTGTTGCGTGGATGACGAAGATATCCGCGAAACAGAAGAAGAATTATTGGCTAAAAAAGCTTGGCTACACCAGGAAGGTTAGTCTTTTCAGATATTTACATAGAAAAGTCCTGGCGTGAGTCAGGACTTTTTGTTTAGTGCCCAAACAGTTTAGACTAAATAATATCAACATATATCTTCATCACGAAACGAAGCCTGGATTTAACGTGTCAGAGTTAAGCAATCTATTCTGTCAACATATTTTCTGTGTATTCAGTGTTTCCATGGCAAATATCTTCCGCTCATCGCCGCTGCGGCTCGTTCTTTTTGGCAGCAAAAAGAACCAAAAACTGCCGGCTGGTATTTTTTATGAAAGTTGGTAGTAAGGCTTTGACAATGGCTCCCAAAAAAATACCTATGCCGGTAAAAAGCAAAACGTAGAGGTAGTGGTTTGACTTTAGAAAATGCATAAAACAGCACACCGCTTAATCTACATCTCGTCTTTTGCAAGACACCAAGCAATACTATTTTTTGACTATGTAACCCACCGCTTAAAGATTGCTTCGTGCCTCGCAATGACGAGGCACATAAAAAACAGAATAGCTAAAACCGCCTTTGCGAATTGAAGTTGGGATTAGGTGCGTCAGAGTTAAGCAATCTATACTGTCAGCATATTTTTCATGTATTCAGTGTTTCAGTGGCAAATCTCTTTCGCTCACCGCCGGTACTTCTCCATTTTATTACCCGCGTTCTAGGTAGTGGTTTTTCTAGCAGGTTGCAATGCCAAATAAACTAATGACAAATGACCATTGAACCAATGAAAAATTTAGTGAATATCACACTTATTCGGGATAATTAAAACCGGACAGGCAGATTTACGTGCCACGTGTTCAGCCACACTTCCCATCAGAAAATGATAAAGTCCGGTTCTTCCATAAGTGCCGATAACAATTAAGTCAGAGCCCCACTCATCAGACTGTTGAATAATGCCATGAGCAGCAGTATCTACCACACTGAGATATGTTGTTTTAATGCTGTTGCCAAATTTATTTTCAATTTCCTTAAGCAGAATATGGCTGTTCTCCTCGCTATTGTCATAGGTTTCCAAAAATACCGGAGCAAGGGTTAGGTCGGGATTTACGTTTGCGGGTACAGGCTCAATAATATTTACGAGCGCGACCTCTGCGCCAAATTTTTCGGCCATATCATATCCCGCTTTTGCGGCTTTCTCAGAACAGGTGCTGTTGTCTACAGCAATTAATATTTTTTTAAAATTCATGGCGGGCAGATTTAAATATTCACGTCATGAGCTTAACAATTTTACGTGTGAAATGTTAGGCTATCCGGGTAATTTATTAGTTTTACAAAAGTTATACGAGCAAAATAAATGGAAAATCAATATGGCATTTGCCGCGTTGCTGTTGCGCCTCTTCGCGCGGAACCTTCTGATAAAGCGGAAATTGTATCCCAACTTTTATTTGGTGAGCATGTCGAAATTATTCAGAAAGAGGAACGCTGGTGGCTCATTCAAAATGGCTACGATGGTTACCAGGGATGGATTGATTTTAGACAGTTGACATCCATATCTCAGGATCAGTTTGCAGACATGCACGATTGCAAAAATCTTGCGCCATTAAATTTCAATAATGTGCTCAAAGCAGAAGATGGAAGTGTATATCATTTAAGTCCGGCAAGCAATTTACCTTTCTTGAAAGACAATTTATGTTACTTGGGTAAAGAAGTGTTTACCCTCGGGTTTGATCCACATCACTCAGCATTCGCAAATTTTGAAACTGAAGTTGAGCAGACCGCTAAATTTTTTCAGAACATTCCATATTTATGGGGCGGACGACATTTGTTCGGATTAGACTGCTCTGGTTTCGTACAGGTAGTTTTTAAACTATTAGGCATAAAACTCCACCGAGATGCCTCGCAACAAGCAGAACAAGGCGAATTGGTTGGTTTTTTAGCCGAATGTAAACCAGGTGACGTTGCTTTTTTTGATAATGATGAAGGGAAAATAACACACGTTGGAATTATGTTGAGTGCGAATGAAATTATTCATTCATCAGCAAAAGTTAAGATTGATCCTATCGACGATCAGGGGATTTTTAGTAAAGAATTGGGTAGATACACGCATAAACTCAGAATTATAAAACGGTTTGTGGAATAACAGGCAAAAATGTATCCTATTAGAAAAGGAACAAATCTTATGTCTGCAAAATTTAAAATCCAAATTTCCGATCCATGTATTGAGAAGTGGGCTTCTATGCAACAACAAGCTGATGGCAGGTTTTGCATTTCATGCCAGAAGAGTGTAGTTGATTTCACTCAATGTTCTGATGTCGACTTACAAAACTGGATTGCAAGCAACAAATCTACAGCTTGCGGGCGTTTTAATCCGGAACAGCTTGATCGGCTAATTACGACAAAACCAGTTCTTAATTTACGAAGATTTAAACCTGCATTATTTGCCGCTTCTCTTTTGGCATTTCTAAGCACGCCCAAAATCGGTGATGCCTCTTCGCGCGCTGCCGCTCCATTTATTCAACTTGACAACCGCAAAACACCTATTGTAAATGTAGAAGAAAAAAGCAGTTGGGGCGATGTATTCGTTCTGCGTGGTAAACTGGTTGACGGGAGTGACAATTCGCCAATTATCGGTGCGCTTGTGAAAGTAAAAAACAGTAAAATAACGGCAACAACAGGTGAAAATGGCGTGTTTGAGTTGAGGTTAAACAAAGCACAATTTGAAGATAAAGTGCTCTTAGAAATAAGGTATATAGGTTATGAAAGTAAAGAAGTTAAGTTAAATCTGAATAAAACAAATACCTTAATTAAAATGAAAATGGACAGTTCTATTTTGGGCGGTTTTGGGTTAGTGAAAGAACCAACGCTTATGCATAAGTTTTTTAGGATATTTTGGGCTTAGCAATAGAAATTAGCGAAAAGGAATATTATTCCAATTCCCAAACCATAACCTGTCTGTCGTCTCCGGTAGAAATTAAATGTTTTCCGCTTGCGCTCCACAATAATGTATTAATAGAGTGTGTGTGGCCGGTTTCAGTTTTCTCCAAGCTTAAAATTTTGTAGAGTTTAAAGTTTTCTGCGTCCCAAATCTTAATGCTTTTATCCTGGCTGCTTGTTGCAAAAATGGATAAATACGGATGAAAAACAATCGTATACACCGTAAACATATGTGAGGCAATGCTTTGCTGTAATTCGTAATCGGGTAAATTCCAGATTTTTAATTGTGCGTCCCGACTTCCTGAAAGTAAATATTTTCCTTGTGGATGATAGGCCAAGGAAGTTACAGGCATATTGTGGCCTTCGAGGTTTCGTTTCAAACTGTAATCCACAAGATTGTAGATTTTAACCAGATGATCTTTACATCCAAATGCAATTTCAGTTTCATCTGGAGAGATTGCAATTGTTCTAACGGTATCGTATGCTGTCTGAAAGCGATAGATTTCCTTAAAATCATTTAAAGACCAAATGGCAACTGTTCCGTCTTCGCCTGTGGTAATCAACTCATTTTTCGATTTGACGATTTTAATGTCGAAAATTGGTTTGGTATGTGCATTGACGCGGACAATTACTTTTTGTTCATTAAGGTCGTAAACACTAAATGCACCGCTGCGTTCGCCTACAAAAAGTTGATTTTTGTGCTGGTGAAGGCAATAAACAGAGCTTTGCACAGGCATTTTAACCTTCACAAAAGCCATTTCTTCCAATGACCATTCTACAACGCCTTTATCATTACCCGCACTATAAAACAAGTCTTCTCTATCCGATAAAGCTAAAGCATAAATAGGGTTTTGATGGCCAGAAAGAGTTTTTAAGTGTTTAAGCATGTGTGTGAGGTTGGAAGGTTGGATGGAGGTAAGGTTGAAGAATATGTAAACCCTTCAGCGCTCACTTTATTTATGTCTTTTCTCCAAATTTTTAGCAATATCCTGAATAGACAATCCTTTTTCCTTCAATAAAAATAAAAGATGAAAAACAAGATCAGATGCTTCACCAATAAATTCTTCTTCAGTCTCTGCAAGGGCTGCAATTACGGTTTCTACACCTTCTTCGCCAACTTTTTGAGCAATTTTGTTTAGGCCTTTGCTGCGCATTTTATTGATATACGAACCTTCAACAGGATTTTCATATCGATCGGTGATGATGTTTTCCAATTCAAAGATGAAATTCTGGTTAAAATCGGTAGCAAAACAACTGCGGTTTCCCGTGTGGCAAGTTGGACCAACGGCATCTGCCTTAATCAGTATCGTATCGTTATCACAATCCTTAAAAAACTCTTTAACGTATAAAAAGTTATTGCTGGTTTCACCTTTCGTCCACAGGCGGTTTTTTGACCGGGAAAAGAATGTTACTTTTCCTTCTGCCTGGGTTTTTTCTAAAGCTTCAGCATTCATATAACCCAGCATTAAAACTTCTAAAGTTTTGTAATCCTGAATAATTACCGGCAGCAGACCAGCCGTTTTTTCCCAGTCGAGGGAATTTGTATTGATAGTCATTTTCTTATTATTACCGTCATTGCGTGGTACTAAGCAATCATTCCATTTAAAACAGATTGCTTAGTGCCTCGCAATGACGAGTTTATTATTATATCCTTACCGGAATATTATTCCTTTTTAATTCCTGTTTTAAATCTGGTATCAGAATTTCACCATAATGAAAAACGGATGCAGCTAAAGCAGCGTCAACGTTGGCGCTTTGGAAAACTTCTGTAAAATGTTGCATGTTTCCGGCTCCGCCCGATGCGATTATCGGAATATTGATCATTTGATTTACTTTATGAAGCAAATTACAATCAAAACCTGCTTTGGTACCATCATGATCCATTGATGTGAGCAGGATTTCTCCGGCTCCTAAATCTTCAGCTTGCTTGATCCAGTTTTCTGTTTCTAATTCTGTAATCAAACGGCCGCCGTTTAGGTGAACCATGTTTCTTCCATTTACATGTTTGGTATCTACAGCAAGTACAACAAACTGAACGCCGAAAGCTTTTGCCAAATCTTCGATTAACTGCGGATTGCGTACTGCAGCAGAATTGATACTGATTTTATCGGCTCCCGCATTTAGCAGCGCTTCTGCATCTGCAAGTTCGGTTATTCCTCCGCCAATGGTGAAAGGTATATTTAGTTGTCGCGCAACTGATTTGACCATCTCAATCATTGTTTTACGGCGTTCGTGTGTTGCCGTGATGTCGAGAAAAACGAGTTCATCAGCACCTTGCTGCGCATATTGAGCCGCCAGCTCTACGGGATCTCCGGCATCACGTAAATCAACAAAATTTACGCCTTTTACGGTTCGACCGTCTTTAACGTCGAGACATGGAATTATTCTTTTACTTAACATTTTTCTTGGGCTCCGTCATTGCGAGGTACGAAGCAATCTGTTTAGCATGAAAGATTGCTTCGTACCTCGCAATGACGATTTACTTTAGTTTCGTGGGGCTTAAATTGAACTCAAGGCTTTCAAATTCCATTCTTTGATTTCCTCAATAGTGATGCGGTTTTCATAAATTGCTTTGCCCACAACCACACTTCGTACTTCAAGTTTCGCCAAATCTTTAATGTCATCCATAGAGCTTACGCCGCCAGATGCAATTAGTTTAATGAACGGTGAATGTTCCAGCAATTTCTGATAAAGTTCTATTGCCGCTCCGCCTAATTTTCCATCTTTATTGATATCAGTACATAAAAACCGGAAGAAACCCAACTGCAGGCATTTGTCTACATAATCCATTAATTTTATTGGGGAGCTTTCCATCCAGCCAGAGTATTTGATTACTTCGTCCAGCACATCGATTGCAATAACAATTCTGTTAGCATAATCGTCTTTTTTTGCAAAAGTTTCGCTCAGTTGAGGTAAAAAATCAGGGTTTGTGATGGCTTGTGTACCTACAATAACACGATGAATGCCTGCATCGAGCAAATTATTTACTTGTTCAATAGTGCGGATTCCGCCACCATACTGAACTTTCATTTCGGTTTTTTTAATGATTTCAAACAAGGATTTCTGATTGCTGAAATCGCCTTTGGCACCATTCAAATCAATAATATGAATAAAATCTGTTCCGTTAGAACGGTATTTTTCGATCATTTCGGCAATAGAAACATCATATTCCGTTTTCTGGTTGTAGTCGCCTTCACGCAAGCGTACTACTTTTCCATCCAAAATATCAATAGCAGGTATTATGTACATCTTATAAGCTTAAGTTTGAAAAATTTTTTAATACTTGTTCGCCGGCTTTCCCAGATTTTTCTGGGTGAAATTGTACGCCGTAAAAATTGTCTTTCTGTACTGCCGCCGAGAAGTTTAAACCATAATCGGCAGATGCAATGTCAAAAGTAGGGTTATATTCAATAAAGTACGAATGAACGAAATAAAATTGTACATTCTCCTCTATACCATCAAATAGTGGATTTTCTTTTATTTGTACCGAATTCCACCCCATGTGTGGCACTTTAACATGTAGTGATTTATCAAATTTTTTCGTTTTCACCGGCACAACGTTCAAAAGTTCAACGTTGCCTTCTTCAGAATGTTCCGTTATTAATTGCATACCCACGCAAATGCCCAAAACCGGTTTAGTTAGCTTTTTAAGCGCCTGTACCATACCGGTTGCTTTGAGCTTTTCCATGGCTGTACCTGCATGTCCGACACCAGGAATAATGATATGATTGTATTTTTCAAGATCACTTTCGGTATTGATCATGCCATAACCTAGGTTTAGACGCTCTAATGCTGCAGTAAGCGAAAAAATATTGCCTGCTCCGTAATTAACTATTCCAATCATTTTTGTGTTGTGTTTTCGGTATCTAGTATCAAGATCAAAAGTTTATCAATTTAGATGGTTTAAAATTACTGTATAAAAATTTGAAAATGAATGTCAGTTTTTCAACGGTTCTGTAGCCCCGCTATTCGTTTCAAGCTTTTATTTGCTCTTGGACAAACTCAGATAGAGCAATGAAGTTTTTAGGCACTTAAAAGTCAAAACCTTTCACCATAAAACCTTCATCCTTCCACCTCTCTTATAGCATTCCTTTCGTACTCGGCAATACCATTTTTTCCGCATCACGTTTTATGGCCATTTTTATGGCTTTAGCAAACGCTTTGAAAATGGCTTCAATTTTATGGTGTTCATTTTCTCCTTCTGCTTTAATATTTAGATTGCATTTTGCCGCATCGCTGAAAGATTTGAAGAAATGATAAAACATCTCTGTGGGCATATCGCCAACTTTCTCACGTTTAAATTCTGCATCCCAAACAATCCAGTTTCTGCCACCAAAATCTATCGCAACTTGTGCCAGGCAATCGTCCATTGGCAAACAAAAGCCATAACGTTCAATACCTAATTTGTTGCCTAAACCTTTAGCAAAGGCTTCGCCAAGTGCAATTCCGGTATCTTCAATAGTGTGGTGTTCATCAATATGTAAATCGCCTTTGGCAATTACTTCCAGATCAACACTTCCATGTCTGGCAATTTGATCCAGCATATGGTCAAAGAAATTTAATCCGGTTTCTATTTTCGCCTTGCCCGTTCCATCCAAATCAAGATTTATGGTAATATCGGTTTCGTTTGTTTTGCGGATGTGGTTAATCTTTCTGCTTCCGGCTTTTAATAAGTTATAAATGTCTTCCCATTTTTGGGTCTCCAAAATAATAATATCCAGTAAAGTTTCGTGTTTATCCAGTGCTTCTGCAGATCCGAGTGCATCGTTCTGACGTAAAAAGATTGCTTTAGCGCCTAGGTTTTTCGCCAGAATAACATCATTTAAGCGATCGCCAATTACATAAGAATTCTGTAAATCATAATCGCCGGTCAGGTATTTTGTTAATAAACCAGTTCCAGGTTTGCGGGTAGGGGCGTTGTCTTTCGCGAATGTTCTGTCTATTATAATTTCACTGAATTGTACGCCTTCACCGGCGAAAGTATCTAGCATAAAGTTGTGAATTGGCCAAAAATTTTCTTCCGGATTTGATGCCGTTCCCAATCCATCCTGATTGGTTACCATCACCAATTCATAATCCATTTCATGTGCAATTTTAGACAAGTAATATAAAGCACGCGGATAAAACTTGAGCTTGGCGAAGCTATCTACTTGTTCGTCGTCTGGTTCGATGTTGAGCGTTCCATCCCGATCAATAAATAATACCTTTTTCATTACAGATTTTTTAAGACGTTTAGTAATTTTTGATTCTCTTCTTTGGTGCCAACTGTAAAGCGTAAACAGCCTTCGCAAAGTGTAACTTTTGAACGGTCTCTAACAATGATTCCTTCATCCACCAAACGGTCATAAACCTGTTGTGCATTGGTCACTTCTGCGAGTATAAAATTGGCATCAGATGGGTGCACTTTTTTAACCAATTCAAGTTCTGCTAATTCTTTAGAAAGTTGCGCTCTTTCTGCTACAGATTCCCGTATCCATTGGTTCACTTGATCGATGTTTTTTAACGCTTCGAAAGCGAGATCTTGCGTTGCCTGATTAATGTTATAAGGTGGCTTAACTTTGTTTAATAAATCGATCACTTTTGTAGATGAAAATGCCATGCCTAAACGTAAAGCTGCGAGCCCCCATGCTTTAGAAAAAGTTTGCAACACAACCAGGTTTGCATACTCTGTTAACTCTTGTATAAAGGTCTTTTGTTTTGCATAATTTATGTACGCTTCATCAATCACCACTATACCTTTAAAGTTGGCAAGAATGGTTTCAATATCTGTGCGATTTATTGAATTTCCTGTCGGATTATTTGGCGAACAAATGAAAATTATTTTAGTGTTTTTATCTATCGTTTCTGCAATTTTTTCGAGGTCTAATTGATAGTTTGGAAGCAGGTTTACTTTGCGTGCTTCTACATCATTTATGTTGGCACAAACCTCATACATTCCGTACGTTGGCGGAAGGATAATTACATTGTCTTTTCCGGGATTACAAAACACGCGAAATAATAAATCTATCGCTTCATCGCTACCATTACCTAGAAAAGTATTTTCGATAGGAACGCCTTTAATTTTGCTTAGCGCATCTTTAAGATCCAGTTGTAAAGGATCTGGATATCTGTTGTAATCTGCAGGTAAAGGAGAGCCATAACTGTTCTCATTAGCGTCCAGAAAAATGGAAGCCTGACCTTTAAATTCGTCACGTGCGGTAGAGTAGGGACGAAGGTTTTTTATGTTTTCTCGTACTAATTCGTTAATGTCCATGATTATCGTTGATGGTCTGAAGTTCAAAATTCAGACGATTTGTTTGTATTAATTATTTACAGGTCTTTCCTTCTTATGGTCACTGCATTTTTGTGTGCTTGCAACCCTTCAGCCGCTGCAAGGATCTCAACGGTATTTCCAATATTGTTTAATCCGGTTTGAGAAAGATGCTGAAACGTGATCTTCTTCGTAAAAGCGTCTAATGAAACCCCTGAATACGCTTTTGCAAAGCCGCTGGTGGGTAGGGTATGGTTGGTTCCGGATGCATAATCGCCCACACTTTCTGGAGTTAAGTTTCCTAAGAAGACAGATCCGGCGCTGGAAATCAGTGGAATAAGCTTTTGGAAATCTTCAGTTGCCAGAATTAGATGTTCGGGCGCATAAAGGTTGGAGAAATCCATAGCTTCTTTCAAATCTGAAACCTGAATGCAATAAGAATTTGCTATCGCTTTGGCTGCAATATCTTTTCTGGGTAATTCATTAATCTGAATGTCAATCTGTTCAATAACCCGATCTATAACTTTTAATGAATTAGATACCAATACGGCCTGACTATCAGCTCCATGTTCAGCTTGTGCAAGTAAATCTGCGGCCACATATGACGGATTGGCAGTGTCGTCTGCAACCACTAAAACCTCTGATGGACCAGCGGGCATATCAATTGCAACCTTGTTTTGAATCATTGTTTTTGCAACTGTTACATATCGGTTTCCGGGGCCGAAGATCTTGTAAACTTGTGGAATGGTTTCCGTTCCGAAAGCCATTGCCGCCACAGCTTGAGCGCCGCCAACAAGGTAAAGTTTTTCTATGCCAAGTAATACCGCACAATAAGCCAGATAACAATTTGTTTTGCCATCTGCCTGCGGAGGAGAACATACCACAATTTCTGCGCAGCCAGCAAGTTTTGCCGGCGTGGCCAACATTAAAAATGTACTTGGCAATACTGCACTTCCGCCTGGAATATAGAGTCCTACTTTTTCAATTGCGCGTGTTTCGCGCCAGCAAACTACACCCGGCATAGTTTCAACCTTATCTTCTTTTCTGGCTTGGCTGGCGTGAAAGGTTTTGATATTACTATAGGCAATATCAATTGCTTTCTTTGCTTCTTCGGGAATCGACGATGCAATAGACTTAAGTTCTTCGGCGTCTAAAAAGAGCTTGCTCAATTCAACTTTATCAAAGGTTTTTGCGAAGTTATAAAGGGCTTTATCGCCATCGTTTTTAACGCTTTCTATGATGCTCAAAACGCGCTCTTCAACCAGTTTATCATCATCAATTTGCCGGGAAATTATTTCCTGAACTTTTAATTCAGATAAATCTGTATAATTATAGACTTTCAATGTGTTAAAAATTAAAATTAACTAATAGTTAATATGTTTTTTGTTGTTTTAACAACAATTATTAACGTTTTTATTGAATGATTTTTTCGATTGGCATAACCAAAATTCCTTCAGCTCCTGCGGCTTTCAGTGCATTTATTTTATCCCAGAAATCTTCTTCTGCAATTACAGAATGTACAGCCACCCAGTCTGGTTCAAAGAGCGGAACAACCGTCGGGCTTTTAACTCCTGGCAATAGATCTACAATTTTTTGAAGGTTATCTTTTGATACATTCAGTACAACATATTTGTTGGATTTTGCGCTGAGAACAGAGCGGATTCTCTGCAGCAATTCTGCAACTTCTGGATTGTCTGTAATGGATTTATTTCCGATTAAAACTGCTTCAGATTTCATCACATCTGCGAATGGTTTTAGTCCGTTACTTTTTAACGTTCCGCCGGTAGAAACGATGTCAAAAATGGCATCACTTAATCCCAAACCAGGGCCAATTTCTACCGATCCGGAAATGGTTCTGATATCGGCATTAATATTTTTTTCTGTGAGGAATTTTTCGAGAATTACCGGGTATGAAGTTGCGATGGCTTTACCATTCAACTCGTCCAGATTCTGAATTGCACTTGTAGCCTGAACGGCAATTTTAAGTGTGCATTTTCCGAAACCTAATTTTTGCAGGTAACTTACCTGGGCTTTGGTTTCTACAATTACGTTTTCGCCAACAATACCCAAATCTGCAATTCCGTCTTGAACATATTCTGGAATATCATCATCACGAAGGAAAAGAATTTCCAATGGAAAATTGGTAACCGTTGAAATGAGTGAGCTTTTGTAGTTTTCGAAGGATAAACCACAATTTTTAAGGATTTCTACAGATTTTTCGTTTAACCTACCCGATTTTTGGATAGCAATTTTAAGTGTTTTCAAAGTATTGAAATATAGAGTGAACAAGAAAATATTTTACGGAAAAAAGTTTTGAAGTACAAAACAAACATATATCATCGCCTATCGGCGATGGTGTAGATGTAAGTGATGGTTCAAAATTAAGTTCATAAAATTATTTGCGCTTGTATCAATACTTTAGCTGATAGGCGATGGCAAATATATACATTGAAAACTTAAAACAAAAAAATATGGCACTTAATTTGATTTTATGGTTTCATTGGCCTGTAAAGCGCCCATTATTTCATTAAAATTTAACGTTTTGAAAAATTATCGTTTTCTAATAATTCCTTTTGTGCTGAGTATTTCTGCCTGCGGGTGGTTTAAAACGCCTCCTGAAATTGGAAAAGTGTTGTCTGAGCATTTTAAGAACAAAATCTATAAAGATTTCGATACTGTAGCATTTGACAGTGTTTTTGTCAAAACCAGGGATAGTTTGTCAGCTGGTTTTATCAATCCGAAAACCATAAAGGCTTTTTACGAAAGCCATAATTCTGAACCTCTACTAATTACGCGTTTTTATGTAAACGGTCAGTTAGATTCATTAACACATTATTTAAAAAACAGTGTGAATCATGGTTTCAATCCTAAGATTTTCAAAGTTGCAGAAATCGAGACGTTGCTAAATGAGCTTTCTTCCAATAAATTTAAGAAAGTTTCAGAGAGTTATCCTGTGCTGGCTAAGCTAGAATTGTTATCGGCAAATGCCTATTTGAATTATACCAATTATCTGAAGTTTGGTGCGGTAAATCCGCGCGGTATTTTCTCTAGATATTACATCAAAGTAAGGCGCCCGGATAGTGTTGGTATGAGCAGGATTTTAGATGCCGAAAATATTGCAGATACACTTCGCAATGTTCAACCAAAATCTGAACAATATCGTTTATTGCAAACCGCTTTTTTGAATGCAAAAGAGGATTATGAAAAGCGAATTTTATTTGTGAATATGGAACGTTTGCGGTGGCAACTTCCCGAAACCGGAGAGAACTTTGTGCAAGTAAATATTCCGGATTTTAAACTCACCTGGTTTGATAAAAAAGATACCGTAATTACCATGAAAGTTTGTGTTGGTGGCAAGCGCGAAAATGGTTACGAAGACAAGCTAAAAGCCTTTGCAAAATCAGGCAATTTAGACGATAAACCGAAGAACCATGAAACGCCATTATTGTTTAGTAAAATTAACTCCATACAAGCAAATCCGATATGGAATATTCCAGTGAGTATTGCGCAAAGTGAAATTTATTGGATGGCTAGAAAAGATCCATATTATCTTTCTAACAGCAACATAAAAGTATACTATAAAGATAAGCTGATTGGCGAACCAGATACTATTAACTGGAACCGATATTCGCGTGATAAATTGCCTTTTAAATTTAAGCAGGGTTCTGGCGGAGGAAATGCCTTAGGCAAGTTTAAGTTTATTTTTGACAACAGCTCCAGTATTTATCTGCACGATACAAATAATAAGAATGGATTTAATCTTTCAAACCGTGCAATTAGTCACGGTTGTGTACGCATTGAGAAACCATTAGCTTTTGCTGAGTTGCTGGTTAAAGATTCTTATACATACGATAAACTCCGCGCGGAAGTAGATTTGCCGCCAATTGATAGTACACATGTGAAATGGTACAAAAAACGTTTGGCACAAAAGGCCGATACAACAAAATCTTTTCAATTGAAGCCGGCATGGTTTGCACCAAAAAAACAAATTCCTCTTTTGATTACTTATTTTACGGCTTGGTCTCAAAACAACCAAATTCAATATCGGCCGGATGTTTACGGTATGGACGAAAAACTTTGGGTTGCCACAAAGAAATTTAGGTAGAAGCCTTATGTTTGCAAAATGTTAGAACAAAATCCTTTTAATCACGAGGCCGACCTAATTCACCGAACGGAAAAATTTATTAAATGCTGGTTTAAGCAAACGCTTAGTCCGGATTTAAGTGATTTTTTTATCCTTCCGGGAAATAAGGTCGTGGAACGAAAACTAATCGTGAGCCGCTTAAAAGGAGTGTTTGGTGCTTCCGATGAATATATTGGAGGTAGATATGATATTATTGATTCAGGGTTCAACCTGATGGATAACGGCAAAGGAATTGGTTTTGTTGAAGGCGTTGCTGGTTTTCGAGCCATGCTAAACAAACAATACAAAATCGTAAGCGGACCTTTTAAGTTGTATTTCGCCTTGCAGGAAGGTCATTGGAAAATAGTAAATATAGAGTTTCCGGGCTTTAGTTATTAAGACTTTGATTTCACGTTAAGAATAATCTTCATAAGTTTGGTTTGTTTTTACGCAAAGTTGCTTATGACCAATCAGAATATTAAAATCGCTGTCGATGCCATCGTTTTTGGCTATGAAAAAAACGTGCTCTATGTTTTGGCCGTGCAACAAAAATATGGGGTATTTAAAGATCGATGGGTTTTACCCGGTGGTTTTATAAAAGATGATGAAGCTTTAATTGATGCGGTGAGACGAGAACTGCTTGAAGAAGCAGGGATTAGTGTAAATTACCTTGAACAGCTAAAAACCTTTGGCGATGAAGTGAACCGCGATTCAAGAGGCCGTGTTATCTCTGTAGCTTATTTTGCCTTGGTTAATCCCCAGAATTTTATCCTAAAAGCCGATACTGATGCCAAAGATGCGAAGTGGTTTCCAATTAGCGAAGTGCCTATGCTCGGTTACGACCATAATGAAATGGTTGAGCTGGCACATTTAAGGTTAAAAGCCAAATTAACCTACCAGCCCATTGGTTTCGATTTATTGGATGATGAATTCCTGTTTTCAGATTTAGAGAACCTTTATTGCTCCATTCTTGAGCAAGACATTGACCGTAGAAATTTTAGAAAAAAGATTTTAAGTTTCGGCATTCTCAAAGAAACCGATAAAATCGTAAAAACAAACTCCAGTGGTCGTCCGGGCAAGTTATTTGAATTTGATAAAACAAAATACGACCAACTCCTGAAATCGGACTTTCAATTTGAAATTAAATTTGCGTAAAAATAACGCAAAATAATTCTTTGGATTTTGAAAACTGTTTTTATATTTGTGTAATTAATACGCAAATATATGATCAACTTAGATGAAAAATTCAGTCCGCTAGGCACAGAAAATGCAATTCAGTTCCAGTCTTTTGTATTTGCCGGTGGCGAACCGCACATTAAAATTACTGAGAATTTCGATGCTAAATCGCAGGTAAACGTTACCCATCGCATTAATTCGTTTAACGATTTGGGTTTAATTTGTACAACTGTAGACGCGCTGAAACGGATGGGTGTTAAAGCAATTAGCTTATTTGTACCTTATTTTCCGGCTGCAAGGCAAGATCGGGTAATGATACCGGGCGAGCCTTTAACCGTAAAAGTGTATGCCGATATTATTAATGCCATGGGATTTGAAAGTGTTACTGTTTTCGATCCACACTCTGAAGTTACACCCGCTTTGTTGAATAACTGTACTGTAATAGCAAACCATCAGTTTGTCCAAAAAGTTGTAGGTCAGATTGGTGGCGAAGTGAAGCTAATATCTCCCGATGGTGGAGCTTTAAAGAAAATTTATAAAGTATCCGAATTTTTAGGCGGCGCCGAGGTGGTAGAATGTTCAAAAAGCAGGGATGTTAAAACTGGTAAGTTATCAGGTTTTAAAGTGTATGCTGACGATTTGGAAGGGGCCAATTGTTTAATTGTTGACGATATATGCGATGGCGGAGGAACTTTTATCGGCCTTGCCGAAGAGTTGAAAAATAAAAATGCAGGTAAACTCTATTTAGCAATCAGTCATGGTATTTTTAGTAAAGGCTTTAACGAATTGCGTAAATATTTCGATCAGATTTTTACAACCGATAGCATTAAAGAGATTGAAGCGGAAGGGGTAGCGCAAATCAAATTGCGGGATATATTATAGATACAATGATGAAATATAGCTTAGAAGCCTTGTTAAGCGCAGGTACTAATAATCTAAAATTCCTCTTCTTCTGGGGGCATCAACCGAGTAACGATGGTACTATAACCAAAACTTGTTTAAGCCAGTGGTGGGAATCATCTTTCGTGCATGAAGGCATCATATATAAAACCGCAGAGCACTGGATGATGGTGAAAAAAGCGGAGCTATTCGGAGATAAGGTGAGTACAGATAGGATTTTAAATGCCCAAACCCCTGCCGAGGCTAAAAAACTAGGTCGAGAGGTAAGCAATTATGATGAAGATATTTGGATTAAAAACCGGTTTGAAATTGTGAGACAAGGTAACTATTTAAAATTTAATCAGAACGAAGCTCTTAAAAGCTACTTGGTCAATACTGGAAACCAGATTTTGGTAGAAACTAGTCCTCTTGATCCCATCTGGGGCATAGGTTTAACATACGATCATGCCGATGCAAATTACCCGGAAAAATGGAATGGACTTAACCTCTTGGGCTTTGCTTTAATGCAGGTTAGGGATGAATTAAGAAGATAAAATTATGAAAACCACACGCTTATATCGGCCAGTAGGCATGAAGGAAATGGAGTTAATAGCTGAAAGCGCTTATAAAAAATTTCCACCAAGATTGGCTTGGCAGCCGATTTTTTATCCAGTTATGAACCAACAGTATGCTGAACAAATCGCATTAGAATGGAATACTAAAGATGAATTTTCCGGCTTCATTGGCGTAGTTACTGCCTTTGAGGTGACCGCGGATTATTTGAAGAAGTATGAGGTTCAAAATGTTGGAGGGGAAATTCATAACGAACTATGGATTCCTTCATCAGCGATGCAAGAATTTAATAGCCAGATTGTGGGCGAAATAGAAATTGTAAATGTTTATTTCACCAGTCAATCTGTCGGCACACAAATCGAAAGTCTAGCCAATAAACTGGAAAGCTTCGGGTAATGATCTTAATGGAAGTAAAAGTGATATAACAGAATACAAAAGCATCTTGTTGCCAGAAAAGGAGTTCGATCAAGAAATACAGAGAAAATCAATTTTCATTGTGTTTAACGATCAAAAATAGGTAGGAGGTTGTAACACCAATTAGGTAGTATAAATTTGGAAACAAAAGTGCAGTGCGACGCAAGGCCGTGCCGAATCTGTATCCAAACGAGAAAAGGAAGAAATAAATAGTTACATTAAATACATCGAACCATGAACCCATTATTATTAACAGATGGTTACAAAGTTGACCACAGACGACAGTACCCCGAGAATACCACATTGGTTTATTCGAATTGGACGCCAAGAAAAAGCCGCTACGAAGATATCAATCATGTGGTGATGTTTGGTTTACAGTATTTTATCAAGAAATACATCATCGAAGAGTTCGATAAAAACTTTTTTAGCCAGCCTAAAGAAGAAGTTTTAAAAAAATACGCACGCCGCATTAACAATTATCTGGGCGAAAATCTGGTTGGTACGGCGCACATTGATGCTTTGCACGATTTAGGTTATATTCCAATGGTATTTAAGTCATTACCAGAGGGGTCTAAAGTGCCTTTGCGTATCCCCATGTTTACCATGTACAATACCCAAGCAGAGTTTTTCTGGCTGACTAACTATTTCGAAACACTGCTTTCGGCGGTGGTGTGGTTGCCTTGCATTTCAGCAACGTTAGCCTTACAATACCGCGGCATTCTGGATCGTGCTGCTGCCGAAACTTCATCAGTGCCAGAATTTGTTGACTGGCAAGGCCATGACTTTTCAATGCGCGGTATGGGAGGCATAGAAGCGGCAGTTACTTCAGCAGCGGGCCATTTATTAAGTTTTACCGGTACTGATACAATTCCAGCAATTGATTTTCTGGAAGAATATTACAATGCCAACTCCGATAAAGAGCTGATTGGCGGCTCTGTTGCAGCAACCGAACACTCGGTAATGTGTATGGGAACCAATACCGGCGAGCTCGAAACCTTTAAAAGATTGATTTTAGAAGTTTATCCCAAAGGGATTGTTTCCATCGTTTCGGATACCTGGGATTTGTGGAAGGTTTTAACCGAATACCTTCCACAGCTAAAGCATGAAATTGTTAACCGCGAAGGAAAGGTGGTAATCCGCCCCGATTCCGGCGACCCGGTTGATATTATCTGTGGAAACCCGAACGGAAAAAATGAAAACGAGCAGAAAGGCGTAATCGAACTGCTTTGGGATGTATTTGGCGGAAAAGTAAACGACAAGGGTTATAAAGAGCTGGTACCGCAAATTGGCGCTATTTACGGCGATAGTATTAATTTAGAAAGAGCCGTTCAGATTTGCGAAAGGCTAAAAAGCAAAGGTTTTGCATCTACCAATGTGGTCTTGGGCATTGGCTCTTTCACGTATCAGTACAACACCCGCGATACCTTTGGTTTTGCCATGAAAGCTACTTACGGTGAGGTAAACGGCGAAGGGCGCGAAATTTTTAAAGATCCCGTTACGGATGACGGCACCAAAAAATCGGCTAAAGGTTTACTGCAGATTTTTAAAGATGAAAATGGCGAGTTCCAGTTAAAAGACCAATGTACCTGGGAAGAAGAACAAGGTGGCGAGTTGAAAGAAGTTTTCAGGGATGGGAAATTGTTAATAAATCAAACGCTGGCCGAGATAAGGGAAAGACTTAAACAAGGTTAGTTCCATAACGCGTCATTGCTTCGTCGGCTGAAAAAGCCTTCTCGCAATGACGCGTTTTAATATTTGGAGAGTCATGATTGGAATTCATCTATTTATATACCTTGAGAATTAAAGACCGAATGCTTGTTAAGAAAAAGGTCGAAACCTTTCTAAATATCAAGTTTAATACAAACCTGATTCGCCACTTTCCATATTTTTTCTATCTTTGGTTTTTAATGAATTTCCTGTATCCGGGCTTTCTTTTCGCACTAATATCGGTTGCTATTCCGGTTATCATTCATTTATTTAATTTCCGGAAGTTCAAAAAAGTTTACTTTTCCAACGTTCAGCTTTTAAAGGAAGTAAAACAGCAACATTCGTCCAATGAAAAGCTTAAAAATATATTAATCTTATTAAGCCGTATTCTGGCGCTTGCGTTTCTGGTTTTCGCATTTGCGCAGCCGTATATTCCGGCTAATCATCAGAAGGCAGTTCAACTCAGCAATTCCGCCAGTATTTATATTGATAATTCTTTCAGTATGGAAGCGGTAAATCAAGATGGAACTTTGCTTGATGAAGCCAAACGGAGAGCAAAAGAATTGCTAAGATCATTTGGTATTAATGATCGTTTTCAATTGCTTACTAATGATTTTGAAGGTAAACAGCAACGTTTGCTGAATAAAGAAGAGTTTTTGAAAGCTTTAGATGATGTTGGCATTTCTCCGGTGCACCGAAATATTCAGCAAATTGTGAATAGGCAACAAGGTATACTTTCCGGTTCGGTTAATAAATATGCTTTTCTTATTTCGGATTTTCAAACCAATATGGCGGTAAAGAATGCGCTGCAAACCAAAGAAGATATTCAATATTCATTTTTAAAATTAAATGCTACGCCGCTTGCAAATGTTGCGGTAGACAGTGTTTGGATGCTTTCTCCAAACCATCAGCCTGGTGCAAATGAACGTTTGGTGGTTCAGCTTAAAAATTATTCAGAAGAAGAAGCTAAAAATATTCCGGTAAAACTGAGCATTAATAACCAGCAAAAAGGTTTGACTTCTGTAAACATCGCAGCGGGAAAAAGCGTTAGAGATACTTTGAATTTTTCCGGACTCCAATCTGGCTGGCAGAAGGGGATAATCAGTATTAAAGATTTTCCGGTGACTTTTGATGACTCGCTTGCCTTTAGCTTTAAGGTAGATCAGAATTTGGCGGTGTTAAGCATTAATGGCGCAAATGCCGGAAATTATATTCAGGCTTTATTTGCTGCAGACCCATACTATAAACTCAGCGAAAATACCGAGACACAAATCAATTACAGCAGTTTCTCAAATTTTGGTTTAATTGTACTTAACGGACTTACAAACCCATCAAGTGGTTTGGCGCAGCAGCTTAAAAGTTATGTAAATGCAGGTGGCGCAATCGTAATTTTTCCTGATATAGAGGCAGATATAAAAAACTACAATGCTTTCCTCGTCGCTTTATCTTTACCTGCAATAGAAAAACTGAATACTGGCGCAGCAAAAGTAGATCGTATTGAACTTCAGCACCCAATTTTCAGTTCTGTGTTCGAAGAGATCCCGAAAAATCTTGATCTTCCGGAAGTGACGAGATATTTCAGTTTTATAGAACGAAATACATCAAACAAAGAAAATTTACTGACTTTGGCAGGCGCTAAATTATTTTTCGGCAAATACACGTTGGGAAATGGCGCAATGTATTTATCGGCTTCGGGTCTAAATGCGGCGGATGGAAACTTTGCGCGGCATCCGGTTTTTGTTCCGTTAATATACAAAATTGCACTAAGTACGGGCAACCAGGCCGCTTTGTATTATACATTAGGGCAAGCAAATGCACTTCAGACTCAGAAGGTAAACCTCGGAAAAAATCAAACACTTAGTTTAAAAGCTAATAACTTTGAAGCTATTCCGGAGCTTCGCCAAAGCAATGGTAAAACGTTGGTATATGTTGCCGATCAGATTAAAACACCAGGTTATTACAACCTCAATCTGGCCGATTCTTTACTAAACGTATATAGTTTTAATAGTGGCAGAAGCGAATCAGATCTGCATTATCTAGCCAAAGGCGACTTAGAACAATTGGCCGGAAAAAGCAATCTTAAAATATTTGATACCGATAAAGATGCTGTAAAACTCATTGCCGGCGCCAACAAAATTGGACAAACATTATGGAAACTTTGCCTAATTTTGTCGCTGGTTTTTATTGCAGCAGAAATTTTGCTCATTCGATTTTTTAAACATACTAAAAGAACAATATGAATCTCCTCGTACAGCACGTAACCATTGCAGATCCCCAAAGTAAATTTAACCAGCAGAAATGCGACGTTCGGATTGTTGACGGGAAAATTACTGCTATTGGCCAGCTCAGTGCTGAAAAAGATGAAACAGTATTTGACGCGGAAGGTGCGTTTTTATCTCCCGGTTTTTTCGATCTGAATTGTGCTGCCGGCGATCCGGGTTTTGAAACCAAAGAAGATTTACAAACCTTAACTGCAACGGCAAAAGCCGGAGGTTTTACTGGTTTAGCTGTTTTGCCGAAAACAAATCCGGTAGTTCAATCAAAATCTCAGGTAGAATACATTCTCAATAAAACAAAGCACAACCTGGTTGATGTTTTCCCAATAGGCGCAATTAGTCAAAACCTCGAAGGCAAAGAAATTGCCGAATTGTTTGATATGCAACAAGCCGGCGCTGTGGCTTTTTCTGATGGAGACAAAGCTTTACAAGACGATGGTTTTATGAGCAGAGCGATGCAATATGCCAAAGGATTTGATGCCTTGCTAATGGTTTATCCTGAAAATAAATCAATTGCAGGAAAATCGCAAATCAACGAAAGCAAAAATAGCGTGCTTTTAGGCATGAAAGGTTTGCCCGCACTTGCAGAAGAAATGCATATTGCGCGCGATATTTTTCTGGCAACCTATAACGAAACCAAAATCCACATCAGTAATATTTCTACAGCTGGTTCTGTTGCCCTCATTCGTCGCGCAAAGAAAGATGGTGTACAAATTACCTGCGATGTTACTGCGCATCATCTGGTGTTTACTGAAGAATTGCTTGCTGATTTTGACAGCAATTATAAAGTAAAACCACCACTACGTAGCAAAGCTGATGTAAAAGCTTTAATCGCCGGTTTGAAAGATGGAACGATAGATGCCATTACTTCCCAGCATCGCCCAGAGGAAATCGAGTTTAAAAATGTCGAATTTGAAATTGCACATTATGGCATTATCGCGCTCCAAACGGTACTACCTTTGGCGCTAAAAGCAGGTTTGGATATCGCAATTTTAGTAGAAAAACTCAGCATCAATCCACGGAAATTGCTTAATTTAACTATTCCGATAATAGAAGAAGGAGCAGAAGCAAATTTCACGGTATTCAATCCATCAGAGAAATGGACATATACCGAAAATAATTTTTCCAAATCGGCTAACAGTCCGCTTCTAGGTACAGAACTTACCGGAAAAGTTATCTTCGCATACAATAACAAACAACATCAGGCTTTTTAATCTTTAAAAGCCCAATAGAATTATCCTAAAACCTAAATATTAGAAAATCTAATTATGGACAACAAAATAAAAAACGCCCTTACAGCATCGATAAAACAATATGCAACCGCGGCATCTGTTGATGCGGCAACTTTTCAAGATGAACTAATCTCAGCCTTTGAGCTTGATTTGAATTTTCTCGATAAATTAACTGCATTTGATGCTGTTTTTGATTCACATTCAGATTTTGAAGAACTAAGAGAAATTTTCTTCGACGTTTTAATGGTTAACTTTTTTGCAAGTGATGTGCAAAAACTGGAAGAAGATTATCTTGAAGGTGATGAATGGGCGAAAATTGAAGAAGACACCATAGAACGCGGAACTGAACTTCTAAACTTATTGTTGTATATTAAAGAATGCAAAGACGAAGATATTGAACCAGAATTGGGCGATTTTCTTAAAGAATTTTTGTTGGTTGAAGATGATGAGTTTCAGGATGAATTTGAAATTTATGAAGAATTGATCAGCAATCAGCATTTGGCAGAAAGCAGTATCGAAGAAATTGTTAAAACCTCAGAAAAGTTAAATATCAGCCAGGAAATGGAAGAATTATTTGTTCCTTTTATGGCCTTTTTCCTCGATGTAGAAGGGAGCGCAACAACGGTTAAAGAAATTAGTCAGTTCAGCCGTAACAAACCATTCGATTCTGCGACTTATATATTAATCACTTCAATTCATAACTAAAATATACGCTCATGGAAGAACAGAACATTACACAAGGTGCCTTTGATGAAGGAAATCCAATTTTACAGCAAGATAAAAAGCCAAATGCATTAGCATTTAAAGTGGCCATAAGTTTTGCCGTATATACTTTGGCTACTTTTTACCTGTATAAATTTTTAGGAATAGATGCAGCCAATCCAGATATGCCAGTGGCAGAAAAAATCATATCGATGGTTTTGTCTTATGGTATTTTCATTTTAGCTATTGTGTATACTCAAGTTACACATAAAAGAGAACTAGGCGGTTTTATTACTTACGGACGTGCTTTTTCAACAGGGTTTAAAGTTGCCGCCTACGCTGGCCTTTTTATTGGTTTGCTGTTTATATTGTATTATAAAGTGTTGGATCCGGCCGCAATGGATCATATCATAGATGCATCTATTGCGCAGGCAAAAGGGAATGAACAGCAAATAGAAGGCATCCGTAAAATGAGTGGGTTCATGTGGATTTTCGCAGCATTTGGTGCCGCCATCACATATACCATCTTTGGCTTAATTGTGAGTTTGATTTCTGCAGCTGTTGTGAAAAAAGACAGGAAGTTGTAAAATTATGCCTGACTTCTACATTGTTTCAGGTTGTAATGGTGCCGGAAAAACGAGAGCATCTTTTACCGTTTTGCCTGAAATGTTTAATTGTAGATAATTCGTTAATGCAGATGAAATAGCCAGAGGAATTTCCCCATTCACGCCAGAAAGTGTTTCACTTGTTGCTGGCAGAATAAGGATTGGAAGAATCGATGAATTGCTAAGCAAAAGGTAGCATTAATCTTTTGTTTTTTTGGTTAAACGCTGTAAAATTAGCTATAGAACGAGTTAAGAACCGCGTATCGGACGGAGGGCACGACATTCCCGAACATATAATCAGAAGACGATATTTTAGGGGATTAAATAATCTGAAATTGTTTATCCCTCTGGCAGATTTTTGGTTTGTTTTAGATAACTCTAATAGGATTCTTGACTGTATTGCAGAGGGAAATAAAATAGAAAGTAACGTCTTTAATCGAGAGAAATGGGAAATACTGAAATAAAGGATTTAAGTTCTGAAACCGAAAAACTTAAAATACTTCACCAAAAAATCAGTCAAGGTATGGAGCTTGCTTTTACACGCCTGGTTAACTATAAGAAGAATAACAATGGTATTCTTGTGTTTTTGAATAACGGGAAAATTCATAAGGTGAATGCTAAAGATATTCAGCTTTAGTTTATCTTTTCAAATTACACACTAAACATTAATACGCTTCTTCCAAAAAAATATTGAACGTGCAGGTTTTATCATTTAATTTGATGAAATTTGCACGTTTTATTTTAAAACCAGTTTTGAGCCGGAAAATCTCAATACACATATCTCAATACCCAATTTTATAAATGGATATATCAGTTGTAGTACCTTTATATAATGAAGACGAATCATTGCCAGAGTTAACCGATTGGATTGCTAAAGTGATGAAAGACAATAATTTTAGTTATGAAATTGTTTTGGTTGATGATGGAAGTACAGACCAATCCTGGCCGGTAATTGAATCATTAAGAGAAAAAAACAACGCGATTAAAGGAATTAAATTTAGAAGAAATTACGGTAAATCTGCTGCTTTAAACGTTGGGTTTGAAGCCACGCAAGGCGATGTAATCATTACAATGGATGCAGATTTGCAAGACAGTCCTGACGAAATTCCTGAACTTTACCGCAGAATTAAAGAAGAAAAACTGGATCTGATCTCCGGCTGGAAAAAGAAACGGTATGACCCGATAACGAAAACTGTACCTACGAAACTGTTCAATGCCGCAACACGCAAAATGAGTGGTATTGAGCTGAATGACTTCAATTGCGGACTTAAAGCATACCGTAGCGATGTAATTAAAACCATAGAAGTTTATGGAGAAATGCACCGTTACATTCCCGTAATCGCTAAATGGGCGGGTTTTAGTAAAATATCAGAACAGGTGGTAGAACACCGCGCGCGTAAGTACGGTACAACAAAATTCGGTTTCAGCAGATTTATAAATGGTTTTCTTGATTTACTTTCGATATTCTTCGTAGGGAAGTTCGGTAAACGCCCGATGCACTTTTTTGGTTCACTTGGCGTACTGAGCTTTTTCATTGGCATCATCATGTCATTGTATACGCTTATCGAAAAGCAATACCTGATTCATAGCGGCCAACCTTACAGGAATGTAACCGATCAACCTTTGTTTTATCTTTCACTGGTTGCAATTGTTGTTGGTTCGCAAATGTTTTTGGCCGGTTTTATTGCTGAATTGTTATCGCGCAATGCGCCAGAAAGAAATCAATATTTAATTGAAAAAGAACTTAAATAAGCTCAAAGACTAAAGCTTAAAGTAAAAAGCTTTGGTCTTTATTCTTTTTGCTTTTAGCTCCAAAATATGTTTTTCTCCATCATTATACCGCTTTATAATCGTCCGCAGGAAATAAACGAGCTTCTCCATACTTTAACTCATCAAACCTATTTACAGTTTGAAGTTTTGGTGATAGAAGATGGCTCTAAAAACGATGCAAGATTAATTGTAGATTCTTACAAGGATAAATTAGACATTAAATATTATTTTAAAGAAAATGCAGGTCAGGGTTTTGCCCGTAATTATGCTTTTGAACGAGCTAACGGCGACTATTTTATTATTTTCGATTCTGACATTCTTGTTCCCTCAGATTACCTGGATATTGTTAAAAACTACCTTTTTGAGCATAAATTAGATGCATACGGCGGTCCGGATGCAGCTCATGAGAGTTTTACGCCCGTACAAAAAGCAATCAGTTATGCTATGACATCGCCTTTTACAACAGGCGGTATCCGCGGAAATAAGAAGCACGTGGGGCAGTTTCATCCACGTAGTTTCAATATGGGCGTTTCCCGTAAAGCATGGGAAAAGGTTGGCGGATTTATCTTAACCCGTTTAGGTGAAGATATTGAATACAGCATTCGTATTCATGAAAATGGATTTAAAATCGGCTTAATCCCCGAGGCAAAAGTTTACCATAAACGCAGAACAAGTTTCAGTCAGTTCTATAAACAGCTTCACTTTTTCGGCAGAGCAAGGATCAATATTTATAAACACTTCCCTAAAGAACTTAAGCTGGTACATTTCTTTCCGGCAGTGTTTACATTGTTTGTAGGTTGTACGTTGCTGTCTAATCTGTTTTACTGGCCATTGGCCGGAATTTGCAATTTCCTGTTTGTTTTGTATTTTATGTTGATATTTTTTCATTCCTGGTCTGTAAATAAATCGGTAAAAGTTGCATTTTTGAGCATCATATCCTCGTTTATTCAACTAACCGCTTATGGTTTAGGATTTATCCAGGATTTATTTAAAAAAGTGATATTTAAACAATCATGATCAATTACCTAAAAGAAAGTACTTTCGCCGTTAATGATGTAATGCAAAAGGCTTGGGGAATAACCAAAAAACATTATTTCTCTATTGCAACACTTTGCTTTCTAATGTTTATTACGGCCAGTGCTTCCAGTTTAATGGCATTTTTTATTAAAGATGTAAGTAAGGCTTTAAGCGTAGTAATGGTTGTGATATTTGTATTGCTTTATTTCACCATAAACCTGTCGCTTTTCAAATATATTTTCCACCTGATGGATGATGAAGAGAACGACGTGAAAATAGTAGACACATTGCCAACACGCCTGCAAATTATTCGTTTTGTTGTTGCAACGCTTTATTTTGTGGTGTGTATTTTCGGTGTTTATGCTGTAGTTATTGTGGTTGCTTTCCCATTTGTATACACGGGCATTAATGTAAGTGTGGTAAAAAATGTGGCCATTTCTGTAGGGATTATTGCAATTTTTATTACCTGGTTGCGTATTTCCTTTTTTCCTTTTTTCATTATTGATAAAAATGCAACGGCTTTTGATTCTATTAAACTGAGTCTGGCCACCACGAAAGGAAATTTTACAAAAATACTTCTGTTGCTTATTGTACTGGGCGGAGGTTATTTAATCTATTTGTTGTTAAATTATTTGCAATGGCCTTTGGTGGCTTTTGTTGTCAATATGTTAAGCTCATTTATTATTGTTCCTTTATCCAGCGTAGCGCTAACAGTGGCTTACCGCAAAATCGCCAGTGAATATAAAGGCGACGACCATCCGGATATTTTGCATAATATTGTTTAACATGAATGCCCTAACAGATAAGATATTAAGTAATTTGAATAATTTTGCCGATTTAGGAAGGCAAAGAGCATTCGAATTGGGAAACCCATATTATTTTCAAATTGATACAGATAATGGCTTTTGGAGAAAAGAGATGCCCGATGGACGAATTTTTTTGGTCAAGTTTGAAGTGAAGTATGATGATTTCGGACATCCGGTAGAGATTATTGATACTTTTCAAAAACTTATCATGTAAATAGAATGGACAGACCGATTCTTTACGTGGTTACCGGGCCAAATGCAGCAGGCAAGTCTAGTTTTATACGAAGCAGACTTAATGACTTTTCGGCTTTTGAGGTCATCATGACTGATGTATATAAGAGCAGGGTTATTGATGTGTTACATACTGCTTTAAGAAATCGGAAAAACATTATTCTAGAAACGGTATTCAACGATAGCGCATTCGTAAAAGTAATTGAAGCAGCAAAGGCCGCTGGATATGAAACGAATCTGATTGTATTATTTTTGAACACACCTCAACAATCATTGAATAGGGTAGCTGCCCGATTTTTGGAGCAGAATGGTCTCGAAATCAGTAAAGGCAACGTGGAAATCAATTTTAATGAAAACTTTAAAAATATCAGTTTTTACCATTACTACTTTGACAGGGTAGATTTTATATATACAGGAGATAAAGACAACAACGAAAAAGTTATGACATTAAAAGCCTTAGAGGTTGAATTTTATCTATCGAATACGCACCATTACATACAAATGTTCGCAAAATTTGCATTTAGCAAAGATCGGTTAAGTCAGGAAGCTTTTTCTATCATCAACCGGAATGTTAATTTTCCTAACGCTAATTTTTAAAAAAATAAAAATATCTATGGGATTAAAAGCTGCATTAAGCAAACCTTTTGCCGCATTTGCCGTTCGGCAAATCAATAAATGGAAGAATAATGCCCTTAAAGCTCAAGAAAATATTCTGCAGAAGCTGCTTCGCGAAGCCAAAAATACGGCATTTGGAAAAGACCATCATTTCGCGGAAATCAAAAATTACTCAGATTTTAAGAAGAATGTTCCCGTACAGGATTATGAAGGATTACGTGCATACGTAGATCGCGTTGTGGCGGGTGAAACAGATGTTTTGTGGAAAGGGAAACCGTTATATTTTGCAAAAACCTCTGGTACTACATCTGGCGTAAAATATATTCCTTTATCTAAAGAATCTATGCCTGAGCATATTAAGGCCGCTAGAAATGCCATTTTAACCTATATTCATGAAACCGGTAAAACCGATTTCGTAAATGGCAAGATGATTTTCTTGCAGGGTAGTCCGGTGCTGACCAGGAAAAACGGAATAAACATTGGCCGCTTATCCGGAATTGTTGCCCATCATGTGCCGGCATATTTGCAGAAAAACAGGCTTCCATCTTATGAAACCAATATTATTGAAGATTGGGAGCAGAAAGTTGACGCAATTGTAGAGGAAACCTCGGCAGAAAATATGACCCTGATTTCTGGTATCCCACCTTGGGTACAAATGTATTTCGATAAGCTTTCGGAAAAATCTGGTGGGAAAAAAATCGGAGAAATCTTTAAAAACTTCAGTTTATTCATTTACGGCGGCGTAAATTTTGAGCCTTATCGCGCTAAAATAGAGCAAAGTATTGGCAAACGCATAGATGCAATAGAAACCTATCCGGCCTCAGAAGGTTTCATCGCTTATCAGGATTCGCAAAGCGATAAAGGCTTATTACTTCTTGCAGATGCTGGAATATTTTATGAATTTATTCCAGCCGATGAATATTATAATGAAAATCCAACAAGGCTATCACTCGGAGAAGTTCAATTAGACCAGAATTATGCCCTGATTTTGAATACAAATGCAGGACTTTGGGGATACAGTATTGGCGATACCGTTAAGTTTGTTTCGCTAAATCCGTACAAAATTGTGGTTACTGGACGAATTAAACATTTTATTTCGGCCTTTGGAGAACATGTAATCGGTGAAGAAGTAGAAAACGCATTGCTAACTGTTGCAAACGAAGAAGGTGTGAAAATTACAGAATTTACGGTTGCCCCGCAGGTAAACCCGGAAGAAGGACAATTGCCTTATCACGAATGGTTTATAGAGTTTTCTGCAGCGCCTGAAAACCTGGAGGTCTTTTCTCAAAAGGTAGATCAGGCTTTGCAAAAGAAAAATATTTACTATTTTGACCTGATTGAGGGAAATATACTTCAACCATTAATTATAAGACCTTTACAAAAAGATGCTTTTGTAAATTATATGAAGAGTGAAGGTAAACTTGGCGGGCAAAATAAAGTGCCTCGTTTAAGTAATGACCGGAAACTTGCAGATGCATTGAAGCAGTATACTACTAATTTATAGATCATTCATTGCGAGGAGGAATGACGAAGCAATTTTATTAAATAAATCATATTGCTTCAGCTCGCTTAAGCCCATCTTAGCAATGATGAAGCTATAATTATGATTAAATAAATAAGCTTAATTAATTTAAGCGTTACCATATTAAAAGATTTGAAAAAAATAACCATTTTAGGTTCAACAGGAAGTGTAGGTACTCAGGCACTTGAAGTGGTGAGAGATCATCCTGGTGTATTCGAAATAACAGTTTTATCTGCATTAAAAAACGCTGCACTGCTTATTCAACAGGCAAGGGAATTTAAACCAGCAGTAGTTGTGATCTGTGATGAAAGCAAATACCAGGAAGTAAAAACAGCACTTTCGTCATTTGATATACAGGTTTTGGCTGGCGAAGCGGCATTAACAGAAGTTGCTGCTCATCCGGATAGCGACATTGTGCTTACAGCTTTAATGGGATCTGTTGGATTAAAACCAACGATAGCTGCCATTAAGGCTGGTAAAGATATTGCACTTGCCAATAAGGAAACCTTAGTTGTAGCGGGTGAGTTGGTTACATCGCTAGCAATAAAGCACCAGGTTAAAATTTTACCGGTAGATTCTGAGCATTCAGCAATATTTCAATGTTTGGTAGGAGAGGAGCAGAACGAAATTGAAAAAATTTATCTTACCGCGTCCGGCGGTCCTTTTCTGGGTAAAACAAAGGAATTCCTGTCAACAGTAACAAAAGAACAGGCGCTAAAACATCCGAACTGGGTAATGGGCGCAAAAATCACGATAGATTCTGCCAGTTTGATGAATAAAGGTTTGGAAGTTATAGAAGCCAAATGGTTATTTAACCTGGCCGTAAACCAAATTGATGTGATTGTGCATCCGCAATCTATCATTCATTCTATTGCACAATTTACCGATGGTTCTATGAAAGCGCAAATGGGCGTTCCGGATATGAAATTGCCAATTCAATATGCATTAACATATCCCGGCAGGCTAAAAAACAATTTTAAACGTTTTAACTTTCTGGACTATCCAAACTTCAGTTTTCAAAAACCAGACCTTGAAACTTTCAGGAATTTAGGCCTTGCTTTTTCGGCTTTAGAAACGGGCGGAAATATGCCATGTATACTGAATGCTGCAAATGAAATCGTTGTTGAGGCATTTTTGAAAGATGAGATCGGTTTTCTGGAAATGAGTGATGCAATTGAGCGGTGTATGTCTGATATTATGTTCATCGAAAAACCACAATTGAACGATTATTTAGAAACTGACCAACAGAGCCGTATCTTAGCAGCAGAGTTGGTAACAAAAAGTATATTTTAACATCTAACTAAAAAATTTTTAAAAGAATATGAACGGATTGATTATGGCGGGGCAATTGCTGCTCGGATTGTCTATTTTGGTGATATTGCACGAATTGGGGCATTTCTTGGCAGCAAGAGCATTTGGTATTAAAGTAGAAAAATTTTATCTGTTTTTTGATGCCTGGGGATTTAAGCTTTTCAGCTTCAAAAGAGGCGACGTAGAATATGGAATTGGTTGGTTGCCACTTGGCGGCTATGTGAAAATTGCCGGAATGATTGACGAAAGCATGGATACAGAGCAATTGGCTCAACCGGCTCAACCCTGGGAATTCCGTTCCAAACCTGCCTGGCAAAGACTTATTGTAATGCTTGGTGGTATTATTGTAAACGTTATTGTTGGGATTTTGATCTTTTGGATGATGACTTTTACTCAAGGACAAACCTACGTAGAGAATACAAAACTGGATAACGGTATTTCTGTAGGACAGATTGGAAAAGATATTGGTTTGCAAAACGGTGACCGGATTCTGGCAATTAACGGCAAAAAACTGATTCGGTTTGAAGATTTGTTAAGTTCAAAAGTATTATTTGGCGACGCCCAGTTAACTGTTTTGCGTGGAGAAAAAACGCTTTATGTTACTGTTCCGGATAATGTGTTGAATAAGTTATCGAAAAATGACAAAGAAAATTTTATCTCCCCACGTTTAAAAATGGGTAGTTTAAAAGAAGTTGCAGCGCCAGAGCAAGAGCAGGAAAAGCCTTCTTTACTTGGCAGACTTTTCGGTAAAAAAACAGAAGTTCCGGTTTATCCCGCTTATGCTGCAGGTTTAAAAGCCGGCGATAGCATTCTGCGTGTAAATGGCCAGAACATCGTTTTCTTCGATCAATTTAAAGAAGAGATTTCTAAAAATGCGAATAAACGTGTAACCATTCATGCAATGCGAAATGGACAGGAGATGAATTTCCGGTTAACAGTTAATGCTGATGGCGTAATTGGTGTTTCTCCAAAATTTACTGATCTTCCTACCTCGCATGTAAATTATAGTCTTTCAGAATCTTTTCCTGTAGGCGTTAATATGGCATGGACAACCTTTGCAGACAATGCAAAAGGAATTGGTAAAATGTTAACCGGTAAAGTGAGCGCACGGAACATCAGTAGCCCGATTGGAATAGCGAAAGTTTATGGAAGCACTTTCGACTGGGTGAAATTCTGGACGTTAACTGGTTTAATTTCTATGGCCCTTGCTTTTATGAATCTTTTACCAATCCCGGGTTTAGATGGCGGTCATGTTGTATTTCTGTTGATCGAAATGGTGCAAAGAAAACCTGTAAGTGAAAAAGTATTGGAGCGCGCACAAATTGTCGGATTTGTTATTCTAATCAGTTTAATGGTGTTTGCTTTTGGTAATGATATTTTAAAATCTTTCGGTAAGTAAACCGAATTGCATAATATTGCCGCAGATGTACAGTATGGCACTGAACATCTGCGGCTTTTTTATTTAATAACATATGACAGCGCAAAATACACAATCCGATTTTTTTGAATTTTATGAGCTTCCGGTACAATTTCACCCGGATTTAAACGCGATAAAAAGTAAGTTTTACGCCAATAGCAAGAAATTTCATCCAGATTTTTATGCCAATGAATCTGAAGAAAAACAACAGGAAGTTCTCGAGCTTTCTACGTTGAACAACAAAGCTTATCAAACATTAAGTCATCCGCAAAAAAGGTTAAAATATGTTTTGGAGTTAAACGGAGTGGTTGCCACAGATGAAGGTTACCAATTGCCGCAAAGTTTTTTAATGGAAATGATGGATATTAACGAAGCTTTGATGGATTTGGAGTTTGATCCGGATGCCGAGAAACAGGCGCAGGTAGAAAGCGATATTAATGGAATTGATCAACAATTACAGGACAAAATGAATATGCTGACTGCTGCTTTTGATGCAGATCCGGAATCTGCTTCGTCTGCGTTTCCGGAAATGAAAGATATTTTTTACAGACAAAAATATATTGCAAGGATAAGAGAACGTTTGGCAAAGTAATCTTATCCCTGCATTGGGTTATTCCTGCTCGGTTAAGCGGATAGAATCATCAGACAAAACAATAAGACGTTCTTTATACAATGCACCAATTGCTTTTTTAAATGCACTTTTACTAATTTGAAAACGGTGATAAATATCTTCTGGTGTACTTTTATCACCTAATTCTATTAAACCGCCGCTTTTTTCGAGTTCATGTATAATCATATCCTTAGAATCGAGGATGTGCCCGTAACCGCTGGGTTGCAACGTTAAGTCAATTTTATTTTCAACACGAATTTTCTTGATCCATCCTTTGCGTTGGTCGCCAACCTGTACATCAACAAAAACTTCGTTAAAATAGAGTAGGCCAATATAGCGGTTATTAATGATGGCGTTGTATCCTAAATCGGTTTCTTCGGTTATCAGTAAACTTACTTCATCGCCTTCTTCAAACTCAAAATTATCTTCCTCAACAAAATCATACAACATTGAGGAAGCACACAAGCGGTTGTTTTGTTCATCTAAGTATACATATACAGCGTATTTGTAGCCTTTTTTCATCGGGCGCTTTTGCTCTTTTGCTGGTACGTAGACGTCTTTATCAATACCTAAATCCATAAACGTTCCGTCATCGCCATCAGACACCACTTTTAAAAAGGCAAAATCTCCAACACAAGCGAAAGCTTTTTGCATTGTGGCGCCCAGTCTGCCATCTTTCTGCACGAAAACAAATACGTTAAGGTTGTCCCCAATTTCAACAGTACCTTTAAGGTGCTGAAATGGTAAAACCGCATTTTGTTCTCCGTCTGTTAAAACCAGGCCGCCTTCATATTTGCTGGATACGCGCAGTTCATTGTATTTTCCTATTTCAATCATTTTCTCGGTAAGCCATTTTCTTCAGTGGCTTTAAGCTTCAAAGGTACAGCTTTAAGTTTATCTAAAATTTGCCTATCCATAATATTTATATATTTTAGCATTCTACTAAAATAACATCTAAAATGAACAACAACATCCCTACCTTTTTTTTGAGCGACGAGTATTTTATTGATGAGAAAGTCAACTTCCTGAAATTTGCCAATGAGTACAAGGTATATAATGAAAAAGCGGAACAAATTGGATTGATTAAGCAACGTATAAGCGGTTGGCACAAGGTTTTACGATTGCTGATTAACAAAGCGATGATGCCTTTTACACTGGAGATTCTGGATAGCAACAATGTGTTACAAGCCACCATTTACCGCGGCTGGACTTTCTGGATGTCAAAAATTATTGTTACCGATCCTCAAGGTGTTGAAGTGGGCACAATTCAACAAAAGTTTAAATTTTTTAAACCCACATTTACAATATCAGAGCCAGTTTCCGGTAGTGAAATTGCAAAAATCTCCGGCGACTGGAAAGCCTGGAATTTTACCATTTCCAACAAAGACGGCCTGGAAATTGGCAAAATAAATAAAAAGTGGGCGGGTGCTTTAAAAGAAGTATTTACCACTGCAGATAAATATAATGTTTCTATTGATCCGCAATACGCAGAAAGCAACCAGAAAGTTGCAATAGTGGCCACTGCAATTACAATTGATATGGTACTGAAAGAAAGTAAATAATAATTGTTAAAAACCTAAAACAACAATGCCTGAAAGTTCAGGCATTGTTGTTTTAGAGGCTTTTCGTGCGTTTCCAATAAAAACATCTACATTTGATTGTATAAGTTCTGTCTATATGGAAAAATCCCCATCGGTTAAAAAACCGAGTATTTTTAGCTTGCTGGCGTCTTACCGGGGCCTAATTATTCTTCTGATTGTATTTGCTCTACTCAGTAACGGGATTAATCTTTTGCTGCCAAAAATCATCGCCCATGGCATAGACAGTTATGAAAATCAAACATTTAGCGTAGAAAGCATACTTCTTCAGTTTACGTTGGCAATCGTTTTTGTATTCATTTTTACTTATCTGCAGAGCGTTGTACAAACCTATGCATCAGAAAAGGTAGCGAAAGATTTGAGAAGCCAGCTTTCTGATCAAATTTCGCGGCAGAGCCATGCATACGTCATCAAAGCCAATCCGGCGCGCTTGCTCACAAACTTAACTTCAGATGTGGATTCAATAAAAATGTTTGTTTCTCAGGCAATTGTATCCATCGCGTCTTCTATATTCCTGATTGTTGGCGCGAGCATTCTACTGCTGATGATCAATTGGAAACTGGCGCTTTGTGTAATTGCAATTGTTCCTGTTATTGGAGGTGCTTTTTATTACGTGCTCAGTAAAGTGCGTGTGCTTTTTAAAAAGAGCCGCGAAGTAATTGACTGGCTAAACAAAGTGATTAGTGAAAGTATTCTTGGCGCAGCTTTGATTCGGGTAGTCAATTCCCAGCAACTGGAATATGATAAATTTATTGAGGCAAATAGTAAAGCGCGAGATTTGGGCCTTTCGATACTTAGACTTTTTGCCGGCCTTATTCCAATTATCATTTTTGTCGCTAATTTGGCTAGTTTAACCATTCTGGTATTGGGCGGACATTTTGTAATCACGGATAAAATGACGCTTGGCGAATTTGCTGCCTTCAGCAGTTATCTTACAATGATCTTGTTCCCAATATTGGTCATCGGATTTATGAGTAATGTTATTGCACAGGCAACTGCATCCTATCAAAGAATTGAAATGGTTTTAAATGCTGAAAAAATTGATCATCCCGGCACGGTGGTTCAATCCTTAAATGGTACGTTGGAAGCAACAGATGTTTCTCTGAATTTTGGACAGAAACCTGTGCTGAAAAATATTTCTTTTAGCACTAAAAAAGGCAGCAAAACTGCAATATTAGGCCCAACAGCAGCGGGGAAAACACAGTTGCTTTATATCTTAACAGGGTTGATTGAGCCTAGTTCGGGCCAGGTATGTTTTGATGGAAAGGAGATTAATCAATACAGTCAGGAGCATTTCTATAAACAAATCGGCTTTGTTTTTCAAGACAGTATTATGTTTAATATGAGCATCCGTGAAAATATCGCTTTTAGTAAAGAGGTGAATGATGATGCTCTTGCAAAAGCGATAGAAACTGCTGAGTTGAAAGACTTTGTTGATGCCTTGCCTGAGAAATTGGATACATTGGTTTCTGAACGCGGAAATAGTCTTTCCGGAGGCCAGAAACAGCGTATTATGCTTGCCCGTGCTTTGGCAGTTAATCCTAAAATTCTGCTTCTTGACGATTTTACCGCGCGCGTAGATAACAATACCGAAAAACGGATATTAACCAATATTGAAAAGAACTATCCGGATTTAACCTTGATTTCCGTTACGCAGAAAATAGCCTCTGTACAAAATTATGACCAGGTTATTTTATTAATGCAAGGCGAAATTGTGGCTCGCGGTACACATACAGATTTGCTGGTCAATAGTCCTGAATACGTTCAAATTTTTAATTCCCAACAGAGTACCAGCAATTATGAACTACAATCTTAATCAACTTACATCCAAGGAAGAAAAGCAGTCGACATTTACGGCGCTGAAAAGATTGCTGAAGTTGATCTCTGCCGAACAGAAAACACTGCTGCTCGCTTTCGTTGTTATTCTGATCAATTCTGGGTTATTATTACTTGGTCCACTTTTGATTGGACATACCATTGATACGTATATACGTACCAAACAATTTCATGGCGTATTGGTATTTGCTGGTATTTTATCGGTAATCTATATTATTGTCATGATTACTGGCTACACGCAAACCAAATTAATGGGCGGCGTAGGACAGAGGATGTTGTTTACTTTAAGAAATGCCATTTTCAATAAGCTGCAAGAATTGCCGGTTTCTTTCTTTAATCAGAACAAAGCTGGCGATTTGATATCGCGCGTGAATAACGATACAGACAAACTCAATCAGTTTTTTTCCCAATCGCTGATGCAGTTTATCGGAAGTATTTTCAATATGATTGGGGCTGGTATTTTTATTCTTTCCATTAATTTTGAACTTGGAGGCGCAGCATTACTTCCGGCTGTTGCCATTGTATTGTTTACAGTTGTTTTATCGCCATGGGTTAAAGCAAAGAATGCAAAAAACCTGAAAAGCGTTGGCGGAATGAGTGCTGAAATACAAGAAAGCCTAAATAATTTTAAGGTAATCATTGCTTTTAACCGGCGTGATTATTTCCGTCAGCGGTTTGATGAAACCAATAAAGAAAATTACAAAACCGCCATTTCTGCTGGTTTAGCCAATAATATTTTCGTTCCGGTTTACGGTTTGCTCTCTAGCGCAGCACAGCTGATAGTTTTGTTGTTTGGAATCTATTTAATCTCAAAAGGACAATTTACAATCGGCTTGTTGGTGAGTTATATTTCTTATACCAATAACTTCTACAATCCTTTGCGCCAGCTTGCTGCACTGTGGACAAGTTTTCAGGTCGCTATGGCCAGTTGGGATCGTATTTCACAAATTTTAAACCTGGAAAGTGATCTGCAACAAATTCATATCGATACAAAAACAAAATCTGATGCCTTGCTCGAATTTCAAAATGTTCATTTCGGATACGACAGTAAAGAGATTCTGCACAATGTGAGTTTAAAATTTGAAAAAGGAAAAACCTACGCATTAATTGGTCCAACCGGCGGAGGCAAAACCACAACGGCATCTTTAATTTCGAGATTATACGATGCAACAAAAGGCGAAGTGCTTTTAAACGGTAAAGACATAAAGTCTTTTACTGCAGAAGAACGGACACAGAAAATTGGTTTCATTTTACAAGAACCATTTTTATTTACAGGCACCGTGAAAGAAAATATCCTTTATGGAAATGCTAAATATAGAGATGTGAGCGACGCAGAACTTACAAAAATTATAGAAGAAGCAAACCTGAACGAGTTGCTTTCCATTTTTGATGAAGGTTTAAGCACGCAAATTATTTCTGGCGCCGATAGTATCAGTTTGGGACAGAAACAATTGATTGCCTTTATCCGCGCGGTGCTGCGTAACCCGGAACTGCTAATTCTGGACGAAGCTACTGCCAATATAGATACTATTACCGAACAATTGCTCGGTAATATTCTAAATAAATTATCTAAGGAAACTACACTGGTAATTATTGCACATCGTTTGAATACGATTGAAAACGCCGACGAAATTTATTTTGTAAACGAAGGCGAGGTGCAACGTGCCGGAACATTAAACGAAGCTTTGACGATGTTGCTCAAGGGAAAGCGAGTGAGTTAATTAAACAGGTAGTTTAACGAAAAAAGTTGTGCCCTGATTTACTTCACTTTCAAACCAAATTTTTCCGCGATGCGATTCCACAATTTGTTTGCAAATCATTAGCCCCATTCCAAAAGATTTTTCTCCATTTGTTCCGGCTCTCTTACAATCTGGAGCGATAATTAAATGCTCATCTTGTTTAAAAATTTGGCGTTGTATTTCTAGCGGAATACCAATTCCAGGATCGCTTACTGAAATGAGTACATGATTGCTGAATGTCTCCATTGTGATGTGTATTGTTGTTAACTGCGCACTGAATTTTAGTGCGTTGGTAATGAGATTGGAAAATACCCTTGATATTTTTTCGCGGTTTACCTGTATTGTTAACGGTTTGCCTGATACAACAATTTTTTGAGCCTTTTCGTCTGCTTTATAACGTAGAAGATTTCCACAATATTTGAGTAGTTTGTGTAGGTCTACAATATCCTTTTCCAGTACTTCAGGAAGGTTGTTTTCCAATTCCAATAAATCATTTACAAACTTAATGGCGTCAGAACTGGAATTTTTAATGAGGGTAATAAGAGGCTTATGCTCTTCCGGAAGTGTGTTTTTTTCTAAAAGTAATCCGGTTAGGCCTACAATTGCACCCATTGGTCCGCGCAGATCATGTGCTACAATTCTAATCAGGTTTTTTTGTGCAATTTCACTGGCCTCAGATGTGGTAATGTTTTCCTGAAGCAACAGATTTTGCTCTGTTAGCTTCTTATTTAATAAACTTAAGGTTTGGTTACATCTTTTGGTCGAGTTCCAGTTTGCACGCGTTTGATACAATACCAAAAGCGTAGCCAACAATGTAGCAGTACTTAAAATAAAATAAATGCAAGCCATATCTCCCCTTTTTAGCCTAGTTTGAGTTGTTTAAAAGCTGAATCGAACAAGGGGATGCACAATCGATCCTGAATAATTTTATTATGATTTCCGGTTTGGGATGGGGAACATCAAAACGAATAAGCAAATGTACTATAATCGGATAAACTTAATGCACCTGACGAAATTTAAAAATCGAGCTTCATTATTTTGGGTTTCCCCGATTTTCGTATCCCTTTAAAAAAGTAGACTATCTGAACCCTTTTTTTTATTGCGGGTGTTTGGGTTTAATAAAAAAGGAAAATTTGGACTACCTGCTCAAAGAATATTTTTTTGTTTCCTTTATTCATTGTTCACGAACAAAATTTCCGTAAAAATAGAGTTACTAAACATAAATAGTTTGAAATTTGAAACCCGTATTCCTGAAGACTGTAGTTCTTTATTATACATTGAAAATGAACGGGGTAACAAAATAAAAATTATGAAAGCATTGTATTTTAATGCTACTAAGACACATTTTTGTTCTGAATAAACCATCAATAACCCCAGAAATCGCTGTTCACTTTATTCACGAAGCTAAAATATTCAGCGTAATTTTTACCTTTGGATTCCTACTTATATAGGGATAGACAACTAAAAAAAAAGCCTTCTCAGGATTGAAAGGCTTTTTTTCTTTTTTACGGCAGTTCTGCAATTTATACTCCAACGGTTTCAAAAATCATCTTTAAAATGTCAAAAACATATTAACTGAATAAAACTTTCATTTTAAATATTTAGTTTTGCACAATCAAATTTTACAAAATGGAAAAGTTAAAATTAGACTACCAACTTTGTTTTCCAATCTATGCATTGTCTCGCCAGATTACAGCTATGTATCGTCCTTACTTGGAAAAACTTAAGCTAACCTATCCGCAATATTTGGTCATGATGGTACTCTGGGAACATCAAAAAGTTTCGGTAAAACGATTAGGCGAATTGTTATATCTGGACAGTGGAACGTTAACGCCCTTGCTCAAGCGAATGGCCGAACATGGTTGGTTAAGCCGGGAAAGACGAGCTGCCGATGAGCGGGTCGTGGATATTGTTCTTTCTGCAAAAGGCCGGGATTTGCAAACACAGGCAACCAACATACCTGATGCGCTGGCTGAGCAAATGGAAACCAGTGAAGAAGAATTTCTGGATCTGCGCAAACAGATTCGTAAAATATTAAAATCAGTAGAAACAAAAGCGTAAGCTATAAATAAATCACAATGGAAAAATTATATACTGCCACAGCAACTGCAAAAGGTGGCCGAAACGGACATGTAGAAAGCGATAATGGCGTTTTAAGTTTAGAAGTACGTATGCCTAAAGCAATGGGTGGCGCAAATGACGAGTATACGAATCCGGAGCAGCTTTTCGCTGCAGGTTATGCAGCTTGTTTTGATAGTGCACTTCAATTGGTAATTCGTATGAAGAAAGTGCAGACTGGAGAAACTACTGTAACTGCTGCAGTAAGTATTGGCAAAAATGGTGATGGAGGGTTTGGCCTTGCTGTAGAATTAACTGCGAATATTTCTGGAGTAAGTCTTAATGAAGCACAAACACTCATTGAAGAAGCACATAAAGTTTGCCCTTATTCTAATGCTACGCGTGGCAATGTAGAGGTAACGTTGAAAGTTACCAATAACTAAAAATCATTACAAGCACCTGTTCCCGTTACAGGTGCTTTCCTTTTTTACTTCCACATCACTTTTAACACTTCCAAAAAAAATCTCCGACAGAAAAGAATGCACATCTGCTAAATAATTTAGTAAATAAAATTAAATTTGTTTTTTATAAAATAGCAGCATGGAAAATAAGGTTAGCATTAATAACAACAGCGTAGATTTTGCAGGTATCACAAGAGAATATAAGGAAGCAGTTTCAGAATTAATTTGGAATGGATTTGATGCAGGTGCAACTACAGTCGACTTAATTTTTGATGCCAACGAAATCGATTTTATTCCATCTCTAACCATTAAAGATAATGGTTCGGGGATTAATCTGGCTACACTTGGAAATACTTTCGGCTCCTTCCTGGATTCGCTGAAGCGTTCTGCTGAACAGAGATCATCATATATTCGTGGTAAAAAAGGTAAAGGACGTTTTTCTTTTATTGCATTTGCACAAAGTGCGATTTGGAATACCACTTATTTAGATGAAGTTTCCGGAGAACATTTAACATACGATGTAACTATCCATGCGGCAACAAAAGATTTCTACCACGATGAAAACAAAATTATTGCGACCACTAAACAAACCGGTACCGAACTACAATTGCTTAACTTGTTTGGCGTAACGGCATATTCTTTTACGAGTGCTGCTTTTCAGGACTATCTTAAATATGAGTTCGGATGGTTTTTGCTGTTAAACAGTAAACAGGGATACACACTTTGTATCAATGGAATTCCAATACTCTATGAAGATATTCTGGCCGATCATCAGGTGAGTGAACGCGAATTTGTGGATGCATCCAGCAGCCGCTTCAATTTTACCATCACTTTTGTGCGCTGGAAAGAGCGTATTGGTGATAAATTCTATTATTACTTTCTTGATGGCAATAAGAAAGAAGTTTATAAACAGCTCACTTCCTTTAACAATAACGCAATTAACTTTAACCACAGCATTTACATCGAATCTGATTATTTCAACAATTTTAATGCAGGTGACCAGGAAATGTCAGAACTTTTATTCGGGTCCAATCAGCAAAGCCCGATTTTTAAAATGCTCATTAAGGAGTTACAGAAAATTACGAGTTTAAAACAAAAACAATTTGTAAGGGAAACTGCTGCTGATGCATTAATTAATAGCCTCCAACGCTCCGGAACAATGCCTGTTTTTGGAGAAAGTATTGAAGAACAGCGTAAAAAAGTTCATTTTGAACAGGTTGTTCGTGAGCTTTATTGCATACAGCCACGTGTATTTAAAGGATTGAATGATATTCAGGAACGCACCATATTGGTTTTTATAAATCGTTTGATAGATCGCCAACCGGCCGAAGATATTTTATCGCTTTTTGCACCAATTTTAAATATCTCTGATGATGACCGAGATGCATTCAGAAATGCTTTAAAGGTAGATTTTGTGGTAAACGAATAATTCTTGCGTCAGAATATAGTACGTGTAGTTTACATAAAAGTTAATTATATGGTTTAGACTATTTATGTAAAAGGGCTATTTTGTAACGACGGGACATTGCATATTATTACCAATCTCCATAGTCTCTTTTGTTATGAAAATATACTTAAATAGACAAAAACTACTTGCACTAAGTGCTCTTTTTTTCTGTTTCTTAGCAGCAGAAGCTGCACCTTATGCGGTGGTGAAACAATTGGCCGAACGGCGGGTTCCCTGGTTGGTTTCCGCACTCAGATTTAGTACAATTTCTGCACAGGGTGGAAAAGATATTTTCACACTGACTACAAAAAAAGGCCGGGTTTATATTTCGGCTTCCAGTGTTAATGCTGCAACAGAAGGACTCAGCTGGTATCTCAAATATTATTGTAACCGCAGTATGTCTCATCTCGGAGATAATCTGGCGCCTGTTTCTGTACTTCCGGAAGTAAAAGAGAACGTACGTATTGAATCTGCACATCGATATCGGTACGCATTAAATTATTGCACAATAGGTTATTCAATGGCCTTTTACACTTGGGAAGACTGGGCACGCGAGTTGGATTGGATGGCACTAAATGGCGTGAATCTGATGTTGGCACCGGTAGGTATGGAGGCGGTTTGGCAGAATACTTTAAAACAGCTCAACTATACACAAAGCGAAATCTTAAATTTTATTCCGCACCCAGCTTTTAGTGCCTGGTGGTTAATGGGAAACCTGGAAGGTTGGGGCGGCCCGGTTTCTCAGCAACTTATTGATCAGCAGGTGAAATTGCAAAGGCAAATTCTTCAGCGGATGAAAATACTAGGCATTCAACCAGTAATACAAGGTTTTTACGGAATGGTACCTGCTTCGTTCAACAGTAAATTTAAAGCAAGTGTTGTTGAACAGGGGCAATGGGCAGGCGGTTTTCAACGGCCAGCTTTTCTTTCGCCCGCAGATTCCATGTTCAAAAAAGTGAGCGATATTTACTATACACAGATGAACAAACTATACGGTTCTGATCTTCATTTCTTTGCTGGAGATCCTTTTCACGAAGGAGGCAAATCTACAGGTATTGATGTGTCTAAGGCGGCTTCAGTTATTCAACAGCAAATGCAGCTTCATTTTCCTCAAAGCACTTGGATTCTTCAGGGTTGGCAGTCGAATCCATCAGTAAATCTTCTACAGGGATTGGATAAAAATAAAACATTGATTATTGAACTTTTTGGTGAAAATACCGACAACTGGCGAATTAGAAAAGGCTACGGAAGTACCCCATTTGTGTGGGCTAATGTGAGTAATTTTGGAGAGAAAAATGGTTTGTACGGCAAGTTACAACGGTTTTCTGACGAAGTCAATCGTGTAAAAAATAGTGCTTACGGGGAATTACTTTTTGGTATCGGCATTATCCCCGAAGGGATTAATAACAATCCTGTCACTTATGATTTTATGCTGGAATTAGGTTGGCAAAAGGATAAAATAGATGTTGATAACTGGATTAAGAGATATGAGTTGTACCGATATGGAAAAAGAAACTCGCAACTGGAGCAAGCTTGGAAATTGTTATTGGAGACTGTGTATAGCAGTCCGGATGTGCAACAGGAAGGACCTTCAGAATCTATTTTCTGTGCGCGTCCGGCAGTTGATTTAAAATCTGTTTCTTCATGGGGAACACGAAAGCGCAACTACGATACAGAGAAGTTTGCTCAGGCGGTGGCGTTATTTGTTAACGCAGGAGAGGAGATTTCAGATGTTGAAACTTACCAGGCAGATCGGGTTGATTTTGTACGGCAAGTTTTAGCAAATCAAGGTGATGAAGTATATAGAAGGATGATGGTTGCATTAGAAGAAAAAGATGTATCGGAATTTAAAAAAGCGGGTAATAAATTTCGTACGCTCATTCTTCAGCAGGATTCTTTACTGGGCAGCAACCTTTTTTTTACGCTGAACAGATGGTTGCAACAAGCGATTGGCTTTAGTGCAGATTCGGCTGCTGCGGTAAGGAATGCGAAAATTCAAATTACATATTGGGGGCCAGGAGATAATCCCAAAACAGACCTTCATGATTATGCCCATAAAGAATGGAACGGATTATTGGGTTCTTTATATTTAGCGCGTTGGGACGAATTTATCCGCCAGGAAACCGCGAAACTGGAGGGGAAAAGTTTTAATCCGCCGAATTATTTTGCAATGGAAAAAACGTGGACTGAAAGTAAAGAGATGTATGTGCCAGCGAAAATTTCCGAGAAAGAAATTAATGACCTAATCAGACGGATTTTAAATAGAAAAAAATAGCTTCCAGAAACAGGTGAATTAATTGTGTACTGCTCACCTTCCCTGAAAAAAAAGGAGCAATCTGCATTTGTTTCAAATGTAGATTGCTCCCCGTAAATTGTGTTGCAGATAAGGTTATTTCTTATTCCTTTTCTACGCCACCACCCAGCGCACGATACAAATCGGTAATGGCATTTAGCTTATCTCTTTTAATACCAATGGCTTCTAAATCACTTTGAAGCGCTGTATTTTGGGCTGTAATCACTTCAAGGTAAGTTGCCATACCGTTGCGATACAGTAAAAGCGCATCTTTTGTTGCTTTTGCCAATGATGCATTTTTTTCGGTAACCAGTTCCATACGTTCATCGGCATATTTTGCTTTTGCCAATGCATCAGAAACTTCTCCAACCGCTGTTAACATTTGCTGTTTAAATTGGATGGCAGCTTTCTGCTGATCAATTAAAGCATTTTCATATGCTGTTTTCAAAGCTTTTTTGCGGAACAAAGGCTGACTGATATTCGCGCCAAGATTTTTAACCAATGAACCGGGCAAATTAAACCAGGTATTAAACTGAAATGAATTTGCGCCGATAGAAGGTGTAATACTTATTGTAGGATACATCGCCGCTTTTGCCAAACCGGTTTTAGCATTTGCTGAAACAACTGCAAATTCTGCGGCTTTTAAATCTGGCCTTTTACTTAAAAGTTGCGCGGGTACGCCGGTAGAAAATTTCGTTTCGGGTGCAAATGATGCAAGATTTCCAGCTCTTTCTACTGAAGAAGGAAACTCTCCACACAAAATACGGATTGCATTTTCCTGAATAGCGATATTTTGTAGCGCCAAAGGAACGAGCAATTCTGCTGTTTTTTTCTGCGCTTTTGCTTGTTCTACAGCGAGAGAATTAACTTGCGCAGCATTATATTGTAAATTGATCATGGCCAAAGTACTATCGCCTAAAATTACATTGCGTCTGGCAACTTTCATTTCCTCATCAAGAGAAATTAGATTGTAATACGCCTGAGCCAGCTGCACCACCATACGGGTTTTTAATGCCGAAAGATTTTCTTTTTGAGCAAAATAATCTGCAAGTGCGCCTTCTTTCTGCATTTTTGCTTTTCCCCAAATGTCGGCTTCCCAGCTTACAGATAAGGTTGCACTGTAATCGTCCATGTAAGGAGTACCCAGAAATTGCTCACTTAAAGATCCATTTAGGGAATTTTTAGAGAGCCAGTTCCGGTTGGCACTTACCGCCAGATCTGCTGTGGGCAACAGGGTCAGTTTGGCTTGTTTATACGTGTTTTCCAGTTGTTGCATAGTTTGTACAGCTACGGCAATTTCGCTGTTCTTATCCAGGGCTTTTTCAATCAGCCCGATCAACATCGGATCTTTAAAAAACGTTTTCCAAGGCATATTAATGCTGTCGCCGGTTAGACTTACATCATTTCTGTATTGCTCAGGTGTGCCAAGCTCTGCGCGCGTGTATTTTTTGCCAACACTACAGGCCGAGAGGAGCATAACAAAGCAACCCATGGCGAAATATGGTTTTAATATTTTCATTTTTTTTAGTTCTGTGATGGAATGATTTTATTTTTGCCTGAAATTTTCTCCTGCAGAAACTGGAACAACATGTACAATAGAGGAATCACAAAAATACCCAGTAAAACACCTGTTAACATGCCCATTGCTGCACCTGTACTAATGGATTTGTTTCCTGCAGCCGAACCACCTGTTGCAATCATCAATGGAATCATACCTGCAATAAAGGCCAGTGATGTCATAATTATCGGTCGTAGCCTGGATTTTGCTCCGTCCAGCGCAGACTCAATAATTGATAAACCACTGCGGCGGCGTTGCACAGCGAATTCTACAATCAAAATAGCGTTCTTCGCCAATAAACCAATCAGCATAATTAATCCAACCTGTACATAGATATTGTTGTCTAAACCAATCGCTTTAATACCGAGAAAAGCACCTAAAATACCCGTCGGGATTGACAATAGAACGGCAAGTGGCAGCAGATAACTTTCATATTGTGCAGCAAGTAAAAAGTATACAAATAGAATACTTAAAGCCAGAATAAACATGGTTTGATTTCCAGACGATTTTTCTTCTAAACTCAGACCAGTCCACTCATAACTGTAATCATTTGGCAGTTTATTCAGTACGTTTTTCTCTAATCCGTCCATGATGGATCCATTACTGGTGCCGGGAAGCGCAACAACGTTTATGGTTACAGCGTTATACAGGTTGTATCGGCTAACAGATTCCGGTCCGTAAACCTTATGTAAGGTAATCAACGATTTTACGGGTACCATTTCGCCAATATCATTCCGTACAAAAATTTCATTAAATGCATCTTCATCTGTACGGAAAATGCCATCTGCCTTTATATTAACACGGTAAAATTTGCCGAAACGGGTAAAATTGAGTGATTGATCTCCGGCGAAATAGATTTGTACTGCACTTAACATTGCGCTTACATCAACACCCATTTGGCTGGCTTTATCTTCATCAACCTCTAATTCCAGCTGCGGATAATCTGCACGAAACATAGTGTAGGCGTATTGTACGCCAGGTTGTTGCATAATTTGACCAATTACTTCATCTGCTTTGGCTTTAAGCGAGGCAGGATCTTTGCCCGTGCGATCTTGTAATACAATTTCAGCACCACTGCTTACACCATAACCTTCTACCGGTGGCATTCTGAAAGCCATAATTGTACCTTCTTTAATGGTCGATAATTGCTGCGTAATCATTCCATGTATTTCATCAATATTTTGAATTTTGCCTCTTTCTTTCTGAGGTTTCAGTTGTACAAAACCCATTGCATAAGCCGGGCCCGCACTATTGTTCAGTATATTGAAACCAGTAATACTGGTATTGCTTTTTACAGATTCAAAACCGGCCAGAATTTTATCAATTTTTTTGGCTACAACGGTAGTACGATCAAGCGCTGTGCCTGGCGGCATGCTTAAACTGTAAGCAATAAAATTATCATCTTCCATTGGTACAAAACTTTTTGGCGTCGTCATCATCAGGAAAATTGCAATGGCTGTAATTACAACAATTAAAGAAGCGCCAAGCCACTTTTTATAAGCAAGAAATTTTACACCGCGTATATACCGACCAGTTAAGTTTTCAAAACCTGTGTTAAAGGCTATAAAGAAACGTTTGCTGAACGTTGGATTATGAGATTTTTTTCCTTCATGCTCTGCATGGCTGTTTTTTAGTAAAAGCGCACATAAAGCCGGCGTTAAGGTCAAGGCGTTTACTGCCGAAATAATAATGGCAATAGCTAATGTATAGGCAAATTGTTTGTAAAATAAACCCGATGACCCAGACATAAAACCTATGGGTATAAATACCGCCGACATGACTAATGTAATAGAAATTACGGCACCTGTAATTTCACTCATAGCGCTGTGCGTAGCTTCTCTACCCGTCATGTTAGAACTTTCCATTTTGCCATGAACGGCTTCTACAACCACAATAGCATCATCCACTACAATACCAATTGCAAGTACCAACGCAAATAAAGTTAAAATATTAATGGTGAAGCCGAGTGCAAGTAAAAAGAAAAATGTACCGATGATGGCAACCGGAACCGCAATGGCCGGAATAAGTGTAGAACGGAAATCCTGCAGAAACAGAAATACAACGATAAAAACCAGGATAAATGCTTCTACGAGCGTGTGCTCCACCTGGCTGGTTGCTTCGTCCAAACGTTCTTTTGTACTCATTAAGGTACTGTATTTAATCCCGGGAGGAAAAGATTTGGAAGCTTTTGAGATTGCATCATTCACACCAATTTCAATCTCATTTGCATTTGATCCGGTGGTTTGTAAAATGGCCATTGTTACTGCATTTTTACCATCGGCTTTGTTGTTTCCGCTGTAACTGATAGAACCAAATTCTATACGTGCTACATCTTTTAATCTAACTAAATCTCGGCCATTACGTTTTACAACTATATTTTCGTACTCATTCGGTAGATTTTTTTTGCCCTTATAACGGATTACATATTCTAAGGCCGCATCAGATTCTTCTCCAAGTTTGCCGGGTGCAGCTTCCAGACTTTGTTTGCCGATTGCTGCAGTAACATCTTCAGGAACAAGGCTATAACTAGCCATTTTCTGTGGATTTAACCATATACGCATGGAATAGTCTTTTGATCCGAAGATTTGAGCTTGTCCAACCCCGGGAACCCGCTTTATTTGCGGAACGAGGTTGATATTTACGAAATTCTGCAGAAACAGTTCGTCATATTTTGCATTGTCTTCAGTAAATATGTTGAAGATCATGATCATACTATTTTGCTGCTTAGAAGTGGTTAATCCCATTCGGATTACTTCCTGAGGCAAAATTGGCGTAGCCTGCTGAACACGATTTTGCACGTTTACCGCTGCCTGATCGGCGTTTACACCTTGCTTAAAAATTACGGTAATGGAAAAAGTTCCGTCATTACTTGCTGTAGATTTTATATACTGCATATTTTCTACACCATTAATTTGCTCTTCGAGCGGCGTTACTACAGAACGGAGTACTGCTTCACTATTTCCACCGGGATAACTTCCGGTAACCATTACGGTTGGCGGCGAAATATCCGGAAATCTTGTAATCGGAAGCCTCAAAAGGCCAATAACCCCCAGAATTACCAGTACAATAGAAATCACTGTAGCCAGTACGGGTCTGTCAATTATTTTTTTTAACATAAAAATCGGTATATATGGCGTTGCTTATTTGGCTGCGGTTGGTTTTACCTGCATGCCTTCATTTAATACATCAATACGGTTTAGTGCAACCTTTTCTCCGGCTTTAATTCCAGATTTTACGATGTAATTATTTCCGGTTTTTCCGGCGATTTCTATAGGTTTCATCGCCACTTTATTGCTGTCGGCAAGGGTAAACACGAAAAATTTATCCTGAATATCTTTAACACTAGCCATCGGAATGCTCAGGGCTTCATCAACGCTTTTGGTTAGAATAATTTTACCGCTTCCGCCAGAACGCAAGAGCTTGTCCGGATTTGGGAAAATAGCTTTTAAAGGAATACTTCCTGTTGTTTTACTGATATTTCCACTAGCAATTTCTAGTTTACCTTTTCGTGAATACACTGTTCCATCGGCCATAACCAACGATACGGTATTCATGCCTTTATCCGTTTTACGCTCTTTGAGAAAAGCAATGTAATCAGCTTCGCTAAGCGAGAAATAGACTAAAACTTCGTTAATTTCTGATAGTGAGGTAAGCGGAGCAGTGTCTGCAGGCGTAACCAGATTCCCCACACGATTCGGAATTGTGCCTATATAGCCACTTACAGGCGCTTTGATTAAACTGAATCCTGCATTTATTTTGGAAGAGCCCAGCGCCGCTTTTGCTTGTGCAACCTGGGCTTTCGCTGCCGCATAGTTAGATTCGGCAGTTTGCAGTTGCATGGGCGCAACAACTTTTCCCTCTACTAAGGGTTTAATTTTTTCGAGTTCTATTTTTGCACTTTCTTCTGCAGCGGCAGCGGCTTTTAATGCGGCCTGACTATTGTTTACCTGTTCATTAAATACATCGCTTTTGATCTGAAATAAGGGTTGTCCTTTGCTCACGTAATCGCCTTCCTGCACATAAATTTTTTCCAGGTAACCACTTACCTGTGCTTTGATATCTACATTAACTGTACCTTCAATAGCGCCCGGATATTTTTTTTCCTCGTGGGCGAGTGCTGGTTTAACTTCCAGGAAATCTACATCTGGTGCGGCAGCTTCTGGCATTTGCGGATTGCCCGAGCAGGCAGAAAGCAATGCTGAGGTAATTAAAATTGCAGATAGATTGTGGATTAAACCCTTCTGAGAAAGTTTTCTTTTCATTTCTTGGAACTTTATTTTTGTCCAAAAAAACGAAAATCTGATGTGCCCGAACCGACTAAATTGACCGAAACGTAGTTTTTCGATTCTGAATCGAAAATACAATAGACCGAGTTTTTATGTCAAATTTAACCAGTTTATCTTTATTTATCGGTTAGTTCAATTTAAAAATCCAGCCAGTTTTTTAAAGACTGTGCCTTGTCGCGGCTCACAATAATTTCTACATCGACATTGTTTCGGATGTCTACTTTAAGTTTTCCGTTAAAATAATTGTGAACTTGATTTATGGCATTCATATGTACGATAAATTGCCGGTTTGCCCTGAAAAAACATTTCGGATCGAGTTGTTGTTCCAACTCTTCCATTGTTTGAGGTAAGGTCTCGTCTTTTCCATTCAACAATTTGGCATGTGTAATTTTAAGTTCGGAATAGAAAAATGCAATGTCACTAACCAGAAGAGAACGGTAACTATCACGAAAAGGCAGAAGGAATCGCGAGCGGTAATCTTTCGGGCGGTAGAAATTGATTAAGCTTTCTATCGATTGTTGCGGCGCAGGTTGGGGCAGTGATTCCAGCTTTTCGAATGCCGCCTGAAGTTCATCCTGCTCCACTGGTTTCAGTAAATAATCTACACTGTTGTATTTAAATGCCCGAACAGCATATTCATCGTAGGCTGTAGTAAAAATGATCGGACAGTTTAGGCGGCTTTGTTCAAGCAAATCAAAACTTAATCCGTCAGAAAGCCGAACATCAAGCATAACCACATCCGGACAAGGATTGTTGGCAAACCAACTTACACTTTCTGCAATACTTTCAAGCACTTCTATAATTATCGCTTTTGGGCGGATAAGTTTAATAAGACGCTTGAGCCGCTCGGCATTCGGGCGTTCATCTTCGATAATCAGTATCTTCTGGATCATAATTTTATCAGTGGAATAAGTACTTGAAACGTGTTGCTGGTTTTAAGGATTTCCGGGGATTTTGCAGAGAGAAGACTGTAACGGCGAATGATGTTGTTGATTCCAATTCCGGATGATTCCATTGGGTTTTCAATCGGAAAGCACATGTTTTCAACTATAAGTTCATTGTTCTCAGTATCATATATATTTATACTAAGCGGATTTTTTTTTAAGGTTTTGTTGTGCTTAAGTGCATTTTCTACTAACAGTTGTAAGGTTAGTGGCGGAAGGTACAACTGTTTGCCTCGCGCACTTACCTCAATCTGGAAATGTACACCTTCTCCAATCCTGTGCTTAATCAAAAACATATAGGAGTTTAAAAACTTCAGTTCATCTTCTAAAAGAATCATATCTTTTCTAGAATTGATGAGCATATAACGGTAAATTTTTGAAAAATTTTCTGCGTATTCGTAGCCGAGTTGCTGGTCTTCCAGAATGAGTTCTGAAAGTACGCTCAAATTATTGAAAACAAAGTGTGGATCGATCTGCAGTTTCAAGGATTGAAGTTCTGACTCCATTGCCAACTGATTCAGTTGTGTAGCTTTCAATGCTGCATTTTTCCAATTTAAAATCAAGTAGTTCCCGGTATTGATACCAATCATCATAAAAGCAATCAAAATACTCACCAGAAACCACTGGAAAAGTCCGCGGGTTTCTTCAACCGATAACTGAACTTCAATTACCGAAAGCTGACCATCGTTTTCGAGATAAAAGCAGGTAATACCTATGATAAAGTTAACAAGTAAAACAATCAGAAGGATAACCCCGGTCTCTACGGCCAGCCGTAAAATGGGATATTCTGTCCATGGGAGCGAGGTATTTAATTTGTTGCTTAGGGCGATACTGGATTCGGCAATTACAAAACAGAAAGCCAGAGATGTTGTCCATTCAAGCAACATTTGGCCAATTTCCCTGTCGAAATAATTTTTCCAGAAATCTGCATAAGGATCAATCAGATAAGAAACCACGTAAAGCAACAGAAAGCCAAAGACTACAAAAAGTATTCGTTTTCCTCTATTATTCAAAAATGTATCGCGCTGTTTCTCCTGCATTATTCATTAAAGCCTATGTCGTTGCAAGTCACTCTATGTAACCTGTACTTTCTGGCTCATCAACAAAAATGCGAATTATGAATTGATGTAAAGCTCTTTTCTGACTTAATCGTCATTATCGGGCACTGAATATTCGTTTTCCGCTACTGAATCTGTAAAAAAGATGTCAGTATGCAGTATCAAAGATGTTTTTTTGACGGGCAAATATTCTTTACTGGTTTTTAGGCTGTATTTCTGTTCATGACATTTACAGGTTCATACGTTATTGGGGCGCAGTCATCCCAAATTCTGCCCATTCTTCTTTGGATGGGCCATAAATTCCGGGAACACGTAAACCTAAAATACGCATAATCACCGTCATTTGTCCACGATGGTGTATTTGATGGTGAATTAAAATGCTCAGTACTTTTCCTTTTTCCCATTGCTCACCATACATTTCTACCGTTTCTAACAAAGAAGAGTCTGTCCATTTTGATGGTAAGGTTTTCGCCAATTCCTCACTGTATTGTATGTAAAGGTCAGTTAGCTCAGAAATATTTGCAGGTATTAACCGGCTTTCCAGTAAATCTTCAGAAAAAATACCTGAACGATATCCCATTTCTGTAATGGTTTGTGTAAGATGCCAACCTAAACGAACCAATGAGCGAACATGCTCATGAACCACTTCATCATATACCGAATTATCAATGTATTGAAAAACTTTGATTGTGCTTTCGGTTTCGTATTTCCAATCGTTAATAAAGTCATTGATATGTCGGTACATCTTATTTTGGTTTTCTATAGCGCAAAGGTAATAAGAAAACTAAAATTTTTAGTTTTTTAAGTAACTTTCTTTTTGTCTGTAAAATTCAAACTGTTTAAGCCTGCATCGCTTCTAAAACCTCGTTTAGTTTAACCTGATACTTATGCTCAAGGCTTTTAATTGCACGTTCATTCTCCATAAAGCGGGTTTCGAGGTCACTAAAAAGTTTGAGACAGGCTGATTTATTAAACAAGCGGTTGAAATAATTTTTTAATCGCTGGGCGAAAAATATCTGAAGGACTAAAAAGGAAAGTAAAAAAAGGTAATGAGAAAAGATGTAGTCGTTTTCTGCGCTTTTCTGAATGCCAATTTTAACCGCGAAAATGTCTATCAGAATTGGAATTAATAAAATTGGAGCGAGCGAGAATATCTTAATTTTTAAGTTAAACTGTTTCTCCGACTGATCGATCTGCTCATTAAATTTATCTTGTACTGCACGTTGGGGTAATAAGCGGTTTTGACTGGACTGTTCCAGCGCAGCGAGTTTTTTCCCATGGTCTACATCTATTTTGCGCATGTTTTCCAGTAAATCCTCTTCTCCCTGGTTAATCTTTTCCTGATCGGCAACAATTGCTTCCTGTTCTGTAATTACCTTTTCCATTTCAGCCAAATCCTGTGGCAAACCCAGGTAGAGTTTTTGTTCTATGGCCAGAATCCTGTCGTCAAGTTGTTTCTGTTCTTGTTTCAGAGCCTGATAGGCTGCCTTTGAACTTATTTTGCGTTCATCATACTGCCCTTCCAATTCAATGAGCGAAGTGCCATATTCAAGGGTTGCCAAGTTTTCAGCATTTGCAAGGAAACGGCTATTAAATTCCCGAAGTGTTTTAAAGTTCTCTTCAGGTGTATTTTTTTGTTCTTGAAGATTGCTGTGAAAGGCGGATAATGCTGCTGTTGACAGTGGGCTTAATGGCATTTATGATCTAGGTATATAAAAATTAAAATTAGGAAATTTATCTTAATTAATCCTTCAGAGGATAAATACTTACATGAACCTGAAAAAATGGGGTTTTTATTGTCTGGCTCAAAGCATGTTAAAGAAAATGGAAATCTGGTTTGCCAGAAAACGGGAATGATTATTATGGATACATTCACCAACAATCTGTATTGGTCGGTTACTTTTTTATAATTCTGCAGCTGGTTTGGCAATATAATTTCCTCTGATTAACCTGATTCTAGGTTTATTGACTCCTTGGGTAAGGCTTTCATTTTGTTTTGTGCAAGTTAGACGGTATAAATACAAAACTTCAAAAGTTGACCATTTCATTCATTATAAATAAGTGTCAGAAGCTTTTTCGCAAGTAAATACTTCTTGTTTTGCATAAATATGCGCCAAATTTGATAGAGGAATTGGTTTTATTCACATTTGGGTTTGCCTTCATGATTTGGAACGTGCTTTTTTTATTGAATTGATTTTTTAAAAAAAAATGCAGGGAAAACCATAATTTTCATAAATTGCCGTAAAAAAAAATATATCTATACTATGGCTAAAGGCAGAGTAAAATTTTTTAATGAGTCCAAAGGTTTTGGATTCATCGTAGACAGTGATAGTGGCAAAGAAATTTTTGTCCACGTTTCTGGTTTGAAAAATCCGATCAAGGAAAATGATTCAGTAGATTTTGAAGTTCAGGAAGGAAAGAAGGGATTAACCGCTGTAAATGTAAAACTGGACTAGTTTATCATAAATGTTAATCAAACAAAAAATGCAGATAGTTTCTATCTGCATTTTTTGTTTAAGAAGCTACGATACTCATAATTTTATCGAGTGCTAAATCGCGTTGCTCAAACTCCTGAAAGAGGAAGGGGAGCGCGCCCATTGTAGTTTCTACCAAAATTTCGGGAAAATCTTTGCTCAAAATTTTATCATCATGATCGTAATGAATCATTTCCTTGGGTCTGATGATTATAATATTTTCGATTTTAATAAATGTGTTTTGGATTTTGATGAATTTTCCAACTTGTGATACTGGCATAAAGGAATAGACTTAGTTTTGGGCAACCAATATCCGTATCCTTTTTTCTTTTCCCAATACTTATAAATGATGATTTTAATACGTATTCCGGGCGCGGTAATCTTGCAGAAATCTTGTCTGATAAGCTATAAATAAAAACGGGCATATGACCTAAATCATACACCCGTATCTAAATTAACGCTCTCGGCAACAAATATACAAAGATATTTTAAATAACCAAAAAATAAATATTTTGTATTATTACGTATACATGATCAAATCTTACTTTCTGTTGTATAGGCCGTTAATTCCGAATGCATACAATTATCTGAAATATGGAGTTTAATTTGGGGTAATTTGGCGAACTCTAATTGAATCTGCAGGTTATAGTTTTATATCTGGTAAGCTAAATAGAAATTTGGCGCCTTCTCCCCATGAACTTTCCAGCCAGATTTTTCCCTGGTGCCGTTCAATAATTTCTTTGCAGAGATAGAGTCCAATTCCAAAGCCTGCAATAGATCCGGTTTCATTATTTTTCACCCGGTAATATCGTTCAAAAAGATGATCCTGATCTTCAATTGCGATGCCCATCCCATTATCTTTTACGGAAACAATAAGCTGATTCTGATGTAAATGATAAGCAATATCTATGTTTGAACCAAATGCGCTGTACTTAATCGCATTTCCGATCAGATTTTGCAGAATCTGAGAAATCTTTTCACGGTCGGCAAAAACCTGTATCTCCTCCCCATAAATAAAATTGAGCTGATGAGTATTTGAAGTGCTTACCGTTTCTGCCTCCAGCTCCCGAAATAAATCAGGAAGGTCAAATTCGATTGGGTTTATAGACAGTTTTCCGGATTCTAGTCTGGAAACATTTAAGAATCCATTAATCATGGAAGTCATACTGCCAATTTGTTTCAAGGCTTTTTGCAAGGTATTTTCAAGCATTGTATCCTGAGATTTTGCCGCAATGCGTTGGAGCAACTGCATGTATGCTTTTAGAGATGTAAGCGGTGTTTTTAATTCATGGCTAACCATGCTGATAAAATCATCCTTGCGCTGTTCATCTTTTTTCTGTTCGGTTATGTCCTGTACGGTTCCATTCAGACTTAAAGCAACTCCGGATTCGTTGAAAGTGGTGCGCCCAACAGCACGCACCATTCGGGGCTCTTCCTGGTTTTGCGGCTGAATTCGGTATTCGCAGAAATAATGCCCATCAGATTCTGGTTGCAATACAGCGCTAATAGTCTGAATTACGCGATTTCTATCTTCGGCTACAATAGCAGCAGTGGCATTGGATAAATCTATATGTTCATCCGGGCGAAGACCAAACCATTCTCTTAAAAGATTATTTCCGGCGAATAGGTTTGTACCAGGTTCATAGAAAAACGTTCCCATTCCTCCAGCTTCAATAGCCAATTCGAGCATTTGTGTTGCTTTCAAGTGCTCTCTTTGAATGCGGATTTGGTGAGTGATTTCTTCAAGAATAACCAATACTCCGGTTACTTCTCCAGAAGAGGATATAATTGGCTGATAAATGGAATTCACAAAAGCTTCGCGGAGGTTTCCATTGGTATTTAACAGAACGCGTAAAGCATCATTTTTTTTCGCAATTCCACTTTCAAATACGTCCTGAAGCCAGGCATTGATTTGCTGACCTTTCATTTCCGGACGTGCAATACGGTGTGGTATACCCAAAACATCCGCTTCCGTTCTTCCCCAGATTTTTAAAATCACCGGATTCGCAATTTCAATAACCAGTTCCGGACCTTGCAAAACACACATGCCTACTGGTGCCTGCTGAATGATGGTTCTGATGTTTTCTTTGCTATCGGCAAGCAGAATTAGCGATTGGTTAAGTTCTTCATTTGTAGAAAGCATTTCTTCTACAGTTGCAGCCATTTCTTCTGTTAAACTCTGCTCTTCTTCTTCCTTTTCGGCCAAAAGCAGCATGGAATTGCGCCTGTGTGTCACATCTGTAGATGTGTGAATGATGCAATACGTTTTTTTAGCAGCATCCTGAATAGCTCTGTATTCAAAATCGAAGTACAGCGTTTTAAGCGTACCGTCGATAACAAGATCTGCGGCTGTCTCCCGCGCTGAATAGGTTATCCCGCTTCGCCATACGGTTTGTAGAATATGGAGAAATGGTTGGCCAACAAGTTCTGGCACAGCTTCTTTCAGGGTTTTTCCTATGGCATTTTGGTCCTTTCCCCAGAACGACAACATAGAATCGTTGGCAAAACGGATTAGAAGGTCTTCATTGATATAAACTGCTGTAGCTTCCTTTGAAGTTTGTAAAACCTGAAGGAGCATCTGATCGGTAAAGTTTTCTTTAGGGAGATTTTCGTCATTCATGCTGTAAGGGCAAATATAAGATTTCGTGCTTATATCACATTAGGTCTTGAGTTGCAACTTATAATCTCTTGGTTAAAACACGTAAAAATGACCGTCTTTAAATGGTTACTTTCCGCAAAAAAAAAGGTTATCGGCGAGGTTCTTTTCAGAAACAAGCTAATAACCCTGGTATTTAATTAACGAAGTTGATATCTCCAAGATCGTTGTCTTTCAATTTCAAACTTTCCAGCCAATTGTAAACATATTCAGCAACTTCTTCCCAACCTGGTTCCCCGCAGATGTAATGGCTTCTTCCGGCAAATTCATGAAAAGCAGTTATACTGGTTCTATCGGTGTAAGCCTCGAAATTTTTTCTGGTTAAGGTATTTGGAATAATTTCGTCTTTTTCTCCAGCAATAAGCAGGAGAGGGGCGTGAGGGAGTTCAACATCGAGCTCGCCTGCCTTCCCCATACAATCTCTCAATACATTTCGGCTATCATGCGTTGCAAATTCTTCAAATGCAGTATTAGAAGCTTCTTTTGTAAGGCTATTTGCAAATGCACCATGAAAAGATTTTTCATCCATATAGAAGGGTTCGTTGCCTTTTAAAGGATTAGCGATGAGTGCACTGTTTTTGAAGAAGCCCCAATCAAAATCCAGCATTGCATTTGGTGCAACAGAATCTATAGCAATGCCGGCACTGGCCACACCGCGGTTAATCAATAATTGTACAATTAAACCTCCAACAGAGTGCCCTATAACAATGGGATTGTTGTGTTTTAAAGCAAGCGTTTCAATTTCGACAATAATATCATCTAAATGCAAATCGCCAAGTCCCGCGGGTGGATTTTCCCGCAATTGTCTCGGATCTCCGTCATGCATCGGCCAGGCAGGTACAATGCAGTTATATTCTCTTTGGTTAAAGTAATCTACCCACTTTTGCCAGCTTCTGGGATTCTGAAACATCCCATGTATAAAAATGATGTCTTTCATATTCGTTTTTCAGCAGAACACTTATTTTGCAGGGGCAGTTTCGCTTATTCCATTTTGTGCTGTCTTTTATGAAATGGAACGCTACAGGCAAAAACTATACGGCTAAAAATTGGTTTTCCATACAACACATTTAAGAAGAATATGAAGAAGGATTCACAGGTAAACACGATTTCTGCACTCGATGCGGCCTTTCAAAAACATTTGGTTGAGACTATTTTATCTGAAAATGGGGAGATTACCTATGTACTGGAAGACGGCTCGGACCTCGCAGAATATGCGCAAGCGGCGAAGAAACTCCTTGAAGCAAAAAAAGATATTGCACATGATTTTGTTGGAACTGTAACCAATAAATCCAGGAATGAAAGCCATACATTCACATATAATTCTGGCTGGTTTTTGGATGGCATTGCCGATGGTGAAGCGGAATAAATAACTTTTCAGATTAAAATTAGTTAGAAGGCCAAAAAAACATCCGTTTTCAAATATGATTTGGAATTGCTAGCATGATGATTTTTGATTTCTTTTTTGTATGCATGAACAAATTCCCTACCTTGCCGGCACAATGCGTTACAGAAAAATCATTTCCCCACCAGTAAAATAATTGACCCTAATTAGGGCTGTATAACGATATATATCGTGTTTCTCCACATGCCCTTTAATCAATTATTTATTATTGAATATTAATTTTTTTTAATGAAAAAATCATATTTACTATTGCACATTGCAGTAGTTCTCGCGGGCTTTACCGGTGTTTTTGGTAAACTAATCTCTTTAAACGAGGTAGTGTTGGTTTGGTACAGAGTAATCATTTCCGCTATTTTGTTATTCGCCTTAGTTAAAATCACCAGAAAGGCAACACTCAGCACATTCCCAGAACGTTTCAAGATAGGTAGGGTGGGTTTGCTGATTGGTATACACTGGATATTTTTCTACGCAAGCATCAAATATTCAAACATTTCTGTAGGCGTAATTTGTTATTGCCTTACGAGCCTTTTTACAGCGATTTTTGAACCACTCATTAATAAAAAACCATTTTCTGTAAAGCAATTAATGCTGAGCGCACTTACCCTGGTTGGCATAAGCTTAATTTTTCATCTTGACCCATCCTTTCAAATGGGAATTATTTTAGGTATCATTTCCGCTGTTTTTGCAGCGTTGTACACCGTGTATAACGAACGTTTGGTTAAGCAATACGATAGTGTGCTGATCAATTACTATCAAATGGTTACTGCTTCAATTGGCCTGAGTATTATTTTACCTGCATTTCTCTATTTTATGCCTTCTATTTCCCTTGTTCCGGGTATATCAGATTTTCTGTATTTGATTTTTCTGGCAGCTGTATGTACTGTTTTATTGTATGTACTTTTCGCCGAATCATTAAAGTCGATCCCAGCATTCACCGTGAATCTTACTTTTAACTTAGAGCCAATCTATTCAATTATTCTTGCCTTTGTGTTCTTTGCAGAAGGTAAGGAAGTGAATATTTATTTTTATGTTGGCTGTGCGTTTGTAATGAGTTCCGTTTTGTTGCAAAGTTTAAGTTCAGGAAGTAAAACTGATGAAATTGTAGTTAAGGAGGGATAACTTTTGTGAATTGAATTTTATTGTGGCTGATTGGAAATCGGTCACAATTCTCTTTTGGTAAAAATAAAGGTTTTTTAATTAAAACCTTTTGAAATTCAGAGTGTTGTTGTTTATTATGAGAAAAATTAACGCCTCAACCAAATTAGTTCTGCTCACACTTTTTTTTGCTTTTCCACTACAATTACTTGCGCAATCTGATCAGATTGATGGAGATCAGCTAATTAAAGACTTGATGGAACAACGCTACCGATATAACATGAGTATAATCAATGGGGCAGAGATTGATGTTCCGTCTGTAAATTCTCTTATTGAGCAGCCAAATTGTTCGATCACTTTTGCAGGTAATGTATTCCTAATCAAAAACAATTGTATAATTGCTGTAAAAGGATTTGACCTTAGCGCTGCGGCAATCGAAAAAATTAATGCCCGATTTGTTCTCCTGGATAAAATCCAGAAAATGTGTTGCGAGAAATCTGGCTTGGCTTGCTCAGCAAAAAAACGAAGTTTAAATGAGATGAAAGCATTAGACCGGCAGTATTTTGCAACACTAAAAAGCCTTAAATATTTTTTCAGTTTCCTATCAGACAAAATTAAAAGCCCGAAAGCTTCAGAATTAATTCTTGCCTCAAAACTCAATTTACCTCGCTCACTTCTGGCTCAGGTACAGTAATTTAAGTGGTTGTTTAACTTTTTAAGTAACAAGAGAGATTTACCCCTTATAAAAGCAATGGATTTTACAAATTTAAAAATTGCCCTAATTGCCCTGAATATTGTATATTTGTAGCCCATTGAAGGATTTCAATGAAAATAACTGGGGCCGTTCTGGATTTGACAGGGTGGCGAAAGTTATGTTAGCATGCAGTGCGTTGTACGGAGAGCACTTTAAAGAGAACGTTCAAAACAATAATTGGCGAAAATAACTACGCCTTAGCTGCCTAATTTAGAATTAGCATAGCTTTTGTCCCTCTAATTGCTGCACCATTAGGTTAGAATCAGGGGCATCGAAATAATAGTGCTGGCTTTAAGTAGGTACGACTTAAAGTGAGATAAAGTATCTAAGGATAGGAATAAGGTCGGTTTTCAGCCCGTTTCTATCTCGAAAATCAATTGAAAAATAAGCATGTAGAAGGTATAATTTATCTCACAACTGGACAAGGGTTCGAACCCCTTCGGCTCCACCGAAAAAAGACTCGCATATTCAATTATGCGGGTCTTTTGTGTTTCAAGGCTGTTTTGAAGCCTGTAATTTTTCCAATATATACCAATGTTTACCGCGAAAATAGGTGTCCATAAAAAACAGAATGGACACCATAAACCAACTCAGTTTGCTCTAATTCCATTTTCTTTTCAAAGTCTATAGAAGATAGGTCTTTAGAATTGTATGTGCAATTCGGCACTTATAAAAGTTTTAATAAAATCGATATTTTGTTTCTGCCAATCAAGAAAAATCCTTCGATAAAAAAAATTTCACAAAAACAGACAGACTTGTTTGTTCATTTAAAATATTCTTTTACTTTTGTATCGTTAAAACTGTCAATTATGTCATCACCGAAACAAAGAATTATGGAGACCACGTCGGTTCTCTTCGCAAACCAAGGCTACAATTCTACTGGGATTAATCAGATCATTTCCGAAGCAAATGTTGCAAAGGCGAGCTTTTATCAGCATTTCAAATCTAAGGAAGATCTTTGTGTGGCGTTTTTAGAGGCGAGGCATACGCATTGGTTTAATGAACTTCACAATTTCACAAAGGATGAAGAAGACCTGAAATCAAAAGTACTTTCTTCATTTGATTTCTTGATTCATATGAACCTGAAGGAAAATTTCAGAGGCTGTAGTTTCTTGAACATCTTATCTGAAATTCCTGGTGATAACGTTAAAATTCTGAATCAGATACTACAACACAAAACAGATCTTCGTGCGTTCTTTTCAGCATTCATAACTGATGAAAATTTATCAGACCATGTTTATCTGCTTTTTGAAAGCTGTATAACCGAGAGTAAAATGTTTAAGTCGAATGAGTTCATCGACAAATCAAAACTAATTATAAACAATTTAATTCACTAAAATGGAACAGAAACATCCAATACCTCCATATACATTGGAGACTGCATTGCAGAAAATACAATTTGCAGAAGATGCATGGAATTCTCAGGATCCTGAGAGAATCTCTAAAGCGTATACTGTTGACAGCGAATGGCGAAACAGAGATACATTTGTAAACGGACGAGAAGAGATTGTAAAATTTCTTGCAGACAAATGGAAAAAGGAACAGAATTATAAACTCAAAAAAGAATATTGGGCACATACAGATAACCGTATAGCTGTTAGATTCGAATATGAGTTCATGGACCTGGAAGGCAATTGGTTTAGGGCGTACGGAAATGAAAACTGGGAATTTGATGAAAATGGTTTAATGGCAAAGAGATACGCAAGTATCAACAATTTAGCAATTGCCGAGGAAGACCGAAAACTTTAATCATTGAGCCGCGGCTTGCGGCTCTATACTTCTCATTTTATACAGGTATTTCCTCCAGATGTTTGAAATATTTTAATACCGCATTTTCAGCTTTATTGTGAGCTACCTGATCTGTAAATAATTTCATTCTCAAATCCTGGTAAAGTGTTATACTATTTTGAATAGCGTGTAATAACGATGCTTTAGAATTGGTAGCGAGTGTATTTTGTAAAGACTTGAAATCCGAAAAAGCAAGGGTTGTTTCTACACGGCGGACGCTTCTGGGTAAATTATTGTTTTTTATATGAAGCAAAGGACCAAAAACACTCATCCGTAAAAAAGCCATAAAGTCTAGTGCTTCGAAGTATTCACCTCGTCCTATTTTCAACAAGCTATAGTGTATCCAGGTCCAGAAGCGATCTTCAATCCATTGGAAGTCAGGTTGAGGAAACTTGGCTATTGTATTGGCAATTACATTCTTAATCTGGTCATCTCGATCCAACAGCACTATCGGATTTTCGATTCTGTCGTGGAATTCATCCAGGGTTACAAATTTGATATCTACATGCAAGAGTGGATCGTCGTATAAACAAATCAAAAGTCTTTTTTCTCCAACGTGTTCTCCGGTAAATGCCGAAAGGAGTTTTCCAAACCGCGAGGCGTAAGACAGCATTTTACTTTTATCAGCATCTAGCTGATCTCTCGTAATCACAACCAGATCCAAGTCTGACCATTCATCCATTTCATTGGTAAGCCATGAGCCAGCGCCAGCCAAACCAATTACAGTCGGATCGTTTTTCAAAATCCCTACTACATTTTTTGCAAATTCTTTTTGTATTACCATAGTTTGTGATGTATCAGAATAGCGGCGAGGTAGTTTTATTTACTATCAATCTCTGGCTAAGTTAAGATTTCCATGTTATTCAGATGAATATAGAATTCAACTAACCAATAATAAGCAAACGGACTTAAACTCCCGAAAAATTTTTATTCAATCATTTTCATATTTTAAATTAATTAAGAGATAGAGCAATTAACCAAAAATTTGTACGCTTTATTTTGAGCCTAATTTTACTTTAATAGTTTTTATAGGATATTGTCTAACTGGTTGTTGTTTAAACGATTTGGTGATGTTTATCGTTGTATTTATACATCAGCTTCTTATTTTCTATGAAACATCCTCATTTTTTATTACTCTTTTTCACGCTATTCTGCTGTAGTTTTTCGGTTCTTGCCCAATCACCACCTCAAACCGGTAATGCATGTTATTATCCACCGTTCGGACAGATTTACCAAACCCTTTACGCAACAAATACCAACGATTACATTTATAATTCGGGAAATGGTCCGTATAGCTTTCTTGCGTGCTCAAGAAAGACCGCGCTTCAAGCACTTGGAACATGCAGAGTAAGAATCCCGAATGGTCAACCGCAGGGCGGTAGTTACTATAACGGACAACTTTTTACAATCAATCAGATTATTGCCTGTCCGTTAGATGTTTATACCTGTTTTCTATTGCTCGCCACCGGTGCAGTGGGTGTTTTATATCTTCGTAAGTCAAGTCCGTTTTGATTGGTGTTACAACGTATCAGAGATTTTAAGACCGTAGTGATTAATTTGCCGGAAACTGATTTGGAACACTTCGGCATTAGAAAATGTATCTTTATGGTTTAAACTTAAGCGATGTCAGCAAAACGCAAAGCGATTCCGGTAAATCATTTTGGTGGAGGAGATGATTTCTCGATTTCTGTAGAACGGATTGAATTTGAAAGTTTACCCAAACTGGTATCTGCGAAACAGATGCACCGGCACAATTGTCATACTTTCTTTTTGCTGGAAGAAGGAACGGTGCAAATGGAAATCGATTTCAAAAATTACCAGATAGAGCCCTGTTCTATCATATATGTACATCCAGACCAGGTTCATCGTACAATAACAGATTGTAGAATTGTGGTTTACAGTTGGGCCATAAGCGATGAATATTTAAACCCAGAATACCTGAAGATCCTTAAAGAAATAGGCAGTGCAAAACCTGTGGTGTTGGATCAGGCAACCTTTGTTTTGTTTCGTGATGCAGTGCTGCTGTGCTTAAAAATTGAGGAAAACAGAGACAACAGATTATACCGTTCGGTCATAAAAGACAGTTGCAATCTGCTTGTCGCTTTAACAACCGCCCAGTATTTGAAGTCGACACAAGCATCCGCGAAACCAGATCGGTTTGATCAGATAACTAAAGATTTTAGAATTCTAGTAGACAAAAATTTTGTAGTACATAAACGGCCGCGAAACTATGCCGATATGCTAAATATAAGTACATCATACCTCAATGAATGTGTAACAAACATTACAGGACATTCGGTTTCCTGGCATATCCAGGAGCGAGTTTGCCTTGAAGCGAAACGATTGCTTGCGTATTCAAACTTATCTGTTAAGGAAATTTCAGGTCAGCTTGGATTTGAAGATTACCCTTATTTTTCTCGCGTGTTTCAAAAAAATGCCGGAGTGAGTGCAATTGTTTTTCGAATGAAAAACCGCGATTAGTCCAATACTTGCCTTTGATCGTGCTTTCTGTAAAATTCCATTTTTCCTTCTTTTGCTGTATTAAAATAAGTTATGGAAACAAAAAGTAGAACTGTATTGATATCGGGCGCCAGCATGGCGGGTTTATCTACGGCATTTTGGTTAAATAAAATCGGATATAAAGTAACTGTAGTGGAGATTGCTCCGAAACTCCGAACCACAGGAACCGCTGTAGATATAAAAGGCAATGCGATTAATCTTATAAAACAGATGGGTTTGCTGGAAGCTTTTGAAGCGCATCGGTTGCAGGTCAATCGCGTAGAATTTAAAAATGATCAGGACGTTACAGAGGCGGAGATTCTTCTGAATGGTGATAACGGCTCGGATCATGAAGACATTGAAATTGAACGTGGTAAGTTTATCGAAATTCTATTCAATGCTCTCGCAAATAGGGTAGAGTTTGTTTTTCAACAGCAGATTTCAGATTTAAAGGAATCTGGAGATCAGGTATCCGTGAAGTTCAATAATGGTATGTGCAGAAATTTTGACTTGGTTATTGGCTGTGATGGCATGCATTCTGGTGTACGAAAACTTTGGTTTGGCGCAGAAAATGAGTACAGCCATTTTTTGGGCGCATATTTTTCTGTAACTATTGTTGATCAATTGCTCATCGAAAACAATACCATGCAAATGTTTAATGTGCCTGGAAAATCAATCATGCTCAATGCATACAATCATAAAACCGACATTATTTTTTGTTTTCTTTCCGATAATGAATTGCATTATAACCATAGAGATGTACAACAACAACGGAAAATTATAGATGAATATTTTAAGAATGAAAAATGGAATACCGCAGAATTATTAAAACATTTGTGTGCTGCAGAGAATTTCTATTTTGATAAATTTTGCCAGATAAAAATGCCTTTGTGGACAAAAGGTAAGGTAGCATTGGTTGGAGATGCGGCCTACTGTGCCTCACCAGCTGCCGGAATGGGTGCATCTTTAGCACTTGAGGGCGCTGCAGCAATCGCATTATCTCTTGAAAAATTTAGTGGGAATATTGAACCGGCATTTCAAGAATACAATAGTGTACTAAGACCATTAATTGAAGAAATTCAGCGCATTGCCGAGCATAATATAAAAGAAAATTTTATTCCTAGAACGGAAGAGGCCATTCGCAGACGTAATGAGAATCCTGGATTTTGAGAATTTGAAAGAAAATCATCTTAATATTAAATCAATGTTAAGTCTTTATTGCAGATTGATGTATTCATAATTTAACTTTGAAATAACGATACGTTAACTTTGCGGCATGACTATCCCACTGTACATTTATTTCGAAATCCTTTCCAGACTATCAGAATATATTCCAAGCATCGGCGATTACCATTCGGTGCAAGTTGCGGTAACATATTCCCGCATTGTAACAACAACCGGACAAATTGTCGTACCTGTTGAGATGCTTTCCAGACAATTCACAGATCCAACAACAATAAGCCGAAAAGAAATTGTTGATTTGAGCAGCACATTTCAGCCAGGCATTGCAAAATTACAACGCATCGCGGTATAAAGATTTCTGAGTAATTACAACCTTCAATAAAACAAAACAAAGTCAAACCAGTATTGCTGTTTTGACTTTGTTTATCCGGTTAAGCGGAAATGCCTATTTTTATTATTGCCCTTTTATTTTAACAGGTTTTTCAGGAAAAGCAATGTGTGTTGCCAGGCACGTTTGGCCTTCGTTGCATTGTAATCTGGCGAGTTAGGATCTGTGAAGGTATGTTTACTATTGGCATACGTAATAATTTGCCAGTCGGCTTTACCATCTCTCATTTCTTTGATCAAATTGTTCATGTCTTCAGGTTTTACGCCTGCGTCATCAGCCGGATTTTCAATCAGTATTTGAAGGGGAAGTGAACCATTTTCACGATCTGCGGCTTTCGCAAGTCCACCATGAATAGAAATTACGCCTTTTACGGGAAATCCGGCACGTGCAGTTTCCAGCGCACCGGTTCCGCCAAAACAGTAACCAATTACAGCAATATTTTCTGCATTCGCAGATTTTTTGAGCTCAGCAAGAGCGAGCTCAATCCGGTGTTGGTAGCGTTTGTAATCTTGTTTGTATGTAGAAGATAATTTTGCAGCGGCTGCATTATCTGCAGGAAGACTTCCTTCTCCATAAATGTCTGCAACAAAAGCAATATAACCTTCCTTTGCCAAGTTTATTGCGGCATCTTTCGCTTCCTGGTCAATCCCTTTCCAGGCCGGTAGAATTAATACGCCCGGTAATTTCTTTCCGGTATTAGCCGTAATGAGGCCTTTTAATTTTTGAGTACCATCTGTATACTCAACAGTTTTTAAGTTTTGTGCAAATGCAGCGATGCTGAAAAGGATCGTTGCCCCGGTTACCATTATTTTTTTCATGACGTTTATTTAAATCTTTATCACAAGTTATGATTTTTAGAAATAGTTACGTGGGGAAACTTTTTATTCCTTAAGGAAATTTTGATTATTTCAGTAAAGCAGAGAAATTTATTATACTTAATTTCCTGCCGGATAGTTTTTCCTATCGCTTGCTAACCAAGTTTTCTTCCGGTGTTAATTACACTTACACCGTTGAAACGTGTTGTTGCACTGCCATGCGAAACTGCACTGGCTTGTCCCGGCTGACCTTTTCCATCAGAAAATGTTCCGCCAAGGCGATAATCGTTTTTATCGCAGCGCTGAACGCATGAGTTCCAAAATTCCTGTGTATTGGCCTGATAAGCTGCATCTTTAAACATACCTGTAATTTTTCCCTCTTTAATTTCATAAGCCAATTGGGCACTGAATTGAAAATTGTAGCGTTGTTGATCAATAGAGTAGGAATTCCGGCCAAACATATAAATTCCTTTTTCTACATTTTTCACCATTTCTGCTGCGGATAAAGCAGCTTCTCCAGGCTGAAGAGAAACATTTGGCATACGCTGGAATTGAATGCTGTCCCAACTATCAGCATAACAGCACCCTTGAGATTCGTTTAATCCTAAAATATGCGCCTGATCTCTGATGGTTTGATAATTGACCAGAATCCCATCTTTTATAATATCCCACTTTCCGCATTTTACGCCTTCATCGTCATATCCTACGGCACCCAGAGATCCTGTCTCAAGTTTATCGGCAACAATGTTTACTTCTTTGCTGCCAAAATTAAATTTTTTGCTTTCCCATTTATCTAAGGTCAAAAAACTCGTTCCTGCATAATTTGCTTCATATCCCAATACGCGGTCAAGCTCTGTCGGATGTCCAACAGATTCGTGGATGGTCAAAAACAGGTGAGATGGATCTAATACGAGGTCATATTTGCCGGGTGTAATGGGTTTCGCTTTTAATTTTTCATCAACATGTACTGCCGCTTCTCGTACATCTTCCAGCATGTCATATCGTTTTTTATATAACGTTACTGGCCCGCCTTTAATTTTTTCAGTTTCAACAGGTTTTAAGTATTCAAAACCTAAACCCATTGGTGCACTTAGCGCATTTCTGGTTTCAAATTTACCTGCTGCGGCATCTATTTTGGTGAGTGTAAATGTTGGCCAAATCCGGTGAATATCCTGATCGATATAGGAACCGTCTGATGAGGCGAAATATTTTTGCTCATTGACCATGAAGAGATTGGAGTTGATGTATTTTGCACCTCCCTTAAGTGCTTCGTTGTTTACATTAAGTAACAAATCTACTTTTTCTGCAATGGGCACTTCAAAGGCATTAATTTCTATAGGTGTTTTCCAATTTACTTCTCCGAAGCCTTTTTGAGGTGCCAGTTGTATTGGCTGTTCCATCAGTTTTGCGTTTCCTTTTGCAATGGCGACAGCCATTTTAGCTGCCTTTGCAATGTTATCGTTGTCGAGATTGTTTGTTGCAGCAAAGCCCCAGGCGCCGTTTGCAATCACCCGAATACCCATTCCGTAAGATTCTGAATTGGAGATATTGTCAACGCGTTTTTCGCGTGTGGCTACAACCTGGCTTAAATAACGCCCAATACGTACATCTACATAGCTTGCTCCATTTGCTTTTGCGGCATTAAGGGCTACGTCAGCCAGTTTTTTCTTCAAAGCTGTATCAACAGGAGTGAGGACTTCTTCTATCGAAATGATTTTGCCAAATACGGGCACGTTGCTTAACATAGAAGCGCAAACACCCATTCCGGTCATGTATAAAAAGTCTCTTCTTCTCAATTTAGTTCAGTTTAATAATGTTTGTAGCCATAAATGGTTTTGCTTCCAGATTTCACTTCGATAAAATCGAAAGTCTATTTTTGCACTCGTTATAAACGAGCACAAGTGTTAAATGGTGTCCTTGTGCAGCTCCAGGCGAGACTGTTTTCTTCAATTGCTTACATAAATATTTTAAAACCATACAGATGATATTAAATGTATCATCTATATGGTTATATTTTTTAAACAGCGTCTGATAGTGAAGTAAATGTAAAATCTCTGATTTTCATCGGAGGAATCATTCCGCTTCCGGTGCGTACTGGTTTTCCCAAAGCTTCAACATTGTTCAACATAATTACCGGACTTTCATTAAACCTGAAGTTTTTAATCGGGAACTTGATTTCGCCGTTTTCAATATAAAATGTACCATCGCGGGTAAGTCCGGTGAGTAATAGCGTTTGTGGGTCCACCATACGGATGTACCAAAAACGTGTAACCAGAATTCCCTTTTCGGTGCTTTTAATCAGTTCTTCTAATGATTGTGTACCGCCTTCCACAACTAAACTTCTACTAAATGGTAATGGCTGAACATTTTTTTGTGCTGCCCAATATCTTGAATAAGAAAGATTTTTAACCACACCATTTTGTACCCATTGCGTTTTCGTAACCGGCAAACCATCGCCACTCCAGGTAGAACCTGGTAATTCCGGATTTAAAGGATCTGAATATATGTTTACATTTTCAGAAAAAAGCTGCTCGCCCAAACGGGTTCCGCCACCTTTTTTGCTCATAAAACTCCGGCCTTCATCCGCACTGCGCGCATCAAAACCTCTAAACATATTGCCTAGCATATCGCTCGCAGCTAGAGGTTCAAGAATTACCGTATACTTTCCGGGCTCTATGGCTTTTGCGTCTGCAGATCCATTTGCTTTACCTGCTGCAATCTTACTCAGCGCCAAAGTGTCCATCTTAGAGAGGTCGTTGAAATCCTGCTCAATATAACCAGAACCTGTTCCTTGTTTATTTCTTACTGTTACTGAGAAAGATACGTTTGTGCTTTTATTGTAGGCAAATAAACCTTTAGAGTTCATCATTGCATTGAAGCGTGTTGAATTTTCTAGGAAGCCCGCAGCATCTAAACCTGCAGCTTTTGAAACACTTAAACTTTTACCTACCATTTCTGCACGCGTATCGGGGGTCATAGCAGCGGTATTTGAATTGAAGGTCTTGTCTTCTGCAAAGGTTTGTGGTGCCAGAGGCGGCATATATTCCGGATTTTCAGGAGCAAGCATGGCAAGCTCTTCTGCACGTTTTACAACTTTTTGCAACGAGGCATCATCAAATTCATTAATTGTTGCTGTACCTGTTTTCTTACCAAATGTTGCGCTCACGCTTAAACTCATCACGTCTATTTGCCCGGCTGTGGAAACCGCGTTTCTCGCATAGCGGATGTTTCCGCCATCAGAGCCATTTAAACTTACCTCGCACGCATCGGCCTTAGAATAGCTAAGTACCTTCTTGAGTATCGCTTGTGCTTCTTCTTTACTTAATATGGCCATAATTATATTTTTCTTGCTGTGTTGATAACGTTTACTCCATTAAACCTGGCGGTAGAGCTACCATGAGATACCGCACTACTTTGTGATGGTTGTCCTTTTCCATCATTAAATGATCCGCCGAGGCGATAATCATTTGCATCGCAAACGGCGCTGCACGAATTCCAGAATTCGCGTGTGTTTGCCTGATAAGCAACATCGTTCAGCATACCTACAATCTTGCCGTTTTTAATTTCATAAAAAATTTGTCCGCCAAATTGGAAATTATAACGTTGCTGATCAATTGAAAAACTTCCGTTTCCAATGATATAGATGCCCTTTTCAACATCTTTAATCATTTCGTCTACACTTAATTTTTCTTTTCCTGGTTCAAGAGATACGTTCGCCATGCGTTGAAATTGTACATCGTCCCAACCTTGTGCATAACAACAACCCTGTGAGGCTTCCAGTCCAATGATATGCGCCTGATCACGAATGGCCTGATAATTTACCAGTACACCATCTTTTATCAGATCCCATTTACCACATTTTACACCTTCATCATCATACCCAACTGCACCGAGTGATCCAACCTGAGTTTTATCAGCAACAATATTTACTTTTTCGCTGCCAAATTTAAAGTTTTTAGACTGCCACTTATCCAGCGTCAGGAAGCTTGTTCCGGCATAATTGGCTTCATAACCCAGTACCCGATCCAATTCTGTTGGATGGCCAACAGACTCATGAATGGTAAGCCACAAATGCGAAGGATCTAAAACTACATCGTATTTTCCCGGCTCAACAGATTTTGCGGTTACTTTTTCAGCTACAACCTTCGATGCATTTTTAACGTCTTCGAGTATATCGTAACGATTTTTGAAACGTGTTACCACACCTGAAACTTTATCTTCGGGACGGGCATGCATATATTCGTAACCCATACCCATTGGCGAACTTAACGAGTTACAGGTTTTAAACTGCCCCGAAGCACGATCGATGCGTGTTACGTTGAAATTGGGGTAAATCCGGTGTACATCCTGATCGATGTATGAGCCATCTGTAGAGGCAAAATATTTCTGCTCGTTCACGGCGAAGATTACTGAATTGACAAATGAAGCACCATTTTGCATCGCAATGTCATTAACGTTCAGCAGCAAATCTACTTTTTCTTTTACCGGAACTTCAAATGCATTAATTTCAATTGGCGTTTTCCAGCTTACTTCTCCATAGCCTTTCTGGGGAGCCAGTTGAACCGGTTCGCCCTGAATTTTTGCATTTGCTTTGGCCACAGCAACAGCTTGCTCTGCACATTTAGCAATGCCATCTGGAGTTACTTTGTTGGTGGCGGCAAAACCCCAGCATCCATTTGCGATAACTCGGATACCAACACCATAAGACTCTGTATTGGCCACACCCTGTACTCGTTTCTCACGTGTGGCTACAAATTGATTTAAATAACGGCCAATTCGAACATCAGTATAGGATGCGCCTTTCGATTTCGCAGCATTTAAGGCTACGTCTGCAAGTTCTTTCTTGATTTTAGGATCTACGCGGTCAAGGGCTTGCAATGGATCTATTGGCGTGGCAAAAGCCGATAAATCTGGTAATAGCAAGGCACCCATTCCCATTCCGGATAGATACAGGAAGTCTTTTCTTTTCAATTGGGTTCGGTTTAAGGTTGTTTGATGTCACAAAATAGCGAAACCTTTATTTATTCCGGCACCAACTGTATAACATTTTAGTTTCACAGTTATTTATTGTTGGATATCCGGCTTTCCATCCAAAGAAAACTTGCAGAAAGTAGAATTATTATCAGAAATATCCATTTTGAAACACCGATATTAATATTTTGATTAATTTTTGCTGGAGATGGAAGTTTTTTGTGCCATTTTGCCCGAAAATTATTGTGATCAATTTTCTCTATCGCATCTATTTTCTGCCAGTCTGTTTCGTTATAAACGTAGAAACTTTGGTCATTGCCATTAATATTTACTGTATTCCAACCTTTTGCAGTAGCATAACTTTGCAAAGTCCACATATTCGGAAATATCAAATTTTGATTGGCACGCAGTTGCTTGTTGTTATACATCACTTTGGGTGAATCACCAGTTTGAAGTTCAATATTAAAAGTTTGCCTTTTTGCTGGTTTTGGAATTTGATCTGCGGTTTGAAAAATAACCGTCGGATTGTGTTTCCTCGCGGCGTTACCAATCAATTCTGACCAGTATTGTGCATAATCATACTGTTTGCCGTTCAGCATCCATTCATAGCTATTTTCCATGGTGCTAAAAACGCTTCGTCCGGCACCTTGTATAGTTTGAACGACCAGATGATCTCCCTTGGCTGTATAAACCATTGGCTGCTGATGACTTTGAAGTGTTAAATAAAGTTCTTGATTTGCATGTAACATAGATAATTTTTTTCCCTTCATCTGAAGTACGAGCTTTTCATCTGGTTTTTCCTTGTGGATGGTCTTCAGGTTTTTAATCCAGGGCAAGGATGAATTTTCACCATTTAAAAGGATAATGCTGCCCATCCCGGAGTTTGTTGCCTCTGTAATATTTTTTCGCTCGTCTGTTGAAAGTGCTTCAAATTCTTGTTGATCAATAATCAAAACATCATTTTTTTTAAGTAACGATGAACTAATTTTATCAAGTTTCTGCTTATCTGTATTCAGGAAATCTGTGCTGAATTTATTTTTAGTAATCTGGCTTCGCATTGCGACAGGAAAATTATTTTCATATAACCATTTTTTTAGAAAGTTATATTCAAAGCCCGGAAAGGATGTAAGTAATAAAACTTTAACAGGCACTTTTGATATAGTTTGTACAGGAATTGGCTCTTTGTATAATGTGTCTTTGCCATCTAAGGCCAGTAGCGATAAAATTGCTTTCCCACTTTGCCTGATTTGATGTTGTAACCGGAAATTTTGTGTCGATGTGGGTTTGATTGAAACAGAATCGAGATCCGTGCCAAAACCAATAAGTTTAATTCGGATTTCTTTTTTTAGCAGATTGTTATAATTGCCGTTTACAATTAACGTTTCATTTTCACTTAAACTTTGTTTCCAGCGGGCGCTGGTGAACCCATCAGGAATTGTTGCCGGTTGAAAGAAATACCTGCGGTGATCCAGTTTTTCCAGTTCATCATCGCTTAATCCATAGCCAAGTGCATGTATAGTGTTAATTTCCGGATGTTCTGAAAGATAATATGCAATGTCAGGGATAAAGGTCGCTTTCGCACCAATTTCTTTGGAAAGTGAAGCATCTGAATAAAAGAATTTCCCAGGATACTTTTCAATACTGTCCATTGAAAATCCTTCGGTAAGTAGGTTCAATTGTTCAATATTTCTCCATCTTTTTGTGCGATACTGAATGGGAAGTATCAGCGCAGCGAAGCTTCCAACCAGAAATACACTGGCTACAATTCTCAAAATAAGGAAGCGTTTGCCTGCACGTTGAAATTCTCCATAAGCTAGATAGGCAAGGAGTAAACAAGAGAAAATAATAACCAAAAGATTGAATGTCATTGTACAGCTAGTGGGTAAGTAGGTTGTTAAAATATGCGGTAGACAATTTTTTGCTTAGGCCGTTTTCTGGCAGACTGGGTTTTGTCGGGGCAGAACCAATAATTTTAAATACCGCTGCAGAGACAATTTGAATATCTTTCGTATCCGGCAACTTTGAACTGGTTAATTTTCTTAAGCTTTTCAGGGCATTGAGATAGGTTGCCGGATGTCCTTCTGCAGCCTGAATAATTTGTTTTTCACTTGTTTGAAGGAGCGCTTTTTGATTTTCGTTAAACGCCGATCCATCGCTATGCGCATCTAAAACTGATAGCAAGATTTCCAGTGTTTTTTTGGTTTCATCTTTTATGTCGACGCTTTTATTTTGGCTGGGCTCGGTTATTTTATCCAGGTCACCTGTCAGCCTTTTTTCTGGCTTCAAAGCAGAGGTTTTAACGGTTGTTTTGGCAACGTAAGCCCTTGATTTTTGTTGTAAATCTTTAAGTAAGCGAAGCGCTTTATATTCATACGGAAGTGCTTCCTGAGGTTTATAGGTGCGCAACTTCAATTCTGCTTTCCACATTTCATTTAAAACGGCTTTAAGCTGAGCCTTAATTTCTGGTTCAAAAAAAGTTGCGTCTTCTGCGATGTCATGTTTGTGGGCGTACTTATCCATAATCGCCTGAACGTCTCCAAATTTTTCTTCTTCGTGGTGCTCATCGTGATCGTGTTCTTCATGGTCGGGTCCGCCGATCTCCGTTTCATTTTCTTCGCCCAAAAATTGACCATAACGTAACCGAAGCAATTTTTGGTCTACACCAAGGCCGTTGCTGCGCGAATTGAAATCGTTTATCGATATTGTTTTCTGTTCGGCAAGCAGCTTTTCAGTGTCAATAATGATTTGTCTTTCACTCCGGAAATATTCGGGTACAAGGTTTACGCCTGAAGTCATTCCGGCCATACTCATCAATTCTGCAGTATCTACAATAGACACGAAATATACATCAGAGCGACTTTGCTGGCCTTTATTGTCTTTCGCATGAATGAAAAAATACAGCTCATCTCCGGGTTTCATCCCAAGGTTTTTAAGATCAATGTGTTTGTTCAGCTTCAAATTTTTCTGACCCTTTAGAACATTTTCGAAATTCGATTTTTTCTCTGTAAAACTTACACTTTCTCCTTTTCCACTAGCCATTGTTGCAGAGATGTAAGTTTCAGTTATTCCATAATCATCAGTAAGGCTAGCCTTAATGTCTATACTTTTTGGCTGACCAATATCTATGGTTGTTTGTGGTTTTGGCTGGGTGATTTTAATATTAACGGGCAAATCAGGAATCACTTCAATCTGATAAAGATCAGATTTGGTGCCATCTAACTCAAGTTGGTAATAACCTTGTTTATCTATTTTTTTGGTAAACATCCATTCCGTGGCCTGTTCGTTTTGTGGCTTTAGTTTAATACGCTCGCGATCATTAAATATGACCCAGAAAGATTTTATTTTGGTATTTGTATTCAATCTCCAGGTTACGCTAGCACCTAACTCTGCTTTTACATAGAATTGTTGTTGATTTCTGGAAGGAAGTGCTGTGTAAGATGGTGGCGAAATGCGGATTTTATAATCTGAAACCTGAGGCAAAATATGTTCAAATCTTTTCCGCTCCTGCAATTTTATCGTTTGCGCAGCCTTAGCATTTTCAGAACTATCAGCTTTAAATTTACTTGTCCATGCCTGAGCGGCAAATCCAATCAATAAGAAAATCACGGCAAAAGCAAGTTTACTAAATGCCTTTTGCGGCAGGTTTTTTTTGGGAAGTCTTGCTTTGATTTTTGCGACCTGAAGACGTTCTAATGTTTCCAGTTTTTCATCCGGTTTGAGTAATAAACCTGAACTGTATTCCAATTCCGGGTAGCGTTGATCGAGATATTGAACAATGGTGTGTGCATTAATTTTCCAGATTGGGCGAATTCGTAAATACAACGCCGTTGAAACAATAAAAACTGCCGGGTAAATCCACATTCCGGCAGAAAATAACTGATGTAAAACTGAAGCAAGCAAAAGGGTTATACCGAGGGCCAAACATATACATTGAACCATATTGGTTGCGATCCACTTTAGCTTTAGCTGCTGTATGTAAATTTTCCCCTCCATATTATGCCGTTTTAATACTTTTTTTTCTTTTTAGGGTTAAAATGCGTTCAATTGCAATTATGAGAAATGCAATTGCCCAAAGCGGCTTGGAAAACGATTGATCTGGTGTAGAGGAAGAATACGTTTTTCCATCTTTATGGAAAAGTGCCAAAGGTTCATTTGCAGATGGTTTGAAACTGTAGCGTGTATCAAAGCCAAAACCTCTTGGTTCAACCTGGTAAATAATGGGCATCAAATTACCGGGAAAATTTTCATTCCATACCAGGTTGCTCCATTGCGGGGAAAGTTTACTGTAGAAAATAAATGTTCCGGGAGTTCCTTCTTTGTAACTTAACAGCGTATTTCCATAGGAGTCTGTCCACCAAACCTTCCCTTTTTCAGCCGTTTTCGTTATCGTTTTGAAAACTTGTACCTGTGTTTCGTCGGAAGTATTGCCGAAAGAAATTGTGCTTTGATTTTCTCTCGCTTTGCCAGAAGAATAACGAAAAACAAATCCATCGTCTTTTACCTGAGAACTGATGTCTTTTGGAATTTCTTTTTCACTCAGCCAAAACAAACCATCCAAATGTTTTTGCTGGGTTTTTCCGGTAGGAAAGTTTATCTTTTGTTCCCTGTATTGGCCAATTGCCATGAGCGCAGCTTTTAAATATTGTGTGTCTCCGCTGTTGACAGGCAGAATCTGGAAGTTAAGGGCGGGAAGTGACTTTGAATTTAGCCGTGAGTATGTAACTGCATTTTTTGCAATTTTTACCTGAGATTCATCACCAATAAATTGACTCTTGGAGGGCATTTCTAAATTTATCGGGTTTAGGTCTTGCCAGAAAATTGAAAGATGTAGGTTAGGCAATATTGCATCTAATTTTTGCGGATCGCGATCTGAAAATACCCATAATGGGAATTCATCAGGTAAAATATGGTTGAGTTGTTTTAGTAGTGAAGTATAGTTTAATCGTTCAGCCTTTTTGTTTCGAGACTCAAAATTTGCAGTGTCAGACAATTTTAAGGGTTTAAATCCTTGTCCGAAGTGATGAATTACGAACCCGTTTTTTAACAAGGAATCGATTTTTTTTCGATGGACGGGATAAATGTATTTCAGATCGTTTTGATTTAATACTATCCATCCACGTTGAGTTTTTGCAATGGGTTCGCCTTTCGTAAAGGGCTTGGCGAGAATAAACGCGAGAAGAATGATAAATAAACATCGCAAAAGCAGCAACAACCAATCGCTTATTTGTACGCTTCGTGCATTCGATGCAGCACTTTCTCCCAGAAGCGTAATGCTTCCAATTTTTAATGTTTTGCCTTGTTTTACTTTCCAAAGGTGAATGATAATGGGAAAGATTAAACTTGCAAGTGCAAATAAACCTATGGGATATAAAAAATACACGATTAAGTATTTAGCTTGTTTCTTTGTTTTAAAAAATCTCTAAGTGCCTTGTCTATGGGGTCGTCTGTTCGGAGGGTTCTATAATAAATGTGCCTATCCAACATTTCTCTTCTGATGTTTTCCAGATGCTCGGCCATTTTTGCTTTATACGTTGTTCTGGCCTTCGCCTGATCAATTTGCAGGGTTTCTCCTGTTTCCAAATCCTCAAAATTACTAAAACCTTTAAAGTCGAGCTCCAGCTCATTTTTCGACAGTATTTGTAATACGATAACTTCATGCCTCAAGGCAATCAATTTGTCCAGAAGCTGGAAAATTTCGTCATTAACCTGGTAAAAATCTGTTATAAATACGAGTAACTCGCGCTTGTGGCCACCAGAAAAAATTTCTTTGTAGTGAATGGGCTCTGTGAAATTTCCCTCTGGTTTGATGTTTTCCAGCTGAAAGAACAGGCGCGATAAATGCTGAAAATCCTGGCGTGCAACCATAGAAAATACGCCAGCATTTTTAAAGACATACAAACCAATTGCATCGCCCTGTAAATTTGCCAGATAGGCGAGTGATGCAGCCGTGTAACGTGCGTATTCTATTTTGGTAAAGTCGCCATCATGGTGGTTCATTGATGCACTGGCATCAATCATTAGCCGAAGTGAAATGCTGGTTTCAATTTCAGATTCGCGTATGTAATACCGGTCTGATCTGGCAAACATCTTCCAATCCAGACTTCGTAAATCGTCTCCGGGTTGGTAACTTCTGTATTGACTAAACTCCATTCCAGGGCCTTTAATTGTGCTTTTATTGACGCCATTCATAAAGCCTTCTACAGTTGTTTTTGCTGATAAAGAAAGTTCTTTTACCGCCATCATAAGTTTCGGGTCCAGCAGCCTGCTCATCAAAAATTTGTTTTAGGGCGTGTTATAGATTTAATTAATGAGGTTGTAGTGTCATCCGAAGAAACATTTTCTGCATCTGCTTTAAAGTTCATCAATACACGATGACGCAATACCGGATAAGCCATTGTCTGTAGATCTTCTAACGTTACCGCGTATCTGCCCTTAAATAATGCCCGTGCTTTAGCGGTTAAAATTAATGCCTGGCCTGCCCGTGGCCCGGCGCCCCAGCGCACCCATTCTTTAACAAAAGGAACAGATGTTGTATCCGGTCGGGTTGCACGAATCAGATCACTGGTATAGTTAATTAAGTCTTCGCTAATACTAATTTCTCTCGTGAGTTGTTGAAGTTGTTTAATTTCTTCTGCACCAATTACGGCATTTACAGTAACCTTTTTCGCTCCGGTAGTACTGCTTAATATTTGAGTTTCTTCTTGTGCTGTCGGATAACCGATTTTGATGTATAATAAAAAACGATCCAGTTGCGCTTCTGGAAGAGGATATGTTCCGGCTTGTTCTATTGGGTTTTGTGTAGCCAATATAAAAAAAGGACGGTCTAAAGGGTAAGTTTGTCCGCCATAGGTTACCTCGAATTCCTGCATGGCTTCAAGCAACGCAGATTGGGTTTTGGGTGGCGTACGGTTTACCTCATCTGCCAAAACAATATTCGCAAACAGCGGACCTTTATTAAATTTAAAAAAACGTTTTCCGGTAATGTGGTCTTCTTCCAGAATTTCTGTACCTACAATATCTGTAGGCATTAGGTCTGGAGTAAACTGAATTCGTCTGAACGATAAATCTAATGCCTGAGACATAGTTCTTACCATTAACGTTTTTGCAAGTCCGGGTACACCTTCAAGTAAACAATGTCCGCCGGCCATTAATGCAATCAACATTTCTTCTATAATGGCATCCTGACCTACGATCACTTTCTGGATTTCGCTTTTTAAGGACGATATTTTGCTGATTAGTTCGTTTATTGTGGTTTCTGAAGTTTCCAAGGGACGAAATCTTTTAAGTTTATTAGAATTGATGTCTCAATATAGCGTATATGAATGTGAAAAAATCAAGCGTTAAGAAGAATATCAAAAAATTTACAACATCTGGAAGATAAAAACTGGTTTTTTGAGAAAATGGATTTAATTTTAGATCGATGCAAGGATCGAAATTTACATTTGCCCGTATTAAATATAGTTCAGGAGATTGGGATACCGACCAAAGAATGCCCGCTAACGTTCTAAACTCGTTGTTGGAATACACAACTATTCCACTCGAAACAGAAGAGAAAATTATCGAGTTGGGCAGTACAGATATTTTTAAATATCCCTTTTGTTATTTGAGCGGGCATAAACTGGTGCAGTTCAATCAGCAGGAATCTGCTAATTTTAAACGTTATGTACAAAACGGTGGATTCGTACTGGTAGACGATTGCAATCACGACATTGACGGTCTTTTCGCGCGTTCTTTCGAAACTCAGATGGCAAATCTGTTTGGTGCACAGGCCTTGAAGAAAATCCCGAACAATCACCCCATTTATCATTCCTTTTTTAAGTTTGAAAAAGGACCTCCGGCAACTTCTTTTGAACTAAATGGTTGGGGCGATGATCTTGTTCATGATTATTTAAAAGCTATTACTGTAAACAACAGGATAGGTGTGCTATACAGCAACAAAGATTATGGATGTGAATGGGATTACGACTTTAGAAATAAGCGATTCCTGGCTGAAGACAATACAAAGTTTGCAGTTAACATTATATTGTATGCTATGGGCGTAAATGCTTAATTTATCCGTGCTAATTGCTGTGCTATAACGCGTTATTTAACTTTTAAACGTTTTTCCGCACTTTGTCTTCCCCTTTTGGAGGGGGCGGGGGGAGGAATTAATATCTCTAAGTTTTCCACCCCCTTTAATTCCCCCGCGAGCGGGGGATACATACTTTCTACCCACTCAAAACCTTAACTTTTTAGAGTATGGTTTTTTCTACATTTTGTCTCCCCCTTTGGAGGGGGCAGGGGGAGGAATTAAAATCTCGAAGTTTTCCACCCCCTTTAATTCCCCCGCGAGCGGGGGATACATACTGCTTACCCACTCAAACCCTTAAATTTTAAAATGTGATTTTTTCTGCACATTGTCTCCCCCTCTGGAGGGGGCGGGGGGAGGAATTAATATCTCTAAGTTTTCCACCCCCTTTAATTCCCCCGCGAGCGGGGGATACATATTGCCTACCCACTCAAAACCTTAAGTTTTTAGAGTATGGTTTTTCTGCACTTTGTCTCCCCCTTTGGAGGGGGTAGGGATAGGAATTAAAATCTCGAAGTTTTCCACCCCCTTTAATTCCCCCGCGACCGGGGGACACATACTGTCTACCCACTCAAACCCTTAAATTTTAAAATGTGATTATTCTGCACTTTGTCTCCCCCTCTGGAGGGGGCGGGGGGAGTAATTGATATTCCTAAGTTTTCCACCCCGTTAATTCCCCGCTAGGGGGGATACATGTTGCCTACGCACTCAAAACCTTAAGTTTTAAGAGTATGGTTTTTTCTGCATTTTGTCTCCCCCTTTTGGAGGGGGCGGGGGGAGGAATTAATATCTCTAAGTTTTCCACCCCCTTTAATTCCCCCGCGAGCAGGGGATATATAATTTCCAACCACTCAAAAGCCCCTAAATTCTTAGAAGGTGGTTTTTTCTGCACTTTGTCTCCCCCTTTGGAGGGGGCAGGGGGAGGAAAAATATCCATAATTAAATATAAATCTTATATTTAATTATGGATAAGGCTAATAACAAAAATCTCTGGCATTATAATCCATCCCTAAGAAAATTTGCGAATCAAAATAGAAAGGAAATGACAAAAGCCGAGGCTTGTATATGGAAGTTCGTTCTTAGCGCGAAACAAATGAGAGGCTATACTTTTAGAAGGCAGCGGCCGATTCTGAACTACATAGCTGATTTTATGTGTACAGAGCTTTTGTTAGTCATTGAAATAGATGGTTTGACCCACGATTGGGAACACGTAATAGAAAAGGATCAGGTAAGGGAAGCAGTGTTAAAGGAAGTAGGTTTCTTTGTTATACGTTTTCACGACAACGAGGTTCTTTGTGATATTGAGAATGTGAGAAGAGCGATTGAATTCTACATAGAAAACTTTGAAAAAGACCACCCCCGTTAATTCCCCGCTAGGGGGATACATGTTGCCTAACCACTCAAAATCTTAAGTTTTTAGAGTATGGTTTTTTCTGCATTTTGTCTCCCCCTCTGGAGGGGGCAGGGGGAGGAATTAATATCTCGAAGTTTTCCACCCCCTTTAATTCCCCCGCGAGCGGGGGATACATACTGCTTACCCACTCAAAACCCTTAAGTTTTTAGTGTATGGTTTTTTATGCATTTTGCCTCCCCCTTTTGGAGGGGGCGGGGGGAGGAATTAGAATGGCGAAGTTTTCCACCCCCTTTAATTCCCCCGCGACCGGGGGACACATACTGTCTACCCACTCAAACCCTTAAATTTTAAAATGTGATTTATTCTGCACTTTGTCTCCCCCTCTGGAGGGGGCAGGGGGAGGAATTAGAATGGCGAAGTTTTCCACCCCCTTTAATTCCCCCGCGAGCGGGGGATACATGTTGCCTACCCACTCAAAACCTTAAGTTTTTAGAGTATGGTTTTTTCTGCCCTTTGTCTCCCCCTTTGGAGGGGGCAGGGGGGAGGAATTGATATCTCGAAGTTTTCCACCCCCGTTAATTCCCCGCTAGGGGGGATAAATGTTGCCTACGCACTCAAAACCTTAAGTTTTTAGAGTATGGTTTTTCTGCACTTTGTCTCCCCCTTTGGAGGGGGCAGGGGGAGGAATTAAAATGGCGAAAATTTTAATTTTCCTATCTAATGAATAAAAAAACGCATCTCCATAAGAATATGCGTTTTACACTTTACTGAATTTATTAATCCGAAAAAATTATTGCCTTCCGGGATATTGTTTTAGCGCTGCTTCGAGGCAGTCCATCGCCGCATTCAAATCATCAACATTAAGTACATAAGCCATTCTGACTTCATTTTTGCCAGATCCTGGAGTAGAATAAAAACCAGTTGCAGGAGCCATCATCACAGTTTGATTATTAAAGTCGAACGATTCCAGCATCCACTGACAGAATTTATCCGCATCATCGATTGGAAATTTGGCTACAACATAAAAGGCACCACCCGGATTTGGACAAAATACACCATCAATAGTATTCAAGCGTTTTACCAACGTGTCCCGGCGTAAAGTATACTCAGTATTTACTTTTTCAAAATAACTGTCTGGAGTATCTACGGCTGCAGCACCAGCAATTTGCTCAACCATTCCGGGGCTTAAACGCGCTTGCGCAAATTTTAATCCGGAGGCAATAACATCTTTATTTTTTGTGATCAAACAACCTAAGCGAGCTCCGCATGCGCTGTATCTTTTTGAAACCGTATCCATAATTACTACGTTTTCGTCAAGACCATCCAAATGCATTGGGGAAATAAATTCGCGACCATCGTAGCAAAATTCGCGATATGCTTCATCAGAAAATAAGAACAAGTCATATTTCAGACACAACGATTTTAAGGCTTCTAATTCTTCTTTTGAATATAAATAACCTGTTGGATTATTTGGATTGCAAATAATGATTGCTTTGGTTTTTTCTGTAATTAATTTTTCAAATTCAGAAATGGCTGGAAGTGCAAATCCATTTTCTATATAAGATAAAATTGGTTTTACCACCACATTGCTCATACAAGCAAATCCATTGTAATTTGCATAGAAAGGTTCAGGAATAATAATCTCATCGCCTTCGTTAACACAAGTTTGCATGGCAATGGTAATGGCTTCAGAGCCACCTAAGGTTACCAGTATGTTTTCGGGGCTAATATTATAACCCAGTTTATTATAATATTCAGTGAGTTTCTGGCGATAAGCCAACGTACCTTCAGATGGGGTATACGCCCAAACATTAAAATCTATATTTTTAATGGCATCTAACATCACCTCTGGGGTTTCAATGTCGGGTTGGCCGATGTTTAAATGGAAAACCTTTTTGCCATCTCGTTTGGCTTGATCTGCAAAAGGTGTGAGTTTCCGGATTGGAGATGCTGGCATTTCCAGTCCTTTTAGTGAAATTTTTGGCATGGTACAAAAATAAAAAAGTCCCGATGAAAATCGGGACTTTTTAAATATTCTGGTTTAAAAATTATTTTGAGCTCGCATCGCCGCTTACTGTTTCACCTTTAATGTACAATACTTTAATTGGTGTTTTAGCATTTGATGTAATAGTTACTGCTTTAGAAAAAGCACTTGGACCAGCTGCTGCATTGAACGTTACTGAAATTACACCTGTTTCTCCTTTTTTAAGTGGAGTTGAAGTGTATTTAGGAACAGTACATCCACAACTTGCTTCAGCCTTGCTGATAATTAATGGTTGTTCTCCAACGTTTGTGTATTTGAAATCGTAAGTTACGGGTTTGCCCATTGCAATTTTACCGAAATCATGAGTTTCTGATTCAAATTTGAATTCAGCTGGTTTTGCTTGTGCATTTGCAGCAACGCCAAAACCCAATACAAAAGCGAATAATACTAAGATCTTTTTCATTGTTATAGCCTTGAGGTATATAATTTTAAAATTTATAGACAAATCTAATATTTTAGCCTCAAAACAAAAATTATTGCAGCTTATATCTTAGAATCTTTACAATCCATATATAATTTTACACAAGACCGTAAAGGCGAAATTTTTATTTTCTATATATTTGCGAAGAACCAATATTTGATTGTGATGCAGAATGAAAAATTTATGACCAACTCTATTGATACTTCGGAACTCAGTTTCAACGATTTTAAGACTATAGTAATTAAAGACTATAAGATTGCGTTTGAGAGCAGACAGGCCAGCGTTTTAGGCCGCAGAGAAGTGTTAACAGGGAAGGCTAAGTTTGGCATTTTCGGGGATGGAAAAGAAGTTCCTCAGTTGGCAATGGCCAAAGCATTTAAAAATGGCGACTGGAGATCTGGTTATTACCGAGATCAAACTTTTGCTTTTGCTACGGGAATTTCGACCATAAAAGAGTTTTTTGCACAGTTGTATGCAAACCCAACAGAAGGCGCAGATCCATTCTCCAGCGGCCGACAGATGAACAGCCACTTTGCTACAAAATCTGTCAATGCAGATGGCTCATGGAATGACTTAACACAAATTAAAAATACCTCTTCAGACATTTCTCCAACCGGCGGTCAAATGGCCAGATTGGTCGGATTAGCATATGCTTCAAAGCTTTTTCGTGAAAACAAAGAATTAGATTACCTTAAAAATTTCAGTGTAAACGGAAATGAAGTTGCCTTTGGTACAATTGGAAATGCGTCTACTTCAGAAGGTGTATTTTTTGAAGCAGTAAATGCAGCCGGCGTTCTTCAAATACCGATGGCAATTTCCATATGGGATGACGATTATGGTATTTCTGTTCCGGCAAAATATCAAACGACTAAAGAAGATATTTCAGAAGTATTAAAGGGCTTTCAACGAGATGAAAAAGGTGAAGGTTTTGAGATTTACAAAGTAAAAGGATGGGATTATCCGGGGCTTTGCGAAGTTTATGAAAAAGCGATCCAGATATGTAGAGAAAAGCATACTCCGGTGTTTATTCATGTTACAGAACTCACTCAGCCACAAGGTCATTCGTCTTCAGGTTCTCATGAACGCTACAAGTCAAAAGACCGTTTAACCTGGGAAAGCGATTACGATTGCCTGAAAAAAATGCGGGAGTGGATGCTCGATTCTGCCATCATTTCTGAGGAAGAAATTGAACAGCTGGAAAAGGAAGCTAAAACTTTTGTACGTAACATGCAAAAGGAAGCGTGGAACGAATTTTTAGAAAGTATCCGGCCGGAGCAAAAACAAGCGGTAGATTTTATCAACAGCCTGATTCCGTATGAACCGGAACTGGAAAGAGTTTCTGCTCAGTTGTCGTCAACATCGGATGCCCAACGCCGCGAAATTTTTTCTGCAGTGCGTAAAGCCTTACGGATGACGGCAACGTCTCCGTCCGCAGAGCGTGATGCATTTTTAAATTGGTACAAGCAACAGCAGTTGGTGAATCAAGAGCGATACAATTCAAAATTGCATAGTGACACGATGGAGAGTCCGGACTTAATACCGGTTGTGCCAGCAGAATACCCAGATCTTTCTAAAATGGTAGATGGACGCGAAGTATTAAATGCTTGTTTTAACGAAAACTTTGCCCGTGATCCGCGTCTGGTTGCCTTCGGTGAAGATTTAGGAAATATCGGCGATGTAAACCAGGGCTTTGCCGGTTTGCAGGCTAAATATGGAGAACTGCGGATTACCGATACCGGAATTCGTGAAATGACCATTATGGGTCAGGGAATTGGTTTGGCACTTCGGGGTTTAAAACCAATTGCCGAAATTCAATATCTGGATTATTTGATTTTTGCACTTAATGTATTGAGTGATGATCTCGCTTCTTTGTCGTACAGAACAAAAGGGATTCAGAAAGCACCAATGATTGTACGTACACGCGGACATAGACTGGAAGGTATCTGGCATTCCGGTTCTCCAATTAGCATGTTACTTGGTTCTTTACGCGGCATGCACCTTTGCGTACCGAGAGATATGACACAGGCGGCAGGTATGTACAATACGCTCTTTCGGGCAGACGAACCTGCTGTGGTTATAGAATGTTTGAATGGATACCGCCTGAAAGAAAAATTACCGATTAACGTTGGCGAATTTACTGTTCCATTGGGCAAAGCAGAAGTTCTGGAAGAAGGAACTGATTTAACTATTGTTTCTTATGGATCATGTATTCGTATTGTGCAGGAAGCCGCAGAAGAACTTGCTACGTTTGGCATTTCTGTAGAAATTATAGATCCGCAAACTTTATTGCCTTTTGATAAGGACCACGTTTGTGCAACTTCTTTATCCAAAACAAATAAACTTCTTGTGGTAGATGAAGATGTTCCAGGTGGAGCATCAGCATACATCACGCAAAAAATAATTGAAGAACAAAAGGGTTATTTCTATCTGGATGGCCAGCCGCGAACGTTGTCTGCAAAGGCACACAGACCACCGTTTGGTTCTGATGGAGATTATTTTAGCAAACCATCGGTAGATGATGTAATCGAAATGGTTTACCAGATTATGCATGAAGCCAATCCGCAGAAATTTCCGGCTATTTTTTAAAGCCAAAATTTCACATCATAAAAAAAGCTTATCGAATCGATAAGCTTTTTTCGTTTCCATGATTTTAAGAAATAATTGTTCTGGGATTGGCAACTTAAGTTGCGGTTAAAGTACGCTCGCTTTATTGCGTAAAAACTGGTCGGCTAAAACTAAAGCAGCCATAGCTTCTACGATTACAACTGCACGAGGAACTACACAGGGATCGTGACGTCCTTTGCCTTTAATTTCTGCCGCTTCGCCCGCGGCATTAATGGTTTGCTGGTTGTGCATAATTGTTGCCACAGGTTTAAAAGCAACCTTAAACGTAATATCCATTCCATTAGAAATGCCGCCCAAAATACCGCCAGCATAGTTGGTAATGGTTTTAAAGTTCTTTTCTTCGCTATCTTTTGGTAGAGGAATGTCGTTGTGTTCAGAACCTTTCAATTCGCTTCCGGCAAAGCCAGATCCATATTCAAAACCATGAACTGCATTTATGCTTAACATGGCTTTGCCTAAATCTGCGTGTAATTTATCAAATACTGGTTCGCCTAAACCTGCCGGACAACCTTTTACGATGCAACTGATTTTTCCGCCAACGGTGTCTCCGTCTTTACGCACACCATCAATAAATTCAATCATTTGATGAGCAGTTGCCGGGTCTGCACAACGTACAATATTTTCTTCGCGAATATTTAGCAAAGCCGATAAATCATTACTTTCAAGATTTGGTGCATCGATTGTACCAACTGATGTTACATGAGCGAAAATTTCAATGCCGTATTGCAGTAATAGAAGTTTAGCAATTGCACCTGCTGCAACACGCGCAGCAGTTTCACGTGCCGAAGATCTCCCGCCACCGCGGTGATCACGAATGCCATATTTTGCATCGTAAACATAATCGGCATGGCTTGGCCGATATACGTCTATATTGTGACCGTAGTCTTTTGAGCGCTGATCTTCATTGGGAATTAGTAGCGCAATGGGTGTTCCGGTACTTTTCCCTTCAAACACGCCCGAAAGAATTTGTACCGTATCGCTCTCTTTGCGCTGCGTGGTAATTTTAGATTGCCCTGGTTTACGTTTATCTAATTCCGACTGGATGAAATTCATATCTATAGTCAATTGAGCCGGACAGCCATCAACAATAACACCAATTGCTGTGCCGTGTGATTCGCCAAATGTGGTTATGCGAAAAAGTTGTCCGAATGAGTTTCCTGCCATGTTTGTTTAGGTGTTAGATTTGAGATACAAGATTTGAAATTTTTATTCAAAATGCACTCAAACCCGTTTAGATTATTATTTTTAATTTCTTGATTTTCAGATCTATGTTACCTCAAATCCTGCTTTTTTCAAATCTTCCCAAAAGAATGGATATGATTTCTCGACAACATTTGGCTCTTCAATTTCCACTTCATTAACAAATAGACCAAGAGGAGCAAAGGCCATTGCCATGCGGTGGTCTTCGTAGGTTGCAATCGTGATTTTTTCAGGAAAATGTAGTTTATCACAATTTAGCGTATACACAAGTTTATTTTCGGTAAGTGTAACGCCAATTTTCGCCAACTCATTTTGCAATGCAGCAATCCGGTCTGTTTCTTTAATTTTCAATGTTTCCAGTCCTGTAAAAGCCATGTTTTTACCAAGTGCAGCTGCAATGACTATAACTGTTTGGGCTAAATCCGGACAAGTTTTTAGATCCAGTATTGCAGGTTCTTCGACTTTTTTACCTGTTTTTGAAATGGCAATTCCGTCATCGGTTCGTCGTGTTTCCACCCCGAAAATTTCCATGATTTTCTGGATCTGACTATCGCCTTGCAAGCTCTTATCTTTCAATGCAGGTAAGCTGATGTTAGATTGATCGGCCAATGCCGCTATGCTGTACCAATAAGAAGCTGCACTCCAGTCGGGCTCAACAATTAAGGTTCCGGGCAGAAAAGGTTGTGGTTCAATCTGAATTAAATTTCCAGACCAATTGTGTTGAATTCCAACAGAGGCCAACATATCCAAAGTCATATCTACATAAGGCTTGGAAGTTAGTTCTCCTTCAATTTCCAAAATTAAACCTTGAGGTAAAACAGGTGCAATCATCAGCAAAGCTGAAATGTACTGGCTGCTTATATCTCCTTTAATTTTGACTTTATTGGTTTTTTGATCTAGAGGGCCTACAATATTGAGTGGAGGGAACCCCGCATTTTCAGTGTAGGAAATTTCTGCTCCGATCGTTTTAAGTGCTTCTGCCAATATCCCAATCGGGCGTTGTTTCATTCGCTCTGTTCCGGTTAAAAGGAAATTTCCGTTTTTTGCTGAAAGGTATGCAGAAAGAAAGCGCATCGCAGTACCTGCAGGGCCAACATCAACCGTTTTCGATTCCTGAATCTCAACTTCTAATTCATCTTCAAGATTGCCTAAAATTCCATTTAATGTAACAGTATCCGCTGCGTTTGAAAGATTTTCAACCTTGACTGTTTTTTTGCTGAGTGCACTAATGATTAATGCTCTGTTACATTCACTTTTTGACCCTGTTAATTGGATTTCCGTATTAATATTCCTATTTCCTTTGAAAGAAACTAAGGCTGTGTTCGACATTGTATTCTATTTTGTTCTGATATAAATATGCAGATATATGACCTGCCAATAGTCATAGGGAGGAAATATTTATTTCTTTCCTCCCTATGTTTTGTATTTGGAAATATCGGATGAGATCAAAGAAGCTGTATTTACAGCGAAAATATTTCATTCACATGGTATTCGCTATAAATCCTTGCTCCTTGATGTTTTTTACGCTTTCACTTCTCCATGTTGCTCTGCTGCGATTCCTTTTTCAGCTTTGCCTGCATTCATAATTTCGGTTTGTTTACGAATAGATTCACCATGTACCAGCTCTAAAAACTTCTCTGTGAAGTTTAGATCCAATTTAAGTGCTTTTGCAAAAGCATGGCCTTTTTGAATGATGGAATCCCAACGGTTTACCTGAAGAATAGTTACTTGATTGTCGCGTTTATATTCGCCTATTTTTTCTACGATAGACATACGTTCACCTAATTTTTGAAGTAAAGTATCATCAATTTTATCAATTTGTTTACGCAAATCTGCCAATTTATCGGCAAACGCAGCATTTGGTGCCTCAGGTTCACGAACCGTTAAACGGTCTACCAATTCTGCCAATGCAGCTGGAGTAACTTGTTGTTTAGCGTCTGTCCAGGCTACAGAAGGATCAACGTGCGATTCAATCATTAAGCCTTGCATGTCTAAATCAAGGGCTTTTTGAGCGATGTAAGGGATCAATTCTCTGTTTCCACAAATGTGACTTGGGTCGTTAATGATTGGAAGATCAGGGCACAAGGTTTTTAAGTTGATGGCCATTTCCCACATTGGCTCATTACGGAAAGAACTTTTCTCGAACGATGAAAAACCACGGTGAATTGCTCCGATTTTGGTAATGCCTGCACCATTTATACGTTCAATAGCACCAATCCATAACTGTAAATCAGGATTTACCGGATTTTTAATCAACACCGGTACATCATGGCCTTTTAATGCATCTGCAATTTCCTGTACTGTGAAAGGATTTACTGTAGAACGCGCGCCAATCCATAAAATGTCAACGCCGGCAGCCAAAGCTTCTTCAACATGTTTCGCATTCGCAACCTCAACTGCTGTTGGTAATCCTGTTTCTGCTTTCGCACGTTTCAACCATTCTAAGCCAATGCTTCCAATACCTTCAAACTCTCCCGGACGGGTACGTGGTTTCCAGATTCCTGCTCTCAGTACAGATACTTTTCCGGTTGCAGCCAATAAATGTGCTGTTGTTAATAATTGCTCCTCAGTTTCTGCACTACATGGACCAGAAATGATTAATGGCTCGTTGTTTACGTTTAACCAGGTGTTTAAAGGCTGAATGTTTAAATTAAGTTTCATGATGATGGTTGTTAAAAGTCCGGAATCCGCAATCGGAAATTCGGAGTTATATTTAATTATTTTATTATTACAATTTTAGTATTCTGATATTTCGTCTGTAAATCACCGACGTTCTTACACTTTATCGTTCTTTTGATATTCTCCTAAAATGACAAAATTAGATGTGTACTTAAGTGCTTTGCGTACAGCCTTATCATACTTTTCTGTACTTGGCCATTCTAAGTCTATGTAAAAGTAGTACTCGCTTCGTTTTCCTAAAACAGGCATAGATTGTATTTTTGTTAAGCTTACTTCCTGTTCTGCAAATACATTTAGTACAGTGGCCAATGATCCCGCTTTGTGGCCAACCTGGAAACAGATAGATGCTTTGTTGATCTTTTTCGCTTCATCTGTTTTATCCTTCTTTAGAATTAAAAAACGGGTGTAATTTTTTTTATTGGATTCTACGCGTCTTTCAAGAATATTCAGGCCATACAACTCAGCAGCTAATAGATTTGCAATAGCCATGGTATCTGTAAGCTTTTCGTCTCTTATGCGTTTTGCACAAGCGGCGGTATCATTACTTTCTACAATGTTGATGTTTGGATAATCGTAAAAGAAATCTACGCATTGGCGAATAGCAATTGGGTGGGAGGTGACCGTTTTAATGTCTTCGAACTTTACACCCGGAAGCGCCATCAAGTGCAATTGAATAGGCAGGTAAACTTCTCCAACAACAGAAAAACCAAAGTCTTTAATGAGGTTGTAGTTAGGTAGAAGACTTCCGGCAATAGAGTTTTCTATAGCCATTACCACGAAATCGGCATCATTGTTCTCCAGTTTATCGCAGGTTTCTTTAAAAGAATTGCACTCAATGGTTTCAATGTCTCTACCGAAATATTTGTAGGCTGCTTCTTCGTGGAAAGAGGCTTTAATTCCCTGGATCGCTACTCGTTTTTTTGTTTCCATTTTTACGCTAAACAAAAAAGTCCCGGCTGTTGGCCGGGACTTTCGTATACATTTAAATATTGTTATATTTTTCTTTGCATATTAGCCCCGGCTCTTACTAAAATAGTAAAAGTAACCAAAGTAATATGTGCTAAAATTTTTCATTTTTCTTTTTGAATGAGCCAAATGTAATAACAAATTTTAATTTGTCAATAGGAAAATGAAAAAAATATTTAAAAAATTTAATTTGGTTTGGGCGATGGTCTTCATGTTTAAAGTATTAATAATCACAGAAGAATGGCTTTTTCAAAATTAAAATTTGTTTTAGCAATATTTTCGCGCTGTTTTTGCTTAATTATTGATGGTTTAACAATAAATGTTTCGCAGACAAATCTCTAAAAAATTCTGTATTGAATGTATAAATAGTAGATCATTTAGCGACCGAACTGAAAGTTAATTTTGTATTATCCGGCAGAACTGAACACTGAACGCTCATGATCAAGGCTTTTAATCCTGGCATTTGCTTCTTGCTGTAGCAATTCCTGTTGCATCACTTTGGCTATTTTAGTACTTCCATCATGACTCCATCCCGGAGGGTTAAACACATATTTTATTTTGTCAACAAATTTTGGTGCTTTTTTTACGTCAGCACGCAAGGCAATAAACTCATGGAAAATAATATTTACAGCGCCCTGGTCTTCAGGTTGCGTGGTTAAACCATATTTAATTGCATCTTCAGGCAATTCTTCCTGGAAAGTGCCAAACCATCTGTCCCAAAGAATTAAAACCATTCCCATATTTTTATCCAGGTAACGGATATTGCTTGCGTGGTGTACACGATGATGCGATGGTGTTACAAAAACATACTCGAACCAGGGGTGTAGTTTACCAACGGTTTGCGTGTGCACCAGGTTTCCATAAATTTGGGTAATTAAATAAGCGAAAAGAATGTCCATTGCGCTAAAACCCATAAATGCTAAAGGCAAATAGAAGAACACACGGTAAAGTGGCTCAAAAACCGTCGACCTGAATCCGGTAGTAAGATTAAAATGTTCTGATGAATGATGGGTAACATGCATGGCCCAAAAAAAACGTACATAATGGCCAACCGTGTGTAAAAACCAATATAGAAAATCTTGCGCCAGTACAAGTACGATCCAATAAACCCATATATTGGAAATTTCGAAAAGCCTAAACTGGTAACAATAATCTAGAAGGAAAAACGTGGCAGCTTTCATACCCAGATTAATTACAACCGCACAAGTCATTAGATATACATTGGTCCAGGTGTCTTTTCCTTTGTATAATTTTTTGTCGTGTTGATAGCTGAAATACATTTCAACTAATGTTAGGACGATAACAAATCCGAATAGTGCACCTACAGAAAGGTCGCTGCTCGAGAAATTTAAATTCATATTACAAACTGTTGTAATACTCCAGGCTGCTTAAAATATCGTTGTTACTTACGCGGCAATTGAATGTGCATTTTCCTGTCTTTTCTAAAAGAGAGAACAGAATATTACCATCTTCATTTTTTTTATCGCTCTGCATAAGATTTAACAGGGCATCAAAGCTTTCGCCTTTAATGGAATATTTGGGATATAGGGATAAAATATATGTACTAATGTCTTCGAGTTCTTCTGTGCTCAAAGTGCTATTATTAATGGATAATGCAGCTTCACAAATAAAGCCAATTGCGATAGCCTCGCCGTGCGTCAATGGATTTTCATCATTTGCCAGAGAATAGCTTTCTACGGCATGGCCGATGGTATGACCGAAATTTAAAATCTTTCGCAGATTTTTTTCTTGTGGATCGATAGTGACCACATCATTTTTAATCTCAACAGAACGGTAAATATCTTCTGCAGATGGTGTTAAATAATTGCTTGCTTTAAGTTTTTCGTAATACGCTTTGTCTGCAATTAATCCGTGTTTAATCATTTCGGCAAAGCCGGAAAGCAACTCGCGGTTTGGTAAGGTTTTTAGAAATTCTGTTTCGATAAAAACCATTTGAGGCAATGTAAAAGTACCCACCATATTTTTAACAGTATCTACATCGATTCCGGTTTTTCCACCAACCGATGCGTCTACCTGAGAGAGCAAAGTAGTCGGGATATTGATGAAATCAATTCCGCGTTTGTAGGTTGAAGCAATAAAGCCACCCATGTCTGTAATTACACCACCACCAAGGTTAATCATCAAACTTTTTCTATCTGCTTCAAAATCCAAAAGTGTTTTCCAGATTCCGATGCAGAAGTCAATATTCTTATTTTCTTCACCTGCAGCGGTTTCAATCAGATCAAACTCCTGGAAATCATCTAGAAACGATTGAAATACTGGCAAACAGATTTCGCTGGTGTGTTCATCTGTCAATACAAAGATTTTGCTGTAACAATTTTCTTCTATCAGGATTTTTAATGCTGATAAACCACTTTCAAAATAAAGTGTATGCCCTGCGCTGGTTAAAGGTTTCATTAAATGATTTCGATTTTATATTCGCCAAAAGTAATAATATCTCCAACACGAACCTTCAGGCGTTTGCGAAAATCGACCTCGCCATTATATTTTACCAAACCGTCTTCTACAACCATTTGTGCATCGCCGCCACTACCAACCAAGCCCGTAGCTTTTAAAAGTTGGATAAGCTGGATAAATTCTCCTTCAAGTTTAAACTGTATCATTTTACGCAAAAATACGATTATTTTAAAGGTTTTGCCTTTTAACAATGAATGCTTTTTATAATTTTGCACCATTCTGACTCATTCAAATCTTCTAATGGATCTATCACCCAGTAAACAACCAAATTTTGACAATACCGAAGTTGCTTTCCGCCAAAAGAGCAATGCTGAATTAAAAAAAGCGTATTGGCTTTTTAAAATGATTGGCAGCAATTTCTTAACCCAGGTTGGCCCACCAATTACCAATTTTTTTCTAAATATCGGGCTTCCGATTAAAGGAGCAATCAAGGCCACAATCTTTCAGCAGTTTTGCGGCGGAGAAACCATTGTAGAATGTGACCACGCTATAGATTTATTGAATAAAGGCGGCGTTGGTACTATTTTGGATTATTCTGTAGAAGGCGAAGAAGAGGAGCAGGTATTTGATGAAACCTGTTCAGAAATTATCCGCACTATTTTGCGTGCCGATGGCGACTCGAAAATTCCGATTACCGTGTTTAAAATTACAGGTATTGGGCGTTTCGCGCTTTTACAAAAACTAGACGCAAGAGAAGTTCTATCAGATACAGAAACCAAAGAGTTTGAAAAAGTGAAGGCGCGTTGTGAGAAAATTTGCCGAACAGCGTTTGAAAAACAGGTTCCAATTATGGTAGATGCGGAAGAAACGTGGATACAAAATACTATTGACGAACTGGCCTTGGATATGATGCGCAAGTTTAATCGTGAGAGAATCATTGTATACAACACTTATCAGATGTATCGCCATGATAAACTTGCCGACATGAAAGCCGATCACCTCATAGCAAAAGCAGATGGCTTTATTTTGGGGGTTAAAATGGTACGTGGTGCATATATGGAAAAAGAACGCAAGCGAGCACTTGAAATGGGTTACAAATCGCCAATTCAACCAGATAAAGAGGCATCAGACCGCGATTATAATGAATCTCTCCGCTATTGCGTTGAGCATATTGATGAAATAGCGATTGTTGCCGGAACCCACAATGAAGAGAGTAGCAGGCTTCTTACTTATCTTTTAGAAGAGAAAAAAGTGGTGCACAATCATCCACATGTTTATTTTGCGCAGTTGTTAGGAATGAGCGATAATCTGAGCTTCAACCTGGCAGATGCGAATTTTAATGTGGCGAAATATGTGCCTTATGGCCCTATTAAAGCAGTTATGCCTTATTTGTTTAGACGTGCGCAAGAAAATACTTCAGTTGCCGGACAAACCGGTAGAGAATTGGGATTAATTGAACGCGAACTAAAACGTAGAAAGTTGAAATAAACCTATAAAGGTTTAGTGACAGGCTCGATTCTGAATAGAATCGAGCCTGTTTTGTGTTATATGATTCCGTTCTCCTTCAAAAAAGCTTCGAGATTTTCTGGCTTTTCGGTCATTAATAAAGTATTTAAGCCGACTTTTTTAGCACCTTCTATATGTTGTGGACTATCATCAATGAATAAAGTTTCAGCCGGGTTTAGGTTGTTTTCGCGCAGCACTTGTTCAAAAATATCGGTATGCGGCTTTCGCAATTTCATATGTTGCGAGAAATATGCTTTCTCAAAATATTCATCGTAATTGTTTAAGTTGAAAGTTGTTTTCAGGTAATTGATAATCCAGTCATAGTGAATTTCATTGTTGTTGCTCAGCAAAAATGTGCGATACTTTGCTTTTACATGCAACAGTAATTCGTGGTTTTCTTGCATCGTACCAATCAAAAGACTGTTCCATGCTGCATCAATTTGTTCATCTGTTAAATCGGGTTTATGTGCCGCAATTCTTATTCCTGTTCTGAATTGAGCCGGAGTTATTGCTCCCGTCTCAAAATCATCAAAGAGTTGATTATGTCCTTTATGGGCGAAAAAATTTTCTATATCGGTAATTCCAAGTTTCTGGAAAGCATTTTGTGCTATTTTGAAATCTATGGCGAAGATCACATTTCCGTAGTCGAAGATGATATTTTTAATATTATGCATGCTGAGTTTTTTTGCAAATATGTTTAATATCCGGGGAAAATGTTCAGCAGAATTTAAATTACTTATTTAATGACCAGAATCGTTCCATCATTTTTAAGCTTATAATAGTATTGTTTTTCTTTAGGCCTGTCTAAGATTTCAATTTCCGAAACCTTCCCTTGTTTTCCAGTATCGTCTTTTATTTCGTCGCCTTTTTTTATGGCTTCAAGATCATTTTTCGATGTGTTTTTATCTATCTTTTTCATGACGATTTTATATTGGTTATAAAATCGAAACAAAAAAAAGCATCAAACTGTTTGATTAACCTATAACCAAATACCACTTAATATTCCTGTTTGGAATAATTTTGTAGATTTAAAAACATATATTTGACCCTAGGCGGTTTAAATTTCTTTGGTACGCATATTTGTTGTAACAAAAGACATGAATGGAGCGTCATTAGTTTTTACGTTGAGGTTTGGACGCAGTTTAAGACAAGAAAGTATAATTTGATGGTACATCTACAAACCATATCGGGCAATTTTAAAAGAGAGCATGCACTTAATGTAGAATATCCTATGCGGATATTTATTGTGGAGAAGGGAAGTGGTTATCTTTGTATGAACTCGGGTGATTATCAACTCCTGGACCAGAGAATTTTCTTCGTTCCGGAAGAAGGATTAATTCGTTTGGAAGGCGAAGTTGAAACCGGATTTGTACTGAGTTTTAGTAATGCTGTATATTCCGAATTTTTGTTACAACACCTTGATCCTTTGGCGAAGAATTTATTTCAAACTCTTTCTTTCAGAGATCTTGATGCAGCAGAATTTAAAAGAGTAACGGGTTTACTTTTACAACTGAAAAAAGAAATGCTGAATGGGAGAGACGCCCGGTTACTCGCACAATATGTGTCGCTTTTTCTAGGATATACATCTGACTTAGAAGGTTACCTGGTTGCCTTATCATTTGATGAACTTCAGGATGTTTTGCGCTTCAGAGCGATACTCGAACAATTTTATAAAAAGGAGAAAGCTTTGGAGTTTTATGCAGAAGGAATGGGAATGACAGCCAGCAAGTTAAAGCGGTTTTTAGCTCAGGCGCTGGGCAAAAGCTTATCTGTACTAATTAAAGACCGCATACATCGGGAAGCAGAGGAACTTTTAAAGCATACCGATCATTCTGTTGATGAGATTTCCGAAATTCTGGGTTTTGATAATGTTATCAGCTTTGCCAATAGCTTTAAAAGAATGGCCGGAGTTACCGTTTACAAGTATCAAAAAATGTACGATTAAGTTTGAGGAAGAATTTTAAAAATCGAATTTGATACGCAAACCACCGTTAGTTAAATTTAGGTTATCTTTGGAAAAAGTCTTCATCGGCAAACGCAAAAACGGTTCTATTGCAATATTATTCTTATTGGATATTTTCTGTTTGTAACCTAAAGAAAAGTTGTAAAAACCAACATATCTGTCCGGATCGAGATTGGAATTTGTTTGCGTTTCTACCACTCTACTTTGAACAAGAAAAGCTTGTGGCGTACCATTTCCGGCAGATGAAAACATCGCATTAGCGAACTGACTCACAACATAGTTGTTTTGCTGTCTGTTATCTAAAACCGCTAAAGCCGAGACCCCAATGCCAGTGTATAATTTATCGTTAATGTTGTACCTCAACTCTAATGGGATATTGATGCCGCTAACTTTAGTACTAATAGACTCCAGGTTGGTCGCAGAATAGGCGGTAGCTGCACTAAAGTTTAAAGGTTCTGTACTACTTAAAGCGCTGTAGGCCACTCCAGAACTGAGCGAAACTTTCTTTCCTAAAGCATAGGAAATAGAGAAACCATAATTCATATTTACCTTACTATCATTACCAACTGCTGGTGCAACATAAACACTTGGCATCCACTTAGATTCTGATTGAGCTTTTGTTTGCTTAGCAAACTGCGCGGGTCGGCTATCCATCTCCAGGATGTCTTCAAAAGTAACATGCCGTTTAATGTCTGTTGCAGAATTTTTCTTTGGTTTTGGTTGAACCAAAATAACAGAAGCTGAATTGTTTTCTGGCGCGATATGAATATTTACCAATGAATTTAGCAAAGTATTGCGATTGTTGTAGCTTAAAATCTCTGTATCCTTCGCAATACGATCAGGCAATTCTTCAGCAGAAATATGTGTTTCGTAAACCTCTCGGCTATCTTTTATTTCTGTATTTTCTTGGATTTGTTTTCGTGAAACTATTTTTTCTGCCGTGTTTCTTTCCAAATTCGGCTTTGTAATTTTTCCTGCTGTTACTATAGGTGAATCAGTTTTTTGTGTTTTTTTACCTGCAAAATCATGTGTTTTTGGTTGCGTTTGTTTAACAGTTTGATTGATTAAAACATAAGAGAATATACATACAAATACAACGGCTGCAGCGGTCCATAATGGCCATAGCGCAAAACGTTTCCTTTTCCTTTCCTGATCAGAAAAACGTTCCCATGCACCCTGCGGATAAAATTCCTCATGGTTTTGGAGCTGATTGGCAATATGTTCAAATAAATCTTTATCCATTTTTTGTGTACGAATTGTCCAAAGTGTTCATATACAAGCTGCGCAATTTATTTTTAGATCGTGTTAAATAAACTCTACTGGAACTTTCCGGAATGTGAAGCATTTTAGAAATTTCCTCATGTGCAAAACCTTCAATTTCATAAAGGTTAAATACCAGCCGCTGGGTTTCTGGTAAATGATTCAATAAATTCAATATATCGTTAACGTGTAATTCTGATGTAACAGATACGGATGTTGCCGGATGTTCATGCTCTGCAAGGTCATCTACATAAAACTGCATTTTAGCGCTCCTCAATTTGTCAATTGCCGTACGGGAGGCAATCTGTCCAATCCAACCTTTAAATGCTTTCGTCAGTTCTTCTGGATTTACAGGGGCACGGAAAGTACTCAGATTTTTGAAAATTTTGATGAAACTATCGTTCACCAGCTCTTCACTATCCTCGGTGTTTTTGGTGTAGCGTAAAATGATGCCCATTAAGTAGCCATAGAATGATTTATACATCATCTCTTTACAGCTATTGTCATTTTTAATACAGCCTTTTAAAATTTCCTCAAAACTGAGTATTCTTTTGATCACCCTTAAAGGATTATAGAAACTGATCCCGATTAATTATTACCCTAAATTAAGAAAATAACACTGCCAAAAGGCAATGTTATTTCTTTTGCATAAGTAGGTGATGTTTATTTATTCGTCATAACAGCAATACCCAGTTGTGTGCTGTCTGTTTTACTTGCCAAACCTTTTGCCCAAATGGTATAGATTTTGCCTTTTTCAATTTTCACAGCTGAAACACTTGATCTTACAGTTGCCGAGCCGGTTTGTTTAATCTGAAATGTATAATTGTCTGATGGATCAATCTCCGCAAAATCAGATTTTTGTTTGTAAGCTTTGCTTGTAAATAAGGAAGTACTTGCACCCTGAACGGCTAAATCTAATGTTCCGGCATCCGGACTTAAGTTGATAAATCTCACCTTTGCTTTTTCTGCAGATGGCGCTTTCAGGTCGTCTTGAAACATAACCAGTTTTACCGTGTTCAAAGTATCTACAATAAAAATTGAGTAGAAACCGCCCGAGTTCAAATTTGCATAACCAGAAGACAGATAACCCAAAGAGTCTTTTCTTGCTATTCCTACAACCCGTGTTCCGGGAAATACGGCATAATAACCAAGATCTTTTGTATAGGTTAGTGTATTTACCTTTTGGTTGTCAATAAAGAAATCCAATGCTTTTGTAGTTGGTGAAGCATGTACGAATCCTAAACCGGAGGCTTCAACTTCAGAATTTCCAAAATCTTTTTTACAAGAAGCAACGAATAAGGCAAGAGCTAATAGAGAGAATATAATTTTAGTAGATACGCCAAAGTAATTTTTAGTTTTCATGTGTAGTTAATTCAATTTCAAATTTTGTTTACAGGAGTTAATGGCCATTAACAATTTTAACCTCTAAACGGGTGAGGTTTTTGAAACGCTACAATTACAACGATTTTTTTTTAAAAAAAAAGCCACAGATTTAAATCTGTGGCTTTGGTTACCTTTTAAAGCTATAAATTAGGCGTACATTTCTTCGCGTAGTTTAGCAACATCGGCGTTTTTAATATATTCATCGTAAGTCATTAACTTATCAATGGTGCCTTTCGGCGTAATTTCAATAATTCGGTTGGCAACGGTTTCTGTAAGCTGATGATCTCGTGAGGTAAACAATACTGTACCTTTAAAATCTTTCATTCCGTTGTTTAGCGCTTCAATAGATTCAAGATCCAAGTGGTTGGTTGGCTCATCAAACATTAAAAGATTTGCTTGTTGCAACATCATTCTGGAGAACATGCAACGCATTTTTTCACCCCCGGAAAGTACTTTTACGTTTTTCAAAACTTCCTCACCAGAGAATAACATACGGCCTAAGAAACTGCGTACAAATTGTTCGTCTGCATCGGTACCAGAATACTCGCGTAACCAATCTACCAGATTTTCGTCCTTATCGGCAAAATATTCAGAGTTGTCATTCGGAATATCAGCTGTGCTGATGGTAACGCCCCATTTAAATTCACCTCTGTGATCGGTATCTCTGCCTGTCAATACATCATAAAATGCTGCTGTAGCCAAACTGTTTTGAGAGAGTATGGCAATTTTATCTCCCTTGTTTACCATAAAGGTAACTTTGTCAAATAAAACACCATCATTACCGGTTTTACCCAGATTTTCGACCTGTAAAATCTGATCGCCGGCTTCGCGGCCAGTATTGTTAAAGATAATTGCCGGATATTTACGGCTGGATGCTTTAATTTCGGTGATATCAATTTTATCTAAGGCTTTCTTACGCGAAGTAGCTTGTTTAGACTTGGAAGCATTGGCGCTAAAACGGCGGATAAATTCCTGCAATTCTTTCACTTTATCTTCCATTTTCTTATTCTGGTCACTGCGTTGTTTTAACGCCAGCTGACTAGATTCATACCAGAATGTATAGTTACCTGTGTAAGTGCTCATTTTGGCAAAATCGATATCTACAATGTGCGTACAAACAGCATCCAAAAAGTGTCTGTCGTGAGATACTACAAGAACGATATTCTGATAATCTGCAAGGAAATTTTCTAACCAGGCAATGGTTTCAATGTCCAAATCATTGGTTGGCTCATCGAGAAGCAAAATATCTGGGTTTCCGAAAAGTGCCTGTGCCAATAGAACACGTACTTTTTGAGTATTATCTAACTCTTTAAGCAATTTATAATGGTTCTCTTCGCCAATTCCAAGATTGCTCAACATGGTTGCTGCATTGCTTTCCATATTCCAGCCGTCCATTTCTGCAAAAAGATTTTCGAGCTCTCCGGCACGTTCTCCGTCTTTTTCTGTAAAATCTTCTTTAAGGTAAATGGCGTCTTTTTCTTTCATAATGCCATAAAGTTCTTTATGACCCATCATTACGGTTTCGATTACCGAAAACTCATCAAATTCATAATGGTTTTGTTTTAAAACGGCCATCCGTTCGCCTGGCGTAAATGCCACACTTCCCGAAGTTTGATTAACTTCTCCCGAAAGGATTTTTAGAAAAGTAGACTTACCTGCTCCGTTTGCTCCAATTACGCCATAGCAGTTGCCCTGCGTAAACTTGATGTTTACATCTTCAAATAGTGTACGTTTGCCGTATCGTAATGATAAATTAGAAACTGAAATCATGCTGAAAAATAATAAGCCGCAAAGATAGGGTTTATAGTTCGAAGTCTGAAAGTAATCCTCGGTTTGCGTCTTCTTTTCTTGCTAAAGTATATTTTCCAGTGGTAAAACCAGGCGTTTTGGCGTTGTTTTTCCATTTAACAATCTGCGTTGCTGGCACTAGATAATCTCGGTTTCATTTTGTATTTTAGTGGTACACACACAAATGAACAATATGAAAACATTAACCTTAGGCATTTTTATGTCTTTTATCGGAGCTGTTGCGCACGGCCAAACGTCCAAGTACAAGTATAAAGTAGATTTTTTTGGCGACACTATTGTTGTTGACGAGAGAGACAATCTAATTGGTAAGCAAAAGAAAGATTTCTTTGGAAAAACAATCATTGTAGACAATGATGGAAAAACAGTTGCCACACAGAAAAAAGATTTTTTTAACAACATTGTTTTGGAAAACGATCGGGGAGAGGTAATTGGTAAACAGGGAAAAGATTTTTCCGGAAATACGGTTATCCAGGTGGAAAACGGGCGAAGTTTAGAAAAGGACCGTGATAAACAATTTGGTGGTATTGTGCCCGGCAATGGAAAAAGCGAGGTAGTAACAAAACAAAAAACGGATGTTTTCGGAAACACTATAGTTGAAGATGACCAGGGAAATACTGTTGGAGTCTATAAGAAAGATTTGTCTGGCAATACTATAATTGAAGATAAAAACGGGCGAACAATTGGCAAGCAAAAAACCGACTTTTTCGGGAATATTATTATTGAAGATGAACAGGGTAACCTGATTTCCAAACAGAAAGTTGATGTTTTCGGAAATACGGTAGTTGAAGACCGAAATGGAAAGCGGATAGGAATTTACAAAACAGATGTATTTGGAAATAAAGTGTTTATTCCTGAACAGTGATTCGCCTAAGAAGAATTTGAAATAAACCGCTGACACAAACCAGCGGTTTATTTTTTTGAGAAAATTTCTATTTTTATTCCAAATCTGCAATTGACGCATAATTATGGAGTATTTAATCGAAACGATAAAAACTACGCTTAGTAAAACTAAAGTCGAAAAACTTGCATCAATCGCTTCAGATCAAACCTTTTCTGTACTTGATTTGATTGACATGAGTTTCAACAAAGACGAACAAATCGGCTTTCGTGCTGCGTGGATTTTAGAGCGGGTTTATTCATTTCATCAGCAACGATTTTTGCCCTACACCGACTCCTTCCTGGAAAGGTTGCCTGCGCAGCAGAATTTATCCGCCTTGCGCCATTTTACAAAGATTCTCGCATTAATGACTAAGAAAAATGCTTCTCCCGAAATACGAGAAGTAATCTCTGCTTATGATACAGAATTTCTGGCGGAAGTGGTTTTTGCCTGGCTGATAGATGAGAAAATTCCTGTAGCCGTAAAATCACATTGTCTCAATATTTTAGCTAATTTATGCCAAAAACACATGTGGATTAAAAATGAACTCGTTGAAACTATGGAGTTCCTGGTCAGTAAAGAAAGTATTGCCTTTTTTGCCAAGGTTAAGCAAATTAGAAAGCAGTTGAAGATAAACTAAGGGTGATCAGGTTTGTCTGGACATTCAAAAGTCAAATATTTCGTGTTTTAACAACTTTGAGTTTTGCTTTCGGCTTTAGTCGTTTTGCTTTTCATTACTTTTACGGCATGAGTAATTACGAGATTGTATCACAAATTATAAAAGAACGCCGCAGTATTTTTCCTGCCAGTTATATACAAAAAGAAATTTCTGTAGAGGTTATTAATCAGATTTTGGAAACGGCAAATTTTGCGCCTACACATAAACTTACACAGCCTTGGCGGTTTACGGTTATTCGTAAAGGTGCAAAAGCGAAATTGGCTGAAGCTTTAGGAAATATATATAAAGAAACAGTTAGTGAGGCCAATTTTCTTCAAAAAAAATACGACAGTTTTGCTGAGAAAACCGAACAGGCAGATTGTATTATTGCGATTAATATGCAATTGAGCGGAAAAATTCCGGAATGGGAAGAATTGGCTGCTGTATCTTGTGCAGTTCAGAATATGGCTTTAACTGCAGAGAGTTTAAAAGTTGGTGCGTATTGGAGTTCGCCACCATTGATCCATAGTTTGGGAAATTTTCTGCAACTTAATGAAAATGAAAAATGCATTGGTTTGTTTTATATGGGTTATCATAATGAAAAACCCTGGACACCAAATAGAACTCCAATTGAATCTAAAGTTAAGTGGATGGAAGAATAATTGTTGCGGAATAACATCAACAATATTTTCTTTATCATTATAGACCACTATGTTAAATATGACTTTAAAGTCCTCATTATATCAACTCTGTCTTGAATTTATTGAAAAACGGATTGAAAATATAGAATATTCACTCGTTCAGGCTCGACAAGCGTCTAACGATGATACGAAAAGCAGCGCCGGCGACAAGTATGAAACTACCCGTGAAATGATGCAGCAGGAAATTGACAGAAATAGCAAATTACTATATGAGGCCGGGCAGCAGAAAATTGCACTTCAACAGATTGAAAATGTTGATGTTGCTGATGTTTCTAAAAACGGAAGCCTGTTGTTAACTTCTGAAGGGAATTTTTACATCAGCATTAGTGCGGGCGAATTGAATGTAGGGAAAGATAAATTTTTTGCGGTTTCTCAGGCAGCTCCAATCGGGCGTGTATTGATTGGTAAAAAGACAGGTGAAAGCATTAAATTCAATGGTAAGGATTACCTGATTAAAGAAATTTTATAGGCTTTCTATCTATAATTGATTAAGCTATTGATTTGAAATTTTCTTTTCCGTGAATTTTGTTTCCGTGGCAAAACCAAAAGATTCTTTACGTTAAGGATTTACCTGAATAAAGAAATTTTAAGGCTTTCTATCTAATTGATTAAGCTATTGATTTGAAATTTTCTTTTCCGTGAATTTTGTTTCCGTGGCAAAACCAAAAGATTCTTTACGTTAAGGATTTACCTGAATAAAGAAATTTTATAGGATTTCTATCTAATTGATTAAGCTATTGATTTGAAATTTTCTTTCCGTGAATTCTGTGTTTCCGTGGCAAAATTAAAAAGATTGCTTCGTCGTTCCTCCTCGCAATGACGAAGCTTTTCGTTGGGCTCTTTGGTTTCAAGAAATCTATTTTAAACCCATCCGTTCGGCAAAATCCGGAACCAGATAATTTTTCAGCTCTGCGAATGGGACAAAAACAACAATCTGTCCCTGAGCATAACTGGCAATTTCATATGGATTGTATAAAAATGCAAGACCGTTTGTATTAAAGTAAAAGTTGTCGTTTGCTTTCAAATAATCGTCAAATAAAACTGCGGTGAGTTGATCTCCAGGTTTTACATGATATTGTTTACGGAGGTTTTTTTCCAGTAAAGATTGCAGCACATTAGAATCTATTTTTACAATGTCATCCAGTTCAAGTTGCTTTTTGTTTTTGACATCCAGGCAATGCATTAAGCTGGCGTAATTTCCATGAGCACCACCACTGTAATCATCAACCATAAATTCTATTACTACGAAATCTTTGTCGTTAAACAATACCGTCTGTGTACTGTGGTTACTGTAATTTAATGAAGCCTGACTCATTTCGTCATCTGTAGACAAGTCTTTCAAGCTATTTTCATAATCGTCAAAATAGGCTTTGGTCAATCGTTTAAAGCCAGCATTCCAATCTTTGTCGGCTGGTTTTAGCTCCATCATTTTTCTGAGTTCCTGATTTAGCCATTTATCACCTTCAGAATTTCCAGTAGCAGATAGCGCTTTAAATCCGATTTCTGCTGCTGGCGATTCCTTTTTTTTGGGGAAGGCTACTTTAGAATCTTCAAAACGCGCAATCGAAAATGCATAACTTCCTTCAGGATACTTCTCCGTCAGGTTTATATCAAAGACTTTGTCTTTTTTTGCATTTCTCCATTTCCCTGAAAAACCATTTCCGGTCCATTTTAAAGATAAGGTGTTGGGTTTGTAGTTTTCATCATATTCATATCCGGCAATATTTGTTTCGGCAAGTACAATACTGTCTTTGCCAATTAAACTATCTGTAGAAAGCGCAAGCCAGGAACCATCGTAGTAGTAAGAACCAGAATAACTGTAATCTACTTTTTCCAGGTTCATGGTTACGTGTTTACCAGCAATTTCGCCTTCAAATCTCTTACTGAAGTTTTGCGGTAATTCTGCACTTTTATTGGCGGTACTATCTGCAGTATTTTCTTTAGCAGAACCGCTTTTACTGTTGTTGTTGCATGCACTAAAAAGCAATAAAGCCAGCGCCGCAATTAATGGGTATCTTTTCATTTTAGGTAGATGTAGTAATTGTTAAATGAAATTAATGCATTATTGTTTGGGCTTATTGAAGCTTTTATTAATACTGTAATACAAATTTTTTGCGGTGTATCTACCCGGATCGATAATTCTGCGGATGGTATACAAAGGGTAATTTTCATCTCGGGCAGTAGACAAAATGAATGCTGCTTTAAAGCCATGCTCTTTCAGTTTGTGCAGGCTAGCTGCTTTATATACACCATATGGATAGGCAAAATATTCTACTTTTTTGCCTGTAATTTCTTCAAGTTTCTTCGTAGGCTCATCTATCTGTGTTTTCCAGTCTTCATCTGTAAAATGAGTGAAGTTTTTATGGTCATACGTGTGGCTGGCAATGGTGTTGCCTTCATCAGAAAGTTGTTTAATCTGAGATTTCGTCATGTAATTTATACGGCCTTTGCGACCAATTGAAACGGTCATTATAAAATACACGCCTTTAAAACCATATTGCTTTAAAGTTGAAGCGCCGGTAGTAAACTGATCCATATCAGTATCATCAAAAGTAATCATGATTGGCTTTTCTGGCAATTTTGCACCATAAACCAAGTAATTATACAATTGATCTGGTAAAATAGTGTGGTAGCCACTGTCTGCCAACATTTTGATATGTTCTTTGAATTTTTCGGGTGCAATGATATCATCATGTGCACGTTTACTATCGCTGGCAATGGTATTTCTAATTTGATGGTAACACAATACCGGAACTTCCCTGCGGGATAAAATGGTTGCGTTATCGGCTGGTTTTGCTGATGAAGAATCTTTGCTGGTTTGTTCTGTGGCCGGAGCAGTTGCGTTTTCTGCTGCTGATTTATTTTTACAGGATGTAAAAAATAGGGAGATGATAACGGCTAAGGGCAGGTATCTGTTCATAAATATATTTGAAGTAAACTCTGGTAAAAAAATTACGTTTTACCAGAGTTTTATTGTTTTAAAAGCTATTTTTAATACTGTTGCTCAGTGTTTTAGGGCTCCAATATCCGCTGGCAATAATTCTGCGAATAGTAAATAAAGGATCTTTTTCATCTCTTTTGGTAGAGAGTTGGTAGGCCATTCTAAAACCTCTTTTCTTCAGTTCAGGAATACCTTCTGCATTCCATAAACCAAATGGATAAGCAAATTCTGTCATGGTTTTACCTGTAATTTCTTCTAGTTTTTTAGTTGGCTTGTCTAATTGTTCCTCCCAATCTTTCCCGGTATATTTTTTGAAATTTTTATGGTCGTAGGTATGGCTTCCAATTACATTTCCTTCGTCAGACAGTTGCTTAATCTGTTCTTTCGTCATATAATCTACAAACTTTCCTTTTCTGCCAATAGAAACCGTCATAATAAAATATACGGCTTTGTAACCAAGTTTCTCTAATGTTGGACGCACTATTGTGAACTGATCCATATCTGTATCATCAAAAGTGAGCATAATAGGTTTACTTGGCAAAGCTGCGCCAGTATTCAAATATGCATACAACTGATCGGGCAAAATTGTATGGTAACCACTGTCGGCAAGCATTTTCATCTGGTCTTTAAAATTCTGAATTTCTACAATATAATCTTTTCCAACTTTTCCGTCTGTAGGTTTCCAGTTTCTAACCTGGTGGTAACACAAAATCGGAACCTGTTTACGCGCGAGAATGGTTTTGGCATCAGCCACTTTAATGTTAGACACATTAATTTTTTCTGATGTTGTATTTTGCAATGCAGTTGTATCTTGCGTAGATTCTTTTGCTACAGTTGTTTTACCTTTAGATTCAGACTGGCAGCTTGAAAACATAATTGTACCAGCAGCTATAATGGTTAGGAATGTAAATTTCATAAGGTGATTTATTTTGACGCAAAACTATAAAAAGCTTTATATAATTTATATAGCTGAAACGCTGGTGTTGAAAATTATATGAGAGTAGGTAGTGGCTTAAAACTATCGCATTTATTACAGAGTTGAAGTTCTTTATCGATTCAATTTTAGATATTTTAGCCGTTTCAAACTAACTATTAAATGAATAAGATTTACAAACTTCTGGTGGCTGCGCAGTTTTTGAGTTTGACTGTTGTTGCCCAAACCAAAACCTTCACAATTTCTGAAAATATTACGCCACAACCCAAAGCGAATTATCAGCTGGCCTCGCGTTTTTCGCCCAACAAATTAAAAAAAATGGTGTACTCAATCTCGGTTGATCCACATTGGTTAAAACTTAGCAACAAGTTCTGGTATACATTTGAAAGTCCGAAAGGTAAATTCTGGTACCTTGTAGATCCATCGGCAAAAAGCAAATCTGTCTTGTTTGATAACGGGAAGCTCGCATCGGCAATTACCATGATTGTTCGTGATCCATTCGATGCAGAACATTTGCCTTTAGAAAATTTAAAGTTTTCTTCAGATGAGAAAAGCATCACTTTCGAGGTAAAAAGTACAATAGATGAATTGAAAAAAGACCGTAAGGATAAAAAGGCAGCAGATTCTCTTCAAAAAAAGATTTTCTCTTTCAGGTACGATCTTGCTTCTGCAAAGCTGACGGAAATTCCGAATTACGCCAAACCGAAAGCTAAACCGAATTGGGGTTCGGTAGCTCCTGATTCATCAGCAATTGTTTTTTCACGCAATTACAATCTCTATTGGATGGATAAAGAAAACTACAAGAAAGCTGTCGCTAACGATGAAGACAGTACAATTGTAGAACATCAGCTTACAAAAGATGGCGTGAAATTTTACAGTTATGGAAGCGATGGAGATGGCGAAAACAATGTAGAAAATGAGAAAAACAATAAAAAACGTCGCGGAGCTTACGTACTTTGGTCGCCAAATTCCAGGTATTTTGTTTTAGATCGTACAGATTCAAGAAAGGTTAAAGACTTGTGGGTAATCAACAGTGTTACTGCAGGCCGACCAACGCTAGAAACTTACAAATATCAAATGCCTGGCGAAGCTGAAGCCCCTCAGGATGAAATTTTGTTGTTTGATTTTGCCGCAAAAACCAGTAAAAAGCTTAGTGTTTCTGCGTTTAAAGATCAGAGTGTTTCCGTTTGGAGCCGTCCTGCATTGGCTAAAGACCGCGATAATGAATTTCGGCCATCAGTTTGGTTGGGTAACGATAGTCGTTTCTATTTTTCACGGACAAGCCGGGATTTAAAACGCATTGACATCGCAACTGTTGATATTGCCAGTGGAAAAGTTTCGCCATTAATTGATGAACGCTTTAATACCTATGTTGAAGTAAACAGACCTGGCCTTGTAAATGATGGGAAAGAACTGATTCATTGGAGCGAACGTGATGGTTGGGCGCATTTTTATCTGTACGATGGAAATGGAAAGCTCAAAAACCAGATTACGAAAGGTGCATTTCATTGCGAAAGCATTGTAAACATTGATGAGAAAAACCGCGTACTGTACTTTACTGCAAATGGGAGAGAGGCAAAAGAAGATCCATACTATCTGCATATGTATAGTATTAATTTTGATGGCTCTAATCTGAAGTTGCTAAATGCCGGAAACTTTGATCACCAGGTAAGTATGAATGATAACAATTCTTACTTTGTTGACAATTATTCTCGCGTAAATATTGCGCCGAAAGCGACGTTGTATGGCAAAAACGGACTTAAAGTAATGGAACTTGAAACTACAGATTTGTCATTATTGATGTCTGCAGGGTATAAATTTCCAGAACCATTTACCGTAAAAGCAGATGATGGCATTACAGATTTGTATGGTGTAATGTATAAACCTTTTGATTTCGATCCGAATAAAAAGTATCCGATTATAGAATATGTTTATCCAGGTCCGCAAACAGAAGCGGTAAATAAAGCCTTTAGCAAATCTATGGACCGCACAGAGCGATTGGCTCAATTCGGTTATATTGTAATAACTGTTGGCAACCGCGGCGGCAATCCTTCACGCTCTAAATGGTACCATACGTATGGATACGGAAACTTGCGCGATTATGGTTTGGCAGATAAGAAAACGGCTATTGAACAACTCGCTTCCAGATACTCTTTTATTGATGAGCAAAAAGTAGGTATTACTGGCCACTCCGGAGGCGGTTTTATGTCTACGGCGGCAATGCTCGTATATCCCGATTTTTTCAAAGTCGCAGTTTCCAATGCCGGAAATCACGACAACAGCATTTACAACCGTTGGTGGAGTGAAAAGCATCATGGCGTAAAAGAAGTTGTTTCGCTAAAAGGCGATACTTCTTTCAAATACAGCATCGAGAAAAACCCTGATCTGGCTAAAAACTTAAAAGGTCATTTGTTACTGATGCATGGCGATGTAGACAATAACGTTCATCCGGCGAATTCGATCCGTGTTGCTAATGCGCTGATGAAGGCCGGAAAACGTTTCGATTTTCTGCTAATTCCAGGTCAACGTCATGCATTTGGCGATATGACAGAATACGCATTTTGGAAACTGGCAGACCATTTCAACAAATATCTGATCGGAGATTTCTCAGATCCAAGCGAGGTTGATCTTCGTGAAATGGATCGCGATATTGAACAGAACGGAAAGTAGTTGGTTTTCTAAAACACATCATTTCACGATCATAAAGGAGCCTTTTGGCTCCTTTATGATTTACATTTACCGAGAATAAGTTCTCTTTAAAATGTGCGTTGTGCATAAGTAAACTTCTGTAAGAAATGATAAAACATTAACTTCGGTAAATTTTATACCATGAATAAATTAAAGTCTGTTTGCGTATACTGCGGGTCTAATTTCAATGGAGATGAGCAATTGCGTAAATCTATAACGCAGTTAGCAGAAACACTGGTTCAGCAAAACATCAATCTGGTGTATGGCGGTGGAAGTGTAGGTGTTATGGGTATTCTTGCCAACGATGTTTTGGCGTTAAACGGCACAGTTACGGGCGTAATTCCACAATTTTTAATGGATAAAGAAGTTGGGCATCGCTCCATTACTGAAATGATCATCACCGAAAATATGCATCAGCGAAAGCAAAAAATGGCCGATTTGAGCGATGGTTTTATTATTCTTCCAGGCGGTTTTGGTACACTCGAAGAATTTTTCGAAGTGCTTACCTGGTTGCAACTTGGCCTGCATAATAAACCTATTGGTGTGTTAAATGTGAATGGGTTTTATGATCCTTTATTTGCACAAATGGATATTATGGTTCAGAATCGTTTTTTGAAAGAGGCAAACCGTGCCTTGGTTTTCAATGAAGCCGATGCTGCAACACTTGTTGATAAAATGGATCAGTTTTCGGCTACGCCAGATGATGTCTGGTTTCACGAACGCAATCTTATCTAATTTACCCGAAAAGGAATTTACAGTTTAAAAAATAATTTTATATATGCAGATCATATCAAATTACGGAGAATTTGAGCAACACCTGGGGCAGGAGTTGGGCATTTCATCGTGGCATACCATCACTCAAGAACAAATTAACAAATTTGCAGATGCAACATTAGATCATCAATGGATTCACGTTGATGAGGAAAAAGCAAAAAATGAAGGTCCTTTTGGAACAACCATCGCGCACGGTTATCTTACGCTTTCGCTCATTCCATATTTGTGGAAAGAAATTGTCGAAATCCGCAACCTGAAAATGGAAATTAACTACGGAATTGAAAATCTCCGTTTTGCTCAACCTGTATTGGTAAATAGCAAAATCAGGCTAAAGGCTAAATTGTCGTCAATTGTAAACCTGCGTGGCGTTACCAAAGTACATATGGGCATTGAAATGGAAATTGAAGGACAAAAAAAGCCGGCATTTACCGGCGAAGTCGTTTTTCTATACCACTTTATGTCTTAATCAGTTTTTTTGAAATTTTTTCTTGACGAATGTCGAAATGGACGGATCTTCCAGATCTTCCAAATTGCTTAATTCCAGTTCAAGTGCTTTGGTACTGATCTGGATTTCGATTAATGAAATGATTAAAGAAACCATAAAAAATATCAGACTCATGGCAAATAGAGCTTCAGCCGTGATGTTCCATTCCAGATAGATAAAGAACATGCAGAATAAACAACAGGCAAAACTCAACACGCCAAATGCCTGCATGTTCTTGATCAAACGCAGGCGATAGCGTAAATTCCTGATCTGGTTTTGTAAACCAACATTTTTATTTCCATCTTCATATTTTGCTTTTAAGCTGCGTACCAACGTTGCAAGTGCCAAAAAACGATTGGTGTATGCCAGCATAATTAAGCTAATGGCCGGGAAAAGTAAAGCAGGTATATTTACCGTTAATTCCATGTTTTAGCGGCTATAAAAATTCCTCAATATCGCCCTTACCTTCACGAATCACTTCGAAATCGCCATTGGTACAATCAACTACAGTTGATGCTTCATTGTCGCCATAACCGCCATGAATAACTAAATCAACCAGGTTTTCGTATTTCTCATGAATCAAATCCGGATCGGTAGAATATTCAATTACATCGTCATCATCTTTGATGGAAGTAGATAGAATTGGATTTCCAAGCGCTTTAACAATACAACGGGCAATATTATTGTCGGGTACGCGAATACCAACCGTCTTTTTATTTGAGCTCAGTAATTTCGGCACATTATTGTTCGCATTAAAAATGAATGTAAACGGGCCGGGTAAAGCTTTTTTAACTACTCTGAATGTTGTATTGTCAATCGGTTTAATGTAATCGGCAATATGACTCAAATCATGGCATATAAATGAGAAGTTGGCTTTTTCTGGCTTGATACCACGAATGCGGCATATTTTTTCTATCGCTTTCGGGTTGGTAATGTCACAACCTAAGCCATAAATGGTGTCTGTCGGGTAAATTACCAATCCACCTTTTTTAAGCACCTCAACAACCTGGTCAATAGCGCGCTCATTAGGATTTTCGGGATAAATCTTTATTATCATAGGTAAAAATAACAATTTTATGATATCACTTGTTTAATAATCCTAATCTTTGTACTTTATTTAACCAATTAGCAAGACATGAGAAAAGCTTTTATCGCCATTGCGGCATTTTTGGTTGCATTGACCATTATGCTCGGACTAATCCATCCCCCATTATGGTGGATTTCCATTTTTACAGGTCCGGTGGTTTTACTCGGTATTTATGATTTAATTCAACCTAAACACAGTATTGTACGGAATTATCCTGTTGTTGGCAGATTACGCTATTTTGCAGAAGATCTTCGCCCAAAGGTTTATCAATATTTTGTAGAAAGCGATACCAATGGAACACCTTACAGCAGATTAAATCGCTCTTTAATTTATCAAAGAGCAAAACTAGATAATGATACTATTCCTTTTGGAACGCAACTAAACGTTTATGATAATGGCTACGAGTGGTTGAGCCACAGTATTGCGGCAATTTCTCACCATGATTTGAACCTCGATCCGAGAGTGCTTGTGGGTGGCCCAGATTGTAAACAACCTTATTCTTCCAGTATTTACAACATCTCTGCGATGAGTTTTGGGTCGCTAAGTCAGAATGCAATTCTAGCGCTTAATGGCGGTGCAAAGCTTGGCAAGTTTGCGCACAATACTGGAGAAGGTGGTATTAGTGATTATCACCGTCAGCCAGGAGGAGATTTAATCTGGCAGATTGGAACTGGTTATTTTGGTTGCCGCAATGCGGATGGAACATTTAACTACGAAGCTTACGCCGATAGAGCGAAAACTGATCAGGTTAAAATGATCGAGATTAAGTTGTCTCAAGGCGCTAAACCAGGCCACGGCGGTATGTTGCCCGGCAAAAAAGTAACGCCGGAAGTGGCGCGTATCCGTCTGGTTCCGGAAGGAAAAGATGTACTTTCCCCTCCGGGTCACTCTGCTTTCAGTACACCTTTGGAACTGTTGAATTTTGTGAAACAACTGCGCGATTTGTCTGATGGTAAACCTGTTGGATTTAAATTGTGTATTGGCCGGAGAAGTGAATTTTATGCGATTTGTAAGGCGATGATTCAAACTAAAATTTATCCGGATTTCATTACCGTTGATGGGGGTGAAGGTGGAACAGGTGCCGCACCTCAGGAATTTTCCAACTCTGTTGGTATGCCATTAAGAGAAGCTGTAGCTTTTGTTTTTGATGTGCTTACTGGTTTCGATCTTAAACAACATATTAAAATTATTGCCTCCGGAAAGGTGGCCACTGGCTTTGATCTGGTTAAAAATATTGCCCTTGGTGCTGATATGTGTAACGCGGCCCGCGGAATGATGTTTGCATTAGGATGTATTCAGGCTTTAGAATGTAACAGCAATACGTGCCCAACTGGCGTAGCTACGCAAGATCAGAGTTTAATGAAGGGATTGGTTGTTGAAGACAAACGCGTTAGGGTGAAAAATTTCCATAACCTTACTGTTTCAAGTGCTGTGGAACTTTTGGGTGCTGCGGGGTTACGAGAACCTGCACAGTTAACGCGTGCATATATTAATAGACGGGTAAGTCCTAATTTAATGCAATCCTATCTTGAAACCTTTCCTTATATTCCAAAAGGTAGCTTGTTAAAAACACCATACCCTGTACGCTATGAATTGGGTATGTCTTTAAGTACGGCAGAAAGCTTTGCGCCAACAGATTACAAGGTTTCTGCAGTTGATTATTCTCACGCAAATCCTTATACCGATACGTTACAGGAAGACGGACATTGATTGGCTCACTAGTAATTTAAATAATAAGCCGCAGTTTTTTAAAGAGCTGCGGCTTTTCTATGTTAATATGGTAAATAAAAAAGCCTTGCAGTTTGCAAGGCTCTTAAAAATTTTATACATGTGTGAATATTAAAATTCAGCGTTTTTCGGGAAGCGTGGAAACGCGATCACGTCTCTGATGTTGGTCATTCCGGTTACGAAAAGTACCAATCGTTCAAAACCCAATCCGAAGCCAGAGTGTGGCGCTGAGCCAAATCTGCGTGTATCTAAATACCACCACAATTCGTCTTGCGGAATACTTAGTTCTTCCATACGTTGGGTTAGTTTCTCTAAACGTTCCTCACGTTGAGATCCGCCAATCATTTCGCCAATTCCTGGGAAAAGAATGTCCATTGCAGCAACAGTTTTTCTACCTTCTGCGTCTGGCTCATTTTGGCGCATATAGAAAGATTTAATGTCTGCAGGGTAATCTGTTAAAATTACTGGTTTTTTAAAGTGCTTTTCTACCAGGTAACGTTCGTGTTCACTTTGTAAATCTGCGCCCCATTCGTCAATCAGATATTTGAATTGTTTTTTCTGATTTGGTTTTGAAGATTTTAAAATTCTGATCGCTTCTGTATAAGTTAATCGTTCAAAATCATTAGTTAAACAAAAATCAAGTTTTTCTAACAAAGTAAATTCGCTGCGCTCATTCTGCGGTTTTTGTTTGTCTTCTTCAGCAAGTCTGCTGTTTAAAAACTCAAGTTCCTCTTTGCAGTTTTCTAAAGCATATTTAATTACATACTTCATCATATCCTCTGCAAGTTGCATGTTGTCTTCCAGATCTGCAAAAGCAAATTCGGGTTCAATCATCCAAAATTCTGCCAAATGACGAGTTGTATTGGAGTTTTCCGCACGGAAAGTCGGTCCAAAAGTGTAAATTTTTCCGAAAGCCATTGCTGCAAGCTCACCTTCCAATTGTCCGGAAACAGTAAGATTTGTGGCACGGCCGAAGAAATCCTGACTAAAGTCAACTTTCCCGTCATCGGTTCTTGGCGTATTGTCAAAATCGAGCGTTGTTACTTTAAACATCTCCCCAGCACCTTCCGCATCACTTGCTGTAATTACTGGTGTGTGCATGTATACAAAACCGCGTTCGTTATAAAATTGGTGTATGGCGAACGCAAGTGCATGTCTTACTTTGAAAACAGCATTGAAGGTATTGGTTCGGAAACGTAAGTGCGCAATTTCACGAAGAAATTCCAGACTATGTTTTTTAGGTTGTAACGGAAACTTTTCAGGATCACTATCGCCTAAAATTTCGATTGTAGTGGCTTTTATTTCCACAGTCTGACCTTTTCCTAAAGATTCTACAAGCTTGCCTGTTGCAGATATTGCAGCACCAGTTGTAATTCTTTTCAACAGCTCCTCTGGTAAATTATTAAAATCAACCACAACCTGGATATTGCTCATGCAAGATCCATCATTTAATGCAATAAACTGATTATTACGGAAAGTTCTAACCCATCCCATAACCGTTACTTCTGTGTTAAACGCTGTCGATTTTAATAAATCTTTAATTTGCTGTCTCTTAATCATATTATAGTTAATAAAGGTGGCAAATTTAGAAAAAATAAGGAATAAACCACCAAGGATTGACAATTGAAAGCTGCTTATTTTTGCAGGCCTTTCATATGAAAAAGAATGGGTCCGCACATTGTACGAGCCACATAAAATTAGCGATCGAAGTTGTAGTTATTGTTGCTGCTGTTGTTGCATGGCTTCCATATATTGCTGATAGCTGTTTTGTTTGCGGGCGGTTTGTATTGGTGGTTTACTATAATTGATCTCAGTGGGTTTGAAATACTGTTCATTTTCCGGGAGATCGTCATCCGTATAACCAACAGAAACATTAACTTCCATTACATGTTCAAAGCTTCCTTTGTACACTCCTTTAACAGGCGAGCAATCGGCAAAGTTTCTACCTACAGCTAAGCGCACGTGGTTTTCATTCGCAATACAGTTGTTTGTTGGATCTAATCCGAGCCAGCCATATTCAGGTAAGAAAGCTTCTGCCCAGGCATGTGTTGCGCCTTCACCGCGCATTCCGTTTTTATTCGGACAAATGTATCCACTTACATATCTGGCAGGGATTCCCATTAAACGTAACATCGCAGTTAAAATATGTGCAAAGTCCTGACAAACGCCCGCCTTCAACTCCAGGATTTCATCTATTGTAGTGTCTACTGCTGTTATCCCCTTTATATAATCGAAATTTTGAAAAACGTAAGCACAATATTTGACTGCAATTTGATAAGGTGTATCGTCTGTTGCTCGTAAGGCATTGGTTGTCGCTTTCATAGTGGCCATTCCAATAAAATTGTCCTGATGGATGTAATCGATATAAGGAAGGTCGTAACGCATGAATTCAAGAACCTTCCATTGCTCACTGCTGAACATGTTATCTTGTGGAAGAGGTTTAGCGAAAGTTTCGACACTAACTTTAGAGAAAATTTTCAACTGATTATGCGGTTCATTTTGCGTGAAGGTTCCTACTTCATTTCCATAATAATCCAGGAATATTTCAATTTCCGGACTTCCTGAAATATTTAAATCATGTTTAATAACCTTTTGGAAATCGTCTTTTATCGGGAAAAGAATAATCTGATTTGCGCTGTCAATAACTGGCGATTCATATTTATAATTAGTGATGTGTTTTATTTTAAAAACTGGCATAATCTGATTTTAAGTTATGAAAAAGGGTTTAGGCATTTGCAAAATAGTATTCATTTAAAAGATTGCCTATGCCGTAAAGTTCCGAACGGATTTCTGTCAAATACTGGTGTAATTCTTCATCTTCCATATTGTTTACAGAACTGTAGGTAATCATGCTGTGCAACCTTCCAATTTTAAAAGAAAGATTGTTGTAATGCTGAAGATTATTCTCGCTTTTCAGGCGGCCGAAGTAACGTTCAATACTATGCATGGAGTAGGAGGCAGAGCGGGGAAAGTCATTGTTTAGCATAACGAGTTCAATAATGTTTTTGGTGTCAAAACCCTGGCGATAGGTTTTAAGGTAAAGTTCATATCCGCCTAGAGACAATAGGAGATGTTTCCAGTATGCAATGTCGGTCAGTAGATCGGGATTGTCGGTTATTGATCTGAATTTGATGTCGAGCATATCTATACTCTGGATACTCCGTTCGAGATGTTTGCCGATTTTCATAAACGCTCTGCTTTCTCCGCGTTCCATTGCACTGTCTGAGGTTCCATGGTATAACATCACCTGTTTTATAAGATTGTCGAGGGCTGTAATCGGATCATCATTGCGTACATACCAAAGTAATCTATCGTCTTTGATGGTGTGATAATATTCATTTAAACATTGCCACAGATCTTTCGGAATATGTTCCTGAACACTTCTTGCATTTTCCCTCGCAAGGGTAACCACGTTTAATATGGAGTTCGGGTTTTCCTTATTAAATAATAGAAATTCAATTACTGCACGGCTATCGTGTTGTATCTTCAATAGTTCTTGTTCATCGCCACAGGAGAATATTTGAATAACGGGCTTCCAGGTAAATTCCTGGACAGTATCTTGTGCGGAAGCGTAATTTATTTTTAGCATGCGCAGCATTCCGTCGCTACGCTCTACATATCTGCTGAGCCAAAACAGGCTTGAGGCTACTCTACTTAACATATAAATAATTTATTAGGACATTAGAACCCAGGTGTCTTTACTACCGCCGCCCTGAGAGCTGTTTACAACCAATGATCCTTCTTTTAGTGCAACGCGGGTGAGGCCTCCTGGCACAATTGAGATCCCATCTGGTCCGTTTAAGGCAAAGGGACGAAGATCAATTCTGCGAGGTGCGAGTTTTCCATTAATAAAACATGGTGCCGATGATAGGCTAATTGTGGGTTGAGCAATAAAATTTCTGGGGTCTTTAAGTATTTCTCCTTTATATTCGTCAATTTCTGATTGAGTAGCGGCGTACCCCATCAACATGCCATAACCTCCGCTTCCATTCGTTTTTTTTATGACCATTTTGTTAATATTCGCAAATACATATTGCAACTCGTCTGCGTTGCTTAACTGGTAAGTAGGTACATTTTTCAGTATCGGATCTTCGTTAAGGTAGTAACGAATCATATCGGGCACATATGTATAAACAGCTTTGTCGTCTGCAACACCATTTCCAACCGCATTGACGATTGCAACATTTCCTTTTCTATAGGCGCTCATCAATCCCGCCACTCCGAGTACACTATTGGGATTAAAAACCAAGGGATCCAGATAATCATCATCTACTCGCCTATAAATTACATCTACTTGCTGAAGTCCGGTTGTGGTCTTCATGTACACTTTCTGATTTTTAACTACTAAATCTCTCCCTTCCACCAATTCAACCCCCATTAAGCGCGCAAGTGTTGTATGCTCGTAGTATGCGGAGTTATACATTCCCGGGCTAAGCAATACAATTGTTGGATGCGCTATTGCTCTCGGCGAGATCGCCATTAAATTTTTGTACAAAATACTTGGATATTCTGTAACGCTTCTCACTCCGCATTGCGGAATCAGGTCCGGAAACAAGCGTTTGGTAATTTCTCTGTTTTCGAGCATGTAACTTACTCCCGATGGCGTACGAAGGTTATCTTCGAGTACATAAAAGGTGCCATCGTGATCGCGGATTAGGTCTATACCTGCTATATGAATGTGAATGTTGTGTACTACGTTAACATTGTGCATTTCACGTAGAAAATGTGGACAAGAATAAATTACATTCACGGGCACAATCTGATCTTTCAGTATAAACTGGTTGCTGTATACATCTTCAAGGAATAGGTTTAAGGCTTTCAATCGTTGTTTAATTCCTTTTTCTACGAAAGCCCATTCAGATGCTGTGATGATGCGAGGGATAATATCGAAAGGAAATATTTTTTCAATTCCTTCTCCGCTGTCATAAACTGTGAAGGTTATTCCCTGGCTCATGAAAAGTTTTCGGGCAAGCTCCTCTTTTTTATTTAGATTTTCCAGAGACTCACGGGAAAAGTTACGAATGAAATTTTGATAGTGACTGCGGTAAGAATCGCCTTCAAGAAACATCTCATCGTAAGTATTGGGTTGATTTAAGTAATTTTTAATAAAATTTTCTATCATAAGCTTTAAAAATTGACTTAAATTATGATTTAATACTTAAAAAATGGTATTCATTGTGTTAAATATCTTGCGAAACTGATTTTTTAGTAGTTTTTAGTATTGTCTGATTGGTTTTATTTGGTTAAAAATATATTTTGACGTTTATTTTTAAATAAATTTTTAAAAAAACTTGTTTATTTAGGTATAATTCGTACTTTTGTAATGCTCGTTAATTATTATTATATATTTGGTTTAAAAAAAGCGCTGGTAACGGCGCTTTTTTTATAAGAGTGAAGAAAAAGAATTACCATAATCAACATAAACCAAACCAACTAACCTAAAGGTCCCGAAAAATTCGGGACCTTTTTAGTTAAAAAAAGAGTAAAAAAAAAAGCTATCCAATATTGGATAGCTTCATATTTGTTTTGTTAGTGTATTCGGAAATTAATCTTCAGAATAAGTGATTTTATTAACATGTTTGTCAATTTCCCATCTTCCAGTACCTTCTTCACCAATTACTTCGAAAAGTTCAAGTGCTCGGCGTGCTTTATATTCTTCTTCGCGCTGCTCTTTTAAGAACCAGTTCAAAAATTCCATCGTTACAAAATCCATTTCTTTATGGCATCTTGCGGCAATGTTTTTAAAACTTTGTGTAATTGCAATCTCTGCTTCTAAAGCATCTTCGAAAACTTCTCTAAAGCTAGAGAATTCAGTTTTGATATCTGTAACTTCCGGAGAAATCGCGTTTCCGCCCATATCCAAAACATATTTAAACAGTTTCATCTGGTGTACACGTTCTTCCTCAGATTGTTTAGTGAAATAATCTGAAGAAAAATCGAATCCATTTTGGTTGCACCAAGAAGACATTGATAAATATAGGGATGAAGAGTGAGCCTCTTTTTTAATCTGTTGGTTTAATAGTGTTTCTATCTCCTGAGAGATCAAACATTTAATTCTCATTAAATCTTTCATATTGCCTTTTTGCTTAAATGATGATACAAAGGTAACACACACTTAATCATCTTGTGTGATTTATTTGCAATATGAAATTAGTCTAAATTGCTAATTTATAAGTATTTATAATGAGTTTAAATAAAGGAAGGGACGAAGTGTAGAGGATGTCTTGTTCAGATGTATTAATGCTATTTAGTAAACCAGACGGTGCAGACAATCATTAATAAGGTGGTTTAATTTAAACATGGTAAATGTTCCCTGCAACAACTCCCGTATACCTAAAATTTCCAAGGCATTTAATAAATAAATGTGTTCGCATCCATTAAAGGTAACCAGTTCAAAATCGACATTATTTGCATCCAACAACATGCCATCGATATCAAAAGACTCTACAGATTTTTTTAGTTTCTGAAGGGAAAGGCAGTTAAACCTGGCAAACTTACCGCCGAAATCGATATAAAAGCAATTGAGTTTATCAGATTGATAAACCGCTCCATATGCGTTTGAGAATACGTCAACAAGTTCATTCAGATCAATACAAGCTTTTTCCATTGCTTGCAAAAATTGTGATTATTTAGATTAAATACAAATAAAATTGCAACTTTTTTGTTTTAAGTAGGTTGTTAAATATCGCTTCAGTTATTGGAATATAGGAGTTTGTGCTATTTTATTGCCTGCCCGATATTCTGAGGGCGATATACCTGTGTATTTTTTGAAATATTTTCCAAAGAAAGAAGCATTGCTAAAGCTTAATGCTTCAGAAACTTCAGACACATTGAGGATATGCCCGGTAAGTAAGATTTTCGCCTCGCGTATTACAGTTTCATTTATGATTTCGCTTGCGGTTTTTCCTGTAACTTCTTTCACAACCTGGCTTAAGTGTCTGGATGTTATATAGAGCGCATCTGCGTAGTGCTGCACTCGCTTTTCATTTCTGAACTGATCTCCGAGCATATTTAAAAATCGGCCAGTAATTTCTGCTTTTCGGTCGTGTTTTACCGGTTCGAAACCGTTTCTTTTATTATTAATTAGAAACAAATCATACAATACTTCTAAGAAACTATTCCGGATAATTTCGTTGATGTGAGAAATGCTTTTCGGAAGAGAAAGTCTTTTTTCAAGGCAAAGGATATTTGCCAGTATATCATTGTATTCTTCATCTGTTAATGAAAACTTACTGATAGATTTAGACTGGAAAATTCGATAATTTTCTGCGCTATTCAGTAAGATACTTTGTTTCTTTAAATAACTTTTTTTGAAGCCTATGCGTAAAAAAGAAACCGTAGAAAGTTCGCCAAACTCGTAAACTGAACCCGGAAAAAGATAGACCAGGTCATGTGCTTTGAGGGTGTCTGGTGTAAGGTCAGTTTTAAGCTGGGTTTTACCCTCTGTAATTAAAATTAAAGCAAATGAAACTGGCCTGAAAGAACGGTTGCCACAGATGTTTGTTGAGGGACCATCATGCCTCGTGACATTTAAATCCTCGTTTAGCTTAAACTTTTCCTCAATATTTTTAGGTATTCTATTGTTACTGGAATGTTGCTTCATGCGCTGCGGGGAACGGTCTTAATTATTTTTTAACAATTTTTCCAAACTGGATTTGGCCAGTGGATCAGGTACTGTTTTTGAAGAAGTAAACCGGCCAGGTGGTTTATTGCTGAGCAAAGATAAATAAAATCCAAATCCTTTCTCGTGGCATTAATAAAATTAAAATATTGTGCCCGATTTGCGAACTTTAATGTAATTCTTTAGTTTTTTTAAACATTTTATGTGATTGACCATTAATTGATTGTATATTTAGTGTTAATTGTCGTGGAAGATTGCGCCTATCAATTTTTAATGATGATGCGAATTACACAACTTGTTTACCGAGATAGAAAAATAGTCAGATGGTCAAATGGTCAATTCATCTAAATGTCACATTTTGTTGATCCTACATTTTGACCAATATTTCCTACGTTTAAACCTTTTTTTCTGCCTCTACTCAAGTTAAAATTGCATCATCAAATTGTTTAGTTACTGTTAGTGGATTTTGACCAATCTAGAGGCATAAATAAACGAAATGAAAAGCCAAACTTTCTATTTTAATAAGGGTGTTGCTAAATAATAGCATAAGTATGCGTAAAAAATTACAAGATAGGATAGCATCGTTTAAAGATGCATCTATAATAAAGGAAAAGGGATTATATCCCTATTTCAGATCTATCGAATCGGGCCAGGATACAGAGGTTATCATTAATGGGCAAAAGGTGCTGATGTTTGGTTCAAACTCATATTTGGGGTTAACCAATCATCCAAAAATAAAAGAAGCTTCGAAAAAAGCAATAGACAAATATGGAACAGGCTGTGCAGGTTCACGGTTTTTAAATGGAACACTAGATATTCATCTCGAGCTCGAATCTCGTTTGGCAGCTTACGTAGGTAAAGAAGCAGCAGTTCTTTTCAGTACAGGATTTCAAGTAAATTTAGGCGTAATTTCCTGTCTTCTTGATCGGAACGATTATCTGATTCTTGATGAATATGATCATGCGTCAATCATTGATGGCAGTCGTCTTTCTTTTTCAAGAACAATAAAGTATGCGCACAATGATATGGACGATTTGAGAAAAAAATTAAGTCGTCTTCCGGAAGATGCTGCTAAATTAATTGTTTCAGATGGTATTTTCAGTATGGAAGGTGATTTGGTTAACCTGCCGGAAATGGTGAAAATTGCCGATGAGTTTGGCGCAAATATCATGATGGATGATGCACACAGTTTAGGCGTAATTGGATTCAACGGCGCAGGAACAGCATCTCACTTTAATTTAAACGATAAAGTTGATTTGATTATGGGTACTTTCAGTAAATCTCTGGCCTCTTTGGGCGGATTTATCGCTGGGAGTGCAGAAACCATCGAATTTATTAAACATCGCGCACGTTCATTAATGTTTAGTGCCAGTATGCCGCCATCTGCTGTTGCCAGTGTGATTGCTGCTTTAGATATTATAGAATCAGAGCCAGAGCGTATTGATAAGCTTTGGCAAAATACGGAATATGCAAAAAAACTTTTGATCGAAGCAGGCTTTGATCTTGGTGATACGCACAGTCCAATCATCCCGGTTTACATCCGCGACAATGAGAAAACGTTTATGATTACCAACATCCTTCAACAAAATGGGGTATTCGTAAATCCAGTGGTATCTCCTGCAGTACCGTCTGATTCTTCATTGATCCGTTTTTCATTGATGGCTACACACACATTCGAGCAGATCGATACCGCGATTGAAAAGTTAACAGAAGCATTTAAAGCCGTTAACGTTGATTTGGTAGGCTCGCAATCATGAAAAAAATAATTCAGGTTTCCGGAAAAAAAGACCTTGCGGCCTTTATTGATTTTCCCCATACTCTGTATGCGAATGATCCAAATTACGTTCCGGAATTATTTATTGCACAACGCGATTTACTCACTCCAGGTAAACATCCTTTTTATGAACATTCGGAAATCCAACTTTTTCTGGCTTTTGAAGACAATAAAATTGTTGGAAGAATTGCAGCCATTCACAATGTAAATCACAATACAGTTTACGAAGGTAAAGATGGTTTCTTCGGTTTTTTTGATACTATTAATGATCTGGAGGTTGCTCAACTTTTGATATCTACAGCTGAAGACTGGTTGAGAGCGAAAGGTCTGAATCGGGTTATGGGGCCTGTAAATTTCTCAACCAATGAAATCTGCGGATTGTTAATTGAAGGATTTGATGGGCCACCTGTTGCTATGATGCCATATAATGCGCAATACTATCCCGTTTTGCTTGAAAAAATTGGTTTTAAGAAAAATGTTGATTTAAGGGCTTATAGATATACAGCCGGAAATTATAACGATCGTTCTACAAGATTAATTGAAGGTATTGAAAACAGGTTAAAACGTAATAATATTACCGTTAGAACCATTAACCTTAAAAAATTTAAAGAAGAGGCCAGTGCCATCCGTGAAGTATACAACAAAGCCTGGGATAAAAATTTAGGCTTCGTGCCCATGACGGATAAAGAATTCGATTATACCGCCAAAGATTTAAAGATGGTAATGGATCCTGACTTTTGCATCATTGCAGAACAAGAGGGGAAAATTGTAGGATTTGCGTTAGCAATTCCAGACATCAACCAGATTCTGATTAAAATAAAAAGGGGTCGTTTATTGCCAACAGGAATATTTAAACTTTTGTTGAACAAGAAAAAAATAGACGGAATCCGGATTTTACTTTTAGGGGTAATTGATGGTTATCGGAAAATGGGAATTGAAGCTTGTTTATACGGAAGGATAATTAAAGCTTTCCAGGCAAAAGGCATGAAATATGCTGAAGCAAGCTGGACATTAGATCACAACGAAATGATCAATAAACCTATAGAAGATATAGGTGGGAAACTGTACCGCAAATACAGGATTCTCGAAAAAGAGATATGAAAAAAAGGGTTTTAATAACAGGTGCAACAGGATTTGTGGGGTATCATCTGATAGAAGCTGCTCTGAAACAGGATTTAGAAGTATATGCAAATGTTCGTCAGTCCAGCTCAACAGACCACCTTCGAGATTTAGATATCCGGTACGTAGATCTGGATTTTAGCACTGTTGAAACACTAAAACAACATATTGAAGAATATAAGTACGATTATATTATACATGCAGCGGCAACAACGAAAGCTAAAAACCTGCAGCAGTATATTAAAATAAATGCCGATTACGCAAGAAACCTAGCTAAAGCTACTGTTGCTGCGACACACAAAATTGAAAAATTTGTATTTGTTAGCAGCTTGGCAGCAGTGGGGCCATTGGAAATGCAGAACGAGATTATTACAGACAATGCCGAGCCGAAACCAGTAACATTTTACGGGATTAGCAAAGCAAAGGCTGAAGATTACCTGAGCCAGATTGATGGTTTGCCTTTAATCATTATCAGGCCAACAGCAGTTTACGGCCCAAGAGAAAAGGATTTATTTATCCTGTTTAAAAGTATTCGTTCCGGACTGGAGCTTTACATTGGAAAGCAGGAGCAAAAATTAAGCTTCATCTATGTTACAGATTTGGCAAAACTAATCATTAAAACCCTAGGGTCTGAAATTAAGCAAAAAGCTTATAACATTTCAGACGGGAAAGTTTACGATCGGTTTTCGCTGGCCAGGTATTCAAAGATGGCATTAAAAACAAAAACATTAACGGTTCAAATACCCGTTGGCATAATTAAAGGGGTTGCCTGGTGCCTCGATCACAGTTACAGCTGGTTTAATAAAGTACCCACGTTAAACTTAGATAAGGTGAAAGAGCTTACGGCAGCAAACTGGATTTGCAGCATAGAAAACTTAGAAAGAGATTTTGGTTATCATCCAGAATACACTTTGGAAAACGGAATACAGGAAACCATAACCTGGTACAAAAAAAACAATTGGTTATAAGATTAGATAGTTAAAATAAAATAAAATGAAAGAACAAGTAAAAGCGGCAGACGGAAAACTTGGTATATTGATGCCAGGACTTGGCGCAGTTGCCACTACCATGATTGCCGGTGTTGCAGCCGTTAAGAAAGGTTTATCAAAACCGATCGGCTCTTTAACACAAATGGGAACAATCCGTATTGGAAAAAGAACAGATAATAACGAACCTAAAATTAAAGACTTCGTTCCTTTGGCTCCGCTTGAGAATTTAGTATTTGGTGGTTGGGACGTTTATGAAGATAACGTTTACGAAGCAGCAATGAATGCCCGCGTTTTGGATGCAAACTTGCTTCGCGATGTTAAGGAAGAGTTGGAATCTATTAAACCAATGCGTGCCGCCTTCGACAGAAACTATGTGAAAAACCTTGATGGTAAATATGTAAAAGATATTGAGAACCGTTGGGATTTAGCACAAGCTGTGATTGAAGACATCAAAAACTTTAAAGCAGAAAACAACTGTGACCGTATTGTATTGGTATGGTGTGGTTCTACTGAAATCTATTTCGAAGCTTCTGAAGTGCATGCATCGTTAGCTGCATTTGAACAAGGCTTGAAAGACAACGATTCTCGTATTGCTCCAAGTATGATTTATGCTTATGCAGCACTGAAATTGGGTTATCCGTTTGCAAATGGTGCGCCAAATTTAACAGTAGATATTCCTGCTTTAATTGAACTGGCTAAAGAAACCAATACCCCAATTGCTGGTAAAGATTTCAAAACGGGACAAACCTTAATGAAAACTATTCTTGCGCCAGGTTTAACTGCACGTTCACTTGGTGTTAATGGTTGGTTCTCTGACAATATTTTAGGAAACAGAGATGGTTTGGTATTGGATGATCCGGATAACTTCAAAACTAAAGAAGTTTCTAAATTGGGCGTTCTTGAAGATATTTTCAAACCAGAGAAAAATCCTGATTTATATGGAGATATGTATCATAAAATTCGTATCAACTATTATCCGCCACACGGTGATAACAAAGAAAGTTGGGATAATATCGATATTTTCGGTTGGTTAGGCTACAAAATGCAGATCAAAATTAATTTCTTGTGTCGCGATTCAATTCTTGCTGCACCAATTGTTTTGGATTTAGCTTTATTTAGCGATTTGGCCAAACGCGCAAACATGAGCGGTGTACAAGAGTGGTTGTCATTCTATTTGAAGTCGCCTCAAACATTGCCAGGTGTTCCACCAGAGAACGATATCTTCAAACAATTGATGAAACTTCAGAATACATTACGCCATATGATGGGAGAAGATTTAATCACCCATTTAGGTTTGGATTACGAAGAGGAAACTGTTGATACGATATAGTGATCACACATAAAATTATATCTACCGGTCTGGGCATCGGTTATATTGGCAAGGGCGGGGGCACAGTTGCTGCTGTGTTCGCATGCATTTGCTGGTACTTTTTCCAGACCGGTGATGTATATCCCAGCATTTGGGCGCTACCCATTACTATTCTTTTAACAGTTTTAGGAATTGTTAGTGGAAACAGGGTAGAAACCATTTGGGGTAAAGACCACGCGAGGGTCGTAATGGATGAAATAGTAGGGATGTGTATCACCCTGCTGTGGGTGCCGGTTAAGTGGGAGTATATTCTGCTTGGTTTGGTATTGTTCAGGTTTTTCGATATTGTCAAACCTTTATTCATTCGAAAATTGGAAGCATTGCCAGGTGGTTGGGGCGTAATGGCAGATGATGTTCTTGCCGGCATTTACGCAAACATTGTCCTTCAGCTGGTTATCATATTGAACATATTATAAATCAATATGTACACATTTTTAAAAGCCCAGGCATCGTCGCTATCCGCATCGATAGTTGATTTTTTGATCACTATTCTTTGTGTGAGAGTTTTTGGTATGTGGTATGTTGCCGCCAGTATAACTGGTACAGTATCAGGCGGTATTGTCAATTTCAGTATAAACAGAAACCTTGTTTTTAACGCAACTTCTGAAAATATCAAATTTCAAATCTTGAAATACATCATCGTCTGGTTGGGCAACTTATTGCTCGTAACTGGTGGGGTGTATGGTTTAACACATTTTTTCAATATAAATTATGTGCTCTCTAAAGTAATTGTGTCGCTCCTTATCGGTACAAGTTACAATTATATCATGCAAAAGCAGTTTATCTTTTCCCGTACATGAAACGCCTAATTAACATATCGTTAACTCTAAATATATTGGTCATTGCTTTGCTCAGTCTCGGCAATACTGCAATGGCCCAAAGAACAGTTGTTTCCGGCACCGTTCGCGATGCAGCAACTAAAGAAACATTGCCCTATGTATCTGTTTTTTTCAATGGAACAAAAATTGGAACACAAACAGACGTAAACGGAAATTTTACCATCAGCTCTGCTGAACCACAAACCGGGCTGAAATTCAATTATGTAGGTTATACAGAATTGGTCAGAACTGTTATTGCTTCCACAACACAGCAGATGGATGTTTTATTGAAAACAGATTCAAAAGCGCTGGACGAGGTAGTTGTGGTTGGCGGGAAAAAAGTTCGTTACCGCAATAAGGACAATCCAGCAGTTGAATTGATTCGCCAGGTAATTGCTCATAAAGATGATAATCGTGTTAAAAGTTACAACACGATTTCTTACCGGGAGTACGAAAAGATGTTGTTCTCTATGAGTAACGTATCTGAAAAGTTCAAGAACAAAAAGATTTTCAAAAATTATCAGTTTTTGTTTCAGGAACAGGATTCTACTCAAATCGGGGGGAAAAATTTGCTTCCGGTTTACATTCAGGAAAAACTATCTGATAGTTATTTAAGCCAAAATCCCGAAAAAAACAAAACGGTTGTTGTTGCCGAAAAGCAGGTAGATTTTGATAATCGGTATATTGATAATAAGGGAATGAAAGCATACTTCGATCGGATGTATCAGAATATCGATATTTATAAAAACAATATCTCAGTAATGAGTAATGAGTTTTTAAGTCCGATTGCCGATGGTGCGCCTGCCTTTTATAAATTTTTTATCACAGATACGCTTAAAGATCAGAAACCTCAAATTATTGAGCTTTCTTTTACGCCTAGAAATACCAATGATATGTTGTTTGAGGGCAAAATTTATGTCACTAACGATGGTAAATATGCCGTGACTGGTGCCAACCTGGGCGTTAATAAAAACATCAACCTGAATTTTGTAAGGGCAATGAAAATTGATCTTACCTTCGACCGCAATGAACAGCAAAAATATTCTCTGAGTAAAAGTAATCTCCTGGCCGATTTTGGCCTTGCCAAAAATAAGGGTTTGGGTTTTACAGGAGAACGTACAGTTACCTACAAGAATTATAAATACGACGAAGTGATTCCGGATACTGTTTTTGCGGGTAAGCCAACAGTGGTTTTGGCCGATGCCGGAAAACGTTCTGAACAATATTGGGAAAATAACCGGTTAGATTCTATTTCGGCCAATCAACTTAAAATTTACCACAATATAGATACGCTGCAAAATCTGCCGTCATTTAAACGAACCATGAAAATTGTAACGCTGCTCTTTGCCGGTTATCAAAATTTCAATGTTTATGAAGTTGGTCCGGTGAATACTTTTTACAGTTTTAACAATGTAGAAGGTTTAAGATTGCGTTTGGGTGGACGTACAACGCCAGAATTAAGCAAGCGTTTTTATTTTGAAAACTATGCCGCATATGGTTTAAAGGATGAAAAATGGAAGTTCTTCTTTTCCGGAACTTACTCTATAAATAATAAATCTATTTATGAATTTCCGCAGAATTACATCCGGGCAAGCTTTCAACGCGATACAAAAATTCCCGGGCAAGAGCTGCAGTTTGTTCAGGAAGATAACTTTCTACTGTCCTTTAAGCGTGGTGTAAATGACATGTTGTTGTACAACGATTTTTACCGGGTAGATTATGTAAAGGAATTTGAAAATCATTTATCTTATGCATTCGGATTAAAAAAATGGAGTCAGACTCCGGCTGGCGGCTTGTTCTATCAAAGCAACACCGGAAATCAATTGATTAACCGCTTAACCACGAGTGAGATTTCTGTGGCTTTCAGGTACGCACCGAACGAGAAATTCTATCAGGGAAAAATTTATCGTGTTCCCATTCCAGATCGCTACCCGGTATTTAATTTCCGATATACAGCGGGTTTGAAAGACGTTTTAGGCGGTGAGTACAATTACCATAATTTTATGGGATCTATTGATAAGCGTTTCTATCTGTCGCAACTGGGTTACACAGATTTTACGATAGAAGGAAGTTATATTGCTGGTAAAGTTCCTTTCCCGTTACTTGCCATTCATCGTGCCAATCAAACTTACGCCTATCAGATCAGTGCGTATAATTTAATGAACTTTTTGGAGTTCGTAAGTGATCATTATGTCAGTATTAACATCGATCATAACTTTAATGGCTTCTTTTTTAATAAATTGCCACTAATTAAAAAATTGAAGCTACGGGAGGTTTTTTCTTTCAAAGCTTTATATGGTGGATTGCGTGATGAGAATAACCCAGGTTTAAGTTCGAATCTGTACCGTTTTCCGGTTTATGAAAATGGAACTCAAAGAACGTATGGATTAGGCAATGACCCGTATATTGAAGGTAGTGTTGGTATTGGAAATATTTTTAAACTTCTTCGGGTAGATTTGGTGAAACGCTTTAACTATTTATACCATCCTGAGGTATCCGAATGGGGAATCCGAGCAAGGGTAAAATTTGATTTTTAACAGATAAAAATGCAGGTAAAACTAAGAGATAGCCTTCAACAAGGCATATATAAAGTGATCAATCCTTTTGTTAAGGGATTGATTAAGATGGGTTTAACGCCCAATATGGTTACGACCATTGGTTTGGTTTTGAATATTGGCGTAGCGGTAATCTTCGTGCTTGGTGCAGAAAAATCCAATCGCGGCGAATTGGGTTATGTAGGTTGGGGAGGGGCTTTAGTTCTTTTCGCCGGCCTTTTTGATATGTTAGATGGGCAGGTTGCACGTTTGGGAAATATGAGCTCTAAATTTGGCGCACTTTACGATTCTGTTCTAGACCGATACAGTGAGATGATTATGTTTCTTGGTATTTGTTATTACCTGGTGGCACATCATTACTTTTTAAGTTCATTATTTGCATTTATTGCACTGATTGGCTCAATGATGGTGAGTTACACACGAGCACGCGCTGAAGGTTTGGGCGTAGAATGTAAAGGTGGTTTAATGCAACGTCCGGAAAGGGTAGTTACTATCGGAATCGTTGCTATTGCTTGCGGTGTAACGAGTCATTTTATAGGTGGAGATTATAAAATCTACGTTCCGGGTATCTCGTTTCACGTTTTTGAAACGATGACTATTTTTACTTTGCCCATCACAATTTTGGCTGTGTTAACCAATATTACAGCTATCAAAAGGTTACAGGAAGCAAAAAAAGGGTTGGAAGCGCAAGAATTGCAGGAACGCACTTCAAAAAATAAAGCAGCTTCAATAGTTGGTTTTTTGCTTGCCGTAGGGATTGTTGTTGGAGCTTCATCGTCGGTTATGGCGCAAGGTTCAGATCCTTCTCCATTAACATTTCCAACTCCAAAAAACATCAGCAACGAGTTGTTTTATGTGCAGCGCGATCCAAATACGAATACAATCATCTGCCAGTTAAACCTGGATGCAAATGGCGAAGTAATTACAAAGACACCGGTAAATGTATTTTGGATGCGCTATGGCGATAATGGTGAAAAAAAAGAATTAAGTTATATACAACGCAAATTCGCTTATGGCATTGATACTAAAGACATGGGAAATGGCCAGTTCGAACTCCGCTTTGTGTCACATAAGAAACTTCCCATGTACCTGAGTAAATCTGCAGTAGATAAAAAATACCATGTTTACGCGACAATTAACAATAAAAAAATGATTTTGGAGCGAATATTTCTGCGTATTGAAGGTGGAACGTTTTGGTTCCCAAATGTCAAGTATGTAGAAATAAAAGGTTACGATGCCGCCGATTTCAGCAAAAAGCTTGTAGAGCGTATTAAAGTTTAGTTATTGATATGAAAAGAAATTTTGTTTCAAATTCATCCGATTCTATCCGGATGTTTAAGAGTAATTTCCTGGAAGGTTTATCCAAAGTAAGATATTATGTACCCTTAATTGTGTACGTTCCAATTATTGTTTTCTTCGTCTGGAAATCTATTTTCCAATTACAAACACCTGTTTTGGACTTCTTTGGGTGGTTGTTGTTTGGTTTGGCCGTTTGGACCATTACAGAATATATACTGCACCGTTGGGTTTTCCATTACGAACCACCAGGAGCATTTGGTAAGAAAATTCATTTTATTTTTCATGGTGTACATCACGACTATCCAAATGATGCCAAACGTTTGGTTATGCCGCCATCGGCTAGTATACCTCTTGCACTCGGATTTTACTTTTTGTTTCAATGGTTATTACCAGAAGGTATTGTTTATGCTTTTTTTCCTGGTTTTATTGGCGGATACCTTTTTTATGATATGGTGCATTATGCTCTGCATCATGCCAATTTTAAAAGTGGCTTTTGGAAAAAATTGAAACATCACCATATGTTGCACCATTATTCAGATCCAACGAAAGGTTATGGTGTAAGCTGGACTTTCTGGGACAACATCTTCAGATCTAACTTCGATAAAAAGTAGAATGAGTGAAGAAATTACGCTGAAAAATACAAGCATCGGAATTAAGGATATTCTTACAACTTCACTTATTTCTGTTGCTTATATTGTGTTGTCGACTTTACTTGTTGGTTTTAAAACAGATCAACTGGTATTGGTTGCTATATTTAATTCTATGTATTATCTAAGTCGTGGAACACGAAAATTTATACTTGGATTTTCAATTTTTATCGTCTACTGGATTTTATACGATTATATGAAAGCCTTTCCGAATTATTTGTTCAGTGAGGTACATATACAAAGTTTATATGAAACGGAGAAAAAGCTGTTCGGTATTCCATTTCATGATCTGATTTTAACTCCCAATGAGTATTGGAAGTTAAACAGCAATTCTTTTTTAGATGTGCTTACCGGTTTTTTTTACCTGATGTGGGTACCCGTTCCTTTGGCATTTGCTACCTACCTGTTCTTTACCAATAAACGCCAGTTTGTGTATTTCTCATTAACTTTTGTGTGGGTAAATTTACTCGGTTTTGCGGTGTATTACGCTTTTCCGGCGGCGCCACCTTGGTACGTTCAGGAACACGGTTTTATTTTTCATGCGAAAACGCCAGGTAATACCGCAGGATTAATCCGTTTTGATCACTTTTTCAATATAAGTCTGTTTCAAGGAATTTACAGTAAAGGTTCAAATGTTTTCGCAGCAATGCCATCCTTACATTCGGCGTATCCGGTAATTGTGTTTTTCTATGCGATGAAAAGCAAACTGGGAAAAATTAATATATTTTTTCTGATTGTTATGCTGGGCATTTGGTTTTCTGCTGTGTATACCAGTCATCATTACATCTTAGATGTTTTGGCTGGAATTAGCTGTGCAATTATTGGAATTTTTAGCTTTTTCCTGGTCATCAGGCAGAAAAATATTCATCTTTTTTGCGAAAACCTGATTGGCAAGATCAGCTAATCAGGTTGTATTCGTTTTAAAGTTCGTTCAACTTGAAGGTATTCCCCACGCGGATACCTTTTTCTGTTTGCTGTAAAGTACAACACTCATTTATAGAGTCGTGCTCCAGAAACAAAACATATTCATGGTCTAGTGCTTCCTGCAGAAAGACTTGTTTTTCATCTAATGTTTTCAGCGGAAACATATCATAGGACATAACGTAGGGTAGGGGAAGGTGGCCAATTGAAGGCAACAAATCTGCCATATATACAATTGTTTTACCTTTATAATTAATTTTTGGTAACATCATGGCGTCTGTATGTCCATAAGCAAAACCAATACTTATATCCGTTTTCCAGTTTATATTTTCCTTTTCTTCAATAAATTTCAATTGTCCGCTTTGCTGCAATGGCAGGATGTTTTCTTTAAGAAAAGAAGCTTTTTCCCTTGCATTAGGTTCTGTTGCCCATTTCCAGTGTTTTTCATTGCTCCAATAGACTGCATTTTTAAATGCTGGCAGCAATTTTTCGCCCTGGCGGATCACTGCACCTCCAACATGATCAAAGTGTAAGTGCGTTAGAAATACATCTGTAATATCAGAACGATGGAAACCAAGCGCAGCAAGTGATTTATCCATCGTATCGTTTCCATGCAGATAATAATGGCTGAAAAATTTTTCATCCTGTTTGTCTCCAATTCCGGTATCAACCAAAATGAGATCTTTACCATCTTCAATTAACAGACAACGCATCGCCCAGGTGCACATATTTTTTTCATCTGCGGGGTTTGTACGTTGCCATATGCTTTTTGGTACTACGCCAAACATAGCGCCGCCATCTAACTTAAATAATCCGGTATCTATCGTATGTAATTTCATAACTATTCGGTATTTATCCGGTTAAAGTTATATTTTAAGAAGGTTTATGCCAAATTAAAGTTAACTGGCTTTGCCGGGAGTAGCGAGTTTTAAGCCGATGATTGAGACAATCAGCAAGCCAATAAAAAATATTCGCCAGAAGCTTACGTCTTCTTTGAAATAAAATATTCCAACCAATACCGTACCTACAGCGCCAATACCAGACCAAATTGCGTAAGCGGTTCCCAGTGGGATTTCTACGGTAGACTTGGTTAACAGTATAAAGCTTATGATTACGCAAACCACAAAAGCAACCGCCCATTTCCAGTTGGTAAAACCTTCAGATAATTTTAGTGAAGTGGTGAAACCTACCTCGAAAAGTCCTGCAATGACAAGTAAAATCCAATTCATAATGTTGATGTTGTTGATTAGCCTTTAAAATTCAACAGCATCAATCTTTAAATGTTTGGATTTAGTTCATTAGTTCATTAGTTCATTATTTCATTGGTCATTGGTTTATTGGGAAACGGTTTCCTACACGTGCATTCAATGGTGATAATTTTAGTAAAAGGCGATAAACAAAAAAAGCGGTAGTTTAAAAAACTACCGCTTTCAGAATATTGTATACTGTTGATTTATAAGTGAATTACTTCTCCGTATGCATCAGCGGCAGCTTCCATAATGGCTTCGCTCATGGTTGGGTGTGGATGTACCGATTTGATCATTTCATGACCGGTAGTTTCCAATTTACGAGCAACAACAATTTCTGCAATCATCTCAGTTACGTTTGCACCAATCATGTGCGCACCAAGTAATTCTCCGTATTTTGCATCGAAAATTAGTTTAATAAAACCATCTTTTGCACCGGCAGCGCTTGCCTTTCCAGATGCTGAGAATGGGAATTTCCCGATTTTTAATTCATAACCTGCTGCTTTAGCTGCTTTTTCTGTATAACCAACTGAAGCAATTTCTGGCGTACAATAGGTACAACCCGGTATATTGTTATAATCTAACGCTTCTACATGTTGGCCGGCAATTTTCTCTACACAGATAATTCCTTCTGCAGATGCAACATGCGCTAAAGCTTGTCCGCCTACAACATCGCCAATGGCATAATAACCTTTAACTGATGTATTATAGAATTCGTCTGTAACAATTTTTCCTTTTTCAGTTTTGATGCCAACTTCTTCCAGTCCGATATTTTCGATGTTTGCAACGATACCAGCAGCAGAAAGTACGATGTCTGCCTCAATTGTTTGCATGCCTGAAGCTGTTTTAACCGATACTTTACAACCTGCGCCAGAAGTGTCTACTGCTTCTACGCTGGCAGATGTCATTACATCAATTCCAACTTTCTTTAAACTGCGTAATAATTGTTTCGATACATCTTCATCTTCTACCGGAACAACATTCTCCATAAATTCTACAATGGTAACTTTAGTACCCATTGTAGCGTAGAAATAGGCAAACTCTACACCAATTGCACCAGAACCTACAACAACCATACTTTTAGGTTGTTCAGGTAGAACCATTGCCTGGCGGTATCCAATTACTTTTTTTCCATCTTGTTTCAGGTTTGGCAATTCTCTTGAGCGTGCGCCTGTGGCAATAATGATGTTTTTAGCTGTTAATTCTTTTTGAGAACCATCTGCGCCTTTAACGTCTAGTTTGTTGCCTGGTTTTACTTTTCCTGTGCCCATGATGACGTCAATTTTATTTTTTTTCATCAAAAACTGAACACCTTTACTCATACCATCGGCAACGCCGCGACTGCGTTTGATAATTGCCGGGAAATCTGCTTTAGCTTCTGCTGTAGTAATGCCATAATCAGCAGCGTGATTAATATACTCAAATACTTGTGCACTCTTTAACAGTGCTTTTGTAGGGATACAACCCCAATTTAAACAAATACCGCCTAAAGATTCTCGCTCAACAATGGCAACTTTCATTCCCAACTGTGAAGCTCTGATTGCAGCTACATAACCACCAGGGCCGCTGCCTAAAACAATAACGTCGTAATTCATATCTATTTAAAGAAGTTTGCTTTTAATTGTTCTTTCTTCTGTGTAAGTTCTGGATAAAGAGAATCAATCGATTCCAATTTTACCTGCTTACTTTATTTACGATTAAATTCAGTATTACCTGAATCCAAATTATCGTCAAAACTAAAAAAATGTTTCTTAATAAACGATAATTCGCAAAGTCCTTACAAAAACTTTATAAACGTTTGCACAATGTGATCAAAGGGCCTTGCTTTGCTGTTTTTCAGAACCCCGTGTCAAATAATTGGTAAAGTGTAAGTTAGCCTGCAGATTTTAATGTTAAATGTTGAAAAGTTTTGAACTATTTAACGATAATTTAATATTGGATGTTAAAATGTGTTAAATTTTATTCCCTACATTTGTCGGATAATTCATATACTGACTTATTCAACAACAAAAAAACATTTAAAAAACAAAGTATGAAGAAATCTTTACTTTTAAGATTCGTGCTGCTATTCGTTGCTGTAGTGGGTTTTACATTCGGAGCTAATGCTCAGGTAACTACCTCATCAATGACCGGTACAATTAGAGACGCGAAAGGTGCACTCCCTGGTGCTAGCGTTAAGGCCACACATACCCCAACAGGTACGGTGTATTCGGTTTCAACCAATAACGATGGCCGCTTTACAATCGGTGGTATGCGTGTTGGCGGTCCTTACACTATCGAAGTTAGTTTTGTAGGTTATGGTGCAGTGAAACAGACAGACATTTACCTTAAATTGGGTGAACCTTATGTAGAAAATGTGACTTTGTCAGACAACAGTTCTACTTTAGAAGAAGTAAAGGTTGTTGGTCGGAACAATTCTATCATGAATTCTAACAGAAGTGGAACCTCTACTGTAATTGGTAAACAACAAATCCAAAGTTTGCCTACCATCACAAGAAGTGTAAACGATTTGACGCGTTTAACTCCACAAGCTAATGGTACTTCAATAGGTGGTGGTAATTACCGTTCAAACAACTTTACTGTGGATGGTGCAAACTTTAACAACCAGTTTGGTATTGGTCAGAATATTCCTGCAAATGGATCTCCGATTTCAATCGACGCGTTGGAGCAGATTTCAATAAATGTAACTCCATTTGACGTTCGTCAAACTGGTTTTACAGGTGGTTCTGTAACTGCGGTTACTCGTTCTGGTACAAATACATTCTCTGGAAATGCTTTTTACACAATGCGTGGTGACGATCAGCAAGGCCGAAGAGTTGGAGAAAGTTATAGAATCCCGACTTTACAAAAATTGGATGAGAAAAACTACGGTTTTAGCTTAGGTGGTCCAATCATTAAAGATAAATTGTTCTTCTTTGTAAACTACGAGAAAAAACATACTATTCAACCAGGAACACAACGTATAGCAGCAAATTCTACTACTCCGTATAGCGCAGCTAATCCGAATGTTGTTCAAGCTAGCGAAACATTGTTAAATACTATTCAATCTTATTTACGTACTACATATAACTATGATCCAGGTGTATATCAGGGTTATTCAAATATTAGTGATAACGAAAAAATGTTCGCTCGTTTAGACTGGAACATTTCAAAAAATCACCGTTTCAGTGTTCGTTACAACCAAGTTGAAAGTAAAACACCAAGTTCTGCAAGTACTTCTACCAGTGGTTCACCTATTGGGAGTGTTACTGGCTATGCTTATGCAAACTCTAGATCTGGTACTGCGAGAACTGCAGGTTTGCCGTTTTCGAACTCAAATTATTATCAAGCTGCAAACCTATATTCTGGTGTAGCTGAATTAAACTCAAATTTCGGTAGCAAAGTTACAAACGTATTACGTGCTACTTATTCTCATCAAAATGATCCTAGAACTACTGATGGTTCTCCGTTCCCATTAGTTGATATATTAGATGGTTCGCCAACAAGTAATGCTAACTTAGGAAGTGTTTTAACTACATTTGGATATGAACCATTTTCATACGGAAACTTGAGAGATGTTAAAAGCTATACTTATAGTGATGATTTAAGCATTGCGTTAGGAAAACATAATTTATCAGTGGGTGTACAGGCTGAATTCAGTACAACGAAAAATGGTTTCCAACGTTTCGGAACTGGTTTTTATACTTTTGCAAGTTGGGCTGATTTCCAGAATAATGCACGTCCTTTACAATATACTGTTACTTATCCTTTAACTGCTGACGGTTCTCAAGCTTATCCAAGCTTTAAATTTGCTCAATATTCAGCATATCTTCAAGATGAGTTCTCAGTTACTGATCGTTTAAAGTTAACTGCAGGATTACGTGTTGAAAGAGCGGGTTACCCTGACGTATCAGAAATTAGAACGCATCCATTAGTAGCAGCTCTTACATTTGCTGACGGCAGAAAAGTGGATACAGGCGTTTTACCAGAAAACAGAATTTCTTACTCTCCGCGTTTCGGTTTTAACTGGGATGTAATGGGCGATCGTTCTTTTCAAGTACGTGGTGGTACTGGTATCTTCACTGGCCGTATTCCTTTCGTATGGATCGTATCTCAATCGGGTGATGCTGGTTTATTGCAGTATACTCAAACATATACAGGTGCAAATACGCCATATTTCACTCCAAGCATTGCACCTAATTTGACTACAACAGCGCCTCCTGCTGGTAGCTCTATTCCTTCTTCAGGTATTAGCGCAATGTCTCCAGATTTGAAATTCCCTCAAACTTGGAAATCAAGTTTAGCATTTGATGTTAAATTGCCTTGGGGTATCGTAGGTACTTTAGAAGGTATTTATGGAAGAGATTTGAATGTTGCGGTTGCGAAAAACGTAAACTTGCAAAATCCTAATGTTCAGGTTTCTGGTTATGCAGACACAAGATTATTCTATCCATCTGCTAATGCTGCAAAATATTATAATTTATTGAATTCGGCTGGTGTTCCTTCTTCAACTGGAACAACTGCTTTCAATACAATCGTAATGACAAATCAAAAAGGTGGTTACAATTGGTTAGCAACAGCTCAGTTGACTAAGCAATTCCAAAATGGATTATCAGCAATGGTAGCTTATACAAGAGCTGATCAACGTAACTATGGTGATCAGGGTGGTGATCAATTGTTGAACTTATTCTCAATTCCACAAACAGCAGGAAATCCAAATAACCCTACTCTAAGTTATTCGAGTAACTTAAATCCAGATCGTATCATTGCTAATGTTTCTTACAGAAAAGAGTTTTTAGGTAATCTTGCTACTTCATTCTCGTTATTCTACGAGGGAAGTCAACAAGGAAGATTCTCTTACACATATAGTGGTGATTATAATCGTGATGGTGTATCAGGAAATGATTTGATTTACATTCCTGCTGCCGGTCAATTGACTGCAGCGTCATTCGTTGCTATTCCGGCTGGTACAACAGGTTATGCGAGAGCATACTCTGCACAAGAGCAATTGGATATTTTCGAAGCGTATATTGGTCAGGATAAATATCTAAGCTCACATAGAGGTCAGTATGCTCAACGTAATGCAGCAACTTCTCCATGGAGACACCAATTTGATTTAAGAATTACACAAGAAATCTTCAAGAATATTGGAAATTCTAAAAATTCATTCCAGTTTACAGCAGATATCTTCAACTTCGGTAATTTATTGAATCGTAAATGGGGTAATGTAAATTTTGTGAATAACGCAGCTATCCTTGTTCCTCAAAACATTAGTTCTATCAGTGCAACGACTGCGCCTACTTTTAGACTTGCTAATGCGTCAGGTGACATTGTTAGAGATACATTTGGAACTTCACAAACCATTTCTTCTACTTACTATATGCAATTTGGTGTTCGTTATATCTTTAACTAATACAAATTCAAATTATAAGTTTAAAATCCCGGCCACAAGCCGGGATTTTTTCGTTTAAGCCTAATTTTGCTGCCACATAAAAAAAGCTTCCCATTTGGAAAGCCTTTAAAACTCTTTGCTGAACACTATTTCAATAGTTTCGTCTGATACAGATCTTTCCGTCTATCTTTCAATACTTTTACCGTTCCGTAATGATGCAGTTCATCCAACAGGTGAAGGTCAACATCTACTACCAATACCATTTCTGTATTTGGTGTCGCTTCGGCTTTAACGGCATTTGTTGGGAAGGCAAAATCTGAAGGCGTAAATACCGCAGATTGCGCAAACTGAATGTCCATATTATTTACTTTTGGCAAATTACCCACACAACCTGCAATGGCTACATAACATTCATTTTCAATTGCACGCGCCTGGGCGCAATGTCTTACGCGCGTATAGCCATTTTGTGTATCGGTGAGGAAGGGAACGAAAAGAATTTGCATACCCTGATCTGCGTAAATTCTGCTCAGTTCCGGAAATTCCACATCGTAACAAATCAAAATTCCCACCTTACCGCAATCGGTATCAAAAACCTGAAGTTTGTCTCCGCCAACCATACCATAATATTTTTGCTCATTTGGGGTGATGTGAATTTTTCTGAATTCATCAATTTTTCCGGTTCTATGGCACAAATAGGTCGCGTTATAAAGTTTACCATTATCCAGTAAAGGCATACTTCCGGTAATAATATTTACGTTATAACTCAATGCATATTCATGCATTTTTTGAACAATTTCTTCTGTTTTTTCTGCCAGTTTCCGCATCGCTTCAATTTCTGGCAAATGGTTATAAGGCTGAAGAAGCGGTGTATTAAACAGTTCAGGGAACATGATGAAATCGGATTTATATCCGCTTACTGCGTCCACAAAAAATTCTACCTGTTCGTAAAAACTTTCCATGTCTGGAAACAGACGCATCTGCCATTGAACAAGTCCTAACCGAATTGTCATCGCCGATCTTGCAGAAGCATCTACACCTTGGTAATAGATATTGTTCCACTCAATTAATGTAGCAAACTCCTTGGATTCGTGATCGCCGGGAAGATAATTTTTTAAGACTTTCCTAACGTGAAAATCATTGGAAATCTGGAAGGTAAGTGTCGGATCGTATATTTCCTTTGCTTTTACTTTATCTATATACTGGCGAGGTGTAAGTGTTTCCGCATAAGCATGATAGCCTGGAATCCTGCCGCCAGCAATGATACTTTTGAGATTTAAGCCTTCACAAAGTTCTTTTCTGGCTTCATACAATCGTCTGCCGAGGCGCAAGCCGCGGTATTCAGGATGTACAAAAATCTCAATACCATATAAAGTGTCACCGTTAGGATCATGTGTAGAAAAAGAATAATCGCCAGTAATCAATTTATATGTGTGCCGATCGCCATATTCTGTGTAATCTACAATTATAGAAAGAGAACAGGCGACAACTTTATCATCAACGGCGATGCAAAGTTGTCCTTCAGGGAAAATCTTTAACAATTTTGCGATGCTTGATTTCGGCCAGATTTGTCCGCCCATGCTGTCATAGGCCTGCAACATAGATTCTTTTAAATCGGCATAATCTTCTAGCGTCAGTTTACGTATTTCAATATTCATAAATTTTCATTTGTACTTTAGCAACAGCTGAAGAGGTTTAATGTTTTATGGAGATGCAGGTATGGCGCAATGAAAAATAATTTATTCTTTACAGAAATGTTTGATTCGTTAAATTAGTGAATGAAAGAAAACCAAATTTCCTACATCATCCGTTTCCATTTTTAATGCGTACCATCAACTTGGTCCAGGTTTGCTGGAGTCCGCTTATGAGGTTGCTTTAAAATATGAGTTGGAAAAACAAGGTCTTTTGGTCCAGCGCCAGGTTCCATTGCCAATGTATTATGAAAGCATAAAAATGGATGTTGGATATAGAATTGATTTGATTGTCGAGAAAAAAGTCGTGATAGAAATAAAGTCGATTGAGCGAATTTTGGATGTGCATCACAAACAATTGATTACCTATCTTAAATTATCAGGTTTGAAATTAGGTTTACTGGTGAATTTTAATGTGAGTCAAATTACTGATGGTATTTTCAGAAAGGTTAATGGTTTGGATGTTTAGGAAGATTTGATTATTAGCATCTCCCGCAGATTTTCGCAGAAAAGGGGCGCAGATTTAACGAGATTTATATCGGGCAAGTCAGCGAAGATCAGCGTATTGATCCGGGTTTGATCCGCGGGAAGATTTAAGGAAAATATAAAAAAGGCAGTTAAGTCATCGCCCTAAAACAACTTCCCGGTTTGCCCCGGAAAATTTTTCTTCAGATGTTTATACGCAGCTTCGGTAACTTCTCTTCCGCGTGATGTACGCATGATATACCCTTCCTGAATCAGAAATGGTTCATAAACCTCTTCAATTGTGCCTTCATCTTCTCCAACTGCTGTAGCGATAGTTTTTAAACCTACAGGGCCACCTTTGAACTTGTCAATTATAGTGATGAGGATTTTGTTGTCCATTTCATCCAAGCCGTGTTCATCCACATTCAGTGCATTCAGCGCATAACGGGCAATTTCAGTATCAATTGTTCCGTTGCCTTTTATTTGAGCAAAATCGCGGGTACGTCTGAGTAAGGCATTGGCAATACGTGGCGTACCACGGCTTCTCCGCGCAATTTCATAAGCGCCTTCCTCACTTATCGGTGTTTTTAGGATATCAGAAGACCGAAGCACAATTGTGGTGAGCAGTTTGGCATCGTAATATGCTAAACGGGCATTAATTCCGAAACGTGCACGTAAAGGAGCTGTCAACAAACCGGACCTGGTGGTTGCGCCAACAAGTGTAAAAGGATTTAAAGAGATTTGAACTGAACGCGCATTCGGCCCTGTTTCCAGCATGATATCGATTTTGAAATCTTCCATTGCCGAGTACAGGTATTCTTCAACCAGGGGAGATAGGCGATGGATTTCATCGATAAATAGAATATCGCCGGTATCCAGTCCCGTAAGTAAACCAGCTAAATCTCCGGGTTTGTCTAAAACGGGCCCGGAAGTTACCTTTATGCCGGTTGCCATTTCATTGGCAATAATATGAGAAAGCGTAGTTTTCCCTAATCCCGGAGGACCGTGAAGTAAAACATGATCCAGTGCTTCACCACGAAGTTTTGCAGCCTGGACAAAAATTTTCAGGTTTTCCATAACCTTTTCCTGTCCGGTGAAATCTTCAAAAGCTTGTGGTCTCAATACACGCTCGATATCGCGATCGGTGGGTGTAAGGTGACCTGCATCTGGATCCAAATGTTCATTCATGTGGCAAATATAAAATTAAATGCTAAAAAAATTAGGATTTTTTGAATTTATCTGAGAGGATTAATTCTTTCGATCCGGTGGTATAGCTGTAAAAGCCTTCTCCACTTTTAATTCCATTTTTACCCGCTGCGACCATATTTACCAAAAGTGGGCAAGGTGCATATTTGGGATTTCCAAAACCAGTATGTAAAACGTTTAAAATAGCGAGACAGACATCAAGCCCAATGAAATCAGCAAGCTGTAGCGGTCCCATCGGGTGTGCCATTCCCAGTTTCATTACTGTATCAATTTCGTAAACACCCGCAACGCCTTCAAAAAGGGTATATATTGCTTCGTTTATCATGGGCATTAAAATACGATTGGCTACGAAACCAGGATAATCTTGCACTTCTACAGGCGTTTTCTCCAATTTTTCCGATAAGTTCATAATGAGGGCAGTGGTTTCATCGCTTGTTGCGTATCCGCGGATCACCTCTACGAGTTTCATTACAGGCACCGGATTCATAAAATGCATTCCGATAATTTTGTCTCCACGTTGCGTTGCAGCAGCAATTTGTGTAATGGAGATGGAAGATGTATTGCTGGCCAATATTGCATTTTTTGGGGCGTGCTCGTCCAGTTCTTTAAAGATTTTTAATTTGAGTTCTGCATTTTCTGTGGCCGCTTCTATGACAAGGTCTGCATTCTCTACACCCGTTGAAATTGAAATATCGGTGTGGATATTTATTAAAATTTCTGCTTTTTGCTGCTCAGAAATCACGCCTTTACTCACCTGGCGATCCAGGTTTTTATTTATGGTATTAAGTGCACGATCCAGTGCGGACTGATTGATGTCAATGAGTTTTACGGTAAAACCGAATTGTGCAAACGTATGGGCAATTCCATTTCCCATTGTACCGGAACCGATTACAGATATATTTTTAATCATTAGGTATTGGTTAGGTGTTAAATGTTTCCCTGCGAATTTAGAAATTATACTCATTGTTGTGAAAAAAGATAATGGCAATTTTCGTTGTAAACGAAAATCTAAGATCAATTTGCCGTAAACTACAAACTTGGGAAAAATGTTGCACGGGTTTATCGATACATATAACTCATTAATCGATACACTATCTTGTTGTTGGCATATTTACAGGTTTTTCGCTACTTGTTAATTTTTTACAGTATGGTTTAGAAACTGAACTATATGCAAAATGATTGAACAGCAATATAATTTTATTTGAGGTCATTTTCCCCACTTGGATCCCCCCATTCTACTCAAAATAAAATTATACAAAAGGACTACTATTTACATTCCGACTATCCTTTAAAAACCAGACTGAATTTGGCCGCTAACTACGGTGTATTTACTTTTTGCAATTGTCTATTATTTAAAATAAATCGAAGTGTAAATGAAAAGAAAACTACTTAATTGTATGCTGTTCTTGAGTCTGTTTGCGGTTTTGAGTGCCACTGCTCAAGAGAAAACAGTTACAGGAACAGTAACATCAAAAGAAGATGGCATGCCCCTGCCTGGCGTTAGCGTAAAATTAAAAGGGGAAAAAAAGGGGACAAGCACCGATGTAGATGGAAAATACACTGTTCGCGTATCATCAGGAAAAATATTGGAATTTTCGTTTATCGGATATTTGATTGATGAAAAGCTGGTTGGGAATGACAACGTAATAAATGTTGTTTTAACTGCAGACTCCAAAGTACTTGAGGAGGTCACTATAACCATGGCTTATGGTGCGCAGCAAACCAAGCGTTCCCAAACAGGATCAATTGGAGTGGTAAGTGCGGAAGATTTAGAGCAATCGCCATTTACTTCAGTAGATAAAGCACTACAAGGTAAAATTGCTGGGGTGATGTCTGTTTCAGGAAATGGACAACCTGGATCAGCTCAACAAGTTAAGATCCGCGGAGTGAGTTCTATTAATGCCGAAAATGGTCCGCTTTACGTTGTTGATGGTGTGCCGATTAATTCTGGTGACCTAGCTAGAAACACGGAAACCACTAATCCGCTATCCGGAATTAATCCTAATGATATAGAAACCATGATTGTTTTGAAAGATGCTTCAGCATCTTCAATATACGGATCGAGGGCGGCAAATGGTGTGATCTTGATTACCACGAAGACCGGCAAATCAGGGCAAACTAAAATTAGGCTTGATGCAGAGTACGGTATAGCAAATGCAGCCTTTTTAAGTGATGCAAATCAGCCGCTTAATGCAGCTCAGTATCGGGAACTTACCTCTGAAGGACTATTGAATGGCGGCTACTTTACTTCATTGAATGATGCCTATGAATATTATGATAATACGATTGCAACCACCGCCAGGCAGGGCAATGATACAGATTGGTTAGATGTGGTTACGCAAACGGGTAGACAACAACAATACAATTTGTCTGCAAGTGGAGGAACTGAAAAAACCGTTTTCAGTTTATCTGGAGGGTATTTCAAACAAGAAGGTACCGTTATTGGTTCAGAGTTCAACCGGGTATCGGCCAATACAAACATCAGGCATACTTACAATGACAAATTATCATTTGGCTTAAACCTGAATATTTCAAATTCCGGATTATCTGGTCCATATTCTGGTGGAAATTTTCGTAATCCGGTGTTGGCCGCTTATTTCCTTCCGGCATACAAAAATCCATACGCCGCAGATGGAGTATCCCCAAACTTATCGTTAGTGGATTATCCGGCAGGAAATCTTTATAACCCGGTTATGATTGATGCTTTCGATATTAATAAAAATAACACACTGAAAGGGCTAGGATCAGTAGATCTTGCTTACAAAATACTGCCCGGATTAAAATTTACATCTAAGTTGGGTATAGATTACAACAATATAGAGGAAGACATGTATTGGAACCCGGATTACGGAGACGGACGAAATGTAGATGGCTACTCTTTCAGGTATTACACAAGGTATTACAACTGGGTATCTACCAATTTATTGAATTATTCTGGTAATTTATTAGCAGACAAGTCTTTAACGGTGAACGTTCGCGCGGGATATGAAGCACAAAAATCCAGCTTATATTATTCCAGCACGGTTACAAATGGATTGCCTGGCAACTATTCTGTAAATGTTCCTTCGGCTGGGTCCGTATTAAATACTGCGGATGGTACTAATGAAGATTATTCATTCGCGTCTTTATTGAGTTTGGCAGATATTTCTTACAAAGGTAAATATGTATTGACAGGAAGTTTCAGGCGAGATGGCTCATCCAGGTTCGGTTCCAATAACCAATATGGAAGTTTTTGGTCAATTGGCGGGAGCTGGAATCTTGATCAGGAAGATTTTATCAAACAATATTCCTGGATCAATCAGGTTAAAATTCGCAGTTCTTATGGTAAAAATGGAAATGCAGGTATCGGAAACTATGATTGGAGAGCACTCTATGGTTATAGCAATAGCTACAATGGTTTGCTGGGAAGTGCACCATCGTCAGTTGGAAATGTTAATTTGACTTGGGAGGAAAATTCGCCATTTGATATTGGCTTGGACTTAGCTTTCTTCAAAAATCGTCTAACATTGAATATGGACTACTATTCCAGAAAATCGACAAATTTATTATTAGATGTACCGATTTCTCCGACTACCGGATTTACTTCTTTTGTGGACAACGTTGGTAGTATGCGAAATCGGGGATTTGAATTATCCGTTTCAGGAACTCCCATTCAGAGCACAAACTTTAGATGGGATGTGAATTTCAATATATCATTAAATCAGAATAAAGTACTCACTATTGCAGATGGTCAATCTCAAATGATCCTGAATACTTATTCATTATATGCGCCGGGCTATGCTGCCGGCACATGGTATATGCGTCAATGGGCAGGGGTAGACCCGGCTAATGGTAATCCACTTTGGTACACAGATGCCAGTAAAACCACCACAACGAGCAATTATGGCGCCGCGGCACAGGTAAACACAGGTAGACAGTCTGATCCTAAAGGTTTCGGAAGTTTTACCAACAGCTTTCAGTATAAGGGCTTTTCACTTGAAGCCATGTTCTACTATAGTTATGGTAATTTTATACGAGACAGTTGGGCTTCGTATACACAATCTGATGGTGCTAATGGAACATTTAACCGGGTTGCATCGCAAATGGACAGATGGCAAAATCCCGGAGACATTACAGATGTTCCAATATATGTATACAACAATACAAATCAATCCAATTCTGCATCAACGAGGTTCCTTTATAATGCAGATTATATCCGTCTGAGAGACGCAACTTTCGCTTACCAATTTCCCAAAAGTGTCACCAATTCGTTGAAAATTAGTAACCTGAAAGTTTATGTTCGGGGAAGTAATTTATTAACCTGGACAAGAGATAAAGATTTACCTTATGATCCCGAATCTTACACCAGTAGCGCAACAAATTCTGCTAACCCTACAGCAACAAATTTTACGGTCTACTTGCCTAGAACAATCACATTTGGCGTAAACCTTGGTCTTTAATTAAAAATATCATGAAAAAATATATAGATATAAACTTATTCATTATATGCGCAGTCATATTAAGTACTTTTAGCGCCTGTAAAAAAAGCTATCTGGAGTTGACGCCTTATACCAACATCCCGCCCGATGTAGCAGTTTCAACAGAATCAGATATGCTGGTGGCGTTGAATGGCATGTATCAGGGATTAAGGTCCGATAGTACTTTTGTACGCAACATTCCAGTCATAGGTGATGTTTCCGGAGACAATGTCTTCGTCTCTATTAGTAATTCTGGCCGGTATACAACTTTTAATGCATTTTCCTTCAATGTTTCATCTGCTGAATATTCAGGCATGTGGACTTCATTTTATAAAACTATACTTCGTGCAAATAATATTATTAATGCCAATCTGGAAACAAGTACTTTGGTTAATCAATACAAGGGCGAAGCGTACGCAATGAGGGCGCTTTGTTATTTTGAGCTTTTACAACATTTTGCGCGACCGTACACTGATTTACCAAATGGTGCAGGAGTACCAATAATTTTGGTTTTTAATCCAACGCAACTGGCTTCAAGAAGTACAACGAGTGAGGTTTACGGCCAGATTGAATCCGATCTCGAACAGGCCTCTTCACTAATAACGACTTATCGGGGCACTGCATATCTCAGTCAATATGCAGCTCGTGCACTCCTTGCAAAAGTTGCTTTATTTAAAGGTGATTATGCAACAGCACTTACTTATGCAGAGGACGTGATTAATAACAGCGGATTCACGATCGTTCCAATGAATAGTGTTGTGACTTTCTGGGCCACAACTTCTCCGCAAACCACCACACGTGTAGAAACGCTGTTTGAAGTCGTGTCCGATGCAGTGTACAACTCGGGAACAAATGAGCTCGCGTACATGTATAGCCAGGAAGGCTATGGCGACCTGCTGGCTGCTCCTGCCTTATACAATTTATATAATGACTCTGATGTTAGAAAAAGTCTCATTACGGTTGGTGCCCGAAGTGGTGCTGAAAATCCAGCTTATATTGCCACAAAATTCAAGGCTGTTTCAGGCGATCGGGACGATAAAAAAGTGATCCGGATGTCTGATGTATACCTGATTGCTGCAGAGGCTGCGCACAGTCAAGCGGTGTCTGATGATGTACTTGCATTACAATACCTCAATACATTGATGCTACAAAGAGACCCCTCATTAGTTTACACAAGTACCGGTTCTCAGCTTTTAGAAGACATTATTACTGAACGCAGGAAAGAGCTTGCCTTTGAAGGGGACCGGTATCATACTTTAAATCGCTTGATGCGGGATATCAACAGATCATCTGTGTTCCCAGCTGCTGCACTGAATATTCCATATTCAAATTTTAGGCGTGTTGGGCCAATTCCTCAAAGTGAGTTAAATGTAAATCCAAATATTGTACAAAACCCTGGTTATTAATACTTGGTGCCCTGACGTTTTGGCCAGGCCATAAAAAAAAATAAAATGAAATTATTTCTTTTTTTTCTTTTAACATTTTCTATTGGTGCATTTAATATACATGCACAAGGGTATTTTATGCAGGATGTTTCTGGCAAACCCATCAAAACAAATACCTATTCAAATATTTCAGGTAGTCCTTATCTTTTTGAAAACTGGATGAAAGGGACGGTTACAACTCTTTCGGGTAAAACTCACCAGATTTCTGCCTTAAAACTAGATCTGGTTACAAGCCAATTGTTATTTAAAGGTTCTGAAAACGAGATGTTTACTTTTTCAGAAGAAATAGCGGGTATTGTTTTACAATCCGAAGAATCAGCTTCGAGAGAACTTGTTTTTAAGAAAGGTTTTTCCGGTTCCAAGGGGCTTGCTCCTTCTGATTTTGTGCAGGTGCTCGCAGAAGGGAAAACCACTTTGCTTAAAAAGACAAATAAAATTATTTCAGAAAGTCGCGCATATAATTCCAGTACTGTGGATAAAAGTATTACAACATCTACCACTTATTTTTTTAAAAATGAAAAAGGGGAGTTGCTCGTGTTTTCACTAAGCAGAAAGAATTTTATTCAGAATTTTTCTTCGCATCAGGAAGAAATTAAACAATTTTTAGAAGCCAATAAGTTGAATTGGAAAGATGATGGAGACCTGGTGAAAGTTGTCGCCTATTACAATGCGCTATAATCCATATTTAATTTTTATTACAACTTAAAAATGCACTCTAATTTGGGTGCATTTTTTTTTGGTTCAGCTTTTTGCTGGTATTTTGTTTAAATCTACATCTCTTAACGCTATTTCTTCGCATTTTAACAATTTTTCTGTCTGACTATCGAGACAAAAACCCGCTTCATCTATACTAATTTCTTAGTTTCTCAATTATCGTGTTCTTTCGCAACAGGAAAGAGAACGCGTTTTTATCATTTTCGGTTGAATTAACCGATAAAACCGGGATTCTTTCCAAAACAGATCAACCCCTATTGTTTCATCCTTTAAAGCAACTGTATTCGATTTAAAATTACTCCACATTTTCTATTCTTTCCCTGTATCAACAGGCTAAAGTGTATCCTTAAATTATTATTAGGGTGTTTTTCGCCCAATCTAATGCATTATCCTGGAATTTATGTTCAGGACATCTTGCGCCTCTACTAATCAAATATTTTTTGAACATGAATATTCTCCGCGATGCGACATCGCGCTGCATATATATTAATTAACTATTAAACTAAAATTAAATGTAAATGAAAAGAAAACTACTAAAATGTTTGTTGTTCTTCTTCGTTCTGCTGGCAACGAAAGTTTCGGCACAAGAAAGGACCCTTACCGGATTGGTAACCGCGAAAGATGATGGCGTGCCATTGCCTGGTGTAAGTGTGAAGGTAAAGGGAAGTCAGATTAGTACTTCAACTGGTGCAGATGGGAAATTCACAATTCGTGCCAGCGCCAACCAATCACTATTATTCAGCTATATTGGATATCTAACTCAAGATGTATCAGTTGGAAGTAAAACCTCTTTTGTTATCTCTCTAATTGGTGACGCACAGAATTTGCAAGAGGTTGTGGTTGTAGATGGGTATCGTACTACAACTAAAAAAGCCAATACAAGTTCTATCGGTTCTGTAAATGGACAAGCGCTGGAAAATAAACCATTTTCAACCGTTCAACAGGCTTTGCAAGGTCAAATTGCTGGGGTTGCAGCTGTTGTGAGTACTGGTCAACCTGGTGCCAATGTCAATATCCGAATTCGGGGTTTAGGTTCTTTCGCATTGAGCAGTAATCCTTTGTATGTAATTGACGGAATGATTGTAAATGCCGGAGATTTGTCAAGTGCAACAACTTCAGCAAATGCACTTGCCGGTGTAAACGAAAATGACATAGAAAGTATCGACGTATTAAAGGATGCAGCTGCTACGGCTTTGTACGGTTCTCGTGGAAGCAATGGTGTAATTGTCATTACAACAAAGAGAGGTAAATCTGGCAAAACACAAATTCGTTTTGATGCAGAAACAGGAACGTCTAATATTTTGGCTTTGCCGGATGCAGGTAAGCCTTTAAATGCAGATCAATACGCCGAACTTTTTAAGGAGGCTTTAACAAATGCGGGTTATTCTGCTGCCACAGTTGCAACACAAGCTACAAATTACGGACTGAATAGTGGAAAAAGTAACGATTGGTATGATTTAGTTACACGTTCAGGTAAACAAGAACAATATAACGTAAGTATTAATGGTGGAACGGAAAAAACAAAGTTATTTGCGTCTGCTGGTTATTTTGGACAGGAAGCAACGACAATTGGTTCTGATTTTACAAGAATCTCCGGATTATTCAATATCGATCACCAGATTTCTAAAAGATTTTCGTTAACAGCTGGGCTGAATTTTTCTAACGTAGATCAGAATACGCCGTCTGGGTCTGGAGGATTCGCCAATCCGTTGTTGGCTTCTTATTTTTTAAGACCTTTCCAGGTAGCCTATAATGATGATGGATCCATCAATACGAGTAGAACAGGCTCTACCAATTTTTCATCAATATATAACCCACTTTGGACCGCAGCTAATGATACCAAACATTTATCTGAAACCAGAGTACTAGGTAATACAACTTTGAGATGGAATATTTGGGATAAACTTAAATATACCAGCTATTTTAGTATAGATTATAATACATTAGAGGAATCCGTATTTTGGAATCCTACACATGGAGACGGTCGTACATATGGAGGTTATGCATATGACTATTATACTAGATATTTTAATTGGTTGAGTCGAAATCAATTAGATTATCGCTACGATATTCCTGGGATTGATGGTTTTTATGTTACTGCAGCGGTAGGTTACGAAGCACAGCGCTCAAAACAATTATTTTTAGGTGGCACAGGATCAGGGTTTCCTTTAACACAAACTTCGTTAACTGCGTTGAGCAATGCATCTACACCTTTATATGTGTACGGATCTAATAGCAATTACTCATTTACTTCTTTGTACTCGACTGCAAGTATCAACTTCCAGAATAAATATGCCTTAAGTGGTTCATTCAGAAGAGATGGGTCTTCAAGATTTCCGACAACTAATCAGCATGCTAACTTCTATTCTATAGGTGGTACCTGGAATGTAGATCAGGAAGATTTCTTTAAAAATCAGAATATTTTATCGTCATTGAAAGCGAGATCATCTTTCGGTACTACAGGTAATGCGGGTTTAGGCAACTATGAATGGCGTCCACAAGCAGCATATAGTAGCAGTTACACTTATGCGGGATCTAACGGTCAGCAATACAGCGTAATTGGTAATTACGATATTATGTGGGAAACCTCGAAGAAATTTGACGCCGGTGCAGATTTCGGTTTCCTGAAAGACAGATTTTCACTAACAGTAGATTACTACAATAACAATATTGATGGACTAATTCAATCCGTTCCAATTTCTCAGACTACAGGATTTTCTACTGTTCGTCAAAACGTGGGTTCGATGAAAAATGAGGGATGGGAATTTACAATCAAAGGAGATATTATTAAATCAAAAAACTTTAACTGGTATAGTAATTTCAATATTTCCTTCAACAAAAATACTGTCACCAGTTTGGCGGCAAATACGCCGGTTCAGAATGGTAATTTTTACTTGAAAGAAGGATATGACTATTATACATATTATCTAAAAGATTACGCAGGTGTTGATCCGGCAGATGGATCGGCTTTGTACTATACTGATCAATCCCGTACGGCAACAACCAAAACCATCGGAAGCGCGGCTTATGTAGTTATGGATAAACAATCAGATCCTAAATCTTTTGGTGGTTTTAATAACGTGTTCACCTACAAAAACTTTAGTTTAGGGGTAGATTTCTACTACAACTTTGGAAACTGGATTTATGGTTCATATGATTCTTATTTAATTTCTGGTGCATACTATACCTACAACAAATATCAGTATATATACGAAAACAGATGGACAACGCCAGGTCAGGTGACTGATGTTCCTAAGTATTCTGCAAGTTCTACAGATTATGCATTCTCATCCAGATACCTGTACAGTGGAGATTACATTCGCCTGAGAAATTTAACACTAGGTTATGATTTCAAAAACATTGCATTATTCAGAAAACTCGGTATTACCAAACTGCATCTTTACGGAAGAGGTACAAACCTTTGGACAAAAACTTTTGACAAACGTTTACCTTTCGATCCGGAAGTAAATGCAACAGGAAGTTACACACTTGATGTACCCAAGTACAAAACATTTACCGTAGGCGTTAACGTTGGATTCTAAAACTCATACAAATGAAAAATAATTATAAATATATTTTACTTGCGGTTGCGGCTTTTTTGGCTTCTTGCAGTAAAGATTTTCTTAATGAAGAACCGTCCACTACAGTATCAGTGGAAACAGCCATTAATACAGAGAACGATATGCTCGATGCCACCAACGGTTTGTATATCGCAATGAGAGGTTCAAGCTTTCTTGGTAGAGATGCAGCGGTGCTTGGCGATTTGCTTGCAGACAATACGTATTTAAGTGCTAGCAACTCTGGCCGGTTTGTCACTCAAAACAATTATACTTTTTTAGCAACAACTTCCGAGCCGGCTAATATTTGGAGTCAGGGTTACTACAGCATTCTTCAGGCAAACAGAATTATTGGCACAAACCTTACTGCCTCAGATAATGTAAAACAACTGAAAGGTGAGGCTTATGCTTTAAGAGCTTTGGCTTATTTGACATTGGTTAATTATTTTGGAACGCCTTATAATGTAAATCCTGCAGCGGCCGGTGTTCCAATCGTGACCATTTCTACGCACATCACCGGGGCATATACAAAACCAGCCCGAAATACTGTGGCTGAAGTGTATAGCAAAATAATTAGCGATTTGGATAGTGCTTATCTGCTCATGCCAACAACTACATCTATCCATACCCAAAGTTCCAATTATATTACCAAATATGCAGCTAAAGCAATAGAATCAAGGGCATATTTGTATAAAGGAGATTATGCAAATGCGCGTGATGCAGCTTTATTAGTAGTTAACAATGGAGGATATAGCTTGGCATCAGGTGCTACGTATTGGGCTGCGTCTGCTGCAATAACAAATAAAGTCGAGACGATCCTCGAATTTAATGCCACTTCATCATCTAATAACGGAACAAATTCATTAGATTATATTTATAATCAAATTGGCTATGGCGATTTACTTGTAACTGATGAAACCTATGGATTGTATACAGCAAGCGATTGGAGAAGAAGCGTAATCACAACCGCAACCCGCGCATCCAACTCGGTATACGTGGTAAATAAATATCAAAATGTAGCATCAGCTTCTGATCGGGATGAAATTAAGGTAATTCGGTATGCAGAAGTATTACTAACCTTAGCAGAATCGTATGCAAGACTTGGCGATGAAACAAATGCGTTAGTTTATCTGAACCGTGTAGCTCAAAGTAGGGATACTTCTCTTGCTGCGTACACCTATAGCGGTACAACGCTAATAAATGCGATATTAACTGAACGTAGAAAGGAACTTGCCTTTGAAGGTTTACGACTGTTCGATTTACTTAGAACCAATAGCGTTATATCTAGGCAGAATATGGGCGTAAAGGCATATTCATACTATACTACTGTAGCAATAACGGATTTTAGACGTTTACAGCCTATTCCCTCGGCAGAAGTTGGTGCAAATCCGAATATCAGTCAAAATCAGGGATATTAATTTTGTAATGGGTAGCTGACTATAGCTACCCATTTGTATTATATTACATATTTTAAAATACTGAATAATCATGAAACTTTCCTTATACTCTTTGCTAATGGTTGTGATGTGGAGTCTGCATCCATTCGTTTCTAATGCGCAAAATATGTACTCTGAATCTTTAAGCGGAGTGCCCATAAAAGTTAAAATTTACAGCGATGTTGTTGGCAATCCATATTTGTCGGAGCAATGGCTCAAAGGTATAGTAACGTTGGAAAATGGTACGAAAAGTGGCGTCCTAGATTTGAGGTTTGATCAGGTTACAAATACGCTTTCATTTAAAAATCAAAACGGAGAAGAGTTGAATTTTGCAAATCGTGTTAAAGAATTCACGTTAAAACCTTTTGATCGGTTTACCGAAAGAAACTTTAAACGAGATTTCCCAGCATTAAAAGATGTGACACCCGACGATTTTTTTGAAGTTTTGGAAGATGGAAATGCAGCGCTTCTAAAATACACTAAAAAGACTGTCATAGATTCCAAAGTGTACGCCTCTGCAACTGTTGAACGGAATATTGACGAAAAAATAAGCTATTATCTTTTTATCGATGGAAAACTCGATAAAATTTCAGCAACGAAAACACTCCCGGATATTTTTAAGAAAAAGTCAGATCTGATGAAATCTTATTTAAATGAAAATAAAATAAATACCAAAAATGAGAATCAATTAATAGATCTGGTCAAGTTTTACAATTCAGTAAAATAATTAACAAACAATTTAAATATTGAAGGATTGCGGAGAAGCTTAAAAGATTTGTTTTGATTTAATAATCATAATGAATTAGGATCGGCTTTTTAATATTTAAAACTCTTATTAACAAAATATTGAAGTTAAATTTTGTTAAAATCAGGACATTAAAAAACAAGGTTTTCATTTGTCGATACAACCTAATTATTCGTCGATACAACTTTTAATACACCTCTTTTATTGCAGATATTTGATTTATCAAGAAAAACATATAAGCTTTTAAATTGCTTATATCAATAAAGACAAATTGACGTGGAGGCTTTAAAAAGCCGAAACGATTAAATAAAAGTACTTCCTAGTAAATTTAGGTTAGTTAATGATTAGTTAAAAAATAGAGATCTTGCTGGATAGCCGATCTCTATTTGTGTTTTACAACTGTTTATTGAGTTTCGTCTATGGGGCCAATCTGTTTTTTACCCAGGCGCCTTTTATCCATTCAAAGTTTATACGGTCGTGCAAGCGGCTTCTTCGGCCTTGCCAAAATTCAATTCTGGTTGGCTTAACAATATAACCGCCCCAATGTGCGGGCTTTGCAATGCTTTGTTCGCCTGTTTTCTCTTTCATTTCTTCAAACTTTATTTCCAGAAATTCCCGGTTCGGAATTACCTGACTCTGCGGAGAAACCAAAGCACCAATCTGGCTGGCCACTGGCCGTGTATTAAAATATTGCTCGGAAGTTTCTTTATCCAGTTTTTCTACAGTTCCTTCAATTCTCACCTGGCGCTCCAGATCTGGCCAGAAAAATACCAGACATGCATAAGGATTTCGTTTAAGCTCTTTACCCTTTGTACTTAGATAATTGGTAAAAAAGCGAAAACCATCATGGTCAACGCCTTTCAGAAGCACGATTCTGGCGTCGGGCCTGCCAGATTTGTCTGCAGTAGCCAGTGTCATCACATTCGGTTCGTAAACCTGGGCATCAACGGCGTGTTCAAACCATTTTTTAAATTGAACAATAGGATTATCATCCACATCAGACTCATCTAAAGAAGCGCTTTTGTAATCTTGGCGCAGGTTTTGTAGAAATTCGTTATTAACTTGCATACGCAAAAATACGCATCTTTTGCGGTGCCACAAATGATAAATGTCATGCTGAACAATATAAAACCAAAAACGGGAAGATTACTCATTTCCGAACCTTTCATGTCTGATCCCAACTTTAAAAGGTCTGTAGTTTTATTAACTGAACACGGGGAAGAAGGTAGTGTAGGTTATATCCTAAATCAGGTAGGAAATTTGATATTGAATGACGTAATACCCGATTTGTGGGAAGCGAGACATCCAATTTATTTTGGAGGTCCTGTTGCTGCAGATACGCTGCATTTTATACACCGCTGCTACGACAAACTGCAAAGCGGGGAGGAAATCGGCAATGGCATTTATTGGGGCGGAAATTTTGAAACGCTTAAAATTTTATTAAATACCAATGCCATAAGCTCAGATGAAATAAAGTTTTTTATGGGTTATTCCGGTTGGGATACTAACCAGTTAAGTCGGGAAATAGAACAGAATGCCTGGATGGTTGGTGATGTGTTTGACGTGAATTCTATTTTTGGAAGTGACGATGAACAACTTTGGAGAGATGTAGTTGTAAACCTTGGGCCTAAATATGCACATGTGAGCAACTTTCCTATTGATCCAAGCTTGAATTAGTTTAATCTAATGGTAGAATTGAAAAGTATAATGCTGGCTCAAAATGATTTGCAGTTAAAACAGGTTTTATTTTCAGATAAGCGTTTTTCTGCATTTCGTTATACAGCAGGTACACCGGAAATACTTTTTCTCCAAGCTCAAGTGTAAGCGGAATAATTACTCTAACGTTGTTTTTGAGATCATAAGTCTGCAGAGGCGATTGTATAATTTTAATCGACTGTTTTTCACAACCCTGATCTATAAAGCCCATAATCAATGCAAAATCGATAGCCGGATTTCCGGTTGCTGTGCATTCGAATTTCTCTATTCCCAAATCTTCAATGTTGGAATAGAGAAACTGTGTGTCTGTAAGTGATCTGTTTTCATACCTGAAAACAGATCCGGCAACCTGCATTTCCTGTTCTTTTTTCTCCTGAAATATGCCCTTAATTAAAACAAATGGCGCTATCACGATAAAAACTAAAAAACCGATTATTGCTATAATAACAGAGCTGTAGATTGCTCTTCTATGAAAGCAACCCTCATAGAATAAACTCCAATAATGCGTTAATGAACCTGCATCAAAGCAGTAATTAATAATTCTGGTTAAATTGCTTAGATTTAAAATTAAATTGTATAGGATAAAGATTAATCCTACAAAGAACAAGAGTGCTGCCACTTAGATTTTTAAAAATTGAGATGAGTTAACTTGTCTGCTTACATATTTGCTGCAGTTTCTTCTACTTTTTTGCGTAAGTCGTCTTTGTATGCCTGCATTTTTACAGTTAACGATTCATCTGCTGTACTCAGAATTTGAGTAGCCAGCAAACCGGCGTTTTTTGCTGCATTCAAGGCTACAGTTGCAACCGGAATACCATTAGGCATTTGTAAAATAGAAAGAATACTGTCCCAGCCATCTATAGAATTAGATGATTTTACAGGAACTCCAATTACCGGTAAAGTTGTAATAGAAGCAACCATACCCGGAAGGTGTGCAGCACCACCGGCACCAGCAATAATTACTTTTAATCCTCTGCTTTGTGCTTCTTTAGCATAGTTGAACATGCGCTCAGGGGTTCTGTGTGCAGAAACTACAGTTATCTCGTATGCGATTCCGAATTCTGTTAAAATGTCTGCCGCATCTTGCATTACGGGCAAATCAGATTTGCTACCCATGATGATGCCTACTTTAATTTCACTCATTATATTGTTTTTTTGCTGTTCAGTTTTATATTAAGCAATAACCTTTAGGGTTTTTTGTACATATCTTGCTTTTTCAATCGCCTTTTCCCGGTCAATATCCACTATAGTTACATGTCCCATTTTGCGGAAGGGTTTTGTGTATTTCTTTCCATAAAGGTGTACGAAAACACCATCTATAGCCAAAACTTTTTCGAGGTTTTCATATTTTGCAACACCATCATGACCTTTTTCGCCGAGCAGATTAATCATAATCGCATTGGTGATGCTGGTAGTATCGCCCAAAGGCAAATTATAAATCGATCTCAAATGTTGCTCAAACTGAGAAACATAATTTCCTTCAATAGTCTGGTGACCGCTGTTGTGCGGTCTGGGAGCAACCTCATTTACCAATATTTCGCCTTCTCTGGTTACAAACATTTCTACGGCTAAAATGCCGGTTATATTCATTGCAGAGGCAATCTGTTTGGCAATAATTTCTGCCTTTTGTTGCAAACTTTCCGCATATGTAGATGGCGAAATTAAAAACTCCACAAGATTGGCTTCAGGATTAAATTCCATTTCTACCATTGGAAAGGTTTTTACATCTCCATTCGAATTGCGTGCAACTATTACCGCAATTTCTTTTTCAAAATCGACAAGCTTTTCAATGATACATGGCGCGTCAAAAGCATTGTTGAGATCGGCAGCACTATTAATCCGCATTACACCCTTACCATCATAACCGTCTTTTCGCAATTTCAATATATAGGGAAACTGGAAGGGGCTGTTTAAAATATCTTCCTTTGTATTGACGATTTGAAAGGCTGATGTTGGAATATCATTTTCTTTGAAAAATTGCTTCTGAACGCCTTTATCCTGAATGAGGCGGATTACACGCGATTGCGGAAATACGAGTTTTCCTTCTTTTTCAAGCTGTTCCAGTGCATCAATGTTAACTTTCTCAATTTCAATGGTGATGATGTCTGCCTTTTTACCAAAGTTATACACGGTATCGAAATCGGTAATAGAGCCATTTTCGAAATAGTTACATATGTGCTTACATGGTGCATCAGGATCAGGATCTAGCACCAATGACGTTACGTTGTAATTGATTGCCTGTTGTATGAGCATACGGCCCAATTGACCGCCACCAAGTATGCCCAATTTTAAATCACTGATCTGTTTTGCCATGAGGTTGAAAATAATGCTAATTTTGCACAAAAGTAACAATATTTCGATTATTGATGGATGCAGATGCGATAATTATTGGGGCCGGTGCCTGCGGGCTAATGTGTGCGGTACAAGCAGGCTATTTAGGTAAAAAAGTTATTCTTCTGGAAAAGAACGATAAACCTGGGGCAAAAATACTCATTTCAGGAGGCGGCCGATGCAATTATACCAACCAGTTTGCATCACCGGAACAATTTATTTCTGAGAATCCGCATTTTGTAAAATCTGCTTTTAATCAGTGGAGCGTAGATGATACAATTGGTTTTTTTGAAACCTATGGAATAGCAGGAAAGGAGAAGACACTCGGACAGCTATTCCCTGATCAGAAAAATGCAAAAGATATTGTTCAGGTTTTTACTTCTGTTTGTGCAGATTTTGGTCAGGAGATCCGTTGCGGAGCCAATGTAACAGAGATCGAAATATTACCTGATGGATACCGGGTTTCTTTTGAAAAATCAGGCAGAAAACAATCATTAACATCAGAAAAGTTGGTGATAGCTACTGGTGGTTTACCAATCCCAAAAATGGGCGCTACAGATTTTGCTTTGCGCTTTGCGCGAAAACACCAGCTGAAAATTGTAGAAACTGCTCCTGCTTTGGTGCCATTAACCATCACTGGAAAAGACGAAGAATGGTTTGCGCAGTTGTCTGGCAATTCTGTTTTCTGCGAAGTAAGCAATGATGAAATTTCTTTTGAGGAAAATATCTTATTTACCCACTGGGGATTAAGCGGTCCGGCTATTTTGCAAATTTCCTCTTTCTGGCGTAGAGGAAGTATCGTAAATATTAATCTACTTCCATCAGAAAATATTACAACTGTTTTAGAAGAGGCCCGTAAGCAAAATGGTGCAATTTTGTTGTCTACTTTTTTGAATCGGTTTTACACGAAGAAATTTACAGATGCGCTTGGTAAATTTCTTCCTTTGAATAAAACAGTAGCGTCTTTAACGAAAGCAGAAATTCTACTCATTGATGAAACCATTCATCATTTTAAAGTGAAACCTGCGGGTGATAAAGGCTACGATAAAGCAGAAGTAATGCGCGGTGGAATTAGTACCGACGAAATTTCTTCTAAAACTCTCGAATGTAAAAAAATTCCCAATCTGTTTTTTGGTGGGGAGTGTTTGGATGTAACCGGCTGGCTTGGTGGTTATAATTTTCAGTGGGCCTGGGCAGCGGGCTTTGTAATTGCTCAGAATTTATAATGTGCAGATCTGTAAACGGCAAGCTCCCAATTTTTTAAAATAAACCATAACTAAACCAGGAAAAAAAACAAAACTTTGTTAATTCGTTTTGAAAGATGTTTTTTTTCCAGTTTCTTTGAAATATCATCCCATTTCTTCGTAGTAATAAATTTGATATGGCTAGTTATAGTTCATTTCATGACGACGATTTGGTAGATTTTCTAAAGTCTGGTGACTATCAAGCGTTTTCTGAAATTTACAATCGGTATTGGGAGAAAATGGCTATCTACGCCATTCGCATAACAAAATCTCAGGAAGAAGGAGCAGATATTGTTCAGGAAATGTTCGTATCCATCTGGAACCGACGCGACGTTATAGATGTTAAAGGCAACCTGCCCGCTTACTTAATTCGCGGCACCAAAAATCTTTCTTTAAAATACCTGGAAAAAAACCTTCGGAAAAACCATTTTATGGATCGGTTGTCTGTTATTACAGATTATTTGACCATAGATGTAGAACAAAACCTATCTGTAAAGGAGCTACAGGATAGTATAGATGCGGCGGTCGAAAAATTGCCTTCCAAAATGAAGCAGGTATATATCCTCAGCAGATGTGATCAGCTTACACACAGAGAAATTGCCGAGAAACTGGGGCTTGCGCAAACAACCGTTAAAAAACAGATTAATAATGCCCTAAAAATTATATATACATCTGTAAAACCTACTGTTGTAGTCATTTTGTCTATAGTTTCATCTCATTTTCTTCGTGAACTTTAAAAAAAAAAGTAAAAAAAATCTACTACCAAACTGCTTTTCTGAGAATATACCTAATAAAAGGCCAATCAGTTGATCTATGAATCGCAAGCAAGCGCAACGTTTATTGAAAAAGTATCGGGAAGGTTTGTCAACGGATTTGGAAAATCAAATTATTGATGAATGGATAAAATCTGAGTATATGCTAGGTAGCTGGGAGATAACGGACGAGGAAAAAAAAATACTTAATCTTAAACTAAAATCCAGAATAGATAAGAAAAAAAAATCTTCAGTAGTTTTTTCTTTAGAAAAAATGAAATATCGGATAAGCGCGGCCGCGGTGCTGTTCTTGTTTATTTTTGCAGTGATCTATTTCAATGGAAAAAAGGTTGATCAGGTTATTGTATACGCTAATGATATACAGCCTGGAGGCAACAAAGCCTGGCTTACCCTTGCTGATGGTAAAAAAATAGATCTTTCAAAAGTGGATAGCGGGGCAGTAATTGTGCAACAGGGCGTGCAAATTTTCAAAATGGGAGATGGAAAAATTTCATTTCGGATTAAACCATCAACTTCAGATCACACCATCGGATATAATACGATTGAAACCCCGAGAGGTGGCCAATACCAGATTGAACTGCCAGACGGAACAAATATTAGGCTGAATGCGGCATCAACAATCCGATATTCGTCTGATTTCATGCAAGCAGAGCAACGTATTGTCGAATTAGAAGGAGAAGCTTATTTCGAAGTGACAAAAGACAGACGGCATCCATTCTTAGTCAGAAGCCACCAGCAAGAGCTCCAGGTATTGGGGACTCAATTTAATGTTAACGCATACGCGGAAGAGAAACGCGTAGAAACCACCTTGGTAACCGGAAGCATAAAGCTACACTTCACTAATAGTGAACACCGATTTTTACAGATTAAGCCTGGAGAGAAAGCTACGCTGAAGGGCCAAAATTTTGAGTATACCGCGCTGATTTAGAAAAAGATTTGGCATGGAAAAATAACCTGTTCGTTTTTAAAGATGAAAGCCTTGAGCAGATCATGACGGAGATAGCAAGATGGTATAATATAGATGTGGTATTTGAAGGACAGGTTTCATCTAGCCCTTTCGAAGGATCCATATCCAAATTTAAAACGATATCCGAAATACTAAGAAAATTCGAATTAACGGGAAATGTACATTTTAAAATAGACGGAAGGAGGGTTACCGTTATGCCATAAATCTACACCGTAGATTTGGAAAAGAATACCAGGAACGACTCGAACCGCTCCTGGTGGTAAATCTGGATCTATCAAAATATTGCAGTTACTCAATTATTAACCAATCCAAACCAAACAAATGTATGAAATTTTACCTCAAATTTCGATGGGATCGTGTTGCATTAATACCCGCAATCCGACGTCTGAAACTTAAAAAAGCGATCATAGGGATTCAATTAACATGCTTCATAATCTTAATTACGTTAGTACAAGTTAGCGCAGTCGGCTTTAGCCAAACCGTAACATTTTCTAAAACAAAAATTTCTTTTAAAGAATTGTTTGACACAATCAAAGGTCAAACCGGATACCAGTTTTTGTACCAGATAGATGAATTTAATCCTTCTAAAAAAATTAATCTGAATACCACAAACTTGTCTTTAAAGGATGCACTTAAAACAGCATTTGATGGCCAACCATTTACTTTTTCTATTGATCAACAAATCATTGTTGTACACCGGAAAGAAAAGGGAATTGTAGAAAAAGTTATGAACTACCTCCAGGCAATTGATGTTCATGGAAAGGTTCTGGATGAAAAAGGCGAACCACTTGCAGGTGCAAATATTAAAATAAAAGGAACAAACAGGTCTGTAACTACAAACGCAAAGGGCGAATTTCATTTTTTAAATGTTGAGCCCGGTAAAACGCTCGTGATCCGGTACGTTGGCTACGAAGCAGAAGAAGCGATTGCTACAGAAGACCATATGAATATTAGCCTTCACCCTTCATCCGATAATTTAGAAGAAGTAAGCATAAAAGCCAATACTGGTTATCAGCTTTTACCAAAAGAGCGTGCAACCGGCTCAATAGATGTGGTTGGCGCGGATAAATTCAGAAATAAAATCCAAACGAACGTTTTAGAAAGATTAGAAGGTCTTGTGCCTGGCTTGATGATGATTAATGGCGTAGATAACGGCAGTGATGATGGATTAACAATAAGGGGTGTTTCTACTTTATTCGGTACGAAAAGACCGTTAATTGTAGTTGATAACTTTCCCATTGAAGGAGATATCAGTACCATAAATCCCAACGATGTGGAAAGTATAACAGTATTAAAAGATGCAGCAGCAGCGTCCATTTGGGGTGCGCGTGCGGCTAATGGAGTGATTGTAATTACCACAAAACATGGCCAGAAAGGTGATATAAAGTTTACGTATACCAACAGTTTTCAATTTCAACCTAAACCTAATCTGAATTATTTGAATCGAACAAATTCTGCAGAGGACATTGCTATTGAAAGTCAATTACTGTCTTCTGGTATTACAGAAAATTATTTTCGAAATACCCAAGCAGCATATTCTAAGTTCACTTCTTTATATATGAAATATATGGCTGGCCAGATTACTGCTGATGAGTATGCTGCCAGTACTCAGAGTTTGAGTCAGCTCGATAATACCCAGCAGATAAAAGATCTTTTAATGCAAAATCCTTTTACCATGAATCATAGTCTTTCATTTAGTGGGGGTGATGATAAAAATCAATATTATGGTTCTGCAAATTTTACAAATAGGAATGGATTTGACCTTAAAGATGAAAATACGATTTATAATGCATTTTTTAAAAGCACGCATAAAATTGGAAAAAGGCTAACTTTAGGGTTAAATGTAAACTTGAATACTAGTAATGGTACAGGGGCACCAGTTTCCTCTTTAGGTGTTTACAATACAAAAGCATATAATATGCTACAGGATGAGAACGGAAATCCGATGTCTATTTCAATGGCTGGTTATTCTAATCCTACTTATGTAGCCGATTACGCAGCTTATGGTTTTGGTGACCAATCTTTTTATCCTTTACTGGCAGTTGATCAAAAGGAGATTACCAATAAAACCACAGCACAGCGTTTCCAAGCAGAATTGAACTATAAAATTATTGACGGAATTAGCTTTAACTTGAGTTATCAGCTGGAAAAATCAAATTCGTACAACAAAATATATACACTGGCAAATGAATCTGCTCTAATGTCGCTGGTTAGTGCATATGTTACGCCAACATATCTATCCAATGGTGAAATAGCAACTAATGCCGATGGTACGTTGATTAATCCAGTTTATAATATACCACAAGGAGGCTTACTTCAAGAGACACGTGCAGATGCAAGTGCATACACTTTAAGGGGTGTTTTAAATGTTGATAAAACTATTGCTTCTGATCATCAGATTTCTGCCGTAGCGGGGTTTGAACAAAGGCGTGTATGGGGTTCTAGTACTTATGTTTCAAAATATGGGTATGATGATAATACACTACAATTTATTGAACTTGATAAGCAAAGACTTAATAATCTTAGTGATATTTTAAATCCATATAACCCAGGATATTATAATATTCCTGGTGATGCAGTAACATATATAGAAGATCGTTATATTTCAATGTTTGCTAATGCAGCCTACACTTACAAAAAAAAATATGTGTTAAGTGGAAGTTTCAGAATTGATCAGACAAATCTGTTTGGAACAGATCCAAAATACCGATACAAACCATTGTGGTCAACAGGTTTAAGTTGGATTGCTAGCAATGAAGATTTCTTAAAAGATAACTCCATCATTAACAGTTTACAAGTTCGTGCAACCTATGGGCTAAATGGTAATATCCCGAAAAACTCAGGTCCATTTTTAATTGCTACAGCTACAATAAATCCAAATAATAATTTGCCAGCAAATAGCATTACTTCTCCGGAAAACAGCGCTTTAAGATGGGAAAAAACAGAGGTTACCAACTTTGGTTTAGATTTCGGGATTCTTAATAATAGAATTTCCGGAAAATTCGATTATTATTTCAGGCGGAGTACTGATTTATTAGCAGAAACAGCTGTAAATCCAACACTTGGTTTTTATACGGCTGTATTGAATACTGCAAGTATGAAAAATGATGGATTTGAGATTCAGCTTACTACAAAAAATATTCTGAATAAAAATTTTCAGTGGTCATCTAACTTTACTTTTTCAAGAAATAATAATAAAATAACGGAAGTCGCATTGTCATCAAGTTATACAAGTTCAAGAGATTTGGCGAGGAATCCACCCTATGTAACAGGTTATCCTTATGGAAGCTTATTTAGTGTACGTTATGGAGGATTAACTAACGATAATGGACAGCTTTATTTGCTGGATGCGAACGGTCAAATACAACCGGATGTACTAACCAGTGATCTTAACTTTGCTTATTATACGGGTAGTACTCGTCCGGTGATGAGTGGTGCTTTTGGAAACGTGTTTAATTACAGAAATTTTGAGCTGAGTTTTATGTTTGCCTTTTATCTTGGTCATGTTAATCGGCAGGCTTTACCTGAAGACTTTCTTACTGCTAATGCTTATAATGGTCGCTTATCAGAAGCTTGGATACAATCTGGAGATGAACTTGTAACACATATTCCAAATGTGTTGTGGGACAGTTCCGATTATTATTATGCGAGAGCATATTATAGTAATTATCTTGATGTGGAAGTTTTCGATGCATCTTATGCAAAATTGAGAGAGGTTATTATGACTTATACATTTCCTCAAAAAATATTTGCCAAAGCAAAATTTATTAAGGGTCTTCAAATTAATGCTCAAGCCCGTAACCTTTGGACAATTACAGCAAACAACTTAGGAATTGATCCTGAAGCATTCTCAAATGGAGTGCGTACACTGCCAATTTCTCCAACTTACGCTTTCGGTGTTAATTTAAATTTTTAATTATGAAAAGAGTTTATATTTTGTTTCTGACTATAATACTTTCATTGCAGTTTGGTTGTCAGAAATACTTGGATATACAACCCAAGGGCTACTTGATCCCGTCTACTGTTGAGGATTATGAGCGTATTTTGAATAATAGAGATTTGCAATGGTCTATTTCTACCACTTTAGATATTTTATCAGATGACTCTTACATCTGGAGCGTAGAACCTCCAAATATTCCTGTAAACAGTACAAATCAAGCATATCAATGGAGTGAAGATATTTTTTTAACTGCATCAGAATTACAGGATTACTCATTCTATAATCGTTTGTATGAAAATATCTATCAATATAATGCGATAATAAATAATATAGACAATGCTACTGGCGGAACTTTATCTAGAAAAATAATAGCAAAGGCCAAAGCAAAAGTATTACGTGCATTTTCTTTTTGGTACTTAGTCAACTTGTATGCCAAGCAATACAACAATTTAACTGCGTCTGCAGATTTAGGAATACCATTAATAATGGGTACAGATCTTAATCAGGAAATTCCTGGGCGGGGAACCGTTCAGCAGGATTTTGATTTCATTTTGTCGGAAATAAATGAGTCGATCCCATTATTGCCAACCAGCGGTTCAAATTTATTCGATTTAGATCAGCGAGGGGCTTACGGAATACTTGCAAGAATTTACCTCTCAATGGAAAATTATCCTGAAGCGGGTAAGGCTGCGGGCGAAGTACTCGCAAGAAACAATACTTTAGTCGATTACAATAGTTATTATGCTACTTATAATAATCGTGGTCTAACTTTCATTTACATGAGCTCAACTAGTCCATTTAGTACGGGACAATCGCCAGAAGATATTTTTATACGTTATTACAATAGTTCAAGAGGAATGGCCGGAAATGGAATAGCACAATCTGTTGTTAATTTATTTCCAGATAACGACTTGAGGCGTGTGTCTTTGACTCCAGAATCAGTATGGACTGCTACCCCCGGTGTATCTACTGGGAATTATTATTATATGTACTATATATTGTATCAGTATAGCATAGGAATTACGGTTCCTGAGATGTATTTGATTAGAGCAGAAGCCAATGCCCGTGCCGGAAATATTGCTGCGGCTTTAAATGATGTGAATACTTTGAGACGTTACCGTATTAAAACTAGTGAATACCAAGAGATAACAGCATCTACAGAGACTGAGGCTGTTCAAACGGTTCTTCTTGAAAGACGTAAAGAGCTGCTTTTTAAAGGCGCAAGGTGGTTTGATATGCGAAGACTAAATGCAGATCCTGTATATGGATTCACGCCACGTCATTATTTTGCAGATGGTACATTTGTAGAACTTATGCCCAATAGCAATCGTTATGTACTTCGTTTTCCTCAATCTGCCGTTCAACAAGGAATAACTCAAAATCCATAATTTTATTAAACGATGTAATTTCATATGAAAATAAATTTAATATCCACCATATTAGTATTATTTGGCAATGTACTATTTGTTTCAGGGCAAAAGTTATCTCTGGAAATTCAATCGATTGCAGATCCAGATCCAGAAATCGAAATTCTTACACCAATTAATCGTCTTTATTTTGAAGCAAATACAAAAAAATATGTACTAGATAAAAATTATAAACTGCAATTAGAGATAGATTCCATAGGGCCCGGCACTGTTCAATTAACCAAGTCGTTTAGTAATTTACATATCCTTTATCTTGGAGGAGATGAACATTACACGTTAAAGTTTATGGGCGAAAGGCAACCATGGAAAATAGAAGGAACTAATGCCGAAGGACAATTGTTATTTAACAGGCTATTTAGAGATAATACAAGGACTCGGTATGCGAAGCTGGATTCAATACCTAAAACGAGTGATCGAGTGGCTTATGTTTCTCAATTAATAGAGATAGATATTCAGAAATTTAGAATTTTATTGGATTCTGGAAAAATATCAAAGCCTTTTTTTGAAGAGGTTGAAAAGCAAGCTGATGTGTATTATCGTTTGTTGCTGGCAACCGATATGTTCTTTATTTCCCAAGGTTTTAGTGAGCCTAAAATTGATTTTGATAGCACGCACCTGGAAGTGCTTAAAAATGCCGTCTCTGTTATTTCTGACAAATGGGTGCAGTCCTCGCATCTATATCCTGCATTGCTTGATCGTTATATTAGTTACCTAAAGTTGCAAGCTAAATCTGAGGGGAAAGATATTGCGTATAGTCTGCAAAAATATGGCGAGAATTACGGTATGTATTGCATAAATTTAATCCGTCAGCAATTAGATGTTGAGAAAGCAGAAATTCCTTGGGCAACTTTTATGGTTATGGGTATTATTAATAATTTAAATGAAAAGGAATGGTTGTCAAACTTCGAATCTTTCAAAAATTTGTATCCTAATAGCCCATTAATCAATAAAATATCTCCATTGGTAGATAATGTACGTTTATTCCATTCAAGACTTGAAGAAAGGAATAGTTCTGTGAATTTTATTGAAAACTCTGATTCTATAGAGGATTTTGAAGAGCTTGGACTACGGACAAAAGGAAAAATTACTTATGTAGATTTATGGGCAACTTGGTGTGTTCCTTGTCGGGAAGAGCTTCAATACAGTATTAAACTACATAATGATTTTGAAAAAATTGGGGTTCAGCCTCTTTATCTTTCAATAGATGTGGAGAATAAGGCGCAAGCTTGGAAAAATATGGTACGGGGCTTGGAATTAAAAGGCCTAAATATGAGGGCAAGTACTCGTCTCAATAAAAATTTAAATCAGCTGGTTCCTAAATTTACCGGAATTCCCAGGTATATTATTCTAAATAAAGATGGAAAGGTTGTGAACTGGGATGCAAAAAGACCGAGTGATGGCCAAGCTTTATTAGACCAATTGAAAAGTATCCATTAGCTTTCTGGTTTAGTTTTTCTCTCTCCTTTGCTTAATTTAAAGGGAGAGAGAAAAATTGTATTTGTGTTAAAATTGATCGCATCTGCTTAAAGTCATCCGCAACCCAATGTTAATACAACTCTTTTAAGGAACATTGCCACCTCAAAAAATATAAATAATACTTTCGATTTAACATTCTGTAAGGCTGATTCACCGAAAGCTCCATGAGTTGTGTAAGTCATTTATTATCAACAGATTCCAGTACTTTTGCCATTTCAACGCGGCTAAACATATTCAGCAAAACGGCTTTGTTTCACCATCCCTTAAAATCAGATCGTAACTTTATAAAATCTTATTTTCCAGTAGCTCACCTTTAGCCAAAAGGGATTAGTTTAAGGCGCTATATTGGTGTTAATTTCCGATATTCTACGTTTTAATTCTAAAGGTTATATCACTTTTTGATGGACGCATTAATTTCTGTAATTGCAGATGCCTGGAAAATCCCAAAAAACAAGGAATCGGGTTTACTTTTCACCGAATCTATTTTGGTGGAGGGTAAATATTGCGCAGCTGCTTTATAGGTAATTCCCGGAAAATAGGAGAATAAAAAGCAGTATTCTTTCAAAAAATATCGACTGTGTCTCATTAGCTCTGCTCACGCCAATAATATTTTTAGGTTTAAAATTAGGCTTATTTTTGCGCGTCTTGTAGAGATGCATTGCCCTGCTCAACTTCTATCTCTTTAATGGTTACGGCATAATGGTTTGGGCGGATTTCCGATCCATAAGTTAGCGCATATGACCGGGTAAATTCAGCGCCAAAATACAAAATAATAGAGGAGTAGTACGTCCACAAAAGTAAGACAACCAATGATCCGGCAGCGCCGAAGGTTCCGCCAACATTGCTTTGTGAGATATAAAATGAAATACCGAATTTTCCAATCATAAACAAAATGCCTGTTACAATTGCCCCGGAAATTACATCTCGCCATTTAATATCTGCATCAGGCAATACTTTGAAGATTACGCCAAATATTGTTGTAATTACACCGAGCGTAATAATCAAGTTTAGAATATAGAATACAATAACTGAAACATCGGCGAAACGGGCTTGTAAGCGTGCACTAAACCCATCCAAAACCGATGTAATGGCGAGTGACACCAGCAATAAAAATCCAAGACTAACAATTACCGAGAAAGACAAAAACCGGTTTTGAAGCATTTTTAACCAACCGCGTTTAGGTTTTGGTTTTATGCCCCAGATGGTGTTTATGGAATCTTGAATGTCGGCGAAAACACTTGTAGCGCCAATAAGCAATGTGAAAATTCCGATTATAAAAGCAATTGTGCTTTTGTTACCTATTGATGCTTTTTGAATAATATCTTGTAGTTGCAAAGCCGTTTCGCTTCCAAGAAATCCCTTTAACTGATCAAAAATCTGCCCCTGTGCAGCTTCCTTATCCAAAAAAATCCCGCAGAGGGAAATGATAACCACTAAAAGTGGCCCCATTGAAAATACGGTATAATAAGCGAGTGAGCCACTAATTTTAGTCACTTTGTGGTCAGTAAAGCCCCCGAAGGCTGATTTTACAACCTCTACTATTCCTTTAAATGTTACTTTATTTTTCATTTTTATCTCAGATTTAGTAGGTAAATTTTGACTGTTTTCTATCTCAGCTTCAACTTTGACTGGCGATATTTTAAAGCTTTCTGGTTTTTGAGCTGCTGGCGCCTTTGTTTTCGGCCTTAAAAATTTTTTAATGGCAAATTTTACAGCAGTTGACAGCAAAATCCGGTTTAAGAAACCAGCTTTTTTAAACAGAGTTTTATCTAGAAAATGGGCTGCAGTAGCAGGAATAAATTTTTGTCCAGGGTCTGCCAGAGCATCCATCTGCTGTTCCAGTTTGGGTTTAAATAAACTTGGAATAATTTCGCCTGTATCTGTTTTGCGAAGTTCCATAACCGATTTCATGATTTTTGTGTCACTCATGCGGATTTCCTGGGCCAGGCTTTCACTGTAATTCCGTAAAATTTTAAGACTTCTCGTATCTTTTCTAGTGATCATGATCTGCGAAATGTTTTTTGAAGTATCTGCCGATACTAAAGTTCATAATTGCGGGTTCGATGAGTTTTTTACTGCTTTTAAGTACTACAAGAGCCACTAATGCATAAACCAACGTTAAACCACCGAAACCAGTTGCATAACTGTGGAATATATCAGAAAGAAAAAAACCGAGGGTGATTGTACCAAATAAAAATGCCAGAATAAGAGATACTGCAACAATTATGTGGGTTAAAAGGTCTGCGGTAATGCGCGATGCTTGTACAACCACATTAAGCTTAATTTGTTCAAACCTCAGCTGGGCATTATTTTTTAATTCGCTGAATATTGACTGAAGATTTTCTGTACTTTGTTTATCCATAGGCTAAAAATATGAACACGACAATTTGTTTTGTGGTGCGCGCTCGTCTTATTTTTAACCGCTTTTTTTCTGATATTGTTTTTATTTTCTGAAAGCGATTGATAACAAAAGCTAAGTGTTTTAAACCACTGAGCGCACGGAGAATTCCACAGCGCAGCAACGTGGGAGGGGTTTGAGGTGTTAATTTTAGAAATTTTTAGCTAACAACGAAGTAATTATTAGCGCGAAAGCCGCCCCGATTTTTCGGTGGAGCAATCTATTTCTAATAAACTGCCTTTGTATTTTATGATAGTAAACTAAAGGAAAGTTGACTACCAACCGTACAGCGTTACACGAAAGTAATTGAGTAAAAAACACCAAAAAAAGTAATGTTATTTTGCCAAGGAAGCACAGAGGTCACGGAATAGGAGAAGCGTTTGTCTTTTAACTTTCGCCTTTAACCTTCCAGCTTTCACCATTTACTCTGTTACTTCTACTTTGGGTTTATGCTCGTCTAAAGATAGTTGCTTTCTAGGTCTTACAATTACACGCAAAGTTGGATCATTTGTTAAAAAGCTCCACATCCAATTCATTGAAAGTTTTACTTTATTCCTGAAACCGGCAATTGGGATAATATGAATAAAAAGCCAAACCATCCATGCGATAAAACCTTTGAAAAATCCCTTAGGTAAATCTACAACGGCCTTGTATTTGGCAATAATTGCCATTGATCCTTTGTCGAAATATTTAAATGGCTGCATTTGTTTTCCATTATTCGCACCGGACAGGTTACGGGCAAGAAATTTCCCCTGTTGTATTGCCACCTGTGCCAGTTGCGGATGTCCTTGCGGAAACTTTTCATCTGATAATTGCATACATTGATCGCCAATACTATACACATCTTCCATTCCGTTTACGTGATTATATGCGTCTACCAAGAGCCGGTTACCGCGGGTAATAGACTCAGAAGGAATGCCAGAAATTTTTCTCGCAATTACTCCAGTAGCCCAAATTAGTGTATTTGATGGTATTGTGCTGCCATCTGATAGGGTTACATTTTCACCGTCGTAATCGTTAACGCGTTTTCCCAATACAATATTTACACCCAATTTGTGTAAAATATGATAGGCTTCGGCCTGACTTTTTTCACTCATCGGGCCAAGAAGTGCATCTCCGCTATCAATTAAATAGATGTTTCCTACACGGGAAGTTGCCTCCGGATAATCTTTTTTAATAATATTTGTGGCCATTTCTGCGAACATACCGGCAAGTTCTACACCAGTTGGGCCGCCGCCTGCAATTACCAGATTGGCATGCCTTTTCTTTTCCTCAGCATCTGCAAGACGTACCGCACATTCCATTTGAATAAGAATATGATTTCTCATTTGTAATGCGTCATCAATTGTTTTCATTGGAAGTGCATACTCTCTAATTTTTTCGTTTCCAAAATAATTCGTTTCTGTACCCATTGCCAGAACCAAAATATCATAATCTAACTGGCCGGAATCAGTAATCAGGATTTTTTTTTCGGCATTAACTTCTATTGCTGAGCCCATAAAATAACGAACAGGCTGATCGTGAAACATTTTCCGGAAAGGATAAATAATATTTGACGACTCTATAAATGCTGTAGAAACCTGATAAAGGAGGGGCGGGAAAAAATGATAATTATTCTTGTCTACAAGTGTAATCGAAAAATTATTGGTTTGGGCAAGTTTTTTGGCAAGGTTTAGTCCGGCGAAACCTCCGCCAGCGATTACAACGTGTTTCTTGGTTTTCATATCTGAACAGCAAAATAAATATTCACAAATTTTAACAAATGCCTATCCTAAATGTTTTTTGGATGTTGCTGGTGGTAAATGTACAATACTGTGAAGTCAAATGTGAAGCTATTCTAAACTATGACATAGATTATGCATTATTAAGAGAATTGACAACTATTTTGATGAACTGATGTTGTACAATTTGATGGAACCTAATCAGATGCAAAATTACTTTACCGGAACAAGTGGACTGTTGTTGCCCGTTCCTAATAAAACGTTCTATCCCAAAGAATTTCAAGAAAAATCACGACTTAACTACTACAGTTCACTGGTGAATAGTATAGAAATTAACAGCTCTTTTTATAAAATTCCAAGAAACATTACCGTAGAAAAATGGACGCGTGAGGTGCCCCGCCACTTTGCGTTTAGTTACAAATTGTTTAAAGGCGTAACACATGCCAGGGATTTGAATTACAATACACAAGATCTGCATGAATTTATACAACAGATTGACAGTGTAAAAGAACACCGGGCTTGTTTACTGGTTCAATTTCCACCCAGTATCCGCATAACACATTTCAGACAAATTGATCATTTAATTAGCGAAATCAAAAGTCTTGATGCATCTGGAAAATGGAAAATAGCGATAGAATTTCGCCATGAATCCTTGTATATACCTGAGGTTTATGAATTGCTGGAAAGCCATCAGGTAGCATTGGTTCTACACGACAAAACATCCTCTATTTCTCCATTTATTGAAAGCGATACAAACTTCAAGTATTTGCGTTTTCACGGTCCAAATGGCAATTACCGAGGTAGTTACGATGAGGGTTTTTTGAGCGAATATGCAACATACATCTCCGAATGGCTATCAGAAGGCAAACGCGTATACAGTTATTTTAACAATACAATGGGCAATGCCTTTCAAAATCTGGCTTATCTGCGCCAGTCTATCGTCGACAAATTAAAATAAACCGTCAGAAACTTTCTAGAAAATAATTTCAAAGCTTTGCAAGCACAGGTCAAACGTTTGTCTTGAATTGTATCAAAATCAATAGAAAAAAACATTCTTTACAGTTGTTATATTAGGTGAAAACCAGATAAAAGGAATTCAAAAACAGTAAATTTCTGAATTGCTAAACCGATCAAATCAAACCAAATATTCTAACTATGTTTCGTACCAGTTGCATTTTAATTTTAGTTTTTGCCTCCCTCATCCAGGTAGCATTCGCTCAAGATGTGATTTCGGTTATCCCAAATCCAAAGCAGGTTCGTTTGCAAAAAGGAGTATTAGAACTGCATCCCGGCTTTTTCATATCGGCCAATGATGATCGTTTAAAACCACAAATTAGCTATTTGCAGAAAGCGGTGTTTGATTTGAACGGAATTTACTCTGCTGCCACAGAAAAGGCAGAATCAAGCATATATCTGGTATTGAAACATGCTGCTCCGCACAAAGCTACAGAAGCTTATACTGTAAAAATTAATCGGACTCAGGTTGTAATTGAAGCTTCGGCTGCTGAAGGGATTTTTAACGGCATACAAACATTGTTGCAAATAATTCGATCTTCATCGGAAAAAAATAAAGTGATTTTGCCACAAGTTGAGATCCACGATGTACCTGAATATTCGTGGCGTGGCCTTATGCTTGATGAGTCCAGACATTTTTTTGGGATGGAAAAAGTGAAATCTATTCTGGATTGGATGGCGCTTTATAAATTAAATCGTTTCCATTGGCATTTAACAGATGAGCCTGGCTGGCGTTTAGAAATCAAGAAATATCCAAGATTAACGCTTGTTGGAGGTATCGGCAGTTTTACTGATCCCGATACGCTTGCAAATTATTATACACAGCAGCAAATTAAAGAAGTTGTGGCTTATGCTGCGGAACGATTCATTACTGTAATTCCAGAGATTGATATGCCCGGACATGGAACAGCTGCAAACCGCGCTTATCCGGAGTTTTCCGGTGGAGGATCGAAAGATCATCCTGATTTCACATTTAATCCCGGATATGAAAAAACGTATGAATATCTGGCCAATATTTTAAAAGAAACACAAATTCTTTTTCCAGGGCAGATGATTCATCTTGGTGGAGATGAGGTTAGTTTTGGCAACGAACAATGGAATAAGGATCCGTTGATAAGCACCCTGAAAAGTCAGTTCAATTTAAAAACCAACCTGGATGTAGAAAAATACTTTATTAAACGTATGGCAGATTCTGTTTTTGCCTTTAATTCTAAAGTTATTGTTTGGGATGAGATGGTGAATGCGGGTTTACCAAAAGACAAAACAATTGTGTTTTGGTGGCGACATGATAAACCACAGCAATTAAAAGAAGCGCTGAAATCGGGGTATCAGACCGTTTTATCCCCGAGATTACCTTTGTATTTTGATTTCGTGCAAGACAGTACACATAGGTTTGGGCGAAAGTGGGGCAACAAATTTAATGATATTCTTTCCGTTTATAAGTTTGCCCCGAATCAATATCTGGAGAAGGGATTTTCAAAATCAAATATATTAGGTATACAAGCTAATTTATGGACCGAAACCGTACACAATAATCAACGTCTTGATTATTTGTTATTTCCGCGTATTGCGGCACTTGCGGAGGCGGCGTGGACAGATCAGAAAGATAGAAACGAAAAACAATTTCTCATTCGTCTTCAGCCACATCTTACCTGGTATCAGGAATCCGGAATCAATTATTTCAACCCATTTCAACCCTTACAAATAAAAGAACCGCAGGGCAGAAGTAAAGCAGCCCCCAAATATATAGATTGATGAAAAGATATATTTTAACTTTAGCTTGTTCACTTTTCAGTTTTTTCGGCATTGCTCAAAACGTTGACTGGACAAGTTTCATGGAAAAACAGGCGTTGAACTGGAATACTCTTGGCAAAAATTACTACGAAGGTGCATTGTTGGGTAACGGTCTCTTGGGTATAAACCTTTATAGCACCACAAGTAATGTATTACGTTTTGATATCGGCAGAAAAGATGTGATAGACAACCGCGACAAACTTTACCCTAACGTAAATAAACTTTTTAACCAGGCACGCTTGCCAATTGGTCATTTTGATTTAAAGACCATTGGAACGATCACAGACGCTCGGCTTCGTCTCGATATTTATAACGCAAAGCTAATGGGTAAAGTTGTAACAGATTCAGGAACGATTGAAATAAGCGCTTATGTTTCTGCTGTTCAAAATGTGATGGTTATCGAGTTTCAAAAAACCAGAAATGAGCGTTCTAGTCAACTTATCTTTAAACCCGGACGCAGTATTAGCCCGAGGTATTTACAAGATTATGTGCAAAACAAACCAAATGATTATCCAGATAATCCGCCCTTTAAGGTTTTGAGTGAGGATAAGTTTACGGTTTATCACCAACCTTTACTAAATGGCGGCGGGTATGCGACTGCATTCAAAATTGACAAAAACGCACGGCGCGAACAGATTTTGATTGGAATTGGTTACGATGGTGACAACAGCACTGATGAAGTTTCTGCAGCAAAACAAGATATTCGCAGTTTTGAACAGCTTGATGATGCGAGGAATGAAACAAACCACAGAAAATGGTGGAACCAGTATTTCAAGAAAAGTTTTGTATCGGTTCCGGATAGACGAACGGAAAGTTTTTACTGGATTCAGTTGTATAAGTTGGCCTGTCTGACGAGAGCCGATAAACCAATTATAGATTTGATGGGGCCATGGACAAATACAACACCGTGGCCAGCAATTTGGTGGAATTTAAATACACAATTGACTTACTCTCCTTTATTTACAATTAATCATGCTGAACTGAGCAAACCCTTATGGGCCTCTTTCGAAATCAATAAACAGAATTTAATTGCCAATGTTCCTCAACAGTGGCAAAGTGATGCTGCTGCAATCGGACGAACATCCAGTTATGATCTGGTTAGCAAAATTACAGATAAGGAAATTGCAAATGGCAGCTTTGAACCCGCAAATTTAACCTGGACACTATATTATTTTTACCAATATTATCTACACAATAAAGATCAGTCCGTATTACGTAATCAGCTATTCCCACTATTGAAACGATCCGCAAATTTTCTAATTCGTATTCTGGAAAAAGATGATAAGGGCGTCTATCATGTGCGAAATTCCTTCTCGCCCGAATATAAAAGTGCCATTGATGCCAACTATACACTTTCTACATTGAAATGGGCATTAACAACACTGATAGAGTTAAATAAAGAGTTGAGACTGAAAGACCAGCAACAAGCAAACTGGGAAATGATTTTAGAAAATTTGGCTCCTTTTCCTCAAGATGAAACAGGCTTCACTATAGGTAAAGATGTTCCGCTTACCAGTTCGCACAGACATTACTCTCATTTGCTCATGATTTATCCCTATCATTTGATTAACTGGGAAAATAAATCAGACAGGCCAATAATAAAAAGATCTTTAGAACATTGGATTTCTTTAAAGGGAGCTTTACAGGGCTATACATTTACGGGCGCAGCATCTATATATGCCACCATGGGAGACGGAAATTCGGCCTTTAATATGCTTAATCAATTGTTTGAAAAATATATACAACCCAATACTTTGTATCGTGAATCCGGGCCTGTAATTGAAACGCCACTAGCGGCAGTTGCATCTATCACTGAACTTTTGATGCAGGATTGGAATGGAAAAATCAGAATTTTTCCTGCTGTTCCCGATGCATGGGAAAATGTTTCTTTCGATAATTTATCAGCATCAGGAGCATTCGAAATTGGCGCAAAACGTGAAAATTCCAAAACAACATATATTAAAGTCACAAGCAAAGCAGGCGGAGAATGTGTACTGCAAACGGATCTGAAACCCAACAAAGTTGAAGATGAAATGCATCAAACTATTCCATTTAAAGTTATTTCTTCCGAAGGGAAAAATACGATAACATTTCAAATGCATAAAGGCCAGACTATAGAAATAAAAAGCCAGACAGCAACTAATGAAACCATTATACCCGTAACGTACACGCAGAATTCCAGTTGGCGCTGGGGCCTGAATTGATTTAAAAAACACTTAAAAATGAAATTAATCATAAGAGCAATTTATGCACTTGTTTTGGTTTTAATTTGTTCAGCACATTTTGCCGTTGCACAAACAAAAGCCATGGATACCATTCCACTAAAATATGGCGCACACCGTTCTGAAAATCGGACCGATAAATTTATGGAGCGGTGGCGGGATTATGGCTTGGGACAGTTTATTCATTGGGGAATTTATTCCATTCCCGGAGGTCATTGGCAAGGCAAAACATATAACGGTGCGGCAGAATGGATTCGGGCCTGGTCTGGAAATACAGCCCCAACCGAGTGGAAGAAAACTTATGATGAATTGTACAAGCAATTTAATCCGGTAGATTTTAATGCTAAAAAATGGGCAAGGCAAGCAAAACAAATGGGAGCCAGATACTTGATATTTACCACAAAACATCATGATGGTTTTTGCCTGTGGCCAAGTAAATTCACCCACTACAATATAAAAAACACGCCCTACAAAAAAGACATTGTAAAACAGGTTGTAGATGCGTATGATGCGGAAGGAATTGATGTTTATCTCTATTTTTCCATTATAGACTGGAACCACACTGGTTATCGCGCTGCTGCGCCTAAAACTACTGTAGATAGTATAGCCTACGAACAATTTAAAGCTTTTACGCGCAACCAATTGCTTGAACTTTTAGAGCGGTACCCAAGTGTAAAGGGATTCTGGTTTGATGGAACATGGGATGCAGCCTGGGTTAAGCAAAGCAAATTTGCTGATGATCTGGAAAAAGAACTCCGCCTAAAACATCCGGGTTTAATTATTGGAAGCAGGTTCCGTGCAGATGAAAATGGAAAGCGGCATTTTGATAGCAATGGTAAACTGATGGGCGATTACGAACAAGGCTGGGAGAGAAAATTACCTGCAAATATAGAAGTATTAAATGGGAGAGACTGGGATTGCGTAATGACAATTCCACCAAATCAATGGGGCTACAATTCGGATTGGAGCTCTTCATACATTAAAACTGCGGCCGATTTGACAGAAATGATGATGAAATCGGTTTCAATGAATGGCAATTTGGTGGTGAACTTCGGTCCAGATGGAAAAGGAAATATTCGCCCCGAAGAAAGTTTGGTTGCTCAAAAACTAGGTGCGTGGATGCAGACAAATGGCGACGCGGTGTATGGGGTTCGTTATGCCGGGCTACCAAAACCTGATTTCGGTTTTTACACCAGGAAAGGAAATACCGTTTATCTCACTGTTTTTAATAGGCCGGTAAATGGTATTCTGCGTCTGGAAATTCCTCGCTCAAAAGAAATTGTTCCCGTAAAGGCACTATTGGAAAATCGTCAAATTCAGATTAAAAGCGTGTATATGGGATTAAGTGGAGATAGAAACCTGTATTACGACTTGAGTTTGCCCACCAATTTTAGTAGCTACGAACCTTTTGTAATTGCTATCGAATTCAAAGTTTCGGAAGAAAGCAAAAAAACAAATGCTGATGCCAAAACGTAGCCATAATTCAAATTTTGCACATGCTAATCTTTATTTACAGGCGAAGTACAATCCGGTACAAAAATAAAATCAAACAACAGATGTTTAATATGAAGCAGATCTACTTAGTAATTTTAGGAATAGCAGCTCTAAATTTAAGTCTTGCGAAGGCACAGGATGTTCGCATTGTGAAAAATTTTAATACCGAATGGGCATTTAAAAAATCAGCAGACAGTAATGCTGTTGATTGGGAAAAAGTTACGCTTCCTCATACATGGAATGCAAAGGATATGCAATTGGGAAAAGACTTTTATGAAGGAGAAGGAGTATACAAAAAGGAACTTAGTTTAGGAGAGGAATATCGAAATAAAAGGACTTTTCTTCGTTTCGGAGGTGTGGGGCAAGTTGCCCAGGTTTATGTCAATGATAAGTTGGTAGGTACGCATAGGGGTTCTTACAGCGCATTTTGTTTTGAAATTACGTATGCGATTCTGCCCGATAAGACCAATAAGATTTTGATTAAAGTAAACAATAAAGCCAGGAAAGATATTATTCCTGTCAACCATTTTTTATTTGGAATCTACGGCGGTATTTATCGTCCGGTAGAGTTAATTGCTACCAATAAGATTAATATCAGTACAACCGATTATGCTTCTCCGGGTGTATATATCTCGCAAAAAGAGGTCGAAAAAACGCATGCAAGTTTTGATATCGCTGTTAAGATAGAGAATACCACAGGAAAGGCAGAAGATATTACAGTAAAAAACACTGTTCTGGATCAGCAAGGAAAAATGGTGTTGGAGAAAGTTTCGCAACATCGTTTGTTAACGCAAAGCAGACAGAAATTTACGCAAATGCTAAACATTTCCAACCCGGAATTGTGGGATGGGTTCAGAAATCCATATCTGTATAAAGTTCAGACTCAGGTGATTCAAAATGGAATAGTGTTAGATGAAGTTATACAGCCGCTGGGCCTCCGCAAGTTTGAGCTGGTTGCAGGAAAGGGGATGTTTCTTAATGGAAAACCTTATTCTATGTATGGCGTTTCCAGGCACCAGGACAGATGGCAGTATGGAAATGCGCTAAGCAACGAACAGCACAAGGAAGACCTGGATTTAATTAAAGAAATGGGTGCAACTACAATCAGGTTTGCGCATTACCAACAGGCAGAATATGTGTATTCGCAATGTGATACTATGGGCTTTGTAATTTGGGCAGAGATTCCTTTCGTAAATACATCTACAGGAGAAGAGGGCGAGAACGCGAAACAGCAGCTTCAGGAGCTGATTTTGCAGAACTATAACCATCCGTCTATTTACGTTTGGGGTTTACACAATGAAGTTTATGGTAAAACACCAGCAGATTATCCTGCAGCGCTAACGCGCGATTTAAATGACCTTGCAAAAAGACTTGATCCGTTCCGGTATACAGTTTCTGTAAGCGGATATGCAGAAATGGATCGTCCAACAAACCTAAATGCAAATATCCAAGGCATTAACCATTATTTCGGCTGGTACAATGGGAAAATAGACGATCTGGAAATGTGGGCAGGCCGTATGGAGAAAAATTATCCTGAAAACTTGTTAATCCTTTCTGAATATGGTGCAGATGGAAATGTATTTCAACAACAGGAGCAATCAACGTTGCCAGAAAAATGGAGCTATATGGCACCGGAATATCCGGAGAATTATGAAACCAAAACCCATGAAAAACAATGGCCGATAATTGCCAGTCATCCAACAATTCTTGCATCATATGCCTGGAACATGTTTGATTTCGCAACGCCAATGTGGAACCGCGGAGGAAATATTGCAAGAAATATGAAAGGTCTGGTTACTTTCGACAGGAAACTGAAAAAAGATGTTTTTTATTGGTACAAGGCAAATTGGAGTAAAGCACCCGTTTTATACCTCACAGAAAGACGAACAACTGAACGCATAAAAGCGATTACACCAGCTACTGTATACTCTAATATAGGTGAACCAACTTTGTATGTTAATGGAAAAAAGATACAAGTTAAACCGGTAAAGCCGGATGTTGATGTGCATTATGTTTTCGAGAATATTTCACTAAAAAAAGGAAAAAATACGATAAAAACTGAAGTTAAAACAGAAGGAAAAACTTATTCTGATACAATTGTCTGGAATTTAAAATAATCCACAAAGTTCTTCAGGAACCGAAAGATATTTTAAAACAATGTGCTTTACATTGCTTGCTTTTATAAATATACATTCGGCATAATTTCCCATGCCCAAGGTTTTTTAAACGTTTTAAAAGTGCGAAGGTGGTTAAAAAATAGAACCTCACTGCTTCGGATATTTGAAATATCCCTTCTGTACATATTACCGAGTGTAGTGGTGAGCTCACGCTCTTTAAAATTGTAGATTCTTTCGGTCATATCGCCAGACTGGTTGTTGTAGTAAAGGTTAATTGCGTTGGTTAAAAACCAATCTTTGTTTTCAAATTTGAAAGTATAGCCCATTTCCCAACGCCACTCGCTGCCACCTCTGAACCGCAGAAACAATTGCTGCTCCTGAATGGCAATTGCTTGCAAAGGATCGCCAAGTTTGCCGCCTTCCTCAGACCTTAAAATAAAATCGTTATTCTGAGTAGAAAGGCGATATATGCCACCTTTATCCTTAAAATAAACGGCAAGAATTCTTGGTCGCTGACGTTCTTTAATTATATCTGTTGTATTGTCTCCATATGCACGTGTTTCGTCTACAGCAGATTCAAATTCAAAAATTAAGGCCAAATCTTCCAGTCCGTCGTTATTCAAATCGCCGTTTGCCTGATCGATAAGATTCCAGTTTTCGGGTTTCAGTTTCGCAACATCTGACCCTTGTGAAGCGACTTTAGGAAAATGGAAAGTCTTTTGAGCAAAAACAGTATTGGATACCAACAGAAAAAGGATGATTCGTAAAAAATTCATGAAGAATAGGATGCGTTTGTGTATTGATAAAACGTGCTTTGCTTGGATTTAGTTTATTGCCGTGGAAATAGGAGACTTCTCAACTTCTATTTTTCTTTCATGTTTTCGGTGTTTCTGTGACAATAAATACAATTTAGTCAGACCCTGTTTTATGTGTAACTCTGTGAATTCTCGGTGCGCTCAGTGGTTGGAAATTGGTAATTGTTATGATGTGGAAAATGTATTGGCTAAAGCAAACGACGCAGCACTCCTTAGTTTCCATCTTTTCCCTTACTTTTGCATAAAATTATTTCTTTTGAAAAACGAGATCTTCATCATTACCCCGCCTTTCACGCAGTTAAATACGCCATATCCGGCATCTGCATATATCAAAGGGTTTCTAAATACAAAGGGAATTGCATCTGCACAGGCAGATTTGGGCATTGAAGTAATTTTGGCATTATTTTCAAAAGAAGGTTTACAACGTCTATTCGATTTCGGCCGAACGCAGAACGAATGGTCTTCTTCAGGACAAAATTCTAAGCGGATTTTCGCGCTGCGAGATGAATATTTAAAGACAATTAATCCTGTTATTTCTTTTCTCCAGGGAAAAAGTCCAACTCTGGCACTACAAATCTGCAGTGGTGATTTCTTGCCTCAGGCCTCCAGATTTGATCAGGTTGAAGAACTGGATTGGGCTTTTGGAGCGATGGGCACTCAGGATAAAGCCAAACATCTCGCCACACTTTATCTCGAAGATATTTCAGACTTTATTGTAGAATGTGTGGATGCCAATTTCGGGTTTAGCCGCTACGCCGAACGTTTGGGCAGAAGTGCCAATTCATTCGACGAAATTTATGAAGTACTTGGTACTTCGCCAAGTTATATTGATTTGGTTCTCTTTGATATTCTGGAAAAACACATTTCCATTAATCAGCCCAAACTCTTTTTGGTTTCAGTACCATTTCCGGGCAACTTATACAGCGCATTTCGTTGTGCGCAATGGCTGAAAAACAATCATCCTGAAATTAAAATTTCCATGGGTGGCGGCTTTCCGAATACAGAACTCCGCTCGCTCTCGGATCCAAGAGTTTTTGAATTTTTCGATTTCATAACGCTTGATGACGGCGAATTACCCATCGAATTGCTCTACCAAAATACCACTGCAGATATACCTGTAGAGATGAAAATGTACAAACGTACTTTTTTACTGGAAGATGGAAAAGTAAGCTATAAAAACGACACGCTGCGAAGTGATTATAAACAGCTGAACGTAGGCACGCCAGATTACAGTGGCTTATTGCTCGATCAGTATATTTCTGTAATCGAAATTGTGAATCCAATGCACCGCATGTGGAGCGATGGACGATGGAATAAATTAACAATGGCACATGGTTGCTACTGGGGGAAATGTACGTTTTGCGATATTTCTCTCGATTATATCCGCGTGTATGAACCTGTTGCAGCCAAACAAATTGTTGACCGTATTGAAGAGCTTTGCTTACAAACCGGACAAAATGGTTTCCACTTTGTGGATGAGGCTGCGCCACCAGCGTTGATGCGCGAAGTGGCACTTGAAATTTTAAGAAGAAAACTGGCTGTAACCTGGTGGACGAACATTCGCTTTGAAAAAAGTTTTACCCAGGATTTATGCGTCTTATTGAAGGCATCTGGTTGTATTGCCGTATCAGGCGGATTGGAAGTCGCATCTGATCGATTACTAAAATTAATTGATAAAGGTGTTACCGTAGAGCAGGTTGCCCGCGTAACAAGAAATTTTACCGAAGCCGGAATTATGGTTCATGCTTATCTGATGTATGGATATCCAACGCAGACCATTCAGGAGACGGTAGACAGTTTAGAAATGGTGCGTCAACTTTTCGAAGCTGGTGTTTTACAATCTGGTTTCTGGCATCAGTTTGCAATGACTGCGCACAGCCCGGTGGGTATGTATCCTGAGAAATTTGGCGTTGTAAAAGAAACTGAAGCAATTGGTTCTTTCGCAAATAATGACATCAACTACCGTGATAAAACCGGAATTGACCACAATAAATTTAGTTATGGATTAAAGAAATCGCTTTTTAATTTTATGCATGGAATCTGTTTCGATTATGATTTGCAAGATTGGTTCGATTTCAAAATTCCACGAACGCGGATTCCTGCAGATTTTATTGAAAAATCTTTGGGTGATGAAGACCAGTTCAGCATAAAACCTACAGCAAAAATTGTTTGGATAGGCGGAAGTCCAAATTTGGAAACCTTTACAAAATCTAAAAAAGGGCGGTCATGGGAAATGGCAAGTTTAACGTTCCACGATAAGAAGGAAAGTTTTACCATACAAACCAGTAAGGAAGAAGGAGAGTGGCTAAACGAAACGTTGAGCAAAGTTGCGCTTGCTGCAGATAAGATTTATACTTTCCAGGAAATTAAAGCAGATTTCGAAACCAACTTGGAAAATTTTGAACTTTTTTGGTTTTCCAAACCAATTAATACGCTTAGAAACTTCGGGTTGTTGGTTCTGTAATCAGTTAACCATTTAAAGAATTAAAGATTCATTTCAGCTCAATTCTTACATTCTTCACTTATGAACTTCGGGTTGTTGGTTTTGTAATCAGTTAACCATTTCAGGAATTTAAGATTCATTTAAGCTCAATTCTTACATTCTTCTCTTATGAACTTCGGGTTGTTAGTTGTGTGATAAATTGACCATTTAAGGAATTTAAGCTCAATTTCTTATATCTTCTTAAATTCCTTAAATGGTTCAAAAATTATTAATCGCAATGCGGAACCGTAAACGTCCAGGTTTCGGATTCGCTTGATGGAATGATATATTCGCTTCCTTTCATATTTTCGAACCACAATTTGCCTCTCAATTTATCGCGGCTGCCTACTTCATTTAATGTTGCGCTGTCATATAATCTTCCGTTAATCATTACATAACGGATTTTTTCTGAGTTGCGGATGTCATCCAATGGATTTGCATCCATAACCACTAAATCTGCAAGTTTACCAACTTCCAATGAACCAATTTCCTTATCCATTCCCAAATATTTTGCACCGTTTAATGTGGCTGCTTTAATGGCTTGCAAAGGAGAAAATCCACCTTGTACAAACATCCAAAGTTCCCAGTGTGCACCCAAACCTTGTATTTGCCCGTGTGCGCCCAGATTTATTTTGGTACCACCGTCTGCAATTTGTTTGGTTGCTTTGGCAATATCGATATGATTGTAATCGCTATATTCAGATGTAGATCTTCTTCTTGAACGCGCATCAATGATAGATCTCGGCGTGAAGGCCATCAGTTTTTCATTTTCCCAAACATTTGTCCGGTCGTACCAATAGTTTTCGCCCCATTGACCACCATAAGCCACAATTAATGTTGGTGTGTAGGCTACATCTGTATTGTTCCATAATGTAGTAACGTCTTTATAAACAGGTAAAACCGGAATACTGTGTTCTATGCCGGTATGTCCATCGGCAACCATATTCATATTCGTGAAAAAAGTAGAGCCACCTTCTGGCACCACTTCCATCTTCAGCTGGCGTGCGGCTTCCAGAATCTGCTGGCGTTGCTCGCGACGGGGTTGATTGTATGATTTTACAGAAAATGCACCAACAGCTTTCAATCTGCGAAGATTTGCCAAAGCATCATCCAGACTGTTAATTACAACTTTGAAATCTCCGTCTGCGCCATATAAAATAGAACCTGTAGAATATACTCTTGGGCCAATCATTCTTCCGGCTTTAAGCATTTCACTCTGGCTAAAAACCATTTCGGTATTGCTTGATGGATCATGGGAAGTTGTAACACCAAAAGCCAGGTTGGCCATATAACTCCAATCGTTTTGAGGCGAAATTCCATCTGGGCTTGTGCGTAAATGCGCATGTACATCCACAATTCCAGGCATAATTGTTTTACCTTGAAGGTCAATTACCTTGGCATTTGCCGGTAAATTTACTTCTGAAGTTTTGCCGATAGCTGTAATTTTATTTCCATCGGTAAGGATTGTTCCATCTTCAATAACTTCATCACCTTTCATCGAAATAATTCTGGCACCTTTTAATGCAACAATTCCTGTCGGAACGTCTGTTTTTAAAATGAGATTAATATCGCTAGATGTTGCTGTTGTTTTAGGCGTAGAACCGTCAAAATTAAACGCACCCGCAACATCAATAGTGAAATATTTTGGTCCGAGTGTCCAATGTAGGTTTTTGCTGTCTGTACTCCATTGCATATACGTTCCGCCATCGGTACTTACTTTCACTACCGGAATAGATTTATTGCTTGCAGAGGCGTCCTGAGCTGTTCCGGTATTAATCATTGGCGTGATGTACACATTAAAAAGCTCATTAAAGGCAAGCCATTTATTGTCTGGACTGATGACAAACTGGTTGGCATATTGTGACGTGAAATGCGTGCGTTCATTCGCTCCGTTTAAATCAATGCTTTTTAATGCTTTTTTGCCGTCGGCATAACTTTGAAAGTAAACCCTGGTGTCTGTATTGTTAAATTGTGGCCGGATCCCGTTTTCAGAAATGAGTGTCTTACTGCCGCCGCCAGCAGGCATCACAAATATTCCGGTTCCTCTGCCGAAATTGTAACCCAGAACATCATTTCCACTGCCTTTTCTAAAAACAATTTTATCGCCTTTGGTAGAATATTGAGGAGAATAGTAAAAACCTTTTTCATCGCTCAACGTAATGGTTTTTCCGGTTTTAATATCTGTTCTCTTAATCGCTCCGCGCAAATCATCGTTCCAAGTGGTGTAAATTACAAATTTTCCATCCGGACTAAATGCAGGCTCAAATTCGAAATCTAAACTCGCCGTTAATCTTTCTGGTTTGCCATTTGGCATTTCCTGTTTATACAAGAAACCTGCTGCGTTGAAAATGATGGTTTTGCCATCTGGCGATGTGCTAAGTTGTCTAAGCATTTTAGCCGTAAACTCGGTGCTGAAAACCTTTTGCTCAAAGTGTAAAGCCTGTTGAACGGTATGTACGGTATTGGCCTGGAAAGGAATATCGGTGTTAATTAATGTCGCAACCTCTACTTTTTTGATCTTTCCATTTGCGTAAAAAACAATGCTTTTGCTATCTGGTGTCCAGGCAAAATTTGGATATACACCAAAAATTGCCCAGGTTTCTTGTTGATCGTGTGATAAGTTATCCTGAACCGGCCATTCTTCTCCGGTTTTAATATTTTGAATAAACAACGTTGATTTGAGTCTTACCCGTTTAACGAAGGCAATAAAATTACCATCGGGAGAAGCTTGCGGTCTGCATGCGCCGCCTTGTTCATTAATTAAGGTTGATAGTTTTCCGGTTGTTAAATCCAGCTGTCTGATGGCATAAATTGTTCCATTGGGATCTTTACTGTATTCAAAGTTTGGACCTGGTGACATATCTTCACTGAAATAGAGAAATTTCCCATCAGGAGAAACGTTTGGTTCGCCGGCATCTTGCTGGTCATTTTTTCTTTTTGTGAGCTGAACACCATCGCCACCATTAATATTATACATCCACATTTCGCCTGCACCTAAAGATCTGCCTGCTGTATAATGTTTTCTTGCAATTAAATATTCGCTGTCTGGCGTCCAGGTTGCATTATTTAGAAGACGAAAGCTTTCCTTGGTAATTTGCTTTTTGTCTGAACCATCTCTCTTCATAATCCAGATATTGTCGCCACCGCTTTTGTCGCTGGTATAGGAAATGTATTTTCCATTCGGACTAAATCTCGGTTGAACATCCCAGGCAATTCCACTGCTGATGGTTTTGGCCATTCCGCCGGCAATTGGCATAATATAGATATCGCCGAGTAAATCAAAAACAATTTCCTGTCCATCCGGACTTACATCTAAGTTCATCCAGGTTCCCTCATTGGTGTTTAGTGTGAACTCCTTTTTGGCACCCTGATAATTCTCAATATCCCATTTTTTTTCCTGGGCATTTGTGGTTAAGAAGACTAAAGAAAGCGCAGATAGTATGTAAAGCTGTTTCATGTATAGTGAAAATTGAATAATTCGTTGATTTTCTTCTGAAGAAGCATTTTATCTGGTAATTGCGTTTTATATTCGGCAACCAGTGTTGGCGATAAGCTTCGGCTTAATTCGTATTCTACAACTTCGTGATCCTGATCTTTGCAGAGTAAAATTCCGATACTGGGATTTTCATTGTTTTTTTTTACATCTCTGTCTAAAGCTTCCAGATAAAAATTTAATTGGCCCAAATGTTCCGGTTTAAATTTATCTACTTTAAGTTCGAAAGCAATCAGGCATTGTAAACCACGATGATAAAAAAGCAGATCGATAAAAAAGTCGCTGTTTCCAACCTGTATTTTATATTCTTCGCCAATGAATAGGAAATCTCTACCAAGTTCTAAGATGAAGTTTTTCATTTGTTTGAGTAACTCATTTTGTAGTTTTCCTTCATTAAAAACTTCAGGAAGATTGAGAAACTCGAAAATGTATTTGTCCTTAAAGATATTTTTGTATCCCGGATGAATTTCTCTCACCACCGGTGAGAGATTTGTATTTCCAATTATTGTACGTTCAAATAGTCCAGAAGATATATGTCTGTCCAACTCGCGTTTACTCAATTTTTCAACTTTACAAATCTCATGATAAAATTTGCGTTCGTTTAAATTCTTTGTTCTTGATAGAATAATCAGGTTATTGGTCCAACTAATTTCTCTCAACAGTGATGAGAGTTTTGGGAAATCTTTATAGCTTTCATAAAACTGTTTCATTCGCCAAAGGTTTTTATCCGAAAACCCCTTTAAATCTGGCTCATTTTTAGAAATATGAAGCGCCAATTCTTTTACAACCGATTGTCCCCATTCTGATTTTTCTACCTTAGCAGATATATATTCGCCAATATTCCAATACAAATTAATCAGTTCGCGATTTACCGACCTTAACGCTGAAGTTCTGGCATTTTTAATGAGCGTTATAATGTCTGCAAATCGGGTTTCAATCATCTGGTTTGGCCTGTGCTTCAAAGTTAATAATCTTTTCTGAAGATGATTTTCCGCCAATTGTAATTATCCTATTGCTTTGCACAGAAATTTGTAGTTTTGAAGCCGCCGATTTTATGACCGCAATAGAGATTTTACAGAAATACTGGGGCTATCCCGCTTTCCGGCCTTTACAGCAAGACATTATTACCGCTGCTTTAGATGGAAAAGATACATTGGCACTCCTTCCAACAGGTGGTGGAAAATCTATATGCTTTCAAGTACCTGCAATGGTTAAAGAAGGAATTTGTATTGTGGTTTCGCCACTCATTGCACTCATGAAAGATCAGGTAGAAAACCTGAAATCCAAAGGTATAGAAGCCATTGCCATTTACGCGGGCATGGGAAAAAGAGAAATCGATATTTTACTAGACAACTGTATTTATGGAAAGATCAAATTTCTTTACCTCTCTCCGGAAAGATTGCTTTCTGAACTTGTTAGAGTGAGAATTTCTTACATGAATGTAAATCTTATAGCTGTAGATGAAGCGCATTGTATTTCCCAATGGGGATATGATTTTCGTCCTCCATATCTGGAACTGGCTAAGCTGCGCGAACTTCTTCCCGGTGTTCCGGTACTTGCCTTAACCGCTACAGCTACAGAATTTGTTCGGAAAGATATAGTAGAGAAACTGGAAATGATAGATGCGCAGGTTTTTGTGAAAAGCTTCGCCCGAGATAACCTCAGTTACGTAGTTTTCGATCAGGAAGACAAATACAAAAAACTTATAGACATTTGCCGAAACGTTAAAGGCACAGGATTGGTATATGTACGCAATCGGCGGGAAACCGCAGAAGTGTCAAATTTCATCAATAGAAACCACATAAAAGCTGATTTTTATCATGCAGGATTGGAGCGTGATGTACGTTTTAAAAAACAGGAAGACTGGAAAGAAAACAAAACCCGCATAATGGTTGCCACGAACGCATTTGGGATGGGAATAGACAAGGCCGATGTGCGCTTTGTAATTCATTTAGATTTGCCAGAAAGTTTAGAGGCATATTACCAGGAAGCGGGGAGGGCAGGCCGCGATGAAAAACGGAGTTATGCTGTTTTACTTGCCAACAAAGCAGATGTGCAAATGCTGGAATCGCGGTACCTCGAAAGTTATCCCACAGCAGATGATATCCGCAAAACCTATCACTACCTCGGAAACTATTTTCAGCTTGCCTTTGGGGCCGGTGAGGGGCTTACGTTTCCTTTCGATTTGGTCGATTTTTGTAAACGATTCAACCTCAGTGTAATCAGAACCATGTCTGTCCTTAAGTTTCTGGAGCATGATGGTTACCTCACTTTTACAGAAAGTGTTTTTCTTCCTTCCAGATTGATGTTTGTGGCTGGCCATGAAGATGTGTATCGTTTTCAAATTGAGAACCGGGCCTTTGACTCGCTCATCAAAACCATTCAGCGGTCTTACGGTGGAGCTTTTGATGGTTTTGTGAAAATCAATGAATCAGATCTGGCGAAAAGAACGGGTAGTTCTTTTAAAGAAATGCATCTGCTACTGAACAAACTTCATGAACTGGAGCTGATTAATTACATTCCGCAAACCGATCAGCCTCAACTTCAATATGTTCGGGCACGGGTAGATATGGACCATTTTGATGTAGATACTAAATACTTATTGTTTAGGAAGGAACTAATTCATAGCCAGGTACATGGCGTAACACAATATACTTCTTTAAATAAATGCAGAAGTATTCAACTGCTGGAATACTTCGGAGAACTGAATGCCGCTAAATGCGGAAATTGTGATATTTGCCTAGCTGAAAAACGAACGGAGAATGCCGGACAATTACAGGATGAGATGGAGTATGAGATTGTTTCTCTTTTACAGCAACACGCTTTAGATTTAGATAGTTTGATGGGCGCGCTTAAAACCGGAGAAGAAAATGGCCGACTAGACACAATACGAGCCTTACTGGATTCGGGAAAAATTAAAACTGACGGCAAAAGATATTATTTATAAAATTTTTGGGCGGAAGAATTTGTATTAGACTTATACAAAAAAATCAGCCATACAAAATTCACAATTCGCTAATACGACATTGCGCAATAAATTATATTTTTGACCATTACCACAAACTGTACATGATAGAAAAAAATAATAAGAAAACGATCCGTTCATGGGCGTTTTTCGATTGGGCAAATTCTGCCTATAATCTGGTTATTACCTCAACCATCTTTCCTGCCTACTATACAATTATTACCACAACGAAAGAACATGGCGATCAGGTCTCATTTTTCGGGCATTATTTCGTAAATACTGCCTTGTCTAATTATGCGCTTTCTTTCGCGTATCTCATAATGGCGATTTCTTTACCCGTACTTTCATCTATTGCAGATCGGCGGGGAAACAAAAAATCTTTCATGAAATTTTTTACCTACCTGGGTGGAGCGTCTTGTATAGGATTGTATTTTTTTAAGCTAAATACGCTTGAAATGGGAATTGTTTTCTTCGTACTTGCTGCTATGGGTTATATAGGAGGCGTGCTTTTCAGCAATTCTTACCTGCCTGAAATTGCCACTGAAGAACACCAGGACCGCGTAAGTGCGCAGGGATTTTCTTATGGATATATTGGTTCGGTTTTACTACAACTCATTTGCTTCCTTTTTGTACTTAAACCAGAATGGTTTGGCATTCAGGATGCATCTTTTCCTGCAAGATTGTCGTTTTTACTGGTTGGGATCTGGTGGATCGCATTTTCTCAGATTCCGTTCGCTGTTCTACCTGCAGGAATTCCTCAGGAAGGGAAAGTTAAGACCAATATTTTAAAAGACGGCTTTAATGAACTTTCTAAAGTATGGAAGCAGTTAAAGGAGATTAAGAAATTAAAAGGCTTTTTGCTGTCGTTTTTCTTTTATTCTATGGGCGTTCAAACCATTATGCTGGCCGCTGCGGGTTTTGCAGAGAAAACATTAAAACTTGGGACAGCGAAGTTGATTGCTGTAATTCTTATTATTCAGTTGGTGGCGATTCCGGGTGCGCTCTTGATGTCTTACCTGGCCAAAAAAGTAGGCAATATTAATATACTAATCATGGTGGTGTTTATCTGGATTGCATGTTGTGTGTATGGATATTTTATCACCAATGAATATCAATTTTATACATTGGCCGCAATTGTTGGCCTAATTATGGGTGGAATTCAATCGCTTTCCCGTTCTACATATTCTAAATATCTGCCTGCAAATACGCCAGATAGCACTTCGTTTTTCAGTTTTTATGATGTTACAGAAAAGCTGGCAATTGTAATTGGCTTATTCAGCTTTGCGTATATTGAAGATTTAACCGGAAATATTCGATTTTCAATCATTGCTTTGGCATCATTTTTTATTGTAGGACTAATCTTTTTAACACTACTTCGCCAAATTGAACGCAAAGAATTGTTAAAGTTGTAAGTTTGTAGCCTTAACAGGAAAGAAAAATCGGGCATTTTTGCTCGTTCTGTTAGAATAGTATAAAAGTTAATGAAAGTAGAATTGTTTATTCCTTGTTTTGTCGATCAGCTTTATCCGGAAACGGCATTTAATACGCTGAGGTTATTGGAGAAATCTGGATGTAAAGTAACATATAATTCGAAACAAACTTGCTGCGGGCAGCCGGCATACAATGCTGGCTATTGGGACGAAGCCAAAGAAGTAGGTACAAAATTTCTGAACGATTTTAGCGAAAATACATATGTTGTTGCGCCGTCTGCTTCTTGTGTAGGTATGGTGAAAGGTGGCTATAATGATTTGTTTACCAATACAATGGTGCACAACAAATGCAGAAACCTGCAATCGAATATTTGGGAGCTTTCTGACTTTCTGGTTAACGTAGCTAAAAAAGATTACTTTGGTGCAGAGCTGGAAGGCAAAGCCGTTTACCACGATTCTTGCAGCGCTCTGCGCGAGTGTAAAATTAAAGATGAACCACGCCAGCTTTTATCTAAAGTTCACGGATTAGAAATGATTGAAATGGACGATACCGATATGTGTTGCGGCTTTGGTGGCACGTTTGCAGTAAAGTTCAATGGAATTTCCTCTGCTATGGCAGAACAAAAAATTAATCATGCACTGGCAAAAAATGCAGACTACATCATATCTACAGACCTATCCTGCCTGCTTCATTTGCAAGCATTTATCGAAAAAAATAACCTTGCAATAAAGACACTTCATTTGGCAGATGTTCTCACACATGGTTGGTTAGAAACTACTGAATACTAGTTGTTTTGGTTATTCAAACTATAAACTTCGCCCTGTAAAAATAAATTTACAATTTTGTTTTAGATGTAAGTATCTTGTTTTTAGTTCTTTATGTTATCTTTAACAAGATTTAACACATGGGCTTTATACCAGTACCAATCTTTGTTTAAACCTTTCTGCATCTTTAAAATCAAACTCCAACAAATAACAAGACATGAAAAAAATTATTTTGGCTTTAATGGGCATTGCATCAATAGTTGGTGTAGCTGATGCGCAAAAAAAGACATCTGGAGCGATCCAATATTCCAGTACAATAGATCCGGCGATGATGGCCTCGGCAAGCGGCATTACTTTAAGTGATGAAATGAAAGCGCGGATGCCCTCAAGTAGTAAATCTAATTATGAACTCTTATTTACGGCTACAAATGCAAGTTATATGCCAGTGGAAGACGTAGAAGACAGTAACGGCGGCGGCGGCGGTGGTTTTGGAAACAGAATGATGAGATTTGGTGGCGCTGGCGGAAACCGCGAGTACTATTATACATTTGCTGATCAATCGGTATCAGAAGTCTTCGACCTTAACGATACTACATATTATATGCCCAATAAGTTGAAAATGTCTACAACTGGTACAAGTCCAATGGGTGGATTTAGAATTGGTGGTAACCGAAATGATTCTTCGGCGGCAGCAAAACCAGTAACACCTCCAAAAATCGATATTGTTAAAACAGATTCAACAAAGAATATTATCGGCTTTAATTGCCATCAGGTTATTGTGAAATCTACCAAACATATAAATCTGCTTGGAACAGATCGTGAAGTGACCGAGGAAACTAAAATTTGGTATACGACTGATCTTGGTTTCAATTTTTCTCCAAATACAAATTTATGGCCGGAAGGCGTTGTTTTAGCAATAGAAAGCCGTGGGAACAATACCATTGCTACAAGTATAGAATATAGAAATGTTAGCGGCAAAGATGTAACAGCTCCTAAAAAGGCAAAATTAATTACTGAAGAAGAGTATAAAACTAAAATGGAAAGCATGATGAAACGTTTTAGGAATAACAGGCCACCGAGTGGCGGTTTCAGGCCAATGGGAATGGGAAATTAACAACAAAACAAATAAATATGCCTGTCTGGTTTTCCAGGCAGGATTTTTTTTGCCAACTCTAAATACATCCCGTAATGTTATTGTTATGATGTTGGAATGCAAGAAATATTGGATTAATATTGAAATGCATTAACCAAATCATGATTAAAAATAATGGAAACGACTTCCGGATTATTAAAAACCAAACAGCATTTCGAAATTTTAGATGGCCTTCGTGGAGTTGCTGCAATCGTAGTCGTGTTCTTCCATTTCATGGAAATTTCCTTCACCGATTACAATAAAAACTGGATTTCACACGGGTATCTTGCGGTTGATTTTTTCTTTTGTTTGTCGGGTTTTGTTATTGCTTACGCATACGATAATCGTGCGAAAGATATGACGCTGTGCCAATTTCTCAAGCTTCGTTTAATACGCCTTCATCCCTTGGTTGTTATCGGCTCAATACTCGGGTTAATCACATTTTTTATTGATCCCTTCAGTAATTTATACACGAGCTATGGATTTGTAAAAACCGCTCTTTTATTTATTACTTCAGCATTGGTTATTCCATATCCTGTAATGCCGGAGCGATATTTCAATTTGTTCTGTCTCAATGCGCCTAGTTGGTCGCTGTTTTGGGAATATGTAGCCAATCTTATTTACATTCTCATACTTTGGAGGATTAGCCGGAAAACTTTAATCACACTAACCATAATTGCAGCAATTGTACTTTGTTATGTTTCTGTAAAGTCGGGTTCACTTGGTGGCGGTTGGGGAGGAGAGAATTTTTTGGATGGAAGTGCGCGCATTGCCTTTTCATTTTTAATGGGTATGCTGGTTTATCGGTTAAATTGGATTATCAGAAATCAACTCGGTTTTTTTCGCATGGCCATACTTCTACTCATCGCTTTCCTGGTGCCATTTAATGATCAATACAATTGGTTGGTAGAACCGATTTTGGTGTTGATTTATTTTCCATTACTCGTTTCGTTAGGAGCAGGTTCTGTTCTTCATACTTCATCAAAAAAAATGTGTAAACTTTCTGGTGATATTTCTTATCCCTTGTATATGACGCACTATCCTTTCATCTGGATTTTCCTCACGTATGTTGGAGTAATGAAACCACCAATGTCTACTTTAACAGTTATTATGCCCATCGGTGTCATTTTGCTTACGCTCTTTGCCTACCTTGTTATGCGTTATATCGATGAACCTATTCGAAAATATTTGAAAAACAATTGGTTATGATCGGCTATTTTATAAATTATGCTTGCTAAAACAGACAATAATCAAAACGCTTTTATCCTTGATTTTCCCGCGTAGAATCGCCATATTTGCACAAAATAGAATCACATTGTAGGTGATTTTCGGTAAATTTTTTAAAAACTAAATCATAGTTGTAGATGATTAATATTACATTACCTGACGGATCTGTACGTCAGTACGAACAAGGCATATCTGCCCATCAAATTGCATTATCCATTTCTGAAGGACTTGCCCGTAACGTTTTAGCTGCTGAAGTGAACGGAGAGGTTTGGGATTCAACCCGGCCAATAGATGCCGATGCTTCTGTGAAACTTTTAACCTGGAACGATACCGCCGGTAAAGCGACTTTCTGGCATTCATCAGCCCACTTAATGGCCGAAGCTTTGGAAGCACTTTATCCGGGAACAAAATTTGGTATTGGCCCGGCTATTGAAACTGGTTTTTACTATGACGTAGATTTCGGCGATCGGGAATTTTCTTCGGATGATTTCAAGGCAATTGAAACCAAGATGGTAGAATTGGCTAAGCAAAAGGAGACTTTTACTCGCGAAAGTGTAAGTAAAGCCGATGCAATTAAATATTTTACTGAAAAAGGAGACGAGTATAAATTAGATTTGATTGATGGGTTAGAAGATGGAAAAATCACTTTCTATACTCAGGGTTCATTTACAGATTTATGCCGCGGCCCGCATATTCCAAATACCGGTTTTGTGAAAGCCGTAAAACTAATGAACGTTGCCGGTGCATATTGGCGTGGCGATGAAACCAAAAAACAGCTTACCCGTATTTACGGCGTAACTTTCCCGAAAGCAAGCGAATTGACAGAATATCTTCAGATGATTGAGGAAGCCAAAAAACGCGACCACCGTAAGTTGGGAAAAGAATTGGAGCTGTTCATGTTTTCTGAAAAAGTAGGCATGGGTTTACCAATGTGGCTGCCAAAAGGAACTGCATTGCGCGAACGCCTGGTTCAGTTTTTAGCCAAAGCACAAGCAAAACATGGTTATGAACAAGTAGTTACACCCCATATTGGGCATAAAAACCTATATGTAACTTCTGGTCATTACGAGAAATATGGTAAAGACAGTTTTCAGCCAATCAAAACTCCGCAAGAAGGTGAAGAATTTTTGTTGAAACCAATGAATTGCCCGCACCACTGCGAAATGTATAAATTCAAACCACGTTCTTACAAAGATCTGCCGGTTCGTTTTGCAGAATTTGGAACTGTTTACCGCTATGAACAAAGTGGTGAATTACATGGCTTAACTCGTGTGCGTGGATTTACTCAGGATGATGCACACTTATTCTGCCGTCCGGATCAGGTTAAAGAAGAATTTAAAAAAGTAATTGACCTGGTATTATATGTATTCAAATCATTGGGATTTGAGAACTATACTGCACAGGTTTCTTTGCGCGATCCGGAAAATAAAACCAAGTATATTGGAACTGATGAAAACTGGAAACTCGCTGAAGACGCGATTATCGAAGCTGCTGCCGAAAAAGATTTAATTACTGTAGTAGAATACGGTGAAGCAGCTTTTTACGGTCCGAAACTGGATTTTATGGTCAAAGATGCGTTGGGCAGAAAATGGCAACTCGGAACCATTCAGGTAGATTATAACTTGCCAGAGCGTTTCGATTTAGAATATACTGGTAGCGATAATCAAAAGCACAGACCGGTAATGATTCACCGTGCACCATTCGGTTCATTAGAAAGATTTGTTGCAGTATTAATTGAACATTGTGCAGGAAACTTCCCGCTGTGGTTAAGTCCTGAGCAGTTTATCATTCTTCCGATTTCAGAAAAATATGAAGAATATGCAAAAAAAGTTTTAGATGAACTAAATAATTCCGATATTCGCGGGCTGATTGACTTCCGGGATGAAAAAATTGGTCGTAAAATACGCGACGCAGAAGTGAAAAAGATCCCTTATATGTTGATAATAGGCGATAAAGAGATGGCCGATGGCAAAGTTTCTGTTCGTAAACATGGCGAGGGAGATTTGGGAGAGATGACTTTGGAAGAGTTCAACAGTTTGTTAATTAAAGAAATAACCGTTTAAAAAATTAAATTAATACAAATTTGGCATTAGGAAGACCAGGATTTAACAGGGGACCACGTCCGCCTTTTAAGAAAAAAGAAGCAGAGCATAACATCAATCAGTTCATTAAATCGCCTGAAGTGCGTTTGGCTGGCGATAATGTTGAGCCAGGAATCTATCCTTTGGCGAAAGCTTTGGCACTTGCTGATGAGTTGGAGTTGGATTTGGTAGAGATTTCTCCAAATGCCGTTCCTCCGGTTTGTAGGATTATAGATTATAGCAAGTTTGTTTACGAGCAAAAGAAAAAGCAGAAAGAGATTAAAGCAAATGCTAAGCAAACGGTAATTAAGGAAATTCGTTTCGGTCCGAATACGAACGATCATGATTTCCAGTTCAAATTGAAACATGCAGTAAGCTTTTTAGAGAACGGTGAAAAAGTTCGTGCTTATGTGCATTTCAAAGGAAGAGCAATTGTATATAAAGAGCAGGGAGAGATTTTATTATTGAAATTTGCCCAGGCTTTAGAAGAAGTTGGAAAGGTAGAGTTACTTCCAAAGTTGGAAGGAAAACGTATGTTCCTGACAGTTGCACCTAAAGTTGCAAAAAAATAAAAATAGGTTTATAAATTAAAAAAAAGGTTATGCCAAAAATGAAAACCAATTCCAGTGCTAAAAAGCGTTTTTCGCTTACTGGAACAGGTAAAATCAAAAGAAACAATGCATACAAAAGTCACATCTTAACAAAGATGAGTACTAAACGTAAACGTGCTCTTGGTCATGCAAGCATCGTAACTGATGCAGATTCAGGTAACGTTAAACGTATGCTTTGCATCGGAAAGTAATTTATTAATTCACCAGGTATCAGGCATTAAAGATCCTTAGTTGGGCGCCGCTTACCAAAAAACAACAACAACATGCCACGTTCGGTAAACGCAGTAGCTTCGAGAAGAAGAAGAAAAAAAATCCTTAACCTTGCAAAAGGATATTGGGGAGCAAGAAGTAAAGTTTATACTGTTGCTAAAAACACAGTAGAAAAAGGTTTGCAATATGCATACCGTGACCGTAAAGTTAAGAAAAGAGAATTCCGCGGATTGTGGATCCAACGTATCAACGCTGGTGCACGTCAACATGGTATTTCTTACTCACAATTGATCGGTAAATTAGCTTCTAAAGAAATCGGTTTAAACCGTAAAGTATTGGCAGATTTAGCAATGAATCATCCAGAAGCTTTCAAAGCTGTAATTGATGCAGTAAAATAGAAATTTTCGCTAAGGCGATAATCATATTTGAAAGGGAACTGATTTTCAGTTCCCTTTTTTATTTTTTATACTTTGTTTGCAGTATTCTAATGATTAGAATACTAGAGAATTTCCTCACCAATTCTCGCAAATCGATACAGATTTTAGTTGTGCAAATGGCTATGTAATAAAAGCTTTTGTATTAATCTTCTAGATCTTCGTGAAAAAATTTGTAGTATAGATTGGTGTAAACTTAGTTCTTTAGTGCAAAGCACAATATGCGAGGCTGGCAAGTAAACTTCCAATAATTGGACCCACTATTGGGATCCACGCATAAGGCCAGTCGCTGCTTCCTTTGCCCTTCATCGGAATTAAATAGTGCACAATGCGCGGGCCTAAATCGCGAACTGGATTAATCGCATATCCCGTGGTGCCGCCCAATGCCAAACCGATAACCCACACAAGGAAAGCAACGGGAATTGCACCTAAAGAACCTAGTCCTATTGGCGTTATATTTTCTTTGGTACCCATGCTCGCATCCGTAAAATAAAAAATTACAAAGATTAGCACAAATGTTCCAATGATTTCGGAAAGTAAGTTTGACGATAAATTGCGGATTGCTGGTGCCGTGGCGAAAGGTGCTGCTTTTAAACCAGGATCATCTGTTGTACCGAAGTGGTCTTTGTACATTAACCAAACCAGCAATGAGCCGAACATTGCACCAAGTAATTGAGCCAATACGTAACCAGGAACCAGTGACCAGCTGAATCCTTTACCAATTGCGAGGCCTAGTGTTACAACCGGGTTGAGGTGCGCGCCACTGTACGGTCCGGCAACCACAACACCCATAAAAACAGCCAGCGCCCAGGCGGTGGTAATGACCATCCAGCCGCTGCCGTTACCTTTTGTGTCTTTAAGCACTACGTTAGCAACAACGCCATTACCCAAAAGAATCATCAGCGCAGTACCAATGAATTCAGCTAAAAATGCATTCATTATATTTTTTTTAGGGATTAATTTTCCGCATTTACACGCGCAGCTTTTACAGCTCGTTTCCAGCCGTGAATCTTTTCTGCATTATTAGCTTCTTTGTCTGCATGAAAAGTTTTATTAATTTTCCATTGCGACTGAATTTCGCTGATGCTTTTCCAGTATCCGGTAGCCAATCCGGCAAGGTAAGCTGAGCCAATAGCAGTTACTTCAGTAATTTCTGGCCGAATAACTTCGCAATTCAGTAAATCTGCCTGGAACTGCATGAGTAGATTATTAGCAGTTACGCCTCCATCAACCCGCAATTCACTGATTGACACGCCTGCATCAGCTTCCATAGCGCGAAGAACATCCATAGTTTGGAATGCGATGCTTTCTAACGCTGCACGGGCAATATGTGATTTGTTTGTTCCTCGTGTTAAGCCGGTAATGGTTCCCCGGGCATGCTGATCCCAATAGGGTGCACCTAATCCGGCAAAAGCAGGAACAACGTAAACACCATCCGTATCCGGAACTTTTTTTGCCAGTGTTTCTACATCAGCAGACCTGGAGATCATGCCCATTTCATCGCGCAACCACTGAACAACAGCACCTGCGATGAAAATGCTTCCTTCAAGTGCATATTGAATTTCATCGCCAATTTTCCAGGCAATGGTGGTTAGTAAATTATTGGAGGAAGTTTTAGGCTTCCCTCCAATATTCATGAGCATAAAACATCCGGTTCCGTAGGTGTTTTTAACCATTCCGACTTCGGTACACATTTGACCAAATAAAGCTGACTGCTGGTCGCCTGCAATTCCTGCAATAGGAATCTTCGAAGCCAGAATTTTTCCTGAGGTTTCACCATATACTTCACTGGATGACTTCACTTCGGGCAACATATTTTCAGGAATTCCGAACAGATCTAACAGTTCCTGATCCCATTCTAATGTATGAATGTTGTACAGCATTGTACGGGAAGCGTTAGACACGTCGGTAACATGGGTTAATCCGCCCGTAAGTTTCCAGATTAGCCAACTGTCAATTGTACCGAAAGCAAGCTTACCAGCCTCCGCCTTTTCTCGTGCGCCATCTACGTTTTCCAGTATCCATTTTGCTTTGGTAGCTGAGAAATATGAATCGATAATTAAGCCTGTTTTCTTCTGGATTTTTTCTGATAAACCTTTCTCACGCATTTCATCACAGTATTCAGAAGTTCTTCTGTCTTGCCAGACAATAGCATTATATATAGGTTTCCCGCTTTCTCTGTCCCAAACTACTGTAGTTTCGCGTTGGTTGGTAATACCAATAGAATCGATATCTGAAGCATTTATTCCGGCTTTGCCGATAACTTCTGTGGCCACACCAACCTGTGTAGACCAGATTTCCATAGGATCGTGTTCCACCCAGCCGGCTTTCGGGTAAATTTGTTTAAATTCCCTTTGTGCTATTTCCAGTATTTCGCCTTTATGGTTAAAAATTATTGCTCTCGAACTTGTGGTTCCCTGATCGAGAGCCAAAATGTATTTGCTCATAATAAAATATTCGGTTGATTGATATAAAAAGGTCGTTTCTATCTGTAGTAGAGGTAGCCGTCTGCCAGGGTATTAAAAGCTTTGAGCTGTTCTTGCTCCCAGAGATCATCCTCTCCAGCTTCGCGGGCTAGAAGAAAGGCCACTCTTGGAGCCATTTGTTTCGCAGCCTGAGCATCAATAAAAAGGATTCTTAAGCGCCTGCTTAAAATGTCTTCAACAGTTTCTGCCATTTCATTTCTTGCTGCCCAAACTACTTCGGCTTCGAGATATGGAAAATCGGGATGCAATTTCTGATTGAGTTCTATGTTTCCGGATATGAGGGAAAGAATTTCATTCCGGTCTGTTCCATATGCATCTAAATGGTCGTTACTTTTTGCACTCGTATTTCCATGAATCTGTAAAGTTTTCGTTTTACATGGCATAAATGTCAATGCTGCTTCTTTTATAGCGAGGTCTACTGTTTCTTCTGCCATCCGCCGATAGGTGGTCCATTTGCCACCAGTTATAGTAATAAGTCCTTTGGCAGAAACCACGAGTTTGTGATCTCGGCTAATTTCTTTTGTACTCTCTCCATTCGCTTTGGTTGGTGCGGCTAAGGGACGAAGGCCAGAAAATACGCTCAGAATATCTGTTTTATCCGGTTTCTTTTGAAAGTATTCCTGAGCTGTGTTTATAATAAAATCTACCTCTTGTTTTAGTGCCCGAGGTTCAAGACTATGCTTGTCTAAGGGAGTATCTGTGGTGCCTACCAAGAGATGTTGGTGCCATGGAACTGCAAATAAAACACGGCCATCTGAGGTTTTAGGAATCATCAATGCAGCTTCACTTTTCAGGAATTCCTTAGCCAGCACTACGTGTACACCCTGACTCGGCCTTACCATTTTCCGTGCGTTGGGGTCGTTCATTTGAAGAATTTCATCTACGAAAATTCCTGTGGCATTAATGACGATTTTTCCATGATGAATAAACTGTTCACCAGTTAATGCATCCGTAACATTTACACCATTTATCCGGCCAGTATTATCTTTCAGAATTCCGGTAACCTTCATGTAGTTGATTACGGTTGCTCCTTGTTGTATGGCAGTTTGTGCAATGTTTACGGCCAATCTCGCGTCATCAAATTTACCGTCATAATATTGGATTGAACCTTTTAAACCTTTTTGTTTTATCCCCGGCATTTTCTGTAATGTCTCGGCTTTGTTGAAATATTTTGATTTTCCGAAGCTATATTTTCCAGATAGCCAATCGTACAGTGTTAGGCCAATCAGGTATTTAGCTATGGAAAACCAATTGTAACAGGGAATAATGAAAGCCTCTTTATCTACCAGATGTTTTGCATTTTGCTGTAGAATTCCGCGTTCTTCCAAAGCGTGTTTTACGAGACCGATATCTCCTTGTGCAAGGTAACGCACACCTCCGTGCACCAGCTTTGTACTTCTGCTTGATGTACCTTTTGCGAAATCAGATTGCTCTACCAGTAAGGTTTTATAACCTCTGCTGGCCGCATCAAGCGCGGTACCAAGGCCAGTGGCACCACCGCCAATAATAATAATATCCCAATTAAGGTCTCCCTTTAAATTAGGTTGGTGAAGTCTTTTCATTTGGTAAATGAGAAATAATAAAACGAAACAATGTGTAATTGTAAGCAAACAATATTTAAAAAATGTCTTATGTCAGTTAAAAAAATATTATTTATGTATTTAGATCTCTTAACAATGTTTTTATTGCTAATTTGCATCACGCTAATTATATAGAAGATGATGAATTTAGCTGAGCGGCACCAATTTATATTAAGCAGATTACAAAAAGACCAGTATGTGAACGTATTGGATCTTTGCAATGAACTTAAAGTTTCGTCGGTTACCATAAGAAAGGACCTGAAATTACTGGAAGATAAAAGTTTACTATTTCGTACGCATGGCGGCGCTTCAATAAACAATCCTTATACAGTAGACCGGCCTATTAATGAAAAAGAGAAGCTTCAATTTAATGAAAAAAGCAGGATAGGAGCGGCAGCAATTGCCTTTCTTGATGAAAGCGATTCGATTTTGATTTCATCGGGAACAACAGTTTTGCACTTCGCTAAAAATATTGTGAATATATCTAAACTTACTGTGGTTACACCGGCTTTAAATGTTGCGCTTGAATTGATTCGCGAACCTAAAATTGAAGTGATTCAATTGGGTGGTGTGTTGCGTAAAAGTTCATCTGCAGTAACCGGAAGTTATGCCGAACAAGTTTTGCAGGATTTTTATTTTAATAAACTTTTTCTCGCCGTAGACGGAATAGATCTCGATTTTGGCCTAACAACAACAAATGCAATGGAAGCACATTTGAACAGGAAAATGATTCAGGCTTCTCAAAAGACAATCGTACTGGCTGATTCTACCAAATTTGGTAAAAAAGGCTTTGGCAGAATATGTGGCTTAGAAGAAATTGACCACATTATTACTGATAGAGGAATTTCTGACCAAACCGTAAAACATTTAGAGGGTTTGGGTGTTACAGTAACTATCGTATAGTTTTCTATACGTAATCAACAAATTAAATTGAAATGGAAAAAAAACGTATACACATCTTAGAGGATGATCAAGAGATTAGAAATGTGATTGAAATTTTATTGAAAGAAGAAGGATTTGAACTTCAGCTTTCATCTTCATTTGCTGAACTGAAGAAAAATATTCAAGACGCAATGCCTGATCTTTTCCTATTGGACGTGATGTTGCCTGATGGAAATGGAGCGGAGATTTGTGGCGACTTGAAAAATGACATTTTCACAAAACACATCCCGATTATCGTAATGTCTGCACAAAATAATAGTGAACAAAAAGCAATTGAATCTCTGGCTGATGATTATATCAGTAAACCTTTTGATATTTATGATGTATTATCACGTATCAATGCTCAATTGAAACGCAGCGAAGAAAATAGAACGATACAGGGTTAACTGTACTATACCGTTTTAAGATGCCAGATATTTAATTTATCTGGCATTTTTTTTTTAACATTTTTTCCGCTTTTTTATAATTAGCATAACACCCAAATGTTTTTATCATTTTAAGATACGATTAATCCCATTTGTTCTCACTTGATATGGCATACTTTCCACCTCCGGTAAATACCAGGCCTAAAGCTCCCAATAGAAAGAGTGCATTTAACTCAATTGCCCAGGCACCACTTTTACCCAAAGAAGCTAATTGGTGCATATGAGACATCAAAATGGCCACAACCATTGTTAGTGCAAAAACAATCGCTGCAAATCTGGTACGAAAACCAATCAGCAAAAGAATAGGTGCTACCACTTCTCCTAAATATACACCGTAAGCCAATATTTCCGGCAGTTTTAAGTTTGCAAAAAGACCCTCGATGTAACTTAAACCGTTAAACAGTTTGTAAATTCCGTGCATTAGCATTAATGCCCCCATGTTGAATCTCCAGATGAAGATGCCCAAATTTGTGTTTTGAATATTCATAGAATTAAGCAATAGCATTCGCTACTGTTTTTAAAATTGGTTACAATTTTAGTTGCGTAAACGCAACGTTCTTCCATGGGATTGTTTTGTTGAGGAATGACAAGACCTGAATAATGGCAGGTAAGCAGGCAAGGTAAATTCTTTTTCTTTTTTTTCAAACAGATCTCTCTATTGTGAGCTTTTTTTTACAAAGACAAGTTGTGATTCAGAAATAAATTATAATTGATAAGAATTTATGTCCGGGGGTATTTAAATAGACATATTAAAGTAAATGGCAGACATTTCGAGGTGAAAAAAAAGCGAATCTTCGTTTGAAGATTCGCTCTGCGGAAAGCGAGGGATTCGAACCCCCGGACCTGTTACAGTCAACAGTTTTCAAGACTGCCGCATTCGACCACTCTGCCAGCTTTCCGGAGGCAAAAGTACAAACTCCGGCGTAATCTGCAAATAGCTGATTGTTTTTTTTTATATAAATTTTATAATTACTTAACAGACAGGTAGAAAAAATTAATTTCCTTTCTCTTTCTAGCTATTTTCGATCGGTTTTTTAAACAAATTGAAGTTAGTGCGTATGATTTTTACACTGCGTTTGCTGACATCTACGCTGGCATTCAGTTCAAAACCAATCAAAAGGATTAGTGAATTTAAGTACAACCAGATCATTACCACGATTAATGTACCAATAGATCCATACACTTTGTTATACCGCGCAAAATGATTAATATAATAAGAAAAACCCCAAATAGTGAGAAATGCGAGGATGGTTGCCAGCCAGGCACCTGCGCTAAAGAGTTTCCACTTTTTTGCGTGAGAAGGGCCGTAGCGGTAAAGAATAGAAATGGTAATAAAGTACAAAGCTGCAAGTAAGGTCCACCTGGTAAGTTGAATGGCGTAAACAGACCAGCTGTCTCTAATATGCAGTTCGTTTTTGAGGTGGTTTAACAGTACTTCGCCTAAGGCCATAGCACTAATGCAAATGATAATTGATATGCAGATGGTCATGGTGAGTGCCAGTGCAATTAAGCGCTGTTTAATCCAGCTTCTCGTTTCTGTAACTAATGAAGATTTGTTAAAAGCTTTCATCAGGTTTTTAACACCGTTTGTGGCAAAAAAAATTGCCGATAAAAAACCGAATGAAAGCAATCGTCCATTTTGATTTTTGACAATATCCTTCAATGTCGTTTCAAAAGCTTCGTATGCGTTGTGCGGTAATACCAGCTCAATCAAGCCAAGCAACTGATCCTGAAAGTTATTGATCGGGATGAATGGGATTAAGGTAAAAAGGAATATAATACCCGGAAATATGGCAAGCATAAAGCTATACGCCAATGAAGAGGATTTGTTTACGAGTGCTTCTTTCCCGATTTCCCTGAAAAAAAACGTTGCAACGGTATAAAGGGGAAGTGGGCTAAAACCAGGCAATATACAACCTTTGCTCCATTCGATAAACTTCGAATAAAACCTGAATTGTAGTAATTGCCTGTGTACCCATTCCATTGAAATTAGCTAAAGTGTTTGCTTACGCCGTCCATAAAATGGGTTGGCGGATGACATGGTCTGCGTGTCTGTTTGTCTACAAAAACCAACGTGGTTTTACCAATATTAATCAATTGTTCAGCTTCGTTATAGATTTCATATTCAATATATAAGCGAACTGTTGGCAATTCTTTAACAATAGATTTTACGGTTAAAACCTGGTTATAGAATGCGGGCTTCAGAAATTTAGATTGCAACTCTAAAACCGGTAGCATCACCCCATCGGCTTCCATAGATTCGTAGGTCATACCAGAACAAGACTCAAAGCACTCTGTTCGTGCAATTTCATAATATTCTGCATAATTGCCATGATAGACTACACCCATTTGATCGGTTTCGGCATAACGTACCTTAACCTTTGTTTCGTGAATAAACATGTTATTTAAAAATATTTCTCTTATTTAAGGCTTCTCTGTATTTTTTCGCATTGATTTCGTGCTCTGCTTTAGTTTCGGCAAAATTATGATAACCCGAAAAATCATCCTTTGCACACATATAAATGTAATTGTTTTGATCACGATTTAGCACAGCGTCAATTGCGGCAATGCTTGGCATCATAATTGGCCCGGGTGGCAGACCTGCGTATTTGTATGTATTGTAAGGAGACTGTACCTGCAATAATTTTCCGGTCACTCGTTTAACAGTAAAATCGTCATTTGCAAAAATTACGGTAGGATCTGCCTGCAGTAGAATTCCTTTATTTAGACGGTTTAAATACAAACCGGCAATAATGGGCATTTCTTTGTCAAACAAGGCTTCTGCATCTACAATGGAAGCAAGGGTGTAGACCTGTATTGGAGTCAGATTTAAGCTGGCAGCTTTTTGCTTTCGGCTATCTGTCCAGAATTTCTCGTATTCTTTATGCATGCGCTCAAAAAATTCTTCAGGAGCTATGTTCCAATACATTTCGTAAGTGTTTGGAATAAACATGGCATATATGTTATCGGTATTAAATCCGTATTTCGATATAAGTGCTGTGCTATCTAATACATGAATAAATTTCAAAGAATCGGCTTCAAGATTATTGGCAAGATAGGCTGCAAAATTTTCTTTCTTGCGTATGTTCTGGAACTTTAATTTTACCGGATCCTGATTTCCCGCTTTGATTAGGTTAATTAAAACCCGGTTTGTCATACCAATCTTTATGCGATAGCGCCCGGGCTTAATGTTGTTGGGAAGATCCATTTTACCCGCCGCGCGTTTAAAGGATGGCACACTTTTCAGAATATTTTTAGATTCAATATTTTTAATCAGCGCGTCATAATCACTTCCGGTGCGGATGTAAAGATATTTTTGATTTTCAGTAATATTTGCTGCGAAATAGGTTTTGTATAAGTCAAGGGCGAAATAACCTGCAACTAAAATTACAACAATGGTAATAATAATGGCTATTTTTTTGCCTGTGCTGGTACTGTTTTTTTCTGCGTCAGTCATTGTGTTTGTAATTTTTCTACAATTTGTTGGAGAGGGTTACGTTAATTCGGGTACCTAATGCTACTTTGCTTACCGAATCTGTTGGCATAGGATCTTGTTTGGTGATGGTTGCGTTTGCACTATCGGTAATCTGGCCTTCATACAGGATCGTACCAAGGCTAAGCATAGATCCTTTCAGGCTAAATTTGGCTTCATCTATAGTTAAACCCAGTAATTGTGGTACATCGACTTGTTCATTTCCCCGGCCATCTCCTAAAACAAGGTTAATTCTTGAACCTACAGGTATAATGTCTCCGGCTTTAATTTCCTGACCACCAAAACTAGCTTCTAAAACGACGTCTCGGCTTACATCAGGCTTATAAGTGGTGTCACCAAGCTTTAGCCGGGCACTTTCTATAATGGCCTGCGCTTCGCGAAGGGTTTTAAAAGCAATATCAGGAAACTTAGTGTTTGGTGTTTTACCTGCGTTAATTGTAAGGTAAATGGTTCTGTTGTCTTTTACGAATGTATTCGGATCAGGATCCTGATCAATCACTATCCCGGCAGGTTGATCCATAATGAATACAGAATCTACCTCATATTTTAAACCGGCATCTTCCAGTTTTTTCACTGCTTCTTCAAAAGAGAGACCTTTAACCATTGGAACATTTAAGCCTTCGCCGTGCTTTGTATAGTATCTTAAACTAAAAAAAGCAATGAGTAAAAGTACCACTACTGTTATTACAGCCGCTAAGATGTTGTTCCTGAAGGATTTGGTTTTTAAGTAATCAATAAATTTAGACATGAATATCAAATTCGGGGTTTATGCAAAGAAATTCAAATGTAGTCAATAATGGTTAATTACGGGAATTATCACTGTGGTCGCACTTTTTCAAGCTATAAACACCTAAACGATACAATTGTTCTTTCCTGTACAATATCAACCAAAATTAAAATTGAACAAAGATATTTATATTTTTGGGGATATATTTAAACTTCAATTCTATTTATAAACGAGGATTTTTAACATGAAAAAAACGATCGCATTGTTAACTGGCGGAACTACGGGAGAGTGGGTTGTTTCCGTAAAAAGTGCTGCAACCATTGCTCAGAATCTAGATTCCGATTTGTATGATGTATACAAAATTATGGTTAACGAGAAAGGTTGGTTTTATGAACCTGCTGATTCTGTTAAGGTTGAAGTAGATAAAAACGATTTTTCGTTAAACATTAAAGGTAAAAAAATTAAGTTTGATGGTGCGTTTATTGTCATTCACGGATCGCCGGGAGAAGACGGAAAGCTACAAGGATATTTTGATATGATGGATGTTCCGTACACCACTTGCGATGCAATGACTTCTGCAATTACCATGAATAAAGCATACACAAAGGCCATTGTTGATGGGATTGAACATTTGAATGTAGCTGAATCTGTTCAGCTTTTTTCTGGCAACGCAGATAATGCAAGCCTGGTAAGATCAAAATTGAAACTCCCGTATTTCGTGAAGCCAAACAATGGCGGCAGTAGTATAGGAATGACTAAAGTAAAGCATACCAATGATCTGGACAATGCATTGCAAAAAGCCTTTAAAGAAGATAAACAGATTTTGGTAGAAGAGTTTATCAGCGGACGCGAATTTTCTGTTGGTGTTTTCAAAGCCAATGGAAAAATTACCGTTTTGCCAGCAACTGAAGTTATTCCCGCTAATGAATTTTTTGATTTTGAAGCCAAATATACGCCCGGCGCAACTGAAGAAATTACACCTGGGCGAATGACTGATGAAGAATGGAAACGTGTGCAGCAAGTTGTTGCAGATGTTTATCAAAAACTCAATTGCAGAGGAGTGGTGCGGATAGATTATTTCCTTCAGGAAGAAACCGGTAATTTTTATTTTATTGAGATTAACACCATTCCAGGGCAAACTGCTACCAGTTTTATTCCGCAACAGGTTGCTGCGATGGGTTTAACATTGAAAGCGTTTTACACGCAATTACTGAAAGAAACGATTGGCTAGGGATTGAATCAGGTTTGGCGTAGAGAGGGAGCAGAAAATGCGCTTCCAGATTGAGATATTTAAAGGATTTTATTCCTAAAGATGACTGATTTTATGCCAGGCGATGATTGCCCAACACAAAACGCTCAGGTACTCCGCGCCATGCTCATAAATTATGGATATTGAAAAGTTTATAAATCAGGGATTCCAGGTTAAAGAATATCCAAAAGATGCGATAGTCTATGCTCCCGGAATGAAGCCACGTTTTGTGTACTTTATACAAAGTGGTGAAATCCGTATGGTTACAGTGAGTGAAGACGGAAAGGAATTTATCCAGGGGATTTTCAAATCGGGAGATTATTTTGGTGAACCGGCATTAATTTTAGAAAAACCATATCTTGCTTATACTATTGTAAATAAGGCTTCGCGAATTATTCCCGTGGCTCGGAAAGATTTCTTCTCGCTCATTAAAGCCGATCCGGAGTTTAGTCTGGAATTAATTCGCACACTTAGCGACCGATTGTTTTATAAATCGATGATGTTGGAAGAATTGGCAAATGAAAAAGCGGAACATCGGTTGCGAACCATTATCCGATATTTGTCTGAACAATTGGCAGACGGCGACGTTTTAGATGTAACCCGTCAGGATTTAGCCGATATGACTGGCTTAAGGGTAGAAACAGTTATCCGTGCCATTAAAACAATGGCCATACATAAAGAAATCAAATTGCGCAAAGGCAAAATCGTTAAGTAAGATTTACCGCAATATGATATAGATCATAAACGAATACACAACGAGGTGTTACCTTTGTTGCATGAATACAATCACTATGGCAGAGTTATCTAAGTTTCAGGCTTTCGTTCAGTGTAAATGTCCACGATGCCGTAAAGGCGAGATTTTTACCGGTAATGCATATTCTTTTAAGGTTCAAAAAACAAATAATAATTGTCCGCACTGCAATTTAAAATTTGAGCGTGAACCAGGCTTCTTTTACGTAGCCATGTTTGTAAGCTACGCCATGAATGTGGCCGAAATTATCAGCATTGGTGTGGCGGCGTATGTGCTTGGTTTACCTTTGGTTTATGAAAACCTTTGGTATTATGTAGGCTTAATCCTGTTTGGTGTATTGCTTTGTTCACCATTTAATTACAGATACTCGCGTGTAATTCTTTTGCACTATCTTACTCCCGGTTTGCATTATATTCCAGGTAGTGGCGATAAGTAAAGCTCTTTGAACCTGGAGTTTGTAGATAACACGCTGGAAATTGTAAATGCTGGCTCCAAAGCTTTTCTTAAAAGTTAAATCTTATCCAGTTTAAAATAGCCCAGATGAATTTGATCTTCATTTGTTGCAACAGATGGTGAGATGTTTAATACATAACGTTGTTTAAATTCTGGAGAAAGGATATCTTCAATCCGATAAATATCATCTACATCAATTCCATATTTTTCATCAATATGAGAATTTGCACCTTTTATAGAATTTGCCTTAAAAAACACCGTTTTTTTTGAATGCTGAACGGCAGTTGCGCGGTCTGTTTGTACCGTTAAAATTGTATAATGCTGCTCTTCCAGTTTTTGATGCTGGTAACCGCCCAGATTAATAAAAAATAATTTATGCTCAGAATCGGTTTCGTTTGCCTCGCGTTCAGAGACCGAAATCTGGTATTGATCTACAAAATTTACTTCGCGCCAGCCATCAATATGAATACTTGCACCAGCTTCTGGCCAAAATTTTTTAATATGCGGAACCAAATCTTTCAATTCATATCCAATACCGAAAAAATAATCGTGTTGTTCTACATTTCTTGCCGGTGCTTTAGAGCCCAAAAGCAATTGAAAGAGTTTTAATTTTCGTTCGTGCTGATCTGTCGTACTGTTCATTTACATAAAAACTTTCAGGTTACAACATAATATAGCACAATTGGTTTCGGGAAGTATTATTACGGCATTTAGCGATTGGCAAAACAATTCAGGTAAAAAGCGATTTATGCTATACGATTAATTTGAAGATGGATAAGAATTACGAAACAAATATTCAAAAGAATTTTAAACAACGGATTGCCATTTTAGGCGGAGGGCCAAGCGGCTTGTTCATGTTGAAGAGATTTGTAGAATCTGATATGCGCAACATCTCCATTGATATTTTTGAAAGAAAAGGACAATTGGGAATGGGCATGCCATATAGTTTGGAAGGCGCAAATGATGAGCACATTACCAATGTTTCTGATAATGAGATACCATGCATAATAGAACATATTCAAGATTGGGTATATAAAGCACCGAAAGCACTGTTGGCTCATTTTAATATTATTCCGGAGAAATTTAATGAGTATAAGGTTCTTCCCCGGCTATTTTTCGGGGCGTATTTATCGGCACAGTTTGAAGAATTAAAAAATCAGGCCGAAACGCTTGGTATTCAAATTCGAATACATTTAAACACAAATGTTAAAGATGTCATAGATTATCCTGAACGAGCAGAAATCGGTGTAAAGGTTGAAAACCAGGAAGTCCTTTTCTTTGATAAAGTAATTGTATGTACAGGTCACAACTGGCCAAAGAAAAATGAAGGTAAAATAGCCGGATATTTCGATTCTCCCTATCCTCCAAAAAAGCTGGCAAAACCAATAAATCATCCGGTAGGAATAAAAGGCGCCTCGTTAACGGCAATTGATGCAGTTCGGACAATTGCCAGAAACAACGGCCATTTTCATGAAGATACCAACGGGAAGCTTTGTTATGAACTACATTCTGCCAATGAAGGGTTTTCATTAGTTATGCATTCCAGAAACGGCCTTTTACCTGCAATTCGTTTCCATCTTGAAGACTCTCATTTGGGCAAAGATGAAACTTTGAGCAAAGCCGAAATTGATGCTTTCGCAAAACAAAATGATGGTTTCGTTGCGCTCGATTTTCTATTTGAACATAATTTTAAACATCTTTTCGTAGAGAAAAGACCCGAATTTTATGAACAGATCCGAAACCTGACCATTGAAGAATTTGTAGATGCCATGATGAATTACCGGGAAAAGGGAGATCCTTTCGATTTGTTCAAAAAGGAATATGCAGAGGCAGAAAAATCTATAGAACAGCGTACCTCTATTTATTGGAAGGAGGTGCTCGCAGTATTAAGTTTTACAATGAATTATCCGGCTAAATATCTTCCTGCAGAAGACATGATTAGGCTACAGAAAGTGCTTATGCCGTTAATTTCTTTAGTGATTGCATTTGTACCGCAAAGTTCTTGCCGGGAGTTGATGGCGTTAAATGATGCCGGACTGCTAACATTGGTAGCTGTTGGCGATGACAGTGAAATTGTTCCCGAAAAAAGTGGCGGAGCCACATACACATATTCCTCTGAGTCTGGCGATAAGATTCACCAACATTTCGAAACTTTTGTAGATTGTGTTGGCCAGCCACATCTTTCTATGGATGAATTTCCTTTTCAAAGTTTAATAGATCAAGGCGCAATCAGTTCTGCAACTTTAAACTTTAAGAATCAAGATCTTGGGTGTTTGGAAATGCAAAGCGGAAATAAAAAAGTGCGCAGAAATTCTAACGGGAAATATATTTTGTCTGTTCCAGGAATTACAATTAACGACTATTTCGAAGTTGTTGATGCGAAAGGGGAGGCGAATAAACGAATTTACATTCTCGCTGTGCCTTATATTGGCGGTTTCAATCCCGATTACTCCGGAATTGATTTTTGTGAAGCTGCTTCGGCTTCTGTAATCGCTCGTTTGAATCAAACCGAAAAAAAATAGAAGATTTAAGCTGATCTTTTTGAGGGTTTTGATAGGAAAAAGCTTGTAGGGATTAATTTTTTCCTGATTGAGTATAATTTTCAACCAAAATGCCTATCGCGCTTAAATTCAGTCTAAATACAGGCGGTATCAAATCTGTTAGAATCCAAAACGGGCGAAAATCTGTTCTTCCTATTGATTAATTTAGTTACACAAAAACTAACAGACATGTATTACAGAAAAACAATTGCTCTTGGCGTATTGCTGGCGCTTGCCGGATCATTGAGTGCGTTCATGCCAAAACAAGAAGACTATAAAGCAAAGAACCTGAAAGTACTACCCAAAAACATTTCTAAAAAAGATTTGGATAAAGTGATGGATAATTTTAAAATGGCTTTAGGTGTACGTTGCGGTTATTGCCACGTGCCAATGAAAGATAATCCTAAACGTATGGATTTTGCAAGCGACGAGAAACCTGAGAAAGATATTGCCAGAGAAATGATGCGCATGACAGCAAAAATCAATAAAAAATATTTTCACGATGAGATGAAAGAAGGTAAGCCTTTGGCGGTATCTTGTGTCACCTGTCACAATGGAAAATCAGAACCGGCAAAATAGAGACGTTGTGCATAGCTAATCTTCTTGTGAAGATAATCTTAAGAAAGTTCCCTTAACGGGTTGATATTCTTGCAACGGATTAAAAAAAGTAAAACCCAGGTTATTTTCTTAATCTGGGTTTTACTGTGGGCATTTTCGTTTTAAAATGCTACAGCAAAAGTTTTAGCAAATTCTGCACACTTCGTTTTGCCTTGAATTGGCGAGCCTTGTTTTTCAAATTCTTCTGAAAGTAAACCTTTGCGGATTGCGGTGCCCATTTCAGTGTACAGCCCAGCCATTTCTTCTGGTAAGCCGGCTTGTTTCATACCGTCAAGAGATTGTTCATCTGTAAATTCAACCCAAGGCAATTCTGGTTTAGCAATTGCAGTACCCAAAATAGAGGCAATTTCCTGAGCACTTAAAACCTGGCTCACAATAAAGCGAGTATCTGTGCCGGTTTTTGCACTTGTCAATTCTTCGGCAGCTGCCGAAGAAATATCTGCCGGGTGCACCAATGGAATTGTTGTTGAAGCCGGATAATTTGCTCCTATAATGCCCATACCTTTGATCAATGGCACGTCATTGAAATAATTGGTGTAAAAATAACCTGCACGTAAATAGGTTAACGATACGTTTTCGAGGGTGCTGTAAAGTGCTTCAATGGCATGCAATCCTGCAATTGGGCCAGTTCCATTTGCATGTTCTGCACCAATACTGCTTAACATGACTACTCTTTTTACGCCAGATGCTGCAATTGCTGTTGCTAAAGCTTTTCCGGCTTCAACTGTATTGGCCAAAATGTTTGAACCGCCTAAGTTTGGAGGAGTCATCGCAAAAACCGAATCAGCCCCTCGCATGGCTTCAGTCAAGAAATCTGCATCGTTTATAGAACCAATCGCGGCCTTTGCTTTTAAATGCTCAATTTCTGATGTTCTATCTGCGCTGCTGCTCACAACTGTAACTTCATGTCCTGCTGCTACCAATATTGTTGTTAATGGTTTTCCTATATTCCCTAAAGAACCTGTTATTGTAATTTTCATATTTGTTTTTATTAAATGATGAAACAAAGGTATATTTGTACATACTTTTTAGCAAGTACTTACCCTAAAGTATGTATAATGACAGCAATAAAAGAAAGTTCTACCATACAAGAAAATAAACAATATGCATTGGCTGCTTGTCCGGTTACGTATGTGATGGAGAAGATTGGCGGGCATTGGAAACCGATTATTCTTTATCATCTTTCGCAAGGCGATAAACGCTATAGTGAAATCCGGCGGTGCATTCCGGCGATAACGGAAAAAGTTCTGATCCAGCATTTGAAACAATTGGAAACAGATTCATTGGTTATTCGCGAAGCGAAACCCGTTGTACCACCATATGTAACCTACAAACTGAGTGCGGCCGGCAAAGGTTTGCTACCTGTTATTGATGCAATGGCCGCATGGGCTTTTCAAGATATGGATGGCGTTTTCAACGATTAGACATTTTAATTGTATTCATTCGTTTTGATGTATTCGTCTATTAAATTTTTTCTCCAATTGTGGAGTTAAATTGCGTTGCTTTTCTAAATTTGCCTCAATCGGCTGGTTTTAAATTTCTGGCAGAAAAGCAAAATGAAAATAGCCTATATTACTTATAGTGGAGTAAACAATTATTCTTCAGCCAATAATTTCAATGAAAATACAGATACACTGCCTTTTCTTCAGCAAGAAGGACTGGATATTGAATCTGCGATTTGGGATGATCCAACGGTAAATTGGTCTGATTTTGATTTCGCTCTGTTGAAATGCCCTTGGGATTATCATCAAAAATTTGAAGCTTTTAATATCTGGCTAAACACGCTGCAAAGAATAGGCGTTAAGTTGCTGAACGATTACCAGATCGTAAAATGGAACGCCGATAAACATTACCTGAAAGAGATTGCCGCTGCAGGTATGGATGTAATTCCTTCGGTTTTTTTAGATCGTGGGTGGAATGGCGCATTAACATCTATATTTGAGGAATTGAATGCGGATAAAATCATCATAAAGCCATGTGTAAGTGGTGGATCGAAAAACACATTTATCGTAGAACGCGAACATTATTCAGAAAAAACTGCTGAGATTCTGACATTGCTGGAAGAAATTGATTTGATTGCGCAACCATTTATGGAGCAAGTGCGTGAGGGCGAATGGTCTTTTTTATTTTTCGGTGGAGAATACAGCCATACCATTATTAAAAAACCAAAAACCGGCGATTTCCGCGTTCAACAAATTTTCGGTGGAACAATTGAAGAAGTAAAACCATCGGCAGAACAAATTCAAAAAGCATCAGCCTACATTTCCAAATTTGCGCCACATAGTGTTTATGCTCGTGTTGATGGTCTTTTAATTAATGGCGAATTTCAATTAATGGAGCTCGAACTTATAGAGCCGTTCTTATATCTTGCTTATGATTCAGATGCTGTCGGACGTTACGCGCAAGCGATTAAGAGGAGTATAGGCAAGTAAAGTTCATTCGTCATTGGCCATTGGTTCATTAATCATTTGTTTATTAGTATAATAGTATTTGGTGCGTAGGCAAAATGCTTTTAGCGTTACGCTCTCCGCATTACGCTGTCCGCATTACTCTTTCTGCTTTTCGCTTTCCGCTCTCCTTCATTGCTTCTTTTTGATAAAATTTATTCAACTGATTATCAGTAGTGTATAAGTCTAATTGTTAAAATTTTAACAATAGAATATAAAGTCTACCTATTTTGTATATATTTGCTGCTGTCAGGACTTAATATCTGGTTGACTTATCCAGAAAGACTGAGGGAATGGGCCCGATGATGTCTTAGCAACCTGTTGCCAAATAAGGTGCTAAATCCTTCCTCTAACAAGAGGAGAGATAAGAGAGAGATTTCCTTTGGGAGTTCTGTATAAGCGAAAAGTTAAACAATCAACCTTATACTATTCAAATGATTACCAAATTCTTGTATAACCTGTACGGACACAATCTTAAACCTGGTCTCGGTCATAAAGCTCCAGAAAAACAGGTAGTTAGTTACATGCACTAAAATTTTCTTCCACGCTGTATAGCGCTTTAAAGTCTTCTTAAAAAAGGCTAAGGGGATTATTATGTTTAAAATAAACCAAATGATATGAAACAATTTTTACTCTTTTTATTTTTAATCGCCGGAGTTTCTGCACAGGTATTTGCGCAGGATCGTAAAATCAGCGGCACGGTAAAAGATGCCGATGGCGGCGGTCCGTTGCCTGGTGTTGTGGTTAAAGCTTCGGCAAGCGGCCGTAGTGCTGCAACAAATGGAAATGGCCAGTTTACCATTTCCGTTACCGATGCAGATAAAAGCCTGACATTTAGTTATGTGGGTTACGAAACACTTACACAATCTACCGCATCTTCATCTGGCGATGTGCGTTTAAAATCATCTAATACCAGTTTAAAAGATGTCCTTGTAGTTGGTTACGGTACGCAGAACAAAAAAGAATTTACGGGTTCTGCCGCACGCATTACCAGCGAAACATTAAAAGATATTCCCGTTCAGAGTTTTGAGCAAGGTATGATCGGTAAAGCATCTGGTGTGAATATTTCTATTCCAAATGGGGTGTTAAACAATCCTCCGGTTATCCGCATTCGTGGTGTAAACTCTATTTCTTTAAGTTCTTATCCACTTGTAGTAGTAGACGGGATTCCAATCAACACCGGAGATATTTCTACCAGTACTTCGGTTCCGAATAATCCACTTGCAGACATTAATCCGGCAGATATAGAATCTATTGATGTTCTGAAAGATGCTGCATCAACCTCTATATATGGTTCTCGCGCTGCAGGCGGGGTTTTGTTAATTACCACAAAACGTGGTAAACAAGGCAAAGCAAAAGTAAGTTACGATGGTTGGGTCGGACTTACATCTGCAGTTCGTTTACCAGAATTGCTTAATGCAAATCAATATATTGAGCTTAAAAATGAAGCTGTATTAAACAGTAAAATTTTAACTGGTAATCAAAATAATGCAAGTGTAGCTTCCGCACTATTTTTTCCATCAACCAATGCCGATGGATCTGCGGTAGATACTCGCTGGTACGATCAGGTTTACCGTACAGCAGTATCACACAACCACAATATCAGTATTGCCGGAGGAAATGAAACCACAAAATATTACTTTTCCACCAACTATTCTAAACAGGAAGGCATTACTAAAGACAACGATTTTGAACGTAAAGGACTTCGTTTTAATATTGATCACGATGTAACCAAATGGTTCAAATTAAGTGGTAACGTGTCCTATAACAATACACTTAATCAATCGCAAAATACAGGTTCGTTGAGCAACAGTACCTTGTTGTTAATTGGTGCTGCACGCCTTGCCTTAGTTTTGCCGCCAAATGTTTCGCCTTTTAATGCAGACGGTTCTTACAATTTAAGTAGTACAGGTACGCTCGGCGCCGGAAATAATTTGTTCACAAATACCTTGTACAATCCTGGCGCATTATTCGATAATAGCGACTATTCCACAACAAACGACCATATTATTGGAAACATCCACGCGAGCTTTAAGTTGCTTGACGGATTAAAATTCGACAGTAACTATGCATTGGATCGCTTAAGATCGGAAGATAAAACGTACCTCAGCCCAATTCTTGGTTCTTCAGCTTTTTCTACGGGCGGTTCTGTAACCAATGTTTCCGCATTGCGGAACAATTACAACTTCACCAATAGCCTTTCTTATGATAAACGTTTTGGGGAGGTTCACCACATTTCTGCCCTTGCGGGATATGACGTTCAGAAGTTTGAATTTTCATCGTGGGGCGCTAACCAAACCACCGCTTCTGATCCGTTTTTTGAGAATTACCAAGGTACCTGGGGCACGATAAGATCATCGGGAAATGCATTATCAGAGAAGTTGTATTTATCGTCTTTTTTCAGACTTTCTTACGATTATAAGGGTAAATATTTCATTACAGGAAATTTCCGTAAGGATGGAAACTCTGCACTCGGCGCAGCAAATAAATACGGAAATTTTGGTGGTGTTTCTGCCGGTTGGTCTGTTAGCGAAGAATCTTTTTATAAAAATTCATCACTTAGTAACGTTGTAAATGCATTGAAAATTAAAGGAAGTTGGGGTCGCGTCGGAAACGGAAATCTATCTTCTGATTATGCATCATTAAACCTTTACGGCTCTTCTATTTACGGAACAGCGGCAACTTGGGCTTTAGCACAAGCTGGAAACTCAAATTTGGGTTGGGAAACCAGCGAGCAGACCAACATCGGTTTGGAAGCAGGTTTGTGGCAAGATCGGTTGACATTTACAGCAGATTTCTTTAATAATAACGTAAACGGTTTGATTTTAAGCAGTCCGCAATCGCCATCTAAAGGCCTTCCGGGTAATGCAATTCTGGCGAATGTGGGTTCTATGTATAACCGAGGTATAGAACTGGGTTTAAATGCATCTATTATTCGCAAAGATAATTTCCGCTGGAATGCATCCTTCAATTATACACACGTGAAAAACAGAGTTACAGCTTTGGCAGAGGGAAATAGCGATATTATTGGTTATACCCACACCACTACAGAAGCAAACAATGTTACCCGTGTAGGATATTCTGCCGGAAGTTTATATGGCGCCGTAACTGCTGGTGTTAATCCAGAAAACGGACGTCGGATTTTTATCAATAAAAACGGCCAAAAAGTGCAATATAGCGCGGCTGTTGCATCCGGACAAAGCAACTGGACTTATCTTGACGGTACAACAGCGCCAGCAATTACTGTTGCCGATTATCAGGTGCTTGGTAATGCTTTGCCAACCTGGTATGGCGGTTTATCCAATACTTTTCAGTACAAATCATTTGACCTTGCCGTGAGCATCAGTTATTCTGGTGGAAATAAAGTGATGAACGGTACCCGCGGAACACTTCTTGATCAGCGTTTTTACAACAATTCTACCGAAGCCTTAAACCGTTGGACAACACCCGGACAAGTAACCAACATTCCAAGACTGGTTTATAACGATGTTATTTCTAACGGATCAAGCGGTTTTTCAATTTCTGATAACGTAGAGAAAGCAGATTTTCTACGCTTGCAATCGTTGGTTTTCGGATATTCTTTACCTAAAACACTTTTATCAAAAATTGATGTTTCCAGCTTACGGGTTTATGCACAGGCATCAAATTTATTCCTGATTACAGGGTACACCGGCACCGATCCTGAATCGTCATCAAATGGAAATTCTACCACCAGCATGGGCGTAGAGAAAAACTCTATCGGCCAGGGTCGTACGTTCACTTTAGGGATTAACCTTAGTTTTTAACCTGTTTGCTAATCAAAATCAAATGAAAAATTATTTCAACCCCATCATAAAAAAAACAGTCGCATTTTCTGCTGCACTAACAATACTTACGTTTAGTGCTTGCGAAAAAACAGATTCATTAACCATTTCTCCGCAAACCACTATTTCCGATTCGGATATTTTTAAGTCGCCTGCACGGATTGAAGGTTTGGTAAATGGAATCTATAAAGCACTTAAAGCCGCCAGTTTATATGGCGGGCGTTACTTATTGTATCAGGATGTAAGAGGCGAAGATTTTATCAACCTTACCGCAAATACATACACAGCTTATGAAAGCTGGAACAATTCTTACAGTTCAGGTTCTAATGACATCAATAACCTTTGGTCTGCGGGTTATACTACGATTAACAACGCCAATGTTCTGATTGCCGGACTCGCGGCAAATCCAGGGATTGTGACTACGCAAAAAGCAGCAGAATACACCGGCGAAGCAAAATTTCTACGCGCATTGGCGTATTATAGTTTAGTGGTGAGTTATGCACAGCCGTATAATAAAGATGCTGGTGCATCTAAAGGTTTGCCTTTGCGTTTGGTTGCGGAAACCGGAACAGCCAATAATGATTTGGCCAGAAGTAGCGTTGCACAGATTTATGCGCAAATTATAAAAGATCTGGACGATGCTGAAGCCGCTTTACCACAAAACTACACCAGTAATGAACTGAATACCACGCGTGCGCATGCCAGTACAGCAATAGCACTAAAAACACGTGTGTATCTATCCATGAACAACTGGGCAAAAGTAGCAGCAGAAGCGGCAAAGCTTGCTCCGCAAACTGCAGCGCCATTCAGTACAACAGCTACCGCTGTAAAACACAGTCTTCAAACCAGTATTGCAGCCATTTTTGCGAGTGATTACACCAGCGTAGAATCCATTTTTAGTATGCCGATGAGTAGTTTGGATTCTTATACCGGCCAGTCGGCTATCGCTTATATTTACAATACCAATCTGGAGTATTATTTGAATCCATCTGGTATTCTGGGCGATGCACAATGGAGTAGCACAGACGACAGGAGAGCATTAACCAGAACCGTATCCGGGAAACAATATTTTAAAAAATATGCAAAACCATCGCCATTTTTGGATTATATCCCTGTAATCCGCTATTCAGAGGTTTTGCTAAACTATGCAGAAGCTGCTGCAAAATTAGGCGATCTTACACTTGCAACAAATTTGCTTAAAGCCGTTCATCAGCGTTCAGACGCCAGTTTTGTTTTTCCATCAGCTTCTACGGCAACACAGCAAGCCTTGGTAGAAACCATTTGGAAAGAACGTCGGATTGAATTGCTTGGAGAAGGTTTTCGTGGCCCCGATTTATTGCGTAACCTGCAAACCTTGCCGGCAAAGGGCGATAGCAATTTGCAAACTCCCGCAGTTGCCTCTACAGCAGATAATTATATTTTCCCTGCGGCCAATACTGAACTTGCAACCAATAAGCTATATTAGGCGTATGACAACTCGCTTCAACTATTTTTTCGCCTTACTTATGTGTTGTTCAGCAACGCTTTGGGCACAAGGAACAGATCCGGTAAAAGGATTTAAAAAATTCGATGGTTTTTTTCCGTTTTATTATGATGCAACACAAGACCGGATTTTTCTGGAAATGAATCATCTTAGTGAAGAAGTGCTGTATTTCAGTTCTTTGCCCGGCGGTTTGGGTAATGGTATTGCCGAGCGTGGAAAAGCACGTTCTAAGCTGGTGAAATTTGTGCGTACCGGAAATAAAGTGCTGCTTGTTGAACCGAATTTGCAATACCGGGCAATTTCTGATAATCCTGATGAACAGATTGCGGTTGATAACGCTTTTCCGCAATCCGTAATCTGGGGCTTTAAAGCTTTGGTTTCTACCGATGGGAAAATATATGTAGACCTAACGCCATTTTTAATTCAGGATAGCCAGAACCTCGCGCAATCTATATCTAAAATTGCCGGCGGAACATATAAGTTTGAAGAAAGCAGAAGTGCGCTTGAATGGAGCCATATTGGTAATTTTCCAAACAATACAGAGTTTGAAAGTCTGGCTACTTTTACCGGTGGCGTTGCACCGCAAGGTCCTTTTGCCTCTGGCGGAAATATTGCACCAGATCAAACCTCTATAACGGTAAAAATGCATCAGTCTTTTGCCAAATTGCCTGAGAAGGGTTTTAAAATGCGCAAATTTGATCCGCGCTCAGGGTTTAATCTCTTTAGTTATTATGATTTTTCTGCCGGAATGGAAAAACCTTTGGTTGCCCGTTTCTCGCGCAGACAACGCCTGGAAAAACAAAATCCGGGTGCTGCACCAAGCAAGGTTAAAGAACCCATTGTGTATTATGTAGACCGCGGCGCTCCGGCTGAAATAAAAAAGGCATTGATAGATGGCGGAAACTGGTGGAACCAGGCATTTACTGCAGCAGGTTTTATTGATGGATTTCAGGTTAAAGAACTTCCGGCAGGGGCCGATCCGATGGATATTCGCTACAATATGGTAAATTGGGTAGACCGCGCCGGTGAATCCAGAGGATATTCTTATGGTTCGTCCTATATCGATCCGCGTACAGGCGAAATTATTAAGGGTGTTGTAACTTTAGGTTCAGATCGCCACAGGCAAGATTATCTGATCGCCGAAGGTCTTTTGCAGCCTTATCATGGCAATGAAACCGGAGTTGCAAAACTTAAAGAACTTACACTCGCCAGAATCAGACAGTTGTCTGCCCATGAAATTGGCCACACACTTGGTTTGTATCATAATTTTAGCGCCAGTATTAAAGGACGTACATCTGTAATGGATTATCCTGCACCTTATTATACAATGGATGCTAAAGGAAATATAGATGTAAGCCAGGCTTATGCAACCGGGATTGGAGAATGGGACAAGAGAGCAATTACCTGGGGTTATGGAGAATTTGATACTGGCACAGACGAGAATAAAGCGCTCGATAAAGTAATGGACGAAACGCTGAAACAAGGTTTTATCCAGATTCCAGACGAAGGTGGCAACGTCCATCCTTTGGCACACGTTTGGGACAATGGGAGTGAACCGCTTGCAGAGCTGGATAGATTGATGAAAATCCGTGCAACTGTTTTGGGCAAACTTTCAGAAAATGCCATCCAGAAAGATGCACCCATGGCCACGCTTCAAGAGGTTTTGGTACCTGTATACTTAATGCACCGTTACCAATTGCTAGCCGTTTCTAAATACATAGGCGGATTAGATTATACTTTTGCTTTAAAAGGCGATGGACAAAAAATGACTGAACTGATCGCGCCAGACAAGCAAACTCAGGCACTTGGTTTATTGTTAAAAAGCCTGCAACCTGCAGAACTGGCAATTCCTGAAAAGTTGATTGCCAGCATTCCGCCGCGTCCGGCAGGTTATTCATCAACAGTAGAATTGTTTAAAAGCAATACGGGAACACCTTTTGATCCGCTTGCGGCGGCAGAATCACTGGCGTCTACAACACTTTCACAAATCCTCGACCCTGAACGTGCAGCGCGTTTAACGGAATATTCCGCACGAGATTCAAAACAACCCGGTTTTTTAAAGGTTATTGACCAGCTTTTTATTCAGACTTTTTACAATAAAATCGGAACCGGTATGGATGCACAACTGCGTATTCTGGTTAACAATTTGACCTTGCATTACTTGTTTGCACTCGCCAGTCAGGATGATGTTCCTGCGAATGTGAAAGGCCAGGCCAGATTAAAAATAAATGAGCTTGCCGCGTGGTTAAAACTGCATTCAGACGAAGGCGATCAGCAATCGCAAAGCAGCCGTTTACAATTGCTTGTAGAAATTGAAGCTTTTAAAGAGAAACCAACAGAATATAAAACACTACCTAAAATACAAATTCCGCCAGGTGCACCCATTGGCATGGATGGAATGTTTTAAAACTTAATCCCCAATTTTATACAATGATCAACAAAAAATACAGCTTACTCATCAGTTTATTGACCATGGGCAGCGGTGCACTTTTCGCGCAGCAAAACCAGAAGGACGTACTGAGCAGGTTTGATGCGCAGTTGAGTAAAGACAGCATCGGGAAATACATCAAAACTTTTTCGGCCAAACCACACCATCTTGGTTCTGCGCAAGGCAAATGGATTGCAGAGGAATTAAACAGGTTGTTTAAGCAATACGGTTGGGAGAGTAAAATCGAAACTTACCAGGTTTTATTTCCAACACCGATTGAAAGGCATCTGGAACTTATTGCGCCTACAACTTTTACGGCAAGTCTTAAAGAACCTGCATTGGCAGAAGATGCAACATCTGGTCAGGATGGTCAGTTGCCAACCTACAATGCCTGGGGCGCCGATGGCGATGTTACCGGTGCGTTGGTTTTCGTAAATTATGGCCTTCCGGCAGATTATGAACAGCTTGAAAAACTGGGTATTGATGTTAAAGGCAAGATTGTAATTGCAAAGTACGGCAAATCATGGCGCGGAATAAAACCAAAAGTGGCTTATGAACACGGTGCAATTGGTTGTATCATTTATTCTGATCCGGCTGATGATGGTTATGTGCAAGGCGATGAATATCCTAAAGGCGCTTTTAAAACGCCGCAAACCGTTCAACGCGGTTCTGTTATGGATATGGTGGTTTATCCCGGCGATCCGCTTACACCCGGTTACGCATCCAATAAAAATTCTAAAAGATTAAACCGCCAGGATGCAGAAACCATTTTGAAAATTCCGGTATTGCCAATTGGTTACGGAGATGCCGAACCGTTGTTAAAAGCCCTGGAAGGCCCGGTTGCGCCAAGTGCGTGGCGTGGCGCTTTGCCTTTTACCTATCACGTAGGTGGCGGGAATAGTGCAAAAGTGCACCTAAAAATTAAACACGATTGGAAAACTGTTCCGGCTTATAACGTCATTGCAAAATTAAAAGGAAGTACATATCCGGACGAATGGGTAATCCGAGGAAATCACCACGACGCCTGGGTAAACGGTGCTTCTGATCCTGTAAGTGGTTTATCCTCACTTTTAGAAGAAGCGAGATCTATCGGTCTGTTGGCCAAACAAGGTTACCGCCCAAAACGTACGCTTGTGTATTGTGCCTGGGATGGCGAAGAACCATCTTTGCTTGGTTCTACAGAATGGGTAGAAGATCATGCTGATGAACTAAGCAAAAAAGCCGTTGCCTACATCAATAGCGACAACAACAGCAGCGGTTTTCTGCGGGCAGGTGGTTCTCACGCTCTCACAAATTTTGTGACCAAAATCTCTAAAGAAGTGAATGATCCGCAAACGGGAACCTCGGTATTCGACCGAAAAAAAGCCAACGATGCGATAAATGCAGCTACGCCACAAAAAGGCGAAAGTATTTTGAAAAATGAAGAATATGCATTGGGCGCACTTGGAACAGGTTCTGATTACTCTGCTTTTTTGCAGCATTTGGGCATTCCGAGTGTAAATTACGCATTCTCCGGAGAAGGAGAAGGTGGCGAGTATCATTCAATTTATGATTCTTACGACAATTATATCCGTTTTAAAGATCCGGATTTCAGTTATGGTGTAGCACTATCCGAAGTAGCCGGCCATACTGTTCTGGAACTTGCAGATGCCGATCAGCTCCCTTTTGAATTTGAAGGTCTGTACAAGGCCATTAAATCTTATGTTGACGAATTAAAAACGCAAACAGAAACCTTAACTAAGAATCAAAGTTACCAGCAGAAGCTTATTTCAGGAGGTTTTTATAAAACTGCCGCCGGTAATAAAGACCGTGTTGTGGCACCAAAAGTTGCCAAAGCAATTCCACAGATTGATTACACACAACTCGATTTGGCGATTGCACAACTAGAGAAAGCAGCGAAAGATTTGGCTGCACGCAAATCTGCTTTTAGCGGAAATTCTAAAGCGTTGGCTGCGCAGAACATTAAATTATACCGTGCAGAACAAGCTTTATTACTTAACGGCGGTTTACCGCGCAGACCTTGGTATAAACACAGTATTTACGCGCCCGGTTTTTATACTGGTTATGGTGTAAAAACCATTCCTGGTGTTCGCGAAGCTTTGGAAGAAGGTCATTACGATGAATTGTCTACAGAACTTACCCGTGTAACGGCATCTGTTAACGATTTAAATGAAACATTAAACTCAATTTATAAATAGATATGAAAAAGTTTGCATTCCTATTTGCATTGGTCTTACTGGTTGTAGTAAGCAATGCACAAGAAAAGAAATTTGAAAATCCCAACAGCGATGCCCGCGGTTATCTGGTTAAAGTTGGAGACCAGGCACCAGATGATTTTGAACTTATACTGCAAGATGGGCGCAAAACCAACTTAAAAGCCCTGCGCGGCAAAATTGTAGTGCTGCAATTTACCGCTTCGTGGTGTAAAGTATGTAGGGAAGAAATGCCTTACCTGGAAAAAGACCTTTGGCAGGCTTATAAAGATAAAAATGTTGTGCTGATCGGCGTAGACCGCGATGAACCATTAGAAAAGGTGCAAAAATTTCATCAGGATATGAATATTTCTTACCCTTTAGCGCTTGATCCCGGCGCAGGAATTTTTTATCGCTTTGCGGATAAAAAAGCAGGCGTAACCCGAAATGTAATTATAGATGAAACGGGTAAGATTCAGTACCTCACCAGGTTATATGATAAGGAAGAGTTTGCATCAATGATCAAAGCCATTGACAAACTGGCGAAAAAATAACTCTTCAAATAAGCGTTATATAGGCAAAAGCTCTCCCTACGGGAGGGCTTTTGTGCTTTATACGAAAAGATAAAAACCAATTTTCCATTTCCACGTTGTAATTTCATAACTATTATTATGCAGATTCTTTGGAATTATTTAAAGCCACATAAAATTCTTGTTGTCCTTTCGTTAATCCTGGCTGCCGTTGCACAGCTGCTCAATCTGGTTGATCCGATTATTTTTGGAAAAATCATCGATCATTATTCCACAAACCAGAAAAATTTACCGGAAAGGCAATTGATTTCCGAAGTAAGTTACTGGCTGCTGCTGGCGCTGGCCGTTGCCATTGTTGCTAAATGTTGCAAGGCCATTCAGGAATATGTAACCCGGAAAGCTGTAGCACGTTTTGGTATGAATATTTTCAACGATGGATTGAAACAAACCCTGAGGTTATCTTTCCAGGAATTTGAAGAAAGCCGGAGTGGAACAACTCTCGCCATTCTTCAAAAAGTAAAAACAGATGCAGAGCGTTTTATAAACTCCTTCATCAATGTTTTATTTTCATCGCTTGTGGGCGTGGGGTTTCTCCTTTGGTACAGCATCAATAAAAATTGGATTCTGGTTCCTGTATTTTTCATTGGGGTGGTTCTATTGGGGTCGCTTACAGGTTTGGTTTCTAAACGCATAAAAACACTGCAACGTGCAATAAACCGTCAAACCGATGCACAGGCAGGAGTAATTACAGAAAGTTTGCGCAACATAGAACTGGTGAAAAGCCTCGGACTTACCTTTCCAGAAATCCGTCGGCTAAACTTGCAAACACTCAATATTTTTAAACTGGAAATGTTAAAAGCCCGTAAAGTAAGCGCACTTTCTTTTTTACAGGGAAACCTCCTCAATTTGCTTAAACAATCCGTTTTATTTATTTTGTTGTGGCTTATTTTCAGAAAAATACTGAGTACAGGAGAATTGATTGCCATGCAATTTATTTCTACGGCAATATTTAATCCTTTGCAGGATTTAGGCAATATGATTGTTCTATACCGCGAAGCCGATGCCTCAATGAAAAGTTTTGATGTGCTTATGCAAAAGCCTATAGAACAAAGACCTAAGGATTCTGTAGAAGTGGATGCTTTACAAAGTATGTGTTTTGAGCATGTGGTATTCAGACACAAAACAGCAAACTATAATGCCATAGACGACTTGTCTTTTACAACCCGGCAAGGCGAAACCATCGCTTTCGTTGGCCCTTCTGGGTCCGGGAAATCTACATTGGTCAAATTACTGGTTGGCTTGTATTTACCGGTAGAAGGTTCTATTTATTTTAACGACATTAATTCTACAACCATACGCTATAACCCGCTGAGGCGACAAATAGGTTTCGTTACTCAGGATACACAGTTGTACGCCGGAACCATCCGGGAAAATATGCTATTTGTAAATCCTCTGGCAACAGATGAAGAAATTCATGAAGCTTTACGTAAAGCCTCGGCAACCGGACTTATTCAGCGTGCATCAAATGGAATTAATACTGTTTTGGGAGAGAATGGAATGAAATTGTCTGGAGGAGAAAAACAGCGCATTTCCATCGCACGGGCGTTAATCCGCAAACCCCGGCTGCTCATTTTTGACGAAGCCACATCTGCACTTGATTCTCTTACGGAAGAAGAGATTACCGGAACCATCCGCGAAATATCTGAACGCCGTGAACAAATGACCATTCTTATTGCCCATCGATTGTCAACAATTATGCATGCCGATCGAATTTATGTATTGGAACGGGGCAAGATTTCCGAAACCGGATCTCATGACGAGTTGCTTCAGCAAAAAGGTCTTTATTATTCCATGTGGCGCCAGCAAATCGGCGAACGCAGGCAGTAAATTTTAGCGAAACTTTTCAATTTTTTTTTATGTAGCTTCAATGTAAATCATTTCTCATGAGGCTGCGTTTGCGTATAAATTCAGTTATTGGAGGCAAATTATGGCATGGTTTATGGATAATTGTGGTATATGAACAAATTATTGAGCGCAGAAGATATTCTTTTCGAATGTTTATCCGAACTCTCGGCTAAATCTGCTACTATAGAGATTGAAGTTGGTAAAGACGTGAATGAAGCTGTTTTGAAAGCGATGCAAAAGCATACGGCGCAATATCTTGTTCGGGTCGATCGGTTTCTTCAGCGTTTGAGCAAACTCACGATTAAAGATCCATCAATCAAGATTCCGGATTTAAAATCAATTCGTAAAATGATTGCTCAACATCTTTAAACCTGGATTTTTATCTTTTCCGCTTATTCAATATTTTAGTTAATTCTTGTTACGGTCTGATCTTTAGATTGTTGTGCTAATCAATCAATTACAAAGCTCTGGCTAGTTCTGAAAAATTATCTGTTTCAAAAATCAAATCCAGAAGAATTCTACTTGTAGAGTTTGTTGAGAATGCAGGCAAAGAATTGCCTGCCCATATGCTTACAAAATCAATATTTAATGCTTCTTTCGCTTGTTTCCTTAATGCTGCAGTCAATTTATTTTGATACGGATAGGGTAAAATGGAAGCTTTTTCGCTAAAGTCTATAAATGTGTTTCTAATTCCGCGTGCATAACGGCCGGAAAAGTTTTTGCTCAGCACGATTTCATCTGGTTTGGCCTGTAAAAGTCGCTTTTTTTCGAAATCCATCAGGGCACTTTCTGCTGAACAAAGAAGTAAGCTGCCTACCTGGAAAGCTTGAGCACCAAGAGTCTGTGCAGCACGTAAGGTTTGCGCGTTGTAAATTCCGCCAGCATACACTATAGGTTTTTCGCAGATTGCCTTGACTTGAGGAAGTAAAGAAAATCCGCCAATTTCAGGAATGTTTTCTGCTTCAAAACTGCCTCGATGTCCGCCAGCTTCAAAACCCTGAACGCAAATGATGTCTATGCCAGATTTTTCCAGCGCTACGGCTTCTGCAACACTTGTGCAGGTTCCAATTAATGTGGTGTCATTTTCTTTGAATTTGCAGATGTTTTCCTCATCCAGATTGCCAAATGTAAAGCTAACAATTCTGCATTTTTCCTCAATCAATGCATCTACCTGATCGGTATAGCGTGTGATGGAAATTTCTTCAAAAGCCGGTAATTTTACATGCAGGTTATGCGCTGCTGCAAATGTTTCTATATATCTGCGCGAATTTTCATATTGACTTTCCAGCTCGATGGTAACTTCCGGAACCGCATTTACAAAAATATTGGCCGCAAAAGGCCGGTTGGTTAATGCTTTTGTTGCGCGGATTTTTTCTATACACTGCGCGGCAGAAAGATCGCCGAGTGGGAGTGAACCCAAAGCGCCTACGCTGTTAGACGCTGCAACCATTTCTGGAGTGCCAACGCCGAACATTGGAGCCTGAATGATTGGGTAGTCAATTTCAAGTTGGTCGCTTATGGTTGTTTTCCAATTCATTTCTGCAAATTTTATATGTGCATTTTCTTATTTTCAAATTTGGTGAATGAGGTTTGAAACATCAAAAGTTGAGGTGAAATTTCACATTTAAGAAACAATTGTCTGCTCATCCAGAGAGGTTAATCTTCCAGTTTTCGATGTTGTTCACCCCAAATTTCCAACTGTTCAATCACTGGCCTTAAGGCATAGCCGATTTGCGTGAGTTCATACTCTACACGCGGCGGTACTTCAGGATATACACTACGTGTCAGGATTTTATCCTGTTCCAGTTTGCGCAGCTGCAAGCTCAACATCCGTTCGGTTATGTTGGGCAAATGTTTTCTCAGCTCACTAAATCTTAATTTTCCATTCATCAACCAGGAACAGATAACCAGCGCCCACTGACCGCCAATAATGTAAGCTGCATAAACCTCCGGACATTCTTCGGCCAGGGCCTGTTTATTGGCAAAATTGGTGGATGTTTCCTTTATCTTCGTCATAACTTACATTTTTTATAGTACCCTACAATTGGTTGCCGGGGCGTCAAATATAGCTGATGTACCTTAATTTTGTACCCAATCAATCTAAAACACATGAAAACACTTATAGTTGTCATTCATCCAGATATGGAACAATCTGTCGTAAATAAACGCTGGGTAGAAGAACTTAAACAATATCCCGATCAATTTCTCATTCATGATTTGCATCAGGCTTATCCCGATGAAATTATAGACGTTGCAACAGAACAGCGTTTAATTGAAGCACATGATAAAATTGTTTTTCAGTTTCCATTCTATTGGTTTAGTTGTCCGGGTTTTTATAAAAAATGGATGGATTTGGTACTGACGCACGGTTGGGCTTACGGCAGTAAAAGCGGATATAAAATGGGCGGCAAAACCGTTGCACTGGCTGTTTCAATCGGCGTAGATGAAGCAGAATATAGCGCAAAAGGCGATTATAAATATACACTAAACGAGCTGCTCCGCCCGTTTGAGCTGAGTTTTGAATATGTTAAAGCAGATTATCGAACACCTTTTGCATACTACGGAATGGAATACAACAGCACACCAGAATGGATTGAAAAAAGTGTTCCTCTATATCTTGATTATTTGAATGCGTTGTAGCTTTTTTTGCGAAGATTCTGTTAGATGTTCAGGAATGTGGAAACCAGATTTTCCCATTCCTGCATCAGCGAAATATCCGGACGGGATTGCCTGGCATTTTTATACCAATAGTCGGCATTCCAAATGTCGCCTTCCTTGCGGTGAAGATAGGCATGAACCCAGGCAGAAGAACGATCATGCAAATGGTCTACTTGCTGATGCGCACGATTCCAATCTCCTTTACCATCATACCAAAGCGCTTTAAGTTGCACAGAAAGGCCGGTATCAGGGGCGGTATTTTTTAAAGTAGTTTTAAATTCATCAAGGCTTTTCATAATGTGGTAAGGTAAGATTTTAGACGAGGAATTCTAATTCTACATGCCAAAATCAGGTTAATGCTTAAAAAGCAAATCGACCGTAACGCCAATCAGTATTGCAATGATTCCAAAACTGATCATCCCTAAAAAGTAAGCCAGCAAAGATTTTAAGTAAGCGGAGATTTTAGATTTATCAAAAAACTGGCCCATTGCCCAAATGGTGTAAACCAAACAAACCATTCCGCCAAATTGCAAAATATCGATATGAAAAATGCCACTTGGAATAGAAAATACCGCCAGAATCAACATCGTCATTCCCATGATAAAGCACATCAGAATCAGGATTTCAAATAAATTATAGCCGTGCTTTCTAAAAAATAACTTCGTCCAGAAGGCAATGCAGATTCCCATAATGATATTTGCGTACCCATAATGTGCCTGTATCCATTTGAAAATTGATCCGGTAGCAGATTTCTGTACCTCCATATACTGGATATACTCTTGCTCGATATGAAAAAAGTGGCTGATAAAGGAGTAAATCAGGGAAGTTACAATAACGAAGATGATAGGTTTAACCAGCCGGCTACGGTTTTCAATAAGGTAGTTTTTAATGTTTTTGCCGGGATTTGTCAGCAATTCTCGAATGGTATACAAAATTCCACGCTCAAAATGCAGAATATGTTCCATTTCATGTGCCAGATAATGACCGTCAATTCTTTTTAGCTGGGCTGGCTGTCCGCAGTTGGAACAGTAATTTTGTACAATATCGGTACTGCAGTTTTTACAAATTATCATCTGATTTGAAATAAGGACACTTTTCTGTGCCCGAGAACATTAATAAATATATAGCCAAGTTATGGATTTTTTTGAAATCGTTAAGTAGGTTTACTTCAAAATTATCAAGTCAGGAATTTGAATTAAACCTGTACCGGCTGCCTAATTTTAATAAAAAAGGGCAGAAACTTAAATCTGCCCCTCAGGTTTTATTCTTATGGGTAAACTGATTTACCTGATTACTGTTTATCTATGCTTTAGTTATTTTAGATTTTCTCCAATAGGCCAATGCAGCGGTTAGAAGAATAACGGCAGTTGTAATATACACCCACGATGGAACCGGAACAGGATCGCCTTTGGCGTAAGAGTGAAGTCCTGACAGGTAATAATTTACGCCAAAATAAGTCATTATTACTGATGAAAAGCTTAGTAACGCCAATAAGTTGAATAAATATTTTCCCTGCATTTTTGGAATCAAACGCACGTGCAATACGAAGGCGTATACAAAAACCGAGATAAATGCCCAAGTTTCTTTCGGGTCCCAACCCCAATACCTTCCCCAACTTTCATTTGCCCAGATGCCACCAAGAAATGTACCTACGGTTAAAAGAAACAAGCCAATGGTTAAAGACATTTCATTTACAATGGTCAGTTCATTGATAGATTCTGCAACTTTTTTAGAGATTTTTTTATTGCCCACAATGTAGAGTAGCATAACCACCATACCAATTAGCGCCCCTAAACCAAAGAAACCGTAGCTTGCGGTAATGATGGCCACATGAATCATCAACCAGTACGATTTTAAAACGGGTACGAGTGGTGTAATCTGTGGGTTCATTTGAGATCCTCCATGTGCAAAACCCATTAGAATTACGGCAATTAAACAGCCTGCAGCCGGAATAAAAGCGTTGCTGTTGCGGTATTGGAACATTCCGGATAAAACGCCAATCCAGCTGATAAACATAACTGCTTCATAACCGTTACTCCAGGGTTCGTGGCCGGAAATATACCAGCGAATACCTAAACCAAAAGCTTGAATGGCAGCGGCGATGCACAACAGTACAAAACAAACACGAATTAAATTTTTAAGCAATTTGGTATCGCGGAAGAGTTTTATAAAAGCCAGGAACAAGATGATTGTACCGAGTATAGAGTAGGTAATCATCAGTTTGAAGAAAACATTCCAGGAATTGTAGCTAATTTCCCAGTTAATTTTTGCTGCAGAGGGAATTACATCACCACCCAGTTTTTGCTGAATGTTTTTTAATTTATCCAGTTCTATTTTAGCTTCTTTCCAGTTTCCGGCAGCAACCTGTTTAAGGTAAAGCGACATCGGATCGTCCATTCCGGCTTCTCTGAAACTTCTGTTTTCGGCAATCGCCGCCCATTTGTGGTTTGGATCATTCGGAATTGGCATTACGCGCATATACTGCCCACTCATCAGTACTTGCATGGCTTGAAGTTTATCATTCAGCTCAATTACTTCTTTGTCAAAACTATTTTGTTCCGAAGCTTTTTTCGCGAACGCCTGCATGTATTCACGTTCCAGTCTAAAATGTGCATTGCCATCGCTTCCCATTTCATACAGGTTAAAAAGCGTGGTATAACCTTGTTCATTTGCACCAACAATGGTAGAGAGTTCCTTACCACCTTTACCACTCACTTTAATAATTGGCAATTGTGCCCAGTTAACCGGTTCTATCATTGCAGAAAGCAAAAACTGGTTAGCAGTTAAGCCGCTAAATTCATCTTTACCGTAAATTCTGCGCAAAATATCAAGCGCCATTGTATTTACAGGTTCAAATCTTCCGTCTACGTTTTGAACCATTAAAGAACCAAATTCATCCGCATGATCGCGATCGATATGTGTGCTGGACGTTGGCGCGCCGGCAATATTTGGTGTTGTTTCTGTATTAGTTTGTGGTGCTGTATGCACGTGGTTGAGTCCAGAATCTGCTGCGTGATTATGCATAGCACCAGATTCTTCAGATGGCCCGTGCATATCAATCTTTTGCCCAAATGCACAAGTGCCAAAACCCATCAGTAAAACCAAAATAACTGCGCGTGAGCGGGCAAGTTTTTTAAGTTTCTGGTTGAGATCTGAAAAACGACTTCCTTTCCAGAAAAGGGTTACAAACATGGCGAGGAATAATAAAGTATAACCGATGTAGGTGATGGTAGTTCCCCAAAAATCGTGGTTTACAGAAAGTATGGTTCCTTTCTCATCACCATCATAACTCGACTGGAAAAAACGGTAACCTTTATGATCGAGGATATTGTTCATGAAAATTTTGTAGGGTTTAGTAGTGCTTCCATCCAGCAAAGTCACATCAGAAGAGTATGATGCCGGACTGTTACTTCCCGGATATTTTTCCAGAAGAAATTTATCCAGCTGAATGCGGAAAGGTGCATGGTAAATTTTAGAACCATAACCCAATGAAACGGTTAATCCATCAATTGCGGCCTGATGTTGAAAACCTGTGAGCCCTTTACCACCTCTGAAATTAACCGTATCTACAGTGTTTGCTGTCGAGATTTCCATAATAATCTGGTCGGGGTCATGCTCATTTTTGGTTTTATCGCCTGGAAAAGCTTTAACTTCTCCCGGACTTGGTGGCTGCGGCACCACAAAAACCAGGTTTCCTATGGTATATAAACTGCGTAAATTCAGCGGAACTGCTACGTCTGATTTTGCCAAAACCCCGCGTATTTGTGTGGCCATAATCATAAAGTTACCTTCCAGCGGACTGCTGATTTTCAAAGGTCCGTCTGTGTCTGATAAGTTTACAGCACCAGCGGTTTGGTTGTTGTAACTCACCAGTGTATTTTCGATTAATTGTGTGGTACCGGAAGGGATAAATTTATTTTCGCGGTTTCCGCCAACCAATGTAACCAAATGAAGGATTTGTTTACCATTCGGTTGAGCAATTAAACTGTCTTGTGCTCTGGGTACAACGTCTAACAAGCGAACGGTAACCAACTGACCCATAAAATCGTATTGAGATTTAAAGCTTTTACGAAATATGGAAAGATAACCAGGAACATCTTTAGGGATAAAATTTGCTTTAACATCATCGTAAGCCAGTGCTTGTTCGCCCTTTGCAATCTGCACTTTAAGGAAGGATCCGTCTGAAACAATCTCATCGCTGCTGCTGCCTTCACGAATATGCATTGCACCTTCAAAACTGATGTAGCGTGTAATGGCTCCACCGATAAAAATTAGGATAAAGGCCAGGTGAAATACAAGTACAGGCCATTTTTCTCTCCTGAACAAACGGTATCTTGCGATATTGCCAATGAAATTTAACATTAATATCACCATAACCAGCTCAAACCACCAGCTCTCGTAAACCAATGCTTTGGCTACGGGTGTACCGTAATCGTTTTCAATAAAAGTGGCAATGGCCATAGCCAGGGCGAAAAAAAGGAGCATAAAACCCGTGGTTCGGGTAGAGAAGATTGTTTTGGTAATTTTATTCATCAAATCGGATCTGTAGAAGATATTGGTTTTTCTGGCCGCCAAGTTACAACCTATGTTTTGCCAAGGGAACGTTTTCTGTTAATTTGAATATACGATGACCGTCGGGGAAGGAAGGGCGGGAAAGTCAGGGGTCGGAAGTCGGGAGTCCGAAGAATAAAGCTAAAGCCCATACTTCCAACTGTGAGAAACAGCTTTAAGTAAGTTCATGGTTGCACACCAACACTCCGGTCCTCGGAATGTCCGACTTTAAGAAGTATTAGTCAAATGACAGGTTTAACGCGAAAACATGGGTCTCCGGACTTTCCGACTTAATTGCTACTCCATAACCGGATAGAAATCCTTCATGCTATTTGTATAGATGCAATAATCTACTGTAGAATTCCAGAAAGCGATTTTTTTCAACTCTGGTGCACCCAAAGGCATCAGCATCAATGAACGCTTTCCGTCCGGACGTTTACCGGCGGAAAATCTATTGTCCAGTGCGGTATCGAGGTAGTATAAATAGTCGTAAACAAACTCTGTATAGCTGCGTTTAGAAACTTTATCCAAACTTTTCATAACCACTTTTTCATAGTTACTACTTAGCGCCTGTTGAAATTCTACCGCGTTTAAAGGTTTGCCATTGAGCATTGGCATTATATTGAACTGACCATCAATAAAAATCCATTTTTTTAAATCCTTGAGATAAACCTCTGTAGCCACATGGCCGGGTGAGCCTTTTCTGTTTTCGGCATCTTTGGTTTTAAGGTACAATACGCGAGAGGGAAATCCATAGGCTGTAAGTTGGTCTCTGAGTACAATGGCATAGGCAAAACAAGGAAATCTGCCACCGGCTTTGGCTTCATTCAGAATAGAAATTCCATCACTTCCTTTGGGCGAGTTTCCACCGTCATGTTTCCATTGATGATGCGTCCAATTCAAAATGGCGAGTACTTTTTCCGTATCTGATTTTTCACCTGCAATCAAATCTGCTATTGGATAGGTTTTTCTCAGGGAATCGAAGTAAAGGTGGTCTCTATTTTCGAAAGATAGTTTAAGATTGGTATTCCTTTTCGCATTATCATAAGAGATTTTATCCCATTGATACGGTACCGCCGAAATGAAGGTATTTGCAGGCGCCGCATCTCCTAGTTTCACATAGAACGATTTCGTTTCTCCGGGTCTTATCGTAAAACGTAAACTGTCTTTATCAGTTCTAAAAGCAAAACTTTCGTTCTTGCCATACAAACTGAGTTTCATACTGTCGCGTTCAATTTGAGGGGAAATTCGCCAGCGGTTTTCGTACCAATCTGAACCAATGGCAATATCTGCACGTTCAGAAGTGGCCATTAAAAGTGGTTTGTTGTTAAAGCTTTTCTGCGCGGAAGCTGTATAAGAAAAAAAAGTGCAGGTTAACAGTGGAAATAAGATGCGTGTTTTCATAAGATTGAGATAATTCTTAAAGGTAGAAAATCAATAAGACTAATAAATTTCTGCGCTGAATAAGTTACAAAAGCTCATGTATTCAGCGTTGCGCAACTTTTAAAAGATGCTGTATAGATTGGTTAAATTGTACGGGAAATGTGTTATAACAGATATAATTTTCAGACCTGTTGGTCGGTGCTTGCGTTCGCGAAAACTTACACAACTCCGGATTTCTTAATCCAGCTTTTTAAGCAATCTCTTTTTTGTTCTCTTAAATGCGGTGCCGTCCCAACTGGCATCAAAGTCATTCCAGAAAACGCGAATGTTCGTTGCAATATCAAAACTGATGATAAATGTTAAATCGTCATAAGTAAAGGTTACATTGTTGGTGCTGGTTTCTGCGTTGAGGTATTTTGTGTTATCGGAAATTACTTTCTCTATCTTATTTAGCAATTCTATTGCTTTTACTGTGGGTAAATCTTTAAAGCCATAACCTTGATAGAACACACCATCCGGGCTCCATTTTGGTCCGAAGAAGCCCAAGATCAGACCTTCTTTATTGAGCTCTGAAGATTTGTAAACGAGAGAGGTAAGCTCTCCGGAGGAAGCGGCTGCCAATGGATCCATTTCAAACTTAACAGTTTTGGTTGAGGTTCCGAGTATGTTTGCAACAACAAATGACTTGGCTCTGAAAAGGGCAACTTCCTTACTAAAATCTTTATTTGACCAATAAAAAGACGGTGCAGAAGGTGTTGCCATTTGCGCGTTGCATGTTAATGAAATAGCAGCAAAAATTAAAAAGAGAAAGGATTTCATACTGAAGTTGTAAGATTATTGACAACTAACTTACGATAATAAATTAAATGTTGTTTGGGAAGAAGGGGTTGTTAAAGGGAGACGTTCACCTAATATGGTCTTTAACAGCAGTTCAATCATATTGCGATTTGTTTTTTATGTGGAAAGCACAACTTCACCAATTTAAATATCAGATGTTTTACTCCTTTATAAAATGAACACGTAAATCACCCTATTCATTTTCTGTTCATTGGTTCTTGTCAGGAACCGGGCTTTCCATATTTCCGTTCGTACGAGTATGAGAATACTTTGTTTCGTGGTTTTAATTTTCGCTTTCACGGACATATCAGCGCAAACCATACTGCGTGGATGTTTGGATGGAACAACTACTGGAGGAATCGTTTATACGGATGCGTTTTTAGGCTATTATCAGAGAGCTGGAAATCAATATCGTACTGTTCCGCCGAATTGCCCACGCGTGCAATTAGGTATGAGAGATGGCAATTGTTATTTTGATTTGCTTGGAACCGCTTATCCACAATACCGATATACGTTGATTACGACAAGCTCATCTCCAGTGGCGTGTAACTTGGATCATTATGTCTTCGGTATTTTATTTGCATTGGGATTGTTCGGAATGAGAAGAATAACGATGTTTCCTAAATTCATAAGAGTGAGCGTTGCTCCGAATGGCTAACCTTGTCTCACTATTAGATTAATAGTCTCGCCATTGTCTCAACCATTTATAATAAGGCACTTCCAAGCGATTTTTTAAGATTAATTTAGTCCTGACTGACCAAAAAGAGACTAGTTGGTTACCTCTTCTTTACCTTTTTATTACCTATTTATTACCCCTTAGGTAAAGAAGAGGTAACCAAGGGGTAAACAAAGGGTAAACCAGGTGTAAAGCTGGTGTATAGCAAAGTCCCATATTTTGCCAGTCGAGAGGATTATATGCAGTTTCATTTCAACGACATTTTCCTCCGGATTTTCGCGAATTATGTCTGCTGAGCAGGCTCAAATTCTACAATCCACTCTATTCCATAGCGGTCTCTAAACATGCCTGCATATGTACCCCACGGACTATCGGCGATCGGCCCTTCTACAGATCCACCTGCAGATAAACCATTGAAAATTTTATCTGCTTCTTCTTTACTTTCCGCGCTGACGTAGATTTTAGATCGATTTTCCGTCTCACTTACGCGGCCCAGAACTTCGGGCACGTCATTCGCAATCAGTAAATTGTGTTTTCCAATAGGTAAGGCGATGTACATGATTTTATTTTCTTCATGCTCCGGCACCTGAAATTCAGGGCTGGACAAATCTTTAAACCGGACCACCTTTGTAAATGCTCCGCCAAAAACAGATTGGTAAAAATTGAATGCTTCTTCGGCATTGCCATTGAAATTGATCCAGGGATTTATAGTACTCATAATTAAACTTTTTGGATGAATTAAGCAGTTGAACTTTTGGTATACATGAATGTACAAATAATGTGATAATTCATAAAGATTTTTTGCAACTGCTATAGCAATGGAAGCGAATTGCTTATAATTTTCTATGTTTTACTCCTTGTTCTTTGAATCTATCGATTTCGGGAGGTTTTTACAAATCAATATTGCTGCAATCGGGAAAAGTTTAAGTTATTCGTTTTTTCTGAACAAAAAAAAATAGTTCGTGTTAAAAATGTATGCATCGCATGCATGACGCAACATGCCCGGCCTGGCATTTCGCTGAAAGTTATGAATTGGCCAAAAAATAAAAATCATGTCTGAAAAAGAAAAAACAACTTTAGAAAATCCAACCCAAAAATATCCGAGACCACCATTTGTAAAACAGCCTCAAGAGGTTCCGGGTCTGGCGTCAAAAATGAATCCCATTCCAGATCATGGAGAAGAGAGCTACAAAGGTTCAGGAAGACTATCGGGGCGTAAAGCACTAATTACCGGCGGAGACTCTGGCATTGGACGAGCTGCAGCAATCGCTTACGCCAGAGAGGGTGCCGATGTAGTGATCAATTATCTTCCACAAGAACAATCTGATGCGGATGAAGTGCTGGCACTTATTGCTGCCGCCGGACGAAAAGGCTTTGGGATTCCGGGAGACATTACGTCTGAAGATTTCTGTAAGGAGCTGGTAGAGCAGGCGGCTGCGAAGCTTGGCGGGATAGATATATTGGTTAACAATGCAGGTCATCAACAGGCTGTAGATTCGCTACTGGATATCAGTACTGAACATTTTGATACCACGATGAAAACAAATGTTTACGCACCATTCTGGATCACGAAGGCTGCACTTCCAATTTTACCGGAAGGCTCTGTAATTATTGCCACAAGCTCTGTACAGGCTTACGATCCGTCGGAAAACCTTTTCGATTACGCCCAAACCAAGGCCGCAAATGTAGCGTTTGTAAAATCCCTGGCCAAACAGCTTGGACCAAAAGGTATTCGGGTAAATGGCGTAGCGCCTGGTCCGATATGGACACCATTGCAGACGAGCGGCGGGCAGCCGCAAGATGCGATCGTAAAATTCGGTGAAGTTACGCCATTGGGCAGACCGGGTCAGCCGGCAGAATTGGCATCAATATTTGTGCAATTGGCAGATTCTGCTGCCAGTTATGCTACCGGACAAATTTATGGTTCGGCAGGAGGCAACGGACATCCTTAGTGTTAAGGAAAGTCATCCTAAATGAATAGCTCAGGCATTAAATGCCAAAACTAACTGAAAATGCCCGCAAATTTTGCGGGCATTTTTTGTTTTATTAAGCGGAATGCTTGAGCATTACTCAAATTACATTAAGTGGGTTTTTTATAACATGTTAGCTGTCTGATCGGGCAGATGCCGCTAAGTTGCATGAATTAGATTTAACCGTGAAGTTTTGAATTGAAAGCACAATATCTTCAGTTTTCTATTCTGATAACGGTATCCTTTCCGGCCAGCGCCTGCTTATATCCATTAACTGCACAAATGAAAGAAGAATGGACAAATGTTTGAGGGAAATTACCCAGTAATTGCTCGGTATTCAGCTCAGCTTCTTCTGCAAAATATCCAAGATCATTGCTGTAAATGAGTATCTTATCCAGTATATCTTTAGATCGCTCCAAATCTCCGGCAATAGCATAATAATGAGCCATCCAACAGCTTCCGGCCAGAAAAGCACCTTCTTTTCCGGAATCAAATTCCTGAAGATGCCTTCTGTATAAATTTTGCTCGCAGTAGTTAGCCTCCAGTTCGGCTACAGTTGCCACCATAGCTTCGCATTTGGCATCATAAATACCAAAGGGCACATAAAGTGCTGCAGTTAGGTCTACGTTTTCAGACCCGGCATAAACAGCAAAAGCTCCACTACTTGTTTTACAATTGTTATCAATAAAGTCCCGGATCATTAAAGCATTTTTCTCCCATCGTGCGGCAACCGCTTTATCTTTTTGAAAAGGAGCAATCAGTTCAAGTCCCCTTGCAGCGAAAGCTTTGCTTGATGTGTAATGTTGCAGTTGTTCCTCCTCCCAAATGCCATTGTCCTTTCTTTCCCAGTTTTTACAGATATAATCGGCAATTTTCTCTACTGTATCCCAATATATGGGATCGCCAAACTTTTGGTAGATTAAGCTACAGGCAATGAGAATATTTCCTTCGGCATCCAGCTGAAACTGGTTTGCAGCAGAATTGCCAATTTGTACAGGCCGGCTGCCCAGATAACCCATTAAAGGCAATTCTCTGATTTCGGACGAAACGGTCTGTTGATCTATGGCATAAAAACAGGATACATGATCCTGGCGATTTTGTTCCATCGCACCAGAAATAAAGGAAATAAATTTTTCTTCCAATTCACCGGTTGTGATCACCTGGGTTAGTGAAGAGGTAATTAATGCTGCATCACGCATCCAGACATATCGGTAATCATAATTGCGTTCGCCTCCAATGACTTCTGGCAGGGATGTTGTTGCAGCGGCTACAATTCCACCAGAAGGGGTATAGACCATTTGTTGTAGTGCTCTTAGCGAATACCTCACCTCATTTTCATACGGACCGTGATAATTGACCAGGCCTTCTATTTCTTTCCATTTTTCGATGGTGTGTTTAAAAAGTCTTTCGATATCCTCTTCATTGATCTGGTGTGTAGCTCCCAAAAATGCCCATCCCGTTTCACCAACAGGAATACAGAAACGGATTTCCTCTTTATCAATTTTTATCGGATGCGACGCATGCAGATAAAGTCCGGTTTTGGAAAGTTTAACGGATGTTTCCGATTGCAACTGATAGTGCTCTTGTTCCAGACCGAAGTCTGGCCGAATCCGTAAGGTGTTGAATATATCTTGTGGTGCTTTAGAGAAAATTCGGCATATTCCCCGGAATTCTTCCTCAAGTGGCATCAGGTCTGTTATTGTAAATCCTTTACCGCTAATTGAAAAATAGGTGTTCAATACGCTGCTTCGGCCACAAAACTGCCTGTTCAAAAAAACTTTTGCGTCTGCATTTACCGTCCATTTTCCACCTTTTTCAGGATCAAGAAGCGCCGATAAAATAGCCGGGGAATCAAAACGGTTTGGACAATACCAGGAAATAGTTCCTTCTTTATTCAGTAGCGCACAACTTTGGCGGTCGCTAACCACCGCAAGATCGCGAATGACATCCTGTTTTAGCATTTATTGCGTCCTCTCATTTCTTTACCTTTCTTCATTTTTAATATTTCAGCGTTTCTCTGACTATGCTGAAGAACGTTTTGTTTTATAGGTTTTATCATCAATCCGTTAATTCCTTTTTAAAGTATTTTATAACATAGTTTAATAGGTACCGAATTGCGGTTTGCAATTAATCGCCGAATACTTTGAAGTACGCCACTGCTGCTATAGAATTTTACTCTAGGTATAACTTCAACAAACTTCGATAGTTTTTGAGAATGCAAAACCTGTAAGAATTTTATATGTAGTAATGTTATTTCGCATGCAAAACAGCGGATAAATATTGTGTTGCTTATCGAAACTATAGGTGGGAGAGGCTAGTTTTTTGGCATTCTAAAATCTTTCATTCTTATGGTTCGGGAATTTTTTTGCATAAAACTCATTTAACGGAAGGTTATTATCTTCTAAAATGTAATAACAAATGACATTGCCCAATCTATTAGCCTTAAGCTACAATCTAAAATTATAATGTAGACACTGCTTTGTAAAAATGTTTAAATTTTTATTTGACACATTTTATAAATCATTTAAAATAGGCTTATTTGCAAAAATTGATTTATTTGCCTCCCTACACCAATGTACTTATTTGTAAGTGCTTTGAGAATAAGGTGTTCTAAAGAAGTTTTCATTGGCGAAATGAGGTCAGTTGACGGTGGTTTGTCAATCTTCTTAGAAAAAGCAATATATTATTGTTTAAATAGACAGTTGAAAAGAGGGCATGACAACCGTAAAATGTATCACTGTATGTGTCAGGGGTCAAATATTTTGAGTAAATTGAAAGACTGGAATTACAATTACGAATATGCTAACAAACACTTTATTATCATTATTTGAACGAGATCTGGATAGGGTGATAGATGAACTTAAACAATATCAGACCGAATCAGCAATATGGAGAACTGATGCGGATATCTCTAATTCTGCAGGTAACTTAGCCTTACATCTGGTTGGGAATTTGAATACATATATCGGAATGGAACTCGGAAACCGAAATTATGTTCGGAATAGGGAACTAGAATTTTCGGCCAAAGATATATCCAGAAAACAATTGATCGATATGCTGAATGGTACGATTGAGGTGGTTAAAAGTTCCCTTAGTGAATTGAAAGACCAGGATTTGGTTAAAGACTATCCGGTTTTGAAATTTAACGAAGTGACAACAACTGAATATGTACTGGTGCATCTGGCAATGCATTTGAGCTATCATTTGGGGCAGATAAATTATCACCGGAGGTTAATTGACAGATAAATCACAAACTTGAAGAAAATTCATGCAGAAAATCCTTAAGCACCTTATAGAAGATTGCTTAGATTAATGTGATTTATATGAAAACAAAGCATAAAGTAGTTGAAATTATAGGGGTTATTCTTGCTACTTATTTCTTTTTAACCTCTTGGATTTGGACATATTACTCAAATGTTTTCATATCATATCCATTTGGAATCATCAGTTTTATTATTCTTATCTATGCGCCTTCATCGTATTGGAATAAGGTAATTAAGTATCTTTTGATAACTGGGCTGATTTCCTCCCTAATTGCATTGTTTTTATATAAGTAGAATTGGTCAGCGAGAATCTTAGTTATTCTACTCCTACACCCTTTTGTACATGATCCTGGATTTCCTGCTGCGCTCGAAATGACGGATCGATGAAAACATCGACGGAACAAAAAAAGCCCTGATTTCTCAGGGCTTTCAGTTCGATTTTGTAAAGAAGTACTCGGGGCGGGAATCGAACCCGCACGACTTTTAGGGTCACAGGATTTTAAGTCCTGCGTGTCTACCAGTTCCACCACCCGAGCAGGTGATTAACCTTTTAAATTTAAAAGCCTTCTTGAAGGAAGGCTTTTTGGAGCGAAAGACGAGATTCGAACTCGCGACCCCGACCTTGGCAAGGTCGTGCTCTACCAACTGAGCTACTTTCGCATTAAACTTGAACAGTGTGTTGTTCCGTTTTGGTGATGCAAATATAGACAGATTTATACTTCTGTCAAGGGATTTTTTATTAAAATTTTAATATTTATTTTAACCCATTGGCTTTCAGTGCAACTAAAATTAAATCATTTTCAAAACCTTTACTTTGAAGGTACGTCATCAGCTTAATTTTTCGTTTAAAAGCATCAGACTCGGTTAAAAGTTGAGATTTTTTTGTCAGTAAATCTTCCAGAACTTTTGAATAATCATCATCATCCATACTGTAAAGCGCCTTTTGGATCATTTTTTCCGGAACGCCTTTCAGTTTTAAGCCCTGTTTAATTTTTATCCGTCCCCACTTTTTAATATTAAATTTTCCCGACACATATTGTTTTGCGAAGCGCTCTTCATTCAGAAAGTTGTTCAAAATCAGCTCGGTAATAATTTCTTCCAGCTCGTCACCACGAATGCCCCAATCCAATAATTTTCCCCTTACTTCTTTTTGTGAACGTTCCTGATATGCACAGAAATTTTCGGCCTTGGCCAAAGCCTGTTTTTTGTCTAATATTGCTGCCTCTTGTTTACCGCTTTTCATAAATATTTATTGAAATTCGTAAAAATAAATACGAATACCACATTTTTTCTGAAACTAAAGAATGCAAATATCAACTTATACCGTCGAAAAAATTGCGCAGGTTTTGCGTGCAGAAGTTCATATTCAGTGTGAAAATACTGCCATTCAGCATCTTGTTACCGATAGCCGCTCTATACTTCTGGCAGAAAGTTCGCTATTCTTTGCAATAAGCAGTCATCGTGATGGACATCAGTTTCTGGAAGATGCACATCAGAAAGGTATTCGTAATTTTGTTATCAGTGATGAAAAATATAAAGACCTTTTTCCAGGCAGCAACTTTATTGTAGTTAGAAATGTACTGCTGGCGTTGCAAATGCTCGCAAAATATCATCGGCATACATTTGATCTTAAAACTATTGGCATTACGGGCAGTAACGGAAAAACCATTGTTAAAGAATGGCTGTACCAGCTTTTGGGAACTGATTTCAACGTGGTGAGAAGCCCGAAGAGTTACAATTCACAAATCGGGGTGCCTTTGTCTGTCTGGCAGATTGCTGCCGAAAATAATCTTGGGATTTTTGAAGCAGGTATTTCCGCAATAAACGAAATGGATATTTTGCAGGAGATTATCGATCCTCAAATCGGCATTTTAACCAATATTGGTGCGGCACATGCCGATGGATTTGCATCTTCCAAAGAAAAATTACTTGAAAAACTAAAGCTTTTTAAAGACTCGGCCTTACTGATTTATTCGCCAGATTATACAGCGGAACTTTCTGCATCAGAAATTCCTGGCAAACAAAAATTTACCTGGAGCCGCAAACAACCGGCTGATTTGCAAATTCTCTCTGAAAATGTGTTAAATGGCAATACAAATCTGAGTGCAAGGTTTAACAACAATACGATTACATGTAAGCTTCCGTTTAACGATCAGGCTTCTTTAGAGAACGGTATAATTTGTTGGGCAACACTGCTTGCGCTGGGTTATGATGCATTAGATGTAGCAATTAAATTGGCTAAGCTTGCGCCGGTACACATGCGTTTAGAACTCAAAAATGGCATCAACCAATGTTCCATTATTGATGATTCGTACAGTGCAGATATTTCATCTCTGGCCATCGCACTGGATTTTTTAAACCAGCAAAACCAGCACCCGAAGAAAACCGTTATTCTTTCTGAGCTCTTTGAAACCGGAAAAAATGATGCGGAACTTTACGCAGAAATATCAGCTTTGCTGCAACAAAAACGGGTAGGCAGGTTAATCGCCATTGGTACACACATTTCAGAATACAAGCATTTGTTTCCATTTGAGGCAGATTACTTTGCAGATACCGAAGCTTTTATACAGGCGTTCCCAAAACTGCGTTTCGATCATGAAACCATTTTGGTGAAAGGAGCGAGGCGTTTTGACTTTGGCCGAATCAGTAAATTGCTTACCCAAAAGATTCATGATACCGTTTTAGAAATTGATCTGAATGCGATGTTGACCAACCTTCAGTTTTACCGCTCGAAACTAAAACCTGGAGTTAAAATTATGGCAATGGTGAAGGCATTTTCTTACGGTAGCGGAAGTTTTGAAATTGCTAACTTATTGCAGTTTCACAAAGTGGATTATCTTGCCGTAGCGTATGCTGATGAGGGTATCGCTTTGCGGAAATCGGGTATCAGCTTACCCATTATGGTTATGAGTCCGGAAGAATCTGCTTTCGATGCGCTAATACAATATAGACTGGAGCCGGAAATTTACAGTCTGGATATTCTGAAAAGCTTTCTGCTCGCATTGGAAAACAAAGAAGATCATTTTCCTATTCACATTAAAATTGACAGCGGGATGCACCGCTTGGGTTTTGATCCTGCAGATTTGTTTGAGTTGAGCGCGATTTTACAGGCAGATAAACGGATACATGTGCAAAGTGTTTTCTCCCATTTGGTTGCCAGTGATGCTGCGGAGCACGATGGATTTACCCAGAAACAAATCGATATCTTTGAGCAGGCGGCAGAACATTTGCTTGCTAACTTGCCTTATAAACCATTGTTGCATATTTCCAATACATCAGGCATTAGCCGCTGGCCAGATGCGCAAATGGATATGGTTCGGCTGGGAATTGGATTGTATGGTTTTGATGCAGCATTGAAAACCAATAGCGGTTTACAAACTGTAATGCGACTAAAGACTACCGTTACGCAAGTAAAAAATCTCGTCGCAGGCGAAACCGTTGGCTACAGCAGAAAAGGCATGCTTCAAAAGGGCGGCAAAATTGCCACGGTGAAAATTGGATATGCAGATGGCTATAGCCGGGCTTTTGGGAATGGCGTAGGCAAGATGCAAATTAAAGGTAGATTGGTGCCAACTATCGGTTCTATTTGTATGGATATGACGATGTTAGATGTTTCTGGGATCGATGTGAAACCCGGCGACGAAGCAATTGTTTTTGATGAAGTACACACAATTCTCGAATTGGCAACTGTGATAAATACCATTCCATATGAAATTTTAACCAGTGTATCGCAGAGAGTAAAGCGGGTTTATTTATATGGATAGTTTATTTATTAACCATAGGAGACATGTAAGAACATCTAAGGTCTTTCAACGCTGTTGAAAGGAAAAGAAACTTCCGTGGTTTTCGTGTTTCCGTGGCGAACTTTTGGGCCGATGTTTTACCAAAAATAAGAGATGTAAGAACATCTAAGGTCTTTCAATGCTGTTGAAAGAAAAATAAAACTTCCGTGGTTTTCGTGTTTCCGTGGCAAACTTTTGGGCCGATGTTTTACTACTTAAGACATGTAAGAACATCTAAGGTCTTTCAATGCTGTTGAAAGAAAAAATAAAACTTCCGTGGTTCCGTGGCGAACTTTTTGGGCGATGTTTTACCACCTAAGAGATGTAAGAACATCCAAGGTCCTTCAACGCTGTTGAAAGGAAAAAAAACTTCCATGGTTTTCGTGTTTCCGTTGCAAACTTTTGGGCCGATGTTTTACCACCTAACACACCCAAGGACATGGAAGAAGTTTAATGCTGATCATAAAAAAAGAAAATCTTCCGTGGCGTTCTGTGTTCAGTGGCAAATAATGATAAATTTGTGCCATGAATAAACTTGGCAAGGTGCTGTTAAATTACCTCATCAAAGGATTGTTGATTGTTGTTCCCATTGCGGTAAGTATTTTTATCGTGGTTTGGGCGGTTACAACGGTAGACAGTTGGGTGAACGTAAATAATATTTTAGGCGTAAATCCAATTACAGGCGAAAGCCGCAATATTCCGGGTTTGGGCTTGCTTACAGTCATTCTCATTATTTTAGTGGCCGGCATTTTTGTAACCAATTTCGTTACCGAGCCAATGTACAATTGGTTTCAAAGAGTGATGCATCGTTTGCCTTTGCTCAATTTTATCTATTCTTCCATTAAAGACCTTACAGAAGCTTTTGTTGGCGATGAGAAAAAATTTAATCACCCGGTTTTGGTAGAGGTAGAGGGCGGTTTAAAAAAGATTGGTTTTTTAACGCAAAATGACCTTACAAAGCTCGAACTTCCGGATGAAGTTGGCGTCTATTTTCCTTTGTCTTATTCTTTTGCAGGTCAGCTTTGTATTGTTCCGCGTTCTAAAGTCAGAGATTTGAATATGAGTGCCGCGGATGCCATGAAACTTGTAGTGAGCGGTGGCGTAAGCGGTTTATAGAATGATTAAAATTTACCACAACGGCAGTTGCAGTAAGAGTCGTTCTGCACTGCATATTCTGGAAGAACTAAACCATCCATATGAGGTTGTGAATTACCCTATAACGCCGCTAATTCGCGATGAATTGATGACGTTAATTGCGCAATTAGGTATTTCTGCTGAAGATTTAATTCGTAAAACTGAACCCGTTTTTAAAGAGCAATTCAACGGCGCATCTCGTAGTGATTCTGAATGGATTGATGTTTTGCTTGAGCATCCAATTTTGATGGAAAGGCCAGTTGTGGTTGCCGGAAATTCGGCGGTAATTGCCCGCCCTCCAGAAAAGTTGCATGAGTTTTTAAAATCGAATGGCTTTTAATGTGTCCGACTTATAGTCATCACAATGATACAAATTAGTATAAATAAAAAAAGCAAACGTGCATAATATTCGTTGATAAACAAACCCATTGCAATTAAGATGTCGTCATCTACATTGCTTTGTATTGTACCGCTTCCTGTAGCCGAATTGTATAAGATCTGTTTTTCTTTATGGTTGTTGATTGTCCAGCGTTTTAGCCACGAATTTTGGAATGACCAATCCAGTTGTTCGCCGTTTTTCATTGTAATTTTTGCCTTGAAATTTGTCAATTCAAATGCAATTGTGGCTAGTATTTGATGTTGACTGTCTAACACTGTTGTTGTAGACTGAAAAATTCCATTGCTTTGGAAAACAAAAATCCCGCTTTGTAGGGTGGCGATAGCCGAATTGCGTAAAGCACTAAAATTTAGTGTAAAGCGCAATTGCCCCTCAGAAAAAACCTGATAGTTGCTGTCAAATATGCCTTTTCTCCAGTTTAACATAAATCAATTTTGAATTGCAAGTCTGTATAACCAATAAACAACCTTTTAGTTTGATGATTTTCAGCACAGGTATTCATTACGGCGTTACAGATTGCAAAGTTGACCGTGATGAGGTTTATCGTGTATTTCCTCTTAAGAATTAGAGCGGCTGAGATTGAGTTTGTTACGCTTTTAGACAAAAAAAAAGTATCCCGAAGGATACTTTAAATTTTCTGTTGTGTTGATTAAAAATTAGGTTTCAATACATATTTGTTATAGAAACGGAAAATATGCTCCGTTGCTTCTTCTGCGGTATCTACCACACGGAAAAGATTTAAATCTTCTTCATGAATATTATGTTCTTTTTGCAACATCGTGTTTTTAATCCAGTCAATTAATCCATTCCAGTAATCGCTGCCGAGTAAAATAATCGGGAAACGGGCAATTTTTCCGGTCTGGATTAATGTTAAGGCTTCAAAAAGTTCGTCCATCGTTCCAAATCCACCAGGAAGTACAATAAAACCCTGGCTGTATTTCATAAACATTACTTTACGCACGAAGAAATAATCGAACTGTAATAGTTTATTGTGGTCGATATATTTGTTGTGAAATTGTTCAAAAGGCAATTCAATGTTTAATCCAACAGATTTACCGCCATTAGTGTGGGCGCCTTTATTTCCAGCTTCCATAATTCCTGGGCCGCCGCCGGTAATTACGCCATAACCTCTGTCGGTAAGTAATTTACCGCATTGCTCAGCCAGTTGATAATATTTATTGGTTTGTGCGGTACGTGCAGAACCATAAATGGTTACGCATGGACCAATTTTGGCCAGTTTCTCAAATCCATCAACAAATTCGGCCATTATTTTAAATATCTGCCAGGAGTCGGTAACTTTTATTTCCTGCCAGTCTTTATTTTCAAACGCACTTCTAATTTTTTCTTCGCTCGTCATATTGTATGCTTATTATTAAAATCTGGTTTGCGCATCGGTCTTTTTACTGATGAAGAGCAAACCTAAAAAGGTGATAAATCCGTTAATCAAAATCAGTTCAACACTGAACACATATCCTGCCAATAACACGGTAGAGTAAGTGGATAGCAAGTAACATAAAATTGGTGATATTACACAAACTATTGGTACCAATTTATCGTGTAAACCTCGTTTTTTTACAAACAATCCAAAACTGTATAAGCCTAAAAGCGGGCCGTAGGTATACGAGGCAATTAAAAATATAAGACTCACCACAGATGAACTGTTTAGTGCATTGATCACAATAATGACTAGGAACATTAAAATTGAAAAGGCAATATGTACACCGTGACGGGTTTTTACAGAACTTTTGGTGTTCATATCAGCTTTCTTATCCATTCCGAGAAAATCTACGCAAAAGGAGGTGGTGAGCGCAGTAAGTGCAGAATCTGTTGTGGCGAAGGTTGCGGCGGTAAGTCCGAGCATAAAAATAATGGCGGGAACGGCGCCCAAACTGTTCAGCGCAATTTCTGGAAAAAGCAAATCTGTTCTTGGTTTTAAAGTGGCGTGATCCAGCGGGATATTGATACCGTTTTTACTCGCATAAATGTAAAGCAACGCACCAACACTCAGGAAAAACACATTCAGGATTACAAAAACACCGGTAAACGTAAACATGTTTTTTTGTGCTTCTTTGATGGTTTTCATACTCAGGTTTTTCTGCATTAAATCCTGATCCAGGCCGGTCATGGCAATGGTTACAAAAATTCCGCCGATAAATTGTTTACTGAAATTGAATTTATTGGTGAGGAAATTTTCGAAGAAGAATATCTGTGAATAGCTGCTGTTTTTGATATTTTCAAATGCCATAGGGATGTTAAAATCCAGGCTTCTGCAAATGAAATAAATCGTTAGGAAAACTGATAAAACCAAGAAAAACGTTTGTAAGGTATCGGTAATGATAATGGTTTTTAGTCCGCCTTTAAAAGTATAAGAGAAAATTAAAGCCAGTGAAATCAAAACGGTAAGCCAAAAAGGAATACCATAATTTTCAAATATAAATCGTTGTAAAACAATAACAACCAGGTATAAACGCGTTGCAGAACCCAGTGTTCTGCTCAGTAAAAAAATAGATGCAGCGGTTTTATAACTGTAATGGCCAAGTCGTTTTTCGATGTATCCATAAATCGAAGTCAGGTTCATGCGGTAATACAAAGGCAGCAAAACCGTTGCAATAATAAGAAAGCCAACTGCGTTGCCCAATACAAACTGAAAATATTGGAATTGATTGCCTGCAGGTGCACCAACTTCTCCCGGAACGGAAATAAATGTAACACCAGAAAGTGCCGTTCCAATCATCCCGAAAGCCACCAAATACCATTTAGAGTTTTTATTGGCGATAAAAAAAGTGGAATTATCAGAAGAGTTCTTTGATGTCGCAAATGAAATGATGATCAGCAGCAGAAAATAGCCAATCAAGAAACACAATAGGATGGTTGGTGACATAGTTTTGATTTAAGAGCTAAATGTAACAATTTAGGTTTTAATGTCAATACTGGCTGTTGTGTAAAGCGAAAGTAATTGTCGGCGTTATTGTAAGGAGAAGCTAGCGGTTAAAAACAATTTAGCAATCGATCGATTTTGATTATTTTTGTGTCATGAATTTTTCGTCCAAGCTGCTGGAAGATGCGGTAAATGAGTTTTCGAAATTACCTGGTGTGGGACAAAAAACGGCTTTACGTTTAGTTTTACACTTGTTAAACAAAGAAAAAGAAGAAGTAAACCAGTTTGGCAATACGCTGATTAAACTAAAAGCCGAAATTAAAAACTGTACTATTTGTCACAATATTTCTGATTATACCACTTGTGAGATTTGTACTGCGCCAAAGCGCGATAAGGAAACCATTTGTGTAGTAGAAGATACGCGAGATGTTATGGCCATTGAAAATACAGGTCAATATTTCGGCGTTTACCATGTTTTAGGCGGATTAATATCGCCGATGGATGGTGTTGGCCCGGCAGATCTTTTTATAGAAGGCTTGGTGCAAAGGTTATCTGGCGGAAGTATCAAAGAAGTTATTCTCGCGCTAAGCCCGAATATGGAAGGCGATACCACTCTATTTTATTTATACAAACGGCTTAAAGAATTTAATGTACCCATAACGACTATTGCACGCGGAATTGCTTTTGGTGGCGAATTGGAATATACTGATGAAATTACCCTCGGCCGCTCCATTGTTACGCGCGTACCTTATGAAACGGCAATGATGAAGTAACACTTCCAAACTATAATAAATAATTTCCTGAAATCATTCAGGCCAAAGAACTACATTAAACAAACATGAATTTAAAAGATAAAGTTGTTGTGATAACGGGTGCCTCAAGTGGCATCGGTAAAGCTTGTGCAGAAGAGTTTGCCAGGCGGGGCGCAAATCTCGTTTTGGCCGCGCGCCAGTATGTTACACTTTGCGAAATTACACAGGCTTTAGAACAGAAATACAACATTCGGGCAGTTGCCGTTCAGGCAGATGTAAGCAAAGAAGAAGATTGTGAACTTATCATTAAACAAACGCTGGTTTCTTTTCAGAAAATAGACATTTTGATCAACAATGCAGGTTTATCTATGCGCGCTCTTTTCAATGATTTGGATTTATCTGTAATCCGTAATCTGATGGACGTAAATTTCTGGGGAACAGTATATTGTACAAAATTTGCCCTGCCGGAAATATTGAAAAGCAAAGGAACTATTGTTGGTGTATCTTCAATTGCTGGCTTTCGTGGTTTGCCAGGGCGCACGGGTTATTCAGCATCTAAATTTGCCATGAATGGCTTTATTGAGTCGTTGCGTACAGAACTTTTACATACAGGGGTAAATGTTTTACTGGCATGCCCGGGTTTTACTGCTTCAAATATTCGGGTTACCGCTTTGGCAAAAGATGGTCAGTCGCATGGCGAAACCAGTATGGAAGAAGGTAAAATGATGAGCGCAGAAGAAGTTGCAACTATTATTGCTGATGGGGTTGAAAAACGTAAGAGAACGTTAATTATGACCGGACAAGGGAAACTTGCTGTTTGGATGAATAAACTTTTTCCCGCTTTTGTGGATAAGAAGGTTTTTGATCTTTTCGCGAAAGAAAAAAATCCATTAATTGCTAAAGGATAGCGTTTAAGTTTATGTGTCGAAAGCTCTTTGAGCAAATTAACCGCTGATAAGAATGCGTTACAAACGCTTTGTTATCTCCCGGCTCTTTACAAAGGAGTGGGAGTATGTTTGCGCTTGTTTACAACAAGTGCACAAATAGTTTTTCGATTCTATCGAATCTTAAAGAATTGTATTCAAAAAGCGAACAGCAGGATTTTATAATTTAAACAAACATGGATAAGATGCGATTGGCAAACATCCAAAAGCAGAACAATTTCGTTCATTTTTATGTTGAAAGATAAATTTTACCCATGTTAAAATACGGCTTTATATTAATGTTTCTTTTCCAAACGCTGATTTCTGTTGCGCAGGTTAAAAAAGTTAAAAATATCCAATATGTAAACAACAATTCCAGTGCGAACACGCTCAATGTATATTACAAAGCAGACGGCATAAAAGATAAACCCGTTATTATTTTTATACATGGCGGTTCATGGAGCAGTGGTAAAAAGGAAACGTATTGGTGGCTTGGCCGCAATTTTGCCAGAAAAGGTACAGTTGCTGTAATCATCAATTATCCCCTGGCTCCAAATGCACAATATGAGAAAATGGCCGAAGATTGTGCCTTGGCTGTAAAATGGGTGCGAGACAGTATTTCGAAATTTGAAGGCAATACAAAAAAGATCTTCGTAATGGGACATTCAGCCGGCGCACATTTAGCCGAGTTGATTAACGCTGATCCACGTTATTTTAAGCAAGCCGGAATATCCAATCCAATTAAAGGACTCATTTTAAATGATCCTTTCGGTTTGGATATTCATGAATATTTATTGGAAGCTGAAAAAGATGATTACTACTATGATTTCTTGCGAACGTTTACCAAAAAGCCAGAAGTGTGGACAGACGCATCGCCGTTAAACTATGTAAACAATATCCATAACCCGCATTTGCTCTTTTACGGCGGAAAAACTTATGGTGCAATCCGTTTGCAAACCCCAAGACTGTATGAACGCCTCAAACAAAATGGTGTTGATGTAGAAATTAAAGAAATTAAAGGGAAAAAACACGTACCAATGATTGCGCAAATGATATTTGGTGGTAACAAATTGTATGAATACATCCTGGCGTTTGTCAATCGTTAAGCTAAGAACCGTCTTAATGGAATAAGTAATCCTTTTTACCTTTTTTTTAAAAAACATCTTGGAATTTTAAAAAACTATCTTAATATTTGCTTCCATACAAAATGACAAATACAAACTTAAATAACAAATGGTGGTGGCATAACGATAATCGTTAGGCACTTTTGTTATATATTTAAAAATATTTATAGTTACGAACAGGATTGCCCAGAAAGCAATCCTTTTTTTATGCACTTTTCTCGGGTCGAGATTGAAAACCAATAGCGTTTAAGTGCTCAAATTGAACAGATTAAAATGAAACAGATCTTAAATCATTTATTCGAAAATAAAACTTTTAGTCGCGAGCAAGCTAAAAATATTCTTATTTCCATTGCGCAGGGCGAGTTTAACAATTCGCAGATTGCATCTTTTATCACGGCATATGCCATGCGAAATATTACGGTTGATGAGTTACAGGGATTTCGCGATGCGATGCTGGATCTCTGCGTGAAAACAGATTTATCGGGATATGAACTTATTGATCTCTGTGGAACCGGCGGCGACGGAAAAAACACCTTCAACATTTCAACCTTGTCTTCATTTGTTGTGGCAGGCGCGGGTCATCATGTTGCCAAACACGGAAATTACGGCGTATCTTCAGGTTGTGGATCTTCAAACGTAATGGAATATTTGGGCTACAATTTTACCGCCGATCAGGATACATTGAAACGGAATCTTGACACAGCCGGAATTTGTTTTCTTCATGCACCACTTTTCAATCCGGCGATGAAAACCGTAGCGCCAATTCGTAAAGAGTTGGGAATCAAAACTTTTTTTAATATGCTGGGACCAATGGTAAATCCAAGTCAGCCAAAATATCAGATGGTTGGTGTTTTTAGCTTAGAATTGGCCCGACTTTATGCGTATTTGTATCAAGAAACCGATAAAAATTATACCATTGTACATGCGCTGGAAGGTTATGATGAAATTTCACTTACCTGCGATGTAAAAACCTTTAACAACAAAGGCGAGCAGATTTTGACGTTACAGGAAATGGGATTCGATCGCGTTTCAACTTCAGAAATCAAAGGTGGAGATACCGTAGAATCATCTGCTAAAATCTTTATGGATGTATTAAATGGAGAAGCAACAGATATTCAAAATAACGTAGTGCTTTGCAACTCTGCATTGGCCATCAGAACAATAAAACCAAAGATGTCTTTCGCAGATTGCTATTACGAAGCAGAAGAATCTCTTTTAAGTAAAAAGGCATTAAACAGTTTTAAACAATTGTTGGCATGTTAAAAATAAAAGTATGCGGCATGACACTGGCGGCAAATATTGCAGCAGTTGCAGCGGCCAAGCCAGAGTATATGGGATTTATTTTTTACGATAAATCGCCACGGGCCATTAGTAGCGTATCTGCAGAGCTTATTAAATACATTCCGGCAGAAATTAAAACTGTGGGTGTTTTTGTAAATGAAACACCTGAAATTGTTCGGAAAAACGTAAGCCAGTTTAACTTATCTGCCGTTCAACTTCACGGACAAGAAAATCCGGAATATTGTACCGAGTTAAAAAAAGAATTTCAGCAGTTGGAAATCATTAAAGCATTTGGAGTTGATGAAGATTTTGATTTCGCCAGCCTGGCGCCTTACCTCAATATTGTAGATTATTTCCTTTTTGATACCAAAACAAAAATGCACGGCGGTTCTGGAAAAACCTTCGATTGGTCTATCTTAGCACAATATACGTTATCTAAACCTTATTTTTTAAGCGGCGGAATAGATTTAGAGCATCACTCCTCCATAAAAAATATTACGGACGAGCGGTTGTATGCATTGGATATCAACAGCAAGTTTGAAACCGAAGCCGGTGTTAAAAACGCAGAAAAAGTTTCAGAATTTATACAAGAAATCAGAAAATAAAACCCTGCCTAGCGTAAGGTAAAAAACACAGATATGAAATACAAAGTAAACGAAAAAGGATATTACGGAGATTTTGGCGGAGCTTATATCCCGGAAATGCTGTATCCGAATGTAGAAGAACTTCGTCAAAATTATCTTAAAATTATTGATGATGAAGATTTTCAGCAGGAATTTCATCAGCTGCTGAAAGATTATGTTGGCCGTCCTTCGCCATTATATTTGGCAAAGCGCCTTTCAGAAAAATACGGTGCAAATATTTTCCTTAAACGGGAAGATTTAAACCACACCGGCGCACATAAAGTAAACAACACCATCGGGCAGATTTTACTTGCAGAAAAGCTGGGTAAAAAACGCATCATTGCAGAAACTGGTGCCGGGCAACATGGCGTTGCTACTGCAACTGTTTGTGCTTTACGTGGATTAGAATGTGTGGTGTATATGGGCGAGGTTGATATTCAAAGACAGGCACCAAACGTGGCACGAATGAAAATGCTGGGTGCAAAAGTAGTTTCGGCAACATCGGGAAGTAAAACGCTGAAAGATGCAACAAATGAAGCCATGCGCGATTGGATCAACAATCCGGTAGATACACATTACATCATTGGTTCTGTAGTTGGTCCACATCCTTATCCAGATATGGTAGCGTTGTTCCAGTCTGTAATTTCTGAAGAAGCTAAAAAACAATTGCTTGAGAAAACCGGTAACGATAAACCAGATTATGTTCTGGCTTGTGTTGGTGGTGGCAGCAATGCTATGGGTATGTTTTATCATTTCCTTGACGATGAAGATGTAAAACTTATTGCGGTTGAAGCTGCGGGAAAAGGCGTGAGTTCTGGTTTGTCTGCAGCAACAACTTATTTAGGTAAAGAAGGTGTTTTACATGGCAGCAGAAGCATTTTAATGCAAACGCCAGATGGCCAGGTTGTAGAACCACATTCTGTTTCTGCCGGATTGGATTACCCCGGAATTGGCCCACAACATGCACATTTATTTAAAAGCGGTAGGGGAGAATATGTTTCCATCACAGATGATGAAAGTTTAGATGCAGGTTTATTGCTTACACAATTGGAAGGCATTATTCCGGCAATAGAAAGCGCACATGCTTTGGCATATCTGGAAAAAATGAACTTTAAAGGCGGCGAAAACGTGATTGTTTGCTTGTCTGGCCGCGGCGATAAAGATTTGGATACGTATATCAAACACTTTAACCTGTAGAAGAATCGTCAATGCTTCGTGCTTCGCAATGACGGAAAAAAGAAAAAACATGAACAGAATTAAACAACTCTTCGAAACGAAGAAAAATATATTATCAATTTATTATACTGCCGGATATCCGAACCTAGGCGATACCGTTCAAATTGCTGAAGCCCTGGAGAAATCTGGTGCAGATATGCTTGAAATTGGATTTCCTTATTCAGATCCTGTTGCAGATGGACCGGTAATTCAGGCCAGCAGCAAACAATCGCTGGATCAGGGCATGACTTTAAAACTTCTTTTTGAGCAACTTAAAGACCTTCGTAAAAACGTAACTATTCCAGTACTATTAATGGGATATGTAAATCCCGTTCTTCAGTTTGGTGTAGAAAATTTTTGTAAATCTTGCGCCGAAGTTGGTGTTGATGGTTGTATTGTACCCGATTTGCCTATGGCAGAATACGAAGAGTTTTACAAAGAATGTTTTGTAGAACATGGTGTGAGCAATATTTTTCTGATTACTCCACATACAGCAGAAGCAAGGATTCGTAAAATTGACGATCTGAGCAATGGTTTCATATATTTATTGTCTTCGTCCGCAACTACCGGTAAAAACCTGGAAGTTGGAAATACTACTGAAAGGTATTTCGAGCGTATTGCAGCAATGAAACTGAATAATCCAACCATGATTGGTTTCGGAATTAGCGATAAAACGACTTTTGATAAAGCCTGTTCTTACGCAAACGGAGCAATTATTGGAACCGCTTTTGTAAAAGCAATTGCCGAAGGCAACATCGAAGAAAATGTATCAAACTTTATGAAAAAGTTTAAATAAAAAAGTAGAATAATTTGCCATTTCTGGAACAGTAGCGCTCAATTTTATGAGCGCTTTTTTTGTTTCTTGTATTTCATTAAGCGACAAAAAAACTTTTTATGTCGACTGCATGTTCTGCTTGAAAGATCATTTTGCAACTAAAGTGTACGCCATGAGTCTGGTAAAATATAAAGAGAAACGCGATTTTTCAAAAACAAAAGAACCAAAGTCTGGTAAAAGTTCTGACGCTCAAAAATTACATTTTGTGATTCAAAAACACGATGCTTCACGCCTGCATTATGATTTCAGGCTGGAAATGAAAGGTGTGTTAAAAAGTTGGGCTGTACCGAAAGGACCTTCTACAGATCCGAAAACGAAACGGCTGGCGATGATGGTAGAAGATCATCCTTACGATTATCGTGATTTTGAAGGCATAATACCAAAAGGCGAATATGGCGGCGGAACGGTAATTGTTTGGGACGAAGGAACTTATGAGCCCATTGAAAAAATATCCGGAAAAAAGGCTCAGGAAAAACATTTGCTCGATGCGCTAAAAACCGGTTCGCTTAAAATTGTGCTTCACGGAGAAAAACTGCAGGGCGAATTTGCTTTGGTGCGTACAAATGGAATGGGCGAAAACAGTTGGTTGCTTATTAAACATGACGATAAATTTGCTTCTAAAACAGATATCACTAAAAAAGACAAATCGGTAATTTCCGGGCACACAATTGCAGAAACCGAGAAAAATGCGGAAAAGGTTTGGGACGACGGAAAAGCAAAAACTATTAAAAAAACAGAAGCCCTTCTGGATAAAAAAGGAAAAAAAGAATTGAAGGCTGTAGGCGAAAAGAAAGACCTGAATCCGGCAAGCCTCATCAAAAAAGGCAAAAGGGAAACCTTTCCCGAAGAAATAAAACCAATGCTTGCCACATTGGTGGATGCGCCTTTTGACGATCCGGATTGGCAATATGAAGTAAAATGGGATGGATATAGAACTCTGGCCGCATTAAAGAAAGGAAAATTGGCGCTCACTTCCCGCAACAACAAATCTTATAATGAGAAATTTTATCCGATATATAATCTGATACAGAAATGGGATATAGACGTGGTTTTAGATGGAGAAATTATCGTGCTGAATGAGAAAGGCGTATCTGATTTCGGCGCCTTACAAAATTGGAGAAGTGAAGCCGATGGAGAATTGGTTTACTATGTATTCGATTTGATTTGGTACAATGGAAAAAGTTTGATGGAATTACCTTTAGTAGAACGTCAGGCCATTTTAAATGATGTTCTGCCCACAACAGATGATCGTGTGCGTTTAGGAAAAGTATTTAAAGCACGGGGAACAGATTTTTTTAACGCCGCCCAACGGCTCGGTTTAGAAGGTATCATCGCTAAAAAAATGGATTCTACGTATTCTCCGAACAAGCGCTCAAAAGAATGGCTTAAAATTAAAATTCACAAAAGGCAAGAGGTGGTGATTGCCGGATATACTAAAAATGAATCGACCTCAAAAAATTTCAGCTCGCTGTTGCTTGGCGTATATGAAAATAAAAACTTAGTGTACGTTGGTAAAGTTGGAACCGGTTTTTCCAATCAATTGCAGAAAGATTTACTAAAACAGTTTAAGCCACTTGAAGTAGAAGAAGTACCTTTTGATGTCGTTCCCGATGTAAACAAGCCATCGCGTTTCCGGCCAAATCCGCCAAAAGCGAGCGTTACCTGGTTAAAACCAGAACTGGTTTGCGAAGTCGCGTTTACAGAAGTAACGGACGATGGCGTTTTCAGGCATCCATCTTTTCAAGGTATGCGAGAAGATAAAAACGCAAAGGCTGTAATACGCGAAACTGAAGCCGAGGTACAGAAAGTTGTGAACAAAAACACGAAAGATACTGCGCACAGTGCTGCGCTGGAACCTCCTAAAAACACAGATCGGAAATCTTTATTGAACCCGAAAGACCAGACGCAAGTTCGGAAAATAAACAGTCACGAAATCAAATTTACAAATCTGAGCAAAATTTACTGGCCTGAAGATAAAGTAACTAAACGCGACATGTTTAATTACTATTATCAGGTTGCAGAATATATTTTGCCTTATCTTAAAGATCGGCCACAATCTTTAAACCGTTTTCCGAATGGCATTCATGGAGCGAGTTTTTATCAAAAAGATGTCAAAGGAAAAGCACCAGAATGGATTGAAACTTTCCCGTATGAAACCAGCGATGGCGAGAAAAAGGAATATATGGTGGCAACAAACGAAGCCAGTTTAATGTGGATGGCAAGTTTGGGTTGTATAGAAATTAATCCTTGGTTTAGTCGGGTTAAAACTCCCGATAAGCCGGATTACTGTGTCATTGATCTTGATCCGGATAAAAAACACACCACTTTTGAGCAGACAATACAGGCGGCCCAAAAAGTTAAGGAAGTATTGGATGCTATAGAAGTTGATGGATACTGTAAAACTTCCGGATCAACCGGAATACACATTTATATTCCGCTAAATGCGAAGTACAGTTACGATCAGAGCCAGATGTTTGCCCGATTAATTGTAGATATTGTTCACCATCAAATTCCGGAGTTTACATCGCTAGAACGCATGATCAGCGCACGGAAAGGTAAAATGTACTTGGATTTTTTGCAGAACAGACCCGGAGCAACAATTGCTGGCCCGTATTCGCTTCGGCCAAAACCTGGCGCCACTGTTTCTATGCCGCTGCATTGGGACGAGGTTAAAAAAGGTTTAAAAATGAGAGATTTCACCATATGGAATGCAATAGACCGATTGAAACAAGAAGGCGATTTATTTAAAGGCGTTTTAGGAAAAGGAATCGACTTAAAAAAAGCGATACAGAAAGCAAAAAGCATCTTCGGATAGTCATAATATATATGACTTATGCCGTTTTTTTGGAGCTTAGTCTTCATTAATTATATTTGAAAAAATATTTTATGATGATTGCACACCACGTTTTATTCTGGCTAAAAGCCGACACGACTGACGAACAGAAAACTGCTTTTTTAGGCGGATTAAAAACCTTGGAAAATATAGAAGGCGTAAAAACATTTCATGTTGGTACACCTTCACCAATTGAACGCGCTGTTGTAGACACAACGTACACATTTAGCTTAATCTTATTTTTCGAAGATCTTGCTGCGCACGATGTATATCAGGTCCATCCAATTCATAAAGCTTTCTTGGAAGAGTTTAGGAATTTGTTTGAAAAAGTAATTATTTACGACGCAAACTAATTTTAAAAGCGCTCCATAAACGGAGCGTTTTTTTTGCTTTATAGTTTTGTTATCAGTTCAAATAATCGATTAAATTTATTTGGAATTGTTCTAAATAATATGTTATTTGCCTGAATTGATTTCGATTTAAACTTATGTGCAAAACTACCGTACTTTCCCAAAATGAAAATATAACTATTGCCCAATGCAACAATTGTAAAGTATTAAACATCTGGAGGTGTGGCGTGTTAATGAATTTTTCTTTCGATCAGTTTGATCTTTTCTATGCTTCCACAAAGAAACTTCAGTTTGATGATTATGCAGAAAACACACCAGATGGGAAGGAAGTTGTTATCCTTTCTACACCGTTTCCCGATATCAGTTTGGTGTTTACGCGCGTAGAATGGTTTGAGTTTTTTTTGAAAATAGAGGAAGCTTTATACATGAAGCAGGTTTATGAAATTGTACATCAATAAATTTTTAAAAAAGTGATTTTATAAAAACCGGGGAAAAAAAAAATTCGTAGGTATGCATAAAATTGCGCTCATGAAAAAATCAACTACTATTTTAAAGAGGTCGTCTGTAACCTCGTATCTTTTAGATAGCATTAAAATTGGCGACTCTATTGGTGATGAATATGGCAAAACCGGGCTGGTTTGCGATATAGAAAAAGTTCAGCGAAACCGCGAGATTCAATATTATTTTAATATCGGCAAATCCGGGACCATTCTTTTCCTAATATAACTGAATATCGTTTCTGCACAATTTCTGCCCTACAACTTCATTTTTTAGGATTCCTATGTGTATTTCAAACATTTCGGTTGAAGTGCTGTATTATTAGAAACTTTTTAAAAAGCGGTTGATATATGAGCATAAAGTCCATAAATCCTCATAATGGGGAGGAAATAAAAGCATACGAAGAAGATACTCCAGAAACCATCACAAGCAAAATAGACCACGTTCACGAAGCATGGTTAGGCTATCGGGAAACCGATTTGAAATTGCGTGCAGGGCTTTTGCTGCGCGCTGCATCTTTACTTAAGGAGCGAAAAGACGAGCTGGCTAAACTTGCCGCCTTAGAAATGGGTAAACCACTTAAAGCCGGCGTAGCGGAAGTTTTGAAATGTGCAAGTGTCTGTGAATATTATGCAAAAAATAGTGTAGAATTTCTTGCCGATCAAGCTGTAAAAACAGATGCCTCCCGCAGTTACGTTACTTTTCAACCTATAGGTTTGGTATTGGCCGTTATGCCGTGGAATTTTCCATACTGGCAAGTATTTCGGTTTCTGGCACCTGCTTTAATGGTCGGCAATTGCGCAATTTTGAAACATTCGTCCGGAGTTTCGGGATGTGCACTAGCCATCAAAAAAATCATTGAAGATGCTGGTTTTCATCCAAATGTAATGGAAGTGATTATTTGCAATAGTCAGTCAATCGCTGCAGTTATTGAACATCCAAAAATTAAGGCAGTAACGTTAACAGGAAGCACTGAAGCAGGTAAAAAGGTTGCCGCACAAGCGGGAAAATTTCTCAAAAAAACCGTACTAGAACTGGGCGGAAGCGATCCTTATCTGATTTTAGCCGATGCAAATTTAGCTAAAGCAGCGAAAATTTGTGCTGAAGCGCGCCTGATCAATAACGGACAAAGTTGTATTGCCGGAAAACGGTTTATCGTAGTTAAAGACGTTGAAGCAGAATTTGTTCGTCTGTTCAAAACTGAAATGCAAAGTAAAAAAACAGGAAACCCGCTTGATGCAGAATCTGACCTGGGACCAATGGCCCGTAAAGAATTGAGAGATGAGTTGCATGAACAAGTTCTAAAAAGTATAGCGCAAGGCGCCAGTTGTGTTCTTGGAGGTGAAATTCCTGAAAGTACAACGCAACACGCGTATTATACTCCGACTATTTTATCCAATGTAAAAAAAGGAAACCTGGCATACGATGAAGAAATCTTTGGTCCGGTTGCTGCAGTAATTACAGCCGAAAATACAGAAGATGCAATCAGAATTGCAAATGATACAGGATTTGGTTTAGGGGCTGCTGTGTTTACAGAAAATGCCACCCTGGCAGAAGATATTGCAAAAAACAAACTTCAGGCAGGAAGCTGTTTTGTAAACGAGAGTGTGAAATCAGACCCTGCATTGCCATTTGGCGGTATAAACGAGTCTGGCTATGGACGGGAACTTGGTCTCTATGGCATTCATGAGTTCGTTAATATTAAAACCGTCTATATTAAGTAAACTTATTCAAAGTCTATGTTTTCTAAGGGCTGAGGTAGTTTTGTTTTGCCCGATTGTGGTTGTATAATTACAAACTTAACAATTGGAAAAGCAGCTCTTATTTCAGTCCTTAGTCTTACAATAGCGTCTGTAAGTTTTTCTGTATTCAGATTGGGCTGAAAAGTAGCAATAACGACCAATAAAACTTCTTTCGGAGACTGATAGCTGGATAAAATACTAATTGCGGACATTACATCTTCATCATTTTCGATCAGATTTTTAATTTTCTTCTGGGTTTGAGGCATTATACCTTCGCCCATAAGCAAACTTCTGCTTTCCCGTGCTAGAATTAAAGACACGAAAATAAGCAGTAGACCCACCAGTACAGATGCCAGACCGTCTAAAATTGGCATATTAAGATTGTGGCTTAGTACCATCATCACAAATACAATAACTAATCCAAGCACTGCCGCGCCATCTTCAAATAATACCAGAAAACCGGATGGATCTTTGCTTTTTATAATAGCGCGCCACCAACTCATCCCGTTTCGGGTTTTATTAAATTCTTTCATAGCAATGAGAAGCGAAGTTCCTTCAAATAAAAATGAAAGTATCAAAACGACGTAGTTCCAGGTTGGGCTTTTAAGAATTTCCGGATGGCGGATGTGATTAATTCCCTGACTGATGGATACTACTCCCCCCAATCCGAAGATCATGATAGAAACAATAAAGGACCAGAAGTAGAGTTCACGGCCATAGCCGAACGGGCGGTATTTATCGGCTGGTTTGGTGCTCCTTTTTAGACCGTAGAGGAGTAGGAGTTGATTGCTGGTATCTACAGTTGAGTGAATGCCCTCAGCGATCATCGATGAACTATTGGTAAATGCCCCGGCAATGAATTTGGTAATTGCAATAAGTAGGTTTGCCGCAAGGGCACTGTAAATGGATTTGTTGGCTCTTGCCATATCAGACTTCGAAAAATTTATTAATTAACCAACTAAAGCTACTTTAGTTTCAAATAATTTTTCCTATCTGCCGTTATTGCCTTAAGATATGAAGTTGTTTGTTCGGTCGGTTAAGATACCGACCGAAACCCAACATCAGAAGTTAAGCCAGTATTTCATTAATGCCCAGTATTTCCGTATCAGAAAAAGTAATATTTTCCAGTGCCCGTATAGAATCCAGAATTTGTTCCGGTTTGCTCGCACCTATCAGAACAGAAGTAATGCGGTCATCTTTTAAAATCCAGGATAATGCCATATGTGCCAGCTTTTGTCCCCTGGATTCTGCAATGGCATTCAGTTTGGAAATTTTCTCCAGCACTTCTGGTGTAAGATTACTTTCTTTAAGAAAAACTCCGCTTGTTGCAACTCTTGAATCTGAAGGAATGCCTTTCAAATATTTATCGGTGAGCAATCCCTGGGCGAGGGGAGAAAAAGGAATGCAGCCTACGCCTTCATTACCCAGAAGATCCAATAATCCATTTTCTACCCAACGTTCAAACATGGAGTATTTTGGCTGATGGATGAGGCAGGGCGTACCATTTTCTTTTAGTATACGTATTGCTTCTTCTGCCTCAGCGGCCTGATAATTAGAAATGCCTACATACAAAGCTTTACCTTGCTGAACCATCAAACTCAAAGTATCCATTGTTTCGCGTAATGGGGTTTCCGGATCGGGGCGATGATGATAGAAAATATCAACATAATCAAGTTTCATTCTTTTGAGGCTTTGGTCTAAACTGGAAACCAGGTATTTTTTTGATCCCCAATCTCCATAAGGACCATCCCACATCGTGTAGCCGGCTTTTGTAGAAATGATCATCTCATCGCGATATTGTTTAAAATCTGTCGAGATGATGCGACCGAAATTTTCTTCAGCGGAACCTGGAGGAGGACCATAATTGTTTGCCAGATCAAAATGAGTGATTCCATTGTTAAATGCTGTATAAATTAGGTTCCGGCTATTTTCGAAAACATTTACATCTCCGAAGTTGTGCCATAAACCCAATGAAACTGCCGGAAGCTTCAGGCCACTTTGTCCGCAACGGCGGTATAACATTTTTTCATACCTGTTGGCAGAAATGTTTAATTCCATATTGTTTAATTTCTTTAGTTAATGGGTGAATATAGATTTAGTCATTTTGGGTTTCGCCGGTAAACAAAGTTTCCAGCATCGGGTCGGTATAGTCCTCAATAAATCCAATGATGTTGGAATAGCGCGCAAATTCATCTGCGGTATGCATAGTCGTTAAAACAATGCATCGCATTCCGGCGTTCTGTGCTGCTTCAACGCCTTTTGGCGCATCTTCAAAAACGATACAATTTTCTGGATTAACGCCGAGAATTTCAGCATCTTTAAGGAAAGTCTCCGGATCGGGTTTACTAAGTTTTACATCATCAGCACTTACTATTGCCTTAAAATATTTGTGTATGTTCAGGCCGTCCAGTACAAAATTTATGTTAAACATTATTGCTGCCGAGCCAATTGCCATCAATATATCAGACTCTTTTGCTTTATCAAGAAAATTAGCAAGTCCTGGAATTAGACTGAGATGTTTTTTATATGCAGATTGATACCGACGTTCTTTTTCAATGGAAATCTGGTCAATCTGTTCCTGCGAGAAATGTCCGGAGCCGAAAACCCTTTCCAAAAGCTCCTGGTTTTTTCCATACATTTCTTTCTTTACCGCTTCATAACTAATCTTTGTGCCTAAGTCTTCTGTCAATATAGAATGCCAGGCGCGGTTGTGAAAATCCATATCGTTGATCATTGTTCCGTTTAGATCAAACAAAAATGCTTTAACCTTTATGTTCTTCATGGATGTAAAAATATTGGTTTTTTAGCGCTTTAGATGTTAAATTCCATTAATATTTTGCGTAACATTATTGACCGGTTGCGATCTCATTGCTTAGTTTATAGCCCATATTTGTTTATGCCGAAATTATATACAGTACTTCAGAGAATGAGTGATTTTTTAAATGAAATAGAACCACTTAGTCCTGCTGTTACTACCTTCATTAATGAAGAGTGTTTGTTTATTAAAGCTAAGAAGGGAGCTCTGCTTCCAACTATACAGGAAAACCAGGAGTATATATTGTTTTTTGTAATAAGTGGTTTGGTCCGTGGATATGTATTGGATAAAAACAAAGATATTACGGTACGCCTGGCAGGTGAAAACGCTTTAATTGGTCACATCCGAAACCCTAATTCTGAAGTTTTTACTTACGATGAACGTTTGCAGGCCTTGGAAGACTCAGAATTGGTGGCGCTTCCTTATACGATTATTGATAAACTGTATCAATTGCATCCGGAGACCAATATCTTGGGTCGTAAATTGCTGGCAGCCCAATACCATGCTGCACATATACGATCTATTTTGTCTCGCATCCCATCGGCAGAAGAACGATACCGACAGTTTTTAACGCTTAATCCTTCGCTAAAAAGTCGTATCGCAGGTAAATTTTTAGCGAGTTACCTGGGAATGCGCATGGAGACGCTAAGTCGCATTAGAGCAAAATTGAAATAACTAGCCTTTATTTGCTTTTTTAAGATAATAATAGCCCAAAGGAAATAAGCAAATTGTGCCCAATAAAGCGCCTCCCAGTGTATCTGTAAACCAGTGTGCACCAAGGTAAATGCGCGATGGTGCCACGGTTAGCATTAAAAAAAGCGAAAAGCTAATTACCGTTACGCGGATGCTATGTGAGATGGATTTGAGCTGCATCATAAGTAAAATCAGGAAACCGAAAAATACAAAATAGGACATCACGTGGCCGCTCGGAAAACTTTGATATTTGTAAGGTTGCATTAAACGTATATAAAATGCTGTAGGACGGGGCCGGTCTATTATATTTTTTATCCCAAGAATAATTAAACTGGACAGTGAAATTAATACGATAAATAAAGCTTCTCTTTTATATGTATTAAAGTAAAATATAGCTGCTACCAAAAAAACGGCCAGAAATGAGAAAGGCATATCGCCAAAAATACTGATGGCTAACATAACCTGATCTAACCAATCTGACTGAAATTGCTGTATGGCCAAAGAGAACTTAACATCAAATGACCATACCGGATGGCGACTCACAAAAATACTCAGCAAAACAAAGCAAAGCACTAAAACAAAAAAGATAATGCGGCAAGATATAGGCTTTAGTTTAATCATATTGATAATTACAATTTAAGCACCTAATATAAAGTACAATACTCAAATATGAGTATTGATGCTTTGGTTTGGAAGCGCGAAATTGCACAATAATACGTTTTGATTAAGAGCAAACAAAGTATTTATACAAATTCACCCCTAAGCATGCCAAAAGGAACGATCAAATGGTTTAATCCGGTAAGAGGTTTCGGATTTATTCTTCCCGAAGATGGATCGGAACCAGTTTTTGCCGATTGTGAAAGAGCTGTGGTAAAACCTATAGAATTTAAAGAAGGCCTTCGGGTTGATTATTTGCTACTGACCGGAAAAAAAGGCAAGCAGGCAGCAAACATTAAGGTACTTCATTAACCCCTTACTATAATTTCATTTAGAAAATTGCGGCTTCCATCACGAAAAATATACTGTGTATGTAGCCGGCTATGATTTCAAAAACTAAATTCTAATCTTCGTACAGATAATAAGGATATCTAAACTATTAAGATTGGCGGGTCGCTCGGCCCGTCATTCTGAATAGCAGGCCTTAAAAAAACAACTAATCGTATACTACTTAAATATAACGCTCCAACCTACTGTCCTTCCTTAATTGGGAGGACCAGCAAGGTTGAACTGCTGTTTACTCTTTCAGGAATTTCATTGCCACAAAATCCTCTTCACTAAACGTTTGATGTTTACATTACGGATAATAAAAACTTCTATTTAACTGAAATCTGTTTTGGATCTGTAACCAGAATCTGTGCTTTACCTTTAAAATCACTAACGACGCCTGTAACACAAATATTATTGCCTATAAACATACTCGATGGTTCTGAAGGAAACTTTGTTTGATCCTCCTTATTTACAACAATCGTAAGTAATTCTTTTGGAAAAGCCCCGCCAAGGTTTATCAAACTTATTTTTTCTAATGCCTTAACGCTGTACACAGAATCGCAAACCGTAACGGTTTTTCCAATATATTGTGCTGCATCCTTTGCCAGAATCAAGGTTTGGCTTTTCGCAAGATATGAACCAGAGATTATAAGAATGGTGAGGATGAACTTTTTCATGGAGATGGATTTGATATCAAAAATAGCGACAATAAAAGGCTAAACCAAATAAGCTACTGTTAAATTATAGATATTCTTATTTGCCTGTTTGGTGTAAAATTACCCACTATCGGCCTTTAGTATTGTAAATAAGACAAAATATGGAGATATTTGTGCCTTTATTAAATCAACGGGACGATTTAATACAAAATTGGGGAGGGAATACTTTAATTAGTATTCCCTTATTTTTTGTCTGTCAGTTTTGTGATAGCCGTCACTTTTTTACTTGACTTTCGTAACCCTTTCGCGATGGCTGAAAGCTTAAATTTGACTGCAAAACAAGCCATGTGTTTTCTGTGAATCTTCAGTGTATTCTGCCAGAATTTCACAGAAATAGTTATTATTGTTTGCGTATGGACAGATCAAAATTTTTAGATGCAATTATAGAAAATGCTATAGACGGCATTATTACGATAGATGACAAAGGCCTTATCGAACACCTCAATCCGGCAGCTCTCGAACTTTTTGGATATCGTAAAGAAGAACTTGTTGGGCAAAATGTATCGGTATTAATGCCACAGCCAGATCGCTCCAATCATGACACATATATTCATAATTACAACCATACAGGGAAAAAACATATTATTGGCATTGGACGCGAAGTACACGGTCAACGTAAAGATGGCTCGCAGTTTCCTTTCCGGCTTGGCGTAAGCGAAGTGAAGTTTAGCGACCGTAAAATCTATACCGGATTTATTCATGACCTGACAAAAGAAAAAGCCAGCGAGGAGCAAATTAAAAGTTACACAGAAAAACTTGAGGTAAAAATAAGGGAACGCACGCAAGATCTGGTCAAACTGGTTTCTGAGCTTGAACTGGCTAAAGAAAATATGCGCGCACTCTTTCAGAAAGAGAAGGAACTTAATCAACTGAAAACGAGATTTGTTTCCATGGCATCACATGAGTTTAGAACGCCACTCAGTTCAATGCAACTTTCCGCTTCGCTTATAGATAAGTATACCATCAAGCAAGATACGCCCAATGTAGAAAAACATACGGCAAAAATCCGCAATTCCATCAATCATTTAACCACCATTTTAAATGATTTTCTTTCTCTCGAAAAACTTGAAGCCGGCAAGGTAGAGGCCAATAACCAGCATTTTAACATCATCAGTTTTGCGGAAGAAATTGCAGAAGAAATGCAAATGATGACCAAGCAGAACCAACACATAATCTATGAACATTCGGGAACAACTGCCGATGTTTTTTTAGATCCAAATCTCTTGAAAAACTGCATCATCAATCTGATTTCCAATTCTATAAAATACTCTGGGGCAGATACACTGATTCAATTTAACAGCCGCCTGGAAAACAAAAGACTAATTGTTGAAGTGAGTGACAATGGAATCGGAATTCCGGAAGCCGATCAGAACAATTTGTTTGAGCCTTTTTTTCGAGCCCACAATACAGGAGATATCCCCGGAACGGGATTAGGCCTCAATATCGTTAAACGCTATGTGGGTCTCATGAACGGAACAGTAACCTGCTCCAGCAAACTAAACAGCGGCACAACTTTTATATTAAATTTCAATTTATAACGTAATTCGAACATTCCAATGGGTAAAAAAGTACTGATTATTGAAGATAATGACGACATAAGGGAGAGTACAGCAGAAGTACTGGATCTTGCCGGATACGAAACCCTCACCGCAAAACACGGTAAAATCGGTGTAGACCTGGCTATAAAAAATATTCCCGATGTTATTCTTTGCGATATAATGATGCCTGAACTTGACGGTTACGGCGTTTTGTACTTGTTAAACAAAAACCCCAAAACAGCTTCAATCCCATTCATATTTATCACCGCCAAATCAGAACGTGCAGATATGCGAAAAGGTATGGAAATGGGCGCCGATGATTATCTTACTAAACCTTTTGACGATATAGAATTGTTTAAAGCTATAGAAAGTCGCTTCAAAAAGAAACAACAGTCTGCCGGTTTCGGCACAACACAGAACCATACAGATGAAGCCCTGGAAGACCTCCGGCAAAAAGGAAAAAGCAGGCAGGTAAGCAATAAACAAGTTATGTATATAGAAGGCGACGAACCCGCTTTCTTATATTATTTGGTGAAGGGACAGGTAAAAACCTACCGTAGGTTTAAAGATGGACGGGAGCTTTCATCAAATCTATACCACGACGGCGATTTTTTCGGGTACGAAAGCATTTGTAGCGGACAATCTTATACGGATAATGCTGCAACACTTACAGAATGCGAAATCATTCAGATTCCTAAAATCGATTTTATGAGCAGTTTACTTAACCATCAGATTATTTCTAAAACTTTTATTGGGCTGCTCTCCGGAAATGTAAATGACAAAGGCAAACAAATGTTGCAACTTGCCTATTCATCTGTACGTAAACGGGTTGCAGAAGCACTTTTACAGGTGGCGGGTAAATTTGGGAATATCGATTCTGATAGTTGTACGATACGCATATCAAGAGACGATTTGGCTGCACTGGTAGGAACAGCGAGCGAAACCATAAGCCGTATGCTTGCCGATTTTAAAGAAGAAAAACTTATTGATAAAAGTGGCAATGCAATCAATATTCTCTCTGTAGAGAAACTTCGCCACGTAAAACAGTAAGTGGTAAGTGATTAAAATCATTTTTTAGTCTAAGCCTACTCATCAACCGCAACCGCACCAGCAGGTAGCTTTGCATATATCAAAAAATATATGAAAGCAATCGCATATAATATCAAACCACAGGAGAAAGAGTGGCTGGTGCTGGCCAACTATAAAAAACACGATATCACCATCATCGTGAACAGTTTAACGGCAGATACGCTTCCTTTTGCCAGCGGAAAGGAAGCGTTGCTGGTTTTTAATAACGATGAATTGAATGCCGAAATGATTGCCGGTCTGGCAAAACTCGGCATAAAATATATAGCAACTTCTTCCTTCGAAACGGCACATCTGGACCTAAAGGCCGCAGGTGAAGCAAAAATGAAAATTGCCAATGTACCCGGCGCAAATGAAGATCAGAATCCGAAATCGAGAATGGAACAGGTAATCAAAAACTTGGATCAATGGGCAGCTGGTAAATGTGTGGGGAAAGCCTGTTGTTGCGTAAACAATTGTGGTGTAACTAAAGCAATAAAATCATGAAACCATCGGCATTGCTTAAAAAATACAATATTGCGGCACCGCGCTACACCAGTTATCCAACAGTTCCGTACTGGGATTTAAATACATTTCATCCCACCGAATGGAAAAAATCTGTCTGTAATACTTATACCCAATTTAAACACGAAGGCCTGGCGCTGTATATCCATTTGCCTTTTTGCGAAAGTTTATGTACTTATTGTGGCTGCAATACCAGAATTACCAAAAACCATAGTGTAGAACAACCTTACATTCAGGCCGTTTTACAAGAGTGGAATATGTATGTAGAGCTTTTGGGCGAAAAACCGACAATTAAAGAATTGCACCTGGGCGGTGGCACGCCAACTTTCTTTTCTGCAGAAAATTTGGGTCAGTTGGTAACCGGTATACTTGCAAAGTCTTATCTGGCAGAACAACCTTCGCTATCCTTTGAAGCGCATCCGGCAAACACTACAATAGAACATTTAAAGCTACTATACGACCTTGGATTTCGCCGGTTGAGTCTTGGTATTCAGGATTTTGATCCAAAAGTACAAATGATGATCAACCGATTTCAAACGCCAGAGCAAGTCTTTAAAGTAACTACCGAAGCACGGATGATTGGTTATGATTCAATAAATTTCGATTTGATTTACGGATTGCCTGCGCAAACCCTTGCAGGCTTAAAAAATACCATCGATGAAGTTATTTACATGCAGCCAGATCGCATTGCTTTTTACAGTTACGCACACGTTCCCTGGTTAAAACCTGGTCAAAGACATTATACGGAAAAGGACTTGCCGGTTGGCGATGCGAAATTTGATTTGTATCAGTTGGGCAAAACTTTGCTCCAGGACGCTGGCTACGCCGATGTCGGCATGGATCATTTCGCGCTAAAAAGCGATATTTTGTATAAAGCTAGAAATGCCCATCAATTACACCGCAATTTTATGGGATATACTCATGCACATAGCCATTTATTAATCGGTTTGGGCGTTTCGTCTATCAGCGACAGTTGGGAAGCATTTGCACAAAATCCGAAAACGGTAGAAAGTTACCTCGAGCAGATTGCTGCAGGAGAATTACCAATAGAAAAAGGACATCTGCTTTCGCAGGATGACCTGGAGATTCGCCAGCATATTCTTGATATTATGTGCCGGGAAAAAACAACTTTTAACCGTGGAATTCCAAAACAGGTTTATCGTCGCCTGGAACCCATGCTTAAAGATAAACTGGTTTGGGCAGATGAAAAAAATATTAAGATTACAGCAAAAGGAAAATCTTTTCTGAGAAATGCCTGTATGGCTTTTGACGAACGTATGTGGGCAAAACAACCCGAAACGCAGATTTTCAGTTCTACAATTTAAACTCTGATTCCTATGGGCACCACTAATAATATTTCTGTGGATAATGTTTGTTTCCATTGTGGGGAAGCATTGCCAAAAGTAAAATTCCAGCTAGATGGCAAAGATTTTTGCTGTGCCGGATGTAAGGGCGTTTATCAAATTCTATCCGAAAATAATCTGTGTAATTATTATGCATATAATGAAAATCCAGGTCAGCGTTTCGAAAAAAATTCACAACTCGATTATCTGGATGAACCCAATATTATTAATCAGCTTATTGATTATAAACAGGGAAGTTCCAGTATTGTAACCTTTTACATCCCTGCAATTCATTGCAGTTCATGTATTTGGCTCCTTGAACATCTGTATAAAATAAACACAGCAATTTTTAATTCGCGAATAGATTTTATCAAAAAACAGGTTACCATCAGTTTCAATCACGAAGAGATATCATTGAGGCAATTGGTAGAAACGTTAAATCATATCGGTTACGAACCTTTAATCAGTTTACAGGATGTAGTGAAGAGCCATAATTCAGCCAGCGACCGGACATTGATTGTTAAGATTGCGCTCGCAGGGTTTTGTATGGGCAATGTGATGCTGTTTAGTTTTCCGGAATACTTCGGTCTAGATGGTTTTGAACGTCAGTTTCAATATCTTTTTGGTTGGCTAAACCTGGCTTTTTCTATTCCGGTTACTTTTTTCTGCGCACGTGAATATTTTGTGTCTGCATTTACCAGTCTCCGCCATCACCATATCAATTTAGATACACCATTAGCGCTGATTATTGCAGTTCTGTTTTTGCGCACGGCTTTTGAAATTTTATTCAATGCCGGGCCAGGCTTTGCAGATACCTTAACAGGATTGGTGTTTTTATTACTAATGGGCAAGTGGCTGAAACAAAGAACCTATCACCATATTTCTTTCGATCGGGACTACCGTTCTTATTTTCCAATCGCCGTAACAACCCTGGTAAATGGTAGAGAGAAACCTGTAGCCATAAATGACGTACAAGTAGGCGATCGGTTATGGATCAGAAATGGAGAACTTGTTCCGGCAGATGCCATTTTAATGAAGGGCGATGCCTGGATGGACATGAGTTTTGTAACCGGAGAATCAGATCCCGTTCATAAAGTGCTGGGTGAGATTATTTATGCCGGTGGGCGGCAAACTTCAGAAGCAATAGAATTGGAGGTCGTAAAGCCCGTTTCGCAAAGTTATCTTACAGGTTTATGGAACAATGAACACTATGAAGATCATCAGCAAAAGCAAAATTTTAACGATAGAATTGCAAAGTATTTTAGTCTTGGTGTTTTTATTATTGCTTTTACAGCAACTCTCTATTGGATTTTACAGAACGACAGCCATAAAGCCTGGGCAGCTTTTACTGCCGTAATTATTGTAGCATGCCCTTGCGTACTTGCGCTAAGTACGCCTTTTACGCTCTCTGCAATTTTGTCCATTTTTGATAAACAAGGTTTCTATGTTAAAAATACCGATGCTGTGGAACATCTCGCAGCATGCAACACCATTGTTTTTGATAAAACGGGAACCCTAACCCATGCAGAGCATGCACAAATAGAATTTACTGGAAAATTAACACATGCAGAACAGAGCGCGGTTTCTTCATTGCTCAGAAATTCAGCGCATCCTTTAAGCCGTCATATTTTGAAAATCCTTCCGGATAGGGATTTTTTTCCAGTCTATGATTATCAGGAAATTCCGGGTAAAGGTTTGAGCGGAATTGTTTCCTCACAGCATATTTTTGCCGGGAATCCGGATTTTCTTCCTCCAATGAAAGAATCTGTTGGTGGAAGTGGTGTTCACATTGTAATTGGTAAGCAGTATAAGGGTTGTTTTACAATTCAACAGGAGTGGAGACCGGGAATACATAAGCTAATGGAAACGTTAAAAACCGATTTCACTTTACAGTTGCTTTCTGGCGATACAGACAAAGATCAGGCGTATATTCAATCTATTTTTCCGGAACATTGCCGTTTGCTGTTTAAGCAAAGTCCGCTAGATAAGCTCACTACAGTACTTAAACTTCAGCAAACAGGGAAACAAGTGATGATGCTTGGTGATGGATTGAACGATGCAGGCGCACTAAAGCAAAGTAATTTTGGCATTGCCGTTACCGATAATATCAACAATTTCACCCCTGGCTGTGATGCAATCCTGAGAGGCGATAGCCTTAACCTGCTGCCACAATGTGTTCAATTGAGCAGAGATGGACTTAAAATCATTAAAACAAGTTTTGCCATCGCGACAGCGTACAATTGTATTGGTTTGTATTTCGCGGTGCAGGGAACATTATATCCCTTAGTTGCGGCAATTCTTATGCCTATCAGTACCATTACCATTATCTGTTTCACTACAATCGCAACGCGTGTTTTTGCGCGGAAAAATCGTTTAATATGAATATTCTTTATTTCCTGGTTGGCTGTAGCGTAGTTATGGCACTAATTTTCCTCGCTGCGTTTTTTTGGGCATCAAAAACAGGTCAGCACGATGACGTATATACGCCTGGGATGCGTATTTTATTTGATGATACCGTCATCGAAGAAAAAAGTGAAGAAGATCATTTTTCTAGCTAAGTAAGGTCACCTGGCGGTAAGTGATCTCGAGATACCTTTGAACTATCAAAATTCAAACAAAACATCTCTGATAGATTATGCAGTTAGAAAAATTTACGTACGATAACAAGATTGTCCGAAATTTTGGAATCGCCACCCTGGTTTGGGGAATTGTAGGCATGACGGTTGGTTTGCTTGTGGCCATGCAGCTTTTTAAGCCGGCAATGAACATGGGCAATCAATACACCACATTCGGACGGATTAGGCCGCTGCACACCAATGCAGTGATTTTTGCATTTGTTGGGAATGCCATTTTTATGGGCGTTTATTATTCCCTGCAGCGTTTGCTTAAAGCAAGAATGTTTAGTGATGTGCTTAGTAAAATTCACTTTTGGGGCTGGCAACTCATAATTGTTGCAGCAGCAATTACACTTCCTTTAGGTTTCACTACATCACATGAATATGCAGAGCTGGAATGGCCGATAGATATTGCCATTACCGTCATCTGGGTTGTATTCGGAATAAACATGTTCGGAACCATTATAAAAAGGAGAGAGCGCCACCTTTACGTGGCCATCTGGTTTTACATTGCCACATTTGTAACTATTGCCGTACTGCATATTGTAAATTCTTTCGAACTGCCTGTTTCATTTATGAAAAGCTATTATATGTATGCAGGCGTTCAGGATGCTTTGGTTCAATGGTGGTATGGGCATAATGCTGTAGCGTTTTTTCTTACAACGCCTTACCTCGGCATGATGTACTACTTTCTGCCCAAAATGGCCAACAGACCGGTATATTCCTATAAACTGAGTATACTGCATTTCTGGTCGCTTATCTTTATCTACATCTGGGCGGGTCCGCACCATCTGCTATATACTTCCCTTCCGGGATGGGCACAATCATTAGGCGTTGCTTTTTCCATCATGTTGATTGCACCGAGCTGGGGCGGAATGATTAATGGTTTACTAACCCTTCGCGGCGCCTGGGACAAAGTACGTGAGGATGTAACCCTAAAATTTATGGTGGTCGCACTTACAGCTTACGGAATGGCAACCTTTGAAGGGCCAATGTTATCTCTCAAACAAATAAACGGTGTTGCCCACTTTACCGATTGGATTGTAGCCCACGTACACGTTGGGGCATTGGGTTGGAATGGTTTCTTAACCTTTGGCGTTTTATATTGGTTAATACCAAGAATTTATAAAACACCTCTGTATTCAAAAAAATTAGCAGGTTTCCACTTTTGGATTGGCACATTAGGGATTTTGTTTTATGCAATCCCGATGTATTGGGCGGGTTTTACACAAGGTTTAATGTGGAAAGAGTTTACCGCAGAAGGTCTTTTAAAATACCCGAATTTTCTGGCGACTACCTTGCAGATTATTCCAATGCATGTCTTGAGATCGGTTGGGGGTGCACTATATTTAACAGGTGTAATTGCCATGACTTACAACCTGGCTAAAACCATGCGCAGTGCAAAATTAGTTGCTAATGAACCTGCAGAAGCCATGGCTTTAGAAAAAGAAATTGGCCACGAATCTGCTGCAGATCGCGCCTGGCACCGTGTTTTGGAGCGTAAGCCAATCAAATTTATGGTGTTTTCTTTAATCATCATTCTCATTGGCGGTATGGTAGAAATGATGCCAACATTTACCATCCAATCTAATGTGCCAACCATTGGCAGCGTTAAACCTTATACACCACTTGAACTTCAGGGCAGGGATATTTACATTCGCGAGGGATGCGTTAACTGCCACACGCAAACCGTACGCCCGTTTCGTTCAGAAACAGAACGCTATGGCGATTATAGTAAAGCCGGCGAATTTGTGTATGATCATCCGTTTTTATGGGGAAGTAAACGTACCGGACCAGATCTTCACCGCATTGGCGGAAAATATTCAGACGCCTGGCATTACAATCACTTGTTAGACCCTACATCTATGTCTCCGGGAAGTATCATGCCTCCTTATCCATGGCTCACAGAACAAAAACTTGACATCTCAACCACGGCAACCAAAATTCGGGCAATGCAGACATTGGGCGTTCCATATCCTGAAGGGTTCGATGTTATCGCTAATGAGAAATTACACGTTCAGGCAGAACAAATATCTGCAGAGTTGTTACAAAACAATATTAAAATAAAAAGTGATAAAGAAATTGTGGCCATTATTGCCTACCTGCAACGCCTCGGTACAGATATCAAAGCAAATACAAAAGAAATTCCTTCAAATTAATCAGTCATGTTCAATCAGATCAAAAACCTTGCAGGTGGCGAACTGTACCTTATCAGTTCCTTAATTATGTTCATGGTGTTTTTCATCATTGTAGCTGTATATCTGCTTAAATTAAATAAGGGCCACATTCAAACCATGAGTGAATTGCCAATCGTCGAAAATCAAAATCCTGAATATGAAAAAGATTAGTTTATCGCTTTGCCTGACATTTTCTTCTTTATTGGTTTTGGGTGTAGAAGAAACTCCGGCTTTGCCGCCTTCAGAACCAGGCTTGGGTTTGAGCCAATCTGAATTGCTCATTCTCATTCTACTGCTTTTTGTAATTGTCCTTTTGGTGGTTGCAGTTACATTGCTTAATGCTTTTAAGGTAATGTATAAAGAGCAACTCAACCCAACGCCATATATTCCGCAAGAAAAAATTCCGGTTTTGGATTACGAAACCTGGTTGAAAACAAAGCCGAAAAAACCAAGCATTTGGAACAAGATTTTGGGTTTGAAACCTATTGAACAAGAAAAAGATCTGGAAATTGACCATGCGTATGATGGAATCAAAGAATTGGATAATCCGGTGCCGGGTTGGTTTAATTTCCTGTTTTTCGGCACGATGATTTTTGCTGCGGGCTATCTTTTTTACTACCACATTGGTGGTTATGGGGAGTTGCAGGATCAGGAATATAAAACGGAAATGGCTAAAGCAGACGTAGAAAAGGCAGCCTATCTGGAGAAATCTGCAAATGCGGTTGATGAGAATACCGTAAAAGTTGACAATACAGCAACTATTCTCGAAGAGGGAAAAAACCTTTTTTCCGGTAACTGTAAAGTGTGCCACGGCGATAGCGGCCAAGGTTTAATCGGACCGAATTTAACAGACGATTACTGGTTGCACGGTGGTGGAATTAATAATGTGTTTAAAACCATTAAATATGGCGTGCCGGCAAAAGGAATGGTAAGCTGGGAGAAAACATTAACTCCGAAACAAATTGCTGCGGTTGCGAATTACATTTTGTCTTTACACGGTACAAACCCAAGTGGAGCAAAAGCACCGCAAGGCGATAAATACGAGGAAAAGAACCCTGAAGATAATGCTGCAAAGGAAAATGAGCAAACAAAATAAAATTGAAAATAAAAGCAGCGGCAGGCAATTTATTTATCCGAAAATGCCTTCAGGTCGGCTGTATTCCTATCGCAAATGGGTAAGTTACGCCTTGCTGTTGCTTTTATTTTCTTTTCCATTTGTAAAGTTTAAGGGCGAGCAACTGGTACTTTTAAATTTTTTGGAGCGGAAATTTGTCTTCTTTGGGTTGATTTTTACCCCTCAGGATTTCTACCTTTTTGCCTTGGCTATGCTTATTGGTATTGTTAGTGTAGTTTGCTTTACTGTTGTACTGGGGCGATTGTGGTGTGGATGGACATGTCCTCAAACTATCTTTATGGAAATGGTGTTCAGGCGAATTGAATATTGGATAGAAGGTGATGCCGCTCAGCAAAAGAAGTTAGACCAGGAGCGTTGGCATGCCACTAAAATTGCTAAAAAGGGAACCAAACATTTTTTGTTCCTGTTAATTTCATTTGCCATTGCCAACACCTTTTTAGCATATATTATAGGATCTGATGCATTGTTTAGTATTATAACAGAACCTGTATCCCAGCACATTTCTGGTTTCTTATCTATTTGCATTTTCACCTTAATTTTTTATGTAGTTTTTGCTTATGTAAGGGAAGTTGTATGCACGGTAATTTGCCCGTATGGCCGTTTGCAGGGCGTTTTACTAGATAATCAAAGTCTGGTTGTGGCGTACGATGTAAACCGGGGCGAACCTCGGGGGCACCGGAAACGGGAACAACAAGATGTGTTAACCGGCGATTGTATCGACTGTAATCTGTGCGTTCAGGTTTGTCCAACCGGGATCGATATCAGAAAGGGCACCCAACTCGAATGTGTAAATTGCACCGCCTGTATTGATGCCTGTAACAATGTGATGGGTAAAATCGGCAAGGCCGAAAACCTGATCGGGTTCTATAATCAGGATTACATTGCGGATAAAAAACCTTTCAAAATAAGCTTGAAATCTTACGGATATGCAGCAGTTCTGGCGCTTATTATCTGTGTGTTTTCCTCACTTATATACATCAGGGAAAGTGTTCAGAGTACCGTTCTGAGGGCAAGTGGAACACTTTTTCAAACTCGCGGAGATTCCACCAGCAACTTATACAATGCAGAATTGATAAATAAGACCAATAAGGATGTGCATTTTAACTTCAGGCCAAAAGATTCGCGATGCCGCGTAGAATTTGTGCAAAAATCGGGCATTTTGCCCAAAGAAGGTACTTCACACCTAACATTTTTCCTGTGGATGAAAAATACACAGATTAAACAGTATAAAAGCGAAGTGGAATTTGAGATTGTTGCAGATGGAAAGGTAATAAGCAAAACATCAACCAGCTTTTTTGCACAACCAGATTAATCTTTTTAACAGTAAAAGCTATGAATTGGGGAACTAAAATTGTAATGGGTATGGCAGCTTTTATGCTGTTTATTATCGCCATGGTTATCTATATGTTTTCGGTGCACAACAGAGATGCATTGGTTGAAGACAATTACTACGAAAAGGGAATTAATTTCAATGCAGACTATGATGCAATTCAGAATGTTGTAAATCATCAGGCTTCGCCGGAAATAAAATTCGATTCCAGGCAAATTCAGATTCACTTACGCGATAGCGCAGCTTTCACTTTAACGCTTTTAAGGCCATCAAATAAAAACCAGGATAGGCAAATTGTAGGCCATACTGTAGGAAAAATGAATGCCATAATCCTGAATAAAAAAGATTTTGCACCTGGCATGTGGTTTCTCTCGCTCCGCTGGACACATCATCAACAACACTATTTGTTTAAACAAAATATTACGTTCTGATGGAATTTTTACCACTTGCATTTTTGATGGGTCTTGTGGGTAGTTTGCATTGCGCCGTAATGTGCGGACCAATTATGCTTTCCTTGCCCGGAAAAAGTGGCGGTACATGGCAAAATGTATTTCAATTGCTCTCTTATCAATTTGGTCGAATACTAATGTACACGCTATTGGGGCTTATTGTTGGTTGGATCGGAAGTAGTATAGTAGTTTTCAGCAACCAAAAAATTCTCAGCCTTTTTATCGGCTCAAGTTTATTAATTGTAAGTGTTTTCAGGGTTTTAAATCACTCTTTAAATAAAAAGTTTTCACGTGCACAAGCAAGATTTCTGCATCCTTTAAGCCGGGTATTGCCGAAAATTTTTAAACTTCCATTTTGGGGTTTTCTTTTCGGGATGTTAAATGGTCTTATTCCATGTGGTATGGTCTATCTCTCTCTGGCCACTGCACTTAATACCGGGTCGGTTTCTGCTGGTGGCACCTTTATGTTCCTTTTCGGTTTGGGCACAAGCCCGTTATTAATCACCATTTCATTAAGTGGCTTTTACCTTCGGAAATACATTCCATTTAATGCTCAGAAATTAATTCCCTGGTTTGCTTTATGTATAGGGATTTTGTTTATTCTGCGGGCATCAGATTTGGGCATTCCATTTCTTTCCCCGGCTAATGGATCGGGTTATGGCCACAGTGCTGAATGCAGATAAAGTTTACGCATTTTTTGTTTTTTTCAACTCAATTACAGTGATTTCCGGCCAGATGCCGATACGCCCGGAAAACCCAAGGAAACCAAAACCGCGGTTAACATTCAGGTAACGCCCATTTTCAGTTTTAATGCCTGCCCAATGTTTGTAGCGGTATTGAACTGGGCTCCATCGCAAACCGAAAGCCTCAATTCCAAACTGCATTCCGTGTGTGTGACCGGCAAGCGTGAGGTGTATTTTTGATGGAAACTGTTTTACCTGCGCTTCCCAATGGCTTGGATCGTGCGACAAAAGAATTTTAAAATCATCGTTTTGAGTATTCTGTAAAGCCTTCTTTAAATCACCGCGTTCGCCAAAACCAATGCCCCAATTTTCAATTCCGGCAAGAATAATTTTGTCATTTCCTTTTCGCAATTCAATGTGCTCGTCAAGTAAAAGTCTGAAACCTAAATCGGCATGATAATGCTTTAATTGCTGCAAATTCTGAATTTTTGCGTCTTCGTCCGGCCACTTGACATAGTCACCATAATCGTGGTTACCCAATACTGAAAACTGTCCGAATGGCGCTTTAATTTGAGAAAAATGGCCAATATATGGTTTAATCTCAGATGCCAGGTTGTTTACCAAATCGCCCGTAAAAACAAACAGATCACTTTTTTGAGCATTGATTAAATTAATTCCTTTCTGAACGGCTTTTGGATTTGTAAAACTGCCGGAATGTACATCCGAAATTTGGGTGAGTGTAAAACCTTCGAAACTTTCTGGCAAATCATCAAAAAATAAAGTATGCCGAATGACACGATAGGCATATTTACCTTGTGTAATGCCATAAGCAAACAACAGAATGGTTACACAAAACATAATAAAGGCAAAATCAATCCAATAATTGCTTCTACCAAGCATATGATAACCACCATCACTAAAGTTTGAGGCTGCGCCAAGTAGCAGCCGGTACAGATCGCCAAGAAGCAAGAAAAAAGCAAAAACAACTTCCGCAGTAAACACAATGAGAAAAGCGTGGCTTACGATTTGAAAAAAACGGTTTATCCCTTGTATCCGCATTTGCTGGATTGCGAAGACCAGCGCGAAAAGCAAGCCGATGATAAATACCCAGAAAGCCGGACTTAACCAAGCCGATCCGTTTAGCGCACTGAAACCAGATAGCACATAAACATTAAGTGCCAGAAAAAATATGGTGATGAAGAGAAAGGGGAGGAGATTTAATTTTCTTCGCATGTTGATTTTAAATTTCGGTAAATGTAGATTTTAAACCACTCTTTTTTTGCTAAGTTTCCGTAGCTGATCATTTTTTACTTCCAATTGATTAATCAGGCTTATTTATAAGCAACCCATGATTTTGTTGTAAAAGGTTCGTATATAGGTTCTTATGTATTATTGCAAAGCGATAGTCTGATTGCTTATTTTTTAAATGTCAGTTATGATGCATTAGCATTTTCGTAAATTTTCATTTTGTTAAAGGGCGCAAATTTTAAATTTTACATTCTTTTATTAGCTTTGTACGAAATATGCTATCCAAAAAGACAAAATATGCCATTAAAGCGCTCGTAGCTCTTGGTAAAAATGTAGAAAAACCACCCATGCAGATATCCAAAATCGCAGAGGAGGAGCATATTCCCAAAAAATTCTTAGAGCAAATCTTGCTCGATCTTCGCAACGCGGGTTTCTTATACAGTAAAAAAGGCGCCGGAGGCGGTTATAGTTTAAACAAAAAGCCAGAAGACATTCTTTTGGTGCATGTTATGCGCGTAACTGATGGTCCAATTGCTATGGTACCATGTGCGAGTTTGAATTTCTACCACAAATGTGATGAGTGTGTAGATGAAAAAACTTGCGGCATTAGAAGTGCTTTTATTGAAGTTAGAGATGCTACGCTAAAGGTTTTAACCGAAACCAGCATCGCCGATGTTATAGGACGCGAAGATAATCTGAAAGCCATCATTTAATTTTTTTTAGAAAAAATTACTACTATTTCTATATACTTTATATATTTGGCAGATGACTTCAAAGTTTTTGTTAAATAAAGTAATGTGCATACGGTTTATGTGTTGTTGTAAAACAGCAAGTTAAGGACGTATACACTTTTTTTTAATAAAATTTGAAATGCTTCCTCAGTAAAAGGAGGCATTTTTTGAATATCGCTAACAACAACATATATGCAAAGTTTCAGAACAGAACTCGAAAATCCGATTGTCGAGCAGGACATTATCGATTTGGAGCGGAAAATAAAGGCCTTTCGTGACGGCACAATTCATGAAGAGAAATTTAGAAGTTTACGTCTGGCACGTGGGGTGTACGGCCAAAGGCAGCCGGGTGTACAAATGGTGCGCATTAAACTTCCTTTCGGTAAAGTTACTTTTAAGCAATTGCTACGCATTGCAGATATTGCCGATGAGTATGGTAGCGGAAACCTGCATTTAACTACGCGCCAGGATATTCAGATTCATTATGTTAGCTTAGATCGTACACCAGAACTTTGGGCAAAATTAGAACAAGACGATATTACCCTTCGCGAAGCTTGTGGAAATACAGTGAGAAATGTAACGGCGTCGCCAAATTCTGGCATTGACGCAGAAGAACCTTTTGATGTTTCTCCTTATGCTCAGGCTGTTTTTGCTTACTTTTTACGGAACCCGATTTGCCAGGAAATGGGGCGGAAGATTAAGATTTCCTTCTCATCAAGTGATCGCGATACTGCTTTCAGCTATATTCACGATTTGGGTTTCATTCCAAAGTTAAATGAAAATGGCGAACGAGGTTTTAAAGTGCTTTTTGCCGGAGGGTTAGGTGCACAACCATTTTTAGCGAATGCCGTACACGAGTTTTTACCAGAAGACCAATTGATTCCTTTTACAGAATCTGTATTGCGTGTTTTTGACCGGTATGGCGAAAGAAATAACCGAAACAAAGCACGCATGAAGTATCTGGTTCAGAAGTTAGGATTGGATGAAGTGTTAAGGTTGATTGCAGAAGAACGTATTGCAAATAAGGTTAAAACGTATAAAATTGATTTAAATACCGTTCCACAGCCGGAAATTCCTCAAGAGCAGAATTTGAAAAATGTGCAGCCGGTTGATGAACAGCATTATAAACATTGGTTGGCTACAAATGTAGTAGAACAGAAACAGGACGGCTTTTACGGCGTATATGTTAAGGTTCAGGTTGGCGACATTAAAACAGACCGCGCACGTGCATTTGTGGCTGCAGTTAAAAATTATGTTGCAGATGAAATTCGGATTACTCAAAACCAGGGTTTATTACTCAAATTTGTTCGGAAAGAAGCTTTGCCGTATTTGTATAATGAACTGCATGAAATAGGTTTCACTACTGCCGGATTTGATAGCTTAGCCGATATTACAACTTGCCCGGGTACGGATACCTGTAATTTGGGTATTTCAAACTCTATGACTTTAGCAGAAGTGCTTGAAGACGTGATCTATAGCGATTTTCCAGAATTTATCTACGAGAAAGACATCAAAATAAAAATTAGTGGTTGTATGAATTCCTGCGGTCAGCATGGCCTGGCCGAAATTGGATTTCATGGCAGTTCACTAAAAGCAGAAGGAAAAGTTGTACCGGCGGTGCAGGTAATGCTGGGCGGAGGCACAGTTGGAAATGGATTCGGACGGGTTGCAGAACGCGTAATCAAAGTGCCTTCAAAACGAGCAACCAGTGTATTGCATTATTTGCTGAACGACTTTAAAGACAATAACCTAGAATCTGAAAATTTCCATGCCTATTACGATAGAAAAGGTAAAGATCATTTTTATCAGTTATTAAAACCATTGGCAGATTTGACCAGTCTTCAATCTGAAGAATTTGTAGATTGGGGCCATGTTGAGCAATTTCAAACGGCTATTGGTGTAGGCGAATGTGCCGGCGTAGTTATAGATCTGGTTGCAACGCTATTGTTAGAAGCCGATGAAAAATTTGGTTGGGCAAAACAAAATCTAGACAAAGGTGCTTACGCAGATTCAATTTACCACACTTACGCAACTTTAGTAAGTGCTGCGAAATCTCTGTTGTTGGATAAAGGTGTAAACAGCAGTACACAAGTTGGCGTAATTAGAGAATTCGACAACCATTATGTTGAAAGCGGCGATTTCAATTTCGGTTCAACGTTTTCTGATTTTGTACTTCAAATCAATAAAAATGAACCTTCTGAAGCTTTCGCCAGACGTTATTTTAATGATGCTGAAGCATTTTTAAATGAAATAAAAGTTAAACGCGCAGAAACGGTACGCGCCAATTAATTTGAAGGGTTTACAAAAGAGAAATTACTGCTTTAAAAGAAGACAGATATGAGTGATCAGAAAAAATATATAGATGCCAGGATTACCTTGCTGGGCGCAGGCCCGGGAGATCCGGATTTGCTTACTTTAAAAGGTGTTAAGGCTTTACAATCTGCAGATGTTGTATTGTATGACGCCTTAACCAATGAAGCTTTGTTGGATCATGCTCCTGATGCGGCTATAAAAGTTTATGTGGGGAAACGTTCAGGAGAACATTCTTATCCGCAGGAAACGATTAATAAACTGATGGTTGATTATGCACTTAATTATGGGCACGTTGTGCGCTTAAAAGGTGGCGATCCTTTTGTTTTCGGCCGGGGTTACGAAGAATTGGATTATGCTGCAGATTACAGTATTCCTGTGAGTGTAATTCCTGGAATTTCCAGTTCAATTGGTGTGCCTGGTTTGCAACAGATTCCAGTAACGCATCGCGGCATGGCCGAAAGTTTTTGGGTAATAACCGGCACCACAACATCAGGGGAGGTTTCTGCCGATATTTACCAAGCAGCAAAATCTAATGCTACTGTAGTCATTTTGATGGGCTTGAAAAAGCTGAAACAAATTACGGAAATTTTCAAAGCCGAGGGGCGGAATACTTTACCCGCGGCAGTCATCCAAAATGGATCGGCAGAAGATGAAAAGCTAATAATTGGCGTGGTAGACGATATTGTTTCGCGCGTAGCGCAAGAAAATGTAAAAGCACCTGCCTTATTGGTATTTGGAGATGTAGTTTCACTCCATCCGTCATTTAAAACTTTAATTGAACAATATGCAGATATTGCCTAATCCAGATGATAATGCTCAGGCTTTTTCTGAAGAAGAGAAGGGCAACCAGCTTTTTCCGGTTTTTATAAAGCTGAATCAGCTGCGTACATTGTTAATTGGTGCAGGTGCAGTAGGTTTGGAGAAGTTAACGGCTATTGTGAACAACAGCCCGAATGCCAAAATTACAATTGTTGCAGAACAGGTTTTACCTGAGGTTTATACGTTGATTGCGGATTATCCTAATGTAAAAATAAGTCAGAAAAGTTTCGATGTAGCAGACTTAGACAATGTAGATATTGTTTTTGCCGCTACAAACAACAATATTTTGAATGAAGAAATCAGAAGTGTAACGCACGAACGTGGCTTACTGATTAACGTAGCCGATAAACCAGCGCTTTGCGATTTCTATTTGGGATCAATAGTGCAGAAAGGCGACCTCAAAATTGCGATTTCTACCAATGGGAAGTCTCCAACAATTGCCAAGCGCCTGAAGCAAATTCTGAATGAAGGGTTACCTCAGGAATTAGATGCCACGTTGCAGAATATGAGTGCTTTAAGACAAACCTTAAACGGTGATTTTTCTGCTAAGGTAAAAAAACTAAATAAGGTTACCGAGCAATTGGTAAATCCGAAAAAAAGTTTTGTAGAAGCGAATATTAAATGGTTAATCTGGCTGGCTGCAGTCCTTTTAATTGCTGCGGTAGGCATAACCCTTTGGAATACTGAACCTGAGTTTCAGCATTTCGTGATCAATATAAATCCATTGTTTTACTGGTTTTTAGGTGCAGGTTTTGTATTCGCACTTATAGACGGAGCAATCGGTATGTCATATGGTGTTACATCCGCTTCGTTTTCTCTGGCAATGGGTTTGCCTCCGGCATCAGCCAGTATGGCTATCCACATCTCCGAAGTGATGAGTAATGGCATTGCCGGCTGGATGCACTACAAAATGGGAAACGTAAACTGGAAATTGTTTAAAATCCTCATTCTTCCAGCTATAATTGGTGCAGTTTTAGGCGCTTTTATTCTTTCATCTTTGGAACATTACAGCGCATATGTTAAACCTATAGTTGCAGTTTATACTTTGTTTCTTGGTGCTGTAATTTTAATGAAGGCATTCAATATAAAGCGCAAGCGAGCAGATCAAAAAATAAAAAAAATTGGTTTTTTAGGTTTTGTTGGCGGATTTATAGATGCGGCGTTTGGAGGTGGATGGGGATCAATTGTATTATCCAGTTTAATTGCAGGTGGCCGTCATCCTTTGTTTTCATTAGGAACAGTTAAAATCAGTCGGTTTTTTATCGCAACCTTAAGCTCACTTACATTTTTTACAATGTTAGGCGGGAAGCATTGGGAAGCAGTAGTTGGCTTAATTATTGGAAGTGCCTTGGCATCGCCCATTGCGGCAAAAGTATCCAATAAAATATCCGCAAAAACCATCATGGTTGCCGTAGGCATAATTGTGATGTTGGTGAGTACCAGAAGCGTTTTTATTTTCGTTTCTAAGTTTATTTAAAAAATGAAAAATCTGGAAGACATTAAAACCCGGCTTTCGGGATTAAACACGATAGAGAAACTGAATTTTTTAGCCGATAATTATACGGATAAAATCATTTTTTCTACAAGTTTTGGCTGGGAAGATCAAGTGGTTACGCATTTAATTTTTGCCAACAATATTCCAATCAAAGTATTCACGTTGGAAACCGGGCGTTTATTTCCTGAAACCTATTATGTTTGGAACCGCACGCTGGAGATATACAATAAACCCATTCATGCCTATTATCCGAAGAACGAATTGCTGCAGGAAATGGTGAATGCAAAAGGACCGAATAGTTTTTATGAATCTGTTGAAAACAGAAAAGAATGCTGTTACATCCGTAAAATAGAACCTTTAAAACGCGCACTTGGTGGCAACGAAATCTGGATTACCGGAATCCGTGCAGATCAAAGTGTAAACCGGGAAAATATGCATGATTTAGAATGGGATGAAGGCAATCAACTCATAAAATTTCACCCGATTTTCGACTGGACTCTGGATGATGTACGCAATTACATAAAAGACAATAATATTGTTTACAATACTTTGCACGATAAGGGCTTTCCGAGTATTGGTTGTGCACCGTGTACGAGGGCTGTTCAACCTGGTGAAGATTTCAGAGCCGGAAGGTGGTGGTGGGAAGATCAATCTAAAAAAGAATGCGGATTACATGCTGCCACAACATAATGAGGTTTCGATCAATCGTCATTGCGAGGCCGGGAAAGTGCGAGCCGAAGCAATCTGATTAATATAGCTACGGCCAGCAGAAAAGATTGCTTCGACGATTCGAAGGAATCGTTTCTCGCAATGAGAATAGTTTTAATGAAAGAGTTACCTCATAGTGTAACATAAAATAATAACAACAAAATAATAAGGAAAGACCGTGAACAGCGGCCATCATTCAAAATTACAATGAGCACATATAACTTTGATTATTTAGATGAACTGGAGGCAGAAGCCATTCATATTTTGCGTGAAGTTGCGGGGCAGTTTGAAAAGCCTGCGCTTCTTTTTTCTGGTGGAAAAGATTCAATAACCCTGGTGAGATTGGCCGAAAAGGCGTTCAGGCCAGGAAAATTTCCTTTCCCTTTAGTTCATATTGATACCGGACATAATTTCCAGGAAACGATAGATTATCGTGATAAGATGGTTGAGAGGATAGGAGAGAAACTTATTATTGGTTCCGTTCAGGAATCTATTGATCAGGGAAAAGTAGTAGAGCAAACCGGAAAAAATGCCAGCAGAAACGCTTTGCAAACAGTAACATTGCTAGACACAATTGCAAAATACGAGTTCGATGCCTGCATTGGTGGCGCCAGAAGAGATGAGGAAAAAGCACGCGCTAAAGAACGTATTTTTTCTGTTCGCGATGAATTCGGACAGTGGGACCCAAAGCGCCAGCGCCCCGAACTTTGGAACATCTACAACGGCAAGATTCACAAAGGCGAAAATGTTCGGGTTTTCCCGATCAGCAATTGGACAGAACTCGATGTCTGGAACTATATCCGAAGAGAAAAAATCGAATTGCCAAGCATTTACTTCTCGCATCAGCGCGATTGTATCACGCGAAACGGACAACTCATGGCGGCATCACCATTTTTAAATATGGATGATGAAGACGTAGTCATAAGAAAACAAGTGCGTTTTCGCACGGTTGGCGATATGTCTTGTACTGCTGCTGTGGAATCTGATGCCACTCTGATTGACGATATTATTGAAGAAATTGGTGCGTCGAAAATTTCTGAGCGTGGTGCCAGATTAGATGATAAAGTCTCTGAAGCTGCAATGGAAGACCGAAAAAAAGGCGGATATTTTTAGTGATTAGCGTTTTGCGTTAAGTGCCTGGCATTTCTAAGGCCTATCGCTTACCGTCAAACACCAAACGAAAACAACATGAACATACTAAAATTTTTTACTGCAGGTAGTGTAGATGACGGGAAAAGTACCCTGATTGGCCGCTTGCTTTACGATACAGACTCTATTTTGGCAGATCAGCTGGAAGCCTTACAGAGTTCGAACAGAAAAAACGACGACGGAACAATAGACCTTGCCATTTTAACTGATGGATTGCGCGCAGAACGCGAACAAGGCATTACAATTGATGTAGCTTACAAATATTTTCAAACAGACAAACGTAAGTTTATCATTGCCGATACGCCTGGTCACATTCAATATACAAGGAACATGGTAACCGGAGCATCTACTGCAAACCTTGCCATTATTTTGATTGACGCCCGTAATGGTGTTGTAGAACAAACCATTCGCCACTCTTATTTAGTTTCATTGCTGGGAATTAAACATATAGTGGTTTGTATAAATAAAATGGATATGGTTGATTACAGTGAAACCGTATTTTCTGCTATAACAGAAAAATACAAAGCGCTCGCCAGTCAGCTGAATTTAAAAGATGTTACCTACATTCCGGTAAGTGCATTAAAAGGTGATAATATTGTCCAAACCTCAGATAAAATGCTTTGGTACAGCGGCGAGAGTTTGCTTCACTTCCTGGAAAAAGTAGATACCGATGCGCAAGATCAGTCTGCACTTGCACGCATGCCTGTTCAATGGGTAATTCGTCCCCAAACAGAAGCGTTACACGATTACCGTGGCTATGCCGGCCGCGTTTTGAGCGGAACGTTTAAACTGAATGATGAGGTAACTGTATTTCCTTCGGGTGCACGCTCTACCGTAGAGAAAATAGAAATACTGGATCAAAATCTCGAAGCTGCGCATGCCGGTCAATCTGTTGTGATTCATTTGAAAGATGATGTAGATATCAGCAGAGGTGACACCATTGTAAATGCGACTGCGGTGCCACAAGAATCAAAAATGATTGAGGCCGATTTATGCTGGATGGATACCCGCGCTCTGGATCCGTCGCTAACTTATTTTTTGCAACACAATAGTAAGATTACCAGGACCAAAATCAGCGAGATTTTGCATAAGGTTGATATTAACACTTTAGAAAAACATCCCGCAGATGCATTTAATTTAAATGACATTGGTCGTGTAGTGATCAAAACTGCCGATGCTTTAGCATTTGATTTATATAATGAAAATAGAACCAATGGCTCTGCAATTTTGATTGACAGTAGAACCAATCTTACCGTTGGTGCATTGATGTTCAGGGCTATTGCCGATTAATATAAATCCAAATATTTTGAAGGCATTCCGGTACAAAACCGGGATGCTTTTTTTATAACTGAAAATTCACTCCAACAATTGGCGTAAAATTATCGAGCGCCAAACGAACTGTATTGGTTTTATCAAAATTATACATAGAATCGTAATCGTAATAGTTCTGGTGAAAATAGGTTACAATGGGAAAGGAGAACTCTAAGCTTGTTCTACGATTGATGAAGAAGGCAAAGCCTGGACTAACACTGGCGCCATAACCTTTAATCTTTGCATCTGTTCTGATGAGGTAACCTTCTTGGTCTACACGATTAAATGTGTTGATTTGCATTAGCAGGTTTGCCTGAAAAAAATACTTCATTCTTGAATTTACATCTACGTATTTCCTCAAAAATGGAGAAATTCCGAAACTGAATTCTTTTGGGCCAAAAGTATTTTCGTAATACCCGGTTTCGTTATTCCAGGCGATATAATTCTCACCTCTTAACTTGGATAAATTTAATGGTGTTTCTAAACCCAGCGCCAAATTATTGGCTACGAAATAAGCGCCACGTGGTATTAAGGTGAGTGTGTTTAAGCTGGATGAGTTTAGGGTTTGTCTTCTTGTTCCGAAACTTAGGCTTCCACCAATGAATCCTTGCCCTTTATCAATTTGTGAGAAGCCTTTAAACGTAAAAACGCAAAAAGCTGCAGCGAGAAGTAATTTAGGTTTCATGATTTGTTTTTTGTGTGTATCCAAGTTTAGGAATTATTGCCCGAAAAAGCTTTTATTTACTGTAATAAGTTGGATATGAATGATAAAGGCCTTAAGAAAAAATTCACTTAAGGCCTTTGTTATGAAAATTCTGTATTAAAAATGATAGTTTATACCAATCAAAGACGAAAAACTGTTGAAACCTAAATTTAAATTTTCAGCGGTTTGATCTGTATACAAGCCCATAGAATTTTCAGTCTTGTTTTTCGAATACGAAATTAAATTGAATCCAAATTCAATTGCCCATTTTTTTGCTGGGAAAAATGCAAATCCCGGAGTTAGAGCGCCTCCAAAACCCTTATTTTTTGAGCTTTGAGTGGTGTTGGGATATTCTTCCACAAATTTGGAATTTCCAAATCCGGCATATGCATTAAACTGTGCAAAAAACTTGAAATTCTCTGCAATTTTGGTGTAGTAACGGATATATGGGCCAGCTAAGAAATAGTTTAATGTTTGCTCACTTCCATAAGGTGCGGATGGATAGTAAACACTTCCTATATATATGCCATTAAGGGAATTTGATTGCTTTTGCCTGGAGTAAGAAACTGAAAGCCCAACTACAAGATTATCAGCAAAAAAATGTCCGTAAGAAGGACTTAATTCCAGAGCTTTGGATTTGCCATTTGTAATCTGACCCGTTAAAGAACTGTTTGAGGACGAATATGAGAGCGTACCTCCAACTTGATTTTTACCTTTTTCGGTCTGCGCCATTGCATTATACGTAGCTGAGATCAGGAATATTGCGAGTAAAAAAAAATATTTTCTCATTTGAATGTGTTAATGTTTTGATTTCCTTGAATTGATTCTTTCAATGATCCAATATAGATTTAGAGCACTTTCAGCATCATTCGAATAACTTGAATTGCTAGTGTAATTATCGTGTGCTGTTCCATCAAAATTGTAGCTGAATTCGATGTTGCCTATTGATTTCAGTTTGCCATCAATTTCTCCAATTGCACTTACATAATAGTCAATTCGGGCATTGCCGATAGATTTGATCTTCCCATTAAATTCCGAAAGTGCACTTAAGTAATAATCAACTGAAGTGCCATCTATGGATTTAACTTTTCCATCAAATTCGGAAAGTGCGCTCATGTAATATTCGATCTTATGCTTATATTGCAAACTTTGCGCATTCGCCATATGTGTAATAAAATAAAAGCTTAACAGACAAGCCAAAGATCTGACAAATACGCTCATATCATTTGTTTTAGTATATAAATCAGAGACCATTTAAAAATGGAAATTGACGCCGATTCTCGGCGTAAAAGTACTTAAGCCAAATACGAAAGTATCGACCGTCGAGTCGTTCTGCAGGGTGGTATTTTCCTTGTCTTTATCTCTTGCAAAGGATAAAAGATTAAAACCGAATTCAATTGCCCATTTTCTACCGGGAAAGAAAGCCAACCCTGGACTTAAAGCTGCCTGAAGACTAGATAATTTTGACTTATTGGATATATAACTGGAACCGGCTATTTCTGAGTCGCCAAATCCAATACCTGCGTTAAATTGTCCGAAAAATTTGAACTGATCTGATATAGGGGTGTAATATCTAACAAAAGGCCCAATCAGGTATCTATTTGTAGTAGATGTGGCACTAAGCTGAGAATAGGAATAAACCCCATTTACCGCAACAGTAGATTGATATGAGTTTTCTGATTTGGAATGACTGAAGCTGGCAGATATACCGATTGCTAAATTATTGGCTACAAAGTAACCATAACTTGGAGCTGCTTCAAAACTAGAATTTTTTGTGGAAGAGACATTCATCTCGGTCTCTGACTTATTCGAGTTAAACAGAAGCGTTCCGCCGATAAGACTTTTTCCTTTTTCGGTTTGTGCTGGCGCACCAAACCCGATAGTACAGAGAAATGCCAGAATTGACAGTTGTTTTTTCATTTGTGTGTTTTTTGTGTTGAAACAAGATAAATGAAAAAACACACATGAACTAGGTGATTAGTTTTTGTTTTATTTAAGTGTTTGGAAATCAGGTATAAAAAAATAAAACGTATGTGTTTTGTTACAAAAATAAACACATACGTTTTGAAAAAATTAGCTTGAGACTTGTTAATTCATGTCGTTTTGATTGAGAAAAACAAAGTTATTGTCGAACATATCGAGTTTAATTTTACTCTCTTTATCCACTTTACCAGCTAAAATCTCTTTAGATAATTCATTTAAAATTCGTTTCTGAATTACGCGTTTCAAAGGCCTTGCTCCAAATTGTGGATCGTAACCCAATTGTGCCAGCCAATCTAAAGCTTCGTCGCTCGCTTCCATTTCTATACCCATTTCTGCAAGAGTTTGCTGTACCTGCTTAAACTGAAGTGCCACAATATCTCTGATCTCACTTCTGTTTAATGGCGTAAACATAATTAACTCATCAATTCGGTTTAAAAACTCCGGACGAATGGTCTGTTTCAAAACCTCAAACAATTCATTTTTGGTTTTAGCAATAACCTCATCTCGGTTTTCATCCCGCAGATCTTTAAAGTTATCCTGAATCAAATGTGCACCAATGTTTGATGTCATGATGATGATGGTATTTTTAAAATTTACGGTTCTTCCTTTATTATCCGTTAAACGGCCATCATCTAATACCTGTAGTAAAATATTGAAGACGTCTGGATGGGCTTTTTCAATTTCATCCAATAGAACTACAGAATATGGTTTGCGTCGAACCGCTTCAGTTAACTGTCCACCTTCATCATAACCAACATATCCCGGAGGCGCGCCAATCAATCTGGAAACAGCATGTCGTTCCTGATACTCACTCATATCGATTCTGGTTAATGCATTTTCATCGTTAAATAGAAATTCTGCCAATGCTTTTGCCAGTTCGGTTTTACCAACGCCGGTTGTGCCGAGGAAAATGAAAGAACCGATAGGTTTACGTTTATCCTGTAAACCTGCTCTGGATCTGCGTATTGCATCCGATATTGCTTCTATGGCTTCATCCTGTCCGGCAACACGCTGATGTAATTCTCCTTCCAGATTCAACAGTTTTTCTCTTTCACTTGCAATTAGTTTGGTAACGGGAATGCCAGTCCATCGGCCCACAACACCTGCAATATCATCAGCAGTAACCTCTTCTTTCAACATTCTGCTGCTGTTTTGCTGGCTTTCCAGATCTGATTTTAATTTCTCTACCTGATCCTGTGCTTCCTTGATTTTACCGTAGCGGATTTCTGCAACTTTACCATAATCGCCGGCGCGTTCTGCCTGTTCTGCTTCTAATTTATAGTGCTCAATTTGCTCAATCTGGGTATTTACAGCATCAACCAAGTCTTTCTCGCCTTGCCATTTTGCTTTGAATTCATCCCGCTCTGCGGATAAATTGGCGATTTCTTCAGACAGTTCCTGAACTTTTTTATCATCTTTTTCGCGTTTAATGGCTTCGCGCTCAATTTCCAGGCGCATAATTTCGCGGTCTAATGCATCTACATTTTCCGGCACACTGTCCATTTCCATCCTGAGTTTTGACGCGGCTTCATCCATCAAATCAATCGCCTTATCTGGTAAAAACCGGTCGGAGATGTACCGCTGGCTCATTTCAACAGCCGCAATGATGGCTTCGTCTTTAATACGCACTTTGTGGTGTGTTTCATATCGTTCTTTCAATCCGCGTAAAATTGAAATCGCGTCTTGAGTGTCTGGTTCTTCAACCATTACTTTCTGAAAACGGCGTTCCAGTGCTTTGTCTTTTTCCAGGTATTTTTGGTATTCATCTAAGGTTGTTGCACCAATTGCACGCAACTCACCGCGGGCCAATGCGGGTTTCAAAATATTAGCTGCATCCATTGCGCCTTCGCCGCCGCCTGCACCTACTAAAGTGTGAATTTCATCAATAAACAGAATGATATCTCCATCGCTCTGCGTAACTTCTTTCACTACGGCTTTTAAACGCTCTTCAAATTCGCCTTTATACTTTGCACCAGCAATTAATGCGCCCATATCAAGCGAATACACCACTTTACTTTTAAGATTTTCGGGAACATCGCCTTTAATAATCCTAAAGGCAATGCCTTCTGCAATAGCTGTTTTTCCAACTCCGGGTTCACCAATTAGAATAGGATTGTTTTTGGTACGGCGGGATAAAATCTGGATTACGCGGCGAATTTCTTCATCACGGCCAATTACCGGATCCAGTTTGCCGCTTTCTGCATATTCATTCAGGTTCCGCGCATATTTATTTAATGCCTGGTAAGTGGCTTCTGCATTCTGATCGGTTACTCTGTTATCGCCGCGTAAAGAAACAATCGCTTTTTTAAGGTCTTTTTCATTTACACCTTGCTCTTTTAGCAATTTAGATGTGCTGTCATTTACAGCTACAATGCCCAGTAAAAGATGCTCTACAGATACAAATTCATCTTTAAATTCTTTTAAAAAGGATTGTGCTTTTTGCAAAACATTGTTTGCGCTCGATGACAAATAAACATTGCTGCCACTCACTTTCGGGAATTTTGCAATTTCAGTATCCAGGTTTTGATTTAATACATTTAGGTTAACGTTCAGCTTCTTTAAAACATAAGAAACTACGTTTTCATCAACAGTGAGCAAACCTTTAAGCAGGTGTGCCGTCTCAATAGCTTGTTGCTGATTGCCTTGCGCTATTTCGGAAGCCTGTTGAATTGCTTCCTGGGCTTTTATCGTAAAATTGTTGAAGTTCATATTTTCCTAGTTAACAAATAAAATGCCATGCGAAATTTGATTGTTAGATCGGAAATTTTGTCTGTAAATAAAATTATTTTATGACTAAATTGCTGTTTATTAGCTTTTTAGGATGAAATTGTGTCTGGCATTTCAATTTAATCCGTTGATGGGATGTGGATAAAGGACAGATTTACCAATTTGCTGAAAACCGTTGTATGACATAGAGGTCATACTTTAGTTGCAAAAAAAAAGCGAAGATAGAACTTCGCTTTTTGTGTTTTGACGGGAGAAAATTTTACCGTGTTTATCCTAAAATTTCTTTTAATTTCTGCGTTTGGTGATCGGCCAGTTTTTGAAGTGGACCAGAAGCGAGCATCTTCATCATCATATTTAAATCTGCTGAAATTATATGTTTTGCAGTTGTTGTTCCATTTCCATTATCTGTTACTGTCCATTTCAGCTCAAGCTCAAAAGGAGCTTTTTCTGTCGGAATTGCAATCAGCTCCTGATTTTCTATACGGCTGGATATTGTTATCGCAAGCTTAGCCATATTTTGAATCGTGAAACGCGCATCATCTTCAGTACTTTCCCAGTTGTAAATGTTCTCCGGCATCAACTGCTGATGGTTGTTCATATTGGATAAAAAAGCATAAACCTCATGCACAGGTTTATTCACTTCTACAGCACTCTCAATAATTGTCATTATTATATTTAGGTTATGTTTTTTTAGATTTTAAGATTTGTTTTTTGCAACATCTTGTCCCCATTCGGAAGGGTTTAATCTCCATTTGCTTAACAATTCCATATCACTTTTAGCAATAATACTGTGTTCTGCAGCATATTCAATTAAGGCACCATAATTGGATAGTGTGATGTATCTGCATTTGGACGTAGAAAAGTTTTCATCGGCCTGATCAAATCCGTAGGTGAAAATTGCAGCTAAACCTGCTACAGATAAGCCGGCATTTCTCAGTGCATCTACTGCTTGTAAACTACTTTTGCCGGTAGAAATTAAGTCTTCAATTACGACTACGCGTTGTCCTTCAACAACTTCACCTTCAATTAAACTTCCGGTTCCGTGTTCTTTAGCTTTAGAACGTACATATATAAAAGGTAAGCCCAGCTCTTGAGCAACCAGCACGCCCTGAGGAATTCCAGCTGTTGCAACACCAGCAATTACATCTACAGATCCAAACTCTTCCTGAATGGCTTGTGCAAGTTTTTGTCTGATGTACGTTCTAACCTGAGGATGGGATAGAGTAATACGGTTATCGCAATAAATTGGCGACTTCCAACCAGATGCCCAGGTAAAAGGATTAGTAGGTTGTAATTTAATTGCCTTTATTTGTAATAAAAATTCCGCTACCTTTAATTCAATATCACTTTTATTATACATGACCCAAAATTACAGAATTTATATTAACGATAACACTTTGTTTATTGCTGATGTTTTACCTGAGCAAAAGGAAAAGATTCAACAACTTGATTTTCAAGATTTTGATTTGGAAATATTTTACAAAAAATTGAAAAACGGATCAAAAAAGAGCTATATTTTTCTTACTAAAAACCCAAAAGAGACTTTCGATAAACTGAAAAAGAACTGTACGATCATAAAAGCTGCAGGAGGTTTGGTAGAAAGTGCCAACGGTAATTATCTTTTTATTTTCAGAAATAAAAAGTGGGATTTACCTAAAGGTAAACTGGAAGAAGGTGAAAATATGAAAGAAACTGCGGTTCGTGAAGTTGAAGAAGAATGTGGCGTAAAAGTGCTTAAGCGCGAAGAAAAACTATGTAAAACCTACCATGTTTACCCGATTGGTTCTAAAATGGTAATCAAAAAAACCAATTGGTACCGTATGAAAGTAAAAGGTGAACCAAAACTTATCCCGCAGAAGGAAGAGGGCATTGATAAAGCAGTGTGGCTTGATCAGCGGGAAATTGCTCCTGTTATTGCCAATACTTATCCTTCCATTATGGATGTATTAAAAGCAGGTGCTTTAATTTAAGCCAATGTGGCAAAACTTATCCGGCATGTTCAATGCCGGATATTAAACTTATTTCCAACTTCCTCGAATACGTATTTTAAAAGGAAAACTTAGTAAACTGCTTTCGTTTGCAAGAGATAATGTATTAAAGAAATTTTAGTGCTTCTTGTGGAACAAAAGGACTAACATCTCCATTGTTTCTAAGTATATCACGCACAATTGTTGAGCTGATTGCGGAATATTCGGGTTTGCTAAGCAGAAGAATGGTTTCCACCTCAGGCATCATCGTTTGATTGATTTGGGCGATTGCCCTTTCATACTCAAAATCGGCAGCAGAACGAATTCCCCTAACCATGTAAGTAGCGTTAATTTTCCGGCAGAAATCTACAGTAAGGCCTTCGTAAGTTTGAACTTCGATATTCTGATAATCTCCAAAAACAGTTTCTAAGATCTGTTGCCGTTGTTCCGCAGATAGGAAATTTTGTTTTGAACTATTTAAGCCAATGCCTATAACAATTTTATCGAATAGGGGAGTTGCCCGTTGTAAGATATTGACATGAGCAATCGTTATTGGATCAAATGATCCCGGAAATAGCGCTATCTTCATAAAGTAAATATAGATTTTTTAAGTCGAAAGGACGACAATCAAAGTTGGAGGTTTTGGAAGAAGCCGCCTCAGTTTTCGTCAAATTCAAAGAAGCTAAAAGACGAATTTCCATATTTCCGCGTTTCCTGATAACCCGGCTGATTGTCCATTTTCATATTACTTTGGTGTTCTACAACAAGAAGTCCATTTGCGTTGAGCAAACCTTGTTCTTTGATTAAAACAGGGATCTGTGGAATATTTGGGAGATGATACGGAGGGTCTGCAAAAATTAAATCGAACGGCGTATTCATTTGCTTAAGCAACTTAAAAACATCTCCTTTTCTGGTGTCGATTTGTTCAAACTTGTGCAATCTTGAGGTATTTTTTATCCAGTTGATACAGCCAAAATCCATATCGATTGCAAGAATTTTTTCCGCGCCGCGGGACGCGAATTCAAAACTCAAATTTCCAGTTCCGGCAAAAAGATCTAAAATAGAGCAATTCTCGAAATCGTAACGGTTATTCAGGATGTTAAACAGTGCCTCTTTTGCCATATCTGTTGTTGGCCTCACAGGTAGATTTGCAGGCGGTTGCAAGCGTATTCCTTTCAGTATCCCTCCAATTATTCGCATGAATCCAAAGCTAAAAGTCCACTAAAATAATGTTTAGGCATGTCTGCCAGCAGTTCGCTGTTCTCAAGTCCGTTAGGAAGAAGAAAGCAGAGTTGGTTGAAATATTTTAAGAGACAATTGTAGACCTCATCATCTTCATTAATAATGCCCTGAAGGTAAACAGGAATGGAGTCACTAAGCTGAAGTTGATCAATAATAAGTACAATGAAATAATTAAATTCTTCGTCCGTATCAATTTGATAATGGTTTTGGAACTGAATGTTTCCCTTGTTAATATATAGTAAATTAAATGAATTTGCTGTGAAATCGATAAGGATTGACTCTTTATCTACTTCTTTGTTCATCGCGATAAGCGGGCTTGATTGCGGGAAGAACTGCGTCTTTTCCGGAAGCAGGACTTTAATTTCTTCCGGAATGGAGAAAACGGTTTCGAAACCTAATTTTTGATTGGCCTTGGCATAAATCTCTGCATTATCGGAAAAGTAATTCTGGTAGACGCTGAGATTCTCATTCGCGTACCACTCCGCAGGTATAAAAAGATAATTGGAGGTATGTACCGCTGCTTTAACAGAGTAGAATAATCTGGATAAGTTTTCATCTTCTGAAAAAGCCTGCTGTATATCTTGTACCAGATTATCGCAATTTTGTTTATCGAAAAGAATGCAAACGCTCTCCATTTGTCCGTCAATGATAGCATAAGAAAAGCTATCATTGGTGATCTTTATTATCAGATGGTAATCCGCATTGTTGCTGAAAGAAAAATTCGGATCTACTAATAAGAGGCTATTTCTACTCATGAAGAACAAAAGTAGAATTTTTAATCAGTAATGGCAACCCAAATTAAGATTGAAAAGCTAAGTTGATGACTATAAACGGAAGAAAAAAAAACGGCCGCTACTGCGGCCGTTTAAGTATTTAGAATCTAACCCCGAAGGTTAAGAAAACATTTTGTCTGGTACTTTTTACATCAGCAACAGGCTCTGAGAAATCATTCAATTCATAAGGGCTTGAGCTAAAATTCGTTTTGTAATTCTGATAAGCCAAATCAAAATAGTAATTGTCTATACGATAACCCAAACCACCTGTGAAATACTGGCCCTGATAATAAGAATCATCTCCACCTTTAATACCACTTCCGTTTACACCATAACCACCTCTTAAACTAAATTCATTGGTTACTTTAACTTCAGCACCGAAACGGTAGTTAACTGTAGATTTGTAAAAATCTTTAATATCAGCATTGTTCTGGTTAATTGCCGCAATATCAGATCCTCCGTCAGCAGAGAAACGCATGGTTGAATAGTCTATATAATCTACATCTGCAGAAAGCAGTGCACGTCCTGCAAGCACATAACTTAAACCCGCAGATGCTTTCAAAGGTGTTTTCAAGTTATATGTAAAGGTATAATTTTGGGAGTTGTTGTTGTAAGTGTCGCTACCTACACGAGCATTTAAGGTTTCATTGGTATTGTCTTGAACATTCATCCAGGTTGGAGACTGGAAATTTAAACCAATTCTCAACTCGCTAACGGGTCTGAAAATCATACCGATTTTTAAATTAACACCAGAGCCTTTCGTTTCCTGGTTTCTGATATAATTTAAAGTGTAGTTTTGGTTGCCTTCATAAAAACCTGCTGCACCTCCGGTTCCTTCGATAAAGGGATTAGCAATTCCGGATTCGCTGTAAAATGCATCGCTAATGTATCTTACATCAACAAAGCTAATGGCACCACCCAGATAAAACTTATTGCTAAAGTTCAGCGCACCTGCAACATTAAATTCAGAAGTAGAACCTAATCTGTTTTCGTTCCACGATTGCGGGAAATTTGCATTATTATATGGCTCAGCAGAAAATCCTCCGGGATAATTGGTTGCATTTCTGTTGATCAAATAACTATTATATGCATCACCAGCCAACGTTCCATTTGTGCCGAAAGAATTTGCCTGTTCGGCAAATGCGTCTCTAATAGAACTATTGGCATTTGTGCCATTATAGCTAATTTGATTCAGGTAATCGTTGTTTCTGTTATAACCAACACCAAAAACGGCGCTAACCAGGCCTTTTTGTGTATCTGCACCTTTTGCCTTGTAGGTCGGGCTGTAAAAAACTACTCCGATATTGTTCAGGTTTAACTGGCTTTTAGAGTCTTTTGTATTTGTACCCAAAAATGAACTTTGTGCATTTGCACTATTAAACTCAGGGGTTAAACTAAATTCTGATTTGGTAAATAAGCCCAAGCCAGCGGGGTTTCCGCCTAAAGAACTCAAATCTCCACCAACGCCAATTTGTGCACCACCCATGCCCTTAAAACGTGCAGTGGAGCCATAGTTGCCTTGCGAAAACCGGTAGGCGTCCGGCGCATAACTTTGTGCGTATGCTGCCCCTCCAGCCGATACTATAACGGCAGCAAGGGTTAATATGGTTTTTTTCATCTATTTATAGGATTGTGTGTTTCGATCTAACCTCTGCCAGCTCTTGATGGTCTGCCACCACCACCGCCGCCGCCAACACTACCACCGCCAGAACTTCTACCTGAAGACGAAGCTGGTGGAGAGTAACTTGGTGCACTTTGAGTTCTTGTTGGTCTGCTCATTTGAGTATTCGGCGTATAGTTTTGGTTATTGCCATTACCCTGGTAATTTCTGGTTGGTCTACCACTAATAGCACCGTTCGATCCGTTTGAATAACCGGTACGAGAAGGACGTCCATAGTTCGGATTTGTAGTTATTGCACCACGGCCGCCAGTAACGCCACCGCCACCATTTCCTGGTCTCGCTCTGTATGTTCTATTGTTGCTATAAAGGCCGCCACCATAATAGCCGCCGCCCCAAAGGCCACCGCCATACCAGCCACCACCCCAGCCGAAGCGATCATAATATGAATACGGGCCCCAACCGCCCCATCCACCATAGAATGGACTATTCCAGCCCCAGCTGCCATAACCCCAATATGGATTACCGCCCCAGCCAAATCCCATTCCATAACCTGTAGACCAATTTAAACCATAATTAAGACCGTAGTTTAAGCCATAATTATTGTACCCGTAATTATTGTAATAGTTACTGTAGCCATCATAATACGGGTCATAATAACCCATCGATGGATTTCCGTTGTAGAAACGACTTATTCTTGATGAATAATCCATGTCATAATAAGGGTTGCTTGTTCCGTAATATTCATCTTCTCCGTAACCTTGTTCCTGATACTGGCCACCCTGAGCCTGTTGTACAGGCGGTACATATTGCATAACCTGCGCTTTCGCAACGCTATTGTACACATCATCACCGGCGCCGTTCTGAGCCAATTGTTGTGTAGAGCATGATGCAAACAACCCAGCGGATGCGATCATAGCAATAGTGAATAATTTAATTGGTTTCATTTGTGTTTATATTTAAGTTATTTGTGTTAATAATAAGCTAACGTTCGGGCTTTTGACGTAGAAAGATCCTTCAAAAAGAAGCCCGATTAAATTAATGAGCAAAGTACTTAATCGTTTTGTAGGTATAAATTTATAAATTTGCTCATCAATTTCACACTTTTTAACACACAATTTACGTTCCAAATACATTTTATGAGTAAAGAAATTACAAGCCGGGAAACAGATTATTCGCAATGGTATAATGATATCGTAATCAAAGCCGATTTGGCAGAGCACTCTGCTGTAAGGGGTTGCATGGTTATTAAGCCCAATGGTTATGCTATTTGGGAGAAAATGCAGGCAATACTGGATAAAATGTTCAAAGATACCGGGCACAGTAATGCCTATTTTCCTTTGTTCATTCCAAAGTCATTTTTTTCCAAAGAAGCCTCTCACGTAGAAGGATTTGCAACAGAATGTGCCGTTGTGACACACTATCGCTTAAAAAATGACGGTAATGGAAATATTGTTGTAGACGAGACTGCTAAACTTGAAGAAGAGCTTATTGTTCGCCCAACTTCAGAAACCATTATCTGGAATACGTATAAAGGTTGGATACAATCTTATAGAGACCTTCCAATTTTAATTAACCAATGGGCGAATGTTGTGCGCTGGGAAATGCGTACCCGTTTATTCCTAAGAACTGCCGAGTTTTTATGGCAGGAAGGCCATACTGCACATGCAACTGCAGAAGAAGCAATCGAAGAAACAGAACGTATGTTACACATTTATGCTGACTTTGTTGAGAATTGGCTTGCAGTGCCTGTTGTACGCGGCCGTAAGTCTCCGAACGAGCGTTTTGCCGGTGCAATTGATACGTACTGTATAGAAGCATTAATGCAAGATGGAAAAGCATTACAAGCTGGAACTTCGCACTTTCTTGGGCAGAATTTCGCGAAGGCATTTGATGTGAAGTTTACCGGTAAAGATGGGAAATTAGACCACGTTTGGGCAACATCGTGGGGCGTTTCTACGCGTTTAATGGGCGCTTTGATTATGGCGCATAGCGATGATTCCGGATTGGTAATTCCACCAAAATTGGCACCAATACAAGTTGTAATTGTTCCGATTTATCGTAACGACGAAGATTTAGCCAAAATTACCGCTTATGCAAATGAACTGAGCATGCGTTTACGCGGAATGGGTTTTTCTGTTAAATATGACGACAGAGATACGCAGCGTCCGGGATTTAAATTCGCCGATTATGAAATGAAGGGCGTTCCTGTCAGAATTGCAATTGGTGGTCGCGATATGGAAAACAAAACGGTAGAAATTGCACGTCGAGATACCAAATTAAAGCAAACTGTTCCTCAGGAAGGGTTGGATATTTATATAGCGAAATTGCTTGAAGACATTCAAACTAATTTGTACAACAAAGCCTTAACTTATCGCGATGAACATATTACCAAAGCAGATACCTACGAAGAATTTAAAACACTATTAGACGAAAAAGCTGGTTTTATTTACGCGCATTGGGATGGAACGCCAGAAACAGAACAAAAAATAAAAGAAGAAACAAAAGCTACCATTCGCTGTATTCCATTAGATAATCCTTTAGAAGATGGTGTTTGTATTTACTCTGGTAAGCCTTCAATCCAACGCGTATTATTTGCAAGAGCATATTAATTTAAATGTAAAATGGTTCAGGCTTAGATGGTTTTTAACATACTAAGTCCGATACTTGATTGCGATTACTTGAACTATAGAAATGAAATTCGGAACAAAAGCAATACATGCGGGACAGGAACCTGACCCAACAACTGGTGCCGTAATGACACCAATTTATCAGACATCTACATACTGGCAAAAATCGCCTGGCGATAATAAAGGTTATGAATACTCTCGAGGTACAAACCCAACACGGAAAGCCCTTGAAGATTGTTTGGCTGCATTAGAAAATGCAAAATACGGACTGGCATTCTCAAGCGGAATGGGTGCCACAGATGCTGTTTTAAAATTGTTGCAGCCAGGCGACGAAGTGATTACCGGAAACGATCTTTACGGTGGCTCTTACCGCATCTTCACTAAAATCTTCACCAAATATGGCATAAAATTTCATTTTCTGGATTTATCCAAACCAGAAAATATGTTGCCTTACATCAATGAGAAAACGAAATTGGTGTGGATAGAAACGCCAACGAATCCTACAATGCAGATTATCGATATTGAAGGTGTTGCTAAAATAACCAAAGAAAAAGGTCTGATTTTAACTGTCGACAATACTTTTGCCTCGCCATATTTGCAGAACCCGATCGATCTTGGCGCCGATATCGTTATGCATTCTGTAACGAAATATATTGGCGGCCACTCAGACGTGGTAATGGGCGCATTGCTAACCAGTAATGAACAATTGTATAAAGACCTTTGGTTTATCTACAATGCATGTGGTGCAACTCCAGGCCCGCAAGATTCATTTTTGGTTTTAAGAGGCATCAAAACTTTGCACCTGCGTATGAAAGCGCATTGTGAAAATGGCGAACGTATCGCGAAATACCTTAAAACACATCCAAAAGTCGATAAAATTTACTGGCCAGGTTTTGAAGACCATCCAAACCACCATGTTGCAAAAAAACAAATGCGTGGTTTTGGTGGAATGATTTCGATCACTTTAAAAGATGCTGATTTGGCAGAAACTTTCAGAATTTCTTCGGGATTTAAAGTTTTTACACTTGCAGAATCTTTGGGTGGCGTAGAATCTTTAATCAACCATCCCGCTACAATGACACATGGATCTATACCAAAAGAAGAACGTGAAAAAGTTGGTGTAACCGACAATTTACTACGTTTGAGTGTTGGTGTAGAAGATATTGATGATCTGCTTGAAGACCTGGAAAACGCCCTAAAATAAATGTAATTCTTAATAAGAAAATCATCAGATAAATTAATCTCGCTTAGTTTTTCTGGTGATTTTCTGTTTTAAAACTTTTCTTCGTGGACTTTCTGGATTTAAAAAACTTTTTGGATGCAAAGGTTGAACAGTTTAATCAACCTCAATTTATTGTTAACGATCCTATTTGTATACCGCACAGGTTTACGCAGAAACAGGATATTGAAATTGCAGGTTTTTTTGCTGCAATTCTGGCCTGGGGACAACGGAAAACCATTATCAATAAATGTACGGATCTTCTGAATAGAATGGATAATGCACCTTTTGATTTTATGCGGAATCATCAGGATCAGGATCTCAAGAAATTGTTAGGCTTTAAGCACAGAACTTTTAACGATACCGATTTACTTTATTTTACAGCTTTTTTCAAACACCATTATCAACTTTATCCAAGTCTGGAAGATGCATTCATACCTAACGAATATAAATTGCAAAAAACGACTTCCGTTGATCTTGAAGAAGCACTGAACTACTTCCGTGCATATTTTTTTTCGCTCGAAGATTTTCCGCACCGAACTAAAAAACACATCTCTTCGCCTATGCAAAAATCAACCTGCAAGCGTCTCAATATGTTTTTACGCTGGATGGTACGGGCTGATAACAATGGTGTGGATTTTGGAATCTGGAACCGGTTAAAGCCTGCAGACCTGGTGTGCCCGTGTGACGTCCATGTTGATCGTGTAGCCCGTGGACTTGGCTTAATCCGCAGAAAACAAACCGATTGGCAAACCGCGCGCGAGCTTACAACCAGCCTTAAATTGTTTGACGAAAACGACCCAACTAAATATGATTTTGCATTATTTGGCATGGGCGTGGAAAATATTCTTTAATAAAAAGTAAAAAAACTTTATTATTACAAACTATGTTGGTATAATTACAACAGCATTCTGCCTGGAACATTATTTTTGTTTAAAATCTATCCCTTATTGTCTTTAAATGATTGCAGTTAACATCTCCGATAAAGATAGATGGAAGAATTATAATAACATTTCTCCATTGATTTCTGTTTTTCAACGTTTCCATCCACTTAATGATGAGATAGAACGCAGAATTAATGCACATACTTTTCCTATACAGTTCAAAAAAAACAAATACATTGTATCTCCGGTAGATCAGAACAAATACTTGTTTTTGATAGTAAAAGGTGTAGTTAGGGGATTTATTAAAGATGGGAAAAATGAAATTACAACCTGGATTTGCACCGAAGATGAAGTTGTCGGCACCATTAGAAATTTGTGGTTAGAGGGCGATTCTGAAGAATACCTGCAAGCGCTTGAAGATGTTGAACTGATTGCCATTCCGCATACACTTTCCGAGTTTTTGTATGAAAATTTCTCTGAAGCCAATATCATAGGGCGCAAAATGATGGAAGAATATTATAGGTCTGCAGAAGAACGTGCTTACCTCTGCCGGATTTCTTCAGCTGAGAAAAGATACAAGAGATTTTTATTGACTTATCCGGATTTAGTACATCGCGTTTCACTAAAGTATATTGCCTCTTTTCTCGCCATCAGGCTCGAAACACTCAGCCGTATAAGAGGCAAAATCTAGTTGGCTCACCACCGAAATGCGACCAAAATTGGTCTGATTTGACTTAAATACTCATTAATCATTTGTCGTTTTTATTTGTAGATTAAATAATACATGTTTGGAATATGTTGTTGATTTTTGTCAAAAAACAGTTTTTTTTAATTCAAGGAAAATTGGCATGTATTTAAAAGTTATCAGTTTTTATAGCTGTTTGTAGTATTTAGAATACGCTTTTTGACACTAAACTGATATTTTTTGCCCGGGTTTTGAGGGTTTCTGCGTGTTTCTGCGTATTTGTGGTTTCATGTTAAATGATATACTTTTGCCGACCTCAAAAATGTTGTTTTTCACTATTTGTAGCTGTTGGAAACTGGGTTTTAGTTAATTGAAAATCAGGTTACTAAAACTTTTTAAAATCAGAAATAATAAGAGTCTTATTGACATTTAATGGGTGCCCCATTTACCGATGGTTTGAGGGGTAAGTTGTCAATATTATCCCTTATTTGATGAAATTATCTCTACAACGACTTTCAACGCTGTTGAGGTTGAATGTTTTGCATTTAACCCTAATTGCTTTTACTCTCCTTTCAATATTTGCTCAGAATGCATTTGGGCAAACTTATAAAACGCACTACATCGCGCCGGCACCGTGGCAATATTTTACAGTTGCCAATGAGTTGGTGGTAAGTACATCTAGTACTACGCCTATTTCTGTTACCGTTAAGAAAAGTAATGGCGATCTGATTACAACCTTAAACAACGTGGTTGCTGGTACGCCTGTACGTTACCGTTTTACCGGTACTGTTACTAGCTTTCCGTATTTCACTTTAAATACTGTAATTGATGCAGCAGGTTTAATTGTTACCGCAGATGCGCCAATTAGTGTGAATATAAGAAACGTAGCTTCAGATGCATCTAATGATAACTTCATCAAAGGAAACTCCTCTTTATTTAGTTTTGGTGATGCAGCAGTAGGAAACCAGTTTAGAGTAGGGTATTACCGCGATGGAGAAATCTACACCAGTAATAATCCAAGCTATTCGGCGAGGCAACATGCACCCGTTTACAGTGTTTTAGCTATAGAAAATAATACGGTTGTAAGTGTGAACGGCGTAGCCACCACTACATTGAAAGCCGGACAAAGTTATTTGTTTTATGCACCTATGGGCGCTTTGGTTGAAACCTCTGGGCCAGCTGTAATGAATACAAATGCCCAGTTTGATGCACCAACGGTTTCTACCGCATGTTATGATAGTGCAAGTAATCCGGTACCGCCGGTTACCGCTTTGGGCAATGAATATATTGTTGTACGCGGAGCTGGAAACAATATTTCTGAACAAACTACCGTAATCGCATCAGATGCAAATACATCTGTTACGGTACATAATTTTAATTCAAAAGGTGTATTGCAAAGCAGCAAAACCTACAACCTGATTGCGGCTGGTAGTTTTGTGAGTTTTCCTAACGGGATCGCAGGAGCAGGCAATGTAAATACATCCGAAGGAGATAAATATTCATCAACACGTATTGTTGCGAATAAAAATGTGGTGGCGTATTCTGGTACCGCAGATGGTTGCGAGGTAGATGTGGCAACGCTTGCGCCAATATCTTCATGTGGCGGTTCAAAACGTGTGGAAACGATAAAGTTTCGTGCATTAAATGAAAATACTGACTTAGATTATTTTTCTTATGTAATTCTTCAAGATCCGACTGCACTGGTTTTATTGACTACAGACAACGGATATACCAACCAGAACATAGAAACAATTAGTGGTGTTGGATTACGCAGGCAAATGGGGTCTACGGGGCAATATCTTATCGATTTTACAAATGCTCAAATCGGAAAACCAAACGTACTTAGTTTAACCAGTACTGCACGTTTAACCGTAAACATGGTGCAACAGGGAACAGGCTTTTCAATGTCGAACTTTATTTCGCCTTTTCCGGAGAAAGCATTAAAACCAACATTTACACAAACCGATTGTGCTTCTGCACTATTAAAAGCAGATCCAACAAGTGTTGCGCCTTTTCAATGGTACTTAAATGGTGTAGCCATCAGCGGTGCAAATGCTGCAAATTATCAGGCTACGGTATCCGGAACGTATACCGTAACTTCACAGGTGGATTGCGGCCAGAGTGCTCAATCTTTGCCTATTACGGTTGCACTTTGTAATATTGATTTAATTGCCAGCAAAAAGGTTGATAACGATGCACCGGCAAAAGGAGGTACAGTCAATTTTACCATTACCGTTACAAATTCTAATGTGGCTTCTGGTAAAGTTACAGGAACAGGAAATGCTATCGGTGTTTCGTTAACAGATGTATTGCCAAGTGGATTTGCCTATATCTCAAATACGGCTTCTGCAGGTACAAGTTACAATTCTGCAAATGGTTTATGGTCTATCGGAAGCATGTCTGCCGGTCAAACTGTTACCTTAAATATTGCTGCGAAGGTTAATGCCAGCGGAAATTATACCAATACTGCCGTTGTAACTGGTCCACAGGAAGATCCGGTGTTGTCTAACAACACATCTTCAGTTACCGTAAAACCTGTAGACATCACATTGACGTCTGCCGCTGGTACAGATGATCAGTCGTTATGTGCAGCTGCAACTATAAAAAATATCACTTATTCTATAACAGGAACGCCACTGGTTAGTGTTACGGGTTTGCCGTCAGGTATAACTCAGTCTACATCAGTAGCCAATAATGTTACCACACTAACCATTTCTGGTACATTAACTGCAACCGCTGCAAGTTATCCTTACAATATCTCAGCAACCTATGTAAATGGACTAACTATATTAAATGCAGCGGGAAAAATTACGGTAAACCGAGCTACGGCGAATCCGACATTTTCTCGCGCAGGAAGTTCATCGCGTTGTCAGGGTTATGGCGTAGAAACCTATAGTGCTACAGCGGCAAACAGTACATCAATTGTATATAGTATTGATCAACCCACAGCTGGCGTAATTAATTCATCTACCGGCGAGGTGACCTGGTCTTCGTTGTTTAGTGGAACAGCAACTATAAAAGCAACAGCTACTGGTGCATGTGGAACAACAACGGCATCTCATGTTGTTACCGTAACATCTACCGGTACAGTTAGTGGTATATCTCCGGTTTGTTCAGGTACAAATGGAACATTGACTTTAAGCAATACCACAGCGAATGTAGTTAGATGGGAGTTTTCTACGGATAATGGAACAACATGGACTTCGATAGCGAATACAACAAAAAGTTTAGATTATACCAAGATTGCCGTAACTACAACATATAGAGCAGTAGTTACCGGTGGAACTTGTTCTGCGGCATATTCATCGCCGTTTACGGTAATGGTTAATCCGACACCGAATTATAGCGACCAAACCTATTACATTTGCCGTACAGGAAGTTTTACATTTTCTCCGGCTGATGCCGCCAACGGAACCACGTATACCTGGGCGGCGCCAGTTTTGTCGTCAACAAACATTACCGGCTCTACAAGCGGAAGCGCACAATCCTCGGTTAGTCAGACTTTAACCAATTCTGGTACGGCATTAGAAACGGCAACCTATACCGTAACCGCAACTTATGCGGGTTGTATTGGAGATCCGTTTAAAATTACGGTTTACCTGGTACCTGTTTTATCTGCAAGTGCCAGTGGAACAACCATTTGTTCTTCATCACCGTTTTCGGTAAACCCTGTTAGCAATGTAAACAATACTACTTATACCTGGACGGCAGCTTTAAGAAGTGGAACTGCAAGCGGATTTTCAAACCAAACTGTAGCAGTTACATCACCGATTGCTCAAACATTAATCAATACCTCTGGTGCTGATGCAACTGTAAGGTATACGGTTACACCATCGTTTAATGGTTGTGCAGGTGCGTCATTTACTTTTGATGTAATCGTAAAAACCGCAACTGCTGCACCGGCGGCGAATGACCAGACATTTTGTGATGTTGAAAATCCAACTGTTGCAAACCTTACTGCAACCGGAGCTTCGTTAAAATGGTACAACTCTGCAACAAACGGTACAGCACTACTTTCAACAGTTGCTTTGGCAAACAATACCAGATATTATGTAAGCCAAACGGTTAATGGTTGCGAAAGTATTTCCCGCATCGCGGTGTTAGTAACCATTTATTCATCGCCAAAAGGTTTCAACGATTCCAAAACGCTGGATTGTACCGGAGTGATCAATTACAATTTGAAAACGGATAATGTTGACAATACCACAAAAGGTGGAAATGCCGTAGCAGCGAGTTTTACGTGGACAGTTGCCAACAATGCAAATGTAACTGGCGCAGCGAGTGGTAGTGGCAACAACATACAACAAACCTTAATCAACACCAGTAACTCCGCACAAACGATAATCTACACTGTAACGCCCAAAGCGACGGGTGCGGGTACATGTGCCGGAAATTCTTTCACGCTTACGGTAACCGTTCCGGTATGTTCTTCTTATACGTTAAGCAAAAGTGCTGATGTAACTTCTGTAAATAAAGCAGGCGATGTGATTAATTATCAAATCGTGTTAACGAATACAGGCAATGCGAACCAAAGCAATTTAGTTGTTAGCGATGTTTTACTTGGTGGCGTTTTAAGCAATCCGCAAAAAACCGGAAACACAAACAATATCCTGGAAAAAGGAGAGGTGTGGACCTATAGCGGAAGTTATACGGTTAAACAGGCAGATTTAGATAATGGTGGGCAACCGACAGCGCAAAGCGGAAAAATTTCGAATACAGTTACTTCTAATTCTTCAGAATTGCCAATACAGAAAACGGCAAATGCCGATGTAAATGTGTTGACTTCGGCGGCAGTCACTTTGGTGAAAACTGTAAAAGGCACAGTGCCTTCTGTTGCGGGTGGTGTGTTGACTTACAATCTGGTAATCAAAAATACCGGAAGTGTAACACTTACCAATCTTACTGTGACGGATAATAACGCAGTTGTTAGCGGATCTCCGGTTGCAACGCTCGCGCCAAATGCAAGTGTTACAATTACGGCTTCACATACTTTAACACAGAGTGATGTTGATGCAGGAACTTATAGCAACTCTGCAAGTGTAACAGCAAAAAATCCGGCAGGAAACGATGTGAAAGACGTTTCCGGAACTTCAGAATCGAATGATGATCCTACGGTTGTAAACATCGCGGCAGCTCCTTCAGTTACTTTGGTGAAAACAGGCGTATTGAAATCGACAGGTGATGAAATCACATACACGTTCCTGGTGCAAAACACCGGAAATGTAACGTTGAAGAATTTGAGTTTGAGCGATAGTAAAATTACCTCAGGATTGGTATTATCGTCTACAAGTTTGTCGCCGGGCGCATCTACATCTGTCAGCGCAACTTATGCCATTTCAATTACTGAAAAAAATAGCGGTTCAGTTAGCAATACGGCTACAGTAACCGGAAAAAATCCAGCTGGTACAGATGTGAAGGATATTTCTGGAACAGCAGCGAATAATGATTTGCCAACGGTAACGAAAACTGGTGTGCTTGCTGTAAATGATGAAGGTTCTGCCAATGGATATACCGGCAAAACGCAGGTGTTAAATGTTCTGGATAACGATAAACTTAGCGGAAGTCAGGCAACAATAACCAACGTAACCATTCGTCAGGTTTCGACAACAAATGCAAATGTAAATGTTGATCCGGCTACCGGTGTTGTAAGTGTATTGCCGTTAACCAAGGCAGGTGATTACACGATTAAATATACTATAGAAGATAAAGCCAATCCAGCAAATATCAAGGAAGCAACCGTAATTGTGCATGTAACTTCAGATGCAATCTTAGCCAAAGACGATTCAGGATCATCGAATACCATCAAAGGCGGAACAGCAATTGAAAACGTATTAAGCAACGATACCTTCAACGGCGGCACGCAAGCAGATTTAACCAACGTTACCATTACTGCCGGCACCAACGACAGCAACGGAAACGTAGTGTTAGACGTTGCTACCGGAAAAGTAACGGTAAAACCGAACACACCAGCGAAAGAATATACGCTTACGTATACGATTACCGATAAACTTGATCCTAGCAAAACCTCAACTGCAACCATTAAAGTTACCGTTGGATCAGATGCAATCTTAGCCAAAGACGATTCAGGTTCTGCAAATACGATTCGCGGCGGAACAGCAGTAGAAAACGTATTAATCAATGACACTTTCAATGGCGGCACGCAAGCCGATTTAACCAATGTTACCATTACTGCTGGCACAAACGACAGCAACGGAAACGTGATTTTGGATGAGACAACCGGAAAAGTAACGGTAAAACCGAACACACCAGCGAAAGAATACACGCTGACTTATACCATTACCGATAAACTGGATCCGAGCAAAACCTCAACAGCAACGATCAAAGTAAACGTAACTTCAGACGCAATCTTAGCCAAAGACGATTCAGGTTCAGCAAATACCATCAAAGGTGGAACCGCAGTTGAAAACGTATTAGTCAATGACACTTTCAACGGTGGAACGCAGGCAGATTTAACGAATGTTACCATTACTGCCGGCACCAACGACAGCAACGGAAATGTAGTATTAGACGTTGCTACCGGAAAAGTAACGGTAAAACCGAACACACCAGCGAAAGAATACACGCTGACTTATACCATTACCGATAAACTGGATCCGAGCAAAACCTCAACAGCAACGATCAAAGTAAACGTAACTTCAGACGCAATCTTAGCCAAAGACGATTCAGGTTCAGCAAATACCATCAAAGGTGGAACCGCAGTTGAAAACGTATTAGTCAATGACACTTTCAACGGTGGAACGCAGGCAGATTTAACGAATGTTACCATTACTGCCGGCACCAACGACAGCAACGGAAATGTAGTATTAGACGTTGCTACCGGAAAAGTAACGGTAAAACCAAACACACCAGCGAAAGAATACACGTTGACGTATACCATTACCGATAAACTTGATCCGAGCAAAACCTCAACAGCAACAATCAAAGTAAATGTAACTTCTGATGCAATCTTAGCCAAAGACGATTCAGGTTCTGCAAATACAATTAAAGGCGGAACAGCGGTTGAAAACGTATTAATCAATGACACTTTCAACGGCGGCACGCAAG